>Ga0326727_10000016_pt1 | contig 847601 bp, 722 predicted proteins | sample MB2enrmetagenome_FD_207643 | JGI IMG/M metagenome (GOLD analysis project Ga0326727, IMG submission 207643) | Lab enriched peat soil microbial communities from McLean, Ithaca, NY, United States - MB29MY | ecosystem: Environmental > Terrestrial > Soil > Wetlands > Peat | place: USA: New York...
CGGACATGTGGCGTGGCAAAACTCCTTGCCGTTCACCTGTGGCACGAATGATTCGCCGAATGTGAACAACGTGCTCGTCGCCGAGTGCAGTTGTAGCTAGCCGTCTCACCACCATTAAGAACGGTAGCGGTCGAGCCCCGGCACCACAGCGCCGGGGCTCGTTTTTTTTGTTTCGTCCCGTGTGGGGTCTGGTAGATTCATCCATCGACCAACAGCAGACGACAGGGCTTCGGCCCATGTGGAATGGGAAGTGGCTGAGACGCGTGTTGACGCTTGTCCTTGCCTCGCCACTGCTCATTTTCCCTCTGAGTTGGCTGCCAAAGTCGTGGGCGCACTTTCGCTACGACTGCGCGGTGCCGTTGCCCGAGATTATCTTGGCCGGGAGCCTGATTGTTGGCGGCACCGCACTTCTCAGGAAAGGCCTTGGTGGAGGTGGGGCCATCGATCTCCGCATCCCCCCCCTTCCACATTGGGCGAGCCTGCCGGTTCTGGCAGTTCTGGCGAGCGCCGCAGCCTCCACACGGTTCAGCGAACATTCATATTTTGGAATCGCGCTGCTCCTGCGGCTCTGCGGGAACGTGGCGATCTTTCTTCTGGCTGCAAGCGCAACGCGTGAATCGGCTGGCTCTGTTCGCCAGCGATGGATCGCGGTGGCCGTCTTGGTAGCCGTCAATGGCTTGGTGCGGCTGAAATCTGAGTCGGAGTTTTTGTCGACACTGGGTAACTGGGATTTTCTCGGTGTGTACCTTGCGACGTCACTGATCATTGGCGCCTCCATCGGCGGGACGTGGCCGTTTCTCGGCAACCTCGTTCTGATTGCGGGGATGTTGTTCTGCCGTTCGCGAGGGGCGTGGCTGGCGCTTGGGGCTGTCGGCTTTCTCTGGTTTCTTGGGTTTGGGGATTGGATTCTGCGGCGTTGGCAGGCGCGCGCTGTCGTGGTTGCGCTGGTGCTTGTGATCGCGAGCTTGTCGGCACGGTTCTATATCCGAAAACAATGGCAGACCGATGTGAGACCGCCGATTTGGAGGGCGACGGTTTCCATGATTGCCACGCGGCCGTTTTTGGGACACGGCTTGGGGACGTATGTGGCCGTGTATCCCCGGTATCGGCTGGCAGAGTATTTTCTACGACCGAAGGCGACCAATGTCACCGATCATGCGCACAACGAACTGTTGGAAATCGCCGCGGAACAGGGTTTGGTTGGGGTTTCGGCTACGCTCTGGCTCTGGACGATGGCTGCGTGGTGCGGCATCCGTGCCGTTCGGCAATCCAAAGGATCCGGGCGACACGCGGTCTTGGGGGTGCTCGGGGCCATGCTCGTTTTCATGCTCCACGGATTGGTGGACGTGGACCTGCGATTTCTGCCAAACCAAAGCCTGCTTTGGCTGCTCATGGGATTGCTGGTTGGAAGGGGCACCGCGTCGTCCAATGAGATTCGGCTCGCGTTTCGATCGAGGGGACTGGAATGTTGCGCGGCAGCGGCGTGCTTGATCTTGGGGATCGGAATCACCGCGTCGGCCGTCGTTCGTCCGATTACAGCGGATTGGCTGGACCGTTCGGCGCGTCTGGCGGAGGAGAGGGGCGATCTGAATGTCACGGTCGACTATGCGTCGCGATCGCTTCGTCTGGAACCCTTTCGATTGAGCACGCGGTATCTTCTGGCCGGAGCGCTGGCGCGCTCGCTCGACGCGTCCACGCGCCAGATGGCCATCGATCAATGCTTGCAGATTGAAGAGTTCGCCCCGGATTACGCCGATGTGACCTACAATCTGGGGGAATTATACATGGCAGCCGATGAGGTTACCAATGCCCTTCCCTGCCTGCGTCGTGCCGTGGAGATCAACCCGTACAAGGCGGATCGTCGGGTGGCGCTGGCCAGGGCGTTGCGCGAGATTGGACGCACGGAGGAAGCCCTCCAGCAGTTGGATCGCGCGCTGCATCTTCAGCCGGACAGCACGGTAGCTGCAGCGCTTCGGCAGGACATCGTCAAGGATCGTGTACCGTGAGGATGGGGACGTGACGACAACGCTTTGACATTCTGTATCACGACCGCTAGACTTGGATAGCAGCGAACCCATGAGAGTCGCCATTCCCAGGAAGACGGTTTATCGCCTGAGCGTGTATTTGCGCTGTCTGGATCGTTTTGCCGAAGACGGGGTGCAGACTGCGTCGAGCCAGGCGCTTGCGCTGGCGGCGGGCGTCAAACCCACCCAATTGCGCAAGGACCTGACCAGCTTTGGCCATTTCGGCACCCGCGGGCTGGGGTACGATGTCCGGAAGTTGCGTGACGGAATCGCCGAGGCGCTGGGGCGTAAACAACTTCAACCGGTCGTGCTCGTCGGCGTTGGCCACCTTGGCTCGGCGTTGCTGGCGTACAAAGGCTTCGAGAAGGAGAACTTCGAGATCGTTGCGGGGTTCGATGTCGACGTGAAACGCAATCGTCGGAAGACCTACAGCCAGCCGATCCTGCCGCTCGACAAGCTCGAAAACTTCGTTCGTGCCCGCAAGATTCGCATGGGAATCGTCACCGTCCCGAGCGCTGTCGCGCAGGACGTGGCGAACCGGCTTGTGGCAGCGGGCGTCAACGCCATCCTGAATTTTGCGCCCAACGTGCTACACGTGCCGAGCAACGTCGTCGTGAGTAATGTCAACCTCGCCATCGAATTGGAGAATCTCAGTTACTTCCGCTCGTTAGCCGAGAGCTGAGTGGAAGATGCGGCATCTCTTTGGCGGCGGCACCCCCGCTTGAACTCACGGCGAATTGCTGGTTGAATGGGCGACATATGAACTCGGACCGGGCCGAACGAGGAGAGAACCGGCGCGATGAAACCAAGGCGCGGTTTAGCCGAGCCGACTGGTTGTTGGCGTTGTTGTTGGCAGCTTCCACGCTCCTGGCGTATCAGCCTGTCTGGCACGGGCAACCCATCTGGGACGATTGGCGGCATATAACCAATCCTCGATTGATGTCGTTGAACGGCCTAGAACGGATCTGGCTGGAACCAGGAATCACCCAGCGCTTTGATCCGCTGGTCGATTCAGTCTTCTGGATTGAGAAGAAGCTGTGGGGGACCGCACCATTGGGGTATCACCTCGTCAGCATCACCTGTCATGTCGGCACGGCCCTGCTGCTTGTGGCGGCGCTTCGCTGCTTGCAAATCAAGGGGGCTTGGTTCGCAGCCGCCATCTTCGCCCTGCACCCGGTCCATGTCGAATCCGTGGCATGGATCAGCGAACTCAAGAACACGCTGTCAGGAGTTTTCTTTCTCGGTACAGTGCTGGCGTACCTGAGATTCGATGAAAAGCGAACCCCATCGTCGTACGCCATGGCCATGGGATTGTTTGTCGCTGCCTTGCTGGGCAAGACGACTGCAGTCGTTTGGCCCATCGGGATGCTGGTGGTTTTGTGGTGGAAACGGAGTACACTCTCTTGGCGGCGCGATGTGCTGCCACTCATCCCGTTTGTGGTAATCGCGCTTCTGGACGGATGGGTAGCTCTCGGCATCGAACGTGAAGCCGTGGGCAACGCGAGCACGGAATTAGGCTTCTCACTGGCGCAACGGCTCGTTATTGCCGGTCACGCGTGTTGGTTTTATCTGGGCAAGCTGCTCTGGCCTGTCGGTCTGTGCCCGATTTATCCCCGTTGGCAGATCGACCAGCTGACGCAGATCGACGGTCTCTACCCGCTGGGTTTTCTGGTTCTGTTGAGCGTACTGTGGATCCAGCGGCACCGAAGCCGTGCTGTTTTGGCCGCATTGCTGTTCTTTGTCGGTGCGCTTGCGCCGCTTTCAGGCATCTTCTCATTTTCGTACCAACGGCATTCGTTTGTAGCCGATCACTTTCAATACCTCGCAAGCCTGGGAGTCATTACGTTGGTTGCCGGCGGCAGTGTGTGGCTGCAGGACAAGTGGCGGTTGTTCCCGCGTTTCGCAGGTGTCAGCCTGTGCGTCGCAATCCTGGCGATGTTGGCAGCTCTTACCCGGGAGCACGGACAAGCATTCGCGGATTTGGGGGCGTTTGCCAGGGCCACGCTGGCAGGTAACCCGACCAGTTGGTCCGCCCATGACGACTTGGGCGTTGTGCTGATGTCTGATGGGAAAGTGGCCGAGGCGATCGACCAGTTTAATCAGACGTTACGGGCCTATCCGAAACACGGCTTGGGCCACTACAATCTTGGCTGTGCGCTTCAGGCTCAGGGGCGGGTCGAAGAAGCGATGGAGCAGTACAGGCTGGCGATCCAATTGCGGCCCGACTTGATCCGTCCACGGTACAATCTCGGGTGTATTCTGGCAGCTCGAGGCAGAATCCCTGAGGCCATCGAGGAATATCAGGAAGCCCTCAGACGGGAGCCGTACGCGCCCGAGGTGTGCAACAATCTGGGAGTTGCGCTGGCCTCCTCGGGGAAACCCGACGAGGCGATAGCGCAGTTCCGTCGTGCCATCGAATTGTGGCCCGATTATGCCGAAGCTCACGCCAATCTCGGTCACGCTTTGGCGAACCGAAACCAGTTCGCTGAAGCCATTCAGCAGTATGAAGAAGCCCTGCGGTTTGACCCGAAAAACGCCAGCGACCACTATGATCTGGCCACAGCGCTGGCCAACAGCGGAAAACTGGTGCAAGCCACTGAACAGTTTCGCGAAGCGGCGCACCTCAACACGGACCTGCCGTATGTGCATAGCGCCTTGGCCAAGGTGCTCGAACTACGAGGGTTTCACGACGAAGCACAACGCGAGTCAGCCGAGGCACTGCGGCGCGCAACGTCTGCCCTGAAAGGAAGCACTGAAGCAAGTTCGGCATCGGCCCGCTGAGACCGTCGAGCTTCACGTTCAAGCCCGTTTCACGCGTGTGCCGTCGTTGTCGGCGATGAGGATGTGCGTGTCACAGCGGATTCGCTGTTTCGCGAAGACGTTGGCCATGGCCTCGGCGACAGCTTTTTCCTTCTGCTCCGTTATGCAGATGAGGGCGGGGCCAGAGCCGCTCAGCCAGCCACCGAGCGCGCCGGCTTCCACGCCGGCGGCGATGACATCATCCAGCATCGGAACGAGCTTCTTGCGATACGGTTGATGGAACCTGTCGTCGAATAACCCACGCAACAGGGAGTAGTCGCCCGTGGCGAATACCGAGGTGATGAGCGCGACGCGGTTCAGGTTCTCGACGGCATCGCCGAGAGAGACCTGCCTCGGCAGCAGCGCGCGGGCTTTCTCCGTCGAGACGGCGAAATCGGGCACGCAGACGACGAACTTGAGTGACGGCGGGACATTGAAGCGGCGGTAGCGAATCGCGCCGTCGATGAGGCCGGACACCACGAAGCCGCCGAACAATGCCGGGGCAACGTTGTCAGGGCGGTGCTCGAGTTCGGAGACAACTTCAAGCAGTGCGGTGTCGGAAAGCGGCCGGCCGTCGAGTTCGTTGAGGGCGAACACGATGCCCAGTCGCACCGTGACGCTCGAGCCGAGTCCGCCCGTGGTCGGCACCTCGCCCTTGACCTCGACTTGCGCTCCGTGGGGCTTGACTTTGCTGCGGCGAAAAAACGTGTCCATCGCTTCCTGTGTCATGGAGAGCGCCCCGGGATTCCCGCGCATCGCGTCGACCCGTTCGACCGTCGGGGCGTCTGTTTCGCGGATGGAAATCTGATTGTGCAACTTCAAGGCGACGCCGAGCGTGTCGAGGCCGGGGCCGAGATTGGCGGTTGTGGCGGGCACACGAACGGTGACGGACGGTTTTCTCACGGCGCGCGATATTGCATGGCGGGTTGGGGCAAGTCAATAGCGGGTGAGCATTCATGGTTGCTGGTTGACGGGCAATGAGGCATGATGGCGGCGCTGGATCGATTGCCGGCGAGGCACGGCCAGCTCTGGGAACTGCACGAGCACAATGAAGTATATCATCATACTGGGCGACGGCATGTCGGATTATCCCGTCGCACGTCTGGGCGGTAAGACACCGCTACAGGTGGCCCGCAAACCCAACATGGACCGCATCGCCCGCGAGGGCCGTTGCGGTTTGTTCAAGACCATTGAAGAGGACATGCCCACCGGTAGCGAAGCCGCCAACCTGTCGGTGATGGGCTACGACCCGCGTCGGGTCTTGCAGGGCCGCGGCGTGCTCGAGGCCGCCAGCATGGGGGTCGACATCCGCGACGACGACATGGCGATGCGCTGCAACCTGATTTGCTTGTTTGACGACGGCCGTATCAAGAACCATTCCGCCGGGCACATCAGCTCGGCCGAGTCCGATGAAATTCTCAAGACGCTCCAGAAGGAAATTGGCGGCCCCGGCCTGAATTTCTACACCGGTGTCAGCTATCGACACCTGTTTGTCGGCAAGGGACTGGATCCGAGGCTCGATTGTGCCCCGCCGCATGATCATCCCAATGAACCGGCGGAAGGGCTGCTCATCCGCGCCAAGGTTCCGGAAGCGCAGCCGACCGCCGATCTGCTCAACAAGTTGACCCGCCGTTCCTGGCTCATCCTGAAGGATCATCCCGTCAATCAACGCCGTCGGGCGGCTGGCAAGGATCCGGGCAATTCGATCTGGCTGTGGTCGCCCGGCAAACGGCCGAAGATGTGGACCTTTCAGGAGCGATTTGGGGTGAGCGGCGCGGTGATTTCGGCGGTGGACCTGATTCGCGGCATCGGGGTTTACGCCGGGCTGGAGGTCCTAAAAGTCCCCGGCGCAACCGGCCTTTTCGATACCAACTACGAGGGCAAAGCCGACGCCTGTCTGGCCGCGCTGGAACACTGCGATTTTTGCTACGTCCACGTCGAAGCGCCCGACGAAGCCGGCCATGAAGGCAACGTGGACCTGAAGATTCGCACCATCGAAGACCTTGATGCCCGGCTGATCGGCCGGATTCTGGCGGGACTGGAGCGGGGGAAAATCGAAGCGGTCGTGGCCATCCTGCCGGATCATCCGACGCCGGTAGAAAAACGGGTCCATGTGCGCGACGCCGTCCCCTTTGCCATTCGTGACCCGCGGCGGGCGCCCGACAAAGTCGAACGTTACGACGAGCAAAGTTGTGCCGTCGGCGCCTTCGGGACGGTTCACGGCGACGAATTCATTCGTGCCGTCTTCCAGAAATAACCGCGTAACTTCCGCTGTCGCCATGCACCAGGCTTCTTGCTGGTGGCCGGGCGCAATGGGGCGATGGTTTTGTCGTCATCACCTTGCTTGGCAGCTGTTCTTGGGTGGCTAGGATCTGCGGCGATCGCGTTCAAACTGGGCGTTGCCAGCGTGCTTCGGCCGGGCCACCTATTGATTCGATGATTTGACCGGGTTGGTTCCTGCGTTTGTAACCATTATTATGACGTTGTTTACTTACAGTATTGCGAACGGGCAGACCACGGGTCTGGTTGTCTATCCCATCATCAAGCTGGTGTCCGGACGCTATCGCGAGTTGAGATGGGGCGCGGTTTCGCTCGGTTTCTTGTGTCTGATTTACTCTCTCTTCGGTTTGCCGCATTGATGATTCTGCTGCGGTACTTCAGCAGCGGCGTTCCTCTTTTTTGAGATTCGCCGTCCGTCCACCGCCTTGGATTCCTTTATTTTTGGCCCTTGGAAGGGGGTTGGCATACCCACTGCTATTCAGGCTGGCAGTCAGGCGTTAAGCAAATAGGCGTTAGTCGAGTCAGGCGTTAGTCAAAGGCAGGGACCAAGGGATGATCGAAGTCAATAAACAGGAGATTTACCGGGTGCTGATTGTGGACGAAAACGCTGCCATGCGCGAGATGTTGGCCGGGTTGCTTCACGCGCCGAATCGGAGCGTGGAAGTGCGCGATGGCGCCCGCGCCGCGTTGGAATTCGTCCAGCACAATCCCATCGATGTGGCGTTTATCGACGCCGCGCTCACCCACAGCTCCGCCCAACACTTGGCTGATGCCATCAAGAAACGCTGCCCGCACGCCCACGTCGTGGTCTGTGCAGGGCGCCTGTCTCAGCCGTGGGACGCCGCCGGCCGCTCCAAAAAAGGCGAAAGCGCTCTCAGGCAACCATTCAATTTTGGCGAGGCTCTCCAGCTCGCCGATTCATGCACCACCGAGTGAACATGAACCCGTTTAAGGCGCTGACTCTAGGGTTGGCCGTGAAGCAGGCTGCGCGGGGTGCGCAGGTAATACCGTTCACGGCGGGTCAGCGCCTGTTTTCCAGCGGAGGCACCCGGGTCGCCCGGCGACCCGGCCCTTCCGCGCGTCACGGGTTGAGAGTCAACTGTTCGAATCCCCCCAACGCCATCACGGTCGGCGCCTCCTCCGACCGCAGAACAGGCTGATCTCTCAACCCGCGCGCGCGGCAGACCCCCGCGCTCGCCGCCGCCCGCCGCCCTCTCCGCTCTTGCTTTCCTGCGACCTTCTACTATATTCAGTTCGCCACACTTACCCGCACTTTCATGGGGGCGAAACGGATTCGACTTTGTGGAGTGGGCGTGAGCGGCATGCCGAGGTGGTTCGGAGGCCTCGTTAAACACCGGACAAAACCATAACTGCGAACGAAGAGCTCGCACTCGCGGCTTAATTGACCGCGACGTCTCACCCGTGACACCTGCTGGCGGGCTGAGACGACGATAGCAGGTTAGTTCGTGGATGTCGTCTTCAGGTCCACGGGCGAATCTTTCACTGGAGACTGGCGCGGCGCGTGGCCTGTCCATCGACAGCGCGCCGGGCGAGACCCAAAGATGGAACAAGCATGTAGTCATTCACGGTCGCTTTGCAGAGGACGTGGGTTCAACTCCCACCGCCTCCACCATTTTTCGCCTCCAGCGAAAAATGCTGCCCTTCGCAGCCTACTTCAACCCCCCCCGCCTTCCATAAACCGCGCGTTTCGCCCACCCGTCCGAACTGCGGACGCCTGCATCGTAGAACGGGCATCTTCACCCCGACCTGCCCCGATTCCGACATCGGGGTTCCGAGATCGGGGTTGCCCGTTTGCCTTTTCCCGATCCCCTCCGCCTCTGTTTGTAGCCGCGACCTGCCCCGACAAGTTTGTCGGGGTTACGTCCGTCCGCCCCGCCCCATTGCACAGAGCGTCCCGCCTGTGCCTGCATCGTAGAACGGGCGTCCCGCCTGTTTGCCCCTTTCCGCTCCGCCCCGCCCTAATTTGTCATTCTGAGCCCGTCGAAAGCCGAGTTGGACGAAACGCCGCCTCGTCGCGCCCCGGCGGCAAATCTCTGCCGTTGCCGTCGCCCCGTTTGTAGCCGCGAATCTCATTCGCGGGCCGTCCGTCCCGCCGCCATTCGCACCCAGTGAATGGCGCCCTGAGCCAGCGAGCGCCGCGCTCGCCTCGAGCGGAGTCGAAAGGTCGAAGGAGCCTGCCCTGAGCAAGGCGCCGCCGCGTCGAAGGGTTTATCCTGAGTTGCGAGGCGACGAAGGCCCGCTCCGCCATCCGACCTGCCCCTCCGCCCCCTGTCAATCGGCCCCACCCCGCTTCCACCCTGCAATTACGGGCATTAGGTACCACCCCCGCCCACACATCTCGCCAAGTCGCCATTGACTTTATTGCCCAAAGGGGCGACAGTCACCCCAACTGGCGAAGCCGGTCGCCCCAGCAGGGCATCGGCGGAAAGGTCGCGAATGACGGGTTCCCTTGCGTGGCTGCTTTGGGTTGCGTTGTTAATTATCCTTGCCCTTACGGTTTCGGTGACCGCTTTCGATATTCGTCGCCGACACAACCTCGAGTCCCTCGACGTTATCCCCGAGCGATTCCAACCCGCTCCCAGTTCGGCTGACCGCGCCAGACTCTCGGAATCCAGACGCGATGGAGCCGCTGCCCCTCGCTCAGAACCCGAACTGAAACAGGCTCACCTGGTTGCCAAACTCAAAAACTCCGGCTCCAGACCGTTGAACATCGACCAGATCGTCGTCTTCGACCGGCACCGAACCCATAAATATGCCGTCTTTCACAAGCCGGATTTACGCCTGGACCGTGGCGACACCAAGACCGTCGAGGTCAAGATCCCTCCATTCGAAGGAGTCCGATACCTCAAACCACCCGAAGGACACGGAATCATCGAGGTCATAACCGCCACCCAGACGTTTCAATCAGAACCCTTTCAGTTCTCTGATCTGGTGTAGCGCGTCGCACAGAGCGCCCCGCCGTTTGTAGCCGCGAATCTCATTCGCGGGCCGCGTCTCTTCCCCCTGTAGCGGCGGTCTATGACCGCCGTTCTTGCCGCCTGTGCCTGTAAAGCCGAACGGGCCGTTCGCCTTCTCCGTCCCGCCTGCCGCCACGCTCGGACTTTATCCCGATTCTGCGATCAGCGCTCTCCTCGCCCCACTCTCCTCTCTCTTCTGAAACCTACCCCCCCCACCTCCGGTTGTAGCCGCGACCTGCCCCGACAAGTTTGTCGGGGTTACGTCCGTCCGTCCCGCCGCCATTCGCACCCAGCGAATGGTACCCTGAGCAAGGACGCGAAGCGCCCGCGTCGAAGGAGCCCCCGCTTCTCCCCGCCGAATTGCCGCGTCGGTCGTTGGTAGGGACGGCTCTCCGAGCCGTCCGCATCCCGCCTCCGCATCTCGACGCACCGTCCGTAGTCGAGCGGCAGCTTGACCGGACGGTATAATGGAAGGAGCGCACGGCAAACGGCAAGAGGGGCGGGGGAGAAGATGGTGCGCATTTTCTTGTTGACAACTAAGTTTACGCTAAGTTATACGCTTACCAGATGAACGCGACTGACATTCGCAAGATGCGTGGGCGCCTTGGTCTCAACCAGGTGCAGTTCGCTCAACTCGCGGGCGTTCACCCCATCACCGTCAGCAAGTGGGAGCGAGAGGAAGCTGAGCCCACGGCGTATCAGACCGCGCTTTTCGAACAATTCCAACGGGCAGCGCGTGACAGAGAAGTGCGCGAAACGCTCAAAAAGGTCCTGATCGGCGCTGGCGTTGCGCTCGCCCTCGCGCTTTTGCTTAAACACCTCATGAAGAAGTGATCTTATGAACCACCCTCCTATACCCGGAATTGGTGATGTACTCATGCGTCCCAAATGTTTCGGCTTTGTTCAGCACCGTGGTGTTTTCCTCGGCGGAAACGCTGTGCTTACGAATACGCCTGACAGAGGCGAGCATCTTGTTACGGTAGATGAGTTCTCCGCAGGGGAGCGAATCACGCCGCATCGCTCAGGTGCACCCCCTTTGGACGTACTCGCTCGCGGTCGGAGAATTCTAGCCAATCCTCGAAAGTACGATCCGATCTTCCGCAACTGTGAGCACACAACTAGCGAACTTACGGACGGGAAGGCCAAGAGTCCTTCCGTGATTTTTGTGGTCGCGGTGGCCGCCACAATCGGCGTCATATACGCTCTCACCCGCCGTTCGTAGGGCTCGTTCCGTCGTGGCCGCTTCTCGCCGCCGAATTGTAGCGGCGGTCTATCCCGACAGGCTTGTCGGGGTCTACGACCGCCGGTCGTTGGTAGGGACGGCTCGCCGAGCCGTCTGCCTCTCGCCCCCGCATCTCGACGCACCGTCCGTAGTCAAGCGGTAGCCCGACCGGAGGTATAATGGAAAGAGGGCGCGGCGAACGCCATGCGAGGGGGGGGACTTGCAATGCTTGGACCGTTCCCAAAAAGCAAAGAGGAGCGATTGGACATCGCTCCCCCGTGCTATTTACTGACGTTTTGATCTGCGAAATACTGCAGCTGCTATTAAAAGCCGTTCTACCCTAAACAGGATGAATCCTATTGCTGCAATCACGACCAAGAATGTGTACATTGAATTCTTTCATGTTCTCCTTGGTTTAGGGTTCGAAATAGTCTAGCCCGAAAACATTTGGCGTCAAGCGCACATTTAAAACTGTTACTGTACCTGCAATCGCGAAGGATCGTGCAGCCCCATAAAAAGTTTTGCGTCTGGAACCTTGAGGCCGTCTCCTTCCCACGAGTAGCGCTGCTTGGGGGCAAAGTCCGTTGCCAGATTAAGCGTCTGCTCACGAACTGCCCTGCGCTTCCGCTCTGCCTCCTGCCTGCTCCGTGCGCGACATCGCGAGCGGAGTCTCCTGAATTTTCACCCCGAACCCTTTCGGGGCTGACCCTGACTTCTGCCCCCTTCGCGCCCCTCACCCCCGGAGCCCACACTTCGCCGGCCACTAGCCGACGCCTCTCACCCCGCCCGCTTACTCCGTGCTGAACGGGCCTGCCCCGCTGTCTTGTCCCCACCCTGTGCCCGGTTATCTGTCCTCCGTCCTCTGCCTCCCGCACCCCGCTATGATATGTGTCACTGACACATATTGCTTCCATTAAACGCCAGGGTCACATCGAAGACGACATTTCGCCGATTCAGCCTCCGGGTCGGCACCCGACGCTTAACGCGATCCGCCCTTGCCAAGGCCCGAACAGCCCACCCCGCCTCCGGTTGTAGCCGCGCTCGTCGAGCGCGGGCCGCTGACTAGCTACTCCCGCCGCCGCCGCTCGGAGTTTACCCCGATTCTGAGATCGGGGCTCTCCCCCCTTCGCGTCGATTCGCGTCCATTCGCGGTTGGCAACCCTGGCTCTCCACTCTCGCACCGCTCTCTACCTGCTGCGGCTCGCCACCCCTCACTCCGCCTTCAGTGAAGCCATATCGATGGAGAAACGGTATTTCACGTCCGACTTGACCAGTCTGTCGTAGGCTTCGTTGACCTTTTGGATGGGGATGACCTCCACATCGGAAGTGATGCTATGTGCGCCGCAAAAATCCAGCATCTCCTGCGTCTCGGCTATGCCCCCAATCAGCGAGCCCGACAGACTCCGCCGCCGCATCAGCAGGCTGAACGCCGCGACCGACAGCGGCTTCTCCGGCGCGCCCACCAGCGTGATCGTGCCGTCCCGCCGCAGCAAATTGATATACGCGTTGATGTCGTGCTCGGCGGCAACGGCGTCCAGGATGAAATCCAGGCTGCCGGCGTGCTTCTGCATCTCGTCGGCGTTGCGTGAGATGACCACTTCGTCGGCTCCAAGCCGCAGCGCGTCGTCCTTCTTCTTGAATGAAGTGGTGAACACCACCACGTGGGCTCCGAGCGCATGACCAAACTTCACCGCCATGTGGCCCAGCCCGCCCAGACCCACCACGCCAACTTTCTTACCCTTCGTGACGCCCCAGCGGCGCATCGGCGAGTACGTGGTGATCCCGGCGCACAATAGCGGCGCCGTGCCGGCAAGACTGAGCTTCGGCGGCACGCGCAACACGAACCGTTCGTCCACAACGATGCTGTCCGAGTAGCCGCCGTAGGTCACGCCGCCTAGGTGTTTGTCCGGGCCGTTATAGGTGAAAACCGCGTTCGGACAGAACTGCTCCACATTCGCCTTGCACTGCGGACACGTACCGTCCGAATCAACCATGCACCCGACCGCGGCGAGGTCGCCGACCTTGTACTTCTTCACCGCCGTGCCGACCTTGGTGACGCGCCCGACGATCTCGTGGCCGGGGATGCAGGGGTAAACTGTCGGCATGACGCTGTGCCACTCGTCTCGAACGGTGTGGAGATCGGAGTGGCAGATGCCGCAAAACAGGATCTCGATCTGGACGTCGTGTTCGGTCGGCTCGCGTCGGTTGATCTTGGTGTGGGCCAGCGGCGATGTCGCGCTGGCTGCCGAGTATGCTTTCGCGTTGTACATGGTCTTGTCCTCCTAATTGATTTCGTTTTCAGCCCCGAATCAGGCCCGGTATTGTTCGTCGCTGACCTTTTCCATCCAATCGACAACCTTGCCATCGAGCGCCTCCGCGATGGCGATATGCGTCATCGCCGTGGTCGGCGCGGCGCCATGCCAATGCTTCTCGCCCGGCGGAAACCACACCACGTCGCCCGGCCGAATCTCCTCAATCGGCCCGCCCCACCGCTGCGCCCGACCGCACCCAGCCGTCACGATCAACGTCTGACCCAGCGGATGCGTGTGCCATGCCGTCCGCGCGCCGGGCTCGAACGTGACGCTCGCGCCAGTCACCCGTGCCGGAGCGTCGGCTTTGAACAACGGATCAATCCGCACCGTGCCCGTAAACCACTCCGCCGGTCCTTTGCCTGAAGGCTGCGAACCACTTCGCTTGATTTCCATACTCAAATTCCTCTATTTGATGCCACCAATCGTTTCTCTGGTTCAGCGGCCGGTCATTTGCTCCAGCTTCTCCGGATATCGCGCCCCTTCCACCTTGATCTTCGACGCGGCGCTTTCGATTTCACGAACATCGTCCGCCGTCAGCTTGATTGCAACTGCTCCGAGGTTCTCGTCCAGCCGATGCAGCTTCGTCGTCCCCGGGATTGGTACAATCCACGGCTTCTGCGCCAGCAGCCAGGCCAGTGCGATCTGAGCCGGTGTCGCCTTCTTCCGCTCGGCAATGCGGCCCAGCAGTGTAATCAGCGCTTGATTCGCCTTGAGCGCCTCCGGCGTAAACCGCGGCAGCGTGCTGCGAAAGTCCGAACTGTCGAACTTCGCGTTTTCGTCGATCTTGCCCGTGAGAAAGCCCTTGCCCAGCGGGCTGTACGGAACCAAGCCGATGCCGAGTTCTTCGAGCGTCGGGATCACTTCTTTCTCGGGCGTTCGCGTCCACAGCGAGTATTCGCTCTGGAGCGCTGTCACTCGCTGAACTTTGTGCGCCCGACGAATCGTCTGCACTCCCGCTTCCGAAAGACCGAAGTGCTTCACCTTGCCTTGCTGAATCAGTTCCTTCACCGCCCCCGCCACGTCTTCAATCGGCACGTTCGGGTCAACCCGATGCTGATACAGCAGATCGATGGTCCCGACCCTGAGCCGCTTCAGCGAGCCCTCGACGGCCTGCTTGATGTGCTCGGGCCGACTGTTCAAACCCGCCGCACCGGGCCGCGTATCGCTGCCACTGAGGTCAAACCCGAACTTGGTCGCGATCACCAACTGCTTACGGAACGGCGCGAGGGCTTCGCCCACCAGTTCCTCGTTGGTGAACGGGCCGTACACCTCGGCCGTGTCAAAGAATGTCACGCCGCGATCCACTGCCGCCCGAAGAAGAGCGGTCATCTCCTGTTTGTCCTTCGGCGGCCCGTAGGAAAAACTCATTCCCATGCAGCCGAGTCCCACCGCCGAAACTTCCAAGTTGCTCTTTCCAAGTTTGCGCTTTTGCATTTCTCGCCCTCCTGTCTTTGAATCAACGGTCGGACCGAATCTACCCCACATAAACGTGCCTGCATAGTGGAACGGGCATCCTGCCCGTTCGCCTTCTCCGTCCGCCCCGCTCTAATTTGTCATTCTGAGCCTGTCGAAAGCCGAGTTGGACGAGACGCCGCCTCGTCGCGCCCCGGCGGCAAATCTCTGCCGTTGCCGTCGCCCCGTTGTAGCCGCGATTCCGCCTGCCCTGAGCGAAGTCGAAGGGGCTTCCCATCTCCTGTCTCCCGAATTCTGACTCCTAGCTTCTTACCGGCTATCACCCGTCGCCTCTTCCGTCGGCTTCCGCGCGTTGCCGAGCGCGTTGCTTTCCAAAGTGACATTCTTCAATTCGCCGGGCCCCGTCGACAGAAACGTGCCCGTGCCCGGAAACGCCCGACTCGACCGCACAATCGCCCCGGGGCAGCGCTCCAGCCGGATCACCGGCGCGTTCGTCAACGGCTGACGGGTCGTGACGCCGTCCAACTCCAACGCCTTCGAGTCCCGCACCAGAAACGCCGCGCCCGCCTCCGCGTTCACCTGCACCTGATGCAGTTCCAGCCCATCGGTGTACATCCCGCGCATCCCGCTTTTCGCCGACACGATCACATCGCTGATCCGCAATCCCGTGATCGGCATCTCCGGCAACCCCGCCACATTGATCGCCTCCTGCGCATGGCGCGCTGTCATGTGGCTGATCGCGATGTTGCGAAACACCGGCGTCCGCTCCGAAACCGGTTCCTCCGCCGCAGGCGTTTCTCCCTCCATCATGTAATAGCTCGTCACCTCGATCGCCTTGCCGACGTTTTCCATCGTCCAGTTGTCAAACCTCACACCCTCGACCACTCCGCCCCGACCCCGCCGGCTCTTGATCCGCACGCCGATCTCCGTCCCGTCGCAGGTAATGTTGGCCGCCACCACGTTGCGGATGCCGCCCGCAATCTCGCTGCCCAACGTCACCGCCCCGTGGGCGTGATGCACCGTGCAATTCACGATCGATACGTTCTCCGTCGGACGGTTCACCCGCCGACCGTCGGCGTCCTTGCCCGATTTCAGCACGATCCCGTCGTCGCCCGTGTCGATGGTACAATCCGAAATCCGCACGTTGCGGCTGGAATCGACCGCGATGCCGTCCGTATGTACTCCGGGGTACGTCTCGATAATGACGTTCCGCACGGCCACGTTGTCCGAGTACAACAAATGAATCGTCCACATCGACGAGCCGACAAAATGCACTCCCTCGATCACCACATTCGTCGCGTCCATCGTCCGCACAAACGACGGACGCAGCTCCGGTGCCGCCAGACGATATTCCTCCTCCGCCGCCGGCGTCCTCTTCTCCAAGTTGTTCAACAACTTCTCCCAGTTCGGACCGAACGCCGACCCACCATCCGGCCCGGGAGCGTTCGACCGCGGCATCAGCTTCAGCCACGCCGCATTGTCCGTCGTCAACACGCCCCGGCCCGTGATCGTGACATTCTGCAGGTTGCGTCCGCCAATCAACGGCACCGGCGTCAGGCATTCGATTCCCTGCTCCCGGCCCTGGGTGAACGGCAGCTTCATCGCCGGAAACCGCACCGTCGCGCCCGCCTCAATGTCCAGCACGAGGTTGTTCACCAACTCAATCGGCCCGGTCACGTAGTTCCCCGGCGGAACGTACACCGTGCCGCCCCCCGCCGCCCGCGCCGCCGCGATCGCCGCGCGAAACGCCTCCGTCGAGTTGGCCGAGCCGTCCGCGTGCGCGCCGTAATCCAAAATATTGAAGAACGGTCCCGCGCCGCGCGCGTTCATCGTCAACAGCGCGAGAAAAAGCCCGATTCGCGTGGCCGTGGCCAATGTCGTCATGTGAAGGGACCGGTGCGTCACCGCGTTGATGGAAATGCCGAGCGATAGATGAACAAAAACCCCCGGAATGTGCAACCCCGAATCCAAACCACCGCAGGCCCGCCAGCCCATTCCTCTCACGCAAAATTTACGTTGATTTTGACGCGTGTTTCCACGAGACGTTAAGCCCTATGGCCAATGGACTGGCATCTCGTCTTTTCGCCCTTTGCGCGGGTTGCGCCCTCGCGGTGACCGCCGCGGCTCAATCCCCGGAGCCGGTGTCCGCTATCAAAAACTTCAGCGACTTCCAGAAGATCGACCTCGACCGCGTTCTGAACGGCGAAGTGCTTTCCGAGCGCGGTTCGCCGATGGACTTCCCCAACGGCATTTCCGCGCAAACCTGTTACGCCATGGCACTGCCGGCCGACCAGGCCGCCAAACGATTGCAATTGTGGGACCCGTCGCCGCACGCCGAATTGAAGGTGTTCGCCTTCCACTCGCTCCACGCGCCGTGTGAACCGGCCGATTTTCAGGCACTTGATTTCCGCAGCCACCAGAGCCCTGTTCGCTGGCTGCTGGAAAAGACCGTCGCCACCACTCCCACCAAATCGGAATTGAATCTGACCCGCGCCGAAGCCCGGCAACTGGCCGGTTGCGTGCCGAAACCGGCGGACCCGCAAAAGGTGTCCGAGTGCTGGGCCAAACTGCTGCTGGCCCGCGCGTCCGCCTTCCAGCAAAAGGGCCTCGATGGCATAATGCCCTACGAGGTCGCAGGCGAATCCGTGTCGCCCGCCGACCAGCTTCGCGCCATGCTCCGCGAACAATTGTCCATCTCGCACGAGTTTCTGCCGATCCTCAAAGGAATCGGTTTGTTGGGCAAAGACCCCACGCCGTCGCTGACGCCGTTTTATTACTGGACGATGTTCGATGCCGACTACCACGGCACCATCAGTCTGGGCGCGGTCTACCTGCTGGCGGTCGCCGACCACTTCCAACTTGTCGACATGGAATACTACGTCAACGCCAGTTACTACACGTCGGCCTCGCTCTACGAGGTCTGGCCCGTGCAAAACCATGGCCAGCCCACCGCCCTCGTGTGGCGCGGTGATTTCTTTGCCGCCCCGACGCTCCGATTCACCAAGGGAACCGACCGCATCGCCTACGGTCTGCTCATGCTGCAGGATATCAAGAAGGAAATCCACTGCATGCAGGAGGAAGCCAAGACCCGCTGATGAGCGCGCGCTCCCTCGCGATCCTGCTTGTCCTGGCGCCGCTGGCCGCGTTCGCCGCCAACCCGATGGGCGTCTCCGAGGAACTCGACGCCGTGTACAGTTATGTCGGCGACGCCAACACGCGCGGCGCGCATCTGAACCATGGCGAGGTCGACGAACAATATTCCGACCTCAAGTACGTCGTGTCCCCGCAGGTAAACAGGGACCTGTTGTTGCGGTTCGGCGCCGAGTGGCAGCGGTTTTCCTTCGATGTGCCCGATCACGCCGCCGTGCCCCGTCTCTTGCAGCAAGTCAGCGGTGTCCTCGGGCTCGATTACCAGATCGCGGACGAATGGCTGATGCGCGTCGAGTGCGAGCCGGGCATCTACGGCGATTTTGAGAACATCGACTGGCGCGATTTCGACGCCCCGCTGGTCATTGCCGGAATCTATCTGGTTAACGCCGACCTGCAATGGCTTCTCGGGATACGAATCGACGTGCGCTGTGAATATCCCGTCCTGCCCATCGCGGGCGTCCGCTGGAAGTTCGCCGACCAGTGGACGCTGAATGCCATGCTGCCCAGCCCGCGTATCGAATACGAAGCCAATGAGCGCCTCACACTCTACGCCGGCACCGGAATCGAAGCCGGCACGTTCGCCACGGGCGAAACGTTCGGCACCGAGCACAACGAGCCGAAACTGAATGGGGCCATGGTCGATTACCTCGAGTTGCGCGTCGACGCCGGCCTCTCATGGAAGCTCACTCCGCAAGTCTCGATCGAGGCCGAAGCCGGTCTCATGCCCTATCGGTGGTTTGGCTTCTTCGATCCCAACATCAACTATCGGAGCTACGACGCCCCCTACGGCCAGCTCGCCTGCCACGCCCGGTTCTGAGCATCCGGCCACCCCGACGATGCACAAAGGAAGGGCGCGGGGAGGGTGCCTTTAGGAGGTTGAAGCGGCAGGAAACCGCCCCCGCGCAGCAGCCAAGGAGGACTGGCAGCGTCCCATGGCTACCCCCACCAAACGTCGATCGTAATTCGGAATGGTAACAATTCGGTGACATTGCCACTCGCGCTTGCACCGATCGGCTCCAGTTGGGCCGGGCAGGTAGTTGTCCTGAGTCAACCTCTATGCTCCGACTCATGAACCGCGCACGAAGCCTGTTCGGATTGCTGTTGACCGCACCCAGCCACGATACTACGCTGCCGCCGTGAGCGCGGCCATTTCTCACGATCCCCACGCAGCCGCGAGTATGGACCCGGACAACGTCAGCAAGGGCCGGCCGCCGACGCGTCGCCGACTTCCGTCAACAGACTGAGGAAGAGACAATGAAAATGACACCAAAAGACATTTTCGGGATTGTGGTGCGGGTGGCGGGCTTGTTCATGCTTCGGCTGGCACTGTGGCTTTTCTACGATTACATGGCGTGGTACTACCACATCCCGGCTTCCGCCTACGCAGCCTCTACAAATGTGGTCGACCCCAAGATCTACATGATTTGGGGCGTCGCCTATTTGGCGATTGGCGTGTATTTGCTGTCCGGCGCCCCGCATCTTCTCCGTTTCAGTTACCCTGACGCGGAGCCGCCGCAATCAACAGTCGACCGCAGTGACGAACCGTCCGAGCCCGATCCTGAGCGTGACTTGACCGCCGACGGCAAAACGACCACGTGCGTCCATTGTCACGCCGCCATTTCGGCGGATTCCGATGTCTGCCCTGAGTGCGGAAGGTCTTTGTACTAATGCGAATGGTCCCGACGCAGTGCTGAGCGCAAGCACGCCGTATGCAAATTGCCGCCGCGTCCCTTCCGCCTGCGTTCAAGGCACGCCTGAGCGACGAAAACAGCCGATCGATGCCCGCAGAAGTGCCGTTACGCCAGCAGGCCCTTGTAATTGTCGGGATTGACGCGGTGGTTGGGGAAGATGCGGTCGACATCACGGGCACCGAGGTGGTTCTGGGCCAGCTCGGCAAACACGTCGCGGTAGTCCGTCGTCAGCATCAGGTCGCGTCCCTCAAACAATTGTTCGCGTGCCAGCCCCGGCCAGCGGCCGTACACCTTGCCGCCCCGCACCGGCCCGCCGAGCACGGTGAAACAGGTCGCGTGCCCGTGATCGGTGCCGCGGTTGCCGTTCTGCCGCACCGTCCGACCAAACTCGCTCATCGTCAGCACCACCACGTCGTCCATGCGGTCCCAGAGGTCCTGATACAACGCCGCCAGGCTGTGCGAGAAATCCGTGAACCGATTGGCCAGTTGACCGGTCGCGCCGCCCTGGTTCGCATGCGTGTCCCAGCCGCCGACCTCGGCAAACGCCACTTCCACGCCGATGTTGGCTTTGATCATCTGGGCGATCTGCTGTAGCGCGCGGCCAAACTCGCTGTTCGGATACGACGCGCCATTCTGCGGTTTGTACTTCGTCGGGTCCGCCGAGTGCAGCATCCCGATGGCATCGAACGCCTCTTTGCCCGTGCCGTGAAGCAGGTCGCCCACTGCCGTCTCATACATGCCCTCGAATCCGCTCGCCGCCCCGCTCGTCACGGGCCCTGGCGTGAATCCGCCCGCGCCCGCGCCGACGCCGAACGTCTTCAGATCCGCTATCGCCAGCGCTTCCTGATCGCCTTGCAGCGTGCGCGGCAACATCGCTGTCATCGACACCGCCCGAAACGGCGTCAGCTTGGCGCGGTCCTCGGGGCATTCCAGCAACGTGCGGTTCAGCCAGCCCGTGCGCGTCGATTTGTCGTCCACCACGCCGCATTCCATGAAATCCTGTGCGTCGAAATGCGACCGGCTCGAACTCGGCGAACCGCACGCCTGAATCAGCGCGAGATGGCCGCTCCGATACATCGGCAGCAGCGCCGCCATGTTCGGATGAAGCCCGAAAAACCCGTCCAGGTCGATCACGCCCGACGGGCCGGCAGCCTGCGTCGGCGGCGCGATGGCGATGTCCGACCGCGCTTCGTAGTAGTACGGATCGCCGTAGGGGATAACCATCGACAGCCCGTCGAGCGCGCCGCGCTGAAAGATACAAATGAGAACCTTCCTGCCGTTGGTCGCGCGCGCGGGTTCGGCGGCGAACACCAGTTGCTGCAGAAACGACGGCCCCCACAGCGGCGCGGTGCCGACCGATACGAGCGCGAGTCCGCCGCGTTTGAGGAATGCCCGGCGCGTGAGTTTCATGTTGGTTCTCCCTGCGTTAATGGCGTTGAAATTCCGGTGAGCCGAGAACGAGCGCGGTGAGCTCGGCGGCGTTCACCGTGCTGGCTTCGCCGCCATCGGTTCCCGTGACCTGTTTTTCCAATGTGGCGCGGGTGGGCGCGGTCATCTCGCCCTGCAGGAACGCCTCGTTCAATCGGTCGAGAACCAGGCCGGGTTTGTCAATGTCAGCGCCGCGGATCAGGTCCGACGGGGTAACGGAGACATCGACGATCTTGTGCTCCGCCAGCGCCAGCGCGAAATTCATCCGCGCAATCAGCGCGCCGGTGTTGACCCATTTGCGCGAGTCCTCGGTGTAGCCGGTGGGGGCCTGGTAGGCGAACAGCGGTTGGCCCATCTCGATAATCTCAAGATTGAGCGACTTGCGCTTGGCCGAGGCGATCCGGTCCATGCCGCGCCCGAACGTGGCCCCGGCCTCGATACCCAGGCGCTTGTCGACGGGCAGGAAGTCATCGCTCACCATCTTGCCGCCGGCAGCGCGGACCGCCGACACGGCAAACTCGAATGGCGACTTGATCTTCGCGCGATACGCCTGCCGTGAGAAGAATTCGGGGCCGTAAATGATCGCCTGATAAACCTGCCGCAGGTCGCCGCCGGTTTCGAGGAAGACGGCGGCAACGCGCTCCACCAGCGCCGGCGGCGGATCGTCCGCAACCAGCCGGCGGCATAGTTTGGTGGCGATAAACCGCGCCGTCGATGGATGCGATGCCAGTATATCCAGCACCGTCTCACCGTCGCGGATGCCGCCATTGGCCGGAATCGCGTGTCCGAGCACCATCTTGGGGCCGTTGTCGTGGCGCCGCGGCGTGAAGACGAATTCGCCCGTTTGCTGGTTGTAGGTCCAGCCGGTGAAACACCGCGCCACTTCTTGCACGTCCTTCTGCGTGTAACCACCGTCGACGCCCAGCGTGTGAAGCTCCATGATCTCTCGCGCGTAATTCTCGTTGATGCCGCCGACCGTGCGGGACTGGTTGTCCGTTCCCGCCGGTACTGCCGGCTGGGCACTCAGTTGTCCGAGTTGTTCCTGTCGGCGGCGCAGTTCGTTGGGGGTGAGCTGACGGGGCGCGGAATTCTGGAAGTTGTCCAGGTAGTGCAACATCGCCGGACTTTTTGCCGAGGCCTCCAGCAAATCGCGGAACTTGCCGAACACATGCGGACGGATCACGTCGCGTTCATCGGCGACTTTCAGGATGCGGCAGGGGCCTTTGCGGACGTCGATATTGAAATGGTTGCTCCAGAAATCGACCAATACCTCGTTGAGTTGGCGGGGGGATTCGATGGCGCTGATGATCTTGGCGTCTTGCAATTCCGCCACCGCCAGGAGCGACCGGCGCGGCCCTTCACGTTGGCCCCTGGGTTTGGCCGTCGCCGCGGCGTCGCCGGTAACCGCGTTGGTTTGCATCGGGCTGGCTTTCTCGGCTTCCGCCTGTTCGCGTCGGCGCTCTTTTTCCATCTGTTGCTCGTTGCGGAACGTCTGGTACAAGTCGGTTTCGTCCATCGTGAGGATGTCGAATTTGGCGAGATCGGACTCCAGCTCCGAGTCGTCGATTCGCTCGGGATGCAACTGCTGATCGATGTACCGATCCAGCCCCATCTTCTCGACGCGCTCGATGTCGCCGGGACGCGGACCGTAACCGAGACGGTTGAGGACGTGGACGATTTTTTGCCGGTCGGTGAGCGGCTGATCATCCGCGGGCGGTTGAGGCGCCGCTGCCAGCCCCGCTCCGAGCGGGGCCAGCCCGAGCACCGCACACGAGACCAGAATCGCGCCCGCCAGATGGATACTGCGGCTTGTGCGCATGGCTGTCTGTTTCAACACCGACTCGGCGGATTCGTTGCATTTCGTTGGCCCGCCGGGCAACACGCCGGGCCCGAAATTGCGCCCCAAACCGCCCGCCGGCTCGGCAAAACAATGTTCACAATAGCTCCATCTGCGGGCCGGCCGGACGGCGAAAGGCAGCGGTCGAAAGCTCCGGTCCGCGCTCGGGAAAACCGGCCCGGCGGCAGGCGACGGCGAACATCTTCGCGATGTGCTCAGCGACAATCCCGGTTCCCGTCATGCGCGTGCCGAAATCCGAATCGTTCAATTTCCCGCCGTGGGTTGCGCGAATTTGCGCGAGCACCTTCTCCTTGCGCTCCGGCAGGTGGCGCTCCAGCCATTGTTGAAACAGGTCTTTGACCGCGAACGGGAGACGGAGTGGTGTCATTCCCGCGAATCGCGCGCCCGCTTCCGCCGCGGCGTTCACGATCGCGGGAATTTCATGGTCGGTCAGGCCGGGAATCACCGGCGACACCAGCACGCCCGCCGGCACGCCGGCCTCGGACAATTCCTTGATCGCCCGCAACCGCGCCGCGGGTTGCGCCGTGCGCGGTTCCATGATTCGCGCCAGATCGGCATCGAGCGTTGTAATCGAGAGGATCACCACTGCGGCGTTGTCCCGCGCGAGGTCGGCCAGCAAATCGATGTCGCGCGTGACGAGAAGGTTTTTCGTGACGATGGCAACGGGATTGCGAAACTCGGCGAGCACCTGCAGGCATTTCCGCGTGATCTGGAGCCGGCGCTCGACGGGTTGGTAACAATCAGTGACGCCGCTCATGGCCAGCACCCGAGGTTTCCACTTCGGTGAGAGAAGTTCGCGGCGCAACAACTCCGGCGCGTTTTCTTTGACGACGATCTTCGTCTCGAAATCCAACCCGGCGGAAAAACCCAGATATTCGTGATACGGACGCGCGTAACAATAAATGCAGCCGTGTTCGCAGCCGCGATAGGGATTGATGCTCGCCTCGAACCCAATGTCCGGACTGTCGTTGTAGGCGATGATCGAAGCGCTCGCGTCCCGATAGAACTGCGTCTTTGGCGCCGGGTCGTCTGGCTCGTCCCAGTCGGCATCCCGCTCGTACACCGTGTGTTCGAACCGGCTCGGCGGATTCTCCGCCGCCCCCCGTCCGCGAATGGATTGACCGACGGTCATCATTCCCACACTAACACCTGCGGTGCATCCGTCAACTTTGGCAACGGCCCGAACAATTTCTTGTTTGCCTAGCCAGGCAAAAGTAAAATGCGCGCAGCTCGATGGCGCAAACATGAAGCTGTACTGGAGATGCAAGGATGTGCCGGAATTGGCCGACTTATCCCGTGCCCAGCGACGGAAGGTGGTGCGCCATTGCTTTTTCAGCTACGGCTTGCGCGATTGGCACTTCTGGGTGGCCTTTCTGGCCGAGGCGACCTGTATCATTGCCGGAGGGATCATCGGCATAATTCTGCGCTACGGGTTTGGCTTTCCAGCATTCGTCGACTACACTTGCAGGGCTGTGGGCTTGCTGCTGGGGCTGTCGATCTACACCGTGATGTATTGCGGCGTCATTACCGACCGTCTCCGTCCCCATTTTCGCGACTACATCGCCGAAAGAAATCTTCGCGCCTGACCGTTAGCAAGCTGGCCAGTTGCTCATGCCGTTTGGACTTGAACCGACTCAATTCTACCCGCACGCACGTGCACTGTGACAGTGATGGGGCGGCAGCAGATTTCGCAATCGGTGATGAACTCGGCGCCGCCTTCGCCCGGGTCGAAGGAAACCTCGAACTCCTCCCCGCAATGCGGGCACGTGATCGCCAGAAAATCGCTCATTTCGATTTGATCGAGGGCCACAATTCGTCGTACCAAGCCGAGCGCGGGCCGAGGTCTTTGACGAATTCGATTCTCTTCATCACGTCGGGCGGGGGATAGATGACGGGATTGCTGCGGTCGTCAGGATTGATGAATTCGAGCGCGGCTTGGTTGGGCGTTGCGTACTGATTGAAGTTCGAAACCTGCGCACCGATTTTCGGGTCGAGGATGTAATCGATAAATTTTTCCGCCATGTCGCGATGCGGGGCCCGTGCGGGCACAGCCAGGTTATCCAGCCAGAGCTCGCTGCCTTCGCGCGGGATGAAATAGTACGTATCCGGGTCGGCCCGCATCCCGCGGACCGCATCGCCGTTGTACACCATGCCGACCCGGCAGGCTTTGGCCAGCACCTTGTTCTTGGCGCCGACGGCGCCTTCGAACCCGAGCGAGCGTTTCCGGGCCTCGATGAGCAGGTCGCGGGCTTCCAGAAGCTGTTTCTTGTTGGTGCTGTTGAAGCTGTACCCCTTGTATCGTAACGCAACGCCGATGGCGCTGCGGGCGTCGTCAATCATCAGGAACGGGCCGATTTGTTTCTTGGCGTCAAAAATCAGTCCCCACGTTTCGTCGACCGTCTCGCCGGGCTTCTTGCGCACGTACAAACCCACTGTGCCCCACTGATAGGGAACCGTGTACCTGTTCCCGGGATCGTATTCGCGTCCTGCAAATCTCGGATCGAGGTTCTTGATGTTGGGAATATTCTCGTGGCGTAGCGGCGCGAGCAATTTCCGGCTGATCATCGGGCGGATGATGTAATCGGATGGGACCACGACGTCGTACAGCGACGTGCCCCCGCCGTCCAGCTTGGCGAGCAGTGTTTCATTGTCTTCGTACAGGTTGACGGTGACCTTGCAATCGTACGCCTTCTCGAAACTTTGGATGATTTGCGGATCGATGTACTCGCTCCAAATGAACAAGTTCAACTTGTTCCTCTGCGCGCGGGCCGGGGCGGCGCACAACAGTGGAAGGAGGACGATAAGCAATCGTTTCAGCACGTTAGCCCTCGGGATACCGCGTTTGGCGGACGAATAACTCAAGATGGGCAAGACGGTTCACTCCGGGTCTGGTTGCGAAAAAGCTTACAGCAAAATCATCAAGCCTCAACGCAAAAGCGTGTCATGACTGCACCAGATGCGGATGGAGGCTATGGTTGCACAGCTTCCGATAAGTTGCCCTTGTAATATGCTGCCCCGCAGTATGTTGTGCGCATGACTGGCTGGCGCGACCGGCCTGTGGTATGCTATAATCGACCAGCGGGGAAGGCTGACATGGACGAGAAAATTACAGAAACCGCACAACCAAAAGATGTGACGGTAATTGCGATGCAGCCTCCGGCCCAAGAGACTCGAGAGGCGGCAAAACTCGTCAAGAATGAAGAGCTTCGCCGCAAGTCCGCGGACTACCTCGACGCCGTCAGCGGCGGCAAAAAGCTCGATCCCGAAGACAAGAATTGGATCATCAAACATACGCTGGAGAATTTCGACGACTACTTCAACCGCGGATTTTTGCACTACCGCAAGTCCGTCGCCGAAGCCGAGGATTTCGCCGCGATCGAATGGACGGGCCAGGGCTCGATCGTCGAGGACATCATGGGACGCAAGTTCATCGATTGCCTCGGCGGCTTCGGCGTGTACAACATGGGAATTCGGCACCCGAAGATCGTGGCCGCAGTCAAGGCGCAACTGGAGCGCATGCCGCTCTCGTCGCAGGAATTGCTCGACCCGTTGCGCGGGTTTCTCGCGGAGTTATTGGGCGAATTGACGCCCGGCGACCTCCAGGACTGTTTCTTCATCAGCAACGGCACGGATGCCGTCGAGGGCGCGCTGAAACTGGCGCGGCTGTACACCAAGAAAACCGGGTTCATTTCCACCACGGGCGCGTTTCACGGCAAATCGATGGGCTCGCTCTCGGTGATGGGCCGGGCCGTGTACCGCAAACCATTTCAACCCTTGCTCTCCAACGTGCATTTTGTCGATTACGGCGACGCCAAGGACATGGAACGCGAGCTCAAGAAGCTCACCGACCTCGGTGAGGACATTGCGGCGATCATCCTCGAACCGGTCCAGGGCGAGGCGGGCGCCGTGGTGCCGCCGGATGATTATCTGCCGCGGATCCGCCAGCTCTGTGACGAATACGGCGTGTTGTTGATTCTCGACGAAGTCCAGACCGGCATGGGCCGCACCGGCAAGCTGTTTGCCTGCGAGCACTGGAACGTGGTGCCCGATATCCTCTGCCTCGGCAAAGCGCTCGGCGGCGGCGTGATGCCGCTCAGCGCGTTCATGAGCACGCCCAAAATCTGGAACGTGCTCGAAGACAATCCGTTCCTGCACAGTTCGACCTTCGGTGGCAATCCGCTGGCGTGCGCGGCGGGAATTGCGGCGATCAACGTCATGCTCGAAGAAGATCTCGCCGGGCAGGCGGCCGAAAAGGGCGCGTATTTGATGAAGCGGCTTGGGGAGTTGCAGGCAGCGCATCCGGACATTCTCAAGGTGGTCCGTGGCAAAGGGCTGCTTATCGGGCTGGAGTTCTCGGACCGGTTTATCGGCTATCGCGTGGCGGCGGCGCTGTTTAAGCGGGGCGTGCTCGTCGCGGGCACGTTGCTGAGCGCGCGCACCGTCCGCATCGAGCCGGCGCTGAACATCAGCCACGAGCTTTTGGACAAAATGCTCGACAAACTGGCGGATACACTGAAGGAGATTGACAGGCAACTTCACAAGGAAGCCAGGGAAAAGGCCGCGAAAGACAAGGACGCCAGGGAACCGAAAGACAGCAAAGACGGCAAGGGAGATTAGGCCGCCAGACCAAGCACGTCCAGCTCGACTACCAGCAAGAGATCAAGCCATACTGGTACCACTACTCGAAGTACAGCAAGCTGACTTCCGATTGATGCGTCAGTTCGACGGATCCGGACCGATCCTCTCGGAATGGCGGGGCGGGTTGCTATCGGCCCCGCTTTGCGAAACCGGCTCCTTTGCCGCCTGCTGCCGACTACGCATTGGGAACCCTCACGAACAACTCGCCTGTTTCATTCGTGAACGACGGCAGCGTCGGCAAATCGCGCCGCGCCGGCCCTTCGGTGACCTTTCCGTTTGAGTCGAACTTCGAGCCGTGGCAGGGACAGTAGAACGAGCGGTTCGATTCCGCCGTGAGCTTGCATCTCCGGTGGGTGCATGAGGAAGAGATGGCGAAGAGCTTCTCGCCCTTGCGCACGACAAAAAATCCCTGGTCGCGGAACTTCTCGTAGAGCCCGTCGGCCGCGTAGTTGCCGATCGCTCCGGCATTGATCACTCTGTCCGCTTGGTTGGCCACGGAAGCCTCGGCATTGCCGTTGTCCGCCTGCGCCCGCCCTCCCGCGACCAGGGCGGCCGCCGCTGTCAAAATCAGAAATTGTCTCCGGCTAATGCCCGCTGGTGGGTTCGTTTCCGTTGTCACGGCCTCAGTACTCAAATACCAAACTGGTAATTACGCCCCAATGCATTTCTTCGCGGGCGCCATTGTCGATCGGAAAGACATAGCCGACCCCGAGCCGGGGCTGCACGCTGCCAATGGTCTTGAGGTTGACGCGGAAGGCAGCGTTCCCCGCGAGACGGTTGTGTCCGGGATCAGCGTGGTTCAGCTCGGTCTCCCCGAGCAGTTCAAAGACGGGGATGAACTGCAACACGTCCGGCAAGGCCAATTCCTTGCGCGGAATCGTATAGCCGAAGACCAGACCGTACTCGAAGGTCTTCAACCCGTTGTCTTCATTGCTTCCGTAGAGCATGGAAAGACCGACAATGGATTGGAGTGTGAAATGGCTGCCGAGCCGCAGATCGTCAAAAATCTTCGGAACGACTTCCGTATCTTTGCTGAGCGAGGAGTGGGTCGGAACGCCCACCTCAATGGCGGCGCCAACGGTAGAGTCGACAAACCCGCGGTCTGACACGAATTGATAGATGGGATAGCGCGCCCCCAAATCGATGTTGTCGAAGCCGTCCGTGGTCTTGCTCGGGGCGGTAGTGGTATCGACTTCGTAGGGGACTTCGATTTCCAACGTCAATAACCCGAACCCCTTTTCGACCTCCGCGGTGGCGACATCGTCTCGCTCGCGGGTCGTCGCCTGCGTGTGCAGCCAGTCGAGACGCGCCTCGTTGACTTCCAAGTCGGAGTCATCGACGAGGAACGGCTCCGGATACACACCCTCACCATAAGCGCTGCGACGATCAAGCCAGTTGAAAAGGCCGTAGCGGTTGTCCGCCGCTGTAGGCGCGGGTGTGGATGTTTGAAGAGTCGCTTCGTCAGCCCTGAGGATGGACGGGAAGGCCAGAATCGTGGTCGCGATGAGAAGGCGAACTGCGGAAGCCAGGTTCTCGGTGAGTTTACCCGGAGGATTCGATGCAGTTGTCACGGCGATTTGTTTATATTGCATGCGTTAGATATGTCAAACATAAAACAGATAGATTTTATCCTATTTCAGCGGTCGTATACAGTCTCACACCATATGTAAACACAACATGTTGCTATATGGCATGTTACGTTATTGACCTATTCGTAACATGTTAGAAATGAAACCGACATCATGTCAGAGGAGATTCTCGATAGTATGGGGGACCGAACCGTCTGGATGTCCGACTTGCATCTCGGCACCCGCGGCAGCAATGCGGCGGGTGTGCTGGATTTCCTCAGGCACAATGAATTCGAGCAGCTCTATTTGGTCGGCGACGTGATCGATATCTGGCGGTTGCGCCAGGAGCGCTACTGGCCGCAGTCGCACAACGACGTAATCCAGAAAATCCTCCGCAAAGCCCGCAAGGGCGCCGACGTCGTGGTCATCCCCGGCAACCACGACGAGTTCTGCCTCAATTTCTTGGGCGTTTACGGCAACATCGCCGTCAAAGAACGGGACGTGCACACGACGGTGGACGGCGAGCGGCTGTTGGTGATGCACGGGCATGAATTCGACTCGGTAACGATGCACGCCAAATGGCTGGCCCATCTCGGCGATGTCGGCTACACGCTGTTTTTGAAACTGAATCGTCCGCTGAATCTGGTGCGCAGCCTGTTCGGCCTCGGCTATTGGTCGCTGAGCGCTTACGTGAAGCAGAACGTCAAACGGGTGGTCAGCTCGATCAGCCGATTTGAAGAGGCCGTGGCCCACTACGCCGAGCTGCACCGCGTCGGCGGCATCGTGTGCGGGCACATTCACACGCCTGCCGTTCGCCAAATCCGTGGTGTGAACTACTACAACACCGGCGACTGGGTGGAGAGCAGCACGGCCTTGGCGGAACATTTCGACGGGTGATTGGAGTCGGTCATACTGGCACGAGCAACCCGTCGAGAGCGAGGAGGTGGTGCCGATCGCGATTGCTCCGTCCGACCTGGCCGACAAGTCCGCACTGCTGACCGTCACGCAATAGAGCCGCGCCGATGCTTGTCCGGCGTGCAGCGGCACCTTTTACACCGCGCAGCCCAAAGTCGCCGCGTGTTGTCGGCGAGCACGGGGGGCCGGCATTTCGCAACGGAAACCGCCTTGTTTGTGTCTGTGTGTGGCAGCGTGTGACGGCCTGTCTGCCATAAGAATCCTGTCTTGCAGTAGCATGTGCTTGTTTGTGTTGACGTTATCAGCGGTTGTTGTTACAAGTTCATCAAATTTTGGGAGGCTGCTAGCAGGGGTCACGCGACTAATATAACTAGTTTATGCGAACGATGGCACAGCCAGTGACGGGAGGCGGGGCAGGCGTGGACACGCAGCTACAGAACCTGAACATCCGGGTTGAGCGCAAGCACTTCACGTTTGACCTGAGAGAAAATCCGCGGGGGCGGTTCTTGAGAATCATCGAGGAGGTCAATGGTCGTCGGGACGCCATCATCATCCCCGTGACGGGACTGGAAGATTTCCGCGATCAACTGAACGAGATTATCAAGTTCAGCAAGACGCTCTCGCCGAAACCGTAGCCTTTGGATTTGCGCCGCAAGCTCGGACGAAATGCCGGGGTCGTTGAACGCCACGGGCTGTGGCGCTTTTACTCTTTCTCCTTGGGGCCGATTTGGCCCAGGGCTGCTTGTGCCTGTTCTCGCACCGTCTGATCCCTGTCCCTGAGCAACACCGCGAGAACATTCGTCCCGTCCGGCAGGCCGCATTCGCCGAGCGCCCGGGCGACCATGCGGCGGATTTCGGGGTCTCTCTCGTGGGCGGCGTCCGCCAACGGGTTTAAGGCGGCGGGATCGTGGATCTTCGCAAGCGCCACCGCGATGTAAAGTTGCTGCGCCGGTCCGGCAAATTCGAGCGCGCGCCGCAGCGAAGAACGAGCGGAGTCCGTGGCCAGATCGTACAAGGCGCGGGCAGCACTGAAGCGCACGTTCCCATCGGGATCTGACAACATCTGGGCCAACCAGCCAACCGCGCGCGGATCACCGAGGTTGCCGATGGCCGCGGCGGCCTCGGCGCGGACGAACCAGTTGTCGTCGACCAGCAGCCGAAACAGTGGCTTGAGTGCCGCAGAATTTGCCAGTCGACCGAGGGCGCGCGCGCAATAGCCGCGCACCCAGAAGTCGGAATTGTCCAGGGCGCGGATGAGTTCCTGGAAATCGTTTGTCCCGGGGTGATCGGAAATGAGCTTGGCTGCAGTTTCGCGGACGATTCTATCGCGGTGGCGCAGGATCTCGGAGACGATCAACCGGTCATCGGGAATGCGCTGCATCGCCAGCGCGGCCTGATCGAGCTGTTCCTCGCGCAGCAGAACCACGACGCGCATGCGCAACAGCGGCACGGAATCCGGGTGTTCCCGCAGATAGGATTCGACCGTGTCCCGGGCGGCCTGGATGTGCTGTTCGTCCAGCAAGGCATTTGCCCGGTCGAGAGCGCTGCGTTCGGGACTCTTGACGCACCCGGCCAGCAAGACCATCATGATCAACGTAGCAAGACGTGGCATTCTGTATGACCGATTTGCTCGGGGTCGGCCAAGCCTGCGCCAATTCCCGCGCGGACACTGCCAGCATCTTTGTCGGGACTGGTAACGTGGTCAAGAGCGAATTGACTACGCGGCACCCGTGGGCTTGGGGGTTGACACCCCCTCTGACGGCCCGTAGACTACAGCCAAAGTATGCCGGGGTCGACATTAAGCAGAGCGGCATTATCCCGAAAATCGCTTTTCAAGCGAAGTCTCTCGAATTTACTGGAACCGGTTGCGCTCGAATTGCCTCGGGTGGAAACAGCGCTGGCCAGCCAGGTAAGCAGTTTTGATCCCCGTTTGGGGGACCACATTCAGTACATACTCGGGGGCACGGGGAAACGGCTTCGCCCAAGCCTCGCGCTATTGGCAGGCGGTGCGACGGGTGGCATCCGGGAAGAGCACATCACGCTGGCGGTCATTGTTGAACTGATTCACATTGCGACGCTTGTTCATGATGACGTGCTGGATGAGGCCGAGCTGAGGCATCAGATTCCTACGTCTAACCAGCGGTGGGGCAACGAGATAAGCGTATTGCTCGGGGATTGCCTGTTTGCTCATGCCCTGCGGCTGGCCGCCGGGTACCCGACGACAGAGGTTTGCCGCAGGATCAGTGAGGCTACCAATACGGTCTGTTCCGGGGAAATCGTGCAAACACAGCGCCGTTTTGACCTCGATTTGACGCTCGAACAGTATCTGGACATCATCAATATGAAGACCGGTGCGCTATTTGCTGTCAGTTGCGAGCTGGGCGCGGTGTTGAACGGTGCGCCCGCCCCGGTTGTCAAATCCATGTATGAGTACGGAGCCAATTTGGGCATTGCGTACCAGATTTACGATGATTGCGTGGATGTTTTTGGCCGGGAACGAGAGGCCGGAAAGTCCCTGGGAACGGATATGAAGAAGGGAAAGCTGACACTGCCGTTTCTGTTGCTGCTTCAACATGTCGGTGCAGGGCATGGTGAGGAACTTGGGGCAATGATTCTGCGAGGCGACATGCAGGATCAACAGCGGTTGTTGCGGCTGGTGCTCGGCAATGGTGTTGTGGCCGAGTCATTGGCGGCGATTGACAAGTATGTTGGGAACGCGCGGACGAGTCTTGCGGCGTTGCCGTCGAATGCGTACGCCAGCACGCTCGGATCGCTTACGGAGTATCTTGCCGGGCAAAGTCGGTTGCTTCTTCGCGAAGCGGTTCCGGCTTAGCCCACGGGACCCGGGGACATCGGCTGGATTGGTATGAAGCTTAAGGAAACGATCAAGATCGGGAGCCAGATGCTGCGGCGGGCAGGCCCGTCTGAGAGCGTGTCGGTCCCGCCAGCCGAGCGTGAGATCGATCTCGAGCATGAGGAAGACGAAGCGCTGGTTCGTCGCACCCAGAAGGGGGACAGCTCGGCGTTTGACGTTTTGGTGGGCCGCTACAAGGAACGTCTGTACGCGACGGTCTATCACATGACGTCCAATCACGAGGACGCCAACGATTTGGTGCAAGAGACCTTCATCAAGGCGTACAAAAGCCTCCGCAGCTTTCGGGGTCAATCGAGTTTTTATACGTGGGTCTATCGGATCGCCGTCAACCGCACGATCAACTTCATCAAGCGTCGCAAGAACCGCAGCCAATACAGCCTCGACGATATGGACAGTTCGGTCCAGACCGACCCCGATCTGGTGGAATTGATGTCGCATGTCACGCCGCGGCGCGAGGTGGGCCTGATGGAACTCCAACAAAAATTGAACGAAGCGCTGCAGCAATTGTCTGAACCGCATAGAGCGGTGGTTGCCATGCACGATATACAGGGAATGACCCACGCCGATATCGCGCGCGTGATGAAGTGCTCGGAAGGCACGGTGCGTTCCCGGCTGTTTTATGCGCGGCAGCAGTTGCAGGGGCTGCTCAGCGACTATTTGTGAATACCGCCATGGATTGCAAGAAGGCACAAACATTATTCGACGATCTCTCGCAGAACCGGCTCGATCCCGAGACCGCAGAGCGAGTGCGCCAACACCTGGCCGATTGCACGGACTGCCGTGTATTGGAACAGCGGGCCGCCCGGTTGCAGCGGCTTCTGGCGCTCAAGCGCTACGAGTGGCCGTCCCCGGAGTATCTGGAGGATTTCCTCCCGGAATTTCACAGACGGTTAACGGCCGAGATGCAGCAAGCCGCATGGTGGGAGCGAGCGTTGGGTCAACTGGACAATCTCTTGGTGGTCGGCACGATGCGCGTGTGGCGCTACGGTCTCGCCAGTGCCATGGGCGTGGCGGTTGTCGTGGGGGTGATGTGGATGAGCGTGCGTCAAACGGACGTTCCGGACAATGCTGCTGACCAGGCTGCGGCGGCGAATTCGCCACTGGTGCTCGCCGAGTCGTCGGCCGAGCTTCGCCCCTCGCATTCCGCTCCCGGCGTCATCGGGACGTCCACGCCCGTCTCGCTGCAAGCATCCCCCGCTGATGACCAGGTCGAGACGGCTGGCGGTGTGGACCAGGTCACGGCGCCCACGCACGCGGATTACACCGTGCCGCGCTACGTGCTGGATCGGATCACTCCAGCCAGTTATGAAGTTTCCAGTCTCCATTTCTAAGGCGCGCATCGGCTGGTGCGCCACCATTTCTCTCGTCGCTGTAACCGCATCAACGGTCCTGGCGGAAAGCATGCTGGAAACCATGGATCGGGAAGTCTCTTCCATCTACGAGAAATCCAAGGACGCGGTTGTCAAAGTCCATGCCTTTCGCCAGCTCCAGGTCGGCAGTTTGCTGCTGTTGCCGTCGTATCGGATTGCGACGGGCTTTTTTATCGACAAGGATGGCCACATTCTGACCACGGCCACGGTCGTGGACGACATGGATACATGCTGGGTCGATTGGCACGGCCATAGAATCGGTGCCCGCATCGTCGGGCGTGACCCGCAAACCAACCTGGCGATGTTGAAGATCGACCCCGAAGACAAGCAGCCGACGCCGTTCCTGCCTCAGGGCGATCCGGACGCATTGCGCGTGGGTTCGATGGTGATCGCCGTTGGGTTTCCCTATGACTTGCCAAGTGCGCCGGTCGTCGGGTTTGTCAGCGGGTTGGACATCCAAAGCAACGGGCGGGTATTTCCGACCACGCACATTCGTGCGGGATGCCGGCTTAGCCCGGGGCAGGGCGGCGGTCCACTGTTGAACGTCCGCGGGGAGGTTGTCGGCATGGCGGTCGCCGTGCATGCGGATGGTCAATGCTGTGCGCTGCCGATCAACGCCGCCCGCAAAATCAGCCAGGACATTCTGCAATTTGGCCAGGCCCAGCACCCGTGGGTTGGTTTGGGTGTTGCCGACCGTCCGCCCGCCGCCGATCCGCAGTCCATCGAGCGCCAGGTTTTTGTTCAGCAGGTGTACTCGAATACGCCCGCAGCCATCGCGGGGTTCTGCAGCGGCGATGTTCTGATCTCCATCACGAGCAACGAAGTTCACCGTACCGCGGATGTCCTCAATACGATGTTTTACCATCGGGCTGGCGATCGGGTGGAGTTCACCGTGCGCCGGAACGGACTGGAGCAAAAACTTGTGCTGACGGTCGGGAACCGCCCCGTGCAAGAGGCGTTTGGGTACATGTCGGTTCCGCCGCCCGGCCCGCCTGCGCCGCCCATCGCCCGAACCGTGGCTGTGCCTGTTCCCGAGCCCTAGATGTGAAGCGGCGCGAAGCGTTGCTTCGCGCCGCCCGTACCCAATTGGATTTCGGCCAGCCTACTTCTTGGCGACCTTCGCCCGCACATCGTCCAGCTGACCGGCGGAACCGAGCGCCTGGTTCTTGTGCGCGATCATCTTGGCGTACTCCTCGATATAAATCTTGCCGGGATCGCGCAGGTCAAACTTCTCCGGGTGATCGCGGAAAAACTCGCGGTGCACGCGGGTCCAGACCAAACGGCCATCGGTGTCGATGTTGACCTTGCAAACGCCCATTTTCGCGGCGGGCAGGAAATCCTCTTCCGGAACGCCGCTGGCGTCGGGCATGTTGCCGCCGGCCTTGTTGATGCGGTCGACTTCGCCCCTGGGCACGCTGGAACTGCCATGCATGACCATCGGATAGCCCGGCAGCAGCTTCTGAATTGCCTCGATGACCTCGAAGTGCAGGCCCAACTTCTTGCCGGGCTCGGCCTTGAACTTGTAGGCGCCATGGCTGGTGCCGATGGCGACCGCCAGCGAATCGCATTTCGTCTGGGCGACGAACTTCCTGGCTTCCTGCGGGTCGGTGAGACAGACGTGGCCGACGATATCTTCCTCGACGCCGCCGAGCATACCGAGTTCCGCTTCGACGGACACGCCGCGCGCGTGCGCCTTGTCCACCACGCGCTTGGTGATGGCGGCATTCTTCTCGAATGGCTCGTGGCTGGCGTCGATCATCACCGAGCTGTAGAAACCGGAATCGATGCAGTCGTAACACGTCGGCTCGTCACCGTGATCGAGGTGCACGGCAAAAATGGCTTCTGGGAACACCTGTTCGGAGGTGCGAATCATCGCTTCGAGATAGCGCTTGTCGGTGTACTTGCGCGCGCCTTTGCTGAGCTGGATGATGAACGGCGCCTTGCTCTGGACGTTGCCCTTAAACAGGCCGACCGTCTGCTCCAGATTATTGATGTTGTACGCGCCGATGGCGTACTTGCCATAGGCGATCTTGAACAACTGCGCGGTGGTGACAATCATGTCGAATTCTCCTTATTAAACAACAGGGCGAACTTTAGATCGGGGAACAACCAACTCCTCGCATCGCCAAACAGTAGCGAACGCATCCCACGCCGTCAAACCACATTTGGAGGGCGAGCTGGCCCTAATACGGCAACGGGAATTTTGCGGTCAGGGCGCGGACCTTTTCCTTCACGCGGACTTGCCCGGCAAGGTCATCGGGTTTTTCGAGGGCTTCAGCGATGAGCGCGGCGATTAGGTCCATCTCGGCTTCTTTCATGCCGCGGGTGGTGACAGCCGGAGTGCCGAGACGGATGCCGCTGGTGACGAGCGGTTTTTCGGGGTCGTAGGGGATGAGGTTCTTGTTCACCGTGATGCCGGCTTTGTCGAGCGATTCCTGGGCGATCTTGCCGGTGAGTTTCTTTGGCCGGAGATCGACGAGCATCAGATGGTTGTCGGTGCCGCCGCTGATGATGCGGAACCCGCGCGCGGCGAGCGCCGCGGCGAGCGCCTTGGCGTTCTTGACGATCTGCTGCTGGTAGTCCTTGAAATCGGGTTTCATCGCTTCGAGGAAGCACACCGCCTTGGCGGCAATGACGTGCATGAGCGGCCCGCCCTGAATGCCCGGCAACAGCCAACTGTCGATGTCCTTGGCGTATTTCGCCCTGCACAAAATCAGGCCCGCCCGCGGCCCGCGCAACGTCTTGTGGGTGGTGGTGGTGACAAAATCGGCATACGGCACGGGGCTCGGGTGGAGTCCCGCGGCCACCAAGCCGGCGATGTGGGCCATGTCGACAAACAACAACGCCTTCACGCTATCGGCAATCTCGCGCATCCGTTTGAAATCGATGATGCGCGGGTAGGCGCTGGCGCCGGCGGTGATCATTTTCGGGTGACAATCCTGCGCGAGCTTCTCCAGTTGGTCGTAATCGATCTGCTCGTTGTCGGGACGCACACCGTAATGGACGACCTTGTAGAAGCGGCCGGAAAAATTGCGCGGCGACCCGTGCGTGAGATGACCGCCGTGGGCCAGTTCCATCGTCAGGATCGTGTCCCCGTGCTGGAGGTTGGCGAAGTACACCACCATGTTGGCCTGCGAGCCGGAATGCGGCTGGACGTTGACGTGCTCGGCGCCAAACAGTTGTTTGGCGCGGTCAATGGCCAGTTGCTCGATGATGTCCACGTACTCGCAGCCGCCGTAATAGCGTCGGCCGGGGTAGCCCTCGGCGTACTTGTTGGTCAGCACGGAGCCGACGGCTTCGAGGATGGCCGGCGACACGAAATTTTCGCTGGCTATCAGCTCGATGTTCTCCTGCTGGCGCTGTTTCTCGCGCTGGATCGCGTCGAAGATTTCGGGATCGGTCTCCGCGAGATCGGACGTTTTCTTCGCGGGCGCGCCCGGGACGTTGGCGGTCGGCGGATGGTCCATTTCGCAGACCCGGCGGGCATGGCGGCCGCCGCCAAAATCGGTGTGCAACCAGATGTCGAGCAGGTGCTTTGCCTGTTCGGCCCGGGTGTCGATCCCCGAGAGGACGAGGACATTGGCGTCATTATGCTCGCGGCTGAGTCGCGCCCAATGTTCGGTGCTGACCATCGCGGCGCGGATGCCGGGGAAGCGGTTGGCGGCGATGCTCATGCCGATGCCGCTCTTGCAAACGAGCACCCCGCGATCGAAATTTCCGGCCAGCAGCTCGCGGGCGACGATAAACGCGTACTCGGGGTAATCCACCGGAGCGGTCGTATGCGTGCCGAAATCGGCGAACGGATAACCGTGTTGCGCGAGCCAGTCCTTCAGGGCCGCCTTGATTTCGACGCCGCCATGATCTCCCGCCAGGGCAATGCGCAACGGACGGGCGTCCTTGTTCGTAACCGGGCCGGCGGCCTCGGCGGCCGCCTTGCGCGCGGCGGCGGTGGTCTGGTCGATAAACACGATCAGGCTGGGCAGGGCATCGCGGATCTCGTCGCGGGTGCGGCGGTACACATCGATGGGCTGACCGATCGGGTCGGTAATGTCCCTGTTCTCAGCCGTGCGCGATTCCTCGAACTCACGCACCAGAAACGTCTTTTCCGCCGCGAACGGGAACAACGTCTGGAGAGCGTCCTGATGCTGTCGGGTCATTACAAAAATGAAGTCGGCCTGTTGCACGAGGTCGTTATTCAGCGACTGGCTGCGGTGAGAAGAAATATCGATACCGAATTCGGCAAGGACCTCGGCGGCGACGTCGGTCACGTGCAGGCCGTCCAGCGCACCGAGGCCGGCGGAGACGATCTGGATGTCGTCGCGGCCCCGCAACATGTGACGGAGGAGGCCCTCCGCCATGGGGCTGCGGCAAACATTGCCTGTGCATACCAGCAGAACCTTTTTCATCGAATCCTCACTGGGGTGCTGATCGCCGGCTGAGAGCGCCCGGAGGCGCCCGTTACTGCCACGTCAAGAGCACCCGGATACCCTTCAAAATGTCCACCGCCCGCTGCAACACCACATCGCGCACGTTTTGGATTTCGCCCTCCTCTTCGTGCTCATGGTCGGAGGGCGACTCGTCCGGGTCGATCGACTGTCCATGAAACGCCTTGACCAACTGCGCCTCGGTCAGGTCTTTCTTGTTCACGCGCGGTTGCAGGCTGACGGTCAATGTCTCATTGGTCACCGGGGCGAACACGACATCGTATTCGACCTGCGTGTTGATCTTCACGGCCACGTCCGGCGCGATTCCGTTGGGAAACAAATCCATCGGCTGGCCTCCCTCGGCGAACGGCGGCAACACGATTTTCGCCGTCGCCAGCCGCAACGTGCGTCCATCCGGCAGCTTCACATCCTGCCAGGCGGCGGCGGAGCCTGCGGTGGTCGAGCCGATCAGAATGCCGCGATCCCGCGCGCGTAACGCACCCGCCAACGCCTCGGCGCTGCCCCGGGTTTGCGCGTTCACCAGGAGCATCAGCGGGGCAGCCGTCGGGTCGGAATTGCCGGGCGATGCGGTGTTTGTTCCCGAAGCGGCGCGAAAGACATGCGAGCCCGTTTCCGAGCCCTTGAGTGTGAACAGCTCCTGCCCGTCAGCCAGAAATCGGCTCGCGACCTCGGCGGCGGCGGCAAAATTTGTCCCGTCGGCGAACCGCAAATCGAGCACGTAGCCCGTGACTTTTGCGTCGGCAAATTGTTTCAATTCCGCGTCGAGCGCTGCGGGGGTCGCGTCCGTCACGTCTGACAGACGGACGTAGCCGATATCGGGATCGATGACCTCGGCGCGGGCAAGGGCGGGTGCCGGCTGAGCCTTGGCAGCGGTGGTCTTCACCTCGTTTGTCGATGGCGGCGGCGGCGACGTGATCACCACGCCGTGGCCCAAGGCGGTGATGAGGCCGTCGATGGTGGCTTCGTTCAGTAATTTGTCGTTGAGCTTGTCGCGGTCGACGTAGTTCGATTTGAGGACGCTGATGAGTTCGGTTGCCTCCCGCAGTGACGAATCGGCCGCGGCCGCTCGACAAAACAGCATTCCGCCGGCCCCGGCCAACAAGACGACAAGACTGAATTTTGCGCCAATTGTTTTCATCATTCCTCGCTACCAGAACGCCTTCGCGCCCACCCGTGACGCGGGTCATTTCCGCGTGGCACGAGCGGCAATATCGCGGCGAAAATGGACGCCGTCAAAGTGAATTTGCTGCACGGCTTCGTACGCGCGTTGGACGGCCATCTCGATGGTATTTCCCATACCCATTACGCCCAAGACCCGTCCGCCATCCGTCACAATGCGGCCATCAACATCCCGTCGCGTGCCCGCATGAAACACGCAAATCTTATCCGAGTTGGCGGCTTGTTTCAACCCCGCAATCGGCTGACCCCGTTCATAGGGGCCGGGGTAGCCGTGCGCGGCCATCACCACACAGACCGCCGCGTCGCTCGTCCAGGCCAGTTTCAACCTGTCCAGGGAGCCGTTGATCGTCGCTTCGACAGCGTCCAGCAGGTCGGATTTCAGCCGGGGCAGGACGACCTGGGTTTCGGGGTCGCCGAACCGGCAGTTGAACTCCAGCACCTGCGGGCCGCGCTCGGTGATCATCAAACCGGCGTACAGCGCGCCCCGGTAGTTGATGCCTTCCGCCTGCAGCCCGGCGAGTGTGCGTTGGAAGATGTCGGCAACCTGCGCGTCGAGTTTGCTGTCCAGGAGGGGCGTGGGCGAGTAGGCGCCCATTCCGCCCGTATTGGGGCCGCGATCGCCGTCGAGGGCCCGTTTGTGGTCCTGGGCGGCGGCCAACATGCGAAACGATGCGCCGTCGACGAGCGCGATGACGGAAAGCTCCTCGCCGCGCAGGCATTCCTCGACGACGACCTGGTTGCCGGCGGAGCCAAAGATTTTCTGTTCCATGATTTCCGTGACGGCCCGTTCGGCTTCTTCGACGGAGGCGGCGACAATCACGCCTTTGCCCGCAGCGAGGCCGTCGGCTTTCACGACGATCGGCGCGCCGACCTTGCGCAGATGCGCGCGGGCGGCGTTGGCGTCGTCGAAAATCGCCGCGGCGGCGGTGGGCACGTTGTATTTGAGCAGAAATTTCTTCGTGAAGACCTTGCTGCCTTCCAGTTGGGCGGCGCGTTTGTTAGGGCCGAAGACACGGAGGCCGCGAGCTTGAAAAACGTCCACGATACCGGCGCACAACGGCGCTTCAGGGCCGACGACGGTGAGATCAATCTTCTGCCCGGCGGCGAACGCGGCGAGCGCGTCGATGTCGGCGGCCGGGATCAGCACGCACTCGGCGAGGTCGGCAATGCCGGCGTTGCCGGGAGCGGAGAAGAGTTTCGTCACCTGCCGGCTCTGGGCGAGTTTCCAGGTGAGCGCGTGTTCGCGTCCGCCGTTTCCGATGACGAGGATTTTCATGCCGACTTCAGTCGGCACTGTAGGTGAAACTTTCCGCGAGGGTCAATGCCGGAAGCGGCGGCGCAAACAAGCCCGCATCCCGGAGAATGACAAGGGTTCGACTCCGACGGTTATCGTGTCACGGTCTCGGAGATGTGCGCGCCGGTGTCGTCGTTGCCCTGGAGCCGGAGCTGGTCGCCGGAGTGCCTGGACTTGAAGACCCCGGACAGCGAGCTGTGCTGAGTGTCGGTCCCGAACGTGCGATTGATTAACGCATTCACCTTGTTGTCCGACGAGACAATGATTTCGCCGGCGAGAGTGAACGAGCCCGTATCGCCCAAGCCCGAGCCGGTGATATCGAAGACAGCCGGATAATTGCTGGAGAGGGTCGAGACGAAGGTTTCATAAAGGGCTTCCCCTTTTCGTTTGAGCGGGCCGTTCCAAGTACCGCTCAGGTCGGGATAGCTTTCGAGTTGCTCGCCCTTGCATTGATAATCGCCGCTGGTGCCCGTGGCTTTCCCCCGGAATCGGATCGAGGACAGCATGCGAGCCTTGAGCCTGAAGGCCGAGCTGACGCCGTTGGCCGTCTGGGTGTAGCCGGCGACGACATCGCCCTTGCTATCAAAACCCCACGTGCCCGACAGGGTGATGAACCCGAAGTTTTTTCGCAAGATGCCGTAGCCGGTGACGGTGGAATTGGTGGTAAAGGTCATTATCAACGTGCCTTTTTCAGAACCCAAAACGTTGACCTGCCATGCGCCGACCGGCGAGATGTTTTGGCCGCGCGAAAGCGCGGGCAGAACGACACAAACGCCCAGAACGAGGGCGTAAACCCAGAATGACCGCTTCATTCCATCCTCCTTGTTTTTTACAAACTTCCCCGAGGACGACTTTTAGCGCGCTCTTGTCTGGCCGGCAACTGAAAAAGCGTCGGAAATGGCCGGCTCGCCCCGAGCAGGATACGTTGGATTCTTTTACGGCCGGTCGGTTTCGAGAAGCGACGCGGCGATGGCCAGCGTTTTTTCGTAAACCCGGTCGCAGCCGGGATGGTCGAGTTCCTGCGACAGCAGGGAGGCATCATCCGCCGGCCAGAACGCGCGCTTGCGCGGCAGCCCGCAAGCATTGGGCATGACGACGGTGGCACTGGCGGTGTTTTCGCCGTGATCCTTGCGGATCGAGAACGTCGCGTCGGGGGTCTTGATGTCGATGGACAAGATGCCCACCGACGTTGTATCGGGATCATCGCGCTCGGAGGTGTGGATCCTGGCGCTGGCCTCCGGCAACGGCCAGCGGAGTTGCGCGGCCATCCAGGCGCCATACAGCCGCGCGCGCAACGCGGCGCCCGGCCCGCGCCCGTGCACGATGTCGACAGCGTGGATTTGGGTCAGTTCGGCGCAGCAGTGCGGTTGGTCGAAGAACTCGGCAGCGAGCTTGCGCCACAGCCCCAGCCGCGTCCAACTCAGGTCGGTAAAACAACAGCGCGGGTATTCGGTGAGAACGCGCACCAGACCGGCCAACTGCGATTGTGGATCGGGCCAGGTGGAAGTGTCGTAGATGACACGGTCGGCCACGGCGACGAGGCGGCGGAACAGATCCATCCGTGTCAAAAAATTACCCTGCCACCACATCATCGTCGGCAGATCCGATTCGAGCAGCGGCAACACCGCCGAACCGAGATGGGCGACGCCCTGGCCGCTGGCGTGAATGGCGATTTGCTCGCAACACACCTGTTTCTGACCCGTGCCGGCCAGGTGGCAGCGGGCCGAGATGGAAGCGGACATCTCGGAGGTTGGGGAATTCGGCGCCACGCGGAGCACGATTGCCCGGCAGGGATCGCGGCTCGTGAGCGTGCTGATCACCTCGCTGGCGTGGGCGGCCCCGGCATCGGTTTCCGAGAGCACGATGAAATTGAACAAGCAGGCCCGGGTGATCTGGCGCTGGGTCGGGTCCTTCTCCGATTCGGCGGCGAGTTGCCAGAGTTCGTGAAGCTGGCGATCGATCTGCGCCACGTCCACGGCGGTTTCCACGCCGGCGGTAAAGGTCTCGAGTTGGGCGTTGTTGGGCATGAGCTAGGGCCGTCTCCATTCCCGGCCGTCGCGTTCGATGAATTCATCAGCCTCGGCCGGGCCCCACGTGCCGGACTCATACGGGAACGGCGCGGGCGACGCGTCCCAGCCGGCGATGATCGCGTCGATGATCTGCCAGGAACGTTCGACCTCGTCGCGGCGGGTAAACAGCGTCGAGTCGCCGCAAACGGCGTCGTGGAGCAATCGCTCATAGGCGTCGGGCGAGCGCGCGCCAAAGCTGCCCCCGTAGCGGAAGTCCATCTTGACCGGCTGCAGATTGATCACGTTGCCGGGCACCTTGGCATTCATGCGGATGGCGACGCCTTCGTCGGGCTGGATGCGGAGCACGAGCGCGTTCGGCTGCAGGGGCTCGGGCGATTCGGCGGCGAAGAGCACAGCGGGCGGCGCTTTGAACTGGATGGCGATCTCGGCGACGCCCTTGGGCAGGCGTTTGCCGTGGCGGAGGTAGAACGGCACGCCCGCCCAGCGCCAGTTGTCGATGAACAACTTCAGCGCCACGAACGTCTCGGTGTGCGAGCCGGGGGCAACGCTTTTTTCCTCGCGGTAGCCCGGCACGGGTTTGCCGGCCATCGACCCGCTGGCGTACTGGCCGCGGACGGTGAACTGCTGGACATGGTCGGGGTCGATCGGGCGGACGGCGCGGAGGACCTTGACCTTCTCGTCGTGGATGGCGTCGGCTTCGAGGTCGGCGGGCGGTTCGGCCGCCACGAGGCAGAGCAATTGCATCATATGATTCTGCACCATGTCGCGGAGGGCGCCGGACTGGTCGTAATAGCCGCCGCGGCCTTCGACGCCCAGCGATTCCGCGACGGTGATTTGGACGTGGTCGATGTATTTCTGGTTCCAGAGCGGCTCGAAAATTTCGTTGGCAAAGCGCAGAGCGAGGATGTTTTGGACCGTCTCCTTGCCGAGGTAGTGGTCGATACGGAAGATGTGCCGCTCGTCGAAGACGCCGGCCAGGGCCCGGTTCAATTCCTTGGCAGTGGACAGGCTGCGGCCAAAGGGTTTCTCCACGATGATCCGCTGGCGAATGCCGGCACCCGGGTCGACCAGGCCGTTGGCGCCGAGTTGTTCGATGATGCCGATGAATTCAGTCGGGGCGGTGGCCAGATAGAACAGACGATTCCCGGCGGTGCCGCGCTCGGCATCGAGTTTCCGCAGGAATGCGTCGAGTGATTTGTAGCCCTGGGCGTCGGCAAACTCGGATTGATGATAGAAGATTGCCTGGGCGAACGCGTCCCAGACCCCCGGGTTGATCGGCTGGAACCGCGAGAACTGCGTGGCCGAGTCGCGCAACTCGGCGCGGAACTGGTCGTGGGTCTTCGGGCGCCGGGCGAAGCCGACGATGGCGAACGACTGCGGAAGCTGGCCTTCGTGGGCGAGATTGTAGAGCGCGGGGACGAGCTTGCGGTGCGTCAGGTCGCCGGTCGCGCCGAAAATGACCAGCGCGCACGGTTCTGGCGCCTGCCGGGTGGTGATGCCTTCCCGAAGCGGATTCGTCGCGAATGTGGTTTGCTGCATGACCGTTGCCCGAGCGGAAATTAGCACACGAACCCGTGCAGCGGAAGGGGACAGTTGCACCGACCTCGATAATCGCAGTAGAGGAAGCGCAGCCCCGAAAGCTTTCGGGGCTGCGCTCCTTCGTTCGGACGGATTCTTCTCACTACGGCAACAATACGCGGACGCGGTAGTACCGAGACGGGCCATTGGCGGCGCCGCCGACATCGGTCATGTTGGTGACCGTGCCGAGGCCGGTCCCGCCATTGACGCTCAGGCCGACACCGAGGATGTTGGTCTGGCCGGGGACTTGCGTCCAGGAGCCATTCGTGTAGCTGCCATTGGCGGTGCCGCTGGTGAACTCCAGCACATTCGTCCGTGACGCGATTCCGAGCGAGTAGGTGGTGTTGCCGCTGGCGCCGAGATAGGTCACCACCACGTTCGTGCCATTGGTCCGGGCAACACTGATGACGTGGAGGTAGGCCGCCGCATTGGTCGGATTGAAGCCTGCCAGGAACTGGTTGGTATTGCTCATTCCCTTGCCAAAAGGATCGGCATTGGGCTGCGCGTTCGGACAACCCGTGCAATGAAAATACTGTGACTGCCAGTTCTGGAAGACGGTCAGCGCCGTGATGTAATTCGGCTCGGTGCTGGCGTCGACACCACCTGGACCGGTGACCACCTCGGTGACGGTGTATGTGCCCAGGGGATACACGTGCGTGACGCTACTGGTGGTGACATTGGTTATGGTGCCATCGCCGAAATCCCAAAGCCAGTTGGTGACGGTGCCCGCCGAGATGTCGCTAAACGTCACCGACAATGGGGCGAGGCCACTGGACGGACTGGCGATGAAGCTCGCAGACGGTACCGCGATCCCGGAAGGACACCAGAGGGCGATGTTGGATGCTTTCCAACCACCAGCCAGACCGAAGTAGCCGCCGACAAACAGGTTGGTGCCAATCACGGCCATCGACTCGACGTATTCGTTCCCATTGGCATCGTCCTTCGCCGTTCCGATCCCGCTGCCGAGAGCGGACCAACTGGAACCGTTCCACACCGCGATGTCATTGGCCGGCACGTCACCGGCATCGGTGAAGTCACCGCCGACATACAAGTTGGTGCCGTTGAGCAGCATCGCACCTACACTTCCGTTCACGCCGCCGCCGAGCGCCGACCAAGTGGACCCGTTCCATACGGCGATATTGTTGGCGGCAATTCCACCCGCAGTCGTGAACCCTCCGCCCACATACAGGTTGGTGCCGCTGACCGCCAGCGATTCCACGTTTCCGAAGAGGACGCGTTTCACATACCTGCCGCTCACGCCGCCGGCCAGTGTTGACCAACTGGAGCCGTTCCATACCGCGATATTGTTGGCCGCGACTGAGCCGACATTCGTGAACGATCCGCCCACATAGAGGTTGGTGCCGCTGACCGCCAGCGCAGTTACGCGGTCAGGGTATGCAACGCCCACGCCGGAGCCGAGAGCGGACCAACTGGAGCCATTCCACATGGCGATGTTGTTGGCTGCGACGCCGCCGGCGTTCGTGAACGATCCACCCACATAGAGGTTGTTGCTGCTGACCGCCAGCGCAAGCACGTAGCCGCCGTACAGGCCGGTTACGCCAGTGCCGAGAGCGGACCAACTGGCGCCGTTACACACGGCGATGTTGTTCACGGGCACACCCCCGGCAGACACGAAGGAGTATCCCCCTGCGTACAGGTTGGTGCCGCTGACCGCCAGCGCAAGCACGATGCCGTCCACGCCGCCGGCCAACGGTGACCAACTACTACCATTCCACATCGCGATGTGGTCGACGAAGTCGTTGGTGGATCCCGCCCAGCCGAAGTACCCACCGACATACAGATTGGTGCCGCTGACCGCCATGGCCATTGCGAAGTCATCCAATCCATCCGCCCCAAACAAGGTCGTTTGCCAGCTCGGGTCTTCGGGAAGCATTATCAAGGGAGTCGGGAGGTTGAACCACAATTGTTGAGTCGCATCTGGTAGGATCGCATCAAGTGTCGGATCGGGAAATGAATCGGCCACCATTCGGGGATGGGACGAAAGCGGATCCACTTGAATCTGAGGCAACAGGCTCCGAATATTGACCGGGCCGGTGTAGAAGAAAGGCGTCAGGTCCAGAAGCGTCTGATTGCCGTTTCCCAGGTTGATCCATTCGGGGCCGTAGAGGGCATCCTGGAAATCCAGTATGCCCTGAGTGAAACCCGGTTTGCCGAAAGGCTTGCCTCGCTCCGCGTAGACTGCCATCGAACCGTCTTCAAACTCGCTAATCGCGGTGTTGAAGGCGGCGGCGGCGGGAGGCAGTGACGTGGTGGCGGCGGGTGTCGGAGTCAGAAAGTTCGGGTACGCCGCCAGCCAGGCATTCAGGTTGAATCCACCGGCATCCAAGTTCGACGCCAGGGCGCTGATGTTGACGTCGAAATTGTAGCTGTTGAGGGTGAGGATGGCGCCCTGGGCTGCCTGGAGGGCGGATTGGCAGAGAACGACGTCGATGTTATAGTTGACCTCGTGGGGGGAGGTCATGTTCAGTTCCGCGCCGATCACATTGGTATAGTTGGGTGGCACATGCGTGAGGTTGGCCAGGGCACCCGCGATCTGCGGCAGCACGGTGTTGGTCAACACGCCCATCGCGACCGGCTCGGTCGGACAATTGGTTGGCAGCACGATTTGATTGAACAGATTGCGCTGGAAATCCGCCGTCCACTTCCACGGGTCTCGGCCGGTCGTTGACATGCCGTAATCGGTCAGCAACTGCGCCACTGGCCCGACGGGCGCATTGGTCTGACACGGAAGGACGGCGAGCCGCGTGAACGCGTAGAAGAAATTGGCGTCGGGATTCGATGAGCTGGCCGCCACGGCGTTGCTGAAATCGGTGTTGGCGGTGATGATGTCGTTGGAAGCCAGCGCCGCCCGGCCCATGGCGACCCACTGGGTGACCGTCTGACTCGATGCCGTGACCGCCAGCCAGCTTGTCAGATACACCGTGCCGCAAGCAATGGTCCGACCGAGTCTTCTAATTGCTCGTGGCGAGCGAAGTGGTGAGCGTTGCGCGTCGTTCATAGTCAGCGATCTCCTTATCATTGGTTATCGGTTCGAGATTGGTGTGAAACAGGGTGTGCCTGCCCTTGTGGATGCCCGCCGCCCCCGTCAAACTGTAGGAGCCGTTGACGGCGTAAATTTCCAAGTCCGGCCACCAAACCACCTGGTCGGTAGTGAGCTGCCGCTGCCCGCGGTTGGCCGTCAACACCACGCCGTGCTCCAGAGAGAACCGTCCGCGGCCCAAGGGAGACAACCTTGTCGCTTGAATAGTGGAAATCGAGTCGCCGCGGTCCTGGATGCGGATCGTAATGTCCCTCACATCCACGTCCTTTACTGTCGGCCACCCAAGGTGCCGGGGAACATCCTGTAGAAATGCGACCACCTGGGCCGAATCGGTTCCGCTCGCGACGGTTACCGAACCTGTCGAGGCTGCTGGGCGCTGCACGTCGATCTGCACGTTGCTCATTTCCGCGACGGTGATCGAGGTCCATCCGAACAAACCGCCCATCTTCTCATGCAGTCGGCACGAGCCCACCCGCAGTAGCGAGTACGGTTGGCCATCGCTGGCATAAAGCGGGATCGACAATCCTTCGATAGCGGGGCTCGGAGGGCCGCCGACTCGCGGGGATTGCACTTTTTCGGATGCTGGCGAGTATCTGGTGAGGCCGAGACGCGCGCCCGCGAGCAGTGCTGCCGTACAAACGAGCGTGAGCAGCAGGTGAAGGGACTTACTCATTATGCCCCGGCCTCCGGGACGGTTGGCGAACGCAGTAGTTGGATCGCATCAAAGACACGATGCGAAGCCAGTGGAGAGACCTCAGGAAGGAGAAGGACGTGGCGAACACACCACCACCGCTATCGTGCGAACATGGCGCGATCGGCTCGCAAAAGCTGCAGATGTCAACCTCACCCATTTTGTGCCCGTGCGACCCAAGACCGGATCCAGACAGGACAGACCAGCGCCTAGTGCTAGCATTGTGCAATAGCTTTCACAATCAAGAGCGTTTGGTCAAGAAGAATCCGTGAGGGGACTTTCCGTCAAGTCCAGAAAAAACGGGCCTCCGGTGGCGATGGGGCGATGGGGGTGGAATGGGATGGAGGACCGCAGGCGCGAAGGCTGGCGGCACCAAAGCGGGCGATGTCATAGCGTATAATATCATTGTTGACAGCTTATCGCATTAGCATATACTCCTGTGCGGAATAGCTGTTCTTTGAGATAGCTCACGGTTTGCGGTTCCTGATTCAGGGCGCCGCGTGGGGGAGCACGGCCAGCAACGGCGTAGGACAAAGCGGCGACAAGTCGCCGCACTCCAAAGGGGGGGGGCCCAAAAAGTAATTTCTGCCAAACAAACCCAAACCTTCCGGTTCGAAATTACAAATGGACTTGGTTGGGAAACAATGAGTTGTGTATATGTGAGCGCCGAATTTTCGGTGGGTTTGTTTTGCTTTTTGGGGCCTGTTTGAGTCGAATCCGGGAGGGATTGAGCGGCTTTTGGGGCCGGAATGGCTTCGTTTTGGACGGTGTGGCGTCCAAGCACCACGATCGCGGAGGCGGTTACTGCGTCTGGGGAGGGGGCGAATTCGTCGGCTGGGTTGTGTCGGGGTTCGACGGCGGCGCGGGCGCGGGGCCGGACAGTCGCTGGTTGATGGAGTTCGGCGGAGTTTTCGTCGGGGCCGGCTGGCCGAGCAGGTCGCGTCGGCTGCTGTAATACGGGGCGGGCGCGGCGGTATTGCAGCCGCTGGCCGCGAAGCCGAGAATTGCTCCGAGCGAGACCGCCATCCAGGTGCGGCTCATATCTCCGCGAGTGTAACACCGCTGCGCGCGCGAGCCAAGCGAAGTTGCGGCGAATCAGATCGTGTCGACTGCGTCGTGCACGCGCTGGATGAAGTCCTGGAAGTCGAACGGTTTGTGGATGTAACCGAAGAGGCCCTCTTGAAACATTCGTTGGGCGACATTGTCTTCGCAGCCGGTAAGCAGGATGATGCGCGCGTCGGGGTTCTGGCGCCTGAGACATTCAAAGACGAGGTCACCCGTCATCCCCGGCATCAGGAAGTCGAGGAGGACGAGTTTGATGTTGCGCCAATTTTTCTCGTAGAAATCGACGCCTTCCTTGGGGCTGGAGGCGGTATGGACCTGAAAGCCGGCGGGTTCCAGGCAACCGCGGACGATTTCGAGAAGCTGGGGCTCGTCGTCGATTGCAAGGACGGCGTCGAGTGTTGTGGTGGTCGGCGGCTCCATAAACGAGTTAGAAATGGAGCAAGGATTATTCCAGTGCGCGGAGATCGGGCCGGCACAGGCGGTGTGGGAAGCTGGTGGTTTGCCACGCAACCAGTTGCGGCAGAGGGTACTGCATGGCACGCCATCTGCTTGGATTGAGGTGAAGACAGTCAATGAGCCGATAGCCACTGAGCAGAAAGGCGAATCATGGAACCGAGCGAATCAGCGAGCAACGCGGCGGACCTTGCGGATATCCGTGTTCTGATTATTGACGACGACAACGTCAACGGCAATCTGGCCAAGAGCATTCTGGAACGGATGGGATGCGCGGTTCAATTTTCATCGAATTCCGTGAAGGCGCTGGAGAAGTACGCGCGGGAGAAGGACACAATCGATGTGGTGCTCGTGGATTATTTCATGCCGACACTGGACGGTGGCGCGACGATCGATCACCTGCGCAAGCTGAATCCGGAGGTCAAAGTGCTGTTGTTTTCGGGCGCGGACGAAATGCGGCTGCGGCAGATTATTCGCCAGTACTCGATCGCGGGCTACCTTCACAAGCCGTTGCGGAGAGAAGAAGTGCGGCAGGCCATTCGCGAGATTTTCCCGGCGAAACCCGAGCCGGCCACCAGTGGCTGACGCGCGGCGGCTCGAAACGCGAAGCGCCAGACTGTTCGACAACGCAATCTCTGGATCAATCTGACTTGCCGGTTTGGCCGCGGGTCGCACCCAGAGATTTGACGACGGCGTTGTAATTGGTGACCAACTCGTTGTACTTGCGGATGCTGGCGTTCAGGTCGGCGGCCAATTGTTCGATTCGCGCGTTGGCTTCCTTCATGCGCTCATCCCGCAACGCCACGGCGTTGGCCCAGTTGGAGATCGCGGCTTTGAGCTGGTCCCGCTCGCGGGTCAGTTGTTCATCGGCGACCTCGGAGGCAGCCAACTTTTTCTCGGCCTGGGACCGCAAGTCCCGCTCGGTGGCCAGGGAAGCCTTGAGTTGGTTGAGATCTTCGTTCAAGCCCCGGAGCTGGTTCGCCTGATCATCGATCCTGGCGGACTGTTGCAGGCGGACTTGGTAGAGACGCTTGATTTCGAGGTTCAGGCGGCGGTCGTGCACCCATTGGGCGACGCACAGGGCCGCCAGGACCGTGACGCCGAGCAGGTTCACGTATTTCAACCGATTGTTCATGGCTGCGAGGCAGTCGGCTCGCGGATTTCAAAGGCAACTTTTTGGATACCGGTCGAGCGCACCAGATCGAGCACGTGGATGACCGCGCCGTAGCGGACGTCCTGGTCGCCGCTGATGAACACGCGAAGGTTCTCGTTGGTGTGGTGCCAGGCGTTCAACCGCAACGCCAGCTCGTTCGGGCCGAGCGGCTGTTTGTCGAGGTACAGCGCGCCGTCCCTGTCCACGGAGATGCTGGCAAAATCGTTCTTCGTTTCGAGCGTCGCCCTCGTGGCGGTCGGCAGGTTGACCTTGACGCTTTTCAGATTGACCATGCTCAGGCTGACCAGCATGAAACTGGCCAGCAGGAAGAACATGATGTCGATCAGCGGAATGATTTCAATCCGTCCTTCGGATTCCGTCGATTGTCGGGGGACAAGTTTCAGCGGCATATGCGCAGCTCAGGGTTGGGGGTTGAGTGTCGCGAGGGGTCGGCCATTGGTTCGCTCGCGCTGGGCGCGCAGCCGGGCAAATTCCTCGAGATCGTGCCCGTGATGTTTGGCTGATTCGACGAGCAACTCGACGTGGTTGATGGTTTGTTCCAGACGCGAGCGGAACCGGGCCAGCCGTCGGTTGTAGTAATTGAACGGCAGCAGGCAAAGAATCGCCGTGCTCAGCCCGCACGCCGTGGCAATCAGGGCTTCAGCGATACCGCCGCTGACCTTCACGGCGGCCAGTTCCTCCTGACCGACGAAACTGAACGAGCGCATGATGCCGGTGACCGTGCCGAGCAGGCCGAGGAGCGGGGCCAGGGTAATCAGGGTGCCGAGGATCCAGACGTATTTTTCGCCCTTTTCGATTTCGTCGTTGGCGCGCAGTTGCATGGCGCCGAGCAGGGATGAATGCGCGTGCAGCAGGCCTTCATGGACCGTGCCCAGAAACGGGTCATCGCTGGTGTCGGTCATCTGCAGGGCGCGATCGAAGTCGCCGTTCGCGATGGCGTCGAACGCCTCATGCAATGACCGGGCGTTCGCCCGACGACGGAGGTCCAGCCACCAGCGCGCGCGGTCGACGATGACAACGAGGGCTGCCAGAAACGCGAACAGGATGGGCCACATGACCGGGCCGCCTTTGAGGAAGAAGTCCACGACGATATTGGCCAGCAGGATGGGGATCATAGGTTGGAGTCCTTCATTGGGGAGTGATTTGGAAGTGAATGGTTATTTCGTATTCGCGCACTGTTCCGGGATCGAACCGCCACAACCGCCGGATCGTCCGCACGGCGGAGTCGTTCAACAACGGCCAGGGGCAGGGTCGGACGGCTTCGGCGGATGTCACGAGACCACTTTCGCCGACGACAAACCGCACGACGATGGTGCCTTCCTGGTGTTGCTCGATTGCCTGAGCGGGGTATTCCGGGGCCGGCTGCTGGCCCTCGCCGACGCCGAACGTGAGTTGTTGCACGACCGTCGACGGTTTGGCGGGTCGGGCATAAGCCGCCTGGTTGAATGGGACGACGCGCGTGGCGCCTTCCACGGGCACGGCGAACGCGATGGCCGGAGACGGTTCAGCAACCGGAATCGGCGGCGGAGCCATTTCATCGGACGGAGCGGATGGGGAAGCCCCGGCATTGCCCGGCAGCCGCATATTTTCCAACGGGGCTGCAGGCTGCCTGGCCAATTGGACAAGGAGTTTTTCCATCCTGACCGGTTCGGGCGCTTTCGCCGCCGCGTGGGGCCGCGAGTAATGCAACCAGAAGCCGAGGAGCCCCACCATCAGGCATACCGTCCACATCACGAACGTCAACACTTCCACCAGGGACGTGTCCTCCGTTGGCTCCATGCCGATTCGGGCCAGCGAGCCTATCGAGCGGGCCGTTGCGGGCGGCCCGACAAACTGGATGGTATCATCGTTACTCATTGCATTACCTTAGCCGATTCAGAACGCGAGTCCGAGCGAGCCGAATATACCACGGCGCATGCCATACTGGGCGGCGTTGACGCCGACGCCGGTGCCGCTACGGAGTTCATAGATATTGTCCGTGATATTCACGACATCCAACCGCACTTTTAGCACCCGCTTTTTGTCCAGTTTCATATCCTGTTCCACGCCCATGTTTACCGTGGAGTAGGCCGGCACGGACGACCCGTTCGGAATGGGCGCCGAGGTCCCGGGGATTATCCCGCCGTCCTGGCGCAACCCGCTACCGTAAAGCGCGTCCACATACGCCCGTGTGCTGCCGCGGACTTGTTTCCACGTATACGCCGCGCCAAACGAGCCGGTGACGCGTTGATCGTGGTCAAGGTAAATCCAGTGATTGTGGACATACCCCAGGGCGGTCGGATCGAACAGGAATTGCGCCGAGCTCCAGTCCTGACCCTGCGCCACCGAGTAGGCGACGTTCGCGTATGTGGAGAAACCACCTGTCGCGTAACTGCCAGAGAACTCCACCCCATATACCCGGCCCAGCCGATAGTTGAATGCCGAGAGAATCTGCGACTGCCCGAACAGACCATCGTCCAGTTGGTTGTGAGCGTACTTGTAATAACCGTCGACACCCGCTTGCAGCCCCGGCGCAAGTTTCTGGCTGATGCCGGCATCGAAATAATCCGCGCGCTCGGCCTTCACAGGATCGTCCTGCTGCACGGCGGATTGATTTGACGTGCCATTGAATTGCGACACGGTGGTCGCTGGCACGTTTTCCAGAGGTGGCGGCGTGAAATACCGCGCGTAACCGGCGTGCAGCGTGGTCTTGGTCGTTGGTTGGTAGATCAGGTTTACCCGCGGGCTCGCCTGGTTTTCGGTGTCGAACGAGGAGGAATACCAATCGAAGCGCGCGCCGTAATTGAGCGTCAGTTTCGGCACGATCTTCCATTCGTCCTGCACGTACACGCCAACGAACGTGGCGTGCTGCTGGCTGTTGTCCACGATGGGGAACGCCGACCCCGACACGTTGCCATTGCTGTCAATCGGATAGACCGTCGTCGTCGTGTCCGCCTTCAGGAATTCCTGCAACACCATCACGCCGGCGCGCAGCGTATGCTGGTCGTTGAGGAGATAACTGCTGTCCGCTTGGAATCCTCCTGAGTCGAGCGATCGATTGATATCCGTGGCTACGCCGTCAAAGTACAGATCGCCCGTCGGGTCGGGCAGGAAATGCACGCCGCTGTACCGGCCGAAGCCGGCGACCTGGAAATTCAAGTCACCCGCCGTTTTTTGGTAGGCCAACACGCCGTAGTAATTCCGCTCATCCTGATTCTCGTTCAAATTGGCGGAATCGAACGTCGCCGGCTGGCCGGGCGCATTCGTGAACGCCGGGGTCGTGTTTCCCGGAGAATTGGGAATCTGGAACGTGCTGTACGACGCGCTTCCCATGAGGCTGATGCGGCTGGTGTCGTCCAGGATGTACGACAGATACGCGAACCCCTTGTATTGGTCCGTGTTATCGTGGATCGGAATCGCGCTGCCGGTGGGATTCTCGATACCGATGCCGTTTTGCTCGTAACTGCCATCCACGAAGTAGCTCAGCTTCCCTTGCGTGGCTCCGTACTCAAAGCTCGGCCGCAGCATCTCGTACGATCCGCCATACATGTCGGCTTCGCCGCCGTTCTCGAACCCGCTCTTGGTCTGAATATCCACGATGCCAGCCGTGCGGAAGCCGTACTGCGCCGGCAACGACCCGGTGACGAGTTCCATGCTGTTCACGAACCGCGGGTCAAGTTCCAATCCAAATCCCGTGATGCCCTCCGGCAGCAACACGCCGTTGATGCGATATTGCAAATTGGCGTGTTCGCCGCGAACATGCAGGTCCCCATTGGCTGCGGAATCCTGCGCCACGCCCGGGGCGCGCAAGACGACTTGATTGAACGGCGCATTTTCGCCCTGTGACTCCGATTCGATTTGCGGCGCGCTGATCGAGTAGGCCGTCGCTCCCAGATCCGGCTGGATCTGGCTGCGAGCCTGGTTCAACCTGCCGTAAACCGTCACCTCGGGAAGCGTTGAAACGTTGGTGGAGGTTCCCGAGCTTACCGGCGCCGAGGCGACAATTGGCGCGTTTGTTTCCGCAGGTGTGGGCGTAGCGGCGACCGGCGAAGTGTTGGTTGGAATCGGCGCAGGCACCGGAGGGGCGGTCACGCTGACGGGACTTTCAGGCGCGGCTGGTGCGGCTGCCGCCGGTGGATTGTTGGTTTCGGGCATGGTGGGGACGACGGGCGCGGCCGGGGGAATGTTGGTCGAGGCCGCCTGGACGGCGGGAGCGGCGGGCGGATTGTCGGTTTGAGCCAGTACGCCGCGGGCGCAAGCCAACGAGGCGATCGCGATCGCCACGACATGGGCGCTGGCGAAACTGCGGCGTGTCCGTCCGCCGGGCCGAACCGTGTGTTGCTCGAAGTTCGATTTCATTTTCTATGTCATAAACTCTTTCCTCTCCTGGCTTAACAGGTTCACACACCTGGAATGCGGGCAGGAGAACCCCGTTCATTCTTTGGTCTGTGAAAGTCGCGCCCGCGACCCGTCGCTTGTGAAGGGCGGCGGATTGCAGCAGCAAACAAGTGGGAGAGCACGGCCCGTTTATGAACCAGTTCGTGACCGTGCGCGCCCGCTCAATCCGCGCGGGGCGACCGGATGCCTGAGTTATGCCAGGGAAGACGGAGGGGCGCGCCCCGGAGGAAGAAGGACAACAAGTGGATCGACAGCGGGAAACGCGACGGGCGGACTCGCATGGATCCACCTGATTGAGATCGTTGGAGCAGCTATTTCGCAGACGGCGGAATCGACCTGCCCGTGTGCAAACAGGGTGACCGTGCAGTGATGATCGGGTTGGCCAGCATCGACATGAATCAGCTCGTGCAACGCGGGCGAAGCGGCCATCAGATCGATCAGCAAGATCATGCCGACGATCGGCGTGGCGATCAGCCATTTGCCCAGTTGTTTCAAACGCCGGGTTCCTTATTGCAACTATATTGCAATTATAGGCGAACGCCCGGAGTGAATGCAACTCTTTTTCTGCAGTCGCAACCGGAGCGCATCCACCGTGGGGGGGGGCGACCTTCGGCCTAACGCAGCTTCCGGCGACGGGAAGGACGCGAATTTCGGCAGGCAGGACAGATGCCGAAGAATTCCAACTTGTGGCTGATATCCGTGTAGCCCCGGGCGGCAACCACCTTGCTGAGTCTGTCGACGATACAGACATCGATGTTTTCCACCCGCCGACACCTCTTGCAAATGATGTGGTGATGATGTCTCTCGTCAATGTACTCGTAACGCGATTTGTCGTCGCCAAAGTCACAGCGCCGCACGAGCTTGAGTGTTTCAAAGATGGCAATGCATCGGTAAATGGTCACGCGATCGCTCGTCTTTCGATGGAGTCGCTCGCGGATCTCGTCGATCGTAAATGGCCCGTGGTTGCGGATTAGGAAGTCGAGCACCAACTCTCGTGGACCAGTCACCCGTAGCCCGCCGGCGCGCAACGCCGAGAGGGCGGACTGATGAAACCGGGGCGAGTCCGATTGGCCATGTTGGGTCATAAGTCTTTTCTATACGCTGCGGGTTTGCCGCAAGCAATTCTGGAGTGCCAGGTTCTGATCGCCCCTTACGTCGCACGCTTCTTTCAGCAAGTCGGGCGTGAATCTGCCAGCGGCACCTTGAAAAGTCAAGGGCACGGTCGCAGGCCGCAATTAATTTGAATCCTTGTTCCAGAACAGCGTTCGCAATCCGCAGGCAATCAACGCCGATGCAAGAATGGCCAATAGAAACAGTCCGTAGTGGAAATGAGGATGGGAGACGACCGTGGTTCTGGTGATCATTGTAATCGCCCCCGTATCCGGATTCGTGTTTGTTGTGATTGTCGTGGTCACTTCTTGCATTTCCCGGTCTCGCTGAGGATGGAGGCGAGCGGCCTCGCAGTGCCAACCTGCCAGCGGCTCCCTGCGAAGTCAAGCGCACCGCTATCATATCCAGGCCCGGAAGCGCGGGCGGCACTTGCACAAGGGCCGAAGTTGGCAGATATATAACGCGGGGGTGGGAGGGGATGATGGTATGGAGGCAAAGACAGGGTTGCGACATTGGAGCGGGAAGATTGGCGGCGTCACCGTTGCGGTAGCGGTGTGCGCGTTCGGGCGGGCGCTGGATTTTGCCACGACCTGGGTGGCGATCGGGCGCGGCAGCGCGGCGGAAGCCGAACCGCTGGCCAAACACGTATTTGACGTGTTAGGATTTCATACGGGCCTGATCACGTATGAAGCGATGATCACGACACCGGCGATATTCCTCGGGTGCCGGCTGGCCACGCACACGTTCGGCAAACGGCCCACGGATCATGCGATGTCGCTCGGCGAACGGATGTTCTTCATTTCCATCGGGGTGATCTCACTGATCGTGGCCGCATTCAATATCCAATATGCAATGTGAGCGTGGCCGGGCTTGCTGCCGATCCGACCGGGAGGATCGTCGAACTACTCAGACTACGGGCAGCACAAAGGTTTCGCCGACTTCGTGAATCACCATTCGGTCGGCCTGGCTGCCGGCAGCGGCGACCAACTGCTTCAGTGGTTCCTCGGGCGGTTCGTAGGAGAGAAGGAAGGTCTGGTGGTGGATCGGCACCAGAAAGTCCGCGCCCAATTCGCAAAACATCTGCCAGGCCTGTTCGGGAGAAGCGTGCATGTGGATGTGGGGCCAATATCCGCCGATGGGCAGGATGGCGATGTGAATCCTGCGTCCGCCGCAAGCCTGATGGAGCGAGTCGGTGTATGCAGTATCGCCAGCGAAGAGGATGGCAGTTCCGTTGCGTTCGAGCAGGTAGGCATTGTAGCCCGGACCGCGGCTCCACGGGTAACGTTCTCCCCAGTGTCTGACCTTGAGCGCGCTGACCGTCACGCCATTGTTGGGGCGACGGCTTGTGCCGGGCATGGCCGGCGGCGAATTTGCCTTCGCGGCGGCGCTGCCGCGCCACGTAGCCGGCCCAACCCCATAGCGGATAGAGAGTGGTCACCAGCAGCAGAACGGCCAGACCCATGACCCTGTGCGACCACATGGCTTGGACAATCGGTGAATTCCGAGAAAAAAGCAAAATCGAGCGGTGGAGAGCTGGCAGACAAACTTCGAAGACTGCGAAATGAAGCCAAATGTGGTGCGGACCAGCGCTGGGGCCGCCGCGCAAAATAAAAAGATGTTTCTCGTCAATGAAAAATTGTGTATAAGGGGAATTCGACTTTGGACGAGAGAGTGAAGATTACCAGCAAGGTTTCGAACAAGCCATAAGAGCCGGGCGATGAGTACTGATCAGAACATCATTACGGTGACGTTGGACACTGGCGCGCGGATTCCATGCCCGGCGGGGACGATCGTCCATGATATTCTTCCCCAGGGCCGGTCGCCGGAAGGCCTCGAATACGTGGGGGCCCTGGTCAACAACGATGCGGTTTCGCTGACGTATCCGCTGGAGGTTGACGCCAAGGTCACGCTGGTGACCCGTGGCGATCCGGACGGGTTCCAGATCTATCGGCGCTCGGTTTGTTTTCTTCTGGCGAAGACGGTCAAGGAACTGTTTCCGGACGCCCATTTTGCTGTGGAGCACTCGTTGGGGGCGGGCTTTTACTGCAGTTTTGAGATGGAGGGCAAATCGGGGATCTGCGAGGAGCAACTGCAAACCATCGACCAGAAGATGCGAGCCGTTGTGGAGCGCGATGTGCCGATCGAGCTGCGCAAGATTGCGTTTACCGAGGCTGTTCAGCGGTTCGAACAGGAGAAGCAGTGGGACAAATACAACCTGCTGCGGTTCCGCAACCCGCCCAAGATAGCCACGTGGTGGTGCGAGAATTTCTCGGATCTGTCTCACGGCCCGCTGACGTCGAGCACCGGTGTGCTGGCGGCATTCCAGCTCATTTCGTATCCGCCGGGTTTTGTGCTGCAAATGCCCGACCAAATGAACCCGAAGACGATACCGCCGTTCGAGCCGCAGCCGCAGCTGTTCCAGATTTTCAAGGAACACAAGGAGTGGGGACGGGTTCTCGGCGTCAATACGGTGGGGCGGCTGAACGAGATCATTGCCACGCGGGAGATCGGCGATTTCATCAAGATCGCGGAAGCGTTCCACGAGAAGAAAATCGCGAAGATTGCCGACCACATCAACGAGCGCCGGACCCAGATCAAGTGGTGCCTGATTGCCGGACCGTCATCGTCGGGCAAGACCACCTTTGCCAAGCGGCTGGCGGTGCAGTTACGCGTGGATGGATTGCGGCCCGTGACCATTTCCGTGGACAACTACTTCGTCAACCGCGAGCAGACGCCGCTGGATCAAAACGGCCAACAGGATTTCGAGAGCATCGATACGGTGGACCTGCCCCTGTTCAATGACCACCTGATGCGGCTGGACAAGGGCGAAGAGGTGGAACTGCCAACGTTCAATTTCGGGAAGGGCTGCCGGGAGTATCGCGGTGAGAAGTTGCGGATCGAGCCCGACCAGATCGTTTTGGTCGAGGGCATTCACGGCCTGAATCCGCGGCTGACGGAATCGGTGCCGCCAGCGCACAAATTGCGGATCTATATCAGCGCGTTGACGCAGTTGAATCTGGATTCAAATAACCGGATCTCAACGACGGACAATCGTCTGGTGCGGCGGCTGGTCCGCGACAACAATTACCGGGGGAATTCGGCGCTGAAAACGTTGAGCATGTGGCCCAACGTACGGCAGGGGGAGAGGACGTGGATCTTCCCGTACCAGCAGGCGGCCGACATCGCGTTCAACTCGGCTCTGGACTACGAACTGGCGGTGCTCAAACCGCTGGTGGAACCGTTGCTGGCCGAAGTCAAGCCGCACCACGAGCAGTACGCGGAGGCGCGTCGGTTGCTGGAGTTCCTGTCCAGCTTCCTCAGCGTTTCCGATCATCTGGTGCCACCGACGTCGATTCTGCGCGAGTTTATCGGCCACAGCAGCTTTCATTACTGACATACGTGAAGGATCAAACCAAACCCGTGCCAGAGTGTGGATGTTTCTGGAACGACTGGAGGTATTGCCTGTGAATGAGACGATCTCGCCCGCGTTTGTGCGCGCCATCCCCAAGACCGACCTGCATTTGCATCTGGACGGTTCGCTGCGAATTCCGACCCTGATCGAGCTGGCGAAAGAACACCGCCTGAAGCTGCCGTCATACAGCGAAGAGGGATTGCGGCGGCTGGTGTTCAAGGACAAGTACGCGAGTCTGCCCGAGTACCTGAAAGGATTTGCCTATACCTGCGCGGTGATGCAAACCGCGGAGAGCCTGGAGCGCATCGCGTTCGAGTTGGCCGAGGACAATCTCGCCGAGGGCGTCCGCTACATTGAAGTCCGGTACGCGCCGCAGCTACACATCAATGACGGATTCAATATGGAAGAGGTGGTCACCGCCGTGTGCCGCGGCCTGGAGCGCGCGCGCCGCCGTCACAATCAGTCGCGGGCCGTTGTCACGGGCGCGGACGTTCCGTTCCACTTTGGGATCATTGCGTGTGCGTTGCGGTTTTTCGTGCCGGCGATGTCGCCATACTATCGGCGGATGTTTGAGGTGATGTCGTACGCGGCGCCGAAGCAGGTGTTCGCGGCGGCCTCGATGGAGTTGGCGCGAGCAGCGGTGGATCTGGCGCACAACAAGGGCTTGCCCGTGGTCGGATTCGACCTGGCCGGGGCGGAAGCCGGTTATCCCGCAGAGGACCATAGCGCCGCGTATCAGCACGCGCACTCCCATTTCATTCGCAAGACCGTGCACGCCGGCGAGGCGTACGGACCGGAATCCATCTTTCAGGCAATTACCAAATGCTACGCGAATCGCATCGGGCACGGGACGTGGCTGTTCGCGCACGAGATGATTCAGAACCCGAACATCACCGACCCGAAAGCCTACAGCCAGTACCTGGCCGAGTACGTGGCCAGCCAACGCATCACCATCGAAGTCTGCCTCACCAGCAACGCCCAGACGCTGCCGCGGATGCGGGACCTGTCGCGGCATCCGTTGCGCCAGATGCTCGACCACGAGTTGTCGGTCTCGATCTGCACCGACAATCGGCTGATGTCGAACACGAGCGTGACCAAGGAACTTCTCATTGCGGTGGACAAGCTGAAAATGACCCGGCGCGAACTGCGTAACACGGTCATCGCCGGGTTCAAAGGTAGTTTCTTCCCCGGCACATACCGCGACAAGCGGGACTTCGTGCGACAGGTGATTGACCGGTACGAGGCATTGGAGCGCGAGTCGATGGCCCGCCCGGGTCGGCGCTGACCGTGTAGGCTTCGCCCGACGGACCCAGATTCTCCATCGAAAACCACTGCCTGCCATTCCAGACGGACAGTGGCAGCTCGTTGGGGCGGCGACAACCAGCCCCGCGAGTCTGATCGGCCGATGTCTCTGGATTGTCGAACCGGAGAACTTAAGAACCAGAGGGCGGCCGGCCAAATCGCAAGTGGCAGTGGGCGCAGCCTGTGCAAATCTGGTCCTGCAACTCGAACGCGATGTTCCCGAATTCCCTGGCCCAGACCGCGTAGTCGGTCCGGCAAATGGTGCTGCCGACCTGGCCCGAGAGATGTTCGCGGCCCGATTGGATCATCTGGTTGTGCCACGGACAACTCGTGACGACGACCGTGAACCCTTGCGGGTCCTTCCGACTCTCGAACTGGAATCCTTCAATTCTCAGCCGGGTTAGAAAACAATCGTACAGGCCGTCGATGTTCTGGGGCGCATTCAATAGCGACATCATTTTCCGCGCCTGGATTTTCGGCAGGACCTTCCAGACCTCGTTGTCGATCTCCAGCGCGGGATCGAATCCGTATTTCTCTTCGACTTTCATGAACCACAAACCATCCGCCGCCGTGAACGACCGGTGAAAGTACTCGGCAATCTGTTGATCGGTCAGTTGTTTCATAATCCCGTCACTCAACCGGTGGCGTGCCTCGGAGTTGCCCCGGGACCCTATTGCGCATCGGTCCTACGTTGTTATCGACTTCGGGACAAACAGGTTCCTGCCCTCGAACTTCTTGGTGCCGTTGATGTAACTGAAGTATTTCCTGCATTCGCAAGAGGCATACTCGATATCGATGGGCGTGAACTTCCTGGGCGCCTCCGGCCAGTAGGTGGCTTGCAGTTTGATCATTTGTTCTTCGGTCTGCTGGTGGTTGGCGCATTTCAGGCGGCGTTGCAACAGATCAAGATAGGGCGCTGCCCCGATACCGGTGGGAACCGGACTGTCGGGACTGATCAAATCGGGCTTGTACAAGGCCAGATCGACCAAGGCCATGAAGACGGGGAAGTCGTTGCTCATCCTGAAACGCGCATTGATACTCTCGGTCGCCTTCATGACATTGCCTTGAGCCCCACGGATGCACGCTTCCAGAAAGCCGAGGCAGCGAGGGAACATCTCGACACAGGCATCCAGACGCACGTAGTCACGGCCCTCCCATTGCGCCGGCACTACGGGGTAAACCTCGGAGGCCCAAGGCTGCTGTACCTTATGCAAAAGTGTCTGGCGGAGCTTGCTGGGCGTCTTCAGAATGCCGGGATCAAGGGCCGTCAATGTGGGGTACTGATTACACCAACGAGCGAAAAACAGGGCGTGAATCAGGTCGGAGACCGAATCTTTGACCGGATCAGCAAACCGCAGCACCGCCTTCGTGCCTTTGTCGTGTTCTCGAAACACGTTCAAGAAACGACCCTTCTGCAATACCGGATCCTGAGTCCAGGGTGGCGGCTCTCCGGCTTCGCGTTTGCGGCGTATCCTGTCCCGCTCGATGCACCATTCGAAAAAAGCTCTGACCGGATCCGCGAGATCAAGCCCCGTCAAGGAATCTCGATATGGGTTGTCCGAATTCGCCGTGTTTCCACTTCCATTCATAAATCAGCATGAGTGTTCGGCCATACTCGCGAGCGGTCGAGCATGCTGCAAGACGGCCGGGTTCGCCGCCAAGTTAGGATTGTGGTCGAAGCTCGTCAATCGCAATCAGGGCCACTGCCATCGCATGGAGGGCGACCGACGGCAGGAATGGCGGCAACAAGCGGGTGGAACCGCGGCAGATCAGACGGTTGGGTCGGAGCGGCAAGCGACAACGAGGAGCGGAACTCAGCCCTGAGTTTTCGCTTCCCGGCCCAAAAGCGATGCGCCAATCGCGACGATAAAGAGCAATGTGCCAACCGTGACGATGAAAAGCAACGCGCCGACGGCGAGGACAAAGCGGAGCATCTGGCCTTTGAGGAACGCGAAAGGCCCCGTCGAGTCCACGGCAAGCCCTGTAGCGCGGTCGTTCATCGCGTGTGGATGTTGTTGCAGCAGGTTGCGTTCCAAATGAATTGCGCACGGAGAATGTTCGAAGCCTTCACCAAGTGTATAGGCGGGCTTGGATTTGCACAGATGCAACGGGTTCTACGGGATCATCGGAGCGACGTTGAGCAGTCCGGCTTCGAAAGGCAGGATCCATGCGGAACCTAACGCTTACAAGGACGGAGATTGGAAGCGGGTGTCAGAATCGAACGTTTTGGGTCCACTTTCCGACCTGATCCGAACGGTCTTCAGCCCTTCCCTCGCGCCCAGCTCAAGCGGCTCTATCGACCCGATGGACCGTGTCGCCGCACTGGGATCCAGGACAAGTTCGCCTTTACCAACTTTGGCTTGATTTGGTTTGCGAAATGGCGAGAATGAGATCACGTCATGCGGGTGTAGCATAGTGGTAATGCACCGGCTTCCCAAGCCGGCGAGGTGGGTTCGATTCCCATCACCCGCTCCAACTCACTCTTGCTCTGCAATCAGCACAGAGGGTTTGTAATTGGCAGGTTGTGCATTTCCGTTTCGCCCCCGGAGCGCCCCGGCTCGGATTTTTCTGCACTCACCCAAATGGGCGATTTTGCCCCTGTCGGGTGAGTGCCGGGGTGATAGTTCTCTGGCGCTAGGATGGGGGCGGGTTCGAGCGGGAACTGGCGGCGGGATGCGGGGGGAGAGCTGGCGGCGGAGGTGCGGCGGGGAAACGAAAAGGAGAGTCGAGTTTCCGAATGACACCGGTCAGTTCTGGCAACTTGCACATTGCCCCCGACTCTCCGGTGCATCATAAGTCCAATCGTAGGGAACCGCCATGGGGTAAACGCCCCATTGTTCGCTGATGAGGTATTGCATAGACTCCTGCTCCATCGGGCTCCTGATTGGCAGAGCCCGCAAAAGGTTGGACATTGTTATGGCAGTGTAGGGATCGACATTCTCTCGCTTCGACATCCCCTGTCGAGGCACCACACATTGGGGGCGTGAACGGAGGCTACACTGCCATTATTCTTGGGGCGATTCAGGGGGCGGTTCAGTCGGGAACTGGCGGCGGGATATTGGTGGGGAATGGGCGGCTGCTAAACAGTAACAGACTGACAAGGCTTCGGCGTCAGTCGTCCGACCAAATGTTCCAATACCGTCTGGGCATCTTCAATACCCAGAACGTCAACGGGACTGATTCCGGCTGCAACAGAGTCCCGCTTTAGTTGCAACAGGTCGGCTGCGGATGCTTCGAGGCGTCGTATAATCTCTGGTATGTTCGTCTCTTTCATTTGATTCTCCTGTATAGCATACGCTTCTTTCGTCGGGACTAAATGGGGTGAATACCCCATGTCGGTTTGTAGTGCGTGGGGTGAGGCGGCAAAACAATTGGAGAGCCGAAAATCACCCTGTCGGGTGAGTGCTGTTCAATGGCAAAGGCGGGGGCAATGGCCGCGGGGGGACAAAACAGGTGGAGAGTCGAGGCTCGAACTGCACTGCTCTATGCTAGCAACTTCTACTTGCCCTCGACTCTCCGTCCGTTGAACAACTGTTAGCTTGGCTGTTTGGGTTTTGCGAATGGCGAGGCACCGTAATCACCATGCGACTCAGCCGAGGCACCCGCGTCCGGTGGCGGTCGGTAATGGGATTTTCGTTCACCAACATCGCCTTCGATGCGCTGAATTGCCGAAGCCGCGATCACCGCAACGGTATCCGCCCCAGCCTTGATTGTGATCCAATTCACGTCCTTGAACCCGTAGCCGTCGGCATGGGGATACTCGACAGTCTCGGCAGATCCGGACATCCCGGTATTTTTGAAGTAGACCTTGATCATATCTCACCATACATCATACATCCCGCCCTCGCCATCCACCCGGGAGGGTTGCTCCAAGGCGTTAGGCGGGGGGAGCCCGTTCCCTGATTTCCAGCAGAACTGTAAACTACTTCTTTGCCCGCTTTGGCTTCCGGTTTGCAGCTTTCAAAGCGGCAAATCTTTGTTGAATAACTGCACACTTTTGATTAAGAACCGCCAACCTCTTGACCAATTTGTCATCGAGTTTTACGAGTTCAGCAAGTGTCTTGGCTTCATAATGGCGGAAGATTAGTTCCATGGAAGAAGACTACGTAAAAAAGTCGTGGGACGCTATGGGGTGTTGACCCCATTGAGCAGCGGGGACGGGACGATAGTTTTTGGGGGCGAGGATGGGGGCGATGGCGGCAGGGGTCTAGAAAGAGTGGAGAGTCGAGGCTCAAATCTCCAACGTCCGACTCCTCCGAGCCGCTCCAAGAGGTGGGCTTATAGCCCTCAATTTGTCTTACTTGAAGAGAGAGCGTCTCGACTCTCCACTGCTATGATAGTACTGATTGCGGGAATAGCAACCGATAGTTTCTTGGTGTGTGGCAGCGGGATATGGGCGGGGGGATGAGGCCGGATTTGGCTCGATTTGCCATTGCCGAAGCGCTAGTTTTGCTTCCGTGCTGGCGAGAGTCGCTCGGGTTCTGACGGCTGGGAGAGGAACGGCGGATGTGAACAGGAAAGACAGAGCATTGTTGTCCGCAACCATCTGTCGTTGGATGGGGCGAATCATCGGCACGTTGCTCGTTGCTGTGGTCGTGATTATCGCAATTGGAGAAGGGATGCCAAATCTGATGACGCAGACAGCGATTGTTCAGTTGGGTTTCGCCGCTTTGGGTCTGATTTTGATAGGTATTCTTATCGGGTGGCGTTGGGAGCTTGCCGGAGGATGTCTTTCCCTTGTTGGTTGGTGCTTGTTTTACGCGCCAATGGTATCCCCAAAACGACCGAATTGGTTCTTTTGGGCTTTAGCGATACCGGGGACGCTTTACATAGCCAGTTATTTATTAGCCCGCTACGCCTCAGGGCGTTCCAAAGCCTAATATCCAAATGCTGGTCGGTTATGAACAACACACTGCTCTACGCATCGAAACGCACAGCCAAGAGTCTCTGGCAGCAATACCGCATCTACCCAGACCGGCTGGAACTGCAATCTTGGATTCTCCTTCATACGGTTGTTCTGCCGATAGATGAAATCCAAGCCGTCAAAGTGCGCCCGTCAGTTTTCGGCGGCTGGATAGGTCTTACGAGGGGAATGAAAATTGATTTTCGTGATATGTGGGGAATCAAAATCGATTATTGCGATTTGTGTCCCCACGTTTTGTTGAGGAAGAAGTCCGGTCTCTTCAACGCCATCGCCTTTTCGCCCGACGAGCCGGAAAAGTTCGTCGAGATTTGCAAATCAATTTTGTCGGTTTGATTTTTCATTGCGGCGGGATGGGCGTGTAACGACCGAGCGCCCCGCCGAGGGCAGAGTTGGTATCAACATTTCGCCCTCATTTTTTGATGGACGGGGCGCTACAAATATCCTTCGACGGTGACCAGCCGAAGTCCTCCTTCATTCATGGGCGGGGGCGGGTTCGGCGGGAACTGGCGGCGGGAGGCATTGGCGGCGAGGATGGCGGCAGGAGGCTACAGCCGCCACCTCTTGATGCACCGTGACCGCTGACGTGGAGAACAACCCCGTGTGGCGAATTCAAAGAAGACTTCGTCGATGGTCTTTCGCCTGGCAATGGCACGGTCGATAATCTCAGTGTAAACGTCGTCGTCGACCACGATGCGTTGGGTGGGAGCATCCTTTTCGTCGGAGCAGGAGATGCAGAGTAGTTCCCGCCTTCGGAGGAGGCGGAAGACATACGTCGAGATTTCCAGCACGTGTCCATTCATGAGACCGAACCTCGACTCTCCACGGCAACGTAAGCCTGATTGCGGGAATAGCAACCGATAGTTTCTTGGTGTGTGGCGGCGGGATATGGGCGGGGGGACGGGCGAGGAATGGGTTCCCCTATGACTCAGTTGATGGCGCAGTCGGGGGTTGAGCGTCTCCCTCGCCAAAGGACAGCGTCGTAGGGGGGATGAACGGAGGCTACACTGCCATTTTATTGATGTCGGGAAAATGACTGGGGGCGGGTTCAGTTGGATCAGGCGGGGGAACTGCGGACGGGGATGGGGGCGGCTCTCAAGGGGGCGGCGAACAGTCTTGAGTTGAAAATATGCACGACGAATTCATTAGCGTTATCCGGAAATGAGGCTTATGTTCACGCTGGTCTCAGCGAGCTGCTTCACTCCGACCAAGACGCATAGCGACACGGCACAGCAAGGCAGCCGAACGCAACCTCAATCGTCGCCACTGCGGGAGGATCATGGTCATTAAAGCTGTCGGCGCATTGCCCCAGCCATGCTTTGAGGAGCCACACTGGGCAAACATGTCGGTCGTTCTGCTGGTCATTTCGGCTGATGTCCTGACTGTCGTTATCCTGCTGCTGGCGACACTTCACTGGCTTAAATGATGTAATTGGGGGGCGATACTTGGGGCGGGAACTGGCGGCCGAAAATACTTTCTGAAACAATCAGTTTCTTCCCGAATAGGGCTTATGTTGAACAGTCCGATAAGGGGGAACCATGCTGGGTGGGCAAACTCTCCGTGCGCCCAGCAGGACAGCCGGAGGAATGGTGTATGAACTTCAATCGTCCCACCGAGGAACAAATCCGTAGCCGAGCCCATGAAATATTTCTTCAGCATGGCAGCCAGCCGGGGCATGACTTGGACAATTGGCTGGAAGCCGAACACGAGCTGATGCAATTGCGAGTCCGCGAGGTCGCTGAGTTTGAGCGACCCAAAGCCAAACAAGTCAAAGCCACCAAATGGTAGTTGGTCAGCTAATGGAGAAGAAGCATTGGAAATAATGACCGTGCCACCATGACCCTTCCAAACCCCGCCTTTCATGCCCCGTTGCATCCGTTGGACAGTGAAAAGCAAACCTACGGCTGTCGTGCTACCGCCCCAAGCGTTTGCAGAAAAAACTCTGTTCCGGGCGTCTGTGTGTTTGTCCGAAAGGACAACATTTGCCTGTCGCCTCCGAAGTCGTGGAAGAAGCAATACCAAACGCTATTTCTTCAAAAGTTCCAAAAGCAGAAGCAAGAACAGCGAGATTGAACTGGCGCTCAAGCTCGCCAGCCGTAGCATTGAGGAGAACCAGACATGCTCGCAGGCGACAACCTCCGGATGTTCAAGACCTTGTTCAGTGTACGCACCTGCGACAACGCCCGTCTGTAAATAAAAAAGCTGGTTGACGATTGACGAATTAGAAGGTGAACATCTGATAGCGCTTGAGTATGGCGGCATTGCGTTGGCAATACTCGATGCCCTCAGTCGTAAGGTGAACCATTCTATCGGTGTGGTCTATGTCCACCAATCCCACCTCGATCAAGTCTGCGATTCCTCGATAAAACGTTGGGAATTGTGCTTTATCTGGTGGCAGAGCCATTCCCCACACCTTGCTCTTATCAAAGCGCCACTGCGACATCTGAAACGTCCAAAGGGTAGCAAGAACACGACCGGCGTCTTTTGAGGGGCGGTATTTGTGCAGATCCTTGTTGGGGTGTTCTGATAAAAGGTCGCCACTCTTGTACAGCGCAATGACAACTCCAGCTAATTGGATAATAACGAGGAAGAATAGCGGTTTGAAATAGTCGTTTTTGATCTTAACGACATTGCTTATTCCCAGAAGCGTGACAATCACAGTGCCGATAGACGTGAGGAGAAACGAATAGAAGAGCGCCTTTTTCATGCTTCGTTGTGTTCCCCCATCAACCAGGCAACTCATTTATTCTGTCCCGAATCCGTTGGTGATGCGAGCAAAAAGCAGCAAGTAAAACCTCCCGCCCGATGCCGCCGTCGGTTGCCGGTAGGGATGGACATGCCCCTTCTCTTCCATATCCCCTTGTCGAAGTTCCCAGCCTCGGCGGCTCAAAAAGGGCGGCGAACAGTCTTGAGTTGAAAATATACTTGGCGAATTCATTAGGTTTATCAGGGAATGAGGCTTATGTTCCCTTGGGTCTCAGCGAGCTGCTTCACTCCGACCAAGACGCATAACTGTTTAAACCACGCCATGAGTTGAGGGCGGTCGATCAGGCTGCCCCAACGCTCGCGGCAGAAAGTAGAATAATGCTTGTGATGGAACCGGTTTCCGCTTCAGTCAAAGTCCCTTTACGGATAAAGATAGATTATTTGGAGCCAGCGCAGCTACGCATTCCCGGCCCCGAGTTGCTTATCAACGTCGTGAGAAGGCGAGTCCGCCAACTCGTGCAGGGGCATCGCCCGATCACGCAGACGGATGCGCGGATGGATTTCTCCGATATCGCGCTGAAGGAAATCAGCGAGGGCAGGCTCACCTACGAACTCGCCGATGAAAGCAAGGCCGTGCCCGAGGACAACCAACAGCACGACGGAGTAACGCCAGCGCGTTTTTGATTTGGGATGCCGAGTGTTAATACTGGCTTCTCAGAGCTTCCAGACGCGCCGGGTGTTCTTGATGGTACGGTACAGCCGTGGCTTATGTCGCCGTGGTGTCGCCGGCGGGTCCGGTCCGCATACCGACAGCTCTCTCTCGACCGTAAACGCGACCCTGCCCAGCCGGTGATGGACAGGGCACCTACGCTTTACGCCCGAATGGGGCGAGGTTTGGGCGCAGAATGGAGCGGGCGGTCACGGCTTCGTTGAGGCACCCATGAACTGGCCGTTCTTCCAAAAGCCTTCCTGAACCTTGCCGTCCGGGTAGGTCATTTTGCCGTGCCCGTTCATCGGCCCATCGCGGAACTGACCAACGTATTGGCGGCCATCGGGGTATGTCAGGGTGCCTTGACCGTCGAACAGCCCATCCCTGAGCCCGCCAACGTACTTCGATCCATCTGGATACGTATACGTTCCTTGGCCATTCGGTTTGCCATCCTCAAACCGTCCGACGCACTTCAGCCCGTGTGGATCTTCCACTATGCCCTGGCCATTCGGTTTTCCATCCTTGAATTCGCCCACATACTTTACCCCACTCGCAAACATGAACGTCCCCTGACCATTCGCCTTGCCGTCCTTGAACTGTCCTGCGTACTTACCTCCATCGGGAAACATCATCGTTCCCTGGCCGTTGGGCTTTCCGTCCTTCATCTCCCCGACATACTGGGCTTTGTTGGGCATTGTGTTCGTGTCCTGGCCGTTGGCAGCGGATAGATACAGGAACGAGATGCTGATTGCTGTAGCAACAAAAAGGCTCCATCGTTTCATAATCGGCTCTGGTTCGACACTGGCTCCGATTGACGCTTCTACCACCGACTCAGGTTGGCTGCAAGATAGATGGAGTGTGCGATGGGAATATGGAGGGGGTTATGGCGGCAGGACTGCGGCGGGGTGGGGGGGGAAGAATGTCCCTGTCCTTTCCCACCCGCGATAACTTTGGGCTTTACTTTGATTGCCAATGAGCCATATGCTCTGCCCGGCAGAGGTCAGGAGATGCCCGACATTTTCTTCAAATGCGAGGCATGTGGCAGGCACTTCATCGCCGATGATGCGGGAGCCGGAGTGATAATCGACTGTCCCGACTGCACCACCCCGACGGCGATCCCCGAGATGGGAATGACCGGGAAATGTCCCCGATGCAGGTACCGACTGAAGTTTTCTTCCGAGATGCAGGGCGAGTCGGTGCATTGTCCCGCCTGTCGTCGAGAAGTTCGCCTGCCGGGGCAACACTATCCCAGAATTTGTCCGAAATGTGGAGTGGCCTGGGTTCCGCCATTACACCGTTGTCAAAGTTGCTCCTATAGCGTGGACAACGCGGCAATACCGATGCTTATTGCTGATTGACCGGGTCGTCCAAGAGGTTGCGGCAACGAACGGGGTGGGATACGGGCGGGGATCAGGCGTGGCTGCTACGGCGAGGCTAAGGCTCCCACGAACTGGTTGTCCCTCCACAGGCCCTCTTCGACCTTGCCGTTCGGATAGGTCATTTTGCCTTGCCCGTCAAAGCTCCCGTCCCTGAACTGACCAACGTACTTGCGGCCATTCGGATATGTGTACGTCCCCTGGCCATTCGGCTTCCCATCCCTGAATTCACCCACGTACTCCGACCCGGTCCGAAACGTTTCCGTCCCCTGCCCATTCGGTATGCCGTCCCGAAACTCTCCGACATGCTTGCGTCCATTTGGCCACGTTTCCGTCCCCTGCCCATTTGGCTTGTCATCCTTGAATTGTCCAACGTACTCAACTCCATCCGGATGGGTGAATGTTCCCTGGCCGCTCAACCGGCCATTCTTAAAGTCTCCAACGTATATTCCTCCATCTGGAAACGTGAGCGTCCCCTGGCCATTCGGCTGGCCGTCCTGAAACTCCCCAACGTAGTTCGCCCAATTTGGGAACACCGCCGTCCCTCGTCCATTCGGTTTCCCGTTTTTCATTTCGCCTATGTACCTGGCTCCGTTGGGCAGGGTGTTGGTCTGTTGGGCGTTGCAAAGAAATGGACACAGAAACACGATGGCCATTACTCCGGCAACGGAAAGGCACGATCGTTTCATTGTCAGCTTTGGTTCGGACTGGTTCTCATTGCCGGTTGTACCACCGGCTCGGCCTGGCTTCAAGCGGGATGGAGAACGGACGGCTTCGATTTGACCAGTCCATTTGAAGGAGAGAGTGTGGCCCGCCTCTGACGCGTGCAAGTACTGCGGCGCTTGTCCGAGGCATGTCAAACCGCGTCAAAAACCTGCCAAACCAGTGCAACTTTTTGCGTTTCCGCGCCCCGCAAATCCAGTTGCACTCCGCAACGCGGCTGCTATATTCCTTGTGAAACTTTTCTCAAACCGGGTCGTCCAGGGTCGCGAACCAATTAACGAGCAGAGGACATGGCGTATTTCATTACCGATACGTGCATTGGCTGCACCGTCTGCGAGCTGAAGTGTCCCGTCGACACCATCAGCGGCAAGCAGAAAGAGCTGTATGTCATTCATCCCGAAGGCTGTATCGACTGCGGCGTGTGCGCGATCTATTGCCCCGTCTCCTGCATCCAGGACCAGTACGGCAACCTCGTTACCCGCATCAAACCCAGCCAGATCCCGAAGGCCAAGGTCATCGTGGACGATTGCACGGGCTGCGAATTTTGCGTCGACATCTGTCCGTTCGACTGCATTTACATGAAGGAAGACCCGACACATACCGGTGCGGGTCATTACAAGGTGGCCGAGGTCGTGGCCCAGGAATGCGTCGCCTGCCGGCTCTGTGAGATCGTTTGCGACAAGGACGCGATCATCGTGCCGAATGCCCCGACCCATCGGGCGGCCATGTTGCCGCACCAGTTGGAGAGGCACTAGTTCTTTCAAATGAGCGACGCAAAGCAGACAGCGGAAACATTTCCCCCCACAGCGGCGGCCGGCGGTTCGCCCGTCGAGATGGAACCGGCGGAGGAGAAATCCGGGCTGGCGACCCTGGCCGTGCAATTGGTGGTGATCCCGCTGGCGGTGGTGCTGTTCTGCGTCGCGCTGGCCGGCCTGTTCATCTGGCTGACGACCGAACGGAAAGGCCTGGATGACTATTTGAACGCGTTGCGCGCCAGTTCGGGCCAGCAACGCGCCCAACAGGCGCAGTATCTCCTGAATTACATCCAGGATTCCAAACGCTGGCAGGGGATCTTCGACGTGACTGCGCAAATCAGCGCCGACCGCGACCAGTTCCTGGCGAAAAATCCGCACGCCGTCGCCGACATCGTGCAGGTCTTCGAGGAGTCGAAAGGCCAGGAGCCGCGCACACGGCGTTATCTGGCGCTCGTGCTCGGGTTGTTGGGCGACCGCGAGGCGGTTTCGCCGCTGCGCGACGGGCTCAACGATGGCGACTCCGAGACGGTCAAAAATTGTGTCTGGGCGCTGGGACGAATTGGGGACGAAGATTCGGCCACGTCGATCATTAAATTGACGCACAGCGACGAGCAGTCGGTGCGGTTGATGGCGGTGTACGTGCTGGGGTCGATGAACGCTCCGCTGGCGGTGAGCGTGTTGCAGGCGTCGCTCAACGACCCCGATGAACTGGTGAAATGGAACGCGGCATTTGCGCTGGCCAACAAGGGTAATCCCGCCGCGTGGGACGTGTTGGCGAGGTTGCTTGACAAGGAATACGTAGAACGTGTTACAGGATTGATGCCGAGGGAAGGTCGTCCGCTGGAGGAAAACATTCAGCGGTACCGGATGGCAGCCGTGGCGTGGGTGGCCAGGTTGAATCCCACAAAAGCCCGGCCATTGCTGGAAAAAATGAGCGCCACCGAACCGGATTTGCAGGTGCGCAACGCTGCGATTCAGCAGCTCAACAAGTTGAACCAGAAAAGTCATGGCTGAACTGAAAGTCATCGGCGCGGATATGCCCAAACAGGGTGAAGCGTTGAGCCCGCGGGAAGAGGCGATCCGTCGACTGAAGGCCAAGGGCATCCTTGACCCCGACGGGAAGCCCGTGTCGCGCCGCCAGTTTTTCACCAGCCTCGCGCTGGCTTGGGCGACGTTTGCCCTGGCGATGGGCGGCGGTCTGACCGCGCTGTTTGCCTTTATGATACCGCGCGTCGATTTCACCAGGATCGACGTGTTCAAGGTCGGTCCCCCGGACAATTTCCCGCCCGACACGGTGGACGACTCCTTCAAGGCGGCGCACCGGTGCTGGATCGTCAACCACGATCACAGGATCTTTTGCATTCAAGCCGTATGCACGCACCTCGGCTGCACGCCCAACTGGATGGACAGCGAACGCAAGTTCAAGTGCCCCTGTCACGGAAGCGGCTACACCATTGACGGCATCAATTTCGAAGGCCCGGCGCCGTTCCCGATGCGCCGCTACGAAGTCTCGCTGGCTGACGACGGCCAGATTGTTGTGAACGAGGGACGGCTGTTCTTCTGGGAGAAGGGCGAGTTTGACGATCCCCGGGCCTTCATCGCGGTGTAACGACCATGCTCGATAAACTCAAAACCTCGGTTCTGGATTCGCAGATCAAGAAATCCATCTTTCGCGTCGGGATTCCCAATACCGACCGCAAACGCGTGCTCATCGTCCTGGGGAACGTGTTCCTGCATTTGCATCCGACGAAGGTGCGCACCAGCGGCGTGAAACTCCGCTACACGTGGTGCGCTGGCGGATTGAGTTTCTTCCTGTTCCTGGTTCTGACCCTGACGGGCGTGCTGTTGATGTTTTATTACCGGCCGACCGTCGAGGGCGCGTACGTGGACATGCTCGATATCCGTTCGCAGGTGCCGTTCGGGATCATGCGCGAACTGCATCGGTGGAGCGCCCATGCCATGGTGATCATGGTCATGGTGCACATGTTCCGCGTGTTCATGACCGGCAGCTACAAACCGCCCCGCGAATTCAACTGGTGCATCGGCGTGCTGCTGCTGGTGCTCACCTTCCTGTTGTCGTTCACCGGCTACCTGCTGCCGTGGGACCAACTGGCGATTTGGGCGATCACGGTCGGCTCGAACATGGCCAAAGCGACGCCGTTCGTCGGCGCGGGGGGACCGTTCGCGGACTTCCTGCAAATCGGCGGCGTGCCCCTGGTGCATCCGGGCGACGACGCGCGCTTTTTCCTCATTGGCGCCAAGGAACTTGGCGGGACAACGTTGCTGCGGTTTTACGTGCTGCATTGCGTGGGCATCCCGCTGATCGCCGCGGTGCTGATGGCGGTTCATTTCTGGCGGATTCGCAAGGATGGCGGCGTTTCCGGGCCGCTCTAGGCGCTCCCGCGGAAACAGGCAGAGTTTTTCATGGAACAGACACTGACAACTCATAGCGCCCTGTTTGAGGCGTTCAAGGCCATGGCCAATGCCCTGGCCAGCCCGAAGCTGAGCTTCGTGCTGGCGACGTGCGGCCTGCTGCTGATGCTCCGTTTTCGCCGGCACGTGTTCAACTGGTGGATCGGCGCGCTGGTGATTTTTATCGAGGCCTTCGTGGTCATCTGGGGCATGAAGGACCCGAATTTCTATCTCATCGTCGGCAAACCGGACAACGTGCCGATCACAGCGATGTTGTTCGTCTCCACGCTGGTGCTCTGGCTGGCGATGTCCCAGGCCGTTAATAACGACCGACGCGTCGAGCAGAAGCTGCCGCCCGACGAGAAGGAGAGTTCCAACCAGAAAACGTGGGTCTGGCCCGACCTGCTGTACATCGAGTTCATCGCGTTGATCATCTGTTCGTTCGTCCTGATTTTCTGGGCGATCTATCTCCGCGCGCCGCTCGAACAGCCCGCCAACCCGGCGGCCACGCCGAACCCGTCGAAAGCGCCCTGGTACTTCCTCGGTTTGCAGGAAATGCTGGTGTACTACGACCCGTGGTACGCCGGCGTCGTGTTGCCCAGCATCATCATTGTCGGGCTGATGGCGATTCCGTACATCGACGTCAATCCGAAGGGGAACGGTTACTACACGTTCGGCGAGCGCAAGTTCTCCATCGGAATTTTCCTGTTCGGCTATCTCGCGTTGTGGGTATTCATGATCATCACCGGCACGTTCCTGCGCGGTCCGGGCTGGAACTTCTTCGGCCCGTTCGAGTACTGGGACCCGCACAAGGTCGTCGCCCTGAACAACGTCAACCTTTCCGATTACGTGTGGGTCGAGTGGTTTCCCTGGATTTACCAAAAGACGCACATCGAATGGTTCAATCAAGGGCTGCCGAACGTGGTCAACAAGATCCCCCAGTTGATTCCGCCGGACTGGACGTCGATCCATCTGTTCCTCATCGAGGTCGGGCACGCGTGCAAACGCGAGTTTGCCGGCATTCTGTTTCTGGCGTTCTACTTTCTTGCCATGCCCGGCATCCTGGCGAAAACGCTGCTGAAGAGGTTTTACACCTCGATGGATTTCGCCCGCTACAGCGTGCTGGTGATGTTGCTGCTCACGATGTTCACGCTGCCGCTGAAGATGGTGTTGCGCTGGACGATCAACCTGAAATATTTCGTGGACACCCCGTGGATCAAGTTCTGAGCCGATGAGAAACCAACCCGAGACCGTCCACGAATACAATATCCCGCGCTTGCACTGGTGGTTTCTGATCACCGGCTTCGTGTTTCTGCTGTCGCTGGTGCTGATGGTCTGGGTGGATTACTCCGGCGGGTACATTTCCTGGCTGGCGTTGCGCGGTGATCGGACGTGGAAGAATTACCAGCGCAAGTTTTACAACATCGAGAAACAGCGCCTGGCCTATGACGCGAAGGCCGCCGAAGCCAAAGCCAATGAAGCGGGCCTAGGCAGGTTGCAGGAGCAACTCAAGAAGACGCGCGGAGAGCTGGCATCCAAAAAGTCCGAGGAAGCAAAATTGCGGGCCGACGTTGAACAGATGCGCGTGGACGACAACGAAATCACCCAGCAATTCACGATGCAGAAGGCGGTCCGCGACCAGTACCGCTCCTCGTACGAACAGGCGCTGGAAAACAACAATCTGAACAAGGCCGTGCCCGAGGTTCAGGAGTGGACGGAGAAGACCGAAACCCAGAACAAGCTCGTCAACACGCTCGATCTTCATAAGCAGGCGGCAGACGCCAAGCTTCAGGAGGCCAACGACAAACTGGCGGCGCTCGTCGGCCATGAAGAAGACCTCCAGCGCAGCATCAAGCATTTCGAAGACAATATCGGTCTGGTGACGAAGCGATTGGATCAGTTGAAGAGCCGGCTGGTCCAGGACGTGGTCAACCTCCCGGTGCTGGAATTCGCCTCGCCAACGTACCGGGTCGAGCAGATCGTCGCCGACAACCACCATGTCGATGTGAATTTCGCCACCGTCCCGCGCGTGGATCGGTGCATCACCTGCCACAAGGCAATCGACCGCAAAGACCCGACGGCGGACGAGCTCACTTTTCGAGCCAAGTACAAGATCGGCGCGATCGAATGGTCGAAATTGCCCGAACCCCTGCGCAACCATCCCCATCTCGACCTGTTCGTGGGCGACACCTCGCCGCATCCGATGAGCAAGTACGGCTGCACGACGTGTCACTGGGGCTGGGACCGTGAAACGACGTTTTCGCGCGCTGGTCATACGCCCGACGCCGAGGAGAAGCAGCCGTACGCGTACGATTCTTCCACGAAGTTATGGACGAAAGTTGAGAAGCGCCCGGAGGATGATGACGACGACAAGGTACAACCCGCGTCGCTGGAGAAGACGAACGTGGTTCAAATGACGCAGCGCGACGCCTGGGAGAAGAATTATCATTGGGAAGAGCAGGAATTTCTGCTGCAGCCGATGCGCGCGGCGAAGTACGTGCAGGCCGGTTGCCTCAAATGCCACAGCGATCAGACCAATCTCAAGGGCGGCGAACAACTCGATCATGGTCGCCGGCTCATCGAGCAGCTTGGCTGCTGGTCGTGCCACAAGATGCGGCAGATGGAGACGTACACGACGCATCGCGTGGCCGACGGCGAAGACTTCGACAGCATCTGCAAGTTCTACGATGTGAATCCCGACGACGTGCGGCAGCTGAACGGATTCCCGCAGGAGGTTTCGCTGATGATCGGGCAGGACGTGAACATTCCCATCCGCACGCTGCGCAAGCCGGGCCCGAGCCTGTTCAAAGTGGCGAGCAAGACGAACAAGGAATGGGTGCGCAAGTGGCTCGCCAATCCCGTGGCGTTTCGTCCGAACACCTACATGCCGCGGTTCTGGGGTCTCAGCAATAACGCGGGCACGCCCGACCGTAATGCTCTCGAGATGAAAGCCATCACGGAGTTCCTGTTTGCGGTCAGCGATCAGCCACAATATCCGGTGCCGCCTGTCCATGGCGATCCGCAGAACGGCAAGAAGCTCGTCGCGCAGGTCGGATGCATGGCCTGCCACGTCATCGACGACAAACTGATGGACATCAAGCCGCCCGCGTCGCTCAAGCAGTACATGGACGTTTGGCAGTACCGGCGGCTGCGTTCCCAGGGCCCGCAGTTGGCCGGCATCGGCACCAAAGCGGATGTGAATTGGATCTACGCGTGGTTGAAGGATCCGAAACAGTACAATCCACGCACCAAGATGCCCAACCTGCGCCTGGGCGATCAGGAGGCCGCGGACATTGCCGCCTACTTAGCGACGTTGCACAATGAAAAGACCGATCAGGAAACCCTCACCGAGACCAAGCCGGACAAGCTCGACAGCGAGACGATCGAGTATCTGAAGGTCACGTTGCCCGACGCCGAGGCCAAACAGAAGATCAACGACCTCAACGATTTTATCGAGATGTATTTCGTCGATGAGCCGACGATGGCCTATTATCAGGACCCCGCGCGGATGGCGCGCGACGAGGCGCAGCTCGCGGAATTGCAGAAGGAATACCAGGACACGTTCGATGATGCGATCGACCGCAAAGCCAAGAAATTGGCTGTCGATATCGGCGCGGTGAAAGTCAAGATGGCCGCGGCGAAGCAACGGGTGGCGGCGATGCCGGCGGTGGAGAAAAAGACCGTGTTCTTGGGCAGCCGGTTGATTGCGCGGTACGGGTGTTTTGCCTGCCATGACATTCACGGGTTTGAGAACGCCAAACCCATCGGCACCGAACTCAGCGAATGGGGCAGCAAGCCGGTCGACAAACTCGATTTCGGTTTGCTGGACATCGAGAAGGATCGCATCGCCTGGCTGAAACAGAAATTGCATGACCCGCGGTCGTTCGACCGGGGACGCATCGGCGTGACGCGGTCCCCGCAAGAACTGCTTAGGATGTCAAAGTTCAATCTGACCGACGACCAGATTGACCAGATTGCCACGGTCATCTCGGGCATGACCGACGAAAAACTGACCCCGAACGAGGCCTGTCAGCTCACACCGGCAGAATTCCAAATCGAACGGGGCCGGTGGATGGTCAAGGAGTTGAACTGTGTCGGCTGCCACGTCGTCGAGGCGCAGGGCGGGGCGATCCGCGCCACCGGCATCGCGCAGGGCATGGAGCCGCCAATGCTCATCGGCACGCCAACCCAGGTGCATGAGGGTCAGCGGACCCAGCCGGATTGGCTGTTCCATTTTATCAAGGATCCGCAAACGGGCGAGATTCGTCCGTGGTTGTATGTGCGGATGCCGACGTTTGGGTTCACGGACGGCGACGCGAACGTCCTGGTGAAATATTTTGCCGAGGAGGGGCGGGCGCAGTTCCCGTATCAAACGCCGAAGATCGACACGTCACCCGACCACTTGGCGGCGGGCAAACAGTTGTTCACGCAATTGAAGTGCGCGTTGTGCCATATTGTGGAGGGCAAGGCGCTCGGCAAGCCGCTGGCGGAGATTCCCGAAGAAGACCTGCCGCGGCTGGCGCCGAATCTTTCACTGGCCCACGCGCGATTGCAGCGGGACTGGTTGGTGAACAAGTGGCTGGTCGAGCCGCTGGCGCAGATGCCGGGCACCCGCATGCCGCAGTTTGAGTACGGCGCGGCGATTGCCCCGAACATCCTCGGCGGGAATGGACGCAAGCAAATCGAGGCGTTGGTGGACTATGTGTTGACATTGGGGGCGAACGAACAGACGGTACAAGCGGCCGCACCTGTGGCGCCGGCAGTCGCTCCGGCGCCGTCAGCACAGCCGTGAGATTTGGCCTTGAAAAACATGAATTCCAATAGAACAGTGATACGTTATCGAGTGAAGGAGAGCATATGAAAACACTCCGATGGTTGGTGGCGGTTGCAGCAACACTATCATTCGCCGCAGTTTCGCGGGGCGCGGATTCGGCGTCGGTTTCCGGTAAAACCACGTTTGACGGGACCCCGCCGAAGCGGAAAAAGATCACCACAGATGCCGATCCAAAGTGCGCCGAAATGCATGCAGATTCACCCTTGTTGAGCGAAGAGGTGATCGTGAATCCCGATGGCACGTTGCGCAACGTGTTCGTGTATATCAAGAGCGGGTTGGTGGGCAAAACCTACGAGGTGCCGAAGATGCCGGTGGAATTGGACCAGGAGGGCTGTCATTACGTGCCGCATGTGTTCGGGATGATGGCCAGGCAGCCGTTGAAGATTGTGAACAAGGACGACACGCTGCACAACATTCATGCGATGCCCGCCAAGAGCAAGGAATTTAACATCGGTCAGCCCAATCAAGGGATGGAATCCATGCGCACCTTCGCCGTGCCCGAAGTGATGGTGCACTTCAAGTGCGACGTGCATCCGTGGATGTCGGCCTATGTGGGCGTGCTGGACAATCCGTTCTATAGCGTCACGGGTGACGGTGGCACATTTTCGCTGAAGGGACTGCCGGCGGGAACTTATGAAGTGGCCGCGTGGCATGAGAAGTACGGTGAACAGGTTCAAAAGATGACAGTCGGTGACGGCGAAGCCAAGACGATTGACTTCAAGTTCACCAAGCCGGCCGAGTAACACTCGAAGGGCGGCATAACCGCTGTACAAATGGGAGCTTGTCAGTGCGTGACGGGCTCCAAGCTTGGTATTTGTTGGAAGGAATCGGGTCAATGACAGAATCGCATCATGGCGAAGAACGCCACGAATTGCCGTTTTGGCGGCGGTATATCTTTTCGACTGATCATAAGGTCATCGGGATCCAGTACGGCCTGACCTCGCTGGTCTTCCTGTTTTTTGGCTTCTGCCTGATGATGCTGATGCGGTGGCAATTGGCGTTTCCGGGCCAACCGCTCCCGATCGGATTTCTGGCGAAGTGGCTCGGCGACGCGCGAATGCCGGGCGGCATCATGGCGCCCGAATTCTACAACCAACTCGGAGCGATGCATGGTACCATCATGATCTTTCTCGGGGTCGTGCCCCTGGCCGTGGGTGCGTTTGGGAACTACCTCGTTCCGCTGCAGGTTGGCGCGCAGGACATGGCATTCCCGAAGCTCAACATGTCCAGCTATTGGGTCTATTTCATTGGCGGCGTGATCATGCTGTGCAGTTTTTTTGTGGCGGGCGGCTCCGCCCAGTCCGGCTGGACCTCCTATCCGCCGCTGGCCGATGTTACCCCGCAAAGCCATTCCCTCTTTACTGGCCAGTCCATGTGGTTGACCGGCATGGTGTTTCTGATCACTTCCTCTCTTCTCGGTTCGATCAATACGATAACCACGATCATCCAGTTGCGGGCCAAGGGACTTACCTGGATGCGGCTGCCGTTCTTTGTGTGGGCGCAATTGGTCACCGGCTTTCTACTGCTGCTGGCGTTCCCTCCGCTCGAGGCAGCCGGGATCATGCAGTTGATGGATCGCCTGGCGGGAACGAGCCTCTTCCTTCCCAGCGGACTGGTGGTGGGCGGCAAAGCGCTTAACGTCAGCGGCGGCGGCAGTGCCTTGCTCTGGCAGCATCTGTTCTGGTTTCTGGCGCACCCCGAGGTCTATGTATTGATACTGCCAGCCATGGGCATCGTGGGCGAAGTGATCGCCAATAACACCCGCAAGCCGCTCTGGGGCTACAAATCACTCGTGTATTCGGTGATCTTTCTTGGCTTTATGTCGTTCATTGTGTGGGCCCACCATATGTTCCTGACCGGCATGGGCACCAGCATCAACGCGTTCTTCCAGACGACGACCATGATCATCTCGGTGCCGTCGATTATCATCCTGACGGCCCTGATTCTCTCGTTGTGGGGCGGGTCGATTCGATTCAACACCCCGATGCTGTTTGCGCTGGCGTTTCTGCCGATGTTCGGCATCGGCGGCCTGACGGGATTGCCGCTCGGTCTCGCCAGTGCTGACATTCACCTGCACGACACCTACTACGTCATCGGCCACTTCCATTACGTCGTCGCCCCGGGCACGCTCTTCGCGCTGTTCGCGGGCATTTACTACTGGCTGCCGAAGGTGACAGGCCGGCACATGAACGAGACACTGGGCAAAATCCACTTCTGGGGCTCGCTGGTGTGCATGAACGGCATCTTCATGCCGATGTTTATACAAGGGTTGGCCGGTGTGTCGCGGCGTTTGTATGACGGCGGCAGTTCGTATCTCCACGCCCAGAACGTACTCGTCCTGAACAAAGGCATGTCCTACTCCGCGTGGGCGTTGGCGCTCTTTCAACTCGTGTTTATCGTCAACTTCTTCTGGAGCATCTTCGCGGGGCGAAAGGCGACCAGCGATAACCCGTGGGAAGCCACGACGCTCGAATGGGCCACGCCGACGCCGCCTCCACATGGGAATTTCCTGAAGGTTCCCGAAGTATATCGCGGACCTTACGAGTACAGCGTGCCGGGCGCGAAGCGCGACTTTCTCCCGCAGAATCAACCCCAGGAGGCCTAGATGTCTGCCGCGATTGAAATCCCTTATAACTCGACCGAACGCCCGGACACGGGCCTGTACAACGCCAAACTCGGCGTGTGGCTGTTCCTGTCGTCGGAAGTAATGCTGTTCGGCGCGTTGTTCTCGACGTATGTGCTCCTGCGCACCGGTTCCGAAACATGGGAACACGGGGCGGAAATCCTCAATGTCCCACTTGCCACGATTAACACATTGGTGTTGATTATCTCCAGTGTGACGATGGTCATGAGCTGGGCGTCGCTGAAAGCGCAGAAATTCGGCATGTACAAACTCTACTTGGGACTAACGATCCTGTGCGGAGCAACGTTTCTCGTCATTAAGGGCTTTGAATACGCCCATAAGTTTGAAACCGGGTTGTTTCCGTCGACCAGCACGTTCATGGCCCTGTACTTTACAATGACAGGATTACACGGCCTGCACGTTATCGGTGGGATGATTGTCAACAGTTACCTGTGGGGCCCCGGCAGTAGGATGTGGCAGACTGATCCACAACGATTTACCAACCGTATTGAGGTCGCCGGCTTGTACTGGCACTTTGTTGATATCGTGTGGATCTTTTTGTTCCCAACCCTGTATCTGTTGCCCGGCAAATAAAACCGATTGAGCCACCATGAACGACACTCATATCCAACACGAAGACGCGCAAGGTCACGTCGGGACTTACATCAAGGTGTTCGTCGCTCTGGCGGTCGGCACGATCGTCACCGTGCTGGCCTCCAATCTTCACCTGGGAATCATCCTTGGCATTATCGTCGCGCTGATTATTGCCACGGTCAAAGGCTCGCTGGTGGCTGGCTTTTTTATGCATCTGGTCGCGGAACGCAGGGCCATCTACTGGGTTCTGATCCTTACGGCGACGTTTGTGGTCGCGATGCTTGGATTGATAATGTTCAGCCACGAAGATCAGCAGGGCCGTCAACAAGGTGTGTTCGCCGTGCCGGCGGCGCGCGTGCAGGTTCCGCACGAGGAAAAGCCGGCCGATGGCCGGACGGAGTAGCTATGTCACTCAAAGCGTTCCATGTGTTTTTCATCACCGTTTCGGTGTTGATGTGCCTCGGATTTGGCGCGTGGTGCATCGGCTCGGATTACGCGCGCGGACGTGCCGCCTACACGATTGCCGGATACGTTTCCTTTGGTCTCGGCATCTTACTGGTGGGGTACGAAATCATGTTCCTGCGAAAATTCAAGGATTTGGACAAGGAATAGACGATGACGACATCACGACTTTTCAAAGGCTTGACGACGACCGCCACGGCGGTATTGGCGGGTGTGGTGCCACGGGTGGCCCTGGCATGCGCCGCCTGTTACGGAGCGCCCGACGCGGCGCAGACGCGCGGCATGAACTTTGGCATCTTCACCATGCTCGGTGTGACCGGCGTCGTGTTGGGCGGGTTCGGAGGCATGATTTTCTGTTTTGCAAGACGGGCACGCCGCCATAATACGGATCTAACACCCTGACGATGTAGACGGAGAACGACTTATCCCATGATCGAAAAGATTCTTGGACTGCCAGTCAGCGCCTCGGAACACGCGGCCCGCGTGGATCAACTGATTCTGTACGTACACATCCTGATGGTCGTGTTGTTCGTCGGGTGGATTTTGTTCTTCTTTTATGCGCTGCTTCGTTTTCGAAGGGGCAACAACCCAAGGGCGGATTACACAGGCGTGAAGACGCATGCCTCATCGTATATAGAAGCCGCGGTGGCTGTGTTCGAAGTTCTGTTGCTGGTCGGCCTGTCGATTCCGTTCTGGGCGTGGAAGGTCAGCGCGTTCCCGACGGACCCGAATACGGTGCACGTGCGCGTCATCGCCCAGCAGTTTGCGTGGAACGTCCATTATCCGGGGCCCGACGGCGTTTTCGGCCGCACCGATATCAAATTGGTCGATGAACAGACAAACCCGATTGGGCTGGATCGGAAAGGGGATCCACACGCCAAGGACGATATCGTCACCCTGAACCAGCTCCACCTGCCGGTCAATCGTCCCGCGGTGATCGAGATCACCACGAAAGATGTCATTCACAGCTTCTTTCTACCGGTCATGCGCGTGAAACAGGACGCCATTCCCGGCATGCTCATCCCCATCCATTTTGTCCCTACCAAGACGTCCGACCAGTTGCGCGAGGAACTGGCAACCACCGTGACGCTTCCCACGTCCAAGGACCTTGGTTCCTGCGTCGCCATGGAAGACTACAAGGGCAAGGACGGCACTGTTTTGGTAAATAAGGGGCGCGCCATCAGCGCTGCGACAGCGGCAAAACTTGTCGAGAGCGGCGTCACCGAGGTTCGCGTCGGACCCCGCTACCCGGCCGAAATCGCCTGCGCACAGCTTTGCGGTCTCGGTCACTACCGCATGAGAGGGTTTCTGAGCATCGATACGGAAGAACAGTACAAAGCGTGGATTCAGGATCAGGAGGACTCACTTGGGGACTAGGCGGCGGACGAACCCTGGCTCAACGACATGAACTCCCACTTCCATCCCTGGCTCCATCGGTTCGCCTGCCTGCTGGCCGGCGCGACGTTTCTGCTGATCGTCGCGGGCGCCAACGTAACCAGCCATCGCGCCGGCTTGTCGGTGCCTGACTGGCCGACGACCTACGGTCAATTCATGTTCTCGTTTCCGACGTCCAAGTGGGTGGGCAATATTCTTTACGAGCACGGGCATCGCCTCATCGCCAGCGTGGTCGGAATCCTGACGATCATTCTGGCCGTGTGGCTTGTCCGCGTGGAACTGCGCCGGTGGGTGCGGTGCCTCGGGATCGCAGCCCTTGCCGCTGTCATTGTGCAGGGAATACTGGGCGGACTCACCGTCAAGTTTATGCTCCCGCCGACGGTCTCTATCGCCCACGCTTGCCTCGCAGAGGCGTTCTTCGGCATTACGGTTGCTCTGGCGTTCGTCACGTCGCAGGAGTGGCGGCAGCCAGCGCTTCCCGTGGAAATCTCCACCGCCCGGCTGGCGCAGCGGTTCATCCTCGCCTCAACCATCGCCGTTTACGTTCAGATCGTCCTTGGCGCGACGGTTCGCCACGCCGAATGGGGAATCTTCGCGCACATCTTCGGCGCGGCGGTGGTTTTCGGGTGCGTCATTTCGAGTTTGTTCGCCGCGCTGCTCACAATAAAACACCGGGGATTCTTGCGTCACGCGATCCTCTTGCTATGCCTCGTGACGGCACAGATTATCCTGGGGTTGGTCACGCTGATCGTGCGCGTGCCAAAGAATATTGACGAGCAATTGTCGACGGCCCAAATGCTGGTACCGACAGCACATCTGGCCCTCGGCGCGCTGGTGCTCGCGACCAGTTTGGTGATGACTCTGAAGGCATACCGGTTCCTCGCGGCGCCCGGAGAAGAATCATCGTGGCCACTGGTCCAGGGAGCCGTTTCGTGAAGAATTGGCGCTCTTATATTGAATTGGTGAAGCCCCGCATCTTGTCGATGGTGCTGGTCACCACGACCATCGGTTTCTTCCTTGCAGCCAGGGGCATGCATCCACTGCCCACGCTCCTGTGGACTCTGATCGGCGTCGGCTGTGCGACCGGCGGCTCGGCGGCGTTAAACAATTATCTGGAGCGGGAGGCGGACGGCAAGATGGAGCGCACCTGTCATCGCGTGCTCCCAGCGGGGATCATACAGCCTTCCAACGCCCTTGCGTTCGGCGTCAGCTTGGTGTTGGTCGGGGTGGTCGTTTTGATTTGTGTCGTGAATTTGCTCACGGCATTTCTTGTGCTGCTCGCGGCGTTTCTGTACGTGTTGGTGTACACGCCAATGAAACGGCTCACGTGGCTCAATACGACGTTCGGCGCGATCCCCGGCGCCATCCCGCCGATGTGCGGCTGGGCCGCGGCGAGCGGGCGGCTTGATCCCGGCGCGTGGGTGCTCTTTCTCATTCTCTTCGCGTGGCAACATCCCCATTTTTACGCCATTGCGTGGATGTTCCGGGACGACTATCGTAATGCCGGATTCAAGATGCTCCCCGTGGTCGATCCGAGTGGCGCCAGCACGTTTCGCCAGACGATACTGTTTGCCGTGCTGTTGCTGGGGGTATCGGTCCTGCCCACGATCATTGGGATGACGGGCAGGCTGTACTGCGTCGGAGCGATCGTGATGGGCGCGGCACTGCTGGCCGTCGGCGCGTTGTTCACCCATACAAAATCCTTTCTCAACGCGCGCCGCTTGCTGAAGGCCTCGGTTGTGTACCTGCCGTTGTTGTTGCTGCTCATTATCGTCGACGTCGGCTTTTAGGAGTCTATCGGAATGGCCGACTCTCTTCTCGTGGTCGAAGCGTTGACGCACCGCTACGGCGACCGCACGGCGCTGGACAGGGTCAGTTTCGAGGTGCCCGCCGGCGAGATCTTCGGCTTGCTCGGTCCCAACGGCGGCGGCAAGACCACGCTCTTCCGCATCTTGAGCACGCTGGTCGCGCCCGGCGAGGGACAGGTACGCTTGTTCGGGCTCGACATCGTGCGCAATCGGAGCGAAATCCGACGGAACATTGGTGTTGTCTTTCAGGCGCCGAGCCTCGACCGCAAACTCACTGTGCTGGAAAACCTCCGCCACCAGGGCCATCTTTACAATCTTCGCGGGCCGGGGTTGCAGTCCCGCATCGATGAATTGCTCTCGCGTTTTGGAGTGGCCGACCGCAAGGGCGATCTGGTGGAAACACTTTCCGGCGGACAGCGGCGCCGGGTCGAGTTGGCCAAGGGCTTGTTGCACAAACCCGCGGTGCTGTTGCTCGACGAACCCAGCACGGGGCTTGACCCGCGCGTCCGTCGCGAGTTGTCGGATTATCTGGAGCGGTTGCGCGACGAATTTGGCACGACGATTTTGTTGACCACGCATTTGATGGAGGAAGCGGATCGATGTGACCGGGTCGCCATCCTCGACCACGGCAGGCTCGTGGCGCTGAGCGCTCCCCGGCTGCTAAAGGAGAAAATCGGTGGGGACGTGATTTCCATCGAGACCGGGCAGCCGCAGTCCCTGGCCGAACTGATTACCAAGCGCTTTGGAATTGAGGCGCGCGTATTGGATGGGAGTGTGCGCATCGAGCGGGCCAACGGACACAGGTTCGTCACGGATCTGGTCGAGGCATTCCCGGGACAGATCGATGCCGTGAGCGTCCACAGGCCGACCTTGGAAGACGTATTCATCCGCCTGACCGGGCATCGGTTTGAAGGAGACGGAGCGTGAACGACACCCAGGCCAATTATTTCTTTCTGCCGGCGTTCACGCTCTGGTGGCGTGAAATGGTACGCTTCTTTCGCCAACGTGACCGGGTCGTAGGCGCGCTCGGAACCCCGCTGGTGTTCTGGTTGCTGCTGGGATCCGGGCTCGGCAAATCATTCCGTGCCCCGCTGGCCCCAGAAGGACACGGCTACTTGGAGTACTTCTTCAGCGGCACGATCGTGTTGGTCTTGTTGTTCACGGCAATCTTCTCGACGATCTCCATCATCGAGGATCGCCGTGAAGGTTTTCTCCAGGGAGTGCTGGTCGCGCCCGTCGGGCGATTCGGGTTGGTCCTGGGAAAGATCCTCGGTGGAACCACTCTGGCCCTGCTGCAGGGATTCGTGTTTGTGTTGTTGGCGCCGTTTGTGGGACTTTCCTTGAGTCTTGTGTCGGTGATTTGGCTCGCGGTGGTGATGTTTTTGCTCGCGTTTGCGCTGACCGGTCTCGGATTTCTTATTGCGTGGCGGATGGATTCGACGCAGGGTTTTCATGCCATCCTGAACCTGTTTCTCATTCCACTGTGGCTGTTGTCCGGAGCGGTGTTTCCGGCCTCGGGGGCGCCCGCCATCCTGCGTTGGGCGATGAAGTGCAATCCTGTATCCTATGGTGTCATGGCCATCCGCCAGGGGTTATACTGGAATGTCCCGCTGGCATCCGCCGGGTTGCCATCACGGGAAACGAACCTGTGTGTAACGGCGATCTTTGCGGCGGCGATGTTCGCGCTGTCGCTGCGGGCGGCACGGCGTACGATGCGGGGAGATTTGCAATGAAAGTGAAAACTATTTTGAATATCGGCGTGGCCAGCACGTTCGCCATCATCGTGGGATCGATTCTCCTGATCGTCCTGCGCGGGGCGCCCACGACTGCCTCGGCGAAGGAAGTTCCGGTGATGGGTTGGGTGCCGGAATTCTCGTTGACGGAGGCGAACGGAACCGCCATGCGTCGCGGGGACCTGCTTGGCAAGGTGTGGATTGCCAGTTTTCTGTTCACCCGCTGTGCGGAGGCGTGCCCGCTGTTGATGCGTCATGAGGTGCGACTGCTCCCGAACCTGCCGGCGCGCGACGATTTGCGCCTCGTGAGTTTTTCGGTCGATCCGGACTATGACACGCCCCGGGTGCTGACCGAGTACGCCCACACCTTCGGCGCGGATCGAAATCGCTGGTCCTTTCTGACTGGCGACAAAAAGCAGATTTACCATCTGTCCATCGACGGCTTCCGACTGGCGGCGCAGGAGGCAGACCCCGCCAAAGAGATGCCCATTCTTCATAGCACCAAGCTGGTGTTGGTAGATCGCCATGGGGCGATTCGCGGCTACTACGACAGTTCGGACGAGTCCGACATGCAGAAGCTGGTTCGTGATGCGCGACGCGTGTTGGCGGAGCGATCATGATCAGCATGTCAGAATTGCCCGCCGTGAATGCCACACTGAACGCGACCAGCGCCGTCTTTCTGGCGCTGGGTTACGGGTGCATCCGCCGCAAACGCGTGGCCGCGCATCGGATTTGCATGTTGGTCGCAGTGGCGGTCTCGGCGTTGTTCCTGGTTTCGTACCTGACCTATCACTGGCATGCGGGACACAAGCCGTTCGCGGGACAGGGAGTCGCAAGGCCGGTGTATTTCACGGTCCTGCTCACCCACACACTGCTGGCGATCGTTGTGGCCCTCTATCTGGTGCCGGTGACGTTGTCCCGAGCGTTACGCGAACGGTTTGATCGGCACCGGGCCATCGCGCGTTGGACGCTGCCAATCTGGTTTTATGTTTCCGTGACGGGCGTGATCGTGTATTTCATGCTCTATCACTGGTATGCACCGGCCTAGATCGATCTTATCGTTGGCGCTGACGGCGCTCGTCATATTTGCCCCGGCAATTGTGTGCGGAGAGAACGGCGAAGGCGTCATTTCGGGAACCGTTCGCCTGCTCGGCCCCGCTCCCAACATCCCCACAATCCAGCCCGAGCCGGACTTCGATGCCTGCGGGACGGAGCCGCGCCTGACAAAATCGCTCGCCCTGGGCACGAACCAAACCGTGCGCGACGTGATTGTTTATCTGGCGGGTCCCGCACAGGGCAACGCGACCATCGGGTCGAACGACGCCGTTGTCCTCGACCAGCGCAACTGTGAATTTGTCCCGCGAATCCAGATCGTCCGAAGCGGAGCCCCACTGATCCTCCGCAATAGTGACCCCGTTCTCCACGTCGTGCGCATTGATGCGATGAGTGGATCGGACGAACCCCGCACGTTGCTCCAGGTGGCGACCCCCTACGCCGGTTACGAAAAGAGCTATCACCTGGCCAATTTCCGCGAACCGACCCTGTTGCATGTCGCCTCCGCAAACGGGCATGCGTGGATGGCCGCGTACATTGCCGTCCTCCCGCACCCATGGGCCGCGCTCACCGACGAAAACGGGCATTTCGTCCTTCACCATGTGCCTCGCGGCGCGCAGAAGATTTACGCGTGGCATGAGGTCCTCGGCGTCTTGACGCAGGAAGTGAAACTCAACGGCAACCACGCTGCTGTTGTCGACTTCGAGTTCGCCGCCAAAAAATAGTTTGCTCCGTCAGAATTTTCCTTCGAGATTGCGTTCGCTTTTTCGTGCCAGTGCGGCATTGTTCGTGTCGCCGAGCGCGTCAAAGCAGTCCGCGAGCGCTCGCCAAACATCCGGGTCCTCGACATTATGCTGTGCCAGCGGCCGCAGCACGCGGATAGCTTCACGTCGGTCGCCCTTGTTGATGTATGCGTACGCAAGGTTCTTGCGGCCGGGAATTCCATCGGGCGCAATCTCAATGGCCCGCCGGCCATGTTGGATCGCCCGCTCGAAATCCTTGTGGCCCGTGTACCAAACAGTGAGATTGATGTGGGCGGGCAGGCAGTCGGGGTTTTCCTTCAGCGCGTTGAGAAACAGCGTCTCGGTATTCGACCAGATTTCCGTCCGCTGCGCCGCCGCCAATGTCAGGGTCGCGAACACTATGGCGAGCATTCCGCCGAGCATCACACGCGCGCCTGCCCGGCGCACTGCCGCTGCCGCCTGGGCCACGGCCATGCTCACCGGCAGCATCAATCCGAGTATCGCCAGATGGCAGTACCGGTCCGCAACCACATGGATGCCCACAGGAACCAGCCCGATGGTTGGCGAAAGCACGACGATATAGAACAGCCACGACGGCCAAACCGCGGGCCAACGCCGACGCGTGCCGAACGCCAGCACGGTAATGGCAACAAAGGCCGCGAGGTAGCCGAGGCTGACGGGAATGTTCCAATGCATCTCGTCGAATGCCGGATAGACCGCCGAGAGATGCGTCGGCCAAAAGAATTTCCAAATGTAAAACAGCGAGCAGTATCCGACCAGTCCGGCACGCGCCCAAATGGGAATGACCGTCGGGAGCGCCACCGTTTCTCCCACACCGCCCGCCTGACACACGAATGTAATCCCGGCCATGACCAGGCTCACGGCGAAGAACGGAAGTTTCTCGCCCCACGCCTTGCGCCGCCCAGGAAAGTAGTCGATGAGCAGAAGCACAACCGGGAAGGTCACCGCTGTGGACTTCGACAATACCGATGCGACAAACAATCCGAAGCAAATCCCATAGTGAACGCCCCTGCGCCCCTCCAACCAGCGGAAATAGCTGAGCAGCCCGAGAAGATAGAAAAACACAAACAGCACATCCTTGCGCTCGGTGGCCCACGCAACCGACTCGACGTGCAGAGGGTGGACGCCGAAAATCACCGCGGTCAGCAGAGCAGCCGTGGCCGCGTGCGGGAACCGTCCTCGCAGGATTTTCCGCACCAGGATCAGCACGAGCAGCGTGTTGGCCACGTGCAACAACAGGTTCGTGAGGCGATACCCAAACGGATCGCGTCCCCAAATCCGGTAATCGACAGCGAACGACAGCCACGTCAGCGGACAGTACAACTTGGCCGTCGGCTGGGCGAACATCGCCCACAAGTTGTGAAGGCTCAGGGAACGAATCGCCAGATTCTGCGTAATGTGCGTGGTGTCGTCCCATTCCACGAATTGACCCCACAACCCCTGCACGTGCGCCGCCACCGTCAGCGCCACCGCCAGCAGGCCATCCAGCCAGATTTTGTCGGACTCGGAGCGCTCGTTCATGCGCACGCCGCGCCGACCCTAGGCGAGATTGGCCGCAACCAACTGGCTGATGAGCCGATTGTCGGCGCGGCCGGCGATCTTTTCCTGCACGGCCTTCATGACCTTCCCCATGTCCGCCTTGGTCGTCGCCCCCAGTTCCGCGATGGTCGCCTTGACGACTTCTTCCACTTGCGCCTGCGAAAGCTCCTCAGGCAAATACGACTTCAACACCGCCAGCTCCGCCTTCTCCTTCTCGACCAGGTCCGCTCGCCCGCCCTTCTCAAACCCCTCAATCGAATCCTGCCGCTGTTTGATCTGCTTCTTGATCACGCCCGTCACATCGGCATCCGTCAGTTGCTCCTGTTTCTTGGCGATCTTGTGGTACTCGATCGCCGACTTGAGCATCCGCAATGTCGACAGCCGCGGCGCGTCCTTGGCCCGCATCGCGTCCTTCATGTCCGCCGCAATTTTGTCCGTCAGCATAACCGTTAGACTAGGCGGCGCACGCGCCGTTGGCAAGCATTCACGCGCCCCGTCATCCTTTCACCACCCCGATCGGTCGCAACCGCGCCACCTTCCGCGCCAGACCGGCGTTGTGGCACACGTCCACCACGTTCTCCACGTCCTTGTACGCCCACGGCGCTTCCTCCAACGCCGTCCCGTGTCCCTGGGCCATCATCACCACGCCGCGCTCGTCCATCTCCCGCTGCAAATCCTGAAAACTTCCCTCCCGCTTCGCCTGCGCCCGGCTCATCATTCGTCCTGCCCCGTGGCAAACCGTTCCCCACGTCTGTTTCATGGCGCCATCCGTCCCCACCAGCACGAACGAATACCGCCCCATGTCGCCGGGCACCAACACCGGTTGCCCGATTGACCTATACCGCTCGGGAACCATCGGATGACCCGGCGGAAACGCCCGCGTCGCCCCCTTGCGATGGACGCATACCGTCCGCTCGTACCCATCCACCTCATGCCGCTCCAGCTTGGCAATGTTGTGGGGCACGTCGTACACCAGCTTCATGCCCAGTTCCCGCGGCGAAATCCGCAGCGCGTGCAGGAACGCCTTCTCCGCCTTGGTCATCAGCACCTGGCGATTCGCAAACGCGTAGTTCGCCGCGCATCGCATCGACGACAAATATTCTTCGCCCTCGGGCGAACGCACCGGCGCGCACACCAGTTGCCGGTCCGGGAGATCAATCCCGTACTTCCCCGGCGCGCCGCGCAGCACCTTCAGGTAATCGTCGCACACCTGGTAGCCAAACCCGCGCGAACCGCAATGGATCATCACCGTGACCTGGCCCGGAAACAATCCCATCACCTCGGCGGCGTCCTCGTAAAAAATTTCGTCCACGAGTTGCACTTCGAGAAAATGATTGCCGCTGCCGAGCGACCCGAGCTGGCCTTTCCCGCGTTCCAGCGCGCGGTCGGTGATGTTCGACGGCTCGGCGTCCCCGAGTCTTCCGCGCTCCTCGATAAACTCCAGGTCATCCTCCTCGCCGAACCCGTGTTCGACCGCCCAGTCTGCCCCCTGATGGACACATTTCCGCTCGTCGCCGTGCGACAGTTTCAAATCGCTGCCGCGTCCCAGCCCGCACGGAATATCGCGGAAGAGTTGGGCGACCAGCTCGCGGATCTTCGGCGCCACGTCCTCGCGTTTGAGGTTGGTCCGCATCAGGCGCACGCCGCAATTGATGTCGTAGCCGACCCCGCCGGGCGAAATCACGCCACCCCGGTCCGGATCGGTCGCGCAACAGCCGCCAATCGGAAAGCCGTACCCCCAATGAATGTCCGGCATGGCCAGCGAATATTTCTGGATGCCCGGCAGAAACGCCACATTCGCCACCTGCTCCAGGCAATTGTCCCCCACAATGTGATCCAGCATCGCCTCCGTCGCGTAAATCCGACCCGGCACGCGCATCCCGGTCTTGTACGACGCCGGCAATTCCCACAGCCAATCTTCGATCTTCTCCAGCGGGCTCACACGCTCATTCTACCTCCCGTCGAAAACTTCCACAAACGCGGAATCCATGGGAAACATTGACGCCCGCAATGTGTCATTCTGAGCAAAGCGAAGAATCTCCGTCGTTCTCCGATGGATGCTTGTTATGCGTCGCCCGGCCCCCAAAAATTGGGTTCGTTTTGGCTTTGCACAAATGAGTTTTCCACGCCGGCTTGCACAAAATTGGGTTCGTTTCGTAATCCCTCCCCTCGCGCCCGCCGTAGCCCCCTGTCTCGCCGAAGCCTCGGCGTAGGCGGATGGCGAAGGAGGGCCCCCCTCGGTGGCGTACCGACCCCGGCCGCAAGCCGACTGCCGACTGCTGATCGCCGACAGACCCCCGTCTCCCCCATGTCTCTCCATACTTCACGGGCCGATGGTATCCTAAACCGATAACCCTGTCAAGCCCATACGCGCCCAGCCCGCGCATCAGCCCCAAATTGTAGCCGCGAAACTCTTTCGCGGTGCCGTGCTGCTTCTTCCTCCCACGTTGTAGGCCGCGTCCCCCGACGCGGCGCGCCGTCCTTTCCAAGCCCCATCGTGGCCGCTTGGCCGTTGCCTCGTATACCCGCGCCGCTGCAAATGAAACTGCAACAGGTTCGCCGTATCCGGCTCGTCCTCGGCAATCAATACGAATCGGCGCTTGGCCATCCGGCAACCCCGACGGACGATGCCAGCGCGTTGCATCATTGCCGTCGCAAATCGGTTACGGAACCGTAACGAATCCGCCGCCCGCGCCCGCGGGTGGTCTGGCTACGCGCGGGGCAGGGTGAAATAAAACGCGCTCCCCTTCTCCAGCTGGCTCTCGGCCCAGACACGCCCGCCGTGGGATACTCCGAGCAATCTGTTGCTATTTCGGAAGAGTTCCGTTACACAATGGTCACCAGGAGATGGCCATGCTGAAGCGATTGATACCCCGGGAGTACAACTTCTTCGAGTCGTTCGACCAGGCCGCCAACCACGCGGTCGACGCCGCCAAGCTGTTGCTGAAGTTGACCGAGCATTATGAGGATGCCGACCCCATTGCGCGCGAGCTCAACGGGATCGAACACGACTGCGACGACGTTGCCCATCGCACGATGGAACAACTGAACAAGACCTTCATCACGCCGCTCGACCGCGAAGACATTCACGTGATGATCCTCCGCATCGACGACGTGGTGGACCTGACCAACGCCGCCGCCAACCGCATGGCGTACTTCGGCATCCAGAAACCCACGCAGCATTCGGTCAATCTCGCCAAACAGGTTGTGCGCGGCTGCGAGAAACTGGCGCAAGCCGTTCACGGCATGCACTCCTCCAGGAACTACGAGCAGGTCATGCACGACTGCATTGCCGTGCACGAAGTCGAGAATGCCGCCGACGACATTTTGCACACGGCGCTGGCCGAGTTGTTCGCCACCGAGAAAAACGCCATCGAGGTCATCAAGTGGAAGGACATTTACGAGACGATGGAAAAAATCACCGACCGCCTCGAAGACGTGGCCAATGTCCTCCAGGGCGTCATCGTCAAGATGAGCTAACAAGCCCTCTCTTGCGGAACAGGCAACGGTAACGCTCACTGGCCGCGCACGCTGGCCTGCTCAATCGCGACTCTCCTGCTGACCGCCCCGCCCGCCTTCGCTCAACGCTCATGCCCGAGCATGGATAGCTCCCGGCTTTGGACGGTTGACGAACCTTTAGGGTTGAACTTCCGAGGCCTGCCGCAAACGTCCTTTGAACGCGGCCAAAGCCAAGCGGGAGGAAGCGCCGAAGGGCGACTGCCTCCCGCTGAGGAACTTCGGGAACGCAACTGGCGGCTCTCTAGGAGTGCCGCCGACGCAACGCCGCGATCAAGCTCAACAGACCAATGCCAGCCAGCATGAATGAGGACGGCTCAGGAATTCCCTCAAACGCCGTTGGGATGAGCTGATCCTGCCAGTTCGTTGTGGTACCGGTGACGCTCGGGTCGGAGGTCAGCAGACCCCACACGTCGACCGGCGAAGTCGGGATCGGCGCACCGACCATGGCACCGTCACACGCGTACGATGTATACGAGAAGTACATGGTCAGCTTGTGGCCAGCGGTATCGTTCAGATAGAGGTTGTTAAGGCCGCCGGTGCCCGAGTTGGTGGCCGGGAAGACTGTCAGCGAACCCTGGCCCGAGATGGTGACATCGTCGATCTCGACCAGGTAGCCCTCCAAGTCCTCTCTGATCGGCAGGTTGAACAATCCACCATAGCCCGGCCCCGTGCCTGACAAAACGTTCCCGATCGTGGTCTTCTCGGAGCCGACCATTTGGGGGTTGCCGCGAGAGGCCACCGTTACACCCGTGGGGGTCAGCACTGGAAGCGCCAGATTCGGAGAGAAAGTACCCGTCACGGAGACGATATCGCCAACGGCCGGCGTGTAATGGAGCCCGGCCAATGAGGCGGCACTCGCGTCTACGACCATCGATCCGGAGGCATCGGCAACCAGCATCGACCAACTGCTATACGTCTCGCCGCCGACCGTACCGGGCCAACTCATGAAGTTATCAACGGTGGCGTCCTGATTATTGCCACCGTAGAGGAAGTCGCCGTTGCCGTCGAGCGTCGCGACCACATTCGGCGGATACGTATCGATATCGACAGCGTCATCAGCCAGCACACGCGTACCGATGAACGCCAACGCTGAGGTCACCACAGCAACCAACAGCCAATCCTTCATTGACATAGAATTGTTACTCGCCAAAGAACCCTTCATAGACACCAGCCCTTTCTTAAAATATTCCCTGCGTTTCGTCTCCATTTGATCCCATTGGTTCTGCGTACTTGGAAGGCAGACTAGACCTCGCCCAATGGGCTAGAGGATACAGGCGGGCTCCGCGAAAAAGCGAGAACTCCTTTGTAACTTAAAGTTACAGGCCGACAGGCGGCACGGGCGTCTTATCGCTGCTTTTTCGACCTCGCCAGCAAGCAATCGGACGGGATACACGTGTCCGCCATTATGCAGAACAGCCGGCACGGCGGCAGGCCGGTATACTCCGCCAGCAACTCGAAATGGCGACCGGTCGGAAACCGCTTCCCCGACTCCCAGTGATTGACCGTGACAGTCGAAACACCCAAGTCCGCGGCGATCTGCTTCCGCGGGATGTTGCTTTTCAGTCGCCAGTTGCGGAACGCGGTCGCAAAGCTGGCGCGGATGTCGCAGTGGAGTTTCGACCCGCCAGCCATCTGAAAAGCTTACCCGAAACTCTATCTCAAGTAAAGGACTTATATCCTGCAACCACACCGACGGCCCAGACGCCGCGCCGCACACGACCGCCCCCCGCTCGCTCCGTCCATCACGCTCGACGGCGGCTCTTTCAGCAGAGGACGTACTGCGACGGGACGATTGGACGTGCCAGAACCCCGAGAGCATTCGGGGTCGCGAGTCCTCGGACTGCGTGCGCCACGATCCATCTGGACGCGGCGCACATCATCCCCCGACAGCGCCAAAAGGCCTGCCAGGGGTCAGGTCGCCACGCTTGGCTTGCGCTTGAAACGGGGAGACGGTACAAGAACCCCGTGCATTTACACATCAAACCGAGCTAGGCGACCGGCGCGAGGAAAGACCCGAATGTCCGCCTTCTTCACCGACCTGCTGCACATCATTCAGAGCCCGTACATTGCCCTGATTTTCTTCACGGCGCTCGCGTTTGATTTTATCAACGGGTTCCACGACTCGGCCAACTCGATTGCCACGGTCATCGGCACCCGCGTGTTGCGGCCGCTCCAAGCCGTGGTGTGGGCCGCCTGGTGGAACTTTTTCGCGGCATGGATCGGCGGCGTGCACGTCGCCAATACCGTCGCCACGTGGGTGCATGCCGAATACGTCACCGTCGAGGTCATTTTTGCGGGGTTGCTCGGCGCCATCGTGTGGAATCTCATCACCTGGTACGGCGGACTGCCGTCGAGTTCCTCCCACGCGCTGCTCGGCGGGTTCGCCGGCGCCGCCATCGTTCATGCGGGAAAATGGAGCGGGGTGTTGCAAACGGCCAAGGTGGTCTTCACAGTGGAGTTCATTGTCATTGCGCCGCTGGTCGGCCTGGCTCTGGGGTTGCTGTTCACGTTCATTGTGCTGTGGACGTGTCGCAAGGTGACGCCGATCAAGATGGACCGCGGGTTCCGCATCATTCAACTTGGATCGGCCGCCGCCTACAGTCTGGGCCATGGCATGAACGACGCGCAGAAAACCATGGGCATCATCGCCGCGCTGTTGTACGCCAGCATCTGGAAGAGCCAACAGGCCGCGTTCGCCGCCGGCAAGGTCGTATTCCCCTTTTGGATCGTTCTGGTCTGTAATCTGGCGATCGCCCTCGGCACACTGGGAGGCGGTTGGCGGATTGTGAAAACGATGAGCATGAGGATCACCAAGCTGCGGCCCTACAATGGCGTCTGCGCCGAACTGGCCGCGGCCACGTCGCTGTTCACGGCCACGGCAATGGGTATCCCCGTCAGCACCACGCACACGATCACGGGAGCGATTGTCGGCGTGGGAGCCGTCCAACGATTGTCCGCGGTGCGCTGGGGCGTGGCCCGGCGCGTGGTGTGGGCGTGGATCCTGACGATCCCGTGTTCCGGGCTCGTCGCGGCGGGACTCTACTGGCTGCTGGAGTTGCCCAAACGCTGGTAACGTTCAGGGCGCCTCCGCGAAGCGGTACCCGACGCCGCGCACGGTCTCATCGCCTGCCGTTGGCGGCCCCAGCCAACCCGTTATCACAGCTTGAAACTGTGCGGAAGCAATTCCGAGAGCAGATGGATGCGAACGCGCTTCGTGTTCCGCGAATCGACGCAGATGACCACGCAATCGCCGAATTCAGACAGCACCTGCCGGCAGGCGCCGCAGGGACTCAGCACGGTGCCGGGGCCGGCAACGGCGATCGCCCGGAATTTGCGGTGTCCTTCGCTCACGGCCTTTCCCACCGCCACGCGCTCGGCGCAATTGGTCAGTCCGTAACTGGCATTCTCCACATTGACGCCCGTGTAGACCTTGCCGCTCTTGGTCAGCAAGGCCGCGCCGACACGGAATTTGGAATAGGGAGCGTACGCGTTCCGTCGCGCCGCCAGCGCCGTGGCGATCAGTTTTCGGAATTTGAGGGAAGCGGATTTCACAGCGACCCGATGAATTCGGTCAGGAGTTTCGCCAGGTCGACCTGGGCGATGCGGCCCACCTCCAGCACTTCGTCGTGCGACAGTTTCTTGCTGGAGATGCCCGCCGCCAGGTTGGTGATGCAGGAGATGCCGGCGACTTCGATGTTGTGGTAGCGCGCGACAATCACCTCCGGCACCGTGCTCATCCCCACGGCGTCGGCGCCAATCCAGGCGAACGCTTTGATCTCGGCGGGTGTCTCGTAACTCGGCCCCGGCGTCGCCAGATACACGCCGCGCCAGATATGGATCCCCTGCTTTTCGGCGGCGGCATCGAGTTTCTCACGCAACCGCGCCGAGTAGGCCTGGCTCATATCGATGAATTTGACGCCGCCGTCGCCATTCATGCCCCCCGTGAGCGGATTGAACCCCATCTGATTGATGTGGTCTTCGATGACCATGAGATCGCCGGGTTTGTATTGCGGGTTGATGCCGCCGGCCGCATTCGTGACGATCAGCACCTTCACCCCGAACGCGTCGACCACGTTGATCGGATACGTGATCTCGGCGGGAGTGCGCCCTTCGTAGCGGTGGAACCGTCCGCTCAGCACCATCAGTTTCTTGCCCGCCAACTCGCCGAAGATCATCTGCCCGGCATGGCCCGCCACCGTCGGCTTCGGGAAATTCGGAATGTCCGTGTACGGAACGACCAGCGGCTTGGCGACACCTTGGGTGATGCCGCCCAGGCCCGAGCCTACCACCAGCGCCACCTCCGGCTTGAACCCATCCAATTTCGCTTCCAGGAAATCCTTGGTCTCTTTTACATTCGCCATCATCGGAATGTATCCCTCACTCAATCTTTTGCACGATCAACGGCAGCCGCTCCGCGGGTTTGCCCCCGATCGCGTAGGCCTGTTGCACCATGCGCTCGGCTTCGGCGGCGCGCGTCGCATCGTTGTAATGCATGACCATCAACGCCTCGCCGGCCTTCACGCGGTCGCCGAGCTTCTTCGGCTGCTCGAATCCGACCCCGAAGTCAATTTTGTCCGTCGACACTTTGCGTCCGCCGCCCATCGCAATCACCGCGTATCCAATCTGGTCGCACTCGATTGACTGCACAAACCCCGATTTCGGCGCGGCGATCGGTCGCGTGTGTTTGGCTGCCGGCAGTCGCTTCACGTCCTCGCAAACTTTCGCGTCGCCGCCCTGCGCGGCGATCATCTCGGCGAATTTCCGCAACGCTTCGCCAGTCGCAAGTTTCTTTTCCAGCATTTGCTTCGCGTCTGCAACATTTTTCGCCACACCGGCCATCAGCAGCATCTCCGCCGAAAGCGCCAGCGTGACTTCCAGCAGGTCGTTCGCCCGTGCCGAGCCGTTCATCAATTCGATGCACTCCCGCACTTCCAGCGCGTTGCCGATCTTCTGGCCGAGCGGCTGGTTCATGTCGGTCTGCAACGCGCAGACTTTCTTGCCGTAGCGTTTACCGACCTCGACCATCGCCCGCGCCAGTTCCGCCGACGATTCGCGGGTCCGCATGAACGCGCCGCTGCCCCATTTCACGTCGAGCACCAAGCCATCCACGTTTTCCGCCAGTTTCTTGCACATGATGCTGGCGACGATCAGCGACAGGCAGGAAACGGTCGCGGTGACGTCGCGTAGCGCGTACAACTTCTTGTCCGCCGGCGCGATCTCAGCCGTCTGGCCGATCATGCACGCGCCAACCCTCTCGGTGACGCGTTGGAACTCATCGAGCGGCAGGTTGACGTTGAATCCGGAAATGCTTTCGAGTTTGTCCAGCGTGCCGCCGGTCGGCCCCAACCCGCGCCCCGAAATCATCGGCACTTTTACGCCGCACGCCGCCACCAGTGGCGCAATGATCAACGATGTCTTGTCGCCAATCCCGCCCGTGCTGTGTTTGTCCGCATAGAATGGCGATGGTGGCGCAAGCGTCCCTGCTTGCGAACTTCTTCTCCACTCGACGATCTTCCCGCTCTGGATCATCGCGCGGGTCAGCCACATCGTCTCGTCGAAATTCATCCCCTGAAAACAAATCGCCATCGCCATCGCCGACATCTGGTACTCGGGAAGCTCGCCACGGGTGAACCCGTTGATGAAGAACCGGATTTCCTCTTCGGTCAGCGCATGTCCGTCGCGCTTCTTCTGGATGATTTGGGCCGGTAGGAGCATTGGTGATGCAGGTTTTTGCGCTCCATGCCCTGTAGAGTCAATCCGGAAATTGGAGTGCGTACGATTCAGAGTCACCCGTCAAGCCTTCGAAATTAGCTCACCTCACCAATTAAGCCGTATCGACGCCGCACTTCACTTCCTCAGGACTTCCCCAAATTTCATGTACAGCGCCTTCAGTTTGTCGAGGTAGTAGTCGATGTTCTCGTCGCGGCGGGCGGGATTGAATTCACTGGCGAGTTTGCAGTTGTCGTAGACGCTGACGCGTTTGCCGTCGCCGGTGACGTAGTAGGTGATCTGGTCGCCGGGCTGGTAGTTGCGGCCCGATTTCAACGCAAGTTCGTACGCGGCGCTGCGGTTCCGGGCCGATTTCGCGATCTTCTGCTGATAAACGTCGAGCGTATCTTGCAGCGTCTCCGTCTTGGCGAGCATGTCGATGGGGAACTGGCCGCGCTCGATCTTTTGGCAATACTCCTCGTACAGTTGCGGCACTTGTTTCGCTTCGCCCTTCAGCGCGAGAGTGAGCATTTCCTCGAGGAACTGGCGCTGAAATTTCTCCAGACCGCGTGAGCGCAGCGCGGAACCGGTGACGTGCAGTTTCCCATCGCCATCGAGCAGCGCGTAGTTCTTCATCTTGTAGCTGAACATCGCGGGGAATTGTCCGTCGATCTCGACATCCACGCCTTTCGGCAGCGCCGCTTGCAACTCGCGTTCGAGCGTTTGCGGATCGATTCGGGGCGGCGGGACGAAGTACAAACCGTCAGTGTCGATTTCGATGACGTTGGCCCCGCGATTGCGCAGCCAGTCGAGCATGGTCTTCAGCGTCTCGCGGCCTTTGGCCGTGACCTCCTCGGCGGCGTTGAAATCGCCAAAGTGCGCCTGAGAAAAACCGAGGTAGCCGTAGAACGAGTTGATCAGAATCTTGAACGTCTGTTGCATCGCGTCGAGGTGCTGACGCTGCGTCTCGTCTTTTGCGGTCTTGACCTCGGTCTTGGCTCGAAGCCGAAACCGGCTGAGGTCGCGCAGCAGCGGCAGGAACAGGCTTAACTCGTCGACACGCGGTTTGATGTCGAACGCCAGCATCAGCGACGGGTACAGCGATTGCACGTCGCAATGCCACACGTTGCGGACGATGCCTTCCTGAAACATATCCGTGTACCCGCCGGCGAACGGACGCGGTTCGCCGAATTGCGGGATACTGTGGCCCTGGTGCAGATACTCCCGCAGGAACAACGCATCGATCTTCGTCGCGTTGCCGCGCACGACAACGTCTTGGTAGCCGTAAGGGAAAATCTGGGCCTGGATGAAATAGCTCGGACTGAGCAGGTCGCTGATGCGTCGCACGGCCTCCGCCCCCGATTCCTTCAAGCCGAAATGCGCCGCCACCTCGTCGAGGCCGAAGCCTTCCAGTTCTCGCGTGGACACATCGTAAAATACCGTCAGCAGAAACGTATCGACCACGTGACGTCCGTGAATCTCAAATTTCGGATACTGGATCGTGCGCTCGGCAATTTGCACCCGCGATTGACGCGACCGCGGCACGGAGCCGTCGCGCCCCAGTTTCAGCGGAACGCGGGCGGCCCGAGCGCGCGCGGCAATCTGCGTCAACGCCCCGCGAAAGATGTCGTGGCCTTCCAGCACGTCGGGGTCGCGCGCGCGGATTATCTCGACGAATTTCTTGAGGATGTGTGCCTCCGCGCCCGTGAGTTCCTGCTGCCAGCCGCGATGGTCGCAAAGCTGCACGGCCTGCAACTTGTCGTCGGTGCCCGTCACGACCATGATTTGCAAGCGGCCAAGCTGATCGAAGCGCAGTCCCTTGAACGACGTGCGGCTGGTGGCCATGAGATACTGTTGCACGGGGTCGTTGACGGCGAAGCACGAGTTGTTGACGAGAAACTTCCGCGCCGCCTGAAAATCCGTCCATGACTGGAATTGTGCCAGGAACTTGAAAGCGCCATGACCCTTCAGCGGCACGTACTCAGCCTTGCGATCGAACCCCTGCAGGTGAACCTGTTCCGGCAGCCACAGGAACGGTTGGAAAGGACGGGTCTCGGTCGTCAGCTTGTCGTCCAGTCGGCGGTAAACGGTGATTTCCGAGTCGCCCGTCAGTTCAGCACTGACAATGGACGGCGTGTCGTCGCACCCGAACAAAAGCCGATTCTCCGCGAAGGGGGCCGCGAGCGGTTTCACGATGGTACTATAGCAAAAACGGCCTGTCCCGAAAGCCCTCGGAACAGGCCGTGAACGCGAAATTGGGAGGGCTACTTCGGATCAGCCCAGCAAAAGACCAGGTGGTAAACGTTGATGGCGAAGGTGGTCAGTTGCCGCCACATGCAGCGCAGGGGGCCAAGATGGACGCGCTCGTCGTGCTGTATCGTGCCACCGGCGCGAATCAGGTCGGCCTGAGCGGCCAATTGACTCAGTTGTTGGTCGTTGAGCTGCGCGAGGCGCGCGTGCGCCTGTTGGCTGGTCAAACCGACAGCCTGCAATTGACGCGCCACGATCTGCTCGCCGAGCATCGCATCGACCTTTTGGTAGGCGGTGGACGCGCCAGCCGATTCGACGGATTCGATCGGGGCGGCAAAACCCGAGGACACACTGAGTACGATGGCCAGGACGGCAGACAGACTAGCGAGATACGCGATCTTCATATAGTGCCTCCGAATAGCTGACCAACAATACAATCGGCGTCATCGCCAGACAAGAAGATTTTGTTTGGCGTGCCCCACCCCGCCCCATGTCGATCCGGCAGGCGGCAGCTAATGGGCGGCGGACGAAGCCGATTTGGGCGCGGCGTGCGAAGTCGGCGGCGGGATTTTTTCGCCGATCGCGTTCAAGAATTCGATGGAGGCGCGGGCCACCTCGGCGGCCCGATGGCCGTGACGGGGCAGTTCCACGTTGATGAGGCCTGTGTACTTGTTATCGTTGAGCACGCGAAGGATGGTGACGAAATCCAATTCGCCCTCGCCGAACATGAGATGCTCGTGTTTGCCGTCGCGGATGTCTTCGATGTGGATGTTGCGGATAAGGTTCGCGAACTTGCCGTAGACCTGGCGGAACGGCACGGTCTCCGTGCAAAACACATGGCCGATGTCCATCGTCAGGCCAAACCGCGCGCTGGTGATGTGCTTCTTGAGGACCTCGAACTTGGCCATGTCGTCGACCAGCATTCCCGGCTCGGGCTCGAAGGCCAGTTGGACGCCGCGGCGTTTGGAGTGTTCGGCCAATTGCAGGCAGCCCGTGACCAGCCAGTCCCACGCCTGGTGCTCGGAGACTTCCGGGTCCGGCGCTCCCGACCAAAAGCTGACACATTCGGCGTGCAGGTCGGCGGCAATGTCCACGGCCCGCCGCAGGAATTCGAGGCGGATCTGCCGGCCCTCGCTGCTGACCAGCGTGGGGTATCGGTCCCGTTGCGGGTTGAGGAGGTAATGCGCCCCGGTTTCGATCACCACCCGGAGTTGTAGTTTGTCCAAAGCCTGGCGGAGACGGTTCAGATCGGCGGGCTCGACCGTGAACGGATTGCAGTGATAGTTGTCCAGCGTCAGCGCGACGCCGCGGTATCCGCAGTCGGCGATGATCTCCAACGCATCTTCGAGTTTGTGTTGGGCAAACCCGTTTGTATTGTAACCGAAACTCAGGTTCATCTCGCCTGTCTCCAACGACGACTCGCCCGGAGCGATCAGGCTCGTAAAATAACGCGACTCTGGTAGATTTGCCAGAGCAAATGAGCGGTTCACCGCCACGCCGATCCGAAAAAGCGGCCCGCATTTTCCCGCGTGCCGCGAGGGCGCTTGCCGGCGCGGTGATACTGACGGCGTCCGTGGCGGCCCTGTACGAGCCGGCCGCCACGCCCGACACCGACCTTCTCAAGAACGACCGACCCGTCAGCGAACGCGATCCCGCCCGCGCCGTGCTCTATCAGGGGCGCGGCATCCAACTGGTCAAGGACGGCAAATTGGAGTCGGCGTTGGACCAATTTCACCGGGCGGCGGCGTATGACCCGCTCAATATCAGCGTGGTCATTAACATAGCCTATGTACTGGACAAGTTGGGGCGGTATCAGGAGGCGATCGATGAGTTGAAGGGGGCGGAAAAGATCGATTCTCGCAACGTCATGATCTACCTCAACTGGGGGAACTCGCTCATTAACATGAAGAAGTACACCGAAGCCCTCGAGCCGCTTCAGAAGGCCGTCGACCTGGACCCCAGCAATCAACTGGCATATGTCAACCTCGGGGCGGCGCTCAACGACCTGGGTCGGTACCGGGAGGCGGCGGCGAAATTTGAGAAAGCGATTGAACTCGATCCGAAAAACGTTGCGCTCATTTTCAGTCTGGCAGGCATTTGGTCCAGTCTGGGCGAGGGAGAAAAGGCCGTCGAGCGATACGAACAGGTGATCCATTTGGACCCCAGTAATGAACTGGCGTACGTGAATCTCGGCTCGGCGTTCAACCACCTTGGACGCTACCAGAAGGCCGCCGGGGCGCTTCAGAAGGCCGTCGAGCTCGACCCGCACAATGTCGCCGTCATCTCCATCCTGGCGGGCCTTTGGTCCAGCCATGGTGAGGTGGAGAAAGCCATCGCACTGTATGAACAGGTGATCGAACTCGCGCCGAAGAACCTGTCCGCCTATTACAACTGCGCCGCGCTCTACGAGAAGCAGGGCAACTTGGATGCGGCCATCGACAAGATTCGCGCCGCCATCAAAATCGACCCGGACAACGCCATGCTGCGCGAACTCTTCTCGCGCCTGCTGGCCGCCCGAGCCAGGCAGAACCCGGCCAACAGCACCCCGTCCGTCAACGAGCCGGCCCCGTTGCCCGCGCCAGGCGCGTCACACTAGCTCCGGAATCGGGCTGGAAATACGCCGCGAGGTTGGCGACAATGCCGGGCCCATGCATCGGAAACCGCTCAAGATCCTTTCCGCGACCGTCGTCGTGCTGGCGCTGGCCTTTCCGTTTCTGCTGGGACTGGAAAAGATTTCCGAATCCGACACACTTTGGCACCTGAAGACCGGCGAATGGATTCTCTCGCACATGGCGATCCCACGGGTCGATTCGTTTTCGGCCACGGTAAGCGGGAAGCCGTGGCTCGATTGGGAATGGCTGTTTCAGGTTGTCATCTACATTGTGTATGCGTGGGGCGGATTCAACGCGCTGGTGGTGGGGAAGGCGGTCATCGTCGGGCTCACGGGGTTCGTGGTGTTCTTTACCTGTCGCCGCAGCGGGGCGGGCGTGGCGCTGGCGGCGCTGGTGATGATGGCGGCGCTCGTGGCGGCGCGCGCGCGGCTCGAAGTGCGACCGGACGTATTCATGCTGTTGTTTGCGGCGCTAACGATGAGCCTGCTGGAGTCCGCCCGGCGCGGCAACTTGAAATCGTTGTTCTGGCTGCCGCTGCTGCAACTGGTGTGGGTGAACGTGCACGGATCGTTTCCGTTGGGGATCGGCCTGATGGCGATGTACGGACTGGTGCTTGGCGTCGAGTCGGTCCTGCGCAAAGAGTGGCGCTCGTTGGGGTTGATCGTGGGAGCCCTCGGGTTGTCATGCGCGGCGTGCCTGGTGAATCCGTTCGGCCTCCGTCTCGTGCAGCACGCCATCGAACAGACGAGGACCTCAAGTCCGTCGGGCGCGCTTGGCGAATGGCAACCGACGCGCGAGTTGTTGCTGACAGAACCGGATTGGGCCGTGCAGGTGTTTTGGTGGTTGTTCTGGCTGAACCCCGTGGTGCTGGTGGCCGTACTGGCCATCAAACGGGGCGGGTTCCCGTGGGCGCACGCGCTGGTGGTGGCGGCCGTGAGCGCGCTGGCGTTGTACGCGAACCGGTTCACGGCGCTGTACGCGGTGGTGACCGCGCCGATCCTGGCCCATGGATTGGCGGCGCTGCGGGAGAAATTCGCCGGCAAGAGGCGATCGGATTGGGGCCGGGCAATGGCGGAAATCGCGGTGGGCATCGCCGCGGCGTTCCTGATCGTTGTCGTGGTGACGAACCGCTGGGCGATGGCGGAAAGCCGCCCGGCGAAATTCGGCGTCGGGGTGGACGAATCGATCGTGCCGAGACGGGCGCTGTCGGTAATGATGCTGCTGCCGCCGGGGTTGAACGTCTTCAATACCTTTCTTTCCGGCGGGCCATTGATCTGGACGGGGTATCCGCAATGGCGTCCGTTCTGCGATGGGCGGGCCAATCTGTACGGCCGTGAATTTGTGGACCAGTACCGCCAGGCCATGTACGACCCGGTGGAATGGGAACAATGGATGCGGGATCGATTCGTATCGGTGGCGTTCATCCAGTACGGGACGGCGGACGACCGGGCGTTGCTGCAATACCTGGTGAAGAGCCACGTGTGGGACCTGCTGTACTTCGATCATGCAGCGTGCATCTTCGTGCACCAGAGTTGCTGGGCCGCACTGCGTGCCGACAAGGCGCTCAAGGCGCTCACACCCGTTCACCTGACGGACGCAAAAGCCGTGCTGGCGTACGCGCACAAACTCGCGGACGAAGTGGCGGGCAACGATCGGTACGGGCGCGCGCGCGTGGTGGCGACGGTGGGGAACTTTCTCATGGCCGTCGGGGCGGTCGATACAGCGAAAGCCTTGTTCGAGGACGCTCTAGCGATCCATCCACGGACATCAGAGGCGTGGATGAATCTGGCCACCATCAACCTCGACGAGGGCAACAAGGAACGGGCGATGGAATTGACGGAGAAGCTGCTGGCGATCAATCCGCGGTACTTTTACGCGCGGTTGATGCAGGCCCAGATCAAGGCGACCGAGGGCAATCTCGACGCAGCGGCGGCTGAGACGGAGGCGGTGATCGAGGAACAACCGCACTCGGCACAGGCGTGGCTGTTGCGGGCGCAGTTGGCGGCGCGGCTGGGGGACCGCAAGACGGCCATCCAGGCGATCCAGCGCACGGTGGCCGAACATGTGGAAGACCCGCATCTGTATTTGTTCCTGGGCCAGTTCCTCGCGGCGGATGGACGGACCAACGAAGCCGTGGCTGCTTACGAGAAGTGCCTGGCAACGTGGCGCGGCCCGTCCAGACAACGCGACCAAATCGAGGCCGACCTGGCCAGGTTGCAGTCCGGCCACTGAAATGAACCCGGACAAATCGCGCTTGCGCGGGCGCGATTTTTCATTATTGTTTCGGCGCAATAGGAGTGGAAAGGGGGGACATACGCATGCAGGAAGTCACGTGCCCAAATTGCAACGTGGATGTCGAGGCCGAGGAGTTGCGGCGAAACAATCTGCGATGTCCAACGTGCGGCTTCGATTTGAGCGATCAGGAAGACATCGAGAGCCCGGTCGCAGCCGGAGAGTTGGACGATGAGGAGGACGACGAGGAGGAAGAGGACGAGGAAGACGAAGACGATGAGGATGAGGAGGAGTGACGCGGGTGCCGCCACCGCGACGCGTCGTTGAATGATTATCGAGACTTTTGAAGCCGGCCCGGTCTCGACCAACGGGTACTTGGTCGCGGACAAACAGAACGGCACCGCGCTGGTGATCGACGCACCGCAGGGCGTTTCGCGATTGATCGTCGAACAGGCGCGAAAGTGGAACACCCCAATCAGCTATTTGGTCAGCACGCACGGCCACTGGGATCACATTCTGGATAACGCCGAGTTGTTGCGGTTGACCGGGGCGAAATTTGGGATCCATCGCGAGAGCGCGCCGTTGCTCAGCCTTCCGCAGGCGCGGTATTTCGGTCTGGACCTGGAGATTGAACCGAGTCTGCCGGATTTTTTCGTGGAGGAGGGCAAACCGTTGGACGTCGGCGAGTTGCGTTTCGAGATTTTTCATTGTCCGGGGCATTGTCCCGGCAGCGTGGTGCTCTTCGAGCGGAAGGAACGCGCGGTGTTCGTGGGAGATGTACTGTTCGCGGGATCGGTGGGACGGACGGATCTACCCGGCGGCAGCTACGAGGTATTGATGCGTTCCATTCAGGAGCAACTGTTGCCGCTGGGGGATGACGTGCGCGTGTTTCCCGGACACGGACCGGCGACGACAATTGGCGACGAACGTCGGAGCAACCCATTCCTGGCCGGCGCGAGAGGGTCGAACCCCTGAAAAATCAATAGTTGCAAGGTATTCGGCGCTTTTGTAGTATTCGGGAAACCCTAAACCAAGGAGAACAAGCAAGGAGCCTTATGGCAAAACTGACGAAGTCACAAACTTTGGGAACTCTGGCGGAGAAGACCGGCGTATCGAAGAAGGCCGCTGGTCTGTTCATGGAAGAGCTGGTGAAGCTGGCGTACAAGGAAGCGAAGAACTCCTTTACGTTACCCGGTCTCGGCAAGCTCGTGCTGGTGAATCGGAAGGCCCGCATCGGCCGCAATCCGGCCACGGGCGAGCAGATCCAGATTCCGGCCAAGCGCGTGGTGAAATTCCGCATCGCCAAGGCCGCGAAAGACGCGATCCTCGGCGGAAAGTAATTTCCCAGACTGTCGGATGTTTCGCGGGCGGCTGTGTTACCCACAGCCGCCCGTGATGTTTCTTCGCCGGTTCGCTGTCAATCTTGTTCGCGTTAGGAGAGCTTATGTCTGTGGCGCTGCTGTGCTCACTCCCCGTACTTCTTAGCAGGCTTTTCGCGAACAACCGACAATCGCGGAAGGATTTCGGGCGAAATCTGCACGATCTGTAATAACCGCAGCGCCGCGCCAGATGGTTTCCGGCGGCCCGTCTCCCAGCTAATCGCCGTGTCTCGGGACACGTTCAACCATCGCGCGAAAACTCCCTGACTGGCGTTCAGGCGTCGGCGCAACCGCGCGATTTCCTGCGGTCGGATGGCCCGCACCTTCGGTGGTATGGGCACATCGCTGGTCCTGAGAGTGATCTTTCCGCGCGCGTGGCCGAGTGCTTCACGCAGGCTGTCCTGCAATTCCGCGAAATGTTCCCGCTTCATTTTCGATACTCCTGTTTGATTGCCTCCGCGATAGCTCGTAATTCCTTCTTCTCCGCTGCCGACAGATCATCGGCCTCGCCCTTGTCATAGGCATACACGAGATAAACCACTCGGGGCGTTTCCAAATACAAATAAATGACCCGGGCTCCGCCGCGCTTGCCCTTTCCACGGGAAGCAATGCGCGCCTTGCGAAGCCCACCGGTTCCCTGAATGAACTGTCCCTTTTCTGGATTGGCAGCCAATTCCAGCTGAAATCTGCGATACGTCTCGTCATCGGCGATGTGCGTCAATCGCTTCGTAAAGGCCGAGGTTTCCACGAACCTCATGTACTGATGGCTCATTTAGTATATGACGGAGTACAATAGTGTATGAATCGGGTCTCTGTCAAGGCCCCCCGGGTGCAATTGTCGAAGATCCGCACGCCAAGTCGCGCGTCCTGCGATTCGCAAACCAGCATCTACTTCGCGGATTTCTTGGTGAATGCGGTAATGTCGGGGATGCCGGCGGCGCGGGCGGCGTCGACGATGGCCACGACCGTTCCGTAGCTGACGGTCTTGTCGGCGGAGAACTGCACTTGCACTTTGGGGTTCTTCTCCTTCGCATCGCGCAGGGATTGCTCCAGTGCGCTCAGCGAAATGGGCTTGTTGTCGAGATAGATGGTCTCGTCGGAACTGACGGCGATCGAGACGCGGGCGACCTTTTCGCGGCCAACCTCCTCGGCGGTCTTGGCTTCGGGCAGGGCGAGCTTGACGGCGGTGGGCGAGCCGGCGCGGAACGTGGTGGTGGCGATGAAAAAGATGAGGAGGATGAACAGCACGTCCACGAGATTGATCAGGCGGATGGACGGCGGGCGCTGTGGTTTGGCCGGATCGAAGATGCGCATGGCGGATCTCTATTCGGTATTGCGGTACAGGCGCGTCAGCAGCTCGTTGGTGTGCCGTTCCAGTTCCAAGACGAGCACCTCGATCCGTCGGCGCAAATACATGTAGGCAATCAACGCCGGTATGGCGATGCCGAGGCCGGTCATGGTGGCCGTCAACGCCTCGTAGATGCCGCGGGAGATCATGGCCGGTTCACCGAGACCCTTTCTGGCCACGTCCTCGAACAGGTTGACCATGCCGCTGACGGTGCCGAGCAATCCCAGCAGCGGTCCGAGCTCGGCGATGAGCGACAACGTGGTCAGCCCGCGCTCCATTCGGCCGACAATCTGCCGGGCCAGCGCCTGCATGACCTCGACGTTTTCAGTTTTCGGCAGCGAAGCGTGGGCGAACATCGTCTGGACGAGCCTGCCCAGCACTGACGTGTCGGATTCACTCAGCACGCGCACCGCCTCGGTCTGTTCGGGCGTACCGGGGCGCCGTTCGATGGCCGCGGCCAGCTCCGCCGAGATGATGCGGCGGCGTTGCAGCGCCCAGACCCGTTCCAAAATGATTGCCAAGCCCGCTATCGAGCACACCAACAGCGGCCACATGGCGATACCGCCCCGAAGAAACCATTCCGGCATGAACTCCTCCTTTTCTTGTCAATAATAGAAGGTGATACTGGCCTCGCGCGGCTGTTTACCAACCAACACGCGCAAATTTTCGGGCCATGGATCGAATGGCCCGGATTCTAAGATGGCCTTTTCACAAAACAACGACAAAATGCTGTTTTCGGAGCCATCGGTCGTTTTCACATTCTTGACCTGGCCGTCGTCGAGCAACTGGAAATAGACCGTGACCGTGGCCGTGCTTTCATAAATCCCGTAGCGGTCGATAAGCTGATACCAGCGGCTTTGAATGGCTTTCACGACCTTCTTGTCGTACGCGCCGAAGGGGCTTTCTTCGACGTTGAATGCGGCCACACCTTCGCGTGAGACGCCGGCGGTGACGAGGCGCGCCTTCCGCGATACGAGCTCGCGGCCGGGCACGCCCGGTTCGCTCATAACCGCCGGGGCGCCACCGCCTCCCATTTCGGCCGCGGCCGGCGGGATGGGGACTTCCGAACCCGTGACGACCGTTGGCGCGGGCGGGGAAGGCTGCAACTGCGCCACCTTCTGTTCCTCCACCATTTTCAGACCGACCGGGGGAACCTCCTGGGGCTGCGCCGGAGTTTGCGACGGCCGCTGGGGCGACGCCGGTGGTTTTTCCTGCGGCGGCGCTTGGGCCGTCCTGGCGGGTGCGGCGCGGCCCGGCGCCCCCGGTGCGCCCGGCTGCACGATCAGCGGGGCCAAAGTGCCCGAGGGCGTCGGCACGTCCGCGGTATTCATCACGTGGGTCTCTTTGCCTTCCAAATACGGCGTGTCGCCCACTTTGCCGGTGGGGTTCTTGGGATTGGCGGCGACGGTCGATTTGTCGGAGTAATACTGGGTGTTCTTCGGTTTTTCGCCCGTGACCTGCGACGCGTCGGTCTCCATGAATGTTTTGGTCTTCTGCGGCTGGGCTGGGGCACGCGGTTCGTTGATTTCCACGAATGTAATCGTCTGCATCTGTGGACGCGCCGGGGTCGGTTGCACATGAACGACTTGCATCAGCTTCGAAAGCTCGGAAAACAGGGGCAGCCTCCCGAGTGCCGCGCGGTACTGCCAGGAGCTGAAGGCCATCGCATGGAGCAATAGCGACAGCAAGAACGCGATTTCAACGGGCAAATTTTCGCGGTCTGCCAATCGTTCCATATTCGTCATCATGATAGCAGATTGTGTTGCGCCATCAACTCACGGTGCCCGGTTTCCAATGCACAGAGCGACAAGGCGCAATCACCGTGCCAGCATGGGGGGTATACTGGCTCGTGATACCGAAAAACCGCCTTGGACGCAGGGTAGGCCGACCGCTGGCAACGCTCCAAGCTCAACATCTACAGCCAGATCAGTTTGATCACGCTGGTCACGCTGTTCGTCGTCCCGGCCATCTACATGCTTGTGGCGCGCGATCGCGCGGCGGCTCCCAGAGAAGCTGAAACCGAAGAGGCAGTCGAGGAATCAGAAATCGAGGAGGCGGCCGGCGTGGCGGCCGTCCGGAGTGAGGTTTTGCTGTCGGTGCCGCGCGAGCCGGTGTATACCATTGAAACCTGAAAACAATTACTGAGAACAAGGCATCGGACAAGAATGAATACGATCGATCGGGAGCAACTCGTCAACCAACTCCACTGGCGGTACGCCACCAAGCAATTCGATCCGCGGCGCAAGATCAGCGCCGAAGACTGGTCGGCGCTCGAAGAGGCGCTGGTGCTGACGCCTTCATCCTTCGGCCTGCAACCGTGGAAGTTCATCGTCATCACCGATCCGGCGGTGAAGGAGAAACTGGTTGCGGCCTCGTGGGGGCAGCGTCAGCCGGCGGATTGCTCGCATCTGGTGGTGTTCGCGATCAAGAAGGACCTGGGCGAACGCGAGATCGATGCGTTCCTGAAGCGGATGGCGGAAGTGCGGAATGTTTCGGTTGAATCGCTCAAAGCGCATCGCGATATGATGGTCGGCAGTCTGGTCAAGGGGATGGACAGCGCCGCCCGGAACACCTGGGCTCAACGCCAGGTGTACATCGGCGTCGGCACCTTCCTGACGAGCGCGGCGTTGCTGGGGATCGATGCGTGCCCGATGGAAGGTTTCGAGCCTGCGAAATACGATGAAATCCTCGGCTTGGACAAACTGGGCTTGAGCGCCGTCGTCGTCGCCACCGCCGGCTATCGGACTACGACCGACAAATACGCGACACTCAAGAAAGTTCGCTTCCCCAAGGACGAGGTCATTCTGCACATCTAAAGTGGGCGGTGGCTTCCTGAGCGCGGGGCAAACGTCGGGCGGAACGTTTGCTCATGAGGGTTTTCTCGGATTGAATGCCGATTTTGCGGCCAACTGCTCCCACAGGGCTTTTTGCTCCGGCGTAAGACGCGGCGGGACGTCGATGGACACAACGGCGTACAAGTCGCCCCGGGTGCCATCGCCCGCGGGCAAGCCCTTGCCGCGCAGACGAAACTGGCGTTCCGACACGGTGCCCGCCGGAATTTTCAGGGAGACGGTTCCATCCAGGGTGGGGATGCGTATGGTGGCGCCCAGCACGGCCTCCCATGGGGCCAGATCCAAATCGTAATAGAGGTCGGCGCCCTGCACGCGAAAGTCCGGGTGCCGGGCAAATCTGACGCGCAGATACAGGTTTCCCGCCTCGCCGCCGCCGATGCCTTCCTGGCCTTTGCCCGCGATGCGGATGAGTTGCCCTTCGCGGACGCCGGGAGGGATTTTTACGCGCAAGGTCTGGGTGGTCGATTCTCCGGTGCGCGGATCGGTACGTTGCAGGCGGATCGTGCGGGCCGAACCGCGCAGGATTTCGTCGAGTGTCACCAGGATATCGCCCTCGATGTCCCGGCCGCGCTGGGCGAACGTCTCATCTTCCCCGGCGGTTTCCCCCGTTGGGCCGAAGCCGCCGAATGGCCGGCCGCGACTGCCGAAGAACTGCTCGAAGAAATCGCTGAAGCCGGTGCCATCGAAGCGGAATTCAGAACCTTCCTGCGGGCCGCCGCCGAACCCTCCCGTTGGCGGCGCGGTCTGCCATTCCGTCCGGTTCCAGTTCGCGCCGAGTTCATCATACTTCCGCCGCTTTTCGGGGTCGCTGAGGACTTCGTTGGCCTCGTTGATTTCCTTGAATTTTTCCTCGGCCCCGCGTTTGTCCCTGGCGACATCGGGATGATATTTGTGGGCGAGCTTGCGAAAGGCCTTCTTGATTTCCGCGTCGGTCGCGGTTCGCGGCACGCCGAGGATATCGTAATAGTCCTTGAACTCAACGGGCATGGCTGGCTCCGGGAAAACGGCCTGGATTATTCACGGTTGTCACCGGACACCCGCGAATCAGACGCCAGAGTGGAGGAACGTGGTTCATGCTTCGGTCCTCGCGACGCTGTGGTGTAATACTCCCTTTCTTTGTGGAGTTCAAGGCTGCGTGTTGTGGATTCTCGCAGAGCATTTTGCCAGCGTGGGCGGCAACCTTGATGACGCCGTCGCGGCACACAACAAGGTTGTTGCGTTCCTTGAAGGCCGCGTTTTAGTAACGGCCCGGAAGTTCAAGGAACTTGGTGTCGCCTCCGACAAGGAGATTGAACCCGTAGATGTCATTGAGAAAACTCCCCGTTCGGTTCAAGCCGCCGAACTGACGGTGCTGCCGAGCCGGGCCGACAACTAAGACGAGGCGCGGAGAGGGGTTTTTCAGAGATTCCGGCGTCATTTGTAGTTCTGCATATTGACTATACGACCACGGTGGTCTGAACCCATGATTGTGGGTCAAGCTCGGTGCGGAAGGCGCTACCGAAACGGTTTGACGATGATGCGCTCGGAGACGTATTTTGAACACGTACAGGGCGTTGCACGCGAATGTGGGGGCATCTACCGGAGAATGAGTGTTATGACGAAGGACAAACCGAAGAACACAGAATATGCTTTAGGACACTCAGCTCATGAGCTCAACCGACTGGAACGTCAGGGGGACTTTTTTCATGACCTCACCCGCGATCTTCTTGTTCGTGCAGGCATCTGCCAAGGTATGCACGTGCTTGACTATGGAGGAGGGGCCGGAGACGTCGCAATACTAGCTGCCGAAATCGTTGGGCCATCGGGCAGCGTGGTGTCGTACGATCGCGCCCCTAAAGCGGTGGCGAAGGCAACCGAGCGCGCCGCGAAACTGGGACTCAGACAGTTAAGGTTCGTGGAGGCTGACGAAGTGACAGTGCGAGAAAAACTTGGTTCGAAACTTTTCGATGCTGTGGTTGGCCGGCTGGTGCTCGTTTTCCAAAGCGATCCTGTTGCGGCTCTGCGTACCAACATGAGTTACCTACGTCCCGGAGGTTTGGTGGCGTTCCACGAATACGACCAGGAGGGGAAATGTTGGTCTCAGCCGCGACTTCCGCTTTGTGAGGAGGTAGCAGGGTGGCTCGTAGATACTTTTCGACGCGGTGGCATGGTAACCGACGCTGGTAAAGTCGCCCGCATTTTTCGCGATGCAGGAGTCCAGTTGATACGCGTAGTTCGGGAGGGGCAAGTGGCTGATGACACGGATCCACTCGCACACACCTTCCTCGTGGACGGAATGCGCACTATGCTGCCTCTAGCGGAGAAACACGGCGTTACCGCTGCGGCGCAGGTCCAGATCGATACGCTACTTGATCGTCTGAAAGCAGAGTCCGCAGGAAAGGATGCACGCTGGATCCCTGCGTTCTTGGTTGCAGCATGGGGAAAAGTCCCGAGCTGATTGCCGTCACAAGCTGTTCGCGCCTTCGGAAGTGACGGATGCTCTCGCAAGAGCTTTATACTGGGTGAGAGACTTTGGCGTAGCCCGCTGCGGTTCACATCAGCGGTAATAGGTAGGTCGGCGTCAAACTGGTTTGAGTTGCAGAACGAGTGCAACAAGTCATGGCATTACCCATCATCGGTTCGAGTAAACCAAGCACCCCCATCGGCATGGTGGAAATAAAAACGCACATAGAAACTGCCCTCAGCTTTCTCATCGTCGGAATCGGAGTAGCCTACGGGACTGGGTACGTTGTTGTCATGAGTTTGCTGAACGAATATGGGATACGAGAAGCGGGCGCGGAGTTCTTCAAGCTGCGGTATATTTATGTGGGTGCCTTATGTCTTGCCTGTCCTCTTGCATTACTGTGCGTTCAACAAGGGTTATTTTCACGTCGCCATACCATTCCTTCTGAGGATGCGGCTCCAACATTTGTGTCTGCTGTTGCGCGGCTGCTCACTCCGGCAGAGACGTTTCCTTTGCCCTTGGTAATTATGGTCTTCGACCTCATGGTCGTGTTTTATTGTGTGATAGCATTTGCTCGTCCTGGTCTCTTCGCAAGGAAGCAAACCCTGTTCGCCTACCTCTATTTACCTGTGGCCGTGACACTTTGTTTGCGGCTGATATTCGGTGAGAAGAGGCTGTGGTCAAGACCTCTTAATGCTTTCCGCTGGCTTTTGTTGGCAATGACCCTTTGGGTGTCTTTCCTTATCCTAAAATGTATCGAGTTTGGCCCGATGTTTAGAGGCGGAGTTTATAACTACGTGATTCTCCAGGCGTTGTTCTGGTTTTTTGCACGCCGATTCACAAAATGGCGGCGCTTAGGTACTAGTGTTGAAGCACGCGTTGCACGCATGGTGATTCGCTTCATGATTCTCGGCTCGCTTTTCGTTCTGGGCGTCTTTTCCTTCGCCCATACAGTGTTCAATTACATACCCGCGGAGCGGGGAGGAGGAGATTTCAGCCAAGTGCCCGACTGCCAAATCTGCTTTTCTGGTTCTGGCCATTCGAGCGCACTCAACAATCTACTATTAGAGGGAAATGGGCGGCCGCCGTGTTCAGTACCTGTTAAAATCGTAGAAGAAACGAGTGCTGATATTTACGTTGCTAAGTCGGCAGATCGCGGTGGCCGTTCCCCGAGCGATGTGCCCAATGCGTCTGAATTGTGGAGGTCTGGCGAATATTACCCTGTTGTTTTTCAGATTAGCCGCAGCGTGGTTGACAGTGTCATCATTCTGAACCACGGGACGACTCAGTTGCCGATGCCTCCCTAGTATCATTTCCGCTCGTCTGTACAGTCCTGTGAGCTACCAAATCCAACTGAATCGAGTACCGGGACGGCACGACTGAGTCGTTGCCCATGCCGGTGTAATTCTGATTCATTGTTCTTGCTTGTCGAATTGTGAGGACTGGCTAAACTGTCTGGGTCTATGCCATTCACTCTCGAAGAATTACTTCCCGACGACCAACGACTGCGTACAGTGCAATTACACGAACCGGTGCAGCAAGCCATTAACCTGATGCACCAGCACGGATACAGCCAATTGCCGGTTGTGGATCAAGATGGGAAAACATCGCTGGAGCAGGTGGTCACATTCGATTCCATTCTTCAAGCCGTGCGCTCATTCAATACCAAACCGGAATCGCTACAAGTCAGAGATGTGGCGCGGGCCGTGCGTGTTTACCCCAAGGATGCCGACCTTCTCACCACACTAGATGATATTCAAAGGGACAATTTCGCTCTCATTGTGGACGACAAAAACGTCCTTATCGGAATTGTTACAACTGCGGATACGACGTTCTTTTTTCGGGAGTACGCGCAGGACTTGATGCAGATTGAGGGCATAGAGTCGCGGATGAAAGAAGCAATCACAGCACTCTACGCCAGCGACAAGAAAGGCTTGGAGTTGGCAATCGCAGCGGTAACCGACCGTGCATCCGACATTCGTAAGAAGATACCGGCAGCCATCCAAGGGTATCTCGAGAAAACTGGTTTGAGTAGACCGGCCACGGGCAATGACGAAGGTCTTGCCGAAGCGGAAAGGCGGCTTGCGCTGCCGAAACCGGGTAAGGAGTTCGAGCGGCTGTCATTTGACGAATTCACCGAAGTTCTACTCGCGCATCCCAACGCCCCGAAATTAACGAACGCCAATGACGCAACCGAATTGCGAGGTTTGTTGCAGCAAGTTCGTGACGCGCGCAATAAGCTTGCTCATTTTCGCGGTGAACTTACTGCGGAAGAGCGTCGGATGGTTCAATTCGCGTCGGAGTGGCTAGAACGCAATTTACCTGTGCCAGAAGTCGAGCCGCCCGCCCCTGCGCCAACGCCCGGTTCACCTATGCCCCATGAGGGCGAGGACGAGGGGCCCAAGGGTAGCTACGCGCTGCTCGCCGCTCATTTGAAGGGGCACCCCCCCACGGTAACCTCTCTGCCGATGACATTCCAAGAAATCGAACGGATTCTAGGAAAACCGCTTCCCCGTTCTGCCTTCGTGTATCGCGCGTGGTGGTCTAATGATCCTTCAAAACCGCAGTCAGCAGCTTGGTTTGATGAAGGGTGGCGAACGGCGGCAGTGAATATGAGCGAGCGCCGGCTCACTTTTGTGCGAACGAATGAGCGCGCAAATCAGTACATGCACTTTTTCGAAAATCTGAACGCACGGTTGCAAAGGGTGCCGGATTTCACATGGAGCCGTATCGTGCCCAAGGGGGCAAATTGGCATGTTCTCGCATTTCTCCCTTGGGCGGACCGGGCACAATCAGCCAGTATTTTCGCCACGTTTACACGTGATAGGGAAATGCGCGTCGAGCTTTATCTCGATTGCGGGAACAAAGACCAAAACAAAAAACTCTTTGATGAATTATATGCCCGAAGGGAAAAGATCGAGGCGGTAGCGGGCGAACGTCTTCAATGGGAGCGACGCGATGAAGACCGGGCGTGCCGCGTCGCGCTCTACACCAAGGCCCAGATTCAGTCAGATGCGGAGAATTCGACACTACTAGATTGGGTCGTCCAAAAGGCTGTCGCTTTCTATAAAGCATTTGGTCCGGAGTTTCCGCCTAGGAGGGGCCTCGATACATCCGTGAATGACTAATATTTTTCCGGGACCTTCCCCCAGTTGACGCTAGCGGTAGCTCCATCTCCGCGAAGGCGAGCCGTCCGGAACCAGTTCTTCTCTTACGTTTCAGAAATGGCTGCTATAACACTTCAAGGTTGGCTTCGTGAAGTTTCCGGTGGCCACAAAATGAGGGGTACTATGTTGACGGCAGGCAACCCAGCCGTTCCAGCGTTGCCTGGAGACGTTCGGTTGGCAGGCCCATGACGTTGTGGTAGCTGCCGTCGATGCGCTCGACGATGCCTTCGCCATGTTCCTGGATGGCGTAGGCGCCGGCCTTGTCCAGCGGGTTGATGCGGGCGAGGTACTCAGCGATCTGCGCCGGCGACAGCGGCCGCATCCAGACGCGGGTGGTGTCGGCGAAGACCAGTTCCGTATCGAGCGAGCGGTGCACGAGGCACACGCCGGTGATCACCTCGTGTCGTTGTCCGGCGAGCTGGCCGAGCATGCGGTGCGCATCGTCGCGGTCGCGCGGTTTGCCGAAAATCTTTCCGGCGAGCACGACGATCGTGTCTGCGCCGATGACCATCGAGTCGGCATGGCGGCCGGCGACGGCGCGGGCCTTGCGCTGGGCGTTCTGCATCGCCACGACGTCGGGTGCGGCGCCGCCGGACAGTTCTTCGGTATCGTCGGGGCGCACGACGACGAAGCGCAGACCCATCTCGCGCAGCAGCCGCTCGCGCCGGGGCGAGGCGCTGGCGAGGATGATTTGAGGTTTGTCTCGGCCCATGGAACCTGATATAATCAGCCAGGAGTATGGGAATGGAGCGCGGCAAAGTCGAGCACCTCTACGTGCACGTGCCGTTTTGCGCGGCGAAGTGCAACTACTGCGCGTTTTATTCCGAAGCCGGCAGCGCGGACAAGATGGCGGATTACGTCGAGGCGCTGCGGCTGGAGTTGGAGGGTTTTACGTGCAGCCCGGTCGCCGCGTCGGGGGACGCGGCCTACAACGGCGGGGAACCGGCCGAAATCGGTTCGAATTGTGGGGCGCGTGCCCTCACGCGGCGGGACACTCAGGTGACGTTGCAGCCGAAGACGATTTTTTTTGGCGGGGGCACACCGAGCATCCTGCCGACGCCACTGATGCGGCGCGTCCTGGAGTCCATTGGCGAGCGCAGCTTCTGCCGCGACGTTTCCGAATGGACCATCGAATGCAATCCGTCGACGGTCTCCACCGACAAGGCGACACTGTTTCGCGAATTCGGCGTGAATCGCATCTCGATGGGGGTGCAGGCACTCGATGACGAATTGCTGGAGAAAATCGGGCGGGTGCATTCGGTGACCGGCGCGATCAAGTCGTACGAGCGGCTGCGCGAGGCCGGGTTTCAGAACATCAACCTCGATTTGATGTTCGGGTTGCCGGGTCAGACGATGGAGCATTGGAAACGGACGCTGGCCAAGGCGATCGAGTTACAGCCCGAGCACGTCTCGACCTACTGCCTGATGTTGGAAGAGGACACGCCATTCTGGTCGTTGATGCAGCAGGGGTTGATCAAGCCCGACGAGGAACTGGAATTGGCGATGTATGAGACGGGCATCGAGACGCTGACGGGCGCGGGTTACCGGCAATACGAGATCAGCAATTTTGCCAAGCCGGGCCGCGAGTGCGCGCACAACATCGCCTATTGGGAGGGCAAGGATTACATCGGGCTTGGTCCGAGCGCGTGCTCGACCCTGTGCGATCGACGCTGGCAGAACGCGTCCGATACCGACCGTTACATTGCCGCGCTGCGCAAGGGGAGCCGGGCGCTGGCCTACGAGGAACCGCTCACGCCCCAGTTGCGCGCCGCCGAGCGCGCGGCGTTCGGGATGCGAATGAACGCGGGCGTGCCGGGCGAACTGTTGCGGGGTCGCTGGGACAAACAGGTTGCCGAACTGCTCTCCGCCGATCTGGTCCAGTGGAGCCACGACCGGCTCCAGCCCACCAAGCGCGGCATCCTGTTCGCGGACGAAGTGGCGTCGTACTTCGTGTGATTCGACTTCACCACAAGGAGCACGAAGGACACGAAGCGTCGTTCGCGTGCTGTTCGTAGTGCGGTTTTGCGGGTCGCTGGCATCGCGGGGGGTGGCGACAAGATTGGCGATTTCTTGAATAGTCCGGGCGACCCTTGACATCCAATATGTGTGGACCAGATTTTGGGCAACCTGGCTCGTCATGGGGCGCTCATTTTGTTCGCCGTCGTTTTCGTCGAACAGATGGGGTTGCCGGTCCCAGCGATGCCGTTTCTCATGGCGGCGGGGGTGTTGGCCGGCGCCGGCAAGTTGAATATCGGGCTGCTCGCGGTGGTGTCCACGGTCGGCTCGTTGCTGGCCGACAGCGTCTGGTTTCATCTCGGGCGGAGGCGGGGGAACAGCATCCTGAAACTCCTGTGCCGGATTTCGCTGGAGCCGGATACCTGCGTGCGGCGCACGGAAGACGTGTTTTCGCGATACGGGATGAAAGCCGTGCTGGTGGGCAAGTTCGTGCCCGGCGTCGGCACCGTGGCGCCGCCGTTGGCGGGCATTTTTGGTGTCAGCTTGCCGCGGTTCCTGGCCTATGACGGGCTGGCGTCGCTGCTGTACACGGGCTGTTTCCTGCTGATCGGATTTTTCTTCAGCAATCAGTTGAAGCCGGTTCTCGAGGGGCTGGGACGGATGGGACAGGGGGCGGTGGTGGTGATCCTGTTGTCGCTGGTGATTTACATCGGCTGGAAACACCTCGAACGCCAGCGGGTGCTGCGCGAACTGCGCATCGCGCGAATCACGGTGGACGAGCTGCGGCGGATGCAGGAAGCGGGGGAGGACATCTTCCTCGTGGACCTTCGGTCGGAGGTGGATTTGCAGCTTGATCCGGTGGTGATTGCGGGAGCGCTACATTTTTTCCCGAAGGAAGTGGAAAGCCGCCATCAGGAGATTCCGCGCGACCGCGACATCGTGTTGTACTGCTCCTGTCCGAACGAAGCGACCGCGGCGCGCGTCGCCCTGCTGTTGCGCAAACGTGGGATCACACGGGTGCGGCCGTTGTTGGGCGGGATCGACGCGTGGCGCGAGCGGAAGTATCCGCTCGATCCTCATCCCGTGACGGCGGGCCAGGCAGTGATGGCGTAAGTGAGGTGGGTGGCGACTGCGTCCCGTCAGCGTTGTGTCCGCTCGAAATCGTCCACGATCATCCTCACACGCGCGTAGTGGGCGGCGATGGAGACGCAGGCGACGGCGACCAGGACAATCAGGGTCGTGATGTCGGCGAAGAAAAAGAAGATGAGCAATCCGGCCAGGGAGGCGATCTCGGAGAAGGCGAATCCAATGAAGAACCGCCGCAGAAGTTCGGCGGCGAGTGTGGGGAAGTCGCTGCCGGGAGGTTGTCGACGCGCCAGAATTTTTACCCCGGGAAAGGACGCGATCACGCCCAGGATGCCGAACGCGAACGCGGCAACGGTGAACGGCACTCGCGATGGCGCATCCGTGGAAGCGGTGTAGCCCGAGTGTAGCAGGCAAAGCCCCAAGGCGAGGTACAGAACCTGCGCCACGATGAGTTGGGTGGCCAAGGTCTTGAGCCGGTGGCGGAACGCGGCGGGTTTGGCCGTTGCCGATTGAGATGGTTGATACGGCATCGGTAGATTTATACTGCGGAGTGCGCGGCGGTACAATGACCAAGGCGAAGGCAAATGAAGAACGGAGGGACACGATTAGGTACAGTCGTGTGAACCGTCGACCAACCGGCTATCGAACACCCTGTTCGCGGTTTGGTCCCCATAACGTAGGAGGGAATTCTAATGGTGAGTAGGATTCAGGAATTAAGCATAGGAAACCACTACCGAGAACGAAGTGCGGCGATTCTTTCCATCGTGTTATTGACGATGGCAACCGGGATCGCGTGCGGGGCGGAACAAGCAGGCGAACACCCACAGAAGTCCATTCGTACCGTGAAAGATGCGCTCGCCATGGTCGAGGCGAACTACAAACAGATCACCGACCTGACGTTCGACACTCTGGTGTCATATTCGATGGACAAGAAGCCGCAAGGAGACCCCACGAAGTTTCATGTCCAACAGAAAGGTGGATACATGTCACGACAAACGCAGGCCGATACTGGCGTCGTGACTATTATGAACGCCGGACGGACTGCCTATCTCGACAATCAGGGGCGATTTCAAGGTGGGTTTGAAGTGGATACCGTGGGTAACATGTCGTCGGGTGTGGTCAGCACCAACGGCGCACCTTACTATTGGGACATGCAAGGATTCTGTAGAGAATTCCCGGGTATCACCACGAACCTGGTTGAGCAGCGACCCGGTGGCTTGGCCGCATTCGAGGTGGTGCCGAAGGACACGACAACAGTAACCAGAATTGCCTACACAGTGGACTGCCAGCGGGGAATCCCAGTAGAGGAGTTGATGTACTTACCGGGTGGCGGCTCCCAACGGATCCTGCATGAGGCACCGGTCTTGGTGGGACCAAACGTCTGGCTGCCGACTGAGGAAGCTGTAATCGAGACCGATCCGACGGGACTCGTCATTGAATGGCGGACTAAAATCAGCAACATCAAGATCAATCAAGGCCTAGCAGACAAGCTGTTTGCAATTCCTAGCGGCCGTTGAGGAAGAGCCGAAAGGATGCGATTACCACTTCCAAAAGTTCTAGCGGTAGGTCTTGCGCTAGCGACGCTGTTGTCCTGCATGGACATAAGTCAGGCAAAGACGGAGACCGAGAATCGTATCTTGTATCTTGGTGCGGCTTGGGGGCCGGACGGGGACACGATCTATTTCCTGAAGCAGGCAGGGTTCAAGCAAACGACCACCGGTTTCCTGTCTGTCCTGACGGGTGGCGTCGAAACGCAGAGAAGCGGCATCTGGTTCTGCAAGATGAACTGGGACGGATCGCAGAAGCAGGAGATTGCCGAGATGTGGCCGGGCCAGAACCCTTACGTCGATACGCAAAGCGGCCCCATTTGGATGGAGGTCAACGGCGCGACCAGTAATGCGGCTGTCGGCATCGAGTATGGGATGGCAACGGTTGGTATTTGGGTCATAGGGCTGGACGGCAAGAACCTGCATAAGCCGTTCGAGCCGGTGTGGGATGACAAGGAACACGAGCGCGTCCTGCACCCCAGTTGGAGTCCGGACGGCAGCCAGATTGTGTACTGCAAAGACAGCCGGGAGTTGGGGATTTTTGATTTCAAGACGAAGAAGCGAAGGCAATTGACTGATGGTCCTCGAGACGAGCAGCCGACATGGTCGCCGAAAGGGGATTGGATCGCATACATGCATTGCCTACGCTGCGACGGCCATTACGCTGATACGCGCATCTGGCTGATCCGCCCTGACGGTTCAGGGCAGAAGCCTGTCGTGGATGAGAAGAACCAGCCAGTCCGGGGTTGGTGGCCCTCGTGGAGCCCGGACGGTAAGGCGGTTGGCGTCACTTTCGATACGTTGACGTTGGTAGATCTCGTGACTAGAAAGACGCAGATTGTCGATCCTCTGCCGATCGTGGGCGAACGCCTTCCGTACACTTTCATGGCGCATCATTGGGGCAAAAGAGGATGGTTGCTGACGAATGGCGGCGCCGTCCGAATGATTGACGCCAATACGATGCGAGCGCGGCTTTTGGCGGCTGGCGGCATCTACGGCGCAGCGGACGGCATACAATGGGGGATTGCGCCTGTTGATCTGAAAGGGAAGGACCGTTGATCGTGAGTAGGAAGCGCTTGCCCTGCGAGGGCAAGCGGAAACGGCAGAGGCCCCTCGACATGCTCGGGGTGACAGCCGTCGGATAGGAAGGCGGGGGGCTGATGGGAATGGGCTGGCGCGGCGCCCCGATAGGCGGCCACGACGAAGCGTGGCCCTCCAAACGACGCGGGGTCGGCCACTTCGACAAGCTCAGGGCGGGCAGGCTCCGGGCACGAAGAACGCGAAACGCGGGCGGGGTGGAGGCGGTGGTCTGTCCGGGCGGGGATTGAGGGGGTTCGACGTGCGGACACGGCTGGCGGCATACGACCCTTATGATTATCGGGGCGCGATATTTCTTGCTGGACACGGGGGTGGCGGACGTGGTATGGTCGGCGCAGACGTTCTTTGAGAATGGGGAATGGCTGATGGTTGAAGTGGGGCGGTCGGCGGGCGTGCGCGGTCAGGAGACCGGCGCACAACCAGAGGGGGGCAAACCCTTTGAACTTCGCTCCGGGGTGAACAGAGCAAAGCGGAAGCGCCGCTTGGGGGCACGGGGCCTACAACATGGGGGAAACCTCGCATGGCCGGAAAGACCGACGGGCGCAGACCCCGACGAAGGTGTCGGGGCAGGCCGTCGATACGGGGATTGGGCAGAAGAGGGGGGTTCTACAAAACGAACCCAATTTTTTTGACATGAAGTCGCGTTCACATTTGGTTATGCGAAAGCAAGTTACGAAATTTACCAACGGCAGCAACGGCGCCATTATGGCACAAAAACGAACCCAATTTCGTGCAAACGAAGCCAATTTGGATAGGAAAAAATGGGGAAATGAGGCGAAATGAGGCATGAATTCGAGATATTCGTCACCCGCGAAAGAGTTTCGCGGCTACAAACCCCACCACCCAAATAAACTATTGAGGTGAAACCGAGGAAAGTCGCAGGTACAGTGGAGTTGTTATGGCAAAGAAGCTGGCACAGATAGTCGAGGGACTGGTCGAGTCGTTCCACAAGTACGGTGGGATCAATCACCTTGACGGGGTGAACCTGCCGTCGCGGGACGCGGTGGTGGAGATCACGCGGGATTTGCTGCGGCTGGTGTTTCCCGGATTTTACGACAAGGACCCGATTCATTCCAATCAACTGACGGAGTACACGTCGGAGTTGGTGTCGTCGCTGGCGCGGCGGCTGGAGAACGAGATGCGTCGGAGCCTGGAGTATCGTCCGTGCGACGACTGCGACAAGAGTGATTTGGCGGGCACGGCGGCGCGGGTGACGCAGGAGTTCTTGAGCGGGCTGGCGGGCGTGCGAGCGATTTTGCAGACGGACGTGACGGCGGCGTACGAGGGCGACCCGGCGGCGATGAGCAACGAGGAGATCATCCTGGCGTACCCGGGCATCGAAGCGATCGCGGTGCAGCGGATGGCGCACTTGTTGTATCGGAAGCACGTGGCGTTGATCCCGCGGATCATGACGGAATGGGCGCACAACAAGACGGGGATCGACATTCACCCGGGCGCGACGATCGGGCCGCATTTTTTCATCGATCACGGCACGGGTGTGGTCATCGGCGAGACGACGGTGATTGGCCAGCGGGTGAAGATTTACCAGGGCGTGACGCTCGGCGCGAAGAGTTTCCTGAAGGACGCGAAAGGGCGTGTGGTCAAAGGCAACAAGCGCCACCCGAACATCGAGGACGACGTGACGATTTACGCCGGCGCGACGATTTTGGGGGACGTGACCATCGGCCAGGGATCGATCATCGGCGGCAACGTGTGGTTGCTGGACCCGGTGCCGGCGCGGACGGTGGTGTATCAGGAGGGCGGCAAGACACTGATGAAGACGGCAGCCGCGGAGCGCGAGCGGATGATCGGCGAGACGCACGAAGCCGGGAGTTGAAGATGCAAATTCGAAACTCGAAACTCGAAATTCGAAGCAAATCCTAATCCCGGAAATCCGAATTTCGAAAGTGTTTCGTGGGTCGAGATTCGGATTTCGGATTTATCGGAGTCATGAGACGCATCTACGCCGACCACAATGCGACCACGCCGCTGGACCCGGCGGTGTTGGACGCGATGCTGCCCTACCTGCGCGAACATTTCGGCAACGCCAGCAGCGTGCACGTGTTCGGCCGCGAGGCGCGCGCGGCGGTTGACGACGCCCGGGTGCGCGTGGCGAAGCTGCTGGGCGCGCAAGAGGGCGAGATTGTATTTACCGGGAGCGGCACCGAGGCCGACAACATGGCAATTTTCGGCGTGGCGCGCGCGCTACGCAAGAAGGGCCGGCACATTGTCACCAGCAGCATCGAGCACCACGCGGTGCTGCACGCCTGCCAATACCTGGAGAAGATCGGCGAGTGCGAGGTCACGTATCTGCCCGTGAGCCGCGACTGCGTTGTGGATCCCGAGGATTTGCGGAAGGCGATCCGCAACGACACCGTGCTGGTATCGGTCATGTCGGCGAACAACGAGACCGGCACGATCCAGCCCGTGAAGGAACTGGCGGCGGTTTGCCGGGAGCGGGGCGTGGCGTTTCACACCGATGCCGTGCAGTCGTGCGGCAAGGTGGCGGTACGCGTGGGCGATTGGGGAGTGGATTTGTTGTCGATTGCGGCGCACAAGTTTTACGGGCCGAAGGGCGTCGGGGCGCTGTATGTGCGACGGGGGACGAAGGTGGATCCGCTGCTGTTTGGCGGCAGCCACGAGAACGACCGACGGGCGGGCACCGAGAATGTGGCGGCGATCGTGGGTTTGGCGAAGGCGGCGGAGCTGGCGACGGCGAAGATGGACGAGGAACAACGGCGGCTGTTCGGTCTGACCGAGAATCTTGGGGAGGAGACGGCCAAACGGATCGCGGGTGTGCACCGCAACGGCCACGCGAAGCTGCGCATCGGCAACACGATCAATTTCAGCTTTGAAGGCTGCGAGGAAGAGGGGCTGTTGCTCGGCTTGGATCTGGAGGGAGTGGCGGTGTCGAGCGGTTCGGCGTGCGCGGTCGGTTCGCTCGAACCGTCGCACGTGCTGAAGGCGATGGGATTGTCGCATGAATTGTCGCGGGCGGCGGTGCGTTTCTCGTTTGGCAAGAGCAGCGGAGCCGGGGACGTCGAGGAGATCGTCGAGGCGGTGGCCAGAGTTGTCAGCCGGTTGCGAGAATTTGCACGTGCCTGACGAGGGAAAGGAAGCGCGACAGCGTGCCGGCATCCTCAATCGAAAAAGCGGTAGCGGAAGATGAACCAGAGGGCGGCGATACCGTCTTTCCAGTTGATCTTCTTTCCTTCGGAGTAATCGCGACCGGAATAGTTGATACCGGTTTCGTAGAAACGGTAGTGTCGGCGCGCCAGTTTGGCGGTCAATTCGGGTTCGATGCCGAAGCGGTTGGACTTAAGCTTCAAGCCCTCGACGCACTGACGGCGGAACACCTTGTAGCAGGTCTCCATGTCGGTGAGGTTGAGGTTGCAGAACATGTCCGACAGCAGGGTGAGAAGGCGGTTGGCCAGGAAATGCCAGAACAGCAACACGCGATGCGTCCCGCCTGTGAAGCGCGAGCCATAGACCACGTCGGCGCGATGGTCGAGGATCGGTCGCAGGAGGGTCGGGTAATCCGCTGGATCGTATTCGAGGTCGGCATCCTGGATCAGAACGATGTCGCCGGTGGCCTGTTCGAGGGCCGTGCGGACGGCTGCACCCTTGCCGCGATTGAAGGGGTGCGAAATGATCTTGAGCCCGTCTTTGTGAATTTTCCTGAGGGCCTCACTGGTGCCATCCGTGGAAGCATCGTCCACGACAACGATCTCTTTTTCCAGGCCGCAGGTATCCGCGGCGCGGACGCGTCGTAGAATCTCCTCGATCGTGTTCGCCTCGTTGAAGACGGGGATCAGGATCGACAGACGATGGAACGTGTCACTCATTTGGGCGAGCAGTATAGAAGATGCACCCTGCGAGCGTCACCAGCTTTTTTGCTGTGGTCATGAGGGGGCGGGCATGGTATGGTAATGAGGAAGGGTTTGGGGCGGGTTAGCCAAGTGGTAAGGCGGGAGTCTGCAAAACTCCTAACGTGAGTTCGATTCTCACACCCGCCTCCAACTTCCAGCGCTGCAATTCCAAGGAGGGCAGGGGCTTGCCTGTGGATGACAACACTACACGAAGCCGGCTTTCTGGAGCGCATGTTCAGCGGCGACAATGTTGGAAACGTGGATGATGATCAGGGTTTGCACCCCCACTTTGGGCGCGCAGCCGTACAGGTAATCGATGTTGACGGTTTTCTCGGCGAGAACGTCCATGATCTCAGCCAGATGTCCCTGTTTGACGATGGGGCGAAGACCGAGGACGGTCGCCGTCGTCACGGTGAAGCCGATGCGCGCGAGAAGTCTTCTGGCCGCTTCTGGATCGGACACGACCAATCGCACCGTATTCAGATCGAAGCCTGGCAACGAATTGATCGCGAGGATAAGAATCCCGCGGCGAGCGATCGCGTCCAGCACCCTGGCCAAGTTGGCGGGTGCGTTGGGAGTAACAATCGTCAGCTCTTTCAGCCGCTGCGTCATTCGCTCCTGGATACGTTTCTTCACTCGGCACGCTCCTGTTTCTCCCTGGTGGCCGCCCGAATCTTCGGCTGCCAGCATGGCGACAGAAATGTACGACTTGCCGGGAGGAATGCAACGGCAACTGTGGACCAGTTGAGCTAGGCCCTCGGCTCGTTGGGACCCCGGGGCGTCGCCGCGACTGCGAGGGTGCATCACTCAAATCCCTCGAACCGTGGTATGCTTGGTCCAAATTAATCCGCCATGTTCGGGTACAAGGCCAGACGCCGCAACCGCCTTCGCTCGCGACCGTTTCCCGAGTCGTGGCTGACGATTTTAGAGCGCAATGTTCCCTACTACGGGCGACTCCGCCCGCCCGACCAACACGAATTGCGCCAAACCATTCAGGTCTTCGTCGCCGAAAAGAATTTCGAGGGCTGCGGCGGCCTGGAACTGACCGACGAAATCAAAGTGACCATCGCCGCCTACGCCTGCATCTTGTTGCTGGACCGCCGGCACGATTACTATCCCCGGCTCCAATCGATTCTGGTTTACCCCGATGCCTACCAGGTGCCTGTGGTTCGTGGCGGACCGGGCAACACGATTGTCGAAGGCCACGAGATGCGAGCGGGGGAATCCTGGCGGACCGGGGTTGTTGTCATCTCATGGAACCATGTCCTGCGCCGGCCCGCCGAGGTCGGTAACGCGAGAAACATTGTGCTCCATGAATTCGCTCATCAGCTCGATACGGAGAAGGGCTTTGCGGACGGCGCACCGATACTACCCAAGACATCGATGTACCGGGCGTGGGCGCGCATCCTGGGTCGGGAATATCAGGCACTGTCCGAAGCCGCCGATGCCGACCGCCCGACGTTTCTGGACAAATATGGGGCGACCGATCCCGCCGAGTTTTTTGCCGTTATCACGGAGTATTTCTTCGAACAACCGCAGCAGCTCAAGGAGCGACATCCGGAGCTTTACGAAGAGTTGAAGGCATACTACCGGCAGGACCCGGCGGCGTTGTAGGATGTCGGCCCGAACCCACCCGGCGTGAGCAGAGCCCATCGTAAGAGCGTCCCTGGTCAGCGCCTGTGCTGCCATCGGTCACTACGCGGTGCCGTCCACGGACGGCAGCGGGTCCTTGATGTACGCGCGCTGACAGGCCCGGCACAGGTCGAACTGAAAGTCGACGTACACATCCTGCATTAACTCCTCTTCGCTGAGGCCCTCGCAACGCTTGAGGATCTCCTGAATCTCGCTGGCGTGGTCACGGGTCATGTCTTCGAACGTGATCTTCAGGGGGTCATAAGCCGCGTACACGAGGATCTTGGCGACATAGCGCAGTGCGCCTTCCTCGATCCATTGGCCGCAACGGTCGCACAGGCGGGCACTCATGGCATCGTCTCCTCTTCGAGCAGTTCTCCCGGAGCCGGAACCCGGCTTCAGTATCAGGACAAGTCTTTCACGGTGCGAAGCGCTTTCTCCGCATCCTCAGCAGTGTCCAGCGCCAGATAGCAGACGAACTTCCGCCCAAGCGAGCTCCTTCCGGTTGATGGTTCCTGATTGAGTATATCACAGCCGGATGTGCCACAAAGGCATTCGCTCGTCAGGCCACCGCCCCCAGCGGTTGGGGGCGATCGAGTTTCAACACGCATTGCAAAGTCGGCGACCTCGGTACCAGCGGCTGATCGAGCCTCTTGGATTATTCTCGACCGGGTGCACCACCGGGTCTAGGATTCAATTTAACGGGAGGTCACCATGAGAAACGCTCTGTTGGGTTTGGTTGTTGCCGTCATTGGGTTGATTGTGTGTGGAACCGCGCCTGTAGCCATCGCTGCAGACAAGGAAGCCGAACGCCAGGCGACCCAAAACGAAGAAGCCCTAGTGCCGCCGCTCCAGCATCCCGAAGCAGTGGCGAAGCCGGTGCCCGTCGTTCGCGTGCTGTGGCCGGGCATCGAGGTGAAGTCGGAAATCCGCTGTGTATTGGGAGTGCTTAAGGCGGCCCTGATCCTGTGGGCGGTCTGCAACATACTGCTGGCCGCATGGGTCTACACCGATATTCGAAAACTCGGGCAGGGGCACGGGATCTTTATCGCCCTGGTGTTGCTGGCGGGCTTTCCGGCGGCGATCTTATACGCCCTGGTCAGGATCGGCGACAAGAAGGGCTGAAGATCTTTTTTGAACGTTCGGACTGCGGGCGTCTGTCTCCCCTGAGCTGGCCTGCAATCCCGTCGGCTTCAGGCAGGACAGTTGCGATTGATCTTCGATGGGGCGGCAGGTTGCTCTGGTAGAAGGCCGTTCCTTGCGCCGCCAACTCGTGACCGGGGCGTCACGCGGGTTGTGTGTCCAGCGCAGGGCGCGGCGGATCGTGGTGGTTCAAGGCCTCGTGAATCCGCCGAAGCAGTTCCTTGCGTGTGGCCGGTTTTTGGACGAAACCACACACCCCGCCGTTGAGCATCTTGGGGGGGACGTAGTCGTCGGACGCGCTCATCAACAGAACACGCACCTGTGGGTTGATGCCTCGCAGGCGTTCCCAGACTTCGTCGCCGCGAAGAGCGGGCATGTAGTAGTCCAACAACACCAGCGCGATTCCCTGCCAGTGGGCTCCATACAACTGCAGGCCTTCGACCGGGTCGGAGGCGGTCAGCACCACCCAGCCTTCGCGAATCAACAACCGGCGAATGCTGTTTAAAACTTCCGTGTCGTCGTCGATGGCGAGAATGACACCCTGCTCGCCCCCGGCGAATCCGCCGGTCGAGGATGGATTGGACCGGATCCGCTGAGACGCATCGTGAGAGATTCCTTCGTTGTCCATGATCGCGTCCTAATTTGGTTTCGCTTGCGGCGGCCGTTCGAACTTGCGCCGGTCGGGGTGCCAACAAACCAGGATGTCGCCGAACTCCAACGCATACGGGCATCGGTTTGGCTCCTCCACCAGACACTCGGACAAATCAAATAACCGACCCAGGTAAAGTGTCCGACATCGTTCGGTGTCGGCCTTAAGCTGACCTGTGCGCTGTCTTGGCGTACGCATGTCCAAATCAGCTCAAAGAAGCATTTGCCGTTCCCAGGGAATTGCGCCCGACCATCTCGCTTCCTTCCCCTTGTTGTTCCGATGCAACATACGACTTTTGTAGCGGTTTACAACTGCCACCGGGACGGCGGGATCGGCCCTGCAATTATAATTGACAAAGAACCAAAGATTGTGAAAAATTTCACTAAGTCACTACGACCGCGCCCTGTTTACAAGGAGCACTACGAGTGAAACCCAGGAGTTGCTTGGACCGATGGCACTGCGACTGCTCGCCGCCCCCCCTCCATCTTCCCGATTCGCGCCAGTCGCCCCCCACCATTCCAACGGCTGGGTGCTTCCTCTGGAAAAGATGCACTTCATGAATATCCAGGAACTCCAGAAACTCAGAGAGCGGGCACAACGGCATCTCGCCTTGTGCGGAGCGAGAAAGAAGTACCGGGTTGTGTTCAGCATGGGGACCGCCGCCATTGCCGCCGGAGCGCGCACGGTTATGGCCACCGCCCTTGATGAACTCGAAAAGCGCGGGATTGACCACGTTGAGGTTGCCGTCAGTGGCGAGATGGGGCTCTCCGTCCAAGAGCCCGTCGTCCGCGTCGAGGGCAAGCACGGCGAGATGGTCACGTATGCGAAGGTCACCCCGGCCGCCGCCCGCCAAATCGTGGCGGAGCACCTGGAGAGAGACAAGGTTGTCGAGGGGCTCGCCATCGGCAAGGTCAAGGAGCCGCAGGAAGGCAAGTAACACCAACCCATGGCTCATCGACTGACTACGTGCACTTTTTGCGGGGTTGGCTGCGGCCTGTACTTGGAGACGGACGGCAACCAGGTGGTCGGCGCGTACCCCAGCATGTCACACCCTGCAAACCACGGAAGAATTTGCGTGCGGGGCTGGCACGTCCACGAAGTCGCCAGTTCACCCGACCGGTTGAGAAGCCCACTGCTCCGGAAGAACGGCCGGTTTCAGGAAGTATCCTGGGACGAAGCGCTCGGCTTCGTCGCCACGCGCTTGAAGGAAATCCGCGATCGGCACGGACCGGATTCGCTGGCCTTCCTCAACTCGCCGCGTTGCTCGAACGAGGAGGCCTACCTTCTCCAGAAGTTGGCGCGGGCTGTCATTGGGACCAATAACGTGGACCACGGCGCTGGTGTTTACTGCAACAACTCGATCAATGTCCTCCTCGACATGATCGGGGTGCCGGCCACCACCAACTCCATCGGTGAACTGGCTCGAACGGAAGTCATTATTGTGGATGGCGTGGATTTGGCCAGCCAACTGCCGACCGTTGGGGGAGCCGTCATCCGGGCCAGGCTCAATGGGGCAAAGCTCGTGGTCATCGATACCCGCCGGCATCGCATCGCCGAGAACGCCGACCTGTTTCTCCAGATCAAACCGGGCACCGAGAGGTTGCTGCTCGGGGCCTTGGCGAAGGTGGTTGTGGATCACGGCCTGATGAATCTGCCGTTTATCACGACACGCTGCCGCGGCTACGAGACGTTTCTGGCAAGTGTGCGCGACTACGATTTGTTGGCGGTCGCGGAAACCTGCGGCGTGCCGGCAGAACTCATCGAAGCAGCCGCTCTCGCCTACGCCCGCGCCGGTTCCGCTGCCATTCTCTACTCGACGGGCATCGAATCCCGTGATGCAGAAACAGTCGAGGCCATCGTGAACCTCGCGTTGCTCACCGGCCAAATCGGCAAGGAAGGCGCCGGCATCTTCGCGTTGACCGAGCACAACAACCTGCAGGGTGTTTGCGACATGGGCATGTTGCCCGACCGCTTGCCCGGCTACCGGCCTGTGGCGAAAGACACCGCCCGCGCAGAGATCGAAGCAATTTGGAGAACCAGACTGCCGGCGACCGCCGGACAAACCGCGAGCTCGTTGTTCACCAATGGCGGTCACGCGAACATACGCGCCTGCTGGCTTTGCCGCTACGATCCGGTCAGCACCGCGCTTCATGGCGATACGGCCAGCCTGCTCCAGCAGTGTGAGCTGGTCGTGGTCCAGCATCTGTTTTGGACCGATACAGCCCGACACGCCCACGTGGTGCTGCCCACGACCGCCTTTGGCGAAGAGCAGGTCACGTTCACCAGTACCGAGCGCCGCATCCAGTTGGCAAACCAGGTCATCGAGCCACTGCGCGGGACGATCCCGGCATGGCGCCAACTGATGTTGGTCGCTCAAGCATTGGGCGCGCAGTGGAACTACGAATCCGCCGCCGATGTCATGGATGAGATCGCCACGGTGGTACCCTCCTACAGCGGGGCAAATTACGACAACTTGGCCCACGAGTACGGTCGGCAGTGGCCGTGTACGAAGGATCATCCGCTCGGCACCCGTTATCTTTTCGCCGAAGCACCGGCGGACCGCAGTTTCAAATTCGCCCCCGTAAGCAGGCGCGGTCCGGCCGTTGCCGCCCCAACGGGCTATCCATTCACGCTCGTCTTCGGCAGCTCGCTCTATTACTGGAACCAGAGCGTGCTGATCCAGCACAGCGAGACCCTCAAGCGCGAGTATCGGATGCTATTGCTCGATTACCCGGAGGGTTTTGTGGAAGTCAACGTCGACGATGCGAAACAACTGGGCATTCGTGATGGCGAGAGGATTCTCCTGCGCGCGGTCAGTGGTTCGGCGGTCGTCGCGGCGCGGGTCATTCCCGAAATGCGACGAGGCACGGTCTACGTCCCGTTCTTCGTCCGCCAGGTGCAACGACAGATCCGCGGCTCGTCTAACGGCGACTCCCCGTGGGTGCCGGTGCGCGTGGAAAAGGAGGCTGCTTGAAAGCTCGCATCCTCGACCGCGCGGACGCGCTGACGATTGTGGACCTGCTGCGCCAGCAGGGCTACGAAGTCATCGCACCATTCTGCGGACGCGGGCGCGACACGTTTTTCGACACGGTGACTGACGAAAATCGCGGCCAAATTCAATTGCATTTGCCCAATCCTTATTACCCCCCGAAACGCTTCATTCTGCCGCACATCGAGCGCCTGTTGAAGATTCGGCGCAATAACGGCAACTTCCAGATTGAGCCAACGTATGAGCATCCAAGGCGCGCCATCTTCGGCGTTCGGTCGTGCGATATTGCCGGCATCTACCACCTCGACCGGTTCTACCTCGGCCGCGACTTTGGCGATATCTACTACGAGAAGCGTCGCCGGAATCTGTTCTTGGTGAACGTCGTTTGCACGGACCCCGCCCGCGACATTGGCGATGAGTGTTTCTGCGTGTGCGCCGATACGGGCCCCGCCGCGCGCGACCGCTTTGACCTGCAACTCATGGATCTCGGAGACAAGCTTATGGCGGTGGCCGGCACACCCGCCGGCGAGGCCCTGTTTGCGAATCCGATGTTCAAAAAGGCCACGCAACAACACGTCGAAAAGCGTCGCGCGATCTTGAGCGAGGTTCGAAAGCGCTTCAAGACGACCACGAGCTGGTTCGCCGCCACGGTGCGGTATGTCTCGCAAGAGAAGGTCCTGGAAAAGACCTGGGAAGAGATCGGCGAACGCTGTCTCGAATGCGGCGGCTGCACGTACGTCTGCCCGGCCTGCACGTGTTTTACGGTCAGCGATCGCCCGGTCGGGCCGAACGAAATCGAGCGTGTCCGCATCTGGGACTCGTGCGCGCTCAGCGGATTTACCCGTATGGCGGGCGGGTTCAATCCGCGCCGCGCGGTGCACGACCGTCGCAATCGCCGGTTCTTTCGCAAGCTGGCGCATTACTTCATCCAGCGCGAGCTCTCGATGGCTTGCGTCGGGTGCGGTCGGTGCGCCGACGTCTGCCACGGCGACATCGGGATGCCGAGCGTCGTGGAGATGATCCGTCGCGCCACATCGGAGGTTGAGAAGCATGAACCCGTCAGCCACTGAGAACGTCTATCTGCCGAAGACGGCCGTGCTGGAACGGGTGGTCACGGAGATCCCGGACGTGAAGACGTTTTACTGGCATTTCGACGATCCGGCAGAGCAAACGAACTTCCGGCGATTCCGGCCCGGTCAGTTTGCCCAGGTGTCGTTGTTTGGCGTCGGCGAATTCCCGACCTCACTGCCACCCAGCCCGACCGAGAACGAAACGTTTTTCACTGTCCGCCAGGTCGGCAGTTGCACCACCGCGCTTCATCAGCTCAAGGCCGGTGACAAATTTGCCGTTCGCGGCCCGTACGGCAACGGGTTCCCAATGGAAGGGTATTACGGGAAGAACCTCGTGTTTGTGGCCGGCGGCATTGGGCTGATTCCGTTGCGATCGTGCATCGTCTACGCCCTCAAGAATCGCGACAAGTATCAGCGCATTCAAATTTTTCTCGGCGCGAAGACGCCCAAGGAATTGATGTACGTGGCCAACCTGGGCGAATGGGAACGGACGCCCGGCGTCGAATGCCATTTGACCGTCGACCGCGCCGACAGGGACTGGACCGGCCACGTTGGTGTCGTCGGCAGTTTGTTCAACAGGCCCGGGGTGCAGGTGCCGGTCGAGAACACCATCGCGTTCGTCTGCGGCCCGCCGATCATGTTTCGATTCGTGATCAAGGACCTGTTGGCAATGGGATTTCAGGAGCAGAACATTGTTTCGACGCTGGAACGCTACATGAAGTGCGGCGTTGGGAAATGCGGCCATTGTTGCATTGGCGTGGCCTACGTGTGCGTGGACGGCCCGGTGTTTACGTACCAGCAAATCAGGAAGCTCGGGGAGGACATCTGATGCGCGACCTGTGCCAACAGCTTCAAGAATGTCTGCACGGTCGCGTGTGTTTCCTTGGGATCGGAAATACGGATTACGGAGACGACGGCGTCGGCGTGCGCCTCGCGGAGGAGCTGATCCACGCTGGCGTGCCGGACGTGCTGATTGCCGGCAACACACCCGAGGCTTTCATCGGCCGGATCGCAGAGGAGGGTTTTGACCATCTGGTCTTTCTGGACGCGGTTGAGTTTGGTGGCGAGCCGGGCTCGGTCGTGTTCCTGAACGCCGAGGAGATCGCGGCCCGGTTTCCGCAAGTCTCAACCCACAAGATCTCGCTCGGCCTGCTGGCGAAACGGGTGGAAGCGAATGGAACGACCCGGACGTGGTTGCTGGGCGTCCAGCCGGCATCACTCCGATGTGGAACGTCGACCGTGGCGGCAACGCTTGAAGTCTTGGGCGAACTGCTGGGCAACCTCTGGAGGACAGCCAGAACATGATGACTCCGGAACAAGCCGTCCTCACATCGATCCTCATCTGCATCGCCGGGGCCGTGCTGACGCTGCTGGTGTCGCGGAACAAAACCGTGGCTGGCTGGCTTTCCTTTGTGGTCACCGCGAGCAGTGCCGTTCTGATTCTGTTGGCTGTTGTCAAGGTGCTCACGACCGGTCCGTCCCCGCACCCGGCCGCCTTTTGGGTGATGCCAAAGGTTGGTTTCGCGTTGCGCATTTATGTGGACGGGCTGACGGCGATATTCCTGTTGCTGGCAGCCGTCATCGCCATGCCGGCGGCGCTCTATTCCATTGCCTACATGCGGCAGTACCGGGACTACGGCGTGGCGCGGTATTACCCGCACTTCCTGTTGTTCCTTGCCGCGATGTATGGATTGTTGAGCACGACGGACATGATGTGGTTCTTCTTCATCTTCTGGCAGATGATGACGCTGCCCGGCTACGCGCTGATCCGATTCGAGAACAAGAAACGGGAGAACGTCCGCGCCGCCAACCGGTTTCTGATCATGATGCAAATCGCTTGCGCGGCAACGATGATCGGCGCGGAATTGCTCGCGGTCACCGGCGCCGCCGCCCAGGGCAGCGCCAGCTTGAAGTACGACTTCGACACGGTGAGCGCGAACCTGCCGGTGCTACTGAGCACCAGGCCCGGCGTAACTGGGCTCACGTTTGCGCTGTTTCTCGTGGGGTTTGGCATCAAGATGGGCATGTGGCCGTTTGGACAGGTATGGCTGCCGGACGCGCATCCGGCTGCGCCATCGCCGGTCAGCGCGATGTTGTCCGGCGTGATGATCAAGACGGGTGTGTACGGCCTGATGCGCTACTTCCTCTGGCTCGTGCCGCCCGGCGCGCGGGCCGACTATCCGCTGGCGAACTGGGGTCTGGCCGTTTCCATGCTCGGCACGATCACGTTGTTTACGGGCACGATGCAGGCGCTCAAGCAGGAACAGTCGAAGCGCCTGCTCGCTTTTCACAGCATCGGCCAGATTGGTTACATCCTGCTCGGAATCGGCACGTGCATGGCGTTGCTGCCGGTGACCGGGCCGAACACGGCCGCGCTGGCGACAATCGGGTTGTTCGGCGCACTGTTTCATGTGCTCAATCACGGCTTGTTCAAGGGGCTGCTGTTTCTCAATGCCGGCTCGATGCTTCACGCGACCGGCACGCAGGACCTGAACAAAATGGGCGGGCTGATGAAGTTCATGCCGTTGACGGCGATCACGGCGCTGGTGGCGTCGTTCTCGATTTCCGGCGTGCCGCTGTTCAACGGTTTTGTGAGCAAGTGGACCATTTACGTGGCAGCCATCCAGGGCGGCAGCGCGGCCCGGTACCTGCCTGTGTGCACGATCGTTGCCGTCCTGACCAGCGCCCTGACGCTGGCGTCGTTTATCAAGTTCTTCGGCGTCAGTTTCCTCTCCCGCACGAGCACGCTCGTGACCGAACGGGCCGCCAGAAACGGACGGCTGGAAGTCGGTTGGATGATGCAACTCCCGCAGGTCGTCCTCGCGTTGCTCTGCGTGCTGCTCGGCGTGATGCCCGCCATCGCGTTCGGCTTGATGCAGCACGCGATGGAGGCGAGTCGGCCAGGGTTCGGTGAGGTACTGGCCGCTGCGGCCCCGATAGTCAGTGGACCGCTGACGGGGCTTGAGGAACTGAATTCAGCGGCGGTGTATGCGCCCCTCGCGCTCGCGATGGTGTTCGGCCTGATGTTGCTGCTCGCTTGCGGCATTTCCAAACTCGGTCGCGCGCGCCGCCGCGCGGCTGTGCCGTGGCTCTGCGGCTACGCGCGTGAGGCGGATTGCCATCGGTACGTCGCGCACAATTTCTACGGCGAAATCAAGCGTTACTTCCGCTGGCTCGGCGGTGCGCCCCGGCCACAACCCGGCAAACAGGAGCACTGAGGTGATCGCGCGCGACAGACTGGAACAATTGCGGGCGAAATTCGGCTCGGCCATCCAGCGGGCGGATTTGCCGGGCGACAACCGTCTGTTTGTGTTCGTCGAGCCAGCCACGGTGAAGGAGTTTTGCCGGTACATCTTCCGCGATCTCGATGCGCGCTACGTGATCAGCCTCGGCGCGGATGACCGGCCGTTCTCGGGCCGGTTCATCGTCGCCCACAATTTTGCCTTCGACAAGGACCACGTGCTTTGCAGCGTCCTCACCTACGTCGCGGCGGACAATCCGCAGATCGACAGCATCACGGAGGCCGTGCCCGCGGCCAACTGGGCGGAACGCGAAATGCGGGACTTGGTCGGGATCGAGCCGGTGGGGCACCGCTACCTGAAGCGGCTGGTATTGCCGGATGGCTGGCCGGAGGGCGTGCACCCGTTGCGCAAGGACATCTCGTGGGACCACGTGCCGAAGGATTTTGATGACGAACGCGAGTTCAAATTCGACGAACCGCCGGAAGGTTGCACGGTTGTCCCGTTCGGCCCGTTCCATCCCACGCTCGACGAGCCGTCGCATTTCCGGTTGTATGTCGAAGGCGAGATGGTGCGCGGATGCGAGTACCGCGGGTTTATGGCCCACCGCGGCATCGAGAAAATGGCCGAGTCCGTCCTCGGTTACAACGACATCCCGATGTTGGCGGAGCGCATCTGCGGCATTTGCGGTTGCGTGCACAGCGTGGCGTACGTGCAGGCGGTGGAATCGGCTGTGGCGCTCAAGCCGCCGCCGCGCGCGGAATACATCCGCACGATCATGCTGGAGATCGAACGACTGCACAGCCATCTGTTATGGGTTGGGTTGGCGTGCCATATCGTCGGGTTCGACACCTTGTTCATGCAGAGCTTCCGGATTCGCGAGCCGGTGATGTGGATTGCCGAAAAGATCACCGGCAACCGCAAGACCTACGCGCTCTGCGTCGTTGGCGGGGTGCGCTGGGACATCACACCGCAGCTGAAGATCGAGCTGCGCCAGGTGCTCGACAAGCTCGAAGCCGAGTGGCGCACCGTCGTGGACGCCGTGAGCGGCGACAAGAACATCCAGAAGCGAACAGTGGGTGTCGGTGTGGCGGACAGGGCCTTGGTCAAGAACGCCGGGCTTGTCGGTCCGGTCGCGCGCGCCGCCGGCGTTGGCATCGACTGCCGCCGCGATCATCCGTACGCGGCGTATGACCGCGTGGATTTCGACGTGATTACCGCGGGAGGCTGCGATGTGTGGTCGCGTGTGGTGGTGCGGATGACGGAGGTGTTCGAGTCCATCAAAATCATCCGACAATGTCTGGAGAGAATGGAGGAAGGGCCGCTTCAGTTGGCGGTCAAGGACGAGTTGCCGGTCGGCAGGCTGGGACTTTCCTCGGTGGAAGCGCCGCGCGGGGAGAGCCATCATTTTGTGATTACGGGCGAGAACAATCGTCCGCGCCGCTGGCGCGTGCGTGCGCCGACGTACCAGAATCTTCAGGCCGTACCGGCCATGATCAAGGACCAACAGATCGCCGACATGACGATCTCACTGGGCAGCATCGACCCGTGTTTTTCCTGCACCGACCGGTTGGAGACGATTGATTTACGCTCCGGCACGGTCAAGGTCTGGTCGCAAAAGGAGTTGTTGAACCTGGCGCGCGCACGGAGGGCATCGCCATGAGCTCCAGCCCGATGACGGCAATCCTGGGCGGAGTGATGAATGTTCTTGTCGTCCTCGCGGCGGCCCCGTTCTGCCAGGGCGTGCTCCGCAAGGTCACGGCGCGCATTCAATCCCGGCAGGGCCCGCCGATCTGGCAGCCGTACTTTGATTTGCTCAAGCTGTTGGGCAAGGAAGACATCGAATCCGGCGTATCGCCGGCGATGCAGCGGTTCACGGCGTATCTGTCGTTGGCGGCGGTGTTGACGGTGGCGTGTTTTGTGCCGATGGGCTTTGGCGCCCCGATGGAAGCCGCGGGCGACGTGTACCTGCTCATTTATCTGCTGACGCTGTGCGGTGTCGGCACGCTGCTGGCGGGGCTGGCGGCGGGTTCCACCTACTCCTTGGTCGGGATCAGCCGGGAAATGATGAGCATGATCGCGCTGGAACCGTTGTTCGCAATCGCCCTCGTCGTGGGCGCGATCCACGTCCGGTCCTTTCGGCTGGACTCGGTCCTGAACGGCTCGGTGTACGCGGCCAGCGGTGTTTCGTGGTCGGGTCTGATCATGTTGGGCGTGATTCTGCTGTCGTTTCAAGCGTTTGTGCAACGCGTGCCGTTCGACATTTCGGAAGCGGAGACCGAACTAATGGAAGGCCCACTGATGGAGTACTCGGGGCCGAAGCTGGCGTTGTTCAAGTACGCGCAAATGGCGAAGCTCATCATCTACAGCGCGCTGTTCGTCGGGCTGTTCGTGCCCTGGGGTTCGGGGCTGTCGCACCTGCTGGGTTGGGTGCTGTTTTGGGCAAAAGTGTTCGTGCTGGTGCTGCTGGTGACCGTGGTCGCCGCGACGCATGCCCGGTACCGGATTGACCAAGCGATCCGGTATTTCGCCGGCCTGCTGGCGGTGGCGTTCGTGGCGCTGATTTTGGCAAGTTATGGCTATTAACGAGGTGAATGCATGTCGGCGGTAAGCAAGCTCAAAGAAACGCTGGTCTGCCTGAAGGCGGGACGGGTGACATTGCCGTACCCGCCGCAGGGACAACCGGTCCCGCCGAAATTCCGGGGACGACCGATCTTCGATGCGACGAAGTGCACCGGCTGCGCTGGTTGCGCGAATAATTGCCCGGCGCGGGAGATTCTCGTGATCGATGTCTGCCAGGAAATTCGGATCCTGAAGTACCTTGGCCGGCGGTGCACGTACTGCGGGCGTTGCGCGGACGTCTGTCCCGAGAAGGCCATCACCATGAGCCAGGAGTTCGAGACCGGCACGAACCAGATCAGCGACATGCAGCAGCGTTTGGAACTCTTCATGAGCACCTGCCAGCGATGCGGACGCTGTTTCACGGAGCCGACGGCATTGGAGCAATTGAAGTTGAAGGGATATCGGCAGGACGATCTGCAAAACGAACGTTGGATCTTCCGCTCTCGGGCCTATCTGGAAAGCGACCCGGTGGTGGACGACGTCAACATCGAATTGGATTAACCGGCCATGTCGAACACTCTCTGTCAGAAAATGTTCGGTCGGTCGCTGTGGGTCTACCACGCCAACAGCGGTGGCTGCAACGGCTGTGACATCGAGGTGCTGAATGTCCTCACGCCGTATTACGACGTCGAGCGCTTCGGCATCAAGCTGGTCGGCTCGCCGCGACACGCGGACGTGATGCTCTGCCAGGGCCCGGCCATGCGCTCGACCGCCAAAGCCCTCCAGCGCGCGTATGACGCCATGCCGGCGCCCAAGCTCGTCTTCGCCATCGGGTCGTGTGCCTGTGGCGGCGGCGTTTGGTTCGACAGCTACGCCGTGCTCGGGCCGGTGGAGAAAATCATCCCGGTAAACTATTACATCCCCGGCTGCCCGCCTCGCCCGGAGGCCATTATCTACGGTGTCGCGGTGGCCGTCGGCCTCGTGGACAAGAAGATCGCCCCCGTCCAGTTCAAGCAACTGGAGTTGCCGATTCCGCGCTACCATCCGAGCGATCTTCGCGGCTCAGGGGAACTGGTGGTGTACGAGAAGATGGAGAAGGTTTAATCGCGTCCGCTCCGAAGAATGGCGGTTACCATCGCCGTCCCACGGGCTGCTCCCGCGCCACCACTGGCCAGTGTACAGCAGGCTCTGACACGTTGTCAGGCTCGCAGGGAAAATCCGACACTATGGCAACACGAATACGGATGGCATTGCAGAAGTAGTTTATGCAGTATCTTGCTACGCATAAGCCACATACAACACTGCAGTCTCTGCGAGACGCTGATGTGGCATACCCAATGCGATGTCAAGACATTTAGCCTCCGACTTGAGTCGCGACGCGAACAGAGTATGATCGCCTTTTGTCTCGAAGGAGGATGAACCATTTGCCAAATTTACGGAGGAGAACCAAATATCATGGCAGTTGACCTCGAAAAGATTCTGCGCCCGATCGATAACCCCATTCCGCCATTTCCGCCCAAGTACATGATGCTCGCCGGCGGTGAGGAGATGGTCATTCGTCAAGTGACGCGGGAGGAGATCCCCGACATCCTCCAGCATGTCGAACCACTGATTCACGTCGAGCGAGATTACTACGATGTGGTGGCCGCCCGTCTGTACAGCGAGCTTCTTGCCTACTACCGCTATCGAGTTCAGGACGAGTATGTTCTCGTGGCGCAAATTAATGGCGAACTCGTCGCGGTCGTGAATGGTCGCCTGTTGAGCAAGGACGTCGGCATGTCGTACCACACCGTGGCGCTTCGGCGCGGCCTGCGTGTAGGGGCCCACGCGTTTGCGACCAAGATGGAATACCACATCGATATCATCGGTCAGAAGGAAGTTCTCATTGTGGCCGAGTCGCCGATCGGATTTCGCCGGTGGATGATCGAGTACGAATTGGAGAAGCGGTTCCATATTGCGCACGAGCTGGGCGGTGTGCCGTCCTGGGCGTTGACAAAAGAGTTGTTCAATCGAGCCAGGGAAACGCTCGTGGTCGGCAGACGGCCCGTCCCGAAGCACCTGCTAGAGAAGGCACAGGCGGCCATTCTCCCGCCAACCGATCCACCCAGGGCGCCCGCTGATCTTCTGGCGGCCACGCGCTCCTTGTACGACTCCACGGGCACGGCGCTGATGTCACAACGCTGGAAGCAGGAAGGAAAGGCTTGATCATGCGCGAGGTTTACGTAGTCGGAATTGGGATCACAAGTTTCACGCGGCTTGAATATCCGTTAAGCGAAATCGCCGCCTATCCCGCGATGATGGCGATGAAGGACGCGGGCCTTTCCAAGGTGGACCACGTGTACGTGGCCAACATGGGGAGCGCCCGGTTAAACCACCAGACCGGCCTGGCCAGTGCTGTCGTGGATACCCTGAGCCTTACCCCGGCGGGGGCCGAAGTCATCGAGAACGGCCCGGCATCCGGGGCTTCGGCAATCAAACAAGGGTTCATGGCAGTCGCCTCTGGGCTTCACGAGGTCGTCCTTGTCACGTCCGCGGAACGACTGCGGGAGGTCAACAACCTCGAAGCGACCGATGTCGTCGCGTCGCTGTCGCATCCGTTGGCCGAATACATCTACGGCGTGACGTTGCCGTCGCTGGCGGCCATGTTCACGCGCCTGTACATGCAGAAATACGGCGTGACCGAGAGGCATCTGGCCATGGTCGCGGTGAAAAACCATGACAACGCGCTGCTGAACTTCTACGCGCATCTGCACGAGAAAATCACCATCGAAGGAATCCTCGATTCACCGGAGGCGATGACCAACAATCCGTATGTCGCCGAGCCGCTGCGGTTCTTCGATTGCTGTCCGGTTTCGGACGGTGGCGCGGCCGTTATCCTGGCATCGGCGGACGTGGCTAGGAAACTGAACAAACCGCTCATCCGCCTCGCCGGCGTGGGCCAGGCGACGGATAGTCACTGCGTTCACGAACGCGCGGAGCCGACCGACCTGCTCGCCGTCCGAGGCGCCGCCGCCAAGGCGTTCGAGATGGCCGGTGTGAGCCCGACGGACGTGAATGTCGCCGAGCTTCACGATGCCTTCACGATTCTGGAGATTGTCGAAAGCGAGGAGGTGGGATTCTTCAAGAAGGGCCAGGGACATATCGCGCTGGAGCGTGGCAAGACCCGGCTGGGAGGGGAACTCCCCATCAACACCTCCGGTGGGTTGAAAGCCAAGGGACATCCCGTCGGAGCCACCGGTGTCGGACAGGCTCACGAAATCGTCCTCCAACTCCGCGGCGAAGCGGACAAGCGGCAGGTGAAGGACGCGCGGATTGGCTTCACGTGCAACTTTGGCGGGTTTGGCAACAATGTTGTTTGCCTCGTCTTTAAGAGGGAGAACTGACCATGGCTTTGGAGATATACGCGTACCAGTGCAAGAAGTGCGGACAACTTCACTATCCGTTCCGGATGGTCTGCAAGAAGTGCGGAAACAAGGAACCGTTCGAGTTCGACACGGTTGCGCTCCCGAAAAATGGCAAGCTCCTGACGTTCACCACCGTTCACAACCTTCCCCCGGATTTCAACGTCGCGAAACTGAGCCTGGGAATCGTTGAACTGGAAAACGGAATGCGGATGACGGGGCAACTGAAAGTTCCCGTTCCCAAAATCGGAATGGCCGTGCGCGGGAAGGTTGAGGTTGTGCGCGAGGCCGAATACAGCAAGAATTTTGGGATGGTGTTTTACCCGGCATGACGCTGGTCAGTATTGGGGATCAGGTTGTGGAGGGAACCTACCCGTTCCACTCTCGCTTCCGGCGCGCCGTCAATTTTCGGTGCGGGAACCAGTTGGTGTCCCTGGTCGATGAAGAGATTGGCGATGGCCCGCAAAACATCGTGATCCGCGATTTCGATGTCGAATCGATACCGGAGGACGCCGCGCCGCTGACGATCAGGGCGAAGACGGTGGGTTTGGGGTCCCACCGCTTTCCGTTTGCCGATGGTGATTATTATTGTTCGACCGTGCTTGTCGACGACTGGGACCCATTTCTCTTCGATCTCAATCTGTCTGTCCTCGAAAGAGAACTTCGGACCGCGTCCCCCCCGAAGAGCCTCGCCTTTCTTCTCGACGAAAACCGGATCGCGAATTTTCGACCGGGGTTCGAACGGGCGCTTACGGACCAAATCCGTCGCGGCGTGCACAGGATCATGGACGGCCACGTGCTGGACGGGGTGCGAGCACTGAGAGGATGCGGCCTGGGGCTGACTCCCAGCGGCGATGATTTTGTCGCCGGGCTGCTTATTGGGTTGAACCTGTTACAACAATTGCACGGCCGAAACCGCCAGAAACTTGTCGACGAGGTGTTTCGAGCCGCAAAAGCCGGTAACGTTTTCTCCAATTCCTTTCTGGATCTCGCCCGACGCGGTTTGCTTTTCGGACGCATGAAGAATCTGGTTTGCGCGCTGTTACACGAAGGCGAGGATGCCGTGCGGAGATCCGCCGCAAAATTGCTGGCCATTGGCGGAAGTTCCGGCGCCGATTTGGGCACCGGGTTTCTGCTCACGGTCCGTGGGCAATTGGGGGTTTTATGACGGTCATCGGCCAGATTCGCAAGGGCGCCTATTTCGATTCCGTCACGCTGATGCGCGTGGGGAAAGACATTGCCACCCTGCCGGGCGTGATTGACGCCGCCGTGGTGATGGGAACGAAATCCAACAAGGCGATTCTCAAGTCCAGTGGCCTGCTGACCGCCGCGTTCAACAACGCGGATGACACCGATCTTCTGGTCGCCATAAAAGGCGAAACCGAGGCGGCTGCTCAGACGGCGCTCGGGGCCGTCGATGGCCTGCTGAAGAAGACGGTCCACGCGACCACGAGCGCCGGCAAATCGCATTCGGCGAGTCTGGCCAGTGCGCTCAATGTGATTCCGGGCGCCAATCTCGCACTGATTTCGATTGCCGGCCGCTACGCCGGCGAGGAAGCGATGCGGGCCCTCGAGAGCGGTCTGCATGTCATGCTGTTCTCGGACAATGTGCCGCTGGAGAAGGAAATCGCCCTGAAAAAGTTCGCCCGCAAACGCGGACTGCTGGTCATGGGGCCCGATTGCGGGACGGCCATCATCAATGGTGTTCCCCTCGCGTTCGCGAACGTCGTCAATCGGGGGAACATCGGCATCGTCGCCGCGGCGGGCACGGGGCTTCAGGAAGTCAGTTGCATTATCTCCAACGAGGGCGCAGGAATTTCGCAAGCGATTGGAACGGGTGGACGCGACGTCAAGCAAGAGGTTGGCGGAATCATGTTCCTCGAGGCGTTGAAAGCCCTCGCCAAGGACCAGCAGACACGCCTGATCCTTCTTGTCTCCAAACCGCCACACAAGGATGTCCTGCGGCGAATCCAGAAATTCGCCAAGACAATTCGCAAACCGATCGTGACCTCGTTCATCGGGGCAGCCACGACAGAAGGTTCTCCCTCCACCCTCGAAGAGGCAGCGTTGACCGCAGTGGCGCTGGCGCGAGGACAGAATTCAGACGAAATCGCCAAGCGGCTCGGGGCGCGGGATGAAGAGATCCAGCGGATTGCCAAACGCAAAGCCGCCAAGCGCAAGAAAGCCCGGAGATACGTCCGCGGACTCTTCAGCGGCGGCACGTTCTGCGCCGAGGCCCAGACCATTTTCAAGGACATGCTTACGGGTGTGTACTCCAATGCTCCCGTGGGAAGCTCGAAACTTCTTCGGAATTCTCTCGTCAGCCAGAAACATACGGTGATTGATCTGGGAGAAGACGAATTCACCGTCGGCCGGCCGCATCCGATGATCGATTACACACTGCGAAACCGCCGAATTCTCGAAGAGGCGGCCAGCCCGGAAACGGCGGTCATCCTGCTGGATGTGGTGCTTGGCTACGGCTCCCATCCCGACCCCGGCGCGGAACTTTCGGGCGTGATTCGCCAGGCGTCTCGAACCGTTTCCGTCGTTTGCTCGATCACCGGCACCAATCAGGACCCGCAGAACCGTGGCCGTGTCGAGGCCGCTTTGCGGAGAGCCGGTGCAATTGTGATGCCCTCGAACGCCGCCGCCTGTAAGCTGGCGGGACGGATTGTTCAATGTCTGGAGAAAAAATGACCTCGATCAATCAACTATTCAGCAGCGAACTGAAGGTCATTAACATCGGATTGCCAGCCTTCCAACAAGCGCTGGATGACGCTGGTGTGGCATCCGTACAGGTTGACTGGAAACCCTCGATCGAGGTCAACGCCGCGCTGGCCGAGCGCATCAAGATGTTCCGTCCTGAGATCGAGAAAGCCAACGCCGAGGTCGTGAAGATCATACTGAGCGGGATGCCGCAGCTTGTCGGTTTGGAGCGCGCCATCGATGTCATCCCGGGCATGAAATCGGACACACTGCTCCACGCGGGCCCGCCCATTACCTGGGAGCGGATGTGCGGGCCAATGCGCGGCGCGATGATCGGCGCATTGCTGTACGAGCGGAAGGCGAAGACGGTCGAGGAAGCCGAGCAGCTTGCAGCATCTGGCGCGATCAAGTTTTCCCCCTGCCATGAGCACGCTTCCGTCGGCCCGATGGCGGGAATCATCTCGCCGTCGATGCCCGTGTTCGTGCTGAAGAACGAGGCACGCGGCAATTTCGCGTATTGCACGCTGAATGAGGGCCTGGGCAAAGTGTTGCGCTACGGCGCCTACGGTGAGCCGGTGATTCAAAAGCTCCGCTGGATGGAACAGACGCTGTATCCGGTCCTGAAGAAGGCGGTCGCCAAACTCGGCAGAATCGACCTCAAGAACATCATTGCCCAGGCGCTTCACATGGGGGATGAGGTTCACAATCGCAACCGGGCGGCCACTTCCATTTTCTATAGAGCGATAGCGCCTGCGATCGTGACGACCTGCGACAATCCGACTGTCGCCGCGGAAGTGTTGGAGTTCATCAATCATAACGATCACTTTTTCTTGAATCTTTCCATGCCCGCCTGCAAAGTCACTCTGGACGCCGCGCGGGGTGTCAGGAACAGCAGCGTCCTGGTTGTCATGGCTCGCAACGGCACCGACTTCGGTATTCAGCTCTCGGGGACTGGCGATGAATGGTTCACGGGCCCAGCCGATGTGCCCGACGCACTGTTCTTTCCGGGGTATACGCGTGCCGACGCCAACCCCGACATCGGCGACAGCGCAATCACCGAGACCGGTGGACTGGGAGGATTCGCCATCGCGGCGGCACCAGCCATTGTGCAGTTTGTGGGCGGCAGCAGCGACGACGCGATTCGGTATACGCAGCAGATGTACGAGATCACGGCCGGCGAGAACAACACCTACCAGATTCCGTATTTGAACTTCCGTGGCACGCCGACAGGAATTGATGCAATCAAGGTTGTCGAGAAGAACATCCTTCCATTCATCGACACGGGTGTGGCTCACAAGGAGCCGGGGGTCGGCCAGATCGGGGCCGGCGTGTTGAATGCCCCCGTCGAACCGTTCCGAAAGGCTTTTGAGGGATTGGCCAGGAAATTAACCAGGAAATGAGAAAGAACTGATGAACACCAACCAATTCTTGCAATTCATGGACAAGGTCCGTGTGTATGACCTGACGCAGCCGTTGAGCATCCATACGCCGCCGTGGCCGAGCTACATGCCGCTGGGCATCCAGTATTTCAAGCGCATCGCCGGTGCGCACATGGGACAGGGCGCCAACGGCCAGATTATTACGACCAGCAATCATGTTGGCACGCACATGGACGGCGAGATTCATTTTCACGCCAGCGGACGCTCGATTGGTCACGTGCCAATCGAGGAATGGATTGGGCCCGGCGTGGTCGCGGATATTTCGAAGGATGTCGGCGACTACGATCTTTATTCGGCGGAGACAATCACCAGGAATGTCGAGGTCAAGAAGGGTGACATTCTGATCATCAACACCGGCTACCACCGGTATGCGTGGGACCAGAAAGAATCCGATGAACTGCGCTATTTCGTGAAACATCCTGGTCCCGCGCCCGGCTTCCATCAATGGGCGCTGGACATGAAGCTCAAATGGATCGGAGTCGATTGCGGCAGCGCCGATCATCCGATGAACACCATCATTCGGAACTGGCATCCCGCCCGGTTCGCCGAGGCCGAGAAGAAACTGAAGGCCAAATACCGCAAGGGTTGGGACGAAATGTTTCCGCCGGACGAGTATTACCAGGTCATGCACATTAAGTTGTTCCCGAAGCGACTCGTCCACGCCGAGAACATCGGCGGCGAGATCGACAAACTCAGCAACCAGCGGTGCTGGATCGGGTTCTTCCCGTTGCGCGGCATCGAAATGGAATCCGCGATGGGACGCGTCATCGCGGTGTTGCCGCCGAAATAAGGAGGTCACCATGGCAATCGCGCACGAGTTTGACTATGTGAAGCCCGCGACGCTGCGCGAGGCGGTCAACACGCTGGCGCGGTTTGGCGCCCGCGCCCGCGTTCTCGCCGGGGGGACGGACTTGATCACTCTGATGGCCGAGAACATGGTGACGCCCAACACCGTCGTGGACATCAAAGGCGTCCCCGGCCTGGACAAGATTGAATTCAAGAACGGTGTCCTCACGATCGGCGCGCTGGTCACGTTCAGCGACCTGCGGGATTCCGCGGTGGTTGCAAAAAAGTTTCCCGTGATACGGGAAATGACTGGTTGGGTCGCGTCGGTGGGGATTCGCAATCGGGCCACGATGGTCGGAAATATCTGCTCGGCAGTCCCGTGCTGCGACAGCGGTCCGATTCTCCTGGTGTATGACGCCGCGGTGCTGGTGGCCGGCCCATCGGGCAAGCGGAAGGTTCCGCTGAGCGATTGGTTTCTCGGTCCGCGCAAGACCGTCCTGAAACGGGGCGAGATTGCGACCGGAGTGGCGGTGCCCCTGCCCAAACAGAAGCACGCCGCCTGCTTTGTCAAGTTGCGCCGGTACGAAGGCGAAGACCTTGCCCAAGCCAGTGTGACTATCCTCGCGTTCGCGGACAACCATTACCGAATTTCCTTCGGGTCTGTCGCCCCGCGGCCGATTCGCGGAGAAAGAATTGAGGCGCTGTTGGCCGGCCATTCGCTGTCGGACGATTTGATCGAGGCGGCCGTCCGGCTCGTGCCGGAGGAGATCGCGCCGATCACCGATATCCGCTCGACCAAAGAATATCGAATGCACATGGTGGGCGTGATGTTGGAGCGAGGTCTCCGCGCTGCCGTTGCGCGATTGACGGACTCGGGTCCGGCGTATGGCGTCAGCGTGATCTAGGAGGCGACTATGAAGAAACGGATCACCTTGAAACTCAACGACGAGACCCGCAGCCTCGATGTTGAGCCGAACGACATTCTTCTGGATGTGCTGCGGGACGCGCTGGGAGTCAAAAGCCCGAAGATCGGTTGCGAACGCGGCGACTGCGGAGCCTGTACCGTCCTGCTTGATGGCAAGACTGTTCGTACCTGCCTGATCCTCGCCATCGAGGCCGACGGACGCGAGATCACCACGCTGGAAGGGTTGACCCAGTCGGGGCTGACACCGGTGCAACAATCGTTGCTTAAACACAACTCGTTCCAGTGCGGATTTTGCGCGCCGGGCATGGTCCTTTCGGCAACTGAGTTGCTCGGTAGAAATCCGAGCCCGACCACGGATGAAGTCAAAGAGGCCATCTCGGGCAATCTGTGCCGGTGCACCGGTTACCAGCCGGTCATTGATGCCATTGTCGCGGTTGGCAAGAAAGCAGGGAGGCGCGCATGAGTCAGCTCAAATTCGTTGGCGAATCGCCCCAACGCATCGACGGGTTGGAGAAGATTACGGGAGCGGCCACCTTCGTGGACGACATCGATTTTGGGGCGCGGCTGCTCCACGCGGAAATCGTCGAAACCCCGTACGCGCATGCGTTAATCAAGAGTATTGACACGTCCGCCGCCGAAAAGGTCCCGGGCGTCGTGCGCGTGGTCACCGGCAAGGATTTTCCCTACCGCTTCGGATTGTACATGCAGGATCGGTTCAGCTTTCCGACCGATCGAGTCCGGTTTGTTGGCGAGCAAGTTGCCGCCGTGATTGCCCGCGATGCGAAAACCGCCAAGCGCGCGGCCAGGCTGGTGAAAGTTGTCTACGAGGAACTCGAGCCGGTTCTCGACCTCACCAAAGCGTTGCGCGATGACGCGGTGTTGGTACACCCGGATCTTGGCAATTATTCCCGTTGTCCATGGTTTTTCCCACAGGCAGGCACGAACATCGCCCACTGGCGCAAAACCAGAAAAGGAGACATCGAGAAAGGGTTCGCGGAAGCCGATGTCATTCTGGAGGACACCTACACGGTTCCCCGCTACGCCCATTGCGCGATCGAACCGCACATCGTCGTCGGTTTGTACGATCTGTCTGGACGGCTTACGCTGTGGTCGGCGTCCCAGTCGCCCTATACGCAACGGCACGTGCTGGCGCAGGCACTCGCACCGCTGGGGTTGTCCCACCAGAATATCCGCGTCGTGACGCCCTATGTCGGCGGCGGATTTGGTGGCAAGGCCGGCGTGTCGATGGAAATTATCGGCGCGGCGCTGGCGATCATGGTGAAGGGCCACCCGGTCAAGGTCCGTTGGTCACGCGCCCAGGAGTTTTACAACACCTACCAACGGCAGGGCGTGATCGCCCGCATCAAGCTCGGCGCGAAGAAAGACGGCACCATTACGGCGATTGAGCATTCGTTGCATTGGGACGCCGGCGGTTACGTCGAATACGGCGCCAATGTGGTCAATGCGGTCGGGCTGTCCGCCACCGGGCCGTACCGCATCCCGAATGTGAAAATCGATTCCGTCTGCGTGTACACAAACCTTCCGCCGGGCGGCCCGTATCGTGGTTTTGGCTATTCGGAATTCCATTTCGGGTTGGAATCCCATATGACGCGGATGGCGCACAAACTCGGCATGGATCCGGTCGAGTTCCGGAAGAAGAACGCCATCCGCGAAGGCGACACGCTGGCGTACGGCGCGAAGATGAATCCGAGCGGCCTGGTCGAATCGATCGACCGCGTGGCGGCGGAGATCGGTTGGGGAAAGAAGGAAGCCTCGAAGGACCCCAACAAAGTCATCGGCAAAGGGTTTGCCTGCTATTGGAAAGCGCCGGCCATGCCGCCCAATGCTGCATCCTGTGCCTTCATCAAGTTCAACGAGGATGCAAGTCTGAACATTACGATTTCCGGAATGGAAATCGGACAGGGTCTGTTGACCGTGATGGCGCAAATCGCCGCCGAGATTCTCACGGTGCCGATCGAGAAGATTCGTGTGGAGTTGCCCGATACCGACCGCAACCCATACGAGTGGCAGACCGTAGGCTCACACGTGACGTGGGGCTGCGGGAACGCGGTGAAAGCCGCGGCGCTCGATGTGCGCGGCAAGATCTTTGAGGTTGTCGAGCGGGCACACGGTCTGTCCCGCGACACGTTGTACCTTGAAAATGAGCGGGTGAAGAGCCGCGAACGCGCGGATTTCGAGTTGCCCCTGCGCGATTTCGTCATCAACGGCATCCAAATGAAGCGGGGGAACTTTCTCGGCGGCCCGATCCTCGGCACTGGCATGTTCATGCCCGAGTTCACCTCGGCATTGAGCGACCCGGAGACGAGTCAGGGGGGACATCCCAACGTGCACTACACCGTCGGTGCCGCGGCCGTGACCCTGGAGATCGATAGGAAGACCGGCAAGGCGCGCGTGCTCAAGGCTGTGCTGGCGGTGGACGCGGGCAAGGCGATCAATCCACGCCTCGTGAAAGGCCAGATTGTCGGCGGTGTCGTTCAGGGGTTGGCGACGGCGTTGTATGAGGACATCCGCTACGACCTGAAGGGCAAGTTGGTCAACGCCAACTTCACGGATTACAAGATTCCAACCTCCATGGATGTTCCAAACGAAATCGTTCCCATCATTGTGGAAGTGGCGCAACCAGACGGTCCATTCGGAGCCCGCGGGACTGCCGAGCACACAATGATTCCGGCGGCAGCGATGGTGGCCAACGCGGTGGAAGATGCGGTTGGCCGGCGAATCAAGATCATGCCCCTTACCGCGGAGAAGATCGCGCTGGAGTTACGGGGCGTCTCCTACGAAGACGTGAAAGGGTCGTACATGGGGCTTTGTTTTGCCGGGCATCCCGACGCTTACAAATTCCACACAAAAGCTTCGGCAAAGAAATAGACCCAGCCCGTCGTCTAACGCGCCGATAAACACGCTCCAGCAATCACCAGAATTGCTCCGACCGTCTTCCTCAAGGTGATCGGATCCTGCGGGGATTCCAAGACGCCGAAGTGGCTGATGACCATAGCCATCAGGATTTGCCCCGAAACCAGCAGGATGAAAAACGTTCTCGCTCCCACCTTGGGGATTAGAAACGTGGTCCCCACAATGAAGAAAGCGCTAATGACACCCGAGATGTACAGGGAAACGGGCACGCTCTTGATCTTGGCCAGTGCGTGATAGTCCCCTGCGGACATCATGATCATAATGGAAGTGACGGTGGCCACGACGAAGAAGACCGCCGAGGCCGCCATGGAAGAGCCGAGGTGTCGGGAAACCGAACTGTTCATGGGCAGGTACACGGAGAGGATCACCCCCATTAGAAATGCAGTGATTGCGAACGCGAATGTTTGCACTATGTCCATCCTCCCAATTCTCTCGTCTTGAAACTGCATTTGCGTCAGCGCCGCTGTCGATTGCCGAAAACGGAGTCAGTACCCCGGGGGACGCTCAAATGGAACCGTCAACTCGGCGATACGTTCGGCGACTGCCAGGAGTTTCATTTCTCCCCAGCGTCGGCCGACCACCTGCACGCCAATCGGCAGTCCATCGTTTGAGCGGGTCAGCGGCAGCGCAACCACCGGGTTGCCCGTCAAGTTGAATGGACTGGTATAAGCGGTGCCTCCCAATCGGTAGGGGACGTGACCTTCGTCCACCGGTATCGGCGTGCCAGGAGCGCAGTGCGGGAATGCCGGACCGACGGTAACCGGGCACAGCAGCACGTCCCACGATTCAAAGAACTGCTCCACCCCCGCAATGTAAGCGTCTCGCTTCGCCAACGTGGCGGTGTACTGGCGCAGGCTGGCATTCAACCTCCTGGCCATCCCGCGCAGCTCGGGATCGTCGGATTGGGCGCTGACTCCGAAGTTTGCCGCGCACTCCTTCTCCAGTTCCGGAGTCATCGCGCCGCCGACTTCACACTGGCGTAATTCACCATAGGTTTCCCATATCCCGGGAAAGTCGAAATTCTCCGGGAGACACCGCGCGACGGTACAGCCTCGTTCCTGCAAAGTGGCCACCAACCTTGCGAGTGCGGTCCGCGTGTCGCGGGTTACCGTGATCCCGCCAAAATCGTCAACCCAAGCGACGCGCAGAGTGGTCCACGATGGTTCCGAAGCTGGCGTCAGTGGCACTGGCGGGACATCGGCATGCCGGGGATCGGGGCCGGCCATCACTTGCAGTGCCAGCGCCAGGTCCTGTACGCAGCGAGCCAGAGGGCCCGGCGTGGCCACATGTCGCACGCCTCGATGGCCGGGAAGTTCCGGTATGTGCCCGGTAAGTGGTATGCGATTGTCCGTCGGCTTGAGCGAGTAGATGCCGCAGAAATGGGCCGGAATACGCACCGAGCCGCCATAATCACTACCCAGTTCCAGTGGAGACAATCCGGCGGCGATGGCGGCGGCACCGCCCCCGGTCGAACCGCCCGGTGTGCGCGAGAGATTCCAAGGGTTGTTCGTTCGGCCAAACAACGGGTTATCAGTTTGGAATCCATGCACGAGTAATGGGAGATTGGTCTTTCCGAGCACAATCGCGCCGGCTGCGCGAAGTCGCGCGACCGCCGTGGCATCCGAATCGGGGACATGGTTTGCCAATGCCGGAAAACCGCTGGTCGTCCGTATACCGGCAGTGGAGAAAGAATCCTTGATGGTCACCGGCACGCCATGCAATGGCCCCCACATCTGGCCACGCGCCAGGGCTGCATCTGCCTCTTGAGCCCTGGCGCACGCGCCTTCTTCGTTCAATGTGACAAGCGCGTTTAGCGCGGGGTTATGGCGGGCAATGCGAGCAAAGTGTGCTTCCAACACCTCGACCGCCGAGACGCGACGCTCACGAATGGCCGCCGCCAGTTCGTGTGCGGTAGCAAAGGCTGGGTCGTGCTTAGTCCACTTCCTGTGCTGCCCCAGCACGAGCGCGCCCGGCTTGGATGATTTCGATGTCGTTATCACAATCGGCGTCCTTGGCCGCGTGCTTATACGGCCGATCGTCTTCTTTGAACCACGGTGGTACGTGCGGCCAAGAGCGGTCTCATGGTGCACTAATGCTGCAATTTTGTCCATCTCCGGGAATTCGAAGCGATGGCGCCCAGGCGTCGAAAAAAGCCGCTGCCCAATCGATCAGATGCCTGAGCAGCTGGCGCAGAAAGTTGCGGAGATCAACACGCACCGACCCGGCCAAAGCTCGGCCGAATGAACCGAATTCGGTGACGTGCCAATCTCTTGCGAAATCCGCTCGACAACACCGGGCTTGTCAATGGCTGGCGAAGTGACCTGCTTCGCCCCCCCAGCAGCTTCGCGCTATCACATCCACTCGGTTCTTTGGGGTAGACACCAAGGCGCGCGAGTGTTCTTGTCCGACTATGTTTAAGACCCTATAGTTTGAATCGACTGACGAAAGCCAGAGGGGTCTAGCCCCCATTCCGAAGATGATCGACAGCACGACAAATGGCAGCGCGGCGGAGGCATCCAGAGGAAGAAATTCGTGGATGCAGCGCGCAATCCTGGCCACCTCGTGCGTGCTGGTCATCGCGGTTTATGTGTGCGCGGCCCACTCCGGTATCCCTCTATCGGAGAGGATGAGCGCGCCTGACAATTACTACAATTTATTGGTGCAGGGCTTTCGCGTCGGCCAGTTGAGCGTGAAAAGAGAGGTTCCGCCCGCGCTCGCGCAGCTCGCTAACCCCTACGATCCGAGCGGCTATGCTTCCTATGAAAAGGAAGCAGGTGACATGAGTTATTACAGGGGGAGGCTGTACCTGTATTTCGGGGCTACACCCGCTGTATTGGTGTTCTGGCCGTATGCGGCGGTGACGGGTCAGTACCTGCAACAGAAAGATGCGGTGGCGATCTTTTGCGTTATCGGTTTCCTGGCCAGTATGAGTCTGCTGTGGGCGCTGTGGCGGCGCTACTTTGCCGGGGTCAGCCTCTGGGTGGTGGTCGCCGGCACGCTCGCGCTCGGCTTGGCGACGGGTATGCCGGTCATGCTGGCGCGGTGTGACGTCTACGAGGTGCCGATCAGTTGCGGCTACGCGTTGACGATGCTGGCTCTGGCGGCGATGTGGAAGGCGTTGCACGAGTCCCGAAGGCGTTTGGGATGGCTGGCCGCGGCCAGTCTGGCGTACGGGCTCGCGGTCGGGGCCCGGCCCAACTTGTTGTTCGGTGCGGTTATCTTGCTGGTGCCGGTCAAGCAAGCCTGGCGAGAGCGCCGAGAAATCTGGGCTCCGTTGCTGGCGGCGACGGCCCCCATTGCACTGATTGGGCTGGGGTTGATGCTCTACAATGCATTGCGATTCGATAACCCCTTCGAGTTCGGCTGGCACTACGTGTTGGCTGGCCCCCGGCGGCGATTATTCGATGTGCGGTATCTGTGGTTCAATTTCCGGATTTACTTTCTGGCGCTGGCGGGCTGGAGCGGTCGGTTTCCATTCGTGCATCAGATCGCCGTGCCGCCTTTGCCGGCGGGCTATGACACGGTCGAGAACCCCTATGGGATCCTAGCCAATATTCCGGTCGTGTGGTTGGCGCTGGCGGTGCCGCTGGTGTGGCGAGGTCGGTCAGATCAAGCATGGTCGGTCTTACGCTGGTTTGTGATAGCCGTAGCCCTGCTTTTTGGGTTTTGCGTGTTGCCTCTTGGCCTATACGCGACCGCGTCCCTCCGTTTCGAGGTGGACTTCCTGCCCGCGCTGGTGCTGCTGGCCGTGGTTGGCATCTTCAGTTTGGAGCGCGCACTGGCCCCGATTTCGGGGTCGGGGCTGGCGGGCCAGCCGGTCTGGCGGTGCGTGGCGCGGTGGTGTTGGAGTTTTCTGCTGGTCTTCTCGGTGGCGTTCAACCTGTTGGCGTGTGTTGGGCAATGCGCCGAGTGGCATAACGAGATGGGGTTCATGTTGGTGCGACAGGGCAAGGTGCCGGAGGCAATCGGCCACTACGAGCGGGCGTTGAGTCTGGAGCCCGATTTTGTCAATGCCCACAACAATTTGGGACTTGCCCTTGTCCAAGCGGGCCGGCTGCAGGAAGCCAAGGGGCAGTACGAGCAGGCGCTACGGATCGAGCCCGACGACGCCGAGGCGCACAACAATCTCGGGGCGGCCCTGGAAAAACTGGGCAGGACTGAAGACGCCATTCGGGAGTATGAAGAAGCGTTGCGGATCGAACCCGATTTCGCAATGGCCAACAAGAACCTGGCCGGCGCTCTGATGCGCACGGGGAACATCGAAGACGCGATCCGGCGCTACGAGCAGACGTTGCAGTTGGCTCCCGATTCCGCGGAAACACGGCGCGATTTGGGGGTCGCTTTGCAGCAGGCCGGACGGATGGCGGATGCGATCAAGCAGTATCAGCAGGCGGCACGACTCAAGCCCGACGATGACGGGGTGTTCAACGATTGGGGCATCGCACTGGAGCGTTGGGCCAGGACCAAAAGCGGGGCGGATGCGGATGCGCTATTCACACAGGCGGCAGAGAAATACGGACAGGCGCTACGGATCAGACCAGATGGCGCGGAGGCGTTGAACAACTGGGGCACCGCGCTTTGGGAACAGGCGAAGACCAAGCGCGGAGCGGAAGCGGAGGCGTTAAGCAAGCAAGCGCTTGACAAATACGAGCAAGCACTACGGCTCAAGCCCGATTATGTTGGGGCGCGCTACAATTTGGCAACAGCCTTGCTGGCAATGGGCAACGTCCAAGAGGCGGCCGGGCATCTCGAACGGATCGTCCAGCTTAATCCTGATTTCGCCGATGCGCACTACAACTTGGGCCTCGCTTTGGAGCGAGCGGGCCGCATTCAAGAGGCGATCGGGCACTACGAGCAGGCGGTGCGAATCAGGCCGGATTTCGTCCAAGCCGGGAAGGCCTTGGCTCGTGCCCGAACGGTTCAGTAAGAGGTGGTCTCGGGAAATTCAATTCTACGGCACCGACACGCCCACGCGATAAAATCGCTGGGACTGCGGCGTGGCGCCCGGATCCGCAACGGCGGTGATCGTTCCCGTGGCTGTCAGATTCGTAAGTGAAATCCAGTTGGTGAGGACCATGTCGGCGGTGTACTCCACGACGTAGTCGAGGTGATTCGTCGTTGTGAAGACGAGCTGCAGGTTGTTGCTGACGATCAAAACCGACACAATCTGCGGAATAAGGTTGCTGCTCATGAGGGGAAACACGCCACTGCCGAATTGGCTCTGCTTGTCCTCGTACCCAATGATCCCCGGCCCTCCGAAGCCGAAGGCTATGCTGTTGAGCGGAGCATTTGTGGGCGACTCCGAAACGTAGGGATCGAAAGCAGCTGTCACATTGTACAAAATGCCGTAGTGAAAAATTACTTGGCCGCCCTGATAGATGTCGTCTTTGGAAAAATGGGTGCCGAGCAGGTCGAAGTCGAAAGAGTTCAAAGGCAAGTAATCGCCAGATCCACCTGTGATGCCCGAGTTGTCGTAACTGTAGGAAACGGTGAATTGCACCCCGCTCAGAGAGCCTGACGTCAGAGAGGCGACGAAACTGGCGTTCGTTATGGCGGCGCGTGCCACGACCACAGATCCCAGTAGCCCCAACAATGAGGAAACCGCTGTAATTTGCCGTAGGCAACGCACGATGGAATTGTTCACCCGTTCAACCGCCAGCTCACGCCGCAAGAACCCTACAGTATGTTCTTGTGTTGTGCAAACGCCGGTCCCCAATCGATGGTGAAGCCAGCCTTCGCCATTGGCGAGCCATCGATCTGGCCCGCTTTGCCGGGCAATGCGACCGCGCCGCTTGATTGCACCCCTGCAACAAGCGATCGCGTCGTCAGAACGTCTCCCCGTTCCAACCCCACATACTCGGCTTCACGTCGGCGAAGTTGATATAAACACGGTTCTTGGGGACACCCGTTTGGGGTTCCATCAACTCGCACAGCCGTTGCGATAACCTGCCAGCCTTCGATTCCGGCAATCCGATGCCGCGCAGTTCAAGGAAGGCGCACGGTTCCTCTGTGGCGGCGAACAGCATTGCAACCGGCGGCTCGATCGACACCATCATATACTGCTCGGGCTTGTTGAGTTCCGCGGCGACCATCTTGGACGCTGCCTTCAACAGGCTGTGTTTCCGGTCAGCGTCAATGGCTTTGTTGGTTGTTATCTTCAAATATGGCATGGCGGCTCCTTGTGTTGGGGGTCCTGTTTCAAAAGACGTTCTCCAAAGCTCGGGCAACGAACATCACATGCTCCTGGAAGTCCACACCCATTTCTTGTGCGCCCTTGCGGATGTCCTCGCGGCTGGCGGACCGGGCGAAGGCCTTGTCCTTGATCTTCTTGTTGACGGACGAAAATTCGATGCCCGCCAGCGACTTCATGGGGCGGACATACGCCACGGCGGTCAGCAGACCGCACAGCTCATCAACCCCGAACAGCGTCTTGGCCAGTGGGGTCTGGCGGGGCAGCCCGAAGTAATCGGCGTGGCCCATGATCGCGTCGAGAAGCGGTGCGGGATATCCTTGCTCGGCCAACACGGGGATCCCCGCCAGCACATGCGTCTCAATCGTGGGGTTCTTCTCGTAGTCGAAGTCGTGCAGCAGGCCCGTCGCGCCCCACAGGGCTTCGTCGGCGCCGAACCTGCGAGCGTAGGCGATCATGGCCGCCTCGACGGCCAGCATGTGTTTTCGCAGGGCGTCGGATGCAACCCAGCTCTCGAGCAAACGGAGGGATTCCACCCGCGTCTTCGTCAGAATCGTGTTCGGGTTCTGCCGCACGTGTCTCTCGTACAGTTCCCGGGCCTGAGCTTGGACTTTGGCCAGCACGTCCGGGGCGACCGCTTTTTCCAGAGCCATGGCAGCATTGAAGCAAAGGAAATGGACGAGCGGCAAGTGGGAAGTGGCGCTGGTTCGGTAGAACTGGATCTGCGGAAGCGAACGCGTCTCTACCGATCGAGACGGAACCGAAACCGGGCACTGAGCACGTCACTTCTGTGGTTGGCAACCGACGAGAGAATCAATCATGGCGGTCAGTTCGGTTGCGTCCAGCGGCTTTGTGAGAAACTTGTCAACTCCGTCACGAAAACTTGCCGCTACGAGCTTCGGATCGGATGAAGTGACCGCGATGACTTTGATCGACGGGTTGAGCTTTCGCAGGTGTTTGAGTGTTTCGTCTCCGTTCAGATGTGGCATGGTGTAATCCAGAAGCACGAGCCGAATATCAGCCGGAGAGTAGGTAAGCATGTTCAAGCCTTTGACGCCAGAAGAGGCGTTTAGCACGGTGAACCCGTGCTTGCGCAAGACGGAGCTGACCAGATGCAGAAACGATGCGTCGTCGTCTACGACCAGGATCGTGAATTCGTTGCGGTAAAGTGCCTTTCCCGGAGGCTTGATGTCCTGCCCCACGAACGGCTGCCGGTAGGTGTCCACTATCCCTTCCACAAATGATTCAGAGGTCTGTGTCATGGCATCTTGACATTGCATACCGTGTGCCAAAGCCTCGGATTGCCGACCCCGCCGAAGCGTCGATATTGCAGGACGTTAGCCAGTACATCGGCTAACGTGAGTGCGGCAGGCAGCAGGTGACGCGAGGGCCACGGCACGGATTGCAACGAGCACCTAAATATCTGGCCGCGTCTTTGCCCCACACGTGATGCTGCGGGTCCGACAGGTTACGGACTGGGAGCCGGCGGCCAAAACAGGAAACGCGCGTAGCCGTACGCGAGTATCTCGCCGATGACCGTACGCACCCCTTCGCTTGTTTTCCACCACTGGCTCGGAGCGTAGTCGGTGCTCTCGATACTAATGACCCCCACGCGATACTCGCGGCCCAGTGCCTCGGTGAACAGCAGACGCGTGCGTCGCGAATGGTCGGCCATTGTCATGACGTTGAGCGACGTGGCGCTGATTTGATGACGGTGGAACCACGCTCTCAAGGTGACTGCCGACGCGTATGTCCGATCCCGCGCAACGGCGGCGGCGGGCACGGCTTCGACAGAATTCGTACTGGCTCCGAGTCGAACCAATGTGGCTGCGCCGAATTCGGCCCAATTTGTGTAGCCGCACAAGAATGTGCCTGAGCTGATCGGCCCTCCGGTTACGAGGATCCGGTCGTACTGACCGCGGTTGAATTCAGCCAGCGTTTGTTTTAGCGCATTATCCGAAATCCAACCCTCGATCACGAGAATCTTGCTGGGGACCGGATCGTTCACCATCAAGAACGGGTGCACCTCTCGGACTCCCAGTACGATGAGTGCGGCCGCGAGGAGCAGCAACACAGCCCAACCCCACACGGTCGGAATGAGAAGCTCCCGGCGCTTCAACAAGTTCCATGCATGTTTGCCCGGCTTCATGCTAAGCGCGCCTCACACCGGTCTGTTTCACGTTCCTTCCCTTGCGCCACAGCATCATGCTGGGGTTCCGTGGCATGCCAATCAAGCACAATCGAACGATGGAGACAACAGGGTGTGCCGTCATTCGCATTGCGCTCTCTCGATCGGCGTCAGCCCGCTCCATGTCGCTATCAGGGCGCACATCTTCCCCCGCAGGAACTTCTTTACATCCACGCGGTATCGCGTGAAACAATCCACGGCATGACCCTGACCGAAGTCCGCGAATTGCTGGCCGAACTCGACATTCGGCCAAGCAAGGCGCTGGGACAGAATTTCCTCGTCGACGGCAACATCCTGCGGATTCTGATCGACCATGCGGATCTTCGGCACGACGAGACGGTGCTGGAGATCGGCCCCGGGCTGGGCGTGCTGACCGTCGAGTTGATCCCGCGCGCGCGGCGGGTCGTAGCGGTCGAGAGAGACCCGCGACTTTGCCGCTATCTGCGGGAGCACGTGGACGGCATCGAGCTGGTCGAGGGCGACGCCGTGGAAGTGCTGGAGCGGCCGGAGTTTCAGGTGGCCGCTCCGTACAAGGTTGTCTCCAATCTCCCCTACAGCATCTCCACGCCGATTCTCGAACGACTGGTCGAGCGAGAGGACAAACCGCGCGCGATGGTTCTGACCGTGCAACGGGAAGTCGCCCATCGTCTGGCCGCGGCGCCGCGTCACAAGGACTACGGCGCGCTGACTGTGTTCACCCAGCTCCGCTACCACGTGACCATCGCCCACATCATTTCGCCGCAATGTTTCTACCCCGCGCCGCAAGTGGACAGTGCCATTGTGGTTTTGGACCGGCGCGACCTGCGTGTGAAATTGCGGGCGAAGGCGCTGTTTCACGAGGTCGTGCGCGCGGGCTTTGCTCAACGTCGCAAAATGCTGCGCAAATTGCTCGCCCCATTTGGCGACGTGGATCAGGCGTTTGCCGCGGCATCCGTCGCGCCCACCGCCCGCGCGGAGGAACTGGCGGTGGAACAGTGGATCATGCTGGCCAATGCCATCGAGTCAGGGCCGTGAGAGCCGCCCAATCACTCCGCTTTGGCCGGCTGAACGACCGGCGTCGGAGTGATGGCCTGCGATTTTGGCGGAAGCTTGAGCTTGTTCTTTGCCGCTTTGCCCTCTTTGGTCTTCGGCCAGCGCTTGGCGACGTATTCGAGGATGTTGCGTCCGAACTTCAGTTCCTCCCCCGAACCCTCGCTGAAATGGAAACCGATGTAGTACAGATCCCCCGCCTCGAGCGCCTTTTCCTTCTTCAAACGATCGAAGAGCTTGAAACCCTTGTCCTGCAGCAACGCCTGGAACGCGCGCAACGCCCGATCCTCGGCGCGCAGATGCTGGGCGAGGTCCTTGGCGGACTGCTTGACGTTGCAGACGCTCAGTTCAAAACGAAGTTCATTGTCAACCATCTCGGAGCGCACGATTTGCTTCAGGCAATCAACCGCCTTGCCCCACTTCCATGCCTTCTTGTATTTCAAGCCGACTTCGCGATAGACGCCATCCGCCAGCGCCGGGTCGATGTTGCGCAGGAAATAAAGCAGCGTCTCGTGACGCGGTTGGCCGGCTTCCAGGGCGCGAGCAGCCAGGGCGGCAAATTTCCTCGCGGTCTTCTTGTCCACTGACTCGCTGTGCGGCTTGAGGATTTTCGCCAACCGCCAGGCCCGCTCGGGCTTGCGTTCGCGGGCCAGAGCGGCCAGCAACAATTTGGTCGAGCCTTTGTGCCGGGCCAGCGCGCCTGCGGCAATTTCGCTCACTTGCATGTCCTCATGAGCCAACAACGCCATCATCAGGCGGTTGCCCGCGGGGTTGTCGTTGGTCGCCAGCTTGCGAGCCGCCAGCGCGCGGACGCTCGCGTGCTTGCTCTTCAACAGCTTGCGCCACTGCGAATCGTACGATTTGCCAAGTGGCAGCTTCTCAATGATATCCAGCGCGTTTTGGACCACGTTGGGATAATCTGCTTCGCCGAGGTACTTCAGCATCTGGCCGGCCACGCGATTGACCGCCGCGCCGGTGTACGGCAGGCCTTTCAGCGCGATCAGCGCGTTCCGCCGGATGTAGCCAAGGTTCCTCGACGTGGTGTACTTCAGCAGAACCTTGAGGGCATCGGGTGCGCCGATGTACCCGATCAACAGCAGGCACGACGTCAACACGCGGTCGTTCTTCCTGACCCGCGATGTGGCCATGAACTTCGCGACCTGCCGATGCAGCGCGCTGCGGGTCTTCGGCTCCGCGTCGCTGATGTGGCGGCGGACAGCCTGGCAGGTTTCCTGGACGAGCTGAAAATCGGTATCGAACAATGCGTCCAGGATCAACTGCATCGCCTCGCGGTTGTGGATGCGCGCCAGAATGTCCACCAACACGCGTTTCTGCTGTGAGCTGGCCTTGAGGAATTGTTCGCGCAGGCTCGATACGTTGTCGCCGCCCGCACTGGCGATAATGGCCGCCGCCCGCAGTTTGGTCTCGATCTCAGGGGCCTCCAGCAACGGCAGCACATACGGGACGACCGCGCGCGTGCCAATGGCCTCGAACGCCTCAAGTACATAGCGCGTAAGCAGTTGGTTCGCGTCCTTTAACGTGTCGCCGAGGGCTTTGACCACCGTTTCCTGTTTCGGCTTCAACTCGGCGATAACCATGGCCGCCGCGCAGCGCCGCATCCCATCCGGGCTTTGCAACATGCCACAAATCGTCTGGATAACTTTGTCCATTGAATAGGCCATTACGGTAGCAGAATGACCCCACTCTTGCAATGTGTGCGCTGTTTTTGTAGGATTTTGACGGTGGCGGAATGCCCGTTTTGCGCAACCTGTTTATGCATAGTTACTTGGAGCCATAAATCACATGCCTTCTTATACGTTCGAACGCCTCGAAAAGCTGTATTCGCTCCCTTTTTTCGACCTTATCCAGCAGGCCCGTAACGTCTACCTCCAACATTGGCAGAGCAACGAAATCCAACTTTGTACGCTCCTGAGCATCAAAACCGGCGGCTGCAGCGAGGATTGCGCCTATTGCGCCCAGAGCGCCCGCTACAAAACGGGCGTCGATGCCGAGCACCTGATGTCCACCGATGAAATCCTGGAGGTCGCTCGACGCGCCCGTGCCAACGGCTCGACCCGCTTCTGCATGGGCGCGGCTTGGAAGGGCGTTCGGGAGGGAACGGAGGCCTTCGATTCGGTCTTGGAGACCGTCCGCGAGGTCAGCAAGCTCGGCATGGAGGTTTGCGTCACACTCGGCCAGCTCACCGATCAGGCGGCCCGACGACTGAAGGACGCCGGTGTGACCGCGTACAACCACAACCTCGATACCAGCCCCGAGTTCTACGGGCAAATCATCACCACTCACACATTTCAGGATCGTCTCGATACGATCCGCGCCGTCCAACGCGCCGGCATGTCCGTGTGCTGCGGCGGGATCATCGGCATGGGCGAGACCGTCGCGGATCGCCTCCGTATGTTGGAGGTTCTTGCCAGCTTCGACCCGCCGCCCGAGAGCGTCCCCATCAACTGTCTGATGGCCATGCCGGGCACGCCGCTGGAGAATCAACCGCCCGTCGATGTCTTTGAATTGGTGCGATTAGTGGCGACAACGCGCATCGTTTTCCCCCGCGCCAAGGTCCGGCTCTCGGCGGGACGTACCCGGCTCTCGCGGGAAGCGCAGGCCCTGTGCTTTTTCGCGGGCGCCAACTCCATCTTCTACGGAAACAAGCTCCTGACCGCCCAAAATCCCGAAGCCGATGCTGATCATGAGCTGTTGCGGGACCTCGGCCTTGTCCCCCAGCCGCCATTTTCCGATTTACCCGCTCCCGACGCGGAAGATCGACGCGCCCCGGCGCAACGGTTGTCGTAGACCGACACAAGGACGGAGCGAGGTCACCTACGTGGAAGTGAAGCTGCGAAACTGGTAGCGTCGCGGCATGCAGTGGGTCGCCAAGCACGCGGGGCTCTAATCACTCATTTTGGCCGGCCCTTGCCGTTTCCACCAGCTGCACCGAACTTCTCTGGATCAAACCACCCTGCCGGCAGTTGCGCGCTGTAGTCGCCCTCGTACACTTCCAGCCGCGATTTCTCTTCCGAAGGCAGACTCTGCGCGGGAGGCACCCACGAGGCCTCCAAACCCCGCGGGATCCACACGTCGCCGATCTTTTTGAAACTGGTCACCGCAAACCGCCGCACGAGATTGTCGTTGCTGTCAAACCCCTCCGCTCGCAGCAGCGCGTAATACTCCTTGTCGATCCACAATTTCACCCGCGCATACGGCTCGCCGTCGGCCTTGCTCTCGATGGCGAAACAATCGCGGCCCCGCACCCGTCCTTCCTCGAGCAACTTCGCGTTTGGCCAGTGGAGAAACGCCAGGCCAAGGTCGTAGTACGTGAACCGCGACCCCAGCAACGGTTGCGTCCTCCTCGCTCCGGTCAGTTCGCCGACGCCGCGCAGATAAAACTTCGGTTCACCATGCAGCGGTTGCACGACGAGCGCCTCGGTGTTGCTGCCGCGGTAAATGGTCCGCGTCTCCGCCGCAGTGTTCTTCACCAAGATCTCCACGGGAACGGGGTCCTGCGTCCCCACAAACAATCTGGCCTTCAGTGAGAAATCCTTCTGCGGACGGTTGGCCAGCACCCGTTCGAGGATCGTCCGCGCATCCTGGTCCGATAAGGACTCGCGACTCCTGTCGGAGTTCGTCGTCGCCGGGTCGGCAAACGCCATCGATGGAAACAATGCCGCCAGCGCGACGATGAAATAGAGTCTCATCCCACTGCCGCTTGTAGCGGAAAACGCTTGCGGGGACAAGCGTGCATCGTTAGCCTTGACAGAATGAAACCCCTTGACGGCATCCGCGTCGTCGATCTCTCCCGCATCCTGGCGGGGCCGTACTGTTCCATGCTACTGAGCGATTTCGGCGCCGAGATCGTCAAGATCGAGAACCCCGACAAGGGCGATGACACACGCGCATACGGGCCGCCGTTTCTTGACGGCGAGAGCGTGTACTTCCTCAGCGTCAACCGCGGCAAGAAATCGCTGACCCTGAACCTCAAGACACCCGAAGCACGGGAGATTCTGACTCGGTTGATTCAACGCTCCGACGTGCTCCTGGAAAATTTCCGACGCGATTTCCTGCCGGGCATCGGGTTGGGCTACGAGGAAGTCGCGAAATTGAACCCGAAAATCATTTACGCGTCGGTCACCGGCTACGGCCACACGGGGCCGTGGGCGAGCCGTCCAGGCTACGACCTCGCCATTCAGGGCCAGGGCGGCATTATGAGCCTGACCGGCGAGCCGAACGGCTCCCCGTACAAGACCGGCACCTCGCTGGCGGACATCACCGCCGGTATCTACGCGACGTTGGGCATTCTGCTCGCGCTGCAAGCCCGTCAGCGCACGGGCAAAGGCCAGAAGGTCGACGTGTCGCTGCTTGATGGACAGGTCTCGTTTCTCACGTATCAAGCCGGCATTTACTTCGGCACGGGCAACTCCCCGACGCGCAAAGGCAACCAGCATCCCACGATTGTTCCGTATGAGACGTTCAAAGGCAGTGATCGCTATTTCAACCTGGCGGTGGGCAATGACCGCCTTTGGGGACAGTTCTGCGACCTGATCGAGCGCCCGGATTTGAAGACTCACGAGAAATTTGCCACCAACCCCCAGCGCGTATCGAATCACGACGATTTGTATCCGATCCTCCAGAGAATTTTCGCGGCGAAGACCGCTGACGAATGGCTCGCGTTGTTCGAAAAAAACGGTATCCCGTGCGGTCCGATCTTTTCCGTCGGCGAAGTGCTCGAACATCCCCAGGTCCGCGCCCGCGAGATGGTCGTCGAACGTCCTCATCCCAGGCTCAAAACTGTCAAAATGACCGGCGTGCCACTGAAGTTGTCCGCCACCCCCGGCGAAGCCGGCACCGCGCCGCCCCTGTTGGGTCAGCACACGGAAGAAGTGTTGCGCGGGCTGGGTTATGATGCGGATCAATGCGCCGAATTCAAAAAGCGGGGCGTCATATGATCAATGGGATCGACCACGTCGGTATCGCGGTGAAGAGCATTGACGAGGCCAGGAAGTTTTGGGTCGACACACTCGGGCTGAAGCTGGCGCGGATCGAAGACGTGCCCGAGCAGAAAGTGCGCGTGGCAATCCTGCAGGCGGGCCAGACCACCATCGAGTTGCTCGAACCGACCTCGCCCGATAGTCCCGTTCAGCGGTTCCTCGAAAAACGCGGTGAAGGATTGCATCATCTGACGCTCAGGACCGACAACCTCGCCGAGCGGCTGAAGAAGCTGAAAGCTGCCAAGGTCGGCCTCATCGATGAACAACCGCGCATCGGCGCCGGCGGCGCGAAGATCGCCTTTCTCCATCCCAAATCCGCCCACGGCGTCCTGATTGAATTGTGTGAGTCCCATGACTGAACGACGCGAAGAGCCCGGCAAGTTTCCGTTTACGCGCGGGATTCACCCCACGATGTATCGCGGGAGGTTGTGGACGATGCGCCAATACGCCGGGTTCGGCACCGCGCAGGAAACGAACAAGCGATACAGGTATCTGCTTTCTCAGGGGCAGACGGGCCTGTCGATGGCGTTCGATTTGCCGACTCAGATCGGCTACGACAGCGACGATCCGATGGCGCTCGGCGAAGTCGGCCGCGTCGGTGTCGCGATCTCGTCGCTGGCGGACATGGAGCAGGTCTTTCACGGGATCCCGCTGGACAAAGTCAGCACCTCGATGACGATCAACGCGACGGCATCTATATTATTGGCGCTGTACCTGGCGGTCGCCGAGAAACAGCGCGTGCCGTGGACGAAGGTTTCCGGCACGGTGCAGAACGACATTCTCAAGGAGTACATTGCCCGAGGCACGTACATCTTCCCGCCGCACCCATCGTTGCGGCTTACCGCCGACATCGTCGAGTTCTGCGCGAAGGAGGTGCCGGGCTGGAACACCATCAGCGTCGGCGGCTATCACATGCGCGAAGCCGGCTGCACCGCCGCGCAAGAGATCGCGTTCACGCTGGCCGACGGGATTGCCTACGTCCAGACCTGCGTCGAGCGCGGCCTGGATGTCGACAGCTTCGCGCCGCGCATCGCGTTCTTCTTCAACTGCCACAGCAACTTCCTCGAAGAGATCGCCAAGTTTCGCGCCGCGCGTCGGCTCTGGGCGCACATCATGCGCGATCGCTTTGGCGCGAAGAATGAACGGTCGATGATGCTGCGGTTTCATACTCAGACCGCCGGTTCGACCCTCACGGCCCAGCAACCCGACAACAACGTGGTGCGCACGACCCTCGAAGCGCTGGCCGCTGTGCTCGGCGGCACGCAAAGTTTGCACACGAATGCCAGGGACGAGGCCATTGCCCTGCCGACGGAGGAATCGGCTCTGCTGGCGCTGCGCACACAGCAGATTATTGCTTACGAATCGGGCGTGACCGCCGAACCAGACCCCCTCGGCGGCAGCTATTACATCGAATCGCTTACCGATCAACTCGAGCAGCAGGCGCGCGGATACCTGAACAAGATCGACAACATGGGCGGAATGCTCAAAGCCATCGAAAGTGGCTACGTCTACAAAGAGATTTACCGCGCCGCTTACGAACACCAGAAGGCCGTGGAGAAGAAGGAGAAGATTATTGTCGGCGTGAACGAGTTCGTCAGCGGAAAGAAGCCGGCCTTGAAGACGCAGAAGATCGATCCGAAACTCGAAGCCCACCGCCGCCGCGCACTGACCGCGCTCCGAAAGAAACGTAATGGCCCGAAAGTCGAGAAATGCCTTGCAACACTGGAAAGAGCGGCAAAAGGGCCGGAGAATGTGATGCCAATCATCATCGATTGCGTCCGCAATTACGTGTCGGTCGGGGAAATCTGCAAGGTGTTCAGAGCCACGTTTGGCGAATATCGGCCAACGCATAGCATATGACGGGAGGAGCCAGGAGTCAGAATCCAGGAGCCAGAATGGAACGCCCGCCCGCAAAGAGCTTTGAAGACCTGATCGTATGGCAGAAGGCGCATCAGTTTGTGCTTGGCGTGTACCGCTTCAGCGAGGCCTTCCCGAAAATTGAGATATATGGTCTCACGTCACAATTGAGGCGGGCGGCTATGTCGATTCCTGCGAACATTGCTGAGGGCTTCAAGAAGAAAGGCCGCGCCGACAAGGTTCGTTTTATGAACATCGCGCAAGGTTCTCTCGAAGAGTGTCGTTACTACTTGATTCTGGCCAAGGACCTTGGATATGGCGACAATAGACCGGTGTTGGTGCAACTCGAAGAAGTCAGTAAACTTTTGGAGGCGTACGCTTCCGCAATTCTGAATTCTGGCTCCTGACTCCTGGATTCTCAGCTATGAAACGGCCCATCAAAGTGTTGATCGCCAAGGCCGGGCTTGACGGCCACGAACGCGGGGCGCTGGTCGTGGCCATGGGATTGCGCGATGCCGGGATGGAGGTAGTGTACACGGGCATTCGCAATACTCCCGAGCAGATCGTGCAGTCGGCAATCCAGGAGGACGTGAACGCCATCGGGCTGAGTTCGCTTTCGGGCGGACACATGGCCCAATTCGCGCGCGTGATGGAGCTACTCAAGAAGGAGAAGGTCAAGGGCGTGCTGGTGTTTGCCGGCGGCATCATTCCCGACGAAGACGTGAACAAGCTCAAGAAGCTCGGCATCAAAGAGGTCTTCGGCCCCGGCAGTTCCATCGCCAGCATCGCCGAGTTCTTGAAGAAGCACGCGCGGCCGAGATGAGTATGACCGGCAAAGAGCTCACGAAACTGGTGACGCGCTTGGAAGCCGGCGAGCCGTTGCCCGCGGAATTCTACGCGCGCACGGGTACGGCGCGCATCCTCGGGATCACCGGCCCACCCGGCGTGGGCAAGAGTTCGCTGATTGATCGCCTGATCGATGAATTGCGTCGGCAGGACAGGACAGTCGGCGTCGTCGCCGTTGATCCGACCAGTCCGATTTCGGGCGGGGCGCTGCTCGGCGACCGGCTGCGGATGCAACGCCACAGCGAGGATGACGGCGTGTTCATTCGCAGTCTGGCCACGCGGCATCATCACGGCGGACTCACCGATGCAACGCCGCAAATCATTCACGCGCTGGACGCGGCGGGATTCGACATCGTGATCGTTGAGACCGTGGGCACGGGACAGGACGAAGTTGAGGTCGCCGAAGTCGCGGACACGGTTGCGGTCGTTCTCATGCCGGAATTGGGCGACGAAATCCAGCGGGCGAAATCCGGCCTGATGGAGATCGCCGATGTCCTGGTGATCAACAAGGCGGATTTAATGAGCGCGGGCGCGGCTCGCGGAGAAGTTCGCCCTCGAACTGACGGCAAGAAATGGGAGCGGCCAACGATTCATGCGTCGGCAAAAACCGGTGACGGCGTCACAATCCTTTGTGGTGCAATCGAGGCGCATCATGCATATCTTGTGTCCTCGGGCGAGTTGGCGCGGCGGCGTGAGCGGGCGGCCCGCGCCGAGGTGATTCGGCTGTTGCAATCGCGGATGACGGCGTCTATACTGCAAAGCTTGGAAGCACGGCGGGCGCAAAATATCCTGACTGATGTAGCGCAGAGAAAACTTGACCCGTACGACGCCGTTGAACAACTCTCGCGAGAGGTTTTCGGGAGCCAGAACAGGAGTTCCTAACATGTCATCGCCAGTCCTTGCTAAGAAACCGCAACCCGGTGCGAGGCCCACCACGGAGCTGCACCGCTTCAAAAATTACATCAACGGGCAGTGGGTGGATTCGTCATCGGGCAAGTCCATTCCGAACATCAACCCCGCCAGCACCGACGACGTCATCGGTCACGCGCCGCAATCGACGCGCGAAGAAGCGAAGGCGGCGATTGAAGCGGCCCAGGCCGCGTTTCCAGCGTGGCGGAACACGCCCGCACCGGCGCGCGGCCGTATCCTGGCCAGGGCCGTTCAGCTTTCCTACGAACGCAAGGAAGAGATTGCCCGCATGATGACCCGCGAGGAGGGCAAGGTGCTCAACGAATCGCGCGGCGAAGTTCAAAAGGGCATCAACCTGCTGGAATACTACGCCGGCATGTCGTTTCGCGTCGAGGGGCGAACTTCACCCAGTGAAATGCCCAGCACCTTCGTCTATACTATCCGCCAGCCGCTCGGCGTGGTTAGTTGCGTTACCCCATGGAATTTCCCGTTCTGTATTCCCGCGTGGAAGACGGCGCCGGCATTGGTGGCCGGGAACACCGTTGTGTTCAAACCGGCCAGCAACACGCCCGGCTGCGCCGAGTTGCTGGTCAAAATTTACGAAGACGCCGGCCTGCCCAAGGGCGTGCTCAATCTCGTGTACGGCAGCGGCGGCACCGTCGGCGATGAATTGGTCAACAACCACACCGTGCGCGCCGTGTCGTTCACGGGCTCGTGCGAGACCGGCAGTCAGGTCGCGAAACAAGCGGCTTCCCATCTCGCGAAGGTCACCTGCGAGATGGGCGGGAAAAACCCGCTGGTGGTGATGGACGACGCGGACCTCGATCTCGCCGTGGAAGGCTGCGCCCAGGGCGCGTTCGGTTCCACGGGCCAGCGCTGCACGGCGACGAGCCGGGTGATTCTCCACAAGGCAATCGCGGAGAAGTTTCTCGAGAAGTTGATCGACCGCGTCAAGAAGATCAGGGTCGGCGACGGCATGGAAGACGGTGTGGGCATGGGCCCCGCGGTTGACAAGGCACAATTCGAGACCGATCTGCGTTACATCGAAATCGCGAAGAAAGAGGGTTGCAAATGCTTGATCGGCGGCGCCGCGCTCACGGAGGGCAAACTCGCCAGGGGGTATTTTGTGGCACCGACGATTTTTGACAACGTGAAGCCGGAGAACACGCTCGCGCAGGAAGAGGTGTTCGGGCCGGTGCTGGCCGTGTTCCGCGTGAACGATTTCGAGGAGGCAATGAAGGTCGCCAACAACGTGAAGTTTGGTTTGACCTGCGCGATTTACACAAGCGACGCGAACCTCGCGATGAGGTTCACGGACCGGATCGAGGCGGGCATGGTGCACATCAATTCGCCGACGGTGGGCGGCGAAGCGCAGTTGCCGTTCGGCGGTTACAAGGCGACCGGCTACGGCAGCCGCGAGATGAGCGACGAAGGACTGAACTTCTTCACCCAGCTCAAGACGGTGTTCTACGATTACACGGGTGTGAAACGGCAAACGAACATTTACTGACGAGTAACAAACGGGAGGCAGGCACATGGCACGGATCGTACGAGGCGGATTGATTCAGGCGACGAACCCGGAACCGGGCACGTCCACGGTGAAGAAAATCAAGCAGGCGATGATTGAGAAACACGTCCAGCTCATCGCGCAGGCGGCCAAGAAGGGCGTGCAGGTGTTGTGCATGCAGGAGATTTTCTATGGCCCGTATTTCTGCTGCGAACAGGAGATCAAATGGTACGAGTCCACCGAGCACGTGCCGGATGGGCCAACGACGAAGTTGATGCAGCAGTTGGCCAAGAAACATGGCATGGTCATTGTCGCGCCGCTTTACGAGGAAGAAGCCACGGGCACCTATTACAACACCACCGCCGTGATCGATGCCGATGGCAAGTACCTCGGCAAGTACCGTAAGAACCACATCCCGCATTGCAAACCCGGTTTCTGGGAGAAATTCTACTTCAAGCCCGGCAACCTCGGATATCCTGTATTCGAGACCGCCATAGGCAAAGTCGGCGTGTACACCTGTTACGATCGTCATTTCCCCGAAGGCTGGCGATTGCTCGGACTCAACGGCGCCGAGATCGTGTTCAACCCGAGCGCGACAACGGCGGGATTGAGCGAGTACCTCTGGAAACTGGAGCAACCCGCCGCGGCGGTTGCCAACATCTATTATATCGGCGCGATCAATCGCGTCGGCGTCGAGAAACCGTGGAGCTTCGGGGAATTTTACGGATCGAGTTACTTCGCGAATCCGCGCGGCCAGATCATCGCCGAAGGCCCGCGCGATAAGGATGCGGTGGTTGTTGCCGACCTGAATCTCGACATGATCCGCGAAGTGCGCAATGTGTGGCAGTTCTACCGCGACCGCCGGCCCGAAACGTACAAGGAAATGACCGAACTGCTTCCGTAGCTTGATGAATCCTCCCGTCCAGGAACTCGACGGCGTCCGTATCACCAACGGCATTCACGAGGTGACGGACGACATATCGCATTCGCCGTATTGGAACGCGGACATCGCGCCGACGCGCTTGAGCGACCGCAAGTGGGGACTGAAGGACATCGCGGCTCTGTGGATTTCGATGTCGGCGTGCATCCCCACGTACATGCTCGCATCCTCGCTGATCTCCGAGGGGATGAACTGGTACGAAGCGGTGATGACGATCTTCTTCGGCAACGCCATCGTCCTCATCCCGATGATTCTCAACGCCCACGCCGGCACGAAGTACGGCATCCCGTTCCCCGTGTATTGCCGGTCGTCGTTCGGCGTGCGCGGGGCGAACCTTCCCGCGTTGTTGCGCGCGTTCGTCGCCTGCGGGTGGTTCGGCATCCAGACGTGGATCGGCGGCTGGGCCATCTACAAGATTTGCACGATTTACATTCCATCGTGGGACCAACTGCCGACGTGGTGGGGTGGCATCAACATCGCGCAATTCGCCTGCTTCATGTGTTTTTGGGGCATCAACATGCTCGTCATCTACAAGGGCATCGAATCCATCCGCATCCTGCTCGATATCAAGGCGCCGCTGCTCATCCTGCTCGGCCTAGCGCTATTGGCGTGGGCGTACCACGCGGCGGGCGGCTTCGGGCCGATTCTGTCGCAACCGTCCGCGTTCGTGCACGGCGGGCCGAAAGAAGGTCAGTTCTGGCTGGTGTTCTTCCCGGCGTTGACGGGCATGATCGGCTACTGGGCGACGCTCTCGCTCAACATCCCGGATTTTACCCGCTACTCGCGCACCCAACGCGACCAGGTGGTCGGCCAGGCAATCGGGTTGCCGATGACGATGGCCCTGTATTCGTTCATTGGCGTGGCGGTGACCAGCGCGACGATTGTCATTTATGGCGGATTCCCGATTTGGGATCCCGTCGTGTTGATTACGAAATTCAAAAGCCCCGTCGTGCTGGCCGTGTCGCTGTTTGCCCTCTGCCTCGCGACGCTGGCCACCAATCTCGCCGCGAACGTGGTCAGTCCGGCGAACGACTTCTCGAACCTGTGGCCATCCCGGATCACGTTTCGTATCGGCGGACTGATCACGGGCATCATCGGCATTTTGATTCAACCGTGGAAGTTGGTGGCTGATCCAAGTGGCTACATCTTCACCTGGCTCGTCGGATACTCGGCCTTGCTCGGACCGATTGGCGGAATTTTGATCTCCGACTACTACGTGATCCGACGTACAAAACTGCGCGCCAATCAACTCTACTTGCGGGACGGCCAGTATTTTTATCGCAACGGCTTCAATCCCGCGGCGATTCTCGCGCTGGTCTTGGGGATCGCCCCCAACGTGCCCGGGTTTCTCGGCACGATCAAACTCATTGATCCGGCAACCGTTGGGCCGTTCCTGATGCGTCTCTACAGCTACGCTTGGTTTGTCGGCTTCTTCATTTCGTTCGTCGTGTACTGGGTTCTGATGACCTCGGTACGCAAACGCACAATAGAAAGGTAATCATCATGCATATGAAAAAGACGGATACGTTGACGGCTGAGCGGATCGGCCAAATGCGCGACGAGTACATTTTGCCCAGCACGATGCGGTATTTCCCGATGAACATCGTGAAGGGCGACATGCAGTTCGTTTACGACGACAAGGGCAACAAGTATCTCGATGGATTTTCCGCGGTGGTGACGATCAGCGTCGGACACTGTCATCCCGAGGTCACAAACCCGGTCATCGAGCAGTTCAAGAACCTCCAGCACATGACCACGCTGTATTATCACCCGAACCTGGTCCGTTACGCCGAGAAACTGGCGAGCGTGATGCCGGGCGGGTTGAAGGTCAGCTTCTTCACCAACAGCGGCTGCGAAGCGAACGAGCTGGCCGCGTTGCTTGCGAAGAACCACACCAAGCAGCAGGAGTTCATCGCCCTGCGGCACAGTTTCCACGGGCGCACGCTGATGGCGATGACGATGACCGGCCAATCCAAGTGGCGGCACTCGTTGCCGTACGTGTTTGGCGTCACGCACATCTCACCCGGCTATTGCTATCGGTGTCCGTTTGGCCTCACCTACCCGTCCTGCAAGGTGGCCTGCGCGCGCGAGCTTGAAGACGTGATCAAGTACAACACGTCCGGCAAGATCGCGGCGTTCATTGGCGAACCGATCCAGGGATTCGGTGGCGTGGTGGATCCGCCGAAGGAATATTTCGAGATCGTGTACGACATCGTGAAGAAGTACGGCGGACTGTTCATCTCCGACGAAGTGCAGACGGGCTTTGGCCGCACCGGCGACAAGTGGTGGGGCATCGAACAGTGGGGCGTGAAACCCGACATGATCACCATGGCCAAGGGTATGGGCAACGGCATCCCGCTCGGCGGCGTCACTTGCACGACCGAAATCGCTGAATCCATGCGCGAGAAGGTCCATTTCAATACCTATGGCGGCAATCCGGTCAGTATGATGGCGGGATTGTCAGTCCTGGAGACCATCGAGCGAAACAAATACGTGCGCAATTGCAAGGTCATGGGCGACCGGTTGCACGAGGGCTTCGACAAACTCGTCCGCAACCACAAGATCGTCGGGGAACATCGCGGCAAGGGCCTGATGCGCGGCCTGGAGATCGTCAAGGACAAGCAATCCAAGGAAGTCGCGCCGCAACACGTTCAGCGGGCCATGGAATTGTGCAAGGACCGCGGACTGCTGATCGGCCGCGGCGGCATGGCCGGCAACACCATCCGCATCAAACCACCGTTCTGCATCACCAAGGACGACGTCGATTTCATCATCAAGACTCTCGACGAAGCGTTCACGATTATTGAGAAGGGGTAGGGCGACCGCCCCGGTTGTCGCGGTTGTAGGCCGCGTGGCCCCACGCGGCGCTCCGGTGCGCGGTCAGGGCGACCGTCTCGGTTGCCGTCGTGGATCCCTCCTCGACCGGCAGCTCTGCCAACTGGACAAGCAGTTCCGCGAAGAAGGCAGGATTGCAGAAGGGCTCTCGGCAATCGGCGGTCAGCAGTTGGCCGGAAACGGCTCGGAATTCAGGAGAGAGACGCCAGAATTCTAAAGTAGGAATGGCGTATGATGGAAGACTGTGGAACCGTCTTCGGCGATCAATCTCTTCACCGCCATGTGAGCCCACTTAGACGCCGCCCTATGAAACCGGGAGGCTTGAGCTAAGGCCCTTGTGTACTCGCGCAATGAACGGGCCGACGTATTCCGCCCATAAATGTAATACCGTGGTCGCTGTTTTTGCAGCTGCTTGGTCGCGAGGAGGCACATGTGACCGTCAATATAGCCGTCGATATAGGCGACGTCAGAGTATTTGTGTGCGGCCTGCTTTTGCTTTCGAATCTCCTCGTACGAACGCACCGCGTTCAGAGCGTTGCAGGCATTTGAGTAGTACCCAGAAGATTTGAGGGCCAGCATCCGCTCAAACGCATGCATGGCCCCGTCTTGATAACACAACGCAAAGATGGCCTCGGGGGTCTCTCTCAAGTTGACCTTGTCCGCTAATTCGAAGTGCCTTCTAGCCGTTTCCGCGAGAAGCTGCATAATCTCTCCGAATTTATCGTCTCCCAGCATGATTTTCTTTTTGACAAGGTGCGTCTTGAGCATCTCTAGAAAGTAAGTAGCATCCGTGTAAATTGGGACTATCCCCAGTTCAGTGTACCGCGAATGGAATAACCGCTCGGGGGTTACGATATAACTCTGGGGCATCAGGCCGCGCATCTCGGACGCAAGCAGTTTCTGAACCCTTAGAAAATCCGGGTCCTTAAAAGAGAATCCGAAGTAGATCACTGTCTTGGTAGCAAGCATCATTTTTAGACTACTGCCGAGAAGTCCAATCCTCAGCCGCTTGTAGCATGTTTCGTAGTCCTTGCGCGTGGCGACGATGGATCCATAACTGTTCACGGAACCGTGCAGCTTGAATACCTTTCTACCAGGCACGGACCAAAATGCGAAATCCTCCGCCGTCACGAACGGCGTCGCTGAGCATTCCGACTCAAAATAATCGTCCCAGTTCGTAGTAATGATGGTGTCAAGTAGGTGAATCGTCGATAACTCACAATGAAAGCGTGTCGCCCAACGATAGAGTTCGGGAAAAGACCTAATGTACGCGAATCGGGATCGTATTTTTTGAAGGAGTTTCGTTCGTCCATTCGGCTGAGCACAGTACTTTGTCATCACATCGGGGAAGCTCAGACCCTTGGATGGCCGAATGGAGAGCTCTTGGCAGACATCTTCGTAAAGTGTGTAAGGAAACACTAACCGAGATTCCGTGCTCACGCCGGCTCCCGCGAACACCACAACACGTCCGTTGACGACATCTTCATAAAGCTCCTTGGGCGGGTCAAAGGGAATCCTGTTCCCACAGAGCGCACATTTAGACGCGTCACCGTGCGGATGAAAGTGTTTCATCGTAGTGTCTCCTTCCTTCCTTCACCTGAAACCCGATCCGTTTCTTGGGCGGGGGTTCGGGCAGGGCGGGCGGATTGATGATGTCCATGACGCGTTGAAGGATGCCGACGATTGCCCCCTCGTGGACGTCGAGCCGTTCCTTGAGTTCCTTCTCCAGCGCGGCAAGTTTGCGGGCGAGTTGCCGGTTGTCGGACAGCGCCGCACGCATTTTCACGAAGGCGCGGACCACGAAGACGCTCATCTGGACGGCGCGAGCGCTGTTGAGGACATTGGCCGCCATGATCGCACCGTGCTCGGTAAAGGCGTAAGGCAGATACCGGCGGCCGCCCCGGTCTGACGGGGGTGAACAAGGCCGGGCTGTCTTTGAGATGCCAAATTGGCATCTCAAAGCCTCCAGTTCGCGCATCGTGAGTCGGAATACGAAATCATCGGGAAAGCGTTTGGCATTACGCTTGACTGCGCGATTCAGTGCGCCAGTCGGTACGCCATAGACCAGCGCAAGATCCGAATCGAGCATGACTTTCTGGCCGCGGACCTCGTAGATGAGTTGTGAAAGACCTTCCACGGCGAGAGCGGTGTCGGCTTTCGGCATGGACGCATAATAGCCGACGACCGTTGAGTTCAGCAAGGACGGCGCTCTGAGGAAAGGGGTATGATGAAGGCGCAATTCCGAGAGACCAAACACCGTCAGGCTGGGTTACCAGTTCCAAAGCCCATTTCCGCTCGTCGCGCAATTCCCTGCCACCCCTGCGGGGCCGACAACTGCCGAAATTCTTCGGAAACTGGACGATGGGGAATCGGTTCAATTGTGGCCGGCGAAGCCTCGGCTACCACTTATAGTAGAGGCTTCTTCTAATCTGGATTGGGAGAAGAATTTTTTGGAAAAAAGGTGGATGCTGCATTGTGTTTCGTGCGCAAGCTGCTATATTGGCACATGGGTCGCGGTGGCCAATTAGGGTTTGACTGACAGACATTTGGCGGCGGCGTTCTTCGGAACGCTGCCGCCGTTTTTCTGGGTCCCCAAAGGCGAGACGCATTCCTGTTGTGAGGGCGCTATGGAATTGATGCGGTGCTGGCAAAGGGGCGGGATCAAGTTGCGCGGTCCGAAGCGCGGTCGTCGGCCGTGGCAGTGGAGGCGCTTTGGGGAGGGGCATACGACGAAGGTGTACATCCAGGAAGCCGAGCGCACCCGGACCTACAAGAAAACCGAGCTGTCGCTGGTTGATCTTTTGTGCGAACCGGCCCAGAAGATCCTCTCGAAGGTCGATCCCAGCCGGATCGACGGCGTGTTCGTCTCCGTCCAAAACATTTCCTCGTTCACCGGCGAGGGCAACATTGCCACCAAGGTGGCCGACCGGCTCGGTCTTCACGGGGCCGAGGCCGAACGAGTCGAAACCGCGTCCAACGGTCACACCGCCTTGTTGCGTGCGTTCGATGCCGTCGCCAGCGGCCGGTGCAAACGCGTGCTTGCCATCGGCGGCGAGAAAATGAGCGCCGTCGAACGGAACCACCGAGCCCGCATTATCGGCGAGGTGATTGATCCGATCGATCGCGCGTGCGGACTGACGATGCCATCCGCCATCGCGTTGATTTCGCTCGAATATGCGCGCGTCAACGGCGTTTCGCCTGCGGATTTGAAAGCGCTCCTCGAAAGGATCGCCATTCGCGCGTACGGCTACGCCGCCGCCAACCCCAATGCGCAGTTTACTGGCAAGACCGTGACGGCAGAAGAGTACCGTGACCCGCTGCGGAATCCGACGGTGGCGACGCCGCTGCACGTGTTCGATTCCTGTCCCACGAGCGATGCGGCTGGCGCGATCCTGGTCACGAGCAAGGAAACGGACATCGAGATCTCCGGCGTCGGTCACGCGGTGGACGGCTCGCGAATCTTCGGCCGGTATTATATCGACCATCTGGAAGCCACGCGCTGGGCGGCGCGCAAAGCCTACCGGCAGGCAGGCATTCTCCGTCCTCGCGAGCTCAAGGGGCTGATCCTCGAACAGCATGACGCGTTCGGGCCGTTGTTCCTGATGAATCTCGTCGATCTGGGGATTTATACCCACGACGAGGCGGTCGAGGCCATCGAGAAGGGCGCACTCGAAAAAGACGGCGAGATTCCCACCAATATTTCCGGTGGATTGAAGGACCTGCACGCCCTGGGCGGCACCGGGTTGATCAAGATCATCGAGGCCTGCCACCAGCTTCGCGGTCAGGCGCCAAAGGAATTACAGGTGAAAAAGCCAAGGGTCGCGATCTGCCATAGCATCGGCGGCCCCGGCAACAACATCGCGGTCACCATACTCGAGAAGGTCGGCAACCGCCGCTATCGCCATCATTTTCGCCGATGGCAGCCCGAGCCGCTTCCGCACAACAACGAGCCGCATAAACCGGTGTTGGCCGAGGGCATTCTCGAAGTCTCAACGACCGTCCACCCCCAGGTGGGCAGCCCCGAGGGCGCGTACGTGGTGGCGGTGGTCAATTGCGGCGGCAAGCGGATTCTGGCTGCGCCCGCGCACGAGAAAGTGGAGCGCGCTTGGGGCGACGAAGTGAAGATTTCCACGGTCCAGACCGGTGCCTTCAATCGGTACGTCTACGAGTAAGCGCGTCGGCCCGGGCTGGAGGGGAGCTGTGAAGAGTCAGGCGTCGGCCCCCTCTGAGTGCTCGACTCATTCAGCCGCTAGAACGTTGGCCAACTTGTCAGCCAGTGCCGAATCGAGCTTACGAAGATGGTCGAGAGCATCAAGAGCCTCTATCCGCTTACCCTGCTTCTCATAAACCTCGCCGAGGTTGTACCAAGTCTCTGGACTATCCGGCTTTAGGTTGATTGCTTCGCGGTAGGCTGCAATCGCGTCATCGTATTTGTCCTGATGCCCACAGCATAGACCCAGATAGAACCAAGCGTATTGGGTATCCGGTGCTAGTTTAATTATTTCACGGTAGACTGTCTCTGCTTCGTCGTACTTACCATAATCCTCGCAGGCAATGCCGAGATCGTGCCAAGCGTCTCGATCACCCGGTTTCAGTTTGGTCACTTGGCGGTAAGCTGCTACCGCCTCGTCAGACTTGCCCTGAATCTCATAAGTCCAACCGAGGTTGCTCCAAGCTTCCGGGTAATCCGGTCGCAGTTTGATTGCTTGGCAGTATGCCGCGACCGCGTCATCGCGCTTGCCGTGATCTCCGCAAGCCAAGCCGAGGTTGCACCAGGCCTCTGGGTAATCCGGTTTGAGTTTGATTGCTTCACGGTAGGCTGCGACAGCGTCGTCGAATTTGCGTTGCTGTCCGTAAGACACGCCGAGCAAGTACCAAGCGTATGAATCATCCGGTTTTAGTTTAACCACTTGGCCAAAGGCTGACTCAGCTTCGTCATGCTTGCCCAGTTTCCCATAAACCTCGCCGAGGCGGAGCCAAGCATCTGGATCGTTCGGTGTGAGTCTGATTGCTTCGCGGTAGGGTGCAACCCGTTTCAATTCCTCAGAAGTGAGATTGTCAGATGCGTACTGTTTGCGGGTGGCCTCTGAAGGCAGGTAGAAGTTGCGAGGCTGTGCTCCGTGCATGCTTACGAGACGATTTTTGACCTTCTTTAAGGAAAGTTTGAAGAAGGCATCTTCGTAAAACGACAGGCCGATGTTGCCAAACCGGGTGAGAGCTAAACTTACGAGACGCACGGGATCGCTGACACGAGCAAAGCGCGAAACCCGATAGGCATAATAATTCTCCCGGCTGTCGAACGGCGCATGTGGATAGCACCATGCTGGCTCCCTATCACGAGACCCAAAATCAAGGTCGTCAAACTCTTCGTCCTCCGTTGGCCGGTGGTAATTCTTAAAGGTCTTGTAAAAAAGGTCGCTCGGTTCAACTTCCTGATCAGTATCCCCGGTTAGGGCTGCGCTACAGCCCCATGCTACGGCTATAAGGTAATCGAGATACAGGCTGAGCTGCCCGTTCGGCAGTCCCTTCAGCTGTTCACCGTGGAGTTTCTCAATATCCTCCACAATCCTGTCCAGAACGGGGGCGACGGTAAAACCTAGGGCTTCAAGCAAAAACTGATTGTCCATCTCCTCATAGTCAGAATCGTCAATCCACGAGCTAATGCTTGTCCGAGCGAGAGCGGCCGTTGTTTCCTTTACAACGTTCATGGCAAACCACCAACTTCTGAAAAGCCTCTCTCTGTCGTCCACAAGAAGAGAGCGTTTCCGATGCTTGCCGAATAATCCAAACAGGCGCATGTTTCTCTCAGGTTTTTAGGTCTTTCTTTGCGGATCTGATGAGCGAAGGAAGCCGATTACCGATGACCGAGCGTATCTTCTCGCAATGCGCCGAGAATTCCTGTGTAAAATTTGAGTCATCAACACCTTCCTGCTCGAAGTTAAAGCGTTCATCTTCGAATTCTTGCATTAGCTCTCTGAGAAGCGTCACGGAGTCCGAGCAGATCGTAAGCTCCCCAGTGTTTACATGCTGCCACAATCGATCTCTTGCCATTTCAAACTGTCTGGACAATTCGGTAAGGTGGTCGCGACTAACGGATGGGAGGCAGGGCACGTGCGCCGCATAGTTCTCGTCAGCCCACCTGTGTATGGCGTTAACGTCGGTCAGAATTTCTTGGTAGGCAGAGTGTTTTGCATCCCACCTTTTCTCGACACGATACTGCCGGACTGCAAGAAAGGAGCCGGTGAACGCCGCCCCGAGGGTCAACAATAGGGATACGGCATCATGGGCAAACTCCGTCATGATGGCCTGTAGTGTAAGTGAGATGGGGCGCCTCTAGCAAGCCGGAGCCATCCGAACGCGGCGCTCCAAATACCCACCCCTCATTCCCCTCCGAGGAGGGGATTTACAAAAAACAGCGAGCACGGGGGCCCGTGCCACCAATTCTCTAATGCAGCTCGACCTGGCCCGGCGGCTCGAAGTTCGGATTCTTCGCCAGCTCGGCTTGGTATTGGATCCACGACATCGGCTTCTTGCCGGTGGGCGTCTCAATCATCCGGATGCAGCCATCGACCGGACAGACCAGCGCGCACAGGTTGCAGCCGACGCATTCGGTTTCGTTGATGACGGGGACGCGGTGGCCGTTGCCCATTTCGAGGTCGATGCACTGGTGGGCGCCGTCCCAGGCAGCCACGTGACACAGTTCGCAGCCGATGCACAGGTCTGAGTCGATGCGGGCGATCACCTTGTAGTTGAGATTGAGGTCGCCCCAGTCCAGGATGTTCGGCAGGGCCTTGCCGATGAAATCGGTGCACTTCCGATAGCCCTTCTCGTCCATCCAGTTCGACAACCCGTCGATCATGTCCTCGACGATACGGTAGCCGTAGTGCATGACCGCCGTGCACACTTGCACCGTCGTCGCGCCGAGCGCCATGAATTCCACCGTGTCCTGCCACGTGGCTATGCCGCCGATGCCGGAAATGGGAATTCGGACTTTCGGGTCTTTGGCGCAAGCGCTCACCATGTTGAGCGCAATCGGCTTGACGGCCGGACCGCAATAGCCGCCGTGCGTGCCTTTGCCGTCCACCATGGGCAACGGAGCGAACGTGTCCAGATTGACCCCCATGACGGACCCAACAGAGTTAATGAGCGAGATGCCGTCCGCGCCGCCGGCGGCTGCCGCGCGCGCGACGTGGGTGACATCGGTGACGTTCGGGGTCAGTTTGACGACCGTGGGCACTTTCGCGACCTCCGTCACCCATTCGGTGATCATTTGTGTGTACTCGGGCACCTGGCCGATGGCACTGCCCATGCCGCGCTCGCACATCCCGTGCGGACAGCCGAAGTTTAGTTCAATGCCGTCGCAGCCCGTGTCGTTCATTTCCTTCACGGCTTCCTGCCAGGCTTCCTTCTTCGATTCGATCATCAACGAGACCAGCAGGGCGTTCTTGGGATATTTCTTCTTCGTCTCGCGGATTTCTTTGACGTTGACCTCCCACGTGCGCCCGGTGGTCAACTCGATGTTGTTCAGGCCCATCATGCGGCCGGAGCCGTAATCCAGGGATCCCAGCCGCGAGCTGACGTTGATGATGGGCACGCTGAGCGTCTTCCAGACCGCGCCGCCCCAGCCGAGGTCGAACGCGCGCTGGATTTGCGCGCCGCTGTTGGTCGGCGGTGCGCTGGCAAGCCAGAACGGGTTGGGTGATTTGATCCCTGCGAAACTAACGCTTAAGTCTGCCATGATAATGTTCTCCCCTTAACACACTTTACGCATACTGAAACTCGGCCTTGCCCGCCACGCGGCGGATCGACTCGTTCTTCCACAAACCTTCCAGATCGACGTCCTGGCCCGTCAATTTCTTATGAATGGCCCACGCCGCCCGTTTGCCGTGCGCGACGGCGTTGACCACTTCGCGTCCGCCGTTGACGCAATCACCGCCGGCGTAGAATTTCGGATTGCTCGTCTGCAAGGTCACATCGTCCACGGCGATGCAGCCGCGATTGTCGGTTTTCAGGCCGAGAACCTTCTGGATGAATTCCCGCTGTTTTTTTTGGCCAAGCGACTTGATGACCATGTCGCATTCGAGGACGAACTCGCTGCCGGGAACCGGCTTGGGCGCAGGCCGGCCCGAACTGTCGGGCGGACCCAGCTTCATGCGGACGCATTCGACGCCTTCGACGCCGCCCTTGCCGATAATGCGTTTCGGCGCCGTCAGGAAGTAATAGACGCACCCGTCTTTCTTGGCGATTTCGTACTCGTAATGGTAGGCCGGCATCTCGGCTTCGCTGCGGCGGTAGAGAACCATCACCATTTCCGCGCCGAGACGTTTCGCCTGGGTCGCGGCATCAACCGAAGTGTTCCCTGCGCCGATGACGGCGACGCGGCGGCCGACAGGCACGTCGCGCAGCTTCTTGTGTTTGAGCTCGTCGATGAACGTGATGGTGTCCACGACACCGGGCAAATCCTCACCGGGGATGCCGAGGTCCTCGGTCTGGCCGAGGCCGATCCCGACGAAAATGGCGTCGTTGTCCCCGGTCAGCTTTTCGACCTTGATGTCCTTGCCGATTTCGCAGTTCTGTTTGAATTTCGCCCCGACGTGCTCGACCAGCTTCACTTCCGTGAGGGCTTCCTCGGCGGACATCTTGTAACGGGCGATGCCGTAGGTGTTGAGGCCGCCGGGTTTGTCATTCTTGTCGTAGATCGTGACCGCGTATCCGAGCTGGGCGAGGTAGAACGCGCACGACAGGCTGGCCGGCCCGCCGCCAATACAGGCGACCTTCTTGCCGTTGGGTTTGCCCGGCTTGAATATCTCCTTCGTCTTGTCCCAGTTCTCGTAGAACCAATCGATCGAAAAACGCTGGAGCCGCCCGATCTGGATCGGCTCGGTGTCGCGGTCGTTGAAGACGCAGGCGCCTTCGCAGAGCGAATCGACCGGACAGACGCGGCCGCAGCTCATGCCGAGGATGTTGGCGTTGAGGATGTCGCGGGCGCTGCCGCGCATGTTGCCCGAGGCGATCTTCTTGATGAACGCCGGGATGTCGATGTGCGTGGGGCAGGCCCGCGTGCACGGCGCGTCGAAGCAGAACAGGCAGCGGTTGGCTTCGAGCTTGGAGTTGTGCGGCGCGAACGGGGGATTGATGTCGGCAAAGTTCTTTTCGTATTCAACGTCGGACAACTTACGGGCCAGATTTTTGATCATGGATAATTTGTCTCCGTTGCGTGCCACCATCCGGCGCGAGCCCTCGCAGGTCTCACGTCGTCAACCAATTATATGCTGCCCTCCGCGCGGCGCAAAGAAAAAACTTCCTGTCGCGGAGCACGTCCGGGCTTGGTCATTGTGAAGCACCGGCTGGGGCATTCCGCACTGGCGCGAATGGCAAACTGAGTGCATATTGTCAAGCTGGGTCGCGTTGGTTCGACGCGTGGATCGAATCATAATCCGAATTGGGGAGGCAAGATGAGCAACGTGCGACTACTGGTGGGCACGCGCAAGGGCGCGTTCGTCCTGACTTCGGACGGCAAGCGCAAAAAGTGGGATGTGAGCGGCCCGCATTTTGGCGGGTGGGAGATTTATCACATGAAGGGTTCGCCGGCAGACCCGAATCGGCTCTACGTCTCGCAGAGTAACGGATGGTTTGGACAGGTGATTTAGCGCTCGGATGACGGCGGCAAAACGTGGAACGCGCCCGGCGGCGGCGTGACGACGACGCCCGAAGGAATGCCCAAGGGCGAGAGCAACAAGTTTGTGTATGAGGGCGAGGTGGGCAAACACTTGTGGTACGACGGCACGCCGCATCCGTGGGAATTCAAGCGTGTCTGGCATCTCGAACCGTCATTGACCGATCCGGACACGGTGTACGCCGGGGTGGAGGACGCCGCATTGTTCAAGACGACCGACGGCGGTCACACCTGGAAGGAACTTCCGGCATTGCGCCGCGCCAAGGGACATCTCTGGCAGCCGGGCGCGGGCGGGATGGGGTTGCACACGATCGTTTTGGATCGGAACAATCCCCGACGCATTTTTGTGGCCATCTCGGCGGCGGGCGTGTTCCGCACCGACGACGGCGGCGAGACGTGGAAACCGGCAACCAAAGGGCTGAAGTCCGCATACGAATTGCCGGACAAGAATTCGGATGTCGGCCATTGCGTGCACCGGATTGCGATGCACCCGTCACGTCCGAACGTGTTGTTCATGCAGAAGCACTGGGACGTCAACCGCACCGACGACGGCGGCGACAATTGGCACGAGGTCAGCGGAAATTTGCCGACGGATTTCGGGTTCCCGATTGAAGTGCACGCGCATGAGCCGAGTACGATTTACGTGGTGCCGATCAAGAGCGACTCGGAACATTATCCACCGGAGGCGAAGCTCCGCGTATATCGGAGCCGGTCGGGCGGGGATGAGTGGGAGCCGCTGACGAAGGGGTTGCCCCAGAAGGATTGTTACGTCAACGTGCTGCGCGAGTCGATGTCCGCCGACTCGCTGGACCCGTGCGGCGTCTATTTCGGCACCACGGGCGGCCAGGTATATGGTTCGGCCAATGCCGGCGACAACTGGACGGCCATCGTCCACGATCTTCCGCCGGTGCTATCGGTCGAAGCCCAGACGCTGAATGGCGCGCCGTAGCCACGGCAAAGACCGGTTATGATCCGAGTCGAGATTCCATTTCATCTGCGGACGCTGGCTCGCGTCGAACGCGAAGTGACGCTCGAGGTGCCGGCTCCGGTTACATTGCGAGCGGTGCTCGACGCTCTGGAAGCCAGCTATCCCGTTCTCGGCGGAACGATTCGCGATCACGCCACCCAAAAGCGTCGGCCATTTTTGCGATTCTATGTCTGCGAAGACGATTGGTCCAACAACCCGCCGGACATGCCGTTGCCCGAAGACGTGGTTTCGGGCAAGGAGCCGCTGCAGATTATCGGGGCGATCGCGGGCGGGTAGATCGCATTGGACGGATTTTCTGGGGACGCGCTACGAGACCCGGCGCCAGCGACCGGGGGAAATCTTTTGCTTTTGTACAAGGGGCGGCGGCGCTAGAGTGCATTGTCGTTTGTGATCAACGGGAGATTGATTCATGAATGCACTTCGGAAGGTTGCAACCGCTTCCCTGATTGTTATCGCCGCCGGGGCGTGCGAGACGGTTAACCCGCCTCCGCCGCCCGCTCTCCGGAGTTCCGAGGAGATCGCCAACCGGATCGAAGCCGTGGCGGAACAGGACTTCAGCCCCGAACAGACGGATGTGGCCGTGGCATTGCGAACGTTTGGCGGGGCGTACCAGGCGGCGCACAAGTATTCGGTTGCCGAGGCGTTGTACCTGCGGGCGCTGGCGATCCAGCAGACTGTCGCCCCGGAAGATCACGAGGGGATGACGCAAACGCTACGGGGTCTGATTTCGTTGTACCGCGTGCAAAAGAAATGGGCCGAGGCGGAATCGCTCCTGCAACAGGTCATCAGCTTTGGGGAGAAGGCTCCCGGGCCGAACAGCTTCAGGCTGGTCCAGGATCTTCAGGAATTGGCCAGCTTCTACGAGCAGGAGCAGCAGTATGCCCGGGCGGAGTCGTTGCTTCAACGCGCCCTGACGCTGGCGCAGTCGGGTCGGGGCGGGGAGAATTCGATGGCGGCCATGGTGGTCGAGCGTCTTGCGAGGGATTACCGCATGGAAGGCAGGACGAGCGATGCCGAGGCGCTTTACAAGGAGACACTGGCGGCGCAGGAAAAAGCGTATGGTGAGAACAGCCCGCGACTCCTTGTGATCCTTCGCCAATATGCGTCGCTGCTTCGAGAGATGGGCAGAACGGCCGAGGCCGAACCCCTGGAGCATCGGATCCAGGAAATTGCCAGCCAACCCAGGGCGCAGTCATCCACCAATTCCGTGCCGCCCGTGGGACAGACACCGTCGCAGCCCGCCCCGTGACCGGCCCGCCCTGCTGGAACCGCCCAAGGGCCCGTCGGCTATTTGCTAGCAGTGCTAGAAGTGCGTCGGGTCGCGCTTGACGAGTTTGCCGCGGCCCACGGTGCCGACGAATTTGCCGTCTTTGGCGGCGAGTTCGCCGCGGACCGTGACGGCGTGGGGTCGGCCTTTGATCGGCCAGCCTTCGAAGGCGCTGTAGTCCACATTCATCGTCATCGTCTTCTGCGAAATCTTGCCGCGGTAATCGGGATCGTAGACCACGAGGTCGGCATCGCTGCCGACGGCGATGGTGCCCTTCCGCGGGAACAGCCCGAATAGTTTCGCGGCCTGCGTGCTGGCGCAATCGACAAACGTGTTCAGATCAATCCGCCCCTCGGCGATGCCGTGGGTGTAGAGCAGGTTGATGCGGTCTTCCAGCGCCGGGATGCCGTTGGGGATCTTGGTGAAGTCGCCCCGGCCCATTTCCTTCTGGCCCTTGAAATCAAACGGCGCATGGTCGGTCCCGACGGTAGACGCGAACCGTTGGCGGAGCGCATTCCAGAACCATTCCTGGTTCTTCTTGTCGGGAAGTGGCGGGGACATGACGTACTTGGCGCCCTCGAAGTTGGGGAGTTCGGCATAGCTCTTGTCGAGCACGAGGTACTCCACCAGGATCTCGGTCCACACATGAACCCCGCGCGCGGCGGCGGCGAGCGCTTCCCGCATCGATTCTTCGCAGTTGGTGTGCACCACGTAACAATGGGTGTCGTGCATTTCCGCGAAGGACGTCATGTGGTGGACGCCTTCGGCCTGAACCTTGGGCGGTCGGCTCCAGTAATGCCACTCGGGACCGGTCTTGCCTTCGGCGAGAAGCTTCTTTTGCGATTCGAGGACGAGGTCGGCGTTTTCGCAGTGGGCGGTGACGATCACCCCGAGTTTTTTCGCGAGCCGCATCGTGTGATAGAGCTCTTCGTCGGTGATGCCAAATGCGCCTTTATAGGCGAGAAAGATTTTGAAGCTGCTGATGCCCTGCTTGACGATCTCGGTGAGCTGGGCTTCGCATTCCTTGTCGAGGCGCGACACGGTCTGGTGGAAGGTGAAATCGCAGGCACTGTGCCCTTGGGCTTTGTTGAGCCAGAACTCGAAGCCATCGGCCATCGGCTGCTGGTTGCGGGCCTGGCAAACCATCTCGATGATGGTCGTGGTGCCGCCGACGAGCGCGGCTTTGCTGCCGGTCTCGTGCGTGTCCTTGGAAAAGGTGCCCATGAACGGCAGATAAATGTGCACATGCGGGTCGATGAAACCGGGGAAAACGTATTTGCCCTTGGCATCGATGACGGTGGCCTTGGGCGGCGCGTCGAGGTCGGTGCCGATGCGGGTGATTTGTTCGCCTTCGCAAAAGATATCGGCGGTGTAGTTCTCGCCAGCGGTGACGATTCGGCCATTTTTAATGAGGAGTGACATTGGGATACCTCCTGATGAATGAAAGTGGTTCTGATGTTTTTCTGGACGGATACTACTCCTCTGAGGAAAGCGAAATCAAGCCGACATGTGACGTGCGAGGTCGGTCGCAAAACGGAGAATGGGAGATGATGGGTGGTTCGCGGTTCCTGGCTGATGGTTGATGGTTTACGGTTTGCAGTTTTGTGGGGTGCAGGTGCAATCAGGACATAGGTAACAGCATAGACGAGGAGCACGAAGCCGATTCGGTTCAATAGCTGGCAACTTCCCTCGCGCCCAAGACCGGTTCTGCTCGAGAGGAACCGCTTGGTTTGGGGGCGGCCAAAAAGGCTTGTCGACGGTGTCGGAGATGATAGGATGCCGCTCCAACCAATCCAACCAACGTGATCGTGACCGAGACCGAACCCGATGGCGCGATCAAGCGGCGCAAGGACCTGTTGCAACGGATCGGCCACAAACTGTAAGCGAGGAGAACCCGATGGACGGAACCAGCAAGAAATACGAGTGGTTTGTCATTGGCGATATCAACGGTTTCTTCGGGCTGATGTTTGATAATTTGACGGTGCTGTCGTTTCTGGCCGGTGTCCTGGTCTTCGGCTTCAATTTTCCGGCGGACATTGTCTACTCCCGGATGTTTCCCGGCACGGCCATTGGCGTTCTATTCGGCGACATCGTTTACACATGGATGGCTTTCCGTCTCGCTAGGAAGACCGGCAACACGAAGGTGACGGCCATGCCGCTCGGGTTGGACACGCCCTCCACGATCGGCATGGCCCTGGTCGTGCTGGGCCCGGCGTTTCTCGGTTTGAAAGCGGAAGGAATGCCGGAGCGAGAGGCCGCAGTGCTGACCTGGCAGATCGGCATGGCGACCGTGGTCATGATGGGCGTGTTGAAGTTGATCCTTTCGTTTTGCGGGCGATGGGTCCAGACGATCGTGCCCCAAGCGGGGCTTCTCGGGTCACTGGCGGGCGTTGGCCTGGCATTGATCGGGTTCATTCCGTTGGCGGACATCTTCGGAATGCCGCTGATCGGATTGATGGCGTTGGGCCTGATCCTGTACACGTTGATTGCCGGGATCCGGTTGCCGTGGCATTTCCCGGGAGTGCTGGCCAGCGTGCTGGTCGGAACGGCGCTGTATTATCTGCTTGGCCCCGCGGGATGGGCCGGTGGCGCCTACGTTGCGCCGCCAGCGGTCGCCCTTCATATGAGTTTTCCCGTGCCGAATCTGGGGTTCCTACACGGGTTCGTGCCCGCCTTGAAGTATCTGCCGATTGCAATTCCGTTCGCCATCCTGACGGTCGTCGGTGGAATCAATGTCACCGAAAGCGCGCGAGTGGCGGGCGACGATTTTAATACGCGGGACATTCTGCTCACCGAGGCGGTCGCCACGTTCGTCGCGGGATTCTGTGGAGGCGTTGCCCAGTCAACGCCGTACATTGGCCAGCCGGCGTACAAGCGAATGGGGGCGCGGGCCGGATACACGCTCCTCACGGGACTGTTCATCGGGCTCGGCGGCATAGTGGGCTACGTTTCCTTTTTCGTGGAGTTGATTCCCCGCGCGGTATTGGCTCCGATTCTGGTTTTCGTTGCGCTGGACATCATGGCCCAGGCCTTCCTTGCCTGTCCGGCGAAACATGTCCTGGCGGTTGCGTTCGCTTATTTCCCAACGGTGGCTCGTTTGTTGTCCATCAAGCTGGGGAACCCTGAGTTTGTGCCGGTCGCGACCTTTCAGAAGCTGATGGTGGCTCAGGGCCGGTCTCTGCCCGAGTTGTTGGTCACCGTGGCGCTCGGAAACGGCTTCATTTTGACCGGCATGCTGTGGGGGGCATTTCTTGCCGAGCTGATCAACCGGCGCCTGAAAATCTCGGCGGCCTATCTCGGCGTCCTGGCGTTGTTTTCGTTCTTTGGCGTGGTTCATTCCTGCTCGCCCGATGGGAACATTTACCTTCCCTGGTCGCTGACGGGAGTCGCCCAAAAGATACCGTATCAGTTCGCGCTGGGATACGTGACGCTGGCGGTGATGTTTCTGCTGCTTTCCCTGACCACGGCGAGCCGGGAGCCCCCGTTGGGCGCGGAGCACGAGTTTAAAACAGACGGATGAATTCCAGTTGGAGTCCACCCCCATGTGCATCTTAAATCAACTGACCATTCTAATCGCTGTCCTGACAATTTCGGGTCAATCGGCCCTGGCTGAGTTCAAGGTCGGACTGGTTCTGGATCTCGGCGGCAAAGACGACAAATCGTTTAACGCGTCGGCCTACCAAGGGGCCACGGAAGCGAAGCAGAAACTGGGGATTTACCTGAAATATGTCGAGCCCACGGATGACAACGCGTTCGAGCCGATGCTCCGCGCGTTTGCGCAGAAGGACTACGACCTGATCATCGGGATCGGCTTCGCCCAGAAGGAGGCGATTGGCAAAGTGGCGGCTCAGTTTCCACAAAAGCACTTTGCGATTGTCGATGCGCAGGTCGATGCGCCCAACGTGCGCTCGCTCATGTTCCAGGAACACGAAGGCGGTTATGTGGTCGGCGCCATCGCCGCGATGACGAGCAAGACGGGGAAGGTCGGATTTGTCGGCGGCATGGACGTGCCGCTGATTCGGCGGTTCGAGATGGGCTACGAGGCCGGCGCGAAAAAGATCAACCCGCAAATCGGTATCATTGCCAACTTCTGCGGGGTGACGCCCGAGGCCTGGAACAACCCGCCCAGAGGCAAGGAACTGGCGCTGGCACAATACGATGCCGGGGCGGATGTCATTTTCGCGGCGGCGGGCGCGTCGGGGCTGGGCGTGTTCGACGCGGCGGAGGAGCGAAAGAAGTTGGCGATCGGCGTCGACTCGAATCAGGATTGGATGAAACCGGGCCTGATTCTGACGAGCGTGCTCAAACGCGTCGACCTGGCGGTCTTCAACGTCATCCAGGAGGCGCAGGCCGGCAAGTTCACGGCCGGACTGAAACGCTTCGGTCTCGCCGACAAAGGCGTCGATTACTCCGTCGATCAGTACAACGAGAAGATCCTGCCCGAATCCGTTCGCCAGCGCGCCGACGAACTCAAGGCCGAGATCATCGCCGGCAAGATTGTGGTGCCGGATTACTACAAGCTCAAGTAGCCCCACCGTCAAACAGAGGGCCACAGTCACCAACAGCGGAAACTCATGCACCGAAGCACCCGCACAAGCCGCTCATCCCCTCAGGGTATGGCGAGACGTTGCAGTCTCGCGCTTTCGCCCGATACCAACCACACAGAACGGCATCCCTTAGCCGAGCAGGCAACCATGCAACCTGTTATTGCTGAACAAGCCATTTGACGGCCTTCTCTTCCTCGAAGAATGACGCTACGTCTGCCCCGCGGTCGAGCGCCACCGTTTCCGCAAATCCGTTGTAGAGCTCCGGCCGCACGATAAACGATGCTTTGAAGGGACGAGGAAATGTTCTCGCCCAACACACTCCCGCACTGACTCGGGTCAGTTGGCTGTCCGGCAGCGAGATCGCCCGCGAGTCGACGAGGAGCTGCGTTAGGCCTCGCTTCTGGGCCTCATCGTGCACGGCAGCCGTTGCTTCTTCAAAGTTGTGCGCGGTAAATTCACCGCTCATTTCCACGACCAGATATTTCGGCTCTTGTCGATAGGACAGTCTCAGGCTCATCGCTTCTCCTTTCTACCGTATCCAACAGCCTTTACCCGTGACGCCCGCTATGAAAGCGGGCATCGATGACCATGTCTGCAGACCCGAAGGGATTATCGCCCTGCTAGATTGACAGTCAAGGCATCTCTCATTCATGTGTCTCGCCGCGGAGGGGCATGTCATCTGACACCTGTCCGGGAGCAGTGCTTCCACAGGGAACATCCGACCCGCCGCCATTCGCACGTAATCGCCCCACCGGCCAGAAGTCGTTATCCGCAGCACCCCATCCTCATCACGCTGTCTGCGACCACATGTCTCATAACAAGTTGAAAACTTCCCATGAGCACTTGTTCGCGGAAGATACAGCACCAACTCTCTGGCGGGAAGGGCCGACAGCAGGATTGACTCTGCCGATTCAAATCTGGACACTGCGGGGACCATGGCGGTGGAGACAACTGCGGCGGTCGAGTTGCGCGGGCTGACGAAGCGGTTCGGCAGCGTGCAGGCCAATGACGGCGTGAACCTTCGGGTTGAGCCGGGGACGATTCATGGCGTGATCGGCGAGAATGGGGCGGGCAAATCCACGGCGATGAAGATGCTCTACGGCATTTTCCCGCCGGACGCGGGTGAGATCATTGTCCACGGCGAGAAACGCGCCTGGGCGTCGCCCGCCGACGCCATCGCCGCGGGCATCGGCATGGTCCACCAACACTTCATGCTGGCGGGTCCGTACACGGCGCTGGACAACATCGTGCTGGGCGCCGAACCGGTCCGGCTCGGAGTGATCGACCGAAGACGAGCGCGTATCCGGTTGGAGTCCCTGGCCCGGCAATACGGATTGCCCGTCGACTGGAATGCCGCCATCGAAGCGCTGCCCGTGGGCGTGCAACAGCGGATCGAAATTCTGAAGCTGCTGTATCGCGACGCGCGGATTCTCATACTGGACGAGCCGACCGCGGTGCTCACGCCGCAGGAGACGAACGAGCTGTTTCGCAACTTGAAGAACCTCCGCGATGAAGGCAAGACGATCCTTCTGATTACGCACAAACTCAAAGAGGTCATGTCCTTCACGGATCAGGTCACGGTATTTCGCGCGGGCAAGGTCACGGGTGAGATGCCGACCGCGCAAACCAATCCGCAAGAACTGGCCAATCTGATGGTGGGCAGGAAAGTGGTGTTGAACATCGAGGTGCCGGAGGCGCGGCCTCGCGAGGAACTGGCCATGGAGGTTACTGGGTTGAGCCTGGCGGGGACGGCGGGAAGCCGGCACAAACTTTCCGAGGTGACCTTTTCCGTGAGGCGGGGGGAGATCGTGGGCATCGCCGGGGTGGAAGGCAACGGGCAATCGGAACTCTTGCAGGCAATCCTTCACCCGCGCGAGCCGTTATGCCGGACTGCCGGTGCGGTGCGGTTTCTCGGAGAAGACGTCACGCACTGGGACGCGCGGAGGATTCGCGATCTGGGCGTGGCGGTTATTCCCGAAGACCGCCAGCGCGAAGGGCTGTTGCTGGAGCGGCCCGTGAGCGAGAATTTCCTGTTGGGCAGGCAACGAAGCGCCGCGTTCAGCCATGCGGGCCTGCTGAACGCGAAGAACCTGCAGGCCGCCGCTGCGCAGGCCGTGGAGGAATACGACGTCCGCCCGCGCGACCTGACGATTCCGGCGGGGAAACTGTCCGGCGGCAACCAGCAAAAGCTCATCGTGGCGCGGGAGTTTCAGCGGCAGCCGCGCATGGTGATTGCCGCCCAGCCGACACGCGGGGTGGACGTGGGGGCGATTGAGTTCGTTCACAACCGGATCGTGCGGGCGCGGGAAGACGGAGCCGGGGTGTTGCTGGTGTCGTTTGAATTGGAAGACATCCTGACGTTGTCGGACCGCATCCTGGTGATGTACGAGGGCCGGATCGTGGCCGAGTTTCAACGCGGACAGGTGACGGAGCGCGAGCTGGGATTGAAAATGGCGGGGTCATGAGGAAACTGTTCCAACCCATTCTCGCCGTGGCGTTCGGGCTGATCGTGGGTCTCGGCGTCACGCGAATCGCCGGCGAAAACCCGTGGCACGTGCTCCAAGTCATGTGGAAGAGCGCATTTGGCTCGGGCTACGATTTTGGCATGACATTGTTTTACACGACGCCGCTCATTTTCACCGGGCTGGCGGTCGCGGTGCCGTTTCAGGCGGGATTGTTCAACATCGGCGCCGAGGGACAACTCACGCTCGGCGCGCTGGCGGCGGCAACGGTCGGCGCGGTGTGGCCGGGGTTGCCGTGGCCGTTGGCGCCGGTGCTGGCGACACTGGCGGCGGTGGCGGCGGGAACGATTTGGGGGGCGATCCCCGGCTGGCTTCGGGCCAAACGCGGCAGCCACGAGGTCATCAATACCATCATGCTGAATTTCGTCGCGGCGGGCCTGGCAAGCTACGTCACATTGTACCTGCTGAAAAATCCCGACACGCAAAATCCCGAGACGCGGCCCATCGGCGCGGGGTACCTGATCAGCCAGTTCGGAATTTTCGGCGGCGCGCCCGTAAGCATGGCGTTGCCGCTGGCGATTGTGGCGGCGGCGCTCGTGTGGATTCTCATGTGGCGGACGGTCATCGGATTCGAGATGCGGGCCTTGGGCCAGAACGAATCCGCGGCGCGCGCGGCGGGAATCAATACCGGCCGCATGATGGTCCTTTCCATGGCCGTGGCCGGCGGATTGGCCGGGCTCGTGGGGGTGGGCGAGGTGCTGGGCAACGCCGGAAAATTCCGGCTCGGATTTTCGCCGGAGTACGGGTTTATCGGGATCGCCGTGGCGCTGTTGGGCAGGAACCAGCCGGCGGGCGTGGTTGCGGCGGCGTTGCTGTTCGGCGCGCTGCACAAGGGGACGGCGGATCTGGACCTCGAGACCGAGCACGTCACGCGCGAGCTGTCGCTGGTGTTGCAGGCGCTGATTATTCTGTCGGTTTCGGCGGACGGGCTCTGGGCCTGGATGAAGAAACGGAGCGCGGCATGACCTGGGACCTTGCCGCGTCCACGCTGCGGGTTTCGACGCCGCTGATTTTCGCGGCGCTGGGGGGAATGTTCAGCGAACGCTCGGGCGTCATTAATATTGCGCTGGAAGGGTTGATGCTGATCGGGGCATTTGCCGCGGCGGTGGGAACACTGGTGACCCATTCGCCGTGGATCGGCTCAGCGCTGGGAATGGCGGCAGGTGTGCTGCTGGCGGCGGTGTATGCGTTGTTTGTGATTCGGTTGCGGGCGAATCAGATCGTGGCTGGGGTGGCGATCAACATGCTGGCGATGGGGCTGACGCCGTTCATGTGCAAAATCCTCTACGATGTCACGGGGTCGACCCCGTCCATCCCGCTGAGCGATCGGTTTCAATCCGCGCCGCTGTACTTGTGTTGGGTGCTGGTGGCCGCGTGTGTGTTGTGGATGAAATACACGCCGACCGGGCTATGGGTGAGTTTCGCCGGGGAACATCCTGAGGCGCTCGATGCGGCGGGGATCCGCGTCAATCGCGTGCGGTGGATGGCGGTGCTGGTCAGCGGCGCGCTGGCGGGAATGGGCGGGGCATCGCTGTCGATTTTTCTGTCGTCGTCGTTCTCGCGCGACATGACGGCGGGGCGGGGGTTCATGGCGCTGGCGGCGCTGATTTTCGGGAAATGGAAGCCGCTGCCGACAGCCCTGGCGTGTCTGCTGTTCGGGTTTGCCGACGCAGTGCAAATCCGGCTGCAGGGCGTGGCGGTGTGGGGCGGACATCCGGTGCCCGTTCAATTCATCCAGATTCTGCCGTATCTGGTGACGATCTTAGTGCTGGCTGGTTTCGTTGGCCGCTCACGTCCGCCGAAGGCTGCCGGCACGGTGTTTGAGAAGGGGTAGGGATTTTGGCTCGCCCCCCAAACGCTTGTCAGAGCAGCCGTGTAGTCTTGGAGGTGGGTGTCAGAATCGACCGTTTTCCGCCGCGATCGCAAGCACAGAATGCCTGATTTCATTGGCGATTCAAGCTAAATCGCCGCAACCCAACTATACCCTTCTTAACTCTTTTGGTGTCCGCTACGCAGATGGATCGCCTGACGTTCCGCCATCCTCGGCTCGCACCCGCAACCTGAACTTGTCCCGACGCAGGAAATGGAAGCGCAACCGGGGATGGTACACCGAGTCGTGAACGACGCTTCGGTTGTTGTTTCGTTGCCGTTTGGTCCTCACGGCTGCGCTGATTGAATTGCTGATCTCCAAATTAGGACACCCTCATTACGGAGACGAGATACGATAATACCGTGCGCCCGTCGTCGTGTTCGTCGCGCCGCCCACGTCCAGATAATTGGTCGTGGCGGTGGTGACGACGATATTGGCCAGGTTCGCGAAACCGGCCGTTGAGTAGCTGCCGTCGGCCGCGCCCGTGGTGACCTGCACATGGTTGTTCGTCGTGCCGCTTGTGTTCCAGGTGATCAAGATGTCATTGTTGCCATCCACGCCGCTGTTGGTGCGCACGATCGACGTGATCTGGAACGGAGGAGCCGGTGGCACGATGTCCAGAACACTCGCCGCGCTGGGAATGCCGTTAACGAACATTGTCACCAGCACATAGCCGGGCGGGAAATTGGTCACCGATGCGGAGGTGAACGTATTCGTGGACCAGGTCGTGGACAGCAGGAACATCGTCTGTTCGTTCCCCAGACTCTCCAATTGCACGACCGGATAGTCGCCCGGCGAGTCTTGACAATTATTGCCGCCCGAACCTTCGGAAATACCACGGAATTGGGAACCGGTGAGCACCAGACTGCTGCCGAGGCTCAGTGGCAAGGTAAACGGGGCAATCTGTGGCTGCCAAGTTGAACTGAAACCCAGTCCAACATTGTACAACTCCGCGCCGGCAATCGGACCGATGCCGTTGCCGCCGGAGCCCGCCGCGACCAGCACCATCCCATTCGGCAGCAACGTCGCCGTGTGCTCCAACCGTGCGGCGTTGAGCGAGCCGGTCGCCGTCCAAGTCCCGATGGCGGGATTATACAACTCCGCGCTGGTAAGATAATCGTTCGGTCCTCCAAGGCCTCCCGCGACCAGGACCATGCCATTGGGCAGCAACGTCGCCGTGTCATAAGCCCGCCCGGTGTTGAGCGAGCCGGTCGTTGTCCAGGTCCCGTTGGCGGGATTATACAACTCCGCGCTGGTAAGAAAACCGCTTGATCCTTCCCCCCCCGCGACCAGGACCATCCCATTGGGCAGCAACGTCGCCGTGTGAAGAAACCGTGCGGTGTTGAGCGAGCCGGTCGCCGTCCAGGTCCCGTTGGCGGGATTATACAACTCCGCGCTGGTAAGCTCGTCGCTGGAGTCGTTGTATCCCCCCGCGACCAGCACCATGCCATTGGGCAGCAACGTCGCCGTGTGGGCCCGCCGTGCGGTGTTGAGCGAGCCGGTCGCCGTCCAGGTCCCGTTGGCGGGATCATACAACTCCGCGCTGGTAAGCTCGTCACTCCCGTCGTTGAGGCCTCCCGCGACCAGCACCAGGCCATTCGGCAGCAACGTCGCTGTGTGATTACCCCGGGCCGTATTCAGCGAGCCGGTCGCCGTCCATGTCCCGTTGGCCGGATTATACAACTCTGCACTGGTAAAATAACCGCTGCCGAGGCCAAAGCCCCCCGCGACCAGCACCAGGCCATTGGACAGCAACGTCGCTGTGGCTCCAAACCGTGCGGTGTTGAGCGAGCCGGTCGTTGTCCAGGTCCCGTTGGCGGGATTATACAACTCCGCGCTAGCAGTGCTAGGATAGATGCCACCGAAGGCGGGGGTAAATCCCCCCGCGACCAGCACCAGGCCATTAGGTAGCAACGTCGCCGTGTGTCCATACCGAGCGGTGTTGAGCGAGCCGGTCGCCGTCCAGGTCCCGTTGGCGGGATTATACAACTCCGCGCTGGTAAGCGCACCGCTTGATCCCGAGCCGCCCGCGACCAACACCATGCCATTGGGCAGTAACGTCGCCGTGTGATAATCCCGGGCCGTATTCAGCGAGCCGGTCGCCGTCCACGTCCCGTTGGCCGGATTATACAACTCCGCGCTGGTAAGCGCACCGCTTGATCCCGAGCCGCCCGCGACCAGCACCATGCCATTGGGCAGCAACGTCGCTGTGTGTTGAGTGCGTGCGGTGTTGAGCGAGCTGGTCGTTGTCCAGGTCCCGTTGGCCGGATTATACAACTCCGCGCTGGTAAGCGCACCGCTTGATCCCGAGCCGCCCGCGACCAGCACCATCCCATTGGGCAGCAACGTCGCCGTGTGGCACTGGCGTGCGGTGTTGAGCGACCCGGTCGCCGTCCAGGTCCCATTGGCCGGATTATACAACTCCGCGCTGGAAAGAGCACCGCTTGATCCATAGCCCCCCGCGACCAGCACCATGCCATTGGGCAGCAACGTCGCCGTGTGGCACTGGCGTGCGGTGTTGAGCGACCCGGTCGCCGTCCAGGTCCCGTTGGCGGGATTATACAACTCCGCGCTGGAAAGAGCACCGCTTGATCCATAGCCCCCCGCGACCAGCACCATGCCATTGGTCAGCAACGTCGCCGTGTGCCAACAGCGTGCGGTGTTGAGCGAGCCGGTCGTTGTCCAGGTCCCGTTGGCCGGATTATACAACTCCGCGCTGGTAAGCGCACCTCTTGATCCCGAGCCCCCCGCGACCAGCACCATGCCATTGGTCAGCAACGTCGCCGTGTGTCCACACCGTGCGGTGTTGAGCGAGCCGGTCGCCGTCCAGGTCCCGTTGGCGGGATTATACAACTCCGTGCCGGTAAGAACATTGCCCGCCCCGCCGACATAGCCCCCCGCGACCAGCACCATGCCATTGGGCAGCAACGTCGCCGTGTGTTCATACCGTGCGGTGTTGAGCGAGCCGGTCGCGACCCAGGAATTGGGTTGCTGGCTCTTAGCCTCGTGAACGACCGATAGATTGAGCGCCAGCGCGGCCAGCGCCGGTGCGAGTGAAAGGATTTTGTGTGTGGCTGTTTTCATCATGTCTCCTGGCGTGCGGACGGCACGCGATGCAAGTGGTTGGTTGAATGGGCGGGTGCCGAGTGAAGATGGCAGGCCCGCTGAGATTGGAGATCGGCTGGAAGGCAACAGGGGTCAGGGAAGCGTTCGGTACCGGACACGCCGCTTACAACCAATGTTTGGTTCGAGCCCATTCTCGCGCCGACTCGAACCCAAAACACGCTGACGAGCGTCGTGGCTACGTCACCTCGCCGGTTGTGAAGACTTTCACAAAGGCAGCGGTCTGTCAAGGCCAATCTGACCTCTTTCCAAGCAAATTCGGGCACTCCAAGGCTGGCTCAAGATGTAAGGGGCTTCGTAAATCTTGTTCGGGGAGGTTATCGTTTCACAAGACGAGCGACGGTAACACCGACCTCAACATCCGTGCTCTGTCAGCCCGATACCCTTGAACTCTCCCAACAACGTCCCAAAACATCACCCTTTGAAGCACGCGGGCTTCGCCAGCCCACCACCATCAGCAGAGGTTCCCCAATTAAGAAGCCGCTAACCCCGGCGCCCATCTTCACAACATTCGGCCTTTCTTCCGTGCATTCGTCATTTTGGAGGCGTGTATTGAACACAACAAACGGGCGAGACGCCCGTTGTACTGGGCAGACGTCACGGCACAGGCGAGACGCACTATGCAACTGGGCAAACGGGCGAGACCCCGATCTCGGAATCGGGGCAGGCAGCCCGTTCTACTGGGCGGGCGGAGAGGATGGGGGAGTGAACGGGCAAGATGCCCGTTCCACTTTGCAGGCGCCACGACACAGGCGGGACGCCCCCGATGACGGAATCGGGGCAGGCCTATGCAACTGGGCAAACGGGCGAGACGCCCGTTCTACTGGGCAGGCGGGGCATATTTTTATACGTGATTGCATTTTGTGCTTGACGTGGGTATTCGCATACGATATGGTTCGCGGTGTTGTTGACGCAAACGGTCTTTGACATAGGGATCGGTTCGCGATTCACGATTCACGATTCACGATTCACGATTCATGGTTGGGGCGGCGGCGGGTCGTTCGACCCGGGTCGCCGCGTGAGGCTCGCGGCTTGGAAACGGCAAAGCGGCGACTGGTCGCCGCACTCCAAAGGGAGGGGGGGCGCAAGAAGGCGTTTTTGCGACCTCGGCAGGACATGGTCGCTTCTCGCAGACTCGATTTTGCCAAACAAACCCAACTTTTCCGGATCGAAATTGCGAATGGATGTGATTGGGAAACAATCGGTTGTGTATATTTGAGAGCCGAAATTTCGGTGGGTTCGTTTTGTTTTTTCGGGGCCTGTTTGAGCCGAATCGGCGAGGGATTGAGTGGTTTTGTGGGGCCGGATTGGGTTTGTTTTGGGTTCGGTGTGCTTCTGGACGCGCTGCGAGATGACGCGGAGATGGGGCGAGCGCATGTGACTGGGCTTTCAGGATATTGCGGATCGACCGAATAGCGAACAGGTTTTAGTCTTGCCTTTCGGTGGATGGGAATCTCTAATCGGCGCGTCACCCGTAAGGAGGCTTGATCATGAAACGTACAGTCACGAACGTTGCGGTTTTGGTGGCGGTGTTGGTGTTGGGGGCCGGCTGCGCCACTTCCAACTCCGGCACCGGAAAACAAAAGGCTGCGGCCGCACCGGCGCCTCAAGTTGCATCACCGGCGGTCGCCGCTCCCCAGTAGGCGAGCCGGTTTCGCCATCACCGCATCCGTTTCGCGGTGACACTTGCCGAAAATGAAAGAGGGTGTCACGCTCACTTCTTGCGTAACACCCTCTCGTTCAACCACAAAGTTTGGTGCGCCGTGCAGGAATCGAACCTACAACCTAGTGATTAAGAGTCACTTGCTCTGCCAATTGAGCTAACGGCGCACGCGTTTGCAAGCGGGGTAAACTACCAAAGCGGGCCGGCAAACGCAAGAAACGGTTTGCCGCAGTCACGGCAGCGAAATTTGGATGCGGTAGAACTCCTGAGGCGGGAGGGCGTTCGTGTCGGAGATCGTGGTCTGGTTGTTATTGGTCGTGAGAATCGTATAGGTAGTGAGCGGCGACCAGACACCGTCGACCAGATCCGTGGTGAAGAGCGGTGTGTAGGTGCGGCCACCAACCACCGGCAGGAACTGCAGGTCCTGGTCGGCCGGTTGGTTGGTATCGGTGAAGATGGTGAGCAGGAACACGGACGAAGGATTGGTCGGGTCGAGGCCGGCTACGTACTTGAACAGGTTGTTCTGGCCGGTGCCATCGGCATCGGCGCCCGCTGCGGCGTTCTGGTTGGTGGTGCTGCCGAAATATTGGATTTGCCAGGCCTGAAACGGCGTCAACACGGTGATGTAGTTGGATTGCGTGTTGGTGCTGGAGCCGCCCGCACCGGTGACGGTCTCGGTGACGGAGTAGACGCCGGCCGTGTCATAGGCATAGACGACGCTGTTGGTGGTGACATTCGTGGTGCCGCCATCACCGAAACTCCAGAACCGGTTGGTGATGTTGCCGGTCGAGGTGTCGGTGAAGGTGACGGTCAGCGGCGCGACGCCGTTGGTGGGCATTCCGCTGAAACTGGCCGTGATGCCGGCGCACCCCCCGCCACCATCGACGTAGCAGGGAAGCCCCGCGATGGTGAGAGTGTAACTGGGACAGTAGAAGCCGGTGTTGACGGCGTTGACGACCACGGTGAAATTGGTATTGGCCGGCACGCTGAAGGAAAAGCTGCCGCTGCCAACGGGACTGCTGCCCAAGTCAGCCAGATAACCCGAGCAAAGGCTGCTGGGATTGAACGTGCCAAGGTACGACTCCGCGAAAATGGCGGTACTGCCCGATCCGCTACACGACGTGGAAAGCGTCACGGTAACACAGACAACGCTGGCACTGGTGTTGGTGAAGGAGTAGGCGTTGTAGGCACGCGATCCCGAGGTTGTAAAGTAGCCCGGACAAGATTTCGCCGCGTTGCAGGTGCTGACGGTGCCATTTCGTGTCAACCTTCCGGTCTGCTTCGGGCTGCTGGCGCTCAAGCCACCGGAGATCTGCCTAGTCTGGCACGACGTGCAGGTGGGCAAAGCGGTCATGTTGGTCGCGGAACCGCCGGCATAGGTCAACACCAACGACAAAGAGACAGGCGTGCCGCAGACGAAGGACGGTGAGGTGCTGATTTGAAACGGGGTGGTGTTGGTGGCAAACAAACTGGGGGCGATATTCGGGTACGAGGAAATGGGCTGTGTGATGGTGACTCCGTCCGTGCCGCTGGAGAGCGTGGCGTTCACCGTGGCGGCAGTGGCGACGCCGATATTCTGGACGATCAAGCTGAGAAGATTACACTCGTCGGCGTCAATGACGCCGTTGCCATTGCCGCCGCTGATGATGGAGCCGGTGAGCACAAGGTAGGCGTTCGTTAGCGGGCCGTCGAGGGCATCGATCAGGTTGGTGCCGGTCGGCGTGCCCCAGCCGGTGCACAGGTCGTAGCCGGTCAGCGCGACATAGGCGTTGGGGCTGTTGCTCCATTCGTTATTGCCGGTGGTGGTATCATGGAAGCACGCGCTATAGCTTGTCCCCGTGCCGATTGCGTACAAAGCCGGGTTCAGGAAGCCAGCGGGCGACTTGCCGTTGGCCGTACCCTGCTGGTTGACCAGCGCAGTGAACGCCGCCCACAACGGCGTTGCGCAGCTTGTCCCGCCAAACCAGTTGGTAGTACCGTCGCCGTAGGCGACGAAGACATGGTCCGCAGTCAGGGCGACATCGGGGAAATTACGCCCCGTCGTCGAGCCCAAGTTATTGGTGCTGACGCCTTGCTGCCAGGTTGGTATCGCATAGTAGGCGCTGTACCCGCCGCTGCTGCCGATGCCGTTTTCGGAAGAGCCGTATTCCACACCCCAGTTCCAAACGGTTTCGGAGACCCAGTCGTTGGTGGGACCAGCCGTGGATAACGTGGTCCCGCCGACACTGGTAACGTAGACGCTCTCCGCGGGCGTGGCAAACCCACTCGCGCTGTCGGCGGTCGAGCCGGGATACGCATCGCTATCGCCCGACGCCACGAAAAACGACTGCCCCTGGGAGGCCATCTGAATGAAGATGTTGTCGGTCGACGTACTCGGGCCGCCGCTCCAGCCCCATGAACAACTGATCTGGCTGGCGGCATTGTCATCGGCGATGCGGCTCAGGACATCGTTGGGAATAAAATTGCTCGGATTGCCCTCGTAGAGAAACAACTTGGAGATCCCCGGCGCCATGGAGTTGACCATTTCAATGTCCAGCGATACCTCGCCGTTGCCGCTGAGCGTGCCGGTCGTGGGGACGCCACTGAAGCTATCCAGGAGGATATTCGTCAGCGTAATCGCCGGGATCCCCGCCAGCGTTTCATAGCGCGTGATATCGGACGGGTAGTAACCATCGAACTGCACCAGCGCAACGTTCTGGCCGGCACCCGTCAGGAGACTGCCCGGAACGTAAGCCGCCCGGAAATCGTTCCCGATGTACTCACCGCCCATCGAACCCGCATTGGGCTTCGGCCTGGAACTTCGTTGAGTCGCCGCGCCGATGTGACTGTTGGGATGTGGCTGGGCATAGTTGTTCAGTCCGCTAACGTCGACGATCCTCAAACCCGACGGCACCGATGGCTCGGCATCCGGCGCATAGAACTTCCGCGCCTGTCTCGGGTGTTGATATTCGAACAGCCTGACCTGAAAAGCCTTCTCCACATTCCCGACGGCTGCGTTCACGTCGAGTAGCAAACGATTGGGGTGTGTGGTCACCACTTGAAAGCCGCTCGCCTTGGCGAAAGCAATGACCCTCTCGTAGTCTTGCTCGGTCGGACCAAGCTTTGCGGCGAACTGTTCCGGCGTCAGATACTGATGGAAAACGGGGCTGGCAGGGTCGTAGAGCTTCTGGAGGAAAGCTTTGGCGGCATCCGCGTCACGCAACGGCAATCCGATGGCCAGATACAACGTATTGGTGGCGGCAACCCGGCGAATCGGTTGCAGGTTCAGATCTTTGACAGCCTGCGGGACATGACCGCTCAAGACCTGCCGTTGGGCGAAAGCAGGGGTAAGAGTCACCGTGATAAAGAAAACAAACAGGGCGCAACCCAAGGAGCGCACGTCCTGGCGCGCAACGGCTATGGCGTTCTGTCTCACGCGGCACCCTGTAGTCTAGCTTATCGGGGCCGCAAAGGCAATACGAGGACCGGGCATTCGCGCGGAAATGCCCGGTCGTCATCGGCTTGCGTTGTCACTTCGCCATGTAGCGAATGAGATCGACGCAACGATACGAGTAGCCCCACTCGTTGTCGTACCAGCCTACAAGCTTGAAAAACCTGCTGTTGAGCTCGATGCCGCTGCCGGCGTCGAAGATGCTCGAGTGGGCGTCGTGAATAAAGTCGGTGGAAACCACCTCGTCCTCGGTATACGCGAGGATGCCTTTGAGGTACGTCTCGCTGGCCTTCTTCATCGCCGCGCTGATCTCCTGATAACTGGTTGGCTTGACCGTCCTCACGGTGAGATCGACGACGCTAACGGTCGGCGTCGGCACGCGGAACGACATGCCCGTGAGCTTGCCTTTCACTTCGGGAATGGCGAGGCCAACGGCCTTCGCGGCACCCGTCGTGGACGGAATGATGTTTTGCGCCGCCGTCCGGCCGCCCTTCCAATCCTTGCGGGACGGACCGTCCACCGTCTTCTGCGTGGCGGTGTAACTGTGGATCGTGGTCATCAAGCCCTCCTCGACGCCGAAGCCCTCCTTCAGAAGAACGTGGACCATCGGCGCGAGGCAGTTGGTCGTGCAGCTCGCATTGGAAACGATGTGATGCTTGGACGGATCGTACTTGGTGTGGTTGACCCCCAGCACGATGGTGATGTCCTCGCCCTTGGCGGGGGCGGTGATGAGCACCTTCTTCGCGCCCGCGTCGAGATGACCTTTCGCCTTCGTCGCGTCGGTGAACAACCCCGTGGACTCGACGACGAGTTCCACGCCGAGCGCCTTCCACGGGAGCGCCGCCGGGCCTTCCTTGACGGCGAGACATTTGACCTTGTGGCCGTTGACCCCGACACTGGTGTCGGGGTTGACGACCAGCGTGTCGTCTTCCGCCACGGTCGGGCTGGATTTCTCGCTGGAAACCGTGCCCTGGAACCGGCCCTGGGTCGAGTCATACTTCAGCAGGTACGCCAGGTTGTCGGCGGGAACGATGTCGTTGACCGCCACCACCTCGATCTCCTTGCCCAACAAGCCCTGGTCACAAATCGCGCGGAAGACCAGGCGTCCGATTCGTCCGAAACCATTGATGCCTACTTTGATTGCCATGTATAATTCTCCTCATTATCATTAGCGCAACTACGGGGCAAAACTTCCAGAGAAAGCACGAACTGCCATAGCTCGCAGTGCCACCGAAATCGTAAGCCATCCCTCCACGGCCGTCAAACGGAAAACCGTCCGTTGACACGCCCGCCGCGTTGGGCTTCGTTTCGCCAAGTGCCATTGCCGCCGGACTCGAATTAAACAAAATGCCGGTGGTACAGCGTGCGCCCTCCTGCCTCTCAAACGGTGTGGTCAGGTGGCCAGAAGGTCGATCGCTGACTCGAGTTTGGCGCGAATGCCGGACAAGCGGGCGGGATCGGCGATCTTCTTGCCGAGCTGGTCCTGCACGTAAAATGTATCAATGGCCGCACCCTTTTCGGTGGAGACTTTGGCGAAGCTGATATCGAGGTTCAATTCACTGAGTGTGTGGGTGATCGTGTAGAGCAGACCGAGCCGGTCCTCCGTTTGGACCTCGACAATCGTCCGTCCCTTGCTGATCTCGTTGTCGAAACGGATCAGCGTCGGGATGCGCACCTCGCGAATCTTCGGCGCGACGCCGCGAATCGCCCGCAGCCGTTGCAACAGGTCCGCAAACTCGATCTTCTCGCGATCACTCAGCATCCGTTCGAGCATTCCTTCCGCTGTCTGGATGGCCCGTTGGTCCGTGACCGCGGCGAGATTCTTGTCGCAGACGTCGAACACGTCGAGGACCACGTGGTCGCCGCGCGTGTAGACGTTGGCGCGCAGGATGTTCAGCTCCGCCGACGCAAGCGACCCGCAAATCTTCGAGAACAACCCCAACCGGTCCCAGGTGCAGATGGATACCTGGGAGTATCCTTGCGCCTCGAAGGATTGCCAGTCGACGACCGGCACCAGCGCTTCTTCGGCTTCCTCGACTTCGAGTTGCCGCATCAGGAACCGGTGGATTACCATCAGATGGCGTGTGATCTCTCCCGCACTGGTGTTGATGTAGTAGCTCGCGGGCATCAGCTCGAAATGCGAATAGATCTCCTCCAGCGGCAACTTGTCTTTGAGCTCCGCGCTCACCTGGCCATACAGTTGTTCGATGCGCCGGGAAAGAATATCGCGCACGCGTTCGGCCCCGGAGAGGGTTTGCTTCGTTCGCCGGTACAACTCCCACAGCAGGGCTTCCTTCCACTCGGTCCATGTCTTGAGGCTGGTGCCGGCCGCGTCGGCGAACGTCAGCAACATCAACGCGTTGAGGCTGACCTCTTCCTTCACGATGTGGGCCGCGGCGTCGATGGTGGCCTGGTCGTCGATGTCGCGGCGCTGGGAGAGCATCGAGAGCTTCAGATGGTCGCGCACGAGAAACAGCAACTGCGCGGTCTCGTCGGCGTCCAGACGCAATCGTTGGGCGACCCGCCGCGCCATTTCCAGGCTGGCTTCGGCATGGTGTTCGATGTTGGCCGCCTTGCCCACGTCGTGCAGCAGCAGCGCCAGATACAACACATGCGGGCGCTCGAGGTGTTGGAAGATCTTTTTGTAGCTGGCGTGCGGCGGTTCCGTGGCATCGATAATCCGGTCGAGGTTCTCGATCACCTGCAACGTATGTTCGTCGGCGGTGTAGCGGTGAAAGAACTCGTGCTGGACCAGGCAGGTGAGCCGGCCGAACTCGGGAATGTACTTGCCGAGGAACTCGACCTCGTGCATCCGGCGGAGGATGCGGGCGACCTGTCCCTTGCGCTGCAGGATCGCCAGAAACACGTCGCGGGCCTGCGGTGAGAACCGAAGCGAGCGGTTGATCAGGTTCAGATTTTGGCGAATCTGCGACCGCAACTCGGGGCTCAACTCCACGTCGCGTTGCTGCACGTAATGAAACACGCGGATCAGCCGCAACGGATCCTGCTTGAAAATCGTCGGGGTGCTGGCGGAGATCAGCCCGTCCTGCAAGAGGAACCCGTCGATCTCTTCCGGTTTGCGCGAGCGCCGCAGCAGGGAGCCGAGCCGCGACGATTTCGACGGCTTGAGCGCCATGCGGTCGGCCAGCGCGTTGGTCAGCAGGAATATGTTGCGCGAGTGCATGTAGTAATCGCGCATGAACGCCTCGGTGCGTCGCAGCAAGTCGTGATGCCGGTAGCCGAATTCGGTGGCAATCTGTGGCTGGAGACCGAGGCCGATGACATCGCAACAGCGGTTGGTCATGTAATGCATCGCGTTGCGGACCCGCAGAATGAAATCGTAGGCCGCGTCGAGCTGGCGATGTTCGGTCGATTCCACGAACCCGAGCTGCCGCAATTCCGAAAGCTTCCGGCAGCCGTGCTTGAAGAACGCCATCCAGATCAGGTTCTGGAAGTCGCGCAACCCGCCGCAGCCGGCCTTCACATTGGGTTCCTGCAGGTACACCGTGTCGCCGTGCTTCTCGTGGCGGGCACGCTGGTCTTCCATGCGCGCCGCGATGTATTCGGCTTCGTGGCCCTTGACGCAGCTCTTGATCAGCGCTTGTTCAAATGACTCGTAACCCTTTTCGTTGCCGACGAGCAGGCGGGATTCGATCATCGACGTTTTCGATTGCATGTCCTTGTTGGCCTGGGTGACGGCGTCGTTTATCGAGCGGGTCGAATGACCGACCTTCAGGCCGACGTCCCACAGCATGTACAGGACCTGCTCGACCATTTCTTTGAGATAGGGATGGTGCGCCGTGGCCTCCGACGGCGAGTCGTGCAGGAACATGATGTCGATGTCGGAATACGGGCTGAGCTCGCCTCGTCCGTAGCCGCCGATGGCGACCAGCGACACAGGCACTGTGGCGTCTGGGTGCGCCTGTCGATAGTTCTCATCGGCGGCCCGGAACACGTGGCGGAGCACTACATCCATCACGTGGGCCCGGCCCTGGGCGATTTCGCGTCCGCCCGCCCCCGCGTGGTGCAACAGGCGCAGGCGGTGCTCTTCGACCTTCAGGAATTTCTTGTAGACGTTCAGTACCTCAGTCGGGCGCGCGCCGGACTTCAGGACGAGGCGTTCTTCAGCATGGCGGAGCACTTTTTCCAAGTAGCCCAGTTGGGACATGGAGCAACAATACGGGACAACATGAATGCGGGCAAGTTGAAACGCCATCGTTGCAAGTGCTTCGATACCAACCAACTATATTGCTGCCAAATTGTCACCGAGCACCGGTTGACAAGACGGCTTCTTGGGCTATCGTATGAGACGTTTTCCACCCTTCGAGGAGGGGGTATTCAATGACGTTACGACACAGAAAACCAGATCCTCTTGCGGATGTTTTTCGATCCCAGCAAGAGGAAATTAGAAAGTACAAGTGGATCGAAAGCGAGAAAGTCGGCCGGGACATTGGTTGGGAACGCGCGGCGCGGGAGTGGATGCAACACCATTTTCCGGGCTGGAAGCGAGACCGTTGGAATCGTTTCGTGGAAGAAGCGCTTCGTAGCCAGGACTGCCTGAACTAAACTCGCCTTCACCCATAGAAAGCGCGCAGGAACGTCGCTTTCTCCAAGCGATACAGCATTGCGAACAGGGATTGACCCGTGTACCCTGTTCGCATGCTGAAGCTCGGAGTCAACATCGATCATGTTGCCACACTACGGCAAGCACGCTACCGTTCTGCCCACGAACTGTCTGGGGCGACTCCCGAACCGGATCCGGTCTGGGCGGCCATTGAGTCGGAGTTGGCCGGTGCTGAGGCGATCACCGTCCATCTGCGCGAAGACCGCCGCCACATTCAAGACCGCGATGTGCGATTGATTCGACAAACCATTCGCACGCGCCTGAACCTCGAAATGGCCGACGTGGCCGAGATTGTCGCCATCGCGGAGGAAGTGAAACCCGACGAAGTGTGCCTTGTGCCGGAAAACCGGCGGGAGGTCACGACCGAGGGCGGGCTGAACGTGGCCGGCGCGTCGAAGTCGCTTGCGGGCACAGTGGCACGCCTGAGGAAAGCCGGGATCGCGGTCAGCCTGTTTGTGGACCCCCATGAACGCCAAATCAAGGCGAGCGCTGATGCCGGGGCAGACTTTGTCGAGTTGCACACGGGCACATATGCGAACGCGCGCAACGAGGCCGAGCAGGCTGCGGAAATCAAGAAGCTGGTGGCGGCATCGCAACTGGCTCACAAACTCGGGTTGCGAGTCAATGCCGGGCACGGGCTGAACTATCAGAACACCACGGGAATTCTCGCAGTCCCGCACCTGGAGACGCTGAACACGGGTCACTCGATCATCTCCCGTGCATTGTTCGTGGGGTTACGGCAGGCGATCGCCGAGATGCTGGCATTGATGGCGCCGTACACGAAATGAATCGCGAAGGCACGAACATACTCGGCACCGGCGTCGACATCATCGAAACCGCCCGCATTCAGGATTCACTGGACAGGTTTGGCGAGCGGTTCCTGAATCGTTGTTTCTGGCCTGAGGAGATTGCGTACTGCAACGGGATGAAGTTTCCGGCGTTGCATTTCGCCGCGCGGTTTGCGGCGAAGGAGGCCATATCGAAGGCGTTCGGCACCGGCATTGGACACCACCTCGGCTGGAAGGACATGGAGATCCGCAAGCGCGACAGCGGCGAGCCCTATGCCGTGCTCCACGGTAAAGGGGTGGAACTGGCCGCGGCGCGCGGTGTCACGACCGTATTTGTCAGTATGTCCCATTGCAAAGACTACGCCGCGGCGCACGCCGTGATCACGGGGCACGGGCCGCCGTCAACGGGCGCGGAACAGTAACACCGACCCGACGCAGGCGAAGATCGCATTGGTCGTCCATGCCGCAGCCACGGGTGGAATGCGTCCGCCATCTCCCAGCGCGAGCGTGATGTTGTTGAGGAAATAGAATGCCACCACGAGCGTGAGAGCTGTGCCCACCCCTAGCAGCGGTCCGCTACGGCTTACTCGTATGCCCAAGGGGATCCCCATGAGCACGACAATAAGACAGGTCAGGGGGAACGCATAGCGGGTTTGAAGCCTGACCTCGTATTTGGCCAGACCCGTGAGATGCTTGGCAGCACGCTGTGTACGGATATAACGGCGCAGCTCGCCCGTCGTCAGGTCGTCGGGGTTCTTCCCCTCGACGGCGAGCCGGCTCGGTGATTCCTTGAACGCGGGGAAGTTCGTTTCGGCCACGCGGATGGGACGAACCGGGCTCTCTCGATGATCGTACAGATCGGCATTGAAGAAATGCCATTGGTGGTCGATCCAACGCGCCCGCTCGGCGTACACATCGAGGTCCGGCGTGCCGTCGGCATTTCGGTCGTGGACTTCCACCGTGTCCATCTCCGACCCGCGGGTGTCGAACCGCCGGGCATACCAGTCGCGGCGTTCGATGGTGTTGACAAAAAAGAAATTCTCCAGCACATCCGGCTGGCGCTTGCCTCTGACGACCGCCCGCAACGCATCCGCTTTCTCATGCGCGTGGGGGACGAACAGCTCGTTGACGATGAAGACCACGATGGAAGCTGCCGCACCGATCGCCAGCATCGGCAGGATGAAACGCAAGAGGCTGATGCCGCTGGCGCGGATGGCGATCAATTCGTTGTACTTGCTAAGGTTGGCGAGGCAGAACAACAGTCCCAGCAGCAGGGCCATGGGCATGATCAGCACGAACATCTCGGGAAAGAGAATGAGATAGTAATGAACGACCGTGCTAAAGCGGGCGTGGTAGGTGATGAAGTCGTCCAGTGTGCCGAACAAATCGATCACGATCATCAACATCGCAAAGGCGTCGAAACAATACAGCAGGGGCCAGGCGTATTCACGCAGCAGATATTTGTCGAGAATCCGCACGCACCGGAGATTAGGGAAAGGACCGCGCCGCCGCGAGAAAAAAGAGCGGCTCAACCCTTCAACTGGTAGACGGCCCGCGACACCCGCTGGGCCTCGGGCATGAGGTTGAGGACCCGCAGGATATAGCCCGTGCCCTTGCGGCTGTGGGGTTGCATCCGTTCGTTGTACAGGCGCGTCAGCTCATGAAAATGGACTGGCTCCTGTTGATTGCGCAGGATGTCGGCAATCACCAAGGGCGCCCCGACCACGGGAAGAAAGTAGCGCCGATCCACCGTGCCGCTGATTTCCGGGTGATGATCCAAGAGCACGGTCACCAACCGCGGGCGTTGACCGTTGAGGAAACTGAGCCCATCGGAAACACCGGCCAGGATCTTCTCGAAGGGCACGGGTTCTCGGGACGCATGGAGGAACTGCAAGATCTGTTTTTCAACCTGATTGAGCACCGGTGCCGGTAAAACGGAAAAGTAATCGTGCCGAAAAGCAATCCGTTCGAGCGTCTCGCTGAGCAACAGGAGCACCCCCCACGGTTGGTACCCACCAAGGATCGGCTCATTACCCCATTCCCCCAACTCGGCGGACGTTACCACGCAACTGCCGGCAAGGATGCGGTTGGCCCAATAGACCTCCTGGCTCTCCGCCACGGCGCGGGCAAGATGCGACCGCAGGGTTCCAATGGCTGATTCTTCGATCTGACGGACGCGCTCGCGGGTCACCCGAATCCGCATGTGGGCGATCTCTTGCAGCGTACGCCGCTTCATCTGGGGACGGAACAGCGGGTCGGTCAACCCGTATCGCTGCTCGATTACAAACACTTCCTGACTGTTGAGGAATTCCCGCAGCAGCGCGCGAAAATCGGCGACCTGACAGTTGCCAGCCTCGATGCGACGGGTCCAGTTGAAGAACCAGTGGACATTTTGCAGGGAAGCCACGCCGAAATTGGCGAGACTGAGGAGTTGTTCATCGCTCCAGTTTCGGAGGCGGCCAATATTCTTGACACCGGCCTCCTCAAGACAATGCACAACGCGGGTGCTCAGACCGGATGCGGCCACCGGCCAACTGTCGATTGCTTGGCGAGTAATTTTTTGAACTTGGAACTTATCCATTGCCAAAATGCACTCTATAGATTCGCCCCGACCTCACTACACTTTGTGTTTAGGGCACCCGTCACCCCTGCTGGTGGTGGTAACAAAACCGACAACCAGCTTAAATTCAAGTAAAATTCGGAATATGTAACGTGCCTTATGAATTAATGGCAGAAGATGCTACGGAACGTTTTTTTCTTCGCACGCAGTCAATATCGCGCTAAGATACGCATATGGAACCCGTTCTGTCGAAAATCACCGAAGATGCCTGCCGCACCCTCCAGGCGTTGGTGGCAGAAGAGACCACCTTTCAAAAGATCGCCGCTGCAGCCGTCGCCTCACTCCGGTCGGGCGGAAAAATCCTTGCCTGTGGCAATGGAGGCAGCGCCGCCGACGCCATGCATCTCACACAAGAATTGGTCGGGCGTTTCCGCGGCAATCGCCGTTCTCTCCCAGCCGTCAGTCTGGCCGCCGATCCGACCGCGTTGACCTGCATCGGCAACGATTTCGGTTTCGATAGCGTCTTTTCCCGCCAGATCGAGGGATTGGCCAACAAGAACGACCTTCTCGTATGCATGTCGACCAGCGGGAATTCTCCCAACGTACTTCGCGCGCTCGACGCGGCGAGGGCCAAAGGTGTCAAGACCGTGGCGCTCCTCGGCAAAGGCGGTGGAAAGGCAAAAGGCAAAGCCGACTTCGAAATCGTTGTCGCCAATTCTGACAGCGGGCGCGTCCAGGAAGCGCACACGCTGATTCTGCACGCGCTACTCGAAGTGATCGAGCGCGAGCTCGGCGCCTAGCTCATTTGCCGCCGGCCGGCGGAGGGGGCGGCGCCAACATCATCGGTGTGAGGTCTATCACTTGAGAGTTGGCGGGCGGCTGGTACACAAAGGTCGAATCCGGCACGGCTTGATTGAATTTCAGGTTCTTGAACTCCATCGCCATCACCAGGTTTGTCTGGGACTTGTCGTACTGCTCCAGCCGATGGACGAATCCGTCCGTCTGCCCGATGCACACGCGCACTTTCCCCACCGAGGCAGCAGTCGTTGCCGCCTGCTCGTTGGTCAACGCCGCTTGGTTGAACGTGCCCTCCAGGACGTACATCGGTTGCCCGCCGAGTTCCTTGGCCGCGGCCACGGTAAAGTCGCACATCCCCTTGGTGGTCTCCAATTGCTTGGCGGGATCGAACTGATCGAGTGCGCTCCCCTGCATGCCGGCCTGCGCCAGGGCATTGCTCCCGAGCTTGGTCATGTCCACTTTCAGGATCTGTTGCTGTGTTCCCATCGCCACCACCTGCCACATGACGCCGTCCTGGCCCAGGGTCATGGTCATTTGCCTGTGCTGGCCCATCGTCGTCATGTCGAGTTGCATCCGCACGCGATGCGGCGGTTTCTGCACCACCGAACCGGTCACCTCCATCTGGTTGCCAAACATGTTCCTGCTCTCGGTGTAATCCGCCGCCCATGACTTGTAGGCTGCCGTCTTCGACTCCGCAAAATCGATGATCTGCTGCGGCGTCTTCAGCCCCTGTGCGGAGGCGGCCGCGACGGACGCGGCGATGATGGCACAAGCGACCCAGCTAAGCGCAGTCTTATGATGAAGTTGCATGAGTGTCTCCTTAAATTGTTCTGGTGGCCGCAACCCTAGCACTCGATCGCACGCAGGGCAAGCGCCACACCGTTTCACGCCGTCGGACATCTGATCACTTGTTCTCACCGAACATCTCCGCGTCGATCACGCCCTCCGCGACCCGGGTCACGGGCCCGATCATCAGGATCGAGTAATCCTCGCCGATCTCGATGGCAATCACGCCTCCGGGCATGTGCACCGACACGGACCGGTCGCACAGCCCGATCCGATGCGCCACCGCCGCCGCCGCGCTGCTGCTGCTGCCCGACGCCAGCGTGTATCCCGCGCCGCGCTCCCAAATCTCGATCTGGATGTTCCGCCGGTCCCGCACCTTGAGAAATTGCACGTTGGTGCGGTTCGGAAAATCCGGGTGCGCCTCCAGCAGCGGCCCGAATCGCCGCGCCATCTCCGCATCGATCTCCCGCAGCGGCAGCACGCAATGCGGATTGCCGATCGTCGCCGCGCAGTACATGAACGCGTGCCCGTCCACCGTGATGGTTTCGTTGAGCACCTCGCGACGCGGCCCCGACACGGGAATCTCGTCGCTCCAAAAACTCACCCGACCCATCTCCACGCGCACCGAGCGACCCTTGTCGATCACCGTCGCCCGCACCACGCCGCCCGCCGTCTCGATGGCGAATTCCTCGTTGCCCACGAGTTTGCGGTCCCACAGATACCGCGAGAAAATCCGCAGTCCGTTCCCGCTCTTCTCCGCCTCGCTCCCGTCAGGGTTGAAAATGCGCAGCGCGCACTGGGCTTTCTTCGACGGCAGCGGACCCAGCAATATGCCGTCCGAGCCGACCCCGTAATTGCGGTGGCAGATGATCTTGATCCGTTCTGCTGTCAACGGCGAAGCCAGGTTCTTCGGATCGATCACGATGTAATCGTTCCCCAGCGCGTGATACTTGGAAAACTCCAGTGCCATGCCGCGACATTATCGCCCGTTACCCGAGGTTCAAAGCCCAAAATATGGTAGGACGTTCCTCGCAACGGCCCCTCCAACCGCCCCAAATTGGCTTCGTTTTTGGCTTCTCGACTCACAGTTTTCCACGCCGGCCCGCACGAAATCGAGGCGCGCGGGTAGCGCCGAGAAGGCGTCCGTGTCCTTTCGAGGCCCGAAGGGCGTAGCGAAGGGGGGCTGAGCGAAGCCAATTGGGTTCGTTTCGCAATCCATCTCCCCGTTCCCTCTTTACCCGGGAGGGCAAGGTTTACCCCGACTCCGAGGTCGAGGTCGGCCCCGCTGCCGTTCGCGGGGTCGGGTGAGTGGAAACTGCATGACGTAAGCCCGACCTCTAATCACACCAATCCGGCCCGCCAGTGGCCAAAACGAAGCCAATTTGACCCCATAAAACCACTCAATCCATCGCGGACTCTGCTCAAACAGGCCCCGAAAAAGCCGAAACAAACCCACTGCATTTTTGGCTCTAGCAAATTCACAACTGGCTAATTCCCAATCATATCCATCGTCGTTTTCGATCCGGAAGAATTGGCTTTGTTTGGCAAAATCGAGTCTGCGAGAAGCGACCATGTTGTGCCGAGGTCGCAAAACACTTTTTTGGATGCCATTCACCCCCTTGTAGCCGCGAATCTTATTCGCGGGCTCCGGAACCTGCGTCCGTCCACAAAACGCCGCCTCGCCGTCTCCTTTGGCCCCTGGCCACTCAGCCATTTAGCCACTCAGGCACTTGAACGCTCGGCACTTGAGACTCACGGCCCCATCTCCCATCAGCCATGGACCATCTTCCATTTTCAAAGAACAACTACTCCGCAAAGTGTATACCAATGCAATAAGTTGTCAACAGCAATATTATACACCATGACATACTCCGTCCGCCCGGTTGTCCTGTTGCACAGAGCGTCTCGCCTGTCTCTGCATGGTGGAGCGGGCGTCTCGCCCGCTTGCCTTGTCCCATCCTGCCCCCTGCCCGCTTCGCGCCCTTCGCGTCTTCGTGGTGAATACTCAGTCGCGGGAACTGGCGTCGCGCTTGATCATCAATGCATTTCACAACTTCCCCTCCGCAAACGCGGGGAGTCCGCGGCCAGCAACGGCCGTGGCTGAGTCTGCCCGCCCAAACCTCCGGCCACTTTGCCGGGACAATTGACCCCGCAAAATCCGCGTGTTTCTCGCGTCGCGTTGGACTAGTATCCGCCGCATGAGCAGGCGAAAGACACTGCGTCCCGCGACCCCGCAGGAACGCAAGCTGCGCCAGTTTAAGGTGCTGGCCCGCGTCAGCAGTGTCATCAATTCCACGCTCGAACCCAAGGAGGTCCTCAACCGCGTTCTGGCCGAGGCGGTACGGGTCATGCAGGCCACCAGCGGCTCACTGGTGTTCATCGATCCGCACACCCAACTTCTCGAGATCGAGGTGGCCATCGGCCTCAGCAAGCGCGCCCAACAAACCAAACTGGCCATCGGCCGCGGTGTCACCGGTTGGGTGGCCAAAATGGGCAAACCGGCCCGCGTCCCCGACGTCACCGCCGATCCGCGATATGTTTCCGTGCGGACGGATATTCGCAGCGAACTGGCCGTGCCGTTGCTCGTCGAAGGCGCGCTGATCGGCGTGCTCAACGTCGATTCGACCCGCCGCGATGCCTTCAGCGTCGAGGACGAGGAATTGCTGGTGGCCATCGCCCATCAATCCGCCCAGGTCATACAAAACTCATGGCTGTACCAGGCCGTGGCCCACAACGCCCGCCAGCTCGAATCGCTCTTCTCCGTCGCCCAGTCGATCCTGTCGTCGCTGAATCTCCAGGAAATCCTTCAGCGTGTGACCCAGGACGGGTGCCGGCTGATGGACACCAAGGTCTGCTCGCTGATGTTGCTCGATCCGACCCGTGAGTTCCTGGAGCTTCGCGCCTGCTACGGCGCCGGCGCCGAGTACCTGCAGAAACCGCCGTTGCCCGTGGACGACAGCGCCACTGGTTTCGTCATCCGCCGGCGCAAGCCGCTACGCGTGTACAACGTCGAGGAGCACGACGAATTTCGGCACACGGAAATGGCGCGGAAAGAAGGCCTGGTCTCGCTGCTGTCCGTCCCGTTGGTGGTGGGCGACACCGCCATCGGCGCGCTCAACGTGTACACCGCGGAACCGTACCGCTATTCGAATCAGGATGTGCGGACGCTGTCGGCGCTGGCCAGCCTGGCTGCCGTCGCCATCGAAAACGCCCGGCTCCACGAGCGGATCGTCGACGTGGAGGAGCAACTGCGCCGAAACGAACGGTTGAGCATGCTCGGGCTGCTCGCCGCCGAGGTCGCCCACGAGATCCGCAATCCGCTGACGGTAATGAAGATGCTGTTCCATTCGCTGGACCTGAAATTCCCGGCCGAAGACCCCCGCGCGCGCGACGCGGAGATCATGTCCGAGAAGATGGACCACCTGAACAAGATCGTCGATCAACTCCTCGGCTACGCGCGGTCCACCGAGCCGACGTTCGATTTGGTGGACGTGAACGAATTGCTCGACGATGTGTTGTTGTTGACGCGCGAGAAACTTCGCCTGCAGAAAATCCAGTTGCTGCGCAGGTTCGCCGTGGGATTGCCCAGGGTCCGCGCCGACCGCGGCCGGATCGAGCAGGCCTGTCTGAACCTCATTTTGAATGCCGCCGACGCGATGTCGGGTGGCGGAAAGCTGACCGTCGGCACCGCGTTTCAACCATCATCGCTGTCCATGAGCGGCAACCACGTCCTGCTGACGTTTACCGACACGGGGACGGGTATGGAGCCGGAAAAACAGAAGCAGCTTTTTCAGCCGTTTCTCACCACCAAAACGTGGGGCACGGGGCTCGGCCTGGCGATTGTCCAGAAAATCGTCGAGGCTCACCGCGGAAAGATCGAAGTCAAAAGCACCCCGAAAAAGGGCGCCACCTTCCGCATCCTGTTGCCGGTGTAACTCCGGCCCGTCGCGGCCCCAACCGCGCTACTTCTTCGGCGCGGTATCGGAGTCGGACGGAGACGACGCTTCCGACAGCTTCTTCAACAGCGCTTCCAGTTGCGGGTCGGCCGGTGCGCCGAGGTCGAGCGCCTTCTGGTAGTGGTACTTCGCCAGTTGCACGTTGGGCGTGTGCTGTTTGGCGTAGATGACGGCCAGGTTGAAATGCGCGTCGGCGTATTGCGGGTTGAGTTCGATCGCGCGCCGGATTTCCTGTTCACCGCCGGCGGACCAGCCTTTTTGGCTGAGGACGATGCCGAGGTAGTTGTGCGCTTCGGCATTATGCGGATCCAGCGCCACGGCGCGGGTCAGTTCGTTGAATGAGTCCTCAGTCAATCCCTTGCGATAGAACACGACCCCGAGCAGAGACCGCGTCTCCGCATCGTTCGGCGCCGAGGCGACCGCTTTGCGCAGGTAGTCCTCGGCTTCGTCGTACCGGTTCTGCTGGTAGCGGATCGCTCCGAGGCCGGAAAGGGCCACCACGTTTGTCGGGTCGATGTCGAGTACGCTGGAGTATTTGATTCCCGCTCGGTCCAGCTCTTTGAGAGCCAGCGCGGCGCGGGCTTCGTTGAGCAACTGGCGCTCGTTCGGGGCCGGCGGTGGCGGCGGAGGCGGCGGTGTGGCTGCCACCGTCTTCTTCGGAGAAGGCGTTCGTTGAGCCGGCGCGGGAGCCGGAGCCGGTGTTGGCGCGGGCGTTACCGATGCCGATGGCGCCGGCGCCGGCGCGTTTGTCGAAGTCACGGTCGGAGCCGGCTTGGGCGCGGCTGCCGGTGCCGCTGGCATCGGAGCGTTTGTCGAGGCCACGGCCGGCGCGGGGGCCGGCTTCGGTGCCGGTGCGTTGGTCGGCGTCGCGCTTGGCGCTGACGCCGGTATTGGCGCTGACACTGGCTTCGGCGCTGGGGCCGGAGCGTTTGTCGATGTCGCGGCGGAAGTCACCTTGGGCGCGGCCGCTGGAGCCGGTGCGTTGGTCGAGGTCACGGTCGGCGCCGGTGCGGGCGCGGGGGCCGGTTTGGGCGCCGGTGGCGGTGGCGTCTTCTCGACCGTCGCCACGGTCTTGGGTGGCGCATTTGTCTTAATGTTCTGCGGCGGCGCCGCAGGGGGCGGCGTCGGCGTCTCGGACTTCTTCGGCGATGTCAGAGTTGCCACCAGTTTGCCGCCACCGGATTCTTCCATGGCGGAAGCTGGCGGCATCGCCTCTTCGGGTTTGTTCTGTTCCTTGGCAACGGTCGTGGCGCGCTGATGAGGATGCCAGCCGCGAAGCTCGGGGATCGACGGGCCATTGGTGCCTTCTTCGCTTTCCCCGCCGCCGAGGGGTGCGGATGCCTTCCGATCGGCAATGATGCGCAGCAGCGCGTTTTCCTTGCGCAACTGGCGAATGATTTCGTCGTCCTTGTCCCCCGTGGCCTTGGCCGAGGCCAGCCGCTTGTTGGCATCCGTGATCTGGGCGATGACCGACTCATAGGAGCGGCGCACCTCGATGTTGTCCGCCTGCGCCTTCGTCAGCGATTGTTTGGTCGTGTCCAATTCGAGGCGCGTCTGCTGGAGTTGTTCCTTCGTCTGTTGCAATTCGCTGCGGGTCTGGGTGAGTTCGGCGCGCAACTGCAGCAGTTCGGGTGATTCGGCCGGGGGCGCAGGGGGCATTCCCGGCGGCGGAACGTGAGCGGCGCGCTCGCGCGCCTCGGCGGCCTCCGTCTGCGCCGCGGCCAGTTGAGCCGCGAGAACCTGATTGGTCTTCAGCAGGTCTTCGATCTGCTGGTTGGTCTGGGTCGGCGCCACCTTGCTGAGCTGCTCTTGAAGCTTGGCGTTCAGTTCGTCGCGGGCCGCCTGCAATTGCTGGATCTGCGTCCGGGCGCGCTCCAGTTCCGCATTCAATTCTTTGACCTGCTCGCTCTCCGCGGGAGGGGCCATCGTAATGACCTTCGGACCCGCAGCGGCTGCAGCGGATAATACGTTGGTCGCTGACTCAGTTGTGGGCGGTGGGGCCAGCACGATGGGCGGCGGAGTAATCGCCGGAGTTTCCGTCTTCAAAACCGGGGCCGTCGGCTGGGATTCCGAAGGCGTCGCCGCGCCCACCTTCGCCCTCAGGGCCGTCAGATGGTCCTCAGTGTAGGTGATGCGGAACCCGATAATGTGCGGGTTCCAATCGGGAAACTGGGACTTGATCTGCTCCAGGATCTCGTGCGCCGAACTGTACTTGGCGATGGCCGTCATCGGATTGTCGTTGTGTTCGGTGCTGTCGCCATCCTGAATGAGAAAATATGCCTCCAGGAATTTGTCGCCCGGGTCCTCGACCGCCCGGACTCGGGTGGTGCCGCAGAGGCACACAGCCATGATCAGACACGACAGGAGAATTCTCTTCATTGGGCTGGACTCTACACGAAACGATTGTCGCTTGGCAATGGTTTGATGTGAGCGGACTTGCATTAGTGCCACCATCACAGCACAATGCATACCCATCTGTAGCCATGGATGATCTGAATGCAATCCAGCGTGCAGCCCAACAACAGTTTGACCAGCAGAGCGGGCGCTACGGTCAGGGGCATATTCTGTCAAATGTGTCCGATGTCCGCGACGCCCTGGGGCGATTGACGTGGCTGAAACCGGGCCGGGCACTGGATGTGGCCACCGGCGCGGGTCACACGGGCCTCTACCTGGCCAGCGTCGGCTGGCAGGTCACCCTGGCGGATATTTCGACGGCCATGCTGGAGCGGGCGACTGCCGCCGCGCGGGAACGCGGGCTTTCCGTCGAGACCCGCCAACACGCCGCGGAAAGCTTTCCGTACGCGGCCGGCACATTCGAGCTCGTGACCTGCCGCGTGGCTGCCCATCACTTCAGCGATCCGGCCGCGTTCGTGCGCGAGACCGCCCGCGTCCTCAAACCCGGCGGCGCGCTTCTATTGATCGATGGCTCCATCGAAGACGGCCAGCCGGTGGCCGAAGAATGGGCCCATGCCGTCGAAAAACTCCGCGACCCGAGCCATAACCGTCTGCTGAGTCCGGGCACATGGACCAAACTTTGCCAGAGCGCCGGACTACGAGTTGTGTTCTCGGAACTCCAGCCGTTCAAACAGCCGGATTTGAACTGGTACTTCGACACAGCCAACACGTCGCCCGAGAATCGCTCCAAAGTCCTTGAGTTGATCCGCACCGCCCCGCCCGAAGCCCGCGCGCTGTTCCGCCTCGGCGAGGAAGACGGCAAAATCGTCTGGTGGTGGCAACGGCTTGTCCTGGCCGCCGTCAAAGGGTAGGGACGGACCGCCGGGCCGTCCGTAGCTGGTAGGGTATTTGATAGGGACGAAGAATTCACCCCGACTCCGTGGTCGGGGCTGGCTCGTCCGCAAACCCGATAAATGGCGCGCCCGCGTGACAGCCGGTGAATGCTTGATACTTGACACAAACAGGGCGGAGCGCTCAAGCTGTGCTGCGGCGGGTCGACGCTGCTACCCGCACCGATCGGGAACTCAACACCAGCCTGGAGAACGTCAAGATATATGGTGCTTGTACAGGTAGAGCGCTGACCCCTACATCAGGATGCCATATGAGAATCACGTTAGAACTCCAATCATGAAACTCAATATCGTTGCGTCAAGCTTCGCCGTGGTTGCAATGAGTGCTGTGGCCGTAGCGGACGACATGGGCAAGACTCAGGACAATCGACAATGGAAAACATTCTCAATGCCCGAATACGGACTCCACTTCCAATATCCACCCGAGGCAAAAGTGGACAATTCGCAACTTCTCCTCGCGGGAACAACAACGATTGACGGACTGCATCGACTTCCCCTGGCCGTAAAATTGAAGCCCGAATACTCAGCCTACTCCCTCACAGGCGTGTTCTATAACTTGGTAATTCAAATCATCATGCTGACAGACGCAGCTCAGCTTAACCCTTTCTATGCAAAGCGGCATGGCTGGACCGAGCGCCCTCGTACGGATTTTTATCCATTCGATTTCAAACAAGACGAGCGCGGACTATGCCTTGCGATTGAAGAACTATACCTCATGTATCCGGAAGATTGGATGGAGCATGTGCCGACTTCAATCGGAGGCAAATCCGCTATCCTCCTGGGATTTCGGCGCCCAAAGGGTCTTCCAAAGAAGGACCAGAGCGACGAAGAGATAATCGCCGTTCCCCTCCAGCAGGGGAGGATACTATTGCTGCACGCTGGTTATCGTTATACGAAATCCGCAAGCGAATTGGAAAAACGCAAGGACATCTTTCAGCGAATTGCTCGATCTGTGGTGTTTGACGGCGATGCGAAAAACTAAATCGCGAATCGCCCGTGGAAATGCCTCACCGCGGCCATGAAAACTCCAGTGCCGATATATCTTTGCGACGTCGCTGACCATCGGCTGGTTTGAGGGTCACTCATGACATCGGCGCATCCATCGCGCTGATTGGCGTCTTTCTTCTTGCTCCCACTCTCTCCCTTGTTGACACGGCCATCCTCGTTGCGTTGCCGGTCGAATAAAGCGCCTTTTTAATAGAAGCTTGGACGGCTGCCGTCAACGCGTGACGCAGACTTGCGCACGCGGCGGTCTTGACGCACAATACGCAGTTACTCGAAAAATCCAGGAGAGTTTCATGACGACAACGACGACGTTTGAAGTAGTGCTGGACAACCCGAAGACCAAGCTGCTCGACCAGTTGTGCATCGATACGATCCGCACGCTGGCGATGGACGCCGTCCAGAAAGCCAAGGCGGGCCATCCCGGCGCGCCGATGGGACTGGCGCCCGTCGCCTACTGGCTGTGGGAGAAATTCCTGCGGCACAACCCGGACAATCCCCACTGGCCGAACCGCGACCGGTTTGTGCTCTCGGGCGGTCACGCCTCGATGATGTTGTACAGCCTGCTGCATCTGACGGGCTACGACCTGCCGATGAGCCAGTTGGAGCAGTTCCGTCAATTGGGCAGCCGCACGCCCGGCCATCCCGAATACGGTCTGACTCCCGGCGTGGAAACGACGACCGGGCCGCTTGGCCAGGGATTCGCCAATTCCGTCGGCATGGCCATCGCCGAGCGCTGGCTCGCCGCGCATTTCAATCGCGACGGCCATGAGATCGTCGATTACCGCATCTTCGCCATCGGCGGCGACGGCGACATGATGGAGGGCGTCTGTTCGGAGGCCGCGTCGCTGGCAGCCCATCTCGGCCTGCACAAGCTCCTGTGGATTTACGACAACAACCATATCAGCATCGAAGGCAAGACCTCGCTGGCATTCAGCGAAGACGTCGGGGCCCGATTCAAGGCCTACGGCTGGTTTGTCCAACACGTGACCGACGCCAATGATCTGCGCGCGATCAACTCCGCCGTCAAACGTGCGCTCAAGCAAACCGAGAAACCGTCGTTCATCGTGCTCGACAGCCACATCGGCTACGGCGCGCCGACGAAGCAGGATTCGCGGGAGGCCCACGGCGAGCCGCTCGGCGACGAGGAGGTCCGCGGGGCCAAACAGAATTATGGTTGGCCGCCCGACGCGAAGTTCCTCGTGCCGGACGAAGTCACCAAACACATGCGCAAACAAGTTCGGCGCGGGCGGAAGTTGGAAAAGGAATGGCAGGCCAGGTTCGATGCGTACGCGCAGGCCAATCCGGCCCTGGCTGCGGAGTGGAAGCTGATCCAGGACCACAAGCTTCCGGCGGGTTGGGACAAGGACATCCCGACGTTCCCCGCCGACCCGAAGGGGCTCGCCACGCGGGAATCCAGCAGCAAAGTGCTCAACGCCGTTGCCAAAAACATCCCGTGGCTGCTCGGCGGCGCCGCCGACCTCGCGCCGTCCACGAAAACGCTGATCGCCGGCGCCGCCGATTTCGAGAAAGGATCGTACAGCGGCCGGAACTTCCATTTCGGTGTGCGCGAACACGGAATGACCGGCATCGTCAACGGCATGGTGCTGAGCAAACTGCGGGCGTTCGATTCCGGCTTTCTGATTTTCTCCGATTACGCCCGCGGGTCGATTCGGCTCGGTTGCATGATGGGGATTCCCACGCTGCATATCTTCACGCACGACAGCATCGGCGTGGGCGAAGACGGTCCGACGCATCAGCCGATCGAGCAACTCATGTCGTTGCGGGCCATCCCGCACATGGTTGTCATCCGTCCCGCCGACGCCAATGAAGTCGCCGAGGCGTGGCGCGTGGTGTTGCAGGAGGAGAAATGTCCGATCACGCTCGCCCTGACGAGGCAGGGCGTGCCGACGCTCGATCGCACGAAGTATGCGCCGGCATCGGGACTGCGGCAGGGCGCGTACATCCTCAGCGATGCCGGCGGTCAACCCGACATCATTCTCATCGGCACCGGCTCGGAATTGCAGTGGTGCGTCGAGGCCGGCGAAAAATTGAAGGCGGAGGGCGTGAAAGTCCGCGTGGTCAGCATGCCGTCATGGGAATTGTTCGAACGCCAGCCGCGCGAATACCGCGACCTCGTGCTGCCGCCATCCGTGCGCAAACGCCTTTCCGTGGAAGCGGGTGTGACTCTGGGCTGGCAGAAGTACGTTGGCTTGGACGGCGCGTCCATTGGCCGCGACGGGTTCGGCGCATCCGCGCCGGTCAAAGACGTGATGAAACACTTCGGCTTCACCGCCGAGAACGTCTACAGCGTCGCCAAAGCCCTGCTTGCCGGTCAGCCCATCGCTGCTGCCAGCCCGGCTCACTGATCCGTGGCTTGCCAAGTTGGCTGCATGAGCGCGTGCGCTGTCAAGAGAGACAGGGCACGCGCCCATGCAGGCTGAAGCCTGCGACTACAAATCAGTTTGCCTTCGCGACGTTCTTGCTGTTGTAGGCCGCGTGCCCTCACGCGGCGGTCGTTTCCGGCTGTCTCCGACCACACAAGCAAAAGGCGCCCCGATTGCTCGGGACGCCTTTCGATTGGAAACCAACTTCTGAAAAAAGTTAGTACCGTCTGCCAGCGAATTTGTTTCCGCCGCCGCGGCCGCCGCCGAAGTCGCCACGGGGACGCTCTTCACGGGGCTTGGCTTCGTTGACGGTCAACGCGCGACCATCCATGTCCTTGCCGTTGAAATCGGCAATGGCCTTGGTGGCCTCTTCCTGCGTGCCCATCTGGACAAACGCGAACCCACGGGACTTGTTGGTGAACTTGTCCATGATGAGTTCGCAACTGGTGACGTTACCCGCCTGTTTGAACAGTTCGAGCAGGTCGCCTTCGCTGGTGTTGAATGACAGGTTTCCTACGAATAGCTTGGTAGCCATTATGTATTTTTCTTTCCGCTGCGATTAGGAGGTCTCAGTGACTGTTCCCGTTTTCGGGTTTCGGACTGTCACCGAGCGTACAAGGCCAGACTGACAATCTACCAATCTCACTGCCACTGCTTCTATCTGCTAGCTGGCAGCAGCCTAACACATCCCGCCCGGATAGCAAACAGTAAATGACCCGACCCATCCCCGACCCCTACCAGATCATCCCGTTACCAAGCCCACGAGCAACTAGGGACGACTGACTTCCGTGCTCGCCCCGTATGCGCATTCGTATTCGTAAATGTCTGTATCACCGCCACTTGCGCATCGCTCCCCACGCAAAACGCCCTCGCACCCTCATTCACCGCCCTCCTTTTCCCGGTCCGCGGTAGCGCGAGCGTCTCGCTTGCGGCCGCCAATGCCCGGTGGCACAGGCGCTTGCCTAACGGCTCCCTCTGCGCCCTCTGTGTCTCTGTGGTAAAGAGCTGTTCGACATTCGCATTTCGAATTCTCCAAAGCCGCGATTGTCTTCGTGTCTCCTTCGTGAAATTCGCGTCAATTCGTGTTCATTCGCGGCTGCGGTTGTCCTTTCTTCTTCCCGCCGCGATCCCTCTTCCCGTCATCCGTGAAAATGCCGTTTCGGATTTCACACCATTTTTCGGATTTCGACATTCGCATTTCGAATTTTCCAGACCCATGATTGTCTTTCGCCAAACGAGCGCCTACACTCTGAGAATGAGCGCGTTCCCCGTCAGCCCGGAGAAGGAGGCCCAACTCGCCCAGCGCATGGCCGCGCTCGGGGTGCGCGAAGCCGACATCGAAGAATCCTTTGTCCGCTCGGGCGGTCACGGCGGCCAGAACGTCAACAAAACCGCCACGTGCGTGATGTTGCTCCACCACCCGACGCGTCTCCAGGTCAAATGCCAGACCACGCGCTCCCAGGGACTCAATCGCTACCTCGCTCGACGCCTTCTCCTCGACAAGATCGAAGCCCTCAAGAAAGGGTATGTCGATGCCGAGCGTTCCCGCATCGAGAAAATCCGCCGCCAGAAACGCAAACGCAGCCGCCGCGCCAAGGCGCGTATGCTCGAGAACAAGGCGCATCACGCAGACAAGAAACAATCTCGAAGACCGGTCACGATGGACTGACCGCAAGCTGTCCAGCGTACATCGTCAGACCAACCACAATCATTATTTGCGCCGGCGACGGGCCGAAGGTAGCGCGAGCGTCCCCGCTTGCGGTCGTAGCTTATTCGCGAATGGCAACTGATCGGGATCATGCTTATGCAACCCGGCCCGAAACCCCGCCTGCGCCAGTCTCCGCGCCAAATCGCGCAATTCGCTGATCCGCCGAATGACGTCCTGCGCTGAAGCGGTCGCGACTCGCCGCTTCATTGCCGACTAGTCGCCCACTCGGACCAGACGCCCGGCCTTGCATTTCCTGAGTGCGGAAAGAATGGCGGGCACCAGCGGTCTCAAGTCGTCAATTCGGTTGCTGCGTGACCGAATCACGAGTACCGCGATTTTGTACTTGAGCAGGTGTTGCTGGAACGACAGGTTGCGGTCAACGGTAACAAAGACGTCGAACCTGCCCTCAGCAAGAGCCAGCAATCGCCCGTTCTCGATGGTGGCCCATCCCATCTGAGGCACGGTTTTGACGATGTGCCCCTTGAGTTCCTTGGCGAGACGACGGTCGATACACTCGTCGAGGAGCAGGTTCAAGTTAGTGCGTGGTGGCGGCGAGCAGGCTGTCCTTCGCTTCCTCCATGAAGGCGATCACCTGCTCTCGTTTCACTGTAGGAAACCCTTCCAGAAAATCGTCAATCGAGTCGCCCGCCAGCAAATAATCCAGCAGGGTTTGAACGGGCACACGCGTGCCAGCAAAGCAGGGCGTGCCGCCCATCACCTCGCGGTCAACGCTGACGACTCGTCGCTTCTTCACGCTCAGATTGTACCTGGAAATGTCCTCGAAAGCAAGACGTGTGGTGGGCTGGTTGTTAGGCCGCGCGACAAGGTTCATTGAGTCCATTCGGATTGACCTGCGGCCCCGCCAATCGCATTCTGGCACGGATACATGACTGCGGCAGATTCCACCCAAAGACAAGGCCGACCACTGCTGGAGTGGTTGCTGGAGAAATATGCCGACACACCAAAGAAGCGGGCGAAGCAGTGGATTCTGGCGGGACGCGTGAGCGTCAACGGTGTCGTCATTCGTCAGCCGAACGCGATCATCCCCGATCCGTCTGGCACGCTCGAATTGCTGGATCGAAACGCCACGGCGCTGGATTGCGGGCCGGACGGCTGGCAGATCCATCCGCGCGTGGCGATTCTCTATCTCGATGCCGCGCTCGCAGTCGTGAACAAGGGACCGGGCCTGCTCTCGGTGCCGGCCGAGCCCGAAGACCTGTCGGCGCTGGGTATTCTTGCCGATTTCCTGTCGGGCAAACTGCGGGCGCGCGACCGCGGTGTGGCGGGGCGTTCGTTGCCGCCGGCCTATCGACAATTGGAGCCGCTGCCCGTGCACCGGCTCGACCAGTACACCAGCGGGGTGTTTTGCATGGCGATGAATCCAGCGGCCCGACAACGGCTCATCGACCAGTTGAAAGTGCACAGCATGAAACGCGAATACGTCGCCTACGTGGAAGGCCGTCCGCCGCAGGCGAACGGTACATGGCGGAATTGGCTGAAGCTCAGCGCGGATGAATTACGCCAGTTCGTCGTCTCCGACGCCGGTGCCAAAGCGGCCAACGCGGAGGCGTCGGAGGCCGTCACCCACTACGAAAAGATCGCGGAATTTCCGTTGGCTGGTAGCCGACAGGTCGTCACCAAACTGCGGTTGCGCCTCGAGACGGGCCGCAAACATCAAATCCGCGCCCAGGCCGCGCACGCCGGTCTGCCGTTGGTGGGCGACCGGACGTATCATCCGAAGTATCACGGCGATGCGCCGAAAGCCGCGCGCATCGAGTTCCCGCGCCAGGCATTGCACGCCGAGGTCTTGAGCCTCGATCACCCCGACAAACCGGACACGCGGATGACGTGGACCGCCGCGCTGCCCAAAGACCTGCGCCAACTCGAAGCCGCCTTGCGATCGGGCCGGGCGTGAGTGCGGGTCGGATCATCATCGCGGGCGGCGGCGCGGCGGGATTCTTTGCGGCGATCACCTGCGCGGAGGCAAAGTCGAACGCCGATGTCACCATCCTGGAGAAGTCATCACAGTTTCTTTCCAAAGTCCGGATATCGGGCGGCGGACGCTGCAACGTGACGCATGCCTGCTTCGATGCGCGGGAATTCGCCACCCGGTTCCCGCGCGGTGAACAGCCGCTCATTGGTCCATTCCAACGATTCCAGGCGCGCGACACAGTTAAATGGTTTGAAGCGCGAGGAGTAAGACTGAAAACGGAAGATGATGGCCGCATGTTTCCCGTCACCGATTCGTCGGAAACGATTATTGATTGCCTTGTCGAGTCAGCCAAGGCAGCGGGCGTGAAACTCGTGACGAATTGCGGCGTGCAGCGGTTGTCGAAGCGCGAGGAAGGTGGATTCGAGGTAACGCTTTCCACCGGCAAAACGGACGAATGCGACTGCATATTATTGGCCACTGGTGGGTGTCGAACAGCCGCCGCGGGGCAGTTGGCCGTCTCGCTCGGGCACACATTGGAACCGCCCGTGCCGTCGCTTTTCACCTTTCACATTGCCGCGCCATGGCTGCGCAAGCTGGCAGGTATCTCTGTCGAATCGGCAGCGGCATCAGTCCCCGACACAGGATTACGGGAGCGAGGTGCGGTATTGGTAACGCATTCCGGGCTGAGCGGACCGGCGATCCTCCGTCTCTCCGCCTGGGGTGCGCGCGAATTACATGACCGCGACTACCAGTTTCCGCTTCATGTGAACTGGCTGCCACACCTTGACGCCGAACAGATTGCCTCGGAGTCGAGCGCGCGCCGGGAACAACAACCAGCCAAACTTGTGGTCAATACGCCCATCCCTCCGTTGCCCGCCCGTCTCTGGGAACAATTGGTTCTGGCATCAGGCGTCGCCCCGGACACTCGCTGGTCGCGTCTCACACGCGCGGCGCAGCATCGACTGATCCAGCAGTTGACCCGCACGGAATTGGCGGTGACGGGCAAGAGCCTGAACAAGGAAGAGTTTGTTACCTGCGGCGGCGTCCGTCTCCGCGAAGTCGATTTCAAGACCATGGAAAGCCGGATTTGCCCGGGACTCTACTTCGCGGGGGAACTGCTCGATATCGACGGAATCACCGGCGGTTTCAACTTCCAGGCCGCGTGGACCACGGGCTGGATTGCCGGGCAGGCGATGGCCCGAAAGCATGGTGGGGACTTGAACGCGGGCGGTCGGTGAGTACAATCCGCCCGTGATCGATCCCGAGATGCTACTGACGGCCTATCGGCGCGGCATCTTTCCGATGGCCGTGGACAAACGGGGTCGCATCGGCTGGTTCTCGCCGGACCCGCGCGCGGTCATTCCGCTCGACGACCGGTTCCATATCCCGCACGGCTTGCGGCGCGTGCTCAAGCGAAAGAAATTCGGGATCACTTCCGACACCGACTTTGAGACCGTGATTCGCGAATGCGCCCGACGCAAGGAAGGCACGTGGATTTCCCCGGGGATCGTCGACAGTTACTGCCGGTTGCACCGGCTCGGTCACGCCCACAGCATCGAGACGCGGCTGGACGGCAAACTGGTCGGCGGCCTCTACGGCGTGGCCATCGGCGGCGCGTTCTTCGGCGAGAGCATGTTTCATCGCGTCACCGACGCGTCGAAGGTGGCGCTGGTCGCGCTCGTCGAACGGCTCCGCGACCGCGGCTTTGCCCTTCTCGACACGCAATGGACAACGCCGCACCTGCGGCAATTCGGCGCCTGCGAAATCCCCCGTCGCGAATATCTCTGGCAACTCGAACAGGCATTGAAGCTGGACCGCCAGTTCTGAGACGGGGCGCTCCACCCGGTTGCGTTGCCGCTCCGGAACCCGTAAGATGACGGAGGAAAGGATCGGGTTGAATGAGCACGCTGCAGGAAGCGGCTTCTACCGGGCAGACGGATTTGCTGGAATCCCTGCTGGTGCAGAACGCGGACATCAACGGCCGCGACGGCTTGGGCTGGACGCCGTTGCATTGGGCCGCCGAGGCCGGTCGGGTCCGCGTGGCGAAGCTGTTGATCGAGCACGGCGCGGATGTCAACGCGCGCGACAAGAGCGGTTCGACGCCGTTGCATCGTGCCGCCGGCATGGGCAGCCAGGAAACCGTCGAACTGCTCGTGGCGCACGGCGCGAATCCCAACGTCCACAACGGCTTTCATTGGACCCCGCTGCATGCGGCGCTGTTTTCCCAGCACGTTGAGGTGGCCAAATGGCTGGCGGCGGCCGGCAGCGAACTGGACATCTTCAGCGCCGCGGGTCTGGGCATGACAGAGCGCGTGGCCGAAATGGTCAGGGCGCGACCGAAGTTGGCCCGGGCCACGGACGGCTATCACACGACTGCCCTGCACTGGGCGGCGCGCAATGGTCACGGCGCGGTCGTGGAATTCCTGCTGGCGCACGGCGCGGATGTCGATGTGCCGAGCCTGTACGGTTCGACGCCGTTGCATCTGGCGGCGGAATACGGCCGCGAAGCGGTCACCCGTCTGCTGCTGTCGAAGGGGGCGGGGTTGGACCGGAAGGGACGGTACGGTTCCACGGCGTTGCATTGGGCGGCCCGCAACGGCCACACCGACGTGGTGGAGTTGCTCGTGGCGCACAAGGCCGATGTCAATGCGGTCAACCAGCGGGGCTGGACGCCGCTCCACGTGGCGCTCAAGAACGGTCGCACCGAGACCGCGGAACACTTGCGGCGCCACGGCGCGCATGAATAATATGGATGAGTGCGTGGGGACAACGCGCGCTTGCACGCGGCGCAGTTACGGGACATCATCATCAACAGCAGCGATGCCGCGAATTCTATGAACGACTTGGCCAAAATCCTCATGGTCGCCGGGCTTGCCCTGCTGGCGCTCGGCGGACTGTTCTGGCTCGGCGGCAAGCTGCCGTGGTTCGGACGTCTGCCCGGCGATATCCGCATCGAACGCGAGCATTTCAAGTTCTACTTCCCGCTGGCGACGTGCCTGATTATCAGTGTTCTGCTGACCCTGCTGTTTCGGCTGCTGGGGAAACGGTGACGACTGGCGATCATCACTCGTCCCGACGGTGTTCCCCATGAAAACGTCCGAGTTTGATTACACGTTGCCGCCGGAGCTGATCGCCCAACAACCGCTCTCTGACCGGGCCGCCTCCCGCATGATGGTGGTAAACCGCGCGACCGGTGAGATCCGCCACGACCAATTCCGCCGCATCGGCCAGTATCTTCATCCGCGAGATTTGTTGGTGCTCAACGACACGAAAGTCATTCCGGCGCGGATCTGGTCGCGGGAACCGGCACTCGAGCTGTTGCTGGTCGAGAAGATTGGCGCAGGGCGCTGGACGGCGCTGGCCAAACCCGGCAAGCGGGCGAAACCGGGCGCGACGTTGCGGTTCGAAGACGGCGTGACGGCGCTGGTCGAAGGCGAAACGGATTTCGGCGGGCGGACGCTGCGGTTCTCGGGCGACGTCGAGTCCTACGTCGCCGCGCACGGGGCCGCGCCGCTTCCTCCATATATTAAACGGCCGGCGCAACCGCTCGCCGCCGACCGTGAGCGGTATCAGACCGTGTTCGCGCGCGAGCCGGGCGCCGTGGCCGCCCCGACGGCTGGGCTGCATTTTACGGCGGACATGCTGGACCAACTTCAGGCGGCCGGCATCGGGCACGCGTTCATCACCTTGCACGTCGGCATCGGCACGTTCCGACCCGTGAAGGTCGAGAACATCGAAGACCACAAGATGCATGCGGAGCGGTTCTCGATCTCTGCGGAAGCGGCGGCGGCCATTCGTGGCGCCGGTCGCGTCGTGGCCGTGGGCACCACCGTGGTGCGGACGCTCGAGTCCAGCCGCGAGGTGGAAGCGCGGGACGGCGCGACGGATATTTTCATCCGACCGCCGTACACGTTTCGCCACGTGGACGTTCTGCTGACCAATTTTCATCTGCCGCGTTCGACGCTGCTGATGCTGGTCAGCGCGTTCGCCTCGCGGGAATTGATCTTGAACGCCTACGAACAGGCCGTGCGCGAGCGGTACCGTTTCTTCAGCTACGGCGATTGCATGCTCATCCTGTGACGGATTGGACGGCCGGAACACACTTGATTTGAAGGGCTGCTGGAGGGCGAGGTTCCCCGCGATTCCGAGATCAGGGCTCCCGGCGAGCCGCAGCAGTTGGCGCACGTCCCTTCGGCTCTTTTGTAGCCGCGAAACTCTTTCGCGGCCAGAACGCACCGCGAATACGATTCGCGGCTACAATTCAGTGCCAGTGTCCAGATGCACCCTTTGAGTCAGACATATCGATTATGTAATTGACCGAAGATGTTACGAGTGGCAGAAGGGGCTCATGGAGCATCCAACCTCGGCGATGGTCATCAACCGAGTCCACGCGGAATTGCATAATGAATAAACATGATCCGAATGGCGCTACCTTTGCTCTTTGGGCTTAAAACGGTTTCGGCCAGCGTTGCCGCTGGCCGTGGGGGAAATCCACCGTCCATGTCCCCCGAGACGGTTAAGGCTGACCTTTCGGCCAGCCTCGCCGGAGATTCACCGCCCAAGTCCAACACAAGAAGTAAACCTTAGACGGGCGGGGAAATCAATCAGGAAACAGGACGCTATGTACGATCCGAAGCAAAAGAAAACGGTATGGCGGGTGTGGCCGGTCAAGCCGAAACCCGCCAGCAAGAGTTCTTACCCGGTGCCCGAGGAGAAGGTGGTGGAGGTGCCGCTCGGCCAGATCAAGGGCGGGGAGTTCCACGAGGGGCAGGAGCATGGTAGACCGGCCACATCGGCTCCCTTTAAACCGGTCGGATGGGAGGACGTGGCGAAGTCTTTCATTCCTCAGCTGAGTCACGTAGATTTTTCGACAATTGCTTGGACTAAGGAGGGCCTGGATTTGGTGGCGCGGATCGGCGCGGTGAGGAAGCTTGTGGAATGCAACGCACCGAACGCGGTAGAGGAAGCGGAGAAACTCAACAATGCGATCGCCGCACATCTGGAATCGACGGGGCCCACTGCCTCGCCATCCTCTGCGGCGGTGGGCAAAACTGTGACGGCGACCGCGGCGGCGGATTCGACGCCAGTCCCCGCGCGGCCTTCGCAGTGGGCTGACCGCCTCGGATGTCTTGTGGTTGGACTGCTCATCCTGGGCGCGGCGACCTTTGTGTATCGCCAATTGGTCGCCGTTTTCCACGGGGGCGCGTCTGGGGTTGCGTCGTCTCGATCCACGCCAAGCACGAACGGCACCGTGGCTGCCGCTAAGGGGATCGGAGCCGTAACCAGAAGCGACAGATGGAACAAAGCCTTGTCGGCGCTAGCCGACGCACCCAAGCACGAACGGGATGAGTGGACTGCACTGCTCGGCGCAAAGTACGCAGTTCCGACCAATATCGTGGCGGGCGTCTTGGCTGATTACGACGCGCGGCACAACACGTCTGGGATGCTCATGGACGCGGTCTTGTCTGGCAAGGAGGTGCGCCAACCGAGCTACGACTATCAGGGTACGGTCTCGGAACTGGCTAGGAAGTACGGTATCGCGGAGAGCACCGTGGCGAGCATTGTCCTGGAGTACAGGCGTGCCGAATTTGTGCCTGCCGATGTGCAATAACGCTCTGCACACATCTTGCGAAAGGGGGCCAAGGCTATTTGTTACGTATTCGCGGACAGTCTTCCCGCCTTCATCCTAACAAGTTCTTCAACACTCATTCAGTGCCGCTGTGTTTTTCCAGATACGCTTTGACGGTGCGGCGGTCCAGCTTGGTGCGGCGGGCGACTTCTTCGTAGGTGCCGTGGCGTTCGTAGAGGAGTCGGCAATAATCCGAGAGCAGCGCATCGGCGTCGAGTGGGCCGCGCTCGATTCCGTCCCGCAACCGCGATTGCATGCTCATCCTGTGACCGCTGGCCCCCTGCGTTTCGGATGCTAGATCGGTCAGCCGCCTGCGCCAGGAAGGCCCGGGTGACGGGTCCTTCGCTGGCGAAGCACGCGGATGCAATTGGCCGCCGGGAAAATTATCCGGTTGCGCCTATCCGCTATAATTTTTTCAGGAGTCCGGTCTGGTCGTTAAACTCTTTAATCAGCCTGTCCCAGACGGGAATCTGCGCAAACATTTCGTCCCAGAACTCCGGGGCCCAGAGCGCGTCCAGCTCTTCGACGGTCTTGCCCTGTTGTTCCACCCAGGTGAAATATTTCAGGTTATGCAGGGCTTTCCGGTCCCAGTAAGAAAGCTCTTTTACCCAGTCGATCCCGACACCCTGCAGATACCGCGCGAAATCGACGACCGCATCCGTATCCGAGTATTTCCCGCGCTCGTGTTCCAGCTCTTTCAGGCGTGACTGGTACATGCCGGCCGAATCGGTGAAGATGGTGAAGATGACGTCGTCCTTGTTCATCTCGTAGTACTTGGCCAGCTTGACCGAAGCGAGAAGATTACAGATGCTGGAAATTCCCAGAATGGGGAGCTTCTCCAGGAGTTCTTTTTTCACCCCTTCTTTTGCCAGGAGCTTCTGGCCCACGGGTTCATTGAACAGGCGCAGCAGCCGCATCGTATTTTCGTCGTCAATCGCGACGACGTTATCGGTATTGCGGACGTTGTGAATCCACGGGACGTGCTTGTCGCCGATGCCTTCGATCCGGTGGCTGCCGAACCCGTTTAAGTACAGCGTCGGGCATTGCAGTGCCTCGGTCGCGGCGACTTTGATCTGCGGAAACGCCTTCTTCAGGTATTCTCCGGCGCCGATAGTGCCGGCCGAACCGGTCGCCGAAACGTAAGCGCTCAGCCGCGAGTTCCTGCCTTTGATTTTGTTGAAGACCTCTTCAATCGCCGAACCGGTGACCTCGTAATGCCAGCAGCAATTGCCGAACTCGTCGAACTGGTTGAGGATGACGATCTTGTTGCCACGCTCTTTTCGCAGTTCCCAGCACTTGTCGTAGATTTCCTTGACGTTGCTCTCGGAACCAGGCGTGGCGATCACTTCGCTGGTGCCGATCTGCTCGAGCCACTCAAATCGCTCTTTGCTCATCCCTTTCGGCAGGATCGCGATCGCATCGCAGGCCAACAGCGCACAGTCGAACGCGCCGCCCCGACAGTAATTACCGGTGGACGGCCAGACCGCCTTCTGGGTCGTCGGGTCGAACCCGCCCGTTACCAGCCGCGGCGCCAAACACCCGAACGCCGCGCCGACCTTGTGCGCGCCGGTCGGGAACCATTTCCCCAACAGCCCGATGATCGTTGCCTTGACCCCGCTGAGTTCCGGCGGGATTTCGATGCAATTCACTCCACCAAACAAGCCGCTGCCGCCGCTTTCCTTCGGGCTGTTCTTCCAGCTGATCCGGAAGAGGTTCGCCGGGTTCACGTCCTGCAGGCCGACGTTCTTCAATTTGTCTTTGATCTTCTGCGGGACTTTGGAGGGATCTTTCTGCTCGGCAAAAGTGGGAATGATGATCTCTCTCTCCCGGCAGCGTTGAATGGTCTTGGTCAGAACTTTCTGGTTGACGTTTTCCTTCATTGGTTCCTTTCCCTAAACTTTTTCTGGACTTTCTAATGGATTCGGCCCAATCGCGCGAGAACTTTCCATGGGTCCGTTATGGTTGCATAGCCCCTCGCAGCGAAAAGGCAGTGTTGTGACCGACCACGCCGGTTGAAGCTCTTCAACACAAGCCCACCGATTGGAGACCGGCACAGTCAGTCTCTACACTGCCGGCGCAAAGCTATGGCTCCCCTGAACGGCATTGTCAAATTAAAACCGCCCCGCCCCATCTTGAAGCCTCCCTGCGTCCCCGCCCACTTGCCGCGTAGAACGGGCGTCTCGCCCGTTTGCCCAGTTGCATAGAGCGTTTCGCCTGTGTCGTATCGTCAGTAGTATCGCGGAACGCGCTGGCGGTCAGTTGAGCAAATTGGGGAACTCCCGCTGACGGGGGCGGGCTGGCGAAGCCCATCGACTCTGAAGCATGATTTTCCCTGCGCTTGAGGCGAGAAAGACCCAAACATTTGCTTGACGAAAAGGACTTGTTTGTGAAAGGATTCGCTAGCATTAGGCGGCTGCCTGTCCCGTCCGCATCCAGCCTTGGGTCGCGCGAGGGCAATTAGACGAGACCTGATATTAGAAGTTTCGGCGAGCCGTTCGTGCCACACTCGCACGAGGAAGGAAGTTTTCTACCCCGCAATTCCCGGCACGCTTCTGCCCGCTTCCATCAGTCTGCCAATCGCGTCGAGCCATCCGGTTCGACCAACCATGTTCAGACCCAATGACACGGGTCCAACCAATTGAGTGAGGTCACCGTATATGAAATCCCAAAACATCATCTGCGACCTGTTCGTTGCGGTCGTCTCGGTTTTTGCAGTGTTCGGGGATGTCCTCGCCAGTCCAACAATAACAGTTTCTTTCAGCGGGTCAGAGACGAATATCAATCTAGGCTCAGGGACCTACGACATCACTGCCTACGGCGCTGCGGGAGGCAGCGGCGCAAACGGCACTGGAGGTCTCGGTGCCGAAATGGAAGCCGAATTTAACTTCCCAACAGCGACGACACTAACTCTTCTAGTCGGCGGCAGTGGCGCCTTGTACTACGGCGTAAACGGCAGTGACACCGGCGGCGGCGGCGGCAGTTTTGTTGTCAGTGGCAGCACCCCGCTGGTCATCGCCGGCGGCGGCGGCGGCGGCGGCGGCGGAACCGGCTACGGCTACTACGTCGGCAACGGAGGCAACGGCGGTACCGGCAGCAGTGGCGGCGGCGGTGGCGGCTTCGGCGATGGCGGCAACGGCGGCACCGGCGGCTACGGCGGCGTCGGCGGCACTAACGGCGGCGGTTCCGGTGGCGGTGGCGGCGGCTATCTCGGCGGCGGCACCTCGGGCACCAACGGCGGTGCCGGTGGTGGCGGCTTCCTCGGGGGCGGCGTCGGCGGTAACTACGGCGGCGGCTACGGCGGAGGCGGCGGGGGTGGCTACTACGGCAGCGGCGGGGGCGGCGGGTACAGCGGTGGCGGCGGTGGCGGCTACCTCGGCAACAGCGGCTACGGCACCTACGGCGGCGGCGGCGGCGGTGGCGGCGGTTCCTGGATTGACGCATCGGGAACGGTGGTAACTGAGGTCTCCGGCGTCGCAGACCCGCTCGGAGACGGCAACGGCGAGGTGATCATCCAAATGATGATCCCCGAGGCATCGACCATCGGGCTGGTCAGCCTGGGCTTGGCCGGCATGCTGGCGTTTATGCGCCGACGCAGGTAGGAAGTCGAGAAGCCCTCACTAATTTGCAGGAGAACCTCTGCTGATGGAGGTGGGCTGGCGAAGCGCACGTCGTTCAAGGGGGTGGCGGTTGTGGGGAGAGCGGAGTCCCAGCGCGTGAACTCTAGGAGGACCCATCTGCGGTGTCGCGACCGGTCGGGGGGGCCAGATGGAAACTGGCGGGTATCGCGTGCGCCTTTCTCTGGATTGTCGGATTTCCGTGGTATCTATCGATGCGGCACAAGATCAAGACCGGCACAGCAGTTCTAAAGGATGAGTTTGCTCCAGCAAAGACCTAACAATCCGCTTGAGCCAACCGCCATCCGCGCTAGCGCGCGGCTGGCGGCGGCTCAGCTTTATTGTTCGCGAGGAAGTGGACACCAAGCGAGTTAAGAGAAGTATGGTCGGGTTACGGCGATGATGCTTGAGTTGCCCATGAAATCAGGCATTGTGCAGGTGCAATTGTGGCGGGAACCGATCGATTCTGACACCCGCCTCCGACTTCGGTTGGCCGGGTGGGGGGGGGCAATTGACGCTTGGCGCAAGGGCCGCTACACCGGCTTCTTTTCCAAATACGCTTTGACGGTCCGACGGTCCAGCCGGGTGCGGCGGGCGACCTCTTCGTAGGTGCCGTGGCGTTCGTAGAGCAGTCGGCAATAATCCGACAGCAGCGTATCCGCATCGAGCGAGCCGCGCTCGATCCCATCCCGCAACCGCGACTGCAGGTCGGGCGCGACCGCCTTGTGGTCGCCCTCGTAGTGTTTGGTCAGCAAAATGCGCCGCACCGCCTGTTCGAGTTCGCGCACGTTGCCCGGCCACGGGTAATTCCTGCCGAGAACGTTGTCGATCACCCCATGGACGAGGTCGACGGCCTCCTTGGACGGTTCGCCCGTGAGCCGCAGCACGAGGTGGGCAATCAAATCGTCGAGCTCGCGCGGGTCTTCGGCAATGCGCTGGCGCAACGGCGGCACGGTGATCACGTCGGAACACAAGCGATAGTAGAAATCGTCGCGGAACGCCCCGCTGGCACGAAGTTTTTCCAACGGTTTGTTGGTGGCAGCGATGACCCGGCCACGGAACCGCAGTTTCTCGTGGCTGCCGACGGGCGAGAAGGTGCGTTCCTGCAGGACCTGCAGCAGTTTGATCTGGGTGGGGACCGACGCGTCGCCGATTTCGTCGAGGAAAATCGCGCCGTGGGGACTGCAGCGCGCGAACTCGCCGATGTGATCGTCGACGGCGCCCGTGAACGCGCCTTTCTTGTGGCCGAACAGCTCGGATTCAATCAGCGTTTCCGGGAACTGCGACAGGTTCACCGGCACGAAATTGCGGGTGAAACTTTCCGCGAAACAGTCTTTCAGTTCGTCGAACGGGATGAAGCCCGAGCGGCCGATGGCGGCGGCGGCGGTGCCCTTGCCGGTGCCGGTCTCGCCAAGCAGCATCGTCGAAAAATCCTCCATGCGATTCCACAGATGGCGTTCGTACCAGCGGATGTCATGGGTGAACACGTTGTTCCACAGGTGGAGGCGGAGCTGCCTCATGCACGGGCTGGTGCCGATCAGGCCGCGGTCGATGAAGTAATAGGCCCGGCGGATTTGATAGAAGATGGCGAAATAGCGCCAGGCCTCCGCGACGTCGAAGCCGCGTCGGGCAAAGAGCGCCAAGGCCTTCTGCGCGAACGGCGCCGGAACGGAGCGATCGCCGTCATCGATCTGGTCGGTGATGAGTTGATCGAATGCCGACAGGAACCGGTGATAGATCTCGTAGAGGAACGCGTACCGCAACAGCTCCCGATCTTCGCCCGCCACCTGTTTGAGGGCCGTCACGCCGGCGACGTGGAGTTGGTGGAGCTGTTCATTCCAGCGTTCGACGGTGAGCTGAATCTGTTCCGCGTAGGGGACGGAGGCGTCGCAGTTGGCGATGCGGCGCTGTTGCTCCTCGTACTCGCTGCTGAACGGATTGATGTACGACGCTTGGGAGACAATCTTCAAGAAATCGCGGTTTGAGGCCGGCAGCGTCTTTAGCTCCATACATCCAATGTACATCACACAGGCATAAATAGTACAGCAAAAGCAGGTGTCCATCAGTGCATAAGTGTCTAAGTGCTTGGGGGACAGAATCTTCCTGTTTGTACAACTTCTTGGCACGGGATGGGCATGCGGGTTTAAATCGGAGACCAACATGAAAATTCTGCTGGTATTGCCGGCGGCTGAATCGGTGCGGGTGACGCAGGAGCGGCCGGCGGTGACGAATCGGGCGATGCTGCGGTTCAGCGTGCTGCCGCTGACGGCGGTGGCGGCGTTGACGCCGCGGGAGCATCCGGTGCGGATTGTGGATGAGAACGTCGAGGCGCTGGACTTTGACGCGGATGTGGACGTGGTGGGCGTGACGTTCATGACCGCGCTGGCACCGCGAGCGCATGAGATTGCACGCGAATTCCGGGCGCGGGGGAAGATCGTGGTGGCGGGCGGCTATCACGCGACGTTGTGGACGGCGGAGGTGACGGAGCATTTCGACGCGGTGGTGGTGGGCGACGCGGAAGGCGCCTGGCCGCGACTTCTACAGGACATTGAAGCGGGTTGCCTCCGGAAAGTGTACCGCCATGTCGACCAGTCGGCGGAGTTGCGCACGCCGATCCCGCGGCGGGAGCTGCTGGCCAGTCACGCGCGGGATTACGTCACGCTGCATGCCGTGCAGACGGGGCGAGGTTGTCCGCATGGGTGCCGGTATTGTTCGATCACGACGTTTCATCAGCGCAAACATCGTCAGCGGCCGCTGGCGGACGTGCTGGCCGAGCTGCGGGAAGTTCCGCGAAATTTCATGTTTGTGGACGACAACATCATCGCGGATCGGCGCTACGCGGCGGAGTTGTTTCGGGCGATGGTGCCGCTGCGCAAGCGCTGGGTGAGCCAGTGCTCGATTGAGATTGCGGACGACCCGGAGTTGCTGCGGATGGCGTATCGGGCCGGCTGCCGCGGGCTGTTTATCGGGATCGAATCGACGAACGCGGCGAACCTGGCGGCGATGGGCAAGGCGTTCAATGACAGCGCGCGTTATCTTGACCGGCTCGCCCGAATCCGTCGCGCCGGCATCGGCATCATCGCGGGCATCATCGTCGGCATGGACTGGGACGATGTCGGGGTATTCGAGCGCACGCGGGGATTCCTGGAGCGGGCGCGGATCGATTCGCTGCAACTGAATATCCTCACGCCATTGCCGGGCACGCCCTTATTTAATGATATGGAGAATGCCGGCCGCGTGACCGACCGCGATTGGAGTCATTACGATTTTCGGCATGTGGTATTTCGTCCGGCCCACATGACGGCGCGCCAGCTGCAGGACGGGGCCGACTGGCTGTATGCGCAGTTCTACCGGCTCGACCGGATACTGCTGCGGTTCGTGCGCGCCGTATTTGCAATTGGCTGGCTACCAGCGGTTCTCGGCTTGAAATTGAACCTGACCTATCGCTACGACAACAAGCGGGAAGCGATCGTCGGCCGGAATCCGGCCCGAACCGCGACACGGGAGAATCCCGTTCTGGCGGCGCTGCAACTGGCCGCGCTCAGCCGGTCAGGAGTATGAGCGGAGTGGCGCAAACGGCGCAATAACAAGTGCCCGGGCGCGGCGATGCTGGCGGGACATGGGGTGGCCGACTGGCAGAGGAGGCTCCTCCAAAATCCCGCGCCACGGTTCCCGCTTGATCGAGGGGCGTTGACAATCTACACTCGGCGGCAATCCAGAGAGGTTTGCGATGCAAGACAAGAGACATTCCATGAGGACGGTTGCCCTGGTTGCGGTGCTTGGCTTGGCCGTCGTGGGGAGCGGCTGCACATCATACTACGCCGTGACCGATCCGAAGACCGGCAAGCAGTACTACACGACCGAGTGGCACACAGCCCGGGGCGGCACGACAAGGTTTGTCGACGCCAAGTCGGGGGCCATCGTGACGATTCAGGAGTCTGAGATTCGAGAGATTGGCGAGAAAGAATTTCAGCAGAGCACCGGGAAGAACTAGTTGCGGACATCCACCGGGATCTTCGCCCTTTGTCAGCTCGTTCGGGGTGCGACCGTGGCCGGGCGGCCTTGCAGGACCCCCGACCGCGTAGCGGCGGTCGCCGGACGGCTCAGCGACGCGATGGCACCGGCACCGGCGGCAGTCGAATTGGGCCTTGCTGGCGAGCGCGTTAATCAGGCGCAGGAATAGCCATAACTGGTCGATGGATTGAGGGCGGGTTGCAACTGCGTTGTAGTCGACACTACCACCGGCTGTGCACCCACGCAGGCGAGTACACAAGTCTCCCAAATCTGCTGCTGGGAAAACCATGTAAGAATCAACGCCAGAAGCGGATAGGGAGATAGGCGTGCGCGACAAAAATGTCCTTTGGTGAAGGGTTTTGGGGGAAAGGACGGTCCACTTTGGACGGGGTTTGTCGCTCCGCCGGGGAACGCACCCGATTTGTTTCCAAACAGTTTCCGAGATATGCGTTTTTTTGCTTGCATCCCGGACTGGAACCATCATAATGATTGACTATAGGAAGCCATTGAGAAATTAAGAGTGAGGGGCACTCACAATGACCTGCCGCCGGAGGGTAGCGAGTACATACGCAACGGCAGGGAAGGAGAATAGAAATGCGGAAGATGATTGTCGCTTGGGTGCGGAGGAAGGCCCGCGCCTTTACACTGATTGAGTTGCTGGTCGTTATTGCCATTATCGGAATTTTGGCGGGTATGTTGTTACCGGCTCTGGCCAGAGCCAGGGAAAAAGCCAACTCAGCGAAGTGTGTCAGCAATATGCACCAATGGGCCCTGGCGATTAACATGTACTGCGATGACTGGAACGATTGCATGCCCTACGACGGTGACTACAACAATCCCCCCCAAGCAGCGGCCAACACCAGCGCTTGGTTTAATGTTTTGGCTCCGTACATCGGCCAGCACCCGTTGGGCGATTTGTATTCAGCCGGTGCGACGGATTCGGCCAAATTCCCGACGGTGAAGAATCCGAATGTGTTTGTCTGTCCCAGCGGCACCAACAAGAACCCGAGCGTTAGCACTGCCAACGCGATTTTCTATTACTCGCTGAGCGTGTGCACGCACAAGCAAGCTTCGACCGCCGACAGGTTCCGCCGCGGTCAGTACCTTAGTCCGGCCAACACAATCATCTTTTGCGAGGAAGTGGAGGACAATTTTCCAGAGACGAGTGGTGCGTATGACTTTGTGACCAGACACACCGGGGGCTCGAACTTTGTTATGTGCGATGGGCACGTGGAATGGGTTGCCTACGGCCAGTTCTGCAGAATGAACACCGGAGGGCCGCTCTGCCCAAGCCCCTTGGGCGCTATCCAGTGGGCTACTACTACCGCTGGTAATACATTCGGCGACTGGTCGGCCTTTGTGCCCTATCATTGGTGGCCATACCCGGATTCGAACTAGGCCAATAGCTAATACGGATGACCAAGCGCTTGGCACGGAAAATGTTGCAGAATGTGAAGAGGCAGCCAAAAGTTGGGGGGGCGTGCACCTAAGTCGACCCCGAAATTTGATAGTCAACGCAAATCTAAACAGACGAAATAACGGCAGCGATGGGAAAGGATGAGGGTAAGGAAATGAAGAGAATTCCAGGTTTGGTAGCGATATTGGCGGCGTTGGTGTTGGCCCTGATGCTGGGGACGAACGCGCGCGCGCAATACAATTGGCACAACGGCGCAACGAAGCCGATTCAGGCAGGCGACATCTTCATTTATCGCATCGGCGATGGGTCGCAGCCTGTCACGAACATCGGCCAGAGCGTATTCCTCGATGAATACACACCCGCCGCGATTGCAGCGGGAACCGCCAACCCCACCACGCCTATAACCCCGTACCAATCGATTATGATGCCGACCAACTGGATCGGCGGCGAGGCGCCGCTGATTGGCGAGGGCCCCGGATCGGAAGAAGGGCTGATGACCCTCTCCACGGACGGGCGATTCCTGGTCATACCCGGGTACGCGGCGTCTATCGGACAAGTTACCAACCCTGTTTACGCATCTTTCCCCAACCTGTCCACCAATCAAACCCTTTCCAGTTCGCCCACGACAAACGCGGTTACGATCTCAGATATTCCCCGCGTGGTGGCGTTGTTGGACGGTAACGGCCACGTCTACATGTCCAGTCTCATAACAAACGTCGACATGGACACCGATGATATCCGCTCTGCGGTGAGCCTTGATGGCACGAATATCTGGGCGGCAGGCAACGGCCATAACATCACGTACACGATGCGCGGATCGCTGACATCAACGCAGGTCTGCAAGAGCGTGCAGACGCCCGTGCGGGCAATAGGCATTTTCGGCGCGTCAGGGTCGCCGATGCTTTACGTTGACCGGAACCAGAGCATTTACGAAGCGACAAACAGCACGTTTGTCATCAGCAACGTTGTCAGCATCAGTTGCCTCGTCACCAATTACAACAATTGCACCAACGTTTACAGCTACACGACGAATTGGGTCGGAAACACGACGAATCGAGTCGGCTGCACCACCAACATAACCTACGGCACCATTAGTTCAATAATCATAACCACCAACCAACCGTATTGCACCACCAATGCCACCGGATGCGTTACCAATTTTGCTTACGTTCCGATGAACCCGTTCGGGGGCGCGATGCCGGTGTACATGACCACCACGAATTTCGCGCTCCTTCCCGGAGACATGACCGGCGGCGGCACAAATAATCTGCTGTCCGCCAATGGCTTTGTGATGTTCAACCTGGGCAATGCTGGCCCGACCCCGGGGGCGCCCGACACGCTCTACATCTGTGACGGCTATGCCGTTGGTTTTCTGGGTGAGAATTCACCGAGGGGCGGCGGCGTTCTGAAATTCTGCTACACGAACGGCAACTGGCAAAGCGTGGGCTCGGCTAACTACATCGGTGGGATTGGCGGGGAGAACGCATTCGCGGTGACGGGAGTCGAGAACAACCCCACGAATGTCGTGCTGTACTTTACAGAAGGCACCAATGCCGTGCTCTACACGTTCACGGATTACACTGGCTACATGGGCAATCCCCAGGACAATGGCTACGGCAACGGTCAAAACGGCCAGGCCTACAACGCCACGCTGTGGAACGTAGGCGTGCCGGTCAATATCCGCGGCATTGCGATGGCCCCGCAGGGTGGCGACTCTGGCACGATAACCCCCACCGGCGCCCAACCCTCGGTTGGCCCGCCATACGGTCCCTATTTCCGCGGGCCTCAGGGTGGTCCATTCAACCCGTCAAGCTACACCTATTCGCTGGCGAACTTTGCCGCCGACTCCAACTGGCTCTGGTCCGTGACGACTTCGGGAACCAACATCTTCGCGGCCAGCCCGTCGCGCGGCGGCACACTGTCGCCCCTGACGGCCAATGGAGGCTCCGTTACGATCAGCATCACGCCCAACGGGACCATCGCCACGGGTATGAACGGCGGACAGACGTACACCGAGCAGATACTCTTCCATCTCGGCACCAACTTCGTCTCACAACTTGGCACGCTGGTTGTGGACGCGTTCTACATTACGCCAACAACGAATTTCATCTCTGTTGGGCCCCTCCACGGACCGTTCTCGCCGGCCAGCACGATCTATACGATATCGAATGCGACTCCGGGCACACTGACCTGGAGCGCGTTCACGTCAAACACCTGGGATAGTCTGAGCGTCTCCAGCGGCAGCGTGGGTGGCGGGCACAGCGCGAATATCACGGTGTCAATTGTTCCCGGCGTTGCCAACGCCATCCCTTATTACGGCAGCTATGCTGATTACCTCGTGCTCTCCAACGTGAATGCTGGCACTCAAATCAGCACTTCTCCGGAGATCATCCTCCAGGTTGGATTCGGTGTTTTCGATAACTTCGGCGACGCTAGCGAGTTTACGAACGGCAACGTTGCCGGCCAGTCGAACTGGCGCGGGTCTTCCACTGCGATCAACCCCGTCCAGGTCAATAACGGCGTCTACACGGTACCGGGTGGTTGCGTGAATGCCAACGGGACATCGCAACAGCCGTACAAGTACGTGGCCTCCGGACCGCTGACCAACCCGTTTACCGCATTCTGCACCAATATAAACGGAAACGTCACCAATGTATTCGGCTGCAACCCCGTTCCCACATACGCCTGTATGGGGATGTTGATCACGTTTACCAATGCGCCCTCCAGCCCGAACTACGTCTTCGGAATGGGCTCGTCGTTCCTGACATGGAACGACGCCGGCATTTTGTACGCTGGAAGCGGCCAGTACAAATGGACCACCGAGCTCAATGCGTATGAAACCGGCGGCGGACCACACGGAAACAATACTTACTCCTTGGGTACGACGTATCCGGTGTTCCTCGTGTCCGACTTCGTTAACTCCAACGCGTGGGTGTTTGTCGGCCCGCCGACCAATGACTTGCCCACCCTGTTGAGTCAGGTCCCCAACGCCCAGGCTGAGGGGAGTACATCAGACGAAAGCGGTCCCTCGTGGTTTGCCGTTTGGAGCGACGGGCAAAGCGATTGTAATTATTGCGCTGGTGCCAGCCCGCAGGCTTGGACCGAAATCATTCTCGGCCAATATAGTGCGTGCCCCGGCGCAGAACAGCCCGGCTACACGTGCAGCAGGGTTGCCGCCTCTACCAACTTCGCTGACGTGTATACCTGGGTCATGGCGGGATTGTCGGCTCCGCCCACGGCGAGCTTTACGAACAATCCCAGCAGCGGGCAAACAAACCTGACGGTGAACTTCTACGACACCTCGGCTGGTTCGCCCAACTCCTGGCAATGGTCGTCTGGCGACTGCAGTTATTCATACCTGCAGAACCCGTCGTTCGTATACTCGAATGCAGGCACGTACTACGCGACACTGACGGCGATCAGCCAAAGCGGGGCGAGCGCCAACATAGCGACGCAGGTAATTACGGTTGCGGCGGGGCCAGCAGGCGCGCCGCCCGTGGCTTGCTTCACCCCAACCGAGCCCGTGCCGCTGGAGGTTTGCGTCAGCGATTGCTCGACCGGTTCGCCGACGATATTGAGTTACTTGTGGACGTTCGGCGATGGCATCGGAACGTCGTCGCTCTCGAACCCGCCGTGTTACACATACGCGAATGCGGGCACTTACCTCGTGTCGGAGACCGTCAGCAATGCAATCGGCACTAACACCATCTCACAGAGTGTTACTGTCATCACGCCGTTCCAGGGATGGCAGAACCAGTACTTCAGCGGCGGCTCGCTCAACGCGAATGCCGCGGCGGGCAAAGATGTGTACGGCACCGGGATGAGCAACACCAACAAGTTCCTGACCGGGTTTGCCGGCAACGCGGCGTCGGCGTACCTGCACGTCATCAGTGTCGCCAAGCAGAGCGGGGCGGCTACGAACGTCGTGGTGACCTATCTTGGCGCCAGTGGCGACAGCACCTACCAGCCAGGCGTGGCGATGCGGACAAACGTGCTCGAGTACACCACCGGCACGGCCAACGGCAGCTATTCCACAAATAGCTTTGCGAGCACCGGCCAGACCAATATCCTCAGTGGAGGGACGGGACTGGGCACGCAAGCCAGCATGATAGATACCAACGGCGCGGGCGCTGGCAACACGACCCGGTACTACCGCGTGCGCGTGTTGTTGCCGTAACACAACCGTAGAAATAACCAGCGCTGGTGCTGCCCCATCGGGGTGGCACCAGCGCTTTTGTTTTGCGAATCGACAATGGGATTTGCGCGACTGGCGCGAATGGAAGTTCGTCGAGCGCTACGGCAAGTCGGTTTGACCCATCAGGTAACGATCGCACTCGCGGGCGGCGCCACGGCCTTCATTGAATGCCCACACCACGAGGCTTTGGCCCCGGCGACAATCGCCGGCCGCGAACACGCCGGGGATGCTGGTCGTGTACGTCTCGTATTGGGCCTTGACGTTGGAGCGTTCATCTCGTTCCAGGCCGAGCTGTTGCAGGAGTTGGTCTTCGGGGCCGAGGAACCCCATGGCCAGAAGAGCCAGTTGGCATGGCACGATCTTTTCCGTGCCGGGAACTTCCCTGGGAACGAACCGGCCCTTGGCGTCCTTTTGCCACTCGATTTGGACGATCTCCACCTGCTTCAACCGACCCTGTTCATCCCCGAGAAACCGCCGCGCCGTCATGCCATACACGCGGGGGTCGTCCCCGAAAACGGCGGCGGCTTCTTCCTGGCCGTAATCCAGCCGGTAAACCTTTGGCCACTCCGGCCACGGATTGTTGGCCGCGCGTTGGCGCGGGGGCTTGGGCAGAATCTCCACTTGCACGAGGCTGCGGCACCCATGCCGCATTGCCGTGCCCACGCAATCGGTCCCCGTATCACCACCGCCAATGACCATCACGTCCTTGCCCTCGGCCGAAATGAAACGGCCATTGCGGGTGCCGTCCAATAAACTCTTCGTGTTCGCCGTCAGAAAGTCCATGGCAAAATGCACGCCGTGAAGTGAGCGGCCTTCGATGGGCAGGTCGCGCGGCTTGGTCGCGCCCGTGCACAGCACGGTCGCGTCGAATTCCTTCAGGAGCTTTTGGGCGGGATAATTCGTGCCGACTTCGGTGTTGGTGACAAACTGCACACCCTCCTGCGCGAGCAGGTCGATGCGGCGCTGGACGACGGCCTTGTCGAGCTTCATGGTCGGGATGCCGTACATCAGCAACCCGCCGAGCCGGTCCGCCCGCTCGAACACCGTCACCGTATGGCCCGCTTTGTTCAATTGCGCGGCGGCGCACAGCCCTGCGGGCCCGGAACCGACCACGGCGACCTTCTTGCCGGTGCGCGCCCTCGGCGGATCGGCCGTCACCCAGCCTTCATCCCAACCGCGATCGATGATGGCCACCTCGATGTTCTTGATGGTGACAGGTGGCGCATTGATACCCAGCACGCAGGAGCCTTCACACGGCGCGGGGCAGACCCGGCCGGTGAATTCGGGGAAATTGTTCGTCTTGTGCAGGCGGGCGAGCGCTTCCTTCCACAACCCGCGATACACCAGGTCGTTCCACTCGGGGATCAGGTTGTTGATGGGACAGCCTGATGCCATGCCGCCGAGCATCGTGCCGGTGTGGCAGAATGGGACGCCGCAATCCATGCAGCGTGCGCCCTGTTGCTGGAGCTTCTCCACCGGCATGTGCAGATGAAATTCTTTCCAGTCGCGAGCGCGCTCCGTCGGCGAACGGTCTGCCGGCAACTCGCGGTTGATTTCCAGGAATCCAGTTGGCTTACCCATGGTCGGTATGCGTGCGCCGTCAGTTTCCGCCGACGCGGGCCAAATCGCGGGCGTTTTGTTCAAATGCGGCCATGATCGCTTCCTCGCCGCTCAAGCCGGCAGCGGTGACACGCTGCGTGGCCTCGAGGACGCGCTTGTAATCCTTCGGCATGACCTTCACGAACTTTGGCACCATCTCCTCCCACAGTTTCAGGACGTTGCGCCCGCGCTCGCTGTTGGTGTATTCCACATGACGTTGAACCATCGCCCGCACTTCCTGGATTTCCTCGGGATCGGTGAGTTTTTCAAGTCCGACCATTGCCATGTTGCAACGTTTGGGGAACTCACCGGCGACATCCAGCACGTAGGCGATGCCGCCGCTCATGCCGGCGGCGAAATTGCGGCCGGTGGAGCCCAGGACGACGACGCGGCCGCCGGTCATGTATTCACAACCGTGATCGCCGACCGCCTCCACGACAGCGCGCACGCCGCTGTTGCGGACGCCGAACCGTTCGCCCGCCATGCCGCCGATGTAGGCCTCGCCGCTGGTCGCGCCGTAGAGGGCAACGTTGCCGATGAGGATGTTTTCCTCGGGGACGAACGTTGATCCCACCGGCGGGTACACAATGATCTTGCCGCCACTGAGACCTTTGCCCAGGTAATCATTCGCGTCACCCTGCAGCGTGAGGGTCATCCCGTTGGGGATAAACGCCCCAAAGCTTTGCCCGGCGCTGCCCTTGAAATGGAGTTTGATCGTGTCCTCGGGCAGTCCTTCGGGTCCGTAACGGCGCGTCAGTTCGCTGCCGGTGATCGTGCCAACGACCCGGTTGGTGTTGTTGATGGGGAGCGTCGCGTGAACTTTCTGGCGGCTCGTCAACGCCGGCTCGCACACTTTCAACAGCAAGCGTTTGTCGAGCGACTGCTCCAACTCGTGGTCCTGGTCGATCAGGCGATGGCGGCCCACGTCCGCGGCGGCTTGCGGCTGATGAAAGATTTTCGAGAAGTCGAGCCCGCGCGCCTTGTAATGCTGGATCGCCTTTCTTACGTCCAGGCGATCGACGCGGCCGACCATTTCGTCGATCGTGCGAAAGCCCAGCGGCGCCATCCACTCGCGCACCTCCTGCGCGATGAACAACATGAAATTGACGACGTACTGCGGGTCGCCGCTGAATTTTGCGCGCAGCCGGGGGTCCTGGGTCGCCACGCCGACCGGGCAGGTGTTGAGATGGCACACGCGCATCATGATGCAACCGAGCGTAACCAGCGGCGCGGTGGCAAACCCGAATTCCTCCGCGCCGAGCAGCGCGGCGACGACGACATCGCGGCCGGTCTTGAGCTGTCCGTCGACCTCGACGTAGATGCGGCTGCGAAGATCGTTCAACACGAGCGTCTGCTGCGTTTCCGCCAGGCCAAGTTCCCACGGCGTGCCCGCATGTTTGATGCTGGAGAGGGGCGACGCGCCCGTGCCGCCGTCGTGACCGCTGATCAGCACGACGTCGGCATGCGCTTTCGCCACGCCCGCCGCCACGGTGCCCACCCCGATTTCGCTGACGAGCTTCACGCTGATGCGGGCGCGTTCGTTGGCGTTCTTGAGGTCATGGATCAATTCCGCCAGGTCCTCGATGGAATAAATGTCATGGTGCGGCGGCGGAGAGATCAGGCCGACACCGGGGGTGGAGAAACGCACCTTGGCGATCCACGGGTACACCTTGGCGCCGGGCAGTTCGCCGCCTTCACCGGGTTTCGCGCCCTGGGCCATCTTGATCTGAAGTTCCTGCGCCTGGGTCAGGTAATGGCTGGTCACGCCAAACCGGCCGCTGGCAACCTGTTTGATCGCGGAGTTCTTGCTGTCCCCGTTGGGCATCGGGTTGTAACGTTCCGGGTCTTCACCGCCTTCACCCGTGTTACTTTTGCCGCCGATGCGGTTCATGGCGATGGCCAGCGTTTCGTGCGCTTCCTTGCTGATCGAACCGTAGCTCATCGCGCCCGTCTTAAATCGTTTGACGATGCTGTTGGCCGGTTCGACTTCGTCGAGCGGAATCGGTCGCGGCGCGAGCTGGAACTCGAACAGCCCGCGCAACGTGCACAGCGCTTTCGACTGGTTGTCCACCAGGGCCGAATATTCCTTGAACACCCTGTAATTGTCGGTCCGCGTCGACAGTTGCAGCTTGTAAATCGTCTCGGGGTTGAACAGGTGGTATTCGCCATCGCTCCGCCATTGGTACTGTCCGCCGGGATCCAATGTCGCTCCGTTGACGGTCCGCGCCGGGAAGGCGTGTCGATGGCGCAAGCGCACTTCTTCGGCGATGACATCGATCCCCACCCCTTCGACCTGGGATGCCGTCCAGGTCAGATACTTGTCGATCACCGAGTGATTGAGGCCGATGGCTTCGAAGATTTGCGCGCCGCAATAGCTCTGGACGGTAGAAATCCCCATCTTGGCCATGGTTTTGACGACGCTCTTGGTGACCGCCTTGAGGTAGTTCTTGACCGCTTTCTTGTGGTCGATGTCCTTGAGAATGCCCTGGCGAATCATGTCGTCCAGCGTCTCGAACGCGAGATACGGGTTGATCGCGCCGGCGCCGTAACCGATCAACAACGCAAAATGATGGATCTCGCGCGGCTCGCCCGACTCGAGCACCAACCCGACCTGCGTGCGGGTGCCAGTGCGGATGAGATGGTGATGGACGCCGGCGACCGCCAACAGGGCAGGGATCGCAGCGCGGTGGGGGTTGATCCCGCGATCGGACAAAATCAGGATGTTGTGGCCTTCCTTGATGGCCCGGCTCGCATCAGCGAACAGATTGTCGAGCGCCTTTTCGAGGCCTGCGCCGCCCTCGTCCACATTGAAAAGGATCGGCAGGGTAATGGACTTGAAGCCGGGCTGATTGACATGGCGTAACCGTTCGAACTCCTCGTTGCTGAGGACCGGGCCCTTCACCCGAATCTGGTGGCAGCTTTCCGGCCGCGGATCGAGCAGGTTCCCCTCAGGACCGATGGTCGTGTGGGTGGACGTGATGATTTCTTCGCGGATACAATCGATAGGGGGATTGGTGACCTGCGCGAACAGTTGTTTGAAGTAGTTGTAGAGCAATTGCGGCTTGTTCGATAGGACGGCCAGCGGCGTGTCCGTTCCCATGGAACCAAGGGGTTGGACGGCGTCACGCGCCATCGGCGCCAGGAGCATCCGAAGGTCCTCGAACGTATACCCAAATGCTTGCTGCCGAAGGAGAACCGTCGCGTGGTCCGGTTCGTGTACGTGGGTCGGTTCCGGGAGGTCTTCCAGATCCATCAGGCTCTGCTTCAACCACACGCGATACGGTCGGTCAGTGGCTATTCTTTGTTTGATCTCTTCATCGGCGACGATCCGGCCGAGTTCGGTGTCGACGAGGAACATGCGGCCCGGTTGCAGGCGGCCCTTCAGCAATACCCGTTCGGGCGGAACATTGAGCACGCCGACTTCCGACGCCATGATCACCCGATCATCCTTCGTCACGTAATAGCGGGAGGGGCGCAGCCCGTTGCGGTCGAGCACGGCGCCGATTTTCACGCCGTCGGTGAACGCGATCGAGGCGGGGCCGTCCCAGGGCTCCATCAGGCAACTGTGATACTCGTAAAACGCCCGTTTCTCCTCGGACATGCTCTCGTGTCCCGACCACGGCTCGGGGATCATCATCATCATCGCGTGGGGAAGCGAACGACCGCTCAGGACGAGGAACTCGAGGCAATTGTCGAACATGGCCGAATCACTGCCGTCCTCGTTGATGATGGGGAGCAGTTTTTTGATGTCATTGCCGAAGAGATCGGACTTCAACAGCGATTCGCGCGCGTGCATCCAGTTGATGTTGCCGCGGAGCGTGTTGATCTCGCCGTTATGCGCGATGTAGCGGTACGGGTGGGCACGGTCCCAACTCGGAAAGGTGTTGGTGCTGAAGCGCGAGTGCACCAGCGCCAGCGCGGATTCGATCGCCGGGTTGCTCAGGTCGGGAAAGTACGGGTCGACCTGTTCCGGCGTGAGCATCCCCTTGTAAACGATGGTTTTATAGGACAGGCTGGAAATGTAAAACCGGTTGCCGCCTTTGATGCCGGCGTAGCGGATGCCGCGTTCGGCCAACCTGCGGACGATGTAGAGTTTGCGTTCAAACGCCATATCGTCCTTGGTCTTCGGATCTCGGGCGATAAACACCTGGCGAACGACGGGCTCGGACGCGCAGGCGGTGCGGCCAAGCGTTGCGTTGGAGGTGGGAACGGTGCGCCATCCGAGCAGGCGGTGCCCTTCGTTTTCCACGATCTCTTCAAAGAGCTTCTCGCATTTGTAGCGCTCGGACGCATCCGGAGGCAGGTAGACCATGCCGACGCCGTACTCACCGCGGGAAGGCAGGGCAATCGCCTCGTTTGCGCACACCTCCTTGAAGAACTCGTGCGGGACCTGCATCAGGATCCCGGCGCCGTCACCCGTATTCGCCTCACAACCGCACGCTCCGCGGTGGCTCAGGTTGACAAGGACGGTGAGGGCCTGGCGGACGATCTCATGCGATTTGCGGCCCTTCACGTTGACGACAAAGCCGACGCCGCAGGAGTCGTGTTCGAACCGCGGGTCGTACAACCCCTGCTTGTTCGGCCAACCATACGGCGTGAACCCCGACGGTCTCGTCGGGGTGAATGTGCGCGTATTGCTCATTGCGTACTTGACTCAAACTCGCGTTGGGTCGGGATTATATGGCTGGTTTCCGGTCCGGTTTCAACGTCATTATCCATCCTGCGCGGAGATTTTTTGGGGCGAGTCTCCGATCGATTCAATGGCCCCTGAGGATTCGCGCCGCCTTTTTCGGATTGTCCACTCGCAGAATCATCGCGCCCGACACGGCGTTTGCCGGTGTGGCGCTGTAGGCGTATTCGATGTTCACCTTGTTCCTGGCGAGTTTGGCGGCAATGTCGGCCAGCTCGCCCGGCTTGTTTCGCCCCTCGAGCATCAACACGTCCCGCTCGACGACGAGCACGCCGCGCTCGCCCAGCAGGTGCAGTGCCCCTTGGGGATCATCCACGACCATGCGCACGACCGCGTGGTCCACCGCGTCGGAAACGGAAATCGCATGGATATTGATTTTCGCAGTGGCAAGCGCTTGACAGACTTTCGACAGCGTGCCCGGTTTGTTTTCCAGAAACAGCGCGAGTTGCTTGACGATTTTCATGACACAACCTCCGTGCGCCGTAGGGAATTGGCGATAAAGCCGCTGCTGCGTTCGGGTCACGACGGAAGGACGACGGGCGGTAATTACACCTCATCCCCAGTGAACTTCCGTGCAACATTTGGGATTTACTCGCCTCAGTTACAGCGCTGAATTGTTCACAGACGCTATTTTTATATTGAATTCTGGTCATAAAGTAGCAAAATTACGAACGAAAACAAGCAAAATCTTTGGCTTTATTGAACGGGCCGTAAAACGACGGTTATGCGCACATTCGACGATCAAGAACGGGCAATCCTCAAGGTGCTGATCCGCAATCCGCGTCAGCGGGATAATCAGATCAGCAAGATCACCGGCGTACCGACTCCGACGGTGCGTCGGAAACGCAAACGGCTCGAAGACGAAGGGCTGCTCAGCTACTTCGCGGCCATCGACATGCAGGAGACAGGCACGGGCGCGTTTGGGGCGCGACACCTGTACATCATCAAGTTCCGTATCGGCGTCACCGTCAAGCAGATCGTGGATGAAATCAAGAGTGAGCCGAATGTGCGCTCCGTTTTCACGGATCTGATTTACGAGTCGCACATTGCCGAGATGGATGGACGCGTCACGCTGGTGATGATCATCGAAGGCAAGAACGACGCCGACATCATCGAAAACGTCCAAGGCAAGATCGTTCCCTCGCTGCGCAAAAACCACGGCCCCGACTCGATCGAAGAGATTTCCACGGTGCGTCTGCTCAGCCCCATTCGCCTGTTCCACAACTACGTGCCGATGGTCAACATGGAGAAAGGCGTGCTGCGCGGCGACTGGACCGATGACGCCATACTCGTGGGGTAGACTTCTTCTGGCAAGGAGTATCCGGACGAGCCCGGTTCCGCCCGCATTGATTGACGCCGTCGCTTCCCGTTTCCGTCGCGGTCGAGGACGACTTTGAGCAGGCCGGAAGAAGGGGGGGCGTACTCGCCGGGGCGATGAAACGGGGCGCTCGTCCCGCCCTGGGAAAATCGCTCCTGGTTGCACAAAGGACTTCGCAACCGGCTTATCCGATTGTAAAGTTATGACGACATGATGGCACAGCGCAGATTCTTTCCCTCGCACTGGACGGAAGAAACGTTCCCATGAGCAAACCGGGAGTGATCTTCTGGGACGTGTACGACACGCTGGTTACGGCGCGCCGGGGTGATCTGGATTCACTGCTCAAAGGCGAAGCGGAGTTGGGGATGGCATTCGACCGGACGGTGAGAAACTTCAGCCTCCGCGCGGTTCCCGCCCAGTTGCGCGAATTGTTTCGGCGCGGCATCCAGGCCGAGCGCGAGCTGCGCATCGCCGAAGGCATCGCCCATCCCGAGGTGCGCGTGGACGAAATCTGGTTCAAGATTCTCGAGAGATTTCAGCCGGAACCGCCGCCGATGAGCTTCGTGCGCGAGGTGGCGCTGTTTTTCGAGCGCCAGGCCAATCCGAAAGAGCTTCAGGTTCGCGCGCTGGACGTGTTGACGACGCTGAAGAAGCGCGGTCTGCGGCAGGGGATCATCTCCAACGGGCAGTTTTACACGCCGATCGAGTTGTCCGACCTGTTGGGGGAGGAGAGCGGCGGGGCGATCCGCACGTGTGAAACCCTATTCGATGCGCGGCTGGTGTTTTTCTCGTTTGAGCTCGGCGTGGCGAAACCCGACCCGACGGCCTTTCAACGGGCGGCGGCGGTCCTGACGAAGGAGAACATCATGCCCGACGACTGCGTGATGATAGGCGATTCGCTGACCGACGATGTGGCGCCGGCGCAGCACATGGGGTTCCGCACGGTACTGTTCGCGCCGAAAGCCGTGGCGGAGTCCACCATCAAGGCGGATTTGGTGATCCACAACCTCGGCCAGTTGTTGGAATGGTTGTGAGATTTGCGACCGTGCGTTATCACCTGCGAGCGGGCGGGTGCGATCAAGGCCATCAACCAAGCGCACGATTTCTCCGAGGACGACCGTCCCGCGCAATTGCGCGCTACGCGATTGCACCGGCAGACCCAACGATGCGTTCTGGCGCGGGATGTGTTACTACGATTTGCCGAACGTGATCTGGGCGAGGTTGACCACGTACGATGCTGCGAAACCTGCGGCCCGCAGCGTCCCGTCGGAAAAGATACACGGTCTTCCCGGTCCTGTGTCCGCAAGGCTGCAGGGATGCGTGTGAAGGTTTGAGCTTGTGAGACGCTTGACCTTCGATGTATCGCCAGATATTCCTGGTTTTGGATGGACCAACAAGATGCCCGACCCTCCACCGTCGGAGGTGGTGGAGAATGGCAACCCGTCAAGGGTGGCCAGCACAATATGAGCGTTTTCCGAACAGGCAGGCGGACAGTGCGCCGAGCGGCGTTGTTCGGGCTGTTTGTGCTGTTTTGGTTGATGCTCATCAACCTGCCGGTGGAAGGGTTCTGGCCCGACCTGGACTCGTCATGGCAGGGGGCGTTGAGCTACTTTGTCTTCAAAGGTCTGCAGTTCGGGAAGGATGTGATCTTCACATACGGCCCACTTGGGTATGTAATCACGGACACGTACTCCGGGTACCTTCTAGCGAGCCGGATTGGCTTGGACCTGATACTCAAAGGCGTGTTCGCATTGCTCATGACCGTGACGGCGCTGCGGCTGCGTCCTGCGCTACGGTTGGGGTTCGTACTCAATGTCCTGCTCTGGTCGGTTGTTTATCCCGATGCGTTGTACCTGCTGGCGATCCTGCTGGCAGCTTGTTATGTGATCGTGTTCGAATTATCCCCGGTACTGCTGCTTGGGGCGAGCGTTCTGTTTGCGTTCCTGTCGCTCACGAAGTTCACATACTGCCTGCTGAGTGTAACAAGCCTGTCGATTGTTGTCGGCCACGCGTTCACGAGGAGGAAATGGCTCGCAGCGACCGCGTTAGTCACGGGCTACAGCGTGTGTGTGTGCTCGTTTTGGTATCTGGCCGGCCAGCGGTTGGCGGGGATTCTATCCTTCGCGGGCGGCGCCGGCGAGGTGGCCAGCGGTTATGCCGAGGCCATGTGTATCAGCGAATCATGGCTGGCGTTCTGGAGTGGCGTCGGCGCGGTTGTGTTGGGGACGACGCTGTTCGTCGGGCTTGGCTGCGCCCGCGGCGGCCAGAATCGCGCTCCAGCCATCTCGCTTCTGTTTTGCGTCGGGCTGTTCGTCGCTTGGAAGGAAGGTTACATCCGAGCCGACCAGTGGCACATCCCCAACTTGTACGTGTTTCTCTTGTTCGCCGCGCCGGCGGCGTGGGCAATTTTTCGTCCGCCGGTTGCTCACCGCCGGCTATTATTGGGAATCACGCTGATTCTGTTCTTGTTGTCGTACGCGGTCTTGTCCCTGGCTCGCCCGCCATCCGTGTGGTTGCCCAGTGCCTACGCGAGAATCGCTGCAAACGCCACAGCCATCGTCCACCCCACCCGGTATCGGGCGGCTTTCGACAACGCGCTGTGGCATATCAAGCAGGAGAACGCCCTGCCGGGCATGAAACGCTTGATTGGCCAAGAGTCGGTCGATGTGTTCGGCTTCGAACAGGCGATCGCGCTGTTGAACGATCTGAACTACCATCCGCGGCCGGTGTTTCAGGGGTATTCCGCCTACACGCCCTCTCTCGTTATTCGCAATCGCGACTTCTACCTGGGGGACGCAGCTCCCGCATTTGTGATCTTCAAGCTTCAAACCGCTGATGACCGATTTGCCGCGGAGAGTGACGCTGCCGTCCTGGAAGTAATACTGCGGGACTACGAACTCGTGGCTGTTGAGAAAGGCTATCTGCTATGGAAGCGGAAGGCAGTTCGACAACCACCAACCGCCCATCAACTGATTCGCGAGGGAGTGGCCGCCTGGGGTGAGCTGCTGCCGTTGCCGTCCGACCGGGGGCCCGTTTGGCTCCAGGCCGACATAGCGAGTTCGTGGTTGGGAGCGTTGTGCGCGTTCTGTTACAAGCCAGCGAGAATCGTGATGATCGTGGAATCGCCAACCCTCGGGACAAGGAAATACCGGCTGGTGAGGCCGCTTGCCGAGAGCGGGTTTTTGGTGAGTCCAGCGCTTGCGGATTCGAGCGATGTGGCGGAAATGTGCCGCCATCCGGAATCCAGGAGTTCTCTGTCGATCACACTGAATCGGTCGGATTCCGCGCGGTTGCTGTATCGGAACGAGTATCATTACCGTCTGTACGCCGGGGAGGAATTATGTCAATCGGGGACGGCTGGTCGTGGCGGAATCGACCCGAATTCGTCCTCCAACCAGCGCTGAGTCGCCGCTGTCTCGTACGGGAATGATCGGCCGACGGTGACATCCATACGGGCAGCTTCAAGGGACGGCTTGCCCGTCCAAGTGAATGTTGACCGGGGCCGTCATGAACCGGGCGTTTTCTGCGGGGCGTGTCGCGCGGCGATGTCGCGGACGTAGTCGATATGGCCGCGCAGGCCGTAGAACTGGTCGGCGAAATAGGCCGGGACCGACATTTTGTTGACGGCGTTTTCGATATGTTCGAGTCGTTGGAGCAGTTGGGCGCGTTTGTCCGGGTTGGACTCGGTTTGAAGTTTCTTCTCCAGCAACAGCAAAGCGCGATACCGGCGGTAGATCTGGGAGCGGATGCGCCAGCGATAAAATGAGGGGATGCTGCGCACGATGGGGACGGCCACGACGATCATCGGGACAAAGACCACGAGGAACCGGCTGGTGAGGCTTGCCAGCCAGAACGGCAGGTAGCGGTAGAAGAATTTGCGGCCGGATTTGTAAAAGCGGTTGGCATCATCGCTGATGCGGAAATCGTTTTCGATCGGGGACGGGAACTCGCCCTTGTGCTGGAGCAGGGTCGCGCGGCCGTGGATTTTCTGGGCCGCCTCGAGCAGGAGATCGGACAACGCGGGATGAAGGCTGGCGCGGGCGACGAGCTCGACGTTGGGCCCGATGAGCGTGACATCGCGCGGGGGCAGGTTGCTACCGAGATCGATGCCGCCCTGGGGCAGGGTGACCACGTTCAGGTACGTGTAACGGCGCGTGTAGGCGTCCGCCTGGGTGAAGCTGTACAGGTGGATGCCGGGCGCGCGGAGAAGTTCGCGGAGAAGGGCCGACGAAGCGGCTTCGCCCATCAGGAACACGGCATCGATGGTGCCGTCGAGCAGCGCTTTCGCGGATTGCCCGGGTTCCCAATCCAGGAATGTGGTCGACCCATTGGTGGTGATGCCGTTCGCCTGCAACAGGGTCAGCGCGAGGGAGCGGGTGCCGGTGCCGGGCGGGCCAAGGGCGAGTTGTTTGCCGGCGAAGGCGGAGAGTGTTTCAACGGGCGCGCCGCGATAAAAGATGAGCAGCGGCTGATGGGAGATGCTGCCGAGGGAGACGAGGTTGGGGGACGCGCCATTGGTCATACCGCCGAGAACGAAGCCGACATCGACGCGAAACGACGGGTCGCTGAGGCGCTGGAGGTTTTCCATCGAGCCCTCGGAGTCGAGGACCTTCACTTTCACGCCGTGGCGGGCGAGGGCGCCGACGTACTTGAGGGCGTTTGTCTGGAAGAGGCTGCCCTCAGGGCCGCTGGTGATGACGATGGTGGTCGGCGGCGCTGACTTGATGAAGTAACAGACGGCGCCGATCAGCAGCAGGACAACGGCGGAGAGAGCAGCGATGGCGACCGAGCGGTTGACGCCAAAAATCTCCGTGACCATCGTCACGGGGCCCGCGGGTGGTGTGGTGGGAGCGGCGGACGGATCGGTATTCGGTTTCGGGTCGTTGTTCATCGCCGGGAACGGTAGAGCCGCGCTGGGACCGGGACAAGACGAAACTCGCGTTGAGTGGCCGCTGCCCAAGGGGACGTATCGGTGCGTGCCCGCCCGCCGGGGTGTAACACCGGCTGGACGAGCGGCCCCGGTGCGAGTATGCTCCGAGCGACGATATGAAAGAGGTGACGAGAACCATGAAACGTGTTCCATGGGCCGTTGCGGTGGCGGTGGCGGTGGGGCTGTTGGCGATGGCCGGATGCACGAAGAGGGAGCAGCCGGAGCCGCTGTTGCCGCCGCCGTCGGTGACGACGCTGCCGTCGAGACAGCCACTGCCGGCGTTGCCGGCGCAAGCGGCGACGGATGTCACGGCGGGCGCCCCGGTTTCCGCAGAAGAAACCAACCAGGAGAGCGGGGACGGGGAGACGCAGGCAGAACTGGTTGCGCAAGTGAAGCAATTGGAGAACGAATACGAGAACGCGACCGATTTCCAGAAGCGGGTGACGCTAATTTACGAGATCAGCGCCAATGATGACGGACCCGCTGTGATCGACACGCTGGCACACCTGTTTCTGAATGAGAAGGACCAGGAACTGAAGGTCGAGATGGTCAACTCGCTGAGCGACGTGGATGGCCAGAACGATAAGAAGCTGGCGATCCTGAGCACGGCGCTGCAGGCGGATCAGCCCAAAGACGTGCGGCTGGAAGCGATTGATGGGATGGGAGATGCGCAGGACAAGCGGGGGATCCAGATTTTGCAGGGGTATTTGAACGACCCGGACGAGGAAGTTAAGGAATCGGCCCAAGACACGATTGAGCAGTTGCAAAGCGTGCCCGAGACACCGCCGCAGCCTGCGCAGGCCCAGACGATGGGGCATTGAGCGGAGGATCGGGGCTGGCGTTGGGAGCGCGAGGCTGGTAAGATAATCGTTGACGGGCGGGCGTGATTCCGCTATTTTTCACGCCCCTTCCCTAAAGGACGAGGAAACATTCATGTACGCAGTAATACGAACAGGCGCCAAGCAATATCGGGTCCAGCCCGGCGACGTTGTGGAGGTCGAGCTTCTCGACGGCGAGAAGGGCAAGGAAATCGCGTTGGAGGACGTGTTGCTGGTGGCCGATGGCGACAGTGTGCAGGTGGGGAAACCCAACGTAAAAGGCGCGCGAGTGACCGCGGAGGTTGTCGAGCCCGACAAGAAGGGGGCGAAGGTCATCGCGTTCAAATTCCGCCGGCGGGAAGGCTACCATCGCAAGCGCGGGGTACGTCCACACCATACCGTATTGAAGATCAAAGAAATTCAGGTAAAGTGATGTAGCTGCGCTTGAGTGGAGCGCAGGAGGTTTTCGTCATGGCTCATAAAAAAGGACAAGGCAGTTCACGCAACGGACGCGACAGCGTCAGCAAACGGCTGGGCGTGAAACGATTTGGCGGTGAACTCGTCACGGCTGGCAGCATTATCATTCGCCAGCGCGGCGCGAGATTTGTGGCCGGCAGCAATGTCGGCACTGGCCGCGACTGGAGCCTGTTCGCCCTGACGGAGGGCCATGTCCGCTTCGACCGGAACGGACGCCGTGTCAACATTGATCCCGTCGCCGTTCCCACCGGCAAGTCGTAACGCGATTTATCTTGAGAGAATGCGGGGCAGACGAAAGTCTGCCCCTTTGTTTTTCGGCGGGACCGGCATTCGCATCCGTTTGTGGTAAACTTTTCCACCATGACCGTGTTGGTTTCATTGACGAGGAAAGTGGGGTCGCGCGGACACCTTTCGCGGCAGGAGGTCTCGGAAGCGGTGGGCGCGTTACTCGACGCCGCGGTGGAGGATGGCGCGAAGGCCGAATTCCTGACAGTGTTGGCGGGCAAGGGGGAAACGGCGGAGGAAATCGCGGCGTTCGCGCTGGAGTTGCGCGCCCGTGGGGTGGATCCGCAGATCGACCCGGGGCAGTTCGGCGGCGTGGTGCTGGATGTGGTCGGGACCGGCGCGGACATGGCGCACACGTTCAATATTTCGTCGTGCACGATGTTTGTCGCCGCGGCGGCGGGCGTGGCGGTGGCCAAGCACGGCAATCGGGCCGTCACCAGCAAATGTGGCAGCGCCGACGTGCTGGCGGCGTTGGGCGCGAAGATCGAACTGTCGCCGGACGCGGCGCGGCGTTGCCTGGAGGCGGCGGGCGTGACGTTTCTGTTTGCGCCGTTCTACCATCCCGCGTTCAAGGCAATTGCGCCGGTGAGGCGGGCGTTGGCGGAGCGCAAGCAGCGCACGGTATTCAACATCCTCGGCCCTTTGGTCAACCCCGCTCGTCCGACCCATCAACTGATTGGCGTGTTCGACCGCGCCCTGGTGGAACGATTCGCCGAGGTCCTGCGGCTGCTCGGTTTGAAACACGCGATGGTCGTGCATGGAGACGGCCTTGATGAACTGTCCACAATGGGCGTGAACGTCATGGCCGAAGTATGGGCGGGACGGATCGAACAGACCGAGCGCGATTTTCGGGTGCCGCACACGTCGTGGCGGGGAGTGACGGTGAAACCCGGTGAGCTGGCCGGGGGCGATCCGTCGACGAATGCGGTCATCGTCCGCGAGGTGCTGGGCGGCAAGGACCGCGGGGCCCGCCGTGACATCGTGCTGTTGAACGCGGCGGCGGCGCTCGTGGTGGCGGAAAGGGCGAGCGATTTCGCCAGCGGTTGGACGCTGGCGGCGGAGTTGATCGACAGCGGGAAGGCATTGCAGCGGCTGGAACGATTTGTCGAGGAGACGAATCGAGGGTAGGTTCACGCGTGCGAGCGGCCCTGGCCAAACCTCTGGATTGGTGCACGATTCAATTGGCGCGCTTGAACGTGCGTGACGCCATCGGCACGGACGGGCTGGCGGCCAAAGCGCAGGCATTGCTGGAGCACCCGGATTTCCTCGGGGGAAACGTTGCGGCGCCAAGAGATTTCCGATTCGTCACGAAGCACGCGTTTCAGTTCACGTCTCCCGCCCCGTCGCCGTGGAAACGGAACAATACGGTGCACGGCCGGCTTTACACTGTGTCGAGATCATGGCGGGACAGGCCGACGGTCATCCTGCTGCACGGGTGGAATGCCCAGACGGCCTATCGCACGTTGTTTCCCCATCTGGCGCGGCGGCTGGTGAGACGGGGTGTGAACGTGGCCATGTTCGAGCTGCCCTACCACTGCCAGCGCAAGCCACGCGGCAGGGGCGCCACCAGGAATTTTCTGTCGGGCGACCTGGTGCACGTCGTGCAAGCCGCGCATCAATCGCTGGCCGACGCGCGGGCGCTGATCGGGTGGCTCAAAGAGCAGGGTTCTCCGCGGATCGGGTTATGGGGTATCTCGCTCGGGGCATGGTTGAGCGGGATGTTGGCGTGCGCGGAGTCGAAAGTGGATTTTGTGGTTTTGATGACGCCGGTGGCGCGAATGGATCGGCTCATCGCCGAAGCGAGTTTTTGCGCGCCCATTCGGCGGAGCCTCGGCGGCACGAAACTACGGCTGGACTTGATGAACCTGACAGCGCATCATCCGAGGGTGGCGCCCGAGAATATTCTGGTGGTTGCTTCCGAACACGATTTATTCGCGCCGATCGGGACCATCGAGGAACTTTGTGAGGCGTGGGGTGTTTCAGAATTGTGGCGGCCACGGCATGGCCACATCAGCGTTCTGATGTCGATGCCGGTGATGGAACGGATCATTCGATGGGTGACGAAACAAGGTTGACCGTTGGGAGAGGCGCATGGCGGGCATGGCAACTGCTATTTTGACGAACGTTTTCTCTGTACATTTCGAGTATTTGCAGGCATTGGAATTGGTTTCGTATGTCAGGTAAGCAAAAACCGGTCATTCGGCTCGACTACGCGTCGTTGGGGGGCGCAGGCACGCCCGACGCGGAAATCGACCGTGCGCTGGTCAAGAAGGCGAAGGGTTTGTTTGGACGGCAAGCCCGCGAAGAGATTTTGCAGTTGGTGGACCATAACCTGCGGATTGTGGCTGCGGAAGTGGCCAACCGCGAGGTGAACCCCGAACTCCTCTACAAGGTTGGCCAGGAAGCCGTTGGTGAGGCCATCAAGGTCTATAAGATCAAACAAGAGGAAGGCTTCCGCGAATTTGTGATTGTTTTTACCCGGCAGTCCATGTTTCTCGCCAAGAGCAGGATGTCACAAGAGCCGGCCCCCCCGGCTACGCCACCGCTTCGCAAAGACGAACCGGGCTCAAAATAAAATTGCATTCGGGTTTGGGCCGTAGCATGTTGGCGGTATCATGCTAATCAGCAAGAAGATCAACGAGGCGATCAACCAGCAAATCGGCAACGAGTTTGGCGCATCGCTGCAGTACGTGGCGATTGCCGCGCACTTCGACGAGGAAGCGTTGCCGCAGTTGGCGGCCCACTTTTACCGGCAGGCTGAGGAAGAACGCGATCACGCCATGCGTTTCGTGAAATTCCTGGTCGAGACTGACGGCGAAGTGGTCATTCCGGCCGTCAAATCGCCGAAACACAAGTTCGCCTCGGCGGAGGAAGCCGTGAAGTTGTCACTGGACTGGGAAGTCGAGGTGACGCAGCAGATTCACAGGCTGGTCGATCTGGCCAAGAAGGAAGTCAATTACACCACGGACAATTTTCTGCAGTGGTTCGTCAAAGAGCAACTGGAAGAAGTCTCTTCGATGGACAACCTTCTCAAGGTGATTCGCCGGGCGGGCGAAAGTGGGTTGCTTCGTGTGGAAGAGTATTTGGCCCGAAAGGGCGGCGACAACCCGTTGCCTGAAGAAGACGCCAAGTAAGCCGGTCATCCTGACGTTGGCGTGGCGTCTGACGGCAGCGGCGCTGGCCGTAACGAGCGTGGAAGCGGCTGATTTTCGCGCGGACCGCGAGCGTATGGTTCGGGAACAAATTGAATCGCGCGGCATCACGAATGCGCAGGTGCTGGCCGCGATGCGCCAGGTGCCGCGGCACGAATTCGTGCCCGAGCAATGGATCGACGCGGCGTACGAAGACCACCCACTCCCGATCGGTTACGGACAAACCATTTCGCAGCCGTACATCGTTGCGCTGATGAGCGAACTGCTGCAGCCCGCCCGCGGGGCCAAAATTCTGGAGGTCGGCACGGGATCGGGATACCAGGCGGCGATTCTGGCGGAGATGGGCGCCGAGGTTTGGTCGATCGAGATTTTGGAGCCGTTGGCGAAGGAGGCGGCGGTCCGCCTCAAACGGGTCGGCTATGACAAAGTCCACGTCAAACGAGGCGACGGTTATCTGGGCTGGCCCGAACAGGCGCCGTTCGAGGGCATCATTGTCACGGCGGGAGCGGGTCAGATACCGCCGCCGCTGGTCGGGCAACTCAAACCCGGCGGACGGATGGTGATACCGGTGGGGGAAGAGCACGCGGAGCAATCGCTGTTGCTCGTGGAAAAGGCCCTCGACGGGAAGATTTCAACGCACAACGTTGCCCCGGTGTTGTTCGTGCCGTTGACGCGGGAAGGAACTCCAACCAGCAGCAACGGACGAGGTTCTGCTTCCTTCGGGCACGACCATTCGTCTCCCTAAGGCTTGCCCGAGATTTGACATCTGGCGAGGCGTCGTCGACTTCGCCGCCCATCGCAAAAGTCTGATCCTCAATACGGCTGTATGGTTGCTGCCCAGACGAGGAAAACTTCCCGCCCGAGATCGCCGTCGTTGATTTTCCAATTGATTGGAGCCGGTCAGAACTCAATCGACCATTACGGACTGGCGGATGGAGACCCCGCTTGTGGCTCCACGATTAACTATTTTTAATCGGATGGGCTTTCCTGGTATCTGAGGGACTTGAGCCCCACACAGCCAAACGTGGCGTAACTGTGGGCAGGATACTGGCGATGTCCCCAGCCAGGTCAGCAAATCCGCTGGGGTTCCATGGCGGGGTCACCGCTCAGGAGCTCTTGCCCTTGCCGACCAGGTAGTAGAGGATCAAACCAACGAGAGGCAGGATCAGGATCAGCAGGATCCAGAGGAGCTTTTGTCCCGCTTCCTTACTGCTCTTGACGCAGTCGAGGATGGCGATAATGTCCAACACCAGAATGACAATTCCAACGATTGAATACATGCTGACACCTCCTGTTGGTTAAGCGGGATGATATGCGTCCCGCCGCCCGCAAGGCAAGCAGGATGCGCCTGTTCGCCGCCGCCGCTGATCTTCATTCCAGTCAGTCGCAGGTCTGACTGGCTCTGGAAGGCCTGGGGCACCCCGTCAGCCCCACCTCACGCATTTTCTTGAGGCTGGTTCTGGGCTGCTCGCTTTGCGTTTGCCCCAAGAAAATCGTCAGAGCCCATTTTCACCCGGCTAAATTTTTTTGTTTAGGAATTCGGTACGCAGTTTGTTCCCGAGATCCCAGCCCTGGGAATAGAACATATCGGTGATGGTGATAGTGGCATTCGCTTGGGGTTGGGCAGGTTTTGGGAAGCCGTCGAAGCCTTGGATGAAGCCGTCAACAAATTCCTTTTTGGTTCCGAGGATATTGGCGGCGACAACTCGTTCATTGGGGGACTGAGTCCAGGGCTCATTCTCGGGCACTCCGGCCAGGGATTTAAGTGTTTTGGGGTCGTTATCCTTGGTCATAATGACGGCGCAGAGTGGGCAACAATAGTCGAGGGTTCGGACGAACTGGCCTTTGGTTAAGGAAAAGATGATGCCGACGTGTCCGGGTTTGATGGAGAAGCCTTGGGTGGCTTGATCAAGTATGGCCTGACGGATGGTGGTTTCAATCAGGTTCGGGCTCATGACAATAGTATTCCCATAGCCGCATCGTCCCGGGCGTCCTCAGAAGTTTCCCCGCCACCGAGCGTCCGTCCCATAAACTTAATTTCCACTGCTGTTTGCACAAACGGGATGACAGCCATCAGTCTAGGCAGACCGACCAAACGGTCAAGCCAGATGTTGACAGGCTGGGCGGATGTCCATCTCGCCCAAACCGCCTCGCAGGAATTCACCGTCAACAGATTAGGACGAACGGCGATGCTAAACACTGGCCCCGACTTCGGAAGTCGGGGCTGGTCGGGCGCGGCAAGCTTGGATAAACTCATGGACCGTTGAAATCGCGTCCGTTCATTCCCGTATTGATCATCGCCGCCGTCCTTTGGGCCTACCACAATGGTTTTACGGGGCCATTCATTTTTGACGACGTGCTTTCCATCGTTGATAATCCACACATCCGTCACTTGTGGCCGATCCGCGAGGCCATGTCGGCGCCGCTGTATTGCCCGGTTGCTGGGCGCCCGGTGGTTTGTCTGAGTCTGGCGCTGAACTACGCGTTGGGCGGACTGAATGTGTGGGGCTACCACGCGTTCAACTTGGCGGTGCATCTGCTGTCGGCGTTGGCGCTGTTTGGGATCCTGCGGCGGACGTTTGAGGGAGAGCGGCTTCGTGACCGATTCGGCGCGGCAGCGGTCTGGCTGGCGGCAGCGATTGCGCTGATCTGGGAAGTGCACCCCCTGCAAACGGAAAGCGTCACGTACATTGTCCAGCGCACCGAATTGCTGATGGGCCTGTTTTTGCTGCTGACGTTGTATGGCACGCTGCGCGGTTCCCGGTCTTCGCGCCCGGGCGTGTGGTATCTGGCGGCCGTCGTCTCGTGCGCATTGGGCATGGGAAGCAAGGAGGTCATGGTGGGGGCGCCGCTGATCGTATTGCTCTACGACCGTGTGTTTCTGGCGACGTCGTTTCGCCAGTTGTGGCAGCGGCGCGCCGGTTTGTATCTTGGCATGGCCGCGACCTGGATCATGCTGGGTTTTTTGGTGGCGGGGGCTCCCAACAGCGCGGCGAGGTTTGGGGTTGAGGGTCTGACCTCATGGGACTATCTGAAGATGGAAGCGGGCGCGGTCGTTTATTACCTACGGCTTTGCTTCTGGCCACGGCCACTGGTGATCGATTATTTCGACTGGCCGGTTGCCTCGTCGCTGAGAGATGCGCTTGTATCCGGTGTGGTAGTGATTGGCTTGCTGGGTGCGACGATGTGGGCATTTCGCCGCCGACCGGGGTTGGGTTTTTTGGGCGCATGGTTTTTCCTGATTTTGGGGCCGACATCCAGCTTTCTGCCGATCGCCGGTGAAGCGGTGGCGGAGCGTCGAATGTATTTGCCGTTGGCCGCGGTGATTACGCTGACCGTGGTTGGCGCGTTGGAGCTCGGGAGACGGGTGTTCAGCAAGCGGCAAGGCGTTGTGCTCGGATGCGTGGTGGGCGGGGTCATCGTGGCGCTATTCGCATCACTGACCATGCAGCGCAATCGGGACTACAATTCGGCAGTGACGATCTGGCAGGACACTGTCGAGAAACGGCCCAACAATCCGCGGGCGCACAACAACCTGGGGTACATCCTGGAGAAGGCCGGCCGGGCGCAAGAGGCGATCACTCATTACGAGCAGGCCCTGCGTCTCAAACCCGATTATGCCGATGCACACAACAACCTCGGGATCGCCTTGATGGGGCAAGGCAAGTTGCGGGAGGCGGTTGAGCATTGGGAGCAGGCGTTGCGAGTCCGACCCGATTATCCCGACGCGCACTACAATCTGGGGATCGCCCTGGAGCGAGCCGGACGGGTGCCGGAGGCGATCAGCCAGTACAAGCAGGCCTTGCAGATCAATCCCGATTACGCCGAGGCGCACAACAACCTGGGGGCCGTGTTGGTGGGACAGGGCAGGCAGGCGGAAGCGGTTGAGGAGTACGAGAAGGCCGTGCGGGACAAGCCGGATTACCCCGAGGCGCATTATAACCTGGGCTTCGCGTTGGTCCAATTGGGCAGGGTGCAAGAGGGGATTGAACATTATGAAGAGGCGCTGCGAATCAGACCTGATTTTGCCGAGGCAGAGGACAACCTGGGGATTGCCTTGCTCCAAACGGGCAGGGTGCCGGAGGCGATCCATCACTACGAGCAGGCCCTGCGGATCAAACCCGATTTGGCCGAGGCCCATAACAACTTGGGGGCCGCCTTAGTGGCGGAGGGCAGGCTGGCGGAAGCCATCAAGGAGTTCGAGCAAGCCGTGCGGATCAAGCCGGATTACGCTCAGGCCCAAAGCAACCTGGCGCAAGCGCGGGCTGCTCACTGAGGGGTGAACTGGGGCAGTTCCGACTGCAAGCTTCGCAAATCTTTCGAGACGGGAGTCAGTTTCACAATCCCGAGTCGAGCACGGAGCGCCGGTGCTTGCTGCTGCAGGTTGGTAACGACCAGTGGAGACGCGTCGTTTGTTGACGCCTCGAATGCAGGAAATGCCCAGTCCACCGCCTCCAATTGCTCGAACTTGTGCACGGTGAAACCAAAGATTCCTTTGAGAAGGAACCGTGTTTGTTCATTTTTCTCCGTCAGCCAGACAGCGATGGCGTCGGCTTCAAACAGTTGGGCGATCTTTTCCAGCACGCCGGCCGAGATACGGGCGAGATCGAGTTTGTCGATCAGCGCGCGCGAAATCTGGTTCAAGGTGGATTGCCGCTGGAACGCGAGTCGTTGGGACAATTCGATTTCGCGGGCGCGACTGGCGCGGAGTGTATCCTGGTCTCTCTGGACGCGCTGGACGTAGAGGTAGGCTTCCGCGGCGGCGAGGGAGACCAGCAGAAGGGAAGCGCTGCTCAACGGGAGGCTGACCTGGACCCACGAATCGTTGTCGTTACTGAGCCGCGCGATGAGCATGTAGGACAGCGTGATCACCAGCGCCATCCCGTACAATCGGGCGCGTGGTGACCATTCCCGGACGACCGTCCTGGTGACAATTGGCTCCGCCATGAGGAGGCCTCGACGTGGTCAGAACATAATTGAGCAAGGAATATGCCGCTTCTGAGAATTGAGAAGCCCGGCGCCCACGCCGGGGCGGCAGGATTTTCGCGACCTGGGATGACGGAGCGGTGACGGCAAGAGGAGGATGCAAATCGGCATTGTGGGGCATCGAATCCGTGGTCGCATCGCCGAAGCCGATTTTCGAGTTGCACGGCATGGCGGATGCCATTATGAACGGAGTCGCCCAGGGAAAGACGCGGTTTTTCATGAAACGCAAGACACGATTGTGGCTCCGGTTCTTCTTGCTGGTACTGTTGGGGGGAGCGCTGTACCTGCTGATGCTGAACTACGAACAGGAGTTGGTGTACGCCCCCAGCCCGTTTGTGAAGAAGACGCCCCGCGACGTGGGGATGGCTTTCGATAGCATCGTGTTTGCATCGGACGATGGGGTGAACATCCAGGGCTGGTTTATCCCGGCCCAGTCATCGGATCAGCCGCCTGCGACCGATTCATCCCGCCTGACCCTGCTGTTTTTCCACGGACGGTCGGGCAACATGAGCGACAGCTTGGAGAAGCTGCGCCTTTTCCACGATATGGGCCTCGACGTGTTTGCCATCGATTACCACGGCTACGGCGCCAGTGGCGGGACGCCGAGTGAGAGGGCGTTAACCGGGGACGCGCTGGCGGCCTATTTTTATCTCGTGGACAAGCACAAGGTGAAGCCCGAACGGTTGTACCTCTGCGGCGAAGACCTTGGCGCCGCAGTGGCCATCAATCTGGCGGCACAAGTGGCTCCGGCCGGGCTGATCACCGAGGGAGCGAACGCATCGGTCTTGCGAAAGATCGAAGATGACTGGCCGCTGATCCCGTGGCAGTACCTGTTGCGAAATCAATTCGATTCCGTCACCAAGATTGAGGACGTGCACATTCCGATCCTGATGTTTCACAGTCGCGACGATGAGATGATGCCGTTCGAGGACTCCCATCGGCTCTACATCCTGGCGCATGAGCCAAAGGAAATCGTCGAAATCCACGGTTCGCACCGGGATGCATACGTCAAATCGTTCGATACGTACTACGACAAGATCGACCAGTTCGTGCACGGAGAGTCCAGGGACAAGGCGGCGCAGACAACTTCTTCAGCGCAAACCGACGGCACGGTGTCGAAACAGCCAGCGCAGTGATTCGGACGGGTTCGCGCGGCAGTCGGTGTTCGATCCGAAAGAAGCCCTGCTGATTCCCGACTCGATTTTCTCGGCGAACCTAAAACTCTGCATGATACCGATTGTCTCACGCGGGCGCCGGTGCAGGCGTTGGCGGACTGAGTTTCTGATTGCGGAAGAGGCAGATGTGGAAATGACGATGGGCACGCGGAGCGAAATCCCAGGGTTACACGGCGGCGTCGGCGGTCTCGCCGGTGCGGATGCGGACAGCTTCCTCGATGGGGAGCACGAAGATCTTGCCGTCGCCGATTTTGCCGGTGCGGGCGGCTTCGATGATGGCGTCCACGGCGGCGGCCACTTTGTCCTCGTGCAGGACGAGTTCGATTTTGGTTTTTGGGAGGAAGTCGATCGTGTACTCGCTGCCGCGGTGGAGTTCGGTCTGGCCTTTCTGTCGTCCGAACCCCTGGACCTCGGTCACGGTCATGCCGACGATGCCGAAGTTGGCCAGGGCTTCTTTGACCTCGGGCAGCTTGAACGGTTTGATGATGGCCTCAATTTTTTTCATGGTCGTAGTCGATTCTGGAGCTGAGCCGCGGCAGGGTGGAGGAGAGGCGGCCGGTGTGAGGACTGGTGATCTGGAAGTCCGGGTAACTGATCAACCCGGTCTCGGGGATGTCCAAGCCTTCCAACTCCACTTCTGGCAGCACGCGCATGGGGATGAACCAGTCGAGAGTTCTCAGGAAGATCCAGGAACCGCCGCCGGCCCACAGGACCAGGACCACGAGGCCGAGCAGTTGCGCGCCGAGCTGTCCCCAGCCGCCGTGCAAGCAGCCGTTGACCGGGTTGCTGTTGGCGAAGATGCCGACGGCGAGCACGCCCCAGAGTCCGCCGATACCATGCACGGAGATCGCGCCGACCGGATCGTCGATGCGTCGTTTGTCGAGAACCCGGACGGACAGGCAGGCCAACAGACCGGCAATAACGCTGATGATGACGGCAGCGGTTGGGCTGAGGTAGGGCGCGCCGGCGGAGCTGGCCACCAGTCCCGCGAGCAGCCCATTCATCGTGATGGTTGGGTCGGGCTTGCGAGTGGTCATGATCATGAAGGTGGCAGCGGTGATTCCGCCACTGGCGCCGGCCAGGATGGTGACCACCGCAATCGGGGCAGCCAATTCGGGGTCGCGGGCGACGTTGAAGCCCAGCCAGCCGACGACGAGCAGGAACGAGCCGAGGAGGGACAGCGGGATATTGTGCGCGGGGATGGGGATCAAGGCTCCGTCGCGGTTGTAGCGGCCGATGCGCGGGCCGAGGACGGACGCCCCTGCCAGCGCCAGGAGGCCACCCACGGCGTGGACGACGCCCGAGCCGGCAACATCCACAAAGCCAAGCCGGGCCAGCCAGCCACCGCCCCATGTCCAGCAGGCGAAGAACGGGAAGAGAATCAAAGACAGAAACAGCACGGAGACATAGAAATTCTTAAGGCTCCATCGTTCCGCGAGGGCGCCGACGGGGATACTGGCGGCGACGCACAAGGTCGACACCTGCCAGAAGAACGACGCGAAGCCGCCCGGAGTCATATCCAGATGGCTGAGAAAGAATCCGTTTCCACCGTGAGCAACGGCGAAGCCGCCGACCCAGAAAGCGAGCACGGCGATGGCGCAGCCGAAGAACGCCATGAACGTGGTCAGAGAGGCGTTCTTCGCGCGGGTCAGGCCAGCGGCGAACATGGCCAACCCAGCGGGCATCAGCCATATCAACGCCACGGCGGTAAACGGCCAGAGTGTGGCGGCGGAGGGCATCGGCGTTGACAGCGGGGCCGAGTCCGCAGCGCGAGCGAGCGGCCCCGGCAGCACGCTGGATAGCGTCACCGCCAGGGCCAGAACGCCCGGAGTGTTGTCAAAGGCATAGCGTTTCAGGCGCATACCCTTGGTTGATTCCTTCGCTGACCTCAATAGAGATACGCCACCCCCACGCCGAGTGTGAACTGGTCGCGGATGCCATTATACAACTCTTTGTCCGAATGATCCCAGCGGAATTCGGGACGGAACTGGAAGTTGTCGATGGGTTTGAGGTTCAGTGTTAGCGTTGAGCTGTAAAGTTCGGGAGTGACACCGGCGGGCAGTGGGTCGGTCTGGCCGACGGTCGCCAAGCCCGAGGCGACCCGCGTGCCATCGCGGTCTCGGAGGAAGTCCTGACGGAAAGCCAGTTCGATCTTGTCGGTGAAGTCGTAGATCAACCAGCCGCCCAAGGCGAACCATTCTGGTTGGCGGAATGTGTCCGCGCCAATGGTTACGTCGTGTTCCGTGCCGTAGTCGGCCTGGAAATCGGCGCTGAACTTGTCGGTGACTTTGCGGGTGGCAACCAAGTCGATGCCATCACGCCAGTTTCCCGTTATGCCCGTTTGTTCCGGGCCGCCGTAACCCAGCACGGCGAAGGTTGTGTTGGAATCCATCGCGTAGCCGATTCGCGCCATGTACGACAGCGAGTTGTTGTTGTCCGGCAACTGATCCCAGCCGTTGAACACGACGAATTCGGTGTCGATCTTGTCGTTCCACTGGTAGGCCAGTTGGACGCCGGTCTGCGTGAAGTTCTCCACGAAGAGGAATTGATTTCCTTCCGAGAAGTTCGGGTTGGACACCTGCTCGATGACCTCCACGCCCATCAGGGTGACGGTTTTGCCGATGATGACTTTCAAGCCATTGCCGACAGGGACGTTGACGTCGATAAACGCCTGCTCAAGGTCACCATCGTTGCCCAGATTGAAGCCCGAAGAGTGGATGACGGACGCGTCCTCGCCGAAGATCAAGTCGGCGCGATAGCCGACGGCCCAGTTGGTTGGGTTGGCGGTGATGGGTTTCTCGAGTGCCAACTTAAAGTCGTCGAAGGTGAACTGATTGGCATGTGTGTCAAACGTTCGGCCGATGACCGAACGAGTGCCCTTGCCGTTGATGTCATACAGATAAGATGCCTCGACGAAGCCGCTGATCTCGGTCTGGCCGAGGAAATCCAGCGACTTCTGCGTGATGTCCGACTTGGCGACGGCGACGTTTCCCGTGTTGGCTTCCAACGCGGCGACCCGTTTTTCCAAGGCGTCGGTTTCTTTCTTCTGCGCCTCGTACAGCGCCTTGTAGTCCGCGTCGTCGGCGCGAACCATCGGCACGCCACTCACGGTCAATACTGCTGCAGCCGCACAAATCCACACGGCTCTCAGGTAATTGCTCCTCACCTTCGTGTCCTCCGTTTATTTGGGTTGTATGTTAGTCTGGTACGACTTCGCGTGGCGCACATCAAGCCCGCGCAGTGCCATCAGAAATTTTGGCGGACCGGGGACGCACCTCGAAAAACCGGGTCCTGGATACAAGCCTCGCACGAGAAAACCGATTTGCAGGGGCCATGCCACGGAGCAACGCGAACGGCGCAACGGGTTATCCAGGAGCATGTTACCTATTTCGGGGTGGCCCGGTTTTACGGGTTGGCTGGCCGATGGTTGACCACGGTGGTCAAATCGGGACACCACAATGGGCTGGTGCCAGCGTCAGCGGTGGTGTGCGGGGTGGTAGAGCAGAAGCAGGAAGAAGAGGGCCGCGAGCACCAACAGCGGCAGCAGGATGGTCAGAACGACTTTGCGAGCTTTGCCCCAGCCGCGGTTCCAGACCGTGGGGGCCAGCAAACGTTCGGCGCGGCCGGTGACGTACACGCTGCCGGGATCGTCGATTTCGACTTTCATCTCGGCAGCGGACTGGTAGCGGTTGGCCGGATCGCGCTCCATGGCGTGGAGAACGATCTCCTCGACCTGGGGCGAGATATGGGGATTCAACTGTCGGGGCGCGACGGGATCGCCGACGAGCCGGGCGTTCATAACGATGAGCGGGTTCTCGCCTTCAAACGGGGTGTGGCCCGTGACCATCTCGTACAACATGGCGCCGAGGCTGTAGATATCGGTGCGAGGATCGCCGCGTTTGCCTTTGACCTGTTCCGGGGCCATGTAATCGGGCGTGCCCATGGCCGGAGTAAACCCGGTGTAGGTGATGCGCCGTCCTTCGCCGCCGCGAGCGATGCCGAAATCCATGAGCCGAATCGTGCCGTCGTAACACATCATAATGTTCTGCGGTTTGAGGTCGCGGTGGGTAATGCCGAGGTCGTGCAGATAGGCCAGCGCGTCGCAAATGCGGCTGGCCAGCTTCAAGGCGTCGGAGACGGGCATCGGTCGGACGCTGTTGAGCAGGTGGGCGAGGGTGTAGCCCCGCAGGTATTCGGTGACGATGTAGGGACGCGACTTTTTTTCGACCGGGATGAACTTGAGAATGCCGGGGTGGTTGAGTTTGAGGCCGATTTCCTCCTCGCGAGTGAATCGCGAGAAGGCCCCCGGGTCGCTCTCGTACTGCATGTGGGGCACCTTGACAGCGACCATTTGCCTGGACTGGCGGTCGGTGGCGCGATAAATCGTGGCCATGCCGCTGCGGCTGATGATTTCGTGGATGAAAAATCGGTCGTCGAGGAGTTGGCCCGGATCAATTTGGCTGGTAGCGGTCTGCTCCGCCGGTTTGTGAAACATCGGCACGCCGCGATAGTAGCCGACGGCCTCGATTTCCTCGATCTGAATCACCTGCGCCGAGACGTTGTCGTCGGTGCCGCGTTGCTCGGCGAGCGCGACGAGTTGACGGCAGGCGGCGGCGGGCGGGTAGCGGCCGACGATGTCGCAGATTTCGCCGTCGGCCACGCAGGAATGCAGGCCGTCGGAACACAGCACGACGCGGTCGCCTTTCTGGACGGCGACCTCCTCGATGTCCACGCGGATGACGGGTTCCTGACCGACACTGCGGGTGAGGAGGAAGCGGTTGTCGCTGCGCTTGGCGTCGTCCTCGCTGATGAGGCCGAACTTGCGTTGCATGGCGACGTAGGAATGGTCGGTGGAGATCTGCTTGATCTCGCCGCGGCGGGTGAGATAGACGCGCGAATCGCCGACGTTGCCGACGGTGACATGATCGTTGCGGAAGATGGCGACGGCCAGTGTGGTGGCCATGGGTTTGCTGGTGCGATCCTCGGCGCTCTTGTCGAACACGGCGAGATTGGCGGCGTTGACCACCTGGGTGAGCAACTGTTGCGGGGGAAAATCGCCTTTGGCTTCGCGGAACGCTTTCAGCGATTCCTCGACGGCAAGGCGGCTGGCCACGTCGCCGCGACCCTGGCCGCCGACGCCGTCAGCGAGCACGGCGATGGCGCCGCGGGCACGTTTCTCCTCGAGCGACTCCGGTTGCCAGAAGCCAACGTAGTCCTCGTTCTTGGGTCGGACGGTGCCGGCGGACGAAAGTTCTCCGTAAATCAGTTCCATGTCATCGAGCGGCTCACGCTACCCATGCGCAGCGGTGGTTGCAAGACGGAAGAGGACGCCCTTCGACGCCACTCAGGGTGAACGCGCCGGGGGAGCGCATTCAGCGGACAGCCCGCGAAAGAGTTTCGCGGCTACAATACAGATGAGGTTGGTGGGGTACCGTACGTCAATGGGATAATGGTGGCGTCCGCCTTCGCGCGAGGCTTTGGCGCGACATGGGCGGAGGGGTTGAGGCTGGTGGAAGGTAATAATAGGAAGTCAGGGCTGGTACAAGGCGCAACCAGCCGCCCCCGATGAGAGAGGCGGCTGTTTCGAGAGTTCGTGTGAACCGGACCGGGCTAGGCGATGGCGGATACGGCCGGTTTGCTGGTGAGGATCGCTTCGCGGCCCTTGGCCTTGCTCGACCGGACGAAGTAGACCACGCCGTACAGGCCCCAGAGGAAGACCACGCCGAGCGCGATGTAGGGTTCGTGCCAGCTCATGCCGCTGACCGAGAACGGGCCGACCAGATAGAACAACATGCAGCACAGGTTGGCCAGCAGTCCGAACAGCGGGATCAGCATGTGTTTGAGCCCATTGAACATGTGGTGCTCGCGGAACGCGACGATCGCGATGACGCAGGTGGTCATGTACAGCAAGAACGTCCCGAAGTTGCTGATCAGGGTGAATACGATCAGCGTATTGGGCAGCCACGTGTAGGCGTGCGGCGAAAAGATGCCGAAGCTGTACCAGAGATTATGTTTGTCCAGCGGCGTCAGATCCGTGCCTTGCGCGCCGAGATAGACCGTCACCGTCCCGATGCCGATGATGATCGACAGGAACGTCAGCGTCCAGATCGCGCGATACGGCGAGAGCGTCTTGCCGTGCAACAGGCCGAAGTGGGACGGGACCTCATCGTCGCGGCCCATGGCGTAGGTCACGCGCGCGCCGGTGTTGATGCACGAGAGCGTCGTGCCGATCAGCGCGAGGAACACTGTGAAGGCCTCGATCAACATGAAGGCGCGACCGGCGGAATAGCTCCCAAACAGCCACGTGCCGACAATCACCATCATATCGCCCAGTGGCGCGCTCGAAGCGCCGGCGTTGGAAACCGTGTAGCCGCTGTTGAGGAACAGATTCGCCGAGAAGTACTCGAACAGATAGCAGAACGCGCCCTGAATCGCCAGCGACAGCAGCACGGCCCACGGAATGTGGCGCTTGGGATTTTTCGCTTCTTCACCCAGCGAGGTGACCGACTCGAACCCGACCAGCAATAGGATCGCGACGCACGCCTGGATAAACACGAAGTTGAATCCATGCGGGGCGAGCACCGAGCTGCCGCTAGTGTGGAAGTTGAACGTTTGCGGGTCCTTGACGTCGCCCGGTTTGCCGGTGACGGCATCCTCGGGTTTGTAGCTCAACTGGAACGGCACGGGAACGGCCTTACCATCCTTGTCGAGCACGAGCTTGCCATTGGCGTCCTTTTGCAACACGGGGTACGGATCGCCCTCGCCGAGGCTGGCGGGAAGCGGAATCTCCTTGTTGGCCAGATCGTCCTTGGTGACCTGTCGGTCCTGCGTCTTGTACACGGGCTGACCTTTGTCGTCGGTCTTGGGCGAATTATCGGCCCAGGTGTCCTGGATCGGTTTGCCCTTGTCGTCGGTTTGGTTGACCTGATCGACCTGATAATTGACCGGCGTGCCGTTGGACAGGTGATAGCCGACCGAATCCTGCGGGTGTTGCATGCGGTAGGCGATGGCGATGATCGAAAACACAATCAGCGCGGTGATCTGGATGACGTTGATGGCCATGTTGACCGCGGTGCTGCCATTGACGCCGCGGTAGGCGATGTAGCCCACCAGCAGGGCGAATACGGCGCAGAAGAGATACATGAACAGCGGGCTGTTGTACGTGGCGCTGAAGGTGTCAGGCCAGAACTGATTCGCCAGGTAGCCAGCCAGGATGGCGGTGACGCCGACCATCAAGCCCGGATAGACCCAGTAATACAAATGACTGGCCCAGCCGGTGAAGAACTTGACGACGCGCGCGAACTTGTAGGCGTGCGTCTTGGAAAGGAATGCCTGCTCGGCAAAAAAGTACGACGAGCCGGCGCCCGGATACAGCTTTGACAACTCGGCGTAACTGACGGCAGTCGCGAAGCACAGCAACAGCGCCCCGAACAAGCCGAACCACATTGCGCAGCCGGCCATCGGCGCGCCGTACAGCGCCTGCTCCTGATAGGTGAGCCAGAGAAACGCTCCTGGCGCAATCAGCGCCATCGCATTGATCGTCAGCCCTGTCAGCCCCAACGTACCCGTGGTTTTGGGCCGTGCTGCCGCGCCAGCCGCTTGTTGTTCCGTTGCCATCGGTGTTCTCCTTACAGAGGTTTTAACGTTTCCTTTGTCGCCGATTGTGGCGAGCCGCCGTTGCTCGGCACCCGACTGCGACCACGCGTCATCCGAGCGAATAGCCACACTCGCATGGTCGTGGCCGTTAGCGAACGCTGTGCCAGCCGAGAAGTGAGTATTAAAAAGATGTTAAAACGCAACACCTTGCGTTGATTCCCCTTCGCGAACGCTAGGGAACTGTCAGACGCCTGTTGTCCAGCGTGATTAAAAAGCGCCATGCTGCGGCTCGAGTAATGCCCGGTTTTTTGGTGAAGTTTGCAAGTCGCATATGGTACGCTGGTCGCCGGCGATGGGGTTCGCCTGCAACTCCCGGCCCTTTGAGGTGGCTGCAGAATCGGTGAAACGCATCCGGTTCGAAAGGGCGGGGTGATGACTCCTACCATGACAAAGAGGACGCAATGTACAGATTGTTGCTGCTTATCATTGGTGGAGCGCTCGGCACGCTGGCCCGGTACGGGCTGAATGGCGTGGTCTCGGAGCATCAGTCGAAACACTACCCGTGGGCAGTGGTCTTTCCACTCGGCACTCTGGTCGTCAACGTAACCGGCTGCTTCGCCATCGGGTTCATCGCCGCGATCAGCGGACCGGAAGCCGGACGCGCATGGATCAAGTCCGAGTGGCGCGATTTCCTGATGATCGGTTTCTGCGGCGGGTACACCACGTTTTCCAGTTACGGGTTGCAAACGCTCAACCTCGCGCGGGATGGCGAATGGCTCGGGGTGACGCTCAACATTGTCGGCTCGAACGTGCTCAGCCTGCTGGCCGTGTATCTCGGTTGGGTCGGCGGCCGCGCGCTTCAGGCGAAATTCCATGGAGGCACATTGTGAAACTCGACGGTGAAGGTTCTCTGCTGCGCATTTACCTCGGCGAACTCGACAAGTGGCATCATCAGCCGCTGTACGAGGCGATCGTGCTGAAAGCCCGCGAAATGGGCCTGGCCGGCGCGACTGTCCTGCGCGGTCCGATGGGGTTCGGCGCCAACTCCCACCTGCACACCGCCAAGATTCTCCGGCTCAGCGAAGACCTGCCCGTGCTCATCGAGATCGTCGACAAGGAAGAAAAAATCAACGCCTTCATTCCCGAGCTCGACAAGATGATGGGCGACGGCCTCGTCACCCTGGAAAAGGTCCGTATCATCCGTTATCGCGGCACCGCGCCAACGTGATGGCCGCCTCGAGACGCTCGCGCGTCGAGAGCGAAACCGACGAAAATCCGGCAGGGCGAGATTCGCCTCGGCACGCCCCCGCCTTTTTCGTTGAAGCGCGCGCCGTGAGGCGGTACAAGACAGCCAGTTCATCCCGTAACATTTGGGGCGAGTATTCATCATGAGCAAACCGATTCGTGTCGTTCAATACGGGCTGGGCGCCATTGGACGGTCGGCGGCGCGCGTGGTTCTCGACCGACCGGGGTTGCAACTGGTCGGCGCCATCGACCGCGATCCGAAGCTGGCGGGCAAGGATTTGGGCGAAGTGCTCGGTCTGACCCGCAAACTCGACATCGCCGTGACCGACAAGCCGGTGATGCTGTTGGCGCAAGCCCAGGCCGACGCCGTGGTTCATTGCACGACCTCGAGTTTCGTCGAGGCCTACGAACAACTCACCGAGATAGTCCGCGCCGGCCTGCACTGTGTTACCTCCTGCGAGGAAGCATTGTTCCCATACTATCGTCACAAGGCGCTGGCGGGAAAACTCGATGACTTGTGCGTCCAGAAATCCGTCGCCGTGGTCGGCACGGGTGTCAACCCCGGGTTCGTCATGGATACGCTTGCCCTGCTGCTGTCGATGGCCTGCCAGCGCATCGATTCGGTGCGCGTGTTGCGTGTGGTCGATGCCGCGACCCGCCGCGAAGCCCTCCAACGCAAAGTCGGCGCAGCCATGACGAAAGCGCAGTTCGACGATTTGAACCGACAACACAGAATCGGCCATGTCGGTCTGGCCGAGTCGCTGGTGTTTCTGGCAGATGGCCTCGGCTGGACCTTGGACGACGTAAAGGAAAGTGTCGACCCGGTGATTTCCAAGAAAACCGTCAAGACGGAATTTCTGACGGTGAAGAAGGACGCGGTGGCCGGCGTGCACCAGTTCGTGCGCGGCCTGCGCGGCGGCCGGGAAGTGTTGACGTTGGAACTACGGATGTACGTCGGCACGCCGAAACCGCAAGACGTCATCGAGATCGACGGCGAACCGCCGCTGCGGTTGGTGCTGGAAGGCGGCGTGCCCGGCGACGTGGCCACGCCCGCGATCCTGGCCAACACATTGCCCCGGCTCGTCGAATGCCCGGCCGGCCTCCACACCATGCGCACCCTCGGACTGCCCCGCATGACCCTCGGATCATGACCAACATCGTTTACTTCGATCTCGAAACCCAGAAGAGCGCCGCCGAAGTCGGCGGCTGGGACCGCAAGCGCGATATGAAAATGTCCGTCGGCGTCACCTACAGCACCGGCGACGGACAATACCGGATCTACTCCGAAGACAAGGCCACCGATCTGGTCAAACAACTGATGCGCTGCGACCAGGTCGTCGGGTTCAATATCATCAATTTCGATTACCAAGTCCTTCATGGCTATACGCCGCTGGACTTGAATGCGGCGCCGACGCTCGACCTGATGGTCGACCTTGAACAAAAGCTCGGCCACCGGCTGTCGCTCGACTCGTTGGCGAAGGCGACGCTCGACGCGCCGAAGATCGCCGATGGGATGCAGGCGTTGAAGTGGTGGAAGGAAGGCCGCATCCTGGAAATCGCCGAGTACTGCTGTTTCGACGTGAAGATCACCAAGGAACTCCACGAGTACGGACGGCGGCACGGCGAGGTCTCCTACATCGACCGCCTCGGCCAGAAACGCACCGTCAAGGTCAAGTGGTGACCTGAAACACCCGCCGAAAGATCAGACACTCCGTGTGCAAGCGACGACGCTTCGTGTGCTTCGTGTCTTCGTGGTGAATTGGGCACTCGAAATTGTGAAACAAAATCACCGGCCAATCCGTCTCTTGAAGCGGAAGGTCGACATTCAACACGAAGCGCAAATCAACACTACGTCGATGCGAATAACACAGAGATCGCGCCAGGCTGCGTCTGCGTCGAATTTCGCCGCCGTTGCCGCCTTTCTCTTAATACAGTAGCATCGTGGCGATGACTTCCAGCGATCCCGATGTGGCGCTTATGCAGCGCGTGCGCGCGGGCGATACGGATGCGCTCCGCGAATTGATCGAGCGCCACCAGCGCGCCGTCATCAACACCATCTATCGGTCGATCGGCGACGCCTCGGAGGCCGAAGATCTCGCCCAACGCGTGTTTGTCCAGATCTATCGGTCGGCCAAACGCTACAAGCCCACGGCGAAATTCACCACGTGGCTGTTCACCATCACCCGCAACACCATCCTCAACGAGCACCGGCGGCGGAGCCGCCATCCGTCGGAATCCCTTGACGCCCTTCAAGACCCGAGCGATCCCGAGGCCGCAAGCTGGCAGCCGACCGACACGTCGATGCGCGATCCCGCCCAGGAAGCGGTCGAGCGCGAATTGCAGGAAAAAATCAAGGAGGCGGTCCACGAGTTGCCCGAGGCGCAGCGCACCGCGGTCATCCTCTGCCGTTACGAGGGCCGCTCCTACGAGGAGATTGCCGAGGTGCTGGGCTGCTCGGTCTCGGCCACGAAATCGTTGCTGCATCGGGCGCGTCTCACACTCAAAGACAAACTACGAGGCTACTACTAATGGAAACCACACGCCAAACTTGGTGTTTAACCAAGTGGACAGGAAGGACATGAGTTGCCAGACCATCAGAGAACAGTTTGACCTCCGCCTGGACGGGCGGTTCAGCGGCGCGGAGCAAGTTGCGTTTGACGCGCATCTTGCCGGCTGCGCGAATTGCCGCCGAGAATGGGAGGCTTACGCCAGCGCATGGCAGGCGCTCGCTCGTGACAAGGGCATCGAGCCCAGCTTTGGGTTTGCCGAACGCACCTTGCGCCGGCTGACCGAGCAGCCGGTCGCTGTCCATCCGTGGTGGTGGCGACCGTCGATTCGCTGGGCAACGCTGGCCACGACGGTCGTTGTTGTGGCCGTCACGGTGTGGGTCGGGCACGAGCGCATGCTGGAGAGAAAACGCGCCGAAATCTACGCCCGCGTCCAGGAAGGAGATTACCTGGAAGATTACGATGTGATTGCCAACCTTGACCAACTCAAGGGAGGCGATCGTCTATGAAACGGGTTCTCTTCCTCGCGGCATTGATCGTTGGTGTGGTGGCCGCGAGTACGTTCGCGCAGCAACCACCGCCCCCCCCACCGCCGCCCCCGCCTCCTCCCGTGTCGGCGCAGCCCCGGCCGAAACAACCAATGACCGAACAGCAGCGGGCGTTGCTTGAGCAACGGCTGGACGCGCAATGGAGCCGAATGTCCCTCGAAGGCAAGCAGCACGTGATGCGCCTCCATCGTGCCCTCACCGAGATGCCGCCCGACGAGCGCAAATTCATCCACGACCGCGTCGAGCGCTTTTTGAATATGACGCCCGCGGAACGCGCCAGGCTTCAGCAGAACAGACAGAGATGGGAGCAGATGACGCCCGAACAACGCCAGCAGGCCCGCGAAGAGTTCCGCAGACGCAGTCAGGAGTTTGAGCAGAAATGGAACCGCGAGCAGGCCGGAGGGGAATCGCAGGGCAATCCGCCGCCAGCAGAAAACAATGGAAGCACGGTTCAGCCCGCGCCACCGCCCCCGTAAGGGCGGCTCATCGGTTGCCGGTGCACCGTGCGCGACTACGAACAAGCCACAAACAAACCAACCAGGGAGACTCGAATGAAACACGGAATCATCATTACCTGCATGATCGGTCTTCTCATCGCCGGCAGCGCCTGTGCCGCCGATGATTCGACCAACGCCCCGCCCATGACCCACCGGCCGATGCGGCCGATGATGGACAGCTTGTTGGGGCCTCGCATCCTCGACGAACTGGCGCTCACCAGCGACCAACAGGCGAAGTACAATGCGCTCGACACAAGCTTCAAAAGTGATGTTGCCAAGTGGCGCGCTAACAACCCGCCTAGCGGCGCGAACACGAATGCTGCGCCCGGTGCCGGTCGACAGGAACTGCGGGAGCTACGCCACGGGTACATCGAAAAACTGCGCGCTATTCTCACCGCCGACCAGAATGCCAAACTCACTCAGTGGATCGAAAACGGTCCGGGCCGTGGACGTCGTGGTGGTGGCCCAGAAGGGGCTGGCAATCCTCCTCCTCCGCCTCCCGGAAATAACTAATCGTGGCCGCTTGAATCCTGCGCCGCGTGGGGCCTGTTCGGTCTCACGCGGCGTTTGCTCGACGAAATCTGGCGACGAACGCGCCATCCACGCCATCGCGCGGAGGGAACAGCGCCCGTGTCGTCTCAAGCGTGAACCCTGCATGAGCCGCGAGAAAAACGTCCACGACGCTCTCGTTTTCCTCGCGTTCCAAACTGCACGTGCTGTACACGAGTATGCCGTCGCGTTTCGTGAACTTCGCAGCCGCATCCAGTAACTTCGCCTGAAGCTCCGCGAGCCGGGTAATTTCCTTTTCTTCGATGCGCCACCGCAGGTCGGCTCGACGGCGAAGCACGCCCGTGTTCGAGCACGGCGCATCCACCAACACGCGATCGAACTCCTCGCCGCGCAAACAGTGGTCCAAACGCGTCCCCTCGCACGCCAGTGTCGCCGCAATCTGCACGCCCAGCCGGCGGCAGTTCTCCCCGACGAGCGCCAGCCGCGAATTGATCGAGTCGGCGGCGATGATGCGCCCGCGGTTCTGCATTCTCTGCGCGATGTACGTGGTCTTGCCTCCCGGCGCCGCGCACATGTCCAACACCGATTCGCCCGGCTGCGGATCCAGCACGTCCACCGCGGTCAGCGTCGACGGATCCTGGACATAAAACTCCCCATTGAGAAACGATCTGGTGCGGAACAGACCCGACGCATTGGTCACCCGCCAGCACAACGTGTTGTCGGTCGGTTCCGCCGCGATCTCGGACGGTCTGCCGGCCGCTTTCAGCGTGTTGATGCGGATGTAGATTGGCGGCGGCTGGTTGTTCCATTCGCACAACGCCACCGTGCTGTCGCGGCCCAACCGTGCTGCCCACCGTTTCCACAACCATTGGGGATGCGAGTAGTAGATCCACGGCTCGGTTTCGCGTGTGGCTTGGAGTTCGGCCCGCAACGCATTGTGTTCACGCCCCGCTCGTCTCAGGACAGCGTTGACGAATTTCGCTTCGGGTTCGCCACCGCGCTTTCGCGCCAGCGCCACGCTCTCGTTCACGGCGGCATGCGCGGGGGTTCGGAGAAAGAAAAGCTGATACAGACCAAGTCTCAAGATGTTGGCAATGACCGGTCGCGGAGGCTTGTCCACCAGCCGGGCCAACAGAAATTTCAGGGGAAGCTGCTGACGTATGCACCCGTAAAACAGCTCCATGACAAACCCGCGGTCAGATTCGCTCAGCGATGAGGTTCCCAGTGCGTCTTCGAGAAGCTCATCAGCCAGGTCCTGTGACCGCAGCCAGCGGTTCAGCAGGTCCAGGGCAAGTTCCCGGGCGTCCACAAAAGGAGCGTAGCCATCAGGGAAAGGTGAAGCTAGCACAATCCACTTGTGTTCGAACTCGGCGTTACTACAATCCGCGCGACACCCCGGATGCGATAGTAAGGAGTGCAATGTGAGACGTTCCCTGTTTTGGATGTGGTTTGGTTTGTTGGTGCTGGCGGCTTCGGCGTGCTTTGGCGCGGTGGTGCCGTTGGCAAGGCCCGAGTTGAAGGTGGATACCGGCGACACGGCTTGGGTGTTGGCGTCGGCCGCGTTGGTGATGTTGATGACGCCGGGCCTGGCGTTCTTTTACTGCGGCATGGTTCACCGCAAACACGTGCTCGGTACGATCATGCAGAGCTTTGCGTTGTTGGCGGTGATGACCGTGCAATGGATGTTGTGGGGGTACAGTTTGGCGTTCGGCCCCGACGTTCACTCCGTGATCGGCAATCTGAGCTGGTTCGGCCTGTGGGGCGTGGGCTGTGTGCCCAACCCCGATTATGCCGCAACCATCCCCCACCAGGCGTTCATGATCTTTCAGATGATGTTCGCCATCATCACCCCCGCCCTGATTTTCGGCGCGGTGGCCGAGCGCATGAAGTTTTCGTCGATGTTGCTGTTCTCCTTGTTGTGGGCAACCTTGATCTACGATCCGATCTGCCACTGGGTGTGGAACGTCGGCGGCTGGCTTCACAAGCTCAATGCCCTGGACTTCGCCGGCGGCACCGTGGTTCATATCAGCTCGGGCATGACGGCGTTGGTATGCGCCTTGGTGCTCGGCGCGCGGCGGGGGGAACGCAAGATGGAACCCCACAACATGACGCTGACGGTGCTGGGGGCCGGCCTGTTGTGGTTCGGCTGGTTTGGGTTCAACGCCGGCAGCGCGCTGGGGGCAAACGGGCTGGCGGTCCAGGCGTTCATCAACACCCACGTGGCGTCCGCGGCGGCAGCGATGTCGTGGATGTTTGTCGAGTGGCGGCTGCGTGGAAAACCCAGCGTGCTCGGGATTGCTTCGGGATGCGTCGCCGGCCTGGTGGCAATCACGCCGGCGGCCGGCTTCGTGACGGTTCGCGGCGCCCTGGTCATCGGGTTGCTCGGCGGCGCCGCCTGCTATTTCGGCGTTAACGTGAAGAATAAGTTCGGGTTCGATGACACGCTCGATACCTTCGGCATCCACGGGATCGGCGGAATGCTCGGCGCGCTGCTGACGGGCGTGTTCGCGACAACGGTCGTCAACAGCGCCGGCGCGGAAGGTTTGCTCCGGGGCAACCCCAAGCAGTTGCTCATTCAAGCAGTGGGCGTTGCCGCGACCGTCGTGTATGCCATCGTCGGTAGCTGGGTCCTGCTGAAGGTGGTCGATGTAATCATGGGCCTGCGCGTGACCGGTGAGGAAGAGGAACAGGGTCTCGATTGGACCCAACACGGCGAAAGCGGATATAACCTCTAGCGAATTCAGTCCAAGTTCGCTATGGTGCAAGGGCGGCCAGCAAGCCGCCCTTTGCCATTTCGATGCAAGCGACACATGACATCCTGGCCATCGTGGGCCGGCCGAACGTCGGGAAGAGCACGCTCTTCAACCGGATCGTCGGGCGGCGTGTCGCCATCGTCCACGAAGAGCCCGGCGTGACACGCGATCGCGTCAGCGCCATGGCCCGGTGGGGTGACAAGTCGTTTGAGGTCATCGACACGGGCGGCATTGCGTTCATGGACGAAGAGAAAACCGGCGACGTTCTCGCCGCCGCCACGCGCCGTCAGGCGGAAATTGCCATCGAGATGGCGTCGGCCATCATCATGGTGGTCGATGTGACCGAAGGCGTTGTGCCGCTCGACTTGGAAATCGCCCGCAAGCTGCGCGGCAGCGACAAGCCGATTCTTCTCGCGGTAAACAAAGTGGACAATGACCGTCGGGCGCGCAACGAGGCCGAGTTCGCCGAACTGGGGTTCGACCAGACGTTCTCCATCGCCGCTGTGCACGGCACCGGCGTGTCGGAGCTTTTGGACGCGGCCACAAAAGGCTTTTCTGCCAGCGTCGATGAGGAGACGCAGCCGCCCATGCGCATCGCCATTGTGGGCCGGCCCAACGTTGGTAAGTCCTCCCTGATCAACGCCATTTTGAAGGATGAGCGGACGATCGTCAGCCACATCCCGGGCACCACGCGCGACTCCATCGACGTGCCCTTCGTGGTGAATGACAAGCAGTACCGGCTCGTCGATACCGCCGGGCTGCGCTACCGGGGCAAGATCAAGACGTCGGTCGATCAATTCGGATCGATGCGCGCCGAACGCAGCATCCGCGAATGCGATATCGCGGTCCTGGTGCTGGACGCCGTCGCTGGTGTGACGAAGCAGGACAAGAAAATCGCCGGCCAAATCGCCGAAGCCGCGCGCGGATGTATCGTGCTCGTGAACAAATGGGATCTCGCGGCGGAAGAAGAGCAGAAAGAGAAGATGCGCGAGAGCCGCGGGATGAAGCGAAAGAGAAGTTTTCGCGAGCAGTATCTCGAAGCCCTGCGGAAGGAATTGTTCTTTCTTGATTGGGCACCGGTACTGTTCGCGTCGGCCAGGACCGGCGAGAATCTGAATCAACTGTTCGATCGGGTCGCCGTCATTGAAAGCGAGATGACTCGTCGCATCGAGACGCCTCAGCTCAACAAGCTTTTCATGCGGGCCCTCGACGCCTACCCGCCGCCGTTTTCCGGTGGCAAGAGATTTAAAATCTATTACGCGTATCAAAAAGCTTCCCAACCGCCGACGTTTCGGCTATTCGTAAATCAAGCGAGTTGTCTGACGCCGCATTACAAGCGGTTCCTGATCGACAAAATTCGGGCGGCATGGGCGTTTACGGGTTGTCCGATCGTGCTGGAATGCCAGCAGCGGGAGCGGCGGACGTTCGTCAAAGCGAGGAAAACTTAGCGAGTTTGAAAAAAAGTGGCGGCGGGCGTAGTTTTAGCTTGAAAACACAACATATGGGGTCATATAGTCCCGCCCGCACTATTAGCGGTGGTTTCTGACCTCGACGTTGACCGCCGAAAAGTTGCAACCGACTGGCTTTTTGAGGAGGGTACAGTGATCAATTTGAAGCAAGGAGTGGGGGAGCTTTCTGCGGGCAAGGAGAAATCGACCCGGAAGGATTCTGCAGTGGATGTAGTCTCGACAGATACCATTAAACGCGCCAAACGCGACGGCCAAACACCGCGAACTGATTCGCTGCAGCCACCGAAGAGAAGTGGCTGGGTGGTGCCGCGAGTGTTCAGCCGCACCGACGTGAAGCCGTTCGAGGAAGTCGAATGGGACCAGCGCACGGCGGAGATTACCGACGACAGTGGCAAGGTCATCTTCAAGCAGGATAATGTCGAAATCCCGAAGGCTTGGTCGATCCTTGCGACGAAGGTCGTCGTCTCCAAGTATTTTTACGGCGAGAACGGAACCACCGAGAGGGAACGCAGCGTTCGCCAGCTCATTCATCGCGTCACGCGCACGATTGCCGACTGGGGCAAACGCGACGGCTATTTCGCCAGCGACAAGGACGCCGAGACCTTTTACGACGAACTGACGTGGCTGTGCCTCAATCAATACGGCTCCTTCAATTCGCCTGTCTGGTTCAATTGCGGATTGTACACCGAATACGGTGTGGGAAGGCGCAGTGGGGTGGGAAGTTTCTATTTCGACCGCGCCGCGAAGGCCGTTGGCCGCGCCTCGTCGCAATACGAATATCCGCAATGCTCGGCCTGCTTTATCCAGTCCGTCGGCGACACGATGGAAGAAATCATGGAGTTGGCCCGCAGCGAAGCCATGCTCTTCAAATACGGCAGCGGCACCGGCACGGACCTGTCGTCATTGCGCAGCGCCGAGGAGAGACTTTCGGGTGGCGGACGACCGAGTGGCCCGCTGTCGTTCCTCAAGGTTTACGACGCCATCGCCAGCGTGGTGAAATCCGGCGGCAAAACGCGCCGCGCGGCGAAGATGAACACACTGAAAGTGTGGCATCCCGACATCAAAGAGTTCATTGACGCCAAACAAAAGGAAGAGCGCAAAGCCTGGGCGCTCATCGAACAGGGCTACGCGGGAGACTTTAATGGCGAGGCGTACGGATCGGTTTCATTCCAGAACGAAAACCTCAGCGTGCGCGTGACGGATGATTTCATGCGCGCGGTGCTGGAGGACAGGGATTGGACGACGCACTGGGTGACCAATCCAAACAAGCCAGGGCCAACCTACAAAGCCCGCGAGTTGATGCGCGGCATCGCCGAGGGGACCTGGACCTGCGGCGATCCGGGCGTCCAATATGAGGACACGATCCAGCGCTGGCACACGTGCAAAGTCACCGGACCGATCAATTCCAGCAACCCGTGCAGCGAATACATGTTCCTCGACAACAGCGCGTGCAACCTCGCCTCGCTGAACCTGATGAAATTCCTCCGCGCCGACGGCTCGTTCGACGTGGAGCGGTTCAAATCGGCGGTGGAGATTTTCATTACCGCCCAGGAAATCATTGTCGACAACGCGAGTTATCCAACCGAGCCCATCGCGTTGAACGTTCATTTGTTCCGTCCACTCGGCCTGGGCTACGCCAACCTCGGCTCGCTTCTCATGTCCGTGGGCCTGCCGTACGACAGCGACGAGGGCCGTGGGATGGCCGGCGCAATCACCGCCATCCTGCACCTCCACGCCTTCACCCAGTCGGCGCGCATTGCCGAAAGGATCGGGGCATTCGAAGGCTACGCGAAGAACCGCGAGCCAATGCTGCAGGTCGTGGAAATGCACCGTGACGCGGTGAAACGGATTCATCCCAGTTGCCCCGAGGCTCTCCGTAGCGCCGCGCAACGTTGCGGCGACGAAGCGGTTGAACTGGGGCGGCGTTTTGGCTACCGCAATTCGCAGGTCACCGTCCTGGCGCCCACCGGCACCATTGCGTTCATGATGGATTGCGATACCACAGGGGTCGAGCCGGACATCGCCCTGGTGAAATACAAACTGCTGGCCGGCGGCGGCATGTTGAAGATCGTCAACCGCACCGTGCCCATGGCATTGCGCAAACTTGGCTACACCGAGCAGCAAATCACCGACATCGTGAAGTACATTGACGAAAACGACATGATCGAAGGCGCGCCGCACCTGAAGGACAAACACATTGCGGTGTTCGACTGCGCGTTCAAGCCCGCCAAGGGCCGGCGCAGCATCCCTTACATGGCGCACCTCAAAATGATGGCCGCAGCGCAGCCGTTCCTCAGCGGCGCGATTTCCAAGACGGTGAACATGCCGCAGGAGTCCACCGTCGAGGACATCATGCAGAGTTACGTCGAGGGCTGGAAGCTCGGATTGAAGGCGGTGGCGATTTATCGCGACGGCTCCAAGCGCTCGCAGCCGCTGAGCACGTCGAAGAACAACGGCTCTGCGTCCGCCGAGGCCACGGCGAAGCAGGTCGATTCTTTCAAAGGACGCATATTGGAACTGGAAGAAGAAATCCGGCAGTTACATGCCCAACCCGGCACACCGGCCCGGCATCGCCTGCCGGACACGCGCCGGGCGATCACCCACAAGTTCGACATTGCCGGCCACGAAGGCTATATCACCGTGGGCTTGTTCGACGACGGCACGCCCGGCGAGTTGTTCATTATCATGGCCAAGGAAGGCTCGACGATCGGGGGTTTGATGGACACGATCGGCACGCTGGTCAGCCTTGCCTTGCAGTACGGTGTCCCGTTGGAAACGCTGGTGAGGAAGTTCGTGCATCAGCGGTTCGAGCCGAGCGGTTTCACGAAGAACCCTGATATTCCGATCGCGAAGTCGATCACCGATTACCTGTTCCGTTGGCTGGGATGCCAGTTCATCCCCGGTTATCGCGAAGCGAATGCGCCGGACGCCGGCCAGAAAGAGTTCCCGCTGAAGGAAGTCGCGGAACAGGAAAAGAGAATTGTCAACAAACCGGTCAACGAACTCGCACGGACCGCGGAAGCACCGGCCCGGCCGACAGGTAACCACGGGGAGATGACCGCCGTGCAACGTCTCAGCCGGACCATCGAGCACTTCATGCAGGATGCGCCCGCCTGCGACACGTGCGGGGCGATTACCGTGCGCAGCGGCGCGTGCTACAAGTGCCTGAATTGCGGCAACTCCATGGGATGCTCCTGAATCCACGGAGCCCCTGCACACACACAGCAAGCCCCGAGGGTAACACCTCGGGGCTTTTTGTTTCCGTCGCGGGGCTTGACGGCTGCACGCGCAGGCGGTTAAATACATCGCTCTTACACCGAAGGCGATTCAGGAGACACATTCTATGGCAACAGCAGCAGCACCCAAAGCAGGAGTCACACACGCGCGCCCAAAAGCGAAGGACGACAAGGCGGGCGGCAAGAAGGAGCAAAAGGTCGTTTATCCGAGCGATTTCGGCTCGCACGCGAGCATGACGGATCAGGAACTGACCGGTAAGATCGCCGCGGCCAAACAGGATGCCGCCGATCCATGGGTTGTTTTGAAGGACGACCGCGGGGATTATGCGACGCGGAAGTCGCGGCTCGACTCCGGGCTGGCTGACCCGAACCGTTGTGCCGACCAACCGGCACGCGAGAAGGTCGTCAAGGACTTGACCACCGCCTGATTCACGCGGCGGGCTTCGTGCCTGCCGTTGATTGCATGGCACGGGGCAGCCGCAGCGGACTGCTCCTGCGTTTTCTTATGTCAAACGAACCAACAACGACGCCATCCGATTTCATCCGCGACATCGTCCGCGAACACGTCGCCGCGGGGAAATACCAGAAGATCGTCACGCGCTTCCCGCCGGAGCCGAACGGCTACCTGCACATCGGCCATGCCAAGTCCATTTGCCTGAACTTTGGCATCGCTCGCGAGTTTGGCGGCCAGTGCAATCTGCGCATGGACGACACCAACCCGACCAAGGAGGACGTCGAGTACGTCGATTCGATCATCCAGGACGTCCAGTGGCTCATCAGCGATTGGGCCGATGACCGCCTCGGCTTCAAGCCCGTCGGCAAAATAGCTGAACCACAGTCGGTCAACGGCAAGCCGGACTTCTATCTCGGCCCGGTCAACCCGAAGTCGGCCCCGCCGGGCGCGAAGCTCGAGCCGTTTTACGCCTCCGATTATTTCGACCAGACGTACGTGTGGGCGATTGAATTGATTCGCAAAGGCAAGGCGTATGTGTGCGATTTGTCGGCGGAGGAAACCGACCGCTATCGCGGCGCGCCCGACAAGCCCGGCAAGGACAGCCCGTTCCGCAACCGCAGCATCGACGAGAGCCTCGACCTGTTTGTCCGCATGAAAAACGGCGAGTTCCCCGACGGCGCTCGCACCCTGCGGGCGAAGATCGACATGGCCTCGCCGAACATCTGGATGCGCGACCCCGTGTTGTACCGCATCCGGCATTCGGAGCATCATCACACGGGCAACAAATGGTGCATCTACCCGATGTACGATTTCGCCCATTGCCTGAGCGATTACATCGAGGGGATCACCCACAGTATCTGCACGCTGGAATTCGAGGTTCATCGCCCGCTCTACGACTGGATCCTCGAAAACCTCGACCTGCCGCGACCCCTGCCACATCAGTACGAGTTCGCCCGGCTCAGCGTCGGCTACACCGTCATGAGCAAACGCAAGCTCATGCAACTCGTGACCGATAAACACGTGTCCGGCTGGGACGATCCGCGGATGCCGACCATCAGCGGACTGCGCCGGCGCGGCGTCACCCCGCAGGCGTTGCGCGATTTCGCCTACAACATCGGCATCACCAAGTACAACTCGCTGACCGATGTCGCCGTGCTCGAGCATTCCATCCGCGACGACCTCAACAAACGCGCCCTGCGCCGGCTGGCCGTGTTGCGCCCGCTGAAGGTGGTGATCACCAACATCGACCCGCATCACACCGAGGAACTCGACGCGGTCAACAATCCCGAGGATCCGGCCGCCGGCACGCGCAAAGTCCCGTTCGGCAACAAGCTGTATATCGAGCAGGACGATTTCATGGAGAATCCGCCGCCGAAATTCTTCCGATTGAGACCCGGCGGCGAAGTCCGTCTGAAATACGCCTACATCATCAAGTGTGACGAGGTCGTCAAGGATGCGAGCGGCAACGTCATCGAACTCCGTTGCACCGCCGATCTCGGCAGCAAGACCGGCGGACCCACTTCATCGCGGAAAATCAAAGGCACGATCCATTGGGTCAGCGCCGCCCACGCCATCGACGCCGAAGTCCGCCTTTACGACCGGCTGTTCACCGTCCCCGAGCCGGATGCCGAGGGCGATTTCAAGAAACATCTCAACCCGCACAGCCTCGAAGTCATTACCGCCTTGTGCGAACCGAGCCTCGCCTACGCCCGACCCGAGCTCCGCTACCAGTTCGAACGCCTCGGCTATTTTGCCCTCGATCCCGATTCCAAAATGGATGCACCTCGCCCCAGCGACCACAAACCCGTCTTCAACCGCACCATCACGCTGAAGGATACGTGGGCGAAGATCGAGGGGAAACAGGGATAGCGCGTAGGGAATCTGTCATGTGTCAGGAGTCGCCCCCGTTTGCCTCAGTGAGAACTATGGCCGCGGGACGCCCAGACCAAAGATGATTGACAGCAAGCCAGATGGCAGTGGGGCGGAGACGCCCAAGCGAAGCTGCTCGTGGGTGCAGCGCGGAGTCTTGGCCGGTGTGTGTGCGCTGGTCATCGGGCTTTACGCGTATGCGGCCCTTTCCACTGTCGCTGAATCGGGAAGTCCGAGTGCGGCTGACAATTGCTACAGTTTGTTGGTACAGGGTTTTCGTGCCGGCCAGTTGAGCCTGAAACAGGAGGTGCCGCCCGGGCTGGCCCAGCTCGCTGACCCGTATGATCCAACCGCAAATGTGCTCTACCGGTCTCCGCCCTACGGGTTGAACGACCTGAGCTACTACAACGGCAGGCTTTACATCTACTTTGGGGTCACGCCCGCGTTGATATTGGTCTGGCCGTATGTCGCCCTGACCGGCCAGTTCCTTTCTTACGGGCAAGCCGTGGTGATTTTTTGCGCCATGGGCTTTCTGGCCAGTGTCTGCCTGCTGCGCTCCGTTTGGCGACGATATTTTGCCGAGGTCAGCGTCTGGGTGGTGGCCGCAGGCGCGCTGGCGCTTGGTTTGGCCACCTACGCGCCGTTCCTGTTGGCGCGGTGCAATGTGTACGAGGTGTCGATCAGTTGCGGGTATGCCTTCGTCATGCTGGCGCTGGCGGTAATTTGGAAGGCGTTGCACGAGCCAGAGCGGCGAGGACGGTGGCTGCTGGCGGCCAGTCTGGCCTATGGATTGGCGGTGGCGGCACGGCCCAACTTGTTATTTGGCGCGGTGATCCTGCTGGTGCCTGTGGCTCGGGCTTGGCGGGAGCGACGCGCGCTGCTGGCTCCGTTGCTGGCGGCGATGGTTCCCCTTGCGCTAATTGGGCTGGGGCTGATGCTCTACAATGCATTGCGATTCGACAGTCCCTTCGAGTTCGGCCTTCATTACCAATTGGCGGGACACGAGCAGTTTACACGACAACTCTTCAGTCTGCGTTACCTCTGGTTCAACTTTCGGGTCTATTTTTTGGAGCCCGTGGGATGGGGCCGCCGGTTTCCATTCGTGGGTCGTATCCCAATCCCCGCGGTGCCGGCAGGGCATACGCGGGTTGACGAGCCCTTGGGCGTGTTGACCAACATCCCGCTGGTGTGGCTGGCACTGGCTGTGCCGCTGGCGTGGCGGGGACGCTCACCGGAGGCTCGTTCGATCTTGCGGTGGTTCGTAACGGCGGTCGGGATGCTTTGGGGGATTTGCACGCTGAACCTGTGCCTCTTTTTTGCCGCCTGCACCCGCTATCAGATGGAGTTTTTGCCCGAGCTGATGCTACTGGCGGCAATTGGCATCCTGAGCGTGGAGCGCGCCCTGTTGGACCGCTGGGTATGGCGGCGTGCGGCGCGCTGGGGCTGGATCCTTCTGCTGGGTTTCTCGGTGACGTTTAACCTGTTGGCCAGCATTGGGAGACGTGTCGAGGCGTACAACAGTTCGGGGAATACCATGCGTGAAGCTGGCAGGTTGCAGGAGGCGATAGGGCAATACCGGCGGGCGCTGCGCCTCCAGCCAGATTTTGTCAAGGCGCGCAACAATTTGGGGCTCACCTTCGATCAAGCGGGCCGGCTGCAGGAGGCCATGGAGCAGTACGAGCAGGTGCTGCGCATCGAGCCCGACGATGTTGAGGTGCACAACAATCTCGGGACGGCCCTGGAAAAACTCGGCAGGACTGAAGACGCCATTCGGGAGTATAAGGAAGCGTTACGGATCGAACCTGATTTCGCAATGGCCAACAAGAACCTGGCCGGTGTTCTGGTGCGCACCGGGAATATCGAAGACGCGATCCGGCGCTACCAGCAGACATTGCGTCTCACTCCCGATTCTGCGGAAACCCATCGCGACTTTGGGGTCGCGTTGCAACGGGCCGGACGGTTGGCGGACGCGATCGAGCAGTATCAGCAGGCAGCACAGCTCAGGCCGGACGATGACGAAGTGTTTAACGATTGGGGCGTGGCATTGGAGCGTTGGGCCAGGACCAAGAGCGGGGCGGAGGCGGACGCACTGTTCACACAAGCGGCAGAAAAATACGCACAGGCGATACGGATCAGACCGGATTCCGCAGAGGCGTTGAACAACTGGGGCACCGCGCTTTGGGAGCAGGCGAAGATCAAGCGCGGAGCGGAAGCGGAGGCGCTATCCAAGCAAGCGCTGGAGAAATACGAGCAAGCAGTACGGCTCAACGCCGACTATGTTGAGGCGCGCTACAATCTCGGTTTCGCATTGGAGAAAATGGGGCGGGGGCTGGAGGCGATTGGGCACTATGAGCAGGCCCTGCGTATCAAGCCCGATTTTGTGCAGGCCCAGAACGCCCTGGCGCTCGCCCTGGCCCAGCGGGGCCGGTTGCCAGAGGCGATTGAGCATTGGGAAGAGGCGCTACGAATCAAGCCGGATTACGCCGGCGCACACTACAGACTGGGGCTCGCCCTGGAGCAAACTGGCCGGGTACAGGAGGCCATCCAGCACTACGAACAGGCATTGCGCATCCAACCCGATTTTGTGCAGGCCCAGAACGCCCTGGCGCGACTTCGGGCAGTTAGTGAAAAGTGAACTTGAGAAGTGGCATGGCAAATTGGACGCGTACACCGCCAGCCGCATACGGTGTGGCGGTGTGGTGCGAAGCCGCCGCGAGCATCCTTACTAGATAGCCTCAGGGTGGCGGCTGTTGTCAGAGTCAAATTTTGGTTCAGCACAGGGCTGGTATCCTGTCGTGGCGATGAACGCTTTGCACTTTCCGCCTGAACGTCGGGGGCGCTTTGGCAACAACGGGGCGACGACTGCCCGGTAACGTTCGGAGACCTTTCCCCACGGGCGACGTCGGACGAGCCGCGTCGAGGGCCGGCGATTAGCTGCCGCTGGCGTCGGCGACGGCTTTGCGGACACGGGCTTCGTTCGCGCCAATGATGGTGTCCACCTCGTTGCCGGATTTGTCGTAGACGATGATGTGCGGGATGCCGGTCACGTTGTATTCCTGCATGAGGTCGCGGTGTTTATCGATATTCACCTTCTGCAACACGATATCGGAATTGGCCGCCGCGAGCCTTTCCAGAACGGGCCCGATCTTTCGGCACGGACCGCACCAATCGGCGTAGAAATCGACAATCGTGATCTTACCGCGCTCGGGCTGAATCGAGCCCGTCGCGGGGACACGGGCGGTTGATGCAGGCAGAGTCGCTGGTTTGAGTCGAGCCGGCGGCCTCGGCGGCGCTTCAGCCTTTTCATCGCTGACGGTGAAGTCGGTCACCTCGGCGGCAGCGATAAGCTGTTTCGTGCCATTTGCGTTCGCGAGAGTGAACAGGCCGGCTTCGAGCCCTAACAACTCTCCATTGAAAGTGACACGATCACGAGTGGTGATCATCGCCGTCTTGGAAACGAATTGGATGCGCTTGACCTGCTGGAAGTCGACATGGCCGACGCTGCCGTCCTTGTCGGCAAACTCCAGGCGTTGGTTAAACAGGCTGAGGACGTGACACTGGGTCTTTGCGCCGTTTTGAAATTCGATCAGGTCCGCTCGGGCGGCAAGAGTGGCCGCCAAGCACAACAGGGCAGGCAGTATTCGCCTCATGGCTGGCAGTTAAAGCAGTTTCCCTGCCCGGAAAATGCCGCGCAACGCTCAGGCTTCCTTGAGAATATCGCCGATGGCGGAGATGGTGTCCCAACTGCGCGTGGTCGATGGGATGGCGAAATGTTTCTCAACGACGGCGTTGGGATAGACGGCCGCGCGACCCACCCGGCGCCAGAGGCTGAAGGCGAACTGGCCGGTGATCTTGATGACCCGCACCTCCCACTTGTTGCCCGCGAGTTTTTCGAGTGGAAGCCGGGGCACCGTGTGGGGTGCCTTCGCCATCACCGTCACGAACCTGCGAATATCCTCGGTCTCGTCGGGAGCGCTGCGGAACGGGTCGCTCTTTATCAAGTCGAGAATTTCGTCGCCGCGACAAACGATCAAGTCGGGCTCGATCGAGAGCCGCTCTTCGATAGCGGCGCGTAGCACCATCGGGCTGCTCGCCTTGCGGACCACCAGTGTCCCTGCCGTCCCGACGTTGACCACGTCGAGGTCTGCCAACTGTTTGGCGAGCGCGGCGGGCCGAAACGTCTCGCCGCCGCGCACGTTCACGCCTCTGAAGAAAGCCACCAATGTCACGGAGTCCTCCGATTGAGCCAATTATGAAAACTGCGTCAGGTTCATCAACGTCAGCCCCAAAGCGTTTTCAAGATGCTTCGTTGCCGCAAAGAAAGAGATGATGGATGATGCATTCAGCATGGGAACACACTCACGCTATTTCTTCTGTTCATGGACGTTGAGTTGTTTGATGCCGTCGAACATGTACCAGATGCCGGACACGAGGGTGAAAAAGCCGGCAGCGTAGAGCGACCACCGGTACGACGGGTGTTCGATTTTCAGCAGCACCCAGCCGAGGGCGACCATCTGGAAAAACGTCGCGCACTTGCCGACAACACGTGGGCGCGCAATGACCCGGCCCGCCAGCATGTGAATCAGCACGCACCCGCCCAACACAATCAGGTCGCGACTGACCACCAGCACGGGAAACCACAGCGGCAACAGATCGAACGGCGTGCCGTCTTTGAACCGGATGCTCAGCAGAATCAGCGCGGAGACGAGCAGGGCCTTGTCCGCCAGCGGATCGAGGTAGGTGCCCAATTCGCTCTTTTGATGGTACCGGCGCGCGATGTAGCCGTCCACGGCGTCGGAGATGGCCGCGATGGCAAACACCGCGCAGGCCAGCACCCGTTCCCACTCCAGCTCCTGATCCTTCTGGTAATCGCGGATGTAATCCAGCGTCAGCCACACAAACACCGGAATCAGCAGAATGCGCGCAATCGTGATTTTATTTGGCAGCGTCATGGGCGAAACTTCCCGGCAGCCCGCTGCAGCCGCGCCAGCACGCGGTCGCGGCCAAGCACTTCCAGCATGTGATACAGCGACGGACCGGCGGATTTGCCGCTGACGGCGACGCGGCACGGATGTATGAGTTCGCCGGTCTTCACGCCGATTTCTGCCGCGAGCGCTTTCAAGGCCGTTTCCAGGCTGGCGGCGTCCCACGAACTGGTTGCGGTGAACCTGTCAGCGAGCTTGATCAGCCGTTCACTCGTCTGCGGCGCGCTGCATGATTTCTTCACCGCCTCGGGATCGAACGGGTAATCGTCACTGAAAAAGTAGACGGTCCAGGAAGGCAACTCCTTGAGGAGTTTGATCTTCTCCTTTACGAGGCTGAGCACACGGGGATCATCGTGGCCGCCCGTGAACGGTCGCGCCAGCGTGATAAATCGCTCCAGCGACATTGCCCGCAGGTATTCGCCGTTCATCCAGATCAATTTGGAGGAATCGAACCGGGCGTTGTTGCGCAGGATTTGCGGGAGGTCGAATAGTTTGATCACCTCGTTAATCGGCAGGATCTCGCGGTTGTCTTTCGGCGACCAACCGAGGAGGCAGAGGTAATTGCGCACCGCTTCGGGCGCGTACCCGTCTTCGATATATGTCTGAAGAGACGCCAGCCGGGCCTTGGCGGCGTCGGGGTCGCTCTTGCTCATCTTCGTGCCGTCGGGATTAAGAATCATCGGGATGTGCGCGTATTGAGGCGGCTCGACGCCGAACGCGCGAAACAACGCGATGTGCTTGGGCGTGTTCGAGAGATGATCTTCGCCGCGGATGACATGCGTGATCTTCATCTCGATGTCGTCCACCACGTTGACCAGATGAAACACCGGATTGCCGTCGCTACGGACGATCACGAAATCGGGATCGAGCATTTCGGTTTCATTGAGCGGGCGCACCACGCCGCCCGCAATGAGATCCGGCACTTCGATCGGCTGGTGCGTCATTTTGAAGCGGACCGCGCCGTCGCGCTCGTATGCCATGCCTTTGTCCTTCAACTCCTGGATCCGTCGCCGGTAAATGTCGGCCCGCTGCGATTGAAAGTATGGACCAAACCGGCCGCCAATTTCCGGCCCCTCGTCCCAATCCAACCCCAGCCACCGCAACCCGTCCAGGATGGTGCGCAAGGATTGTTCGGTGTTCCGCGCCGTATCCGTATCCTCAATCCGCAGCACGAACGCGCCGCCCGTGTGCCGGGCATACAGCCAGTTGAACAGCGCGGTGCGCACACTGCCAATGTGCAAGAAGCCGGTGGGGCTCGGCGCGAATCTGACGCGAATACTCATGGTGTGTGCGAAAAATAGCAGACAGCGCTTGTGCGTCGCAAGACTCAATCGGATTCCCGCCGCGGAGGACAGGGCGGGATCCTGGCGGTTAGCCGAAGGAGCCGCGTGTAGACGCGGATGCGTTCGCTATTATTGCAGATGCGACTGCGCCCACAGCACCCGCAGGGCGGTACCCAGGGCCAGCAACAGGTTGAACCACGCGAGGATAAAGCTGAAATAGTACGGGGTGAACGGTTTGGCGAGGGCTGTCCTGATTTCCTTGTACCGGCGCAGTTCGTTGAACACGCGCCAAAACAACAGGCCCGTTGGAAAACGCGCGCCGCGACGGTACAGAGTGGGGCAGATAACGATCCAGTGCATCAAAATGCTCACGACCACCGTCACGCCTAGCAGGGTGACCAGCGCCAGAAGTTCCTGATTATGAACGATCAATCTGAGCATATGCTATAGAGACTGCAGGAAGTCTGCCAATTCCGTGGCGTTGGGGCTTCTGGCCGTGCGCACATAGTAGCCCGACGTGGCCACGCCGATCTGCAGCGAGATTTCGTTGTCCGCGCCGATCAGTTTGCCGAGGCAAAAACCGGCATTAAAGTGGTCGCCGCCGCCCGTACTGATTATCGGCCTTTCGACAAATGGACCATCCGTTTTGACCACGCCGTCTGCGGACGCGGCGACGGCGTAGCAACGCGGGTGAACCACCACACCGGAGGTCTTGATCCTGCCCTGGATAAACTTTGCCACCGCCTTGACTGCGGCTTCTCCTTCGTGGGGTCCTTGGAAGCCGAGCACCTGGCCGACCTCGAACGATTCTTTCTCGTTCAAGCCGAGGTACACATCGAAGCACTTCTGGAACCTGCCGATCAGGTCCAGGGCATCGCGGATGTCTGCGGGTTTGCGCTTTTCAGGGTCGGCGAGGTCGAAGAACAATGTGTGGCGTGCTCCCGCGGGCATTTGGGGACAAATTTCCGCCAGGATGTGTTCCCAGATGTCGCTCATGTGCGGCAGCATGGTCCAGTTCTGCAACCCGACCAGGCTCGCATTGGCGAAACAGGCAGCCAGCGTCTTGTGACCGATTCGTTCGACGAGATTGGGCCAGTTCACGTCTCCCAACGTAGCGTGTTTGCCCATCATAATTTTGCCATCATCGAATTCCAGCGCGTCGGTTCGTCCGGGTTCGGCGATGCTGTAAACGGTGGCGCGCCTGGCCAACTCCGCGAAGACGGGGTGAATGTTGGGGTAACCGAGGCTGCCGATATAGGTCACCTTGGCGCCAAACGCGGCCAGCGCGTTGGCCATGATCGGGCCGTTGCCGCCGAGCTTGACGCGGTCGACCACCAATTCGACGTTTGCGCTCTTGCCCGCCGCCGCGGCAATCCGTGCGCCGAATGCGGTCAGGGTGGGCACACGCGTGAATTTTTCCCCAGTCTCGCGTTTATCGACGACGGAGATGATTTCGTCCACGAACCCATCGAGGCCGATGGTCACGTTGTGCGTGGCAATGGTGTGTGCTCTGGCGCGTAACAGTCCCGCGGCGCGTTGTGGAAGTCCTTCCATGTTCAACGGGTTCTCTGTGAAACTGACGCTCAGCTGAGACCGTGACACTGTCGCGTGTTCCACGAGTGCGGGTTGTGTCTAACAGAAACGGATGCGCCGCTCAACCACTTTCATGGCATGGTGAACAAGGCCATGAACAAGGCCTTGACGTTTGCGGGCGTGCTGCATAGGCTTTGGCGTGTCATGGCAGCTCAACGACGGCACAACGGGTGGGGCACAGGGGATTGGGTGAGACGATGAAGAAAATCGAAATCGGGCAGCGGGCGCCGGATTTCTCTCTGCCGGGAGTGGATGGAAAAGACTACTCGCTGAATTCCTTCCAGCACAAGAAGGTCATCGTGGTGATGTTCACCTGCAATCATTGTCCCTACGTCCAGGCCTACGAGGAGCGGTTGATTGCGATCCAGCGCGACTACGCCGCCAAGGGCGTTCAACTGGTCGGCATCAACGCCAACGACGAAGCCGGCTATCCCGAAGACGGTTTTGACAACATGGTCAAACGCGCCAAGCAGAAGCGATTCAATTTCCCCTACCTGCGCGACGAGTCCCAGCGCGTGGCGCGAGCCTATGGCGCTGAATACACGCCCGAAGCGTTCGTCCTCAATTCCAAACTGGAAGTGCGCTACATCGGGCGGATCGATGACAACTGGCAGCATCCGGACAAGGTCCACTCCCATGATTTGCGCGCGGCCATCGATGCCGTGCTCGCCCACAAGAAGGTCGCCAATCCGGTGACGCATGCCATCGGCTGCACGATCAAGTGGAAGCTGTAAGCCCGGGCACACACGCCGATGCTTTACCGATTCCTCATTCTGCTCACCAAGCTCGCCATCAACGCGCTGGCGTTGCTGGTGGTCGCATCGATTTTTCAGGGGATCCACTTCGATAATAACCGGGCGATGATTGCGGCGGCGGTGGTGTTGGCGCTGGTCAACACGTACCTGCGGCCGTTGGTGGTGGTCCTGACGCTGCCGATCAACATTCTCACGCTGGGGTTGTTCACGCTGGTCATCAACGCCGCAATGTTGGAACTGGTGAGCTGGCTGATCCCCGCGTTTCACATCGATACGTTTTGGACGGCGGTGGGCGGCGCGCTCGTGATCAGTGTCATCAGCTTTCTGCTGAACTGGTTTCTGCAGCCCGAGCAAGTACATGTGCGGGTGTTCCGCGGGTGACGAGTTTCTCCGCCATTCTCTTCGACATGGACGGCGTGATCGTGGACAGCGAGCCGCTCCACCAGAAGGCGTTCGAAGCGCTGTTTGAAGAACTCGGCAAGAAACACGATCACGGCATCGTGTTTCACGAGTATTACGGTCGGTCGGATGGCGCCTTGTTGCGCGATTTTATCCAGCGACACAAGCTGCCAAATGAACTCGAAGACCTCTCCGCCCGCAAACTGAAATACTTTCTCGGCTACCTGCGCGAACGCCGGCCCGTGTTTCAGGAATTGCAGGTGCTGGTTCCCGAACTTGCCCGGCGCTACAAGCTCGCCGTAGCCACCAGTTCCTCGCATCACGTGGCCGACGTGGTCATGGAGATCTGCGGGTTGGGTCCGCATTTCCGTCTCATCGTCGCCCGCGAAGACGTTCGGTTCCCGAAACCCGACCCTGAAATCTATTTCACCACCGCCCGAAAACTGGGCGTTCGACCATCGACGTGTTGCGTCATCGAAGACAGCCCGCACGGCATCCAGGCCGCCAAGATGGCCGGCATGACCTGCATTGGGCTGACCACCAGCCTCCCGCCCGAGAAACTCTCCCGCGCCGACCACATCGCGCGAAATTATGACGACGTGAGGAAGTTGTTGCTGTAAACGTAGCGGATCGACACCAGTTAGGCCTCTTGGCGCAGGCGTTCGCTTAGAAATTGTTTCAAAAACTTTGCCGTGTGTGACTTGGCCTTGGTGACCTGCTGCGGGGGACCGTGGACGACAAGGCGGCCGCCGGCGTCGCCGCCTTCGGGGCCGAGATCGATGATCCAGTCGGCTTCGGCGATGACATCGAGATTGTGTTCGACGATGATGACCGTGTTGCCCGCATCGACGAGACGGTGGAGCACGCGGATGAGTTTTTCCACGTCGGCCATGTGCAGGCCGATGGTGGGTTCGTCGAGGACGTACAGCGCGCCCGGCTTCAACCGGGCGACGTCGGATTCCTCGCCCTTGGCCTTGGCCAACTCGGTGACGAGCTTGATGCGCTGGGCTTCGCCGCCGCTGAGCGTCGGGCTTTGCTGGCCGAGTGTGAGATAGCCGAGGCCGACTTCCTCAAGCAGGTTCAAGCTGTGATGAATGTGCCGGTGCGCCCCGAAGAAGTCGACAGCTTCCTCGACGCTCATATTCAGCACGTCGCCAATCGATTTGCCCTTGTAAAGCACGGCGAGCGTTTCCGGCGTGAACCGTTTCCCGCGGCAGGCGTCGCACGTGACCGATACATCCGGCAGGAAACTCATCTCGATTCTTTTCAAACCCTGGCCTTCACACTCGGGGCAACGTCCGCTGGCGACGTTGAACGAGAATCGGGAAGGTCCGTAGCCGCGCATTTTGGCTTCGGGCGTGCTGGCAAAGAGTTTGCGGATGTCGTCCCAGAATCCGACATAGGTGGCGGGACACGACCGCGGCGTCTTGCCGATGGGCGCCTGGTCGACTTCGAGGACGCGGGCGACGTGTTCCATGCCACGGATTTGCTCGCAACCGTTCAGCGGCGGACACGGACCGACAGACTGCGCGCGACGGGCCCGGCGGCCGCGCCCGACCACCGACTTCAGGTTTTCGTACAACACGTTGCGGACCAGCGTGCTCTTCCCGCTGCCGCTCACGCCGGTGACGCAAACGAGTCGCTGGAGCGGAATCTTCACATTGACCTTCTTCAAATTGTGAAGAGTGGCGCCGACGATTTCCACGGATTTGGCTGCGGTCCGGCGCCGAGCTTTGTGAAGCGGATGTCTCAACGGCTCGCGCAGCATCCTGCCGGTCAGCGACTCCTCGCTGCGGACGATGTCCTTGATGGTTCCCTCGGCGACGAGGTGACCCCCGTCGGCGCCGGCGCCGGGCCCGAGGTCGATGATGTGCTCGGCGTGGCGGATGGTAGCTTCGTCGTGCTCGACCACGACGACAGTGTTCCCCTTCGCTTCGAGTTTATGGAGCGTATCGAGCAACATCAGGTTGTCGCGCGGATGCAGGCCAATGGTCGGTTCGTCGAGGATGTAACAGACGCCGCGGAGATTGGAGCCGAGTTGCGACGCCAGACGGATTCGTTGCGCTTCGCCACCGCTCAGGGTCGGCGCGGCGCGGTCGAGCGAGAGATACGACAAGCCGACCCGGTCGAGAAAGCGGAGGCGCGATTGGAGTTCGGCGACGATGTCGCGGGCGATCTCGGCGTCGCGTCCGTGGAATTTCGACGTGCGGAAATAACGTTCGGCCTCGGTGACGGGCCAGCTTGTCATCTGCGCGATGTTCATGCCCTGGAAGCGGACGGCGAGAGCTTCGGGACGCAGCCGTTGTCCGTGACAGGCAGGGCAGGGGTGTTCCTGGCCTTCGAACCATTCGTTCCACCAGACTTCCTCGCCGGTGTGCTCCTCGTTGAACCCATAGAACAACAGTCCGGTGCCGTAACACCGCGGACACCAGCCGTGTTTCGAGTTGAAGGAGAACAAGCGCGGATCGAGTTCCTCGAAGCTGCGACTGCATTTCGGGCAGGCGCGACGTGTGGAAAAAATCTGGTCCTTCACCAGGATGGTGCCCTTGCCGAACTCCAGCGCGACGTCCAGTAATTCACCCAGTTGCGTTTCGCGTTTGGCGGTGACTTCGCAGGCGCCGACGGGCAATTCGATGTTGTGTTCCTTGAAACGGTCGAGGCGCGGCCATTTGGTCGTGGGAAGAAGGTCGCCGTCCACGCGCAGATGGGAGAAGCCCTTGCGCGACGCCCACCCGGCGAGGTCGGTATAGTAGCCTTTGCGGGCCACGATCAACGGCGCGAGCAGTTCCACGCGTTGACCGCGAAAGTCGTTCATCAATTTCGCCAGGATGACTTCGCGCGTTTGCGGCTGGATCGGGATGTTGCAATCGGGACAGTATTGCGTGCCGAGCTTCACGAACAGCAGACGGAGGAAATGATAGACCTCGGTGACGGTGGCGACCGTGCTCTTGCGTCCGCCGCGGCTGGTGCGCTGTTCGATGGCCACGGTCGGCGGGATGCCGAAGATCGCGTCGACATCGGGGCGTGACGCCGGCTGGACGAACTGGCGGGCGTAGGCGTTCAGGGATTCAAGGTAGCGGCGCTGGCCTTCGGCGAAGAGGATATCGAACGCCAGCGTGCTCTTGCCGCTGCCGCTGATGCCGGTGATGACCGTGAACTTGTCGCGCGGGACGCGGATATCGATGTTCTTGAGATTATGTTCGCGCGCGTTATGGATGCGGATGGAATGGTTGGGGCCGATCCCGTAACTTCTCGCTGGCGCCTCCGCGACCACCGGGGGCGTGGCCAATCCCCGCAACGCGGCGCCCGTGTGGCTTTCCCGGTGTTTCGCCACATCGGTGGGCTTGCCCATAGTGACAATCGCGCCGCCGGCATCGCCGCCTTCGGGACCGAGGTCAATGATCCAATCGGCGGCACGGATCACGTCGAGATTGTGTTCGATGACGATGACGGAGTGACCACGATCAATGAGCTGGTTGAACGCGTCGAGCAGCCTGGCGATGTCGTCGGGATGCAGTCCCGTGGTCGGCTCGTCGAAAAGAAACAGGGTGCGTTTGGTCGTGGTTTGGGTGAGATGCGCGGCGAGTTTCAGGCGTTGGGCTTCGCCGCCGCTGAGTGTCGGCACCGGCTGGCCGAGCTTCATGTAACCGAGTCCGACCTCGCGCAACGGGGCAAGCCCGCGGAGGACCTCGGGATGGCCGGCGAAAAACTCGCAGGCTTCGTTGACGGTCATTTCCAACGCCTCGGCAATGGATTTGCCGTTGATCTTCACCTCCAGCACGACGCTGCGGTAGCGTTTCCCATCGCAATCGGGGCAGCGAATATATACGTCGCTGAGGAATTGCATTTCGACGTGCTCGAAGCCGTTGCCGCCGCAGGTCGGACATCGGCCTTCGCCGGAATTGAAGCTGAAGGTGCCGGTGGTGTAACTACGCTCCTTGGCGAGCGGGGTCGCGGCGAACAGTTTGCGTATGGCATCGAATGCCCCGACGTAACTGGCGGGGTTTGAGCGGGTCGTGCGGCCGATGGGGGATTGATCGACCATCACCACGTCTTCAAGCTGTTCGTGGCCGACGATGGCGCGATGGCGGCCAGCGGGCTGGTCGGGTTTGTGTTTCAGTTTGCTCAGAGCGTTGTAGAGAACGTCTTGGATAAGCGTCGATTTACCTGAACCACTGACGCCGGTGACGCACACGAGTCGATTCAGCGGGATGTCGACATCCACATTTTTCAGATTGTGCTCGCGGGCTCCGAGAATCTTGAGACGGGGAGTTTTGGACGCAACATTGCGTGGTTTCGAGTCGGCGGCGACGTGCCTTTGGCCGGTCAGATACTGCGCGGTCAGGGAACGCGCGCATTTCGGCAATTCGGTTTGGGTGCCGAAGAAGACAATTTCACCGCCGCGCTCGCCCGGACCGGGTCCGAGATCGAGAACGCGGTCAGCGGCGCGGATGACATCGGGATCATGTTCCACGACGAGCAGCGTGTTTCCCGCAGCGCGGAGCCGATGCAGGATGCCGATCAGGCGATTGATGTCGCGCGGATGGAGGCCGATGCTGGGTTCGTCGAGGACGTAGAGGGTGTTGACCAGCGAGGTGCCGAGGGCGGTCGTGAGATTGACGCGCTGGACTTCGCCCCCGCTGAGAGTGCGCGATTGGCGGTCGAGAGTCAGATACCCGAGCCCGACATCGACGAGGTACCGCAGGCGCGTACGGATCTCGGTGAGCAGCAAATCGTCGGCTTCATCGAGCGGCGCGGGGAGTTTGAGTTGGTTGAAGAATTCGAAACAACGATCGATCGACAGCAACATGATGTCGTGGATCGTCTGGCCGTTGACTTTCCACAACAAGGCATCGGGTTTGAGCCGGGCGCCACCGCAGGCCCGGCAAGAGACGTACGTGCGATACTTCGACAGCAACACGCGGATATGCATTTTGTAGCTCTTCGTCTCCAGCCAGTCGAAGAAGCGTTTCACGCCGTACCAGACGTCGTCTTCCCAGGAGCCCTCGCCGTCGATGACCCATTTGCGCTGGGCGTCGGTGAGTTCGCGCCAGGGGATGTCTGTGGGAATGCCGGTTTTGTGGGCGAACTCCATCAAGTCGTCCTGGCATTCTTCGTAGCTCTCGGTCTGCCAGGGTTTGATGGCGCCGTCGGCGAGCGATTTCGTGTCGTCGGGAATCACGAGACCGTAGTCGATGCCGATGGTGCGACCGAAACCGCGGCAGGTTTCGCAGGCGCCGATGGGGGAGTTGAACGAGAACAGGCTCGGCACCGGATCGCGGTAGTGAATATCGCACTCGGCGCAGTGCAGATCGCTGGAAAACTTCCGGCCGTTTACCGCGACGCGGCCGTTGCCGACTTTCAACGCCGCTTCGAGGGCTTCGATGATGCGGCCGCGATTCTTTTCGGTGAACAGGACGGTGTCCTGGATGACTTCGAGGGAATCGCCGCGTTTTTCGACCTTGTGGTAGCCCTGCCGGGTGAGCAGTTCGCGGATTTCAGTTTCGGCAAAGCTTTTCGGGATCTTGATCGGAAACGTAACGATTGCTTCCGCGTTTGGGACTCGCGCTTCGGACGTAAGCTGCTCGTAGATCGAATCCGCAGTGTCGCGCCGGACGGGTTTGCCACATTTGCAGCAGAACAATTGCGCGGCGCGGGCGAAGAGGAGTTTGAGATGATCGTTCAGCTCCGTCATCGTCCCGACGGTGGAGCGCGAGGTCTTGACAGGATTGGTCTGGTCAATGGCGATGGCGGGCGGGATGCCGTCGATGCGGTCGGCCTTCGGTTTGTCCATGCGATCGAGGAACTGGCGGGCGTAGGGGGAAAACGTCTCGACGTAGCGGCGCTGGCCCTCGGCGTAGATCGTGTCGAACGCCAGGGAGGATTTGCCCGAGCCGCTGACGCCGGTCACAACAATCAACTCGCCCAACGGCAGCTTGAGATTGATGCCCTTGAGATTGTTCTGGCGCGCGCCTTCGACAACGATGAATTCGCCTGTAGGTGCCCCCATACTCGCGGCGTTACTGTAGCGCATTGAGAAGCGTTGGCAAGTCGGGCGTCGATTCGGACGGATAGACAATGCGTTGGCGGTCGATGTGGGCGAAGGATGTCAGTTTATGGGCGTGACGACTCGTGCGGCTGGTGATGTGTTCGACGGCGATGCCGCGAACCGTGAGCGCGTCGGAAATGAGCGAGCGATGGCAACGCCACGGGATAGCTTCGGCGCACATGATGGCCACCGGTTTCTTCTTCGCCAATTCGATCAGCTTCTCGAGATTATCGGCGAATTCGCTCGTCTGCATGTAATCAGCAAATCCACGAAACCCGGCGTTGCGCCAGCCCGTGTTGGGCGAGTCTTTGCGCGGGTGCCGCAGCCCGCCCAGCCCTTTCACGTGCCGGTAGCCGATCCGAGCGTTGCGCAACTTTGCTAACAAGGTGTCCCGGTTGAATTGGGGATTGTGGCGCGAGCGCGGAATGGTGCGGACGTCCACCAACTGCTTCACGCCGTGCGCCTTCAGCAGCGCGATGAACTCGTCGAGCGGACGCGTCGAGTGGCCGATAGTGAGGATCAGTGTTCGTTCTTTGTGGCTTCGCCTCGACATGAGCGAATGTAGCACAACTGAGAATTGTTTAGGACATTCGCTCCATCCACTTGTCGTCGATGAGGACGGAGAGATCGAGGAAGACTTTCTTGTTCATGGCGACTTCGAGTTCTTTGCGGGCGGCGGAACCTATTTCTTTGATCTTCTTGCCGTGCTGGCCGATGAGCATGCGCTGATGGCGGTCGTCGGTGGTCAGGATGGCGGCTTTGACATAAACGAGCGGCTTGCCCTGGTTATTTTTGCGGTCCTCGATTTGTTCCACCTCGACCGACGCGGTATAAGGGACTTCCTGATTGGTCTGGAGGTAGAGCTTTTCGCGGATGAGCTCGCCGATCCAGAATTCGTTGGTGACGTTGGTGACCTGGCCGAGCGGATATTGCGGCGGGCCGACGGGCAGGTGGCGGAAGATGGCATTGATGAGAAGATCGATGTTCTTGCCCTTGAGGGCGGAGAGTTCGACCACGGCGGCATATTTCGGGCCGCGTTCCAGCCACGAATCGCGGTAGTAGCGGTCGGGCAGGTCGAGTTTGTTGAGAACCAGGATTTTCGGGAGGATACTGTGGTCGACGAGGTTGTTGACGCGCTGGTCTTCGGGACCGATGGCGCGCGTGGGGTCGACGACATGGACAATGACATCGATGCCTTCGAGCGCGTCGCGGACCTTGTGGTGAAGATTTTGCACGAGCTTGCTCGGTTGCGTTTTGAACAGGCCGGGGGTGTCGATGAACACGATCTGGCCTTCGGGGCGATGGACGATGCCGTGGTAGGTGTCGCGTGTGGTCTGGGGCTTCGGCGTAACGATGGCGATCTTGGTGCCGACCAGGGAGTTAAGGAGCGTGGATTTGCCGACGTTGGTGCGGCCGACGAGCACAGCGAGACCGGATTTGAACCCAGGGTTCTGTTCCACGGTCTAATTTAACCACGACTGGCCGCAAATGGACACGAATCTTTGGCGGCAGGGTAAGGTTACGCCGTCAGGGCCGCATCTTTTCTTGTTGCGATTCATCGAAACTGATAGACATTGCGCGGGCAATGAGCTGGAAAGAACAACTGGCGGGTAAGATCCCGCGTCAATTGGCGGACGAGATTGACGTCTACGAGACGCAACTCGAATTGCGGAAGCTCGGCAAGATTGACGAGAAGCTATTCGCCGAGACGCGGTTGCGGCGCGGCGCGTACGGCCAGCGCTACGACAACGGCCAGCGGCATGACGGCACCACGACGCAGCAACTGAAATATCCCGCAGCTTCGCTGACCAAAGGGCCGGACACGATGTGGGACGCGCCCGGGATGCAGCGCATCAAGATTCCGTTTGGCGGATTGACACCGGCGCAGTTGGAGACGCTGGCGGATTGCGCGGAGGAATATTCCGACAGCATTCTGCACGTGACGACGCGGCAGGATTTTCAACTTCATTTCGTGCACATCGAAGACACGCCATCGATCATGCGGCGGTTGGCATCGGCGGGGATTACCACGCGCGAGGCATGCGGCAACTCGATTCGGAACGTGACGGCCTGTCCGCTGGCGGGCGTGTGCCGGACCGAGGCGTTTGACGTGACGCCCTACGCGAAAGCGACCGCGTACTTTCTGTTGGGGCATCCTGACACCCAGGATTTCGGGCGCAAATTCAAGATTGCGTTTTCCGGTTGCGAACAGGAGGCGTGCGGTCTGGTCAACATGCACGACCTGGGCGCACTGGCGTTGATCCGGGACGGCAACCGCGGGTTCCGTCTCTATGTCGGCGGCGGGCTCGGTCCGGTGCCCTACCAGGCAAAAGTATTCGCGGATTTTGTCCCCGAAGAAGAACTGCTGCCGATTGCGCAGGCGATCGCGCGAGTGTTTGCGCGGCTGGGGGAGAAGCAAAACCGCTCGCGGGCGCGCATCAAATTCCTCGTGGCGAAACTTGGGGTCGATGAGTTCAAGCGGCTGGTGATGGAAGAGCGCAAGATTTTGCCGCAGGACCCGCGCTGGACGGCGTACATTTCCGAAGCGCACGGGTTCAAGGAAACAGCGCTCAAACCGCCGGCGTCGCTCAACGGCGCGGCAAAGCCCGAGGGCTACGCGGCGTGGGCGGAGACGAATGTTTATTATCAGGTACAGCCGGGCTACGCGGTGGCGACGATCTCATTGCCGATTGGCGATCTGACATCGTCCCAGGCGCGGCGGCTTGCCGACCTGGCGCGGAAGCATTGCGGCGAAAACATCCGCACGACGGTGGAACAAAACCTCGTGTTGCGCTGGGTGGCGGAGAAAGATTTGCCGGAGCTGTACCGTGAATTGAAAGCGATCGGGCTGGGCGATTTCGGCGCCGGAACAATCCTGGATGTCGTCGCGTGCCCCGGTACGGACACATGCAAACTGGGGATTGCGTCATCGCGGGGGCTCGCGCGCGAATTACGGCAGCGATTGGCGGCCCAGTACTTCAACATGGATGCGGCGGTGAAGGGGTTGCGCATCAAGATGAGCGGGTGCTTCAACTCCTGCGGTCAGCACCACCTGGCGGACATTGGATTTTATGGAAACAGCCGGACGGTGGGCAATCGCAAGGTGCCGCATTTTCAGGTGTTGCTCGGCGGCAGGTGGCGGGACAATGCGGGGTCGTACGGGCTGGCGATTGGGTCGGTGCCGTCGAAGAACGTGCCCGCGGTGGTCGAGCGGATCACACAACGGTTCGTGAAAGAGCGGAAGGGCAACGAGAGTTTCCAGGATTTCATTACGCGCATCGGCAAGGGGGAGAGCCGCAAAATGTTGGAGGATTTGATGGAGGTCCCGGCGTACGAGCTGAGCCCGGCGCTGTACTCGGATTGGGGCGACCCGCGCGAGTTTACGATGGGCGACATGGGCACGGGCGAATGCGCCGGCGAGGTCGTGTCGCGGCTGGATTTCGATTTGCAAGCGGCGGAACGGCTGTGTTTTGAGGCGCAGCTCAAGCTGGAGGCGAAGGATTTGGCCGCGGCGGACGAGTTGGCGTACGGCTCGATGCTGCAAGCGGCGCAGGGGTTGGTGAAGGAACTGTGGTACGACGTTCCGAACGATCCCGATGTGATCGCGAAAGAGTTTCGCGCGCGGCTGTTCGAGCCGAAGCTGTTCTGGGACCCGTTTGTGGGCGGCAAGTTTGCGCACGACTTTTTCCGTCGGCACGAGAACCCGCCGACGCGGTATGACCACGATGAAGTCCATCGTCTCATTGAGGAATCGCAACTGTTCATCGAGGCCGCGCACGCGTGCGCGGACAAGTTGCGTGAGCAAAAGGCAGCGCAGATGAGCCAACTACTCAAGTAACGGATGCTGACGCGACATGGACCTATACAAGATCGGCGTTAAGATTTTTGCTGCGAATCCGCAGGCGGTAGACATCCATGACTTCGTACCGGTGTTTCATGGTTGGATCCAGCAACAGAAGATCGACGGGCATCTGCTGATTGACGTCCATGATTACTCGCACGTCGCGAACGGCCCGGGGATCCTGCTGGTGGCGCACGAGGGAAATTTCAGCATGGACCAGGACGGCGGTCGGCTCGGTTTGTTCTATTACCGCAAACGGCCGTTGAAGGGCGGATTGGAAGCGAACTTGAAGGCGGTGACGGACACAGCGCTGCAGGCGTGCCAGCTGTTGGAGTCGGAACCGAAGCTAAACGGGATCAAGTTCAAGACGGATGAAATAGTCGTGGTGGCCAACGACCGACTGCTCGCTCCGAACGATGCGGCGTCTCGGGCGAAGATTGAGCCGGTCATTGCCAGGACGTTGGGCAAGGCGAAGCTGGCACCGCAGGCGGCAGCGGATCCACGGGAACGGCTGGCGTTTGTGGTGAGCCGGGGGTGATGGGACGACGGATAGTTCGCACAATGCCCCTCACCCTGACCCTCTCCCCCGAGGGGTGAGGGGAAGTGTTGCGAAGACTTACAAATCCTCCGTGAAATCCGCGTGATTCGCGGGTATTCTGTCGGCGTGGAAATTCTCAACGCACATCGTCAGCATCCGCGGCGGTTCGAGGAGTTCAAGTATGTCTACCCCGTGCTGTCGCGGCGGAGCCACGGGATATCCATCGGCCTGAACGTCAATCCCGACAAGGTATGCAATTTCGACTGCATTTATTGTCAGGTGGACCGCACGAGCGAATCGGTGGTGAAGAAGTTCGACCTGAAAGTCGCCGAAGCTGAGTTGGGGGAGATGGTGGAGATTGTGCGGTCGGGCGAGATCGCGCAGCGCGAGCCATTCAAATCGGTGCCGCGGGCGATGCTGCGGTTGAATGACGTTGCGCTCAGCGGCGACGCCGAGCCGACGACGTTGCCGAATTTTGCCGAGACGATAGCGATGGTGGCGCGGGTCAAGCCGCCGGAAGCGAAGATTGTGTTGATTACCGATGCGGGCGGTTTGGATCGGGCCGAGGTGAAGCGCGGGCTGGAGATTATGGATGCGAACAATGGCGAGGTCTGGGCCAAGCTCGATGCCGGGACGGAGGAGTATTTCAAGTTGATCAACCGCACGAAGATACCGTTTGCGCGTGTCCTGAAGAACATCGCGCAGGCGGCAAAAGCCCGGCCAATCGTCATCCAGAGCTTGTTTCTCAAAATTCGCGGGGAAGGCGCGTCGCGCGAGGAGATCGGCGCGTTTTGCCAGCGGCTGCGCGAGATTGGAAATATAAAGGTGGTACAGGTGTACACGATTGCGCGGAAAGCGATGACGATGGTGGACGGCATTCCCGCATGGGAATTCGTGTCGGCGCTAACGAATGCCGAAGTCGACGCGATTGCCGAGCGCGTGCGGAAAGAGGCGGGAGTGACGGCGGAGGGATTTTATGGGGGGTAGCGAAGCACGCAGTTCCTTCGTTCGGCCAGTTGGTTGAGACCCTTCGACATGGCTCAGAATGAGCGTCCGCGCCACGAAGCCGACAGCCCCAGCGGTTATCGGTAGGCGATAATTTTGCTGGACAGGGTGTGGGACGCATGGTATGGTGCGCGAGGTTGTTTGAAATAGGCGTTCAGCCATCCGCCGTCGGCGGTCGGCGAGCAGCCACAAGTGATTGGGGAAGGGAGCAATGGGAGAGGGGGCGCGCAAAAGGGGAAAATTGCGAAACGAACCCATTTTTTTGCACGCCGGCTTGAGTTTCTGAAAATACAAAGCCAAAAACGAACCCAATTTTGCGCCCGTCGAAGGAGGTTTTTCGTTGCGCTTTGGCGAAATTCCGTGTAAGTCCGTGCAAAGCGCGGGTAGGCGCTTCTGGCGAGGGAAGTCATCACAATGAGCAATTACGGTCTAGAAAATCATGGTATCGTTGGCACGGGGACGGTGCATTGGAACCTGTCCGTGGCAAGGTTGGTGGAAGAAGCGATCAAGCGCGGGGAGGGGATGCTGACGAGCAGCGGGGCGCTGAACGCGATGACGGGGAAACGAACGGGGCGGTCGCCACGGGACAAGTGGACGGTGGAAGAGCCGTCGACGAAGGACAAGATTTGGTGGGGTAAGGTCAACCAGCCGATTTCGGAGGAGAATTATCTGGGGCTGCGGCAGGAGGTGCTGGCGTACCTGCAGGGGCGGGAGTTGTTCGTGATGGACGGTTATGCCGGGGCCGACCCGCAGTACACGATGCCGATCCGCATCGTGACAGAATTTGCGTGGCACAATCTGTTTGTGAAACAGCTTTTCCGCCGGGCGACGCCGGAGCAACTGGCGGCGCACGTGCCGGAGTGGACGGTGATCAACGCCTGCCGATTTACCGCCGATCCAAAGAAGCACAAGCTCAACAGTGAGACGTTCATCGTGGTGGATTTCGCGCGCCAGACGGTGCTGATCGGCGGGACGCAGTACGCCGGGGAGATGAAGAAGAGTATTTTCGCCGTGCTGAATTACGTGTTGCCCCAGAGGGGCGTGTTGCCGATGCACTGTTCGGCGAACGTGGGCAAGGGTGGCGACGTGGCCATTTTCTTTGGGCTGAGCGGCACGGGCAAGACGACGCTGTCGGCGGATCCGAACCGGGACCTGATCGGCGATGACGAGCACGGGTGGAGCGATCACGGAGTGTTCAATTTTGAGGGCGGCTGCTACGCGAAGTGCATCCGGCTGACGAAGGAGCGGGAGCCGTTGATTTGGGACGCAATCCGGTTCGGGTCGGTAATCGAGAACGTGGTGGTGAACCCGGCGACGGGCGAGCCGGATTACATGGACGATTCGGTGACGGAGAACACGCGGTGCGCGTATCCGCTGGATTTCATTGCGAATGCCGTGCCGAGCGGGATGGGGGGGCATCCGAAGGCGATCGTGTTTTTGGCGTGCGACGCGTTTGGCGTGATGCCGCCGATCGCCCGGTTGAATCCCGCGCAGGCGATGTATCATTTCATGGCGGGGTACACCGCGGCGCTGGCAGGCACGGAGGCGAGCATGGGCAAGGACCCGACGCCGACGTTTTCGACGTGTTTTGGGGCGCCGTTCCTGCCGCTGCCGCCGCAGGCGTATGCGCAAATGCTTGCGGAAAAGATGCGCAAGCACAAGGTGCACTGCTACCTCCTGAACACCGGATGGGTCGGCAACGCGTTTGGCCAGGGCCCGCGCATCCCGCTGGTCTACAATCGTCACAACGTTACACACGTCCTCGATGGCACTGTTGACAAGGCGCAGTTCCAGAAGGATCGAACGTTCGGTTTCGAAGTCCCCAAGTCGCTGCCGGAATTTCCCGCAGAACTGCTCGTTCCACGTTACGGCGCCAAGGACGCAGCCGATTATGACCGGCGGGCGAAGGACCTCGCGGCGAAGTTTGTGAAGAACTTTGAGCAGTTCCAGGGAGTATCGGCGGAAATCATCGCGGCGGGTCCGAAGGTGTGACGGTCGTAGTTGCGGAGAGCGCAAGCGCCTGGTCGTCGGATCGGTCTACGGTCTTGCGCCTGCGCATGAGTTTCGGTTAGTGTGGCTCCATGCCGAAGACTTCCGAGAGCGCCGAGGATTACCTGGAGCGCATCTACGAACTGATCGAGGACAAGGGATACGCGCGGATGATCGACATCGCGCGCACGCTGCGCATTCGTCAGGCCTCGGTGACCCACATGGTCCAGAAGCTGGGCGAGACGGGATACGTGCGGTACGAGAAATACCGCGGCCTGGTGCTGACCTCGAAAGGCAAAGGCGTGGCGCGCGCGGTGCGTCGGCGACATCAGGTGCTCGAGGAATTCTTTACGTTGTTGGGGGTCAACGGCGGAGTGGCCCAGCGGGATTTGGAGGGGATCGAGCATCATCTGAGCGCGGCGAGCGTGGAACGGATCGAGGAGTTGGTGCGGTTTCTCCGCGAGAACCCGCGCGTGTTACGGAAAGTTCGCGGCGCGCGTAACGAGAAGGGATGATGAACCGGCGGCTCGCGATTCTGGCAGTAGCGCTATTGGCCCTGGGCGTGATGGCGAGGGCAGCGGACATCATCGACGGCGTCGTGGCCATCGTAAACGACAAGGTCATCACCTACAGCGAAATGATGATGCTGGTTCAACCCGTCGACCGGGAGCTGCGGCGGAATTTTTCGGGGAGGGAGCTGGACGAGCAAAGACGAAGAGCCGAGGTGGACGCGCTGAACACGCTCATTGAGCACGCGCTCATCGTTCAGGAATTTGACGCCAAGGGATACAAGATTCCCGAGACGTACGTGGAGGGGCAGATCAACAACCGCATCGCCACGGAATTTGGCGGCAATCGCGCGGCGTTCATCAAGACACTCGAGGCGGAGAATTTGACGCTGTCACAGTTTCGCGACCAGGAACGCGAGCGGATAATTATCGAGGTCATGCGGGACCAACGGGCGCGAAAAACCGTGGTGGTTTCCCCCTACAAGATCGAGAAGTATTACCAAGACAACATCGACCAATTCAAAGTGGGCGACCAGGTCAAAGTTCGCATGATCTACATCAAGCGTGGTGCGCCGGTCGCTGCTGGCGCGATTGCCGCCGGGCAGGATTCGGCCTCCCTTACCAATCAAGCTCCGTCCACCAATTCGGAGGCGACTGTGGCGGTCACCAACACCGAGGCAGCCACCGGTAGTTCAACCACGGGAGTTGCCGAGGCGGCGGCAACCACGACAAATATCGTAGAAGTCCCGCCGACGAATTCAGCCGCCCCGGTTTCCATCTCGGCCACGGCCACGGTCGAGGCGGTGACAATCACGACAAACGCGGTCGAAGTCGCAGCGACAAATGGTTCGCCAACAGTTGCCGCAGCCGCGACACCTGCGCCTCCGCCGGTCGACCTCCAGCGCAAGCTCGCTGACGAGATTCTGGCCAAGCTGGACGCAGGGGACAGTTTCGAGAGCATGGCGCGCGTTTATTCCGAGGGCAAGGAAGCCAAGGAAGGTGGCGACTGGGGTTGGATCGGGCGGGACATTTTGCGCAAGGAACTGAACGAAGTCGCATTTTCTTTGAAGCCGGGCCAGCACAGCCGCGTTATCGAGACGTCCGAAGGCTACTACATCGTCGAGGTTGACGACGTGAAGCCGGCGCACACGACCCCGCTGGCTGAGGTGCGCGACGATATCGAGAAGACCCTGTTGCAACAGCAGCGTGCCCAGATGCAGGAAGCCTGGGTCAAGGATCTTCGCGCCAGGGCGTACATTCGCCTCTTTTGACAAATGCCGAATCGCCCCCGCATTGGGATTACGCTTGGCGACCCCGTGGGCATCGGCCCGGAGGTGGTGGCCAAGGCGTTGAAATCCGGCCAACTCGACCGGCGGTTCGACTACGAAGTCATCGGCAGCCCGCGCACGAGGCGCCGCGCGGATGCGGCGGATTGGGTCGTGGAAGGAGCGAAGCGCTGTCTCGAAGGGGACCTGGCGGCGCTGGCGACCGCGCCCATCACCAAGGAATTATTGCACCGCGCTGGCTATCCGTTTGTTGGTCAGACGGAACTTCTCGCGCACCTGTCGCGCACGAAGCGATTCGCCATGATGCTGGCGGGTGGACCGTTGCGCGTGGCACTGGTGACCACTCACGCGCCCTTGCGCGACATTCCGAAGCTCATCTGCACGCGCAAGATTGTTGAGGTGGTTGAGCTGTCGGACGAGATCTGCCGCCGACTGGGCATTCGGCGGCCTCGCATCGCAGTTGCGGGATTAAATCCTCATGCGGGGGAAGGCGGTTTGTTCGGTGATGAAGAACAACGGGTCATCGCGCCTGCCGTCAAGCGCGCCGCCCGGCAAGGCATCGCGGTCAGTGGGCCACATTCAGCGGACACGCTCTTCTATCGCGCCGCGCACGGGCAGTTCGATGCCGTGGTGGCCATGTACCACGATCAAGGGCTGGCGCCGCTGAAGTTGATTGCGTTCGACAACGGCGTGAACCTGACGCTCGGCTTGCCGTTCGTGCGGACCGCGCCGGACCACGGGACGGCGCCGGATATTGCGGGCAAAGGAATCGCCCGTCCCGGTGGCATGATTGCGGCAATCAACATGGCGGCAAGACTTGCCCGAACCCGCTAGGCGGTGCTTATGAAAGCGTTTACCATTCGAACGAACAAACACGCGGAATTCCTGGAGATAACCGACAGACTGCAGGAGGCGGTTGACGAAAGCGGAATCAAAGATGGGGTCTGCGTGGCGGTCGTGCCCCATACGACGGCAGGTATTACCATTAACGAGAACGCGGATCCTGATGTGGTGTCCGATATGATCTACGCGCTGGACAAGGTCGTCCCGTGGAAAGATCCGCACTACCGGCACGGCGAGGGCAACACGGCGGCACACATCAAGTCGAGCCTGATGGGGCACAGCGTACAGGTGATCGTGCGCGGAGGCAGACTGCAGTTTGGCACATGGCAGGGCGTGTACCTTTGCGAGTTTGATGGGCCGCGTAGCCGCAACTTGTGGGTAACGGTCATCGGCCATTGACGTGGGGCCTCTGGCGGTAGTGAGCATCGTAACCGTCGCACGTGGCGAGGTGTCGTGGACGCATCTCCAGCGTGGGTTCGGTAATCTTCGCTAATTTCAGGGCGTGACGATCACCTTGACGACTCTGTCTTTGTAACCGGCATTCAGCGCGAATGCCTCCGCCGTGTCGCGCAGGGGAAAACGGTGCGTCACCAACGAGCGCACGTCCGCTTTGCCCGAAGCAACCAACTGGATCGCGCGCGGATGCATGTGTTTCATTCGCCGGCTGAAGACAATCGTAAGACCTTTTCGGCGGGCCGGGGAATGTTGAAAGGTGCAACGGTCTTCGGATGGGATGCCCACCAGCACGACGCGGCCACCGGGACGCGCGAGGTCCATGGCCTGTTCGATGGCGGCGCCGCCCCATGCCGCTTCGATTGCCACGTCCACTTCTGCGCGAACGGGCAATGGCTTCGCGCCGAATCTCATGGCCAACGCGAGACGCCACGGGAGCGGATCGCGGACAAAGATTTCGGCAGCACCGGCGAGCTTTGCGGTTTGAATGAGCAATAGACCGATTGGACCCGCGCCGAGGACGGCCACGCGATCGCCCACGCGGATCTTGGCGAGGTCAGTGGCGTGGAGCGCAACGCCGAGCGGCTCGAGCATGGCAGCCGTTTCATCATCCAGAGAGTCGGGTACGGGAAAGCAGGTTCGTGCCGGCACGATCATGAACTCGCGAAGGCTGCCATCGTCGGGATACAAGCCGCAGAAGTGGAGACGTCGGCAGAGATTCGGATGTCCGCTCTGGCAGAGGTCACAGTGGTGGCACGGATGAGCGGGGTCGACGGCCACGCGCGCGCCAGCGCGCAGGTCTTCCACGCTGGCTCCAACGGCTTCGACGACCCCGGCAAATTCGTGCCCGAGAACATGGGGAGATTTGAGGACGGTGTCACCGATGCGGGCATCGGCGAACGTATGCAAGTCGCTGCCGCAAATACCGGTGGCGGTGACCCGCAGCAGGACATTACCGGGTCCGGGCTTGCCGGGATGTGGCACGCGCTCGACACGGAGGTTGCGCGGCCCGTAGAGGCGCGCGGCGAGCATCGGACGTAATGATGAACTGATCTTTCCCAAAGCGGTGGCGGGCAAGGCTTGGGCGATCGGAGAAGGGGGGCGCGGAGAGGGTGCAGATCTCGCAATCGTTTTGGTGTGCCGTGCCGCGGACTTGTTTTCCGTCCTGGATGATTTGATCATAGCCATCCCAATCCTGGTGTGAGGTGATGGTACAATTCGTTGGTATGAAACTGCTGTTTGGAGACGCAGAGTTCCGTTCCGGCATTGATCACGACTGATTCGATGTCGTCGAGTTTGTCGGTGGCATGGGAGCGCTTGAACGCGAGCGGATTCTTCGACTTCGCCCCCTCGCACTCGATTCTCGGAACGTCGGGAAACGCTTGTGTTGCCATGATAACCCCGGCACCGCCACAATCCCCGTGGCAGACGAGCCTAGCGCCGGTTCCGGGTCGTTTGTGCCACAGCCCGGCTACGCACGGCAACAGATTTTTGAGACAGCAGAGCGAACCGACTAGCGGTTTTCTCCGCTATGCCCCAGACTAAACGGTGTACGCGCGGGAGGTGGTGGTGCCGCCGTGGCCGGTCCAGTTGGTATGGACGAACTGGCCGCGGGGCTGGTCGACCCGCTCGTAAGTGTGCGCGCCGAAATAATCGCGCTGGGCCTGGAGCAGGTTGGCCGGCAACCGCTCACTACGATAGCCATCGAAGTATGCCAGCGCCGAACTGAGGCACGGAGCCGGAATCCCGAGCTTGGCCGATAACACAACGACGCGACGCCAGGCGGTCTGGCGGCTGCTGACGGCCTTCTTGAAGAACTTGTCGAGAAGCAGGTTGACGAGGTCGGGGTTGCGCTTGAACGCTTTCTTGATATCGCCGAGGAAGACCGAGCGGATAATGCACCCACCGCGCCACACGAGCGCGATGCCGCCGTAGTTGGGGTTCCACTTGTACGTCCTGGCGGCGGCGCGCATGAGCTGATAACCCTGAGCGTAGCTGACGATTTTCGAGGCATAGAGAGCGGCCCGCAAGTCCTTGACGACTTTGGCTTTGTCGCCCTTGAACGTGGAAACCCTGCCCTTGATTTCCTTCGAGGCGGCGACGCGCTCCTCTTTCACGGCCGACAGGCAGCGGGCGAACACCGCTTCGCCGATCAACGTCAGCGGCATCCCTTCATTAAGCGCGGAGTCGACAGTCCATTTGCCGGTTCCTTTTTGGCCGGCAGCATCGAGAATAATGTCGATAACAGGCTGGCCCTGCTCGTCCTTGTAGCCGAGAATGTCTCGGGTGATGCCGATAAGATAGCTGTCAAGTTCGCCCTCGTTCCATTCGGCGAAGACTTTCTGCATTTCCTCGTTGGACATGGCGAGGCCGCGTTTCATGATGTCGTAGATTTCGCAGATCAGCTGCATGTCGCCGTACTCGATGCCGTTGTGAACCATCTTGACGAAATGGCCGGCGCCGTTTTCGCCCATCCAGTCGCAACAGGGTTCGCCGTCGGGAGTCTTGGCGCAGATGGCCTGGAAAATGGGTTTGATGTGCGGCCACGCGGCGGGGCTTCCGCCGGGCATCAGTGATGGCCCACGCAACGCACCTTCTTCGCCCCCGGACACGCCACTGCCGACATAAAGCAACCCTTTACTTTCGACGTATTGGGTGCGGCGGATGGTGTCGGTGAAATGGCTGTTGCCACCGTCGATAATGATGTCGCCCGGTTCGAGCAAGGGAAGCAGACGCTCGATAAATTCGTCCACCGCGGCGCCCGCCTTGACGAGCATCATCACTTTGCGCGGTTTCTTCAACGACGCGACAAATTCCTCGAGCGTGTGTGCACCGAAGAACTTCTTGCCCCTGGCGCGGCCGGCAATGAAGTCGTCTACTTTGGAAGTCGTGCGGTTGAACACCGAAATGGGGAAGCCCTTGCTCTCGATGTTGAGGGCGATGTTCTCGCCCATTACGGCGAGGCCGATCAGCCCAATTTCCGATTGTGGTGTGGTCATGGAACGCTCCTGTTAGTCAGTTTCGCAGCATGTCGATATTGTCCGGCGGGAAAAACTGGCGTCAACAGGAATATTGGAGCGTATTCCGAGCCTGCGAACTTCGGCACTGGCGAGAAAATGACCGAGTTAGCAGATGGGGTGGCGGGGGCTTCGTGTTTCAGCCGGCGGCGCCGGGCCGGACGTGAAGATCGCCCATATAATCCCCCCAGGATGAGCTATTCGAACCCCGTTCCCTTCGGCATCAAAGCCATGTCCCACCCGGCTCATCCCAGTGACCCTTGCCCCTTCACTCCTTCACGTCACGGCCCCGGCGCCTGCCGGCAGAATCTCAACTCCTGAACTACGGGAGCACACTCGCGGATGATGGTGACATTGCGAAGGCGAAAAAATGACATTTTGGCGACAATCCTGTGGTACACCGATGACGATGGGGGGCACGGGTTTCTGAAAAGCAGGAGCGCAACAGCGTGTACAATTCACCGAGTCGTGAATAAGGCAGTTCTTTGTTGAGTTGCCTTTTTTCTACCGCCGTTGCGCCCCACAATCTCCGAAGCAATTGGTGCGCGTCAAGCCGATCAGACGCGGTCGCATGGGGCGTTTGGTTCGGGACAAGTCCGCAAGGTTGAAAGACCGAATTAAGCTGCTCGCGCATGACGCAGCCAAACCCACGGAGCAGACCCGCTATACTTGTACAATTACTCTTCATCAACCGCGCACCCCATCTTGAGGGTCGAGGTGGATCGCTGCTCACCCCAGTAGCATCAGCCTTGCCGCTCCCATCATCGGGAGAACATTCCCCGCACTTTCTTTTGCGTCTGGCTGAAGAATGAACCCACCTTCATTAAATCGATTGACCAAAGCAAAAGTAAGCCAGTCCTGCGATTTTGTCCAGTAATTTTTCGCAAACAATCCACCGGCGAACTGTAGCGCAGACGGGCGAGCCCAGCCCACGCGTCGAGCGGCTCTTTCCGGCTTGAGTTTGGCGTGCGGTTTTGTTCTCCTTTTTGCTGCCGGGCGGGAGCCGCATCGTCCGTGGTAGTCCGGGCGGTGATTCCCATTTCCCGCACAACACTTGGGCACAGGTGCGTTTGCGTGACCCCCAAATGCCTGGCCGCGAGTTGGGGCGGCCAACCGAGCCGGGTCATGCGCGCCCGCGCATGATCGCCAGAAGCCGCCGATTCCAAATATCTGTTTGGCGATATTCTGTTGCCCAACCGCATCTCTACTCAGATATTGCCTAATGGACTCATTCTCCAATCAATTCCGCAAGCTCCTGTCTTCGAAACAATGGAACCAGACGCGGGCCGCGGCTGAACTCGGCCTCACGCAATCGCAAATCAGCGATTATCTCAGCGGAAAGAGTGAGCCGTATTTGAGCACGGCGGTCGCCATCGCGAAACGCCTTGGCATCTCGCTGGATGAATTGTCCGGCATTAACGCGGCCAGCCTGATGGTCCGGGAGGAAGGCGCTGCATACCGTGCCGACGAGTCCTTCTCCCAACGGATCGAACGACTCAAGCGCCGCTGGCTGCGCAAGGGAGCGTCTCATGCCGAAATGGAACTGGCCATTCGCGTCCTGTTTCCCGAGGAGGCCGAAAAAGTCATCGGTTGGTTGAACGATCCCCAGCCGAAACCGTAGCGCATCGGAGAGGGTCGACAGTCCGGCCGCGTGGTCAGTGTGTCTCCCGGCGAACAATTGCAACCGGGACGGATCGAGCCTCGGCCACATTTTTGCAGGGCAAGGGAATTCTTTGCATCCAGCGCTTGCGGAAGACGGCTTTACGCGTACAATACGGGCAACGAGGTGCGATGGCGTATGAAAAGATGGGTCGGTGTGATCGCTTGCTCATTGTTCTCGGCAGGTCTCTCTTTGCGTGCCGCCGAAACGCCGCAAGGTGAGTTGTTGGAGTTGCATTCATGTCAGCTCTATATCGGTGGGTGCATGGCCTCTTCCGAAGCCACGCAAGACGGCCGGTATCTCTTGCGCGTGTGGAGTTTTTCCGGGGGGGCGTATGAAGGCAGTCCGTTGCGTGGTTTGAACGTGGCACTGCTGGAGGTTTCAGACAAGAATCTGGCAGCCAAGGGGACGCAGCCAGTCGAATCCATGGTCTATTTGCCGCAGTCGGCCGACTCCGCTCAATCCGAAACGCTCCTTCACTGGGTACAGGCAACGAATCCGGAACTGGCGCACACGAGGTTGCGGATGCGCACGGTTCCCATGGAATTCGGCCACGCGGGTCGGGTCGTTTCCTTTTCGGCCGGTGACGCGGTTCGAATCGAAACCAAACCTTTTGAACCCTGCGGGCTCGTTAGTTGCGGGGAATCGCTGTGGTACACGCCTCGTTCGACGGTGACCTCCTACACGGTGGAAGTCACGTGCGAGACGGTCGTCCACGAGCCTGCGCTTGCCTTGCGGTGGATCGACCATGGGAAGAACAACATTTTCGTAGGCCGCTTCGGCGATAGCGCGGCCGCTTCGGCGGCTTTTATCCCGCCCGCGCTTGTTTGCGTCATGGCAAATCATCCGCCGCATGAGTAAGCGCTCCCATATCGAGCCGTTCGATAAGGAAATCAGCCGCCGTTCTTTCCTGAAGGGATTGGGGACTGCCGTTATCGCGACGGCGGCGGTGCCGGCCAGTGCGGTTGCGGCCAAGACGGAGCAGATCGAGAAGCTGGGAGCGGAACAGACCGTCGGCCCGGGACAGGTCCCGATTACGCTCACCGTCAACGGCAACGCGCTCAAGCTGAATCTCGAACCCCGCGTCACGCTGCTGGACGCTTTGCGCAATTATTCCAATCTCACCGGCACGAAAGAAGTGTGTGACCGGGGCACATGCGGCGCGTGCACGGTCCTCTTGGACGGCAGGCCCGTATATTCCTGCATGAAGCTGGCGATCGAGGCGCAGGGCCACGACATCACCACCATCGAAGGCCTCGCGTCTGCGGGCAAGCTCACCGACGTGCAACAAGCAGTGGTCGATAATGATGCATTAATGTGCGGTTACTGCACGCCCGGGTTCGTCATGACCGTGACGTCGCTTCTGAAAAACAATCCCCATCCGACCGCCGACGAAGTGCGCGTGGCGTGTTCGGGCAACATCTGCCGTTGCGGCACGCAACATCGCATGCTCGCGGCGGTGCTGCGAGCGGCCGGGGCACCCGTCGCCGAGACAACCGAGGTCATACGCGATGCCTAGCTGGCCGGCAAAACCGGGCGTGGTTGGCGGAAGCACGGCCCGCATCGAGGCAGCCGCGACGGTCACGGGCGCGGCGAGGTATTCGTCCGACGTCCAGACGGGTGGATGGTTGTACGGCATGATTTATCGGTCCCAGTGGCCGGCCGCCCATGTTACGAAGGTCAATGTGGACAAAGCCCGACAGGTCCCCGGGATCAAGGCGGCGGTGGTTGAGCGGGAAGGGGGACGAACTGTTCGCTTCTACGGCGAAGAACTGGCTGCAGTTGCAGGCGTGTCGAAGCAGGCGTGCCTGGACGCGTTGCGGGTGATCACCGTCGAAGCCACGCCGCTGCCGTTCGTCGTCAAGGAGGAGATCGCGAAAGCCCCCGACGCACCGCGTGTCTGGCCCGAGGCGCCCAATCTTGCCGATCCGAACGTCAAGGAGCAGGGAGACGTGGACAAAGCGTTTGCGGAAGCGGCGGCAGTCGTCGAAGGGTTTTTCACCACGCCGGTGCAGATTCACCATCCACTTGAGCCGCACGGCAACACGGTTTCGGTAACGGATGACGGCGTGACCTGCTGGGCGTCAACGCAGGGCATCTTCAGCGTTCGCGAGGGCCTGGCATCGTACCTCGACGTGTCCCAGGAAAAAGTGCGGGTCATCACCGACTACATGGGTGGCGGTTTCGGCGCGAAATTCGGCCCCGGCTCGGAGGGCGGACTGGCCGCGCGACTTTCCCGGGCAGCCGGTGCGCCGGTCAAATTGATGCTCACGCGCTTCGAGCAAGCACTCGCGGTCGGCAATCGACCCTCGTCCTTCCAGCGTATTCGGCTGGGCGCCAGTAGGGACGGCAAACTCGTCGCATTCGATATGGACGCCTTCGGGACAGCGGGCATCGGCGCGGGTGCGGCGTCGGCAGGCGGCGGCGGCGGAGCAGGTTTTCCAGCGCCGTACATTTACACGGTTCCCAACATCCGGGTGAAACAAGCCTCGGTCGCGGTCAATGCCGGCGAAGGGCGCGCCTTTCGTGCGCCGGGGCATCCGATCGCGTCGTTTGGGATGGAATCCATCCTCGACGAGTTGGCGGTGAAGCTGAAGATGGACCCGGTCGAAATCCGCCTCAAGAATGACCCGAGCCCGATTCGCAAGCGCGAGTATGAAATCGGCGTGGATCGATTTGGTTGGAAGCGGAAATACAAGCCGCCGGGTTCGTCACCGGGGCCGGTCAAGGTGGGGGTCGGTTGCGGGGGGGCTACCTGGGGCGGTGGGGGGCGCGGGTCGCAGGCGGAAGCGCAGATCAACCCGGACGGCAGCGTTGAAGTTCGGTGCGGCACTCAGGACATCGGCACCGGCACGCGCACGCTCGTGGCGGTCGTTGCCGCAGAGGTTTTCGGTCTGAAGCCGGGACAAATCACCGTCAAGATCGGCGATACCCGGTTTCCGCCATCCGGGGCGAGCGGCGGCAGCACCACGGCGGCGTCGGTTTGTCCCGCAGTTTTCGATGCGTGCACCAACGCGCTGCAGAAGTTACAGGAAACCACGGGCATCGTGGACGGGCGAGGCGCGAACTGGGCGGGTGCCTGCAAGAAACTCGGCGTCAATCCCCTGACGGCCAGCGGTGAATGGCGGGAAGGACTGTCTTCGCGCGGAGTGGGCGGCGTTCAATTTGCCGAGGTCGAAGTCGATACCGAGACCGGCTTTGTGAAAGTCCGCAAGATTCTGTGCGTGCAGGATTGCGGACTGGTCGTCAATAAGCTGACGTGCGAAACGCAGGTTCAGGGCGGGATCATCATGGGGCTGGGCTACGCGCTCTACGAGGAACGCATCATGGACTCGACCACCGGCTTCGTGCTCAACCCGAATTTCGAAACGTACAAGCTGCCAGGCTTCGCGGATGTCCCGGACATCGAAGTCATTCTCATGGAAATGCCCGAGCGCGGCGTCATTGGCGTGGGCGAACCGTGCACGATCCCGACTGCCTCGGCCGTTTCCAACGCGGTTGCCAACGCGCTCGGCGTGCGCGTGAGCAGCCTGCCGATCACGCCCGCCCGCGTGCTCGCGGCGCTCGGCAAAGCCACCAAGCCGGGAGGTTCGGTTTGAACTCGTTCGAGTACGCCTCGCCCCGCACGGTGGAAGGCGCCATTTCGCTGGTGACCGACCGCGGGCGGTTTTTTGCGGGGGGTATCGACATGCTCGGTGAGATGAAAGAATACATTGCCAGCCCGCGGGTGTTGGTGAATGTGAAGGAGCTGCCGGCGACGCGTGACGTCACGCCGGGAAAGACCTGGACGATTGGCGCAAACACCACCATTTCGGAGATCGAGCAACATGCCGAATTGAAGCGGGTGTTCCCCGGTTTGCAGCAGGCCGCCGCGGAGGTTGGGTCGCCACAGATTCGCAATGTGGCCACCCTTGGCGGCAATCTGGCGCAGCATTCGCGCTGCTGGTATTACCGTCACCGAGACATTCAATGCTTGAAACGGGGCGGAAGCACGTGTTACGCGCGGGAAGGCGACAATCGGTATCACAGTTTGTTTACCGGCAATCCGTGCATCAGCCCGGTCGTTTCGAATCTGGCGATCGCTCTGGCCGCGCTCGACGCGAAGGTGATTGTCCGCCGTGGGAAGGACGAGGTCGCGCTGACAATTCCCGATCTCTATGCGAAAGCGTGGGACAATCCCGAGGCGCATCATTCGTTGGATGCGGCGGACCTGATTCTCCGCGTGCAAATTCCGGACGACGGTCGTACCAGCGCGTACAAGCAGATCAGCGAGAAGGCGAGCTTCGATTGGGCGCTGGTCAGTTGCGCCGCGGCAGCCAAAGTTGATGGCAATAGGCTCAGCAAGGTGCGCGTGGTGCTTGGGGCGGTCGCGCCGGTTCCGTATCAGGTCGCGGCGGCGCATGATTATCTCGAAGGCAAGGAACTTACCGACGATGTGGCAGCGCACGCATCCGAGATCATCCTGAAGGACGCTCTGGCGCTGGATCACAACGGATACAAGGTGCCCATTGCCCGAGCCCTCATCCGCCGGTCGCTGAAACAGCTTGTGGGGTGAACGATGAACGCGAACCCGCCAGCCTGCAAATGTCTTCGCACCAAGAAAATGTTCATCCCTGAACACGAAGCCGAAGCTCTCACCGAGCAGCCCGGGCTCGACGCCGGGGTGTTTTACTGGTGCAACCGCACGTTGAGCGAAACCGGCCCCGACGACCAACCTGCCCATGTCCGTACCTGCCTTGCCGGCCGCAGGTGCTTCGAACAGTAACCACGGCAATCGTTTACTTGCTGTCCAGACATAACCCCCCTCCCGTCAGGGGCTTGACGGGTTTGTTAGAATTGAACGTGGTCAGCATACGCCATGTCAAAATGGTTGCTTCAGGGTTGTGAACCTCAAGAGGAAAAACAATGGAACAAGGCATCGCTGCGATTAACGAACAAGTCAGACGGGAAAGTGAATTTGTGCGAACGCTGGTCGGCGAGATCGGCAAGGTCATTGTCGGACAGAAGTATCTCATTGAACGATTGTTGATTGGGTTGCTGGCGGACGGGCACGTCCTGCTGGAAGGCGTGCCGGGGTTGGCCAAGACATTGTCGGTCAAAACACTCTCAGCGGCGATCCAAACGACCTTCCACCGGATTCAATTCACGCCGGACCTGCTGCCCGCCGACGTGATCGGCACGCTGATTTACAATCCCAAGGACGGCGAGTTCCGCATCAAGAAGGGGCCGATATTTGCCAACCTGATTCTGGCCGACGAGATCAACCGCGCGCCCGCCAAGGTGCAGAGCGCGTTGCTGGAGGCGATGCAGGAGCGCCAAGTCACGATTGGCGAACAGACTTTCAAACTGCCCGAGCCGTTTCTGGTGCTGGCGACGCAGAACCCGATTGAGCAGGAGGGGACGTATCCGTTGCCCGAGGCGCAGGTCGACCGGTTCATGCTCAAGCTCTCGATCCAGTATCCGAGCAAGGCGGAAGAGCGCGAGATTCTGGATCGCATGGCCGAAACGGGCAAACAGATCATCACGCAACCTGTGGTCACGCCCGACCAGGTTCTCAAGGCGCGCAAGGTGGTGGACGCCGTCTACATGGACGACAAGATCAAGAACTACATCGTGGACCTGGTCCATGCGACGCGCGAACCGGCCCAATACAAGATCGACGTGGCCCGGCTCATCCAATACGGCGCGTCGCCGCGCGCGACGATTTATCTGACGGTTGCGGCCAAGGCCTACGCGTTTCTCCAAGGCCGCGGCTACGTGACACCGCAAGACGTGAAAACGATCGGCATGGACGTGCTGCGCCATCGCGTGATTGTCAGCTACGAAGCCGAAGCCGAGGAAATGACCAGCGAAAGTGTGATCAAGAGGATCTTCGATGAGGTACCGGTGCCGTGATGTAGCCGCGCTTGGGCAAAGCGCAGCCAGAACTGAAGATGATTCCACGCGAGATTTTCACAAAAGTCCGGCAGATTGAAATCCGCACAAACCGCGAGGTCACGGACGTGCTGGGCGGCCAGTACCATTCCGTCTTCAAGGGCCGCGGAATGGAGTTTGAAGAGGTGCGCGAATACCTGCCCGGCGACGAAGTGCGGGCCATTGATTGGAACGTCACGGCGCGGTTCGGACACCCATTCGTCAAGAAGTTCACGGAAGAGCGCGAGCTGACCGTGCTGCTGGTGGTGGACGTGAGTGCCTCGGGGCAATTCGGCAGCGTGCGACAGACGAAGAACGAGCTGGCAGCGGAACTGGCGGCGGTGCTCGCCTTCTCGGCCATTCGCAACAACGACAAGGTCGGCCTGATCATGTTCACCGACCAGATTGAGAAATTTGTCCCGCCGAAGAAGGGGCGGCGACACGTGCTCCGGGTCGTGCGCGAGATTCTCGCGTTTCAGCCCCGAGGACGCGGGACGGATCTGCCCCTGGCGCTGGATTACCTCAACCGCGTTCAGTCGCGACGAGCGGTGACGTTTGTCGTGTCGGACTTCCAGGTGACCGACGAGGAATCGGTCCGCAAGAAACTGGGCGTAGCGAGCAAACGCCATGACGTTATCGCACTGAGCCTGCGCGATCCGCGCGAGGAAGAATTGCCTGCAGTCGGTCTGGTCGAGTTGCGTGACGCCGAGACGGGCGAGCGGGCATTGGTCGACACGTTCGACCGAAGAGTCCGCGAAGAGTTTGCGGCGAAGGCGCAGTTGCGGCTGGAGGGATTGCGCCGGTTGTTGCGGTCGGCGAGTGTGGACCAGGTAGAGATTCGGTCGGATGCAGATTACGTGCTGCCGTTGATTCAGTTTTTCAGAATGCGCGAGCGACGGATCTAATGGAAGATATCCACGACATCAAAGGATTGGTTCCTCTGCCGCACGAGTGGTGGTGGCTGTGGCTGCTGCTTATCGTGGTGGCGGTCGTGGCCCTGTGGTTGTGGAAACGGAAGGGGCCGAGCGCTCCCGTCGTTGTCGCTCCGCCGCCCACGCCGTACGAAGTAGCGATTCGGGAATTGGGGCGGCTGCGCGAGGAGAACCCGCCGGTGGAAGAGTTTTACACGCGATTGTCGGACATCGTGCGGCAGTACCTCGAAGGCCATATGGGCTTGCGCGCGCCCGAGCGCACCACGGAAGAGTTTCTGTACGAGGTGTCCCGCGATCAATCCCTTTCCTCCGACCACCGGGAACTGCTCGGTGCGTTCCTGCAGGAAGCCGACCTCGTGAAATTTGCGAAGTTTCAGCCGGGCGCTGAGGAAATGAAGCGCGCGATGGATGCCGCCGAGAAATTTGTGGAGGATACGCAGCCGCGCGCCCAGGAGGCGCTTGCGACGGCATGAAGTTTGCCAGTCCATGGTCGTTGGTTTTGTTGTTCATATTGCCGCTGTGGCTGTGGTGGGAACGCCGGTCCGCACGGCGCGGCGGCCTGAAGTTCTCGTCGGTGGCGACGGCGCGGTCCCTGTCGTCGATTTGGGCGGAGGTCGGGCTATCGCTGCTATTGATACTGCGCGGGGCGACACTGGTGCTGTTCATCGTGGCGCTGGCGCGGCCGCAATTGGGCCGCAGCGAGAGCAAGGTCAAGACCGAGGGTATCGACATCGTGTTGGTGATCGACATTTCCGGCAGTATGCAAGCGATGGACTACGAGAAGGGCGGACAACGCGAGTCTCGGATCGATGCGGTGAAAGACGTGGCGCGGGAATTCATTCGCACCCGGCCGAACGATCGGATCGGGATGGTCGTATTCGGCACGCGCGCGTATGTGGCCAGCCCGCTTACGCTTGACCACGATTGGCTGGAGCGGAACCTTGACCGCATCCGCATTGGGTTGGTCGAAGGCAACACCGCCATCGGCGCGGGCATCGGCACAGGGGTCAATCGCCTGCGCGACAGCAAGGCGAAGAGCAAGGTGATCGTGCTGTTGACCGACGGCGGTGAAAACGTCAAGAACCCGCCGGCGCTTGAAGCGGCGAAGGCCGCCAAGGAATTTAATGTGCGCGTGTACACAGTTGGCGCGGGCTCGCAGGGACTCGCGCCGATGCCGGTCTACGATCCCGCGGGCCACCTGCTCGGGTATCGGCAGATCGAGGCTGATCTCGACGAAGACCTGCTCAAGCAGATCGCGGCGACGACGGGAGGGCAGTATTTCCGCGCGGCGGACACGGCGTCGCTGCGGAAGACGTATGCGCAGATCGACGCGATGGAAAAGCAGAAGGTCGAGACGGTTGCCTACGAGGACTGGCAGGAATTGTTCCCGTGGTTTCTGACGCCCGGACTGGGGTGCCTGGTTCTGGCGGTCGCGCTGGAACACACGCGACTGCGGAGGTTGCCGTAATGCATTTCGGCAATCCACAATTATTCTGGCTGCTGGCGCTGACGCCGGTGCTGACCTTGTTCCTGGTTTGGGCATTCCGCGCGCGGCGGCAGGCTTTGGAGCGGTTCGCCTCCCAACCGCTGGCGCAACGGTTGGCGGACTCGGTGCGCCCGGTGGCGCGGCGGTGGAAGGCGGTGTTGATCGTCACCGCGATAAGCCTGGCGGCGCTGGCGTTGACGCGGCCCCGTTGGGGTTTCGAGTGGCGGGAGGTCAAACACAAGGGCGTGGACGTCTTCGTACTGCTCGACGTGTCGAAGAGCATGCTGACCGAGGACGTGCGGCCCAATCGGTTGACCCAGGCGAAATACGCCGTCCAAGACCTGCTGGAAAAACTTCGCGGCGACCGGATCGGGCTGATTGCATTTGCGGGAACGGCGTTCGTGCAGTGCCCGTTGACGGTGGACTACGAGGCATTCCGGCTGACGTTGAAGGATGCCGATCCGCACATCATTCCCCGCGGTGGAACGGCGATTGGCCCGGCGATTCGCACGGCGTTGAAGGCCTTCGACGCAAGCGAGGGGCGGGACCGCGCGATTGTGCTAATCACGGATGGCGAACAGACGGAGGGCGACGCCGTGGCGGCAGCAGACGAGGCGGCCCGAGAACGAGTGAAGATTTTCACCATCGGCGTGGGCACAACGGAAGGCGAATTGATTCCGATCCGCGAAGAAGGCAAGCCGATGGAATTTTTGAAGAACCGCGACGGCGAGGTGGTCAAATCGCGGCTCGACGAGGGGACGCTGAAGCAGGTCGCATTGAAGACAGGCGGCATCTACGTGCACAGTGCGGCGGGCGACTTTGGGATGGATGCGATCTATGACAAAGGCATCGCGCAGATGCAGCGCAAGGAACTCGAGTCACGGCTGCAGAAGCGATATTTCGAGCGGTTCCAGTGGCCGTTGGGGATGGCGCTTGTGCTGGTGGTGGTTGAGTCATTTGTCAGTGATCGGAGGGCGGCATGAGACTGTGGTGGTGGCTGGTCCTAGTGCCGACCGTGGCGCTGGCGAAGACCGAAAGCTGGCCGCGTCAATACAACACCGGCGTGACGGCCTACCGGAGCAACGATTTCTCGCAGGCTTCCCAGCTGTTCGAGAACGCGACTTCGTCCAAGGATCGCATATTACAGCAGCGCGCCCTGTATAACCTCGGCAATGCCGATTTTCGCCTCGGCCAGACGCAGCCTCAACAGGCGCAGCAGCTCTGGCAGCGCGCGCTGAAGAGCTACGAGAGTGCACTGGCCATCGATCCCAAGGATGCCGATGCCAAGTTCAATTATGAGTTCGTCAAAAAGCAGCTCGAAGAACTGAAGAAGCAACAACAGCAGCAGCAACAGAATCAGCAGAACCAGAAGAAGGACCAACAACACCAAAATCAGGAACAGCAACAGCAGCAAAGCGAGAAGAACCAGCAAAACAAAGATCAGAGCCAGAAACAGGACCAACAACAGCAGAACCAGAAGCAGGGGCAACCACAGCAGAAAGCAGAGGACAAACAGTCGGCAGAGCAGCAGAAGCAGCAACAAAAGCCGGGAGAGCGGCAGCAAGAGCAACAGGCGCAGGCGGAGCAGCAGCAGCAGGAGGCCAACGGCCAGCCGCAAGATATGGACAAGATGCAGGCCACCGAGATGCTCGACAACCTGCGTGAGGACGAACGTGATTGGAATTTCTTTCCTGAAGTGCAAATGAAGGACTTGAAAGATTCGGGCGAGCCAGCCAAGGATTGGTAACGATGAGACTCTGGCTGGGTATCGGATTACTGTTTGCGGCGTCAAGCGCATTTGCCGATGTGTCGGTAGTCGCCTCCGTGGATCGGAACCATATCGCCTTTGGTGAATCGGTAACGCTGACGATCTCGGTACAGGGAACTCAGGACGCCGCACCCTCCATCCCGCATGCGGACGGATTGACATTTAATGGTCCGTCCACGCAAACGAGGATCTCCATCGTGAATGGGCAAACAAGCCAGTCGGCTGATTTTATCTACCAGGTCACGCCCACACGCATGGGGGAGTTCACCGTTCCCTCAATTGGGGTGACTGTTAGCGGCAAGGGCTACTCCACCGAGCCGATTCAATTGCACGTAGAGAAGGGTGCGATCCAGGCAGATTCAAGTCAGTCTCTGTTTGGCAAGATCGACAGTCCCAAGCAACTTTATCCGGGGCAGGTGGCGCCAATCGATGTGTACGTTGCTGCGCGCCAGGATTTGCCGCTTCGACAGCTCAGCCGCCCACAGATCGGCGACGCAGAAGGCTTTACTTGCCATTTGATAGGGGGTGACTGGCAGGGGGAGCAACAGATTATCAGCGGCCAGATGTTCAATATCTATCGCATACATGGAGCCATTACCGCTTCGAAACCAGGCGAATACGCACTAGGACCAGTTGTTGTCAGGGGTGGGTTGGAAGTCGAGCAACGGGGAGGGCACGGATTTGATGACCTGTTTAGCCGGATGATGGGACAGATCCAGTTGCAGGAGGTGCGAGTGGCTATTGACTCCGTTCCCGTCGAGGTTCTGCCGTTGCCTGACGAAGGCCGGCCGGCGGATTTCGCCGGCGCGGTCGGGCAATGGAACCTCGAAGTGACCGCCAAGCCGACGGATGTTGCAGTTGGCGATCCCATCACGCTGACGATCAAGGTCAGCGGGAACGGCAACATCGACACCGTGCCAGCGCCGAAGCTCGGGGCGATGGACGGATTCAAGACGTACGATCCGACGACGAAGACGACGAAGGACGATTTGAATACGACGGGTGAGCGGGTGATTCAACAGGTGCTCATCGCGAAAAGCACCGAGGTGAAGGAACTTCCTGAAGTGCGTCTCGTGTATTTTGATCCCGTTGCTGGGTCATACAAGACAGATGTCCAATCGCCCATCAAACTTGTGGTCAAGGCCGGCAGCGGTGGTCAGACGACCATTGTCAGCAGCGGCTTGCGATTACGTCCCGAGGAGAAGTTGGGACAGGACATCGTGTACTTGAAGGGCGACATCGGCCCGGTGCCACCCGGCGCTCCTGTTTACAGAACCGCTGCGTTTTGGGCGCTGAATGTGACCCCGGTACTCGCGTTGTTGGGCACGGTTGGTTGGAAGCGGCGCACGGACCGATTGCGTGGCGACGTGGCCTACGCTCGTCGTACGCGGGCCGCGAAGAAGGCCCGCAGACTTCTGACATCGGCAACGAGCTATGACGAGATTCAACGTGCCCTGCAGCAGTACCTCGGCGATCGGCTGAATATCCCGGTCGGTGGGATCACGGCATCCGTCGTCGACGAACAACTGCTGCCACGGGGCGTGAACGGCGAGCTGGCTGCCCGCGCAAAGGCGTGTTTCGAGGCATGTGACACGGCACGATTTGCCGGCGAAGAGGCGGATATGAGTGTGCAGACAACCCGGGACAATGTGGAACGACTAATTGATGAACTGGAATCAAAACATCTTTAGAGCCGGCACCATCATTTGGCTCGTGAGCCTCGGTGTGACGTTTGCAGGACCGAGCGACGATTTCAAGTCGGCCAACCGGTTATATGATGCCGGGAAATTTGCCGAGGCGGCGGCGATCTACGAGAGAATTGAGCCGAAAACGACTCACGTGTATTACAATCTCGGGAACGCCCGTTTCCGAGAGGGGAAACCAGGAATGGCCATCCTCGACTACGAGCGGGCGCGACGACTGGCGCCGCGCGACCCGGACATCTTGGCGAATCTGAAATTTGCGGAGCAGCGGCTCGGTGTTGATGACGTGAACGCTCCGCCGCGCGCGTGGCAACGATTTCTGCGTTCGGTCATCGAGAGCCGCACCTCGACCGAGTGGGGGGTGTACGAGCTGTTGGCATTGTGGCTGACCACGTTGGCGGTTGGCGCTTGGCTTTACATGCCCCGGCTACGGACCGGATTACTGGTTGTCGCTGTGGCGGGCTTTGTGGGATTCGCGGCTTCTGTGTTGGCGCTTGGCCACGAGGTGGTTAGCGATCGAGCGGCTCCTGCGGCGATTGTCGTAGCCGGAGAGACGGAAGCGCGGTTTGCGCCCGTGGCCGACTCCACGACCCATTTCAAAGTCTCCGAGGGAACCCGGGTTGTGATCCGAGAGGACCGCGGCCAATGGGTGTTCGTGGAACGGGCGGACGGCCAACAAGGGTGGGTGAAATCGGACACGCTCGAGCGGGTCGCGCCTCAAGGCTAGCTCAATAACGGTCACCAGCCGGACGGAATCATTTGCGCTTGACTGGTCAGTCAAGTTGTGGAATGCTCCTTTCCATGGTGATGACATGAAGAGCGAGTGTGATACCAGGCAACGGCTGTTGGATACGGCCATCGACCTGATTTGGGAACAGAGTTACGGCGCGGTGAGTGTGGACGTGATATGCGACCGGGCGGGGGCCAAGAAGGGGAGTTTCTATCATTTCTTTCCGTCCAAGTCGGAACTGACGGTTGCGGCGATGGAAGAGCATTGGGAGAAGCTGCGGCCGGATCTCGACCGGATTTTTTCGCCGCAAACGCCGCCGTTGGAACGGCTGTCGCGGTATTGCGATTTGATCTATGAACTCCAGACAAAGAAGATGCGCAAATTTGGCCGAGTCTGCGGGTGCGCATTCACTTCCCTGGCCTCGGAGTTAAGCACCCAGGACGAGAAGATCCGCCAGAAATCGCAACAGATTTTGGATCGGCGGTGCCGGTATTTTGCGGCGGCGTTGCGGGACGCGGTTCGGGAGGGATTGATTCCCGAGCAGGATTGCGATAACAAGGCTCGTGAGCTGTTTGGGTGCGTGATGGGCGTGTTGGTGGAGGCCAAGATCGAGAACGACCTGGAGATCATCCGCCATTTGAAGCCGACCATATTTCGATTGATTGGCGTGGGCGAGAGGCAGTTTGCGGGCGAGGCGGCTGTGCGCGCGAAAGCTTGACTGGTCGGTCAACAATAATCGTCACATGATTGAACGAGAGAGAATTATTTTGATGCCATTGCGGGGGAAGCCATGTGGATTGTCCGCCTAGCGCTCCGTCGCCCGTATACGTTCGTGGTCGCTTCGCTGCTGCTGCTGTTGCTGACGCCGTTTATCCTGCTGTGGACGCCGACGGATATTTTTCCGGCGATTAATATTCCGGTGGTCAGCATACTGTGGAATTACACGGGGTTGAACGCAGCAGAAATCGAACAGCGCATGGTGTACAGCGAAGAACGCGCGCTGACGACCACGGTCAACAACATCGAGCACATTGAATCCTCCTCTTACAACGACATCGGCATCATCAAAGTATTCTTCCGCGAAGGGACATCCGTGGACGCGGGTGTGGCGCAAATTACTGCGGTCTCGCAGACGGTGTTGCGGGCGATGCCGCCCGGGACGACTCCGCCGCTGATCATTCAGTACAATGCCTCGACGGTACCGATCCTTCAGTATGGGGTGAGCGGCAAGGGGATGTCCGAGCAGGAGATTTTTGACACCAGCGTAAACCAGGTCCGCGTCGGGCTCGTTACGGTGCAGGGGGCGGCGATCCCCTGGCCGTTCGGCGGGAAACAGCGGCTGGTTTCGGTCGATCTCGATTTGAAGGCGTTACAGGCACAGAACCTTTCTCCCGAGGACGTGGTGAACGCCGTCAACGCGCAGAATCTGGTTCTGCCGAGCGGCACGGCGAAGATTGGGCCGATGGAATACGACGTCAATTTGAACACCAGTCCGAAAGTGCTTGATCGGCTGAACGACCTGCCGATCAAGACGGTCAACGGGGCGGTGATCCACCTGCGCGACGTGGCGCAGGTGCGCGATGGTTACATGCCGCAGCGGAATGTGGTCCGTCAGGACGGCGTGCGCAGCGTGCTGATCAGCATTCTCAAGACCGGGTCGGCGTCGACGCTGAGCGTTGCCAATGGGGTCAAACGGGCGATGGCGGCGGTCCTCAAGACCGTGTCCGACAAACTCGTCGTGAAAGAATTTGCCGACCAATCGATATTCGTTCGGGCGGCGATTTCCGGAGTGGCTCGGGAAGGGGTGATTGCCGCGTGTTTGACGGCGATTATGATTCTGCTGTTCCTTGGTTCCTGGCGCGGCACGGTGATCATCGCCCTGTCGATCCCGCTGTCGATTCTGGTGTCGCTGGCCTGCCTGAGCGCGCTGGGCGAGACCATCAACCTGATGACGTTGGGCGGGTTGGCGTTGGCGGTGGGCATATTGGTGGACGATGCGACGGTTGAACTGGAGAACGTCCACCGCCAGATGGCGCTGGGCAAGCCGGTCGTGCAGGCGATTCTCGACGGCGCGCAGGAGATCGCGCTGCCGGCGTTTGTGTCCACGCTGTGCATCTGCATCGTGTTTGTCCCGATGTTTTTCCTGGCGGGCGTGGCGCGGTATTTGTTTGTTCCGCTGGCCGAGGCGGTGGTGTTTGCGATGCTGGCGAGTTACGCGTTGTCGCGCACGCTGGTGCCGACGTTGGTGATGTGGTTTTATCGCCATCACGCATACCACGGCCACGTGGAAGACCCCGAAAAGGCGCCGCGTCTGGTGCGACCCTTTGTGAGGCTGCAAGACCGCTTCGAGAGTGGGTTTGATCGGATGCGGGAGAATTACCGCGGCCTGCTCGGCGTGGTATTCGAACATCGGAATGGCTTTGCGCTGGTGTTTTTGGCGTTTTGCGCCGGCTCGTTGCTGCTTATTCCGTTTCTGGGGCAGGACTTCTTTCCCTCGGTGGACGCGGGGACATTTCGGCTGCATGTGCGCGCCCGCAGCGGAACGCGGATCGAGGAGACGGCCAAATTCATCGACCAGGTGGAAGCGGCCATTCGCCGCGAGATCCCGCCGGACGAGTTTCATGGGATCCTCGACAATATCGGCCTGCCCAATTCGAGCATCAATCTCAGCTACAGCGACAGCGGGGTGGTGGGCCCGGGGGATGCGGACATTATGGTGTCATTGAATGAAGGCCACCGTCCCACCGCGCAGTACGTTCAGCGACTGCGTCGGCGCCTGAATCGGGATTTTCCGGGCGCGATTTTTTATTTTTTGCCTGCGGACATTGTCAGCCAGACGATCAACTTCAGTCTGCCCGCGCCGCTGGACATCCAGATTGTCGGCCGGAATCAGGTCAAGAATCGAGAGATCGCCGGGGGGTTGGCGGCCAAGATCCGCCGGGTGCCCGGCGCCGTGGACGTGCGCATTCAACAGCCGTCGGATCGGCCGAAACTCGAATTTGCCATCGATCGCGACAAAGCGTCCGAGATGGGGCTTACGGAGAGCGACATTGCCAACTCGGTATTGCTCCACCTGAGCGGCAGCAGCCAGGTATTGCCGACGTATTGGGTCAACTTCGGGCTGGGCGTGCAATATCTGGTGAACATACGCACACCGGAGTATCGGATGGACTCGCTGACGGCGCTGAACTCGATGCCGGTCAGCGCCAGCCAGCCGGGGGCGGGCAACGGTCAGTTGCTGGCGAACGTGGCGTCGTTTCGTCGCACCAACGGTCCCCCTGTGATCTCCCATTATAATGTGATGCCGGTGATTGATCTTTTTTGCGGAGTGAGCGGACGCGACCTGGGCGGGGTGTTACGGGACGTCGAACCGTTGATCCGGCAGGCGGAGAAGGAACTACCGCGCGGCAGCTCGATCCAGGTGCGGGGCCAGGCGGAGACGATGCGGTCGAGTTACATCGGGTTGTCGATTGGGCTGGTCATGGCCATCGCGCTGATTTACCTGTTGCTGGTGGTTAATTTCCAGAGCTGGCTGGACCCGTTCATCATCATCACGGCGCTGCCGGGGGCGCTGGCCGGTGTCGTGTGGGCCTTGCATCTGACGATCACCACGGCCAGCGTGCCGGCGTTGATGGGAGCGATCATGAGCCTGGGCGTGGCGACCGCCAACTCGGTGCTGGTGGTCACGTTTGCGCGCAACAACCTGCGTCGCGGGCTCGATCCGTTGCACGCGGCCTGGGAAGCGGGGGTGGGCCGGCTGCGACCCGTGCTGATGACGGCGCTGGCGATGATCATCGGCATGCTGCCCATGGCGCTGGGGCTCGGCGAAGGCGGCGAACAAAACGCGCCGCTGGGCCGCGCGGTCATTGGCGGCCTGGTGGTGGCGACGGTCGCGACCTTGTTTTTTGTCCCGGTCGTATTCAGCCTCTTACGGAAGCACGCTGAAGAACCCAATCCGGCCGAGACGGCCCTGTTACAACCGCAAGAGGCATTTTCAACGACAGCAAACACATGAGGGACGTTGTTATGAACTCACTTGAGAATAGTCCAACGCAGTCTCCGAAAGGCACTGCTCCGGCGCCAGCCATGTCCACCCCCAAGCCTGCAACGGCTTCGCCCGTAAAATTTTCACGGGTCGCGACCGTTGTGGGAGTGCTGGTGGTGCTCGGATTTCTCGTCGGTTTCATTCCGCGCTGGCGCCAACGCAATCTGGTGCGGGCGGAGACGGTGGAGCTGGCCACTCCGTCAGTTGCGGTCGTTTCGCCCGAACCGAGCCATGCCGCTGTGGGACTGGTGTTGCCTGCGGAAGTGAGGCCATGGTTGGAAGCGCCGATCTATTCCCGCGCCAACGGCTACCTCAAGCGATGGCTGGTGGACATCGGGGCACACGTCGAGGCCGGCCAACTGCTGGCGGAAGTGGATACACCTGAATTGGACCAGCAACTCGAACAAGCCCGCGCCCAGCTCGCGGAATCGGAAGCCGCGCTGGCGCTGGCCAAGACGACGGCCGAGCGTTGGGCCGACCTGTTGAAGACCGCCAGTGTGAGTGAACAAGAGAACGCCGAGAAACAAGCCGACTACAAACTCAAGACCGCGACCGTCGAGGCGGACCGGGCGAACGTGCATCGGTTGGAAGAGCTCCAGTCGTTTGAGCGCATCACAGCGCCGTTTGCGGGAACGATCACGGCCCGCAACACCGATGTGGGCGACCTGATCACGGCCGGGAGCGGGCGGGAACTGTTTCATCTGGCGCAAACGCAGACGTTGCGCGTGTACGTGCGCGTCCCGCAGAGCGCTGCCCGCGGCATCACCACCGGCCAATCGGCGGAGCTGGTGATTCCCGAGACGCCGGGAAAGAAATTTTCCGCGATGGTGACGAGCACCTCCGGGGCGATGTCGACGGATTCGCGAACACTGCTGACGGAATTGCAGGTGGACAATTCGAAGGACGAGATCCTGCCGGGCAGTTACGCCCAGGTGCAATTTCTTGACCCGCGAGTCAACACCGTATTAACGGTGCCGTCGAACACGTTGTTGTTCCGCGCCGAAGGCCTGCAGGTGGGCGTGGTGGGGAACGACAACAAGGTAGACTTGCACACCGTGGAAATTGGCCGGGATTTTGGGCAGACCGTCGAGGTGCTGGCCGGCGTTAGCCCCTCGGATCGCGTGGTTATCAATCCATCCGACTCGCTGGTGAGCGGCACCACGGTGCACATTGCCGAGGCACCCCAAACTGCAAAGGCTCCATGAAGCGGGGACGGCAACAGACTCGCGCCGTTGCGGTTGTTGGTCGGCTCACAATGTTGTGGGGGATCGCCCTGGCGGCCGGGTGCGCGGTCGGGCCGGATTACAAGCGGCCGGAAGCGGTAGCCACGATGCCAGCCACGTATGCGGCGACGAACGGGTGGAAAATCGCTGAGCCGCAGGCCCATTTGCCCAAGGGCTGTTGGTGGGAGGTATTCGGCGACGAACAATTGAATGAACTGGAGACGCGGGCGGCGGCAGCCAACCAGCAACTGAAAGCTGCAGTTGCCAGTTTCGATCAAGCGAGAGCGATTGCGGACGTCACGAGGTCCCAACTGTTTCCACAGATTGGCATTTCACCGTCGGCGACTGCGCATCGCAATTCGCTGAACCAACCATTTGACGCGCAGCCTGCGGGAGTGAGTAACACATTTGCCTATGCGGATCTGATCGCGCCGTTGAATCTCAGTTACGAGGTGGATTTGTGGGGACGGGTGCGACGCAGCGTCGAGTCCGCGCGGGCCCAGCAGCAGGCGAGCGCCGACGATCTCGAAGGGATCAAATTGGTGATTCAGGCGGAAGTGGCGACGGATTATTTCACCCTGCGGGCCCTTGATGCGGAGGCCGATTTATTGAGGTCCAACGTCTACGTCTTCGGGAAATCCCTGGAATTGACGCAGAATCGGCGCGTTGGGGGGGTCGCATCCGACCTGGATGTAGCGCAGGCGGAGACCGTCCTTCGAACGACTCAAGCCCAGCTACCCGCCACGCTGTTGCAGCGGGCGCAATTTGAGCACGCGCTGGCAGTTTTGACCGGTCAACCGGCCCCGTCATTCACCGTGCCGGAACAACCGGCCATGGCGCAGCCACCGGTCGTCCCCGCAGGCTTGCCCTCTGAATTACTCGAACGCCGGCCCGATATTGCGGCAGCGGAGAGACGGATGGCGGCGGCCAACGCGAGTATCGGTGTCGCCAAGGGCGCATTTTTTCCGGCCATCCAGTTGAACGGATTGGCGGGGTTTGAGAGTCTGCATTTGGGATCATTGTTCGATTGGCAGAGCCGATTTTGGTCAATCGGGCCATCCTTGACGATGCCACTGTTTGATGCCGGATTGAACGCAGCCAACCTTCGGGGGGCGCGGGCTGGGTACGAGCAGGCGGTGGCCAATTATCGGCAGACGGTCCTGGCGGCGTTTGCGGACGTGGAAGACAACCTGGTGGCCCAGGCGCTTCTGGCCAGCCAGAGCGAGGCGGAGGCGGCGGCGGTGCAAGCCGCGCAAAAGCAGTTCGAAGTCGCCGACAATCGCTATCGGGCCGGCTTGGTAACCTTTTTGGACGTGGCAACCGCCGAGAACACAGCATTGGATATCGAGCGCGCGGCTGTGCAACTGCGCGGGCAGCAACTGGTGGCAGCGGTATCACTGGTCAGATCGCTGGGTGGGGGCTGGCAAGACCCGAGCGCTCGGCCCTCGCGCGCGGCGAATCCGTAGGGCATTCGGTTGGTGTAACGACAACCCAGGCGCGGCGACGATGCGTTGGAGGTTCTGCGCCAAAACGGTCAACGTTTCCGTCTCGACGCATTCGAGCCCACCGTGCCAGAATGAACCATGCTGTTGCACGCGTGACATGTCCAAGCCACTCGACACCACCACCGCCGCGTCCCGCAGGCCGGGCAACGGCTTGTGTATTGCTGCCGTCGCCATGGTTGTTGGATTGACCGTCGCGCACCTTCTTCTGTGCGGCGTCATCGAACTGATCCCTGAGGAAGCCTATTACTGGACCTACGCGAAGCACCCCGCGCTGAGCTACTTCGACCATCCGCCAATGGTCGCCTGGTTCATCACTCTCGGAACCGCCCTGCTCGGCGACACGCCCATCGGCGTCCGCATCATGACGCTCGTACTCTGGATCGGGACCACCGGGGTGCTGTTCCTGACGGCCCGCATCTGGTTCGGTCAACGGGCCGCACTCTTGGCGACGTTGTTGTTCACCCTGCTACCGGTTTACGTCGGCGCGGGATTCATTGTCACACCGGACGCGCCGCTGCTGTTCTTTTGGGGCACAACACTGTACTTAATCTCGAAGGCTCTGCACACCGGCCGCGGCTGGGATTGGTTGCTGGCCGGCGTCACATTTGGCGGCGCATTGCTCTCCAAGTACTACGCATTGCTTCTTGCGCCTTCGCTGCTGGGGTTCCTCACGCTCTCACCGAACCACCGCCGCTGGCTCCGCCGACCCGAACCATGGCTGGCGGTGCCCATCGCGCTGGCGGTGTTCAGTCCTGTGATCATCTGGAACGCCCACCATAACTGGGCTTCGTTTCTCTTCCAGTCCGCACGCACGGCTGGTGCGCCAAAGAACATGCTGCGCGATGTCCTGCTCTTCTGGGGCGTTCAACTCGGTCTCCTCACGCCGCCCGTGTTTGCGCTGTTTGCCGCCACCGCCGCGCGCGGGGTCCGTCGCGGTTGGTTGCAGCACGACGACCGGTGGAACTTTGTCGCTTCGTTTTCGTTGCCGTTGTTCTTTCTCTTTGCCGTGGCCAGTTTCAAAACCCAGATTCACGTGAACTGGACGGCGCCCGCTTTTCTCTCGCTGACACTTGGCGCCGCGATGATCGCGCTCGATGGCCTCGAAAGCGACCAACCGGCCCGGGCGAAACGCTGGCGATGGGGCGCATGGGTGAGCTTCGCCCTCTGCGGTCTAGCCATCGTGTTGTTACACATGACGTTGGCGTGGGGGGTTCCCAATCCAGTCGCTTACTTCCCTGGCCTTGACAGATGGCCGACGGTCGCGAACATGCCAAAATCCTTCGCCTACGCGCATGCCGGCGGCTGGCAAGCCCTTGCGGAACAGGTGAACATCGTGCGCGCCGAAGTGCAGAAGGAAACCAAACAGCAGCCGTTCGTGCTGGGGATGGATAAGTACAACGTCGCCGCCGAACTTGGCTTCTATTTGCGCGCCCCCGACGACTGCGTTAACCTCTTTGCCGCGGGCGGCCAAGGCCTTGGCTATCGGTATTGGACCGACCTGGGCAAATTCGAGGGCCGACCCGCGATTGCCGTAGTCCCCAAACCCAGCCCGGAGGCGATGGCCCAGCTTCGCCACCATTTCGAGCGGGTTGGAGAACCCCAGCAGGTTCGTGTGCCGAGATACCGAGGACTGGATCGTCAGGTTTATCTGGTGATTTGCACCGGCTACCATGCTGAAGAGTCAAAGTCGTCCCCTCCGGAGTGAGACTCGCGCGGTTTGTTGGTCCTACCTATCTTCTTCGACTCGATGATACGGCGAATTTCGCGCTTTCGCCTCGTTCCAATCCGTTGTATTGTGATTACGGAAGATCATAGGGCCGCAATCGTGAATGAGACGTCCAAAGGTATTTTGGTTGGATGTATCGACAATCGGGTCTATGTTCGTGTTGTCGGACGCGGAACGTTTCAGAACAGCCAACCGTTGCGGCGGTTCGCGCTGCAAGAAGTCGACCGGGGACATCAGGAATTCGTCGTGGATCTCAGTCATTGTCAGGGCATGGACAGCACGTTCCTGGGGGTACTGGCGGGCATCGGCTTGCGTCTGCGGAAAAACGGAGGCCCGGCCGCGATTCATATCGTCAACGTCAGCCCGCGCAATCTGGATTTGCTGCAAACACTCGGCTTGGACCGGTTGTTTATCCTAAACTCAACCACTCCACAGCCTCTGGCGGAAACCGAGTATCACTTGTTGCCGGATACCGATCCTGCCCAAGCTACTCATCCGCTGGACAAGGACGAAACCGCGGACCTGATGATCGAAGCGCACGACAATCTTGTACGCGCCGATGAACGCAATGCGCCGAGGTTCCGCGAGCTGACGCGGTTCTTGCGCGACGCCATCGAGCGTCGGCGGCAAAATCAGAAAACCGCAAAATAACTCTTTCGTGGGGCAACCCGAATGACACCGACAAACGGGCAACTGAGGGCCAACAGGAGGAGGCAGCAAGCATGAAAGATTTTTGCATCGTGCCCGAATTGCGGGGTCCCGTGCAATTAATGCGCCTGAGCGGGTCCCTGGACATGTTTTCGTTCCCGCGCCTCGAAGCGCAACTCAACGCCTTTTTCCAGGAGGGCCGGTACTTCGTCGTGTTGGATTGCCAGGACCTCGACTACATCGGCAGCGCTGGTCTGGGCGCGTTGATCGGGTTTGCCAGGCAGGCTCGCGAACACAATGGTGACGTGCGATTGCTCAATGTCCCCGATCGAATTTACAGGATCATCGAGTTGCTCGGGTTCACAAGGGTTCTTCGCGTGCTCAACACCGAAGAGGACGCCGTCGCCAGTTTCGTAGCGAAGTAGGCTGTTTATATACGGCTCCATGAAATCGCCCGACACCATCCGTCGCAGAGAATCGGCCTACAAGCTGTCCCTCCAGACGCCGAGCCACGAGAGCTATTTGCCCCATATCCGCGCCATCGTGGGCGATCTGGCCCGCAAAGTCGGGTTTGACGAACAGGAAGCCGCCAAGATCGAGATGGCCGTCGACGAAGCCTGTTCCAACGTCGTTAAACATGCCTATTCCCCGGATAAAGAGTGGTGCTGGCAACATTGCGACCCCGAGATCCGCCTCGATGTCCGAACGGAAGGCGGTCGCCTCGTCATCGAGATCAACGACCACGGTCAACGCTTCGATTTCGGCAGCTACCGCCCTGCCGACATCCAGGGCCGGCTGCGCGAAATGAAACGCAACGGCTACGGCATCTTCATCATCCGCAATTTCATGGATGAGGTCCAGTACAGCTCCAATGACCACACGGGCAATACCCTGCGCATGGTCAAATACTTGAAAAAATCCTAGCTCTCCCCCATTGTACGTCACCGGCGTCTGAACGGAGAATGCCGCCGAAACACGAATTCACATGAGCGCCAAAAGCAAACGCACGAAGCCCGAGCCGCCTCCGGCGGTGGCACCGGCCGAGTCTGAGGGCACGGCCAAGGCGGAAGCGGCGGCGACTGAACCCGCCGTGGTCGATTCCATTTCCGTGGAAGAATTGGACCGCCTGAAAGCCAGGGCTGCCACCGCTGACGAGAATTGGGACAAATTCCTCCGCGCCGCCGCGGAACTCGACAACTATCGCAAACGAGTCGCCCGCGAGAAGGAAGAACTGGCCCGGTTCACGTCCGAACGCATCGTGGCGGCGCTGCTGCCGGTGCTCGACAATCTCGAACGCGCCATCGACGCCGCGCAAAGACATGGCGCCGACAATTCGTCGCTTCTCGACGGCATTACGCAGGTCTACAGCCAGTTCCGCCGCACGCTTGTCGAGTTCGGCCTTCAGGAGGTCATCGCCAACGCGGGCCATCCGTTCGACCCCAAGCTTCACGAGGCCGTCAGCCAGATCGAGTCCGGCGAACATCCCGAGGGCCACGTCGTCGAGCAACTTCAACGGGGCTATAAGCTGGCCGATCGCCTCCTGCGCCCGGCTCGAGTGGTCGTCAGCAAAGGCTCGTCCGCCGCGGCTGGTTCACCTTCCGCAGCCGACTCCACCGCAGAGACCGGGGCGGCTCCCGAGACTCCAGAATGACCAAGCGCGATTACTACGAGGTTCTGGGCATCGGACGCGAGGCCACGGAAGACGAGATCAAACGCGCCTACCGCAAGCTCGCGCTCAAGTACCATCCCGACAAGAATCCGGGCGACAAAGATGCCGAGGAAAAATTCAAGGAAGTCGGTGAAGCCTACGAAGTGCTCAGCGACCCGCAAAAGCGCGCCACGTACGACCGCTTTGGCCATGCCGCGTTTGCGCCGGGCGCCGGCGTTGGCAGCCCTTTCACGGGCGGGGGGTTCCACGATCCGTTCGAGGTTTTTCGCGAGGTTTTCGGCGGCGCCGGTGGCGGGATTCTCGACGATTTCATTGAACAGGCGTTTGGTGGCGCCGCCGGCCGCCGTTCCCGGGGCGGGGCGCCGCGCGGCAACGATCTGCGCTATGATTTGGAGATTGATCTCGAAGAAGCCGCGGGGGGGGCCGAGAAAGAAATTACCTTCACCAGACCCGACACTTGCCCTGAGTGCCATGGACGCGGGGCCGCTGCCGGTTCGCAGGCCGAGACCTGTCCGACCTGCCACGGTCAGGGCCAGGTGGCCCATTCCCGCGGTTTTTTCACGGTCGCGTCCACGTGTCCACGCTGCAACGGCGCCGGCCAGATTGTCACCAATCCCTGCAAACACTGCGGCGGGGAAGGCCGCATTCAGCATCGCACGAAACTGAAGGTGCGCATCCCGGCCGGAATCGAGGACGGGTCGCGTCTGCGCAGCTCGGGCAACGGCGAAGCCGGCGTCCACGGCGGGCCCGCGGGCGATCTGTACGTGGTTGTCCACGTCCGCGAACACGACATCTTCACCCGGCATGGCGACGATCTGCTGTGCGAAGTGCCCATCAGTTTTCCAACGGCGGCCCTCGGCGGCGAGATCGAGGTTCCCACGCTTAATGGCGCCGCGCGGCTGAAAATCCCGCCCGGCACGCAAAGCGGCACGCTCTTCCGCCTGCGCGGCAAAGGCCTGCCCAACGTCCACGGCCACGGCCACGGCGACCAACATGTGCAGGTCATGGTCGAAGTCCCGTCACGGCTCTCCCGCGCCCAGCACGAAAAACTCGAGGAATTCGCCGCCCTCGCTCATGAAGATACCTACCCACAACTCAAGTCGTTCCTCGACAAAGCCAAACGCTTCTTCGGCGGGCGGTAGCGCGCGCCGACCTCCTCGTGCGCATCTTTGCCATCATGCACCGCTTCTTTCTCCCCGATCTGCGGCAGACGGCCCTTGCGGCTTCCGAAGCGCACCACGCGCTGCACGTGCTCCGACTCAAGCTCGGCGACGCGCTCACCGTGTTCGATGGATACGGTCGCGAGGCCCAGTGCGCGATTGCGGAAATCTCCGGGGACACCGTTCGTCTCAAGGTTTTGACCCAGTCCACCACGCCAGCGCTACCCTGCCGCATCACGCTCGCCCAAGCCATTCCGAAAAAGAGCATGGACCTGATCGTGCAGAAGGCAACTGAGTTGGGCGTCGCGGTCATCGTGCCGCTGCTGTCCGATCGTACCGTCGTCAAGGTCAATGAAGACTCGAAACGCGTCGATCGCTGGCGCGACATCGCCCTCGACGCCTGCAAGCAATGCGGCAACAACTGGCTTCCGGAAATCCAGCCGCCGCAACCAGCCCACGACTTTCTCGCGTCATTGCCAGGGTACGACTTGAAGCTGATCGCCTCGCTTGAACCGGACGCCAGACCGCTCAAGACAATCCTCGCCGGCACCCAGACACTGGGATACTCCGACACTTTCTCCGTCCTTCTCCTCATCGGCCCCGAAGGTGATTTCTCGCCCGCCGAACTCAGCATGGCCAAATCCGCCGGTTGCCTCTCGCTGTCGCTCGGTCCGCTCGTGCTCCGCGCCGAGACCGCCGCGATTTACGCCCTCAGTATTCTGCACCACGAGTTGCAGACCCGCTAACCGGACCTGTCTGTTGCGCGCAGTCCGTTGATGGAGTTGGGCAAGGGTGATGCTTCAGCAGGCCACGGCACACGGCGGTCTACGCCCCGGCTCAGGCGATGCGATCCGGCGCGAGCAGGAACTTCTCGATGATCTTCGCCGCCCTGAACACCTCGTCCAGTTCGACCCACTCGTCGGCGGTGTGGGCCTGAGTGGTGCTGCCGGGCCCAAACGCGACCGCCGGGATCCCGTATTTCGCAAAAAAGGCCGCATCGCAAAACCACGGCGCGCCGACGGTCTCCTGGCCAAGCGCGCGGACGAACGGATTCTGCGGATCGGTGTACAGCGGATCACAGACGCCAATCAATTCCACCTCCACGGACAAACGCTCGCGCAATTGACGCAGGATTTCCTCGTGCTTTTCCCCGGGCACCGTGCGGCGATCGACTTCGATCTCGCAATACTCCGGCACGATGTTCAGTTGCGAGCCGCCACGGATCACGCCGACGTTCGTCACCGGCGAGCCCAAAATCGGATCGCGAATCCGCCGGAGCGACTCGGCATATTCACCGAGCAGATAATCCACCACGCCCGCCATCTTCTTGATTGCGCTCTCTCCGTGCTCGGGCATCGAACTGTGAGCGCTCTTGCCGCGGGTGATGATCTTGAACGCAATCGCCCCTTTGTGCGTGTGAACCACGCGGCAGTTCGTCGGTTCGCCCGCGATCGCGAAATCAGCCCGAAAACCCCGCTCGAGCAGCGCGCGCGCGCCGTGGCTGCCGCTTTCCTCTCCCATCAGCGCGCAAAACCAGACATCGACTTCGCCTTCGCGAAATTCCTTCTGGCGGACCGCATTGGCCAATGCCGCCAGCATCGCCGCGACCGAACCTTTCGTGTCACAGGCGCCACGGCCATACAGCTTCCCGTCGCGAATCTCGCCGCCAAACGGGTTGATGGTCATGCCCGCGACGCTGACGGTGTCCGTGTGCGGCGCGAGTGCGACCGATTTCCGCCCACCGCGCGAGGAGAATTTCCCGACGACGTTCGGGCGACCGGGTTCGACCTCGTGCAGTTCCACGTCGAGCGCCAGTTTGCGAAGAAAATCGGCCACGTAGTCGGCCATGCGTGCTTCCGTCGTGTTCTTCGGTTCCGTGCCGGGATCGCCGAACGGACTGACGCTCGGAATCCGCACCAGGTCCTGCAGCAACTGCGTGATTTGCTCGTGGTTCATGGCTTGCGGGCCGGTGGTTGGACGAGTACCCACTGCATGTTGGCCGCCCTCGCCGACGCGATTCCCGCCGTCGTGTCCTCAAATACGAGGCACTTCTCGGGCGCGATCCCGAGTTGTCTCGCCGCCTCCAAAAACGGGTCCGGCGCCGGTTTGCCGTGCCGATAATCCTCCACGGTGACGATGACCCGGAACTTCCCCAGGATCCCCAACGCGTCGAGAATCTTCCGCACAATCTCGCGTTTGCCGCCCGAGGCGACCGCCAGCGGCTTCACCCGGTAAAATTGTTGGACGAGTTCCACCACCGGCCCGATCGGCATCGTCTGCGGAATCATCTGCACAAACAGCGAGTCCTTGTACGCCGCGGTCTCACGCACGGGCATCGAGTACCCATGGCGTTCGTTGAGCACCTCGACGATCCGCTCGGTCGGCACGCCGCCAAGCTCGTAAAACAACGCTTCGGGAAAGTCGCACTCGTGCTCCTTCAAGGCCGCACACCACGCCTTGTAATGCAGCGGCATCGTGTCCGCCAGCGTGCCGTCGCAATCAAAGATATAGGCGTCGAACTGTCCCTCTGGTAGCTGGATTTTCATGCCTGTTTCTGAAACCACTCCACGAACCGGCGAATTCCCTCCTCGATGCCCACCCGCGGATTGTACCCCAGCAATCGTCTCGCCTTCGAAACATCCGCGCAGGTGAACGGGACGTCGCCGGGCTGGTCCGGCAACTGCCGGCGCTGCGCTTTCTTGCCCACCGCCGCCTCAATCAGCCGCACCAGCTCACGCAGCTCGACCGCCCGCGATTCCCCGAGGTTGATGATTTCAAAACCAAGCTCGCGGTCCAGGCAGGCCAGGAAGCCCTGGATAACATCATCGATGTACGTGTAATCGCGCGCGGTTGTGCCGTCGCCAAACAGTTCCACCGGTTTGCCGCGTACAATGGCGCCAGTGAACTTGTAAATGGCCAGATCGGGGCGTTGCCGCGGACCGTACGCCGTAAACAGGCGCAGGCAAACGATGTCCAGCCCATGCAGGTGATGATACACATGGCACAACGCCTCGGCTGACAGTTTCGTGGCGGCATACGGCGAGATCGGCCGCAATCCGGCTGCGTCTTCCCGAAACGGAGGCGATTGATCGGCGCCATACACGCTCGATGAGGAGGCGAATACAAATTTCTTCACGCCAAACTCGCGGGCCAGTTCGAGCAAATTCTGTGTGCCGAGGATATTGGTTTCCGTATACAGCCGCGCGTGGACGATGGATGGTCGCACCCCGGCGCGGGCTGCCAGATGGATCACCGCGTCGAATCGAGTCCGCTCGAACAACGGGCGCAACGCCGCCCCGTCGCGGATGTCCGCCTCCACAATGCGCGCCTTTCCGCTGAAACCAGCGACGTTCCGCCGCTTCACCGCGGGATCATAGAAATCGTTGAAGTCATCCACGACCGTGACGTCATCCCCCTGCCCGAGCAGCGTCTCCACCATGTGTGAGCCAATGAATCCGGCGCCGCCGGTGACCAGTACCTTCATTGCGCCCCTCGGTCGGATGCCCACGTCAACCACTCGCTCAACACAACCAACGTCCACAGCGCGCGAGCGTGATCGGCGCGACGCTGGCAGTGTTCCTCCAACAACTTCAGCGCCCCGCGATTGTTCAGGCCGACGTCTCCCAGCAACTCGGAACGTAGCCGCGATTCGGCCCATTCGCGCAACGGCCCGCGGAACCACACCGCCAGCGGCACGGATAATCCGCGTTTCTTTCGATGCACAATCGACGACGGCAGATACCGCAACGCATACCTCTTCAGGAAAACTTTCGTTCTTACCCCGCGGACGCGGTCGGCTGCCGGCAGCGTGGCTGCAAACTCCATCACGGCTTGGTCGAGAAACGGGGCGCGAAGCTCCAGTGCCGAACTCATGCTGGCGCGGTCGGCCTTGGTCAGCAGGCCTTCGGCCAGCGATGTCTCCAGGTCGTGTTGCTGCACCACGTCGAGCAGCGATTCTGCCGAGCCGTCGCCGGGCCCCTGCGGTGCCTCTTCGATCCCGAGCCGCTGCAATAACGCGGGCGAAATGTTCGAAGTCCACAGTAGATGCCGCGCGATTCCCGCCATGTCCGCGCCCTGCACGAATTTCTTCAACACGAATGAGAGCGCCACTTTCTTGTCGCTGGGGGGCCAGGCATTGACGGCCCGGCCAATTGCCGACTTCAACAGACGGGGAAGCCGGGCGTAACCCTCGGTGAACTGTGCGCCAATGTACGTCGGATATCCGCCGAACAATTCGTCGCCGCCCTCGCCCACCAGCGCGACCTTCACGTCCTGCGAAGCGCGATGCGCCAGCAGCGCGGTCGGAATCCACGCGGGATCGGCCAGCGGCTCGCCGACGAGGCTGACCAACTCGCCAATGCCCTCGCGAAACGCTTCGGGTCGCACCAAAACGGGCACCGTTTCGATCCCCAGCATCCCGGCCACGCGCTCCGCGAAATGGCCCTCGTCATACGACTCTTCGCTGAAACGGAGCGTGTAGGCCTTGAGCTTGTAATCGGGGCGCACTCGGCGCGCTATGGCGGCGATCAGAGACGAATCCACCCCGCCACTCAGAAACACGCCATACGGCACGTCCACGTCGCTTTGACGGCGCACGGCCTCGTGCAATAGTTTGTCGAAGACATCCATGGGAGGCGCGCTCTTCGGCGCTGTCGCGATCTCCCAGCGCCAGTAACGCCGCCGGTGCATCCCGTCCGAAGTGATCGTCACGATTTCAGCGGGAGCCACTTTTTGGATCTCTTGGAACGGAGTTCTCGGCGCCGTGAAACAACCGAACTGCAAATACCCCCGCAGGGCCTCGGGGTCCAACGTCAACGCGAGTCCCTGGTCGCTGGCGAGCGCCGCGATCTCGGTGGCGAATCGAACCAGATTGCTCTGTATCGTGAAGAACAAGGGACGTTCGCCGGCACGGTCGCGAGCGAGAATGACCCGCCGCTGCCTCGGGTCCCAAATCGCAATGGCAAACACGCCCACCAGCCGATCCACGAACGCCGTGTCCAGTTCCAAGTACAGCCCCGGGATTACCGCGATGTCCGTCGCCATCTCGACGCGACGGCCCCGTGTCTCCAGCCAGCGGCGCAGTTCCTGGTGATTGTCGATTTCGCCGTTGCAGACCACTGTGACGCCGCTATCGCGGTCCACGATCGGCTGTTTCCCCGAATGCAGGCCGCGAATCGCAAGGCGCGTGGCGCCAAGCGCCGCATAGAGGTCAGCCACTTCAGATGAATCGTCGGGACCCCGATGGGCGAGAGCCTGTACCATCGCTCCCACGCGGTTGTTGGCGACGTTGTGATCGAGTGAACCGCGGACCGAGACGATGCCGCACACGCCACACATTTAGGCCCCCGCGGGCGCGGGAAGTAATGCGCCCCACCAGCCGGACACCAGTTCTGTCACGCCAACGCCGCGGTGCGCCGCAACGGCGTCCAGCGTTTCGCGCGCTTTCTTCCGGGCGATGAGATAGACCGGCCGATTCTGCTCGCCCAACCAGCGATTAAATTCACTCGCGGGTACGACGGTCAACGGCCACGAGCTTGTTTTCCTGAGCATGAACATGATGTAGTTGCTGGTTAATTCATTACCATCCTTGCTGATTATGGTCACGCGCCGATTCAAGTAAAATGGCAGGCCGGTGGGAAAACATTCCAAACAGGCAACTTCAGTTTGTGCCGGCAAGGCTGGAATCCTGCTGGCGAGTGCGTGGGTCGATCTTGCCTCCGCATAACGCTTCAGTCCGCCGCCACTCACCGCCAGCACGGCGCAAGGCAACAACACGAAGCTGGCAAACGCCCAACGCGCGTTGCACCTCCACCGGGCGGTTGCGGCCACCGCGGCCACCACCATCAGCGCGCACATGGCAGGCAGGTAAACCGGTTGCCACCACGCGACTTCCTCGCTACGAACCCTCGCCAGCCGGGCCACCAATTCGGGCCTCAGCATCGCAGTACCCAGCAAACCGGCCGCCAGCGCACTGGCCAGTACCAAGCCCGCCGTCCCGCGCAACACCGCCGCCGTTGCCCGTTGATTGCGGTGGTCGATGGCGAGGACGAATACACGCGCCGTCAGGATGCCGAGCGCTACTACAATCGTCAGAATATAGTCAGACCTCTTCGACTTCGAGATGGAAAAGAACAGAAACGCGACAACGGCCCACACAACAAAAAGCCGGTCGGCGCGTGCCCAGCGGGTTCGCGAACGCCAAGCGTTCATGATGGATTCCGGCAATAACACACTCCAAGCAAAACAGCCGCCGAGGACCCAGGGAATGTAGTAGTAAATCGGCCCGGTGCGCCGAAACGCCGGCGTCGTGTAGCGGCGAAACGACTCTTCAATCAGGCCGTAGTAGGCAAAATCGTGGTACCGATAGGTGACACTCAGGAACCAGGGCAGCGTGAGGGCGAAGAAGACGATTACATTGCGCGGAGCGAGCAGGCGTTTCCACGCGCCGCGATGGCCATCGACCCAATTAAACGCGCATAACACAAGCACCGGCAGCACGAAACCGACGGGGCCCTTCACCAACGTGGCGAACGCCGACGAAGTGGCTCCCAGCAAGTACCAGAGATTTTTTGATCGGCCCTCTTTTCCCTCGGCGAGGTAGCCCGCAAAGATCGCCGCGCACACGAAAAAAGACAACATCATGTCAAAGATGACGAGCCGACAAAATGCGACATACAGCGGCGACGTCCCCACCACGAGCACGGCCAACGCTGCGGAACGTGCATCACAGGCACGCTGACAAAAACGATATAGCATCACCAATAACCCGAACCCGAAGACGGCCGACGGCAGCCGCGCCGCCGCCCTGGATTCGCCGAACAGGGACAACGAAAGTCCAACAGCTTTGAAGAAGAACGCCGGCTTGTCCAGGTAGGGCAGACCATTGTACGTCGGAATCAGCCAATGGCCGGATTGCTCCATCTCCCGTGCCACCTCGGTGTTGCGCTCCTCGTCAGGCTGCATCAGCAATGGGTTGCCCAACCCGCTGAAGATCGTGAGCGCGCTCACGACGAACGCAGTCACTACAAGAACGCGGCCCGTGGCGTGAATTCCGACGTCGCTTTCCATGGTTGATGGACGGTATTAGACATCCGGCTGCCGCTCCATGCAAGAGTTTAGACGCCGGGCAAATTCACACCGATAAGGCTTCCAACTCCACCTGCCGCCAGGTGCGTTGGGCCCGCGGATCGTGACGATTTTCCTGTTGCATCCCGTGCCGTTTTTTTTCAACATCGGTATTCGGAGTGCAGGGGTGCCGCTACGCGGACGTCGGTTACCAGATGGGTGCGACCGGCAAGCGGGTGCTTCTCTGCAACCAGCCCTCTGCGCCATGTACACGGAGCCAGAAATCAGCGTTGTCGCCCCCTGCCACAACGAGGCGGGCAATCTCCGCCCGCTGACGGATGCGATTCGTGCCGCCCTGGAACCGTCACATCTCCAGTACGAGCTTGTTCTGGTGGACGACGGCAGCAGCGACGGCACTTGGGAGACGCTACAACAGTTGGGTCGGGCCGATCGACGCGTGCGCGGGCTTCGGTTCGCCTTCAACTGCGGCCAATCCGCCGCCCTCTGGGCCGGGATGAAGGCCGCGCGCGGGCGCATCATCGTCACCCTCGATGCCGACATGCAGAATCCGCCCGGTGACATTCCCAAACTGCTGGCAGGATTGAAACAGGCAGACTGCGTGTGTGGCTCGCGGGTGGAGGCCCGTGCTCGCGGCGATGGCTGGGTGCGGATCGCGTCGTCACGAATCGCCAATTGGGTGCGTAACAAGGTCAGCGGTGAGACGATCCGCGACGCAGGCTGTTGCTTCCGCGCCTTTCGACGCGAGTGTATCGCTGATGTCAGATTCTTCAAAGGAGCGCATCGTTTCCTGCCCACGCTCATCAAGTTGGATGGGTTCACTGTGGCCGAAGTGCCCGTGAACCATCAGCCGCGCCACGCCGGCCAGGCGCATTACGGCGTGTGGAACCGGCTGTTCAAATCGTCCGGCGACCTGCTGGCGGTGCGCTGGATGAAAAAGCGTGCCATCCGATATAAGATCGCTGAAACTATAAACGAATTGGAGAACGAGGGATGAGGATAGTGACGACGGTCGTACGAAATTTCAATAGTGCGGATCGGATGCGGGCGGTTGGACCGGCCGGGTCGTTCCAGACTGACAAGGACCCGGCGTGAAACGGCTTGGCCTCTTCCTTTTCTTTCTGGGCCATGCCCTGCGTGTCTTCGCCACGAGCGGAGCTGACCACGTCGTCCTCGTCGTGTGGGACGGCATGCGGCCCGACATGGTCAACGCGACCAATACCCCGACGTTGTATCAACTGGCGCGTGATGGAGTGTTCTTCCAAAACCATCACGCGGTCTACATCAGTTCGACCGAGGTCAACGCCACCGCCATCGCCACCGGTGCCTACCCAAACCGCAACGGCATCATGGGCAACCGCGAGTACCGCCCCGATATCACCCCGCTGAAGCGCGTCGAAGTCCAGTCGCTTGCATACGTGCGCAAAGGCGACGAAGTCACCCACAATCATTACCTGCGGTTGCCCACCATCGCCGAGATCCTCCAGCGCGCCGGCAGGCGCACCGCCATTGCGGGAACCAAGCCCGTCGCGATCCTCTTCGACCGTCTCGAGACCGACCGCGCCTGTAGCGACTGCGTCGATCTGTTTGAGTTCAAGACGGTCCCGGCCGCCGCCCTCGAACGGCTCCATCTGCCGGCCCTCACGCCGCAGGAAACTCCCAACACCCGCCAGGACCTGGCGACTACGCAAGCGCTCATCGGCCCTCTGTGGGACAAGGAAGTGCCGTCGTTTTCCGTGCTGTGGCTCAGCGAACCGGACTACGCCCAGCATTCCACCGGCCCTGGCTCGGTCGCCTCGCTTCAGGCCATCAAGAGTTCCGACGACAATCTCGCTCGTGTCCTGAAGGAATTGGCGGCCCGCGGCCTCCGCGACAAGACCGATGTGTTCGTCGTCTCCGATCACGGAATGTCCACCATCTCCCGCGTCGTCAGCGTGGTCGATACCCTGAACAAGGCGGGCTTCTCCGCCGCGCACGAGTTCCCGCAGCCGCCCGCCGCCGGCAATGTCATGGTCATCGGCAACGGCGGATCGGCGCTGTTGTACGTCATCGGTCACGACCCCAAACTCATAAAACAAATCGTCACGCTCTTGCAGCAGCAGGATTACGCCGGCGTCATCTTCACGCGGCTGCCGATGCTGGGAACGTTCACTCTCGATCAGGTCCGCATCGACACCCCCGACGCGCCGGATATCGTGGTCTCCTTTCGCTGGACGAACGACAAGAACGACGTCGGCGTCCCCGGCTCGGACCCGACCGACGGCTTCTTCGGCGCCAGGCAGGGAATTCATTCCACTCTTAGCCCGTTCGACATGCGCAACACGCTCGTCGCCGCCGGCCCCGATTTCCGTCGCGGCTGGATCGACGAATTCCCCTCCGGCAACGTTGACCTCGCGCCGACCATCCTCCACGTGCTCGGAGTCGCTCCGCCCGAACGGACGGATGGCCGCGTTCTTGCCGAAGCCATGGTGCCGACCACCACCAACATCCCTCCCATCGAGATGCGTATGCTCGATGCCAGTTGCGACGCCAGCAACACCGTCTGGCACCAGTACCTCCGTGTCACTCAATTCGGCGACACCACTTACTTCGACGAAGGCAACGGCTACTCCACCCCCAAGCGCTGATGCCCCGTTGTGGGAGGGCGAGGTTTACCCCGATTCCGAGATCGGGGCTCCCGGCGAGCCGAAGAAACCTGCGCCAACGCCAGCATTTTTCAGGCTTGACGGTCCCCCATTTGTCGGCGCATAATGCGCGCGTTCGGTGGCCTTGCGCCGTGCAAGTGTGAATTCGGGTCGCACGGAGACATAGGCCGTGCTGACAATAGAAGGTTTTGAAATCATTCAGCAACGCGCTCCGATCGTGGCGCTAACTCTCGCCGCCCTATTGTTGACGACTTCCGCCTCCAGCCGTGCCGACATACTGTATGTTTCGAATTGGGGCAATAACACGATTGAGCAGTTTACCCCGCAGGGTGTCGGCTCTGTCTTCGCTAACACGGGCCTAGACCAGCCGGGGGGCCTCGCTTTCGACACCACGGGCAATCTCTATGTAGCGAACTACGGCGACAACACGATTGAGAAGTTCACGCCAGGTGGGGTCGGCTCTGTCTTCGCCACCGCCGGTTTGAGCAGCCCATACGGGCTGGCCTTTGACACCGCGGGCAATCTCTACGTAGCGAACTATGGCAACAACACGATTGAGAAGTTCACGCCGGGTGGGGTCGGCTCTGTCTTCGCCACCACCGGTTTGAGCAGCCCATACGGGCTGGCCTTTGACACCGCGGGCAATCTCTACGTGGCAAACTACGGCGACGGCATAATCGAGGAGTTCACGCCGGGTGGGGTCGGTTCCGTCTTCGCCAACGAGGGGGGCACGCCGCACGCACTGGCCTTTGACAGCTCAGGGAACTTATACGTGTCAGAGGAGCAAAACGGCCTCTTGGAGTATACGCCACAGGGTGTCGGCCACGTCTACGCTAAAAACGTTACGTTTAACCCAGACGGCCTAGCCTTTGACAGGGCCGGCAACCTCTACGTAGCATGCGTTGGCGATGCTGCCATCCTGAAATTTACCCCGCAGGGTAACAGCTCCGCCTTCGTCGCGCCGTTAAACTCCCCGTTGAGCGCGCCAACATTCATCGCCTTCCAGCCCGTGCCGGAGCCTTCGACTTGGGCGATGGTCGGCGTTGGCCTGTCGGCACTGCTCGTCTTCCGCCGTCGAAAAGCATAAGCTCCCGGTCTCGCCTACTCACACTCCCAACTCCCCCGTTTTTTGCTTGCTTTTGCAACCGGCCCCGTTATCTTCTCCGCCAAGAAAGGGGTGGGGACCCTGTTATGTATCTGAAGAGCCTGCAGCTCATCGGCTTCAAGTCGTTTGCTGAAAAGACAACTTTGGAGTTTCTGCCGGGCGTGACCGCCATCGTCGGCCCAAACGGCTGCGGCAAATCCAACATCACCGACGCCATGCGCTGGGTCCTCGGCGAGCAATCCGCCAAGGCCCTCCGCGGCAGCGAGATGGCCGACGTCATCTTCAACGGCACCGATGGCCGCAAACCCATCAACCTCGCCGAGGTCAGCATGACCTTCGCCGATGTCGATCCGAAAACGCTCTCACTGCCCGGCGTCAACCTCGATTTCTCGGAAATCACCATCCGCCGCCGCGTCCATCGCGATGGCAATGGCGAGTACTTCATCAACAAGACCCCCTGCCGACTCCGCGACATCCAGAGCCTGTTCATGGACACCGGCATCGGACGGTCCAGCTACTCGCTCATGGCCCAGGGCCAGATCGACCAGATTCTCAGTGCCCATCCCGAAGACCGTCGCACCATCTTCGAAGAGGCCGCCGGCATCAACAAGTACAAGCACCAGAAAAAAGAGGCCCTCCGCAAACTCGAGTACACGGAAGCCAACCTCGTCCGCATCACCGATATCATCAAGGAAGTCAGACGCCAGATCATCTCGCTGCAGCGTCAGGCCGGCAAAGCCCGCCGCTACAAGGAATTGTTCGACCAGCTCAAGGCCGTCGACACCCGGCTCGCCCGCCACAAGTACGACCTGCTGCACTCAAATATCTCCGGGCTCGAATCCCAAATCGCCAATTTCGTCCAGCAGTCCGACGCGTTCTCGACCCAAATCGCCGACAAGGAACAGCAAATCGCCGATCTCCGCCGGTCGCTCAGTGAAATCGAGCGCGCCATCAATGAAGCCGTCGCCCGCGACCACGAACTCAAGAGCGAAGCCGAACGCCATCAGCAGCGGATGACGACCAACGCCGAGCGCATCACCGAGCTGGAACAACTCATCGACAACCATCACCGCGAGACCGCCGCCGCCGAGGAGAAAATCCGCGTCCAGGAAGAGCTGCTAAAATCTCTCAACGGCGAGTTCGAGCAAATCGATTCCCTTCTCGCCGCCGAACAGATCAAGCTGCGCGCGCAGCAGGAAGCCGTCCGGCAAGTTGAGGCCGAGTTGGCCCGCAAAAACGCCGCCGCAAACGAAACCAAGGCGGCGCTGATCGACCTGGAAAGCGCCATTGCCCACAACCGCAACGAACTCGCCGCGCTCGACCAGAAAAAGAAATACGATGTCGTCCGCGCCCAACGGCTGTCGACCGAGCGACTCCAGCTGGAAGACCAGCGGCGCGCGCTCGAACAGCGGTTGCAGACCTACAACGACGGCCTGGCCGAGCTTCGCGGCGCCGTCAAGACGTTGCAGGCCGCCCTCGCCGCCAAACAATCGGAATTGCAAACCGTAACGTCGACCACCGCCCGCGCCGGAGAGCAGCATCATACGTCTGTCGCCGATGCGTCCAGCAAACGCGCCCGCTTGGAGATGCTCCAGCAGTTCTTTGCCGCTCCAGACGGACGTTCCACGCTCGGGCAAATCCTCGATGTCGAACCGTCCTGCGCCGCCGCTGTCGAAGCCGCCCTCAACCATGCCATTCACACGATCCTTGCCGACGACCTCGACGCTGCCCGCCAATTGCTCGCCAGCGACCTGCAGAATCCAGCCGTGACGGCACCGGAACTTGTTGCTGACGCCGTTGTAGGCCGCGTGCCCTCACGCGGCGAACCCGAAGCCTCCACGACAAATGCCGTTGCGTCGTCGAACGCCGGCATTTCCGCAAACACGGTTGTCCGAGTTCGTGACGCACGCTTCGAACCCCTTGTCCGCTCGCTCCTTTCCAATGTCGTCATTGCCAACGATCTCGATGCCGCGCTGGCCATCCGCGCTTCCCACGCGCAACTCGCCGTCGCCACGTTACGCGGCGAGTTCGTGGACGCCCACGGCATCCTCAGCGCCGTCTCCAAGAGCCATATCGGCGAAATCAGCGCGTTATCGCAGGAAGTCGCCCAGCTTGAGGACCGCCTGTCCAAGCAGGAAACGTCCCGGGCCGGGTTGGAGCAACAGAAGGCCGGTTGCGAAACGGAGCTTTCCGCTCTTCGTGCCGATCTCCACGCCAAGGAAGTGACCCTGGCGTCGAAAGAGGGCGAACTCAGCGCCTTGGCCACCGAAGGCCGCGATCTGGAGAGCAAGGTCCACACCGTCGTATTCGAGCTCCAGTCGATCGAGCAGCAGGACACCGAGGAGAAACAGCGCCGCGAGACCATCGGCAACGGCCTGCGCGAATCGGAAGGCCGCCAGACCGAATTGCACCAGAAGATGAGCGCGGCCCAACACGCTGTGGATGAGTTGCTGGCCGACAAGGAGTTAATGACCCAGCAACTCACCGAGTTGCGCGTCAGCGTCGGCGGCATCGAGCACAAACGGCGCGCCATCGAGAGCCAGCGCGAACCGATCGCTGCCCGCGTCCGCGACCTCCGCGAACGCATCCAGACCTGTGCCGGCGAAATCACCAGTTACACCGCCAAAATCCATCAATTCCGCGCCGAGATCGCCGAGTCCGAGGCGACGATCACCGAACTCACCACGACCCGCGCGCAATCCCAGCAGCGCATCGACGGTCTCCAGCATCAGCGCGCCGAAGTGGCCACGGGCATCGGTCACGCCGAAGAAGAATTACGCGCCGTCCGCAAACAGGCCAGCGAAGCCCAGTCGCAGAAGTCGGGCCTGGAAATCCAACTGGCCCAGAAGCGGATGGAGATCCAGAACCTCAAGGACCGCGTTTGGCAGAAGTATCGGGTCAACGTCGACGACGTGCGCAGCGATACGATCAGCATCACCCTGGCCGACCAGGGCCCGGTGATCACCGAGCAGGTGCCGATGCCGGTCGATTGGGAAGCCATCGAGCTTCAGGCCACCGAGATGCAATCCAGGCTCGACGCGATGGGCCCCGTGAACGTCGAGGCAATCCAGGAATACGACGAGTTGGAGGAGCGCTACAAATTCCTCACGCAACAGCATGAAGACCTCGTCAAGGCCAAGGACCAGCTTCTGCAGGTCATTGCCAAGATCAATTCCACCACCAAACAACTCTTCAGCGAGACGTTTGAGAAGATTCGCGAGAACTTCCAGTTGATGTATAGCGAGCTGTTCGGCGGCGGCAAAGCCAACCTGATCCTGCTCGACGAAACCGACCCGCTGGAAAGCGGCATCGAAATCGTCGCCAAGCCGCCGGGCAAACAACTCCAAAGCATCACCCTGCTCAGCGGCGGCGAGCGGGCGCTCACGGCGACCGCGTTGCTGTTTGCGATTTACATGGTCAAGCCGTCCCCATTCTGCGTGCTCGACGAGTTGGACGCGCCGCTCGATGAATCGAACATCAACCGTTTCGTCCGCATCCTGCAGCGGTTCATCACCCAGTCGCAATTCGTCATTATCACCCACAACAAACGCACCATCGGCATGGCCGACGCGCTCTACGGGATCACGATGGAGGAGCACGGAGTGTCGAAGGTCGTCAGCGTGAAGTTCAGTCCGCGCGAGGAAACCGAGCGCAAACAGACCGAAAAGGCCCGCGAGGAACAGGAAGAGCGCATCGACGGCGCCGCGTCGGCTCAACCAGACGCTTCGGCCGACAAAGACGCTTACGGCCTGCGTCCGCACGAGGAAGAACTGCACAACGATCTGCTCGAGCAGAAGGAACAAACCCTCGCGCCGATTGCCGAGACGGCGCCGGTCATCGCGGACGCCGAGCCGACCCTCGGCCAGCCCGCGCCCGACGACATCAAGGCCGAAGTCCAGGCCGCCATCGCCGCCGCCGCCGAGGCGAGTGAATCCGTCGAGCAAACGGTCCAAGAAGCCACCCCGAAGCCTGTGGAGGGCGAGGTCCACCCCGATTCCAAGATCGGGGCTCCGGCCGAGCCGAAGCCATAATATGTGTAGTGGGGCGGGCGTCCCGCCTGCCGATGTACAGTAGGGTGGGCGTCTCGCCCGTCGAGCCAAAGCCGTAAGGCGTGTTGTAGGGCAGGCGCTCCGCCTGCCGCCGTTTGTTCCATGCACCCCCCACCGTTTGTCATTCTGAGCTAGCGAAGAACCTCTGTCGTCCCACCGGAATACCTGAGGCCCTCAACAAGCTCGGGGTGACAACATCGTGCCCCTCGTGCTATAAATTCCTTATGCCCGTCGAATTTGATCTATTCGACTCTGCGTACAACGACGTGCTGGCGGCCTCGGGCTACGTCGAGTTCCGTAAACGTCTGACCGCCTACAACTGCCAGAAATGTCCTCGCGGCAAGGCCCGCAATCACATCGTCATCGACCGCGGCAATCCCGAATCGAAGATCCTCGTCGTCAGCGAACGCCCCGGCGACAATGAGGACGTGATGGCGCAGGCGTTCGTCGGACGGTCGGGCGAGTTGCTCGACAAAATCATGGCCAGCATCGGCCTCGACACCAACCGCGACCTGCTCATCGCCAACGTCGTCAAATGCAAGGCGGAGATCGACCGCGCGCCCAGCGCGCATGAGGTCGAAGCCTGTTTCCCGTATCTGCGCCGCCAAATCGAGTTGATGAAGCCGAAGGTGATCCTGCTGCTCGGGGCGGTCGCGTTGAAATACCTCGTCAAGGATCGCGGCGACGAGTTCTCGATGGAACAGGAAGCTGGAAAGCTCTTCACCGCACCGGATTATCCCGACATTCACTTCATGGTGCTCTACCACCCCGCATTTTTGCTCCGTGACCCGACCAAGAAGACCGTCATGTGGGAGCACGTCAAGAAGCTGCGGGCGTTTCTCCAGGAACACGGTTGGATGGCGCAAAGATAAGGGTTGGCAAGCGGGGCGCTTTCCCTACAATTGCCAGCCTATGCTGGAAACTGCCATTGAGGCGGCGAGTGAAGCCGCCAAGTTGCTGCGAAAGAATTTCGGTTCGGCGCTGAACGTCAACCAGGCCACGCATCACGATATCAAGCTCGAGATCGACGTGCAGTCCCAGCAGCTCATCGCCCGGATTATTCTCGCGGATTACCCCGACCACTGCATCCTCGGCGAGGAATCTTCAGAGGGGGATCCGCAGTCGGACGTGCGCTGGGTCGTCGACCCGCTTGATGGCACGGTCAACTACTTCTACGGCATCCCGCATTATGCGGTGTCCATCGCGGCCCAGGAGCGGCGAGCCGTCGACCAATGGGAAACGGTCGTGGGCGTGGTGTTGGACCCCGAGTTGGATGAGCTCTTCGTGACCGAGAAGGGCAAACCATCGATGTTGCACGGTCATCCAATCCACGTCAGCAACCGCGCCGACCTGGCCGAGGCAATCGTCACCATCGGTTTCTTCAAGAACCACGACGCGATCACCCGCGGTCTGCAGGATTTCAGCCGCATGATCTACAAGGTGCGCAAACTGCGGTTGATGGGCGCGGCGGCACTGGACACGGTGTACGTGGCTTGCGGTCGCTACGATGCCTACATCGAGCACAGCATCCGTCTTTGGGACATCGCCGCCGGTCAGCTCATCCTCGAAAATGCCGGTGGATGTGTCGAGAGCAAGCCCGCCGCCGAGCCGCATTCGTTCGACGTGCGGATGTGGAACGGAAAGATACCGATCCACGAATTGACCGCGTAATCGACTTTGCCTTTGCGGATTCATCCACTACGGTCGCGATGCAAGGTGCGCCGACGGCCGGATTGACGGCGCATGGCACTGGCAGGGTGAATCGTGTTGATCGGCGTTGAACCAAACCCGTCTCACGCGACTATGGAAGAGGAATTGCCGCGAGTCAGCGGCTATCTCGCAACAACCGCCTCAGGCTCGTGCTCGTCAATGCCGCCGTGACGAATGGCCGGGGGTGGAGGCAACCGATTCGAGCTGTTCGCGCTCTTGTTCCCATCGCCGCTGCCCACCGCCTCCGGGTTTTCCGCGACCTGAAGCAATTCTTCCTCGGTCCACGGCTTGCCCTTGGGCGAACGACAACTCGGCAACGCGCCCATGCGTTTCAGAAGCTCTTCCTTGGCGGACGCTTTTTGGTAGGCCTCGGACGGCTCGATGATGTCCTTTGCCAGCAATTCCAGCAGCGAATCATTGAGGGAGCACATGCCCTCTTTGCGGCCCATTTGGATGAAATTGGGAATCTGTTGCAATTTGCCTTCCCGAATGTTGGCGCTGAGCGCGTAACTGCCCATCAGAATTTCCAGCGCGGCAACGCGACCGTTGCCGTCCTTTCTCTTGCACAACGCCTGGGAAACAACGCCCTTGAGCATTTCCGCCAGACCGCAGCGCACCTGGGACTGTTCATCAGCGGGAAACTGGTTGATCAGGCGATCGACCGTCGCGTGCGCGCTGTTGGTGTGCAACGTTCCGAAAACCAGATGCCCCGTCTCCGCCGTCTCCAGCGCAATCCGCACGGTTTCCACATCGCGCATTTCGCCGACCAGAACGATGTCCGGGTCTTCGCGCAACGCGGCCCGCAACGCCCGTCGGAAACTGGCGGTGTGGGAGTGAACCTCGCGCTGGTTGATGATGCATTTCTTGTTCGTGTGTATGAACTCGATGGGGTCTTCAATCGTGATGACGTGGTTCGAGCGATGTTCGTTGATGAAGTCGATGATCGCCGCCAGCGTGGTCGATTTGCCGCTGCCGGTTGGACCGGTGACCAGCACCATGCCCTTCTGCAGGAAGCAGAACTTCTTGATCGAGTCCGGCAACCCCAATTCCTTGAAACCGAGTATCTGGGACGGAATCAGGCGAAACACGGCCCCAATACCGTTGCTGTCGGCAAAGACATTGCAGCGGTAACGGCCCACCCCGTCAAGTTCGTAGGCGAAATCCGTGTCGCTCGTTTGCTCCCATTCGAGCCGATTCCGTTCTGGAATAATCTCATAAATGAGCTTCTCGACGGCGTCAGCCGTGAGAATCTCTGTGCCGACTGGGGCAATCGTCCCGGCGATGCGAAAGGTCATGCAATTCCCGCTGGATAGATGAAGGTCCGAAGCCCCTTGGGTCACCATGGCTCGGAAGTATTGGTCTAGTGCTGGCATGAATTCCTGGGTAGCAGGGCCAATGCCATGAACCCTTCGAATAGGCTCATCTTTCTCGGGAACCCGGGCCTCAGACAGCTTGTCATACCAGGCGGACAGTGGTAGCATGTGGCCGCATTTGGAGCACGGCGATGTATAAAGAATTTTACGGTCTGCGCGAGTATCCGTTCAACATGACGCCGGACCCGCAGTTCCTCTTCCTGAGCCGCCACCATCGTGTCGCGCTCGATGTGCTGTTGTACGGCATCACCGAACGCAAAGGGTTCATCGCCATCACCGGCGAGGTTGGCGCGGGCAAAACCACCCTGTGCCGCGCCCTGCTGAACTCGCTCGATGCCCGGACGAAGACCGCTCTCATACTCAATCCGTCACTGTCCGATTCCCAGATTTTGCGGGCGGTCACCGAGGAGTTTCGCCTGCAACCGGCCAGGACCACCAAGAAAGATTTGTACGACGCGATCAACGCGTTCCTGCTGCGTGAACTGGCGGCGAATCACAACGTCGCGTTGATCATCGATGAAGCCCAGAACCTCAAGCCGAGCGTGCTCGAGCAAATCCGCTTGCTCTCCAACCTCGAAACCGAGAAGGAAAAACTGCTTCAGATCGTGCTGGTCGGACAACCGGAACTGGCCGAGATGCTCGACCGCGAAAGCTTGCGCCAGCTCAAGCAGCGCATTTCCTTGCGGTACCATGTCGCGTCGCTCGAGCCCGCGGAAATCAGCGAGTACATCGAGCACCGGTTGCGGGTCGCAGGCGGCGATGGCCGCATCCGCTGGGCGCCGGAAGCCTTGACCTTCATCTATTCCTATTCGCGGGGCATTCCCCGCCTGATCAACGTGCTCTGCGACAAAGCGCTGTTGTCCGGCTACATCGCCGAAACCTTCGTCATCGACGCGACGAATATCCGACGCGCCATCGAGGACACCGAGTGCCGACTCCCCGCGAGCGCTGCGGAACAGACGTCGGAGGTCGTCGCTGGATGAGCCTGGTCCACGAGGCCCTTCGCAAAGCCGAGCGGGAAAAGCAACGCAAGGTCGGCACCATGCCGCCTCCACCGCCGCAACCCCATCAACCCCGGCCGCCGGAACCGGCTCCGCTTCCCAGGACGGCGCCTCCTGCGCCCGTCGCGGCGGTACCGGTCGCCCCGGTAACACCAGAAACGGTTTCCTATCCGCCGTCGCCAATGACGAGACAACCGCGCGAGACAAACCACTTCCTGCTGCCGGCGCTGATTGGCTGCGTCGCCATCGTGGCCATCATCGCCATCGTGTTTCTCGTAAACAACGCTTCCACAGCGCTTCGGCAGGCAAAGCAGAGCACGCAGGCCGCTGTTGCTGCGTCGGCCCCGACGCCCGTTGCCCAATCAACCGCGCCGGCTGCCCAACCGGCTGACAGCCGTTCCATCGACCATCTGCCATCGACCATTCCGGCTCCGACGGCCGCGCCGCCCATCGACGATTCGAAATACAAGATCAGCGGCATCATGAAGGATCCCGACGGCACGCCCGTCGCCGTGATCAACGGCCGCGTCGCTTACGAAGGCTACTACATCGATGGCGCCACCGTGGAAAAGATCGACACCGACCGCGTGACGATCGATGTCAAAGGCCAGAAACTCGTGCTGCGGTTGTTCTGACGCGCCGGGGGATTGGTCAACTTCTGTGTTTCGTCCGGTCGCGTAGCGCGCGGTCGATCTCCCGATCCGCCGCCTTGCGTTTCAAGGTCTCGCGTTTGTCGATCGTGCTCTTGCCCTTGCCGAGGCCGAGCAGGACTTTGGCAAAGCTCTTGGTGAAATAAATCTTCAGCGGGACCAGCGCCATGCCTTTGGCGTTGAGTTGGCCGGCGAGCTTGTCGATTTCCTTGCGGTGCAGCAACAGCCGGCGCGGGCGGAGCGGATCGACGTTGTAACGGTTGCCGAACTCGTAGGGATTGATATGCGCGTTGTACAGCCAGCACTGGCCGCGTTCGACGCGCGCGAACGCTTCGTCAATCGACGCGCGGGCGTTGCGCAGCGACTTGACCTCCGTGCCCTTCAGTTCAATGCCGGCTTCGTAGGTCTCAGTGATGAAATAGTCGCGGCGCGCCTTGTGGTTGTGAATCGTCGGGACCATCCACGGCCAATATACCGGGCGCGCCGACCCAATCCCAACCCAAAAAACGCTCCCTCGCTACCGCTACTCGGTTGGGCTGCTGGGGGGCGCTTCGGGTATAATCTCGCCTTCGCCGAGGAGTTCGTACGCGAGCTTGCCTTCGCTGATCTCTTTCAGCGCGATTTCAGAGTAATCCATCCGCGGATCGGTCTGCGTAATCGGGCGATGGCCCTGGGCAAGCTGACGAACGCGCCTCGACACCAGGTTGACAAGCAACTCAGGGTTGGGAACTCGTTGCTGCGCCGCCTCCAGATATTTACTCTTCATCCGTAAAGGAACTCGGACTGTAGGGGAAACTGTTTCCATCGACAAGCCTTATTTTGATGTTGGACGAGCGTGCGAATGTAGAGCAGTCAGCCCTCGCCGACAAGCCCTTTTTCATCACTCACCGCTCGCCCGCCAACCTCACCCTTTCCACGTCTCCCCTCGACCCTCCCCAACCACCCCCGCAAAACCCCCGAAGTCGACTGCGGAAGCCTCCCGCAAATCGGCCGGTGTTGTAGGCCCACTGCCCTCAGTGGGCGGCCTCTTCAACAGACCGCGAATAGTGAGGCACACCCGATTCAGCCGGTAGGGCGCGACCGCCGGGCGCGCCGAGCTTCCGCCAGACCTTGGAACCACCACCAGAACCGCCTCGTGCAGCCACGCCGCTCCCGCCGTCTCCGTCCCCATCGGAGGGCCACGCTCCTGCGTGGCCGAACCTCCCGGCTTGCCCGCCGCCCCCTCGCCCGCACCGACCGTTTACCCTGAGCAACGTCGAAGGGCCAACTCGCCGACAAACCCCAGCGACCCAAGAACGAAATCTACAGTTTATGGAGTTGACCCCGATTCCACGATGCCCCGAACCCCTTGGGGTTGTAGCCGCGAAACTCTTTCGCGGATCCGCCCCCGCCACGGTCACAAGCCCGCCCTCATCCCGCACCAAGCCAAATCCAATTTGACGTGACCCGATCCCTTTTCACCCTCGCAGAGAGCCTTCCGGAAATAACAAATCCCAATATTTTGGATTGCTAGAAAGCCTGCCCAACTGCTTCATGAACCCATCAAAAGTGAATATGTGAAGATGCGTGATTGTGTGTGCGACGGTCCCGTACCTCGAATGCGCAACATCATACCGTTTCCCAATATAGAAGGCGCATTCGTTCACCTGCATCGGCGCTGAGGGGACCCCATTGCCGTCGTAGTCAACCGTCCACAGCGTGCGGTTGGAAACGACCAATGCAGGCATCGTTATGGAACAGAACCACGGTCTGTCCGGCCTGCCACTGACTGCGGACGCGACCAAGTCATACGCGGACGATAGTGCTTGCGACCATCGATCAAATACTTCGGAGTCACGGCCACCCGTCAAAGCCCCGTTCTGCCTCCCGATCTGCCTCATTGCCTTGCCGACCGGCTCGCCTGGCTTGTAAAGATCACGATTGTTCACACGAACACTTCTGGAGGTGCTGCGGAGTCCGTCGAGATCATGATGGATCACAATTTCCAAATAACTCTCGTTCACCGTCCGTGGAGCCCGAAGCACCACCAGTGGATGGGATTCCTTGAGGTTTTTGCACTCCACTGGCATCTGCACGCTGCGCTTCTGGTTCTCCCCGGATACTCGCAGGTCGTACTGTCGAGTCTTCTTTGTAACTGGATCCTCGTATGTACCACCGTGCGAAACCTCGAACCCTCGCTCCTTGCAGGCCCGGAACGCTCGCAACTCGAGCCCGAAGTCGTCTTGGGTGTTGATGTACTCCTCGATGTCTTCAGCCTTTATGGGCGTATCATCGGCAGTCATATCGGTTCCCGCTCAGTCCATTCCTTTGAAAGGACTTGGCGCCGGATCTCATCATTCATCATTTGCACTTACCATCAAAAGCATTTGTCTCCGCGGTCGACTCCTCACACCCGACAGCCACATCGACTCCCCTCACGCTCGCCGCGTAAGGAAAAGGGTCAGGGTCGCTACTGTATCCACCTGCAGAAATTATTGTAGCCGTCATGCAAATCCCAATCGTAGCAACTCACCCAGTTCGACAACTGAAAACCTCTGCCGCGTTCTGCCTCAGGCCGCACTGCTTTTAGCCGATGGGGTCCCAAGTCTGAATACCACACCCACTGCTGGCCATTCCATTCAATCGGGCTGGCAGACATTCCATCCGCGCTGAACACATATCCGACGTTTTCAAAGGGGTTTGTTCCAAGCGGTTTTACCTGTTGGTATCTGTCTCGTATATTGTTGATGTGAATTCCAATAACACGGCTGCCGCGCGTCATGCTCTTCATTATTTCGTACCGCACCCAGCGCCGCAGCCAAGTGCCAGTTCCAATAAGCACCGCTGTCAGCGTGGTGTACTCAAGTTCCTTGTCAATTAATCGCTTTAGAGAAGCCGGGTCCTTATACTTTGCCTCTTCCCAAATGGACGCATCGAAAAAACCCGCCTTTTCTACGCCCTCCAAAACGTTGCTATTTCGGACAACGTTGGCCCGGAAATCCGAGACATCTTCGTAGTCGAATGCAAAATAGACGCGCTTGTTCACACCACGCCCCGTTTGACGAGGATCATAACGACCACCAGTGCGACGAACAGGACTCCGTAAAAAATGCTGACCGCCGGACGCCATAGGCATACGAACCACTTGTTCTCACCGCTGTCATACCGACCCGCATCGAGAGAGAAGTCTATTTGTTCCGGTTTGCGTGCCGAGACATCAACGTAGAGCGCACGGTATTGTCGCTCCAAGCTCAAATAATAAGCGTCGAGAAACCAGAACGCAGCCACAGGAATAAACCCGAGGACGAAATACGAGCGATTCGCATCTTTGGCCGCGAGTGCAAACAATGCTGACACCAGTGTCACGCACCAGCCCTTCAACATAAATTGATTGCTGTTCATCCGCGTGATGATTGCCTGTATGAATTCCAAGTGTTTCAGCTTGTTCTCGTTCATGGCGGATTACTCACTCCTTCCCGGGAAACAGCTCGTATAACACATCTAGTGGATGGTCACTCGTCCCTTTCCACCGCTCAACCCACCTATCACAGGAATTACCATTAAGGGGGATCAATGATTCCACATTTACGGGATATTTTACTCTCAGCCGCGACTCCGAAAATTGCACCGCCGCATTCTTCTTCATTCGGCTCGGACGATGTCGTCTTATAATTTGTAGAATTCCGACTTCCGCATATATCCACGGCGATTCGGTTCTCGACACAACGTCTTTCGACGAAATTGAGTGAGGTGTGTTCAGAAAAAACAAGCACTCCGTTCTGTCAATCATTTGGCTTAGAGCAGTCGCGAGCATCATGTGGACATGACTGGTAGAATGATTGCGACTCTGATAATCGTATAGGTTTTCGTCTGCATCCTTTTGGCAATATTCGTTATCTACAATCTTCAACAGATAGTCCGCGCATCCCCATACGCAAGAGTCTACGAATGCGGTCAATTTGACGGTATGAGATAGCCACCCCGCAAGGGCTATCGCGAGGTCTTGATCCTCATGGGAATGCGAGATAAAGATGTCGGCTTGGACTCGAGGGAACCAGTTATTGCTGATCGCTTCGCCGTCTAGTGTGCCGGTCGGGCTTAGAAACTTCTCTAGTGCAGAAGAGACCTGTGCTGCATTCGCATTCCACAATTTCACTCCAATATCGAAAAAGGGCTTACGATCCTCCTTGGCCCAATTATTGATGTTCAAACTGAACGCCGCATACATAGGCAATCCCTCACCCCGGGCCGCAACTAAAATAGATCGAACCAATTGAAAAGCGGCTGGATTCGAATTTTCCCTTTCATCACCTTCACCTACCATCAAAAGCAAAGAGGGGCGAGCCTCTCGGCCCGCCCCTCCGCGTTTAGTTTTTGTACTTCCGGACCATGCTTAGCCCGCATATTGCACGAGCCCTCGTGCCATATGCGCCCGCAGGGCCGACAGTCGGGCTTGACACCCAGTGTCGGGGCGCACCCCGATAACGCGCTCCGCGTTGTCGGCCTCTGGCCAAAGGAGGTCCCCCCCTTTGGCCATGAGGTGAATATTGCGTACGGGCCTCCGTGCTGATGCAATATTCAGGTTAGTAGTCCATGCCGCCGCCGTAGCCGCCGCCCGGAGGGCCTGCGGGCGCCTTTTCCTTCTCCGGCACCTCGGTGACACAGCACTCCGTGGTCAGCAACAGACCGGCGATGCTCGCTGCGTTTTGCAACGCCGTGCGCGCGACCTTGGTCGGGTCAATAATGCCCGCCTTGCCCATGTCCACGTACTCGAGCTTCTCCACGTCGAAGCCTTCCCAGCCCTTGCGGCCTTTGACTTCCTGGACAACCAGCGAGCCTTCCCAGCCGGCGTTGTCGGCCAACTGGCGCAACGGCTCCTCCAGCGCGCGCTTGACGATGTCCACGCCGATGGCCTCGTCGCCCTTGAGCTTGAGATCGTCGAGCGTCGGAAGCGAGCGGATCAACGCCGTGCCGCCGCCCGGCACAATGCCTTCCTCGACCGCCGCCCGTGTCGCGTGCAACGCGTCTTCCACGCGCGCCTTCTTTTCCTTCATCTCCGTCTCGGTGGCCGCGCCGACGTACACCACGGCCACGCCGCCCGCCAACTTCGCCAACCGCTCCTGCAGCTTCTCGCGGTCGTAGTCGCTGGTGGTTTCCTCGATGGCTTTGCGAATCTGGTTGATCCGGCCCTGGACGTCGCTGTGCTTGCCGCTGCCCTCGACGATCGTCGTGTTCTCCTTGTCGATGACGATCTTCTTGGCGCGACCGAGGTCATCCAACTCGACTTTCTCGAGCTTGATGCCGAGGTCTTCGCTGAGGAACTTGCCGCCGGTGAGGATGGCAATGTCTTCCATCATCGCCTTGCGCCGATCCCCAAAACCGGGGGCCTTCACCGCCGCGACCTGGATCGTGCCCCGCAATTTGTTGACGACCAGTGTCGCCAGCGCTTCGCCTTCGACTTCCTCGGCGATGATCAACAGCGGCTTGCTGAGCTTCGCCGTCTTTTCGAGCAACGGCAGCATGTCCTTGAGGTTGCTGATCTTCTTCTCGTGAATCAGGATGTAGGCGTCTTCGAGCACGGCCTCCATCGTCTCGGCATTCGTCACGAAGTAGGGCGAGAGATACCCCTTGTCGAACTGCATGCCTTCCACCACGTCCAGCGTGGTTTCAATGCTCTTGGCTTCCTCGACCGTGATCGTGCCGTCCTTGCCGACCTTGTCCATTGCGTCGGCAATGATGTTGCCGATGGTCTTGTCGCCGTTGGCGGAAATGGTCGCGACCTGCTGGATTTCGCTGCGGTCCTTGACCTTCTTGCTGATCTTGACGAGGTTTTCCACCACCGCCTCCACCGCCTTGCCGATGCCGCGTTGCAACGCCATCGGATTGGCCCCAGCGGTCACGTTGCGCAACCCCTCGCGGTAAATCGATTCCGCCAATACGGTCGCGGTGGTCGTGCCGTCGCCGGCGATGTCGCTGGTCTTGCTGGCGACTTCGCGCACCATCTGGGCGCCCATGTTCTCGTACGGCTCTTCGAGCTCGATCTCCTTGGCCACCGTCACGCCGTCCTTGGTGATCATGGGCGAACCGAATTTCTTGTCGAGCACCACGTTGCGGCCCTTCGGCCCGAGCGTGACCTTGACGGCCCGGCTCAGTTTTTCCACTCCGCGCAGCAACGACTTGCGCGCGTCCTCGTCAAATAATAATTGCTTTGCAGCCATGATGAATCACTCCTTTTGTATGTTCGTGCTTATTCAATCACGCCGAGGATGTCGTCCTCGCGCATGATCAGGTAATCCTTGCCATCCATCTTGATCTCCGTGCCGCCGTACTTGCTGATCAGCACGCGATCGCCCTTCTTGACTTCGAATGGAATCAGCTTGCCGTGCTCATCCCGTTTGCCCGTGCCCACCGCAATGACTTTGCCTTCCTGCGGCTTCTCCTTGGCGGTATCCGGAATGATGATCCCGCCCTTCTTCACTTCCTGGTCTTCGACCGGTTGCACCAACACCCGATCGCCCAACGGTTTTACGCTCATGTCTCTCCTGACTCCTTTGGTTGTTTTGTTCTCGTTGAATCCTGGCACGATCTCCGTCACTTCAACTGAACGGAGGATGCCAATCCGCCTGCGATTGAACAGACAAGCGGGTGTTCAAGAAATGATTTTAACCGCGATTTCGCTTCCTTCTTCTGCTCCTCGTTAGCCGTTGAATGATCGATGGCGCTCACCAGTTTCTCAATTTCCATCGTGAGCGACTGTGAGTTTCCGTCGCCAATTTGAACATTTGAGGACGAGCTCACCGAGATGTTCGGTGCGTGGTTCAAAACGATCGTAATTGGCGGCTCTACGGTTCCCTCAATCACGTCTACTCCCCGAGCTGTGATCCTTCCCCATCCCCCGGAAACACCCAACACTGAAAGAAACGGTTTCCAATGGATCAGATTGTTGTCATCAAGCTGATCACAGATCGAATAAAGGTCCTGGGCCGACAATCCGCCGCCGAGTTCAGCAACGTTCGGCACGTACTGCCGCTCCCTCCGATGCTCGTAAAATTTTTGCAGCAGCAATCCGCGTAGCTCGGTGTCCTTCATAAGTTGTTTGTTCCCCCCGCCGCTCACGGCGGCATAATTACAGGCTTAATCGCCACCTGATCATAGCGATCCGATAACCATAAACTCCTTCGCGAGCGGACATTCCTGATCCTTCCAAAGGTCGCGATCCTTTGAAACGACCTCTAGCACGCGGTCGCGAAACAGCCACGGGTTGACGCGAATGTGCTTCCCGTCCACCTCAATTATCCGCTTGTAATCAGCACTCATCGTGTAGCCGTCGAAATGCCCCGCCTTGGGCATGGCGCGATGCAAGAGGCCATTTCGCCAGTCTTGCCAAAACCAATATGCCGCGTCCGGCTCGACCTCCAGAAGGCGCGCAAGTTCTCGAACCGGTTTTGAACCCTGGCAGAACTCTCCGTCCCCGTAACCTTGTGAAACGCGCAGCCACTTTTCAATCAGGATGATCGCCAGTATCATCGCGGGAAACGCTTGAGCCCCCTTCATCTCACGAAGGGGTTTGAAATACCACCGCTCGAGCTGATCCCGCAGAGGCGTGGCATGCTCAACCATCTCCGTACCCCGCACTGAACCTGGGGGCGCAATCCCCGTCTGGGTGGGATCGTAAACCGTGAAATAATTGGACTCACCGGCCATCAGCGCCTTGCCTCTTCTTGTCTTCTTCGTAACACTGATCGGCAAACGCATTCGCGTCCTCTTCGGAAGCAAATCCGCTTTTCAAAATGAGCTTAACTTGCGACTCGGCATTTCCAATCCGAGACACGCGCCAAAGCTTGCTCTTAGACTCCTTCCCATCCTTGTCCACCGTGGTAATAGAGTAATCGTCCACCAGATATCCCTTTGATTCATTCTTCGTCGCCATAAAAGTCCTTTCGCGCCATTCGTTGGCTGATTATAGCCGAACGATTACTTCTTGTTCTTGTTCTCGTCGTCCACCATCTCGAAATCGGCGTCCACCACGTCGCCTTCCTTGCCGCCCGCCTTCTTCGCCTCCGCTCCAGCCTCCGGTTGCGGCCCGGCACCCGGACCCGGCCCGGGCGCGGCACCCGCGCCGGATTTCTCCCGCGCCTTCGCGTAGATGTCCGACGAAACGCCGTGCCAGACCTCGGTCAATTGCTCCTCGGCACTCTTCATCGCGTCGAAGTCGTCCCGCTTGAGAGCGTCCTTGACCTTCTCGATGGCGTCTTCGAGCTTCTTCTTCTGGTCGTCGCCGAGGATGTCCTTGTGCTCCTTCATCAGCTTCTCGGTCTCGTACACGCGCTGGTCGCACCGGTTCTTCAACTCGATCTTCTCGCGCAGCTTCTTGTCCTCCTCGGCGTGCGCTTCGGCTTCCTTCTTCATCTTCTCGACTTCGTCCTTGTTCAAACCGCTGGAAGCCGTGATCGTGATCTTCTGCGATTTGCCCGTGCCCAGGTCCTTGGCGCTGACGTGCAGGATGCCGTTGGCGTCGATGTCAAACGTCACCTCGATCTGCGGCACACCGCGCGGCGCCGGCGGAATCTCCGTCAGATGAAACCGGCCAATCGTCTTGTTGTCCCGCGCCATCGGGCGTTCGCCCTGCAGGACGTGGACTTCCACGCTGGTCTGGCTGTCGGCCGCCGTCGAAAAGATTTCGCTCTTGCGGGTCGGGATCGTCGTATTGCGCGGGATCAACGTCGTGAACACGTTGCCGAGCGTTTCAATGCCCAGCGACAACGGCGTCACATCGAGCAGCACGATGTCCTGTTTGACCTGGCCCGTCAGCACGCCGCCCTGTATGCCCGCGCCGACCGCGACCACCTCGTCGGGGTTGACGCCCTGATGCGGCGCTTTGCCGATCAGCCCGCGCGCCGTCTCGATGACCTTCGGCATGCGGGTCATGCCGCCGACCAGCACCAGCTCGTCCACCTTGGACATGTCGAGCTTGCCGTCCTGCAGGCAGGCCTCGACGGGCCTGATCGTGCGGTCAATCAATTCGTCGCAAAGTTGTTCCAGCTTGGCCCGCGTCAGTTTCTTGACGATATGCTTCGGCCCGCTGGCGTCCGCGGTGATAAACGGCAGGTTGATCTCGTACTCCATGGCGCTGGAGAGAGCGATTTTGGCCTTCTCGCTTTCCTCCTTGATGCGCTGGAGCGCGTCGGGCTGCTTCCGCAGTTCGATGCCCGTGTCCGCCTTGAAATCGTCGGCGATCCAGTTCATGACCCGCTCGTCGAAATCATCGCCGCCGAGGTGCGTGTCCCCGTTCGTCGCCAGGACCTCGAACACACCGTCGCCGATGCTGAGTAATGAAATGTCGAACGTGCCGCCCCCGAGGTCGTAGACCGCGATGTGCTCGTCCTTCTTCTTGTCCAGGCCGTACGCGAGCGAGGCTGCAGTCGGCTCGTTGATAATGCGGAGAACATCGAGCCCGGCAATCTTGCCGGCGTCCTTCGTGGCCTGGCGTTGGGCGTCGTTGAAATAGGCGGGGACCGTGACGACTGCCTGCACGATCTTCTCGCCCAGATACGCTTCGGCGTCGGCCTTCATCTTGGCCAGAATCATCGCCGAGATTTCCGGCGGCGAGAACGTCTTCTCTTCATTGCCGACCGACACCTTGACGTGGGCATCGCCGTTCGGGCCGCGCACGACTTCGAACGGGACGCGCTTGCGCTCCAGTTCGACCTCCTCGTATTTGCGGCCCATGAACCGCTTGATCGAGTAAACCGTGTTCCGTGAGTTCACCACCGCCTGGCGTTTCGCCGCCTGGCCGACCAGACGTTCACCCGATTTCGTGAAAGCAACGACGGACGGCGTGGTGCGCCCGCCTTCCGCGTTCGGAACGACGACGGGCTCCCCAGCCTCCATGACGGCCATACAGGAGTTCGTCGTCCCCAAATCGATTCCTAAGACTTTTGGCATTGTAAGTTTGCTCCTCTCTGAGCATGAAGACCCGCCAGTTCTTTAGCAGAGGGGGTGCCATGAAAACGATCTGCCGCACAACTTGCTCACAGTGAATCAATTGCAAAACCTTCCGACCCGTGGCCACGTGTGCCATGTCACACTAAGTGTGTCATACTGGGCCCGACAAGTGTGCCACCAGCGTCAGCATGTCACAGCTTGACCGGTCTCCCAAGCCCGGCGAAAATCGCGTCTTATGAAATGGAAGGTCTTCGTCACCCGCCGCATCTCCGCCGAAGGTCTCGATGCGCTTCGCAAGGCGCAGGTAAATGTCGATTTGCACGACGGACAAGAAGCTCTGCCGCGCGACGAGATGCTCGCCCGGATACACGACTGCGATGCCGTGATCATAACGGGCGGTGAACGCGTCGACGCGGGCTTCTTCGCCGCCGCGCCCGGGCTGAAGGTCGTTTCCTGTCACGCGGTCGGCTACGACAATGTCGATGTTGCTGAGGCCACCCGCCGCCGTGTGATCGTGACCAACACGCCCGACGTGCTCACCGACGCCTGCGCTGATCTCACGTGGGCGCTAATTCTCGGCGTGGCCCGGCGCGTGGTCGAGGGTGACCACCTCGCGCGCTCCGGTGAATGGCGCGGGTTGGCGCCCACGCTGTTGTTGGGCGTCGACGTGACCGGTAAAACCTTGGGCATCGTCGGCGCCGGACGTATCGGCGCGGCCGTGGCGAAGCGGGCGATAGGTTTTTCGATGCGCATCCTGTATTTCGCGCGTTTCGCGAAACCGGACATGGACGCGCTGGGCGCCCAGCGGGTGACCTTTGACGAGATCCTGCGCGAGTCGGACTTTCTCAGCGTGCATGTCCCGCTCACCGCGGAGACGCGGCACATGTTTGGCGAGGCCGAGTTCCGCAAGATGAAGCCCACGGCGCGCTTTATCAACATGGCCCGGGGCCCGGTCCACGACGAGGCGGCACTGGCGCGCGCGTTGCGCGAGGGCTGGATTGCCGGCGCCGGCCTCGATGTGTACGAGCACGAACCGAAGATCGATACCGAACTCGTGCGCCTGCCGAACGCGCTGTTGTTGCCCCACATTGGCAGCGCCACGGTCGAGACCCGCCGACGCATGGCCATCCTGTCAGCCGAGAACCTGCTGGCGGTGCTGGACGGGCGACCCTGCCCGAATATCGTCAATCCACTTTGAAGCCGATGGCCGCGAACTTGGCGCGCAACGCTTCGTTGCCGCCACGCAGGACGAGCTCGGTATTGAAAAACTCGCGGCGGACCGGGTACTCGGCGCGCAATTTGTCGAACTGGCGCACGCTCTTTCGCAGCGCTGCATCATCGGCTGCGATGTCGTAAACGCGCCGGACTGCATCGTGGAGGGCGTCCTCATCATCGGTCCCCGGCTCAACCAGAACACGGAGCCGAGGAATCGGCGGCGGCGGAAGCTTCGGGGTCCATTCAGGCGGGATATTGAAGAACTCACAGACCGCCTCGTAGATCATGCGGACCCCGTTCACCTTCCCGTCGAAACTGTACCCGGCGATGTGCGGCGTGCCAATGTCCACCACGTCGAGCAGTTCGGGCGAAATATTGGGTTCGTTCTCCCACACGTCGAGCACGACGCCCCCCAGGCGCTCGCCGTCGATGGCTTTGAGCAGTGCCCGGTTGTCCACCACGGCGCCGCGGGCCGTGTTGAGCAGAACCGGTTTGCGGTCTTCCAAAGCGTCGAGACGGTCCTTGTCGAACAGATGGAACGTTGCATCCGCGCCTTCACGCGCCAGAGGCACATGCAAGGTAATGATGTCCGCTTCCGCGACCACGCGTTCGAGTGACACAAAGTGTTGCAGCTTTTCCGCCCGCTGACGCGGCGGGTCATTCTGCAGCACACGTAGGCCGAGAGCCTCCGCATAGCGCACCACGCGCGAACCGACATTGCCGACCCCGATCACGCCGAGGGTTTTGTCCCGCAGATGAAATTTCCTGGACATCGCCACTGACAACATCGCTGCCACGACATATTCCGCCACGGAATTGGCGTTGCTGGCCTCCGCGCGGGCAAAACCAATCCGCTTTCGAGTCAGATATTCTTGATCGACGTGATCGAACCCTATCGTCGCGGTGGCGACAAATCTCACCCGGCTGCCATCCAACAAAGCGGCGTTGACCGGTGTAATGGACCGCACCAGCAAAATGTCTGCATCTCGCACTGTGTCGGCAGTGATCTCGCGTCCGTGCACAAGCCGCACCTCGCCAAGGGGGCCGAACGCCTCCGTCACGAATGGGATATTGGGGTCGGCAACGATTTTCAGGTGTTGCATGGGGGCATTGTAGCAATGATTTTGGCGTTTGACGATGGGGGAAGAGGCGGGTATCCTCCCCGCGCTTCATTTGGGAATACAAACATGTTTATCAGCACGCACGATTTGGTCCGGAAACACGGGCCGTTGATTCTGGGAATCATCCTGGCGGTGAGCGTCGGAATGGGGCTTCTGTTCACCCCGTCCGGCTCGCTCGTTGGCGGAAAACAACAGCGCGGCGGATTGCCGACAATCAAAGGCAAGCCCGTCAATTTTGCCGAGTTCCAGAATGTGCGCAACAACGTGCTGGCAGGCATCGGCATGGCGCGCGGCCGCCAACCGGCGCGCTCGGCAACGTTTGAAGACGATCTGAACATTCAAGCTCTCCGATATCTGGTCCTTCTGCGTAAAGCCAAAGAACTGGGTGTCCACGTGACCGATGACGAGGTCATCCAACAAATTCGTGCCCTGCCGATGATGCTTAACGACCAAAAGGAGTTCGACCCCAACAATTATCAGCGGTACCTGGCTCTCCTCAACAATCTCAATATCAGCGAAGCCCAGTTCGAGAATGTCGTTCGTCAGGATCTGATCCTGGCGCACCTGCGCGCCTTGGTCAGCTCCACGGCGGAGGCCACGCCCGCAGAGTTGCAACTCTCCTACAACATGCTCGAGGAGCAGACGAAAATCGATTACGTGGAACTCGACGCGGCCGATCACAAGGACACCTCGACGGTCACCGACGAGGAAGCCAAGAGCTATTATGAGGCGAACCAGGAAAAGTTTCGCACGCCAGCCACGGTGAAGGTGCGGTACGTTTACTTCACGGTTTCCGATGCCAGGAAATCCGTTACGATCGGGGACGACGACATCAGCGAATATTACGAGCGTAACAAGAGCCGGTACGTCGACGACTCCGGCCAACCCAAACCATTGGCGGCCGTAAAAGAGGAACTGAAAAAAGACCTGCTTGACCTGCGCGCCGAGCGGCTCGCCGGCGACCGCGCCACCGCGTTCTCCGTCAAGCTCGTGCCGCAACCCGGTGGCTCGACGCCCGACTTTGGCAAGATTGCCGCCGACGCGGGCCTCACAGTCAAGGAGACGGATTTCTTTGATTTGCGCGGCACGGTCAACGGAGTCGATGCGGGCCCGGAATTCAACCAGGCGGCATTCGTGCTGGGTCCGGACCTGCCCTTTAGCGATCCCGTGCGCGGCAAAGATGGTTACTATGTGCTGGACTATGTCGCCAGCAAAGCCAGTGGAATCCCCCCGTTTGAAGAGGTCAAGGCGCAGGTCGTTGACCGCATCCGGCAACAGCGCGCTTACGATGCCACGGTGAAGCAGGGGCGTGAACTCGACGCCAAGATCAAGGAGGCGGTCGCCGCAGGCAAGAGTTTCGCTGATGCGTGCGCGCCCTACGGGCTTGCGGTAAAGAGCACCGAAGAGTTCACGTTCGTCGGGGGGGCGACCAACTTCCCGTACGCCAGCAGTATCAAGGAAATCGCCCTCGGGATGGCCACAAACGCAGTCAGTGATTTTCTCGCGACACCCAAGGGCGGGATTTTCTTCCACCTGAAACAACGCGTGGCCCCGAAGCCGCTCGAGGGTGCCTCGCCGGCCAGGAGAATGTTGGAGGCGCAGTTGGTGCAGCAGAGTCGCGAGGCGCTGTTCGAGGATTGGGCCGACTCCGTGATGCGGGCGGAACAAGTCGACTACAAACGGCGGGTGCCCCCACCGGAGCAACGCTCGCCGACGGGAGAAGCCGAGCCAGCCGAGGCGCCAGCCCCGGCTCCCGCAAGCTGACCAGCCCCGAGTTGGGTCGTTACCGTCCCGTTTGGCACGCCCTGACGAAGTCCCGAAACAGCTTCAGGAATTCAGGAGCTCTTTTCACCAGCCGCTCCGGGTGGAATTGCACCGCACAGCAAAACCGCGCATCGGACTTTTCGATCGCCTCGATGATGCCGTCCGGCGCGCGGGCGACGATTTCAAAGCCGCGCGCAACGCGGTCCACCGCTTGATGATGGCTGGTGTTCACTCGGTCAAACCCATCCATTGCTTTCTTCAACCTGCTACTGCGGGTCCACTCGATCCGGTGGGCGAGCGCATCGGGTTTCGGGTTGCTATGCCCGTCAATGTGCGGGATGAGCGTGCCACCGAAGGCGACGTTCATCACCTGAATCCCGCGGCAGATTCCGAAAACAGGTTGATCGCGCGCGGCGAGTTTGCGCAACACATACATTTCCATTTCGTCACGCGTTTTGTCCGCGCCGCTGATCCTCTTCCGCAGGGCTGACGGCATACCGGGCGCGTAACGTCTTGCCTCGACGTCCCCCCCCCCGGTCAGCAACCAGCCGTAGCAGGCGCCGATGTAGTAGTCGAGCACCCGACGGTCGCGTGTGAGGGGGACGATGAGCGGCACGCCTCCGGCCAACTCGATCGCCTGCGAGTAGGAGACGCCGCAAAACGCGCCGCGTCCATCAATCCGCGACGGCAACGTGACGGCTTCGGGAGTGATGGCAATGACAGGCTTCATATTCCGGGTTGTCGGTTGCGCCACCAATAAACCAAAGCGACACCAATAATCAATCCGATCACGTACCCGTACGGCAACCCGACGGCCATCAGACCCACGAGTATCGCAATGAGCAGGTCCGTCTTCGAGTCGGCGATGTCCCGCACCAGTAGCAGCATTGCCAGACCTTCAAACGCCAGCATGACACCGAGGATCGGCTTCGGGAAAACCTGGATCACCTGGGCGAAGCTGCCGCTGAAGAACAACCCCAGCGCCAAGTACAGGCATCCATAAATGATGACGGAGCCGCCGGTGCGCGCCCCAAATGTATAATGGCCCGCCATTCCGCCCGACCCGTGACACGTGGGGATTCCGCCGAACCACGGATTGACCAGGTTCATCAGCGAGTACGTAAAGCCGATCGTACGAATGGACAGCCGCCGTTCGGGAAAGTAATCCTCCGCCAGTTGCCGCGTCGCCAGAATCGAGTTTCCCAGCGACAAGGGAATCTGCGGCACGGCCAACACGATCAGACCCGTCAACACATCCTGCCGTGACAACGCGTGCAGGTGCGGCAGACAAAAACCAGCGCCGTGCCGCAGGACGCCGAAGTCGATCTTGAAAATGAATGCGTAGACGACGCCGAGCGCGATCACAAACAGCGCCGCCGGGAACCGCCGGTTGCCCATCAATACGATCGTGATCACAAACCCGGTTGCCGCCAGAACGTAACCCGCCGTGCCGTCCGCCTGGACGTAATCTTTGACCGCCAGCATCGCGAGCTGCAGGCCGAGGCCGAATTGGATGCCGCGCACCACGGTCTTCGGCACGACTCGCGCCAGCCATTCGATCAAGCCCGTCACCGTGAACACCAGCATGATCACGCCAATCGCCAGCCCGCCGCCGAACAGCACGGGCCCGCTCAGCTTCTGCGCGATCACCAGCGCCGCCATGGCCTTCAGCGGCTGCACCGGCATCGGAATGCCATACCGCAGCCCGGTAAAGATTTGCATCGCGCCGAACATGACCAGCGCGCTCGCGCCATCGAGTCCTGCCACGAGGATCATCCCCACGATTAGCGGCAAATCGGTCCCGATGTCGCCAAACGCCCCGGCGAGTTCATTGCGGTCGAAGCGAATCCAGCCCTTGCGCACGGGGCCGGAGTATAACATGACCGGCGATTCGTTCACGCGCGGACATCGCTGGCTATCGCGAAACCGGCCAAACTGTCAGTAGACACGGTCGCAAAAGGGGTGTGCACCGTCGCGTCCGGTTAGAATGGGACCCTGCCCGACAGGATTAAATTGTTACGCACCAGAGGATCGCTGGTTACGGCAATTTGGTAACCCGCGCCGACGGTCAGTGCCGCGCGCTCCCAAATGGGAAATCGTCCCAGTACCACTCCGGGCGTTAGCAGCAGCTGGTTCTTGTAGGCGTGCTCGCCGTTTGGATAGTACGTGTAGTTGGTTTCCAGCTCCGGCCAGATGACCTTTAACAGACGATACTGGAACGTGGTATTGAGCGATACGGGGGTTCCCGCTTCATTGGCCACAACACCGTTATCGGGTATGGAGACGCCCGCTGTGCTTTGAATATCGAAGTCGCCCCACCCTTTGCCAAAGGCGATGGTTGGGGTCCACGCGTAGTGATGCGACGTGAACGTCTCGTCTCCCCAGGGCGCCGAGAGACCCAGGAACGTCGTCAGAATGTAGTTGCCGTTTTCTTCGTTCGCCGACAGCCAGCGGTACTTAAGCAGAAAGGTCTGGTCCGCCCATCCGTGCTTGTTGGGCGATACATCCTCCGTCTCCCACGACGGCAACGCGACGATCACTTCGACGTGTTCCGCGGGGATCAATTCCAGTCCTTTGCCGGTACCGAAAACATCGAGGATGTGCCCATTCGAAAGCTCCTCTCGGTAGACGTCATAGCGGACTTCTTCTTCCAGCCGTGGAGTGACGGTCACCAACGGCGTAATCCAATGCGGCTGCTCCGCTTGCGTCGCCGATACCCGTTGAAACCAGTTCTTGAAATAATCCGCCACCGGACCCGAACTCGAAGACCTGTCAGGCAAAGGAGGAGTTGTGTCCTCCGCGAGGCACGGTGCAAGTGCCAGCACCGCCAGCAGCGCCGTCAGCGACGCCGTTCGCGCAACTCTAGGACTCGCGAATGCGACAACCTCAGCGGCGCGGTTTCCGTCGTTCTCTGAGCCGGGTGATCGGCGTGAAGATGAGTTTCTCTTCCGGGTGTGAATCCAGCGCGAGCCTGTCATGTGGTTCATGCGCACCAGCGTGTACATCCACCGATATATTCTGTCAAGTATATCGTCACCAAATACACAACGAGAATCTTCGCACCAAACGGGTCGGGTGTGCGGGCTGCTACCGCAGGTGGCGCGACAATTCCTTCTGCAGGGTACGCGAGGCATGCAAACTCTGCGTCTCGATCCGTCGATAAAGCGCGACCGCCACCTTGCCCGTGTCCGTTACCGTGGCTCGGCCGCCGTCGGCGCCACCGCGCTGCGTGACCACCAGCGGCTTTTTAAAGCAGTGGTTCATCGTCCGGACCAGCGTCCACGCCCGCATGTAGGACATGTCCATCGCGGCGGCGGCCTTGCGAAGGCTGCCGGTGCGCGCGATGTGTTCCAGCAACTCCACCTTGCCGGGCCCCAGCGCGATATCACGGCCCCGCACGATGCGGATACGTGGAAGAATGTGAACCGACGGCATGGGGTAGTAATACCAGATTCAGTGGTCCATGATCAACACGGCGGCACCGCGAATTTCGCCGCGCTTAAGCGCCAGCAGCGCGCGGTTGGCGTCCTTTAGCGGAAAGGTCTGCACTTCCGTTCGCAGGGGAATTTGTCCGGCCAGTTGCATCAATTGCCGGGCGTCGTCGCGGGTCGCGTTGGCAACCGATCGCACGATGCGCTCGTGATAGAGCCGTTCGTACTTCAGCTCGGGGATCGGTGTCATGTAAATGCCAGCCAACGCCAGCGTGCCGCCCTTGCGAAGCGCGCGGAGCGCCTCGGGCACGAGCGAGCCGGCCGGCGCGAACATCACGGCGGCGTGGAGGGTGGCATCGGGAACGTCTTCCGCGCGTCCCACCCAGGCTGCGCCGAGTTCTTTTGCCAGACGCTGGTGCTCCGCGCCGCGCGTGGCGACGAACACCTCGCATCCCCAGCGCGCGGCGATTTGGACCGCCAGGTGCGCGGAAGCGCCGAACCCGTACAGGCCGAGGGTTTGCTGTGGTCGCACATTGCTCAGCCGCAATGCGCGGTAGCCGATGATCCCGGCGCACAGCAGCGGCGCGGCATGAGCGTCGTCGAAGCCGTCGGGGATCCCCACCGTGAACTGCGCAAGCGCGACCGCATATTCGGCGTAACCGCCATTGACATGAAACCCGGTGAACTGCGCCTGCTCGCACAGGTTCTCACGGTCACTCCGGCAAAACTCACATTCGCCGCAGGCATGATGCAGCCACGGCACACCCACGCGGTCGCCGACACGAAAGTTGCGCACGGTTGCGCCGGCCTGTTCCACCACGCCCACAATCTGGTGGCCGGGCACAATCGGCAGGGTGGCGGAAATCTCGCCCTCGACAGTATGCAGATCGGTGTGGCACACGCCGCACACGTGGACGCGTATCAGCAGCTCATTTTCGCCGGGTGACGGCACCGGCAGATCGGTCCATTCGAGCGGCGACTGCTCAACGGGACAAGGGCGACGAAGAAGCTGCGCTTTCATCTCCAGCCATTCCGCCCGATGGACGATTCAGTCACCAGAATCGCTTTCATGTCACTACCTCCATCGAGGCCGGCACTGTACCAATTCCGCGTTGCTATTGCCAGCCCGCCCCGAGCCGTGTCATTTGCCCCGGACGAGCAGCACCGGCACGTCGCTCTTCCGCAGCACGTGGGACGTGGTCGAGCCGAGGATGAATTCGCGGATGCGCGTATGACCGTACGCGCCCATGACGATGAGGTCGGCGCCGATGGATTCCTTCAATTCGAGAATCTTGGTTTCGGGATCGCCGTGGAGGGTCTCAACGTTGGCGGTGACGCCGGCTTCAACTGCCTGCTCCTTCGCCTTGTGCAGGGCTTGGGAAGCGGCGTCTTCGGCGCCCAGAGCGGCGACGGTCGTGATGGTGACTTTCGCGCCGAGCGCGGGGGCGAGCGCGATGCCCGCACGCAACGCTTTGCTGGATTCCTCGCTGCCGTCGTAGGCGATGAGGATATGCCGGACCTGGCGGAACTTGTCGGGCGTGACCAGGCAGGGTTTGACCGAAGCGCGCACGATGTGTTCGACGCTGGAGCCCAGAGCTCCCGCCAGCCACGTGGCGTGTTCACCCCGTTGGCCGAGCACGACCATGTCCGCCTTCGCTTCCTGTTCCAAAATGATTGGCGCGAGACTGCCGGTTTCGTAGCTGGTTTCGCAGGCTACTCCGCTATCGCGACAGCGTTTCTCGACCGCCGCGAGGACGGTGGCGGCTTTTTCGCGCTGGATTCGCTGGAGTTGTGGCAACAGCGCGGCGTAGGGCTGGGCCCCGATTGCGCCCGAAAAATCCGCGATCCACGGGCCTTCAAGAAGGCGAACGTCGATGACGTAGAGCGCACGCAGGCGCGCGTTGAGCCGTTTGCCAAACCAAATCGCGTAATCGGCAGCGCCATCGGCTGCGGGCGAGCCGTCCGTGCAGAGCAGGATGTTCTGATACATGGTCGCTTCCTTTCGTGCCTTCCAACAGACGATTTAAGCATACACCCAAGGAGCTGGCTACGCCAAACCGCGGCGTTGACAAGGCGCCGATTTGCCTGTAATGCTTTTGGGTGCGGGCGCTTAGCTCAGTTGGCCAGAGCACCTCGTTTACACCGAGGGGGTCAAAGGTTCAAGTCCTTTAGCGCCCACCAGCCGCCGCGCGGAGATCGAGGCTATACTTGGCCTGCCAGTTTTCGTGCGTCAATTGTAGGCTGAGACCCGTGCGAGGGCTGATCGAGCATCGAGCGCGGGGGTGTAGCTCAACTGGTTCAGAGCGCTGCCCTGTCACGGCAGAGGTTGCGGGTTCGAGCCCCGTCACTCCCGCCAACTCCCGTTTGCGACACCTAGCGACACTTCGTGCCAAATCGTGCCAAAGTCACTGGCCGGAAGGAGGTTGTGAGTTCAAAACCCGCCTTCCGCCGGTCTCTCGCACTGACAGTTAATGACAGATCGTGCCACTTCCCGCCTATTTCTTGTGACCCTATTTGTAGGCCTAGATTCGACGGGCATCATATGAGTGGAACGACAGCGATCGATCACGAAGGAGGAGGTTGTGGGCTGAGGTAGCTCGGCAACGCGTTGACTGCCTCGACAAGCGGTAACAGTCTCGCATCGAGGTGTGTTCCCATGGTCTGGCGCATATCGCTATGGCGCATCCACTCCATCGCGACTCGTGGCAACACTCCGTTCAATTGCAGGTGCGTGTCAAAGGTCTTCAGTAGCGGTGGTGGCAATCAACCGCGTGTGCGCCTACAAGCTACGCCGGTGAGCCTTCGATTCCCCCGCCGATGCACTGTATGCGGCTGACAGGGTACACCTAACGTATGCGGCTCAGGGATACACACCTGACCGTCAGGACCCTTGCCGCCACGAAAGCAAGGATTTTATAGGCTTGACGGATGTCAGGCTATAGGCGCAGAATCCACCGGTTTGCCCAGTGTGGCATCGGGTCGCGCAGGAATAGCTAGATGGGGTTAAGAGCAGCAGGTGGTGTGAGCCGTTCGCGCCACGTTCGCACGACAAGCTGTGAGTTATGCCCTCTCACCCCCCACATCGATTTCCCTCGAGATGATGGAACAACCGTCCCGCTTGCCATTGGTGGTGTAGGCGTTTGCCTGCCTGCGGTCGCCCCACAATCCAACCACTCCGTTGCATCGGATGCCTTTCGCAGGCCAGGAGACATTATGAAACCGGTCACAAGAAATCCTTTCGCTGGCGGTGGCGTTGGCCGCTGCGGCGCTCAATCTACCGTATGCGGTTGGAAGAGGGTGAGAAAAATGAAGAGAATATTCTGTCTGGTAACGGTGCTGGCGGCGTCGGCGTTGGGAACGAGCGCGTTCGCGGCTGCATTCACGGCAGGCGACATCGTCGTTTTCCGCGTCGGTGATGGGACGCAACCCCTGACAAATATCGGCAATACCGTCTTTCTGGATGAGTACAGAACGAGTGATATAGCGTTCTATTCTGGCTCCTCTTCAAATCCCACCCCGGTCCAATCGATTCAGATGCCCACCAACTGGGTCGGTGCCCAGGCCCCGCTGATTGCCGAGGGTGGCTCCGGCGAGGGCCTGATGACCCTCTCCAAGGACGGACGGTACCTTGTCTTGGCCGGGTTCGGGGCGACACTCTCAGGTGGGGCCTCGCCAACGTACCAGATTACAAACGGGCCTCTGGCCAGTGCTACCTGCACGGGCCTTTTCAATCAAGTGGCTCGTGTGGTGGGATTGGTGGACGGTTTCGGCCACATCTACACGACAACGGTTCAGACAAACCGCAACGAAGAAGGCGACGACATCCGCTCTGCGGCGAGCCTCGATGGCACCAACATCTGGGTGGGGGGCTACGTCACCCTCCTCAAGTATATGACGCGGGGATCGATGCTGTCGACGGAGGTCTGCGATGACATCTCACTGATCCCCGTCCACGCAGTGAACATCTACAGCAATACACTCTACGCTGACAGGCCCACCGGGCTCGACGGTGCGACGAACACGCAGGCTGCCGTGAACCCGTTTGGCGGCTCTTTGCCGACTTCCTATGTTGCCCCGAATTTTGTCAGCCTTCCCGGGGTGGGTCCGGACGAAGCATACGGCTTCGCGATGTTCAATCTTAACGGGGGACCCGGTGTCGACACACTCTACCTTGCTGACACCCAGGCCAACCTTCCTGGTGGGCCTCCCTACTCTGGCGGCGTTTTGAAATACTGCTACATAGGCGGCACCTGGGTTAGCGAGGGGGGGATTGGGGCGCAGGGGGCATTCGGGGTGACGGGAGTGCAGAACGGGACGAATGTCACTTTGTACATTACGGCTGAAGATAACACGCTGTACACATACACGGATACGACCGGGTTCGGTAACTATGTCTACGTCGCTGCGTCCTCCGAATTTCTCATTCCCCCTGGAGTTGCGAATGCAGCCCTGATTAATCTCGGCGGCATTGCGGTTGTCCCGCAGGGAGGCGACTCGGGCACGATAACTGGTCCGGGAGCGCTCTCGATCGGCCCGCCATACGGCGCCTATTTCTCCGGTCCCGCCGGCGGTCCGTTCACCCCGTCGAACTTCGTCTACTCGGTGGCCAACCTGGGTACGACCACCACGAATTTTTACGTGTCGTTTTCAGCAAATAGCGGAGGCAATTGGTTGACGGCGACCCCTTCGAGCGGCACGCTGGCTGCCGGAGCCAGAATGAATGTCTCCGTGGCCCCCAACGCGACCGCCATGGGGGACGCCAGTGGATACACTTATACTGGTAATTTGATCTGGCACTACGGGAACGTAGGCGGCCAATCATTTGGCACAAACACAGCCACGCTGGTTGACCTCGGGTTGTTCGTTACGCCAACAACCAACTTTATTTCGGTCGGTAAGCCCGGCGGACCGTTTACGCCGTCCAGCGCCGTCTACACACTATACAACGCGACCGCCGGGGCACTGAGCTGGAGCGCGTTCACGTCAAACACTTGGACCAGTCTCAGCGCCACCAGCGGTAGCCTGGCTGGTAACGCGAGCACAAACATCACGGTCTCGATCAATGCCAACGCCAATAGCTTGGTTAATATCGGTACCTATGACGACTACCTCGTGTTCTCCAACGTCAGCGCCAGCACTGCGCTCCCCGCCCAGCCCGAGATCCTCCTCCAGGTCGGATTTGGCATCTTCGATGACTTCAGCACGTTTGTGCCGGGCAACGTTGTCGGTCAAAACAATTGGGATGGGAGTCTTACGGCTACCAACCCGGTTCAAATCACCAACGGCTTGTACACGGTGCCGGGTGGCTGCCCGGGTGGTTCGGCGCAGCAACCATATAAGTACGTCTCTGCCCAACCGCTTACGAACCCTGTAGCGTACGCCATTATGGGTATGTCAGTTACCATCACCAACGGCAGCCCCAGCCCGAACTACATCTTCGGTTTTGGCACCTCGTTTTTGACCTGGGACGACGCCGGCATACTGGACGTCGGCGACGGTCTGCATTACGTGTGGACCAGCGAGCTCAATGCGTATCAAACCGGCGGCGGGGCAGTCGGCACCAACGAATACTCCTACGGCACACCGTATCAAGTGTTCCTCGTGGCTGACTTTGTTAATTCCAACTCGTGGGTGTTCGTCAACCCGGGAACCAATGACTTCGCCACGATGATGAGTCAGATCCCGGCTGTGCAAAGCATCGGGTACGGTTGTAATTATTGCCCCGGTGCGAGCCCGGAGGGTTGGAAAAGCGTGACCCTCGGCCAGTATAGTCAATGCTCCAACAAAGTAGAGGCAGGCTACATGATATCGAGAGTGGCCGCTTCCACGAACTATGCGGATGTGTACAACTTTCTTACCCAGGTTCCAAACAGTTGGATCAACGTTAGCAGCGGCAAATGGGAGATAGCAGGAAATTGGTCGGCGGGCGTCGCGCCCTCCATCACCGATCTGGCCGACGTCATCGCCAACGCCTCCAACAAGACCGTGACCATTGACGCCACCACCGCGCTCAGCAACACTGTCAATGGATGCATGATCATCAGCAACCTGACCGTGTCCGCCCCGCTTGGGGCGACCAACATGCTGTTCCTGAACAATGCGGGCACGGCAACACCATTGTCCATCCTCGATGCTCTTACAATCGGCACCAACGGGACGGTGGTGGTGGGGAACCAGTCCGTGGTGCAAGCCTTCAGCAATCTCCTTGTCGGTGTAGGGGGCGGAACCGGCGCGTTGACCATCACCCCCAGCGGCACGGTGACTGTGACCAACGCATCAGCCAACGCGGTGCTCGAGGTGCGGAGTGGGACACTCTCCCTCGACGGCGGTACGGTGACGGTGAACCAACTTGTTTTGACCAACGGTGCCAACAGTCAGTTCGCCTTTCCCGCTGGCGCGCTCAGCAGCGGCGGCACGTTCGTGACCAACAACCAGGTCTTTGTTGTCGGCGATGGCACCGACGCGGCCACGTATCATTTGCTCGGGGGTGTGCACAATTTCGCCAACAACCTGGAGATTCGCAACAACGCATCCCTCACCGGCTGCGGCACGATCAACGGCAATGTGCTGGTGGATGCCGGCGGCACCGTACAGGCCAACTGCGGCAGCACGCTGGACTTCAACGGCACGGTCACCAACAACAGCAGCGTGGTCGCCCTCAATGGGACGACCGTCAACTTCTACGGCCCGGTGGTCAACAATGGCACCATTGACGGCACAAGCGGTGGCGTTCATTTCTATTCGACTCTCCGGAACAACGGCGTGGTGATGGGTGTCACCAATAGTTGGATCGACGGGAGCGCCAAATGGGAGACGGCCACCAACTGGTGGCTCGGCACGGCGCCATCCAGCAGCGACGCCGCCGACCTCATCACCAACGCGGGCAACAACACCGTCACCATCGACGCCACCACGGCAGGCAGTTTCCCCGGCACGATGACCATCAGGAACCTGACCGTGTCCGCCCCCGGGGTTGCAACCAACATGTTATTCTTGAACAACGTCGGCACGAACACGCCGCTACGAGTTTTGGGTGTGCTCACGTTGGGAACCAATGGAGCGATGGTTGTAAACAACTCGGCGGCGCAATCGACCAATTCCGTCAGCATCGGTAGCGCGAGCAGCAGCCTGACCGTCACGAACGGCGGCAGCTTGGTCGTCACCAATGGCAACCGCACGGGCAGCGTCGTGGTCAACGGCGGCTCGCTCATTCTCGGCACGGGCACGTTCAAGACCGATAATCTTATCGTCACCAACGGCGGCACGGTCCAGAACACCCAGACGAACCAGGTGGACAACGAGTCCGCGACCGTCGACGGTGGTTCGCTCGTCGCCACCAACGCGCCCACGACCATCGGCAGCGTCAGCAACAGCGTCGCCAGCCTGTCCGTTTCCTCCAATGCCACGGTACTGACCAGCCTGACCACCCTCGCCGCAGGAACCAACGCGACGGCGTCATTGACCGTGCAAAACACCGCCACGATGCAGGTCTTAAGTAACCTCACCGCCGGGTCCGGCGTTGGGGCGACAGCGACCGTCTCCATTGTTGGCGGACAACTGACTGCCACCAACGGGGTGATCGGCATCGGCAACGACGGCACGGCCACCAATGGGTTCGGTGTGGGGACCATGACCGTCTCCAACGGGACAGTTCTGGCCAACCGGATCCTCCTGGGCAGCAGCGCCGGGGGCCAAGGGCAATTGACCGTCCAATCCAACGGGTTGGTGAGCCTGGTCGGAACCGGCGCCTTCGTCGCGTGCAACGATCTGATCTGTGACGGCGGAACCCTGGAGATCGGTAACGGCGTGATCTACTGCGGCTACCAGCAGCCCGGCGCCATGACCATGTCCAGTGGCGCGGCCAGCTGCGAGCTCCTCGAAGTCGGCGTCAATTCCCAAGGGACCCTGACAGTGCTGTCCGGCCAGATGACGATCTCGTCGACGTTGGACATTGGTTCCACTGCAGCCGGCTCGGTCTGGATGAGCGGCGGGCAGTTGACGGCGAACGGCAACACCACGACTATCGGTGACCAGGAGGCGGGGCAATTCAATCTGTCCGGCGGTACGGTGCAGGTCTCGACGCTCGTGGTTGGCACGTCCGGCGCACCGGGAGGCGTCGGCACATTGACGGTGGCAGGCGGTGCCCTGACGGCGAACGCGGGTCTGATCGTGGGCACGGGCACGGTCTGGGTCAGCAACAGCGGGCAACTGCTGGTCCCCAGCAGCCTGGTCATCGGCAGCAACGGCATCGGTCAGTTGACGATTTCCAGCGGTTTGGTGCAGGCCAACAGCCTGGTATTGACCAACGGCGCGCAGAGTCAGATTGCGCTGGTGGGGGGCGTGCTCAACAGCGGCGGCACGGTGGTGACCAACGGCCAGAACTTCCTCGTTGGCAACGGCAGTAGCGCCGCCACGTTCGCCATGGGCGGCGGCACGCACTGGTTTGGCAATGGCCTGGAGATTGCCAACAAGGCCACCCTGACTGGCTGCGGCGTGATCAATGGGGCCGTCACCGTCGATGCTGGCGCTCATGCGGTCGCAACCTGCGGCGCGCTCACATTCAGCAACAACGTGACCATTAACGGTAATGGGGTTGTCCGGGTGTCGAACGGAAGCGTGGTGAATTTCGCCGGCCCCGTGGTCAACAACGGGGCGATCGACGCGTTGAACGGCCCGGTAAACTTCAGTTCACCGCCTACGGGCACCGGCTATGTCCTGACCAGCGGCTGTGTCCCGGTCATCACAGCAATCCAACGGGTTGGCCCCGATATCCACATCAGTTTCACCACCAGCAACGGGGTGCCCTACGCTGTCAGCTACAAGACCGACATGGTCACGGGCACATGGACACCGCTGACCAATGTCACCGGCACGGGTGGCACCAATACCGTCGTCGACTCCGGCGCCACGCTCCAGCCCCAGCGCTTCTACCAGGTCAATCTGGTTGTGCCACTATAGGTGCAGCAGGTTTCGGTTTTACGACTCGACGAGATGATCGCGCTTCCCTTTAACGCGTCGGGACAAGTTCAAACCGCTCGTGCAAGTCTAGTGGCTTGTCTCTTGACCCACTGCAAAAGCGTGGACTGCCGCGGCAATTCGTTTCCTGACCCGGTCCGCCACGATTCTGTCGGGGAGGCTCAAGATGGCGACTGGCTGGCAAAGGGCGTCAGGAAAGATTGGGCAGGCGGAGGTCAGGTTGCCTCCGTCGTACGAGCAAGTTCCCAAAGCCATTGAGTTGGCCTGCCCCAGGCCAAAGCGAACGTCATTACCTTGACCGATTTTCGCAGCCATTCAAGGCGCTACCGCCACCGGCCCTGAGCCCTCTCAAAGGTCAAAACACTCACCGTCTCGCGCGATGGGGAATCGAACCCTCGCGCGGTTCTTCAGAAGATCGGCGCCGACGTGGGTGAGCACGATCCGCTTCGCGCCAATCTCGGCCCGATGCTCCCGAAGTCTGGTGTAACTCAAATGCACCGGAGTCCGCAGATCGAAATCGGTGCATTCGCACAGGAACAGGTTGGCGCCCTGCGACATCGCCGGGATGGAATCGCACCAGGTCGTGTCCCCGCTGACGGCCAGAACCTTGCCATGGTGTTCGAGGCGATATCCCAGACACGGTTCACGGTCGATGTGCTTCATGGCATAGGCGCAAATCCGCATCCCGCCAATGGCAATCGTACGGCCGGGTCGGATCGTCCGGTAAACGACCGGAAAACGGCGGCGTCCTCGTGTCACCTCCGCGAACATCGCGTTTGTCAAGGTCTCCAGCCTCGATGGACACAGCCCGGAGCCCACCACCACCAACGGTCGCCTTCGGTGCGAGCGGTATTGGTAATCCAGCAGCAACATCGGCACGCCGCCGACGTGGTCGCCGTGCAGATGCGTGACCAGAATGACGTCGATGTCTTCCGGCCGGATTCGGGACCGGTGTAGCGCCTGCAGGATGCAGGGACCGCAATCCACCAGCGCGGTGACGTTGCCAGAACGCACCACGACGGCAGACTGAAATCTGCCGGCCGCGCCGAACGCATCGCCAGTCCCCAAAGTGATCACGCGCATGGGCTTCGTGAGACAACTGTTATTCGAGTTACAGCACGCGTGTCAATAGGCGCGTTCGTGTCCGCCAAACATGGCGTGGCCGACTGCGTTCTTTGCTAGCCGCCGAAAACCTTTCAAGGGGCAACGACGACAGTTTGCGCAACCCCTCTCCGTCCCCACCACCTTCGTTAACCATACCCCCGAGCAATTTGACTTGCATTACGCTCTGGTAGGCGTAATTTTGCCTCGGGGAAGCCCGAATCGTGGCTATACGATTATGAACGGCAGTGCCTTGCGCTATTCGCTTGTTCTGATTGGCGTCTGCTCGCAACTTGCGCGTTGCGCTCCCTGCCTCGCACAACCTACAGGACATGTCGTTCTGGATGGAACATTGGGCACGAGCGGCCCTCTGTCCGGGCCCAACTACAACATTACCTCCGATCTTGGCAAGATTTTCGGCAAGAATCTTTTTCAAAGCTTCAGTCAGTTTGATTTGGTCAGCGGTGAAGTGGCTACTTTTTCCGGGCCGGCGACCATCCATAACATTTTGGCCAGAGTCACGGGCGGCAGCGCTTCATCGATTGATGGGACCATTCAATCGAGCATACAGGGTGCGAACCTGTTTTTTATCAATCCGTTCGGGGTGCTGTTTGGACCGCATGCCCAAGTGAATGTTAGCGGGTCATTCGCCGTGACGTCCGCCAGTTACGTCAAGCTGGCCGATGGCGGAAGATTTGATGCAGCGAATCCCGCCAACGATGTTTTGACGGCTGCTCCGGTCAGCGCTTTTGGGTTTCTGGGCAGCACGCCGGGGAACATCTCCTTTCAGCAAAGTTCGCTGGCCGTCCCGGCAGGGCAAAGTTTCTCGGTTATCGGTGGCAACATCTCTCTGAGCGGGGCTACCATCCAAGCGCCCGGCGGGCGAATCAACCTCATTAGTGTCAATTCACCGGGAGAGCTTGCATTGGATGTGACGGATTTAAGTGCGCTTCCGAATACATCCGTTTTCAGCAGCTTGGGACAGATCACCGTTCAAGATGCCAACTTCGTTCAAAGTACCGTCGATGCCAGCGGTACGGCCGGGGGACAGGTGGTGGTTCGCGGCGGATCGTTGATGGTGCAGAATTCCGTCATCGAGGCGAACACCTTGGGGGGAACCGACGGGAAGGGCATCAATATCGACGTAACCGGTGGTTTAACCGTGGACGGAGGGGTGATCAGCACAGACACCTCCGGATCTGGAAATGGAGGACCTCTCAACGTCACTGCGAATTCGATTACGCTGAACGCCGAAGGTAATAGCGTATCGGGGATTCTTTCCGATTCGGAAGCAACCGGGACTGGTAACGGTGGAGACATCAGCGTCACGAGCCCAACTCTCAGCATTTTGAACGGGGCGCGAATCTCGGCGGCGACCGGTGGTTCGGGCAACGGCGGCAACGTGACGGTCAACGCCAACTCCATCGACATGGACGCGCAAAGTGCCCAAGGATTCGGCTCCGCTGCGACCGGCATCTTCGTCAGCAGCTTGAATAACCCTGGTGGCAGTGCCGGCAGTATTGTCATTCGATCGGTGAGCGGAGCACTTAGCCTGCAGATCGTAAGAGGCGCTCAGATCGCTGCCGAGACGGACGGAAGCGGGGCCGGCGGTAGCATCAATATCATTGCCGACTCCATGCAACTGGATGGCGAGACCTCGTCCCAGTTCACCGGAATCGATGCGATGACGTTTGGCTCAGGTCAGGGCGGTGACATCCAGATCCAGGCTCGGGCGCTGACCTTGGCGAATGGATCGCAAATCAGTGCCGCCACATTCGGCAACGGGGGCGGCGGCGACATCATGGTGAACGCCGCTACGATCGCCATCCAAACTTCTTCGTCGGTCAATTCGCAAACTTTTGGGTTGGGTGCGGGTGGAAATATCAATCTTACGGCGACGACCTCTCTCCTGCTGGACGGCCGACAGGCAAATGGGGCGCCCGGTTTGGCCGAGATCGCGGCCAGCAATCCCTTCGGCGTGGAAGGGGATGCCCCGGCAGGAAATATCAACATCACGACACCCGTGTTGGAGGTGTTGAACGGAGCGGACATCTCGGCTTCGGTCCTTGGCGCCAGTGCCGGGGGCAACATCACAATCAATACCGGGGCGTTGACCCTTGATAATCGTGCTTTGATCACTTGCTCGAGCCAGAGTGGACAGGCAGGTGGAATCGCCATGACCGCCGCGCAGACGATTCAACTCTCGGGTGCAAGCGTCATCAGCGTATCTTCTGCTGACAACAACGCCGGGGACATCAAGGCGGTGTCCGGTGGGGACATCCGTTTGACCGACAGCCAAATCACCGCCCAAGCATCTCAAGATGGCGGGAACATCACCCTGACCGCTCCGTCAACGGTCTACTTGCTTAACAGCAAACTGGATGCATCCGCGGGCAGTCAGGGCGGCAACGTTGTGGTTGACCCGCAGTCTGTTGTCCTGAAGAACAGCACTATTAGCAGCAGCGCCGGGAGTGGAAATGGCGGGGACATCACCCTTGAGCCGGCCGGTTCGGTTTATCTTTTAGACGGCACATTGAACGCTCAATCCGCGAGTGGAAATGGCGGCGACATTCTGGTTGCTGGTCCGAAGGGGAACACGGGAACGGGGACAGCCGGCGCCCCGCTGGTGACCTTGAATCAAGCGGATGTCATCGCCAATGCCCCGAAGGGCCAGGGAGGGAACATCACCTTCGTCTCGAAAGGCTTCCTGCAGTCAGGAGGCCTCATTGATGCATCGGGGGCGAAGAATGGCACTGTCGAGATTCGATCGCCGAATGTTGATTTGACCGGCATCGTGGTTCCACTACCCGCGTCGCTTCTGGATGCCCAGTCGCAACTTCAGCCGTACTGCGGGCTGAAGCTGGCCGGCGCTGTTAGCAGTTTTCTCGTGGTCGGCAGGGGTGGTGTGCCGCTGCAACCGTCCGGCGTTTTGCCAAGCTTGGGACTACCGCCCGCTGATGGGGGAATACGGTAGAAAGATTCTGGCCGCGGTTGTGACGACGCACTGTTGTTTACCAGAAACTTAGTGATGACCATGCGTACTCTCAGGCCAAGTTCGGGCTTCCGGACCTGGCATCTTTTTTTGTGGCGGGTGTATGTCTGTGTCACAAGCCTCACTGTCGTCACCCTCTTTACAGGCATATGCCTCGGGGGCGCCCCAGGACGGGAAGACGACACGGACATGGGTCGGAAGGAGACCTCAGCGGGATTGGCGGCCTTTGAGCAAGGGGCGTTCGATCACGCGATCCCACACTGGGAAAGAGCCGTGCAATTCTATCGTGCGCAACACGACAGCCCGCACCTAATCGACGCCCAGATCCGTCTGGCAGCCGCTTACGAGAACATCGGCCAATTCAGTGACACCATTCGGCTACTTAGTGAGGCCGTGACTCTGGCCAATGCTGCCAATGATCGGCAGCGAATCATTCTGGCCAAGCGAGACCTTGGCGAAGCTTATTCCTACGCGCGGCGGCCGGATTTCGCCGACGCCAATCTTCATGAAGCTCTGGTTCTGGCCCTTGCGGATCAGGACCAGGAGGCTGCGGCTGCCATTTATAACAGCTTGGGCAATCTACTCGCGTCCCAGGACAGGCCCGCCGACGCGCTTGAGGCATATTTGGAAAGTGCATCGTCAGCCCGCCAAGCACACGACCGGTTGCTGGCCGCCAAAGCGCTCAGTAATGCCGCGTCCACCGCGATGGGCGGGCCGGTCGCGCCCGATGCCGCCAGTATGAATGACGCGGCTATGGAAGAGGCCCGTCAGGCACCAGACGCTCACGAAAAGGCGTTCACGATGATTGTCTGCGCCCAAACCTACCAGCAGTTGCTGCAGCGACGGCTCGGACCGCACGACGCACTCGAAGCTTGTGCTACGAACGCGTACAATAGGGCAATCCAAGTTGCGCAGAATCTCCATGACGACCGAGCTGTCTGCTACGCCTTGGGCGGATTGGGCAGTCTGTATGAACAGGATGCAAGCTATGCCACAGCGCTGGAGTTGACGCGCCGTGCCGCGTTCCTTGCCCAGGAAACACAGAGCCCTGAGGCGCTCTACCAATGGGAGTGGCAAACCGGGCGCCTGCTCAAGGCGCTGGGTCATACTGAGGAGGCCATCACCGCCTATCGCCGCGCCATTCAGTCCCTACAACCCATTCGCAACGATCTTTACCTCGCCTATGCCAGCCGCCCCGGTTCGGCATCGTCCCGAGAGGCCGTCGGCCGGGTCTACTATGAGTTGGCGGACCTGTTGTTACGCCAGTCGGACACCTTGAAGGCTCCCGATCAGGTCCAAACGAACCTGGTCGCTGTCCGCGGGGTGGTGGAGCAACTCAAGTCCGCCGAACTGGAGGATTACTTTCAGTGTGAGTGTGTCAATGTCGCCAAGAAGACGCCCCTCGAAAAGGTTTCCCCGGATGCCGCAGTGATCTACATCATCCCACTGTCTGACCGCACGGAAATCCTCGTCGGCTTCTCCAAGGGGTTGGAGCGGTTCAAAGCCGCCGTCGGATCAGAGGAACTCACTGCCGAGGTACAACGATTTCGAAGAAACCTGGAGAAGCGCACGACCTACGAGTATTTGGAACAGGCGCGGCACCTGTATGATTGGCTGATTCGTCCCCTCCGGGACGAACTCGCGCGCCAGCAAATCCAGACGCTTGTTTTTGTACCCGATGGAGCCCTGCAAACGGTTCCCTTGGCGGCCCTACAGGACGGCGAAAAGTTCTTGATCGAGGACTTTTCCGTCGCGGTGACTCCGGGACTCACGTTGACGGCGCCCAGGTCGGCTGTACGCAATCGGGGGCAAGTGCTGATCGCGGGGTTATCCCAAGCGGTGCGGGGATTTCCCCCGCTGGACTACGTGCCAATCGAACTTGAAAATCTGCGCGTGTTGTATCCGGGAGAAGAACTGTTTGACAAAAGCTTCCTGGATGAGACGCTGGAGAAAGAGTTTGAGGACGGGCAATATTCCATCGTTCACATTGCGTCTCATGGGCAATTCGAGCACGACTGCAACAAGACTTTCATTCTGACGTATGACGGCAAGTTGACCATGGATGATCTGGAGCGCCTGATTAGCCCCAGCCAGTTCCGTCGGGAGCCGGTTGAACTGCTCACGTTGAGCGCCTGCCAGACCGCGGCCGGAGACGACCGTGCGGCGCTCGGCCTGGCCGGCGTGGCCGTGAAAGCCGGTGCTCGGAGTGCCCTGGCCACACTCTGGTTTGTGAACGACCAGGCCAGCGCGACGCTGATGACGGAATTTTACACTCAGTTGGCGAGCGCGCCGCCGATTTCGAAAGCGCGGGCATTGCAATTGGCGCAGCAAAAAATGCTGGGGGATCGACGGTATCACCACCCGTGCTACTGGGCTCCGTACCTATTAATTGGAAACTGGCTGTAAGCGAAAGCCCGCAACGTGAGCCTTCCTCGCAAAATCGGCTTGTCGGCAGGACTGGTGAGTCTGATCATCGGCCTGCTGGCTTGCGTCGCCGTCTGGACCGCTCGCGGGCTGGGTATGTTCCAAGGGGCGGAACTTCGCGTTTATGACACGTTCCTCCGCTGGCGGGCGAAGATTGCGCCGGATGATCCACGCATCGTCCTGATTAAGATCACCGAGGAGGACATTTCCAACCCCAAGTTGGGGGATTGGCCTCTGTGGGATGCCGATCTCGCCAGATTACTCGAAATTCTTGAAGAACAGCATCCATCGGCCATCGGCGTCGATATGTACCGAAATTTGCCCGTCCCCAAGAACGGCAGTCAGCTTACCCGGTTGAACGACGTTCTCCTGAGCAACAACAATATCATCTGTATTTGGAACCCAGGGGACACGCAACACCATGGCATTGCACCTCCGCCGGTCCTGAAACCATACCCGGAGCGGCTGGGCATTAACTCCTTCACCCCGGATTACCAAATCGACAAGATCGTCCGCCGAGGTTTGCTGTTTTCGAGCTACGGGACGAACTCATTCCCATCTCTAACTCTGCAACTCGCGTTGCTCTATTCGCTCTCCAAGGGCGTTCCGTTTGAGACGGAGGGCAATATTCGTCTTGGCAAGACTGTTTTACGTCCGTTTGAGAAGAACGACGGAGCGTACGTGAACGCGGATGCCGGCGGGTATCAAATGCTCCTGGATTTCAAGGGCCCCAAGCACTTCCAATCGTACACGTTGACTGAGGCGCTCTCTGGCCAAATCCCTCCGGGTGCGCTCCGCGATAAAGTCGTGATACTCGGTGTCACCGCCGAGTACGCCATGGATTACTTTGTCACCCCGATCGAATACCAACACCGCGGGGTCGAGGTCCACGCCCAGATGTTGAGCCAGTTGCTGCGGGCGGCATTGGAGGGCGATCGGCCTCTGGAGGTGTGGCCAGACTGGAAAGAGTCGATCTGGGTGTTCGTTTGGTGCCTGCTGGGGACAGCCCTCGGCTATTGGGTGCGATCTCCGTGGAAGTTCGTAGTATTGACCAGTGTGTGTCTTCTGGCCCTGGGTGCTTGCGCGTGGTGGAGCTTTCGCGCGGGATTGTGGATTCTTTCGGCTACGCCGGGGACGGCCTTCCTCGTGTCTGCCGTCGTGGTCGTTTCCTACGCATCGTATTACGAAAAGACGCAGCGCGGATCGATCATGAGCCTGTTTTCGAAACATGTCTCCCGCGAGGTCGCCGAGACGATCTGGGCTCAACGAGACGCGTTTCTCGAGGGCGGAAAACTCCGCGCCCGCGAGGTGACCGCCACCGTGCTTTTCACGGATTTGAAGGGATATTCTTCCCTGTCGGAGCAACTGGGTCCGTCCGGTGTTATGGATTGGTTGAATGAATACATGAACGCCACCACCCGGGCCGTCATTGACAATGGCGGTGTCGTTCATAAATATTTCGGGGACTCCGTCATGGCGGTGTTTGGGGTTCCCCTGATCCGGACAACGGAACGCGAGATTAAACAAGACGCGATCAACGCAGTTCGCTGCGCGCTGGCGATGGAGAAAGCGTTGTTGCGCCTCAACAAGCAATGGAGCGAGAAGGGCATGCAAATGGGCAGTATGCGCGTGGGCATCTACACGGGCCCATTGATGGTAGGCAGTCTGGGCAGCGCCGACCGCATGGAATACGCGGTCGTTGGCGATACCGTGAACACCGCTTCGCGTCTGGAAAGTTTTGATAAAGATTTGGCTGATGGCGAACCGGGAAATGCGTACTGCCGGATCCTGATTGGCGAAACCACCTGCAGGCTGTTGGACGACCAGTTTCACACCAAGCTGGTCGGTATTTCGTCTTTGAAAGGAAAGGCGGAAAAGGTTACGATCTACCGCGTTCTGCGTGAGGTCGTGGCACAGGAGCAACCTCTGCATGAAATATAGCGCGTCAAACCGCTGGTACTGGATCGCTGTGCTGGGCATTATGGTTCCGTGCCTATTGTATGCCGGGGAACCGACCAACCAGGCTCCGCCCTCGGTTTCCACCGAGAAAACCCAAGAGGCGGTGCCAGCCAAACAAGCCCCGCCCATGCCCGTCACCCCGGTCAGGACAAGAATCGCGTACAAACCACCGCTGCGCGGCGCGCCAGCCGTCCGCATTGACGGAGGGTCGCGCGGCAGTGGGGTTTCCCAGATCTGCCTGACGGTTCTGACTCCGGATCACACGGGCCTCACCGTTCAGGAACAACCTTCTCTGTTCTGGTATCAATCCGATCCGGCGGACGTGCCGTTTGAGTTGACGTTGTTGACGAGCAATACCGTCCAGCCCTTGCTCCAGGTCCAACTTCCCCGCGCGCGTAATGCCGGGATCCAACGATTGAACCTGGCCGAGCACAATGTCAAACTCGTGTCTGGCGTCGAATACGAGTGGGTCGTCGCCCTCGTCGTCGATCCCGAGAACCGATCGAAGGACGTGGTTGCCAGCGGGTGGATTGAGCGCGTGGAGCCCTCCGCATCGTTGCGATCGCGACTCGGAAACGCCAGCGCGGAGGACCTGCCATCCATTTATGCCGAAGAAGGTATCTGGCTCGATACACTGACGGCAATTTCCGCGTTGATCGAGACGCGACCGAATGACAAGTCACTGCATGAAGAGCGCGCGGGACTGTTAGAGCAGGTGGGATTGACCAATGCCGCGATGTATGCAGTCTCGCGGATCACAAGCAACTAAGAAACATGGCGGATCAAAACGATTGCACGCCATCTTTCAGAACGCCTCATAATTCACCTTGAAAGTGATGCCGTCGTCCTGCAAATCATCATTGGGGTTGTCAATCTTGCGGAAGACGTGACCCCAATAAAGTTGGGCATTCAGGTGCCGGTTCGGACTGATCAACACGCCTATGCCCGCGCTGGAGATCGTGGTCGGGTCGGGGGTGCTGGCTCCAACGTTCCACGCGCCGCCGAAATCGAAGAATGGGGCGAACTGCACGATCGGGGATCCCAGCCTGTCAAACACGATGGGCACCCGCAGTTCGGCGGAACTGAAGATCCCCTCATCTCGGACGATCTGGTTGACGAGGTAACCCCGAACACTGTCAGCCCCGCCCAGTGTAAATTGTTCCAAGGCCAAAAGCGGTCTTGGCGTTACCTGGCCATTGACCCGCAGGACCAACTGGTTGAGCGTGTTGAAAAGACGGAGGATGTACTGGCCTTGCCCGAGCCAGGTAAAGAATTTTGCGTTTCGAGCCGTGCCGTCGTCCGTCACGCCAAAGGCATCCACTCCCACGCTGAAGGTCGAGCGCAACGCCAGCACCTGCTTTTGGCTCCGGTCAATCCATTCCTGAACAATGCGCAGCGCCGAGATGTCGATGATGCCGTTGGTTGACCCAGGCGTGAAACTACCAGCAAATGAACTCCCCAACACGGATGTCTGGCTGTGCTCCCGTTCGAAGGTGACGGCCAGGGCCAGTTCCCGACTGGAAGTTTCGTACAGCGGCTGACGCAACGTCACGCCGGCGCGATAGGACTCGCTCCTTATGTCCTGCGACTTGAATGGCTCCTCAATCACCGTGTAGTCATTCTTGCCGCCATAGATCCTAACCGTCGTGTCGTAGATGGTCACGGGCACCAGGTAGGAGGCTGAGGCGTCGTTGAAATCGGAGAATTTGAAGCCCTGATATCCCCCTTCGGCAATGCCGTACACAAGATCCAAGGGGTCGCTGTGGCCCGTCAGGCTGGTATCTCCTGCCACCAGCAGAATCTCCTCCGCCCCGACACTCGGCGGACGGTCATTGTCCACCTGAAGGCCCAGCCGAAACGGGTTTTCGTCCTTGACGCGAACATCCAGAACACTCGTGCCGGGCGTCGTGTCGGGCCGGAGTTCCGCATTGACCTGGGCGACGTTCGGATTCTGCCGCAATAATTGCAGCCCCTCCTTCAAATCGTTCATGTTCAGCGGCGGACCTGACCATCTTTGCAGTCTGTCGCGGATGTAACTCTCCCGAAGCCATTTGTTCCCCGTGATTGTCATGGCGTTCAGCGTACCCTCGGTAATCCGGATGATGACCACTCCATCCTGGGGATTTTGGTCGGGCAAAACCGCGCCCGAATCAATATACCCGTGGCTGACGTAATACTCGGTAACCGCGCGCCGAGCATCCTCCAGTTCCAAACTGCTGATTTCCCGCCCGACGTAACTCGCGACGACCCTTGCCAGCTCTTCGGAGGAGAAAACGGTGTTGCCTTCAAACCGAAACCTGCGCACATAGAGCCGTGGTGCTGCTGAAAGTGGGGCCGTCGTAACAGGCAACTGCAGGGGGGGCGCACCCAGTTCCTGCCCTTGCACTGAGAATGGAAGCACTACAAGGCTGTAAATCAGAGGCCACCATCTCCGAGACAATCCGCTTCTCCTCACTGAATGCCTGGACCTACGAAGATGGCCTGCTTGGAAGTTACGCTTGATCCGTCCTTGCCTCACTCGATGAGCGCTTTATCCGGGCTGATGCAGACTCCTCTTCATCTATACCCAACGCGACCCCTAACTCAAGAAGTTTCCCAGGAGCCAAGGGGACGGTCGTAACCGAGCTACGGTCCAGCTCAATCGGCGTTTCACCACCCATGGATGCCCGCCACTAAACCCAAACACCCTTGCCTTCCAATTGAGTCTTGACGACCTATCAGTGCGTGACGGTAGGGGCGTCGCCGACAGTCTGGCTGTATTGCTCGCGGGAAAGCGGTGGACGGCTCACAGCCAAGGGCGCCGTTTCCTCCTCCGCCCAACGCTGTAGGCAGGGCTGCAAGGCGGCGTGGCGTTGAACCGGGTCCTTCGTCAAGGCCGCTTCAATGAACTGCTCCAGATCCAGTGGGACATTGGGCTCGCGCTCGCGCACCGGTACCTGGACCTGTTCACAATGCGCCACGGCCCAGTCGGCCAGTGTCTCCGCCTCGAACGGCAATTGCCCGGTCAACATCTCGTAAGCGGTTACCGCCAGACTGTAAAAGTCCGCCTCCGGGCTGCCGTGGGCGGCTGAAAACCGTTCGGGCGCGGCGTACCCGGGGGTCATCCCGGTCTCAAGGCTGGTCGGGTCTGACAGTGAACCGGCGATGCCGAAATCCACCAGCTTCACCCGGCCATCGACGTCAATCATGATGTTGCCAGGTTTGACGTCGCAATGCACCACGCCGCGCGCATGGGCCGCCTGCAACGCACGCACCACCGACCGCGTCATCGTCTGGACGTCGTGTGGGTCAAGCCGGCCGCACTGGATCATCCATTCTTTGGCATTGCCGCCCCGAACGTATTCCAAGGCCAGAAACACCGTGCCGTATAGCTCGATAACTTCCTGGAGTTGAACGATGTTCGGGTGGTGCAGCTGCTGCAGCCAGTTGGCTTCTTCGCGGAACCGATCGAGGAAGAGGGGTTGTTGCACCAGCGGGTGCGGCAACATCTTCAGGGCGAACTCCGTCTGGCCGCGCACGGCGCGGAAGACCCAGCCCATATTGCCGGCACCGAGCTGCTCCACCACGACGTATGATCCAATGGTTCGTGTCAGCACATCGGCGCTCGACCAACTCAGCCGGTATGCCACCAACCGGGTGAGGATGATCTTCAGCGTGGGCAGATGCTGGCAAAGATCAAAGAAATCGGCGGCGGTCAGGCGCGATAAATTGCAGTCCGTGACGGCGACCACGTCGGCGTTGCGCGGCTGACGGTTCAAGATTGCCATTTCGCCGACGATGTCCCCGACACCAAGGTGAGCGAGCACTTGGTTGCGTCGGCGCACTTCGACTTCGCCCTCGCGAATCAAATAGAGGCACTCGTCGGTGGCTCCATCGTGAATGAAGACTTCGCCGGCCAGGCGGCTTTCGTCGGTCAAGCGCGTCCGTAAAACCGCAGCTTCCTCGTCGCTGAGGCCCGCCCAGATATCAAAGACCGGCGGTTTCGCGCCCGATGTCACGAACATAATTATGAGCAAATGCGCCGGTGCAATCAACCGTTTCCTTCGGTCGCGCATCGATTGGGAATCCCCGATTGCGCTCCCCGTCGAGCCTCGGTCACAGAGAACACGAAATCGAATGCTGGAAGAAAGAGTAGAACATGCACTAGACACAAACCTGGGCACGTCGGGCGTGGTCGTCGGAGCGCACACACCACCGATTTCGCCGACCTTTCCGCCGTCGCCGACGCGGTCGGATCGGCCAAGAATTCTCTCGACGTCAGATGCACGATCATTGTATCCTGCCGCTATCGTCGAGTGTGGATCGAGCCGTAAGAATTGGTCCGGAGGATAGCATGGCATCATTGACCATCACGGAGAGCCCCGGGGGCCAGGTCGGAACGCGTTTCATCCTGAAACATCGACCACTGGGTGGTGGCCGCCATCCGTCACAGGAAATCCAACTTCTGGACGCGGAGGTGTCCCGGCGGCATTTCCTGATTCGGATGGAGGGCGATGATCACGTGATCACCGAATTGCAGGCGGCCAACGGTCTCTACGTGAACAGCGCGAGGGTCAAAGAACACACACTCCAAGAAGGCGATCAAATCCGTGTCGGCGCCACCGTGCTGGTCTATTCCAAGCAGGACGACGACGATCATACCGATGCAGTGCAGGAACAACGCCGTGCCGAACGCCGCATCCGGGAAGCTGGCACGGTCTTGAAGGATTTCGTGACTCCCCCGAGCAATGGCCCGGTTTCCTAGTTCGCTGCCCAGCCGAGCTGTGGTGCTCCCTGTCCGTGGATGCCGGAGTTCGGTTCCCTGCCACCTTGCCAGAATGAAACACTCTCGTGTGCATCCCATCGGTCAGACCGGTGCCCAATCGCTGAATGGTTGAACTTCGTGCGTCAATGGCAGATGAGTATTTTGGCCATACGGGGTTGAGAACTCGATTTTGACAACGTGGAGAAAATATTACGCCAGCCCTTGAAAGCCGAGTCCCCACGTGCAACGTTTACGGAGTTTTGGGGGCGAGTATGCAGTATTGCGTCATTCTGGAAGTGGAGAATACTACTGACGCCACCGCTGTGGGTATGCTGCTGCAACGTTCCGGCTACAGAATCGTCTCCGCTCGGGTCACGCCGTCGAGTTGTCCCATTCAGCAGGGAGCGTCAAATCGCGAGGCTCGCACTGCTGTTGCCAAGGCGTCCGCACAAACCGCCAAACGGCTTGGAGCGAAAACAATGGTCAGCAAGCGGAAGGCATGGTGCGCGCCAAATCCGGAAAACTCTCGGAGTGAGCCGGGGGCAGGAGCCACCGTCCCCTAGCGAGGGGCCTCAACCCCACTCCCTTGTCAGCGGCTGCCGTTCCGTAGGCCGCGGTTTCCCATTCGCCTCCCGCACCATGGGAGCCACGGTTGACGGAGCCTGCAACAGGGCGGAGATTGTGTCGGCAGTGTAGAAACCGGCGTGCTCTCATTATTCGACCGTCCATGTCGGCGGTTCCCCCTTGGGGGCATGACCGGGAGGACACTGCCATAATTGTCATCGAACGGGTGGAGGCACGATTTGGAAAGCAATGGCGACAGAAAAAGGTTGGAGAGCCGAGGCTCCGTTCGCAACTACTAGCTCCCCCGAGCCGCTATCCATTTACGGCTCCTCGCCTTTCAAGCGCCCTTACCCTGCTAGAGAGCATCTCGACTCTCCGCAGGCATTGTAACGCTGAACTCGGAAATTGCAAGGTGAAGTTGTTGCCACAGGCAATCTTGGGCCGCATCCGAATTGTGGATGTGGAAAAGGCTTGCAGAACTGCCGAGCAGGAAGATAATCAGCAGGTGAAGCCCCACGTTTGTTGTGGGCATGAAGTCATACGACCAAACCTGAATCAATACTGACCTCGGATTCGCCATAGGGAGGATAGCCTGATGAAAGTCAAGAATTTGTCGTGCATCGCCGTTGTGTCCTTGTCGGCCATGGCCGCGACACTCAACGCCCGCGCCTGGGATGGCACAGGGCACATGATCGTCGGCCAAATCGCCTACGACCACCTCAACGACAAGGCGAAGGCCCGCGTCGAGGAGTTGGCAGCCCAAATCAAGAGGGACGATGTGCCGTACAACGCTGTCAACATCTGCTGCTGGGCCGACGACATCAAGGCGCGAGACTCAGACTCGCCGTTTCGCGGGCAATTCCGGTCGTGGCACTATATCGACATCGGCTGCGACACGAACGACCCGGACGTGCTGGCCAATACCACGCTGAGCAAGACGAACGGCAACGTGGTAGCGGCCCTGCCGTATTGCGTCAACCTGATCCGCACGAAGCAATTTACACCGCTGGTGCCGAATGAAGCCGTGGCCCTCGCGTTAGTCATGCACTTTGTCGGGGACATCCATCAGCCGCTCCACACCACGGGGCGATACGATCCCGAGACGCACAAACAGGATGACGCCGGCGGCAACGGCGTGGGCCTGGCCAATCTCGCCGACACGCCGTGGCCGAATCTTCACACCTTCTGGGACGAGGCCTACCGTGCCTACTACGAGAACGGTGAGGTCAAACGCACGCCGCGCGTGAGTGGGGCCGACGGGCCGGGAAGCGCGGACCTCAAGGAGTGGCTGAAACGCCTGGACCTGAACGTGCCAGAGAAGCTGGACACGAGCTTTGACGTGAAGAAGTGGGCGCTGGAATCGCACGAAATCGCCTGCACGCAAGTTTACGGCACTCTCGGCGCGCCGTACGGCGCCCAGGACGTCAAACTAAAGGAAGAGTACGTCAAGCAGGGCACACGCACTGCCCGCCATCAACTCGTCGTTGCTGGCTACCGGCTCGCCGCGCTGCTGAATGACTTGTACGGAAAATAGAGTAGCAGCGTCACAAGTTGACGACGCAGGGGGAAGGCACGCCGGGCGTGGGCTTACCAGTCTCGTGCGGGTAATCGACGACGGGGGGCGGCGCTCCGGGGTTCATCTTGGAAGATTGTGAGCCATCCCTCAGGGAGGAATTTGAGTCGGCAGATCTCTTAATCGTGAAGGGACAGGGCAATTGTGAGTCCTTGAGCGGTGTCAATAAGCGGATGTTCTTCCTTCTCGTGGTGAAGTGCGCGGTTATATCCAGAGATATCGGATGTCCGCAAGGGGATCTGGTCATCAAGTCAAGCGGATGATTCGAGGATGGTTCGCGCGATTCATTCGGAAGAACGCCACTGGCCACGGGCATGCAGCCTGTTCGATCCGGAATGGCGCCGACAAGATCTGCCCCTCTCTGCCCGCCAAAGGATGATGTGGCCGGGCGACGCTGTTTTGGACCACTCAACATCCATGCGACGAGCTGTTTGTCTTCAGCGACCCCGGCCGGATGTGTTGATCATGAAATCGATCACCTTGTCGCTCACGCCGCTCTTCTTCAAGTCGATGATTTCGGCTGTCGTCAAGTAATACACTGTTTGCGAATGTCGAATGTGGCTGAGAATCACCTCGTCACCAAGACCCGCTTTTGCCATGGCTTTGACGTCGGCGACTCCCACCGATACCTGGCTGCCGCGCACGATTGTCGGTGACTGTTGAGCCGTTGCTGACGGTGGATCCGTGGCTGATGGCTGCCCGGTTGCCGATGATGGCATTGTGTACACCTTGGGGGGCGGTGGATCGTAATCCGCGGGTGGCGGTGCATAGTAGGCCGGCGGGGTTACATCGTAAGCTGGCGGAGGATAGTAATAGTCGTACGGGTAATAGTACGGCGTATCGTAGAATCCGAACGCCAAACCTGGATAGCAGCCACCCCAGCCCCAGCCGCCACACCATCCCCCGTAATACCCACCGCGAAACCTGCCACTGTGGAACCCACCGCCGAAACCGCCAAACTGCCTACCGCCGCCAAATCCACCACCGTGGAAACCGCCGCCTCTAGCTCCTCCGCCTCCGCCATGGCCTCCGCCGCCTCCCTGTCCGCCAAATGCCAGAACCCGGGTTGGCGCCATGAGGCCCATACTGATGACGACCACAATCACACCCAAAAGTTTAGCCGCCTGCTTCATTGCAGCCTCCGTTCTTGCTGCCAAGAAACACTACTCCTCGCCTACAAGAATGCAACCCGGTTGCTGGGCGGCGGGCTGTTGGGCGATTGGCGTATAGGGGCCCAATCGCTGCCCGAGATCGCGCTGCCAGAACGAGCTGAATAGACCACGGGGCGACTGCTGTTCTGGATTCACCCCATGGCCGCCGCCGAACTACTTCATTTGCATGACAACAAACAAACTTCCGCCCTGTCGTTTGACCAACAGCAGCACGCTGTCCCTGTCCTTGGCCTTTCCCAAGACCCGTTGGAGTTCCTCCTCGCTGTCGACCGATTGATGGTCCGCTTCGACAATCACGTCGCCCTTGTGCAAACCCGCCAGGGCAGCCACGCTGCCTTCCTCAACATCCGTGATGGCGACACCCTTCTCCGCCTCGACTCCGAGCTGTTTCGCCAGATCGGGTGTCAGGGTTTGGGCGCTCAAGCCGAGCTTGCCGAGAACATCCGCGCCCTCGGCCGACGGTTCAGCTGCGGCTGCGGGGCCGCCTTCCTGTTTGCCGATGGCCGCGCTCACTGTCTGTGTTTTGCCGTCGCGGATGACCTCGATCTTCACCGTCGTGCCCGGTGTCGTCGCCGCCACCAGGTCGCGCAGGTGGCGAACATCCTGCACATCGTGGCCATCGTAACGGATGATCGCGTCGCCAACCTTGATACCGGCTTTATCGGCGGCCGACCCCTTGTTGACTTGCGACACCAGGGCGCCCTTGGGCTCGGACAGCCCGAACTGCGCGGCCAAATCCTTCGTGATTTCCTGGATCACCACGCCCAACTGGCCGCGCACGATGGTTTTCCCCTTGATCAACGTCGGCAGCATCGTCTTGATCATGTTGCTGGGGATCGAGAACCCGACCCCTTCAAACCTTCCTATGCCGCTCTCGATGGCGGTGTTCATGCCAATGACTTCGCCGTGCATGTTGACCAGCGGACCACCGGAGTTGCCGGGATTGATCTGCGCGTCGGTCTGCAGAAAATCTTCATAGTCGGCGATGCCCACGTCGGAACGGCCCGTCGCGCTGATGATGCCTTCGGTGACCGTTTGTTGCAGGCCGAAAGGCGCGCCGATTGCCATCACCAAGTCGCCGACCTGCATGGCGTCGGAATCGCCCAGTGTAACCGACGGCAAATCATCCGGTATATGTCCTTTGATCTTGATGATGGCGACATCGGTTTTCGGATCGGTGCCGACGATCTCGGCTTTGAAAGTGCGTTTGTCCGCCAGTTGCACCTGGATCTCATCCACGTCGCGCACGACATGGTAATTGGTGAGGATGTGGCCTTCCTTGTCGAGAATCATGCCCGATCCCATCCCTTGCTGCGGAATGCTGTACTCACGCTGCCGATGATGAGATTGCGGCACCGGCAATTGATTTCCAAAGAATTGTCGGAAGAAATCGTCACCGAACGGGAAGGAGAACTCCGGTTGCGTGAACTTGGCGATCCTCTCGGAAAACACGCTAACCACACAGGGCCGGACGTGGGCCGCCACCATCTCAAATGCCCGGCCCAACTGCTCTGCCGGAGCGACGACCCTGGGGTCGATCGGCGCGGGCGTCATCGCCTTGCTCGAATCGGAGCCAGCCGCAATCATCAACGTCATTCCGACGCCCACAAACAATGCCAATCCCAAAGCCACACCCACGGCCTTTGCGTTGCTCGATACACTCATGTCATTCCTTTCCGCTGCTCGGTCGGCTTCTTGAACTTTTACGCGACTGTTATTCTGCGTTCCTAAAAACCCGTTGGCTACTGTGGATAACCTGCTTTCAAAATAAGCGACCCGTTGCCCGTCTACTTCGTTCAAACCTTTTATCCGCATGGGAGCGGTTCAACCAAATGGGCCGGCCCCCATTGAGCCCACCTGATGCGTTTACCTCGCAGTCGATTGCACGACGCGCCTCTTCATGGAAGACATCGTGTTCGAGATGCGCCAAGGAGTGGTCCACTTGGGCGTCGCCGATGTGTCGCCGGTCATAGGGGATGCCGGGTCGGGGTCAGGACGGATGGACCGAGGGTCGATTACAGCCATCTTGCGAGGGTGCCCTTTTCTGTTTACCGAGCCGCATCCGCGCGTCTTGTGCCTCGGAATGAGAACTTACAAATACGGACGAGCCTTCCAGACGGCCGCTGCCAGAAAAAGATGTTGCAAGCTGGCGTAGCATTATGCAGCATGAGCATTGAGGCTACTCGACAAACACATGAAAGTCTTTCCCAAGGCCTTACATTTGCCGCCGCCAGGGCGACCCCGCTGGGTTTGCCCGGAAAAAGCCCAGCTGGACCTTCTCTATCTGGCGTGGGGGCACCGGCAGTACGGTCAGAACCCAATTCCTGTTTCCCGGCATCCTGGCTGGCATTATGTGCTGATCAGCCGGGGCAGACCGACGCTGGTGCTCGGAAACTCACAGAAGGTGTTGAACCCGGGCGATTTCCTAATCATCGATCCGGATTGCGCGAGTGGCTGGACAGGTCGATCCGATGGCGATTCTGAACTGCTCGTCTGGATCTGGCGCACGGGTCCTGTTTGCCGAGACTGCGCCGTAAAGCGCCGGACATACCGACTGTGGAATATTGGCACGCAGTTGTGGCGAGAGCTGGAGCAATTTCACGCATTGTGCCGGCGGGAAGTCGAGCGGCCGGACGAATTGTCCAATCTCGCCCTCAAACAACTGCACTTGATGATCGATATCACCGTGGCTCGCAACATCCGGAGCAAGTTCCGGCCCCCCGAACCCTCCGTGCGGATCGAACTGGCTCTTCGCTGGATGGCACAGAATCTGGCCGCACCGAATCCGATCAGTGCTCTCTGCGAGTATCTCCAGATTTCCCCGGCGACCGTCGTGCGGATGTTTCAAACGTGTCATGGGGAGCCGCCGGCGATGTATCATCAACGGCTGAAGATGACGAAGGCGCAGGAGTTGTTGAAGACCGGCCGCCTTTCCGTCAAAGACATTTCCCGCTCCCTAGGTTACAAGCACCCCAACGATTTCAGCCGGTCGTTCCGGCAGTTCGTCGGTACGCGCCCGAAGGATGTCAGCAACAATACGAATAGACGCGACCATTCACGACAACGGCAGTGAATTCGCCAATTCTAGTGGGCACAACCACGCCATCCCACCCATATTCTCTGATGTAGCGGGTGTATTCCTTCAAGCGGTTGTTCCTCAAGGCAAAGGGGTTACTGACGAGGCGAACGGCTGACCGATAGCCGGTATCCGCGGCGGAAAAAAAGGCAAATTTAACGTTGACAGAACCCGCGGCTTTATGGTATCGATACCAACATACCAATTGTCAGCTATCGGTGATGGGTAAAGGAAACTTCTAATAACGGGAGAAGTGGAGATGAAAACGCGAATTGCCATGTTTGTCGCAGCAGCCTGGGTGATGGCCAGCCTTGCCAGTGCTCAAAACCTTCTGATCAATGGCAACTTCAGCAACCCGAATTCCGACCAGGCGCCAACTTCGTGGAACCTTTGGTCGTGGCCCAACGACGGTAATGAATGGGTCAATCACCAAAGTGATTCCTCGAGCGAAGTTCCCGGCACGTGGTACATGGCCGTCGGGGGATCGGAGTGGAACTCTTGCAGCGCGGGGCTTTACCAGATCGTTAGCGCAACCGCGGGCGACACTTATACGCTCACCGTTGACAGCGGGGCACAGGCTTGGTGGTCGCCAGAGGGCGAGATGAGGCTCTCCTTCCTGGATTCGAGCTCGGATGTGCTGACTCAGAACGTCTTAGTCACGGTCAACTATCCTGCCGGTGATCAGGGGCAGCCTTGGGCCACCTATTCGCTCGCCGCCCTGGCACCTGCCGGAACCGATCAGGCGAAGGTCGAATTCGCCATGAACGGCGGCGGCGGAACGGTTTGGTTTGACAATGCGGACCTTACGGCCGTCCCCGAGCCCTCGACGCTTGGCCTGGTTGCGTTCAGCTTGTTCGCGTCGGCACTGATCCGCCGGCGCAAATGAAGGAATGATGGGAGTATCAACTGCGACCCATCCCGTCGTTGGAGCGAGCCCTTGTCCACCCTCAGGGCTCGCTTTTTTCCGGGATTGTCCGCACAGGCAGCAGGTTTTCGAGTGGGCCATTTCACGCCTGATTCGACCTTGCCTTGCGCGAGTCCGGATGCGACGCTAGCAAAGGCTTTACAGATGAATGTTTCCCGACGAACATTCTTTGCCGGTTCGACGGCGGCTTCCGTCCCGAGTATAGCCGGGACAGCGATCCCATTCTCGACAGGATACCCGGACGCACGACGCATGAGGGCGCGCAAGAGCCTCCCCGTTGTCGCCATGGCGGTCGCCGCCCTGTGGATGATGCCATCCGCGCCCGTGCGAGCCGCCACGGGTGCCGCCGACAATGTTTGCAACTCCCCGTATAATGGTACCAATTGGAGCACGGGTCAGAATGGCGGGTCTGGCTTCGGCGCCTGGTCGCTGTTTCAGACCGGGGCCGGCACGGTCAGCTTCTTTGCTGCCAGCGCTTCGTCCAACGGCTACGGCTGCTCCAGTGGCGGGGCAATCAACGGCAGTTGCGGCAAGTCTTGGGGCGCGTTTGCCAACAACGGCGCTGTCGCCAACGCCCGACGCGCGTTCACGGGTTCGCCGAGTTCCTTGCAGCCGAACCAGAGTGTTGCGTTCTCCATCGACAACGGCTATGTCGACAACAGCGGCGGAGCGGTGGGCGTGGCGCTGGAGAATTCCAGCAGCAACACTGTCTGGGAGTTCCTCTATGCGGGCGGGAACGCCACCGGCACCTACTCGATCAAGGACGGCTCCGGGTCGATCAACACCGGCATCAGCTATATGGAAAGCGGGCTGACGGTGGTTTTCACGCTCACATCCGCCACGACGTATTCGACGGGTATCACACCGGAGGGCGGTTCGACCACGACCATCACGGGGCCGCTGCAGAATCCGAGCGGCGGCCAGGGCATCAGCCAGTTCCGCTTCTACAACAACGAGCCGGCGAGCGGTAACGGCTGCAACTACAACTGCTTTCTGAATACGATCAGTGTGAGTTGTCCAACGTTCACCGTGTCAGCGCCAACGAATCAGAGCGTGTGCGCGGGCAATGCAGCCAACTTTTCCATAACCGCGACCGGGGCGATCACGCCCGGCTTTCAATGGCAGGTCAGCGCCGATGGCGGCGCCACTTGGAACCCCGTCAGCACCGGCTCGGGCGGGACAACCACGAATTACACCACGGCAGCGACGGTGGCGGGCGACAACGGCAAGATGTTTGATTGCCTGGTAACGGACGCTTGTGGCAACTCATTGACCAGTTCCATAGCCACGCTGAGCGTCATCACGAATGTCAGCATCATCACGCCGCCGGGCTCTCAAACGGCTTATGTGGGCGGGACGGCCAGCTTCGCCGTGACCGCGTCTGCCACCACCTATCAATGGTACAAGGGGACCACGGGCAGCGGCCTGTCGTTGACCAACGGGGGATCAATCAGCGGGGCGATGAGTCCTACGCTCAACCTGAGCAGTCTGACGACGAATGACAACGGAGCAAACTTCTACGTTACCGTGAGCGGATGCGGCGGGTCGCCGCAAACGTCCGGTGGCGCCACGTTGATCGTGACCGGTTTCGATCCGTTCCTGAAAGCCAATGGCCTGAATGTTCGCAACGGCCGTGGCAGCGGCGATATCGTGCCGCTGCACGGCGCGAATCTCGGCGCCTGGCTGCTGATGGAAGGCTGGATGTGCCCGATGGACTCGTCCGGCTTGGCGGATAATTATTCCGTGATCCAAACCCAAGACGTCCGTTTCGGAGTCGCCACCGAGCAAAGCCTGATCAGGACCTACCAAACCACCTGGATTACCACCAATGACCTCGACAACATCCGGGCGCTGGGGATGAACTTGATCCGTGTGCCGTTCTGGTGGGCCGACGTCGAAAACCTGAGCGGCACGTGGCGCTCGGACGCGTTCGACCGGATGGACTGGGTCGTCAGCAATGCGTGGCAGCGCGGGATCTACACGATTATCGATCTTCACGGCGCTCCCGGCGGACAGTCCACCGCGCAATCGACCGGCCAGGAGAACTCGAACCAGTACTGGACCAGCACCAACGACCAGTACCAAACGGCGATGATCTGGTCGAACGTGGCGGCGCACTTCAACGGCAACCCGGCAGTCGCCGGGTACGACCTGATGAACGAGCCGGTCGGCGCGCCGTCCCAAGCCGCGATCTGGACCATGTACAACAATCTGTATCAAACTGTCCGGGCGGTGGATGCCGACCACATCTGCATCATGGAGGGAACCTGGAGCGGCACGGGCACCAACGGTCAATCGTTAAACTGGCAGTGGGATGTCCTGCCGGCTCCTTCAGTATACAACTGGAGCAACGTCGTGTACTCGATGCACGCCTATCCGGGTACCACGACGTACAGCGGCGTGCAGGCCGAGATCAACAAGCAAACGGCCGATTTTCAAAACCACCAATCCTGGAACGTCCCGGACTTTATCGGCGAGTTTCAGGCGTATTCAACTTCCGCATCCTGGCAGTATGCCGTCACACAGTTCAACACCAACGGGATGAGCTGGGCCAATTGGGCCTATAAAGCGAGCAATGGCACTGTGGGAGATTCCTGGGGCATTTATGATCCCGTCAGCAGCCAGACCCCGGTGCCCAATATACAAAGCAATTCCTCGATCACGATTTCCAATGACTGGGCCCAATGGAGTACCGTCTCGGCGTTCGGAATCACTTCCTACCTCCAACGGTATCTTGGGGAACCGCTCGCCGTCGCGGATACGTACACGGCCACCTCCGGGGTGACCTTGGTCGTCAACGCCGGCTCGGGCGTGCTGGCCAACGACATCGACATCAATCAAGGCCAAGCGGGCATCCAACTTCAGGCGGTGTTGGTGAACGGCCCGGCCAACGGTCAGTTGAGCCTTAATACGAATGGCGCATTCTCCTACATCCCCAACGCCGGCTTTATCGGGATCGACACATTTCGATACCGGGTGTATGACAACTACGCGTATTCCGTGAACATCGCCCCGGTAGTGATCCAGGTCGTGCTGGGACCAGTTCCTGCGGCCCCGACGGGCCTGACAGCGAGCGCTGGCGACGGCTGGGTGTCTCTCAGTTGGAACAGTTCGCTGGCCAATGGCTACAACGTCTATCGGGCAACCGTCAGCGGCGGGCCGTATACGCAGGTGGCCAATGGACTCGCCAGTATCACGTACACAGACTATGGCGTTGTTGACGGGACAACCTATTATTACGTGGTCACCGCGTTCAATTCCTACGGGGAAGGCCCGGACTCCGCCGAGGTGAGCGCGACGCCATTGTCGGCCTACCAGCAGTGGGAGATTCAATACTTCCACAGCCTTACCAATCCTGCGGGAGCGGCCAATGTCGACGCGGACGGTGATGGTTTCACGAATGAGCAGAAGTTTCTGGCGGGCATCAATCCGACCAATCCCGCCGCGTCCTTCCGCATCTTGAGCATCGTCGAGACTGGCGCGGATGCACTCGTCAGTTGGATGCCCGGGCTTGGTGTGACCAACGCCCTGCAGGCAACCACGGGTGACGCAAGCGGCGGCTACAACACCAATGACTTCACGGACATCTTCACGGTCACCAACACCACGGCAGTGGCCACCAACTACCTTGACAGCGGTGTGATAACGAATGCACCCGTGCGCTACTACCGCGTGCGGGTGGTGCCGTGAGCGCGGCCGCCGCATGCACTCGTTGACGATTCAAGCCCTGGCCGGGTTCATCCTCTGCGCGATTAGCGTTCTCCCGGTTTCCGCAGCGGCGGCGGTCACGGTGTCTGACGTCACATTCCTTCACCAGCAGGGAACGAGCATCGTCGACCAGAACGGGGCGGTGTGCTTGAAAGGAGTCAATCTGGGCAACTGGCTTCTGAATGAAATGTGGATGATGGAAATGTGGCGCCCGGACGATCCGAAGGACCAGTGGCAGATGGAACAACTGCTGACGCAACGCTTCGGCGCTCAGGAGAAGGACCGGCTCCTGGATGTCTTTCGCGAGAATTGGGTTCGCCCGCGCGATTTTGCCATCATCAAGTCGTGGGGGTTCAACGTGGTCCGCCTGCCCATCAACTATACGTTGCTTCAGGACGACGCCGCGCCGGACCAACTTCGTGCGGATGCCTTCCGCTGGCTGGATCGCGCCGTCGACATGGCCACGACCGCGGGTGTGTATGTGATCCTCGACATGCACGGCGCACCGGGCGGCCAGAGCATCGACCAATGGACCGGACACAGCGGCCAGAACAAACTTTGGGAGCCCGAGAACAGGAAGCGCGCCGCGTTTCTGTGGAGAAAGATCGCCGAGCACTATCGATACTCGGCGACGATTGCCGCCTACGATTTGCTGAACGAGCCCTATTTCGATAACAAGGGTGAAAACAACGACGCCACGCTTGTCGACACGATGGATGAATTGGTCCGCGCTGTTCGGGAAGCCGATCCCAAACACCTGATTTTTTGTGCGGGATCGTTGCGCGGGATCGGGATGTATGGGCCGCCGGCGTCGCGGGGCTGGGAAAACGTGGGCTACACCGAGCACTTTTACCCGGGCGTCTATGGCGGCGACCGGACACCGGACATCCACGCCCGGTTTATTAGCCGCGACTTGCGAACCAGGGCCGAATTACTCCGGCGATGGCAGGCGCCGTTTCTGGCGGGGGAATTCAACGTGGTCTACGAAAAGGCCGGTGGCGCCGCGATGATGCGGCGCTACTACGACGTGTTTGCCTCATTCGGTTGGGCGGCGACCATGTGGACTTACAAGACCGTGAAGCACGATGGGGGCCGTCATCCGGACAACTGGTACATGGTCACCAACCGGGATCCGCTCTCCATCCCGGAGTTTGGCACGGCCTCGAAGGACGAAATCGAAACCTTCTTCAGGACATCGGGCACAATGGAGTACGCCCAGGATGACGGGTTGCGAGCGGCCCTGACCAGCCGTGACCCGCCGCCGTTGGCGCTCCGCGACTATCCGTTCATTCCCTGGCCAGCCCCGCAGGATGCCCTGACGGGTGACTGGAAGAGCGTTGACGTGGGCAATCCGCCGCTCTCGGGCGGACAGCGCGCGCTCGGTGGAAACGCGATTGAGGTGTTCGGCGGCGGGCGCGACGTGTTCGAGGGAAACGATGAATGTCATTTCGTGTGGCGGGATGCGGAGGATCACGTCACCCTGGGGGCGAACGTGACTCCGCCGTTCGACACGCACACGTACGCCAAGGCCGGGCTTATGTATCGCACCGGTCTGAATGCCGACGCGCCGATTGTCATCGTCAGCCTGCTTCCCAACGGCACCTGTACATTTGCGTTCCGGCGGCAGGCGGGAGCGCGGATTACGGAAAACACCCTGCCGGCTTCCGGCAAAGTCCAGGCGCTTCGACTGGTCCGCGACGGAACGCGTTTCGAAGCCGCGGCGCTCGATGGCGCCGGCAAACTGCTGGCCACGCAGTCCGCCGACCTGCCGGAGGTTGCCGCCGCGAAAGGACAGATGGGGATGTTTGTGCTGAGCCACGAAGGGATGCTGCTCAGCAAGGCGTCTTTTACCAACATCGAATTTCATCGGTAGCAACTGGCAAACGCGAGCCCGCGCCGTGTTCCGCGAGGTTGACATAGCGACGTGCAAGAGTTAAACGAGGTTGATATGCGAGGTCGACGGACTGGCAAGGTAACCATGAGCGACATCGCGCGGGCGACCGGTCTTTCCGCGATGACCGTCTCGCGCGTGCTCGGCACCAAAGGCTCGGTTTCGAACGCGAAACGGAAGGTGGTACTGGCGGCCGCCAAGCGGTTGAACTACCACGTGGACATCGTGGCGCGCCAGTTGCGAGCCAAGCACACCTTCCAGTTGGGCGTGGTGGCCCCGTTTCAGGGATTGGTCGGGACGTTCTATTTTGGCCGGATTTTGCAGGGGATCCAACAGGTCCTGACCGGAACCGATTACCACATCGCCCTGTTTGACAGTAGTTCCGAGGATTTCAACGACGTTCGCAAGTGCGCAGACCTCTGCCATGAACGGCGGGTCGGTGGCTTGATCGTCGTCGCCCCGGAGCTGAGCGCGCGATTCCCCCAGGCGTTTGCCAACATGCAGATGCCGATCATCATCGTCGGCAGCAGCCCCAGCCATCGGTCGCTGAGTTTCGTGGACGTGGATAACTACGACGGGGCGCGCGTGATGACCGAGCACCTGATCCACCTGGGTCACACCAAAATCGGGTTCCTCGGCGGCCGTAGCGACCTGCAGGACGCGTTGCAGCGGGAATCGGGGTTTCGGGAAACGCTGGCCAAGCATCAGCTGCCCGTCCTGGACGAGTGGGTGGAGCAGGGTGAATACGAAACCCGAAAGGCGTTCCACATTTCCATGAGCCTGCTGGCCAAGAGCAATCGCCCGACGGCCATCTTCGCCGCGAACGACGAGATGGCCTACGGTGTGATCGATGCCGCCCGTGTCCTGGGTCTCCGCGTGCCCGAGGATCTTTCGGTGGGCGGGTTCGACGACCTCGACGCGTCGGCGGAGTTTGTGCCGGCGCTGACGACGGTGGCGCAACCGATGCTGGAACTGGGACAGGTAGCCACACGGTATTTGCTCGACGTGCTGAATCTGGCGAAGCGCCCGCCGGTGTTGCACAAACGGTTGCCGGCCCGGTTGGTGACCCGTTCCTCGACGGCGCCGCCGAACGCCTCGCCCCGGGCTTTGGAAGTCGATTCCAAGCGGTTGAAAATTATTGGTTGAGAGAGCTCATGGCTGAGACAGCGACTATTTTGTGGCGGCGCAGGTGTCGGTTCTGGTAGAATTAAAAGAGAGGTAGGTACGATGCTTACTGCTATATTCACGAAGCTCTGGCTGATCGCCATACCCATCTGGGCGATGATCATCTACATTCTGTACGCGATTTTTACCGATCACCCTGATTCGAATTAGGCCAGCGCCCGCGATACCGGCAACGAGGTCCGCAATTGTGACCGTGCTTTGGTATTACCCGGTGAATTCCCCGCGCAAGGCAGTGCCGATGTCTGTTCTTAGTCGCATCAAGAGTCGGCAAGACCACTCGGATTGGAGATCGGAGACGTGGCGTTCGTAAAATGCAAGCAATGCGGCGGCCCAATCAATGTCACCGCCTTTCGATGCTCTGGTTGCGGCTATACTAGCCATATAATCCGTCGCTTGGCGTGGGCAGTGGTGATCATTCTTTTCTTGGGATGCGTCACCGCCTATATCACGTACAAGCACCGGCTCCCGCGACCCACGCTTTCGGATTAGGACAAGGCCCCCCGCAGCACGACTTGACAAGCCGTCTCCGGTATGTTATCGATACCAGTCTTCGGGATGGAGTGAGCACAGTGCGACGGGCACCGATTAAAACCGCGCCAGTGATGGCGGCATTGCCAACATTGCATCGTTGGACCAGCCCGCGCACGGGCCTGGTGGGGGTCGTCACCCCGTTCGGCAAGCTGGCGGGGACATATTATTTCGGCCAGGTTCTCCAAGGGATTCAACTGGCATTATCCGGCACGGGAATCCACATGGCGCTGTTTGACAGTCAATCCAAGGAATTCGCCGATCGGCAGAAGCGGGCGGATTTTTGCCGCGAAGCACCGGTGGATGGATTCATCGTGCTGGCCCCGGGCCGGGACGATGTTTTCCCGTCGACCTGCGCCCACTGGAGAATGCCAGTGGTGGTCGTGGGCCGATCCTGCGACGACGGATCGTTCAACTATGTTGACGTGGACAACTATGGCGGCGCCAGCGCGATGACGAAGTATCTGATTCGATTGGGGCACAAGAAAATCGGTTTCCTCCGCGGCCCGAGCGACCGTCGGGACGCCGCCGAACGCGAGTCGGCGTTTCGCAAGTTCATGGCATCGCATCATCTGCCCGTGCTCGAGAAGTGGATCGTGCAGGGCGACTATGAAACGCGGAAAGCGTTTCATATCGCCGTGACCTTGCTGGCCAAGGAACATCGGCCGACAGCGATTTTTGCGTCCAACGACCTGATGGCGTACGGTACCATCGACGCGGCGCGGATGTTGGGGCTCAACGTGCCAGAGGACGTTTCGGTGGCCGGATTCGACGATTTGGAAGGGTCGGCCGTATTTGTGCCGCCGCTGACAACGGCGGCGCAGCCGATGAAGCAACTTGGGCATCGCGCGGCAAGCCATTTGCTGGAGTGTCTGGGGGCCCGCAGTGTGCGTCCAACGCTCCATGAGCGGCTATCGGCGCAACTGATCATACGGGCATCCACGGCGCCGCCCGCCCGGCCCGTAACCCACACGGAGCCAGTGGGATGGGACAGCGGACGGGAACGGGTGCATCGGCTGAACTGAGTTGTGGGAAAGAGGTGAAATAGGGGTTGACAATGGGGTGGATTTTTGGTATCGATACCAAAGGCTTCGGGACAACGGAATTCTGGGAGAACGGAAGGAGAACCGGCAGTGAAAAACTATCAGATTGGCGCAAGTTTGACGCGAGTAATGGTGGGCATGGCAACTGCAGCTGGAGCGACCGTGAGATTCTGTGCGGCGAAACGACTGGCGGGCATGTTGCTGGGGGTGTTTCTGGCGATCACGTCCAGCCAGGCCGCCCTGGTGACGTACGAAGATTTCAGCTACTACCCGGTCGAGCTTGAAGGACAATATGGGTACTCGCAGTATTGGACGACGTACTGGGGCCAGTTTTTCGGTGACGAGACGACCTATGGCGTGACCAACGTGGCGCTGTCCGATCCCAGCGGATTGCTGTACACGACCCCGAACAGTGCGTTTAGCACCGGCGGGCTTCAAGGGCGGTATTTCACGAATGACAATTGCTGGGCGTGTCTGGGCACGACCAATTACTGGAGTATCCTTATCCAACCCAACAACACGCCGGCGTCCACCCACTTTTACGGGATGGAGCTTCTCGCCAATAACAACAACACCGGCAACGGAGTCAATCTGTTTGTGGGCAAGACCGGGGACGGCCCGAACTGGGGGATGCAGGCTGGCGAGGGAACGAACGCATTTTCCGGTGTGCCGGCGACGCTGAACCAGACCGTGTTGCTGGTTGTGCGCGTGGTGTTCACGTCGGTAGTAGGTCAGCCGGACGTGTTCAATCTGTATGTGAACCCGACGCCTGGCGGTGCCGAGCCGGTTACGCCGTCTGCGACGATCACCAACGACATCGGCACCCAGAACGGCATCGCCCTGAACACGGGCAACGGGGGCGCGGCCAGTTTCGCTCAAATCCGCATCGGCAGCACGTTCGCCTCAGTGACACCGACGAACTCGACGATCGATCCGGACATCCGGGCGTACGAACCCTTCGATTACAGCAACATCCAGACGCTGGACAACGTGGGCGCGGGCTTTGGTTGGGACAATGTCAATTGGGACCAGGCGGGCCTTGGCAGCGGCGGCACCAACTACAACGTGATTGCCGGCAGTCTGTCCGATCCCAGCGGCAAGCTTGTGACCAGCGGCAATGCCGTTCAGGCGTTTACGCCGCAAACCACCTATCAAGCGTTTTCGGGACGATATAATGTTTATACCGGTCTGCCTGGAAGCACGAATGCGAATCCCACGTACTACAGTGTCCTCATTCGGCCGGATAATCTGGGGCTCTCCAACGGCGCGGCATTTTTCCAGATTTTCGGAAACCCGAGTGGAAACGATCTGTACGCTGGCTACTTGTTTGGAAGCCCTTACTGGGGCTTGCAAAATCAAAGCACCCAGATTCTCTCCACCGTGTCAATCGTGTCGAATCAAACCACGTTCCTGGTGGTGCGCGCCAATTATGCCCCGGCGGGCACTCCGTTTACGGTCCAGCTCTACGTTAACCCGACACCGGGCGCGCCAGAGCCCGCCACGCCGGATGTGACCTATACCTACACACAATCCAGCCAGCAGAATGGGGTCGCGCTTCAGGTCCAGAACGGGGCGGCAGCGACCTTCGATGAGATCCGCGTGGGCACGAACTACACCGATGTCACGCCGGCGGTGCCGGTGATTGTGACGAACCCGTTCAACATCGTGTCCATATCGATCACGAACACCACACCGTACCCGGGCATTTTCCTGAAATGGGCGACCACGGGGGGCAACATCAACGTGGTGCAAGCCACGTCCGGCACCAACGGCAGCTACAACACGAATGGTTTCACCAATATCAGCGCGCAAATGACGATCCCCGGCAGCGGGGTGGCGACGCAAACGTTCCTGGACGCGGCGGCGGCGACCAACCGTCCGGCGCGCTATTACCGCGTGTTGCAGGTGCCGTAGGGTAACATCGAAACAATAGGGAGCGCGACCGCATCGAGATTACAGGCAGAGCAACACCAAACAACAACGCCTGCGTTCACGACTCGGTGAAACACTCGTCGGTCGCGCTCCAAATGTTGAAGCCAGCACAATGAAACAGCGATTCCCAATCCCGCTCCGGAACGAATCGTTTTCCGCACCACCACATCGGAACCGTTTATCAACTGCGAGACCACGATGCCACCACTAATCACATCCGCCAATCTGACCGGCCGCCCCGCCCGTGCTCTCAACCGCGGGAGGTATGAGAAGCCGCACCAGGCATATGCCTTTCCCAAAAATTTCGCCTGGGGCGCATCGACGGCCGCCGCCCAGATCGAGGGAGCGGCTTTTGAGGATGGGAAGGGCGAATCGATTTGGGACCGGCTGGCCGAAACGCGCAAGATTGATGCGCCGACCGTGGCATGCGACCATTATCACCGTTACCGTGAAGACGCGGCGTTGCTGAAGACACTGGGCATTACGAACTACCGGCTGTCAGTGTCGTGGCCACGAATCTTCGCGAAGGGAGACGGCAGCGTGAACGTGGCGGGGCTTGATTTTTATGATCGCCTGATCGACGAGTTGCTGGCCAACGGGGTCACGCCGTGGGTGACGCTGTATCACTGGGACCTGCCCCAGGCGTTGGAAGACCGTGGCGGGTGGCGTGTGCGGTCCACGGCGGAGGCGTTCGGGCGGTATGCCGCGTTCGTGGTCCAGCGTTTGGGCGATCGGGTCAAGAATTGGATGTCGTTGAACGAGATCCTGCGGTTCGTGCCGGCCGGCTACGGGTCCGGCCAGGATGCGCCCGGGGCGACGGAACCGCCGGGGGTGATCAACCAGATTTATCATCACACGCTTCTGGCCCACGGATACGCCGTGGACGCGGTGCGGCAGTTTGGCGGCAGGGGCGCGCGGATTGGGCTGGCGCATAATCCGCCGACGCCGGTGCCGGTAACAGAAACCAAGGAGGATATTGAAGCTGCCCGCTCCGAGTACATTCGCGGCACCGAACAGCTCATGGGGCCGCTCTACTTCGGGGCCTACCCGGAAGCCTTCCTGAGCGGCGCCTCCGCGCCGGCGCCGAAAGTGGAACGGGGCGATCTGGAGTTGATTTCGCAGAGGACGGACTTTCTGGGGTTGAACGTTTACTTTGGCGAATTTGTGCGTCGTGGCCCGGATGGACGGGCGGAGAAGATGGCGCTTCCGAGCCAGTATCCCAAGGCGGATATTTCCTGGCTGAGCATCGTGCCGCAAGCGATGTATTGGGCGGTGCGGCACGCGCACGAGGCGTACGGGGTCAAGACGTTGTACATCACCGAGAACGGAGCGCCGTACCTGGATCGGGTATTGCCGAACGGTGAGATTCACGACCTGGCGCGACGGGAGTTTCTGCGGAATCACCTGATCTCGCTGCATCGGGCGATTCACGAGGGTTTCGATGTGCGGGGATACTTTGTATGGTCGCTGGTCGACAATTACGAATGGACGGAGGGATACAACCGGCGGTTCGGGATCGTGCACGTGGATTACAAGACGCTTCGGCGAACCCCCAAACTGAGCGGCTACTGGTATTCGAAGGTCATTGAATCGAATGCGGTCATTTAGGTAACGATGACAAATTGGGCGAAACGTAATTCGTGAGGACAAAGCGCGAGAGGGCGAAGGGGTTCACGTTGATCGAGTTGCTGGTGGTCATTGCCATCATCGGGATTCTGGCGGCGATGCTGTTGCCGGCGCTGGGCAAAGCGCGCAAGTCCGCCCAACGCGCGGCCTGCCTGAACAATGTGAAGCAAATCACGATGGCGTGCATCATGTACGCCAGTGACAACGATGAATGCCTGCCATTTGCCATTGTGGTGCCCAATAGCGGGGACCTGCAGTTTGCAGCCGCGTCCTCATCGGGTCCGTTTCTGCAGGATGTCATCGGCGCCCAAATCGCCAACATGTCGAACCACATCACGCAGGTGTTCAAGTGCCCGAACGCGCAGGTCATTCCGACTGATTCCAATCCGTATTGGCTGTTGGCGACGAACGCGTGCGACTACCGCTACAACTGTTACTCCGCGTCCCATGACGGGCAGTACCCGGTTACGACGGGGCACCCGCCGGGACGACGGCTCAGCAACGTCGCCAGGCCCGGCGCCGCAAAGCTCCTTGCAGACATGGTATTTCCCGGTTGGAAATCGAGTTATCTGCCGCACGATGGCATCAATTGCGGCTACGTGGATGGCCATGCCGAATGGCTCATGAGCGAGATATACTTTTCTCAGATTAACGGTGGCGATTTGTGGGGTCCATTCTGGACCGACGGCTGGCAGTAGCTGGCGGCTTGGTGCGGTGAAGTGCCCGAAGGTTACTGTACCTGCGGCTTGATCACGCGAGAGCCGATTGCCGCCAGCTTGGCGCACAATTCCTGATACATGGCCTCGTCGTCATACGTGCCGATGATGGCGCCGCCTGAGCCGGCAAACTTGGCGCTGGCGCCACACCGCCTGGCGACCTCAACCATTTGAATCTGCCAGGGGGCCAGGTTGTAGATGCTTCGTCGCGTATTGAAGTTCTCATCGATGTATTGGGCCAGCCGTTTGAAATCGTGCTGGAGGAGCGCTTCACGCCCCCCTGCCGCAAGCTCGGCAAAATGTTTCATGGCCTCAATCACTTTCTTCTCGCCCCGGTCAAACCGCCCGCGGATGTCATTGTGGAACACCTCGGTCGGCTCGCTAAGACTACAGTGGTACGCAACGTACAGCGGCGGCAACAGGCCAATGGGCATCGGCTCGTAGGTATAGCATTTCACGCCTCCGACGAGGTGTTCGTGGGCCGTATCGAAATCCATGTAAACCAGTCCTTCGTAGACCTGGATGACGCGATCCTGCAACCCCGCCCCGATGCCCAGTTCATCTCTTTCCACAGACAAGACCAGCATGGGCTGCGCCTCCAGCGGGATGTTGACCTCATAGAATTCCATGAGACAACGCAGAGTAGCTACAATCAGGGCGCTGGAACCGGCCAACCCAACCTGTCGCGGGATATTGGTTTGGTAGCGCACTGAAAAATTGCGGTTCGGCAGGTCCAACCGATTTGCCTGACAGTATTCAACAAACCGTTTGATGGTGGCTTTGATCAGCCGGATGCCACCGTAGTACCCGTGCAGCCTCACGTCTTTCACGAGGTCGTGAATGGAACTAAAGCGGGCGCGGTCGTCCTCCGTCAACACAATGTCCACGGAATCCCACTCATACAGCACGACCTCCGCCCAGAAGTTCCGCATAATGATGGAGATGGTCTTGCCGTGATAGCCGTCGGATGGATTCCCCAGAAGCCCGGCTCGGGCATGGGCCCGCTTACGAATGATGATCATTCAACAGTGTCTCCAAATGCTTGCGCAGAGCCGCACCCTGCTTCTTGTCGGCGAGAGCAAACTCGACGAAGGCCCGAAAATAGGACTGGAAGTTTCCAATATCATACCGCCGTTCTTCCCGCTTCAAGCGGACACCGTAGGCTTTGCCACCTTCTTGAATCATCAGGCGTATGGCATCGGTGATCTGTATTTCGCCGCCTTTGCCCGGATGGGTGCGACGAGTTGCATCAAACACGCGCGGCGACAACACGTAGCGGGCAGCGATGGCCAAATTACTGGGGGCCTCGGACTGGGATGGCTTCTCGATGAGATCCTCGATCTCAAAAATATCACCATCACCTTTGGGTTTGGCAATGCCGTATTGATGCACCTCTTGGGCTGCAACTTCCTCGAAGGCGATCACCGCCACCGCCTCTTTCTCCACGAAACAACGTTTCATCCGGTGCACGACGTCGCTCTGGGCGTGCAGACCGATGATGGAATCGCCCAACGCCACCACGAAAGGTTGGTTCGCGACAAACGGCTCGGCGCACAGAATCGCATGCCCCAATCCCAACAGTTGACGCTGCCGCGTGTAGAAATACTGGATGGCCGCACGCTCAAATTCCAACTCAACCAACGAATCTTCCTTGCCGGCCTCCCGCAACAAACGAACGAGTTCTTCATTCAGATCAAAATGGTTCTCCAGGGAGGCCTTCCCGGGGCCGGTGATAAACAGCACGCGCTTCATTCCCACCCGCGCCAGTTCGTCCACCACATACTGAACGACGGGCTTGCGCCCAACCGGCAACATCTCTTTTGGTTGCGACTTCGTCGCCGGCAAGAGCCGCGTGCCCAACCCGGCCACGGGAACCACTGCGATGTTAATGTCCATAATTTCTTCCTTGCACCCCAAAAATCGGCGCGGTCATTCTGTTTGTCCCGACGGCCGCTTTCGATCCATTCTTATTGCGACCATTTACACCGGACGCGCTCTCAATCGCCCGGGCGGGGATCATAGCAGGGCCGGCGCAATTGGCCAACAGGATCATTTATGGACAGGCAGGTGGGGTGGATGGGAGCCGGCAGGAGACTATCGTGTGCTTGAGGCTCCTACGAACTTGTCCTGTTCCCAGAATCCGTCTTCAACCTTGCCATCGGGATACGTCATTCTGCCGATGCCGTCCATTTTCCCATTACGGAATTGACCGACGTACTTGCGACCATCGGGCCAGACGATCGACCCGCTTCCATCGGGGGAATCGGCTGAGCCTTCGACAACTTTCCAGTCCCCTTTGTATTCCCGTCCGTCTTTCCACAGAATCGTCCCGCCGCATTTGGTCCCGTCGTAATTCCAGGTCCCCATCTCCTTTGTGCCGTCGGCGTATATCACAGTTCCGGTTGTCCGGTACGAGTTCCCGTCGATCCATTCACCCTGCACGCTTGTACCATCCGGCTTGGTGAGGGTCCCCTGGCCATTCGGCTGGTCATCTTGAAACTCTCCCACGTACCTTGATCCGTCTGGTCCCGTGAACGTTCCCTGGCCGGTTCGGTTGCCGTCCCTGAATTCGCCCACGTACTGCCCTCCGTCTGGAAACGTTTCCTTCCCTTGCCCGTCGTGACTGTTGTTCTTGAACTCGCCGATGTACTTCTGTCCATTCGGCAACGTTTCCGTTCCCCGTCCGTTGCGCCTGTCGTCCGCAAACTCGCCGACGTACTTCTCGCCGTCTGGAAACGTGAGTGTTCCCAGACCCCTCAATTCGCCATGGAGAAACTCACCAACGTACACCACTCCCTCGGCCCATGTCTTCGTCCCCCGGCCATTCGGCAGGCCATCCCTAAACTCGCCGACGTACTTCGCCCCGTCTGGCAATGTGAGTGTCCCCTGGCCATTCGGCCGACCGTCTCGAAACTCCCCGACATACGTCGATCCATTTGAGAAGGTTCTTGAGCCTCGCCCATTTCGCACGCTGTACCAACAGAGGTACACGAGCAGGAATGTGCCCAAGATCACCACCAGAAGGACTCGTAGCCGTTTCATTGTCGGCCCAGGGCCGGACCGCTATGGCGAGGTTGAAGTTCCAACGAACTTGTCCTGCCTCCAGAATCCCTCTTCAACTTTGCCGTCCGGATACGTCATCTTGCCAGCCCCGTCCATATCCCCATCGCGAAACTGACCGACGTATTTGCGGCCATCTGGATATGTGAGAGTCCCCCGGCCATTCGGCAGGTCGTCCTTGAACTCGCCTTCGTACTTGCGTCCATCTGGCAACGTTGATTTCCCCTGGCCACTCGCCTTGCCATTGTCAAACTGACCGACGTATTCGTGTCCATCTGGTCTCGTGTACGTCCCCTGGCCGCTCCATCTTCCCATCTTGAAATCTCCTACGTACTTCGACCCATCTCGAAATGTGAGCGTCCCGCGGCCATTCCAATCGCCCTCCTTCCACTCTCCGACGTACTGCACCCCAGCCAATGAAGTTGCCGCCCCCTGGCCGCTGAACCTGCCATCCTGAAATCCTCCAACGTATCTGCGACCATCCGGATACGTGAGCGTTCCTTGGCCATTGCGCTCGCCGTCCTTGAACTCGCCCACGTACTTGCGTCCATCTGAAAACGTGTATGTCCCCTGGCCGCTCCGCTTGCCGTCCTTGAACTCGCCCACGTACGTCGCTCCATCTGGACACGTGTAGCTCCCTTGACCGTTCTCTTTGCCATCGCGGAACTCGCCGAGGTACTTGCATCCATCTGGCCACGTCTCCGTGCCTTGCCCGTTGGGCTTGCCGTCCTTCATCTCCCCGGCATACGCCGCTCCGTTGGGCAGCCGGCTCGTCTCCTGGCCGTTGCAAGCGGCTATGGGCAGGAACGTGGCGCTGATTACAGTGGCAACAAAGAGACTCAGTGATTTCATCGTCGGCTCCGGTTCGGATCGCTATGGCGAGGTCGGGGTTCCCACGAACATGTCATACTTCCACAATCCACGTTCGACCTTGCCGTTCGGATACGTCATTTCGCCAGTCCCATCCTTCTTCGCGTCGCGGAACTGACCCACGTATTTGCGTCCATCCGAATACGTGAGCGTCCCCTGGCCGCTCATCCGGCCGTTCTTAAATTCACCCACATACTTCGCCCCATCCGGCCACCAGTACGTCCCCTGGCCGTTCGACCGGTCGTTCTTGAACTCTCCCACGTACTTTCGTCCATCCGGCCACGTGTATGTCTCCTGGCCGTCCAGCATATCATTCTTGAATTCTCCCACGCACTTGCGTCCGTCTGGCCAAGTGAGCGTCCCTTGACCGTTCCGCTTGCCATCCTTGTACTCGCCAACGTACTTCACCCCATCCGCCCATGTCTGCATCCCGTGGCCGTCACGTTTTCCACCCTTAAACCCACCCACGTACGTCGCTCCCTCCGGCCATGTTTCCGTTCCATAGCCATCCGGTTCGCCATTCTTCATCTCTCCGACATACGTGGCGCCGTTGGGCAGCGTATTCGTCTCTTGACCCATGCACAAGAGTGCAGCCAAGGGCGAAATGGCCATTGTTGCCGCAAGAAAGAGGCTTCGTCGTTTCATTGTCGGCTCCCGATCAAATCGGAGCGCATGGGCCTTTTACCACCAACGCGGCTCGCTTTCAAGATCGACGGTACGGATTGGGAAACAGAGGAGGACGGGAATGCATGGGGCAACTCACAGCTCACCAGAAACTTTGTCTGCCCCGTTTGGTTGGAACGCAGGCCGCCGCTCAAACTCGTGATGCCTGAGACTGCTTCGGGCGCGGTCTTGGCGTCTATCGTGCAGAAGCACGAAATCCCTGCCGTGGAATCCACGATGGCCACTCCAGATTGGCTTGACCGCAGCTATTGAAAGTGTTGACGTTGCTGGCAAGAGGGAGTGTCCGCCTATGAATAGAGACGCGTTGAGCACACCGGCCCTGGAAGCATTGTTGCAGGCGCCATCATTGGCAATCCTCGCCGTGGACGAACAAGGGTGCGTGATCCTGTGGAGCCCGTCCGCCTCGCGAATGTTTGGCTGGAGCGAGTCCGAAGTGCTGGGACGTTTTCCTCCGATTGTCCCGGAAGACCAGCGGCAAACCGTTTATGATCGGATTGAACGTGGACGGAAGGGCGAAAGTATCAGTGCGCTCGATGTGCGCCGTCTTCGAAAGGATGGCTCGCTGATCGATGTCAGCGTGTGGACGGCCCCGTTGCAGGACAGCAAGGGCAAGTTCATCGGGTTGCTGGCTCTGTTTGCCGATATCACAGAGCGCAAGCAGGCAGAGGTGGAGCGGCAACAGGCCGGGGCGGAACTCAGCCGAGTCCTCGGGGCGGTGTCGGACTGCATCTATAGTGGTGAATTTGATTCCGATGGCCGGTTTCACTACCACTACTATTCGGCGGCGGCGGAGCGGATTCTGGGACGAGCACCGTTGTTTTTCCTGGCGGGTCCGGAGCGATGGCTGAATGCTGTCCATCCGGAAGATCGTCCACGGTTGGCACAAGTATTCAGCCGGTTGCAGAGCGGTCAGTCGGCCGCTGAAGAAGCAGAGTACCGTATTATCCTGCCTGATGGCACGATCCGGTGGGTGCGCGATAACGCGGTGATGTCGCCGGGGCTGAAGGGCCATCGTTTTGTGAACGGCGTAGTGAGCGATATCACCGCCCGCAAGCAGGCGGAGGAAGCACTCCAAAAGACCAAGATGGAGCTGCAGGAGGTTCTCGCCGCGGTGCCAGACTATATTTGGAGCGGCCAATTTGATCCCGACGATCGGTTTTCCTACCGCTACAATTCGCCGGCGGTGGAACGAATCTTCGGACGACCCGCGGAGTTTTTTCTGGCGGACTCGAAGCGATGGCTGAGCATTGTCTACCCGGAAGATCGCTCGCGGGTCACTGAGGCAACAACTCGGTTGCGGACCGGTCAGTCGGGCGCTGAAGAAACAGAGTACCGCATTGTGCTGCCCGATGGCGCGATCCGGTGGGTGCGCGACAACGTGGTGATGTTGCCGGGGATGGAGGGTCATCGTTTCGTCAACGGCGTGGTGAGCGATATCACCTCCCGCAAGCAGGCGGAGGAGGCGTTGCAAGAAAGCGAGGCCAGGTTCCGTGAACTGTTCACGGGGGCCCCCGTTGGCATTGTTCTGGCCTCGCCCGAGGGGCGGTTTCTGCAGGTAAACCCCGCCTTTTGCGAATTGCTCGGGTACTCCGAGCAGGAACTGCTCCGTAAGACAGGGACCGAAGTCACGCATCCCGACGATCTGGAAGGGACTGTCGCGATCAGGCGTCAGATGTGGAACGGGGAGGCCCCTGAAATCCAGGGCTACGAGAAGCGTTACCTCCGAAAGGATGGTCAAGTAGTGTGGGTTGCTATCCGCATCACATTGATCCGCGATGCAACAGGAAAAGCCAACTGTTCCATCGCTCATGTGGTAGACATCACCGAGCAAAAAAAGGCGGAAATGGCGTTGAAGACGAGTGAGGAACGGTTTCGAGCGCTCGTCGAGCACGCTTTCGATGTCATTGCCGTGGTCAAGGCGGATGCCACAGTCCTGTTCACTAGTGCGTCCACTTCTCGCGTACTGGGTTATCAGCCGGATGAACTGATGGGGCGCTGCATCTTTGAGTTGGCTCACCCCGAGGATCTGCCTCGCGCCACCGAAGTGTTCAATCGGCTGCTTCAAACCCCCGACGGAACCATGGTGGACCAGTTCCGTTGCCGCCACAAGGACGGCTCGTGGCGCTGGCTGGAGGTTTCGGGCACGAACTGCCTCGGGCAACCGCATGTGGAGGGCATCACACTTAACTACCGTGACGTAACCCCGCGCAAACAGGTCGAGGCGGTGTTGCGCGAGAGCGAAGAGCGTTACCGGCTGATGGTCGAAGCCGTTCCGGTGCTGGCGTGGCGCACTGACGCAGCGGGCGGGACGACCGAGTGCAACCAGCGTTGGCTCACCTATACGGGCCAGACCGCCGGAGAAGCGCGGGGTAATGGCTGGATGCGGGCGCTGCATCCCGATGACTTGGGGCGCGTGTCGCAGAAAGTGCGCGACGACGTGACCGGCGGCACAATCTATCAGACCGAGTACCGGCTGCGGCGCGCGGCGGATGGCGTCTACCGATGGCACCTGGCCCGTGCTCTGCCCGTGAGGGACAGAGATGGGCAAATCCTGTGCTGGTTCGGCTGCGCGGTTGACATCTCCGACCAGAAACGGGCGGAAGAGATACTGCAGGAGAGCGCACGGAGAGCGCAGCAGCGTCTGGCCGCAATCGTCGAGTCCTCGGACGACGCGATAATCAGTTCGGACCTCCACGCAAGAATCACCACTTGGAACTCAGCGGCGCAACGGCTCTACAACTATACCGCCGAGGAAATCCTGGGACGCTCGGTTTCCATCCTTGTCCCACGCAGCAGCAGAGCCAAGATGCGTGAGATGGGGAAGGAAATCCTACGCGGCAGGCCGATACAACACTTCGAAGCGGTACGCCTCAAGAAAGGCGGAGTTCCGGTCGACGTCTCGGTCGCACTGTCCCCTATCCGGGATGGCGCAGGCAACCTCACCGGCATCTCAGCCACTTACCGTGACATGACCGAACGGAAACAAGCGCAGCGGGTGCAGCGGCATCTGGCTGCAATTGTGGAATACTCAGACGACGCGATAGTCGGTGCGGGCCTCGACGGCACAATCACCAGTTGGAACACAGCCGCCCAAAGGCTTTACCACTATGCTGCCAAGGAAATCCTGGGACGCTCGGTTTCCATCCTCGTCCCGCGCAACCGCAGAAGCGAGATGCGTGAGATGGGGAAGAAGATCCAACGAGGCGAACACGTACAACACTTCGAGACCGTACGCCTTAAAAAAAGCGGGTCGCCGGTCGAAGTTGCAATCACGATGTCTCCTATCAAGGATGACGCGGGGCAAGTCACCGGTGTCTCGGCGATTTACCGTGACATCACCGAGCGGAAGCGGGCGGAGGAAGCATTGCAGAGCAGCGAGAAGCAATACCGGGCACTGGTCGAAACGACCGATACCGGCTATGTAATTCTTGACCGAGCAGGCCGTGTTCTTGATGCAAACGCAGAATATGTCCGTCTCACCGGACACCGTGCTCTTGAAGAGATACGCGGCAGAAGCGTCACTGAATGGACTGTCAATGCCGAGAAAAAAAGGAATGCCGAAGCGGTCAGGACATGCCTCAAGAACGGGTACGTCAGAAACCTGGAGATTAACCATGTAGATTCTCACGGCAAGATCATGCCCGTTGAGATCAATGCGACAGTGGACAAAACCCAGGGAACGCAGCGAGTTGTTGCTCTGTGCCGTGACATCTCCGAGCGGAAGGCGTTAGAGCATGCAGTTGTCGAGGCCAGCAGCCGCGAACAGAGAAGGATTGGGCAGGATTTGCACGACGGCCTCTGCCAGCAACTCACGGGCATCGGCTTTTTGTGGAAGACGGTCGAGCAGAGCATCGCGGGGCAGTCCCTGCCCAATGCTGCTACCGTGCGGCAGATCGGCCGGTTGCTCGCCAAGACGATTGGTCAGGCCCGTGACTTGGCCCACGGACTGAGCCCGGTGGACATGGAAAGCAACGACCTCGGTATGGCGCTGAAGAACCTCTGCCTGTCGATGGGACGGCTGTTTAGCGTATCCTGCGTGGTGCAGTGTCGACGGCCCGTGCGGCTAACAGACAAGATGGTTGCTACGCACCTCTATCGGATTACCCAGGAAGCCGTCAGCAATGCGATCCACCATGGTAAGGCAGCCCGCGTCTGGATTTATCTTGGTTGGAAGAAGAACAAGCTGACGCTTCGCGTCAGGGACAACGGTTCGGGTTTCTCGCAGGGGCGAACTTTCCGGCATGGTATGGGGATTCGCAGCATGCGGTACCGTGCAAGAGTGATTGGTGCCTCGCTCACCCTCGAAAGCAAGCGTGGCACCGGCACCACCTTGACCTGTGTTTATACCCAGCCTCGCTCACGATCTGGTCGTCAGGCTCGTTCCGACGCCTCCGGCTAAATTAGCGGTTTCCACGATGGCAACCGGTGACGGTTCTCGGTAGTATACGACCAGCTTGACAGGAGAGGTTCCTGGCATTTGCACGGCAATGGAAAGAGCGCCAAGACGCGCCACACGGAGTCGATGTAATGAGTCAGAGGCACGGCGCGCTGAAGAAGTATCGAGTGTTTCTTGTGGATGATCATCCGATCGTCCGGCTTGGTCTTGCCCAACTGATCAACCGCGAGCCGGACTTGATGGTTTGCGGAGAATCGGAGGACGGATCGACGGCCTTGGGGCCCATCGGAGCAATCAAGCCGGATGCGGTGGTGGTCGATTTGACCTTGAAACAGAGTAGCGGATTCTCGCTTATCAGGGACTTGAATGCGCTCGATCGCAAGTTGCCCATCTTGGTGCTGACCGTCCATGAGGAATCGTTGTACGCCGAACGGTGTCTGCGGGCGGGAGCGAAAGGCTACCTCATGAAAGAGGAGGCGATGGAAAACGTGTTGGTCGCCATTCGGCGCGTCATCGCCGGCCAGATGTATCTGAGCCAGAAGATCCAATCCAAGTTGCTCCGCAGTTCGGGGAAGCGGCGAGACAGCATGCTCGCGTCTCCCTTGGAGAAACTGAGTGACCGTGAGCTGGAGATCTTCCGATTACTTGGACAAGGGTTGGGAACAAAGCAGATCGCCAAGCTGTTGCACCTGAGCGTCAGCACCGTGGAAAGCCACCGCGCGAGAATCAAAGAAAAACTTGATCTGACAAATGCTGTCGAATTGCTCCGACATGCTGTCAAATGGGTGGAGATCGAGCACGGAGGCGCATCCGGCACTCCGGATTAGTCACATGATGGAACAGACCCCCGATCTTGACAGACCCTTATGCCCGACTGTTGCACGGCCAGAGCCGGCAGTCCGGTCGGACGTGGACACGGGGGTACACGAACGCAGCATCCTTGTCGAGCGAAAGCACATCACGTTCAGTCTTAAAGAGAATTCACGAGGCCGATTTCTGCGGATTGTCGAGGAGGTCAGTGGTCGCCGCAACGCCATCATTGTGCCCCTGGCCGGAATGGAAGATTTCCGCGATACGTTGAATGAAGTCATCAAGTTCAGCAAGACGCTCCCTCCAAAGATCTGATTCTCGGCCCTGCCGGAACCATCAACCTTGTACCGTATCGAGGGATTCCGTTGTTGATGAGGAATGACCGGGTTTCTGCCGGTGGTGACCACGAACTCGCTGCCCGCCATGGTGGTTCCGCGACCGTCCACAGGGAATTCGACGGTAGCTCGAGGCTACTGGTTGACGTGGACGACCTTTGCGGGCGGGAAGCCGTTGAAGTGGGTCGAAGAGGCGTGGCTGTAGGCACCGATGTTCTCGCTGTAGAGCAGGTCGTCGAGCCGGAGATTGTCCGGCAGTTCCTCTGCCATCGAGACCACGTCCAGCGCGTCGCAGGTCGGGCCAAACACGGAACAAATCTGTGTCGCGCCCCGGCGGAAGGCCTTAAGATGGTAATGGCAGTGGTCGAAGATCACGCCCGAGAATGTGTGGTAGACCCCGTCGTCGATGTAGTAGCAGAGCTTGCCGTCGCGCACGGCCTTGCCGATGATCTTCGAGACCGCGATACCGGCCGTGGCCACCATGAACCGGCCCGGCTCGGCGAGAATTTGAATGTCCTTCGGAAAGAGTCGGTCGATTTCGCGGTTGAGAATTTTCGCCAGTTCGCGGAACGGTTTGACCGTGGTGTCGTACGGGGCGGGGAAGCCGCCGCCGATGTCCAACAGGTTCATCTTGGTGTAACCGCGAGCGCGCGCTTCCTTGAAGATATTCGCGGCCAGATTGATGGCTTGGACGTAGTTCTGGAAATTGGTCGTCTGGCTGCCAACGTGGAAACTCAAGCCCTCGACCGTCAGCCCCGCCCGGTCTGCTTCGAGGATCAGGTCCACGGCTTCGCCGGGTGCGGCCCCGAACTTCGAGGACAGTTCAACCATCGCGCCGGTGTTGGCGACCTTCAGCCGCAGGGCGAGACCGGCGTTGGGCGCAAACTTCTTGATCTTCTGAATCTCCTCCGAGTTGTCGTAGGTGACCAACGGGTTGTAGTGGTCAAGTTCGGCAAGCGTCTCGTTGGCTTTGATCGGGTTGGCGTAAATGATCTTGTCCCAAATCCACTGCTGGCGTTTCTTGATCGGCAAGTCCTTGATGTTCTCGCACACGACCCGTAACTCTGGCAGTGAGGCCACGTCGAAACTGGCGCCGGCCTTGAAGAATGTCCGCACAATTTCCGGGTCGGCATTGGCCTTGACCGCGTAGTATGCCTGGACCCGCGGCAGGTATTTCTTGAACGTGGCGTAGCTGCGGCGCAGCTCTTCGTGGTCGATCACGAACAGCGGCGTGCCGTGTTCCCGGGCGAGCTTCTTCAGCCTGTTGAGCGGAACCATCTAGTCACCATCGGTGATCAGGAAATTCTTGAATTGCCACGGATCATCCCAATCAACCGCCGGATTGTTGTGCCCTTGGAACGCGTTGGCGTAATGCTTCAACGGCGTCCAATCGGCCGGCTTGGAAATCCACCGGCCGAGATAGGGCTTGGAAACCTTGAGAACGTACTCGTGCGGAAGGTCGTCGGGCACGCACACGCCTTTGGCCGGATTCTCGATCATCCACATCACCGCGGCCACGACGGAGACCGCCACCTGCATGGTCGTGGCGTTCTGGTGCGGCACCAGGCGCCGCGATTCCTCGATGCTCAGGTCGCTGCCGATCCACCAGGAGTTGTAGGCGTGCCCCATCAGCAGCCCGCCCAGTATGTCCGCCCCGCTGGTGATCTCGTCGTTCATGATCCGCTGGTTCACCGGCAGCTTGTAATCGTAGCCGCGCAATTCGTTCAGCGACGCTATCGCGCAGTCGCAGGGGCAATACGCGTAGTGCACGGTCGGACGGTACACCGCTCTGCCGTCCTGCCACACGGTCAGCCGATCGGAAATGGTGAACGCCTCGCCGTGTCGCACCACCATGCCGTGAATGCAATAGTTGGGTACCCACGACGACACCCAGGTGTTGATGCCCATGCGGGCGAGGCAGATTTGGTTGCGCGGACCTTCCTGGTGCTCGTAGGCCAGCGCGGGCAGTTCCTTCTCGTGCGTGCCCCAGCCCATCTCCGCTGTCGTCGTGCCTTCTTCGCGGAACCCCTCCACGCTCCATGTGTTCACGAACTCATCCACCTGCTTTGGCTGATCGGTAATCTGCGTGTCGCGTTCGCTGCAATGGATCACCTTGACCCCAAGCTTCATCGCCAGACGATTGAACGCGCCATCCTTGCTCAACTGCCGGATTTCCTCCGCATCCGAACCGCTGACCTTCCGGTCCGCGACGAGTCGCCGGCCGATGTCAATCAACCCCTGCTTCACAAAATGCGAGATGAGACCCGGATTCGCCCCGTGCTCCAGCACCGCCGTCGGCCCCGGCTCGCTCCACCGGGCGGTCATCCGGCGGATGTTCATGTGACGCCAGTACAACGTCCGCTCCGTCGGGGGCTTGTTGTGCGCGCCTTCGTACGGGTCCCACACTTCCACCGAGGTGTTGACGTAAATCACGCCGTTATCGTGACACCACTGCAGGATTTCGCACGCGTCTATGTTCCACGCCAGGTCGATCAGGACGTCTCCGGCGCTGAGATACCGCCCCAGCAGGCTGCCGAGGTTGTCGCGCGTGACGCGTTTCCGCACGAACCGCACACCCCGCTTCAACCATGGCTGGAGCAGGTCGCGCCGATCCTCGAAATCCATCACGGTGATGTTCTTCAGCGGTCCCTTGACATGTTTCACCAGGATCGGCAGCGTGCACTGCGCCACCGCCCCGTAACCGACAAAAAGGATTCGTTTTCCGAATTGGATCATTCTTCTTCTCCAGGAAACTCGCTGCGGAGGACTCTGTCTGAAACACCGATGCGTGACAAGCGTTTTCTCCGCGCGCTTCGTTCGTTGACGAGACGATCGCTGGCTTCGGCAACCGAAGCTGAGACAAGAAACGGCTTGTTGACTAGGTGCGGTGTAACTCGAATAACTGTTGTCTTGCGAATTCCATGCGCGTGATCACTTTGGGGACTGGCGATGCGTTCGGTGCGGCCGGCAGATTTCAGTCTGCCGTCGTGGTGCGTTCTGGCAACGTCACCGCGCTGGTGGATTGCGGTCCCTGCATCCTGCAGGCGCTACACCGGTCCCGAATCCGGCCGGAAGACATCGACGTCATTCTGGTCACGCATCTGCACGGCGACCACGTCGGCGGCGTGCCGATGTTGCTGCTGGATTACCAATACCGCTCGCACCGAAGGCGACCGTTGGTGGTGGTGGGCTCCGGGCTGTGTCCATCGAGGCTGGAGACCTTGACAAACGCGATGTTCGCGGAGGTGACACGAGGACGCCGCCGGTTCCCGGTTGTTTACCGGACGATCCGACCCGGCCGTACGATTGCCATTGGCGGGATGCGGATTTGCGCCTATGCCATGAAGCACATCGACCGTGAACCGTATCTGGGATATCGCCTCGAACACCATGGCAAGGTTCTGGCCGTCAGCGGGGACACGACCTGGTGCGATTCCATCCCGGCGATGTCGCGGGGCGCCAACCTGTTGCTGTGCGAATGCACCGATTTCGATCTGCGGACTCCGGTGCATTTGAGTTACACCAGACTTCGGGAGCATCAGGCCGAGATTGGCGCGAAGCGGATCGTGCTCACCCACGTCGGCGCCGATCTTCTGAAGAACCGCGCGAGGGTTCGATTCCCCATCGCGCGAGACGGCGAGCGTTTTGACCTCTGAGAGAATCCAGGGCCGGTGGCGGCGCTGTCGCCAATATCTCGCTTCCCTGCGCAATTCCAAATGCGATTGCGCTGACGGCCCGCAGCTTGACGCGCGGACGAATTCCAGCGAAGAGTATGGGGAACAGGCGTCTCGGCTGTTTGAATATGATGTTGCAGCTTCGAAGACCGCATAACATTCTCAGTTTTTACGGAGGCATTGGCCATGATGAATCTTGAATCCAGTGTGCAGGCATTCGCCCGCGAGGGGTTTGCCCACCAGTTCGGCAAACCCGCGGTCGCGGTCAAGGACGATCCCGAGTGGCGCAAGGTGCGCGACACCGGCACCCGCCTGTGGCTCGACACGGGCGACATCGATGAAGCCGGCAAACTGTGGAACTCTTCGTTCGACGCGTTGACGACCAACAACACCCTTCTCAACAAGGAAATTCAGAAGGGCATTTACGACGATCTCGTCGCCAAAGCCGCCCGGGTTGTGTTGGATGCCGCCCCGAAGATCAGCCGGCAGGATCTGGTCCTCGAAATCGCGTTCATTCTCAATGCTCATCATGCCCTGCGCCTCGTTGACCGCTTCGACGCCTACGTCAGCGTCGAGCTGCATACCGATCTGTCGGGCGACGTCGACCGCACCGTCGCCTACGGGAAACGGTATTTCGCGATCTGCCCGGAGCGATTTTACGTCAAAGTCCCGCTCACACCGGCGGGCTACCTCGGCGCGCGCAAACTCGTGCAGGCCGGCATCCCCATCAATTTCACTCTCGGCTTCTCGGCGCGTCACAACTACGTCGCTGCGTTGCTGACCAAACCCGATTACGTGAATGTGTTTCTCGGGCGCTTGAACTCGGTCGTCGCGGACAACAAGCTCGGTGATGGCCGCAATGTCGGCGAGAAGGCCACCTTGGCCACGCAACGCGTGGTGCTCGACCTGCGCAAGGCGGGCCGCACCAAAACGAAGCTCATCGCTGCCAGCATCCGCTCCGGCGCGCAAATCGCCGACCTCGCCGGGGTCGACGTGCATACCATGCCCACCAAGGCGGCCGCCGAATATCGCGCCAATCCAAAGCCGAAAGTTACTTCGCAGGTCGCCAACGACCCCGGCGTGCTGTTGGCGCCGGGGGTTACGTTCGCGCAATTCAATGGCGAATCGCTTTGGGCCGTTCCGCAAAAGTTCAAGGATGCCGTCGAAGATCTGCTTCGCAAGAACCTCGATGCGCTTCAACCCGGGGATCTCCAATCTCACTTCGAGAAAGCCGGCTTCGCCGATTTCCTGCCGCGCTGGTCCGCTGCCGACATTCAGACCGCAACCACGGACGGCAAGATCCCCGTGTACGCCACTTGGAAAGACCGCCTTGCGTCCGGCAAGATCGGTCTCGATGCGCTGATGAACCTCAGCGCTCTCTATTCCTTCGCCACCGACCAAAAGGCTTTGGACGACCGCATCCGCTCCCTGCTCCAGAAGGCGAAAATCTTGTCATAGACATGGCTTGCCGCTGCAGACGCGGGGCATGTTTGCGGTGGTAGCCGCAGACGGCACAGAATCTATCCAGGATTTTGGGCCGGGACCGGCGGCCGACGTGGTTGAATTCTTTGCGGCATTCACATCGTGAATGGATTCTCCTAATACAGGTTTCCTTCGGGAACCTGAATTATGAGTTAACGGCCTTTCCCGCATATCCCTCTACGGCGATGTGTGATGCGAGTCCATTCACGCGCGGGCAACGATGATATTGTCTTGCCACTGTGCCTGGCCATAAGTTAAGTAGAGTAACCATCGGAAAGCCTTGCGAGCCTTCATATGACAAATGACCGAGAGGTTGATGTGTCCGTGGTGATCCCCTGTCTGAACGAGGCCAACTCCATCGGGAGCTGCATCGACAAAGCGGTGGCCGGGCTGAAATCAGCCGAAGTGCGGGGCGAAATCCTCGTGGTCGATAATGGCTCGACGGATGGCTCACCGGAAATTGCCCTGTCACATGGCGCTCGCGTTGTACACGAATCCATCAGGGGCTACGGCAGCGCGGTGCGCAGGGGCTTTCAGGAAGCGCGCGGAGCATTCGTAATCAAAGGCGACGCGGACGACAGCTACGACTTTACGGAAATCCCGCTCTTTGTGGCCAAGTGGCGCGAGGGGTACGAAGTGGTCATGGGCAATCGGCTGAAGGGCGATATCAAACCGGGAGCGATGCCATTCTTGAACCGGTACATCGGCACGCCCGTGCTCACCGGCATACTCAATTTGTTCTTTCGGGCGGGAATTGGAGACACTCATTGCGGGTTGCGGGCAGCCACGAAGGAGGCGTTTCAGCGCATGGACTTGCGCACGACGGGAATGGATTTGGGGCCGGAATTCGTCATCAAGGCCGCGATGACCGGATCTCGCATGACCGAAGTCCCCATCAGTTTCTGGCCGGACAAACGAGGACGCCCCCCCCATCTGCGACGGCTCCCGGATGCGTGGCGGAACCTGCGCCTGATGTTGTTATTCGCGCCAAACTGGTCATTCATGATCCCGGGCGCATCGCTGGTCGCCTTCGGCTTGGCGCTGGTGTTTTGGCTTCTCCCAGGTCCCCGTCAAGTGGGACAAGTTGTTTTAGGTCTCAATACGATGTTCTTTGGCATGATTTTCACGTTGCTCGGAGTTCAGATCGTCTATCTCGGCCTGTTTGCCAAAGGATTCAGTTATTCCGAACGATTCAATCGTCACCAGCGGTCGCTGGAACGATGGTTGCGCACCGTAACGCTGGAGCGCTGCTTGTTGGCTGGACTGGGACTGCTGTTGATTGGACTGGCAGGGGATGGCTGGGTTTTCTGGCGTTGGGCGAGCAAGGGGTTTGGACCGTTGAATGCGACACGGCATGTGATCTTCTTTTCATTGTGGTTGTTCCTCGGAGTGCAGATCATCTTTTCGTCGCTGTTCCTGAGCATGCTCGGCATCAGCCGCGGGACTTATATCGGCGATTACGACCGGAAGTAATTGTCGTCGCGCTCCTGCTGCGGCAATCCTTGGAACCCGGAAACGCGGTATCTCATCAGCCGCTGCCTGTTTGACCGCGAAGCCATTACCTGATGGTGTTTTCGTGCCGAGGTGTCGCGAAGTGGCGAGCGCGCACGTTACTTCAACTGGCCCAGCCAACGGAGTCGCGGTGGACTTGGTTTCGATTACGAAGCCGGCGGCGCCAATAGCAATTGGCAAATTATGATGGCGTATTCGCCATGGCTTCTGCCGCAGCTTTCTTCACTTCGTCCGACCGACGGTGCCGCCAATGAAATGTTGGACGGGTGACCTCAAACGTGGTGCGGTGCTCTGGCTGTGCTGGTGTATAGATGCTGTAGGCGAATGGCTTTTGGAAATAAAGACCCTGGACAAGGCTCCGCAGGTGGTGGTGGAGCACGACGGCCGTGCCGAATCTGCGGATCCAAGAGGGCATCATTTCCCGTTTCATCCGGTCTTCGCGCTCCGCATTCGGTTTCAGGTTCATGTTGTCGCCCGTCACGGTGAAGGCCGAGGTGAACCGGCGCATCACCGAGATGGGGATGCCTTGCTGGAGGAGTTTCATGACCCAAAACAGGTCGGCGACATCGCGCCACCGCGAGTCGAAATACAGCCCATGTTGGTCAATAACCCGACGGCGGAAAAACATCGAGCAAGTATACGCCGGGAACCGCAGCCAGAGGTGCGACGCGAGGGGGATCATGGCTTTGCGGTGGCAGATGTAGTCACCAGCCGTGTTGATTACGACCATGTCGGCGAACACCACGTCGATGCGGGGGTGTTGGGCAAAGAAATCGTACACGGCCCGCAAGGCTCCCGGAAGATACTGTTCATCGCAATTGATGTAGGCGAGGATCTCGCCGCGGGCGCGGCGCAAGCCACGGTTGACCGCGTCGTACATGCCGCCGTCTTTCTCCACATACGCCGCAACCCTTGGATCGTGCGGCAACCAATCCAACGTGCCGTCATCCGAGCATGCGTCTTGCACGATGTGCTCGTGCTGAACGCCCTCCTGGTCGGCCACGGACGCGATGCACAATTTCAGCCACTGGCTGCCTCGGAAACTCGGGGTGATGATGGAGAATTCCATAAATCGCTGGTCCACTTATGCGGATGACATGGTTAGGGCGAGGAGCGTTGCCCTCTCGAGGTATGAAACGCGATCATCCGATTACGAAACGATCCTTCGCATATGGCTTATGTCCCACGACCATCGTGGGCTCTTGCTGTCTGAGTGACCGGTACTGTAGCACGCTCGATTCCCATGTCGAGCCGTCTTTCCCAAACGAATTCCGTTGCGATCTGGAATGTGCTTTGCTATCTGCCTCCAAGGTTCGCGCTTAGCCGCCGCCCCGCTGACGGGTGCGGCAACGGAAGGAACTGGACTCTTGACTGCTCGGCCGTAACCGGCCAGACGGGGCACTGGTAACCGATGGCGGGAGCGGATTTCGTGCGGTTTGCATGTCGTGGTCAGTGACCTGCGTATCGGCATGAGCCGGGATTGGCTGGATCAGTACGAGTTGGAAGCATATTTGTTTTCAAAACGATCAAACTGGAATATAAATGTGGAGTAAATACTAGGAAGAATAACCCGTCCCACAAACGGACTCGGATACACGAAGATGAAAACGATCATTGGCTGGTGGAGCGTCCTGCGACCTATCCTGTTGCTCGGGCTGAGGATAAAAAGATGACGACGATACCGTTCGTCGATCTCCAGGCGCAGCACCGGGCGTTGCGGGCGGAATTGGACGCCGCCATTGCAGAAGTCTTGCAGAACTGCGACTTCGTGCTCGGCCGTGCGGTCGAGGGATTCGAGAAGGAGTTCGCCCAGTTTGTCGGTTCCCCCTATGCCGTTGGTGTCGGCTCCGGTTTCGAAGCGCTCCGCCTGTGCCTGCAGGCGACCGGGGTCGGACACGGCGACGAAGTCATCGTGCCGGCCAACACGTTTGTTGCCACGGCACAGGCCGTGTCGGGTGTCGGCGCGCGGCCTGTTGTTGTGGACGTGGAAGAGGCGACGTTCAACATCGACCCCGCTCGGATCGAATCGGCCATCAGCCCGCGGACCAAGGCGATTATTCCCGTCCACTTGTACGGCCAAGCGGCCGAGATGGATCCGATCGTAACGATCGCCCGGCGACACAAGCTGGTAATCATCGAAGACGCCTGCCAGTCGCACGGTGCCCAGTACAAGGGCCGCACCACCGGGACCTTCGGGTTGGCCGGTTGTTTCAGCTTTTACCCCGCCAAGAACCTCGGTGCCTGCGGCGATGGCGGGATGATCGTCACGAACGACGAGGCGCTCGCCGCCCGGTTGCGCGTGTTGCGCAATTGCGGACAGAAACAGAAATACATTCATGTGGAAAAAGGCGGGAACTCGCGACTGGATACAATGCAGGCGGCGATCCTGCGCGTGAAGTTGAAACGCCTTGCCGGCTGGAACGAGTTGCGCGCCCGGCACGCGCAACGGTACACGGAAGGCCTGGCGGGGCTGGCGGAGGTCAAGACCCCGCGTGTCGCGCCGCATCGCACGCATGTGTTTCATCTCTATGTGGTGCGCGTGCCCCGACGCGCTGAACTGCAGGAATTCCTCGCCCAGCGCGGTATTCAAACGGCGATTCATTATCCCACGCCGATTCATTGTCACACGGCCTATGCCGATCTGGGTTATCCGCCGGGCAGTTTCCCCGTGGCGGAGCGACTGAGCGAAGAGATCTTGTCGCTGCCAATGTTTGCGGAGTTGACGGACGCACAGATCGATACCGTATGTGAAAGTGTTCGCGCATTCTTGCGGGCATGACGGAGACCGGCGCGCCGGCCGACCAGCGCATCATCGGCGAGGCCGGGTACGGTCTGCACTTGCGGCGGGTAATCTGCAAATCGTATCATCTGGCACGGGAGACAGATGACCGTGACTGAGCCGCTTGTTTCTATCGTGACGCCTTCGTTCAACCAGGCGCGGTTTTTGCCCGCAACGCTCGCCAGCATTCGCGCCCAGGATTATCCCCACATCGAAAATATCGTGGTGGATGGCGGGTCCACGGACGGATCGGTGGATATTCTCCGCGCGGCGCCAGGCATCCGCTGGGTCTCGGAACGCGACCACGGCCAGGTGGACGCGCTCAACAAAGGGTTCGCCATGGCCACGGGCGAGATTCTGGCGTGGCTGAATTCCGACGACACGATCAGCCCCCACGCCGTCCGCATTGCCGTCGAGGCGCTGCAACGCACGGGCGCGGATATGGTGTACGGCGATGTGCGGATCATCGCCCAGGATGGCATGCACCTGCGGATGTTCTACGGGATTCCGTTCGATTATCGAGTGCTGCTGTACGGCATCGATTACATCGGCCAACAATCCGTGTTCTTCCGCCGCTCGCTCCTCGAAAAAGCCGGTCCACTGCGCCTCGAATATGACAATGGGTTTGACTACGAACTCTGGCTGCGAATGGCTCTGCATGGACGGCTGGAATACGTGCCGGAGTTGCGCGGCCAGATTCGCGTGCATCCGGAAGCCAAATCGATCGCGTTGGCCCAGCGCACCTGGGCGGACACCGACCGCATCCGCCTGGAGTACTGGAGGCAGGGCGGATTGCCGAGGTTCATCTCATGGCGGCCGTTTGCGAAGTTGGTGAATTGGTATTATCGGCTGAAGCGTCTGCGCCGGATTCGGAGAGATTCCCAAACGAGCCGGGCGCCGCGGCTGTTGGTTTTTGGCTATTTGCCGCCCCCGATTTACGGTCCAGCCATCACATATCTAGCCCTGCTGCGGTCGTCATTTCCCGAACGATTCGACGTGAGCTTCGTCGACCTGACCGTTGTGCGCGACTATCGCGAGCTGGAAGTTTTCCGCTGGCGGAAGCTCGTGCTATTGGCGCGCCAGATCGCCGCGGAGTTCTACCACCTCGCCACTCAACGGTTTGATTTTGTCTTCTACCCGGTCTCGCTCAACCGTAACGCCTTTCTCAAGGACACACTGTTCCTGGCGATTGCCCGCGCGTTTGGCGTGCCGACCGTGTTGTATGGACACGGGAACGGCCTGCCGGAGTTTCGCGAGAAATCACCCCGCTGGCTCCAGCGCTTGATTGATTGGGCCTTGCGCGGCGGCACGGCGGCGACAGTGCCGGGCAAGTCCCTGCGATCGAATTTTCTCGGCCATCTGCGCGAAGACCAGGTATTCGCTGTTCCCAACGGAATCGAAGTGCCCAACGTGTTGCCGACGGTGACGAAACCGCCGGGCCGATTTACGGTGCTTTATCTTGGCAATCTGGTGCGGGAGAAGGGCGTGTTCGTCATCCTCGACGCGATCTCGCTGGTGCGGGCGCGTTGTCCGGAGGCCCATTTCGTGTTCGCGGGCGCGTGGTGGTCGGAAAAGGACGGCGCGGAAGCCGACCTTCTCATTCGAGAGCGGGGTCTGTCGTCGTGCGTGGAATTCACGGGGACAGTGACGGACAGTCGCAAGTGGGAGATCGTCGCGCAGAGCGACGTTCTCGTGTTTCCAACGTACTTCCGTTACGAGACGCTCGGCCAGGTGCTGCTCGAAGCGATGGGGGCGGGCTTGCCGGTCATCACCACGCGGCGGGCAGCGATTCCCGAAGTGGTGGAGGAGGGGATCAACGGCCTGTTTGTTGCCGAGCAGGATGCCCGCGACCTCGCCGAGAAGATTCTTACGCTGGCCAAGGACCCGGGCTTGCGCGCGCGCATGGGCGAAGCCAATCGCCAGAAGTGCGCCAACTTCTACACGGTTGAACACTACGGTCAGCGCATGGCCACCGTGTTTGATGAACTGCTCTCCCGGCGGAAGCGCGGTGGCGCCTAAGCGTGCGGCGCGGGTCGCGACTGCGACAGTTGTTTAAACAAATCCATGGCCTCTCGAATCGCGACATGCTGGTCGATGTACTTGTAGAGGCCGAGCCGCCCCGCAAAGACGATGTTGCGTTCCTTGGCGGCCAGATCGCGATAGGCTTGGGCCCGCGACCGGAGTTCTGACGTTGGAACCGGGTAGAAGGGTTGGTCAGAGCCATCCACCGCGTAATTGTAGCCCAAGGTTGTCACGTCGGTCGACTGACGCGAGTATTGCTTGTGCTCCTCAATGCGCAGGATCCGCGGATCATCGGGTGTATTCATGGTCCCAAATCCGGCGAACTCCGTTCCTGGTTTGGTTTGGAACTCGAAGCGTATCCCGCGATACTCGAGCTTGCCGTAGCAGTATTTGTAGAAGGTGTCGATCGGCGCCGTGCAAATCAGCAGTTGATACGGGGGAGTCCCATTGCGGTAGTCTGTGTTTAATGCCACCCGGATATTCGGATGATCCAGCAGTCGCCGGATCAACTCCGTGTAGCCGCAAGTGGGAACTCCCTGGTACGGGTCCTTGAACAACCGTTTATCGTTATCGAGTCGGAGCGGCACCCGAAAGGACAACTCCGGGGAGAGCGACTATGCCGGGCACTGCCACATCTTCTCGGTGTAGTTCTTAATGAACATCTCGTACAGCCTTCGACCGACCTGCCGAATCATTGTTTTCTCGAAGCAATCATCCTCGGGCTTTTCAACGCGCCCTTCCAATCCATCGGCCTGGAGTAACTCCTGGGCTTGCGTGGGGCTGAGGTCGCGGCCATACACCCTTTGGATGGTGTCGAGGGTAATCGGCCAGTCAATAGAGTTCCCCGCCGATTCGCGTCTTCACGTAATGGACGTACCCGTTGAAATCCGAGAACCGGTTGACGAACGACCACACTTCCTCGTCCCTGGTATGGAAAAGATGGGCTCCGAATTTCTGCACACGAATCCCGTGCTCGTTGACAAAATCATGGGCATGTCCGCCGAGGAAAGGATGAAGCTCCAGGACCGAGACCTTCCTCTTCCACACGGTGGCGCACAGGTGGGCCAGCACAGCTCCTGTCCAGCCGGCTCCGATTATGACGATGTCTTCGCTCATACGCGGAGCTTCTTTCTGAAGCGCCAAAGCTGACGAAAAGCCCGGGCGCAAGTTTTCACAAGCTTCCATCGGCGGATCGACACAACTCCCGTGGCGCGGATGCGATGGGGGACCGTCCGTTGTTCGATGGACGGCCATCGCCGGGCCATGTACACCGCCAGGAATAGCGAGGGCGTGATTGTGCCTTCCGGTATGATGTCGCGCGCTTCCGTCCAGATGGATCGGCGAAAGATCTTAAACGGGCAATTGGCATCGCGAAGACCCGCGCGAAAAATCAGAAGAAGCAACAGCCGAATCACCTTGGTCAGCAACAAGCGAAAGAGCGGATCGTGGCGCGGCCAGCAAACCCCCAGTGCGCCTTCACGTCCTTGAGCGGCTTGCCAAAGACCCGGAAACGCTTCCAAGGGCACCTGTCGGTCGCTGTCCAACAGGACACATATTCCCCTCGGGCCAGTTCCAGTCCCGTGCGCAAGGCCGCGCCGTGACCGGCATTTTTCTGATTGACGACGCGCAAACGCGGTTCGCTGGCTGCCAGCCGCTCCAGGATTTTTCCCGTGTCATCCCGGCTGCCGTCATTGACGACAATCAACTCGGCGGACGGAAGCGCGGCGAGCACCCAACGTTGCACCTCACCAACGGCGTCAGCGATTGTGGCCTCCTCGTTGTAGGCGGGCATGATAACACTCAACGTGATTGGGTCGGAATTCGTCACGGTGTCAGCATCAAGAAGAGCGTCATGACCATTGAGTAAAGAGGTGGCGTTGGCTCATGGGGCAAGTTGCCTTGAGGTCGGATGGCATCCATCAGATGGAGCGCCGTTGATACAACCTCCAAAAGGTCGATTCGGCCCCGAGCGTGTAATGGGTGTCAATAAAGTCTGCGTAGACGTCCATGGGGCGGCGTTCTGGTCTCGACTCAATCGGTTTCTTGGGGACCATCACGATGGCCGCTTGCCGAAAGACCCGTTCGGGATCGAGATGGACGTTTCTCGAAAAGGTTTGTTGATTCCAATAGATCGCGTCACCCGTTGGTGGCACGCGCTGCAGCGCGTAAGAAAACGGGTTGCAGAGATCCATGGTGACAATTCGGTCCGAAGGCTTGGAATGCGAACGCAGCAATGCGCAGCCGTCATTGACGATTCGTATGTAATCCGGATCGAGGGGTGCCAGCATGTCGGCCATTGGTTGCGAGCTGAACTTTTCAGTTACCGTCGCCCCACGCGGGCCGACGACGCGTATGAAGGCAGAGTAGGGGAGGCTTTCCATATCCGGCACGAGGATGGATGCGACAAAGTACAGCGCGAGCAACACTGTGGCCAGCCAGCCCGGGAAGCCGCGCGCCAAAGTTTCCGGGTCGGCGGTCTGCCGTTGCGACACGGCCCGCCGTGCCGCCTCGAGAACAAGCAGCGACGCCACTGGGAGAAGGGTCGGCAGTGGTGGTTGGGTGTTTGTCAACGAGAGCAGCGCTTGGACGAGAATCAGAAACAGGACGAGTAGCCCCTGCCCGCATCTGGGCGACATCCAGGGCCGGTAGCAGCCATCCGCTACGGGGGCAATGCACCACAGGGTGATCAGCAAAAACACTGAGTTGAACACCGCTGGATCGGTTACCATACCGAACGCATTCCGGATGAAGCCAATGCCCCGTAACTTGGCGGCCATGGTCATATCGTGATAGAAGGCGGCGACGTCGAATCGCAGGTAAGCCAGCATGACTGCTGAGACCACAAACGTTCCGGCGCACAGCCCAATCCACCGGCGCGGATGTTGCGGCACCAAGATCGCTCCCGCCATGATCCCCAAGAAGGCGACGCCGAAGAAATTGAGTTTCAAGAAAAACGTGATTGCCAGCGCAACGCCCGTGGACACCCCCTGAACCAAGTATGACCAGGGACCAAACTGACGCCGGGGAGATCCCAAGGCCTCAAGGAACACCAACGCAGTCAAAGCCACGCCGTACCGGTTGTACATGGCACTGTACCCAAGTCCCTTGAAATTGTGACCGTAGACGGAAGTTGCCGCGACCATGAACCCGACGTACATGGAGAACAGAAAGCTCAAGGCGGCCGACATCCGCGTGCGGGATACGGCCCAGGCCCAGAGGGAAAGGACGACCAGGAGCACTGCGTTCGCGTACGCGATGCTGCTCACGCATGCTCCTCCCAACCACATGCCAAAGGCGACGATCATGAACGTCACCGGCCCCATGGGCGTGAAGAAATCCACGTGTGGGATTTGTCCATTCATGATTCGCCAACCGCCGTCCATCATGGCGGGGACGTCGGCGGGATAAAGCAACTGTGCTGTGGCACCCATCGCCACCATCAGGCCGGCGGTCAACACTACAAAAGCGAGCAACAGCGTGAGGCAGATCCTCGACGTTCTCGGTGACTCGCTGTTGATGAGGTCCGTCGCAGTTGCCGTAAGATTAACCAAGGTTCTCGATTCGATCTTGCCGTGGAGCCCACGGCTTTGGTTTCATCATATTTTGTGGCGGCATTGGTTGTCAGTAGAAAAATGCCTTATCGCAAGCGCTTGCGAGACACTTGCCAGGTACCAACTCGACCTTCGTAAGGTTCCCCTAGCGGAGCGGGCAGCCGCCAGGCGCATTCGATGGATTGGCGCTCCGCAGGCAGGCGAGGAGGACCGAGGCCGGGAACGGGACGTGGGCTTGCAAAACTATCGAGGGGAGACATAATGGAAAAACAAAGACCTACGTTGGCAGCGGCCAACAAGTTATAGGAGACAATCCCGGTGAAACTCTGGCGATTCTATAGAGCATGCCCCTGGCTGGAGTATCGGCATCGGCTCGTCTTCAAACTGCCCCCGAACGGCTCACTGTTGGAAATCGGGTCCTCCCATTGTGACCGGGCGCGGCTGTTCAAGACCCTGCGGCCTGACGTGAACGTATACGCCGCCGACATCCGCGACTTCTCACGCCAGGCCGGCTCCGAGATAACGTTTTTCGTCGCCGACATCACGCAAGGGTTGCCGGCCCACCTGGAAGGCAAGTTTGACTGCGTCACAACGATGCATTTGTTCGAGCATCTTCCTCCGGATTCCTATGACCGGGCCATTGCCGAGATCAACCGTGTGTTGAAACCCGGCGGCTCCTGGTATATCGAGACGCCCGGCACGCGATCAATTCTGTTTCCATCATTCTCGCTGGGACGGAGGAAGTACAATTGCCCGATCAACTTTTATGATGACCCGTCGCACATAAAGCCGTTCTCGAAGGGCGGCTTGTATTACCTCCTGCACGACGGCGGGTTTGACGTGAGACGTGTGGGCTTCGCCCGGAATATTTTGTTCACCATGCTGTCGCCGGTGTTGATCGTGGGAGGTCTCGTTCTGAGACAGCGACAGTGGTTTCTCGTCGGCCTTGGCAATCTCTTCGGGTGGTCGGTGTTTGCTCACGGCGTGAAACCAGAACGGCCTGTCCACCCCGACCAGACCCAGACCTGACAAATCCGAGTGGGTAGCAGTCGGTAGCGCGGAAGCGAGCGGCGGAGTGGGGCGGGTCTCTCCTATACGAGGATAGCTAGCGGCCCGGTGTATTTGATCGGTTGGCACGCCGCAAGCGGGCCAGCCATTCGCAGTAGGCTCCGCCCGCGAAAGCGGTCAGCAGGAGATCGATGGGCATGCGATAGCGGAGGTCGGGCGCTTCGGTCACGAACGTGGCGAAGGTGAACATGGCCGTGATCATCCAGAACAGAAACCCGGCGCTGGCGGCGTGTCGCATCTGCCACAGCCCATAAAATCCCGCGGGAAAAATCAACAACCAGACGACGGTCGAGACGAGGCGGTTGCGCGGCGACATTTCGCCCGTGTAGGGACTGAATTCGGTTCGCAGCCGCGCGAGACAAACCTGCGCGTAGTGGCCGGGGTTCTCGCGAATCCAGAGCAGCGCGGCCCGCAGCTCGTTCTGGCCGCTGCGGGCGAGGTAGGCTGCGTAACGGTCGCGTTCCTCATCGGACATCTTCCACGTCGACCACGGGTTTGCGCCGCGCCATTCCCACAGGCTCCACGGTCGCATCCGGTCGTAGTACGGGTCGTTGGACAGCCAGAAAATGCCGCCGCGATCTGCCGCGCGGTTGGGCTCGGTGGCGCGACCGGCGACGTTGGACCAGGTGATGACGAATTTCAGCGCGACAAACAACACGATCGCCGCTGCCTGAATCATCGCGCGCCGCCGAAACAACAGCCACGCCGCCCCGACCAGCGCGACCACGAAAAAAGTGGAGGATGTGTAGACCCCGAGGATCAAGGGCAGGGCCACCCATTTCGGTCGGGAGCCTTTGGTCGAGCCTGTGATGGACCAGAACGCAATTGAGAGGAAGAAGAGCGTCAGGATCAACGGCACGATGTAGCCAACGTACATGGCTACGCGAAGATTCACCAGGTAGAGTGCCGCAACGATGGACCGGACTGCCATTCGCCCGCCGCACAGTCGGCTCGCGGCGGCGGCCAGGACGGCGCCGGTCAGCCCGCTCAAAATGGCTTGGGCGATGACAACCGGCAGGAAGCATATCCCGCCAAGGGCGTAACAGATCGCCACGAAATAGGAATACACGGCGGTGCGCAGGATGAGCGTCCCGTGGCGGCTGTAAGGCAGGCCAGTGTGCAAAATCGATAGGGCGGCGCGATTGAACCCGGTGGCATCCTGTTCGTTGTCGGTGTTCCAGCCGAGGAAGCTTTGCAGATACGCGTCACCGCTGATTGAGAGTAGGCCGTGCCTGGCCTGGGGTGAGATCGACGTGGCATACAGCAGGCCGAATACGCCGTGGGCCACGGCGATCAGGGCGACGAGCGCGATCGCCACGCCCCAGTTGAGGCGCGGCATCAAGGAAGGCCTGGTTGTTCCGGGTTCCGCCATGGTCAACCCGCAGTGACCCGATTCTACTCGTAACCGTTCGGATGCGCGACGTGCCAGCGCCACGCGCTTTCCAGAATCGGTTCCAGCGAGTCGAACCGCGGTTTCCAGCCGAGCACCTTACGGACCTTGGTCGAGTCGGCCACCAGCTTCGGCGGGTCGCCGGGCCGGGGGGGGCGTTCCACGGCTTTGATGGGGCGTTTGGAGACCTTGCGGGCGGCCTCGACAACCTCTTTCACCGAGTAACCGTTGCCGCTTCCGAGGTTGAATACATCGGATCGCGTCGCCCCCAGTGCCAGCCGGTGGGCTTGGGCCAAATCGATGATGTGCACGTAGTCGCGGATGCACGTGCCATCGGGTGTCGGGTATTGCGTGCCGTAGATATCGACCGCCGGTTTCTGGCCGAGGGCGACTTTGAGGACGTTGGGGATCAAATGGGTCTCTTCGCGGTGGTGCTCGCCGAATTTCTCCGAGGCGCCGGCGGCATTGAAGTAACGCAAACACACGTACCGAATCCCGAAGAGTTTTTCGTACCACGCCAAGATGCGCTCGACCATCCATTTGGATTCGCCGTAGGGATTGATCGGCTCTTTCGGCAGGTCTTCCGTGATTGGCACGGTCTTGGGAACCCCGAAAATGGCGCAACTTGAAGAGAAGACGAAATGCTTTGTGCCGATGGCCACGCAAGCATCGAGCAGGTTCACGGCATTGGAAATGTTGTCCCCCAGATAAATTCCGGGGTGAACCATGCTGGCGGGAACCAGCGTGTTGGACGCGAAATGCATTACCGCATCAGGCCGCAAGCGCTGCAGGCTCTCCATCACCAGGGGACGGTTGGCCAGGTCGCCTTCAATAAACTCCGCGCGCTTGTCAACCGCGCCCCGATGCCCCTCGCTCAGGTTGTCGAAAACGGTGACCTGAACCCCCGCGTTGAGCAACTCCTCCACACAAACGCTTCCCACGTAGCCGGCTCCGCCGGTGACAAAGACTTTCATGCGCAGTCTTGTACCCGGCGATCCACATCGCCGCAAGCTCTTAATTGAGCGGAGCGCCGCAAACCCTGCATCTCGACATTCCCGGACGTTGTGTGTAGCATGATTCGGTGGAAACGCGGAAATTACGGCTTTTGGTGGTCGGGCACCTGCCGCCTCCGTACTTCGGTCCGAGCGTGACATATTCGGCGCTGATGCACTCGGCGTTCCCCGAGCGGTTCGATGTGGCGTTCATCGACCAGACGGTCATCAGGGAAGTAGGGGAACTGGAGCGGCTGCAATTCCGCAAGCTGGTGCTGCTGGCGCGGATGGTGGGGCAGTTGTTGGGCCGACTCATCCGCCGCCAATACGATTACCTATTCCTGTCCGTCTCCTGCAACCGCAACGCGTTCCTCAAAGAATGGCTGCTTATCCGCGTCGCCGGGTTGTTCGGTGTGCCGGCGGTGTTGTATGCGCACGCGAACGGGTTCTTCGATTTCTACAAGAACTCGTCGCCGGGAATGCAACGGCGGATCGAGAAAACCGTGAGAAACGCCGCCGGCGCGATCGTCATGGGCGAGGGTCAGCGATTCAACTTCGACCGCTGGCTGCCCGCGGAGCGGATTTTCGTGGTCGCCAGCGGCATCGAAGCGCCGCCACTGCCGAAGCGTTCCACAGCGGCAGGCGGGCCGTTCACCGCCCTGTTTCTCGGCAACCTGATCCGCGAGAAGGGGGTGTTCGTCCTGCTGGAAGCGGCGGCGAAGGTTCTGGCGGCGCATCCCGACGCGCGGTTCGTTTTCGCGGGCGACTGGCCGGTGCCGGGCGACCGCGTCGAGGCCGAGCAAAAAATCCGCGAGTGGGGAATCGAAGGAAATGTTTCCTTCACGGGGGTGGTCTGGGGCGAGCGGAAATGGCAGCTGCTCGTGGACGCTGACGCGCTGGTGTTTCCATCGTATTACTACATGGAGGTCCACCCGCTGGTGGTTGTCGAAGCGATGCAGGCGGGATTGCCGGTGATCTCCACGAAATGGGCCGCCATTCCCGAGATGGTCCACGACGGCGTGAACGGCCTGCTGGCGACGCCGCGCGACGCGGACGATCTGGCGGAGAAGATGTTGCGGCTCATCGGCGATCCGTCGTTGCGCCAGAAGATGAGCCAGGCCAATCAGCGACGGTTCAACGAGTTTTTCACGCACAAGCATTATGGCGAGCGGATCATCTGCGTATTTGAGACGGTGGCACGGGCCGACGGAAAACCCTGCGCCATCACCGTCGTGGCGGCGAACAACCCCAACTCGGCCTTGTCTTGAGCGGGCTTCGCTGGTATATTTTTCGGAAGAATTAATCGCCCGCGATGGTTTTCGCCGCGGCGAGCGACAGGGAAGGTAAGCCAGCAAACAAACACGTCGGTGAGTGCGGATCGTGCGATAGCGGGCCGCCAGCGGGATCAGAACGCAGGGTTTTTACTGCGGCGTGTCGCCACCCAGGGTCACTAGGAATCCGCGTGGCCGAACCGATCAGCAAGGGAGACATTGTGAAAGAGCAGACCAAGGTACTCGTAACAGGCGCCGGTGGGTTTATTGGCCATCATCTCGTGACCTTTCTCAGACGCAAAGGTTACTGGGTGCGTGGGGTGGATTTGAAGTATCCTGAGTACTCCCCGGTCGATGCCGACGAGTTTGAGTTGCTCGACCTGCGGCGGTGGGACAACTGCCTCCAAGCCACGCGCGGCGTGGATGAAGTGTACGCCCTGGCGGCAGATATGGGTGGCATGGGCTTCATTTCCCAACATCATGCGATGATTCTCCACAATAATTTGCTGATCAACACCCATACCCTGGAAGCCGCGCGCGTCAACGGAATCAAACGCTACTTCTATACATCCTCCGCCTGCATTTACCCCGAGTTCAAGCAAATGGATGCCAACGTGACCCCGTTGAAGGAAGACGACGCTTATCCCGCGTATCCGCAGGATGCGTATGGCTGGGAGAAACTTATCTCCGAGCGCTTTGCCACTCATTATCGGCAGGAGTATGGGATTGAGACACGAATCGTCCGGTTTCACAATATCTTCGGTCCATTGGGGACGTGGGACGGCGGACGCGAGAAAGCCCCGGCGGCCATGTGCCGCAAGGTGGCCGTCGCGAAACTTACCGGCAAGCACGAAATCGAAATATGGGGCGACGGCGAACAAACACGGTCGTTCTGCTACATCGACGACTGCGTCGAAGGCATCTATAAGCTCATGCGTTCCAACCACCGCGAGCCGCTCAATCTGGGGCAAGACCGCATGGTGACCATCAATCAGCTGGCCGACATGGCGGCGAAGATCGCGGGCATTACGCTGAAGAAGAAGCACGTGGAAGGGCCCCAGGGCGTGCGCGGCCGCAACTCTGATAACACCAAGCTGCGCGAGGTTCTGAAGTGGGAACCGCAAATCTCTCTCGAAGACGGCATGGCTCGCACGTACGCGTGGATCGAGACGCAAGTAAAGTCGTCGATGAAGGAAACCAAGGCGGCCTGATCGCCGTTCCGCGTCGGCGAGGTCGCTCCATTTCCTCCCGACGTGACCTCGGGGCTTCGTTGGTGGTCCAAATCCGGGTGATTCTCGGCCAAACGGCCAACGTAGCGTTCCGTCTCAAGGTCTGCGTTTGAACGAGATGGAACCGACTTCTGTCCAATAAGTTAGGCAGACGAAGCGCTGCCCTAGTTGGTAGGCCAATTGCTATTCTAGATGCCCTATGGTACCACTGACAGCGGAACGCCACACGCTGATGACCGCTCTCCAACATCGCTACATTCTTGGCACGCGGGTGGACGCGACCAGCTATGCGGATGCGACGGCGCGGATCCTCGAGTGGGCGCGGGCAGGAGAATCGCGTTACGTTTGTGTCTGCGGCGTCCACGGCGTCATGGAAGGCCACGATGTGGAAGAGTTTCAGAAGATCTCCAACGCCGCCGACCTGGTGACTCCCGACGGAATGCCTTTGGTCTGGGTGTTGCGACGATTGGGTCTGAAAGATCAGAGCCGTGTCTATGGCCCCGACCTGACCCTGAGCGTACTGCAAGGCGCTGAACAGGCAGGAATTGCCGTGGGATTGTATGGTGGAACGGGGGAGGTTTTGGATGCATTGCAGAGGATTTACCGGAGACGGTTTCCACGGCTTCAAATTGCCTACACGTACTCGCCTCCGTTTCGAGCCTTAACGCGCGAGGAGGACGACGAAATCGTGCAGGCGATCAACGCTTCGGGAACGCGCATCTTGCTGGTTGGCCTGGGCTGTCCGAAGCAGGAGCGGTGGGTGTCGGCGCATCGGAACCGCGTTCGAGCGGTCATGCTGGCTGTGGGCGCGGCATTTGACTTCCATGCCGGTCGCGTTCGTCAGGCTCCCCGTTGGATGCAGCGAGTCGGCTTGGAGTGGTTGTTTCGCCTGCTGATGGACCCGCGCAGGCTCTGGCGGCGATATTTTAAGAACAATCCGCGCTTTCTCTGGTTGATCGCGTGGCAATTGCTGGCCGGAACGGATAGCCGTGGCGTAAATTAGAAACCAGTGATTATGGATGCGAAACCTTCGACACAAGAAAGTCCCGACAAAACTTCCGGGGATTTGCCAGAAGCATTGAAGCCTGATCGGGCGCAAGTGGCGCCGCTTTCACGCTTGGCACGATCCACACGGCCCTGGGCCATGATGTTCTTGCTGGTGATGACGGATCTGTTGAGCCTCGGCGTGGCTTGGGGAATCGGCATGGTTATCAGACTTGTTGCGTTAGGCCCATTCGATTATCCCCGATATCTGCGGCTATGGCCTGGACTTTTCCTCTGGGTGATGGCGTTCGGGATCCAAGGCCTGTATCGCGGGGCCGGCTCCAGCGCGAGGATATTCCTTACGCCCGTGGAAGAACTGCGGCGCACCACCGTCGGCACCACCTGGGGTTTCATGACCGTGGTGGTGGGTATGTATGTTATGCTGGGATTTTTGTTCATATCGCGTCTGGTTATCGGGATTGCGTGGCTGATCGCGTTGGTTCTAGTGCCCTGCGGGCGCGCTTTGGTGCGGAATCTGTGCGCCCGGCGATCCTGGTGGGGATCATCCGTGGTGATCTTCGGCTCGGGAAAAACCGCCCGACGTGTCCTCGACATCCTTCTGCATCAACCTGAGCTCGGGCTGAAGCCGGTCGCCATTCTGACCGACGCACCGTGCCCCGAGACGGTGATCGACGGCGTGCCGGTTCTGAGAGGCTTGGAGCAGGCTTGGCAGCTGGGACGGACGCGGAGGATACCGTACTGCATCGTGGCCCTGGACGAAGGTTCCAACAAGCGAATGTCCGACGTTCATCAGGAATATGGCGATTGCTTCCCGCACATGATGGTGATCCCGGACCTGGCCGGTCTGGCGAGTCTGTGGATTGTGGCGCGGGACGTGGGGGGCATTTTGGGTTTGGAGATTCGGCACAATCTGCTTATCGCCACCAACCGGTGGATCAAGCGCACGCTCGATCTGACGGTGGCGATTCCATTGATGATTGTTCTCTCGCCCCTGCTCCTGGTGTTGATGGCGTGGATTCGCCTGACCAGCCCGGGGAATCCGGTGTATGCCCAGGAGCGCGAAGGACTCGATGGCCGGCGCATCCGGATTTGGAAGCTTCGTACGATGTACATTGATGCCGATAAACGGCTGGAAGAGCTTTTGGAACGGGACCCGGAGGCGCGTAAGGAATGGCAACGGTATTTCAAACTGAAGAACGATCCGCGGATCCTTCCCGTTCTGGGGACGTTCTTTCGCAAGTTCAGCCTCGATGAGCTTCCGCAATTGTGGAACGTGATCGTGGGTGAGATGAGCCTGGTGGGCCCCAGGCCGTTCCCGGATTATCACCTGCAGGCGTTCGACGAAAAGTTTCGGACCTTGCGGCACCGCGTGTTGCCGGGAGTCACGGGTCTGTGGCAGGTAACCTCCCGCAGTGAAGGCGATCTGGAAGTCCAACAGCGACTCGACACGTATTACATACAAAACTGGTCCCTATGGTTGGATCTGTATCTGATGGCGCGGACACCCTCGGTTGTGCTGCGCCGTCACGGGGCCTACTGAACCCGGAGACAACAGTGGGACTAAGATCATGAGGTCCTCACGCGCGCAACCGGGCATGATCCGCCGCTACCTTCAGGGCGGCTGGCGGTACTATCGCGAGATGCGCCGCACCCAGTGGCTGTCGAGCGATGAATTCCACGCCCGGCAGGTGGTTCAATTACGCTGGCTGCTTCGCGACGCGGGGGAAAATGTTCCCTATTACCGTTCGTTGTTTCAGAAGCTGGGCGCGACGCCGGATGATTTCCGCGAGTTGTCCGATCTTACCCGGCTTCCGGTGTTGGAGAAACGACAGTTGCGCGAGAATCCGGAACAATTCTTTCATCGCTACAGCGACAGAAGCCGCCTGATTGAAGATCACACGAGCGGGTCAACGGGAGAGCCGTTGCGTTTTTTGCTCACCGCCGAGCAGAAGGCCTGCGAGATGGCGCATTCGATCCGGTTTTGGCGATGGGCGGGTTATCGCACCGGGGCACGCATCGTCGCCTTTCGTCATTACATACCCAAGCGCGATACGGACCCGCTGTGGCATCTGGACCGACGGATCCGCACGCTGTTCTTCAGCGTGTACGACATGAAGCCTGGCAATCTGCGCGCCTACGTTGAGGAATTCAACCGCTACCGGCCGGAGTTTGTACGCGGCTATCCGTCGTCGATCTATATTTTCGCGCAATTTGCGGCCAGCGAGGGTCTGCGTGTACACGCCCCGCGGGCGGTGCTCAGTTCCAGCGAGACGCTCTCGCCGGAGATGCGGTCGGTCATCGAGCGCGTGTTGCAATGCCCCGTGCACGACTGGTGGGGCAGCAACGAGCGGGTGGTCACCGCCTGCCAATGCGAGCGCCGCGGGCCGCTTCACGTCAATGGAGAGGGCGGAATCCTCGAACTGGTGCCGCTGGCCAACGGCGCGGACGATGTCGGGCAACGGATGGTTGGCACGGGGTTGATCAATCATGCCATGCCGTTGATTCGGTACGACCTCGGGGATCTGGCTCTTCCGGCGAAGCAGCCGTGCGGTTGCGGACGCGGACTGCCGTGTATCGCGGGCGTTGTCGGACGCGTGAACGACACGATTGTCACGGGCGAGCAAAAACACATACCCTCGGTGCGCTTTTACACGTTGTTTGAGACGCACGATAAAGTGCGCCAGTTCCAGGTGGTGCAAACCGAGCCGAATGCCGTGGTGGTGCGCATCGTGCCGGCCCGCACGTTCGACGGCGCGGAGACCGACGAGCTGCGGGGCAAACTGGCGCGGTTCCTCGGCGCGACCGTCCGAATCGATTTTGAACTGGTTGACCATATTCAACCCGAGCCCAGCGGCAAGATCCGCAACGTGGTGTCGCTGGTAACGCCATGATTCGCGCCGACCTCCATTGCCATACGCGTTACTCGCACGACAGCTTTGCGGTGGTGGGCGCCGTGCTCGAACAGGCGATGCGGCGCGGCCTGACGCACCTGGCGATCACCGACCACGACGAAATCGAGGGCGCGTTGCGCGCGCGCGACAACAACCACGGCCTGGTCATCATCGTCGGCACGGAAGTGTCGCTGGAAGGCGGGGCGCACATCATCGGGTTGTTCCTGGAACGCAAGATCACGGCGCGCCGATGGCGGGAAGCAGTGGACGAAATCCGCGGGCAAGGGGGGTTTGTGGTGTTGCCGCATCCATTCAACCCGACATCAGGATTGTTGCGGGACGGCATCGATGAAGAATTGCTGCGGAACGTGGACGGCATCGAAGTGTGCAACGGCTACGAGACGGCCGACCGCAACGAGTCGGCGGCCAGGCTGGCGCGCGACCGCAATCTGCCCGCGCAGGCGGGGAGCGACGCGCATTACGCGGTGGATGTCGGGCGCGCGTGCGTGGAGTTTCCGGAGGTTTCCAGTGAACTAACGCCCGAGACGCTACGACGGGCGACGCGCAAGCTGTTCGGGCCGGCCCAGGACCTGGCGGGACTGCATGCAGCCGACTCCGAGTTCCGCGCGAATACGGCTCCGCGGGTGCGCAAATTGCTCCCGAAAGCATTGCGCAATTGCGCCAGGAAGGTAAACTGGTTGCGCGTGCAGCGTCAAATCGAACGCCAAGCCCACGAACCGGTGCGAAAAGAGTTCCGAGCATGACCGACTTTCCGACAAACAAATGGGTGCCGGCGCACATCGCGGCCCTGACCGGCTATCACGCGGCTGAGACGGTCGCCAACGGTCCGGATGTGCTGAAGATGGACCTGAACGAGTGCCAGGCTCCGCCCTCACCGCGGGTGCTGGCGGCGTTGCGCGCGGCCGTCGACGGGGATGCGGCCCTGAATTGGTATCCCGACAGCACGTGCACGGCATTGCGGCAGTCGATCGGGCGCTATCTGCATGTGCCGGCGGATTCCGTGCTCGTGGCCAACGGGTCGAACATGGCGATGGAATTGATCGCGCGCGCGTTCCTGAGCAAGGATGACCCGGTGCTCATTGTGTCCCCAGTGTACGCGGTGTTTTCGGTGCAATGCAAACTCCAGCAGGCGCGGATCGAGTCGTTCCAGTTTAAGAAGCCGTTTGCCCCCGATTTCGGGGAGCTGCTTGCCAGGGACGGTACGCACAAGATCATTTATTTGGCGAACCCGAACAACCCGACGGGTGTCGGTTATCCGCGAGAGCAGATTCGCGCTCTGGTGGAGAAACGGCGGGATACGTTGATCGTGCTCGATGAAGCCTACGTGGAATATTATGGCGAGAGCAGCGTTGACCTGATTGCCACGCATTCGAATCTGCTGGTGTTGCGCTCGTTTTCCAAGGCGTTCTCCCTCGCCGGCATGCGGTGCGGCTACGCGGTCGCCCAGCCGGCCGTGCTGGACGTGCTGGCGCGCGTGCTGGCGCCGTGGGCTGTCAGCGGGCTGACCCAGGTCGCCGCGCACGCGGCGATGGAAGATCTCCCGTACATGCGCCAGACGGTTGCGGAATGCGCGCGCGCGCGGCGCCAGATTGTTGACGGGCTGAAAGACCTCGGATTTGTCGTTCACAATACGCAAGCGAATTTCATCATCTGGCGGGTGCCCGCGCCGGCGCAGGCGATGCAGGTGCTGGCCGCGCGCCATGTTTACGTCAGCAACAAGGACTCGGTGCCGCAAATGAAGGGCTGTTTGCGCGTGACCGTGGGCAATCGCGACCAGGCGAAACGATTTCTGGGAATCGTCGAGGAGCTTCGAGCCAAGAGATTGCTGGAGCCATGAAGCAACTCGTCCAGGACTTCAAGACCGGCGACATCAAGCTGGTGGACGTGCCGCCGCCAGCGTTGGCACCGGGCAGCGTGCGCGTGCGCAACGCGTTCTCGCTGGTCAGCACGGGCACGGAGCGGGCGACGGTCAGCCTCGCGCAGCAGTCGCTGGTCGGCAAGGCGCGGTCGCGGCCCGATTTGGTCAAGCGCGTGGTCGAGACGGTGAAGCGCGAAGGCATCTCCGCGGCGGTACGCAAGGTTCAGTCGCAACTCGACCAGTGGAAGGCGCTCGGGTATTCGTGCGCGGGCACGATCGTCGAGGTCGGCGAAGGTGTGACGGGGCTGGCGGTTGGCGACCGAGTGGCGTGCGGCGGGCAGGGCTACGCCAGCCACGCCGAGGAGGTTGTGGTTCCTCAAAATCTCTGCGCGAAGCTGCCGGAGAGCGTGGCGCTGGAGCACGCCGTGTTTACGACGCTGGGGGCAATCGCCATGCAGGGCGTGCGCCAGTCCGATGCCCGACTCGGGGAAACCGTGGCCGTGATCGGCTTGGGACTGGTCGGGCAGTTGACAGCGCAAATCCTGAAAGCCGCGGGGTGCGCGGTGCTGGGAATCGATGTGAGCGCCGAGGCTTGCGAGCTGGCTACGAAGTGCGGCTGCGCCGCGGTGGCGATACGCACCAGTGGTGAGATCGAGCGCATAGCCGCCCGGTTGACGAACGGTTTCGGGGTGGATGCGGCGATCATTGCAGCGGCAGCGCCGACGAGCGACCCGATAGAATTAGCCGCAAGAATTTGCCGCGAGCGCGGGCGGGTGGTGATGGTGGGCGTGACGGGGATGGAACTGCCGCGTGATTTGTTCTACGAGAAGGAACTGGAATTCAGACTTTCGCGCAGTTACGGGCCGGGTCGGTACGATCCACTCTACGAAGAAAAAGGCGTCGATTATCCGATTGGCTACGTGCGCTGGACCGAGCAGCGGAACATGGAAGCGTTCGCGCAGTTGCTGGCAAACAAGCGGGTGGATGTCGCGCCGCTGATCACCCACACATTTTCGATTGCGGACGCGCCCAAAGCGTACGAGCTGATCACGGGGAAGACCAAAGAACGATTTGTCGGCGTGCTGCTGGAGTATCCGAAGACCGGAGACCGGGGTTGGAAGCCCGACACGGCGGCAACTCGGCTGTCGACCGGCCGGTTGTCATCGGTATGCCTCAGCGTGATCGGGGCCGGAAATTACGCGCAGGGCGTGTTACTGCCGCAGTTCAAGGCGAACGCGGATGTGACATTGCGTACAGTGTGCACGGCCACAGGGGTGAAAGCCGAGAAGGCGAAGGAGAAATTTGGGTTTGAGACCAGCACAACCAACTGGCGCGATGTGCTGGCGGACAAAGCGGTCAACACGGTGGTGATTGCCACGCGGCACGATTTGCACGCGGAGGTCGTGGCAGACGCACTGCGGGCGGGCAAGACGGTGTTTTGCGAAAAGCCACTGTGTCTGCGCGGGGCGGAACTCGACGAGATTACCGGCGCGATCGAGAAGAGCGGCAATTCGCGATTGATGGTGGGATTCAATCGACGGTTTGCGTCGTTCGCGCCCGAGGTGCGAGGATTGGCGGGGCCGTTGGTGATGCGCTACCGCGTGAGCGTGCAGCCACTGCCGCCAGACCATTGGATCAACGACTCGCAGACTGGCGGCGGCCGCATTGTCGGCGAGGTGTGCCACTTCATCGATTTCCTGCGGTTCGCGGCGCGGTCGCGGGTGGTCTCGGTCTTCGCCCAAGCGTTTGGCGCGGAGAATGTCCAGGTCGCGCTGCGGTTTGGAGACGGATCAGTGGGATCGATTGACTATTTCAGCGTCGCCGATGCGGCTTTGAGCAAGGAACACTTCGAGGCATTCGGCGGCGGCAAACATGTGGTCGTGGAGGATTTTCGCGACAAAGGACAGGCGGAAGAAGTGAAACAGTTCGTGCGGGCGGTGAAAACGGGCGGGCCGATGCCGATTCCATTGGATGAAATTGTGGACAGCACGCGGGCGACACTGGCGGTGTTGGAATCGATCCGGACCGGGCGGGCGATCGAACTCTAGCCGGTGATGAACCAACCGAAGACTTCCCCGGTGGCCACCCACAGCGAACGATTTCGCGAAGTCTGGCAGAAGTTGCATGAGTACGGCACGGGGCGTGGTTGGCGCGGGTACGACCCCTACGACGGATTGAACACGCCGTTGGCGCGTCTGTTGCCGGGAAAACTGGCGCGACAAGCCTGGACGCAATTGCATCGACGCAGCCCGATCAATCTGCGGCCGCTGTGCGGGATTCAACCGACAACCAACTCCAAAGCGCTGGCGCTGGCCGCGCTCGGGAGTGGCGATGACCGGTTGTTGGATCAACTGGAGTCGCAACGCACGGCGCAGGGCGGGTGGGGGTATCCATTTGACTGGCAATCGCGGGCGTTTTATGCGCCGCGGGGGACACCGAACCTGATTTGCACGGCGTTTGCGGCGCGGGCCTACGAGCGAATGGGACGAGCTTGCGATGTCAGCTTTTTGGAAAAGTATTTGCTGCGCGATCGAAACGGCGAACGATGGTTGTCGTATGTGCCGCATTCCGATACGCGGGTGCACAATGTGAACATGATCGGGGCGGCATTGCTGGGCCGGCGCGATTGCATGGAGTTCTCGATCAAACGTCAACTGGCGGACGGTTCGTGGTGGTACGGCGAGGCGGAAAACCAGCACTGGATCGACAATTTTCACACGGGGTACAGCCTCGTGGCGCTGAAGGATTATGAGAAGAGAACGGGCGACCACGATTTCGTGGAAAACGCGGAGCGCGGGTTTGCGTTTTGGGAGGAGACATTCTGGCGGGCGGATGGCGCGCCGCGATACTATCACAATGGGGATTATCCCTTTGACACCCATTGCAGCGCGCAGGGGATCCTGACGTTTCTGGCGTATGGGCGCGTGGAAAAGGCGGTCCAAGCGGCGGATTGGGCCGTGGAAAACATGTGGGACAAGCGGGGTTTTTTCTGGTATCAACGCGGTCGCCGTGGGATCAACCGCTTGAGCTACATGCGGTGGGCACAAGCGTGGATGTACCACGCGCTGGCAGAGTTGCTTTCGACGATTGAGCAGACGCGATGAAGATGCGGATTGTCAACGTGGTGGGGGCGCGGCCCAACTTCATGAAGATGGCACCGCTGATGGCGGAGTATGCTCGCCATCCGCAGGATTTCGCGCCGGTTCTGGTGCACACGGGCCAACATTACGACGACAACATGTCGGACCTGTTTTTCGAGCAGTTGCGCCTGCCCAAGCCGGACGTGTACCTCGGCATCGGCTCCGGATCGCACGCCGAGCAGACCGCGCGGGTGATGATCGAACTGGAAAAACTGCTTGTGGCAGACCGGCCGGATCTGGTGGTGGTTGTCGGCGACGTGAATTCCACGCTGGCAGCGGCGCTGGTCGCAGCCAAGTTGTGCATTCCGCTGGCGCATGTGGAGGCGGGGCTGCGGAGCTTCGACCGCACGATGCCGGAGGAGATCAACCGCGTGGTGACGGACGCGCTGAGCGACTATTGCTTCACGACCTGCGCGGACGCGGACGAGAATCTGCTGCGGGAGGGTGTCGCGCGAGAGAAAATATTTTTTGTGGGCAACGTGATGATCGATACGTTGCTGAAACTGCGCGACGAAAGCCTCAAGTCGACCATTCGCCAGAAGCTCGGATTGAATTCCGAATACGGATACGTCACGTTGCACCGGGCGAGCAATGTGGATTCCAAAGAGGTGCTCTCAGGAATCCTGTCGGCACTGGAGGCGACTCAGCAGCGATTGCCGCTGGCGTTTCCGGTTCATCCGCGGACACGGGCGCGTTTGAATGAGTTCGGCTTTTGGGATCAGATAACCCGGTGGCCAAACATGAGGGTTGTCGAACCGCTGGGGTATTTGGATTCGCTGTGTCTGATGGCTGGCGCGAGATTGGTGCTAACGGATTCCGGCGGCATCCAGGAGGAAACAACGGTGCTGGGCATACCCTGTTTGACTCTGCGCGAGAACACCGACCGGCCCGTGACTGTCACCGAAGGGACGAGCATGGTTGTGGGGATGTCCCGGGAGAAGATTATTGCTGAAGCTGCAAAGATCATTGAAGGAAACCGCAAGAAAGGCCGTGTCCCGAAATACTGGGATGGCAAGGCAGCGGCGCGAATCATCCGATGCCTGTTGGATCACCCGCCTGGCAAGTGAAAGCTGCTCCTACAAAGAAGGTTACGCTGTTTGGTGTTCCCATAGACAACCTCAGCAAGACGGAGGTGGTTGATCGCATCGAATCAATGGTCAAGGATGGTGGGATTCACCAGCATGTAGTCGTCAACGTTGACAAAATTGTCAAAATGGAGTCGAACTCAAGTCTTCGCGCAGCCGTCTTGGATTGCGATCTGATCACCGTGGACGGACAACCCGTGATATGGGTGTCACGGTTGTTGCAATATCCTATCAAAGAACGGGTTACTGGTGTGGATTTGTTCGATGCATTGATGGCGCGTTGCGCCGAAAGCGGGCTTCGGCCATACCTACTCGGTGCCCGGCAAGAGGTCGTGGCCAGAACCGTGGAGGTGCTGAAGACCAAGTATCCAAGCCTTCAACTGGCCGGTTGGCGTAACGGTTATTGGGCGGCTGATGAAGAGTCCAATATTGTACAGGAGATCATGCGAGCCAGGCCGGACGTGCTTTGCATGGCAGCCGGCTCTCCGAAACAGGAAGTTTTTCTGGGCAAATGGAAAAAGGAGATGGGGGTGCCATTCGTGATGGGTGTAGGCGGCAGTTTCGACGTGGCGGCAGGAGTTCTGCAGCGCGCGCCCAAATGGGTGCAGCGAGCGGGGTTGGAGTGGTTGTTCCGATTGGCCCAGGAGCCGCGGCGGCTTTGGCGGCGATATTTGAAAGAGGACATGGCATTTTTTCGGCTGGTTTGGCGGGAATGGAGGGTGAAGCGGTCGTAGGAATGCAGGTGTCGTTTCCCGCTTGCCTTTTCGGTTTGTTTCACAAGAATAGGGCAATGGATTTCTGACGGAGGACCATGGCAACAGGAGCGCAAGACGATCTACGAATAACCGACCAATTCGACTTTGAGGTTTTTTGGGCGAAATACGGGAAACAGGTCACCGGCGCGGCGATAGCGATTGGCGCACTCGGGCTGGTACTGCTTTATTGGCAGCACCAAACGGTTACCCGGGCCGAGGAAGCTGCCAACAGTCTGGCGCATGCGACGGACACAGCTTCGCTGCAAGCGGTCGCGCGTGATTTCCCCAAGTCGCCAGCGGCAGCAGAGGCGCTTGGGCGGCTGGCGGATTTGTACTATCGGAACGGCGGATATACCGAAGCTGCAAACACTTATGCGATGCTGATCCGGGATTATCCCGATCACCCGTTGGGCGTGTCGAGCAAGATTGGCTTGGCAGCGGCATTGGAAGGGGAAGGGAATCTCGATGGCGCCAAAGCGCAGTACTTGCAGATCATAAACTCGGATCCCCATGGCTATCTGGCGAACGCGGCCAAGCTGGGACTGGCGCGATGTATGGAGATTCAAGGCCAGAAGAAGGAAGCACGCCAACTGTACGAGGAGTTGTTGGCTGCAGGACAGAATTCGCCATGGTTTGAGCAGGCATACCTTCGGATGGTGATTCTGAGCCGCGACACACCTTCGCAGAAGGTTGATCAACCATCGGCAAGCCCGTCACCTGCGCCGGCATCGGGCGTTCGGCCGCAGTAGTATTTGCCAATTTTGAGGGGTGAGAGGCGGCGATGGCCACGGAGGCGTATGGTTTGCGATTGCCGCAAGTATCTGGGCTGCCGCGGGTCTGCGATTTGTGGGCTTGACATGGTTTTGACAGTTTCTATACTCCGCCCCAGTTGACGGGAGGCTGCAGACGAGGGGCTACTGGGGGGGCACTAGACGCGCGGAAGCGTCTGGAAGCCTCGGAAAAAAAGGGGCTTGACACATTTGGGCTCAGCTTTGTACTCTGCGCCCATTACGCATAGGAGAGGGAGGTTCGGTTCCGCTTCGGGTTCGGGGTTTTGCAGTACGACGGCAATGGAGGATTGCCGTTGGAGCGGGCAACCTCTACACAAACGAAAATCAAGGATTTGTGCGGCAGAGCACAGCGAACGTAAACAAACATAAGGAGGACACAGTGAAGAAAGTATGGCTAATAGTCGCACTGGTAGCCTTTGGGGGATTGGCTGTCAGGTCATTCGCCGATGTCCAGAATATCCGCCTGAGCGGGGACATTCGCATCCGCGGGTATTTTCTTGATAGCACGGGCGCAACCGGGTCCGGCGGGAGTCAGCTTGATGCTAATGAATCGTTCATCGCGCAGCGGACACGGGTTTCCTGTGAAGCCGACCTCGAAGACCACGTGCTTGTAGTGGTTACCCTGCAGGCCGAAGGCAGGTGGGGAGATAACAACCAGAACTACTACGCGGATGCAGGAGCTGGTAGCCAGCAGGATGAGGGGGCGATCAACCGCAGGTGGGAGGTTGGCATTGCTGAGGCCTATGTTCAGTTCAATGAGATCTTCTACACGCCAGCGACTCTCAAGCTGGGTCGCCAGTATCTGCAATACGGGCGCGGGTTGATCCTCAGCAGCGTGGAACAAGAATACAACTACGATGCCGCCCGGCTCGTGCTGGACTATTACCCGCTGACGATTGATATCGTCGGTGCTGAGGTAGTCAACACCCAGAGCTTTGGCGGACAACCAACCCGTGATGGCGGGAACGATCTGTTGTTCATCAACGCCCGGTATGAGCTCAGCGACTCCGCCATCAAGGACGTCGAGGCCTACTTCGGCTGGCTTTCGCAGAGCGAGAATCACTTGATTGATTCAACTCGCGTACCTCCGTCTCTCGTGGGCAGTTCGCCGATGATTGTTGGGTTGCGGGCCGACATCAATCCATTGGATGCGCTGCAGACATGGTGGGAGGCCGCCTATGAGTTCGGCGCCAATGGCGATGCTGATGCTGGCGGCACGATCGGCGCTTTCCTGTTGAACGCGGGTGGCAAGTACACGTTCAAGGATGTGCAGTGGGTGCCGGCGTTGAACGGAAACATCATCTATGCGTCTGGTGGCGGCAACAACACGGGCGACGATCAGGGGATCGGAAATTCCCAGTTCCGTCCATGGTTTGACTATGCGGATGGGTACAACGGCTATCTGTTTGAACCCGCGCTGAGCGACATCGCCATCTTCAATCTTGGCGCGTCGGTGAAGCCTTACGAGAACACGACGCTTTCGATCCAGGGCTACTACTATATGAAGGCGGACAAGATGGGCGTTGCCGGCAGCAACGGCAATGTTGACTGGGGTGGTCCGGTATGGGCGACTCCTGCAGCCGGCTACACGGCCAATGAGCGTGAACTCGGCTGGGAAATCGATGGCATCCTTGGCTACGACTATAGCAAGGATGTCCGGGCACAGCTCGTGTACGGCGTGTTCTTGCCCGCGAGGGCGTATATAGACGCAGGCGTAGCTCGCGCTGCGGAAGAAGTCCGAGCCGAACTGAATGTGAAATTCTAGTCTTACCACAGGTAAGCAATCGCCAAAGGCCCCCCGCCATCGCGGGGGGCCTTTTCTTTTGTCTGGGCCGCGCCGTGCTGAATGTGCTTTCATTCGAAAGGTGATGAGCGAAGAAGTCTTTGATGTTGTTGACGACCGCGACCGGGTCGTCGGTACCGCGCCGCGTGCTGACGTGCACGCCCGAAAGCTTCGTCACCGAGCGGTTCACGTGTTTCTCTTCAACCGCAAAGGCGAGCTCTTTGTGCAGAAGCGGTCGGCCACGAAGGACTCGTTCCCCGGATGTTACGATTCCAGCGCTTCGGGCCATCTCAACAGCGGCGAGGACTACGACGGATGCGCCGGGCGTGAACTCGAAGAGGAACTGGGGCTGAGCCTGCCAGCGAACCGGTTTCGCAAGCACTTCAAGATCGAAGCCTGCGAAGACACGGGCTGGGAGTTCGTGTGGGTGTACAGCGTGGTAGCTGACGAGCCGCCCAGGATCGACCGTAACGAATTGGAATCCGGCGAGTTCTGGGCGCGCGGGTATATCCGACGAATGCTGGACACGCACCCGGAGCAGTTCGCCCGCAGTTTTCCCGTGGTTTTCAAGGAATTCGAGCGTCGGTGCCTTTGGCCGGTCGCATCACCAGCCGGTTAGAACTGAAACCGTTGCAAACCAGTCGGGTTTCTCCTATACAGAGGATGGCCAAAACGGTTGGGTTATCGTACGCATTTGACCAAAGCACAGGAGATTGATGCCGACGGTTGAATTTTTGAATGAAGGCAAGAAGGTGGATTGCGGCCAGTATGCGAACCTCCGCAAGGTCGCGCTGCTGCACGGTGTTGCTGTCTACAAGGGGATCGATCAGAAGATCAATTGCCAGGGCAACGGCCTGTGCGGCACCTGCATCATGGAAATCGTGGAAGGAGCCGGGAATCTTTCACCGAAAACGCGTCGTGAGAAATTGCGGCTGAAGGGTAAACCGGCCAATCGACGCCTGAGTTGCCAGTGTCAGGTCATGGGAGACCTCATCTGCATTACGTCGCCTGCGCTGGATTGACGGCGGAACATTGCTTGCCACGCTCCGCCTGACACGATAGACTACATGATTGCGAGATGCCATTGATGGGAGAGGCAGCGCTGAAACGGGAAGCTTGATTGAGGGGTCGTTTATGGATTTGAAACCGGCGACGGAACTGCGCGCAGTCACGAGGAATCTCTACGGCTGGGCCAGCTTTCATCCGCAGTGGAAAACCGATTTTAACAGTTACGCACTAAAGACATCCGAGGGGGTGGTTTTCATCGACCCGTTGGAGCCGGACCCCGCGGTGTTGGGGAAATTGGAGGCTCTTGGCGAGCCCATTGGCATTCTTCTGACCAACGCCCATCATGACCGCGCCTCGGACTGGTTCCGTAAACAATACGAGATCCAGGTCTATGCCCACGAAAAAGCCACGGCAGATTGCGAAACCAAGATCGACGTGCTGCTGATGGATGGAGAGCGGTTGCCCGGCGGAGTCAAAGCCGTGCATCTACCCGGCAGTTCGGCGGGCGAGACCGCCTATTTCGCAAAAACCAGCGGCGGCATCGTCCTGATTGGGGACAGCCTTCTCAACCAGAATGGGGGGGGGTTGACACTGCTTGCGGATGCCTACATAGAAGACAAAAAGCAACTATTGAAATCGTTGCAGAAGCTTCTCGAAATCAATTTCAAGATCGCTACCTTCGCCCACGGCGATCCAATCGTCCGAGACGCCAAGAGAACCATCGCCCGCTTCATGAAGAAACCCAGGCAGAATACACGATGAGCCAGCAATACAATAAAGTCGAAAAACGCCGCCGCCGCGCTGCGTACTTGAAACGTCACAAAGCGCGCCAGAAGAAATCCACTCCGAAGACCGCGTCGCCCGCCGCCGCAAGCTGAAGAACCCGCACCGTCCGTTTCATCGGCACGCCACGGCGAGAGCGGGAGTTTGCGGGTTGAATGAAAGGATCGCGGGGGCCGCGCTTGACTCTTGGAGGTGCGAGGCGGCAATCCACTCGCAAGATGCCACTTTACGCGGCGGGGACGAGGCCGTAGTTTTTCGCGTGCAATTCACTCAACGCGGTCAATTCCACGCCGGTCAGGTCGCGCGTATCCGGGGCCGAGGCAAATTCGCGGAGCTGCCGCTCGTTGTAAATATTTGGCAATACCGAACAGATGCTGGGTTCCGCGAGGACGAACTTGATTGCCGCCTGGCCAAGCGTCCGGCCGGTGTCCTTCGTCAAGAACCCGACCTGCTCGACCTTCTTCAAGCCGTCGACCAGCCACGCCTTGCGCTTGGCATCGTCTGCGACCCGGAAGCTGCGGTGATCGTCCTTGGTAAACGTCGTGGCCTCGGAATAGCTGCCTTCAAGTAATCCCGAGCAATGTGGCACACGCGTGAACACGCTCCGATCGCACTCGCGAGCGGCGGGGAAAATCGGCTCCCCGATCATTTGCTCGAACAGGTTGTAGATGATCTGCACGTGGGCGCCGCGTTCCCGCAGCGCCGCGATCCCCTCGGCGATTTGTCTGCGGTCGATGGCCGGCCCCAGCGCCACACCAAACGCGAGGATTTTGCCCGCCTCGCGCAACTCGTGCAGCGTGGTGAACACCTCATCGTTGCGGATGGTTTCGATACGGGGGTTGTGGAGTTGGTAGAAATCGATGCGGTCGGTCTTCAATCGGCGCAAACTCTCCTCGGATGCGCGGCGGATAAAATCCGGCGACCAGTTGTGCGGGCGCTCGCGCTGGCCGGGTTGGACCCCGGGATGGCTGTAAAAATCGTAGCCGAACTTCGTGGCGACCACAATATCGTCCCGGTGTCCCTCAAATGCCCGGGCCAACACCACCTCGCCCTTGCCGTCGCCATACACGTCGGCCGTGTCGAAGAAATTCACGCCGAGATCGAGCGCCTGGCGCAACAGCCCTATGCCGGTGTCGTAATCCTCGTCCGCGACACCCCACATTTTGGTGCCGACAGTCCAGACGCCGAAACCGACTTCGGAGACCTTGAGGTTTGTGCCCTTTAGAATGCGATATTTCATAGCGAAACCCGAGATGCGTCCCTGGTTTCTTATAGCTCAAACGGGGCGTCGTGCACAAGCCGGTTGATAATCCAAGGTGTGATTAAGAGTGGTGGCCACCTCATGCTGTTTGCCCTCATCCGTCCCCGCAAAGGACAGCGGGGCCGTCCGTTCATCCAGCGGAGTGAGGATTCAGGTGAGGCCAAGTCGCCGGCCGCCACTTTTCATCGCACCCCGATTTCCCGATGGACAGGCCGCGGTGAATGCAGTAAGTACTTATCGGGTGATGCAGCCGAGCAGCAACATCGCGTTTAAGGAATGGGCGGTCGTGGTGGATGCGCTGGGCCACGGCGAACAGATCGTCATCCTCCGCAAGGGGGGTATCCGCGAAGACAGCGGCCAGTTTCACGTTGATCACCAGGAATTCTGGCTGTTCCCGACGCAATACCACGAGGTGGAGCGTTCCGTTATTCCGTCGAAGCGGCCGGGACTGCGAGACATCGCCGCCGTTGCGCCGAAGGACACCGTCAATATCGAGTATTACGCAGCGGTCGATGCCATCGTCCAGATTACCGACGCCGAAGTGCTGAAACGCCTGCAGGGGCGGCATATCTGGACCGAGCAAACGTTGCAGGAGCGCTTCCAGTTCGGGCGCAGCCCGGGCCTGCATGCGCTGCTGGTGCGCGTGTATCGACGGGCGGCTCCAGAGAGGGTGGCCCTGTGTGAGCGGTACGGGGGGTGCAGGAGTTGGGTGGAATTAGAGGGCCCGTTGTCCACTGAAAGCTTGACGCCAGCGCTGCCAGATGTTGAATATAAGGCACAACGGGACGAAATTTTGGAAAAGCTAGCTGATCATGCCCTCGCTCATTCATAAACGACCCGACGGCACAGAGAAGACGCTCGAGTTCAGCAATAAGCCTCTGATCGTTGGTCGATTGCCCGAATCGGAGATTTCCGTGCGCGATTCGTTCATTTCGCGCGTGCACTGCGGGTTCACCTACGCCAACAACGAATTCACGCTCAAGGATCTTGGATCCACCAATGGCACGTATCGCAACGGCGCCCGGGTGTTCGAGTGCGCGCTGTCCTCGGGCGACAAGATTCAGGTTGGGAACACGACGCTCGTGTTTGAGATCGACACGAAGAACCACAACGCGGTGTTGCGGCAAATCCCGCAAATGGTTGCGCCGCCGCTGACTGTCGGTGGACCAACGCCTCCGCGCCCGGACCTCAACAAACAAGTGACCGCGCCGGTGAACCCGCCGGCGGCCCGGCCGGCATCACCGAGCATCAAACCCAAGTGATGGCTCCCCGTCGCCCCATGATTGTGGCGCGACAATTCCTCTGTGTGGCCGTTCTCGTTCTCGCGGGGACATTGCTGGCCTCCGCGCCAGCACGACCCGAAGATTCCACGAACCAGGTACGGTCAACGACCGGAATGGCCGGCCAGGAACGCCGGAAGCTGCCGTTCGCCAAGGGGGCGCTTACCGACATCGATTTCCAGCGACACGAACTCAAAGTCAAGACGGCAGATGGCGTGCAGAAGTTTTTCTACACGCCGCGGACGTACATTTTTCGGGACAAAGACAAGATCACGGTGGACAAGTTGAAAATCGGCGAGATCATCGCGGTGCGTTTTACCACGGACAACAACGATATCAACACACTCGTTCGCATCAAGGCCTACGGCTCATCCGCGGCTGATTCCACGTCGACCAACCAACTTCGCAACACGCTGCCATGAAAAAGGTCCTCGTTCCTCTTGCGCCAGGTTTCGAGGAAATTGAGGCGATCACCGTGATTGACATCCTGAGGCGCGCCGGGGTGGATGTGGTCGTTGCCGGCACGCAGTCCGGCCCGATTGAAGCGTCGCGCAAGACCCGGCACATGCCCGATTGCACGCTTGATGAAATTCACGCCGAGGATTTCGACATGATTGTCCTGCCCGGCGGTCAACCCGGTGCCACCAATCTGCGACAGGATCCACGTATCCGGCGCATGATCGAAACGTTGCAGGCAAAAGGCCGCCACATCGCTGCGATCTGTGCCGCGCCGACCGTTCTGTCCGCTTACGGCATTTTGAAGGGGCGCACGGCCACGAGTCATCCAACCGTTCGCGATGAGGTTGCCGCGGGCGCGAAAACGATTTCGGATCAACGCGTCGTCGTCGATGGGCCGATCATCACCAGCCAGGCTGCGGGCACCGCCATGGAATTCGCCTTCGCGCTGGTCGGAATCCTCTGCGGAGCCGACAAAGCGGCCGAGGTCAACCGCGGGGTCCTCGCCCGGCTCTGAGGATTCGCCCGCGTTGCATTTCCTGGCGCGTGCGTTAGAATCGCCAGCGGAGGCAGTGTGAAACGGAGAAGCGTCACCGCGGTAGCGCTCACGGTCGCCGGGTCCGACAGCGGCGGCGGGGCCGGCATCCAAGCGGACCTGAAGACTTTTCACGCGCACGGCGTTTTCGGCACGTGCGCCATTACCTGCATCACCGCCCAGAACCCGGCCCGCATCAGTGCCGTGCAACCGCTCAAACCGCGGCTGGTGGCGGAGCAAATGGACCGGGTCTTTGAGGCATTCCCCATCGGCGCCGGCAAGACCGGCATGCTTTACGACGCGGCGATTATCGAGTCGGTCGCCGACCGATTTGCCCGCCGCAGGTTTACGAGACTGGTGGTCGATCCCATCATGGTGTCCGGCAGCGGCGCCGTGCTGCTCAGGAGGGGCGCCATCACGGCGCTGACGACAGAACTGTTTCCGCTGGCGGCGGTCGTGACGCCAAACCTCGCCGAGGCCGAAGTTCTCACGCACCGTGCCATCCGCACGCTTGACGATTTGCGTTCGGCGGCACGCAGGCTCGCGGAGAAGTACGGCGTGCCGTTTCTCGTCAAAGGCGGACATTTGCCGGGGGCGAGTCGCGCCGTGGACGTTTTGTTCGATGGCACGCGCTTCCACGAGTATCGCCCGACGATCGCGCCCAGGATCAGGACTCACGGCACGGGATGCACTTTTTCGGCGGCGATCGCGGCCAATCTGGCGCTGGGATACGGGTTGAGCGCGTCCATCGCCCGCGCAAAACGATTTGTGACAACAGCCATTCAGAACGCTCTGAAGTTGGGGGAATACCGCGCGCTGAGAATATGAAACGTCCGCTCGCGGGCCTCGTGGTCACGTATGCCGCGGGGATTTGGGTCGGGTCGTTGGTTGGCTGGCCGCTGCCGTTGTTGCTGCTGGCGGCGGCGGGCTGCCTCGTTCTTTTCTGGTTCCTGCGGCGGACGCAATTCAGTCGGGTCATCTTGTTCACAGCCGTTTTCGTCCTGGGGATTGCCGGATACCGGCAGGCCACAACGATTTCCTCCCCGATCGACATTACCCGTCAGCTTGATCTTCGGGACCAGAACGCCACCGTGCAGGGCGTGATCGTCACCGACACGGGCGAGCGCGACGCGGCGGCCGGCGGGACCGATTCGGAACGGGTGCGTTTTTCCGTCGCGCTGCGAGCGGTGCAGCGCAATGGGCAATGGGTTCCTGCGACCGGCACGATCCTGGTGTTTGTTGACGATGCCCGCGAGGTCGCGCCGTTGCGTTACGGCGATCTCATCCACTTCTCGGCGGTCCTGCGCGTGCCGGCGCCCATGCGCAATCCGGGCGCGTTCGACTGGCGCGCGTGGCTGGAACGGCAAGGCATTCATTTCACCGCGACGATTCGCCGAGGCGACGCTGTCGAGGTGGAAGCACACGACCGCGGCAATCCTGTAATGGCCACGGCGGTATGGTTGAGCCGATATCTGGAACGCTCGTTGCGGCTCGGCCTTGAGGATGAGCCGAAACTGGCCGGGGCGTTGGCAGGAATGGTGATCGGCGAGCGCTCGGAAATTCCCACGGAAACCTACAAGGATTTCCAGCGCACCGGGGTCTTCCACGTGTTTGCGATCAACGGGCTGCACGTCGGGTTGGTGACGGGAATCGTGCTGATCGTGTTGCGGATGGCGCGGATTCCGCGACGATGGTGCGCGGTGGCGGCGGTGCCATTGTTGGTTCTGTACGTATTCGCCACGGGCGCGCATCCTGGCGCGGTTCGGGCGCTGGTGATGGCCTGCGCGTTGCTGATCGGCTGGACGTTGGTTCGTCCCGCCGACACATTGAACAGCCTCGCCGCAGCGGCGCTGGTGATACTCCTGTACGCCCCGACGCAATTGTTCAACAGCGGGTTCCAGTTGTCGTTTGCGGTGGTGCTGGCCATCGTGACGCTCACGCCGCGCATCGAAGCGCAGTTGACGCCGTGGATCGCGACGGACCCGTTTCTGCCCGAGGAATTCGTGCCCGTTTGGCGAAAGAAACTGGAGCGACGGCTGCGATGGGTGATTGGATTGCTGAGCTGTTCAATCGCGGCATGGCTCGGGCTGGTGCCGTTGATGGCGTTGTATTTCAATTTGTTCACGCCGATCAGCATCATTGCCAACCTGCTGGTGATTCCCCTGCTGGGATGCATCATCGCACTGGGATTGCTGGCCGCGCTGGCGCACGCGGTCGGCGCGTGGCTGACGCTGACCCTTAACAACGCCAATAGCCTGCTCATCGCCGTGATGGCTTGGGGCGTGAAATGGCTCGAGGCCGTGCCGTTCGGGCACCGGTTCGTTCATGCGCCGCCCGTGTGGATGGCGTGGGCCTATTACGCATTCGGCGTGCTCGCGCTCAGCAGTAGGGTCCCCGTCCAACGCCGGCGGCTGGTGGCGGTCGTGGCGGCGCCAGCGATGTGCGTGGCGCTCTTATTCAATGCCGGTTCGTCCAACAAAGTCGATCTGAACGTGTTGTCGTTGACCGATGGCGCATCGATCTTCGTCAGAGCGCCCGGACACAGTGACGTGTTGATTGACGGCGGCGGCGGTTGGGAAGGGACACATGTCGTGGTTCCGTTCCTGCGGTCGGAAGGAGTGAATCGTCTCGCGGCGACCGTGCTCACCTGCGGTGACAAGGCCCATGCGGCGGGGTTGACGGTCGTGTCGGGAGAAGTTGCGTCCCGACAAGCCGTGTGGAGCGGGATCACGTCGCGGTCGAAATATTGCTCGGAATGGGTCAACCAGATCGAGGCGCGGGGGATACCTCTGCGCGCGGTGAAGGCCGGTGACGAGCTTCTCTCCGCGCCGGATGCGCGGATTCGGGTGCTGAGTCCGCCGCCCGGCGTCGTCGCCAATCGCGCTGATGACAACTCACTCGTGCTGGCCGTCGAGTATGGGCCGTCGCGGGTGTTGCTGATGTCCGATGCCGGTGAGACAGTTGAGAAACAGCTGCTGAAAGACATCGCCGACCTCCACGCGCAAGTCATCGTGAAAGGCCAGCACGGCAAAGAAACGTCGTGCACCGCCGAGTTTCTCGACGCCGTGCGTCCCGAGACCGTCGTGCAAGTCGTGAACATGAATGACACGCACCATTATCCCGAACCGGCCCTGCGCGACCGCTGCGCGCAACGCGGCATCGCCTACCTCCGCACCGATGACGATGGCGCCGTGAGAATCCGGTTAACGGGGAAGGGGTGCGAGGTGCGTCCTTTCTTGAGATAAGTTGGTTTTTCGACGGCTCATTCCGGCTTGTGTGGCTGGCGGTGGCTGGCCATACTGCGGATTATGACGGTGGTGATCAACGGGCGCGTGATTGGCCCGCGTGGGGTGCTGGATGGTCATTGCGTTGTCATCGAGAACGGCAAGATCAAACAGGTGGCGCCGCAGTCACAGGTGCTTTGGCCGGAAGACGCGCAGGTGATCGATGCCCACGACAACTATGTGGCGCCGGGCTTTGTCGATATGCACGTGCACGGCGCGTTGGGCCGCGACACGATGGATGGCACGGTCGAATCGCTGGCCCAGATCGCGAAATTTCACGCGGCCGGCGGCACGACGGCCATGACGCCGACAACCACGACGCATTCGACGGAGAAGATTTCTGCTGCGTTGCAGGCGATTGCGGACGCGATCGGGCACGATTTTGGCGGGGCGCAGATCGTCGGGGCACACCTCGAAGGGCCGTATATCTCCCGGGAACGCAACGGCGCGCAGCCGGCGCAATTTATTCGTGACGCGAATCCGTCCGAATACCTGCCGTGGCTCGATCGCGAGGGGTTGGTAACGCAAATGACGCTGGCGCCCGAGGCGACGGGCGCGCTGGAGCTGATCGACGCATTATTGGAGCGGGAGATCCTACCGAGCGGCGGGCATACGGCGGCCAGCCACGAACAGGCGCGCGCGGCGGTGGAGCGCGGTTTGTGTCACGCGACGCATTTGTTCAATTGCATGTCGAGCGCGACCAAATCGGGCGCGTTTCGATTGCCCGGCGCGCTGGAGACGTTTCTGGCCGACGAGCGGGTGATGGTGGAAGTGATTGCCGACGGCAAGCACGTGCATCCGGAACTGATGCGACTGGCGGTACGGGCGAAGGGCGTCGACAAGGTGTGCCTGATTACCGACGCGACGGCGGGCGCGGGCCTGGCCGAAGGGGCCGAGTTTTTGGTCGGCGAGACAAAGGCCGTGGTGCGCGACGGCGTGGGGATGACGGCGGACGGTTTGGCGCTGGCCGGCAGCACATCGACGATGGTGCAGATGGTGCGGCACATGGTCGAGTTGGCCGGCGTGACGCTGCCGGAGGCGGTGCGGATGGCGAGCCTGAACCCCGCGCGGGCGCTGGGCATGGGCGGCCACAAAGGCAGTCTGGAGCCGCACAAGGATGCGGACATTGTCATTTTCACTGGCAAGTATGGAGTGCTGAAGACGGTGATTGGCGGGCGGGTGGAGTACGAGGCGAAAACGGCGTGAGCCTGGCGAATCCGGTGATGAACCGATGATTGTAATTACCGGGGCAACGGGTTTTGTTGGCGAGGAAGTCGTCAAACAGGCGCGGGAGGCGGGTTATCCTGTGCGCGCCATCGTGCGGGAACCGCGGCGGGCGGCGTGGCTGGTGGAACGATACGGCGTGGAATTGTTTCACGGCAACGTGCTGTATGCGCCGTCCATCGAAGGCGCGATGCGGGACGCGAAGTACGTCATTCACCTGGTGGGCATCATTCACGAATGGAAGGAGAATACCTTCGAGCGGACGCACGCGCAGGCGACGCGGCACGTGGTCGATGAGGCGAGGAAGGCGGGCGTGAAACGGTTCGTGCACATGAGCGCGCTCGGTACGCGCGAGAATGCGCGGAGCCGCTATCATCAAACCAAATGGGCCGGGGAAGAGTGCGTGCGCAAGAGCGGACTGGCGTGGACGATCTTCCGTCCCTCATTTATCTACGGGCCGAGGGACAAGGGGATCAACACGCTGGCGCAGGTTGTGCGGCGGCTGCCATTCGTTCCGGTCCTGGGCAGCGGCAACACCAGGATCCAACCCATCTCGGTGGAGAACGTGGCGCAAGCGTTCGTCGCGGCGGTTCGGAGCGACGAAAGCATCGGCAAGACCTACGACCTGTGCGGGCCGGAGGCGTTCACGTGGAATGAATTGTACGACAAGCTGCAGGGGATACTGGGCACACGGAAGAAGAAGGTGCATTTGCCCCTGCCCATCGCGCGGGTCCAGGCGGCAATTTTGGAGACGATACTGGCGAAACCGCCGTTCACACGCGACCAGCTGGTGATGCTGCAGGAGGACAACGTTGGCGATCCCGGGCCGGCGGAGCGCGAGTTTGGGCTATCGCAGCCGGAATTTGAGGAAGGCGTGGCGCGGTACCTCAAGCGCGACGCCTGAAGAAACGAAGACAGGGAATCCGCTGGCGGATTCCCTGTCGAAATGCGACGACCGGATTGGTCGAAGCGAATCTGGTTACTGAGTGGATTCCTTGTCCTTGACCGACTGTGGCACGCCGATGCTATGAGCGATCAGTACGCCGCCTTCCTCGGTGTAGTGGACGGTGATCTTGTCCCCGACCTTGACATCCGTAACCGCCGCCGTCCCCTTTGGCTTCTCGACGGTGCTGTATTTGGTTTTTTCGCCAATCTTGAAGGTCTTGCTCTCGGTGCCCTTCTTCACGATGAGAGTGCCAGCTTTGGCGTCAATTGACGTGACGTCGCCCGTAAATTGATGCCGTTGTGGCTTGGGCGCCGGTGCCATCGTGGGCGCGGGTGCGTTTGTGGCCATGCCTTGGGCGTGAACCAGTCCCGTGAACGAAAGCGCGAGCGCGGCAATGCCGAGGGCCATCGCTGTGCGCAGATGCTTACTCATCCGTCTCCTCCTCTATTTGTTGCGAAGGTTGATTGATAATCCCTTGACAGCTTGGACTGGGTGTTTAGAACAAATCTGATGCTGCGTCAAGCCTGAATCGTAAGCATCAGGCCTCACACCGGGGTCGGGAATCCGGTCTTGGAGCCGCCAAAAAGGCTTGATGGCACTGTCAGAGAGGATAGGATACCATACTGGTCACTGAGACTGAGTGGCCCGCGATCGTCGCGGGGCGTATGTCATATGGGAAATGTCGGCTCGAAAGAAGAGTTTCTCATCAGTTGAAAGAACCGAAACCAATACCCGCCCGCGAAATCACCGACCCCGCTGTTTACTTCAATCGTCGCACGTTCATACGGGCCGGAATCGCTGCGGCAAGCGCCGTGGTCACAGGCCTGATCTATCGGCGGCTCAACCGCGTAACAACGGTCATAACCGAGACGCCCCCGCTTGAGGGACTGGCGGAGCCGGTCGCCGCCTCCGCGGAGGCCACCGGCTTTCGCACTACGGAGAAGGCGACTTCATTCCAGGACATCACGCATTACAACAATTTCTATGAATTCTCGACCGACAAGGAAGGAGTCGCAGATGCTGCGGCCAAATTTGAGACCAAAGGTTGGCAAGTGTCGGTCGAGGGATTGGCACAGAAGCCGAGGGTCTTTGATCTCGATGACTTGCTGAAGATCAGCCCGCCCGAAGAACGCGTGTACCGGATGCGTTGCGTCGAGGGATGGTCGATGGTGATTCCGTGGGCTGGTTTTTCGCTGTCCAAATTGCTGGAACGGGTTCAGCCGCTCAGCGCCGCGAAATATGTCGCGTTCGAGACGCTGGTGGATCCGAAACGTATGCCGGGGCAGCAGGGTGGCGTCCTCGACTGGCCGTATGTCGAGGGGTTGAGGATGGATGAAGCGATGCACCCGTTGACGCTCCTGGCCAGTGGACTGTATGGGCGTGCGTTGCCGCCACAGGACGGCGCCCCGATTCGGCTGGTCATACCGTGGAAGTACGGTTTTAAGGGGATCAAATCGATCGTCAAAGTCAAGCTGGTGGCGACGCAACCGCGCACGACATGGAGTGTGCAGGCTCCGAATGAATACGGCTTCTACGCCAACGTGAATCCGCACATTGACCATCCCCGCTGGAGTCAGGCGACGGAGCAGCGGATTGGCGAGTCCGGGCGGCGCGCGACGCTGATGTTCAACGGTTACGCGGAACAGGTCGCCGCGCTGTATGCCGGGATGGATCTGCGGGCGAATTTCTGACCGGTGCGAACCATGATGAGGACGGATATTCGCTTCGCCAAGTTTGTCCTGTTCGTCAACGGCGGCGTGCCGCTGGCGCTCCTCGGCTGGGATGCGTACCGGCATCAGCTTGGGGCCAACCCGGTGAATTTCGCGATCCGCACAACCGGCATGCTGACGCTGGTCTTTCTGTCGCTCTCGCTGGTGGTGACACCGGCCCGAAGAATCACCGGCTGGAACTGGCTCATTTTCTCCCGGCGCACGCTCGGACTTTACGCCTTCTTTTACGCCAGCGTGCACTTTCTGCTCTTCTTCAGCCTCGACCGGTCGCTGAGCATCTCCAGCACGCTTTCCGAAATGCTCAAGCGCAAATACCTTTTGGTGGGAAGCGCCGGTCTCCTGCTGATGGTGCCGCTCGCCGCAACTTCCACCAACGCCATGATCAAACGCCTCGGGGTCGCACGGTGGAAGGCGCTTCATCGGCTCGTTTATGCAGCGGCGATAGCAGGAGTAGTTCATTATTACATGTTGGTGAAAGCCGATGTGCGTCAACCCATTGCGTTTGCGGTCCTGCTGGCGATCCTGCTTGGATACCGGCTGATTGCGTATTGGTACCGCCCCAAGTCGGCGCCAGTTACAACGGCGATCAGGCCGAAGATATGGTCCGGTCCGTTGCGCGTAGTGCGCATCGTCCAAGAAACAGCCGACGTCCGTACGTTCCGCCTCGCCTCACCCGAGGGAAACCGTCTCCCGTTCGACTATCTCCCGGGCCAGTACCTCAGCCTCTCGCTGCGGATCGCCGGTAAAAGGGTCAACCGCACCTACACCATCGCTTCTTCTCCGGCCCGGCCCGCCTATTGCGAACTCACCATCAAGCGTGAGGAGAACGGCCTCGCGTCGCGCCACCTCCATGACAGCCTCCGCGAAGGCGACATGCTCAACGTTTCCGCTCCCGCCGGCCGCTTCACCTTCGACGGCACGCAGTCCACCAGCATCGTGCTCATCGGCGGAGGCGTGGGCATCACACCGTTGATGGCCATCCTGCGCTACCTGACCGATCGGAGTTGGAAAGGCGACATCTACTTCCTTTACTGCGCCAAGACGCCGCGAGACATCATTTTCCGCCAGGAACTCGATGATCTCCAAAGGCGATTTCCGAACCTGCACCTCGTCGTGACTCTCACGCGGGCCGAGGGAATGGACTGGGCTGGTCGAACGGGGCGTATCACCGGCGAACTCCTGACGCAAACTGTCCCCAACCTCGCCGCGCGCCGCGTCTACATTTGCGGGCCGGCCTCGATGATGGGGCCAACGATTCAATTGCTTCACGAGCTTGGTGTTCCGGGGGATCAAATCAAGTCTGAGGCGTTTGTCGCCGCGAAACGGGACGGAGTCGCCCACGCACTTGCTGAGTCCGAAGCAGCTCCAACCCCGTCCACAACGTCGCTCCCTGGCGATCCGACAGTCCCCACATTGACATTTGCACTGTCGGTGAAATCCGCTCCCCTGGCACCGGGGAAGACGCTGCTGGAGATATCGGAAGATGCCGGCCTAACCATCGACTTCGAATGCCGCTCCGGCATTTGCGGCCGGTGCAAGACCCGGCTTCTGGCCGGCCGCGTCACGATGGAAGTCCAGGATGCCTTGGACGACGAGGACAAGTCGAACAACTTCATTTTGCTGTGCCAGGCCAGGTCCACCGATCACGTGACGATAGAGGCCTGAAGTAGGCCAGGAGACGGAATCCGGACCTCGACGATTTGGTCAACCCGCCGTAATGTTCCGCCAGCCGATCTCGTTGATCGGCCGGCGAACACGCCCCGATGGCGTCTGTTTGTCCAGGTAGTTACAAGAGCCGACCAGGTTCCCTTCGGAGGCTTTCCGGGCGGCTGTCGATATTGTTCGATCCGGTGTCGCTCGGCATCACAGGCTTTTTGCTTGCTTCGACCGGGCTTCGGGTGCAATCTCACCGAGCCTTGCGCCCCGGCGAGTGAGGCGGAGTCTGACAGCGTAACCAGTTTTTGACGGAGATTCTCCACTATGCCAGTTGACATCTCGAAGATTCGCACCGTGGCCGTCGTCGGCCACGCCTCCAGCGGCAAGACGTCGTTGATCGACGCCGTGCTGTTTATTTCGAAAGCGGTGAACACCCACGGTCGGGTGGCCAATGGGAGCAGCGCGGCGGATTGTTTGCCTGACGAGATCGAGCGGAAGATTACCATTCACACCAAGACGTTTCACTGTCAGTGGGAAGGCCATCGGATCACGCTGCTGGACACGCCGGGGTTTGCCGATTTCTTCGGGGACACAATGGCGGCGGTGCGCGCGGCGGACGCGGCGATTGTGCTGATCGACGGCGTGGGCGGCATCGAGGTCGGGACGCGCCGCATCTGGAAGATGCTCGATGAGACGCAAAAGCCGCGGCTGATCTTCGTGAGCAAGCTGGACCGGGAGAACGGCGATTTCTTCCGGTGCGTCGAGCAGATTCGGGGCATGTTTGGGAAGAACTGCATCCCGTTCGAACTGCCGGTGGGGAAGGAAACGGGCTTTTCGAAGGTGCTCAATTTGCGCACGACGCCCGAGGCGGAGGTACCGGGGGATTTGCGCGATCAATTTCACAAGGCGCACGAGAGCCTGGAGGAAGCCGCGGCGGAACAGGACGACAAACTGCTTGAGAAATTCCTTGGCGGCGAGGCGCTGACGGCGGAGGAGATCACCCGGGGCACGCACACGGGCGTGGTCCGGGGCACGACCGTGCCGATTTACTGCGGCTGGGCGGAGAAAGAGATTGGCGTTCGCAACCTGTTGGAAGGCGTCACCGCGTTGCTGCCATCGCCGGCGGACGCCGGCCCGGTGGCGACGGAGGACGGCGGCAGTGTCGAGCCGAAAGCCGACGCGCCATTCAGCGGGTTTGTGTTCAAGGCGACGGTGGACCCGTATGCGGGACATTTGGCGTACGTGCGGGTGATTTCCGGGACATTGAGATCCGAGATGGAAGTGTTCAACGCGACGCGCAACGGAAAGGAACGGACGCCGCAGTTGCTGAGCATGCAGGGCAAGGCGCAATCGATCGTCGCGGAGGCCGGCCCCGGTGAAATCGTGGCGCTGGCCAAGCTCAAGGACACGCACATCAACAACACGCTGTGCAATCCCGACAAGCCCGTGAAGTTCCCGCCCATCCGCTTCCCGAGGCCGGTGATGAGTTACGCAGTGCATCCGCACACGGCGAAGGACGAGGAGAAGATCAGCGTGGCGTTGCATCGGCTGGTCGAGGAAGACCCGACGTTTCACATCGAGCGCAACCCGAACACAAAGGAATTGGTGATTTCCGGGATGGGCGACCAGCATCTGGCGGTGATCGTGGACAATTTGAAGAAGCGGCTGGGCGTCAACGTCGATCTGAGCACGCCGAAGGTTGATTACAAGGAGACCATCACCTCCAAGGGCGACGGCCACTACAAGCACAAGAAACAGTCCGGCGGCCACGGCCAGTACGGCGAAGCGTACGTCAAGATCGAGCCCCGCGAGCGGGGCAAAGGTTTTGAGTTTGACAGCGAGGTGGTCGGCGGCACGATTCCGCGCAATTTTATTCCCGCGGTCGAGAAAGGCTGCGTGGAAGGGATGCTGGCCGGTGTTGTGGCAGGTTTTCCTGTGGTCGATGTGAAAGCGATTGTGTACGACGGCTCGTATCACGACGTTGATTCCAACGAAATCAGCTTCAAGATTGCGGGGCTGCACGCGTTCAAGGAAGCGATGCAGAAGGCGCGACCCGCGCTGCTTGAACCGATCATGAACATCACCGTGTTCGTTCCCGACCAGTACATGGGCGACATCACCGGCGACCTGAATCATCGGCGCGGCCGGATTCTCAGCGTCGAGCCCGTGGACGGCATGCAGGGCATCAAGGCGCAGGTGCCGCAGGCCGAGTTGTTCAAGTACGCCAGCGAACTGCGGTCGATGACCGGTGGCCGGGCGTCGTTCGAGATGGAGTTTTCACACTACGAGCAGGTGCCGTCGAACGTCGCCCAGAAAGTCATCGCCGAAGCCCAGGCCGCCAAGAAGGCCCAAGCGGCAGCGTAGGCCTCACCACGAAGACACGAGGGGAGGGTGTGCCCTACCCACGGCGCGACGAATGCCATATCGTCGTTTTTAGGCGATTTGAGAGACGTGGCGTGGGGGGCCAGCGTCTGCCAACGATGACCTTTGATCGGGCCCGATTGACGGTGGCGAGTTAGTTTGTTAGAGTATTCGTCGGTTTGGAACTGCTCGTTGTGCCCTCAACACGAATGAATCTGTGGCAACTTCCCGAGTAATTGAGGCCCTGTCGGCGATACCCGCTGGAGAGGCTTTGAAGTCGGTGGAACCGGCGTTGGCGTCGGAGTCGGCGGCTGTCAAGTCGCCACGGATTGCCACGCCTGCGGAACGCGTTGTTGCGGACGGCAAATTTTTCCGGGTTGGTTCGCAGAAGTTTCATGCGCGCGGCGTGACCTACGGGCCGTTCAAGCCGGACGAGACAGGCAATACGTTCCCGAGGCCCGAACAGGTCAAGCGCGATTTCGAGCTGATCAATCAACTGCACGCGAACTGCGTGCGCGTGTACCACGTGCCGCCGCGCTGGTTTCTCGATCTCGCGCAGGAGCACGGGCTGAAGGTGCTGGTGGACTATTACTGGCCCAAGCACACGTGTTTTCTCGAAGACGTGGAAACGATCCAGTTCGCGCGACGGGCGACGCAGCAGGCGGCCAAAGTGCTGGCGGGTCACCCGGCGGTATTTGCGCTGACGCTGGCCAACGAAATCCCGCCCGACATCGCGCGCTGGTACGGGGCGAAGCGGATCGCGCGGTTCATCGATGAGCTGGCGGCGATCGTCAAGGAAGTGGATCCGCAACGGCTGGTGACGTTCGTAAATTTTCCCACGACAGAGTTTTTGCAGCCGACCAGCCTGGATTTTGTCAGCTTCAACGTGTACCTGCACGAGGCGCGTCCGTTTGCGAACTACCTGGACCGGTTGCAAAACACCGCGGGCGACAAACCGCTGGTGCTGGCCGAATTTGGGATCGATTCGGTGCGGGAAGGCGAGGAGGCCAAGGCGCAGATCCTGGGCGGGAACATCGAGATCGCCTGCCGCGAGGGATTGGCGGGGACGTTTATTTTTTCGTTCACGGACGACTGGCACACCGGTGGACACCAGATTGAGAACTGGTATTTCGGGCTGACGACGCGGGAGCGCAAGCCGCGTCCTTCGTTTTACGCGGTGGCGGAGCAATACAAGCGGGCGCCGTACTTTCCCCTGCCGCAGTATCCGAAGGTCAGCGTCGTGGTGGCCAGTTACAACGGGGGACGGACGCTGCCGGCCTGCCTGGATTCGCTGACGCACCTGAATTACCCGAACTACGAGATCATCCTCGTGGACGACGGCTCGACGGATGACACGGCGCGCGTCGCGTCGCATTACCCGGCGGTGCGGACGATCCACCAGGAGAACCTGGGGTTGAGCGCGGCGCGCAACACGGGGATCGAGGCCGCCACGGGCGAGATTGTGGCGTTTACCGACAGCGATTGCCGCGTGGACGAGGACTGGTTGTACTATCTGGTGGGTGATTTGCTGAAGACCGACGCGTGCGCGATCGGGGGACATAATTTCTCGCCGCCCGAGGACAGCGCGGTGGCGGGGTGCGTGGCCGTGTCGCCGGGCGGGCCCGCGCACGTGATGCTCGACGACCGCAACGCCGAGCATATTCCCGGCTGCAACATGGCATTTTGGAAGTGGGCGCTCGAAGAGATTCACGGCTTCGACAGGCAATTTCGCGCGGCGGGTGACGACGTGGACGTGTGCTGGCGGCTGCTGCAGCGGGGGCGGAAGATCGCCTTTTCGCATTCGGGTTTTGTCTGGCATTACCGCCGCAACACGATCCAGGCTTACTTGAAGCAGCAGCGCGGGTACGGCGTGGCGGAAGCGATGTTGCGGCGGAAGCACCCCGAATTTTTCAACAGCTTGGGTGGAATGCGCTGGCGCGGGCGCATCTACAGTCCGTCGCGGGTGGCCGGGTTTTTCGGGAAATTCGTCATTTACCACGGCACGTTTGGCAGCGCGCTGTTCCAGACGCTGTACACGCCGGAACCGAGCGGAGTGCTGACGTTGTTGACGAGCCTGGAGTGGCACGTAGCGTTCACGCTGGGGGCGTTACTGCTGGCGACGGTGTGGCCGGCGCTGTGGCCGCTGCCGGTTCTGAGTGTTTGCGCGAGCCTGGCGATGGCGACGGTCGCGGCGGTGTACGCGGAATTGCCGCGGCGGCAGATGCGCTGGTGGTCGCGTCCGCTGGTGGCGATTTTGTACCTGCTGCAGCCGGTTGTCCGCGGCTGGCCAAAGTACGCGCGGCGGCTGCGACGGAGCGAGACGCCGCCGGCGGCGTACCAGACGGTGCGGGTGCTGGCCGCGCAGTACAAAGGGCTGGGGGCCTCGCATACGGTCAATTATTGGAACGAGAAGAGCATCGAGCGGTTCACGTTTCTGCAGGCGCTGCTGGAGTTGCTCGACCGCGATCAATGGCAGGCGCGCACGGACAGTGGGTGGGACGAATTTGATGTGACGATTTACGGCGACCGCTTCACGCGGGTGGACGTGAAGACCGTCGCGGAGAACCATGGGGGCGAGAAGCGGCTGTTGCGGGCGCACCTGGCGGGTGGCTGGACGTTTCTGGGGAAGATGTCGTTCTTTGCGACGGCGATTTGCATGTGTCTGGCGGCGCGATTGTGGTGGTCGGTGGCGTTGCCGAGGGCGGAAGTGCCGTTGTGGGGGCTGTGGGGACTCACGGTGTTGCCGCTGATCCTGGTCGGGCTTTGGGCGGGCTATCTCGAGCTGCGTACGCGACGGAGCGTGCGCCTGGCCACGACGTTGCTGGACCTGTGCGCCAAACAGCTCCAACTGATCAAGCTGAACGCGCCGAAGAAGTTTGTGAAACCCGACTAGCGCGGGACCGGCGCGTCGCAGGCCTGCAATAATGCGCGGAGCACCTTGTCCGAATCGAAATGCTCCAGCGCGATTTGTCTGGCGGCGCGGCAGTGGCGCTCGTAGTTACTTTGGATCTGTTCGATTGCGTTCACGACATCGTCCGCTGTTTGAAACGAGAACAACCCTTCGCCACAAGGCAGAGTCTCGGTGAAACCGGTGTCCTGCACGATGGCGGGTTTGCCGGAGGCGAGATAAGCGACGGTGCGATCGCTGAACCAGCCAGAGCGCGTCTGGACATACACTTCCTTGGCGACACTGAATTCGCCGCGGGAGCGACCGATGTAATCGAGGTAGGCATCCACAGTCGAGGTCGCTGCCAGCGCTTCGGAGACGGTCCAGCCGGCATCGCGCAATTTCTGCGCGGGAGCATTCGGGCCGCCGAGCGCGATCTCGAACACGTCGCCGACGCGGCGGGGTAGATCGAGGAATTTGAGCAGCTCGACGTTCTTTTGTCCGTAGCTCACGCCGTGGTACTCGACGACGGCGTACGCAGCCCAGTTCATCACGGTGGTAAACCGTTTGGCATCGGGAGTGAAGAGCGGCGAGATCAGGTCGAGAGCGAGAGGCGGTCGGCACGGACGCCAGCGCAGGCTGCGGGTTGGGATCGGACAATCGGGTTTGCCGATGCGTTGGCCACAGGTGAAGTGAAAATGGAAATCGTAGGGCGAGGCGTAGCCGGGGCAGGAGGGGGTTGGCGAGGGTGGCATTTTGAATTGCGTGATGCCGGGATCGATGTCAACGAAGATGCGCTTTGGGCATTCGCGCAACTCGTCAAGCCAGGTGGTGGACGCAGCACTCATCACGAATACGGCGTTGCGGCACAACGTTCGCACTTCGTCGCGCTGCAGTCCGTGCCATTTTCCCGCCGCATCCACGTAACACCAGCGGCGGAGGCCGATTCGTTTGAAGAACGGCAGGACCTGGGCCAGGCCGTATGCGGGGTCGTCGGTCATCATGTTGGCGCGCGGGTCGTAACAGGCATTGGGCCAGCCGTAGTGTTCGAGGAAGACGACTTCGTAGCCGAGTTTCACAAGGCCCGCGAGAAAATGATACTGGGACAACAGATGGCCACCGAGAGGATAGCGGGCGAGATATCCGGTGAAGATGGCAATCGGCCGGTTCATGCGGTGGCCTTGGCGAGGAGATCGGCGAGGACGGTGCGGGCATCGAACAGTTGCTCGGCCAACCGTCGTGCGGCGCGGGAATGCGCGGCATAATCGGCGTTGATCGCGTCGATACCCGACAGCGCTTCGTCCATGGTGCGGAATGCGAACAGTCCGTGGCCGGTGGGGTAAACGTTGCTCCAGCCCGTGTCCTGCAACACGCAGGGCCGCCCCAGCGCCAGGTAACAGGCGCTACGGCAACTGAACCATCCGCTGCGGGACCTGACGTAGGCCTCCTTGGCGACGCTCCACTCGCCCTTCGACTGGCGAAGATACTGGCGATACGTCCACGGGTCGGGCAAGTGTTCGGCCGGCTCGATGATCTGCCAGCCCTTCTGCTCAAGCATTTCCGTGGGGCGTTTCATGCCGGGCCCCATGCCCATGGCAATTTCGAACTTTTGGGCGGTCCGCTGCGGCAGGTCCAGAAATTTGAGGAACTCCAGATCTTTCTGTCCCCAAGTTTCACCATTGTATTCGCAACTCTTGTAGGAGACCCAGTTCATGACGGTGGTGAAAACGTCGCGGGGCATTTCGGTGCCGGCATCCCACCAATCCAGCACGATCGGTTGACGGGTGGGAATCCAGTGGAGGCCGGCATGGGGAATGCGGCAGTTGGACGCGCCAATGTTTTCGGCGAATGTGAAATGACGATCATGGGCGCGGATGCGATCGACGACATCCTGTTTGCCCGCAGCAAGCGCGACCTGAGTGAACATCGGGTCGGAATCGAGAAAGGCCCTGTGGGGGATGGCGAGGTACTCCGGCCGCATCCAACCGCAACCGGAGACGTTCAAGAAGAGGTCGGCGGTTGCACAAATCTCCCTGGCTTCGGTTTCCGTATGGCCATGATAGCTAGCGTCGGAGGCATTGCGGTACATCCAGCGGTCGGCGAGACCGAGTTTTTCCATCACGGTGCGGAGGTAATTGACATTGTAGCTGCAATCTTCGCTGATGGTGTTGTTGACGGGGTCATACGGCCACATCTCGGTGTCTTCGAGGTAGAACACGTCGTGACCGAGCCGGCGGAAGCCCTCGACGAACTGCAAGTAGTCCCACGCCACGCCTCCGAACGCGTATTGGCCGACCAGTCCCGTGACGATGATGCGCACAGAGAGAAGTTATAGTGGCTGCGCGTCCCAGAGACAATCTTGGCGAAGCGCATCGTGATGACCGAACCATGGCTGCCCGGACTTCGGGTGATTCGGTCGCGTGCGGAGGGAACGGCGGCTACGGGATAATGCCTTCGAGGTGGATCTCGTCGAAGGCATCGCGAATCTCGATGACGCGGCCGGTAAGATTCGTGACCGTGGGGGATTCCAACGGCAGTGTCTCCCCTTGACGCGTGTCGATATTGTAGCTGCCGGAGTGCACGTTGTTCGTCGAGAGCATCAGGAAGCCGATATTGGTCATGATCGCCGAGGACGGTGGGTCTTCAATGAAAATGGAGTACGTTCCGCCACCCGACAAATGAGTCGCGCGGAGGTCGAACACGCTGCGTCCGTGGACGCCGTCGAGCACGGTCTTAACGTAACCTTTCTCGCTGGGGTTGGGCGGGGCGACGTCAGGCACTGATAGCAGCGATTTCCGGTGATAATGTGGCGCGTTGGCCCTGGTGGTGAAGGCAGGGATTTGGGCAAAGAGCACATCGGAGTAGACGATATTCGTGACCCCGTGGACGATGTTGGTGTACCCCGGGTTTGCGATGAACAGAAACTGGCCAACGAGATCGGTCATGTTAGAGACGCCCAACTGAGCCGGTGGCTTGCCTTTCGCCTGATACTTGAGCGTCCACGTATAGTTGGTTCCCTGGAGGTTCAACGGGCCAATCAGAGAAACTGGCGCATTATTCGTGTTTGCCCCGCCCACGAAGACGCCGAACGAACCCGCGGTGCCATTGGAGACGCCACTCAGATTGTTTATCGTTACGGAGAAAATTTGGTTGGAGCCTTTTTCCTCAAGGACAGCGGTGCCGTGTGGGCCCGGACTCGTTGCGGGCACCGTAGCCTGGAAGGTGCTGACGGCAAAGATGGGTGGGTGAGACGCACCCAAAGTCGTGGCGGCCAAGGCCGGCAGCAGTGTCGCGGCCAGAACAAATGGCCTCAGTGAACCCAATGATTTTTGTGTCATTTTTTTCGGTCCTCCCAACTCAATTCGTCGCGCCTGTGACGCTCAGAGGTACTTCTGTGAGCAACGGTCGTGCCGGGAGGAATGTGCCCCAGCTATTCCATTGCCAACCCCAAGTATCCAGAGGTCAGGCACTTACGGGGTCGTTCATCCGTTGTGCGGCGGCTTGCGGGTCCAATCCGTTTGCGCTGGACACTATGGGGAGACGTATCCCGGCGAGACGTTTGAGGAGACCCGCGCGTTCTCGTGCAAGGCCGGCGCGAACCGGGATGAACTGTTGCGTCGATACCGTGCGGGGCGGCTACAGCGATTGGAGGATTTCGGCGGAGGCTTTCTCGATCCTGTCAACGCGGAGCTTTTGCGGGGCGGATTCGCCGGCGGCTTCGACGGTGTCGCCGACCTTCCTATTGAGCAACGCTTGGGCGAGGGCGGCGGGGTAGCTGACGATGCCGCGAGCGGGATCGCTGTCCCAGGCGCCGAGGATGTGGTAAGTCTGGGGCTGGCTGGTGCCAAGGTCGGTCACGGTGACGGTCGTCCCGATGCTGACGACGTCGGTTTTGGCGTCGGCGAAGTCCGTGGGCTGCGCGCGCGAGAGCAGGATTTCCAGCTCGGCGCGGCGGCGCATGAGGAGTCGTTGCATGTCCTTGGCGGCCTTGAATTCGAAATTTTCGCGGAGGTCGCCGTAACTGCGGGCGAGACCGATCTCTTTGCTGTTCTGGGGAATTTTCTTCTGGATGATGTCGTCGAACTCGGCGTGGCGTTTGTTGTAGCTGTTCCAGGAGACGATGAGCGGTTGTTCCTTGACGGTTTGGGTGACGAGGAATTCCTGGACGAACGGGTACTCTTTGACGACACGGGCGAGGAGCGAGCGGCGATCGAGTTCTTCGAAGGCCGACATGGAAAGAATCAGGCGGGCAATCTTGCGCACGGTCTCGGTGTCGGCCTGGAGGAGAAGGTCGGCCACGAGTTCCCCTTCCGCGAAGAGCACATCGCGGAGTTTCTTGCTGACGGACCTGTTTGGGGCGGACTCGATCGAATTCAGGACCGCAACAAGGAGCGCGGGGGCTTGGAGCGAGTCGAGCCACGGCCAGGCTTTGCGGGAAGCCGGGGTTGAGATGTTCCGGCAAATCCAGCACAACAACTCCGCGCTGGCGGTCTGATTGTGGACCCATTGCTCGATGTTGTCCGCGTTCTGGGCGAGCACCTCGGGGATTTCATCGAGCGACCTGGTGGAAAGGCGGTTCAATTCCCGCACCAGGCGGTCGGGCGCAGATGTTTTCAGGACGGCGAGTACGTGTTTCTGGGCGGGCCCGCTCAACTCGTCCAGCACCCCGGACAGGTTCGAAATTCTGGCTGTCAGGTTCGCCAGCAACGCGGCGGTATCGCCGGTGGGCGCCTGTCGTTGCTCGCGCAATTGTTCGAGGACAAGCGCGGCCTCGATGCGTTCCACGTGTCGGGTCGCCGGCGTTTTGTGGAAGGCGTCGAGGAGTGTGTCTTGAAATTCCTGCATCAACAGCTCGGCGTTTTCGATTTCGTCGGCCAGCTTGAGGAAGCGGCGGGCCACATCGGTCTGCTGGGCGAGGCCTTTGGCGTCGCGGAACGCTTCGAGGATTTCGTCCTGCTGCGAGAGGGGTGCGGTGCGCAGGACCACGGGGTCGGCCTTCTTTGCCGGGAAATCGAAATGGGGGTCTTTCTTTATCAGCTTGCGGGCGTTCTCCCACCATTTCTTCCAGTGGTCGGCGGGAACGACCGAGCCTGAAAGCAGAGATTCGATCCGTTCGGCTGTAGCAGCACGATGCTGGCTGAGGAGCACGAGACGAAGCACGGCGACGGGATCTTCAGCGGCCAGACGCTTCAGGCCGTCGAGGTCGGTAAGCCTGCGGACTTCGATGTGGTCGTTGCCGACGGGCGCGAGGCTTTCGGCGGCGTAGGCCAGCTTCATGGAATGCGAGGGGTTGTGAGCGAAACTGACGACAATCTGTCCAAGGGTCGTGTCGAACGACTTTACGCGTCCGACACCCCAACTTTTGTGCTGGCCGTAGGTCCCGACTTGCAGCGCCAGCAGGGTCTCGATACAGGCAATCGCGGCCGTGAGAGGTGTACGATTTTGATCAATCTCCGAAACAGCAAGGATGGCCTTGAGACGAGGGTCAGACTCGTGGAGTTGGCCATAGGCACTGAGAAGCTCGGTACGGAGTTGTTTATCGGTCGGGTGCGCTTCTGCTTGGAGCTTAAGGGCATACAACCATTCGTGGTGTTTACCGGCGGCTTTGACCGTATCAGCTATCAGGGAAGCGAAATCGGCGGCGATCTCCGGCTTGCCAGCATCGGCAAATTCCTTAACCAGAAGCAACAGGAACTCGGGTTGGTCAGAAAATTGCTCTGCAAGTTCCAGCCAAAGGGCTTGGGCGTTGTCCCAGTCGGATTGGGACAGGAGGTCTTTGAGCTGCTGATGGTGATTTTGTATCGAACTCATTTGAGATCAGGAAGATTTCGTTGTTATGGTGAAGACGACGGCCAACAAGCGGGGCGCGACCAGCCGACTTGACGGTGCTGGCACGCGGAAATATGGTGACGAACTCATGAGATGGATTTCGATATTTGGTGTACTTTGGTTTCTGGTTGCTGCCGGTTGTGAGTCTACCCAAAACGAACAGGTGTTGTCTCCTGAGAAATTTTCCGCAATGACCAGAAGCACAGCCTACAGCGCCACAGACACGAATGCAACGGCCGGAACCAACGCCAAGCCGCGGGTGATCGTACCCGGGGTCAGCATCAGTGTGACCGTGGATGAAGACCACAGTCTGGACCACGTTTACGTGGTGCCGAACAGCGGGGCGATTGACTTTGTGCCGCTCGGTCACGTGCTGGTGGAGGGATTGACGGCGGGCGAGGTGGCACAGAAGATCAAGGAAGGACTGGAGAAGGACTATTTCCAGAAAGCCACGGTAACCGTCGTCATCGAGTCCGCGCTGGCGACGAGTGGCGGGGCCGGGGGCGTGATTTACGTGATTGGGAACGTGAATCGACCGGGACCGTTGTTGTTGCCGAAGGACGAGCGGTTCACGGTGACCAAGGCGATCATCGCGGCGGGGAACTTCGCCACCTTTGCCAATGGCGGCAAGGTGCAACTGATACGCTACGACAAGAGCGGGAAGAAATATCTCACGTACATCGACGTGGATCGGATTATGAAGCGCGGTGAATTTGAAAAAGACATCCAGGTCCAGGACGGGGATTGGATCGTCGTGCCGGAGAAGTTGATCAATTTTTAGCCGTGGGACGAAGCGCCGAAGGGCACTCGCTTATGATGAACCAGAACGTTGCGGAAAACAGGCCCGAGAGTATCGATATCAAGGAGTACCTTGCCGTTTTGCTGAAACGGAAATGGCTGGTCTTGATTTGCTTTCTGCTGAGCATGGCCGGCACCACGGCGTTCCTGTTTACGCGTCAGCAGATCTATGAAGCCGATGCCAAGTTGCTGGTGACAAACGCCGGCGGGTCGGTGCCGGTTTCGGAAGTGACGCGGGAGGACGAGAGCCGGTTTTACGCCACGCAAATCGAGATACTGACGGAGCAAACCATGTTGCGTCGCGTCCAGTTGCGGATGCGAAAGACGCCGGATGAAATCCGGGAGAATCTGGCAGATTTGAAGGTCGAGCCGATCCGTGGCGCGGCGATTCTGCTGATCCGCGTTCAGAGTCCCTCGGCGGATTTTGCCAAGGAGTTTGCGAACACGCTGTGCGAGGAGTACATGCATTTTCGCGACGAGCAACGGGCGCAGAGTTCCGAGTCTGCGCTGCTGACGTTGACGCGGGAGATCAAGCGGCTCGGGGAAGAGAAGCAGGCGGCGACCCAAAAGATGCTGGACTACGCCAAGCAGAACCACGTGGACCCGATGGGGAGCGTGGGGTTCGCCTGGTACAAGCGGTTCAACATGCTGAACTATGGTTACGCCAACGCCGCCCGGGCCTACAACGAGGCCAAGACGCGCAAGGAATTGCTGGACAGCCGGCCGGACACCTCGACGGTGCTGGCGTTGTTGGCGGCGGAACACGAGGAGGGGATCGATTCGTTCGCGCAGGAGGCGGCCAGTTCCAATGAAGCGCAGCGGGTGGTCTCCAAGGGCATGCAACTCGACATCTTTGTCGAGGAAGACCCCTCGCTGAACGCGCGGGTGCAGGTTGGGCCGGACGGCACGATCAACTATCCCGGCATTGGCGCGGTGCCGGCCGATGGCCTGACGACGCAGGCGCTTGCCGAGAACATCAAGGAAGGGCTGTTGGGCAACAAACTGGTCAAGCCCAAGGAATGGGGAGACCGCGGCGGGATCGTGTACACCGACGAATTGCAGAAGGTCATGTCGGCCACGGTGAGGGTGGTGGTCGAAGATCCGAGCAGTTCGCCAGTGGGCGACGTTCAGGCGAAGGCCGGCGACGAATTGGGGCGGTACTCCTTCGGGGCGCTGAACGAGACGGTTTCCAAGCAACTGTTTGAATTGGAAAGAAGGAAAAGGGAACTGGAGGTAAAGCTGGATGAAATGCGCAAGATTTACAAGCCGCGGCATCCGGCGCTGGTGCAGGTCGAGCAGCAATTGAATGAGACGACCTCGCAGATCAACGGGGAGATCGAGTTCATTCGGCAGAAGGCGGATGCAGACCTGGTCGTCGCGAAGAAGAATTTTGATGAGATGTCGGCGCTGGGCAAGCAACTGGACAACGCCGTGTATATTGACGGCGAAAAGGCGACCGAATGGAAGGCGTTGAAGGACGACGTTGACCAGATCCAAAGCCTGTACAATGCGCTTCTCTCGCAGTTGATGAAGATTGACGTGTCTCAGGGATTCAACTCGCGGACCGTGTCGGTGTTGGAGCCTGCCCTTGTTCAACCCGAGCCCGTGTACCCCAAGAAGATGAAGATTCTCCTGATGGCGGCGTTCTTTGGTGTGGGCATGGGATTGGCACTGGCGTTCTTCATTGAGTACATCGACGATTCGATCAAGTTGGCGGAAGAGGTCGAGCGCGATTTGCAACTGCCCTTCCTGGGGATGATCCCGGCCGCGCAATGGAACGCGGACGATCTCAGCGCCCATCGGTTGGACCGGCTGAAGCAGCAGGGCGGTGTCGCCGAATCGTATCGCGTCGTTCGCTCGGCGATCATCTTTTCCACGCCGCGCGAGAAACTTCGGTCGATTCTGGTCACCAGTGCGGTGCCGCGCGAAGGCAAGACGACCACGGGGGTCAATCTCGCCATCGGGTTCTCGCAGGTCGAGGATCGGGTGCTGCTGGTCGATGCCGATCTTCGTCGCGGCGAAGTCCACAAGTATTTTGGTTTCGAGAAGGACAAGGGTCTGGCCGACGTGCTGCTCGGCGAGGCGACGCCCGAGGACGTCATCAAGCGCGGGGACGTCGTCAAGCTGGACGTTATCACGTGCGGCGCGTATCCGGCCAATCCCGCGGAATTATTGTTGGGCTGGCGGTTGAAGGAATTTCTTGGGTGGGCTTACAAACATTATGACCGGGTAGTAGTGGATTGCCCGCCTGTGATGGGGATTGCGGACAGCGCCATTCTCGGCTCGGTCGTCGACGGCGTATTGTTCATTATCTGGGCGGGACGCACGTCGCGCCGCTACGTTCGGGTGGCGAAGATGACGGCGGTCAGCCGTGGCGCGAAAGTATTTGGTTTCGTGCTCAACAACCTTGAACCGGGCCGGGTCGGGTACTACCACTATTACCCGTATTACTACAGCTACTACTCGCGCGGGTATTACTATGCCCACAAGGAAGACGAGGGCAAAGGTGGCGATATCAAGGGCATCGAGGTGCCCACACAAGAAGGCGGCAAGGACCAGATCGACGACGTGTATTGACCCAATACACTCCCGGCGGGCTGGCTAGACGTCGAAAATCACGGTCGCTCGCCACGAGCCATCCGACTGTGATTGGATGCGCAACTGGTGGTAGGTGACGGCTTTGATTTCCCCGTTGGTTTGGGAGCGCGTGAAATCGATCGGGCCGCCGCGAAGAGTAGCCGTCAGCCGCAGTGGCGTCAGCTCGTGAAATTCGAAATGGTCGTACAAAATGTGATTGGCCTCAATTTCGTAGAGGAGGTCGGCAAGCCAGTCGTGCAACAAGTCTTCTCCTGACTCTGCGTGAAGGTCGATTGTCTTCTGGAGAGCGCCTTCCGTCTTGTGGAATCGCCCCAGCGCCTCGTACAACGCGCGTGCGGCATTTTCGAACAACTCAGCCAGACTTCTGCCGTGGATGTGGACGCCGATGTCCGCCGTATGATCGAAGAATTCGAACCGATCAGTCACTCTTGTAGTTTGCCCACCTCGCCTTGCGATCCGCAACCAGTTTGTCGAATTTTTCCATCTGGTCCGGCCGCAATACGACGCGAGCCTTTGCATCGAAATCATCCAGCGCCGCCAGCACTTGCGGCACGCATTGCTTGCGGGCGTCGGTGATTTGTGCCTGAGCGGCCCGGACGAGCGTAAGCATCTGAGCGCGCTGTGACGGATCCAGACGCAGTTGACGGGACAGACGACCGGTGACCTCCTGGGCCGTAAACGCCGTTTGACCCCGCATCAGGCGATGGAGGCGTTTGGCGGTCGACGCGCTCACGAGGGAGCCACCGGCGATCATTCCAAGGATGAATACAGCCACGAGAGCCAGGATTGCCTTCCAGTTCTTCATGATTAGTCTCCCCCAACGAGGCTCGCCAACGCCGCTTCGTCGCCCGTCCCGAGGGTCGCTTCGGCGCCCATTTGGGATTGGACGCTGTACGACCATGCGCCGGCGACGACGACAATGGCCGCAAATACGGGCATAAGCCGCCACGCAAGTGTGGCCCAGGGCATCGGCTGCCTGCGGATCTCACGGATGGCCGCCAGCAACCGCGTCTCGAAGCCGTATTCGGCGCGCGACGTGTCCGGCGGCAACGTCCGCACAGCCCGGAACAGTTCATTCAGTTGTTTATCGTTCATGGCTCGCCTCCAAAAGTTTCTTCAGTGCCTGCCGCGCACGAAACGCGCGCACTTTTACGTTCGACTCGCTCCAACCAGTCAGCTCGGCCGTTTCGCGTACCGACCGTTCCTCCAGTTCCAACAGCGTGATGACGAGCCTCTGGTCGTCACCGAGCCTGTTCATCGCCCATTGCAGTAACTCGCGGGCGTGCTCGGCGTTGCCGCTGGGTTGTACGCCAGGCTCAATTCCATCGAGCGGCACGTTTTCGCGGTCGTGACGGGTCGCGCGGAGGAAATCGTAGCAGGAGTGCACCGCGATACGCGATACCCAGTGCTCGAAGGGCGCCTCGCCGCGAAAGCTCTTTAACTTCTGATACGCCTTCACGAAAATTTCCTGGCAGATGTCCTGCAATTCGGCGTCGTTGCGGGCGAATCGGGCTGCAATGCCGAACACCTTGCGCTTGTGCCGCGCGACCAACGTGGCGAACGCCTCATCATCACCCGCGAGGGTGGACTTGATGAGACGTTGGTCCGTCGGTTCATCGATCTGGGCGCTCATCGCGCCCGATTATTAATCGGTCGCGAGGCGATTGGCAATTCGTTGCAGCAAGCCGTCGAAGCGGGTATCTGCATCGATCTGCATTTGCTTCAGTTCCTGCAATTGTTCGGGCGTGAGCACGGCGCGAATGTCGTGGGCGATGTGGGCGCGTTGCACGGCAAGGTCGGCTTCCAGGGAGGCGACCTTGGCAGCCTGGGCGCGGATGGCGGCTTCATCCACCGTTTGCGCACGGATGGCGTCCCGCAGTGCGCGCCGCTCGGTCACGACCTCTTTGACCAATGGCCCGACGGTCGGCTGGTAACTGCGAAGGATGGCCTTCACTTGCGCCTTCTGCGCATCCGTGGCGCCAGGTTGGGCCAGTCGACGCCCAAACCGGCCATTGGTAGTGCCGACCTCGTTGGTGTCCGCGTGGGCCAAAAAGGCGAAAAAGCCGCCGACTGTTGCCGCGGCAATTATACCAGTCGCGATCAAAGCTTTCGTATGCGTCTTCATTCCCTTGTTGTTCCCTTCACCAATACGAGACGCGGTGAGGGTGAGGAAGGTTACAGGCGGTGGGCAATTAGGGGCGGAGCAGTTTTGCGATTTCGCCGCAGGGAAAATACACAAGCGATCGTTTCGGATTACGTCGCGAATAGAACACCCATAGCCTCGTACCGATAGGGACGTAGAGGGGAATCGTCCGAGTAACCTCCACTTGTTCTCCACCGGCGGTGGCAAAGCGAAGACGGGCGTCTGAAGAAGGCCATAACCTGCGGGACAATAATTCGGCGCGAGTGACCGCTCCGTTGCGAAGTAAATGGCAGACCCGTGAGAAGAGCCACAGAAGAGCCACCGGAAGAACAACGGTTATCAATGCCATGGTGGTTGATGCACAGAGGATCGTCCAGCGCAATTGACGCGCCATCTCTGCCTCCGACTCACCCAACTCCAGTAGGAGCTTGTGTCTTTTCGCCTCACGTTCGTTTCCTGACGATTTGGCAATTTGTTTCTCAACCCACTGTCGTGTTTCGGCTTCTCGCGCTTCGACTTGCCCGAGGGCGCCGACCACGGCTCGTTCGAGAACGCGGATGCCAAGAAACAGGTACAACAGGAGATAGATCCAAACGAACGCGGAGATCCAACGGAGCCGGCGCAGTGGCGGCGCGAGAAGCTCAGGCGGTGGCGTGTCTGAGTTGTGAACACTCAGGAACCGTTCACGTTTCCGCTGGAGAAATGATTCGCGCTGCTGTTGCATCTGCTCATTGACTGCACGCAAGCGCCCGAACACATTTCTTAGGGCATTCATCCCCCCGTCTCACTTGGGGGGAGAATAGCGGTGCAGACCCGGCCCCACAATTACAATCCGCCAGTCGTTTTGTAACGCTGGGCAGCGCCTTCATGCTGCAATCGCAACTGGCCGCAGGCGGCATTAATGTCGCTCCCTTTTTCGATGCGGAGGGTGCTGGTGACGCCGTGGGACTTGAGGGTGTGCTGGAACATCTTGCAGCGGTCACGGTCGGGTCGTTTCCACGGCAGGCCGTCGACGGGATTGTAGGGGATGAGGTTGACCTTGGCGTGAAGACGCCTGGCAATGGCGCCGAGCTTGTGCGCCTGTTCGAGCGAGTCGTTGACGCCGTCGATGAGGATGTACTCGAAGGTCATCATCCGCTTCCTGGTGTTCACGTAATAATCGCAGGCGGCGAGCAATTCCTTCAGGGAAAATTTCCGATTCACGGGCATGATTTTCTCGCGCACCTCGTCCGTCGCGCCATGCAGGGAGACGGCGAGGCGAATCTGCATCGGCTCATCGGCGAGTTGTCGGATGCGCGGGACGAGGCCGACCGTGGACACCGTGATCTTGCGCGCGCCGATGCCGAGTCCCCACGATGCGTTGACGATCTTCAATGCGCGCAGGAGATTGTCGTAATTGGCCAAAGGTTCGCCCATGCCCATGACGACGATGTTGTTGACCTTCTCGCCGCTGAGCTTCTGGACCTGCAGCACTTGATCCACGATTTCGGCCGCCGTCAGGTTGCGTTTCACGCCGTCTAGGCCGCTTGCGCAGAACTTGCAGCCGTACGCGCACCCGACCTGCGTCGAGAGGCAAACCGTGTGCCGGTCGCTGCTGGTGGTCAGACCCGGCGTCGCCGGAATCAGCACGGTCTCAATGAGCGAGTGATCGTGGAGTTGGAAGAGGAACTTTTCCGTTGTGTCAGATGCGCTGCGCGTTTTGAGCGCGCGGACGGCATTCAATTCGAAGACGGAGGCAAGTTTTTCGCGCAAAGCGGAGGACAGATTGCTCATCTGATCGAACGAGTCCGCTTGTTTCCCGTAGATCCATTGCAGAATCTGGTCGGCGCGGTAGACGGGTTCGCCCAACGCGCCCAGGCGGGCCGCGAGTTCCTCGCGAGATAGCGATTTGATCTCCGCTTTCGTGTTCACACTTTATTGGCTCGAAGTTCCTTCAGGGAGTAATGCGTGCCGCGCCAATCAATTCCGTCGTCCCACAGTGTCTTCAGCGTCGCCCGCCAGATAATGTACTGAAACAACACTGCCGTAACCGGCCCACCGACGCAATGCCAGCGTTTGGCGCCGTAGGTTTGCGCGGTACCGATGTACAACGCAGCGAGCAGAGCTACGATCGTGAGGTTGAGCCACCATGTCGCCCCGCGCGTGAGAAGCAGTGCCACCACCGGCCACAGGAACACAAGCAGTTGCGCGATGCTGGCAAGAATGACTACGAGCAGGTTGTACTCGACGCTCGCAAACGTGTTTTTCTCCAGGCCGCGGATGAGTTCGCCCAGCGAGCCGTGCCATTCCACCGTGATGAGGTTGCCGCCGACAACAATATCCTGCCGAAACCCGTGCTTTTTGATCAGCTTGCCGAGCTTCATGTCGTCGTCGGGCCGCATGGCAATCGGCCGATGGCCACCGATGGCGCGGTACACCTCGGCGCGGAGGAGATTGAACGCGCCGATGCCGATATGCCGCGGACTTCTGGGGTCGCGGGCTTTCCATGGTTTGGCATACAAACCGAAGAAGAGGATAAACGCGCCGCCGAACATGCTCAGGAGGGTGCCGGGCATTTCCATCTTTGGGCCGAGTGCAACGTGATCGAGCCGGTGATCGACCAGGTACGACACGGCGCGCCTGACAACCGTGCGTTCCATCACGACGTCGGCGTCAATGAACAAGAGAAGTTCGCCTGTGGCCCGTTCCGCGCCCACGTGCAACGCGTGGGTTTTGCCGAGCCATCCGTCGGGCAAGTCCGTTATGTGTACCACGTGTAACCGTGCGTCATGGCCGTCCATCCGATCGAGAATACGGCCCGTCTCGTCCGTGGAACGGTCGTCCACGGCGATGAACTCGATGTTCGGGTAATCCTGCGCAAGCACGGATTGAAGTCCGCGCTCAATCTTACGGGCTTCGTTGCGTGCGGCAATGACCACGGAAACCTTGGGCGCGAAATCACCGGAAAAGGGTGGCTGGTCGGCCAGCCGCGCCAGCGACCGGTTGCCGATGGCGAACTCAATCGTCGTTGCGAGCACGAGCAACAGCGTCGCCACCGCCAGCCAAAAGAGAAACATGGACATGCCCGGATAGTAACACAGAAAGTCGACCTATTTTTCGAGCCGAAACCAATCCACGTCGGTGTACCCTGTCTGCTTTGCGCCGTCGGGCGCGAGGCAGAACAAGCCGACGCGCGCCCCGGCCCAACCGCCCGGTTGAGCAAGGAACGGTTTTCCCCACGCGGAGAATTGTCTTCCGTCGGCACTGTAGCTGAACTGGCAGAAAGCACCGGGGCCAACTCGGACTCGCAGATAGATGGAGTTGTTCACCCATGGGACTTCACACTCTGGCGTGTCTTCGGTCGCCGGGTCACCGCTGACTCTGATCAGTTGCAAGCCCGTTCCTCTGCGCTCGATCGCCGCGAAGGAATGGTTTCCGCCCAAAACCACCAAGCCGGCGGTGTCGCCTGCGGCCAAATGGTCGAGATCGAGCCTTGTTGTGGCAGTGAACTCCGGGGCCGGCAGCTTTTGGAGTATGACGTTTGGGACACTCACCAGATTCTTCGCGCCAACCGGCTTCGGGACAGCAAACAGCCGGAGCCAACCGGGTTTTGCGGAAAGCGAGTACCATTCGTGGTGAAAATTGGCGGCCCATTGCCATTGCTTGCCGAGCGTGGGCGCATCGAACTCGTCGCTCGTTTCGGGTACCGCTACGGGGTGGGCCTTGCCAACGTCGGGCTTCTTGTGCGCCAATACGGGCTCGCCCCTGTTTGTGCCGTCGGGGTCGCTGCCGATCACCGGCCAGTCATCCACCCATTTCATCGGCTCCAGGAGGGTGACGCGCCCAAACGCGCCACGGTCTTGAAAATGAATGAACCACGATTCGCCCGATGGCAATTCAACCCACGCGCCCTGGTGCGGGCCGTTGATCGGCGTGCGTCCTTGCGCCAGGACGTTGCGACCTTCGTACGGGCCGTAAATATTCTTCGAACGGAACACCAGCTGATAGCCCGCAGTGACGCCACCGGCCGGCGCGAAGATATAATAGTAACCGTTTCGCTTGTACAGCTTCGGCCCTTCGAGGGTGGGGTACTTGCCATTGCGGCCGTCGATGACCAGGCTGTCGTCGTCAAGCAACTTCGTGCCGTCGGCGCTCATCTGGTTGATCGTAAGGATACTGTTAATGCCCGACCGGCTCTTAGCCCACGCGTGGATGAGATATGCTTTGCCGTCATCATCCCAGAACGGACATGGATCGATCCATCCCTTCGATTGTTTGACGCGCAGAAGGCGCGTCCACGGCCCCGTTGCGCTCCTGGCTTTCGTCATGAAGATGCCGTTATCCGGATCGCCAAAGTAAATGTAGAACTCGCCATCGTGGTAGCGAATGCCTGGCGCCCAGACGCCACAACCCGGCTGCGGCGTTGCGAATTGTTCGAACGGATAATTTTCGAAGGCATGCCCGATGATCGTCCAGTTAACGAGGTCGAGGGAGTGCAGGATCGGCAGACCGGGCATGGAACTGAAACTCGATGCCGTCAGATAAAAATCTTCGCCGACGCGAATCACGTCTGGGTCCGAGTAATCGGCGAAAATGACCGGGTTTGTGTACGTGCCGTCGCCACGGTCCGATACCCAGACCGCGCTCACGTCCACGTTCGATTGGGCTGTGAAGGCCGCACCACAAGCCGGCATGGAAAAGCATAACGCCGCGGCCATTGTGATCCGCCGTGAAGCGTGCGCAAACGAGGATCCGGTCATCACGCACCCGTGATTCTATCTTCTGTGCAAAGCCCTACAAGACGAGAATCGATGCCTGCCGGAGCGTGATCGGCGCCGCCGAGCCGTGGCTACTTCTTCTCGTCTTCCGCCGTCTCAGCCGCCTGTTCCTGTTGCTCGCTGATGACGCGGGCGATGGCGACGAGTTTGTCGCCTTCGTTGAGGTTGATGAGCTTGACGCCCTGGGTGTTACGGCCGGCGACGCGGATGTCCTTGCAATTGGTGCGGACGGTCTGGCCCTGGGACGTTGTGAGCATGATTTCGTCGGAATCGGTGACGCTGAGGGCGCCGACGACGCTGCCGACCTTGTCGGTGGTCTTCATGGTGATGATACCCTTGCCGCCGCGGCCCTGGACGCGGTATTCGTCGAACGGGGTACGCTTGCCGATGCCATGTTCGCCGGCGACGAGCAGGGTGGCCTGCGGATCGACGATTTCGACGCCGACAACGTAATCGCCCTTCCCGGGTCGGATGCCCCAGACACCGGTAGCGCTGCGGCCCATGTCACGCGCGTCTTCTTCGTGGAAACGAATGCTCATACCGTCCTTGGTGACGAGAACGACTTCGTTGTTGCCGTTGGTCATTTTAACGCCGATGAGGCGGTCGCCCTGTTCGATGTTGATGCCGATGATGCCGCCTTTGCGGACGTTCTCATACGCATTGAGGACGGTCTTCTTCACAATGCCCACGCGCGTGGCCATCACGAGGTAGTTCTTGTCGGAGAACTCCTTGATGCGCAGCATGGCGGCGACCTTCTCCTCGGGTTTCAATTGGAGGAAATTGGCGATGCTCTTGCCCTTGGCGGCGCGGCCCATTTCGGGAAGCTCGTATACTTTTTCGACGTACACGCGGCCCTGTTCGGTGAAGAACATGATGTTGTCGTGCGTCGAGCAGGTGAACAGATGCTCGATGAAATCCTCTTCGCGCTGTTCCATGCCGATGACGCCCTTGCCGCCGCGGCGTTGCGAGCGGTAGGCGCTGACGGCAGTGCGTTTGAGGTAGCCCTGGTGCGAGATCGTGACGATGCAGGCTTCGTTGGCAATGAGGTCTTCGATGTTGATCTCGCCTTCGTCGGCCACAATGTCGGTCCGGCGCGGGTCGCCATACTTCTCTTTCACTTCGAGCAACTCGGTTTTCACGACGCCCATCAACTTCTTCTCGCTGGCCAGCAGGCTTTTCAGATACTCGATGCGCTTGATCAGTTCGAGATACTCTTCCTCGATCTTGTCGCGCTCGAGCCCCGTGAGCTGATAGAGCCGCAGATCGAGGATGGCGTTGGCTTGGATCTCGGACAATTTGAACTTGTCCATCAACTTCTTCTTGGCGTCCTCGCGGTCGTCGGCGCCCTTGATGATCTTGACGACCGCATCGATGTTGTCGAGCGCGATGCGGAAGCCCTCAAGGATGTGGGCGCGTTCCTCCGCCTTCTGCAATTCGAACTTGGTCCGCCGCGTAATGACTTCCTTGCGGTGCGCGATGTAGCACTCGATCATCTGCTTGATGTTCATCGTGCGCGGACGACCGTGATCGATCGCCAGCATGATGACGCCGAACGTGTCTTCGAGTTGCGTGTGTTTGTAGAGGTTGTTGATGACGACCTTCGGAATAGCGTCGCGCTTCAGTTCGATGACGACGCGGATGCCGTCCTTGTTCGATTCGTCGCGGATATCGCTGATGTCGTCGAGCTTCTTCTCGTTCACGAGTTGCGCCATGCGCTCGATCAGCGACGCCTTGTTGACGTTGTACGGGACCTCGCTGATGATGAGACGCTCCTTGCCGCCCTTGACTTCCTCGATGCCGATGCGCCCGCGGATTTTCAAGCTACCGCGGCCTGTGAGCAGATAATCCTTGATGCCCTGTTTGCCGCAGATCAGGCCGCCCGTCGGGAAATCCGCGCCCTTGATGAATTTCGCTACGTCTTTGACGTCGGTTTCCGGGTCGTCGATCAACGCGCAACACGCGTCGGTGACTTCTGAAAGATTGTGCGGCGGGATGTTCGTGGCCATGCCGACGGCGATGCCCGTGCTGCCGTTGACGAGCAGGTTCGGGATGCGCGAGGGCAGGACGACGGGTTCTCTTTCCTTCTCATCGAAGTTCGGCTGGAAATCGACCGTGTCTTTATCGAGGTCGGCAAGCAATTCCTCGGCGATCTCTTCGAGGCGGCACTCGGTGTACCGATACGCGGCGGCCGGGTCGCCATCGATCGAGCCGAAATTGCCCTGGCCGTCGATGAGCGGGTAGCGCATGGCGAAATCCTGGGCCATGCGGACGAGCGTGTCGTACACGCTGGCGTCGCCGTGGGGGTGATATTTGCCGAGCACTTCGCCGACGACCTTGGCGCATTTCGAGTAGGAACGGTTGTGCAACAGGCCGAGTTCGCGCATCGCGTAGAGCACGCGGCGATTGGATGGCTTCAGGCCGTCACGGGCATCGGGCAAGGCTCGCCCGACGATGACCGACATCGAATAATCGATGTAAGCCTGCTGCATTTGCTCGCTGATATTGACCGGCGAAACTTTTTCGTTTTGTGCGTACATGATCTGGTTCCTACTGTTTCCCCACGAACAGTTTGGTTGTCGTTAAAAAATTCTGCGCGTCGGCCATCAATTCCTTCAGCCGCCGGCAATCTGGCGGCGCTTGCGAGCCGATGCCGGTGTCCTCGTGCAATTGTGTGGCGCGCTCGAACCGTTCCCCAATCTCACGCGGGATCAACCCCGTCTTTACAAATTCGCGATAGAACTTCGCGGCCACGTTGCCGTCGCGGGACGGGCCAAACTCCTTGGTAGCCAGCAGCGCGCACGCGCAATAGAACATCGTAAAGTACACACGATCCATCGCGCCGCGGCACATCTTCTGATCGACCAACAAGCGCGCCTCTTTCAGGCTCTCCGCCGCTTGGGCGAGCCGGAGGTTGATCAAGTCCTGGGCCTCAGGCGTCACGGTGCGTCAGATGTCGAGGTTGCGGACGTTGAGCGCGTTGTCCTCGATGAACTGGCGGCGCGGCGCGACTTCGTCGCCCATCAACACCGTGAACATATCGTCCGCCTTGGCGGCGTCTTCGATGACAACCTTCAACATCTTACGGCGCTCGGGATCCATGGTGGTTTCCCAGAGCTGCTCGGGATTCATTTCACCCAACCCTTTATACCGTTGGATCGTGAGGCCGCGTTTCCCGATCTCCTTGATCTGTTCCAGAATCTGCGGGATGGAATGGATCTCGGTACGCCGTTCCTCAATTTTCGCCTTGGGCTTTTTGGCGTCGGATTTTACGTCCGGCTTCTTCGACGCTGTGGCGGAGGCGCTCTCGCTCTCCGCGGGCTCGGCGGCAACGGCGCTACCTTCGACCAACTCGAAGAGCGGCTTTTCCTGGGCGGCGTAGTGGTCGAGGTTGAACCCCTTCTTCTCAAGCGTCTCGATAGCGGACTGGATGCTGTTGGACTCGGTCAACTCCAGCGGCTTGGCCCGGGGCGCCTTGTCTTTGTCACCGTTCTTGGGTTCGGCGGCAGCTTCCTCGTCGAGATCGACGTCGTACTTGTCGCACAGCTTTGACCATTCCTTGTCGGTGCGCGCGAACTCGAAGCGGGTAACGCCGTTTTCCTTGACGCGCATGGCGTAGGAGGGAAACTCGCCCGACTTTTCGTCACGCGCGGCGAGGTAATCCTCGAACTTGATGCCGCGTCGCTCGGTGGTGTCAACCAGCTTCGCCAGTTCCTGTAATGATTCGAGGACGGAAACCAACTGCTGGCCGGAGAACTCCTTCTTGTCGCGGAGACGAAACAGGCGCGAATCCTCGGAACCGAGTTCGATGAGGATGCGGCTCATCTGGTCGTCGTTCTCGACGTATTCCTCGCGCTTCTTACGTTTGACTTTGTAGAGCGGAGGCTGCGCAATGTACACGTAGCCGGGCGACTCCAGCAGCTTCGGCATCTTGCGATAGAAGAATGTTAGCAGCAATGTGCGGATGTGCGAACCGTCGACATCGGCGTCGGTCATGATGACGATGCGGTGGTAACGAAGTTTCTCGATATTGAACTGGCCTTCGCCCTCGCCTTCGCCGATGCCGGTGCCGATGGCGGTAATCATTGCGCGGATTTCGTTATTGTTGAACATCTGATCGTCTCGCGCCTTTTCCACGTTGAGCAGTTTGCCGCGGATCGGCAGAACGGCCTGGAATTGACGATTGCGGCCCTGTTTGGCCGAGCCGCCGGCGCTATCGCCCTCGACGATGTAGAGCTCGCAGAATTCCGGGTTGCGTTCGGAACAATCGGCGAGTTTGCCGGGGAGTCCGCCACCGGTGAGCGCGCCTTTGCGGACGGCCTCGCGGGCTTTGCGAGCGGCTTCACGAGCGCGCGCGGCGGTGAGCGACTTATCGAGAATGCGGCGGGCGATCGGCGGATTCTGCTCGAAGAACGTCGTGATCCCTTCATACACGATGGAATTGACGATGCCTTCGACCTCGCCGTTGCCGAGCTTGGTCTTGGTCTGGCCTTCGAACTGCGGGTTGGGAACCTTGACGCTGATGACGGCGGTGAGGCCTTCGCGCAAATCATCGCCCGAGAGCGAGGGATCTTTTTCCTTCAGCAGGTCGTTGGATTTCGCGTACTGGTTGATCGCCTTGGTCAGCGCGGAGCGGAACCCGCTGAGGTGCGTGCCGCCTTCGATGGTGTTGATGTTGTTGGCGTAGCTATAAACCGACTCGTTGTAGCCTTCGTTGTACTGCAGGGCGACCTCGGCGGCGATGCCGTCTCTGTCCTTGGAGACGTAAATGACCTTTGGGTGGAGCGGTTCCTTGGCGCGATTGATGTGCTTGATAAATTCCTCGATGCCGCCATTGAACTTGAACAGATCTTCGCGCTTGCTCCGCTCGTCTTTGAGCGTGATTTCGATGCCGCGATTCAGGAACGCCAGTTCGCGCAGCCGATTGGCCAGAATGTCGTACTTGTACTCGATAACCGGGAAGATCTGGCTGTCAGCCTTGAATGTAATCTTCGTGCCTGTGCCCTTCGCCTTGCCAATGACTTCGAGCCTGGACGCGGTCTTGCCGCGCTTGAAGCGCATGTGATGGACCTTGCCATCGCGCTTCACTTCGGCTTCGAGCCATTCGCTGAGAGCGTTGACGCAGGTCACGCCCACGCCGTGCAGGCCGCCGGAAACCGTGTAGGACTTCTTATCGAATTTACCGCCGGCGTGGAGCAGGGTGAGCACGACCTCGATGGCGGGCTTTTTTTCCGTCTTGTGCATGTCGACGGGAATGCCGCGGCCGTCGTCGACGACGGTGATGGAGTTGTCGACGTGGATCACGACATCGATGTGCTTGCAGAAGCCCGCGAGCGCTTCGTCGATGGAGTTGTCGACGACCTCGTAAACGAGATGATGCAAGCCGCGTTCGCCCGTGTCGCCGATGTACATCGCGGGACGCTTGCGAACGGCCTCGACGCCCTCGAGCTTTTGTATTTTGTCGGCGGTGTAGTCGCTGGCGCCAAGGGTTTGAACCGTCCGACCTCGATCTTTTGAAAGTGATTTTTCCACAGTACGCGTTCTTTCCAGAAGCTTGCTGGACATTAGCAACCCCCTCCTCCTTTGATGCAGAAAATATAGCTTATGTTCAGTGTAATCTGCAACGATAATCGTGAAAAAAATGCGGTTTTCCGTCGTTCCTAAGTCACGACAGGTGAGAGTGTTCTACATGATTCGTTCGAGCCAGGAAAGGGGGATTGACAAGTGCGCGGCAGGTGCTAATGTATGGCAGTATTGGTAAGATACTAATGATTACATGAAAGCGTCAGTAAAAAGCGATTATGCGTGTCGAGCTGTTGAGGCGTTGGCGCTTCACCATCCGAATGTGCGACCGCTGCGGATTGAGGAAATCGCGACCAGCGAGGCGATTCCAGCGAACTACCTTGTCCAAATCCTGATCGAGCTGAAGAGCAAGGGCATCATACAAAGCTGGCGGGGAAAGGCGGGTGGTTACGCCCTGGCCAAATTGCCGCGGGAGATCACCGTTGGGGACGTCCTGCGTGCGGTCGAGGGGGACGTGTTGGAGATGCCGTTGCTCCGGGAGTCACGGTGTCCTGAGGAAATCAAGCGGGCGTGGCGGCGGATCAAGGAGGCCGCCGAACGCGCGGCGGACGAGGTGACGTTCGAACAACTATGCACGGAAGCAAAGAGCCGCCCCGAGATGTACTACATCTAGGGCGTTGACAGGCAGATGTTCTTTGGTATAGTCCCTTATTCGGTTCCGCCGTGGGGCGGAACAGCAAACTCATCAAGAGCGGTCGAGGGACTGGCCCGTAGAAACCGCGGCAACCGTTCAGTCGCCAAAGGCGGCTGGAGGCAAGGTGCCAATTCCAGCTCCGAGGCCCGGCGCGAGTCGGGAGCGGGGGAAGATGAGGGAGAGCAATCAGGTTGTGTGGATGCCTCTTCATCGTCACCCGTTGTCGGGGGGTGGTGAAGAGTTTGTTTTTTGTGCCTCTCGGTGCGGTGGCTGCCACTTGGTTAAGGAAGCGCAATGGGATGAAGGCGAAACAGGGCTTCTTCACCAGTTTGGAGCGTCGGGAGTATGGCTGGCGTTACCCGAACGAAGCACTACAGGCTTGTGGGTGCTGCCTGGACCCGTTGGAAGCGGGGCCAGGACTTGATCAAGACCATTTTGTGGGTCATCAGGCGCCATCTGCGCGAGGATTCGGCATTGGTAGGCAATAGGAATTAGGCAATAGGAATTGAGAGAAGAAGGAGAAATGACCATGGCGGTGAACGTGCGAATTCCGACGCCGTTGAGGAAGCTGACGAAGGACAAGGACACGGTACAGGCTGCGGGTGCAACCATTCAGGACATTATCGAGAGCCTGGAAAAGCAATACCCTGGCCTGAAGGAGCGGCTTTGCGACGAGCGCGGCGAATTACGGCGCTTTGTCAATGTGTACCTGAACGATGTGGACATTCGATTTGCCCAGGGGAAGGGCACGCCCGTCAAAGACGGCGACGAGATTTCCGTGATCCCCGCGATAGCGGGTGGACGCGGCTGACGATTTATGGCCGCGAGACCTTTTCGCGGCCACAGGATCATAATGGCAAAGGCAACGAAGGAAACGAAGCGTCTCTGGTTGACGTATCCGAAAGGCGTCATCCAGCGGCCGGTGATTTATGAGTTGGGCCACAAGTTCGAGGTGGTGACCAACATCCGGCAAGCGAGTGTGACCGAGGACGTCGGGATTGTCTCGCTGGAATTGCAGGGGGAGCGCGCGGAGATCAAGAAAGCCGTCAAATGGCTGGGAGGCCTGGGCATCAAGGTCGAACCAGCCGAAATCAACGTGATCGAAGGATAATCGCAAATCGTGAAGTTCACGTCGGAAGAGATCCAGAAACTGGCGGCGGAGTTCGAAGATCGGGAGCCGCGAGGGATTCTGCAGTGGGCGGTGGACAATTTTCATCCGCGCGTCGCCATCTCGTCCGCCTTTGGCCCGGAGGGTTTGGTCGTGCTGGATATCGCGATGCGCAAGGTCACTCCGCGCCTGCCGGTGTTTACGATTGACACAGGGTTTTTCTTCAAGGAAACGGTCGAGCTGATCCGCAAGATCGAACAGGAATACGGGATGAGCATCGAGCGACTTCATCCCGAGTTGACGCCCGAGCAACAGGCCGAGAAATACGGAGCCGAGTTGTACCGTCGCGAGCCGGACAAGTGCTGCTACATGCGCAAGGTGCTTCCGTTGCAGAAGAAGCTGCCGGAACTGGACGCGTTGATTACGGGGCTGCGTCGTTCGCAGGGCGAAAGCCGCAAGGGCGCGAAGATTTTGCAGTTGCAGGAGACGCCGGACGGCCATCGGTACCTCAAGATCAATCCGCTGGCGGCGTGGGATAAAGAGAAGGTCTGGTGGTACCTCGTCACCCACCAGCTTCATTACAACCCGCTCCACGACCAGGGATACCCGAGCATTGGCTGCTGGCCCGATTGCTGCACGCGCCCCGTCCGCGACGGCGAGAGCGAACGCGCAGGCCGCTGGGCGGGCTTAGAAAAGAAGGAGTGCGGCCTGCACACGTTTGCGGCGAACATCTAGGATTGCGGCCGCGGAAGAGATTCGCGGCGACAGACACATATGGATCATCTCGACAGACTGGAGAATCAGAGCATTTTCATCATCCGCGAGGCGTTCAACAAGATTGAACGGCTGGCGATGCTGTGGAGCGTAGGCAAGGACTCGCAAACGATCCTGTGGCTGGCGCGCAAGGCGTTTTTCGGGCATGTGCCATTCCCGTGCGTGTTCATGGAAACCAGCTTCGACATGCCCGAGCTGATGGAACTGCGGGACCGGTTGGCGAAAGAGTGGAAGCTCAACCTGGTGATTGCGCGCAACGACGAGGCGCTGGCGCAAGGGATGAACCACACGCGGGGCCGGGTGACCTGCTGCTCGGCGCTGCTCAAGGAGAACCTCAAAAAGATTGTCGACAAAGAGAAATACGGCGGGTTGATCGTCGGGGTGCGGCGCGACGAAGACCCGACGCGGGCGAAAGAGCGCTATTTTTCGCCGCGCGACAGGAACATGGAGTGGAACGTCGAAGACCAGCCGCCGGAGTTGTGGGACCAGTTCAACACCGACCTGGCCGGCGGCACGCACTTGCGGGTGCATCCGCTGTTGCACTGGACGGAAATGAACATTTGGGAGTACGCCGAGCGCGAGAACATTCCCAACGCGCCGCTGTACTTCGCCAAGAACGGGAAACGCTATCGCAGCCTGGGCTGCGTCCCCTGCACGTTTGCGATCGATTCGAACGCCGACACGTACGCGAAGATCCGCGAGGAACTGCGGACCACGAAACGCAGCGAACGCAGCGTCCGTGCCCAGGACCAGGAAAGCGAAGACGCTTTCGAGAAGTTGAGACGTGATGGGTACATGTGACCGATGAGCACGACCGCGCTTCCGTCCGAACAATTGAAGGTTGTCATTGTCGGTCACGTTGACCATGGTAAGTCCACGCTGGTCGGGCGGCTGTTCCACGACACGGGGTCGTTGTCCGAAGGGAAGTACGAGAAGATCAGGGCAGCATGTGAACGGCGCGGGATGCCGTTCGAGTGGGCGTTCCTGATGGACGGGCTGCAGGCGGAGCGCGATCAGAACATCACGATCGACACGGCGCAGATCTGGTTCCGCACGCCGAAGCGCCAGTACGTGATCATCGACGCGCCGGGCCACAAGGAATTTCTCAAGAACATGGTCACCGGGGCGGCGAGCGCGGAGGCGGCGTTGCTGCTGATCGACGCCAGCGAAGGCGTGCAGGAACAATCACGTCGTCACGGGGTTCTTCTGTCGCTGCTGGGAATCCGCCAGATCGCGGTCCTGGTGAACAAGATGGACCTGCGAAATTACAGCGACAAGGTGTTCAAATCGATTGAGGACGAGTACCGGGCATTCCTCAAGCCAGTTGGGGTCGAGCCGGGATTGTTTATCCCCATCGCCGCGGCCAAGGGCGACAATGTCGCTGCGAAGTCGCCGCACATGCCGTGGTACAACGGCCCGACGGTTCTGGAGGCGCTGGACCGGTTTCAGGTTGCCGAATCGCCGCAGAACCTGCCGCTACGGTTTGTCATTCAGGACGTTTACCGGTTTGACCACCGCCGGATCCTGGCCGGTCGCGTGGAGTCCGGCACGCTCCAGGTGGGAGATAAAATCCTGTTTTCGCCGCGCAACAAGGTCAGCACGGTCAATTCGATTGAGGGTTGGCCGCCGGGTTCGCGCGGCAGCGCGCACGCGGGCGAGTCCATCGGGATCACGTTGACCGAACAGATTTTTGTCGAGCGGGGTCAGGTGGGATCGAGCGAGGAAGATGCGCCGATCGAAGAGGACGTGTTCCAAGCGAAACTTTTCTGGCTGGGGCGACAGAATTTGGAGCTGGGCCGCAAGATCAAGCTGAAGCTGACCACCGAGGAGGTCGAGTGCCAGATTCAATCGATTGAGAAACTGATCGATGCGTCGACGCTGGCGGAAATCGACGTGAAGTCGCGCCCGTACATTGCGCGCAACGACGTGGCCGAGGTCACGATCCGCACGAAATTGCCGATTGCGTTCGACAACGCCGAGCGGATCGTCAACACGGGCCGCTTCGTGCTCGTCGATCAGTACCAGGTATGCGGCGGCGGAGTGATTTCCAAGGGAGAGTATCCGGATCGGCGGCAGGTGTTGTCCGGGGTCAAGAGCCGGAATATTTTCTGGTCGAAAGGCGAGGTCACCCGCGAGGCCCGCGAACAGCGCAATCACCACAAGGGGGCCATTGTCTGGCTGACGGGCTTGCCCGGCGCCGGGAAATCGACGGTGGCGATGGAATTGGAGCGCGAGCTTTTCAGGATGGGCTTGCACACCTACATTCTCGACGGGGACAATATCCGCCACGGTCTCAGCGCCAACCTGGGGTTCTCGCCCGAGGACCGCACGGAAAACATTCGGCGCGTTGCCGAGGTCGCGAGATTGCTGATGGATGCGGGCGTGCTGGTCATCACCGCATTCATCTCGCCATATCGCGACGATCGGCGTCTGGCGCGCTCGCTGGTTAACGAAGGCGAATTCATCGAGGTGTTCGTCAGTGCCCCGCTGGAAGTGTGCGAACAGCGCGATCCGAAAGGCTTGTACAAGAGGGCGCGCGCGGGCCAGATAGCGAGCTTTACGGGCGTGTCGGCACCCTACGAGGCGCCCGACCACGCCGAAATCGTCGTGCACACGGACAAGCAAAGCGCGGCGGAGTGCGTGACGCAGATCATTGATTTTCTGAAGCTGGAATATATCGACGAGGATTGGAGCATTTGAGCAGCGAGGAATTGCTTCCCAACCATCGCAGCTCTGAGTTAGGATGAAGTTGCTGGAGGATCGGATGGCGAAATCGGGCTCGAACATCAACCAGGCATTGCAGTCGCCGCTGGTTCGGCAGTTCTCGGTATTTCTGGAGAACAAGGTCGGGGCCCTCCTCGATTTGACGCGCACGTTGAGCGAGTCGAACGTCCACGTCTGCGGCATCTCGGTGGTGGACACGGCGGACGCGTCGGTGGTGCGTATCGTGGTGGACGATCCGGAACGCTGCCGCGAAGCGCTGGGGAAGGCGGGGATTGCGGTGAACGAGTCCAGCCTGGTGGTCGTGGAGTTGCCGCGGGGGCCGGAGAAACTGGACACGGTTCTGCGCAGTCTGGTGGAGGCGGAAGTCAACGTCCAGTTCACGTATTCGCTGATGATCCGGCCGCACGACAAGGCGTTGCTGGCGCTGCAGTGTGAAGACTCCGAGTTTGCCCGAGACGTGCTGGTGAAGGAAGGCCACAGCGTGCTGAGCCAGAAGGATATATCACGGTGAGAAATTCGAAGCACGAAATTCGAAATCCGAAGCGGCCTCGGACATCCAGGGTCGCGAGCAGGAATCATGGGCTCACGAGGTAGGTTTGTGAGACGTCCGGGATGTACGCGGCGGGCGGCCCCAAAGCGTACGACTTGGAGGAGCGAACATTCCGGTTTGCTCAAGACGTTCGCCGTTTCGTGAAGCGACTGCCTCGCACCGTGGCGAATCTTGAAGACGTCAAGCAGTTGGTGAGGTCCTCCGGTTCCGTGGGCGCGAATTAGATTGAAGCTAATGAGGCGATTGGCCAGAAGGATTTCGTGATGAAGATCAAGATTTGTCGCAGGGAGGCGAAGGAGAGCCGTTTCTTCCTGCGTTTGCTTGATCTCGGCAGCGAGGATGGCGTGGAGCGGGGACGGTTGGCGCAAGAGGCCACTGAGTTAATGAACATTTTCGGGGCGATTTACCGGAAAAGACAACAGTGAAAAACTCGAAGCACGAAATTCGAAATCCGAGGCAAGCGCGAGCGGACTCGATCCCGAGCATTTCTTTCGGTGTTCGGATTTCGGATTTGTTTCGCGCTTCGGATTTCGGATTTCGGACTTTCCGCAAGGTATCTTATGGGTTCTGACAAGCCTGCTCCGATTGGCCTGGCGATCGTGATCTGCGATCAGATCATCGAGGACAAGCTCACGGGCAAGAAATCGTTGATCGGGATCTTCAACCAGATCGCCGCGCAGAACTTCCCGTGTCGTCATCCGCAACTGTTCGTGTACGTCTCGCTCACGGATGGCCGGGGACAGAGCGCGGCGCGGTTACGGATCATTCACGATGAGAGCAATGCGGTGGTGGCCGAGGTCAATGGCCAGATCAAGTTTGCCGATGTCCACGCCGTTGTGGAACTGAATTTTGGTTTGGTCGGCCTCACGTTCCCGGAGCCCGGTGCCTACGCCATTGAATTTTATTGCGACGATTCGCTGGTGCTGGAGCGTCGCGTTCAGGTCGTCCACCTCAAGCCGCCGCAAGGCCCGCCCCCGGCGGAGATGTGAAGGGGCATGTTGTCGGAAATGCGCTATGTCACTGTCTTGGAACTTCCAGTTATCAACCCGCCGCGGACCCGTGTGCAGGCGGCTAATGTGAGCAAGGCGCAGAAGTGAATGCATCGAAGAAGCGCCGCCGGAAATTCATTTGGCTAGGATTGCTTTACAGCTTTTTCGGACTCTTGGGGCTGATTATGGCTAACGACGCGACGAAAAGAGGAACGACCGATCCTATTATCCAAGGGACACGTTGCCCAGTAACGACAGGGCAGGCTTATAGTATTGCGTTCGTGGGCCTTGTGGCCGCGATATATTGCTTCTATCACGCTATCCGACCTAAGTCCTCAAATTAGGACACTACCGACGTCCTGGAGGCCTTGACAAATCGGCCTCAAAAGGGTATAAGGTTAAGCAACGCTATGGAAAGCGCAAGGCACAGCATGATGAACGGTTCCCGCGCGACGCTTGTGGGCGTCGTGGTGGTCGTGCTGGTGCGTGTCGGCGCGCCGTAGCGGGAACGAAACGAGAATTTCAACCCCCGTCGGCGCGAGCCGGCGGGGGTTGCGCTTTTCAGGCCCACCAACTCACGCCGGTCGTCCCGGGGACAACAAACGCGAAGGGACAAACGACCATGATCAGAAGAACCGGCGCAGAAATCATCATCCGCTTGTTGGAACGCCAGGGGATCCGCATCATCAGCGGGATCCCCGGTGGCGCGAATTTGCCGTTGTACGACGCGCTGTCGCGGAGCCGGACGATTCGGCACGTGCTGGCCCGGCACGAACAGGGCGGGGGCTTTATCGCCCAGGGCATGGCGCGCGCCACGGGCACGCCGCAGGTGTGCTTTGCGACATCAGGTCCGGGCGCGACGAACGTGCTGACGGCGGTCGCCGACGCCAAGCTCGATTCGATCCCGTTGGTGTGCATCACGGGGCAGGTCCCGAGCGGGTTGATCGGGACCGACGCATTTCAGGAAGTGGACACGTACGGCATGAGCGTGCCGGTTACGAAGCACAATTTTCTGGTTCGTTGTGCGTCCGAATTGCTCGAGGTGGTTCCCGCGGCATTTTGCATCGCGGCATCGGGACGGCCCGGGCCGGTACTCATCGACGTCACGAAGGACGCGCAGACGGGCACGGTGGAGTTTGAATCGTGGCCGGAGCCGGGAAGGCGGGAGGCGCCGCCGCATTTGTGTGAGGCTGACATACAGCGGGCGGCGGCGATGATCAACGGCGCGGTAAAGCCGGTATTGTATCTCGGCGGGGGGGTGATCCATGCCGGTGCGGCGCGACTGGCGACGGAGTTGGCGGAGAAGGCGGGTGTGCCGGCGACCATGACGTTGATGGCGCTGGGAGCGATGCCGGCGGATCATCCGTTGTCGCTGGGCATGTTGGGCATGCACGCGGCGCGGTACACGAACATGGTGCTGGAAGAATGCGATTTGCTCGTTGCGGCTGGGGCGAGATTCGACGATCGGGCGACGGGCAAGGTGGCGCAGTTTTGTCCGCGGGCCGGGGTGATTCATATCGATATCGACGCGAGCGAGCTGGGCAAGATCAAGAGGCCGCAGGTGGCGATCAACGGCGACGTGGGCGATGCGTTGAAAGCCTTGTTGCCATTGGTGCACAGGAACACACGACCGGAATGGTTGGAGCATGTGGCGAGATTGCGAAAGAAATTCCCGTTGCAGACGGAGGGGATTGATGATCCGCGCACGCCGTATGGGTTGATTGCGGCGGTTGCGGAACTCGTTGGGGAAGATGCTATCGTCACGACGGACGTTGGGCAGCATCAGATGTGGACCGCACAGGTCTATCCGTTTCGGCGTCCGCGTCAGTGGCTTACGTCGGGGGGCCTGGGCACGATGGGGTTTGGTCTGCCGGCGGCGATTGGCGCAGCGTTGGCATGTCCCGAACGGACGGCGATCTGTTTCAGCGGCGATGGAAGCCTGTTGATGAACTGCCAGGAGCTGGCGACGGCTGCGGAGGAGAACGTCAATGTGAAGGTTGTATTGATGAACAACAACTCGCTGGGGTTGGTGCATCAACAGCAGGACCTGTTTTACGGGAAACGATTGTTCGCATCGGATTATCGTGCGCGGGTGGATTTTGTTGGGTTGGCGCGGAGCTTCGGCGTGAAGGCATACGACCTGGCTGACGACGAGAATCCGAGGGCGACATTGGCGCGGGCGCTGCAGGAGCCGGGGCCGTGTTTGATTCATGCGCTGATCGATGCGGCGGAGAAGGTGTATCCGATGGTGCCGCCGGGCGCCGCGAACAAGGACATGATCGGACACGAAGAGAGGGAAAGCACGAATAACGAAATCCGAAATACGAAACAGGAGGCGGCAACGGCACGATGAGGGATGGGGGAGGGGTGAAGAGGGAGCCAGAAGCCAAGAGGGGAAGGCACGAATGACACGAAGAAGACACGAAGAGAGGGAAAGCACGAATAACGAAATCCGAAATACGAAACAGAAGACGGATGCGGAGCGCAGATGGGCAGAGACGGCGGGGGGAAGCGCGCGATGAGGGATGAGGGAGGAGAGAGTCAGAATGTTCACCACGAAGTCACGAAGGGCACGAAGGGGGATGAAGGACGAGGGGGCGATCCTCCTTCGTCAAGACTACGGAGGACGGGGGGCGAGACAGCGGCATTGCCAACTGGAGCGACGGCTGGCAGACTGAGCGTGTTGATGGCGGCGGTTTGGAAGGCTGACCATGTATCGAGTGCTGACATGGATGTTGATCTGCGGGGGAATCATGAGCGGAAATCAGGCCAGAGCCGGAACCAAAGACGAACGGGCCCGTTTCGGGCTGATCACGCTCGATCCGGGACATTTCACCGCGGCGTTGGTGCAGAAATTCATGTACCCGGATGTGGATCCGGTGGTGCATGTGTATGGACCCGGCGGCGATGATTTGGCGGAACATCTGACGCGGATCGAGCGATTCAATACGCGGGCTGACCAGCCCACGCATTGGCAGGAGAAGGTTTATACCGGGCCGGACTTCCTGGAAAAGATGCTGACCGAACGGGCCGGCAATATTGTGGTGCTGGCCGGCAACAACACCAACAAGACGGAATATATTTTTCGGTCGATCCAGGCGGGGTTGAATGTGCTGGCGGACAAGCCGATGGTGATCACCCCGGGCGAGTTTCCCCGATTGCAGCAGGCGTTCGCGATGGCGGCCACCAACCACGTTTTGTTGTACGACATCATGACGGAGCGTTTTGAGGTGACCACGGCGCTGCAACGGGAATTGTCGCAACAATCGGGGTTGTTTGGCGAATTGGCGCGCGGCACGTCGGACGGACCCGCCATTACGGAGGAAAGCGTACACCACTTTTTCAAGACGGTGGCCGGCGCGGCGCTGAAGCGGCCGGCGTGGTACTTCGATGTGCGCCAGCAGGGAGAGGGGATCGTGGATGTGACGACGCATTTGGTGGACTTGATTCAATGGGGAGCATTTCCGGAGCAGGCGTTGAGTCCGGAGGATGTCAGCGTATTGAGCGCGCGACGCTGGGCCACGCCGATCACGCGCGAGCAATTCGAACGAGTGACGGGCGTGGAGGATTTCCCGGAATTTCTGAGAGGCGACGTGAAGGACGGCGTGCTTCAGGTGTATGCGAACGGTGAATTCAGTTATCGGTTGCGAGGTGTGTACGCGAAGGTTTCGGTGAAATGGAATTTTGAAGCGCCGCCGGGCGCGGGGGACATGCACTATTGCATGATGCGCGGGACGAAGGCGAAACTGATTGTGCGGCAGGGGGCGGAGCAGAAGTTCAAGCCGGTTCTGTACGTCGAGAAGGTCGGCAACATTGACGGGGCGGAATTTGAGAAGGCGCTGGCCGTCGCCGTTGGAAAGCTGCAATCGAAGTATCCGGGTGTTGGTTATCGGCGTGACGGGAATGCGTGGCGGGTGACCGTGCCCGAGAAGTACGATGTGGGGCACGAGGCGCATTTCGCGCAGGTCATGGAGAATTATTTGCGATACCTTCGGGCCGGGCGGTTGCCGGACTGGGAAGTGCCAAACATGATCACCAAGTACGCGACGATCATGAGGGCGTATGAATTGAGCCGGTAACGGCGGCCACGGTGGCAGGCTTCCGCAACCTTCCCGACGGACGGTGCGAGGGGCGTCGGGGAGGGCTAAAGGGTCTTGAGGAGGGCGGTCAATTCTTCGCGGGGGCCGTCGTGGTGTTGGGCGATGGCGAGTTTCAATCCGTGTTCGAGAATGGGTCGGGCTTCGGCGGGGCGACCGAGAGCGATGAGGGATTTGCCGAGCTGGATATGGACGACCATCCAATCCGGTTTCCTTTCACAGAGCGCGCGGAGATGGTCGAGGGCATGGGCGTGATCGTTCGCGTCGAGGTACGCCTGCGCGAGGTTGAAACGGGACAGGTCGTTGTCGGGGAATTTCTTCCACAGCTCCAACGCCTTGGCGATGCGGTCGGTACTCATGGTTTGACTGGGAATCTGTCCGGAACCGGCGAAGGTTTTCACCGGCAAAGAGAGATTCTTCGCTTCGCTCAGAATGACAGCGTTTGATAGGATGGACAAGCCGGAGATTCCCGATGGAGAGTAAATTCTACCAGGCCGACGAACATCGCGCGGAGAAGGTGCAGGAGCTGTTTGCGACGATCGCGCGGCGGTACGACCTGCTGAACGATGTGATGAGCGCAGGGCTGCATCGGCGGTGGAAGCGGCGGGTGGTGGAATTGGCGGGGGTGGGCCGTGTGCACTCACACGACGCCGCGTCAGGGGACGCGGCCTACAACACACAGGTTCTGGATCTGTGCTGTGGGACGGGGGACATCGCATTGGGGTTCGCGCGCCGCGGGGCGACGGTGACAGGAGTGGATTTTACGGAGCAGATGTTGCAGGTGGCGAAGGCGCGTGAGGGCCGCGAAAAAGATTCGCAGTTGGGGTGGGTGAGGGCCGACGTGTTACGGCTGCCGTTTCGCGATGATTCATTCGATGTGGTCAGCGTGGGATATGGGCTGCGAAATCTGGCGGACATTGAGGGGGGGCTGCGCGAAATCCTGCGCGTGCTGAAGCCGGGCGGCAGGTTTCTGTCGCTGGATTTTGGGAAGCCGGAGGCGAAGGCATTTCGCGGGTTGTATTTTGGTTATTTGCGGACGGTGTTGCCGGTTTTGGGGCGCATCTTCTGCGGCGACCCGGATACGCACGGATACATACTGGCGTCGCTGCAGGATTACGCGGCGCAGCGCGGGATCAGGGAGTTGATGGAATCGATCGGCTATTGCGAATGCGGTTTTGAGGAGTTTTGGTTCGGGGCGATGGCGATCAATTATGGCACGAAGCCGGCGCGCTAGCGGTCCACACCGACACGGAAAACCGTTTTCTGCCTGTAGGTTTGTTGCGGGCGCAACATGACGGAAGGGAAAGCGGGTTGGTTGACCGCATCGGGAAGGTGTTGCGCTTCGAGGCAGAATCCGCCGCGTCTGGGATAGGCGTGGCCGCGTTTGCCGGTGACGGAGCCGTTGAGGAAGTTTCCGGTGTAGAATTGGATGCCCGGCTCGGTGGTGCGCACTTCCAGGACGCGCCCGGAGCGGGGTTCACGGACCCGGGCTGCCAAGCTGACCGTGTCTCCGCGGCCATCGAGCACGTAGGTGTGATCGTAACCGCCGGGATCGCCCTTGAGCTCTTCGATGCGCTGGCCGATGCGGGTGGGCTTGGTGAAATCCATTGGAGTGCCTTCGACGGGCTCAATCCCGCCCGTGGGGATCAGCGTGTCGTCAACGGGGACGAAACGCGTGGAGGCGATCATCAATTCGTGGTCAAGAATGGTATCCGAATCGGCGAGATTGAAATAGGAGTGATTGGTCAGGTTGACGGGCGTGGGTTTGTCGGTCGTGGCGGTGTAATCGATGACGAGTTCGTCGTTATCGGTCAGCGTGTAGACAACGGCGACACTGAGATTGCCGGGATAGCCTTCTTCGCCGTCGGGACTTTGGTAGGTGAACCTGACGGAGGGATTCTTACCTGTGCCTGCTTCGGCCTGCCAGTAAGCCTTGTCGAAGCCCTTTCGTCCACCGTGCAAATGGTGGACGCCATCGTTGGTGGCGAGGCGATATTCGCGGCCGTCGAGATGAAACCGACCGTAGGCGATGCGGTTGGCGCAGCGGCCGACGATGCAGCCGAAGTACGGGCTGTTGTGGCGGATGTAGCCGTCGAGGTTGTCAAAGCCGAGGGTGATATCGGCGAGGCGACCGCGACGGTCGGGCGCTTCGAGAGCGACGAGCGTGGCGCCGTAATTGATCACGGAGGCGGTCACGCCGTGTTGGTTGGCCAGAGAAAAGCGGGTGACCTTCGATTTGTCGGGCAGTATTCCGAATGAGGTTGTGCGCAGGCTCATAAACCCCTCCAAACGGTCGCGCCATCGACCGTGTTGCAAACATGGACGGCGTATTTGTCGGCGAGATGAGGATAGCGGCGCGGCCCGGCGTCGCCCTTGTCGCCACCACCGAGCATACGTTCGCCGAGTTCGCCGGGAGCGGTGCGGGCGAGGATTTCTCGCGCGTGAAGATCAGGGGCAAGATCGCTGGTCATGAGTCTAACGAGAGCGCAGGCTAGCACAGGCCACGCACGGGGTCGAGCGCTCCTGCTACAGAAATGGAGCCGGTGGGAGTTTTTTTTGCTTGATGGACTGGGAGGGGCGGGGGAGAATTACAGTGAAACGTATTCCTCGTTTGATGAGGAGGAGGCGCCATGAAACTGGCTTTCTGGATCGGAGATTTTCGTGTGAACGGGATGACACTCCTGAAGAGCGTCGGTATGGTTTTTCTGGCCATGCTGCTGGCGGGTTGTCCCGAGAGCAAGCAGGAGGTTGACACTTCGCTGGAGAAGCCGCAGGCGAGGAAAGAGGGAAAGATTGTCATCCGCGGGTCCAATACGTTCGGCGAAGAGTTGGGTCCACAACTGATCGTCGAATACAAGAAGGCCCATTCCGTGGCCGGCTTCGACCTGGCGCCCAAGGCGACCGGGTATGGCATTGCGGCGTTGATCGCCGGGCAGTGCGACATCGCCGGGGCATCCCGGCTGCCGCTGCCGAGCGAGAAGGAATTGGCCGGGATGCGTGGGGTGGAGTTGAATGATTACGTGGTTGGCGCCTACGGGGTCGCCGTGGTGGTAAACGCCAACAACCCGGTGGGGAATTTGACGACAAATCAGGTTCGAGACATTTTCACCGGGGCCATCCAAAACTGGAAGGACGTGGGCGGGCTCGATGCGCCGATCCATTTGTACGTTCGCGATCCTGTGTCTGGCACCTATCTAGGCTTTCGGGAGTTGGCGATGGAGAACAAGCCTTACAGCCACCCTCAAATGTTGTTCACGACCTACACGGCCATCCTCCAAGCGGTTGGCGAAGACCCGAACGGAATCGGTTATTCCAACGTGGGTCTGGCGAAGGCCAGCGGGGTCAAGCCCGTGTCCATCGGTGGAGTGGAACCGAGCGCCGACACAGTGAACCAACACAAGTATCCCTACGCGCGCACGCTGCATCTATATACCGCCAAGGCTCAAGAGACGCCCGCGACGCACGATTTCATTGAGTTTGTCGAATCGCGGCGCGGGCAGGAGATCGTCCAGCAGTTGGGATTCGTGCCGCATTCCTGATGCGGGTTGAGGCGACTTGCGGGTGGTTCGCTTGACCCGGGCGCCGTGACCGCACTATTATGACCATCTCGAAGATCGGCGTTCTGACGCGGGAGAGGTGGCAGAGTGGTCTAATGCGGCGGTCTTGAAAACCGTTAGGCGCGTGAGCGTCTCGGGGGTTCGAATCCCTCCCTCTCCGCCAGCCTTCGCTCTCGTTTTGCCGAGTCCATCTTTCTCCTGAAATGTTCGCGATTGCGTGGGGGCAAGGGGTGTGGTTGGATTCGCGGGAAGCCTGGTATTTCTGATTCGCGTGAAGATCAGCCGGACAACGTTGATGGGGGTGGGGCTGGTAATGTTTGCCGCGACGGTCTGGCTGTATTGGCCGAGCGTGCGCGGCGAGTTTCTCACGCGGATGGATGATGACGAGTACTTGCGTCAGTCAATCCGGCGGAACGGCTTCACCTGGGACGCGGTGAAATGGGCGTTTACAGCGACGGAGCCTTACTATCAGCCGTTGCCGCGGCTGTCCCACGTGCTGGACTATCAGATCTGGGGAAAGGATGCGGTGGGGCACCACGCGGCGAGCGTGCTGGCGCATGGGCTCAACGCGGCGCTGGTGTTTGGTTTCCTGTGGACGCTATTGGGTGCGGTGTCGTTGACGGCCGGAGAGCGGCTGGCGATGGCTGCGGGGACAGCGGTGGTGTTCGCGATTCATCCGTTTCAGACGGAGTCGGTGGCGTGGATGTCGGGACGGACGCAATTGATGTGCACGACGTTTGGGGTTGGATGTCTGTGGGCGTATGTAGCTGGCGCGCGGCGGTGGATGGTCTGGGGGTTGTACGCGGGGGCGCTGCTCTGCAAGCCGATGGCGGTCTCGTTTCCGTTCGTGATGCTGGCGATCGATTACTATCCGTTGCGGCGCCATGAGCGATTGGGCTGGGGGAGATTGCTGCGGGAAAAGGCATTGTTGATTGCCCTGGGCGGGGTGGCGGCGGGGGCAACGCTGATCAGCGAAGCGCGGACGGGAGGGTTGAGTGTGTCCATGGACGCGCTACCGTTGATCGAACGGGTCTGGTTGATGTTCCAGAGCCTGGCGTTCTACCCGTGTCGGTTGGTGTGCCCCGTGCATCTATCGCCGTTTTACCCATTGCCGGCGGAGCCATTCGATCCGTGGATGATCCTGTTGCCGGTGGCGGGCGTGGCGGTCGTTACCGGGCTGATCATTTGGCAGCGGCGGGAGACGCCAGCGGCACTGGGGGGTTGGGCGGCGTACGCGGCATTGATCCTGCCGGTTTCGGGGCTGGCGCAGACGGGTCAGGCGGCCGTGTCGCAGCGGTATGCGTACCTGGCGATGGTGCCATTATTGTTGTTGGCCGGGGGAGCGATTGTCTGGGCGTGGCGGCGTGGGGCAACCGTCGCGCGATGGGGGCTGGCCGGTTTGGTGGGGTGCGAACTGGCCGTATTCGGATTGCAGACAAGCCGTCTGATTCCGGTGTGGCACGATGATGAAACGCTGTGGCGGACGGCACTGGCCGAGTTCCCCGATTCGGTGGTGGCCAATAACGCGATGGTGTTGGTGTGTGTGGCGCATAACCGGCTGGACGAGGCGTTGGGGTACGCGCGACGGTATGCCGAGTTGATGCCGCGACTGTGCACCTCCCATAATAATCTCGGGTTTGTGTTTGCGGCGATGGGCAGGACTTCGGCGGCGATGAGCGAGTACGAACAGGCGGTACGGCTCAAGCCCGATTATGCCGAGGCGCACAACAATCTGGCGAACACGCTGATGCAAATGGGCAGGGTGGAGGAGGCGATACAGCATTACGAGCAGGCGCTGCGGATCAAGCCGGAGTACGTGGATGCGCATCTCGGGCTGGCGTCGGCCCTGGCCGCAACGGGCCGGCGCGAAGAGGCCGTGCGGCAATACGAGCAGGCGCTGGAGCTCAATCCGGAGCTGCTCATCGCCAGCAACGCCCTGGCGCGATTGCGGCTGGGGCGGCGGGGAAGCGGCGATAGTGGTTCTTGAACATTGTAACGGTTTGTCGTAAAGGTGCGTCACTACAAATGGCGGACGGAGTCAATCGGAGGGAGAGGTCTTATGAGAATTCGTGTGGTTCTGATGGCGATTGTTGCAACGGTATGGCTGGGGCAACCTGGCCGGGCAGCGGGGGACACCCTTAAGACATTGCACCCATTTACCGGGGACACCGACGGCTCCCAACCGTACGGGGGGCTGGTTCAGGGCAGGGACGGCAATTTTTATGGGACAACGTACTCGGGCGGAGGGAGCGGCTTGGGCATTGTGTTTTCCCTGACTGGCGCCGGCACGTTGTCGACGATCTACAATTTCGGCGGGAGCGGCGACGGAGAGAACCCGGAAGCCGGCCTGATCCAGGGCAGTGACGGATTTCTGTACGGGACGACGTACTCCGGGGGCGCGAAAGGGGCGGGCACGGTATTCAAGGTCGGTACTTCAGGCGGGCTGACAACACTGCATTATTTTACGGGCAGTTCGGATGGCGGTTATCCGCAAGCCGCGCTGGTTCAAGGCAGCGACAGCAATTACTACGGGACGACGTCGGGCGGGGGAACGAGCGTCCAGGGCACGATCTTTATTGTGACGCCCTCCGGCGAATTCATGCCGGAATACAGTTTTACCGGCGGCGCCAATGGCAGTAATCCGAAAGCCGGGCTGGTTCAAGGCACGAGCGGATTGTTCTACGGGACGACGTACAGCGGCGGCGCGAGCAACGCGGGCGCGATATTTTCCTACAGCATCGCCAATGGGTTGACGGCCCTCTACAATTTCACGGGCGGGGAAGACGGCGCGAATCCGCAGGGCGCACTGGTGGAGGGTACCGACGGCAATATGTACGGGACAACGTTCGATGGCGGCTACGGGTTCGGCACGGTATTTCGAATCACCACCAACGGCGTGTTGACCGTGCTGTGGATTTTCGGGGATGGATCGGACGGCGGCAATCCCGCGGCGGGCCTGATCCTCGGTCAGGACGGGAATTTCTACGGGACGACCACCACCGGGGGATCGAGCGGCACCGGGACAATATTCAAGATCACCAAGAACGGCGACCTGACGACGTTGTATAGCTTCACGGGCGGCAATGACGGGGCCGTGCCGCTGGGGGCGCTGCTTCAGGCCAGCGCGACGAATTTCCTGGGGACAACCTCAGCGGCCGGGGCCTATTCGCTGGGAACCATTTTCAACCTGTTCCAGCCGTGCACGTTTTCGGTTTCGCCATCGCACGTGAAGCTGAACGGGTTGGCCAACAGCGGCACGTTTGCGGTCACGAGCAGCGGCACGGGCTGCGTATGGACGGCGACGAGCGGCGTGGATTGGATCACGGTGACCTCGAGCAATAGCGGCGTCGGCGACGGGACGGTGGCCTACGCGGTGACGGTCAACAGCAACAGCAACTCGCGTACGGGCACGATCTCGGTTGGTGGAAAGAGCTTCACGGTGACACAACAAGCGGAGGTGTATGGGGCATTCCTTCCCGGCACGTACAACGGCCTGGTCATGGTAACGAATGCTCCTGCGCAACCCAGTTCCGGCCTGATCACGCTGGTCCTTGGCGAAAAGGGATCGTTTACGGCGAGCCTGACGGAGGGTGGCGTGAAGTCGACGTTCAAGGGCGCATTCGATAAATCGGGTGACGCGTCGATCGTGGTGACACAAAAGAATCTGAGCCCGCTAACGGTTATTCTCCAAGCGGCGGCAGTGAGCAATGCAACGGACCAAATAGTGGGGACGGTGTCGAACGACACGTTTACGGCGGAACTGATGGCCAATTTGGCGGTGTTCAGCTCGGCCAACCCGAGTCCGTGGACGAACGCGTTTACGTTTGTGCTGGCTCCCGCAAATGTCAGCGATACGACCGTCCCACAGGGGTACGGGTACGGAACGCTGACCGTGACGAGTCTCGGGGAAGGATCGCTGAAGGGTGTTTTGGGTGATGGGGCGAAGATCAGCGGGAAGTTTCCGGTGTCGGGTTATGGAACGTGGCCATTGTACGAATCGTTGTACAAGAACAATGGCGCATGCATCGGGTGGGTGACGTTCGCCGAAGACAACACGCTCAGCGGGACGGTCTATTGGTTCAAGGAGGGATCGAGCAGCCGGTTTTATACGAATGGGTTCTCCACGGTGCTGTCGCTGACAGGGGATCTATACACTCCCCCCAAGAGCGGCGGGCCATCGGTTGCTGCGACCGGGCAGTTGACACTGGGTGGTGGGAATCTGACGAGCAACATAGTGATCGCCGTGTCCATCTCCACGAACGGAACGGGCAGGGCTTCGCCGGCGGGCAGTGATGACTTGAAATTGAAGGTGGCGCCGGCAACGGGTCAAATGAGCGGCAGTTTTTTGGATCCGACGATCAACAAGGCGGTCAAGTTCAACGGCTTGCTGTTGCAAAACAGCGGCACGGCCTCGGGGTATTTTCTGGGCACGAATGAGAGCGGGTTCGTCACGTTTGTGCCGGGCCCGGAATAGGGTTGTGGATGGCATCAGAGGCCCCAAGGCGCGGTTATGGCTTGGTGAAGGGACGTGCGGAGCTTGGCGACGGATTGGGGCTAACTTCGGTTGGGCCACGTTGGGCTTGACAAGTGGGTGGGGCATTTGATAGGTGAAAGCCCAGCTACGACGTTAAGGGCTGTGTTTTTACGCGAGTGGTTGTGAGAGAATCTGGAGGAATGCAGTCGGAAGTGACCGTGCGTGCCCGGGCTGGGTAGGCGCGGTCTTTTATTTTCTGCCCTAAAATAAGAGGTTTCCTACCAAGCAATACCGTCCATCAAATTCCCGAGGAGGTGAGCAAGACATGGCGCGCGGAACGGTGAAATGGTTCAACGAGAAGAAGGGATTCGGGTTTATCCAACAGGAGGGCGGGCCGGATGTGTTTGTGCATTTTTCGGCCATCAAGGGTGAAGGGTTCAAGACGCTGGCGGAAGGCCAGACGGTCGAATTTGAGATCATTCAGGATGCAAAGGGCGCGAAGGCGCAGAACGTGATGAGGGTGTAGGCAGCGCGACGATGCGCGCCGTGAGGGGTGCGCAGCCGGGAGAGCGGAATCCTCAAGAGATTGCCTGAGCCAGCCAGGCGAAGGCTGGCTTTTTTCGTGGAACGGCCCAAATCATGCTGTATTTTGGGTGTTGCCCGGCATGGGTGATTTCCTTCTTGGACAGGGATTTGAATGGGTTGGGGCCCGCCGGGGGCGGTTTTTTGAAATCTTTGAAAATAGTTCTTGCATCTGCGGTGGTAGCTCGGTAGTTTGGCCGCCCTTTTGCAGGGGAGCCGTCGTTACGGGATTATGGAGATTTGTCAGCGCCGGGCTTGACAGCGGCGGGAAGTTGGGGTAAATAGCTATTGCTTGCGAGGGGATTAGGCCGTACGGATGGTTCTTTAGGAGTTCGCAAGAAACCGAATTTCGACGGTGGGATTGCCGTCGTCTGAGGACGGGAGCGATCAGCGGTTAGACATCAGCGTTCAGCTTGGCGGCTGAATGTTGATCATCTGAAAGCTGATTGCACGCATCCCGAGGGAATTGGGGTGCGTCGTGTTCTTTGAAAATTGAAATGTGCGATACGTGAGAGCCCACGTTCCCTGACGCAGGTTGGGGAACTTTGAGTAATATGTAGGAACACAACCAGTTCGGTTAGCCCCGACTGGTTGCCCTCGAAGCGATTCGGGGGTGAACTCACGTGGAATCGGTCGGATCAGCAATGGCCCCGAAAGGGCCAACGCGAGCCCCGGAGCAATTCGGGGCAGGTCTGGATTGATTTATTACGGAGAGTTTGATTCTGGCTCAGAACGAACGCTGGCGGCGTGGATAAGACATGCAAGTCGGACGAGAATTCATTTATAGCAATATGGATGGATTCTAGTGGCGGAAGGGTGCGTAACACGTAGCTCACCTACCTCGATGTGGGGGATAGCCCGGCGAAAGCCGGATTAATACCGCATGTGACCGAGAGGTCAAAGCTGGGGATCGTAAGACCTGGCGCATTGAGATGGGGCTGCGGCCTATCAGCTAGTTGGCGGGGTAACGGCCCACCAAGGCTTGGACGGGTAGCTGGTCTGAGAGGACGACCAGCCACACTGGAACTGAGACACGGTCCAGACACCTACGGGTGGCAGCAGTCGAGGATTTTTCTCAATGGGGGAAACCCTGAAGGAGCGACGCCGCGTGGGGGATGAAGGTCTTCGGATTGTAAACCCCTGTCATCTGGGAACAATGTGATCTACCTAACACGTGGATTATTGATAGTACCGGAAGAGGAAGCCGTGGCTAACTCTGTGCCAGCAGCCGCGGTAATACAGAGACGGCAAGCGTTGTTCGGATTCATTGGGCGTAAAGGGTGCGCAGGCGGTTCGTTAAGTCGGATGTGAAATCTCACAGCCTAACTGTGATAGGTCATTCGAAACTGGCGGACTCGAGGACTGGAGAGGAGACTGGAATGGTCGGTGTAGCGGTGAAATGCGTAGAGATCGACCAGAACACCGGTGGCGAAGGCGGGTCTCTGGACAGTTCCTGACGCTGAGGCACGAAAGCCAGGGGAGCAAACGGGATTAGATACCCCGGTAGTCCTGGCCCTAAACGGTGTTCACTTGGTGTGGGGGGAGTCGACCCCCTCCGTGCCGAAGCTAACGCGATAAGTGAACCGCCTGGGAAGTACGACCGCAAGGTTAAAACTCAAAGAAATTGACGGGGGCCCGCACAAGCGGTGGAGCATGTGGCTTAATTCGATGCAACGCGAAGAACCTTACCTGGCCTTGACATGCTGGTGGTAGAAGCCTGAAAGGGCGACGACTCATCGTAAGATGAGAGCCAGCACAGGTGCTGCATGGTTGTCGTCAGCTCGTGTCGTGAGATGTTGGCTTAAGTGCCGCAACGAGCGCAACCCTTGTGTTTAGTTGCTCCGGCGAAAGTCGGAGATCTCTAAACAGACTGCCTCGCTTTAAACGAGGAGGAAGGTGGGGATGACGTCAAATCAGTATGGCCCTTACGGCCAGGGCTGCACACGTGCTACAATGCGCGGTACAGAGGGACGCAAGACCGCAAGGTGGAGCAAATCCCAGAAAACCGCGCCCAGTTCAGATTGAAGGCTGCAACTCGCCTTCATGAAGCCGGAATCGCTAGTAATGGCGCATCAGCTACGGCGCCGTGAATACGTTCCCGGGCCTTGTACACACCGCCCGTCACATCATGGAAGCTGTCTGCACCCGAAGTCGCCGTGTTAACCGCAAGGAGACAGGCGCCGAAGGTATGGATAGTGACTGGGATGAAGTCGTAACAAGGTAGCCGTAGGGGAACCTGCGGCTGGATCACCTCCTTTCTAAGGAGACCTTGATTCGGGACTTCGGTCTCGGATCGGATCCTAGGTCGAACCCCGGCGAAAGTCGGGGAGCTTGAACGTATCGCACACTTCAGTTTTCGAGGAACGAATGTTCTTTGCCAACGTGAAGCACTGGAGAAAAGACCTTCTGGGGCGGAGCGGACCCAGGCAAGCCCTGACGGGGCCGTAGCTCAGCTGGGAGAGCGCCTGCTTTGCAAGCAGGAGGTCACGAGTTCGATTCTCGTCGGCTCCACCAGCCTTTGCTGGCAGCGAAGCGGAGGCGGGGCTGAGTTGCTTGCTCCTCCATCGGCGCGCTGCGAGCTTCGGCTCGGCAGGCCAGTTTTGGGGGGCGCGTAGCTCAGCTGGCAGAGCATGCGCTTGATAAGCGCAGGGTCATAGGTTCAAATCCTATCGCGCCCACCAGTCTTCCTGAAGAGCGTCGAAGCCGGCAAGACGGTTGTTGCGGCTTCAGGATTTTGACGATTTTCGCGCCGCAGAGGCGGCGTGATGTTCTTTGACAATTGCATACAGTGTAGTGGGTAAACTACAACAAGCTGAGAATATTCGGTCTGGAACTCTTGTAGAAGAGAACCGGACGGATAGTTTGTGATCAAGCTACTAAGAGCGCAGGGCGGATGCCTTGGCGACGATAGGCGATGAAGGACGTAGTAAGTTGCGATAAGCCACGGGGAGCGGCACTCACGCTTTGATCCGTGGATGTCCGAATGGGAGAACCCATCCAGAGTAATATCTGGATACAGTGGTCTGAATTCAATAGGACCATATGAGCCATACCCGCTGAAGTGAAACATCTCAGTAAGCGGAGGAAAAGAAAGAGCACATCGATTCCCTGAGTAGTGGCGAGCGAAACGGGAACAGCCTAAACCGAGGTACTTGTACTTCGGGGTTGCGGGACCTTAATGTGGTACGCGGAGAGTTAGCGGAAGTCCGTGGAAACGGACCCCAGAGAGTGTGACAGGCACGTAAGCGAAAACTCAAGGCGGCCTAGAGGTATCCCAAGTAAGACGGCACACGTGGAACGTCGTCTGAATCCGCGCCGACCACGGCGTAAGGCTAAATACTCATCGTCGACCGATAGTGAACTAGTACCGTGAGGGAAAGGTGAAAAGAACCCCTTTGAGGGGAGTAAAAAGAACCTGAAACCCTGTGCTTACAAAGTGTCATAGCCCCGAAGCAATTCGGGGTGATGGCCTGCCTTTTGCATAATGAGTCTGCGAGTTATTGTCCGTGGCGAGGCTAACCCCGGTAAGACGGGGGCAGCCGCAGCGAAAGCGAGTCTGAACAGGGCGACCAGTCGCTGGCAATAGACCCGAAGCGGAGGTGATCTACGCTTGGCCAGGGTGAAATCTGGGTAACACCAGATGGAGGCCCGAACTGGTGGATGTTGAAAAATCCTCAGATGAGCTGAGCGTAGGAGCGAAAGACTAAACAAACCCCGTCATAGCTGGTTCTCCCCGAAATATATTGAGGTATAGCGTCCGGCCACTAGCGCGCGGAGGTAGAGCACTGGATGGGATAGGAGCCTTACCGGGCTACCGAATCCAACCAAACTCCGAATGCCGCGTTGCACTATCCGGGCAGTCAGACGGTGGGGGATAAGCTTCATCGTCGAGAGTGAAACATAAACAGACTATCAGCTAAGGTGCCCAAACTACGTTTAGTGGAAAGGATGTGAGGTTGCTAAGACAGTGAGGATGTTGGCTTAGAGGCAGCCATCATTTAAACAGTGCGTAACAGCTGACTCATCGAGCGATCTCGCGCCGAAAATGATTGGCGATCAAACGTAGTACCGAAGCTATGGATTCCTCTGGTCCTCGGACTGGGGGAGTGGTAGGGGAGCGTTCCCAATGCCGCGAAGGTGGAAGGTGACTGAAACTGGAGCGTTGGGAAGTGAGAATGCAGACACGAGTAGCGATAAAGTCGGTTAAATTCCGACTCGCCGTAAACCCAAGGTTTCCTGGGGAAGGTTCGTCCGCCCAGGGTTAGTCGGGACCTAAGTCGAGGCCGTAAGGCGTAGATGATGGACAGACGGTTAATATTCCGTCACCACCTTGGTTTAAGCTGTCAGGAACCCAGAAGGGAATGCGAGCCACCGATTGAAAGTGGTGGTCAATGCCGCTGGAAGGCGGTGTTGGACGTGGCGACTACGGTCAAAGCGGATTCGCTAATACCACGCTGGCGAGAAAAGCCTGGCAGTGTTCACCAGGGTGCCCGTACCGTAAACCGACACAGGTGGGTGAGATGAGTATTCTCAGGCGCGCGAGTGAAATCTCTCTAAGGAACTCGGCACATTAGCCCCGTAACTTCGGAAGAAGGGGCGCCCCGGACGGTTAGATTATATCAAAGCCGGTTGGGGCCGCAGTGAAAGGCGCTCTGCGACTGTTTAACAAAAACACAGCTCTGTGCGAACTCGCAAGAGGCGGTATACAGAGTGACAAGTGACCAATGCGGAAAGATTAAGGCAAGGGGTCAAGGCGTAAGCCCAAAGCTCTGAACCTAAGTCCCCGTGAATGTCGGCCGTAACTATAACGGTCCTAAGGTAGCGAAATTCCTTGTCGGGTAAGTTCCGACCTGCACGAATCTTGTAACGAAAGAGCGACTGTCTCGGAGAGAGGCTCGGCGAAACTGTAGTTGCGGTGAAGATGCCGCATACCCGCAGTAGGACGGAAAGACCCCGTGCACCTTTACTGTAAGCTGATATTGGACTTTGGTGTGTGATACGTAGCGTAGGTGGGACCCTTTGAATCCGGGCTCTCGGGCCCGGTGGAGGGGACAATGAAACACCACTTTTCGCTCATTAAGGTTCTAACCGTGAGCCGTTATCCGGCCACGGGACCGTGTCAGCGGGTCAGTTTGACTGGGGCGGTTTCCTCCCAAAGAGTAACGGAGGAGTACGAAGCTTGGCTCAACCTGGTTGGCAATCAGGTGTTGAGGATATGGCTAGAAGCCAGGCTCACTGTGAGACCTACAAGTCGAGCAGACGCGAAAGCGGGTCCAAGTGATCCGGCGGTAGAAAGTGGAATTGCCGTCGCTCATCGGACAAAAGGTACGCCGGGGATAACAGGCTTATCGGGCCCAAGAGTTCACATCGACGGCCCGGTTTGGCACCTCGATGTCGGCTCATCGCATCCTGGGGCTGGAGAAGGTCCCAAGGGTCCGGCTGTTCGCCGGTTAAAGCGGTACGCGAGCTGGGTTCAGAACGTCGTGAGACAGTTCGGTCCTTATCCACTGTGGGCGCAGCAGACGTGAGGGATTTGTTCCTTAGTACGAGAGGACCGGGAACAACGCACCTCCAGTATGCCGGTTGTCCTGTCAAGGGCAGCGCCGGGTAGCTGTGTGCGGAAACGATAAGCGCTGAAAGCATCTAAGCGCCAAGCGCCTCCCAAGATTGCGTCTGACGGCCGCAAGGCCCTGAAGGCTCGGGGAAGACTACCCCGTTGATAGGCCGGGTGTGTAAACGTGGCAACACGTGAGCTGACCGGTACTAATCAGCCGTGAGGCTTGATCACTTAAACTTTCCCTCGCAAGGGGGAGAGGCAGTGATTTAACAAACCTCAGCGTTGTAGCCCCGCTTGCTGTATGCAATTGTCAGAGAATCGATTGTTCTTTTACAGAATGAAGATTTCCCGGTGGTCTTGCCGCAGTGGTCCCACCCGTTCCCATTCCGAACACGGACGTGAAACGCTGCAGGGCCGATGGTAGTGCCTGTATAGCTTGCGCGAGAGTAGGTCGCTGCCGGGGTAATTTCAGGAAGGCCCGCATTCAGAAATGAGTGCGGGCTTTTCGCTTTATAATGGGGAGATTTCCCCTGCCGACCGGCAGGCCGGCAAACAATCAACTCATGTCCTCCGCTCCTAGCCGGAGGGGGGCGGGCTCGAACAATCCTCACCTCTATTCGGGTACGCCGCTCGAATCCAAACGCGGACGTCAAACTATTAAAACGCGGTCCATCGCCTCGGAGAACTGACGCCATTTCTGTTTGCGGATGCGCAGTTCGGTCAGGCCGTTGGCGGTGATTGTGTAGGTGCGGCGCTCGCGCGATTTGCCGGCTTTGACCAAGCGTGATGTGACCAGGTTGCGTTGTTCCATCGCGGCCAGAAGGGGATAGAGCCGGCCGAAGGCGACCTGGAAGTAGTCGCGCGACCGTGCGGCCAATTCCTTGCGAAGCTGGTAGCCGTGTTGCGATTTCCCGGCCAACAACGCCAAGACCAGCGTCTCGGCATTCCCGTGCAGCATTTTGCGTTCAAGCATTCCCATAGGAACCAATGATATATCGCTAAGCGATATATCATGAGGATGCCTTCAGTGTCAATTCAACACGCGGAATGAGGCTGTGGCAATGTGGGACAGTGTGGATGCAAGACGCCATTGTCAGGCTCCGGATAAGGAGATTCCAAAGAAGAACTCGGCAGGACGATCCTCCGTGGCGGGCCTGAAAATCAGCGCGCAGCGGGAAACCGGTCAATCAAATTCTACGGCACGGTGTTTTTCGTGAGCTTGACGAGTGTCTTCCACATCTTTTCCGGCGCATCGCAGTCGAGCAGTTCTTTACGGGCGTCGGTGGACTCGAACGTGCGCACAAGGCCGGCCAGCAATCGCAGATAGAATGCGGTGGCGGGCGTGGGGATGACGATGAAGAAGAAGATCTTGCTCAGATGATCTTCGGGCGCGCCGAACTTGATGCCTTTCTCCTTCATGCCGACGGCGAAGGTCAGGCCGCCGCCTTCGACGTCGCGGACGTGGGGGAAGGCCAGGCCGTGTTCCACGGCGGTACTGACAATCGCTTCGCGGCGTAGCGCCAACTCGGTCAGCGTTGCGGTATCTTCGACGAAGCCGCCCTCGCCGAGCGTTTTGGCCAACTCGCGGATGACGCCTTCGCGAGTCGTTGCCTCCAGCTTCGGGACCATCAGGTTGGCCGCGGAAAAGCGGGCGATGCCGGTCTCGACCGGTCGATCTCCCTCATGCTTCTTCTTCGGCTGACGCGCGACGGTGTCGGGGTAATAGAGAAAGCGCCCGCAGTGCGGGCAGTTCTGCAACTGGTCGCCTGCTTTCGTGGCGTTGACGACGGCCGGCGGCACGGCCAGACCGCAACGGGAACAATTGCCGTGCGCCAGCGGGATGACGGCGAGCGGATAGCGTTTTTGCAAGCGGTCGTAGCGGGCGGCAACATCCGGCGGCAACTGGGCGCGGATTTCGGCGATGGATTTCTCCAACTGAGCGAGCGGCATTTTGGAGCTGGAGGCCTTCTGTTCTTCCTTGGCGAAATTGAGTTCCTGCAACTGGATCAACTGATTCAAGATATTATTCATTGTGATGGTGGCGTCTCGCACGGTCACAACTCAGTGTAGAACGTTTGTCAGCCGTCGCCAATGAAAAACTTCGGGCCACGCAAGGAATCGCTTTCCCTTTGTGCTGGCGGGGGTTACCATGTCAACCCATGGCTAATCCACAAAGAGAGTTGGGCGGGCTCCCGCTCGGGGACGCGCCATGCGTTGTCGGCAGCGTTTCGCAGGAGGGGACGCTGGCCCGGCTGGCGGTCCGAGCCGAGCACGATTGTGATGTGGTGGAAGTGCGGGTCGATCTGATCGGCGCGTACGCGCCACATTCGCCGCACGCGGAACCGGCCTGGCTCGAGCACGCGCAGGCCATCGAGGCGCACGGCCTGCCGGTGGTGGTGACGATTCGTCTGGCTGCCGAGGGCGGGAAATGGAAGCAGCCGGATGAGTTGCGCCTGCCGTTATTCGAAGCGGCGCTGCGCCATCTGGCGGCGGCGGACATCGAATTGCGCAGCCCGATCCTCGAACAGGTCTCGGCCCTGGCGCGGCAGCACAAGCGGGCGCTGATCGTCTCGCACCACGATTTTGGGCGGACGCCGCCGTTGGAGGAGCTGCGGGTAATTATCGATCGCGCGACCCGTTACGGCACGGTGGCGAAAGTGGCCACGCTGGTGAAGACGGAGGAGGACCTTGCCACGTTGCGGGCGCTGCTGGCGGAGAAACGTCCCACGCCGCTGTGCGTGCTGGGCATGGGACCGCTCGGCCCGCAGACGCGCATCGATTTCCCGAAGCTCGGTTCCTGTCTCACGTACGGGTATCTGGATCAGCCGGTCGCGCCCGGTCAGGTGCCCGCGCAGGAGCTGATGCGGCAGTTGCACGGGAGATGATGGGTCAGACCGGCAGTTGCGCCAATCGTTTTTCGGCGATCTGGCAGTACTTCTTCGAGATATCCACGTGGATAAAGTGTCGGCCCGTCTTCTTCGCGACCACCGCCACGGTGCCGGTCCCGCCAAACGGATCGAGCACGACATTGCCGCGGTAGGTGTAGAATTTGATGAGGCGATAGATCAGTTCCTCCGGGAAGGGAGCCGGATGGCCGTCTGACCTGGGTTTGGGCGACCCGCGTCGGCGGCGGGATGGATAAAGACTTTTCAGGAATGGTTGTCGGCCTTGCGTCTCTGGAACGATTTGCCAGAAACCGTCCGAGAACTTGATGAATTCGTCACCGGCGATGTCCGCGTGCCTCCTTTCACCCTCGAGCGTCCACGAACCTTTGGAAAAGACGAGCACGTACTCCCAGCTCGGCAGGATGTGGGGATTGCGCGGACTTTTCCATGAACCCCAAGCGGTGCGTCGGCGCATGGTCTGTTTATACCAGATGATTTCCGTCCGCATGATGAAGCCCAGCCCACGAAGTTGCGCGGCCATGTCGTAATGGATCGGCTTAAAATCCTTGATGCTGGTCGGCGCGATGTTGAGGGCGAATCGTCCTCCCTCGACGAGGACGCGGTACAGTTCGCGCCAGACGGGCAGGAGCCAGGCGAGATATTCGCCGTAGGACATCCGGTCGTTGTGGCCATCGTAATCGAGGCCGACGTTGTACGGGGGCGAGGTGATGGCCAGATGCACGCAATCGTCCGGCAAATCGTGGAGGACATTGCGGCAGTCGCCGTGGATGATGCGATCGTGCCAGGCGCATTTTTTCACAAGGCTGTTATACCCCAATGCCTTGCTCGCCGGAAGCGGAATCTGCTACATTGGGGGCGTGAAGAATCTGGTGCTGGTGGGATTCATGGGCAGCGGCAAGACGGACGCGGGCAAACTCGCCGCCGCGCGTCTCGGGATGAAGTTTGTGGACATGGACGAGATCATCGAGCAGCGCCATAACCAGACGATCGCGCGCATTTTCGAGATAAAGGGCGAACCCTTTTTTCGCCAGCAGGAACGGGCGCTGGTTCGCGAGCTGGCTGCGGGAGAAGGTCGCGTCGTCTCCACTGGCGGCGGCATCGTGCTGGATCCAAACAACCTGCGGGATTTCGGGCGCACGGGTGTTGTCATCTGCTGTTGGGTGGACGCTGGCGTGGCCCACGAACGAACCAAACACGCGAAGCACCGCCCGTTGTTGGAAGCGGATGCGGACCGGCTGGCGCGCATCGAGACACTGTTGCGCGAGCGCGAACCATTGTACAAAGCCATTCCGTTGCGAATCAACACCTCGGCGATGACCGTGGAGCAACAAGCCGGTGAAATCGTCCGCATCTACAAACAGCAAACGGGATTGTAGGGCGGGCGCGCCGCCCGCTATAACGGACGCGACAACGGCGGCAAGCGAGACGCTCGCCCTACAAGTCAAGGAGAAGGCCCGCGCCATCGGGTTCGATCTTGTCGGCGTCACGAACGCGCACGCGCCGCGGCACGCGCAGGGATTCCAGCGGTGGCTCGCATCGGGGTTTCACGGCGAGATGGGTTACATGGCAAAGTCCGCCGAGAAGCGCATCGATCCATCCAAAATTCTGACCGACGCACGGTCGGTGGTGGTTGTGGGGCTGAATTATTTTTGTGAGGCGCCGCGTGAGGGCACACGGCCTACAGCCGGACGCGTTGCGCGGTATGCGTGGGGAGGGCGCGACTACCACGAGGTAATGGGAGAGAAGCTGGGGCGGCTGGCGGCGGCCATCGATGAATGTGGCGGACCGGGCACGCGGTCGCTGTGGTATGTGGATACGGGCCCGATTCTGGAACGCGATCTGGCGCAGCGCGCGGGGATCGGGTTCATCGGCAAGCACACCAATCTCATCAACCGTCGGCTCGGCAATTGGATTCTCGTGGGCGAGGTGTTGACAACCCTCGACCTTTTGCCCGATGAACCGGAGCGCGAGTACTGCGGCACGTGCCGGCGCTGCATCGACGTGTGTCCCACGCGGGCGATCGTCGCGCCGTATCGACTCGACGCACGACTGTGCATCAGCTATCTGACGATCGAGTTGAAAGGCGCGATTCCCGTCGAGTTGCGGCCGCTGGTCGGCGACCATGTATTCGGCTGCGATGATTGCCTTGAAGTGTGTCCGTGGAACCGGTTCGCGAAGCTCTCGCCCGTGCGCGAGTTTCAGCGTCGCGAGATGCCGCCGTTAACCGAGTTTCTCTCGTGGGATGAGCGAAAGTTCCGCGACTTCTTCCGTGGCACACCGATGTTGCGCATCAAGCGCCGCGGCTTCCTGCGCAACGTGTGCGTCGTGCTCGGGAACATTGGCGAAGCGGCAGCCCTGCCGGCGTTGAAACGCGCGCTGGCCGACCCCGAGCCGCTCGTGCGCGAGCACGCAGCCTGGGCCATTGAGCAGATTCAGAGCCGCTGTTTGGGCATAAAGTCTGCTGTTTAAATGAAGCGTTGAGAAGGATTTCGGCGGTCACAGACCGCCGCTACAGCAACGGCTTTGTTAGGAGGCAGACTGATGCTGATTGTTTACGGCATAACCATATTCATCGGTGCGGCGCTGCTATTTGTCGTGCAGCCGATGGTCGGGCGGATGGTGTTGCCGTTGCTGGGCGGTTCACCGGCGGTGTGGAACACGGCGATGGTGTTTTACCAGGCCATGCTGCTGGCTGGATACGCCTACGCGCATTTCACGACGCGATGGCTGGGCATCCGCCGCCAGGCGGCGCTGCATGCGGTGCTGTTGCTGCTGCCGTTTCTGGCGATGCCGGTGGTGATCCCGCACGATTGGACGCCGCCGACAACGCAGAATCCGATTCCATGGTTGCTGGCGGTGCTGGCGATGACGGTTGGCATGCCGTTTTTCGTTGTGTCGGCGACGAGTCCGTTGCTGCAACGCTGGTTTTCGGCGAGTGGACACCGCGACGCGACCGATCCGTACTTTTTGTACGCGGCGAGCAACTGCGGCAGCCTGATCGCGTTGGTGGTGTATCCGGTGTTGATCGAACCGCAGTGGCGATTGAGCGAGCAGAGCCAGTGGTGGACGGTTGGCTATGACTTGTTGGCGGCGCTGACGGCGGTGTGCGGGTTGTGGATTGCGCGCAGGCTTCGGGCATCTGCTGCGACGGAATCGGCGACCGCGCCGGCGTCGGCCGAGGTTATCGGCGAACGACTGACGGCGCGGCGGCGGCGCCGGTGGGTGGTGCTGGCGTTTGTCCCGTGCAGCCTGATGTTGAGCGTGACGACGTATATCACGTCGGAGATCGCGCCGATCCCGCTGCTGTGGGTGATTCCGTTGGGCATTTACCTGCTGGCGTTCGTACTGGCATTTGCGCGGCGACGGCTACTGCCGCGTCGATGGATGGCGCGAGCGTTGCCGGTGGCCGTGGCGGCGGTGGTGGCGACGCTGATTGCGCGGGTGGTGCACCCGATCGCGGCGCTGATTGCGTTGCACCTGGCGTGTTTGTTCATCGTATCGATGATGTGTCTGGGGGAACTGGCCGACGACCGGCCCTCCACTGCGCACCTGACGGAATTTTATCTATGGCTGTCGGCAGGCGGCGTGCTGGGCGGGATATTTAATGCCATGTTGGCGCCGCTGATTTTCTCGAGAGTGGTGGAATACCCACTGACGCTGGTGCTGGCGTGTCTGCTGATGCCGAGTTGGGCGCCCGCGGCGGCGACGCGTCGGCAGCGGGTCTACGATTTTGCGTTGCCGCTGTTGATCGGGCTGTTTGCGGCGAACCTTCTGCAGGTATTGCGCGGCGGAACGACGTGGCCAGTGGCGGTCACGATGGCGGTGATGTACGGCGTGCCGACGGCGCTATGCCTGTTATTTGTGCGTCGGCCGCTGCGGTTTGCGCTGGCGCTGGCGGGCGTGTTGGTGGCGTGCGCGCTGGTGCCGGGGTATGCGGACCGCACGCTGCTGGTGGAACGCAATTTCTTCGGCATTCACCGCATCAGCCTGGATCCGCAGGGCCGGTATCATTGGTTGATGCACGGGAACACGATCCACGGCATTCAACACGTCGATTTGCGTCAGCGCGACGAGCCGCTGTCCTATTTCACGAGACGGGGGCCGTTCGGGCAGGCGTTTGCGGCGCTGGACGATTCGCTGAAGCAACGGGTGGGCGTGATCGGGTTGGGAGCGGGATCGCTGGCGGCTTACGGGCGGCGGGGCGAGCGATGGACGTTCTATGAGATCGATCCGGCGGTGGAAGAGATCGCGGAGGACCCGCGGTACTTTACGTTCCTGCATGATAGCGCGGCGGATGTGGAGGTGGTGATGGGCGACGCGCGGCTGTCGTTGCAGCGGGCGCGGGACGGACAATACGGCGTGCTGGTGCTGGACGCGTACACGTCGGACACGGTACCGCTGCACTTGATTACGCGGGAGGCGTTGGCGTTGTATCTGCAAAAGCTGGCGCCGGACGGGGTGCTGATTTTCCATATTTCGAACCGTCACCTGCGGCTGGAGCGGGTGTTGGGGGTGCTGGCGCAGGATGCGGGATTGTCGTGTATGATTCAGAACGAATCGGGCGGTGGGGAGAACGAATTGTTGGCGACGGGGAAAATCTCGTCGAAATGGGTAGTCATGGCCCGGCATCCGGAAACGCTGGCGAGGTTGGCGCGCGACCTGCGCTGGCAACGTCCGCCGCCGCATCTGCAAGCGCGCTTGTGGACGGACGATTACGCCAGCGTGTTCAGCGTGTTCATCTGGCGCTGAATGGACCCGGTTGCGCCACCGATACGTTCGTTAGAACGATCCAGTGCCCGTCACGCTGATTTTGCTAGCCAGGGTGCTTTCATCCACGGCGGTCTTCGTGGACACCCTGACGTGAACGGTGAGATCCGTTGACACACTAAACGTATCTCCAACGCTGATTGACACAGTGAGCGCGTCAGTGGTTGAACCGCTGGAGTCGCCATCGAAATTCGACGCAATTGGAGAGTTTTCCAGATTATCCTCGCAGGAAAGATTGTCTTCGCCGGTGTTGGCCGACACGCTGACCGTGAGCTTCGTCTCATTTATGGTTAGTGTAACCTTCCCCACATCCCTGGGTTGCAAATCGCAGTCGGTATCGTACGCGATATCGTCTATGAGCAAGAACGTGGCCGTGACACTATTGGTGCCTTTATGCGCACTGGATTTGAATTTGAGCGTGGTTGCATCTCCGAGAGTGTGGAACCCGGCGCTGTCGGCCGCCGTGTCCAATGCCCAAGCACCGATTACAATGGAGACAGCCGTGTTGGTGTTCAAGGTGCCAACGTCAATGGTATTACTGGGGCTATAGGAGACAGTGGCCTTCAGCGAGAATTTGCCAGTTGGTAATGTCTCGCAGTCAAAGCCGTCCACACTGTCACCGCTGCAGGCCAGTTTGTCGACGTAACTCTCGCTGAAGGTTACCCTGTCGACGGCCCACCCGGTGGTGATAGTTAGGACGAACGAGATGATGCTGATGCCAGTGATCTTGAGCGCGGTCTTTGGGCTAATGCGGTTCTTCATAAGCTCTCCTGATGTGCTGGGCTGGCTTGCCGGGTCGTGGTACACAGTCTGTACCGGGTTTGCGTCGTTGCGTTTCCTCACCCATACGTCTCGCGATGCCCTCAACGGGCAACGGTCTGCATAGTACCAAATTGCTGGCATGGATGTCAACCGATCCCGGCCAATCGGCAAGGACGGGGCGCGGCAGGGATGCGGGAACCGGGGCGGTGACAGTTGTTTACAGCGCCGTCATCTTTCCGTTAGTCTGTCGGCGGGTTCCTGACGAATGAGTTTTTTTTGGAAACATACATGGCGGCTGACGGCGGTGTGGATCGGGTTGTTGGGACTGGCGGCGGCACTGCGGGCATATCATCTGACGGGGTTTGTGGTTAGCAATGACGAAGGGCACTGGCTACTGTACGCGCTGTACAAGCGACTGCTGTTGGAACCGCTTCAGAATTCGTATCCGCGGCCCGACTTGCTTTTTCCCCTGCTTGTTTCGGCGATGGTGAAGGTGTTCGGGCCGAACGAGCTTGCGCTGCGTTTGTGGCCGATGATGGCGGGGATGGCTTCGCTGGTCCCGCTGAGCATTTTGATTTTCCAGATTACGAACGACCGGGTGGCGGGATTGTTCGGGGCGGCGTTTCTGGCGGTATTGCCGTTGCATGTATATCTTTCGGCGGCGGGCACTCCCGATACGATCGCATTATTTCTCGGCCTGTGCGCGCTGGTTTTCCTGATGCGCGCGCGGCAAACGACAGCGTTGACGGATTTCCTCGGGATGGGACTGAGCATGGCGCTGGCGCTGATGATGAAAGCGACGGCACTCTACGGCTGGGGATTTATGGTGGTGGCGGGCGCGTTCTTATTTGAGGATCGGGAATCGCGGCGCAGGTTCTACCAATCGCTGGCGCTGTCCGCGGTGCCGCTGCTGGTGGTGACGATCGCGATCTGCGTGCACAGCCGGACGCTGAGCTTCTTTCACGAGCCCGGGGTGACCGAGAGTTTCGGGTTCACGGCGGCGAAGTTTTGGCTGGAACTTCGGTATCTGGCTGGGTTTTACGAAGCGCTGTTGTTGGCAGCCGCAATCGGCGCGGGGCTGGCGATCTGGCGCGCGGCACGGGGTTCGACAGCGGATCGCGCGCTGTGGGTGTGGCTGCTGCCACTGGCCAACCTGGCGGTGACTCCGATGTTTCGCGGCGGGCGCGCCGAGCTGTTGTGGCTGATTCCAAGCGTGTGCCTGTTTGCGGCGGTGGCGGCGCGTTCGTGGCGCGGGGCGCGGGCTTGGTGGGGCGCGGGAGCGGTGATGGCGATGCTGTTGACGGGTTCGTTATATGGCGTGCCGTTGCCGTATCCCGGACGTGGCAAGGCGGCGAGCGATTATACGAGCGCGGTGCTGGGTCGGCCAGCGGGCTGGCCGTCGCGTGACGCGGCGCGGTGGTTGACGGCCCACACGGCGACCAACGATGTGATGTTATTCACGGGGTACACCTTTACCGATCCGTTGCTGCTGGACTTAAGCGGGATTCGGGGAGTGATACCGAATGGGGCTGAGAACTGGGGGTTGCTGCGCGATCCGACCAATCGCGTCAAGTACGTCATTTTTACGCAGGACTACCGCGCGTATGTGCCGTCGTTCGCGCGGTACGCGGACGAGCATTTTGCGCAGCCGGTGGGGGCGCAATTTCCCGGGTATGGCATTTACGACTGCCAAAAAACGGGCCAGTTTGTCGCCTACCCGGATGCCTACGACAGCCGCACCCCGTATGTGCGGGAGGGGCTCGAATTGCTGAGGCGGCAGGAATTGGAACGAGCCGTCGCGGCGTTTGAGCGCGCACGGGAAATCAATCCGAATGAGCCCGTGAGCGGCGTGAATCTGGCGTTGCTGTACTACCGACTGGGCCGCGACGCGGAGGGCATCACGCAGTGCGAGTGGAACATTCGCGCCGCCATCGAACCGGCGATCAGTTATGGTGTGCTGGGCCAGATTTGGGAGCGGCAAGGCGATCTGGCGGGGGCCCAAGCCGCTTACGAGCAATCGCTGAGATTGGATCCGCGCAACCCGACGACGGCGCAATTGTTGGCAAATCTGAAGGCCCGGCAAGGCGCGAGGTGACAGACTCGAGGCGGCGCAGGAAGGAAGATGCCGATAAACTTTGACAGGACGGAGGGTCATGACTACTGTGGCCGAACTACTAATGAGATATTACTTCCGCAACTTTTATTGCGTTGGCGTGATCGCGCTGGCCGGTATCGGCGCGATAGCGGGCAGCGCGGCATTTGCCGACACGAACCTGGTGAACGAGAAATTCTGGGTGGTGGACGGCACGGACGATTTGGCGACGAACGCGAGCAGCATCACGGTGACCACGAACGACCACGCGGTCGGCGCGTTCAGCGAGCTGGCGTTTTCGTACAATGTCGGCGGGACGAACCTGGTGCCGGTGGGCGTGGTCAAGGGAAGCGGGGAGATTCAGATGGCGGTACCGGACGGTCCGTTTGGCGGATCGTTTTTTCTGACGGGGTATTGGGATCGCGACGCGGGGTATGTGCCGACGATGGTGATCAGCAATCTGGACATTCGGTTGAAAGGCGGAAGGGCGCCGGTGGTGACGTTGAAGGGGAAGATTTCCAATCTGGTGTCGATGGCGGCAAGGGATTTCGAGTTGATCATGATGGTGCCGAAACCGCAGTTGATGGAGGCGGAACTGAGTTACACGCTGACGGCGATGACGAACTTCTATGTCGATGACGTCATCCACACGAACCAGGACAATTTCCAGGTGGCGCGGATGGCGTCGAACTACCTATCGGCGGAGACCAACGAGAACAGTGTGGCCCGGTTTGTCAAAGTGACGAGCCATTTTTGTGTGCTGGAGTTTTGCAGCACGACGAGGAAGTCGTTTTGTTACTCGCTGGCGAACCAAGACAGCCCGGTGGTGACGAACAAGCCACCGACGTTGGGCGGAAGCACGATCTGGTTGGTGAACGACGGGACGGTGAACACCAACTCGCCGACACTGGCGGTGAAATTCATGAATCCGTCGGCCGGGAAACTCAGGCCTCAGGGGCTGGAAACCGCGACGTCGGATCCGACGGCAGAGAACGTCAGTTATTGGGGAAACTGGGGGCACGTGAAAAAGACGTATCGGGCCAGGAAGAAAGTCACCAAGGTGCGGTACATGTTGGAGGTCAGTTCGCCCGGCACGTTGTCGTGCGATTACAAATACTAGCGCCGCGTCCCGGTTCATTGGACGGATCATCCCCCGCACCTCAGGTTCTCTCACCCAAACGACGGGGGAGAGGCGAATTCCCTCTCTTCTGCTTTGTGGGGAAGAATCAGGACGAGGGGTATTCCTTGCAATCCCTTCCAATCAACCGTGTCAGACCAACAGGTTTGAAGATCGGCTACTGACCGCGTCGCTTGCGCAATTTCTCAGCGAGATCGGGCGACATGAACTGCTGGCGGAAGAGTTCGCGGCGGGTGCGTTTGGAAGCGCGGCGGACGAGGAGCATATCCGCGAGGGTGACGATAATGGCCGCGATGGTCAGCAGCATGCACGGCGTCCAGTAGAGGAGGAACCGCGGGCCCTGGAGACGATTGGCGAGGACGGTCGAGCCGAGGACGACCATGAGGGCGGACGCGGTGAGCAGGACGGTGCCGACGACGCGGAGCGCGATTTGCGAGCGGGAGAGGGGCAGTTTATCGCGAGTGAGATTCATGGTTTGAGTCGCTGAATTTCCAATCGAGCTGGACGGCGCGGCGAACACAGGGCGCCACCACAACGGCGCTACACGACAAGCTGCTCGGTTTGTGAATCAAAGAAATGGCTCTTGGGCATATCGAAGGCCATGTCGAGCTTCTGCCCCACCTCGGCCCGTTCATGCGGGTTGACGCGGGCGACGAACGAGTGGCTGCCGGTGTTGAGGTACAGATAAATTTCCGCGCCCATGGGTTCGACAACCTCGACCGTGGCGGTGGCGGTCTGATCCGGTTTGGTGAACGACGCGTGCGATTTCTCGTTGATGTCCTCGGGGCGCAAGCCGAACACGACGGTCTTGCCGACGTAGCCGGTGAGGCTCCTGGCCATGTCATCATTGACGCGCAGGGAGAACCCTTTCGTGCCGCTGCCGTTGGCGGATTGTTCGACGAACCAGAGACCGCCCGGCTGTCGGGCGATGGTGCCCTGGAAGAAGTTCATGGGCGGCGACCCGATGAAGCCGGCGACGAACATGTTCCTGGGGTTATCGTAGAGGGCGATGGGGTCGTCCACCTGCTGGATGAGGCCGTCTTTCATGACGACGATGCGGTCGCCCATGGTCATGGCTTCGACCTGGTCGTGAGTGACGTAAATCATCGTGGACTTGAGTCGGAGGTGGAGCTTGGAGATTTCGGCGCGCATTTGCACGCGCATTTTGGCGTCGAGGTTTGACAGCGGCTCGTCGAACAAAAAGGCTTTCGGTTTGCGGACGATGGCGCGGCCGACGGCGACGCGCTGGCGCTGGCCGCCGGAGAGAGCCTTGGGTTTGCGCTGGAGCTGTTCGTCGGTGATGCCGAGGATTTGCGCGGCTTCGCGCACCCGCTGGTCGATCTCGGTTTTCGGATATTTGCGGAGCATGAGGCCGAACGCCATGTTTTTATAGACGGTCATGTGCGGGTACAGCGCATAGTTTTGGAAGACCATGGCGATGTCGCGGTCTCTGGGCGGGACGTCGTTGACGCGCTTGCCGTCGATGAAGATGGCGCCGCTGGAGATTTCTTCGAGGCCGGCGACCATGCGCAGGGTGGTGGACTTGCCGCAGCCGGACGGGCCGACGAGGACGACGAACTCCTGGTCGCTGATTTCGAGGCTGGCGTTATCGACGGCCTTGATGCCGCCGGGGTAGACCTTGGACACGTTTTCGAGAACGACTTTGGCCATAGTGAATCGCTTTCCGCTGGAATGAAACTTGGCGGGACTTTGTAGCAAAGCGCGGAAGGCGGTGTCAAACGAACGTTTTTGCGGCGAGTGTAACGGGGTGTTTGACCACGAAGACACGAAGGGTGGGGGAAGCAGGGACGCTTGCGTGGACAATCGGGCGCCTGTTAGACTGCATCCAAGCCATGAAAGCCACGCTGGAAGCCATTAATCGCATGCAGGCGGATGGCGTCATTGGGAGATATGCGATTGGCGGAGCGGTCGGGGCGACATTTTATCTGGAGCCAGCAGCGACTCTGGATATCGATGTGTTTGTTTCGCTCAACAAGCCGTCGGGCGGTTCATTGCTGACCCTGTCGCCCATTTACGACTATCTCGGTTCACGCGGCTACAAGGCCGAGAAGGAGTATGTCGTCATCGAAGGCTGGCCCGTGCAATTTCTCCCGGTGAGTGATGTTTTGGACGAGGAGGCGCTGGTGCAGGCCATCGAAGCGGAGGTGGAGGGCGTTCGCGCATGGGTGATGACGGCGGAGCATCTGGTGGCGATCGCGTTGCGGACGGGGCGAGCGAAAGATTTCACGCGCATACTGCAGTTTGTTGAGGGCGGCGTCGTTCGTGCCGACAAGCTCGACGGAATCCTCAAACGCCACGGGCTGGTTGCGAAGTGGGAGCAATTCGGCGATAGGTTCTTGAAGGGAAGCGAATGACCGACAGGATGCGCCAGATTTTGGAGAGCAAACGCGCGATGCGCCAGCATCTGGCGACGCGTCCGTTCTCGGAGAAGATTGCGCTGCTGGAGAAACTGCGGGACCGGAGTCTGGCGATTGCGAACAGTGACCTGAGGCGGAAGGCAAAGCAAACCGAGAAGTAATCGAGGCGTTTCTCACCGTGAAGCGGGCGACGCGGCGGGTACGACCGCAAGCGAGACGCTCGCGCAACCACGACCGCGGGCGGGACGCCCGTTCTACTATCAGAGGATTCCCATTCCATCGGTGCGGGGGCGGGTGGTATAGTCGCGGCCGGGATGAACGAGCGACTCGAAATCTGGCCCACATACAAGCGGCTGCTGGGATACGTGAAGCCGTACCACGTGCGGCTGGCGCTGGGCATTGGGCTGGCGGTGGCGTACAGCGGGGCCAATGCGGCGACGCTGGGCGTGGTGAAGAAGGTGTGGTCGGGAATCTTCGAGCACGGAAGCCAGGATCTCGAGTTGGGGATGGCGCTGGCGTACGCGAGTTTGCTGCCGGCGGTGATGATCGTGCGCGGGGCGTGCGATTTCGGCACGACGTATCTGATGAACTGGGTGGGCGGCCGGGTGGTGAACGATCTGCGGGGAATCTTCTTCGAGCATTTGCAGACGTTATCGCTGGATTATTTCACGGAGACCCAGACGGGCGAATTGATTTCGCGGGCGACGAATGACGTCGGCGCGCTGCAGAATTCGATTACGGTGGTGGTGGGGGACATCGTGAAACAGCCGTGCACGTTGATCGGCGTGCTGGCGGGCATGCTGTGGCTGGACTGGAGGCTGACGCTGTTCACGATGATTCTGTTCCCGCTGTGTCTGGTGCCGATCACGGTGTACGGGAGACGGATTCGCCGGGCGGCGCGGCCGATGCAGGAACACCAGGCGGCGCTGGTGTCGGTGATGCATGAGGCGCTGGTGGGGATGCGGGTGGTGAAGGCGTTCGGGATGGAGGCGCGGGAGGCAGCGGACTTTCGGAAGTTATGCCGGGATTTCTTCGGCCAGCGGATGCGGATCGTGCGGGCCAGGGCGATTTCCACGCCGCTGATCGAGATGATTTCCGGCGTGGCCGCGGCGGTCATCTTCCTGTACGCCTATCGCACGGGGATGCCGGCGAGCACGCTGGTGAGCATGGCGGGCGGCATGTTCCTGTTGTACGAGCCGGTCAAGAAGCTCAGCGCGGTGCGGATGCAACTGCAGGAGAGCGTGAGCGCGGCGCAACGGGTGTTCCAGGTGCTGGACACGAAGCCGACGGTGGTGGAATCGCCGCGGGCGAGTGAGTTGAAGCCGATGCAGCGGTCGCTCCGGTTCGAGAATGTCGGTTTCCACTACGGCGCGGACGGCGTGGCATTGGAGTCGGTGAACGTCGAGGTACCGGCGGGGTCAGTGGTGGCGGTGGTGGGCGCGAGCGGGGCGGGGAAGACGACGTTATTCAATTTGGTGCCGCGATTTTACGATCCGACAAGCGGGGCGGTGAAGATCGACGGCGTGGACATTCGGGAGGGGACATTCAGATCGTTGCGGAACCAGATTGGGCTGGTGACACAGGAGACGTTTCTGTTCAACGACACGGTGGCCAACAATATTGCTTACGGGAAACCGGGAGCGACACGCGAGGAAATCATCAGCGCGGCCAAACGGGCGCACGCGCACGAGTTCATCATGCAGACGCCGCAGCAGTACGATTCGGTGATTGGCGAGGCGGGGATGAAATTATCGGGCGGACAGCGACAGCGACTGGCGATTGCGCGGGCGGTGTTGAGGGACCCGCCGATTTTGTTGCTGGACGAGGCGACGAGCGCGCTGGACACGGAAAGCGAGCGGGTGGTGCAGGCGGCGCTGGATGATTTGATGTGGGGAGATGGGAAGAACCGGAAACGGCACACGATGCTGGTGATTGCGCATCGATTATCGACGGTGCAACACGCGGATCGGATTATCGTGCTGGAGAGAGGGCGCGTGGTGGAAGAGGGGACGCACGAGCAGCTACTGGCGCGGGGCGGGGTGTACAAGCGGCTGCACGATTTGCAGTTTCAAGGGTGAGGCGGGCGGCGGAGGGGTCTTGACTCGCGGAAGGCAAATGGGGAGAGTGGGAAGGCAGAGGATCGGGATTTTTGAGGATGAGTGTGAACGCGGTTAACGAGTGCGGTTGCCTGACATGATCGGGTGGTTGTTGCGCGTATTGGTGTCGGGGATCGGCGGGACGTTGCGCTGGCGGGTGGAGGATCCGTCGGGGTTGCTGAAGGACACGCCGGAGCGGTCGTGCATCTTTGTGTTCTGGCACAACCGGATTTTTCTGATGCCATACGTGTTTCGGAAGCATTGGCATACGCGGCAGCGGGACCGGGTGGCGGTGATGGTGAGCGCGAGCAAGGACGGGGAGTTTTTGACGAGGGTGCTAGAGAGGTTTCGATTGATTTGCGTGCGGGGGTCGAGCAGTCGGCGGGGCAAGGAAGCGTTGCGGGAGATGGCGGACCTGGTGGAACTCGGGTATGACGCGGGGATCACGCCCGACGGGCCGCGCGGGCCGCGGTATCAGTGCCAGAACGGGGCGATCAGCCTGTCGCAGTTGACGCAGGCGCCGATCATTCCGGTGTCGTGGGACGTGTCGCGGAAGATCACGGTGAACAGTTGGGACGGGTTCATGGTGCCGCTGCCGTTTGCGCGGGCGACGCTGCGGTTTGGGGCGCCGATTGTGGTAGCGGCGGGGTTGAGCGATGAACAGTTTGAGGGGAAGCGGGTGGAATTGGAGAATGTGTTGAAGGGGCTGGGGGCGAATTAACGCTCGACGAAGGGTCGCGAAAATGAAGCAACGGCAGTCGCAGCGTTCGTCCATCCCCGTGCGGCCTTGGTAGGAACGCACTTTATCAGGACTCGCTGCTCAACCGTTGCAAGACAACTTACCACCGATCCGGCCGGGTGCAATGTGGCATTTCACCGATTCAAGGTCGGGGAGTTTTCACCAAACGGCCGCGAAGAACACGAAGGGGAGCGGCCGGGGACGGATTCGGCTGTGACAGCCGACGCTACAGAGGGCTTACATCCCGGCGAGTTTAGCGGTGCGGCGGACGATGTCGTAGAGGCTGTCCTGCGCGGTCATGTAGCCGGTCAACTGCTTGGGTTTGCTGTTGGCAATGACGCGGCGGCCGGCGTCGGATCTGTCGAGGTCGACTAGGGCGGCGAGAATCTTTTTCGTCAGGGCGTCATCCACCCCGATGCGGACCGCGACGGCGTCGTGGGGGATGGGGTCGGTACTGGCGAGGGTCAGCAGATTGTCCGTGGGCACGCCCTTGGACTTGGCGATCCCGAGGGCGTCCTCGTAAACGGCTCCTGCGTCCGCCCGTCGGTCCAAAACGTCGGCGATGACCTTGTCGTGGCCGCCGGCGAAGATGGTTTGCTTGAAGGAGGTTTCGGACGTGATGCTGTGTTCGATGAGCAAGGCGCGCGGATAAAGGAAGCCGGAAGCAGATTTGGGGTCGACAAAGGCAAAGCGTTTGCCGCGCAGGTCGGCCAAGGATTTCAGTCCACTGTCCTTGCGGGCGATGATGACGCCGCGATAGGAGGCGGTGCCGTTGATGACGCACTGGGCGATGAGGCGGATCTTGCCGCCTCGGGCGGCATCGACGTAGGCGAACGGTGAGAAGGTGCCGATGTCGACCGCGCCAGTCTCCATTTGGGTGCGGAGATCACCGTAGTCTTTGGCGACGTAGAGGACGACCTTCTGGCCGATGGAGTCGGACAGGTAAGCCATGAGGGGATCGAACTCGGTGTGCATATCCGGCTCGCTGAGGACGGGGGTGAATCCGAATTTCAGGTCGCGGGCTGAGGCGGGACTGGCGGCGAGGGCAGCGACAAGGATTGCGAGAATCAAGGGCACGGAGTGAGGATAGCACATCATTGGGGTCGTGTGGGATTATCGCGTGACAGGTTCGAGCGGGGCCGGAGAGCGGCGAGCGCACAACATTGAGATGACAAGGGGCCGGCCTTCTGGACGCGGTCTTTCAAACACGTTCTGAGACGGCACGTCGGGTCAGGCGGTCGAGTTCGGCTTTCAGCTCGGGGCGGTTGGTGAGGTTGACTCTGCGCAAGGCGCCGGGGGGCGCGTGGCGGACGCTGGTTCCACCGAGTTGGCAATAGCGGATCGCGAGGTTGACATTGGATATCAGGGTGGACCCGATGAGGTGGACTCCGTAGTCGAAGAACAGCGGGTTGCAGGGCACGGTGGGTCCGAGCAAGACGCGGTATCTCGCCCGGGGCGTGCGGCTGATGACTTCCAGGAATGTATTGTTGATCAGCGTCAAACCGGTGATAAAGACGATCTCCGCGTCGCGGAGGGCAGGTTTGGAGTCATTCCAGTGGACATCGCCGGGGCGCGGCTGAAGCTCGATGATGGTCACGGGGTGTCCCTGGTCGCGCCAGATTTCGGCCTGGGTAAAGTGCCCGATAAAGCAGCTTGGGGAGCGCTTGATCATATCGGCGAACGGGTCGACCGCATTGGCTTCGAAGATGTCCCTAGGGATCGGCAGCGATCCGTTGAGACAGGCTTTGACCGCAGCCAGTCGGAGGGCATCGTCGGAATCGGCAAACATCTCGGCGATTTCGGTCACGGGCCGACCGATCAAGTCGCCGAGATAGGAACTTTGGTAGCACGCGTCGCCGGCGTTGGGGGGTCGGAAGAACGTGGCCATGGCAGGTCGGTCGCAGTTGGCGATGACCCAATGCAGGAAGATATGCAGGTCTTTCAGGCGTGGCGCGGGCTGAGGCAGTTGCGCCAGCAGGCGTGATAAGATTTCGCGGTTGATTGGCATAATGTCACTCTTCTAAAGCAGTATTTGAATGCAAATGGCAAGTGCCAAGCCGAGAACACCCCAGTCCAAGGGGTGGAGCTTTCGGGGCGAGGAGATGGCGGCGGTGCTTGTCATGCGCCGCACGACGAGCATGACCGACGTGTCGTGGGCGCGGCACATTTGGGACACGAACAACGGGACAACGATCGGCAGCCAACTGCGCGGCGCCCACGGGCGCAAGCGCAACCCGCGGCAGCGTTGGATGTCGTAGATTCGCCGGGCTTCGGCCAGTGTAAGCGGCACGAAGCGGACAGCAGTGGACAACAAGGTCCCCACGGCGGTTGGCATCCATCGATGGGAGAACAGCGAGATGATCTCGCGAGTGCTGGTGACGCTGATGAACACGAGGTTGGCGAGGAAGAGGCATTCGAGGCGCAAGATGTACCTGGCGGCTTCGACGGCGCCCCAGGACAGGGATTGAGACAAGACGTGCGTGTTTTCGTAACCGATGGCGATAAAGAGAAACACCGTGCCGGGTAATCCCAGCAGGTGCGCCCAGATAAGCAACCGATAGTGAGACACCGCCGCTCCGCAAACGAACAAGAGCAGGAGAAGTCCACAGAACAACAGGAGCTGCGGCAGGAATTCCTCGCCCAAAGCGGCGCGCAAACAGACGGTGAGAAACAGCGCCAGCCGTGTCAGCGGGTGCAGCTTTGTCCAGCACGTGGCAGTCACGCAGCGCCTCCCTGTCGTGTGGTATCGTCGGCGATGCGTCCGGCGCGAAGGGTGACGACGCGAGTAGCGACGGCCTTGACGAAATCGGCGTCGTGCGTTGCCAGCAGGACGGCTCCGCCCTGGGCGGTGAATTGGCTGAGGACCTGGGCAACCTGGGCGAGGCAATCGAAGTCGAGGCCCACGGTCGGCTCGTCCAGACAGAGCAGCGTTGATCGCCCCGACAGGGTCGAGGCCAATGTGAGACGGCGTTTCTCGCCGTAGCTGAGCGAAAAGGGAACGCGTTCGGCCTGCGACTCCAATCCGACCTGGGTTAAGGCCTGCCGGGTTCGGCTGGAGAGGTCGCGCGGGGAGAAATTCTGGTTGCGCGGCAGGAACGAGCACTCCTCAAAGACCGAATGCGCGAACAATTGGGTGTCGGGGTTTTGGAAGACCAGGCCGACAACGTCCATGCGGTCGGCGCCGTTGGCACAGACGATCCGCCCGTCGTCAGGCTCGAGCAGGCCCTTGACCAGGTTGAGCAGCGTGGTCTTGCCGGAACCATTCGGGCCGACCACGGCGACGATCTCGCCGGCGGCGACCGAAAGCGACACGCGATCCAGCGCGGCCTGGGAACCGTTGTAGCCGAAGCTGACCTGCTCGACCGAGAGGATGCGTTCTCCACCCGAGATCGAACGCGCCGTCCCGGTGGCGTCGGCAGGTTTCGCAGCCAGTCGGGACGGGGGCGAGTAGGCGCCCGGGGGGGCGTCGAACACGATCCGGCCCTGGCGCATGGCGACCAAGCGCGAGGCCCAAGGTACGAGCCGGGGCAGGTCGTGTTCGATGAGCAGCACGGTGAGGCCGTTGTTCTTTGCCTGTGCTGACAGCACGTCGAACAGAAGATCGGCGGTCGGTTCGTCGAGGTAACTGGTGGGCTCGTCGAGCAAGAGGACTTTCGGGTCGAGCGCGAGCATGCTGGCCACGGAGAGGCGCTGTTTCCAGCCCAACGAGAGCGTGGCCACGCGGTGGTCGCGCACGGCGGCGAGATCGAAAAGGTTGAGGCAGCGATCCAGTTCGCGCTGGTGATCGAAGTCGCCGGTTCGGTGTTGCAGGCTGAGGGAGAGTTCCTCCTCGACCGTTTCGCCAAAGAGTTGGATCTCGGGGTTCTGAAGGACGACGCCGGCGAACCCCTCGGAGCCGCAATGGGCGCAGTCGCGTCCATCCAGCCACAGGCGGCCGGAGGTATGGCCGAGCAAGGCGACCCGATGCAAGCCCGTCAGATGCAGCGCGAGGGTTGTCTTGCCGGACCCGGAAGGGCCGATGATGCCCACGCGTTCGCCCTGCTCGATGTGCAGGGAGATGTTTTCCAAGAGCGGCGCTTCGGTACCGGCGGCCTGAAAGCTCAACTGTTGGGTCCGGATCAGGTCTACACCCTCAACATGCGAGTGATTTGCAAATTCCGAATGCGAGCCCAGATAACCAAGGCCAGGGCCGCGGCCGCGGCATCGAGGGCGATTGAGGTGACGGCCTGGACTCCAAACAACGCCTGCGTAACCTTCGTCCAGGGAAGCCCGAGCACCTGGACGCGGAGCAACATCAGCGCGACCTTGCTGAGGAAGCCGGCGACGATGGCGGACACGAAGACACGGCCGCGCGGGAAACGGCGAAAGAGGGAGAAACCGGCGTCGTGCAGCAACCCCTGAATCACCGCCGGAATGAGTTTGAGCGGACCGGGCAGCATGGCACCGGGGAACGCGAAGATGGCGAGCGTGCCCCAGGCGAATTGATAGGCCGTCAGCACGCCGAAGCGGTCGACGATGAGCCGGGTGAGCATCCACAGGACGACCGGGATGGCCATGTCCAAGCGGACGAAGTTGGTGATTCCCGAGGCGTGGAGCAGGGACTTGGAGAGTTGGCCGCAGGCGAAGTCGAGGGCGACGATTGAGCCGATGAAGACCCAGTGTCTTGTTCCCAGGCGCCCGGGTCGTTGTTCGGCGTGACTGGCGTACAATTTATCAGAAGCGATCGTGCGTGACGTTGAGTTGTTCATTTCCGTGTGCGTTGCTTGTGGTGCGATTATGTCATCAGAACTGGGTGTTAACGCGGTAAAAAGCTTTGGTCCACCCCGGCTGGATCGGCTCCGACCAATTGGTCGAATTGCCGGTCGCGACGAAGGACGAATCGTTGGTCCAGTTCACCATGTCAAACGAGCGCTGGATCGTGTTGGTGACGCCGACTGTCAGATTGGTGATGCCAAAGGAAAAACACCCGTTTGTGATCATGACATTGAACAACCTTGGCCTGACTGTCAACTGCACGGCGGGCCAGTAGTCAGAGGTGTAAGCGGGGTCATAGGCGCTGGTAAACGGAGCGCGGGGCATGGTGTTGTTGGTGACGGGGGTTTCATCGATTCTCAGGATGGCGCCGTAGTTTTGCAGTTCGGCGCGGCTGGCTGGGTTTTGGAGCAGGGCGGTAACGTCCCAATAAAAGAATCGGTCGTTCTCGTCGGAGAGGATTGGTCCTTTGACGGCGACGGCGGAGTAGTTTGTATCGAAGTCGCCGCCGGGGTTGGTCCACGGGTTGGCGCCGTCGTAGGTCAGCCAGTTGGCGCCATCGGGCGGGTAGGTTCCGTCTCCGTCTCCCTGGACGAAACTTCTCGTGAGGGGATAAAGCGTGACATTTAGGTTGGTGGTGTTGTCCTGCCACACATAGAAGGACACGCTGGCCGAGACGATGTCGCTCGGTGTGTATGACCAGAGCTGCGCAGGGAATTGAAACAGACCGCGGCACACGGACCCGTCGCTGGTGGTATCGTTGTCGATGAGGACCTTGACGGTATGAGCATTTCCGTAGTTGTTCGATTGGTTGGAAACGCGGCTGTCGAGGTAGGTCGTGGTGAGAATGTTGGTGATGAAAGTTTGGGCCTGGAGGGTCGGGCTGAGGGACGCGATTGCCAGCACGATCGCGAGAGCTTTGAACCAATGCCGCGGCGCGGGCCGGGGGGCGCGGTGAGTTTTTGCGTTCATCAGTAAGGGTAGGGGAACCATGTCAAATCTCCTGGTGTGGGAATTCTTGGGTTAACCAGCGCCCTGTTCCAGAGGTCGTCGCGCCAGTCCACGTGACCGTCGAGGTACAGGACGTTGGTGCCGAGTCCGCCAAGGTGGGGATGGCGGTCGCCCTCGGCACGGGCGTCTTCGGCGGTATAGCAGCCGGCGATGGTGAATCCTCCTGCCTGGCCGTAGCCCTGGCTCGGGTCGAGGGTTTGCTCGAACATGAGGATGGTCTTGGACGTTGCCGTGCAAAGATCGAGTTTCAGGAAGCTCGGTTGCAACGGCGCGCCGAAGGGCAGGCCGAAGAGAAAATCCTGCTCGACGTATGAATTCATGACGTAGCTGTGGTAGCCCTGAACGGACGGCTTGAAGGAGCCGCTATAGGCCGAGTTCGGGAGGGGCCTGGCCGACGGGCATTGCCAGACGCCGCCGGTTGGTTTTTGTCCGTTGGGGAAGGAGCGCCAGGGACGCAGGCCCATATAGGGAGGCAGCACATCCACGTAGCCGGATTCGTGTTCTGGGTGCTTGGGGTCGTAGATGAACGGGGGACTGTTCCGTCCCTCATCATCGGCGTGGGGGATGTAGCCGTTGTAGTCGCAGGAGTAGAGATAGAAGGCCTGTCCCCAAGCGCGGAGGTTGGCGACGCATTGTGCTTCCATGGCGCGGGCCCTGGCTTTGGACAGCGTCGGCAACAGAAGACCCGCCAGGATGGCAATCACAGCGATGACGACCAGCAATTCGACCAGCGTGAATGCCGGAGTCTGCGGCGTGAACCGTCGCGCAGTATGTGTAATGGGCTGCCTCGTCGGACTGTTGTCGTGGCCAAGTTTCAGTTTAGCGCTGCGTAGGACGTTTCCTCAGGAAGCATGCGGTGGCAGTCGTCCCGAGCGCGACCAGGAGCAACGAGGATGGCTCGGGAATGACCGTCAAATCGATGGACGGGAGATAAGACGCCGCATAGTTGGTGTTATCGGCGCTGATGAAGGCCGCGTAGTACTGGACATTGGTAGCCGGGAGGGCATTGCCGATATCGATACTGAGCATGGCGCCGTAGTTTTGCAGTTCGTCCTCGGTGGTCGAATTGGTCAACAGCGGCATGATGTTGAAGGTGAAGAAGCGGCCGTTGCTATCGGGGAAATTGGTTCCCCCCTGGGAGCCGACGGGGCCCGGCACACCGGGCACGGAATTGGTGGCGGGATCGAAATCGGCGCCGGGCGTGGTCCATGAGTTTGTCCCGTCGTAGGTCAACCAGGTGGCGCCGTTAGCGACCGACAATGTTTTGCCGTTGCCGGTGCCGACGCCGAAAGCCCTGGTGAGGGGGATCAGGGACACATCGTTGCTGTAGCGACCGGTGTTATCGTTCCACGTGTAGAAGGAGACCGTGGCTGAGAGGATGTCGCTGGACGGAAGCGACCAGAGGGTGGAGGGCAGATCGAACAGCGTGCGGCATTGGGAGGGGCTGGATGCGGGCTTGTCGCTGTCGACGATCTTGTCGTAGCCGTACGCTCCATAATTCGTGTTGGGGTTGGAGCTGTCGATATACGTGTCGGCGGTGATGAGGTAGGTATAATTGTTTTGCGCCGAGGCGGCGGAGCCGGCGGCTTGAGCCGCCACGATGCAGGCAATGATACCATACTTCGCGTTACTCATGATCTAATCCCGTTCCTTTCCGATCCCATGTTGCTGGTTTGTTCAATTTTTCGTGCTGGCGTCGGTCGCGCAGCGAGTGAGCGCGGGGGCAGGGGAGGACGTGTCGCTGAATGAACCGTGCGGGAAGCCTTCGTCTGCCTCGCGTTATATTTCTGTAAATATAACGCTGGGCGGGAAAGGTCAAGTGAAAAATTTCACGAATTTTTCATGCGGGGAACGGTCCGCCTTCGCTAAAGCTTCCCCGATAAGGAATCGGGGCAGGCGGCGAGACACGCGGGCGGAGCGGGGTTCGGCGGAAGGCCCGCGAATGAGATTGCGAGCCCGGCTCCGCGGCTACAAAGGCGGGTGATACGGCTCTGGAGGGGATTGGGCGGATGTGGTAATCTGAGAGCTGAACTGAAGAGAGTCGCTGACGGATTTGGCGCGTGGATGCGGCTGGACGAATGGGCCACCGGTTCAGAGAATTGCGAAAATAAAGAATGATGACAGGAGACCATATGATTCGCGGTGTGTTATTCGACCTCGACGGAGTGATCGTCGATACCCTGCACTACCATTATCTTGCGTGGAAGCACATGTTTGGGACGCGCGGCGGCACGCCTGTGAGCGAGCTGACAGTGCTGTTGCATGAAGGGAGGAACTCGCGGGAGATACTGCCGATTTTGATGAAGGAGACCGGGGTGACGATACCCGAGGGCGAGCGGTCGGCGTTTATCGAGGAGAAGCGGGCGTATTATCGGAGCATCGTGCAGGTGACGCAATATCCCGGGGCGTTGGAGGCGATCGACGAGCTGCGTCGGCGCGGGTTCAAAGTGGCGCTGGTGACGGCGTGCGCGTTGAAGAACATGCGGCATTGTCTGAACAGCGAGCAGCAGGGTCATTTTGATTTTATCATCACCGGCGACGAGGTGCCCCGGGCCAAGCCGTTTGCGGATCCGTATCTGACGGCGGCGCGCCAGCTCGGGTTGCGTCCGGAAGAATGCCTGGTGGTGGAGAATGCGCCGCTGGGGATTGAGGCGGCGCGGAATGCGGGGATGTGCTGCGTGGCGGTCGAGACGACGTTGGGGAAAGAGTATCTGAAGGATGCCGACCACGTGTTGGGGAACATCGGCGAGTTATTGAGTCTGCCGATGTTGCGTCGAGATTCGATTCGAGATTAGGGAGGGAGGGGGGCGGAGGGGCGGCCCGCGAATGAGATTCGCGGCTACAACGGGGCGGCTCGCCGCTAGTTGGCGGAGGAGTTGGGGGTAGGGGCGGGGGTGGATTGTTTGACGATGGCGTAGAATTGGTTGAAGGCTTCGATGGCCTTGGGGTTGACCTTGATTTCGTCCAAGAGGGTTTTGAGGGCGAGGTCGAGGGCTTTTTCGGTGGCGAGTTTGTGGCGTTGGGTAGCGAGGGTGGATTCATTCATGCGCGCCCAAGCGTGGGCGAGACGGGAGAGGTCGGCGGGATTGGGGTTATCGGTGTTGGAGGTTTTGCCCAAGGCATCGAGGAGGAGGGAGCTGATGACGCGCTGGGCGCCGGTGGTGGCGGCGGGGGACGGCTAAGGCGTTGCCGACGGAGGCAACGATATCGTCGGCGGACTGGACGACGCGGAGCCAGCCCTCGCGCTTGCGTTTGGATTGTTCGTCGCGCCAGTGTTGGAAATGGGAGTGATACCAGGCGGAGAGGGCGACGCCGAAGTTGCGGATGAGTTTATGTTCGTCGGGAGTGGAGCGGGTCCAGGCGAGGGCGTAGGGTTCGCCGGCTTTGAGGTTTAGTGCGGGGATATCGCGGTCGGCGGTTTGAGCGAAGAGCCAGGCGCGGATTTCTTCATACTGGCAACCGTCGTCGAGGCGGCGGTTGAGTTGTTCGCGGAGGGGCTGAGGCAATAATGCAAAGCGGGAGCGGGACTTACGCGCAGAATGGTTGATGGCAGATGGTTGATGGTTGGTGGCGGATGGTTCCGAGTTCATGGTTGATGGCTGATAGTGGATGGCTGATGGGTTTACCGCAAAGACACGGGGGACACGGAGGGTGGGGGAGGGTCTTCGGTTATCCGTTTATGTAGTATTCATAATATCGGGGAAGGATAGCATAAAGCGGAAAAAAGCAAAGAGGAAAATCCGAAATCCGAAGGGGCCGGAGGAAATAAAGCGGAAAAAAGCAAAGAGGAAAATCCGAAATCCGAAGGGGCCGGAGGAAATAAGGCGGAAAAAAGCAAAGGGGAAAACTCCGAAATCCGAGAAGGCAAGCCACGGATTGACACGGATGGGCACGGATGGAACCCCGACAACCCCGATGAGCCCCGATTCGGAATCGGGGTAAACAATCGGGGCAGGCGGATGTCGGGGTTCGCTTCGCTCGGTGCATGAGGGGCGAGGGGGGCAAAAGACAGGAGACAGAATCCAGAATTCAGCCCCGAACGCCTTCGGGGCGGGGAGCCAGAAGGGGGTGCTAAATTTTTAGCATACCACTATTCGACCCCGGTGTAGGAATCGGGGTAAACTCCGGGAGCGGAAAGCCCCGATCTCAGAATCGGGGTAAACTCCGCACACAGAGGACACGAAGGGGGCGGGCGGTTTCGCGCAATATGTCGCTAAGCGATATATCATGTGTCGATATATCATGGCCGGCGAGGCGCAGGCGATGGCGCGACAAGGAGGCGGCGGGTGCGCATGGGCGCAAACGACAATCTGTAAGGAGTTGATGCATCGAATAACGACGTATACTTTCAAGGACGGGGGCTGATGCCGGAATCCACGGGCTGGAAGGGCGGAGGGGCGAAGCGAGCCGCAGATTGACACGGATGGCGGGGATGGGGTCACGTGATGGCCGTAGGCCAAACGTGAGCTGGGCCGAGCGGGGCGGGGATGAGCGAGGAGCGTCGAAGCGTCGGAGCGAGAAGAGAGGAGCGTCAGAATCGTTAAAGCCGGGAATGCCGTTAAGGGGCGGTGTCAAGTGGCGGGAGTTGACGCCGGAGATTCGGCAAGCCTCAGGTCTTGGCGCTGCTAGCCGGCGTCGGTGTGGGAGGGGGGGATGATGGCGGCCTGGACCGTTCCGCTGCGTCCCTAATTGAGGCGAAGAGCTTTTCAAATCGCTCTAAGGACTGTATCGAGAGCTTAAAGGTGCCGTCTTCGTGATTCTTGCAGAACCATTCGCACACGCCGGTCTTATCAAACCTGCCCCAACCGTCTGCCTGGTGCGACTTAAACAGTCTTTCAAGTGACTTGATGATTCTGGATCCTGTGCTGTTGCCGTCGCGTGGGAGGTCAGTCTTCCGTATGGGGTGAAAGCCTTTTGCGTTTTTGAGCTTTTCCACATAGTAGGCGTTTACAATCTTCAGGTAGTCGTCTTCCGTGAAGACGTCCTCGATGTCTGATTCCGCCTTCCCAATGTCGATCTTAACGATTTGGCCTTCCGGAAAACCTGCTTCCCTTAGGGCGTCCGCATTTTTAATGGCGTCTGGCTCCTTGTCGAATAACGCGACAACCCGGTGCTTGCGCTCATGATAGTGGAGCGAGCGGTCTTTCACTTGTTCGTGGCCGCCGGCCGGGATTGGCTCAGCCCCTCCTAGTTTGTCCGCTCCGCTCTCAGGGTCGGACTCTGTTAGTGCTAAGAGGTAATCCTGGTCCGTCGTTCCCTCAACAACCAGCAGAATAGTGCCAACCCTGCTTCCCTCCAGCATTCTGAGTAACAGCTTGTCGCCGAGTGAATGTAGGATCGGACGGATGGTCTGCCAGTCCCCCTCCCAAAAATTTGTTCTGAGCCTGCTGGCCTTCGTCTCGTCGTCAAACTCGACGGTCAGCAGACTGCCCGTGTCAAAATTGTGAATCATAAAGGGGGAGTGCGTCGTGTATATTACCTGGTTGGTTACAGACAGCTCTCTGATTACCTCGAGCATGCCCCCTTGTTGCTCCGGATGCAAATTGAGCCCCGGTTCGTCAAGCAGGAGAATTGCGTCCTTGAAAGAGCTCTGCTGAATGCCGGCGCGGAAATTGACGAAGAAGGAGAAATGCCACTTAAAACCCGCGCTTCGTCGGTCGAGCAGGCCCTTGTTTTTGGAAATCCCGTCATCGTAGATGTCCGATACTTCCACCGTCACGATCGGGTTGGACATATTTAGCCGGACGTCGATTTTCTTTCCCTTCCACGTGAGGGCGAGCATGTTTGTAAGGCGCTGGGAGCATCTTACTTCTTCCGTATTTAGGCGTGTGGGGTTTGGAGCGAGAGCCGCCAGCTTTTTGGGGTCAAACTGTGCGAGGTAAAAGAGGTTCTTTATGGTCTCGGCCTTTTGAAACTGATATCCGGTGTCACTTCGTTTGGCAGGTGTTTCGATGTTCTTTAGGTATTCCTCGACATTAATCACCCCATCGATAATTTTGTACTCAGGAAAATAGATCAATTTGGGGTGCAGTTTTTCAATGAAAAACGAGGTGAGTCGCTTGGGGACATCCTCCACGATGAATAGGCTCTTGAATGACTTTCTTGCGGTCTCAAGCTCTACCTGGACGGCCTTCGTCCCCTTGAAGTGTTTCTGCACCTCGGCTGTGAGCTTTGTAAAAAGGGGTTCCACTTTCTTATATTCAAAGGGCTGGCAGTTCTGGACTGAGCCAAGTGAGGCGGTAACCTGCTCCTGGAGAATTTTCCGTTTCTCGACTTGTGCTGCCGCGTCGGTCTCGTCGGAAAAGGCTGTCCCAATATATGTCGTAACTGCGCCATGCAGGTTCTTTAAGGCGCTGAAGAAGGCGGGCTTAGCTTGCTCGACACACGAGAAGCGCTTGGGAAACTTGACGCCTGTGAAATCGTATTCGATCGTTGGCGAGGACTTGCTCCTGAAGATCGTTACTTCCGAGATCGGTGACACCTCGGGGAACTCCTTGGCAACTAGCGCCTGCTCGTCCTCGGTCAGGTCGAAAGACCCGGTGACGATTCGGTCCTCCGCGGTAAGCCTGTCAACTAGATCGTCGCAAAGGTCTTTGTCGTCGATAGGGTAGTCTTTGTTGAGATGGGCGAGTGCCTCCAGCAAGGCCGTCTTCCCGCTCTCATTCTTCCCGATGAGCGCCACCGCATCCGATACAGGTACGAGGCCTGAATCGTGTATGCATCGAAACGCACGGACTTGAAATTTCCTGAGCCGCATAAAGAAGCGTAGGCAGGTTACCAGAGTGACCTTGCGTAATCAACCCCGGAAAATTATGCCTAAACTCCTACGAAGGGACTGTTGCGGTCGGGGGTTTCCCTGTGTATTTTGAGATTATCATGTGTGGTCGGTTCACAATTGACGAAGGAGATGCGCGTGGTGGCGGCGCGCCTACCGCCAGAATCCGCGCTCCCAGCTGTTCACGTATTTTATTGCCTTTGGCAAAGCTAGGGCGGCCGCCGGCAGCATGAGCAACTGGGCCGCAGGTTCGGCCAAATCCTGATTGACCGCCGCGATTCCCAGCCAAACAGGGATCATCCCGAGATAGAACAGGATGAACCAGCCCATGAATGGGAACGCACCGACAAGACACTTGAATAGGAACCACTCAGCGGCAGCACGAAAGTCAGAGTTCATAATGTGGTTGACTTTATACCACAATGTGGTGTAATGTCAACCACGGAAAGAAAGGTGCGGAAGATGAGATTTGGTGAATTGGTGAAGGAGTTGCGGATTGGGCAGAAGAAAACGTTGCGGCAGTTCTGTCTGGATCACGGGCATGATCCGAGCAACTGGAGCAAGGTGGAGCGGGGGGTTAACCCGCCGCCGGGAGATGAGAAGACGTTGGCGCTGTGGGCGAAGCAGTTGGGGTTGGAGGCTGGCAGCGAGCGGTGGCAGGAATTCATGGATTTGGCGGCGGTGGCGCGGGGAGAGATACCGAAGGACATCATTGACGACGAGGAATTGGTGAAAAAGCTGCCGGTATTCTTTCGCAGCGTTCGGGGCGCTGAGCTGGGTGAGAAGGAACTGGACGATCTGATTCGGAAGGTCAAGGAGGCTCATACGCCCGGTGAACGAAAGCGTAAGGTATAGGGACAAAGCTGCGCTGTGGCAGGCCGCTGATGAGTTTCGCGAGTCGGTCGGGCTTCGGGGGCATCATCTCCCGCCGATCGATGTGATCTACATCGCCGAAGTGATCCTGAAGCTGGATGTGATCCCGCTGGAGAATCTGTTTGCCGAGCAGAGGATTGACGCGGCGCTGTTGCCAGACTTGAGCGGTTTCTACATTGATGAGGACGCCTACATGTCATGGGAGCGCGGCGTCCGCTGGATTGAGCAGCGGTTGAGGTTTTCCTTCGCACACGAGCTTGGTCATTTCGTGTTGCACGGCACGGAGATTGGGGAACGACATTTCGAGAGCGTGGAGGAGTTCAAGCGATGGGCGGCGGCTCCATCGGAGTATGGGAGCGCCGAGTACCAGGCGAACGAGTTTGCGGGCCGTTTTCTTGTGCCTCGTGAGATTTTGCTGAGCGAGTACGACCAAGCGTGCAAGAACCTGGCGGGTGCGGAGCCGGGGTGGCGTGAGATCGAGGGCGCTCGTGAGTTTATCGCGAAGAAGATCGCCCCGCGATTTGGGGTGAATCATCAGGTGATCGAAACCCGGTTCGACCACGAAGGGATCTGGCCGGCGGAGTAGGTGAGGCGCGGCTCACCGGGAGGTTCGCCCTCCCAGCGGCGCGGAGGGGGCGGATCAACTTTCAACGTGAAACGTTCAACGTTCAACGGGGGATATTAACCACCCCGATGTGGGAACCCCGATAAGGAATCGGGGCAGGTCGGGGCAGGCTCCGACCGCCGCTACAGGGGAAACGACAACGGCGGGAAACGACCGCAAGCGGGGACGCTCGCGCTACCAGGCGGGGCGAACCGCGAATGAGATTCGCGGCTACAATGGGGCGACGGGATACAGCGCGCGCCTCACAGAGGCGCGGCTACACCGGGGCGGCCGGTCGCGACAGGATGTCGCTCCTACGAGGGGGGGAAGAGGGGGAAAAGATGAGAGATGAGGGATGAACGGTGGCGAAGCGGGGGCACTTTCTGGCCCGGCTGGTCATATCACACGCCGTGGAGAATTTTGGCGATTCTTCAACGGGATGACGGAGATTTCTGTCTTATACTGTTGTAGGAGGTATGTGTTGTTGTGTTGTTATCAGTAGTTCTGAAAGAGAGACTGGAAGAATGGTTAAAACTAGCCGAGCGGACCACGGAAATACCAGCCCCGGAGGCAGACTGGCGACGCGTGCTATTGAAGACGGCCGAACGAATCGCGCCGTGCAAGGAGTTGGTCGGAAGCCAGTCTGAGAAAGACCTGCAGGATGCGGTTGCCATAGCACGGACAGGCAACCTTGAGGGCTTCGAGTCGGTTCGCGAACTGTACCACCGAGTGCTTGCCGATATGCGATCCAAGGGGATCGGGTAGGTCAATTTCTTGCCGCGTCCCTGCCGCCGCTGCGGTGCTCGAACTGCGCCCGCAGGAGCAGGTCAATGCCGCGTAGCGCCGCTGCAACGGGACAGACGGCCCATTCGACGGTTCGGCCCGTTCGGCAGGCTCAGAATGACAAATTAGGGCGGGGCCGGTTCGGCGGTCACAGACCGCCGCTACAGAGGGCGGGCGCCACGTGAAACTCCGCAGCGGAGTTAACGTGGCCTTCGGGGGGCAGGACGGGGCGAACGGGCAGGACCCCGATTCGGAATCGGGGCAGGTAGCCCGTTCCACTATGGGGAGGGGCCCGCGAATGAGATTCGCGGCTACAAGGGGACGGAGAAGGCGAACGGGCGGGACCCCGATGTAGGAACCCCGATAAGGAATCGGGGTGGGTCGGGGCAGGTAGCCCGTTCCACGAGGGGGGAACGGCCCGCGAATGAGATTCGCGGCTACAAAGGCGAGGGGGGGAGCGCCGCGTCGGGGGACGCGGCCTACAGCCCCGAACGCTTTCGGGGCGGAGAAGGCGAACGGGCAGGACCCCGATGTAGGAACCCCGATAAGGAATCGGGGTGGGTCGGGGCAGGTAGCCCGTTCCACTGTGGGGGAGGGGGCCCGCGAATGAGATTCGCGGCTACAAAGGCGAGGGGGAGCGCCGCGTCGGGGGACGCGGCCTACAAAGGCGAGGGGGAGATGGGGGATGAGGGATGAGGGATGAGCGATGAGGGATGGGGGCGGAAGGATGAGCTTGTGGAGGAATCGGGGGCTGCGTAGATTGCTGGACATGAAACGTGTTGAGCAACTTCTGGCCATCGTGTTGATTGGGTTTGGGGTTTGCGGTGGGGTTGACGGTCAAACGAATTCGACTGCTTCGACCGCGACGTCGACGCAGAGCGTGGAAACAATTGTGTCCATTCGTCATGGAGAAAAGCCGGCGGGTGGGCTTGGTCAATTGACGTGCCGAGGTCTGAATCGGGCGCTGGCGCTACCGGCGGTGTTGCTGTCGAAATATGGTTCACCGCAGTTTGTGTTTGCGCCGAATCCGACGCAACGGGCGGATGGCAAGGATCACAATGAATACTTTTATGTGCGGCCACTGGCGACGATTGAGCCGGTGGCGATCCGTTGCGGGCTGCCGGTGAACACGCAATTCGGTTATTCAGAAATCAAAGGGCTGGAAGCGGAACTGCAGAAACCGGAATACCGGAACGCGACGATTTTTGTGGCTTGGGAGCATTATCAGGTCGACGAGTTTGTGAAGGATTTGGTCAAGTCCCATGGCGGAGACGCGGCACAGGTTCCTGCGTGGCCGCATGATGATTATGACAGCATATTTGTGGTGAAGATTATCCGGGGCGGGGGCCGGGAATCGGTGGCGTTTGCAATTGACCACGAGAACCTGAAGGATTTGAGCGATACGTGCCCGTGAGTGGCGCGGGTGGCGGAGGGCGGTGCGGAGCGGATTGAGTAGAGAAGAGCGAGGAGCGTGGGGAGAGGGGAAAGGATAAGGGCGGAGGGATGAGGGATGAGGGACGAACGAAAACGAAGCGAAGGCGGCGTCTTATCGGATTCGGCTCTGGACAAGGTGGGGGTGACGGTTTATTGGGTTGGGTATGAGCAAGAGAGCGGAGAAGGCGGGGAAGGTGTTGGTGGGGGTGTTGATGGGGAGCGATTCGGATTGGCCGGTGATGAAGTTGGCGGTGGAGGTGTTGGCGGAGTTTGGTGTGGGGACGGAGGCGCGGGTGCTGTCGGCGCATCGGACGCCGGAGGATGTGGCGGCGTATGCGCGAGGGGCGGCGGGGCGGGGGTTGCGGGTGATTATCGCGGGGGCGGGCGGGGCGGCGCATTTGGCTGGGGCGGTGGCGGCGCAGACGGTGTTGCCGGTGATCGGGGTGCCGGTGGCGTCGGGGGCGGGAGGGGCGGGTGGATTGGGGGGATTGGGTGGGCTGGGTGGGCTGGGAGGGTTGGATGCGCTGTTGTCGATGGTGCAGATGCCGGCGGGTGTGCCGGTGGCGGTGGTGGGGATCGGTGCGGGGCGGAATGCGGGGTTGATGGCGGTGGAGATTTTGGGGGCGGGGGATGCGGGGCTGCGGGGGAGGCTGGAGGAGATGAAGGCGCGGATGGCGGAGGAGGTGCGGGGGAAGGATGCGAGGATGCGGGGGCGGGGGGGATGAATTTTTTTTGCGGGGCGGCGCGGGAGGGCAGGGGTTTTGGGGGGTTGGGGGAAAAAGATTTTTTGAGCGAAACGAGGGGGCGGGTTGTCACATCTTACATGTGTGAGTAGTGAAGGCTGGGTGCCCGTGAACATCCACAACGGTGGCTGCGCTTCTCCTAGCCTCACCTGGCCTCACCCAGGACACCACTGTTAGTTTGCGGGCACCCGCCAATTTTTTTAGAGATGCCCGCACGCCTTGTAGAACTGATAATTCTCCAGTGTGTCCGTGACGTAGTCGCGCACAGACGGGTAGGTGATCGCCTGGATGAACTCTTCGGGGGTCGTCTGCTGCGCGCGGGGCAGCCAGCGTAAAACATTGCCGTAGCCGGCGTTGTATTCGGCCAGCGCGAACGGAATACGATCATCGGGATCCTTTTCACCCCAACGATTCAGCGCCCGAGCCAAATACCACGTGCCAGCCTCGATATTCACCCGCGGGTCCCACAACAAACTTCGCCCGTAATCGTGTTGCTTGACGGCTCGCGCCCACTGCTGGCCAGCGCCATCGGTCACTTGCATCAACCCGATTTCGCCGTGGCTGCCGTACACGAAGGGATCAAACTTGCTTTCGCGGCGGATCAGCGCCTTGACCAGGTACTTGTCGACGCCATACTTCGGGGCGATTTCCTCGATGAGCGGGTCGAATCGCTGCTCGCGGTATACCCAGCGCCAATAGACGAACGCCGCCGAGCCGATCGCGCCCAACACCAGCGCGAAGGCCAGCCAGTTGCCGATCCGCTCCAGTTTGTTCGCTCGCCGTCGTCGGGCCATCGCCGCGCAGTATAGCGCAGGCCGCGAAGATGAACCAATGCAGTTTTCGACGAGACAGGCCGGGCGCCGACCAGATCAGGTGGACGCTCCGATCGCCGCAGGCAGTTCGCGCAGCGACCGGACCGATTGAACGGAAACCGGCACGGAGCGGCTTTCGCCCCGCCAGTTGAACCAGATCGCGCGGATTCCGGCGTGCATCGGGCCGAGGACATCCTGTTCCAACGAATCACCGATCATGACCAATTCGCTCTTGTGGGCGCCGAGCCGGGCCAGCACGGCGTCCCAGAATTCCGGTTCGCTCTTCTTGTGGCCCAATTCGGTGTAGCAAAAAATCTTGCTGATGAATGCATTCAGCCCAACGCGCTCGAGCGCCCGCACGATGTCGCGCTTCCTCGATACCGTCGCGTTCGTTGCCAGCCCGATGCAGTAGGTCTTTGACAACTGCGCGAGGACCTCCTGCGCGCCGTCGATGGCGCGGACCTCCGGCCAGTCCGCCATGGGGATGTCCAGAGGACCGGCCTCGGACATTAGCGTGTCGCCCCAATCAAACAACACAAACCGCAGCTTCGATTTCATTTCTTCAGTGGGTGTGCTCGATTTGTGAGAACAGGAAAGCACAGATCCCCAACCTGACCAATCAAAAAGACCGTCGATGGCTGACAGCCGCGGCTTTCCTGTAGTATGCTGACGCCGTGACCAACTCCATCGCCAAAGTTGTGGTCGATCTCGCGCTGGACCGCGAATTTGATTATCGGATTCCGTCGCAGTTGACGGGAGCGGTGCAGATCGGTTCGCGCGTGGCGGTGCCGTTTGGCAGGACCACGGCGCAAGGCTACGTGGTGGCGATGGCAGCCAGCTCGCCGCATCCGCAATTGAAGGAGATCGCGGAGGTCATCGGCAAGAAGCCGCTGCTCAACGACAAGATTCTCGAACTCACCCGCTGGATGGGCAAGTACTACTGTTGTCCCGTGGAATTGTGTGTGAAATGCGCGTTGCCCGAGGTGGTGCGGAAGGCCAAGATCAGTTGGAAGGAGCGCCAGTTCGTCCGGCCGGGCAACATCTCCGCCGAAGCCCTTGCCAAACTGCGGAAGCGCGCGCCGAAACAGGCCCGCGTCCTCGACATTCTTCAGAAATCCGAGGGCATGTTCGTCTTCAAGCTGTTGAAACTTGCCGATACCGATGCCGGCACGGTCAAGAAGCTCGCCGAGAAGGGCTACGTGCAAGTGAGTGAGCAGGTGGATGATCGCGACCCGTTTGGCGGCGAGGTGTTTCTGCCCACGACGCCCCTGACGCTCACGCCCGATCAACAGAAGGCGCTCGATTTGTGCAAGGCGGCCATCGATCAGGTCGCGTGCTCCTCACCCCTCACGCATTCCCCGTCCCCGGTGTTGATTCACGGCGTGACCGGCAGCGGCAAGACCGAAATTTATCTGCAAGCCATCGAACACACGCTGCATCAGGGCCGGGACTCGATCGTGCTGGTGCCGGAAATCTCGCTGACGCCGCAGACCGTGGAGCGGTTCCGGGCGCGGTTCCAGAACCAGCAGATCACGGTCCTGCACAGCAATCTCAGCGCGGGCGAGCGCCACGACCAGTGGCACAAGATTCGCGACGGCCAATCGCACATCGTCATTGGCGCGCGCTCGGCGGTGTTCGCGCCCGTACAGGCGCTGGGACTGATCGTGGTCGACGAGGAACACGAGACCAGCTACAAGCAGGACGAGGCGCCGCGCTACAACGCCCGCGATGTGGCCGTCATGCGCGCCAAGATCGAACGCGCCGCAGTCGTGCTCGGTTCGGCGACGCCGTCGCTGGAATCCTTCTACAACGCGAAGCGCGAACGGTACGCTTTGGCCACGTTGCCGACGCGCGTGGACAACCGGAAGATGCCGGTGATGCGCATTGTCGACATGCGGCAAGAGGCGATTCGACAGAAAGGGCAGTACGTTCTTTCCGGCAAACTGCGCAATGCGATCCAAGCGCGGCTGGACAAGAGCGAACAGGTCATCCTGTTTCTCAATCGGCGCGGGTACGCGACGCATTTGTTCTGCCCGAAATGCGGGTACATCCCGAAATGCCCGAACTGCAGCGTGTCGCTCACATATCATCGCCGGGACGAGCGTCTGCTTTGTCATCTGTGCGGATTCGTGGGGAGCGTGCCGAAGAATTGTCCCGAATGCCGGGACCCGGCCATTCGATACGCCGGGATGGGGACGGAGAAGGTCGAGTCGGCGATCCAACAGGCGTTCCCCAAGGCCCGGGTGCAACGCATGGATTCGGACATCATGACGCGCAAGACGTTGTACCGCGAAATTCTCGGCGCGTTCCGCGTGGGCAAGATCGACATCCTCGTCGGCACGCAGATGATCGCCAAGGGATTGCACTTTCCCAACGTGACGCTGGTGGGCATCATTTACGCCGACATGGCGCTGCATCTGCCGGATTTCCGCGCCGGCGAGCGGACGTTTCAACTGCTCGTGCAGGTCGCCGGTCGCGCCGGCCGCGGCGATGTCGAAGGCGAAGTCATCGTGCAAAGCTTCACACCATTCCATGCCGCCGTGCAATATGCGCGGCAGCACGACTTTATCGGGTTCTACGAGTCGGAAATCGAGTTTCGCGAGCAATTGAAGTATCCGCCCATGTCACGGCTGGTGTGCGTTACGGCGCGCAGTCGCAGCGAGGCGAAGGCCCAGTTTTACGCCGGGGCGCTGGCGCGTGAATTGCACAAGCGCGTCACGGGCACGTTGGGAATTGTTGCCGGGCCGACAGCGGCGCCGCTGGCGAAAGTGCAGAATCAATACCGGTTTCAGCTCATGCTGCGCACGCAACATGTGATGCAATTTGTCGAAACGCTCAGTCAGGTGCTCGCCACGTTGAAGCCTCCCGATGAGGTCAGCGTCGCGGTGGATGTTGATCCGGTTTCGCTGCTGTGAACGCCACCGCGAAATACGCCATGGTCGTCTTTGTCTTCGCGCTGGCACTACGCCTGATCATGTTGGGTTCCACGCTGCCGAAACTGCGGCCGGATGTGGACTTGGATTCCTACCGTTCCCTTGGGCGCAGTCTGGCGGCAGGAAGGGGCTTTGTCGCCCCATCGTCCGATGGGCGGGAATTGCCGAACGTCGCCCGCACGCCAACCTATCCTGTTTTTCTCGCCTGTCTGATTCGCGTTGGCGGAGACCGTCTGGGGTTGTTTCTTGCCGTGCAGTGCGTGCTCGGCGCATTGACGGCCGGGCTAACCGTCGTGCTCGCCGCCCGATGGTTGCGGCCGCAGATTTCCCTGCTGGCGGGATTGTTGGTGGCGGTGGATCCGAATTCCGTGATGCGTTGCGCCGATCTCCGGACCGAGACATCGTTCACCCTGCTGCTGGCATCTGGCGCCTGTCTTGTCGCGTGGTGGCCGGGCAGGAAATCGAGTTGGTTCGCTGCGGGACTCCTTTGGTCGCTGGCGGCGTTGGATCGCCCCATCGGCTTGTGGATTTGGGTGGTGGCAGTGGTTGTGATTGGTATGTGCCGCCTTTCTTGGCGAAACAGGGCGTTATGCCTGGCGGTGTTCCTGGTCGGTTTTCTTCCGGTGCTGGGGATTTGGGCTGCCCGTAATTACACACTCACAGGCTGCCGTTTCGTTTCGTCCATCTCGACTTACAACCTGCTGATGTACCGCGCGGCGGGGCTCGAAGCGCAAGTCGAGGGACGTCAACTGGAGGACATGCAGCGGGAATTTCGCGCGCGATACGGGGACATTCAGTACGTGGAGGATCGAGCGCGTTTTCAGCAGTCACTGGCTGCCTACAGACGCACCGCCATTGTGAAACTTTGCTCTTCACCGGTCGCGTTGGCGGAGCAAACCGTGCTGGGCTGGGGCAAACTGCTGTTCGGGCCGGGGGTGCGCGCACTGGGCTATTCCCTCAGCCAATCGGAATCACCATCAAGATGGTGGGCGCCGGTGTACAGTTTGGCGCTGCTCGCGGCAACTCTACTCAGTGTCGTCGGCGCGAGGCGACTCGGGCGCGAGTCGATTCTGCCCGTCCTGTTGATCCTGTACTTCGTGGCCTTGGCAGGCGGTCCCGAATCCAACAGCCGGTTTCGCGTTCCGGTGACACCAATGCTCGCCGTGCTGGCGATCGCGGGTATGTGCGGAACGGAAAGGAAGACGTGAGCGCGGGACTGTTCGTCACGGGAACCGATACCGGCGTCGGCAAGACCTACGTCACCGCGGCGTTGCTGGCGGAACTGCGGAGGCGCGGCTTGCGCGCGGCGGCGTTCAAACCGATTGCGTGCGGCGCTGGCGGACGGCACGACGCCGAGATCTATGCCGAAATCATGGGGCACGAGCAGCAGATCGACGTCATCAATCCTGTCTATTTGCGCCACGCGCTGGCTCCGAGCGTTGCGGCGAGGCTCGGACGCAGGCGGATCGACCTCCGCCGGATTCGACATTGCTATCAGCAGTTGGCGTCCGCCTACTCCGTCGTGCTTGTGGAGGGAGCGGGCGGATTGTTGGTGCCGATCCGCAACGACTATTTCGTGGCGGATTTGGCATGGTCGCTGAAACTGCCGCTGCTGGTGGTCGCGCGGCTTGGCTTGGGCACGATCAATCACAGTTTGCTGACGGTTCGCCAAGCCCGGCACATGGGGTTGAAGATGAGCGGCATTGTGCTGAACGATACCGTTGGCGGCAGACGCAACCTAGCGGCCAAAACCAACATTGCGGTCGTGCCTGAATTATGCCGGACTCCGTTGTTGGGTGTCATGCCGCATGGGGCGGGTGGACGTGAGGCTGCCGCGCGCCAGATCTGCAACAGACTTTTCGGACGAGCGTGATTGGCTATCGGGATTCAGACCGCCGGCGGCAAGTATCGCTTCAAAAACTCTGCTGGATCGTAGGATCGACCGCCCGCGTCCCTTACTTCGAAGTGGAGGTGCGGGGCGATGGCCATCCAGTTGCGGGCGTCGGCGCTGCGGCTCGTCTGACCCATTCGACCGATTTTTGCCCCCTGAAAAATCGGTGATGGCGCAGACAGGGAGCAGACTTCGGATAGGTGCGCGTAGAGCGTAAAGAACTTCGCGCGACCGAGGGGCCAGACGTGTTCGATGACGACGTGCTTTCCGAAGTCGGAGACTTTTTCGTCCGCGACGACTTCGGTGACAGCGCCATCGAAGACGCAGAAGACAGCGTCGTGCGGGACGAAGGTGGGTTCCTCGCTCTCGAAATCGGTGTGGGTCGAGCAATTGGTGAAGATGACGCGCGTGGTCTGGCCGGTTGCCGTGACCTCGACCGGCGCGATATCGCATCCGCGATGGAAACGCTTGCCGCAGTCCCGCGTCCAGCCGGGTTTGCCGTAATCGGCATTGGCTCGTGTGCGGACAAAGAATTTGTCCGGCGCGTCGAAAAGAAAGCGGTTCGGCGTCGGCCAGGCAATGCGCAACCGCTTGTCCCTGGGAAGCGCGAGGAACTGGCTACTCATGACGCTGCTCCAGCAGCGCCAGGTTGTGTCGCGCCTCGGCAAGCTGCGGGTTCAACGCGAGCGCGCGCTGGAGGTGCTCACGCGCGTCGGCGTTCCTGCCTTCGAACATGCACACCGCACCGAGCCGTGCCTGGGCTTCGGCGAAGTCGGGCTTCAAGTCGATGCATGTCTGCAGTTGTGCGTCAGCGGTGCGCCAATCCTTCTCGGCGATGGCGCAACCCGCGAGACTGTAATAGCCCATCGCCGACTGCGGATTCTTTTTCACGCAATCGGTCCACAACGTCTTCGGATCATGCCAATCCGGGATGCGCACGAGTGTCAAACCAATCAGGCAGACTGCCGAGAGCGGGCCAACGACGCCGATTGCAGCGCGGTTCTTGTTCAACAGGAGCGCCACCAGCAGAAAGACGCCAAGAGCGGACACGTAGAGATAGCGGTCGGCGCGCAAGGTTGGATGCGGCACGAGTTGCAGCACCGGCGCCAGACAGATAAGGAACCAAGCGATGGCGAAAACCGACCAGCGGCGGATCGACCGCGCCCGCCAGAGCAGCACGGCCCACGCAATCAGCCACACCACGGCCACCACCACACCCTTATCGGACAGGCGATCCGCGGTCGTGACGACGTAATGGTTGCTCAGTTGCGTCGGCCAGGACAGAGTGTTGAGGTATTCCCCGACGACCTTGGTCATCGTCAGGATTCCCTCGGTCAAACTGCGAAATGGACGGAGGAGTTGGCCCGATTGCGCGTGACCGAGCACGCGCAGGACCGCAGCGAAAACCGTCGGCACAAAAAACAGCCACGTTCGCCGGAGCGCCTGGGTAATTCGTGCGCGGCGGAGAGCGAGTTCGTAGGCGACCAGCAGGGCGGGCATCACAATGACCAGCGCATGCGTCAGTACCGCCAGTGTAAAAAACCCCAGAGCCGCCAACCGCCATCGTCGGCCTCTTTCCAAGTCATCTATTTTGAGATAAGCCAGCCAGGCGAGCAGGAATAAAAACGTCCCGAGAACGCTCTTGCGTTCGGCAATCCATGCAACCGTTTCGACCTGCACGGGGTGCCACCCGAACCACGCCCCCACCAGCAGCGCGACGGCCAGCGTTTCCGTCCACCGCCAGACGAGCAACACGGCGAGGAACACGTTCGCGCCGTGCAGCAGCGTTTGGGTGACATGGTAGCCGGAGAAATGGCCCCGCCAAATCACCTGATCGGCGGCGAGGCTGATATAGGTGAGCGGATAGTAATCGGTCGAGAATGGAGCGGTGAAGATTCGCTTCAATCCCGCCGCGGGCGGCATGACGACGAGCGGGTTGTGCAACACGTTTTCGTCGTCGTCCCAAGACAGCATCTGGTCGTTCCATGTGGGAGCGAAGAGGGCAACGGTGATGAGCCCCAGCAGCAACGCGGTCACGACGACATGTCGTGGGATGCGGGCGGTGGTGCCGCTGGGATGATCGCTTGGCAGTGGCGAGGGTTGCTGGTAGAGTGGCGCCGGCTTCACGGCCAGGGAGTGTAGCAACTGCCATGAACGATGAGCAATTGAAAGAGTTGCAACAACTCCGCGAAGAAATCCAGCGCCTTCGCGAACGGCTTGACGAAGTTGGTCGTAAACTGGAACAGGTGTCCCAACGGGCGGCACCACCGCCGCTGCCGCCAGAACCCGTGGCTCCCCTCACGGTTCCGCCGTCGCCGGTCACAGCAGAGCCGCGAGTTCCGCCGGTGGTCAACATGCCCCCCGTGATTCAACCGCCGGTGGTTGGAAGGGAAGTTCCACCTACTCTCCCATCGCCGCCACAAGAATCTTTTGAGATTCGCTTGGGGACATACTGGCTGCCACGAATCGGGATCGCTGTATTGCTGACCGGCATGGTGTTTTTTGCCGCGTATATCACTCCGCGGTTGGGCATCGCCCAGAAGGTTGCGGTGGGTTACCTCGCGTGCCTCGTGCTCGGCGTGGTGGGAATGGCTCTGGAGAAGAAGATGCCGCAGTTTGCCCGAGTGCTGTTGGCCGGTTCGCTGGCGCTGGCGTACTTTGTGACCTACGCGGCGCATTTCGTCGATGGGTTCCGCATCATTCACAGTCCAACCGTGGCGATCACGATGCTGTCGGTGGTCGTGCTGTTCATCGTGGGCGTCGCCCAGGAACGGCAATCGCCAACGCTCGGCGGGATGGCGCTGTTCTTTGGCTATTACACGTCAGTGGCCAGCGGCGTGGCGACATTCACACTGGCTTCCAACGCGGTGCTGGCCCTGGCGGCGCTGTTTTTCCTCGCCCGCAACCGTTGGGTGACGATTTCGTACGGCGCAGTGCTCGCCACGTACCTGACCTACATGATCTGGGTGTGGAGGCTCAACCAGTGGAGGGAGATGGACCGTCTCATCTTCGACTCCGGATACCTGAGTGCGGCGGACTTTCATCTCCGCGGCAGCTTTCTCGCGCTCTACTGGCTGCTGTTCACGCTTGGCAGCCTGATAATCCGTCGCGACGCGATGGCGGCGGCGGAGCGCAACGGTCTGGTGACGCTGAACAACGCATTCTTCTTCCTGCTGTTTTCGCTGCTGATGTACCACACCTATCCGCAGTCGCAATGGCAGTTTCAATTCCCGTTCGCCGGGGCGCTGCTGGTTGCCTCCGCGGTTGCTCACCGCCGTTACGCGCCCGAGCGCAGTTCGTTTGACACGCTGTTTCTGCAAGGACTGGCTGTGGCGACACTTGGGGTGGTCAGTTACTTCAAGGGCACGCACTTGGTAGCCGCGCTGGCGTTGGAAAGCGCGTTCCTGCTCGTGCTGTCGCGTTGGATGCAGTCGCGATGGGTCGCATGGATTGCCCGCGCCGCGTTTACCGTAGCCGCAGTTTACGCGGCGAGCCGATATGAGAGCTGGGACAATCCGATGCTTTGGGCGGTCTCGTTTGCGGCAGCGGTCGGGTTTGTGTCAGCGCGGCTGGAGCGTTCCGCGCAGAAGGACGAACTCGTAGGCTCGATCAGGTTGGCTCCATTGTACTACGCGGTCTGGTCGGCCCTGCTGGCGATGGGGGCGGCCCATGAATATTTCGACGGGCGGACGCTGCCGTGGGTGTGGACGTTTGGTGCCGTCGCCGTCGCGCTGGTGGCCGGGATTCTGCGCACGCGGGAGATCGGCTGGGCGGCGCACATTCCACTGGCGTGGGCGCTGGGCAGTTTCTTCCTTGCCAAGCTGGACGACCGACCATGGGACCTGGCCCCGGCATTGGCATTGATCGCGGTGACGCTCGGATTTGGACAATTCTCATGGAGCCGGGCACGGGCGAGAGGGGACAGCGCGGCGGCCACTTCATGGCTCTGGCCGTATGCGCTGCTCGCGGTGGCTACCGGATTGGTGGCGACGTGGGACCATTGCCCCGACCGTTGGCAACTGATGGCCTACAGCACCGAAACACTGGCGCTCGTGATTGCCGGGACTTTGGCTGCCGAAAGCACCTTCATCTGGTTGTCAATAGCTCCCATGGTGGTCGGCGCGGCTGGGTATTTCTTTGGCGGGTCGGACCTTTTTGAAGCACGGGGTGTGGCTTGGACGAATCTGCTCATTGGCTTGGCCTTGCTCGCTCTCGCCGAGAGAGCGCTGGTGAAAAAGACAAACTTCCTTGAGTTGCGCATGGCGATAGTGGCTGTCGTGGCCGCGCTCGCAATCTACGCCCTGGATCAACTGGTGTCAGGCACGTTGCTGACGGTAGCTTGGGCGTTGCTCGGGTTCGTGTTGCTGGCCGTCGGATTCGCGATCAAACAGCGATCCTATCGAGTGGCGGGACTGGTCGCGCTGGCCTTCAGCCTCGCCCATGCCATCTTTCATGACATGGCACGGGTCGAAACCGTCTACCGGATTCTTTCGTTTATTGGTCTCGGCGTGATTCTGCTCGTGCTGGCGTTCCTGTACGCCAAGAACCGCGAAAAACTCGCGAAGTGGCTGTGAAAGAACTCCGGACAGTTCTGCGCTGGACGAGCAGAACGCTTCTTGTTCTGCTGGCGATCCTTGCGCTCTTCATCCTCGAAGAAAATATCCGCGGCCACATCATGCTCACCCGCTATAAGGCCGAACTCCGCGTCAAAGGTGAGAAGTTGATATTGACGGAGCTTAATCTGCCAGTGCCGTCAAAGGAGGGAGTCGGCAACGTCGAGCTGATTGCGGCCGGCCAGGAGTTGAATGACCTGCAAAGGAGCAACCGATTCAGTGTCTGGTATGCCACGCGGTTGCGGTGGAATAGCCCAGATCGACCCATTGTGCGTTGCCAGCAACCGGACTTAGGTGTGAGACGACTGGACGTGCCCGCAAGGACAGGTGGACGGGGACGGCGTCCGGTCAAAGACATGACGGAAACCAATTCGAACGAACTTGCTGAGCAAAATGCAGCGACCAGTCAGCCGTTGCAAGCCAGTTGGGCCGATCTTGCCGAAGAAGTCAGTGCGGCAACCAGCGCGTTAGCGCACGTCAGGTCGGCGCTGGCAAAGGGTGTGGTTGCCTTTCCGATTGATTACTCACAGGGTTTCGATGCCCGCCTACCGCATTGGAAAGAAACGCAAAACATTCCCATTTGGTTGGCGTTGACGGGACTCTACGAACTTCACGCCAATAATCTCGACGCGGCAATCCAGAACATCTCTTTACTCACCGCGTTAACCCGAATCGATCACGACGGGCGATTTGTTATTGCGCAACACCGTCGAATCGGTACAGGGGAGAGAGGGTTGGACCTCACTTGGGAGGCACTTCAGGCTCCCGGATGGAACGACTCGCAACTTGCTCGGTTACAAGAAATATGGCAAATGGACGATGGCCTCCTCGGAATGATTGCGGCTTTGGAGACCGAACGAGGTATTAGAGTCACCTACATCGAAAAGGTCCGGGGCTCGTTTCCTGAGTGGCAGAAACTGCGCAGGAGCCTACTTTCAAAAGCTCAATGCGGTTGCGAAGATCTTCCCAACGACATTGCGGTAAGCTTGTACGTCACACTTTGGCGCGTTGCGTGGATGGATCAGGACGAGTTATTGTTGCTGAAACATTATCAGAGTCTGCTTGAAGCAACGCGTAATGTCATGACTGGGCAGGCTTGGCAGAATGTCTATCATCCGCCGCCGCAGATTCCCTCGTTCCTGCACTACGGCGACCTGTCTCGATATTTCTGTGCCCAATTCTTCGAACCCTCCGTGGAATCGACAGCACTTAAGGCGATGCAATTCGAGACACGTCGTCAGATGACACTGACAGCGATAGCTCTGAAGCGATTTGGTCTTCAACACGGTCGCTTACCCGCCGATCTGCGCGAACTGGTGCCAGAGTTCTTAACAGAGCTTCCGCGGGACTACATGACCGATCAACCGTTGCGGTATCACCTCGGCGCGGATGGAACTTTCCGTCTTTACTCGGTGGGTAACGATGGCCGTGATGACGGTGGCGATCCGAGACCGACACAAGGGAAGAGGCTAATCACAATTTGGGATGGCCGCGATGCCGTGTGGCCGCAACCGGCGTTAGAGCGCTGAGACGACGTTCAACTCGACGTAGTCGTCGTTGACGGTGGTGCAGGGGCAGAGTTCGAGGCGGTAGCGAATTTCGTCGCGGAGAGAGTCGAGGGCGTTGGTGGCGCTGAGGCCGGTCGCGCGGCACTGCATGCTTTCGCACTCGGCAACAAAACCGTCTCCGCCGGATTCCACTGTTACATCGAATCTCATTGCGACCCTAAATAATCGCCGCGTGAGGGCACGCGGCCTACAACACCAACAAACTTAGGCCTCGACGTCGACGCGGTCAACTATGCCGATGATGATGGAGCGGAGCGGGGCTTTGTCGTCTTTCACGACTTGGCGGGCGGAATTGCCTTCGTCGATGACCAGCACGCGTTCGCCGACGCCGGCGCCCACGCCGCCATCGATGGCAATGAGATAGCCGCCGGGTTTGCCGCCAAAATCTTCCTTTTCGACGATCAACATCTTCTTTCCGTCGTAAAACGGATGATTGATCGTCGAGACGATGTCACCTCTGACAGTGCCGAGGATCATGGTACGTTATGCAATTCGTCGACAATCCCGACAATCGTGTGATCGACGGGCACAAACCACGGGTCGAGCGCGAGCGCGGCTTCGCGTCCCCCTTCAAAATAGATGAGCTCGCCGGGGCCGGCCATGCGCGTCGAATCGCATGCCACCAGCGGCTCGCCCTTGGGGTTGCCCTGTTTGTCGAGCGGCTGAATCCAGAGCATGGGGACGCCATCAAGTCCCTGATACACGCGGCAGGGCGTCAACGTTCCCATGACGCGACCGAGGAGCACTATAAACCTCCCGGTAAACTCGAAATTCGAAAGCCGAAGCACGAAACAAATCCGAAATCGGAATGTGACAACGCCCGAAATGCGGATAAGCCCGATTCCTTGTCGTTTCGAGTTTCGAGATTCGGATTTCGCGCTTTCCGAGTCATGATGCTTCCTCGCCTTCGAGTTCGTGCAGCTTCGCGTCATTGTACCGCGTGGTCTGGTCGAGCTGCTGGGAAATGGCTTCGTGCGGGCGGGCGATGATGCGGTGGTGCGTGAAGGCCTGACGACCGCGCAGGAAATCGTTGGCGATAGCCATCGCCGCCTGGACCTCGTGCAACTCGCCCGCGTAAACGCTGATGGCCTTGCCCGACATTTCGTATTCGGCGAGCCGCAATTCCACCAGTTCCACTTCGGTGCCTTTCACCGCGACCTCGGCGGCACGAACGTTGGCGGCGATCGTGTCGGTTTCCAAGATCGCCAGCGGCTGCTGATCGCTGCGCGCGTGGTGACCAAGCACGGCGTCATGAACTTTCTGATGGACGTCCGGCAGAAACGCGTGGTCAAGCACGCTGCCGGAGCCGATGGTAAGCGCTTCGGTGAGCGATTCGCTGACGCTGCCAGTGGTGCCACCGAAAATGATCAGATAACGCCCGCCGCTGACCGTGCCACCCTTGATCATCGCGATCGGGGCCTTCTTCAGGATCGCATCGGTGGTAAAGATGCCGTCGGCAATGCTGCTGAATTCGACGACGGCGATGGCGGGGTATTTTTTCACACGATTCGAAATGCCCCGACCAGTGTGCAGCGGCGCCAGCGCGAGAAACTCTTGGGCGTGGTCATTCCTTCGCCCGTCGGGCTGGCGATGGTGAATGACGTGGGGCCTTCGCCTTTGAAGCCGAGGCCCGCCAGTGCCGGCCCGTTCTTCACGAAAATGCTGGCGTTGCACTCGCGCGCCATGCGGCTGAGGTTCGAAAGATTGTCCGAGTGCATGACGAACGTGTGGCGCCGCGGATGCTCCAACTGCAGGGCGAAGTCGATGCCTTCATCCGCATCGCGCACACGCGTGATCGGGAAAATGGGCATCATCTGTTCGGTCCACAGCAACGGATGATCGTGGTCCACTTCGCAGATGCCAAGGCGAATGCTGTCGTCGCAACGGATTCCTGCCTTTTGGAGAATGACGCTGGCGCTCTTGCCGATCAGCGTGCGTTCGATGTGAGCTTCCTGGCGCGGGCCTTCGGTCTTTGTAAATATGACCTTCTCGACCGCGGGCAACTGCTCCCGGGTGATCAAGTAGGCGCCGTTGTAGGTCATCGCCTTGATGAGTTTGTCGGCGACGCTGGAGACGACCAGGCACTCCTTTTCGTCGGCGCAGATGATATTGTTGTCGAACGATGCGCCGAAGACGACGTCGCGCGCCGCGCGGTCGATGTCAGCGGATTCATCCACGATAGCCGGCGGATTACCCGGCCCGGCGCAGATCGCCCGCTTGCCACTGGCCATCGCAACTTTCACGACAGCGCCACCGCCGGTGACGACGACGAGGCGGACGCCGGGATGTTTCATCAACGCCTGGGCGCTTTCGACGGTCGGGTTGGCAACGCAGGTGATGAGGTTGCGCGGCCCGCCGGCGGCGACGATGGCCTTGTTGATCAGCGCAACGTTGTGGCAGGACACGCGCCTGGCATTCGGGTGGACATTGAACACCACCGAGTTGCCCGCCGCCAGCATGGCGATCGTATTGTTGATAATGGTCGAGGTCGGATTGGTCGTCGGCGTGATGGCGGCGACGACGCCAAATGGCGCGGGCTCGGTGAGCATGAGACCGTCGTCGCCGGTGACGGCGTTGGACAAGAGATCTTCCGTGCCAGGCGTTTTCTCGGTGACAAGTTGGTTCTTGAGAATCTTATCCTCGTACCGGCCGAGACCGGTTTCCTCGTGGGCCATGCGGGCCAGCGCGTTGCCGTGTTCGCGCATCGATTGGCGAATGGACGCAATGATGTCGTTGCGTTTCTTCAATCCCAACTGGTCGAACTGGCAGAAGGCGACGCTGGCCGCCTTGACCGCCTCGTCGATGGTGTCGAAGATGCCGATGTCGCGCAGCGGGGCGGGGGACGAACCCGACGATGGCGGCGCGGTTGCCCCGCCGCGTCCCGTGAGGTCAGCGACGATGCGTTGCGCGATAAGCTCGATTTCCTGATCGCTAAGTCCAGCCATGGCGCACTAATCCTTTCGGTACTTCTCGGTGCCACCGATTTCCCAACTGTCCACGATCGCCATGATCACGGCGTCGCAGGGGCGATCCTTAGTGGCGAGGGTCTGGCGCGCCGAGCTGCCCGAGGCGACCAGTACCAGTTCGCCGGGGCCAACGCCAACGGCGTCGACCGCAACGACCTGGCCACCGGTTTCCTTGCCCTCGCTGTCCACGTGTTTGACCAGCATGAATTTCAAGCCGTCCATGCTGGATTCCTTGCGCGTGGCGACAACGGTGCCGACAACTTTGCCAAGATTCATAGGAAACTCCGGCAGGGGCAGGCCCGGAGGCCTGCCCCTACCATGAATTTGCGATTACTTCTTGGCAGCTTTGGCGCCGCGTCCCAGCGGAATGACGTCGTCGACATTCTGGTGAGGACGCGCGATGACGTGGACCGCCACAACTTCGCCCACGCGGCTGGCGGCGGTGCGGCCGGCATCCGTCGCGGCTTTGACCGCGGCGACATCGCCACGAACGACGGCGGTGACGTATCCGCCACCGGTCTTCTCGTAGCTGACCAGTTCGACTTTGGCCGCTTTGACCATCGCATCCGCCCCTTCCACCATCGAGGCGAAGGAACGCGTTTCCAATAGACCTAATGCATCTGCCATGTCTGTGTCTCCTTACGTTATTGTGATCGTTTGAAAATGTCAGCCTACGCGCCGCCGCCGCTCTTCATCTCGCGGCCGGTGACGCTGTTGATTGCCGCTTCCGCGGCGCGGGAGGCGACATCGATGTCTTTTTCTTCGCCGCCGAGGTAGATGCGGCCAAAACTGCCGAAGGCGCGGATTTCGAGAATGTTGATCTCGGCGGATTTCTCCGCTTCATTGGCGGCGAACGCGGCATACGCCGCCGGTGCAACTTCCATCGTGAACAGCGTATGGCCCGGCAGGATCATATTGCCGTGGCGTGTGCGATTGATGAGCATCGTGTGGTAATCATCGATGCGGCGGATGACGCTGTTGCTGTAGATTTGTGGTTTGTACCGGCCTTCCTCCTTCAAATCGAGCGCCTGAAGAATGGCGGCACCGGCCTGACGCACGTCGGCTTGAGATTCGGAATGGATTTCCAGCATGCCATACAACCGCTCAATGATCTGCATGCCCGGCGTGACCTTCGTGGATTTCAAGGCGACATCGGTGACGCGGTTGATTTCCATGCCCGGCGAAATCTCGACAAACAGGGAAGCCTGACCGGCAATCGGCAGGAAGCCCTGCGAGACCGTGGCGAAGAACGACGCCACCTGCGGCTGCAAACTATCCAGAAATATGTACGACCGTAGATCTGCCATGTTCCATTCCTTTCATGTCCATCTAATACTTTGGGCCCTCGCCCGAAACGATTTCGCCCGCGGCTTCCTTCAAAATCTTCACGCCACTCGACGTACCAATACGCGTTGCGCCCGCCGCCACCATCTTTATCAGGTCCGCCAGCGAGCGCACGCCGCCCGACGCTTTCACGCCGAGCCCCTTGTCGCGAACAATCCGGCTCATCAGGGAAACATCCTCCACCGTCGCGCCGCCCGAACTGAAACCGGTGGAAGTCTTTACGAAATCGGCATGGGCTTTCACGGACAATTCGCACGCGCGCGCCTTCTCTTCATTGGTGAGGAGCGATGTTTCCAGAATCACCTTGGTTTTGGCGCTGCCGTCGCGGCAGGCTTCGACCACACCGCGAATGTCGCGCAGCACGAGTTCGTCATCGCCGCTCTTGAGCGCGCCGACGTTGATGACCATATCGATTTCCTTCGCGCCCTGGCGAATGGCGGCGCGGGCTTCCATGGCCTTTGTCTCGGGTGGCTGCGCGCCCAGCGGGAAACCGACGACGCAACAAACCTTGACGCCCGAGCCGTCGAGCGCCTGACGGGCGAACGACACCCACGTCGGATTGACGCATACCGAATAGAACTTGTTCTGGCGCGCCTCGCGGCAGAGTTGCTCGATGTCGGCGCGGGTTGTGTCCGGGCGCAACACAGTATGATCGATGAGTTGGGCGACCTGCTGCGGAGAAAGTCTTGTTTTTGGCGTGGAGGCGGCGATGGGCGGATTACCCTGCGCGGCGAGAAGATCCTGGACCCGTTTGGCGATGCGTTCGAGGTCGGTTGGCGAAGCGTTCACGCGCGGGTCTCCGATTGCGGCGAGCAACGTCGCCTGGTGCGCTCCGACTGGAATTGGGCCGTCTTCGATTGCATTGATCAATTGTACACGTTTTCGGTGCCGTTCTTCAACACATTCGCCGGCCAGAAATGTCTCGACGATTTGCTTTGCCGCCTCGAAATCGGTCTGTCCCGAGCCGAGCGTGAGCACGTTGGCGTCGTTGTGTTCCCGCGAATTCTTCGCGAGGGCGACACTGTAACACGCCGCGGCGCGCGCGCCACGGACTTTGTTGGCGGCCATCGCCGAACCGATGCCGGCGCCGTCGACCAGGATGCCGCGGTCACAGGAGCCGCTGGCGACCAGGCGGGCCACGGTGTACGCAATGCGCGGGTAGTCCACAGCATCCTTGCTGTGGGTGCCGCAATCCTGGACGAAATAGCCCCGGCTCTGCAAATAGCCGAGAAGCTGATTCTTCAGGTCGAGCCCGCCATGGTCCGAGCCAACAGCGATCTTGAGATTTTTCCCCATCGAGATGTCAATGTTTTTTCATATTCGCCGGACAAAATCAAGAGGTGAAGTGGGCTGCGGGCGGTTGACCGGCCGGGGCGGCGGTCGTGAAGGTTGGGGTGGAAGTGGTTGCGAATGCGAGGCGAGGGGAGAAAAGCTAGCGGAACGATGGCAATTGGGCGGGGTTCTGATGAAAAATTTTCGCGAAACGCGACGGAGAAGATGGTGTGAGGCAGCCGGTTTTGCCGACAGTCAGGTTCGTGACCCGAGCGGTGATTTCTGCCGCGGTCGCGACGAATTTAGATGCGGTCATGTTCCGCGTCGCATTCAGTCGGCTAATTGGCGGGCAAGCAACTGGTTGCATTGCGATCACGCACTGATGGAGCGCGATCGCGTGTTGCGTTGGCTGCGGCAGGATCCGCCACTATGTCGGGGGGGCGCGCGACGAAAAGCCGACTCACGGCAAGTTGGCGTTGACCGATGATAGCGTGTTGTTTATGTTACGACCTAGGCCTTTTAACACCGTGATCGCCACGATGGCTATCAGAGCCAGAATCAGCGAGTACTCGACCAGACTTTGGGCCCTTCGTGATCGTAGCGCTCTGTAAAGCCCCAGAATTATTTTCTTCATACCTACCCTCACCCCGTTCAGGATGTATTCGGGGTACAAACACACCCAGACCGTTTCCTTTAATTAAAGTCTATCACGGATTAAGTGGCCGCGCAAGCCAATAAAATAAAGGCCTGCATGCCACCCGTGCCGCACGTTTAATTGGAGCATACAGCGGGAACGTGGGACATTTTGGCTCTACTGCAACAGGTATGCCGCTCGATCCCGTTGAAGTTGTCGATTGGATCCTCGTGGACAGGAATTGCACAAGAACAAGTTGAGGATGGTGGCGAGGCGGGGATTGTCGCTGTTTCGTTTACACTGGGGTCAATGGCTGATAGTGGAAAAGAAGTGGCGCGCCCAGCAGGAGTTGAACCTGCAACCTTTGGTTCCGTAGACCAACGCTCTATCCAATTGAGCTATGGGCGCACCCGCCAAGGAAATGCGCGAGAGACTATAGGCGCAGAGGAGGGAGTCGGCAACGAAAAATCGAGTGGGCTGTGGGAATCGATTTCTGGCTGGGAAACGGTCGAGTAACGCAACGGTGGCGTCAGGCAAATCCCATGTCCTTCCATCGCGCGTGTCGGCGAATCCACCAGATGCAGCCCAGCAGGACGAGCGGCAGCATGACCACGGCGGCCTTGCTCAGCAGCGCCAGCAGAAAGGCGGCCAGCGAGGCCGCGTACCACCGCCAGTGGCCGGCATTGGCAAATCGCAGATACAGAAGAATCGCGACGAGGAAGAACAACATCGACAACGTGTTTTTCAGTTCGCTGATCCAAGTCACCGTGGCGACGTTGACCGGATGAATGGCAAACACCAATCCCGCCAGCCATGCGCCGCGAACATTGAGCCGGCGCAGTGCCATCCACACCAGGACGGCGTTGGCGGCGTGCAGCAGGACGTTGACCACATGATAGCCCGCGGCATTTTGGCCCCAGACACGCCACTGCAGCCACCACAGGCTCCCGGTCAGTGGATAGTACTCCTGCGATTCCGTCGTAAACCACATGTAATACAAGCCATTGCTGGCGCGAGCCAGATGTAAACCAGGACCGTGACAGCCACGAGCATCAAAGCCGGGAGCCACGATCGTTTCGCAACGCTGAGCTGGGCGGTAGCGTCCACCACGCGCCGAAGCAATGGGCCGTCCCGGGACGTCAACTTTCTCATCGGGCCGATGATAGCATGTCGCCGCGAGAAGGGAACAGGGTGGCATTGCTGGTCGCGGCAGTTCGGCGTGGTGGTCCTTGGGGGAGCGCGGGTTGCCGGAATCGTTGTGCGACCTGTTCCACGCGGGAATGGAAGTTGACTTTGGGGGGGTGAAAGCGCAACTTTCGCAAACCGCCCAAAGCGGGGAGCCGTCGTGGACTTGTTTGCGAAGAGATGATCGACAGCCAGTCAGATTGCGGTGAGGCGGGGGCATCTGAAGCAAGAAGCTCGTGGGTCGAGCGCGGAATTCTGGCCGCTGTATGCGCGTTGGTTGTGGCGGTTTATGCGTACACGGCCCACTCGGGCTCCAGTTTGCCGCCAACTCCGGATCCCGCTGACGATTATTACAACCTGCTCGTCCAGGGTTTCCGCACGGGTCAGCTCAACCTGAAAGTGGACGTGCCGCGCGGGCTCGCTCAACTCACCGACCCCTATGATCCGGCTGCCCATTTTCCCTATCCGGTGCTCGATCTGAGTTATTACAAGGGCAAGTTACACCTATATTTCGGAGTTACGCCTGCCCTGACGGTCTTCTGGCCCTATGTGGCGCTGACAGGCCGCTACCTGCCTGACGCAGACGCCGCCATGATATTTTGCGTTGTGGGTTTTCTGGTCGGCGCGGGCCTGCTATGCGCGCTCTGGCGACGATACTTTGCTGGAGTCAACCTGGCGGTGGTGGCGGCGGGCGCGCTGGCACTCGGCTTTGCCACATGCGCGCCGTTTCTTCTGGCAGCTTGTAAAGTGTACGAGGTGGCCATCAGTTGTGGATATGCATTCACCATGCTGGCGCTGGCGGCGATTTGGATGGCGCTGCACAAGTGCCGAAAGCGTTCGGTCTGGCTGGCGGCGGCTGGTCTGGCCTACGGGCTTGCGGTCGGAGCGCGGCCCAACTTGTTATTTGGTGCGGTCATCCTGCTGGTGCCGGTGGCTCAGACATGGCGGGAGCAGCGGAAGTTTTGGGCTCCGTTGCTGGCGGCGACGGCGCCTATCGTCGTGATTGGGTTGGGGCTGATGCTCTACAACTATCTGCGATTCGATAGTCCCTTCGAGTTTGGGCTTCGGTACCAGTTGTCCGGCGAGCAGCATTTTACTCAGCGGTTCTTCAGCCTGGGGTATCTGTGGTTCAACTTCCGGGTCTACTTCCTAGCTGCGGCGCACTGGGGCGGCCGGTTTCCATTCGTGCATGACATCACCATGCCCCCCCTGCCCGCAGGACACGGGGGGGTTGACCGTCCCTTTGGTGTCCTGACCAACATGCCGCTGGTGTGGTTGGCGCTGGCCGTGCCACTGGGATGGCGGGGACGCTCAGCGCAGGCGCGTTCCGCTTTCTGTGGGTTCTCGACGGTGCTGGCCGCGCTCTTCGGGATCGCCGCCTTGATGCTTGGCCTCTATTACACCGTCGCCTGCCGTTATGACCTGGATTTCTTACCTGCATTCGTGCTGCTGGCGGTGACCGGCATTCTAAGCGTGGAGCGGACCCTGGTTGCGCGGCCGGTCTGGCAGCGCGCGGCGCGGTGGGGTTGGAGCCTCCTCCTGGGCTTCTCGGTGGTGTTTGGCCTGTTGGTGAGCGTCGCGCGATGCGCCGAGCATTACCGCGACCTGGGGGCCGTGTTTTTCCAACAGGGCAGGCTGCAAGAGGCAGTCAGCCACTACCAGCGGGCGTTGCAAATCGAGCCCGATTACGCCACGGCGCACAACGAATTGGGGATGGCCTTGGTTCGACTGGGCAGGCTGACGGAGGCCATCGGACACTACGAGCAAGCGCTGAGAATCAGGCCGGATTTTGCCGAGGCAGACAACAACCTGGCGAACGCTTTGGCATGGTCAGACAGGCTGCCGGAAGCCGTCGGACATTACGAGCGAGCGCTGCGCATTAAGCCGGATTTCGCCGAGGCGCATAACAACCTGGGGGTCGTTTTGACCCGGCTGGGCCGGAGGCAGGAGGCAATTGGTCATCTGGAGCAGGCGTTGCGGATCCGCCCCGATTACGCGGACGCACGACACAACCTTGAGCAGGCGCAGGCTGCTCAGTGAATGGCTGATGTGGGCAGCTTCACCTGCAAGCTTCGCGAACGGTTCCAGGCGGGGAGAGGCGCAGATGAGTAAAGACTGGTCGGGCGTGGCAAGCCCGGATAAAATCTTCGATTGTTGAAATTGCGTCAGTTCATTCCTGTGTTGATCATCGCCGCTGGCATTGCGGCGTACCACAACAGCTTTCAGGGTCAGTTTATCTTTGATGATGTTGACAGTATTCTCGAAAACCCGACGATTCGCCATCTCTGGCCCGTGTGGCAGGCACTGACGCCGCCGCACAGGGGTGGCACGACGGTGGAGGGGCGTCCCATCGCCAATTTTTCCCTGGCGGTCAACTACGCGATCAACGGGCTCCAAGTGTGGGGCTATCACGCCGTGAACCTGGCCATCCATATCGCCGCGGGACTGGTTCTGTTCGGCATCGCGCGGCGGACGTTGCTGCAGCCGCCGTTGCGCCAGCGATTCAGCATGGCGGCGGAGCCCTTGGCGTTGGTCATTGCCCTTATCTGGGTTGTCCATCCCCTGCAAACCGAGTCGGTGAGCTATATCGTGCAAAGGGTGGAGTCGCTGATGGGGTTGTTTTACCTGCTGACGCTGTACTGTGTCATCCGTGGCGCCGAGTCGGACTCGCCGAAACTCTGGTACGTTTTGTCCGTGGCCTCGTGCCTGTTGGGGATGGCCAGCAAAGAGGTGATGGTATCGGCTCCGTTGATCGTGCTGCTGTACGATCGCACGTTTCTTGGCGGCTCGTTTGCCGAGGCGTGGCGGCGACGGTGGCGGTTGTATCTGGCGTTGGCGGCCACTTGGGTTCTGTTGGCTTATTTCGTGTTCACTGCCGGCAACCGTGGCGGCACCGTCGGCATCGGTACCGGCGCGGCCTGGCAGGCGTATGCACTCACACAGCTTCGAGCGATTCCACGTTACCTGCGCCTGAGCTTCTGGCCGCATCCACTGGTGTTCGATTACGGAACCGGTTTGGTGAGCGGGCTCACCGAGGTTCTGTCGGGCGCGCTCATCGTTATCGCGATGCTGATTGGCGTGTTGGTCGCACTTCGTCGTTGGCCGTCTGTGGGTTTTCTCGGTGTCTGGTTCTTTGCGATTCTGGCTCCTACTTCCAGCGTCGTGCCCGTGGCCTCGCAAACCATTGCCGAACACCGCATGTACGTGCCGCTGGCGGCGGTGATTGCGCTGGTGGTGGTTGCTGCGTTTGCGCTCGGGAAACGAGTGTTGCGCGACCGGCAGGGTGTTGTGCTCGGATGCGTGGCCAGTGCGACCGTGGCGACGCTGTTCACCTTTCTGACCATCCAACGCAATCGGGACTACAGATCGTCGTTGACCATCTGGCAGGACACCGTGGCGAAGGGTCCCAATAACGCTCGGGCACACAACAACCTGGGGCTCCCCTTGGCCCAACTTGGCCGTCTTCAGGAAGCCATGGGCCACTATGAGCAAGCGCTACGGCTTAAACCCGATTATGCCGAAGCGCAGAACAATGTGGGAGGCATCTTGATGAAGCAGGGGAGGCTGGAGGAGGCGATCGGGCACTACGAGCAATCGCTGAGAATCAGGCCCAATTACGCCGAGGCGCACTACAACCTGGGGAATGCTTTGCTCAAGGCGGGGAAGTTACCGGAGGCGATTGAGCATTGGGAGCAAGCGCTGCGGTTCAAGCCCGATTTTGCAGTTGCCCACAACGACCTGGGGGCCGCCTTGATCCGACAGGGCCGGTTGCAGGAAGCGATCGAGCATTGCGAGCAGGCACTGCGTCTGCAGCCCGATTATGCCGAGGCGCACAACAACCTGGGGGTTGCTTTGGCCCAATTGGGCAGGATGCCGGAGGCCATTGGGCATTGGGAGCAAGCGCTGCAGATCAACCCTGAATATGCCGACGCACACTGCAATCTGGGCCGCGCGTTGGAGAAGCTGGGGCGGATGCCGGAGGCCATTCAGCATTACAAGCGGGCACTGCGGTTCAAGCCCGATTACGCCGAGGCACGGGACGCACTTGCACGACTGGAAGCCCGCCAACAGGGCAAGCCTTGAGAAGTTCGATGCGCAGGGGTCGCAGATCGTTCAAGGCGGAGAGCCATCCTGAGAGTTCGAGCGCGTATATTTGGGAATCGCCGCTGGGAGCGTGGGCCGGTCGTGTGGGATACGATGCGGGTGGTTCTCGTCAGAGGCAGGATTACATGCGCGAAAAAGTTTCGCGGCTACAATAAGGCTTCGCGGCAACAATTTGGTTAGGCGGCTGGCTCGAACTGACTGCGTAAGGCCCAGAGGCCGAGGGCGGGATTGCTGACATAGAAGATCTCCTCGCCGTTGGGCAGGTGGGTAAAGCCGTCCTTCAGGGTTTCAGGTTGATACCGCTTGACGATGGCGTCGAGGCTGCCTGCCTCAAATCCGACGGAGCGAATCTGGTCGGGGCTGAGGTCATGGCCGGGGCAGTAGGTGATCTTGAATCGGCCTTCGCTGGAGCCGTGGATGAAGTGGGCCGCGGCGCTGAGGTTGTTCTGCAGCTCGGGGTTGGCTTTGACGGCGGCCAATGTGGCCGGCGTGCCGCGGTAGCCGTACTTGCGAATGAGGCGATCGATTTCGGCGTCTTCGCCGAACTCCTTGAGGCCCGGCGCGAGAATGATCAGCTCGCCGCCGTCGGCCATGGCCATGCGGGTGCGGTAGATGGCCTTGTTGCCGAGCCAGGTGCTCTTGAATTCATGCGGATCGAGATAGACCAACACTTTCTGCAACGGTTTGTCGAGCAGGTCGAGGTTGACCTTTTGTGAGAGCCGTGCGCCGATCGTAAACGTCTCCACGTCATCGCCGACGTACAACCCGCGCATGATCATGCCGTTGCCGGTCTTATCCTTCTCCATCACGGTGAGCATGTAGAGGATCGGCAGATCGCGCAGGAAGGTTTCGGCAGCATAATTGAACAGGCGTCGGACGGGGGTGTCGATCCGTCCCATCATCCGCTCCATGCCGTAGGCGGCGCCGAGGAAGTGCGATTTGTTGATCGTGTCCGCGCCGCCCGCGCCGGTAAGAATGTTCTTGGTGTAATTGGCGATGCCGACGACTTCGTGGGGGACGAGTTGGCCGACGGAGAGGATGAGGTCGTAGCCCGCAAAGAGGCGCTGGCTAACTTCGACGCGCACGTCGTAATCGACGAGGCCGCCCGACCATTCGCGGATCTTCGAGCCGGGAATGTCGCCGACGTGACGGATGGCGTTGCGCCAGTCATGGACCTTGAATCGGTCGAGCGGAATCCTGTGGCCGAACATCATGCGGAGTTGTTTTTCCGTCATCGGCGTGTGCGTGCCGAGGGTCGGCATGATGTCCACTTCGGCCTTCCCCGACAGCAGTTCGTAGAGCAGGTCGGTCAACTCCCCGGCGCCAGAATTCAGCCGGGTATGGTCCGGCGGCAGCACCAGCACCTTGCGCGGGGTTTTGCCGACGGCTTTTAGTGCCTGCGCCAGAGCCTCGCGCTTTTCCGGGGTGGCGATGTTGTCGTTGACCCCGCCGCGTGCAAAGTATGTAGCCATGTTGGTTGCTTAGCGATTTATCACTGGCCAGCAAATAAAACTTACACGCGGCGTGTGGCGATTACAAGCTCCCCCCGAATCGCACGAACGAGCACGGACGCATCATGCTACTTGTGGCAGCCGATTTGATTGGATTTTAGAGCCGGACGCGTTCAGTGAGCTTACCGCTGCACGCGAGCGTTGCCCTTACAGATGCTCCAAATCTGGTCTTCATCCGCCGGCTGCGCGTAATCGGTCAGCAGCGTAGTGGCGAGCGCGCCGCTGGCCCAGCCGAACTGGATCCACTTCTCAGGTTGCCATCCCTTGAGGATGGCGTAGAGCATGCCGCCGACAAAGCCATCGCCACCGCCGATGCGGTCGAGGACGGTGATGTCGCGCGGCTCGACGACGAACCAGTCGTTGCCCACGGCCATGATCGCGCCCCAGAGGTGATGGTTGGTATCGACGACTTCGCGAAGCGTGGTGGCGAACGTTGAAGCATTTGGATAAGCCTTCTTCACGCGTTGGATCATCCCCTTGAAGCCGTCGATCTTTGACGTAAGGCCCTTGCCGCCGGCTTCGGGGCCTTCGATGCCGAGGCAAAGCTGGAAATCTTCCTCGTTGCCGACCAGAATGTCGGATAGGCTGGCGATCTCGGCGAAGATGGCGGCGAGTTCCTTCTCGCGGCCTTTCCAGAACGACGCGCGGTAATTCAGGTCGAACGAAATTCTCGTGCCGTGTTTCTTGGCCGCCCGCGCGAGTTCCAGGCAGAACGTCCCCGTTTCGGGCGAGAGTGCGCCGATGAGACCGGAGAGGTGGACGATCTGGACGCCCTCCTTGCCGAAAATCCGCTCGAGGTCGAAATCTTTCACGTTCAGCGTGCGGCCGACTTCGCCGGCGCGATCGTTCCACACGCGGGGTCCGCGCGAGCCGTAACCGCTATCGGCGATATTGAACTGATGCCGGTAGCCCCAAGGACCGCCCTGCGGGACCTGGACGCCTTCGTAATCCATGTGGCGGCTCTTAAGGTTGTCCTTGATGAACTGGGCGATGGGGCTGCCCTCGACGAACGTTGTCAGGACTTTCACTCGCAGACCGAGAAACGAGGCGATGCTGGCGACGTTCGTTTCCGCGCTGGTGGCCTGCATGAACATCGAGCTGGCGCAATGGACCGGCTGGCCGCTGGGAGGCGTAATGCGGATCCCCATGCTCGACGGCACGATCAGCGCATACTGGCAGTTCTTCCTAAGTTCCATTCTCATCTGATGTTCCTTTCGCTAATTCGTAAAGAGCGCATTTGCTATACGCCGCTGAACGAGCTGAACCCACCGTCGACCGCGATGACCTGTCCGGTGACGAACCCCGCAGCCTCGTCGTTCAGCAGCCACAGCAATGTGCCGATCAAATCCTCCGGTTTCCCAAACCGTCCCTCGGGGGTGTGGCTGATGATCGTGTTGCCGCGCGCCGTCAACGAACCATCGGGCTGGGTCAACAGCGTGCGGTTCTGTTCCGTGAGAAAGAACCCGGGGGCCAGGGCGTTGACGCGCACGCCGACCTTGGAGAGATGGACAGCGAGCCATTGGGTGAAATTGCTGACGCCCGCCTTGGCGGCGCTGTAGGCCGGTATTTTCGTGAGCGGCTTGAACGCGTTCATCGAAGAGATATTGATGATGTTGCCGTGTTTTTTGAGCACCATGTCGCGGGTGAACACCTGTGTCGGCAGGAATGTGCCGAGAAAATTCAGGTTGAACACGAACTGGACGCCCTCGACCGTCAGATCGTAAAAGGTGACGACGCCGTCCTTTTTCTGGGTGAGATCTTCGACGGTGAGAAACTCTTTGGAGGTGGTGCCCTTGGGATGATTGCCGCCGGCGCCGTTGATGAGGATGTCGACGGGCCCGAGCGATTTTTTGATCTGGTCGTTAGCCTGCTCGACGCTGGATTTGTCGAGCACGTTGCAGGCAACGGCGCGGGCGGTGCCGCCGGCCTTGTTGATTTCGTCGACGACTTTCTGTGCAAGCTCCGGTTTCAGGTCCAGAACGGCGACCTTGGCGCCGCACTCGGCCAGCGCTTTGGCCATGACGCTGCAGAGGATGCCGCCGCCGCCGGTGATCACCGCGACCTGGTTTTTCAAATTCACATGAAGTGGCAATGACATGACGTATCGTCCTTTCAATCAGTGGAAACCCGCAGACGCTACTCTTACGGAATCAGGCGGGGAATTGCAACGGCAATTCCCTTCATTCCCCGTCGTGGGGTTGTGGCAAGCGTCACCAAAACACGGTTCGCATTCAAGCGGATTTACTTAGCCAAACCTTGCTTCATGAAGCGCGGCTACGCCGTGGCGCAGGTCCTTCTGCGAAGGCGGTTTCGTTCGGCGGTGGTAGAACCCGACAAACCCGTCGGGGCAGACCCCTGCTAGGGTTTCGACATCGATTCGAGGGCGAGGTAGAGAGCGTGGGTGCCGCTCTTGCCGTGTCCCTGGGCCTGGACGGCGCGGTAGAGTTCGCGCGCCAGCTTGAGCCCGGGCAGGGCGAGCTTCATGCGGTCGGCCTCGGCGAGGGCGATCTCCATGTCCTTGATGAAATGATCGACCATGAATCCCGGCGCGAAGTTGCCTTGGAGGATGCGCGGGGCGAGATTATCGAGCGTCCAGCAGCCGGCGCCTCCGCCACGAATCGATTCGAGCATGGTGTCGAGGTTGAGCCCGGCTTTGGCGCCATAGAGCAGGCTTTCGCACACGCCGATCATGGTGCCGGCGATGACGATCTGGTTGCAGAGCTTGGCGTGTTGACCCGCGCCCGGACCGCCCTGATGGACGATGGTGTTTCCGAGGATTTGGAACAGGGGCAGCACGCGATTGACGGCGGACGCGTCGCCGCCGACCATGATCGAGAGCGTCGCGTTGCGCGCGCCGACATCGCCGCCGGAGACGGGCGCGTCGATGGCGTCGACGCCCTTGGCCTTCGCAGCAGCGTAAATCTCTTTCGACAGACTCGGCTCGGTGGTCGTCATGTCGATGACGACACTGCCGGGTTTTACGCTGCGGAGCACGCCGTTGTCGGCGAAGTACACTTCGCGTACGTCTTTGGGAAACCCGACCATAGTGAACACGATGTCCGATTGCGCAGCCACGGCGCGGGGCGAATCGGCCCAGGTTGCGCCTTTGTCGAGCAGCGGCTGGGCCTTGGCGCGGGTACGGTTGTGGATGGTGATGGCATAACCTTTGCCGGGTAGATGTCCGCACATGGACAGTCCCATGACCCCGGTGCCAATCCAGCCAAGGCGGGTGGTGGATGGCGAGATGGGTGTGGTGTCAGCGCTCGGCATGGCTCGGGCAACGTAGGGAAGGGCAGGAGGGAAGTCAAACGCGATTTGGGGAGGGCACCGCGAGCGGTCCATCTGCGGGTCAAATCATCGGCAGCGGGTATGGCGGGGGCCGTACAACCGCAAGCGGGGACCCGTTCGACAGCCCCGATCTTGGAATCGGGGTAAAGCTCAGGGCAAGCCGCTTGCGGCTCGGCGGGAGCCTCGCCCTCCCCCAGGCGGCGTGGAGACACTTGGGCGACACGGCAAACGGGCGAGATGCCCATTCTACTATGAAGGCACGGCACAGGCGGGACCCCTCACCTTAATCCTCTCCCTCAAGGGGCGAGGGGACAGGGGGGAAGCGAGGACACGACAGAGATCCTTCGACTCCGCTCAGGATGACAACCGGTGTGGGGCACCGGCAGAGACCCTTCGGCAACCCCGATCTTGGAATCGGGGTAAAGCTCAGGATGACAAGCCGGACGAATTATGCTGGACAGTATAGGATTGTTGTTGACATAACAACGTGTTAGTATATGCTTTGCGGGGTAATGGTTCTTTGAAAAAGTGAATCGGTTCAGGGTTCAGGGTTCACGGTTGGGGCACGACGGTGTGGCCTTTCGGCGGTCATAGACCCCGACAAGCCTGTCGGGGTAGACCGCCGCTACAGAAAGGCAAGGGCGGCAAAAAAGTGTTTGCGACTGGGCACGACGGGGTCGCTTCTCGCAGACTCGATTTTGCCAAACGAACCCACCGTTTCTTGACAAGGAATGGCCTGTGACATTATTGAGAGAGAAGAGGTTATGGAAAATCCGGCCCATTTTTTGGGTTGGGTTCGTTTGGGTTCGTTCGGGCCTTTTGGGTGCGTCCGGGACGCGTCGTGAAGGGGTTTGGGAGTGAAAAGTGCGGGTCCGGGAATGAGATTCCGAGCCGGGCAAGGATGGCTCGGGTTTGGCAGGGTCGGCTCCGCGGCTACAATACGCGCAGGAGGGTTCGCCGCGTGGGGGCACGCGGCCTACGACGGCTACGGCGAGACAGGGATGGATTGCGAAACGAAGCCAATTGGCTTCGCTCAGCCCCCTTCGCTGCGCCATTCGGGCGTCGAAACGACGCGGACGCCTTCTCGGCGCTACACTCGCGCCTCGATTTTGAGCAGGCCGGCGTGGAAACATTGGTTTCAGAAAGCCAAAAACGAACCCAATTTCGGCGGTCAATGAGGCCAGAAAGAGCAGGGGCGTTGCATTTGGGCACGGGGCTCGCTACAGTGGCAGGAGAATGAAAGCGGTCACGACGGAGCAGATTCGCCAGCTTGACCAACAGACGATCTCCCTGGGCACGCCGGGAGAGGAACTGATGGAGCGGGCGGGGTATGCCGTGGCCCGCGCGACGATGGAGTACCTGCGTCGGAAGGGTGCGCGGTCGGTGTTGTTGTTTGCCGGCAAGGGCAACAACGGCGGAGACGCCATGGTGGCGGCGCGGCATCTGGCGGGGGCCGGTTGCCAGCCTGCGCTGGTGCTGATGTGCAAGCGCGACGAGTTGCAGGGCGATCCACTGCTGCATTTTGCGAAGCTGGTCGCGGCGGTACGGGTGCTGGAGCTGCCGACGCTCGATGAACTGGCCGAGGTGGTCGGCGAGCTTGAGCCGGCGGTGGTCGTGGACGGGTTGCTGGGCACGGGCTTGGACGGGGAGGTGCGCGAGCCGTATGCGACGGCGATCAAGGTTATCAATGGACTGCATCGGCCCGTGGTGGCGATCGATATACCGTCGGGCCTGGACAGCGACACGGGCGAGGTCCACGGCGTGTGCGTGCGGGCGCAAACGACGGTGACGATGGGGTTGCCGAAGATCGGGCTGCTCAGGCCGGCGGCGGTGGAGTTCGTGGGACGGATCGAGACCGTGGACATCGGTTTTCCGCGGAAGCTGTTGGATCACGTCGAGAGCGACGTGGAACTGGTGACGGCGCGTGACGTGGCGGCGCTGTTGCCTCCGCGGCGGCGAGCGGCGCACAAGGGGGACTTCGGCCATCTGCTGGTGATTGCCGGCTCGCAAGGGTACACGGGTGCGCCGGTGCTGGCGGCGTACGCGGCGGCCCGGGCCGGGGCCGGGCTGGTGACGCTGGCGGTGCCGCGGATCATCTACCGGATCGTGGCGGCGAATTGTCCGCCGGAAGTCATGCCGCGGCCGGCGGATTTTGAGAAGCTGGATACGACGGATTTTGCCGGGTTCAGCGCCGTGGCGCTCGGGCCGGGGTTGGGCCAGCATTCCAACGTGCAGAAGATGGTTTGGAAGGTGGTGAGCGGATGGTCGACGCCGATCGTGGCGGACGCGGACGCGTTGAACGCGATGGCGCACGGCGTGGCGGCGCTGACGAAGCTGCACAAGCCGTTGGTGCTGACGCCGCATCCGGGGGAGATGGGTCGGCTGATCAACAAGAGCAGCCAGGAAGTGCAGGCGAACCGCTGGGATGTGGCAAGAGATTTTGCGAAGGAATACGGCGTGGTCACCGTGTTGAAGGGGGCAGGGACATTGATTGCGGAGAAAACCGGGCCGCTATGGGTCAATACGACAGGCAATCCGGGGATGGCCAAAGGCGGCATGGGCGACGCGTTGACGGGGATCATCGGCGCGTTTCTGGCGCAGGGGATGGCACCGGCGGAGGCGGCGCGGGCGGGCGTGTTCATTCACGGGCTGGCGGGCGATCTGGCGAGCGAGTCGGTTGGCGAACGCGCGATGCTGACGTCGGATTTGATCGGGCACCTGGGCGCGGCGTTCGCGGCGCTGGACTAGGCGCGCGGCTGATGGCATAATGGCTTGGTCTTCACGCCGGCGTAGCTCAATCGGCAGAGCAGCTGATTTGTAATCAGCAGGTTATCGGTTCAAGTCCGATCGCCGGCTCCAGTCTTTTCTGCTCAGATAGAGGGTGTTACGCAAGATGCACGCGTGGCGCAGTAAAAGGCTGGGCAAGTCCGAGGGTGTCAGCGGTGATAAAATGACACTCAACGAAATTCAACGTCCCGCGAGGTTCGCGGGAACAGGTCATATGGGAAATGTCGGTTCAAGGCGTGGGGTGTATGGGAGTCTTCAATGCCCCGTCCTGATTTGGCAGGCAGCAGTGGTGTTTGGTCTGGTAGCACTGGCAAGTTTCCTGTCTTTTCGGCAACAAATGCCCGAGGGTTATTTCGGTGTATCGTGGCCCGCCCGCACGCTGCAAAATTGGTACGACTACGGTTATTGCCGCCTCGGGGGCCGCGTCGTGACGAATCCTGGCGGGATTAGGACGGGAGAGACATTGCAACTGTATCCCGGCTACCGCGGCTTCAGCTTGCTGCCGTTGCACGCGCTGGATTTGGTGACCGGAGATCTCTGGTGGTCGACGATGATCTTCTTCTTGTTACTATCGGTCGGTTTGGCCTATGTCATCTGGCTGGATTTCGGGCAAACAACCGCCGGTTTGGTGATTGGCACGGCGTTGTGCTTGTCGCCGGGCTTTGCGAAGTGGGGGATCACTTTGGATCCCGTGCCGGAAACGGTCTTTCTGGGAATTCCCGTCCTTATCATGCTCCTACGCACAGCAGACCCTATTAGGCATCCAAAACCAACCTTGCCGCTGGCGGCAGCCGTTGCAGTGATCATGCTCTACGCTCAGATTGAGTGGGCGGCTGCTTTGGCCTTGTTTGTCGCTTGGCCGGCACTGGCGGTAGAGTTGTGGCCGAGTCGGCGCGCCCGACTGGGCGTTCTCACTGTGGCCATGTGCATCGGCATACTATTCGGTGCCGTGCTGCTGGTGTTCCAGAAAAGGGGCGGCACCGGCGCTGGATCAAGTGTAACCGAACTCATCAGCTTTTACCGTGCCTATAACTTCGGACCAAGTGGATACGGCCACGGGGAGGTAACATGGTTGCTGGCACTCAAGCGGTTGTCCGCGCCAACTGCCGTTGGGCTTCTTCCCCTGTGGATCGTATTGGCCACCACTCTCTGGCACGCCCGAGTTTGGCAACGGCCAAGACTGACAGTGGCTCTTATGCCGCTCGCGGTAGCACTCTGTGTGTCTTTGGCGATGCGCAATTCGATGGCAACCCATCAATGGATCCCCTGCTCCTTCATTGGATTGGGAATCCTTTTCAGCCTCCGCTTGCTGTTGCGATCATTGACGGCAGTCAGTCCCACCCCATCGGCTCTCCACCCCATCGTTGGATCAAGGTGGTTTCTGGCGGTGTTGCTGATCTTCGCATTTGGCATCGACCGGGTTGTAGGGGCGGTAACCGCAACCAAGGATTCGCAGGCGTACGCCGTGTGCACTCTGGTGGGAAAATATACGCCGCGTTCGGCAACCATCTGCGTCGGACCGGACCTGCAAAAGTACCTCACTAGAGGCATTGCTGCGGAGGATGCGGTCACTAGTGAGTTTGCCCTACAGTATGCGGCTGAGTGCTGGGACCGACATTTCGCTTCACTTACTGCATGCACAGAGGGCGGGCCTGTGCAACAAGCGTTCGTGGTAAATTCCAAGCCCTTGATGGGGTACGGTCCTCTTGTCGCTACGGTGACGGGTCATCCGAATCCAGTGCTGGTGCGTGTACTAAGGTGGTACGCTGTACATATCACGCGCCGCCTCCACGCATGGCTATGGGAGGGGTCCATAAACTATTACCTCTACAAATTTCAACCGCGAACACATCTCCCATTGCCCTCACCAGCGGAAGCACCTGTGAGGGAATGATAGAAGATTGACCCTCATTCGCTCCTCGGGGCCAATTGAAGAATAGTCCCGGCGAGAAACGCCCAACTTCTACGCAGGCAACCTCGGCGCCATCATGTCGAACTTCACCCCCTACAGCACGGCGTTCGCGGTTGGCGACGAAACCGGCCTGCCTGCGAGTTGGGACGTTTCCTTGAGTGCTGTGGGCTTTGCTGGCCAGCAGATTTACCTGCTCGCAATCGATAAGCCGACTTTTGGCGCAGCGACTCATTTGGGAATCTATACCGCGCCATTGTGGGTGTTTCCTGCCGACGGGAACGAAATCGACGTCGACCTTGCAGACGTGACCGACTTCGTCATCGGTGCGCAAGGTGGTTGGTTGACTATCGGCCTTCCGTTGGGAGGCGAGACGTATACGTTCAACGACACGGCTAGGTTAAGTGTTCTTCCCGGAAGGATTCTATTCTACCGCGTGCGGCTGGCGCAGTAGTGCGAGATAATCAAGCCCTGACGTTGCGCGACCAAGCTGAACAGCGTCCCCGTTGCGCTTGCCACGGTCGGGGCGGCGGCAATAGACTCGGCAGGGAGGCGAACACTGGTCAGGTAACCAGACCGAAAATCTTTACAAGTGGATTGAGCGGAAACCCCGGCCCGCGCACAATGTCGGACCGCCATGGAAGTTCAAGGCGACCGAGGTTGACGAGTGGGTGCGGCAAGGCAGCCGAGGATAAGTGCGCTGAGGCAATACGCATCTTGTATCCCTCATGCTATCGCGGAACGGCGGACTGATTCACCATGGTAGAACGCAGTGGTCGTGAGGATCGGGTATCGGCGAGTTCCGCGGAAGCAACGAAATGGCGATTGCCGATCTAGTGGCGTTTCTGGCCTACAGCGGGTTGAGGATTGGCGAGGCGTTGCCGTTGCAGTGGCAGGCGGTGAACCTTGGGGAAGGGCTGGTGAACGTCCAGCGCGAGAAGAAAGGCTGCAATCCGTGGGTAGCAATCACGCCAGAGCTCGAAAGCCTACTGGGCGAGATGCAGACACGCCCTGTGAGTCACTACCTTTTCGCGTCACCGCACGGCCCTGCTAAGCCCCGCGATGCTTCCGCCGTGCGGCATCGGCTGACGGCGGTTTGCAAGAAGCTGAAGTTGAAGCATTGCACGCCCCACGGGTTGCGCTCCTGCTTTGTCACCTCTGCAAGGCAGAGTGGGCTGACGGATGCGGAGATCGCAGCCCTGATTGGTGACAAGAGCGGCCCCGCATTGATTGCCACGACCTACGGCGACTTGAGGCCTGATCACTTGTTAGCCCAAGCGCGGCGGATTCGCCACACAGTTGCGGGAAACGGCGACGAAGTGCAGACCGAGACTAGTCACAAGGCTAGTCACACGTTGCCGCAGGATAATGACGCGATTCACCATGATTCCCGAAGGGAACAGGTGGCTTGAAACCCATGCAGAATAAGACTTTCGTGACAGGTGGGGACTCGCAGCGACCCCGCGAGAATCGCCCTTGTCGCAATTTGTAATCAGCAGGTTATCCATTCAAGTCGGATCGCCGGCTCCAGATTTGTTCCTCGTACGTCATTCCCCGGGTTCTGGAGCGGGCAGGAAAATCATTGAAGGAGAGGAGGGCTGGGACTAACTTGGCCGTGCGATGAATGGGACCACGCCACGCCGACAGACGATGCGCCGCGTGTTGGTGGTGGACGACGATTACGATCTGGCGCAATTGCTTCGGGAAGTGCTGACGTACGACAATTGCGAGGTCGAAATCGCCACCAACGGGATGGAGGCGATGGATCTGTTGAACGCGGGCGAATTTGACGCGGTCATTTGCGATCTGATGATGCCGCGTATCGACGGCGAGGCGCTGTACAACGACGTGGTGCGGCAATTCCCGTTTCTGGCCGACCGGTTTGTTTTCGTGACGGGACAAGCATCGCTCAGGGCTGGGTTTGGCGATTTCGTGAGGCGGACGGGGAACGCTTTGATTGAAAAGCCGTTCGACCTGGCGGCGTTTCGCGCGGCCGTGCAGGAGGCCATGCGGGGCGAGGGCTAGCGGTGGCTGGACGTTTTTGTTTCGCGCGACACTTTTTTGGACGGTGAGTTCCGACATTCGCGTGCGCTCTGTGGCGGGAGACGGTTGATTTTCCGCGGGCGGATGGGTTGGCAGGCGCGATGCTTGAGGAGAGAATGTCGGGCTGGGGGATGCCCGGCGATTGAAGGAGGCAACCCTCGCCGTAGCGCGGTTGCGGAACGATCTGCGGCTGGCGCACGGATGAAGGACCGCGCTGAAGAACCGGCGTTGAACGATCGATGCAGGTGACGCGGAGAGCGGTCGAGCAATATACGCGGGCCGATCCCGAATTCTTCGGGGTCGGCCAACGTGTTTTTAGGACGTGACCACTTCGCCGGCGCGGTTATAATCTGAACGCGATGGCGAGTGGGAAATCCCAGTCCGATCCGCGGGGTCGGGACGAGCCGGCGGGCGACAGCCTGACGCCGATGATGCAGCAATATCGTCGGGTCAAGCACCAGATTCCGCCGGATGCGCTGTTGTTGTTCCGCTTGGGCGATTTTTACGAGATGTTTTTCGACGACGCCAAGGCCGGCTCGCAACTGTTGAACTTGGCGTTGACGCATCGCAACGGCGTGCCGATGTGCGGAATCCCGCATCACGCCGCCGAGACGTACATCGGCAAACTGCTGCGTCAGGGCCGCAAGGTCGCCGTGTGCGATCAGTTGGAGGACGCCAGGCCGGGCAAGCTGGTCAATCGCGATGTCACGCAAATCCTCAGCCCCGGCACCCACTTCGACGCGCACCTGCTGCACGCCGAGCGGAACAATTTTCTCGCAGCGATTTGTCGCAGCGACAAATTCGGGCTGGCGCTCGTCGATCTGACGACCGGCGATTTCAAGGTGACGGAACTGCCGTCCATCGACCAACTGCACAACGAACTCGCTCGCGCGCGGCCCGCGGAGACCATCGTGCCCGCGGAATGGTTCGAGGAAGCCAAATCGCTGCTGGCGCCTCTGGCCCTGACGCTGACGCCGCACGACGGCTGGACGTTCGAGCGGGAGACGGCATTTTTCACGTTGCGCGATCATTTCAAGACGCAATCGCTGGATGGTTTTGGCGCAGGCGAATTGGGCGCCGGCATTGGCGCGGCGGGCGCGGCGCTGCACTACCTGCAGCAATCGTTGCGGCGCAGCACGTCGCATATTCATCGGCTGACGGTGTATAGCGCGAGCGATTTCATGGTTCTCGACGCAACGACGCAACGGAACCTTGAACTGCTCGAGTCGCCGCGGTCCGACCGCCGGCACACGTTGATCGGTTGCATGGACCGGACGCTGACGCCGATGGGCGCGCGGTTGTTGCGCGAATGGGTGACCCGCCCGCTGAAGAGCGTGGAACAAATCCGCGCGCGGCAGGAGGTGATTGCCACGTTCTGCGATGCGGCGCACGTGCTGGCGGATTTCCGCGAGCAGCTTCACGGCGTCCGCGACATGGAACGGACGCTGGCACGGCTGAGCGTGGGAACCGGCAACGCGCGGGACCTGGTTGTGTTGAAAGAATCGCTCGTTGCCGTGCCAAAGCTGAAGGGATCGGTGCGGCCGCTCGTGGAGGGCCGCGCTGCCGCGCGACCGTCGCTGGAATCGGCAAAACGGGAGCCTGACCCTCCAGATTTGCTTTCGACGCTTACCGCACAAATCACCGAACTCCCCGATTTGGTCGATCTGATTGCGCGGGCCATTGCGGACGCGCCGCCGCTGGCGTTGAAGGAAGGCGGCCTCATCAAGCCAGGCTACAATGCGGAGTTGGACGAATTGAGGCGGGCATCGACCGAGGGCAAGGCGTGGATCGCGGCGTTGCAACAGAAGGAAATCGAGCGGACAGGCATCGCCTCGTTGAAGGTGCGGTTCAATTCGGTCTTCGGTTACTACATCGAGGTGACGAAATCGAACCTCGACAAGGTTCCCACTGATTACATCCGCAAACAGACCATCGCGAATGGCGAGCGATTTTTCACGCCCGAGTTGAAAGAGATGGAGCAGAAGATTCTCGGGGCGGAGGAACGCGCCAACGCTCTGGAATACGAAATCTTCCAGCAGATTCGCGCGGCGGCAGTGGAGAAATCGGCGCCGATTCAAGAATCGGCGTCGGCCATCGCCGCGCTGGATGTGCTGGCGGGCCTGGCGGAGCTGGCGCGTCACCAGAATTATTGCCGGCCCGTGGTAGACGACGGGGACCGGATCGAGATTGTGGACGGACGGCATCCGGTGCTGGAGCAGACGCTGATTGAGGAGCGCTTCGTGCCGAACGACACCTTGCTCGACAATCGGGAGCAACAAATTCTCATCATAACGGGCCCGAACATGGCGGGCAAGAGCACATACATCCGACAGGTGGCGCTGCTGGTGTTGATGGCGCAGGTGGGGTCGTTCATTCCGGCGGCGCGGGCGACGGTCGGGTTGGTGGACCGGATTTTCACGCGGGTGGGCGCAACCGACGACCTGGCGCGCGGCCAGAGCACATTCCTGGTCGAGATGAACGAGACGGCGAACATCCTGAACAACGCCACGCCGAAAAGCATGATCGTGCTCGACGAAATCGGGCGGGGGACGAGCACGTTCGACGGGTTGAGCATCGCCTGGGCGGTGGCCGAGCATTTGCACGGGGCGGTGGGCGCCAAGACGCTGTTCGCGACCCATTACCACGAACTGACCGAACTGGCCGCCGCGTTGCCGCGGGTGAAGAACTACAACGTGGCTGTCCGCGAGTGGCACGACCAGGTCATTTTCCTGCACAAGATCCTGCCCGGCGGCACCGACAAGAGTTACGGCATCCAGGTCGCGCGGCTGGCGGGGTTGCCGAAGGAAGTCATCGCCCGCGCGAAAGAGGTTCTGAATAATCTCGAAGAGGCGGAGCTGTCAGCGGAAGGGAAGCCGAAGTTGGCCGAGCGGAAGCGGAGAGCCGAAGGCGGAAAGCAAAAGCCGGAAGCGAAGGAAGCGCCGCAGATGTATTTGTTCGGCGGGAAGAAAGACGCGAAGTAGTCCGAGCTTTCTTAGCGTGCGTTTCCGAGAACAGCGAGCAGTATCGCCGCGAGGACGAGGATACCAATCTGTCCCGCAGCGATCACGGCGATTGAAATGTTGTCCATTGCCTCCGTGCCCTCCCAGTAATCGCCGGATAGATGCGTAAGTTTGTAGGAGAGCATGAGGATAACGCTGGCGACCATCTGGCTTCTTCCTGCAGCTTCGCCCGTCACCGAGTGAATACCCCAAACGATGAGTGCCTGTAAGAGGGACACTGTAACCGCGATGATCGTCTCATGACGCCAACCCGTCAGCCCCAAATCCCCACCGAATCTGTCGTAAATCCACGAGAGCAACGTCAGCGCGATAGCGAGCGAGATGCCCATCACAAACCAGGTGGCCAGAAAGTGGATCACGATCCCTATCCAGCAGCGCTCATGTCCAACGTGTTAGCGTCGGACTGTCGAAGCGATCGAGATTCATGACCTTGGCCCACGCGGCCACGAAGTCCCGCACGAACTTCCGCTGCGCGTCGTTGCAGGCGTAGACCTCCGCGATGGCACGGAGCTCCGAGTTTGAGCCGAAGACGAGGTCGACGCGGCTGCCGGTCCACTTGAGCGTCCCCGTCTTGCGATCGCGGCCCTCGAAGGTCTCCCCGCCGTCGGATGTCGCCGTCCACGTCGTGCCCATATCGAGCAGGTTCACGAAGAAGTCGTTGGTCAACGTCCCGGGCCGCTTGGTGAAGACGCCGAGCGGGGACTGCTTGTAGTTCGCGTTTAGGACGCGCATCCCGCCAACGAGCACGGTCATCTCGGGAGCGGTCAGCGTCAGCAGGGCCGCCCGATCGATCAGCAGATGCTCCGCGGGACACCGGGGTCCGTGTGCGGAATAGTTGCGGAAACCGTCCGCCGTCGGCTCGAGCACAGCGAACGACTCGACGTCGGTCTGCTTCTGCGTCGCATCGGTACGTCCGGGCGCGAAGGGGATCTGAACGTTGTGCCCGGCGTTCTTCGCGGCTCGCTCGACGGCCGCGCAGCCGCCCAGCACGATCAGGTCGGCAAGCGAGACCGGCTTCTTGAAATCCTTCCGGATCCTCTCCAGGGTCCGCAGCACCTTCGCCAACTCGGCGGGATTGTTAACTTCCCAATTCTTCTGCGGCGCGAGGCGAATGCGCGCCCCGTTGGCGCCACCACGCTTGTCGGTGCCGCGGAATGTGGCCGCTGACGCCCAAGCGGTCGAGACGAGCTGTGAGATGGACAGTCCCGAGGCGAGGATCTTGTTCTTGAGGGCGGCGATGTCCTTCGCGCCGATCAGTTTGTGCTTCACCGGCGGGACGGGGTCCTGCCACAACTGCGGCTGCTTGGGCACCAGCGGGCCCAGGTACCGGGTGATCGGCCCCATGTCGCGGTGGGTGAGCTTGAACCACGCCTTGGCGAAGGCGGTGGCTAACTCTTCCGGGTGCTTGTAGAAGCGCCGCGAGATCTTCTCGTAAACCGGGTCGAACCGGAGCGCGAGGTCGGTGGTCAGCATTGCCGGGGCGTGGCGCTTCGACGGGTCGTGGGCGTGGGGGACCGTGCCTGCACCAGCGCCGGCTTTCGGCTTCCACTGGTGCGCACCCGCCGGGCTCTTGGTCAGCTCCCACTCGTAGTCGAAGAGGTTCGAGAAGAAGTTGTTGCTCCACTTCGTAGGGGTCGTGGTCCAGGTGACCTCGAGGCCGCTGCTGATGGCGTCGCCGCCCTTGCCGGTGCCGTAGCTGCTCTTCCAGCCGAGGCCCTGCTCTTCGAGGGGGGCCGCCTCAGGTTCGGGGCCGACGTTGCTCGCCGGGCCTGCACCGTGAGTCTTGCCGAACGTGTGTCCGCCGGCGATGAGCGCCACCGTCTCCTCGTCGTTCATCGCCATGCGGCGGAACGTCTCTCGAATGTCCCTGGCCGCGGCCAGCGGATCCGGTTTGCCGTTCGGCCCTTCCGGATTCACGTAGATGAGGCCCATCTGAACGGCGGCGAGAGGGTTCTCGAGGTTCCGGTCGCCGCTGTAGCGCTCGTCGCCGAGCCACGTGCGTTCGGACCCCCAGTAGATGTCGTCCGGTTCCCAGACATCCGCGCGTCCGCCGGCAAAGCCGAAGGTCTGGAAGCCCATCGACTCGAGGGCGCAGTTGCCGGCGAAGATCATCAGGTCGGCCCAGGAGATCTTCCGGCCGTACTTCTGCTTGATCGGCCAGAGCAGCCTGCGCGCCTTGTCGAGGTTCACATTGTCGGGCCAGCTGTTGAGGGGCGCAAAGCGCTGCATGCCGGCCCCCGCACCGCCACGACCGTCGCTGATGCGGTACGTGCCCGCGCTGTGCCATGCCATCCGAATGAAGAGCGGCCCGTAGTGGCCGAAGTCGGCCGGCCACCAGTCCTGCGACGTCGTCATCACCGCTTCGATGTCCTTCTTCAGCGCATCGAGATCGAGTTTCTTGAATTCCTCGGCATAGTTGAACTCCTTACCCATGGGGTTGGACAGGGGAGAATTTGGGTGGAGTATCTGCAGGTTCAACTGATTCGGCCACCAGTCTCGATTTGACTGAGCTGCAGCCGCCGTGTGTTTGTGAGCCCCGCTCATCACCGGGCATTTACTTTCGGTCGTCATGTTTCCTCCAATCGTGCTCCGAACTTACACCGTTCAGACAAATGCCGCCAGTAATCAAAAGAGAGGGGGTGGTGCGTCAAGATTATTGTCGCGCGGGACAGGGTTATGTTATAGTGGCGGGGCTTGGAACGGCACGCATATGGCAATCCAAAACCGCATCATTAAAATACAGAAGCGCAACCGCGCGCTGGTGACGTTTGATGAGAACCGGATTCGCAGGGCCGTGCTGCGGGCGGCGGAAACGATCGACGGTTTTCGCCAGGATTATCTGCCCGGCATCAACGACAAGATTTTCGAGGCGTACGATACCGACGAGCGCATCGCGGGGTTTATTGCGGACGCGGTGGTACTGTGCCTCAACTCGGAGCCGCATTATCTGATTGCCAATTTTCCGCCCACCATCGAGACAATCCAGGATTACGTGGTGCACGCATTGCGCAGTTACGGGTTCCAGAACACGGCCGACGCCTATGAGTGTTACCGCTGGGGCCGGCACTGGCTGCGCGAGGGCGCGATCAATGAGACGCAATTTGTCGGGAACGGGTTTCCGAAGAAGCGGATGGAGAAGACGCTGGAGTGGAACCGTCAGCATGGTTGCGACACGGTGGCGGGGCTGAACGAGGTGGTGCGTCGGGGGAAATTGAAGTCGGTGGTCGACGGATCGCTGGCGGTGTACGAGGCGTCACTGGATGAGGGGGCGCGCAAAGTGTTGTCACGCCTGAATGCCGGCGACGATCTGCGCATGATCTGGGTGAGCGGCCCGAGTTCGTCGGGCAAGACGACGACGACGGTGAAGCTGACCGAGCGGCTGCAGAAGCAGGGGCTGAAATTTTTGATGTTGAACCTCGACGATTATTTTTGGCCGCTGATCGAGCATCCATCGGACTGGATCAATGACCGCAATTTCGAGACCCCCGAGGCGCTGGACATCCAGTTGCTCAACCGCCATCTGCGGGAATTGCTCGACGGCAAGACGATCGACAAGCCCGTGTACAGTTTCAAGGAGGGGCGACGCGTCACAACGAAGCCGGTCAAACTGGAGAAGGGACAAATTCTGCTGCTGGATTGCTTGCATGGATTTTACCCGCCGATCACGGAGGGGATCGATTCGTCGATGCAATTCCGCCTGTACATTGAGACGCTGAACGTGTTGTACGAGGGCGACGGCAGCAGCCGTCGGCTGACAAAGCTTACCGACGTGCGGCTGATACGGCGGATGCTGCGTGACGTGCACCATCGCAATCACAGCCCGCTGTCGACCGTGTTGCACTGGCATTACGTGCGCACGGGAGAATTGTTCAGCATCATCCCACTGATGGGACTGGCCGACCACGTGGTCAATGGCGGATTGCCGTTCGACCTGGTGGCGCTGAAGCCGTTTTTCATCGGGCCGGACGGATATCTGCCGAAGGCGGAAGAATTCGAGCCGTACCAGGGGTTCCTCGACGCGCGCATCCGCTACGACCGGGTGAAGCAATTGCTCGAATCGGTCGAAGGCATCACGCGGGAACAGGCGGACAGCTACGATATCATACCGGGTGACGCGGTGATCCGCGAGTTCATCGGCAAGAGCACGGTAAAAATTCCGCATAACGAGTGAGCGCTGTGATGAAGACGTTCGTGGTTTTGTTGGTTGGTTTTGCCCTGACGCCGTTGGCGGCCTTCGCGGCGGACATGCCGAAGGCGGGGGACAAGGCGCCGGATTTTTCGGTGGCGGCCAGCGACGGGACGACGTTTCATCTGAAGGACGCCATCGGCAAGGGCAACATCATTCTCTATTTTTATCCGAAGGATGACACGCCCGGGTGCACCAAGGAAGCGTGCGGCATTCGCGACACGTTCGATGAGTTCAGGGGACTCAACGCGATGGTGTTCGGCGTCAGCTTCGATTCCGTCGCGTCGCACAGGGATTTCATCGCGAAATACAAACTACCGTTCGTGCTGTTGGCCGACACGGAGAAATCCGTCGCCAAACTCTACGGCGTGGCGGACGACAGCAGCAAGGTCGCCAGCCGGGTGACGTTCGTGATCGACAAGACCGGCAAGATCGTCTTCGTGGATCCGAAGGTGAACCCAGCGACGCACGCGGCGGAACTGCGCAGGGTTCTGAATGGTCTGAGCCGGTAGGAACGCTCGCCACTACAACACAAGTCCATTGATGATTACACACTCGTTCCGGCTCGCCGGAGGTGTGTCCACACAATAGAATCCCCGTGCCATGAGTGGGCGGGAGAGATCGATTTGCGGATTGAAGCGGGGGTGGCGGGGTGCGATGAGGACAAATCAATGTCCATGTAGCGGCGTTGTCGTCTAGCGAACAGCCATGAAACTCCTCGCCTTCATTGCCTGCGGTTTGGTGCTTGTGATCGGCACGCTTGCGAGTTGGAAAACGGCCTCGCGCCTCACGGATGAAGCGTCGTACTTTTGGGATGAACGGGATTATCATGCGCTGGCGGCGAATTACGCGCTGGGGCACGGAATGAGACTGGGCGCGTTTGAACCGATCGAGAACTACCGCTATAGCCCCGACGAGGAAGCCGCCCAGGTATTTGTCGCCTGTGGCGCTCGCGGTGGCGATCCGTTGTTGCTTCGCACGCGCGGCTACCCGTTTTTTCTGGGGCTGATCTACCGCGTGGCGGGTGTGCATCCGCGCGTCGGCAAGCTGGCGCAACTGGCGCTGGTGATTCTGGTGGGAGCCGGGCTGCCGTGGCTTGGATTCCACCTGTGGCGTGGAGCCGGCATTCTGCCGGGAGCGTGGGCGGGGCTGTATTACATTGCGAAGTACACGCTGCGGGAGAAGGGGTTGCTGGCGGAACCACTGTTTGCGTTGCTGTTGTTCGTGTGGACGTGCCTGTTCGTGTATTGGCAGCGGAGCCGGAGGCTGTGGGCGGCGGTCGCGCTGGGCGTGCTGGCGGGTTGCTGCGTGCTGGTAAAAGGGACGGGGATATTGCTGTTTCCCATTACGTTGGTGGTCCTGGCATGGCAATGGTGGCGAGCACAAGCACGCGCGACAGCAGCGGTGGCATTGGCGGCGTTCGTCGTCGGATACGCCGTCGTGACCGTTCCATACATCGTCATGGTAAGCCGCATTGCCGGCAGGGTTGTCGTGTTCTCAACGCAGGGCGGCGACGCGTTCCGCGACGGCAACTCGGCGATCGCGAATGGGTCCTGTCAGCCGAACTGGCGGGATCAGCCGGGCGGATTTCAGTTCGTGTCGGTTTGTCGTTTGCCGGTGCTGCTGATGCAAAAGATCGATTGGGCTTTCCGTTGGTTTACAGCGATCCGCGTGGCGGCGGCTGGGCTCGTGTTGTGGTTGGCCTTGGAACTGCGGCGCCGGTGGGGGGAACGCTGGAAGTGGCCGGTGCTGCTGGGCGGTTGTGCGTTCGCGGTGGCGTGTTTCAATCCATTGGCGGCAGTCTCGCATGGAGTGCTGGTGCAACACGAACCGATGCCGTTGGCCATCGCGCTGGGGATTGGCGCGCTGGTTGTCTTGCACCGACTCCGAGCGCCCGGGCTTGACCGCGTACCGTTGCCGTTTCTGATTGTCGCATCGAGTCTGATGCTGACGACGATGGTGACGTACGGCGAGCAACGTTACGTGTGCGTGATTGACTGGATGTTCCTATTGAGCGCCGCCTATCTCGTCGGCGGGGCGTGGTGGCCGGAAACAAAGGCCGTTTGAGGGGGCGAGGTCCGGTTTCGGCTCGGCAGGAGCCTCGCCCTCCCATTACAATGTATTGCGCTATGAGCGAACGGGAGAGATTGATCAGCGGATTGAAGCAGGCGTGGCGTGATGAGATGGCGAGCGCGCGGAATTATCGCGCGTTGGCGAAACACGAACCCAATCCCGAGAAGAAGGCGATTTTGTTGCGCCTAGCGGAGGCGGAGGACAAGCACGCGATCAACTGGGCGGCGCGATTGAAGGAATTGGGCGCGGACCCGGGCGAATACCGCGAGTCGTTCGCGGAGCAGGCGCGGCGGTGGGCGCTGGTGCAGAGCGGGACGGACACGGCGGTGGTGAAGCTGGAGGCGTTGGAGGACGGGGCGGACGCGATGTACGACGATTTGGCGAAGATCGCGCCGAGCGAGGAAGTGCGGAAGCAGTTGGTCGAGGCGCAAACCGAAGAGCGGTCGCACAGCCGCGTGTTGAGCGAGTTCACCGAGGGAAGCGTGCCGCCGGCGCAACGGAAGTTGAACAAGATTCTCGGCACGGAACGATGGCACGTGACGGGCGCGGGCTGGATCGGGCAGGCGATTTACGGGGTCAACGACGGGCTGGGGGCGGCGTTCGGGGTGGTCAGCGGCGTAGCGGGGGCAACGGACGTGAACGGGAAGTTTGTGATGTTGAGCGGGCTGGCGACGGCGATCGCGTCGGCATTGTCGATGGGCAGCGGCGCGTACCTGGCGACGAAATCCGAACGCGAGGTGTACGAGGCGGAGATCGACCGCGAGCGGATGGAGATCGAGACGGAGCCGGAGCAGGAACGCGAGGAGATGGAGTTGTTTTACCAGTTGAAGGGGTTTTCGGCGGAGGAAGCGAAGACGCTGGCGGCGAAACTGGCGGAGCAACCTGAGCAGTTGCTGAAGACGCTGGCGCATGAGGAACTGGGATTGTCCGAGAAGGGATTTCCGAACCCGTGGAAATCGGCCATGAGCGCGACGGTGAGCACGGCGGCGGGGGCGATCGTGCCGGTGATACCGTTTATGTTTTGGTCAGGGCTGACAGCGCTGGTGTGGTCATTTGTGGTCAGCACGGCGGCGCATTTTGCGGTGGGCGCATCGAAAACGATCGTGACGGGCCGGTCGTGGTGGAGGAGCGGGACGGAGATGACGGTGGTGGGGCTGGGCGAAGCGGTGGTGACGTATTGCATCGGGTTGTTGATCGCGCCGGTGATGAGGTAAGGGGGCGCAATTCGGCGGGAACAGGTACAGGCACGGTTTGAAGGTAAATCTGGTTCCACTCTATCACTGTTCGAACAGCACCGAAATGGCCGCCTCTTGTACTTTGCTCAAGTGAACGGCGATGCGGGTCACAGCGGTGTTCGCGGCTTGTGTGGGCGGATGCGGGCTCGTGGGTAACGGCCCGGCCGGGCTTAACTCGAATGTGGTGGAGTCAGGTTTCAGCAGCCTCATTGTCAGACTCTGGCCCTCTTGAGTGAGTGTAAGCGTCCGTCCATCAGATGAGGGTTTGGCGTCAGCGCGAGTCTGGACAAACCACCAGATCTCGCCGGCTTGCCGCAGTTTAACCGTGTCGTTAATCCGGGCGTTTTTGCCTCGGACGAAATACAGCGAGCGCGTGACTTGCTCGGCAGCGGGATACACTGCGCTGAGGTCAGCGGTGAGTTCGGTCCCTTCCGGCGTGCTGTTGAATGTGGTAATCCAGCCGAAGCCCTTGGGGTTTTGGTCCGGACCCTTCCCGGGATTGAGAACCAGAGTGTTGTGGCCCTCGGCACGGAGTCGGTAATAATTCCATCGTTGGTTCCGTTGGTCAAAATAGCCGGGGAGGTCGTAATCATCCGGGCCGAGGTCGATGGCCCAGCGCACCCCTTTGGCTTCGAGCACAAACGAGCCGGCGTCCAAGTGGGCGTGGCTGATGGTGTTGGAGCCGGCTTTGAAAGCGATGAACCAACCCTTGGGCTTGTCCCAGCCGTCGCGCATCGTTGCCACCTCCGCGCTGCGGAAATAGCGGTCGAGCGGAATGTCGCGCCAAGGCTTTCGGTCGATGCCCGGGCCCCAGATCATCTCCAGAGCGCCGACACGACCGCCCTGGCACTCAATCTGGTACTGGGCGTAGCGCGGTTCATGGAATCGGCGGGCCATCCAGAGCAATTGCGGGCCGGCCCTTGGCTCGCGGTCCTCGTCGGCATCGGCAAAATTGAAGGCGCCGCCGGCGGGGCCGTTAAGGTACACGGGGAACCAGCCGGCTTGATCAACTCCCGGCAGGTCGCCCAAGCCGAAGTCAGTTCCACAAGCCGTCTGAAGCGAATCCAAGTACATAGACTCATATAGGGTCGTATAACCCCAGTACATGGGGCCTTCACACCAAGCGCCGTCGGGAGCGAACTGAGCTAGGCATTTGGGGACGGAGGCCAAACCGCGGGCCAAGACATCTCCGGCGATCTCGGGTGATTCGTCCGCGATTGCCAACGCGCCCATCGCGAGCCCGCCGTTGCAGACCACGTTCCAATTGTTGGCTTTTAGGGGCCAATCTTTCGGGGCGGACCGATAGACATGGAGGCCGGGTTTCAGACCATGATCGATGATGGCTTGGCACAGGAATTGGCGCTGCTCGTTCGACCATGCGTCGTGAAGCCAGTCGTAGCCAATGGCGAACGCGGCGGTCATCTCCGCGGTATTGAGGAAGTGCTGTGGTTGCCAGTCCTTGAAGTGAGCCGCGGCATCGAGTTCGGACCAGCAGCGGTCGCGGTATTTCGCATCGCCCTCCACGCGGAAGACGATGGCGAGCGTGGCGACGCGGTTGAGCACCTTGCGGCTGGTGCCCAACAAGCCGTCGCCTCCCTTGAGTTCATACTGGCACGGCGGCTCCCCCAGGATACGGTCCGCCCTCTTTTTTTGACTGGCATAACGGTCCCTAAGCCAGGGATCTACCAGCAGGTTTGACTTGAGGACAGCAACCGTGTCGGTGGTCATCATCAGGCGCGGGTGGACCGGGCGAATCTTGGCGAGAACTTCTGCAGCGGTTATTTCGGCCGCGTCGCTCGCGCTGAGGCTGGTCAGGAGGACAACGCTCGCAAACAGCATCACGCACACACGCTGGTTGCGCTCGACTTTGAACGAAGGCAAATTCATTTCCTCGGTGGTAGTACAAATTGAAAGACTCACTCCGTCAAGCGTGTTCATGCCGGAAACAGCCCCCCGGTTCGTCGCAGGATGCGATTAAAGTCTGATGGTGACCTCATACTGTTACCCCTCACCCGTCCCCGCGAACGACAGCGGGGCCGGCCTCTCCCCCAAGGGGCGAGGCGTTCGCCTCTGTGCGTGGGGAGGAAATTCAGGTAAGAAGAGCCGCCGTTTGCCAACGATCGATCGTGATCGCGCCCGCCGTCGCACGAGCGCTTGAAACGGATTGTGGCGTGAGATAAGCTCGCCCCTGAATCATGCCTTTTATTCCGGGAAATAGGCCCGACGAACCCGTAGAGTACAAGCCGGTCTACGAGCGTATTCAGGACTGGATTTTCAGGCTCGACGTGGGCATCGGGATCGGACCGTATCGGCTGGCGATGTTTTGTTTGGTGGTGCTGATGCTGATCCTGTTGTACACGGGGACGCAATTCTACGGGTTGCGCGACCCGGAGGCGATGGACGCGGGTCAACTGGCGCGGAATCTCTGGCGCGGGCGCGGGTACGCGACGCAGAACATACGTCCGCTGGAAATCTGGTATCTGTCGTCGATTGGTCGGCGGCCGATCGATCCGAACAGGAACATCCAGCCGGAGCTGTGGACGCCGCCGATGTATCCGATGGTGCTGGCGGCGGTGTTTCACATTTTGCCGCCGGAGTTCACAGTAGAGAACGGCGCATGGACGGTCGAGGCGGATCGGGTGGTGATGTTGACGGGCTGGCTGTTTTATCTGGCGGGGATGTTTTTGATGTACGCGCTGGCGCGGGAGATGTTCGACCATCGGGTGGCGACGATGAGCGCGTTCCTGTATCTGTTTTGCAATCCGCTGATGGAATCGGCAATCGCGGGCCTGCCGTGGGGGTTGATGTCGGTACTTTTCCTGGTGACGGCGTACGCGGTGTTCAAGGCGGAGAAATGGCAGGCGGAAGGACGCTCGGGCTGGTGGGTGTACGGCGTGCTGGCGGTGGGCGCGGGGGCGGTGGCGCTGGGGACGCTGACGCAATACGCGTTCGCCTCGGTGCTGGTGCCGTTGCTGATCTACGTGGCGGTATCGTTTCCAAAGAAGTGGCGGGTGAAATGCGGGTTGTGCGTGCTGGTGTTTGCGCTGATGTTGACGCCGTGGGTGATGCGGAACTGGCGGGCGTCGCAGACCCTGTTCGGGTTGAGCCGGTTTCAGTTGGTCGAAGGGCCGGGCGGGCGGGCGGAGCCAGAAGTCAAGGCCGGGCAGGTACAGCGGATGTTTGGCGGGGCGCTGCCGGGGATCGGGTTGCGGCCGCTGGTGCGGCGGGCGCTGGTCAACGGGCGGCAATTGTACGAGGTGGCGCTCAAGGACGTGGGCGCAAACTATCTGGTGGTGTTCTTCCTGGTGGGATTGATGCATCGGTATCGGCAGGAGGAAGTGTTCCGGCTGCGGCGGTTCGTATTCTGGTCGGTGCTGATGGCGATGGTCTGGATGAGCGTGGCGGGCCCACCGAAGCGGAATTTTCTGACCGTGTTCGAGCCGCTGATCATCGTGTATGGAGTGGCATTTTTCTATGTGATGTTCGAGCGGCTGCAGTTTCGGACGCGGCTGGTGCGGACGGCGTTTGTGGGCGCGTTCGCCGTGTTCAACTCGCTGCCGTTTGTGTTCATGCTGCTGCCGCCGGCGACGACGCTGCCGTATCCGCCGTATCGGGCGGAGGTGGTTGGGCGGCTGGGCAAGGAATTTGGCGAACAGGAATTATTGTGCAGCGATATTCCGTGGGCGGTGGCCTGGTACGCCGACCGGGCGGCGGTGTGGACTCCATACGACGAACAGACCTTTTACGCGATCAACGACAACGTGAAAACGATGTCGGGGATTTATCTGACGCAGCAGACGTTGAGTTCGCTGGACGTGGTGCAGATGATCACAGGGCATCAACTGTTCTGGACCCAGATGTACGATCTGAAACATTTCCCGCCGAGAGATTTTCCGTTGCAGGTGGGGCGCCCGTGGACGGCGGATGGTCAACAGGTGCTGATCAGCAACCGAAAAAGCTGACGCCAGCTTGAGGGCTGGCCGTACCGGCTGACGGGATACGTCCAATGTTGTGTGACACTTCCCGAATCGGCCTCTTACCGGGCAGTCCGCGCTCGCGCCAGCGCAATTTGGGCCTGGGCAAAATCGGGGTTGATCCGCAGGGCCTGTTCATAGTGCTGGATGGCGTTCTCGGCCTGCCCTGCTTGCTCCAGGGCGATCCCCAGATTGTAATGCGCGTCGGCAAGACCGGGATCGATGCGCAGGGCCTGCTCGTACTGCCCGATTGCTTCCTGCAGCTTGCCCGCCCGAAGCAACGCGTTGCCCAGGCTGTTGTGTGCCTTGGCGTAGTCGGGGTTGATCCGCAGGGCCTGTTGGTAATGCCCGACCGCCTCCTGCACACGGTCGGCTTGTTCCAAGGCGATCCCCAGGTTGTGGTGGGCCTCGGCCAGATCGGGGTCGGCCCGTAGCGCCTGCTCGTAGTGCGCGATCGCCTCCTGGATCTTGCCGTCCTGAAGCAGGGCATTCCCCAGGTTGTAGTGGGCCTGGGCCAGATCGGGTTTAATCTGGAGCGCTTGCTCCCAATGTTCAGTCGCCTCCTGCAGTCGGCCCTGTCTCAGCAAGGCGAGCCCCAGGTTGTACTGGCCCAACCAACATTGAGGGTTCTTTGCAATGGTGTCCTGCCAGAGTGTTTGAGCATCGCGGTAACAGTGCGCCTGTCTCCACGTAAGCGATCCCAGCACGAAGAGAATGACCGTGGCGACGGCAGCCCCAACGTGTTTTCCCCGGGCTGTTGCTCGGTCGCACAAGGCGGTTCCCGCGCCTGCAGCCAGAGCGACCAGGCTGGCGCTGGCCAGGTATTGGAAGTGATCAGCGACAAAGGAGAAGCGGAAGTAGTACACATCGAGGAACCCGAGCACCGGCAACAGTGCCACTACAAAGCAGCCACATCCGAACAACGCAGCGCGTGGACCCGGCCGTCTTCGGTAACGCCAGAGGATCAAGCCGACACCAACCAGACCAGCCAGCGGCATCCAGGACGAGAGCGATGTCGCATCCACCGCCCAGCGCGGGTACACGAACATCAGGTGCACCGGCCAAAGCACCTTCGCCGCGTAGAACCAGATCGTCTTCCCCGCGATGATCAACCGCGTGGCCCTCCCCAAGTGCCATTCCCCGGTGTGGGCTGCCAGGACGGCCCTCCGTTGCTCGATCACGGTGAGCGCCGACATCGCCAAGGCCAAACCAACGAGCGGGATGATCCGCGCAATATCGGTTCGTTGCCAGCGCCCCCGGTTCCACCACACGCACAGGAGCAACACCAGGGGCAGCACGGTGGTTGAAGGCTTGCTGAGCATGGCCGCCAGAGCACAGAGGAGGGTCAATACGTACCAGCCGCGCCGTTCCTGTGCGTCAAACCGAAGGAAACACAACACGGCCAGGAAGAAGAAAACTCCGGACTGGGTGTTCTTTAGTTCGGTGATCCAGGCGGCCGATTCGACATTCACAGGGTGCAGCGCCCAAAGCATCGCAGCCAGCCAGGCGGCCCGCACTCGCAGGCGGCGCAGGACGAGAAAGAACAGAATGCCGTTAAGTGCATGAAGCGTGATATTGACGACATGATAGGGCAGGGGGTTCAGTCCCCACAACCGCCGTTGGAGCCAGAACGTTGTCAGCGTTAGCGGATAATAGCGCGAGACGGTCAACGACGACCAGATCATGCGCAATCCGTGGGGGGCGGTCATCGCCGGATTCGCGGTCAGGTGATCGTCGTCATCCCAGATGAAGCCGGCGCGCATCGCGGGCAGGTAGGCGACGAACGTGGCGATCACCAAGACCAAGGCCAGCAGCCACGTGCGGTGTGTGGAGTCGGTTTTCGCGATCGGAGACGACACTGCCGTCGGCAGCAACGGAGCGTCATCGGTTGGCACTGGCTCTGCCATCGCATCCATCATAGGGGTTCACGCATGGGTTGACAAGGATCGCCCCCCGTCATGCAAAATTCTTCCCTTATCCTGTAGGATTTTTCCGTAAGGCGATGACAGAACGAAAGTGAGCGACACCAGTATGGGGATCAGTGGACTGGTCGCGCTGGTAAGTGAGAGAACGCCCTCTACGGATTGAAGGCCGCCGCCTACTTCAAGTAATACGCGGCCAGCAAGGTCAGGTCGTCGGCGAATCGGATTCGGGCGCCGTACTGCAGCAACTGTTCCTCCAGCCGCGCGATATCCAGCCTGCCATCCACGCCGGCGGACACATTCTCGCGCACCAGCTTCATCAGGCCCTCGGCGCCCAGCTCGGCATTCGCTGCGTTGCGGATCTCGGTCGCGCCATCGGTGTACATTAATCACCCAACCCGCCGGATTAAGCAGCGCGCCCTGCGTGGCCCCCCGATCCCGGCAGGTTTGACTTTCATAGCCGTCCGACTCAGGATATTAAACGCGCGGATATGAGCTGGGAAAGAATCAGAAGGCGATGGTTCAGCGGCGTTGACGCGGCCGGTGGGACGGGTCGCGTGGCGTTTCCGTCGGATGCGGAGGAGCGTCGGCGCTGGGCGCTGGGCGGCGTGGGGCTGGCGCTGATTTTCTATGCGTATTTCGTGAGCAAGACCTGCGCGTCGGGTGTGCATCCGCTGTCATTGTTCGGTTGGCTGTGGGTGTATTGGGGACGTGGGTCGGATTACGCGCATGGGTACGTGGTGCCGGTGATCGCGGCGGGGTTGTTCGTGTGGAAATGGCGGAAGGGACTGCACCGGGTGCCGCTGGGCACGGCCAACAGCGGGCTGGTGGTGATTCTGGCGGCGGTGACACTGTACTGGATCGGCGTGAAAGCGGCCAATGCGCGGCTGGTGGCCGGATCGTCGGTGGTGCTGGTGTTCGGGTTGGTGCTGTATTTGGCGGGATGGGCGTGGGCGAAGGAACTGTGGTTCCCATGCGCTTTTTTACTGTTCATGATACCGCTGAACTTTTTGGATCCGTACGTATCGTTTCCGCTGCGGATGTTTGTGGCGCGTGTGGCGACCTCGATGCTGAATTTGATCGGTGTGGACGTGTACCGGGAAGGTACGGGGATCTATTCGAGGACGAACCGGTTTATGCCGTTGGAAGTGGCCGACCCGTGCAGCGGGATACGGTCGCTGGTGGCGCTGGTGGCGCTGACGTCGCTGTACGGCTACGTCACGATGAGCAGGATATGGAAGAAATGGGTGCTATTTCTATCGAGCATACCGCTGGCGGTGGTGGGCAACCTGGCGCGGATCACGACGGTAGCGCTTGTGGCGCAGGGGTTTGGACAGGATTTGGCGATGAAGGTGTACCATGATTATTCGGGCTACATCGTGTTCAGCCTGGCGATTTTGTGCATGATCGGCTTGGGCGCGACGCTGAATATCAACTACCGGGACCTGATTCATCATTGGGTGGGGGAAGATGTGCGGCCTTCGCCAGCGCCTCGGCCTCCGAAAGATCGGTAACCGGGTTGGTTTGCGGTAACCACAGGCGCGCAATAAGATACGTCGGCAGCTCCTTTTAATTTACAGGGTTGTCGAGCTCGGGTACGATGGGCACGATTGTTGCGCCTCGCCTAACAGGAATGAGATTGTACCCAAAACTTCTGCGAACTGTTGGGCTGTTCCCCTTTGTCTGGGCGATGCTGGGGACGGGTCGCGTTTCCATGGCCCAGAACCTCAAATGGGGGCCATTCCAAGGAAGCGGCGGTTTTACATTGGGGTCAGAGTTCATCGATAACGCCAACACCAGCCACGATCATGCGAAGGGGGACGTGCTGCTGACGATTGGCCCGACGCTCAACGGGGGGGTGTACCTGCCATTTGCGGGCGGCGAGCAATTTACGTTGACCATGGCGGCGACGTATGTCCAGTCGCTGGCGGGCGTGAGCCCGGACAGTTTCGGGGCGCCGATGACGGCGGCGTTGATCCTGCCCGTGTACGTGGCGAAATGGACGGTCGTCGCGTCCGACACATTCAACTTCACGAACGACCCACTGCAGAACACCTTTGCCGTGAACCGTAGCACCATCGAGGAGTATCTGAACACGGCGAACATCAGCGCCACGCGCCAGTTCGGAAAGTTTTCGACGACCTTCGCCGTCCAGCGGCAAGATTACATTTATCCCAGCGTCTCGTCCCAGGGCCAGACGGATTATCAATTCTCGTTCACGCCGTCGCTGATGCTGCAGGAGGGCTATTCGGTGTTCGTGCGCACGGCGTATGGGTTGAACTATGTGGTCGGTTCCGGGCTGCAGGATTCCACCGCTTACTCGATCGACTTTGGCGTGAATGGCCAGATCACGCCGAGCCTCAGCGGCACGATCGAATTGGGCTGGACCTATGATCATTTGTCAGCCACCGGCACGAACAAGGCGCAGAATATCAACGGCGTGGACTCGAACGTGACGCTGAGTTACACGCACCCGCTGCGTCCGAACACGACGCACAGCATCTCGTTCTACCGCAGTCCCGGCGTCAGCCTGCTGCTGCTGAATTCCAGCCTGACCCAGGCCACCGGCGTCAACTACACGATTTCGCATCGTTTGAACCGGAACCTCACGCTTTCGCCGACCGTCGGCTGGGTGCACCTCGTGTCCCTGTACGGCCCCACGACCCTGGAGACCGCCGATCTCATTCAGGTCGGCTTCGGCCTGCAACGGACATTTACCAAGCACCTGGTCGGCACGTTTTCCTATCTGCATCAAACCAGAGACTCAAGCATCACGGCCAATAACTACGACGTGAACGAAGTGACGGTCAACGCGATCTACACCTTTTGACGCGTCACCGGCGCGTTTCGCCGACTGGTGGCAATCGGTCCGTGAATATTTTTTGAAAACGCGGCGAAGCGCAAACGCTGCTGGTCGAAGACGGGTTCGAGATGCCCGGCTTCGTTTGTTACGTGTGCCATTACACCAGCCTTGGCGAGCGCGAGTGTCCGCACTGCCACCAACCGCTCGAACCGTGCCCCGACATCGTGGACGAGGCCATCGAGCTGGCGCTGCGCAAGAATTGCCAGATCGAACACGTTCGGGGACGGACCGCGTTGCGCGATGCGGGACGGATGGGAGCCCTGCTGCGGTACCAGGTGTGAGGCCAATTGGTTGCGGTTCCGGTTGTTGCGGGCCAAGAATACTATTGAATCCACCGGTGGCTCTGGTATACTGATTGTGGTCACGGAGAGTGGGGGGGAGTATGGCAGTTTTTACAAATCGCTATTCCGACAACGTGCCTGGGAAGTTCTATGTGGATGACCAGTGCATCGATTGCGATCTGTGCCGCGAGACCGCGCCGGACAATTTCACGCGCAATGAAGACGGCGGCTACAGCTTCGTCTTCAAACAGCCGACGTCGCCGGACGAGGAGGCCCTCTGCAAGGAAGCCATGGAGGGTTGTCCCGTCGAGGCCATTGGCAAGGACGGCGTGGAAGCCGGTGTCGCCGCCCCCACGCAACCATCTCCGCAACCGCAGAGCTGATGACGCCTGCGTTACGAGCGCGGGTGCTACACGACTGGCAGCCATTCGGGCCCGGTCCGTCTCTGGTCAAGCCGGCGCATTCGGCCAGCCAGCTTGTGCCGCAGGTGATGAAGAAGCTCGGGCTGGAACAACGCCTCCAGCAATCCCAGGTATTCTTTCTCTGGCCCGAGATTGTCGGCTCGGACATCGCGCACCATGCGCAGCCGGTGAGCCTGCGCAACGGGTTGCTGGTGGTGGCCGTCGATCATCCAATATGGCTGCAGGAACTGTCACGCTATCACAAGCCGCTGATGTTGCAGAAGGTCCAGGAACGCGTCGGCAGGAAAGCCGTCCGCGACATTTGCTTCCGCATCGGATGATGCGCCGCGCCGTCCTCCTGTTTCTGTGCGGTTTCGTTTTCGCCTGCGGCCTCGCGCTGGCGGGAGAGAATATCCTGCCGGTTCCCTTCATTGCGCAAAAGCCGAACTACTGCGGCCCGGCGGCGCTGGCGATGTTGGCCAACTATTACGGTCATCCGGTGTCGCAGGATGAAATCGCCGGCGCGATCTACCTGCCCGACGTCGGCGGGACGTTGACGAGCGAACTCGGCGAGTATGCGCGGCGGTTCCACTTGTGGGTGCGGCAGTATCACGGTTCGCTGGAGGATCTGAGGGAGAAACTGGCGGCGGGCGTGCCGGTGTTGGTGCTGGGCCGGTTCGGCGATCGCACGCATTACTTCCTGGTACTGGGCTGGGACAGTTTTCGCCAGATCGTGACCGTGCACTCTGACACGCGGCCACGGTTCGAGATGCGGCTGGAGGATTTCCAGCGGTACTGGGACCGGGCCGGCAACTGGACGCTGCTGGTGTGTCCGCCGGAAAAGGCGACGTGGCATTTGTCAGCGGAGGAACACAACGATCTCGGCGTGTTCTACGAGCGGGCGGGCGAACTTCAACCTGCGACGCAGCAGTACGTTGTCGCCACGCAGATGCGTCCTGAGAACTCGTATTTCCGGATGAATCTTGGCAACGCACTCCTTAAGCAGCGTCGTCTGGCCGAGGCGGCAAAGGCCTTTGCGCGCGCGGTGGAACTCGATCCACAAAATGCCGATGCGATGAACAACCTGGCCTACACGTATTGCGAGATGGGGCAGAAGCTGGATGAGGCGGTCGCGCTCTGTCAACGGGCCGCGACCGTGCTGCCGGCCCGGAAAGCGTATTTCCTCGACACGCTGGGGACGGTGTACCTGAAGCAGGGCAAGCGCAACGAAGCTGTCGCGGCGTTTGAAGCCGCCCTCGCCGCGGCGACCGAGCGTGAACGCGCCCTGCGCAATGCGATCCAGCAACACCTCAAGGCAGCCCAGTCTCGTTGACCGTCAGCCATCCGACCTTTGCGGCAAACGCGGCATCACGTCGGACATCGAACTCATTCCCATCCAGAAGGGGTTGACGCGCCGTGTGGGGGCACACGGCCTACAGCGGAAAATGCTGGGAACGAGCGGGACGCGTGTTCAACAAAGGGGTGAACGGGCTGGAAGCCCGTTCCACTTTGGTCGGCGGAGCAGGGCGTGCGGTGTTGGGTAGATGCATACCAGTATCGAATACATCATTGACAAATACGACAACGTATGTTGTCTCTTGCGCGTTGTTGGAACTGTTCTTTGAAATGAAAGGGGCGCGCAGCGGTCGGCGTTCGCCGTAGGTGAAATCAGGGTGAGCAAGGGTTATGGCGGACAGAGGGGGAGACGGGCGCAAGAAAGTATAAATTTGCCAAACAAACCCAAATTTCTCGATTCGTTTTTGGGGGCGAATTTATCTTGTAACGCGCCTTGGCGCAGGTGGTTGTGAGTTCTCCTTGCGTGCGGATGGAGGCCAAAAGGTGCATCAAAATGACACACCAAACGAACCCAAAAAGTGGGTTTGAATCGGCATTTGAAGCGCAGAGGATGTGGAAAATAGCAGATATTTCGCTGCGGGCGATGGGGGCAGGAGGGGGCTGACCGGGCCGGGAATCAGATGAACAGGCGGGACCCCGAAACGAATTCGGGGCAGGCTGCGTGTACGACAAAGAGGTGAACGGGCTGGAAGCCCGTTCCACTTTGGCGGGCGGTGAGCCGTGCGAGGGCACATAGCCTGCAATGGAAACGACCGGCGCTCATAGAGCGCCGCTACAGTTGGCGGCGTTTCTGCGAGCGTTCGTTGAAGAAGAGGTATTGCTGGGCCCAGCCGGCATAGGGGCCGAAGTGGGAGCGGGTGAACTGTCTCAACTCGCGGGCGGTAATGCGCTTTTTGCCGGGGAAATAGATGCGGCGGAGGGCGCGCTCGATCCACACGTCGATGGGGAAGGCGTGGTCGAATCCGCAGGCGAAGAGCAGCACGCAATTGGCGATTTTCTCGCCGACGCCGGGCAGTTGGGTCAACTCTTCCAATGCGCGGTCGTAGTCCATCGCCCGCAAGGCGTTGAGGTCGAGCCTGCCGCCATCGATCATTCGGGCCGCGGCGAGGAGGTTCTTCGCGCGGAAGCCGAGTTTGCAGTCCCAGAGTTGTTGGTGCGAGACGCGGGCGATGGCGGAAACGGTCGGGAAGGCGTGGTGCTCGGCGTCAATCGGCTCGCCGAACCGCTGAGCAAGCAGACCGACGATCTGGCGGATCTGCACGATCTGTTTCGTCGAGCTGGCGATGAACGAGGCGAGACATTCCCAGGGTTCCTGGCGGATGACGCGCAGGCCGCGATGTTTGCGGGCGGCCTGGTGGAGCATGGGGTCGTCGGGAAACGTGGCGAAGATTTTGGGAAGGGAGACATCGAGGGCGAGGTAGCGCTCGATGGAAATGGTTGATGGGGGATGGTTGATGGGGGATGAAGAAATGGATGATGGTGGATGGTCAATGGTAGATGGAGAACCACCCTCACCCTGACCCTCTCCCATGGAGGGAGAGGGGATGGCACTTGTGATGGCTGAGTGAGGCCGCGAAAGGGTTTCGTGGCTACAATTCCATTCCAAGCGATTGCCGACTTGCCGCAGGCGCCAAATTTGGTGGCCCACGACGCCTTCGAACCAGCCGTCGGCGAGGCGTTGCCAGCGAAAGGCCTGGCCGCATTCCAGCGTGGCGGCGAGGGAGAAATCAGAAACGTTGATTCTATTTGCCATCTCTGCTACAAGGGTCACGGGGAACCCTAGTGATGTTGAAGAAGGAGGTCAATACCACTTGTCCCGCGTCGCGCGGGATGCATTTTGTGGGGATTTGCGGCACCGCGATGGCGTCGGTCGCGGCGATGTGCCGCGAACTCGGCCACACCGTCACCGGCAGCGACGAGAACGTCTATCCGCCGATGTCGACATTTCTCGAATCGCGCGGCATCCGCATCCTGTCGGGGTTCCGCAAGTCGAATCTCGATCACCACCCTGACCTGATCGTCATCGGCAACGCCATGAAACGCGGGAATCCCGAGGTCGAGCGGGCGCTGGACGAGCGGCTGCGCATCTGTTCGTTGCCGGAACTGGTGCGGGACGATTTTCTGCGCGGCAAACATTCCGTGGTGGTCGCCGGCACTCACGGCAAGACGACCACGACCTCGCTGCTGGCGTGGGTGATGGAATCGGCGGGGCTGACGCCGGGGTTTCTGATTGGCGGCATTCCCAACAATTTCGGATGCGGCGCGCGGGCGGGGCAGGGGAAACATTTCATCATCGAAGGCGACGAGTACGACACGGCCTTCTTCGACAAGCGGAGCAAGTTCGTCCATTACCTGCCGGACACGGTGATCCTCAACAACATCGAGTTCGATCATGTCGACATTTTCCGCGATCTGACGGACGTGAAACGGGCGTTTCACCAGCTGGTAGCCATTGTGCCGCATCGCGGGTTGATCGTGGCCAACGGCGAGGACGCGAACGTGCGGGAAGTGGTTGCGGACGCGCCGTGCCGGGTGCGCTGGTTCACGAAGGCCGACGCGGACGGGTTCGACCTGCCGCTGGCCGGCGAACACAACCGGCATAATGCCGCCGCGGCGGTGGTGTGCGCGACGGAATTGGGCCTGTCGGGCGAGCAGATTCAGGCGGGGTTCTCGGCGTTCACAGGAATCAAACGGCGGATGGAAGTGCGCGGGGAAGCGGCGGGCGTGACCGTGCTCGACGATTTTGCGCATCATCCGACGGCGATTGCGGAGACGATCCGCGCGATTCGCCAGAAATATCCGCTACGGCGGTTGTGGGCGCTGTTCGAGCCGCGGAGCAACACGATGCGGCGCAACGTGTTTCAGAGCGAACTGGCCGAATCGCTCTCGCTGGCCGACGGCGTGTTCATTTCCCGCGTGGATCGGCTGCAGGAACTCGGCGAGCACGAGCGACTGAATCCCGAGGCGATCATCGAGGGGCTGCGTCGTCGGGGGCGGGTGGCGGAGTATTCACCCAGCGCCGACGAGATCGTCAACCGCCTGGTGCCGAATCTCCATGAGCAGGATGTGGTGGCGGTGTTTTCGAACGGGAAATTCGACGGGATCCACGACAAGCTGCTGGAACGATTGCGGCTCGGTGCGGCGCAACTTCGCTGAAGCTTCGGCGGGCAGGGAGCGCAGGGTTTCAAGAATGACATCCGACGCGCTATGGATGGTCCGTATGCAGTTCGTAGAGGGAGTCGGCACACGGTGAGAACTGGAACATCTTGCTCTGGTTCAATATTTCTCCGTCTTCGGCAGTCATGAAAGACGTATCGACGAAGACGCGCGTGCCCTTGGTCAGTTGATTTCGGAGGTCGATCAGGTTCTCTGAGGCGACATAGGGCACGGCATCCCCGGCACCCCCGTTTCTCAGTGATTGGTCGCAGCGGTGGTCCGTCCAATCCAGCGGAGGGGGAACGGGATTTTGGATTTTTTTGTAGGCGATCAACTTGTTTGCGTACTCGACCGAGCGGGAGATCGGGATGATACGCCGCTGGGAATCGTTGCCGAGCATGTACTCCAGGTACACTGGCGGGATGGCCGAGATGATCCATGCTTGATTGGGCGTGTTTGCTCGGATGCGGTCTGCCGCCAACCTTCGGTACGGTGGCGGGTCGGGTTGCTGGTGGCGCGTCACGCCGACAACGCACAGAGTCAACAGCAGAATGGTTGGCAGTGCCACGCGAGGGACCTTGGGGAGACACCCGCCAGCGAGCGCTCCGGTCAGGACCGCTGTCAGGGCCATTGCTGGCAGGCAGAATCGAACGTCCGGATAGAAATAGAACAAGTGGAAAACAATCATCGGGCCATATCCCAGCAGAAGAAACTCGACGCCGCCGCGAATGCGCCGCTGATGCATGTCCACAATCGGCAATCGGCATCTCCGGAGCCAGAAGCGCACACCGACGGCAAGGATCGCGCCGCCCAGCCACAAGGGTAGCCTGCTGATCCAAAGGACCTTGAGGTTGTTCATCAAGTATGAGGTCGAAAGCGTTGCCCGAAAGTAGTCATAGGGAATGGGGCACCAGAACATATAGCCGTTTCTGGTGGCTGAACCGAATGTCGAAGCGTTGTAGAGCATGGTGATCGTGGCGGCGAGGCAGAGCGGGATTATCAAACCGGCGATGCGCGAGAGGCGTTGGCGTAATGGAGCAGGAGAGAGCAATGGCAGCAAGAAGGGGAGTATTGTGAGCGCGGCGACCGGGCGAAGCAGAGTGGATAGCGCGATCAGGACGCCGGCCAGGAGGAAGTCGCGGATTTTTTTCCCGGTCGAGACGCGGACGCGCAGGTAGACCAAACACAACCCGAGGAACAGCACGGTGAGCGGGACGTCCGTCATAACAACCCGGCTCAGAAAGCGGTATACGGTCAGGGTCAGGACAGCCAGGGCTGCCAGGATGCCGCCGCTGTCACCGGTGAGTTGGCGGCCAAGGAAAAACGCCAGGATGACCCCGAGGATCCCAAGAGCCGTGACGGGATAGACGGCATTGCCCGGTTCGGGACCAAAGATCCGATAGGCCGGCGACACGACAAGAATCGAGAACCAGGGCGGGTAGCGAGGCGGGAATCGCTGTCCTTGAATTTGCAGGGAGTAACTGCGTTCGAAGACGAAGTGGCGGGCGGCGAGGGCGTATTCGACGGCGTCTGGCACTGGAACGAAATCGGATGCGTTGTATGGGGTTCGGTACAGGACCACGCCGGCGACCAGGGATAAGAGGACGACAAGAATCCATGCGGATTTATGTTCGGGAGGGTTCCCTTGGCCGGTCATGCGGACAGGGTAACAGGAAAACTTCGTTCTGGAAGCATGGAAGGGGCGGGTGCGATTGCGGCGGCCAACACGCGCTTGATTTTGCGCGGGTTGTCGGTATGCTCTGCGAGGTTTTCCTGCGAGCGCGGCCCCATCGTCTAGAGGCCCAGGACACCAGATTCTCAATCTGGGTACACGGGTTCGAATCCCGTTGGGGCCGCCAGTTTTCCCCCGGGTGAGACGACTCAGATTTCCGAGCGCACGGGATTGGTCAGACGGCCGATGCGCTCGATCTCCACGGTGACGACGTCGCCGGGCTTGAGCCAGACGGGCGGGTTGCGGGCGAGGCCGACGCCGTGGGGAGTGCCGCTGAGGATGACGGTGCCGGGGAGCAAGGTGGTGCTGCCGCTGAGGAATTCGATCAGCGTGGCGACGTCGAAGATCATGTCGCTGGTGTTGCAGTCCTGCATCACGGCGTCGTTGACGAGGGTGCGGAGGCGCAGGTGGTTGGGATCGGGAATCTCATCGGGGGTGACGAGGCACGGTCCGAGCGGCGCGAAGGTATCGAACGTTTTGCCGCGGGACCACTGGCCGCCGCCGAATTTGTTCTGCCAGTCGCGGGCGCTGACGTCGTTGCCGCAGGTGTAGCCGAGGACGTGGCCGAGGGCGTCGGCTTTGGCGACGTTTTTGCAGCGAGCGCCGATGACGACGGCGAGTTCGCCTTCGTAATCGACCTCGGCGCTTTTGAGATGGGTCGGCAGGAGGATCGGCTCGCCGGGATGTTGGAGGGCGGCGGGCGATTTCATGAACAGGACGGGGAACGACGGGATCTTCGCGTTGGTCTCGGCGGCGTGCTGTCGGTAATTCAGGCCGATGCACAGGAAGGCGACCGGAGCGATCGGGGCGAGCAGTTTTCTCACGTCGGCAGGCTCGTCGGTGAGGCGATGGTCGCCGAAGATGTCGCCGTGGATGCGGCGGGCGGAGCCGTCGGGCTGTTGGGCGGCGTAGTGGACGTGGCCGGCGGCATCATGGTAGCGGATGATTCTCATTACTATCCCGCACCCGGCGGTGTCTGGAATTCGGGGAAGAACGGGTTATGGAGTTTTTCCTCGCCAACGGTTGTGAGCGGGCCGTGGCCGGGGCAAATGACCGTGTCATCGGGCAAGGTGAAAATGGCGGCGCGATTGGTGCGGAGCGCTTCGTCGTAATCGACAAGGCCGCCCCCCATCGACCCGGCGAAGAGCGCATCGCCGACCACGGCGAGCCGTTTCGCCAGGCCGGTCACCACAAACGTCGTCCCGCCGCGGGCATGACCGCTGGTGCGACGGGTGGCGATCGTCAGCGCGCCCAGCACGAATCCCTTCCCATCGGCGAACGGCTCGGCGCCGGCCAACGGTTCGCGGGCGCTGACCCATGCCTTGGCGCCGGTGGCGTGCGTCAGGCGATCCAGTTCGTACACATGATCGGTGTGGGTGTGCGTCAACAAAATCAGCTCGAGCTTCAACTGCTGTTGGCGGATGAATTGGAGCATCGGATCGGCATCGGCGCCGGTATCGAACGCCGCCGCCCGGCGCGTCTTCGGGTCGAACGCGAGATAGGCGTTGACGGTCATGTCGCCGAACGGTGTGGTGAACGCCGCGAACCCGTCGAGGGGTTCCTGGTCGCGGGGACGCCACGCGGCGCGGGCGCAGGCGACCAACGCGTCCGGACCGAGATGGAGCGCGGCGGCCAACTTGCGGATCGCCGCCTCATTGAGAGTCGACCCCGACTTCAAATCGTCCCAGCCTTCCGCAGCTATCCCCGCCTGCCGCCCGAGGTCGGTTGGGGACAGTCGCAAGCCGCGCTGGGCCTTGCCGACGATATCGCCGAAATTATCCTCCAACGGGATGCGGGCCATGATCCCCCAACTCTAGCAGCACCCGCGCTCCCGTCAACCCGCATCGCCCGCCTTGGTCTCCAGTAACTAACGCCTCGTTACGGTGCCTGTCATTCTGAGCGAAGCGAAGAATCCCTGTCGAATTCCCTGAATCCAGAAAGAGACCCTTCCCCGTTCGTGGACTCAGGGCTTCGGCTCACGCGCTCAGGGTGACACCGTCAGAAATGGCAAAAGGAATTTGTGTGACACCACACTAGTTGTACAGATAGCGGAAGTAACGCAACCGATACTCGGGGGCCGAACCCGGCGGGCGGGACGCCCGCCCCACTATTCCGTTTCCATGGCGCGTTATTGATAATAATACCGGTAATACAGCGTGCGGAACTTGATCGTGGGCGGGGTCGTCGTCGCGTCCTCGTACCGCTCGACCACAGCTCGCACCTTGGCTTCGCCGGTAACGACGTCCGTGCCGTACACGAAGCTGGTGGGGTTGGTCTTGTCCACTTTTTTGACCGACTGCCCCACGCACCAAATCGTAAAGGTATCGGATCGGGTGGTAATGAGGTTGATGATGTCGCGGACAGGCGTCTCGAGGACGCTCTTGGGTGTGGAGGGAGACGTTCCGAAGTTGGAGAGACTTTGCGTGTTGGCGATCTCTCCGACCATGGTGTAGGCGGAGGGGCAGAAGTTGTTATTGACAGCGAGTGTGGTTGGGTTCTGGACGTAATATACTGCGCCAGACGGGTAATTGGTCATATTGAACGCGGCGCTTTGCTGGGAGTAGGCCCATCCCTGGAGGTTCGTGAGCAGTGCGTACAGTGAGCCCGGATACGACGGATAGGTTGGATTAAAACGGGTTATCGGCGTAACCGCGTGAATGTCCTGATTAATGTTGACCCGGCCGACGACATCGGTCGAGAGCGTGTTCGCCCCGGAGAACCAATCCAGCATTACCCAGTCGGGCGGCGCCGTTTCGCCGCTGGCCAGCGGTTGGAGGTGCAGTGTCCGCCACGGCACGCCGGTGTGGATGAAGGCCAACTCGCCCGGTGTCATCGCCCCTCGCAGCCGGCCTGAGCCGGTGGTGTTGGGGAGGTTGACGGAGACGATGTGGCACGACGTGTCGCCGTCAGCCGGCAAACTGGTCGCGGTTGTGACCGTGCCGCGATTATAGGAACCGCTGTTTATAGAGCCGAGGGATGGGGACGGGTCCAGTTGCCAATCGGTACTGACCGGCTTGACCCGCGGATCGTCGCACTGCGACGCCCAGACCGCAGAGACCGTCTGCCCGAGAACATTGTTGCCCACGGGGACGGTATAAACGGTGCTGTTCGTGAGCCCGATCACAGCGTAGTCGGTCAGAGTTCCATTTTGGCTGAAGGTGGCCGTGGCGGTACTCGGATTAAGGCTGACAGTTACGCTGGTGGGTGGGTTGCCCTGACCAAAATTATACGTACACGTGGTTGTCCAGATCGGTGCAATCGCGCCGGTCGGATACCAGAAGGCGTTGGGGCCCATTGAAGTCGGACCGGTGATGGTGGAAGAGCCGGAGATCGTAGGGGCGCTTGGGCTAAAGCCCCCGCCGATGGTCATGCCCAATGCATACTGGAGTGGCACCTGCGGATTGCCAGCGGAAGTCCAGCCGGCGCTATTGGTGTACATGTACCACAGCTCGACGAGAGGGTAACTGTTGATCTGAAGCGTGGCTATGCCAGTCGAGGGATTCGCAATCGCTTGGAACGTATTGGAGATCACCAACTCGTTGAGGTATGGAGTTTCCTTCAGGCCAAGATAGGTTGGTGGTGTTCCCGGGCCAACTGTCGGTATGTCGGCGCTACCAGGGTAGCCGATGTAATCCACAATGTTTGCGGCGATCTGCTGCAGGTTGGCGTTGCCGTACTTCGTGCCAAACTTGTTACCGAGGCCGGTCCATGCGGCGAAGGCGCTGTCTTCGTTGTTAAGAAAGGTGAGAACTGCTGAAACTGCAGCCTGTGGGTTGGCCGCGTTGGCCACCAGATTGCTCAAGTACAGCGTGCTCATCCGCCAATCGCCCCACGGGGTGACATCGGGCGAGGTGGCGTGGGCCGTCACGTAGAACTGGGTGTTGGAGAATGTAATGCCGGTGACGTTTGGCGGATTTACCGTCAACGGCGGCGTCAACATCATCATGCTTTCAATCGTGTCGAGCGGCCGGGTCGTCTGGATGTAGTTCGTTAAACTGGCCACTTCTTGTTGCAGAAAGCCGAGGCTGCGCAGGTCAAGCCCCGCCGGTGTGTAGCCTTCCGAGTCGTTGCCCCGGCTGCCGGCCACGTTCACGTTGATCTTCGCCGACTCGTCGTCCACCCAGTAGGCATACCGCCCGACCATCTGACTGACCCCGTTCACCGTGGCGGTCACACTGGACCAACCGACCCAAAGCTGTGTGTACACCGTGCTGGTTGCGTTATAGACCGCGCCCGAGCCCGTGATGACAAGGTTCGCATTCAAGTCGACTTCGTTTGTCATCAAAAGGTTGGCGGAGGTGGGGATCACGCCGTTGGGGTTGCCTGGGTCCACTGTGTACAACGCCACGTTCGTCCAGTGCGTAGGGGTGGGGATGTTTTGAGAGTACGCGTAGATGGCTCCCGGAGCGGTGACGTAGTTCGTGCCCGTATAGCCCGGACCGTTTTGTGTCACGAGCGGCGCAAACTTACGGAGGGTGCCGACGACTTCGTCGACGCCGGCGCGGGCCAGTTCTCGGGCCTTGACCAGTTCGTTGAAATTCTTGGAGGCGGCGTTCTCGACGCGCATGCTGGTGACGAAGGCGATCAGCAACAGCGTGACCAGGGCCAGTATCGCGAGGGTAAGAATCAGAGCGACACCGCGGCGGTCTCGGCGGTCCGCTACAGCCGGACGGCGGTCATAGACCGCCGCTACAGCAGAGGGAGCCGCTACAGGGGGATTGGTTGGGGGGTGGGGGTTCATTGGTTGGGGATGGCGACGTAGGTGGTGAAGATTTGCGTGGCCTGATTCAGCAGGTTGGTGAAGGCTGTGATGTTATTCGTTACCCCGTTGGAGGTGAGCGCCTGCAGCCGAGTTGCGGTACGGCTATCGACGGCGCCAATGGTGATGATCACGCCCGCCGGCGCGTGGTTCGTCATGTATGGGGCGCCATAGGAGCCGGCGTCCTTATTGGCGTCCAGACCAGCCGTGGGATCCGTGGGGTTGGGGATGCTGAACGCGGGAAGTTCGTTGGGCCAGACATTGTTCGCCAGCACTGAGTTCCAGTAATTGTACACGACGCCGTTCGTGGTGACGAACTGGAAGCTCAGAGATACGATGTTGTCCGCGAGGACTTGCGTATAGTTTGTGGCCGAAGTTTCCATCCAGTTGTAATTATTGTTGCCGTAAAAATCCCACGGGTTCCCGGCGCTGGGTGTCATTTGTCCATAATTGTAGCCAGCGAGAGACGGAAAATCGGAGTAGGGGGTGAAGCGCCGGATCAGCCTGTACGGCGGGGTAACGTCGATGAAAAAGCTACCCGGATCCTTGGTGGGCGGGAATGCCGCATTCTGGGCGGACGGCTGGCTGAGGCGATAGACGACCTCGGCCATGTCGATGCCGGAGCCGTAATTGTCGCCTGCAGGCGCGATGAAGGCCACGGCGGAGTTGGTGCCGAAAAATCCGGGTCCGTTGCAGGTCAGCCCGGAAGTACCTACCCAGTTGGAGGACACCACGGCCTGGGCGAGTTCGCGGGACATGTAGTCGAGGGCGGCGCGGGCGGCGGTGAAGGTCTCGACGCGGCTCTCGCCCTGGAGCCAGGCTTTGCTGGTCTGGTTGAACGCAGCGAACAACAAATAGCACATGGTCACGAGGATGGCGACCGAGGCAATCATCTCGACGAGAGTGAAGGCGGCTTTGGTGTTTCGTCGCGGTTTCATTGGTTGTACCAGGCGACCTTGGTGACAAAAATGTTGGTGTTGATGGGCGAAGGCGCCGGGGCCGGCCACACGACCGTGGCCGTCACGATGCAGACGGTCGCCGGGGTCCCCGCAACGGCGTTCGACGGAATCTCCGGCTGAAAAGTGAGAATTATCTTATAGTAAGCGTTTGTATAGAATCCGTTGGCGTCGGGTGTCGTGTAGAAGCCCGCTTGGTCGAGGTAGTTCGAAAGGGAGAGAGAGGAGGTACCGAGCGGAAACGCTTGCAGGTTCGTGTAGGCCGAGTACCTCAATTTGGTCGTCAGGTTGGGCATAAAGCCGAACGAATCCAGGTTGGTTATGTTTGTGAATGGCGTCGTGCGGATCGTGGTGAAGATATCTTGCGCGAGCGTGGCGGAAATGGTGTTGTCGGCGGCGTCGCGGCTGGCCTGGAGACCTTGGGGGAGCAGGCCGAGGATGGCGACAAGGCCGATGGCGGCGACGGCCAGCGCCAACACGATCTCGACCATGGTGAAGGCGGTTGTAGAGGCGCATCGTCCACAAGCGGCCTGTAGCGGCGCTCTATGAGCGCCGTTCGTTGGCCTTTCGATGTATTTCGGCGGTCGCAGACCGCCGCTACAGTCCACGGCGCGGTCGGGCTCCGAAAAGCGATTCGGGGTAAAAGACCGGCGCCGAGCAGGGAACAGCTGAGACCCTTCCCCGTTCGCGGACTCAGGGCTTCGGCTCACGCGCTCAGGGCGACAACCGCTAGGAGGCGGAAATTTAGTCAATGATTTCATGGGCGTTGGATCGAGATCCTGCCGAGCAGGTTGTCGATGGATACGGTCCCGCAGTTGGAATTGATTCCGAAGTACGTATAGCCATTGGTGTCGAACGAGCCTTCGCGGACGCAGATGCTCACTCCGTTGACATTGGTGGTGCCGCCGGTGGGCGTGAAAACCACGAGGTTGGTCACGACCGTGACGGGTGGGACGGCGGAAGGAGGGAAATACGCGATGGTGCCAAGGGGCAGGTAGTTCCACTTGTCGACCTGGATTTCATTGGGGCCGACATTGGTGAAGATACTGACGGCGTTCAGCGAGTTGGTGAATCGCATTTCCGTTTGGACGCGATGGGTGATGGCGAATTGACGGGCGAGGCTGAGTTCGTTGTCAATCTGGCGGAGCGCCCCCGGCAACGCGGCCGAGCGGCCCAGGCTGGTGAACGCCGGCAGCGCGACGACGACGAACGCGCCGACAATGACCAGGACGGCCAGCATCTCGATCAGGGTGAAAGCGGAGCCGTTGCATAGGCGTCCCGCCTGTGCGAGCGGCGCTCGTTCGCGGTATTTCGGCGGTCGCAGACCACCGCTACAGTGTTGACGATTTATTACCACGATGTGACCCAGTCCTTCGCGTTATGCGGTGTATATGGTCCGAGCGGGCCAAACGACCACACAACGGCCGTGTAGTTGCTTACGCATCCGACGGCCCCGGTGCCGACTGGTGTGTACGCTCCTGAGTTAAGAACCCCATACGCGAGATTGCTGCAGACGTTATCGTAGCTCGTATCCACCGTGATCTGGTAGGGGTTCCCCCACGGATCGACGAAGTCGTAGCCGCCGGTGTTGTCCGTTGACAGTTTGAGGCTCTTGGTCGGGATGGTGAGGTAGGCCGTGTTTCGGGTGTTTACCAGGTTGGACGGGTTGTTGTTGGGGCTGCCGTTGCCACACAAGGGCGGACTGGTGGCGCCGTCTTTGCTGATCTCGTTTGCAGTATCCGGGATTCCCTGGAGCGTCTCGATGAGCCAGTGGTTCTCACAGTAGCCCGAGTGTCCGGCCAGGGTGGGATGTTGCGGTGCGTAGTTGCCACCAAAAGCCCCGTACGAGAAGTCATACGTGCCGGCGTTGCCGGTCGGCCATTTGCCATAGTCGGTGTAGAACATTTTCAGGGCCGTCTCGATGCTTTTGATATCGCTCTGGGCCTGGGCGACCTCGGCTTTTTGCAGGGCGGATTTGATGGCCGGGAACAGCAGCCCGGCCAGTATGCCGATGATGGCAATGACGGTGAGCATCTCGATCATGGTGAACCCTTCGACTACGCTCAGGGTAAATGCGCTGGGGATTCGATTGGTGCGGTGTTTCATGGTATCTCCTAATGCTGTTGCCAATTGGTGATGTCGTCGTTGGTGCCTTCGTCATTGCGGCCGTTGGGGCCGTAGGACCACAGGTCGAATGTGGCGACATTGGTCACCAGGATTGGATTATTGGTTTGATAATAATTGTAAGGGCTGCCGAACGGATCGATCACGTTGGTGGTCGTGATGCCGTTGAGCACGACGGGGCGCAATTGATACGGCTTGAAGTTAAAGTAAATCTTCGGGCCGCCGGCCAGGGCGTTGTACAGGACCGCCGAGTTGCTGTACTCAGCCGTACCCGGATAGCCCTGATTCCCTGATGTGACCCGAGGGCCTGCAGCCCACGGGTAAACGCCGTTGTCGCCTTTGTAGTGTTCGAGGGCCATTTCCATGGCGGCGATCTCGGCTTGGGCTCGCGAAGTGGCGGCTTTTGTGCTAGCGTATTTGGCGACGCCAATGATTATTCCCGCCAGTATGGAAATGATCACCAGCACGAACAGCAGTTCGATCAGGGAAAAAGCGGCGGGGGAGAAGTTCCCGAGGTTCACCCCGAAAGCCTCTGTGGGAGGACAGCCGTGAGCCATCTGGAGCTTCGGCGCCTTCAACGCGCGCTTCCTGCACTCGGAGCTCCCCCCCGCCGTAATGTTTTTGGTTTGTGGCGTCATCGATTCGTTCCTCAGCGGGCTGAGCGGTCGCGAAGTTCGTTTTCCATGCGCTCGCTGATCCATTGTTTGATCATGCTTTGATAGTTGAGATAGCGGGAGCGGGCAAGGCGTTTGATGCGGGCCAGCATCCGCGGGTCGATGCGCAAGGTGATCATGGTGGACTCGGATTGGTCGGCGCCGATGACGGATTGAGCCATGAGGTTGGCGTCGAGGCGATGGGTGAGCCAGAATTTGGCCTCGTCGTGCTCGCAGCCGAACTGCGGGATCTCTTCCCATTCGGTTATGATATCCATTCGGACACCTTGCGGTCGTAGAAATAGTCTTCTTCGTCGGTCATGGGGCGCGAGGCGATGACGCGGAAGCGCTTGCCATCGGAGCGGTAGACGCTGAATATGCCGCGGCCTGTCAGTGTGCGGCCGAGGCAGAAGGCGCGGGATTCGTTGGCGAAACGGCCCGAGTCGGGAATGAGGCGGATGCCGAGTGGGTCTTCGAAGGACTCCTCGATTTCGCGAAGGGTCGGGGAATCCTTTGGGTTGAAGGGCGGTTCTGACCAGTCGAATTCCATATCGGTACCCGCAGGATACATACATTGTATTGACAAAGCTGTCAAGGTGGAATATGGTGGTTTGCAATGAGCCGATGGGGGAGTCATGTGAGTGGGTGCGAAAGTGGGGCGAACTGCAACCAATGGAACGTCCTTGACGGTGCCCGTGGCGGGGTGTAGTTAGGGACGACGGAGCGTTGGACGGGCACAATGCAAACCAGCAAAGATCACCGAGATTGGGGTTTCACACTGATTGAGATGCTGACGGTCGTCAGCATTATTGTGCTGCTAATCGGCATGCTGCTGCCGGCGTTGAGCGGCGCGAGAGAGAGGGGTAAACAGATCGGCTGCCAGAGCAACCTTCACCAGATCGGCTTGGCGATTCTTGTGTATGCAGGGGATTATCAAAACCACACGCCGCCCGCGTTCCAACCGTCGAGCTCGGGAACAATAACGTGGTACAGCTTGTTGCTTAGCAATAATTATGCATCGACCAAAGTTTTTCAATGTCCCGATGACCGACGATACTGGCTGATGAGGAATGGGAAACCCGTTACGCCGCGGTCCTATGCCATGGTCATCGGCTATCAAAATACCGCTTCAAGCTACAACAGCAGTGGGGTCGGCAACTTCTGGATCGCCGGCTCGCGACTGACTTGCCCCTATTTGACCAATAGTTCGGTCGCGATGGTTGCCGAGTATTATGTGGATAGCTTGAACTATCCTCCAAACCAAACCGGCTCCATTCTTGAGGATCAAGGGGCAATTAATCCCAGCGGCTTCCAAAGCCCATTCGTAACGAGTTCGTACGATTATACTCCCGGTTCCCTAAGCCAAAGCGGCTTCCCTCCGATGTCAAGGCATACGCCCAAGTTGCCTCTGACAGGCAATTATCTCTTTCTCGATGGCCACGTCGAATATGTCAACTCGCTGGCGCCAGGCGCCTCCTACAGCGCCGATGTGCTAAACAGCCAACTTGTTGGCCCGAAGATGTTCCCGCCGGTTCCGACACAACCAAACGCTCCCACGCCATTTGTCCCCTGCCCGTAACGGGTTTCCTTACATTTCCGAGTTGCAGGCGCTGATTTGATGGCCAATTTTGGCCTGATTTTCCCATCCACTGCCCTAAAAAGCCCGTTTTTTCTGCCCTGCAAGCCAGTGGCATGACTACTGCTAAATTCAGTTCCTGCATGAAGATTTTGATCGCTGACGATACTGATTCGGTCCGATTCGCCTTGCGCCTGGCCTTGGAATATCTCGGCCACGAGGTCGTCGGATTTGCAGCTGACGGCCACGAGGCCATCGAAAAATACAGCAGCATGCGCCCGGATCTGATTGTTATGGACGTCCGGATGCCGCGCATGGACGGCCTGACCTGTACCTCCCTGCTCTCCAAGAGCGACCCGGCCGCCAAGGTCGTCGTGGTCACCGGCAGCCGCACCACCGAAAGCGAAGCCCGCGAAGCCGGCGCCCGCGGCTTTCTCGAAAAACCGTTCGACGTCACCGACTTGGATCGCGCCATCCACAGCGCGTTCGCCGCCTAGCCCCGGAATTCTTTTTCCACTTGCCACACCACACAGATGTGTGGTACTCGTGCCTTCATGCAAGAATCGCTCACGTCGCGGCAGCAAAAACTGCTCGCGTACATTCTCGACAGCATCCGCAGCGGCGGTCGTCCCCCAACCATCCGCGAAATCTGTCGGGCCTTCGGCTATCGATCGACGGGAACGGCCCGCGATCATCTCCGTGCCTTGGAGGTCAAAGGCCACCTCAAAAAACTTCCCGGCAAATCCCGCGGCCTCGTCCCGCGCAATTGGCCCCAGGTTCTCCGCGCCGAATTCCCGCCCATGCCCATCCTCGGACGCGTCCCCGCCGGCGGCCCGTTGCTCGCCGAGGAGAACATCGAAGGCTCGCTCGATCTGACCGAGGAATTCGCCGGCCAAAAGGTCTTTGCCCTCAAGGTTCACGGCGATTCGATGATCGACGCGGGAATTTGCGAGGACGATCTTGTGGTCGTCCGCGCCCAGAACCACGCCGAGGAAGGCCAGATCGTTGTCGCCCTTGTCGATGGCGAAGCCACGGTCAAACACCTGGCGCGTCGCAACGGCAAACTCTGGCTCCAACCGGCCAACACGCGCTACCAGCCAATCCCCGTCGAAGGCGACATCAAAGTCCTAGGCCGAGTCATCGGCGTCATCCGCAGTTACGAGCGCAAGTTCTAAGCGGCGCGGCGAAGCCCCGTTTGTTTCACCGCTTGCGCAACGCTGCTCCCCGCCGTACTATCTCTCCGAGGATTCACCCTGTTTATGGAAAACGAAATCATGACGCTCCGCGAGGTCGCCGAGTACCTCAAACTGAGCGAGAAAACCGTCAGTCGCATGGCGCAGGAGGGCCGCATTCCGGCCCAGAAGCTCACGCGCCAGTGGCGATTCCAGCGCAACCTGATCAACTCGTGGATGGCCAACCCCAACAACGGCCCGGTCGATCAGCAGCAGTTGCCGCCCGAGGCGACCGGCCTGCCGCGACCGCTCACCGTGTCCAGCGTGGTCAATCCCTCCCGCATCAGTCTCAGCCTCACCGCGCCCGACAAGGACGGTGTGCTGCGCGAGTTGTGCGCGTTGGTGATCGACCCGCGCGAGAGCCGCTTGTTCGAAACGCTCTTCCAGGCGCTCAGGGCGCGGGAAGACTTGTGTCCCACCTGCGTCAGCGAGGGCGTTGCCATCCCCCATGCCCGCAATGCCCTCATCGGCCTGGTCGATAATCCCGTCCTGGCCTACGGCCGACACAACAAAGGCGTCGATTTCGGCGCGCTCGACGGCAAGCCCGTGCACCATTTCTTCCTGCTCTGCGCGCCGAACGTGCGTCAGCACCTCCAACTGCTCTCGCGGCTGTCGCGATTGGTCAATAGCGCCGATTTTCGCGCCCGCCTCATGGCGGCGCAACAACCCGACGACGTCGTCGCGCTGATTCGCGAGGTCGAACCCAACATTCCCGGAGCCTGACCCATGCGCTTTCCGATCCATCGCCCGCGACGGCTCCGCCAAAGCGCGGCGATTCGCGCGCTCGTCCGCGAAACGGAGTTGTCCGCCCGCGACCTGGTGATGCCGCTGTTCGTGCGCGAAGACCTGCGCGGTCGCAATCCCATCAGCTCGATGCCCGGACAATTCCAGCTTTCGGTGGACGAGTTGGTGAAGGAAGCCGGGCGCACGACGAAGCTCGGCGTGCCGGCGGTGATCCTGTTTGGCATCCCCGACAAGAAGGACGAGAAGGCCAGCGGGGCCTACGCGCCGAACGGTATCGTCCCGAAAACAGTTCGTGCTCTGAAAAAGGAATTTCCCGAACTCATTGTCATCTGCGACGTCTGTCTCTGCGAGTACATGAGCCACGGCCATTGCGGTGTGGTCCGCAAATCGGGACGCGACTTTCGCATCGACAACGACGCCACGCTGGGCCTGCTCGCGAAATCCGCGCTGGCCTACGCCGAGGCCGGCGCCGACATCGTGGCCCCGAGCGACATGATGGATGGACGCGTCGCTGCCATCCGTGCCGCGTTGGACGAAACTGGTTTTCCCAACACGGTCATCATGAGCTACGCGGCGAAGTTCGCCTCGGCCTACTACGGCCCGTTCCGCGAGGCGGCCGAATCGCCGCCGCAATTCGGCGATCGCCGCACCTATCAGATGGATTATGCCAACGCCGAGGAAGCCCTCCGCGAAGTCGCCCTCGACATCGAGGAGGGCGCGGACATCGTGATGGTCAAACCCGCGTTGGGTTATCAGGACCTCATCTGGCGCGTGAAAGAGAAGTTCCGCTATCCCGTCGCCTGTTACAACGTCAGCGGCGAATACGCGATGGTCAAAGCCGCCGCGCAACACGGCTGGCTCGACGAAAAACAGGTTGTCCTCGAAATGCTCACCGGCTTTCGCCGCTCCGGCGCCGACATCATTCTCACCTACTGGGCGCAACAGGCCGCCCGCTGGCTGAACGGCTGAACCGGTAGCGCGAGCTTGACCGCCGAAGATTCAGGGAAGGAGAACGTCTCTGCCTGGCGGGGTCACTTCAACTGGAAGAAGCTGTACGCGAACCACACCAGGACGAGGGTGGCGACGAGACCAAGGCCCAAGACCGCCCACACCCATCCCTTCGCGTCAGTGCGTTTCTTGTGGCCAAACGGCGAGGCCGATCCGAATGTCGGGGGAGGGCCGTCCCCTGTGCCCAGCTCGGCGGCGTCGATCCCGGCTTGCGACGGCGGCAATGGTTGACTCGTCTTCTTGAGGTCGGCTTCGAACCGCATTTCGACGGAACCCACGCGGACCTGATCGCCATTGGCGAGCTTCGCCTCGGCGATGCGCATCGCATTGACGCGCGTGCCGTTGGTCGAATTGAGGTCGCGCAGCTTGTAGGTGTCGCCTTCGTGCAAAAACATCGCGTGGTGATGCGACACTGTCCCGTCCTCGAGGCGAATCGTGTTGTCCAACGCGCGCCCCACGGTCACGCGTTCTTCCAGCAGGTCGAAAACTTTTCCTTCCAACTGGCCCGACAGAATATGCAATTTAGGCATTGATGCGCCTCTGGCGTATTCGACATTCGGAGCCTGCGCCCGCCCCGACATCCGATGTCGGGGCACGTCGGAGCGACTACCAAGCTCGTCGTGGGCCGCATGATGCTTGCTTGCCCTCGCCAAGTCAATTTTGATTTTTTGCCATTGCGTTTTTGTCTCGCTTGTATCAGGCTCGTTGGGAGGATGGGCGCACGGGGGTGATGCCCCAACCAGCTTCGACAGGAACCGTATTGGGCGTTGGCTGTCAGCCTTGCGCATCGCCCCGTGTCAGGCTGTCCAACTAAATGGAGGAGTGTGGAAAGGTGTCAACCATGAAGACAAAATCGTTGATTTCATTTGGGGCAGCGCTGTTTCTATTGTCTGTGGCTGCCAGCCAATCGATTGCGGGTGTAAGCTGGTCGGTCAGCGTTTTCGACGGACCGCTCGGTGCTTGCGGTTACTGGATCAACCACCCGGGCTATGGACGTTGCTGGCAACCGGCCTATGTCTCGGCCAACTGGTACCCGTACTGCGAAGGGTATTGGATGTGGACTGACTCCGGATGGTACTGGGCCAGTACCGAACCGTGGGGCTGGGCGACGTACCATTACGGCCGTTGGGCCTACGATTCGTACTACGGCTGGGTCTGGGTGCCGGATACCGAATGGGGGCCGTCGTGGGTCTGCTGGCGTGAAGGCGGCGGATACTGTGGCTGGGCGCCATTGCCGCCCGGCGCGGTCTTCGGCCCCGGCGGCGCAATGGTTTATCGCAATGGCCCCGTCGCGGACCGGTTCTTCGTTTTCGTTGAAATCGGCAACTTTTCCGGGCCCATTCACCGGCGTGACGTCGTCGTCAATAACACGGTTATCATCAACAAGACCGTCAACATCACCAAGATCACCCGCGTCAACAACGTGATCGTCAACCACGGCCCCAACGTGAGCGAAATCCAAAAGGTCAGCACCCGTAAGTTGACCGAGGCGCTCCCCCGTGAGGCTCTCCAGCGTAGCGCCGCCAAATCCAGGGGAACGCTCCCGGAAGTCGTCAGACCGACCGCCAATGAGCCGGGTCGCCAACCAGCGAAGGCCGGGAACGCCGGCAAGGGCGAGCCGGAGGTCATCCGCGGCGGAACAGGCCAGAATGTGTACGAGAAGAACCAACCACAGAAGGCGCGCGTCACGTCGCCGGTTGAAAAGGCCGAGCAGCAGCATCCCGCCACGGGCGAACAGAAACCCTCAGGGCAACCACGGTCTTATCAGAACTTTGGCACACGAGGTCCGTCGCAGTATTCACCCGCGGCACCGGACTCCGTCCAGCCGCGCCAGCGCACGTCTCACGAACCCGCTCAGCAGAATCAGCCGTCGCGTGGCGAACGCGCCGTCGAGAAACAGGGCCAGCCTCACCCCGAACAAGGCCGGGAAGAAAGCCCGAAAAAGAGCCAGCCCGGCAACAACTAATCGGCTGGATGGATCGCGCCGCGCTTACCTAGGCATCTCCGTTGAGGGCCTGTTTGCCGGTCTGCTCGTGAACAGCTGAAATTCTCGAGGGTCCGTGCCCTAGTCGAATTTTCTTTTGTTCTGTGCCATTTGCTGTCATTTTACCCTTGGGACAGTGGGCAAGAACTCCAGCATCGAATGGACTGACCACACCTTCAATCCATGGTGGGGATGCGCGAAGGTGTCCCCGGCGTGCGAGAATTGTTACGCCGAGGCTTGGTCCAAACGCGTGGGTGAGGACATCTGGGGCGCGGGCGCAAGTCGTCGTTTTTTCGGCGCGAAGCATTGGCAGGAGCCGCTAAAATGGAATGAAGACGCCAAGAGAGAAGGGCGTCACAAGCGCGTGTTTTGCGCCTCCATGGCGGATGTGTTTGAAGATCGTCCCGACTTAAATGCCACTCGTCGGAAACTATGGCAATGGATTCAGCTGACCCCTTGGCTCGATTGGCTTCTGCTTACGAAGAGACCTGAGAACGTCGGCCTGATGGTTCCTTGGAAGGACAAGTGGCCTACGAATGTTTGGCTTGGTACTTCCGTCGAAAATCAGGAATGGGCCAAGAAGCGTCTTCCTCTACTGCTGAGCTACCCAGCCAAATGCCGATTCCTTTCTTGCGAGCCATTACTGGGGCCTCTAGACCTTCGGCCATGGATTGAAAGCCGTCCAGCCAAACTGTATCCGATCAACTGGGTGATTGCCGGCGGGGAAAGTGGCCCTGGAGCCAGACCAATGCTCCCAGGTTGGGCTAGAAGAATCCGCGACCAATGTCAGGCCGCTGGGATTCCGTTTCATTTCAAGCAGTGGGGACACTGGGCTCCGGTTCCGGCCCCGAAACGTGAGAGCTCACTAGTGCGGAAATTCTGGGACGAAGTGGCTGGCACGGAAATCTACATGGAGCCCAAGGGGAAAAAGGAGGCGGGCCGACGCCTTGACGGCCGGACTTATGACGAGTTCCCGCGCCGCAAAGCGGTTCTTGCTACCTCCGAATCATCGCTCATTCACGAAGAATTCGAGTTTGAATAAGTTAGATGTCCGCTACCGACTTCCACAATAACCCTTATGACGAAGGCACGCGCACCAAGCTTTCAATCTTCGAACTTTATGCGCAGGAGTGGATCCCGGTTTTCGTTTCGCCGCCTAGACCTACGTTCACTGAGGTTCACATCTTTGACTTCTTCTCTGGTCCCGGCACCGATTCCACCGGGGTCTACGGATCGCCGTTACGAATCCTTGATCAGCTACGTCGATACGGGAAGCTGGGTCTTGCCGGTTGGAGCAAAATCCGAATCGTAGCCCACCTCTTTGATCGGGATGCCCGGAAAATCTCCCTGCTCTCAACGTTGGTTAGCAGCAAACGATGGAAAGTCCCGGGACTCGAAATGGACATAAAGCGGATGGAATTTAAAGATGCCCTACGCGCCTACGATCGGCCCCTCAGCAATCCAAAAGCTGCCAAATTGTTGATTATTGACCAGTGTGGGGTAGACGAGGTCTCGGACGAAATCTTCAAACACCTCATCAGGTTGCCCACAACAGATTTCATTTTCTTCCTGTCGTCTTCGACCCTGCATCGATTTCGCGATCATCCGGCCATCAAGCAGAAGATCAGAAGGCTCGAAGATTCTTACGACGTCCACCGTGCCGCCTTCGACTACTACCGGAACCTGATCCCAGCGAACGATCAGGTGTTTCTTGGCCGGTTCTCGATTAAGAAACGGAGCAACATTTACGGTCTGATATTCGGCAGCCACCATCCGCTAGGTATTCACAAATTCCTACAGGTCGCATGGAAGAATGACAAAATCGCCGGTGAAGCAGATTTCGACATTGAGCATGAGCATGTCGCTCAAGGTGAGATGGTGCTTCCATTCGAAGAGATGCGTCCGACCAAGACCCGCGAATTCGAAGCGGAATTGAAGTCCGGTATTTGCGGTGGAAGCCTACGTTCTGAGGGAGACGTTATTCGTTTCTGCATCGAGGCGGGGATGACTTGCCGACACGCGACGCCAGTGCTCAAGCAGCTGAAGGCAGAACGAGTGATCGATTGTGGTTTCCGAGCTCCCAACGTAAGGAACTTCAAAGAGCCGAGGCCAATCCGCTTGCTCTAACGCATGGCTCCGGAAACTCTGGGACAGGGCGCGATGACTAATTTCGCAGCCGTTCTTGTAACCGGCTGTATCGCGCCGCGGTTTGATGATGCTCACTCCGGTTCGCATCACCCTGCGGGCACCGAAACGGCGCGGTGTCGTCTCGCGGCTACCCTTGCCGCTCGGCTTGTTGTTGCGCATGGCGCAGTCGGTCCTGCAATCGGCTGAAACGGGCAGCAGTTTTGTTATTACGCACGGCAATCGCCAGCGCTTTCTTCGAGCCGATGAGGATGACGAGCTTCTTGCCGCGGGTGATGGCGGTGTACAGCAGGTTCCGCTGCAGCAATACGAAATGCTGCGTCAGCAACGGCACGATGACGCATGGATATTCGTTGCCCTGCGATTTATGGACGCTGATGGCGTACGCCGGCAGCAGTTCGTCCATGTCCGTGAATTCGTAGGGAATCTCCCGGCTCGAATCCTTCATGCCCGGGTCATCGACCTCGACGACGACCTGCTGTTCGACCAGGTCGATCTTCTTCACGCGGCCCAGGTCGCCGTTGAACACATCCTTGTCGTAATTGTTCCGAATTTGCATCACGCGGTCGCCAACGCGATACGTGCGCCCGTACCGCTGCACGTTTGGCCCGCTCGGGTTCAGCGTGGTTTGCAGTTCCCGGTTCAGATTCTCCGAACCGCACAGTCCCTTGTGCATCGGCGTCAGGACCTGCACGTCGCGCATCGGGTCGAACCCGAATTTCTTCGGCACACGCTCACCGCACAACGTCTTGATTGTCGCCAGCACTTTCTCCGGCTGCTCCTCCGCAATGAAGAAGAAGTCCGCTTCCTGCTGCGCGTCCAGCACGGGCATGTGTCCCTCGTTCACGCGATGGGCGTTGGTGATGATGAAACTGTTCTTCGCCTGGCGGAAAATCTCGGTCAGCCGCACCACGGGAACGCGGTCGGAATCGATCACATCGCGCAAGAAATTTCCCGGCCCCACCGATGGCAACTGGTCCACGTCCCCGACAAACACGACCGACGCCGTCAGTGGGATCGCCTTCAACAGGTGATAGGCGAGGGGAACATCCAGCATCGAGGTTTCGTCGATGATGACCATGTCGCCCTGGAGCGGACGCCGTTCGTTGTGGGTGAACCCGCCCTCGCGCGGTTCGTACTTCAGCAGACGGTGGATCGTTTGCGCGGGCGCACCCGTCGCTTCGCTCATCCGTTTGGCCGCGCGTCCCGTCGGCGCGGCCAGCAATACCTTGCCGTTCTTGGCCTGGAGAATCTTGACGATGCTGTTGACGATGGTGGTCTTGCCCACCCCGGGGCCACCGGTAATCACCGAAATCTTCGACGTGAGCGCCGTTTGGATGGCGCTTCGCTGGGCGTTCGCAAGTTCGACCCCGGTTTTCTGTTGGACCCAGGGCAGCGCCTTTTCGAAATCGATGGACGGCAGCGTCAGCGGCGCGCCGCGCAGTTCGTCGATTTTCGTCGCGACGCCGCGTTCGCACTTGTACAGGCCGGTCAGGTAAACGAAATCGTCCTCCTGAATCACTTCGCCGCCGGCCGACAGATGGCGGATGGCATTCTCGACGGGCGCGATCTCGACTTCCAGCAGGTCACGCGCAGCTTCGATCAACCGCTCGCGCGGCAGGCACGTGTGCCCCTCATCCGTCGCCTGTTCGAGCGCGTGCACAACGCCCGCCTTCAGCCGATGAATGGAATCCTTCTCGATGCCCATCCTGGCCGCGATTCCGTCCGCCGTGCGAAAACCGATTCCGGGAATGTCCTTGGCCAGCCGATAGGGGTTCTCCTGCACGACCGACATGGCGTTCTCGCCGTACTGCTTGTAAATCTTCGCGGCGTGCGAGCTGCCGATACCGTACCCCTGCAGAAAAATCATGATGTCCCGCACGCTTTTCTGCGCCGTCCACGCCTGCTTGATGCGTTTCGCGCGTTCCGGACCGATCCCGTCCACTTCGCGCAGCCGCGCCGAAAAGGTGTCGATCACTTCCAGCGTGCGCTCGCCGAATTTCTCGACGATCCGATCCGCGAACGTGTCGCCGATCCCCTTGATCAAACCGCTCCCGAGATACTTCCGGATGCCGACGACCGTGCGGGGCAGCACGGACTCGAACCGCTCGACGGCGAATTGCCGGCCGAATTGTTTGTGGTTCACCCAATGACCCTGCGCGCGGACGCTTTCGCCGACGTTGACCGCCGCGAGATTCCCCACGATGGTGATCGGCTCCGTGCGCCGCGTGCCTCCCTCGGGCAAAAGCTGCGCCACCGTGTAATGGTTCTCCTCGTTGGAGTACACGATCCGTTCCAGCGTTCCCTCGACGGTCTGCAATGGCTCGTTTGTGCTCGCCGGCATGTGCAAGAGTGATGTTAGCAGAAGCGGCGATGCTCTGCCCGTGAAATTTGCCGGTCGGGAGTGGGGCGCGGGAAACACTGGCCCCGACATTGGAAAGTCGGGGCTGGTCGCGCGCGGCAAGCTTCGATAGACTTTCGGACTGTTGAAACCGCGTCGGTTCATTCCCGTGTTGATCATCGCCGCTGGCCTTGGGGCGTATTACAACAGCTTTCAGGGGCCGTTCATCCTGGACGACGTCCCTTCCATCGCCGAGAATTCGCACATCCGTCACTTGTGGCCGATTGGGGATGCGCTGTCGCCCCCCGCCAGGTCGTTTGTCGGTGGGCGTCCCATCGTCAACCTCTCCCTGGCCATCAACTACGCGCTGGGCGGGACAAGTGTCTGGGGGTATCACGCGTTCAATCTGGCCATCCATGTTCTGGCAGCCCTCACGTTGTATGGGATCGTGCGCAGGACATTGGCCCGGCCGGGGTTGCGGGAACGATTCGACGCATCGGGAGAATGGATTGCACTGACGGTGGCGCTGCTCTGGACGGTTCATCCGTTGCAAACCGAGGCGGTGACCTACATCTCCCAGCGCTGCGAGTCGCTGATGGGGCTGTTCTACCTGTTGACGTTGTATTGCTTCATTCGTGGGACGGACTCCCCGAGATCGAGCGGGTGGTTTGCGCTGTCGGTGTCGGCGTGTTTCCTGGGCGTGGCGAGCAAGGAAGTAATGGTGACGGCCCCGGTGATAGTGCTGCTGTACGACCGGACGTTTGTCAGCGGCAGCTTTCGACAAGCGTGGAGCCGGCACTGGCACTTATATCTGGGGTTGGCCAGTAGTTGGCTGTTGCTGGGCTATCTGATGGGCGGTTTGCAGAACCGAAGCGTCGGCTATGGCTTGGGGCTTACGTGGTGGGGCTATGCGTTGACGGAATGTCGAGGGGTCATGCAGTACCTGCGGCTGGCAATCTGGCCGCATCCACTGGTGTTCGATTACGGTGACGGGTTCACGGCAGGCGTCGCGATCTCGCACGTTGCGGAAGCGGCGCCGTACGCGTTGATTCTGGCCATCCTGGTCGTGGGTGTCTTGTTTGAACTGCGACGGCACCCGGCCCTTGGTTTCGTTGGTGCTTGGTTCTTGGTGATTCTGGCGCCGAGCTCCAGCGTCGTGCCCATAGCGGGTCAGCCGATGGCGGAACACCGGATGTACCTGCCCCTGGCAGCAGTGGTCGCGATGGTGGTGGTTGGCGCGTTCGAGATTGGGAAACGACTATTCAATAAGCAGCAGGGCGTTGCGCTCGGATGCATGGCCAGTGGGGCTGTGGCAGTGTTGTTCAGCTTCCTGACCATCCAGCGCAATCGAGACTACGGGTCAGAGCTGACCATTTGGCAGGACACGGTGAGAAAGTGCCCCAACAACCCTCGAGCACAAAACAACCTCGGATTCGCCCTGGTTCAACTCGGCAGGCGGCAGGAGGCGATGGGCCGCTACGAGCTGGCGCTGCAGATTCAACCCGATTACGCCGAGGCGCACAACAACCTGGGGCTTGCCTTGCTTCAGCAGGGCAATCTGCAACAGGCCATTGGGCACTACGAGCAAGCCCTGCGCATTAAACCGGACCTCGCCAAGGCACACAACAACCTGGGGAATGCGTTGCTTCGGATGGGCCAGGTGCCGGAGGCCATCGGGCATTACGAACAGGCGCTGCAGCTCAGACCCGATCTCGCCGAGGCACACAACGGCCTGGGGTATGCGTTGCTTCAAATCGGCAGGGTGTCGGAGGCGATCGAACAGTACGAGCAAGCGTTGAGGATCAAGCCCGATTACGCCGACGGGTATAACAACCTGGGGCTCGCCCTTGTCCAGCAGGGCAGGCTGCTGGAGGCTATCAGTCATTGGGAGCAGGCGCTACGGATCGACCCCGATCTTGCCGATGCGCACTACAATTTGGGGCTCGCTTTGCAGAAGCAGGGCAGGTTGCCGGAGGCCATCGGCCACTACGAGCGGGCGTTGCGGATTCAACCCGATTACGCCGAGGCACACTACAACCTGGGAATCGCCCTGGAGAAACTGGGGCGCACGGCGGAGGCCATCGCGCATTACGAACAGGCCCTGCGCATCAAGCCGGATTTTGTCCAGGCTCAAACCAGCCTGGCGAGAGCGCGGGCAGAGCCGTAGCTCAGGAAATACTGGCCCCGACATTCGAAAGTCGGGGCTGGCCGTCGGTAGCTGGTTCAGATAGACTCTCGACCCGTTGAAGCTGCGTCAATTCATCCCGGTGTTGATCGTCGCCGCTGGCATTTGGGCTTACCACAACAGCTTTCAGGGGCCATTTATTTTCGACGATGGGCCTTCCATCTTGGAGAACCCGCACATTCGTCACCTGTGGCCGATCACCGAACCCATGGTCACTTCCCCGAAGCTCGCGGTCCAGGGACGGCCAGTGGAGTGTCTGACCCTGGCCCTGAACTACGCATGGGGCGGATTGAATGTCCGCGGCTACCACGCGGTCAACCTGATGCTGCATCTGGCGTGCGCGCTGGTGCTGTTTGGGCTGCTGCGAAGGACATTTGAAAGCGAAACACTTCGTGATCGATTCGGCACGGCGGCTCCCTGGCTGGCGGCGGCGATTGCCCTCATCTGGGAGGTGCATCCACTGCAAACCGAGAGCGTCACCTACATCGTCCAGCGCTCCGAACTGCTGATGGGGCTGTTTCTGCTGCTGACGTTGTATGGCACGCTGCGCGGTTCCCAGTCCCCGCGGCCGTGGGTGTGGTATTTGGCCGCTGTGGTCTCGTGCGCCCTGGGCATGGGAAGCAAGGAGGTCATGGTGGGCGCACCGCTGATCGTGTTGCTGTACGACCGTGTGTTTCTCGCGCCATCGTTTCGCCAGTTATGGCAGCGGCGCATGGGCTTGTACGTTGGCCTGGGAGCAACGTGGCTGTTGTTGGCGGCGTTGGTGGCGGGGACCGTCCATCCCATGACAAGTGTTGGGATTGAAGGCCTGACGCCGTGGGACTATCTGAAGACGGAAGCCGGCGTGATTATCTACTATCTACGGCTTTGCTTCTGGCCGCATCCGCTGGTGATTGATTATTTCGACTGGCCGATTACCCGGTCGCTGAAAGACGCAGTTCTCCCCGGCCTTGTGGTTCTGGGTTTGCTCGGGACAACGGTGTGGGCATTTCGTCGTCGGCCTTGGTTGAGTTTTTTGGGCGCCTGGTTCTTCCTCATTTTGGCACCGACCTCGAGCATTCTGCCCAGCGTCGGTGAGATGGCGGCGGAGCGGCGAATGTACCTGCCGCTGGCGGCGGTGATAACTCTGGTTGTGGTTGGCGCGTTTACGCTTGGGAGGCGGCTATGGAACAAGCCGCAGGGCGCCGCACTTGGGTGCGTGGCAACTGCATCCGTGGTGGGGTTGTTTACATTCCTGACCATCCAACGGAATCGGGATTACAGGTCAGCGTTGGCCATTTGGCAGGACGCGGCGGAGAAGCGTCCCGGCAACGCTCGGGCACATAGCAACTTGGGGGCCATCTTGGAGGACGCGGGGCGGGTCCAGGAGGCGATTGGGCAGGTGGAGCAGGCGTTGCGCCTCAGGCCCGGTTATGCCGACGCACACTACAACTTGGGCCACGCCCTGGCTCGACTGGGTCAGGTGCAGGAGGCGATGGCTCAATATGAGCAGGCGCTGCGACTTAAGCCCGATTATGCCGAGGCACACAACAATCTGGGGAACATCTTGGACGATTTGGACCGGCCAGAAGAGGCGGTCGGACATTATGAGCAGGCGCTACGGATCAACCCGGATCTTGCCGACGCGCACTACAACTGGGGGATCGCCTTGGTCCAACTCGGCAGGTTGCCAGAAGCCGTCGGCCACTACGAGCAAGCGTTGCGGATCCGACCCGATTACGTCGAGGCGCACAATAATCTGGGGGTCGCCTTGATTCGGCTGGGCCGGCTGCCGGAGGCGATGGAACATTGGCAGCAAGCGCTGCGTATTAACCCCGATCTGCCCCAGGCGCACTACAACATGGGGCTTACCTTGGTCCGACTGGGAAGGGTGCCAGAGGCGATTGAACATTATCAGCAGGCACTGCGAATCAAGCCCGATATGGCCGACGCGCACTACAATTGGGGGCTCGCGCTGGAGAAATTGGGACGAACGCAAGAGGCCATCGCGCATTACGAACAGGCCCTGCGTATCCAGCCGGATTTTGTCCGAGCCCGAGACAGCCTGGCGAGAGCGCGGGTTGTTCAATGAGAGATTGATTTCGGAGGGACTCGCGCCATTGGGCGCACTTGATCAGCCGTCTCCGATTCAATGACGAGTCAGTTCCGCCACCGCCTCGCAATGCGCGGTCTGCGGAAACATGTCGAACGGCGTGACGCGCTCCAATTGATAGCCGTGGGCAACCAACTGCTTGATGTCGCGTGCGAGCATCGGTGGGGCGCACGATACATAGATGATCTTGCGTGGCCTCTGTTCGCGCAACGTCTTGAGCACCACCGGCGCGCAACCCGACCGCGGTGGATCCAGAATCAGGCACGTATCGTCCGGATTGCATTGCCGCAACGTATAGAACAGCAGCCGTTCGGTTTTGCCCGGGTAAAAATCGTAACGCGTCAGGCCGAGTTGCTGCGCGTTCTCATTGGCGGCTTGGATTGCTTTCGCATCCTCTTCGATCCCGTACACGTGCGCGGCGAGATCGCCCAGCATCAGAGCGAACAATCCGACACCGCAATACGCGTCCACGAGAATCTTGCAACCGCTGGCAGCAAAAATCTTGCGTGCGTGTCCCAGCGCCAGTTCGACCACCTCGTGGTTGACTTGAAAAAATGAGCCCAGTGGCACGCGTAGCGCCTTTCCGAGGATTGTTTCCGTGATGGTGGCGGGGGGAATGGCCGCCTTGGCACCTGCCTCGGCCTCGTCCAGCTCGCTCCCTGCCCGACGGCTTTCCGTATACACCCAAACCTCGCGTTCCGAGTTCGAGCGAATGGTCAAATGCACGTTTTCCAGCAACTGCCGGCAAACCTCGGCAAGCGTTGCATTCACTTTCTCGCAGGCGATGGGGCATTGCTCGATACCGATGATCGAGCGGCCCCGCGTCGTCCAAAAACCCGGCTTGCCGGGCCCGTGGACCACGATCTTGTTGCGGTAATGATATTCCCGCGGGGAACCGACAACGGCTTCGATGGGCGGATTGGCAATCTTGCCGATGCGCTCAAACACATCCCGAATCTGGCGGCGCTTGAGTTCCAGTTGATGCCCGTAGGCGACGTGCTGATACTGGCAACCCGCGCACTTCATGTAATACGGACAGCGTGGCTCGACGCGCTGCGGTGATGACGTGATCACCCGTACGAGGTCAGCCGTCGCGTACCGGCGTTTGACCTCCACAATCTCAACTTCGACGCGTTCACCCTCAATGACAAACGGCACAAACACCACAAAGTTGTCCACCCGCCCGATACCGTCGCCACCGAAAGCGACTGTTGTGATGTCCAATTCAAGCCGCTGGCCGGGTTGGAGTGTGGGTTTTTCCATGCGCGACACGAATCCTATTCGCAGCCGGACGTGATTACAAACCGCTCTTTCGGGAATTGAGCAGGATTTCCACGCTGCTGGCCAGCGACCAAATCCACGCAAGCAGAAAAATCGCTGCTCCAGCCAGACCCAGCGCCAGATCGGGCGTGACGTCGTCAGGCATGTGTCCTTGGTGGATCCAATCGCGCACGAACAGGATTGCCCAAAGCAGGCACAGCGCGAACCCGGTTTGGGAGACGACCAACTGGAGAATCCCGGCGACGCGCCGACGCGCCACAAAGGTGCCCAATCCCGGCAGCACGAGATTACTTAACACGCATGCCCAGGCGGGTTGGCGGGCCGAACCGCGGTCGGGCCGCATCTCAGCCAGCTTGGGCGGTGGTTTGGGATCCAAGGATGTCCTCGTAAGCGTACAAAATGGCCGCGATCCCGATCGGAACCGTGGCAAACACGCCAACACAGCAGGCGATCACGCCCACCACACTAATCAAGCCCGACACGAGAAACAGCGCAAACAGGATCCACCACTGCCGTGTCACGGTCTTTCGGCTCAACTCCATCGCCTCCCAAAAACTCAGTCGCTTGTCGATGACCAACGGCAGCGTGAATTTCCAGGCGACCCCCAGATAGATCCCCGGCAGAACACAGCAGAGAAACCCAAGGCAGGTTAACACGCTGCTCACAATATATGCCAGCAGCAGCGGGAGAAAGGCGCTGCCGAAGCCGGCAAACGCATCGCCCAGATCGGCCGGCTGACCGCGCATGAGCTTCAGATAGTAATTGTAAAGTCCGCCGATAAGAGGGCCGCTCACCAGCATATTCCACAAGCAACCCGCCAGGATGCCGCGCCACTGAAGCCGCATTGCCTCCCAAAAACCGACGTGATGGACATGGAACGGTACGCCAAAGGCAAAATTGACGATGAAACGCAGGGCGCTGCCAACGCCACCTACCAGCAGTAAAACTAACAGCGATGTGCCAACCAGCCTCCAGAAATTGTTCTTAACCAGTTCCCAGCCGCGGCCGATGCAACTCCCGATATCCACCCCATGAACCGGGGCCACCGCTGGGGCAGCGGGTGAGGGCTCAGCCAAATCAGCGAATTCTGGAAACGCTGAAATCGGTTTCCATTCTGTGGCGCCCTCAGCCTGCGCCTTGGTCTGCGCATTGGCCCGACCCTCGCGAATCCATTGTCGGAGTTGCTCTGCGGTAACCGGCCCGTATTCGCGTCCGTCAACCCCAAGGATCTTGTACATGTCAGAACCAGTCCTTTCTGCTCAGAATGTATGTGCGAACGAATTCGTCGTCGGACTTTGTCAGATAAATAAGCCCCTCGATCAGACTGATCACCCACATGACTGCACCCCCGATCCCACACGTCAGCACCGTAATTAACAGCATTGTGATGCCGGCACCGGTATAGCCAAGGACGAACTTGTGTATGCCCAGACATCCTGTGGTCGGGATCAAGGCCAGCACGCCAGCCACGATCTTTTTATCGGCGCCCGGTGGCCTCGTTACCAAATGCGCTTGGACCGGGGGCGAGATGGGCGGCGGCGCCCCGACCGAAATGCCGAGTGCGGCATGAAATTCAGCAAAGTCGGCGAGATGCTTCCACTCCGCCTCGCCCGAAGCTTGTGCCTTCGTCTGTGCATTGGCGCGGCCTTCCCAAATCCATTGCCGCAACTGCTCTACGCTGGCCGGAATATACTCTTTCCCATCACCACCTATGATCTTGTACATATCAACCTCCGTGAAATCGTGTGGGATATCATCCTTACGGAGCCAACAACGTGAACGGGTAGATCGGAATGTTCCGCAGCACGCCGAACGCGACAATCGCTGCCAGCAACGCCCAGATCCACCTCGGTTTCAATGTACTGGCATCGCCGCGCACGACCAGATAGCCCGCCACCGGCAGCATCGCCATCGACAGCGCATTGAATCGAAATGCCGCGGCGACGTTTCCATGCAAAAGCTGATGGAGTGCGCGCGCCGTCCCGCAGCCGGGACACCACAATCCTGTCAGGTCGTGGAACAAACACCGAGGATACAATGCGGTTGTCGAGGGATCGAAAAAGAACAAGACGCACCCCACGGCTACGGTTGCCGCGAGGACAGCGACCGCCGTGCGCCATCTGCTCCTGGCTGGCTGATGGATGCCCAATTTGATTCTTGCGGTCACGTACGCCATTGACGCCAATACATGTAATGCTGTCTCCACGGCTTCCACAGCCCCAGCCGTACACCGAGTATCAGCAACGCGAGCAGAGTGATAATCGACAGGATCAACCCAGCCACGGCGATCCCTTTGCCAGTTTGCCGGGTTGGATCGCGATTGATTTGAGACAAACCTACGCTCGAAAACACAATCCCCAGCACGCTCAAGATCGGACCGCAGCACAGCCACCCACCGAGTATCCCGATAAGCCCGAATATCAGCCCGGCAACAGCCATGTTGTTCGTCACGGGCCGTGTCACCGGAGCCGTCGGTGCCGGCGGCGGTGTTGACGGCGTCACGGGTGGGGCCGTCGATGAAGCAAATTCGGGAAAGAGTCCGAGCGGCTTCCACTCGACGCTGCCTTCTGCCTGAACCAAGGTCTGCGCATTGGCGCGCCCCTCGGCGATCCATTGCCGTACTTGGTCCGCACTCACCGGGCCGTACTGACGGCCATCACCACCGATAATCTTGAACATCGGGCTCCTTGCTCGCCTGGTTCATCGCCAACTCCATTTTGGCAACGGCTGTTACGCTACGCCAGCACCTTGCGCAACTCCAGCTTAAATTTCTCCAGGCCGTCGCCCGCCAGCGCTGAAATCTCAATGATCCTTGGTGGGCTGGGCGCTTGCACTGAGCCTGCCGAACGGGTCTCGCCCGCCTGCCCTTTTTTTGTGCGCCGCGTCGCGCCTCTCGCCAGCTTGCGCTTGAATGCCGTCAGGTGCTTCTTCGCGTCGGGAAGGTCCATTTTGTTGGCCACCACGAGCCGCTTTTTCCGCAGAATCTCGGGATTGTAGAACTTCAGTTCATCGAGCAACTGCTGGTAATCATCCTGCGGCTTGCGACCATCGACGCCCGCCATGTCCAGCAACACCACCAGCAGTTGGCAACGCTCGATGTGCCGCAGAAAATCATGTCCCAGACCCTTGCCCCGGTGCGCTCCCTCGATCAGCCCGGGTATGTCGGCAATCCGAATCCGCGTGAAATCGTCGTAGTTGAGTATGCCCACATTCGGCGTCAGCGTCGTGAACGGATACGGCGCGACTTTCGGATGCGCATTGGTGATTTTCGAAATCAACGTCGATTTGCCCGCGTTCGGAAAACCCACCAGCCCCACGTCGGCCAGTGTCTTCAGTTCCAATTCGACTTCGAGTTGCTCGCCCGGCTCGCCGTACTCGAATTCGCGCGGCGCCTGGTGCGTCGAGCTCTTGAACACCGCGTTGCCGCGTCCGCCGCGCCCGCCTTTCGCCAGCACAAACTGCTGGCCGTCCTCCACCAAATCCGCGATCAACTCCCGTGCCGCTGCTGTAGGCCCGCTGCCCTCAGCGGGCGATGCCGTTTCGTCTGCGCCGCGTGGGGGCACGCGGCCTACAACTTCAACCAAACTCTCTCGCGATGCCTCTGCCATCTGCTTCGCTCGACCCGGCGTGAACGGCATCCCGACGGTCACTCTCGGATCAAATTCTTCCGTCGCGGCTGCCGGATGATAACTCGATGGCGCGCGCTGTTTCACCGGCGCGGTCAACCGGAAAACCTGTGTGCCGATGGGCACTTTCGCGATGATGTTCCGCCCACTCCGGCCAAAACAATTCTTCCCGCGTCCGTGGACACCGTGTTTGGAGACCAGCCGTGGCTGATAATAGTAGTCCGAGAGATCGGTGACGTTCTTGTCCGCGACGAGCACGATATCGCCGCCCTTGCCGCCGTCGCCGCCGTCCGGCCCGCCCCGATCGACATATTTCTCCCGACGAAACGACACGCACCCGTTCCCGCCATCTCCCGCCTTGACCCGAATTTTGACCTTATCGACGAACATGATCCATACAATACCGAGGTAAGTTGGTTGTGGCTAGGGGTTAGTGCACAGCCGCAACTGCCGCATTCAGGCGGAGTCAGATTGTTGAGCACGGCGTATGACTTCGTAAACGTCCTTGGCATTCTGGATCAGGTCGAAGCAGGGAAAGGAAAATTGGCCCGCGCCAGGCGAAGCGAATCGCCAAGATCGCATCGGCTCGCCAATCAGAACAGGACCGAAAATGATGGTCCCGGAGCCGTCGGTCTTTTGCTCTAGAGACAAATCGGTTATCGTCCGCAAATTCATGGATTTTACCGTTCGGTTGAAAAGACCCGCAATGATCAAACACCGCTGACTTGTGACTCCATAATAGGTCTTCTCCCTCAACTTCGCGTCGTAGACAAACCGGCCAAGCATTATGTAAAGGCCGACCAACACAAATGGGATGCCCCACAACTTCATTACCAGCGGGCCACCGGTGCGGATGGCCATCGTTTCCCAGAAGATTGCAAAACCTCCCCATATCATACTGAAAGGTATTGTGAATGCATCCGACCTGCGGAGTTTGATTCCTTGGAGGGGTCTTCCGCTCCATAGCAACTTCTCGCCTTCTCCCAACTCAGCTCGGATGACAGAATCGGCATCCCTCCACCGTGTCTCCTCAAAAGCGGTCTTCATCTGTGGGATCGAGTATGTAATGAAAATCCCGCTCTTGCAACGACGGATAAGGCTGTCCTCCTTAGGATTACCCAACCTTCTTCTGCACCAGCACCTTGAACGTCCGCCCCATCATTTCGGGATGGAGAAGTTGGTGGATCGCCGCGCGTTCTTTGCTGGGTTGACCGGCGGTGCGTTCGACAATCCCGGCAATCTCGGCTTCTCCGATTTGTAGCAGGTAATGCGACTGGTCAGTGAAAAGGACAGGTTCAAGCCCGAGCTTCTTCCCGTGCTCGATGAACGCGGTGAATTCGACATGCGCTGTGATGTCCTGCTCACCGACGTGCGCGTACGGATTCGCGCTCTTGGTGTGCTGGTGATAGCACAGCAGAGTGCCGTCGCGATGGTGCGGCGCGAAATACTCGTGCCGCTCATAGCCATAGTCGATGGTGACAATCCACCCGCGTTTCAATCGTTGCGCCACATCCGCGAGCCAATCCAGTGCGCGCAAGTTGACCTCGGTGCGGTAGCCTTCCATGTGCTGAGCGGGCAGGTCGTGTAGGTACTCTGCGAGCCGTGGCGTCGAGAGCGGGCCGAGGACTTCTTCGAAATGTAGTTCCCCCTCACCTTTATCCTCTCCCCAGAGGGGAGAGGGGTGCAGTTGCAGATCTCGCTCACGTTGTCCCTCTCCCTTTGGGGGAGAGGGTTCGGGTGAGGGGTCTGCTATTCGCACATACACTTCCTGCCATGCCCCCTCTTTCACCTGCACCAGATGAACCGGCAACGCATCGAGAAACTCGTTCGAGAACACGCACCCGATAATCGAATCGGGCAGGGGATCGCTGCTTTCAATGATGCGATAACGCAGGTCCGGCGCGGCGGCGAGCACGTCCACCCGCAACTGGCCGCGGTGCCCGCCGAATTCAACAACTTCAAACTCCGCCGGATTGCCTAGTTCTTCTCGAAACTTCAAGAACTGCTTCGCCAGAATTCTGCCGAACAGCGGCCCGACGCTGACACTCGTGAAGTAATCGCCTCTTTTGCCGATCCGTTCTCGCCCAGCCTTGTAGTAGCCGTGCTGTGGATGATAGAGCGCCAGTTCCATGAACCGCTCGAATGTGACCCGTCCACCGCCGGAGTCGATCTCGCGGCAAATATCACGGCGCAAGTCGGGATTGCCATCCACGCATCCACGATAATCAAGCTGCGGGCGTTAATGAAGGCGAAAGAACACTTGCAAGCAGCAACGGTTTTGGTAGGTTGCTTGTGAAATGTGTCACAAGGTTTGCCCGCGGGCGTGGCGGCCAGACCAAGTGTGTTTTCATGGCTGAACAATTACAACAGTACGTGCCTGTCGGGCTTTTGCTACTGGTCGCAATCGGATTCGCCACGGCCATGGCGCTGGCGCCGCTGATCATGGGCAAACCGCGCGTCCACAACCCGGTCAAAGACAGCGCCTACGAGTGCGGCCTGCCGCCGATGACCGACGCCCACACGCGGTTCAGCGTCAAATTCTACATCATCGCGATGTTGTTCATCGTGTTCGATATTGAAGTTGTTTTCATGCTGGGGTGGGCGGCGGTGTTCCGGGACATGATTCGGCCCGTCGCCGAGGGCGGCATCGGAATCAAAATGCTGCTGGGCGCGTTGCTATTTCTTGCAATTCTCGAAGTCGGCCATGTCTACGCGTGGAAGAAGGGCGCGCTCGACTGGGCCCCGCGCAAAGACCGTGAAGCGAAAGAGAAAGAGCGATTGTCATGATCCAGCGGTTGGACACAGGGTTTGACCCGAAGGTCGAAGGGCGTGACGTGATTGTCACGAGAGTGGACGCCGCCATCGACTGGGTCCGCAAGAACTCCTGCTGGCCGATGCCGATGGGGTTGGCCTGTTGCGCCATCGAATTGATGGCCGCGGGCGCCAGCCGCTTCGACATCGCGCGGTTCGGCTCCGAGGTAATGCGGTTCTCCCCGCGGCAGTCCGACCTCATGATCGTGGCGGGCACCTGTGTTTACAAGACGGCGGGTGTGGTCAAACGCGTGTGGGACCAGATGCCCAACCCGAAATGGTGCATTGCGATGGGCGCCTGCGCCAGCACCGGCGGCATGTATCGCAGCTACTCCGTCGTGCAGGGCGTGGACCATTTTCTCCCCGTGGACGTTTACGTCTCCGGCTGCCCACCGCGACCCGAGGCGTTGTTGGAAGGTCTGATGGCGATCCAGCGCAAGATCGCCCACGAGAAAGCGCTGGTGAACATGAAAAAGGGCGATGGTCCCGGCGTTTCCGCTCCCATCAGCGGCCCGATCGTGGTGCGCGGCGAATACGCGCCGAAGTTGAAGGGTTGACGACGCGATGAACCTGCGGGCGGTCATCGACAGATTGAAGGTGCGATTCAGCGGCGCGGTTTCCGACCCGGTCGAATTTCGCGGCGAAACCACCCTCACGGTGTCGCGGGAGAAAATTGTTGCCGCCTGTACATTCCTCAAGAAGGATTGCGGGTTCGACATGCTGACCGACCTTTCGGGGGTGGACAATTATGGTGAGGATCCAAGGTACGAGGTCGACTACCTGCTGTACTCGCTGGCGGAACGGTGCCATTTGCGGTTGAAGGTGCGTGTGCCGGAAGACGACATGGTTGTGGACAGCGTCACCGCTGTCTGGCGGGGAGCGGACTGGCATGAGCGCGAAGCGTTCGACATGTTCGGCATCCGCTTCCGCGGACATCCGAATCTCAAGCGCATCCTGATGTGGGAAGGTTATCCGTACCACCCGTTGCGCAAGGATTTTCCGGTGGCGGGGATTTCGGCCGAACTGCCGGAAACGGCCGTCAATGCCGACACGGTCCGGCCCGCGCCGATGTTGGGCGGACCGTTCGTTCCCGCGAGCGGCGCCCGCAGTTCGATTCGGCGCGAACCACGCCAGTACGACACCCTCGCGGAGCAGCAGGAAAAACTGGCCCATCCGACCAAGAAGGAATCTGTGTGAACTTGTAGCCGCGAAACTTTTTCGCGGTAACTGAATATTGCAAAACTGTTTCGCGGCCAAACCAATATGACGACGCAACACGAAATGGAGTTGATCGATTCCGCCGCTCGCGCCCAGCAGGCGATGGACGAAGAGCTGAGCGGCGAGAAGATGATCATCAACATGGGGCCGCAGCATCCCAGCACGCACGGGGTGTTGCGCGTGGTGCTGGAACTTGACGGTGAAGAGATCGTTAACGCCTGGCCGGATATTGGTTACCTGCATCGTGGTGACGAGAAAATTGCCGAGAACATGACCTACACGCAGTTCATTCCGTACACCGATCGCCTCGACTACTTGGCGCCTCTCGCCAACAACGTCACCTACGCTTACGCGGTCGAGAAGCTGTTGGGCATGGACGTGCCGCCGCGCTGCAAATACATCCGCGTCATTTGCGCCGAACTCGCGCGGATCAGCTCGCACCTGCTCGGCCTGGGCAGCTTCGGCATGGACGTCGGCGCGATGACCGTGTTCCTCTACACCTTTCGCGAACGGGAAAAAATCCATGACATGGCCGAATGCATCAGCGGCGCGCGGTTTACCACCAGCTACACGCGCATCGGCGGACTGGCTCGCGATATGCCGCCGGAAGTCGTGCCGATGCTGCGCAAGTTTCTGAAGGAATTCCCGACGACGATTGATGAGGTCGACAAGCTACTGACGCGCAATCGCATTTTCTGCGACCGCACGCGCGGAATCGGCGTGCTCACAAAGGAGGATGCGGTGGACCTGGGCGTTACAGGTCCATGCCTGCGCGGATCGGGTGTGGATTGGGACATCCGCAAGTCGCATCCGTACAGCAATTACGAGGATTTCGAATTCGAGGTGCCCGTCGGATCGACGGGGGACAGTTATGACCGCTATCTCGTGCGGATGGAAGAGATGCGGCAGAGCGTGCGCATTCTTCAGCAGGCCATCGACCATCTGCCCGATGGCCCGGTGAATTCGCCGGACGCGAAGATTCTGATGCCCCAGAAGGAAGCCGTGCTGACGAAGATGGAGGAATTGATCCATCATTTCATCAACGTCACGGAAGGTATCAATGCGCCGCCGGGCGAGGTCTATTTTTCGGCGGAAAACCCAAAGGGCGAACTCGGCTTTTATATCGTCAGCAAAGGCGGCGGCACGCCGCACCGCCTGAAGATTCGCGCGCCGTCGTTCGCAAACCTGCAAGCGCTGCCCATCATGGCCAAAGGCCATATGATGAGCGACATGGTCACCATCCTCGCCAGCGTCGATTTTGTAATGGGAGAATGCGACCGGTAGACTTGTAATTTTTTACCATGGCATTGAACGTTCCAACAGAACTCGAGAAACACATCGACGAGATCGTCACGCACTACCCGCTGCAGCACAAGCGGGCGGCAGTGCTGTGGCTGTTGCATCTCTTGCAGGAACATTTCGGCCGACTCGGCAAGGAACAGGTCGAGTGGACGGCCGCCAGGCTCGGCTTGCAACCGATCAACGTGTGGGAGCTGATCACGTTTTACCCGATGTTCACCGCGAAACCGCGGGGCAGGTTCCACATCAAGGTTTGCCGCACGCTCTCTTGTGAACTCGGCGGATGCGGCAGCATTCTCGAACGATTGCAGAAGAATCTCGGCGTCAAGCTGGACGAGAACACAAAAGATGGCCTGTTCACCATTTCCACGGTGGAATGTCTGGCGGCGTGCGGCACCGGCCCGGTGATGATGGTCAATGACGAATTGTTTGAGAACCTCACGCCCGACAAGGCCGAGGCGATCATCAGCCGCATCAAGACGACGGGCAAGGTTGAACCTCAACCGTTGCCGCCCGTGTTGCCCGCTCATCCACTGGAGAAGCGTGTCCTGATGGCCAACATGAGCAAACCCGGCTACAAGGGGACGATCGACGACTACCTGCGCGAGGGCGGCTACAGGGCATTGCCGAAGGCGCTTCGCATGAAGCCCGAGGAAATCGTCGCCGAGGTCAAGAGCAGCGCGCTCCGCGGACGTGGTGGCGCCGGTTTTCCCTGCGGCATGAAGTGGGGCTTCCTCGCCAAGGGCACGGGTAGGCCAATTTATCTCATCTGCAACGCCGACGAATCGGAGCCCGGCACATTCAAGGATCGCCAGCTCATCCATTACGACCCGCACCAACTGCTCGAAGGCATCCTCGTGTCGTGTTACGCCATCGGGGCGCGCACCGCATACATCTATATTCGTGGCGAGATGCCTTACGGGGCGAAGATTCTTCTTAACGCCATGAAGGAAGCGCGCGCGCGGCATTTCCTCGGTAAGAACATTCTCAGCAAGGGATTTGACTGCGAGGTTTATGTGCATCGCGGCGCGGGCGCGTACATCTGTGGCGAGGAAACGGGTCTCCTCGAGTCTCTCGAGGGCAAACGCGCCTATCCGCGGATCAAACCGCCGTTCCCGGCATTGGTCGGGTTGTTCGGCTGCCCGACGATTGTCAACAATGTTGAAACCTTGGCGAACGTCCCGCACATCGTCAACAACGGCGCGGCGTGGTTCAAGGCGATGGGGGTCGCCGGCTCGACCGGCACGCGTCTGGTCTGTGTCAGCGGCCCCGTGAAGCGCCCTGGCTACTACGAGTTCGAGATGGGCAAACTGACCATACGCCAGCTCATTTATGATCTCTGCGGGGGGCTCTTGGAGGGCCGCCAACTGAAAGGCGTCGTGCCCGGCGGCAGTTCAATGCCGGTGCTGAAAGCCGATCAAATTGACGTGGCGCTGGATTTCGAGTCGTTGCACAAAGCCGGCACGATGGCCGGCTCCGGCGGAGTGATCGTGCTCGATGATACGGTCGACATCGTGCAGAGCACGCTCAATGTCGCACAGTTTTATGCCCATGAGTCCTGCGGTCAGTGCACCCCCTGCCGTGAAGGAACGCTGTGGATGGAGAAGGTGCTCCATCGCGTCAAACACGGCCGCGGTCGTCCCGAAGATGTCGATTTGCTGTGGGATATCGCCGACAACATCGACGGCAAGACGATTTGTCCACTCGGCGAAGCCGCTGCCTGGCCCGTGAAAGCGTTCGTGGCCAAATACCGGGGCGAGTTTGAAAAGGCCTGCCAGAACGGAAATGGGAACAAGCGACACTAGATCATGCCTGACATTTTCAAACTGACCATCGATGGCAAAGAGGTCGCGGCCCCGAAGGGCACGAACCTGATCGAGGCGGCGAAGCTGGCGGGCATCGAGGTGCCGCATTATTGCTATCACCCGAAACTGACCGTAGTGGGGAACTGCCGCATGTGTCTCGTGGACGTGGGGATGCCCAAAATGGGTGCCGACAAGAAGCCGGAGATCGGCCCCGACGGGAAGCCGGTGATCACGTTCGGGCCGAAACTTTCCATCGCTTGCAACACGTTGGTGGCCGAAGGCATTGTCGTGCATACCCGTTCGCCCAAGGTCATCAAAGCCCGTGAAGGCGTGATGGAATTCCTGCTGATCAATCACCCGCTCGATTGCCCGATCTGTGACCAGGCGGGTGAATGCCGGCTGCAGGAATTCAGCGTCGATTACGGCAAGGGTCAAAGCCGGTTCGTGGAAGAAAAGGTCCGCAAACCGAAGAGGACGAAAATCGGTCCGAAGATCATGCTGGATGATGAGCGGTGCATCCTGTGCTCACGGTGTGTTCGTTTTATGCGGGATGTGGCCGGGCAGGATTGCCTCGGTTTCGTAAATCGCGGCAGCTATTCCACGCTCACCTGTTACCCGGGCATGGAGCCCAATACCAATTACGATCTCAACATCACGGATATTTGCCCGGTCGGCGCGCTCACCGCCAACGATTTCCGTTTCAAGCAGCGTGTGTGGTTCCTCAAGGAGACGAAGAGCGTATGTCCCAATTGCGCGACCGGATGCAATACCGTGGTCTGGTCGCGGGAGGGAGCGGTTTATCGTCAGACACCCCGTGACAACGACGCCGTCAACCAATGTTGGATGTGCGACCATGGCCGGTTGCATTACCAGTTCATCAACGATCCTCGGCGGATCACCGCGCCTAGTGTGAGATCAGCCGTTGTGAGCGAACGCGTGACGCTCACTTGGCCCGAAGCGACTCGTCAGATCGTCGAGAGACTCCAAAAGTTGAAAGGCGACGGGAAAACAATCGCGGCCGTCGGCACAGCGCGTGCGACAACGGAAGAGCTGTTCCTGTTCAATAAGCTGACTCGCGAGGTTCTCGGGGCTGAATTGGTGGATTGCGTGGCGCACAACGGTGAGGGCGATAAGTTCCTGCTCAATACCGACCGGAGTCCAAACACAAACGGGGCGAAGCTCGCTGGTGTGGCCGCGGAGCCCGTCGGCGGACGGATTCCGGTCATTGCGGAAGCGATCAAGTCAGGGAAGATCAAGACGCTGATTGTCCATGGCGAGAACGTTGTGAAGCACGGGATCGCCGAGGACCTGCTCCGCAAGCTGGATCTCCTCGTAGTGATCGACACGATGCCCAACGCGGTGACGGATTTGGCCCATTATGCTTTGCCTGGGGCGACCTTCGCCGAAAAACGCGGCACGTTCATCAACGTCAAGGGCCGCCTCCAGCGATTGAACGCGGCGATTCCATCGCCCGGGATCGCTCGTCCCGAGTGGCAGACGTTCGCGGCTCTGTTGAACGAACTGGGCGCCGATGGGAGCTATCTGGCAATTGAAGACGTGTTCGCCGACATGGCGCGCACGCTGACCCCGCTGGCGGGATTGAATTTATCCAAGATCGGCGACCTCGGCGTCGAGCTGAACCTGACGGTTGGGCCGAAGGCCGGGGCGGCGAGCCAACCGGTCGCTGCGGCAGGAGCCAGGGTATGATTCCCGTGCTTGTTATCCATCTCATCAAGATCGTCTGTGTGATCGGCGTAATGCTCGGTATCGTTGCCTACACGGTCCTAGCCGAACGCAAGATCTGCGCGTGGATGCAGGACCGCATCGGGCCGAATCGCGTCGGGCCGCTTGGCTTGTTGCAGCCGGTGGCCGATGGACTGAAGTTCGTTTTCAAGGAGGATGTGCTTCCGCATCACGTCAACAAGGTCTATTTCACGTTGGCGCCGATGATCTCAATGGTGCCCGCGCTCATCACGATCGCGGTCGTGCCGTGGGGCAGTCAACTGGTCATTCCCGCCCTCTCGCGCGATCCGATTCCAGCCGTCATCGCCAACCTGAATGTCGGGATTTTGTTCGTGTTCGCGATCGCGTCGCTCGGCGTCTACGGCATCGTGCTGGCGGGGTGGTCGAGCAACTCGAAATATCCGTTCCTTGGCGGCATCCGGTCCAGTGCGCAGATGATTTCCTATGAAGTCTGCCTCGGATTGAGCGTGGTGCCGGTGTTCATGCAGGCCGGCTCGCTCAATCTTATGCAGGTCGTCGAATACCAGGCGCGCCATACGTGGTTGTGTCTCACCCAACCCCTATCGGCATTCATTTTTCTCGTGAGCGCGTTCGCCGAGACCAACCGCCTGCCGTTCGATTTGCCCGAAGCGGAACAGGAGTTGGTCGGTGGGTACAACACCGAGTACAGCTCGATGAAATTCGCGATGTTTTTCATGGGTGAATACGCGGCGATGTTCGTGGCGTCGGCGCTGATAGCGACGTTGTTCTTTGGCGGTTGGTCACTGCCGTTTGCGCCATTTAACGCGCCCGCACAGACGCTCGGCGTTGGTTTGGCGCATATTGGTATTTTTCTGGCGAAAGTGTGCGGGTTCCTGTTCTTGTTTATTTGGGTGCGATGGACGATCCCGCGATTCCGTTACGACCAATTAATGGGGTTCGGGTGGAAGATCTTCATCCCGTTGACGCTATTGAACATTTTGGTTTCCGGAGCGGTGCTGGCGGCAGTCACGAAATAATCATGCAAGTCAAGCGGCCAAAGCTGACGATTTGGGAGCGAACCTACCTCCCACAGATTCTGCAAGGGATGTGGCTGACGTTGAAGCACATCCCGCAGCGGAAGTTTACGCGTCGGTATCCCGAAGAGAAACCGCCGCTGTATGGCGCCTATCGCGGCGCGCCGACGCTGGTAAAGGACCCCGAAGGACGGGTGAAGTGCGTGTCGTGCCAGTTATGCGAATTTGTTTGTCCGCCAAAGGCGATCCGTATTACACCGGGGTCGCGTCCTGACGATGCGCCCGACGCAAATGTCGAAAAGGAGCCCGAGGATTTCGTCATTGATATGCTGCGGTGCATCTACTGCGGCTATTGCGAGGAAGTCTGTCCCGAGGAGGCGATTTTCTTGAAACAGGATTTTGCGATTGCGGGCTACTCGCGCGAGGAATTGCAGTTTCACAAGGAGAAGCTGTTGGAATTGGGAGGGGTGCAACCGGATTCCATTTGGAAATGGAAGTACCAGGGCGCTCCGCCACCGGATGCGCCTGATGCGCCGAAGCGCGTGGCGGCCAAGTCAACGAAGTAAGGCCGTTGTAGCGGCGCTGCATGAGCGCCGAAAAATGAAGCATGGAGGCGCGGCGGTCGTGGACCGCCGCTACAGCAAGGATGAACGTACACGACATGCTGTTTTGGTTCTTCAGCATCGCGATGCTGGCGTGCGGATTTATGGTGATTTTCAGCCGCAATCCCGTCGCCAGCGCCCTGTTTCTGGTGCTGCTGTTTGCGTTCCTGGCCGGGTTGTTCGTGCTGCTGGAGGCGTTCTTTATCGCGGTGATCCAGGTGCTGGTGTACGCGGGCGCGGTCATGGTGCTGTTCCTGTTCGTCATCATGCTGCTGGATATCAAGGCCAGCGAGCGACGCAAGTTCCGGGTACTGGGCGTAATTGGCGGAATCGCGGTAGCCGCGGCCTTTGTGTGGGAATTGAAAATCGTCCTCGCTCAACCGGTAAAACCTCTGGCCAGTGGCGGCGAGGAACTGAGCGGAGGCTTGGAACAGGTCGTCAAACCGCTGTTTGCGAATTACATGTTGCCGTTCGAAGCGACAGCCCTGCTGCTGTTGGTGGCGATGATTGGCGTGGTGTTGCTTTCCAAGAGGGAACTCAAGTGACTGCTGCCATCACCCTTAACCATTATCTGTTCGTCAGCGGGTTGCTGTTTGCGCTTGGCATCGCCGGCGTCGTCATCCGTCGCAACGCGCTGGTGATTTATATGGCGCTGGAGATGAATCTGAACGCCGCCAATCTCGCGCTCATCGCCTTTTCCAAGTTCAACAAGCTGGTCGAAGGGCAGATCCTGGCGTTCTTCGTCATTGCCATTGCCGCCGCGGAGGTCGCGGTCGGTTTGGCGATCATCGTGGCATTGTACCGCCGGAAACAATCCGTCAGCGTGGATCAACTGACGACCATGCGGCTATGAACCACATGATCTACATGTATGGCACCGACTGGGGCATGGGCCGTTTTCCCATCTGCTCAGTGTGGATGATTCTCTTCACCCCGCTGGTCGCCGCGGTGTTCATTACACTGTTCACGGGCAGGCGAAAGGGACTGAGCGCCGCGCTGTCCATCGGCGCCATCTTGATCTCCTTCGCGTTGTCGCTGCGGCTGTTCCTGCTGTTTGCCCTCAAGGGTATCCAGCACCAGCCGCATCCGTTCGAGTGGCTCGTCATCGGCAACACGGTGCGCATCGAGTTCGGCATGACGACCGACGCGCTGGCGCTGTTGATGTTGCTGGTCGTCACGGGAGTCGGGTCGGCCATTCACATTTATTCCGTTGGCTACATGAAAGGCGACCCCGGTTTCTCGCGGTACTTCGCGTGCATGTCCTTGTTCACGTTCTCGATGCTCGGGATCGTGATTTCGAGCAATTTCATCCAGATCTTCATCTTTTGGGAGTTGGTCGGCCTGAGCAGCTATCTGCTGATTGGTTATTGGTTTGAGAAGCCCAGCGCTGCCGAAGCGGGCAAGAAAGCGTTCCTCACCACCCGCATTGGCGACGTCGGGATGATGCTGGGGATTCTTGTCCTCTGGTCCCACGCACACACCTTCGAGTTTACGGAGCTAAAGGCGAAACTACCGTCGCTCGACTTATCGATTGGCACCCTGGCGCTGATCGGCGCGCTGATTTTTGCGGGCGCGGTGGGCAAGAGCGCCCAGGTGCCGTTGCACGTTTGGTTGCCCGACGCGATGGAAGGTCCGACGCCCGTCAGCGCGCTCATTCATGCCGCGACGATGGTGGCCGCGGGCGTGTATATGCTCTGCCGCGTCTCGTGGCTGATCTTGCCGAGCGAAACGGCATCGTGGCTCATCGCGTGGACGGGCGGAATCACGGCGCTCATGGCGGCGTCGATCGCCATCGCCCAAAACGACATCAAACGCATCCTCGCCTACTCGACGCTCTCGCAACTCGGTTACATGGTAATGGCCGTCGGCCTCGGCGGGCCGACACAAGCGATGTTCCATCTCACCACGCACGCGTTCTTCAAGGCGCTGTTGTTCTTGGGTGCGGGTAGCGCAATCCTCGCCCTGCACCACGAGCAGGACATCTGGAAGATGGGCGGGTTGTGGAAGAAGACGCCGATCACGTTCTGGACGTTCCTGATCGGCACGCTGGCATTGGCGGGTGTGCCGCCACTGAGCGGATTTTACAGCAAGGACGAGATCTTGTTGTTGGCGCTCGAACGCAGCCGACCGCTGTTTCTGATCGGGGTGGTCACGGCGTTTCTGACTGCGTATTACATGGGACGCGAAGTATTCGTGGTGTTCTTCGGCAAACCGCGCGACCGTCACGCCTACGACCACGCGCACGAATCGCCGTGGGTGATGACACTGCCGCTGATATTCCTGGCGGCGCTGTCGATCATCGCTGGCTGGTACAGCAAAGTCCCCGAGTTCCTCGGGCCCCCACATGAGGCCGAGCGACATTCGCTTCTGCTGATGGGCGGCCTGATCGCCGTGCCGCTGTTCGGGTTCCTTGTCGCCGCGAAGATTTATTGGAAGGCCGACCCGAGCGATGCGCCCGTCAGAACCGCGCTGGGCCAACTCTGGACGCTGGTCGAGAACAAATACTATTTCGACGAGTTGTACGCCTGGATCGTGAAATACGTGCAGGGTACGATTGCGAGTGTTTGTGATGTGTTCGACCGCTGGGTCATCCAGCGGCTCGGTATCGGCGGCCTGTCGGTCGGCACGGGCCTGCTCGGGCGCACCGTCCGCCTCCTGCAAACCGGCAGCATCTCCGGCTACGCTTTTCTCATCGGCCTCGGCGCAACGGTGATCATTTATTGCGTGGTGGTGAGGTGATGGACATTCTCTTAACCATCGCAGTTCTGCTCCCGCTGATCGCGGCGTTTGTGCTGTTTCTGTTTCCGGCAAAGAACCCGAAGGCGATTCGGGCTCTGGCAGTCTTCGCCACGGGCGTGTCGCTCCTGGTCACGCTCACGCTGTTTGCGAATTTCGATCGGAGCCAGAGCGGATATCAGTTCGTGCACAGCATTCCCTGGTTGCCGAGTTACGGCTGCTCGCTGAAGTTCGGCGTGGACGGCATCTCGATGACGCTGCTGTTGCTGGTGGGGCTCGTCTCGTTCTGCGGGACGCTGATCAGCAGCGAGATTCACGACCGCGAGAAAGAGTATTACATCCTGTTTCTCGCGCTGACGACGGGCATCAGCGGAACGTTCGCCACGATGGACCTATTTTTCTTCTATTTCTTCTACGAGATGGCAGTGATTCCGATGTATCTGCTGATCGGCATGTGGGGGTCGCTGCCGCCGGGCAAACACGGCCGCACGAAAGAGTACGCGACCATGAAGCTCACGTTGTACCTTACGGCGGGCGCGGTGCTGGCGCTGATTGGGCTGTTGGCCATCTACTTCGTCGGCGGAACACTGGATATCGAAAGGCTGCAGCACAACATCTGGCTCGCCAGAAAGACGCAGATGACGGCGTTCCCGTGTTTGCTGTTCGGATTCGGTTTCCTGGCGTCGATGTGGCCGTTTCACACATGGTCGCCGCTCGGATACGCAGCCGCGCCGACGGCGGCCTCGATGATGCACGCAGGCGTGCTGAAAAAGCTCGGCGCGTACGGCATCATCCGTCTGGCGTTGCCGTTGTTGCCCGAAGGCGCGCGCCATTGGGCCAACTTGCTGGCGATTCTGGCGTGCTTCAACATTCTCTACGCGGGCTGGGCGGCGCTGACGCAGAAGGACTGGAAATTCGTCATCGGCTACAGCTCGGTGAGCCACATGGGCTACGTGCTCCTGGGGATCGCCACGCTGAACGTCGTCGGTGTGAGCGGCGCGGTGCTGCTGATGTTTGCACACGGAGTGATGGCGGCGCTGACGTTCTCGTTGATCGGCTACTTCTATCACCAGACACATAACCGGTTTGTGCCCGACCTCAGCGGCTTGGCGCGGAAGATCCCATTCATCGGAGTATGCATGGTCATGGCGGTTATGGCGTCGAGTGGATTGCCAGGCTTCGCCAATTTCGTCAGCGAACTGATGGTGTTTCTCGGCTCGTGGAAGCAGGGCTCGATGATATTTCGCGTGGCGACGATTTGTGCGGTGTGGGGGATCGTGGTGACTGCCACCTACATGCTGCGGGCTGTGCGCACGAGTTTCTTCGGCCCGCTCGATGAGAAATGGTCGATGCTTAAGGATGCGGTGACATTCCGGCAGAAGTTTCCGTACGCGTTGCTGTTGGCGGCGCTGCTCACGGTTGGGTTCTGCCCGCGGCTTCTGACGGACATCATCAAGCAGAGCGTGGCGACCTCCATTGTCAGTCGTTTGACCACGGGCACTGAAGCGAAGGTGGTGCCCACCGACAACACCAGGGCGACGCCATGATGAGCCTGTATGCCATCCAGTTGGAATGTCTCGTGGCGACCTGGGGAATCGTGCTGCTCCTCGTCGATGCGTTTGCGCCGGTTCCCAACAAACGACTGGTGGGGTATGTGGCGGCAGGATTTGTCGCGGTGGCATTGCTCTACAGTTTCACGATCCAGCCCGTGGACGAACCGTTCTTTCACGGGATGTTCCGCCTCGATCCGTTTGCGCTGTATTTCAAACGACTGTTCTTGCTGGCGCTGGCCGTGGTGCTGCTGATGGCGGCCGAGTTCTCCCCGCGCATCGAGTCGGGCGTGGTGGAATTCTACGCCCTGCTGATGTTTTGCGCCACGGGCATGCTGCTGATTGCGTCGGTCAACGATTTCATTCTGCTGTTTGTCTCGCTGGAACTGGTCACGATCACCCTGTACGTGTTGGCGAGCTATCTGCGGCGGCAGCTTCCGTCTCTCGAGGCGGGGACGAAATATTTGATCCTCGGCGCGCTCTCCAGCGGGTTCACGGTCTACGGCATCGCCTACATCTTCGGAACCACGGGCACGACAAACTTCGATAAGCTGGCAACCCTGTTGCAATCGCAGGTGGGGACCCCGGCCCCCGCGTTTGTTTTGGGCATGTTGTTGGTATTGACCGGGCTCGGATTCAAAATCGCCAGCGTACCGTTCCAGGTCTGGGCGCCCGATGTGTATCAGGGAGCGCCGACGCCGGTGACGGCGTTTCTGGCCGTGGGCAGCAAGGCGGCGGGCTTTGCGCTGCTGCTGCGCGTGTTGTATACGGGACTGCTGCCCGTGAGCATGGTTTGGAACACCTTGATCGCGGTGCTGGCGGGCGCCACGCTGCTTTACGGCAATCTGGGCGCGATTCCGCAGCACAACATCAAACGGCTCTTGGGCTATTCGTCCATCGGACACGCCGGGTACATGCTGATGGGCGTGGCGGCCGTCAACGCGCTCGGCGCGGGCGCGGTGTTGTTTTATCTGGGCCAGTACGCGTTCACGAATCTCTGCGCGTTCCTGGCGATCATTGCGGCGACGGCGGCGACGGGCAGCGATGAAATCCCGAGCTTCTCGGGTCTTGGCAAACGCTCGCCGATTCTCGGTCTGGCGTTGTTTCTGTCGATGATGTCGCTGGCGGGCATCCCGCCGCTGAGCGGGTTCTTCGGCAAATTCCAGTTGTTTGCGGCGGTGGTTCAACGGGCCCAGACCGACCCGTTTTACTATGTGCTGGCGGGCATCGGCATCGCGGCGGTGGTCATCTCGCTTTACTTTTATCTGGGCGTGGGACGGGCGATTTATTTGCAGGAGGCCGAGGACTCCTCGCCAATCATCATCAGCAGGCCGATGCGGTTTGGGTTGTACGTGTGTATGACGGCGATGATCGGGCTGGGGATTTTCCAGCGGCCCCTCGTGCACGCGTCGATAATGGCTGCAAAAGTCTTCTCCCTACGGTAGAGTCGGATTGTGAACCCGAAGGGCAACACAGCCAACGCTCAACGCTCAACACTCAACTCCCAACGCTCAGCCGATCGCCAAGAATACGACCTTGAAGATCGGTTACTTGAATATGCCGCTCAGGTGATTCGTCTTGTTGACCGGATTCCGCGAACACCCGCGGGTGTGCATGTGGCCGGCCAGGTCCTTCGCTCCGCCAGCTCACCGCTCTCCAACCACGGTGAGGCTCAAGCAGCCGAGTCTGTGGACGATTTCATACACAAGCTGCGCGTGTCTCTTAAAGAGTTGAAAGAGTCGCGTCGTTGGCTGCGGCTCATCCAGCGTGTGCCGCTGCTCAAACCCGAATCCCAAGTTGACGCCTTGCTCAATGAGACCGAAGAGCTCATCCGAATCTTTTCGGCGAGCATTCGAACGGCACAAAAACGCAAGGTGACTGGCAAGCCCGCCGCCACTTTGCGTTGAATGTTGAAAGTTGAATCTTGAACGTTGAAAGTTGAGGAGTATTTATGACCACACGCATCGAAAAAGATTCCATGGGCCCGTTGGAAGTCCCGGCTGACGCGTACTATGGCGTGCAGACGCAGCGCGCAGTCACCAATTTCCCCATCAGCGGCTGGCCCTTGCCGCCGCGGCTCATCCACGGCATGGGGCGCATCAAACGCGCCGCGGCAAAGACCAATCTCGAACTCGGTCTGATCGACAAGAAAGTCTCCGAGGCGATCGTCCAGGCAGCAACCGAAGTGGTCGACGGCAAGCTCGACAAGCAGTTTCCCGTGGACATTTTCCAGACCGGCTCGGGCACGTCGACGAACATGAACACAAACGAGGTGATTGCCAGCCGCGCCAACGAGATTCTCGGTGGCAAACGCGGCGACAAATCGCCGGTTCACCCGAACGATCACGTGAATCTCTGCCAGTCCAGCAACGATGTGTTTCCCACGGCGATTCACATCAGCGTGATTGGAGCCATTCACGAAGAGTTGCTGCCCGCGCTGCAACATTTGCAGGAAGCCCTGGCGGCGAAGGCGAGCGAGTTTGACGACGTGATGAAGATTGGGCGGACGCATTTGCAGGACGCCACCCCGCTTCGGCTCGGCCAGGAATTTTCCGGGTATGCGGCGCAACTGACGAATGCGTACGAGCGCGCCGAGGAAGCTATCGAAACGCTCGACACGTTGCCGCTCGGCGGAACGGCGGTCGGAACAGGACTCAACGCGCATCCGGAGTTTGCCAAGCGGACGATTGAGAAATTGTCCAGGGAATTGGGGATTCCGCTGCACGAAGAGCACAACCATTTCGAAGCGGCGGCGACCCGCGACGCGTGCGTGGCGGCCAGCGGCCGGTTGAAGACCATCGCCGTGAGCCTGGCGAAGATTGCCAACGACATCCGCTTGCTCGGCAGCGGGCCACGATGCGGGATCGGCGAGTTGAAAATCCCGCCGGTGCAGCCCGGCAGTTCGATCATGCCGGGCAAGGTGAACCCGGTCATCGCCGAAAGCCTGATTCAGGTGTGTTTGTGGGTCATTGGCGCGGACGTGTCGATCACGCTGGGCGGACTGCAGAGCTTCTTCGAATTGAACGTGGCGATGCCGCTGATCGGCGCGCAGATGCTGGAGAGCGTCCATCTGCTGGCCGCGGCATCGCGCAATTTCGCCGATGCATGCGTGAAGGGCATCGAAGCCGACCGCGAACGCTGCGAATCGCTCGTCGAGCAGAGCCTTGCCATGTGCACGCCGCTGGCGCCCGTGATTGGTTACGACAAGGCTGCCGAGATCGCCAAGAAAGCCTACAAGGAAGGCAAGACGGTTCGCGAAGTCGCCCGCGAAGTGTCGGGATTGAGCGAAAAACAGCTCGACGAGATCTTCAACCTGCACGCTCTCACGGAACCGGGCATCAGAGGCAAGGGCGGGGAGTAACCAAGCAGTTTTTGGGCGTGTCGCTGACGTCACCGTTGCGCGAATGTTGGCGCCAGTCGTTTGAGGGTGCTCGTTAGGTCGTTATCGGGAAAGGCCTGCACAAACCTGACAGCCGAGCTCGCATCCTCCAGCAGCCAATAAGAGAGCGCACTCTTTATGGCATCCGGACGGACCGGATTGTCCGCCGTCAAATTGCTCGCCCATCGGGTTGCTGCTTCGGGTTCAGTCTGAGCCCAAGCCGAAGCGATGCCAAGCATGGCCGCATTCCAAGCCGAATCAACCTCCAACGTCTCCGCCCAGTGGATTGCCGCAAGTGGATCAGCCGCCGCCATTGCTTGCGCCAAATCTCCGGCGGCCGCATCCTGCCCGGCGCCTGGCGGCAGTCGGGTCACGAATTGGCCGGCCGCTTCCGGGTCTTGAGCGCTCCAGAGATCGAGCACGTTGTGGAGCGCCAGTTGCTGTAGCCCCACGGCAGGCAGAGTGCTGACCCACGAGACAGCAGATGCCGGGTCTTGCTCAGCAAGGGCACGGGCAACACCCACGGCGGCGCGCGTTTGCAGGGTTCCCGGAGGCAGTTGACTGACAACCAGGCTTGCGGCTTGAATGTCGCTGGCCGTCAATATCTCCAAGCTCCTGCTCATCGCGCGATCAAGGGCATCGCCAGTCAGGAATTGTTGGGCGAGGTCGATGGCGCGACGGGGATCCTGAGTCGCAAGACTCATCAGTACGGTTTCCACCGCGGCAGTCCGGTCCTGCGCGTCCGACAGATTCCACGCCCAGTTGAGCGCGGATTCGAGGTCACGTTTGGCCGAGCTTCCCGCCAGCGCGCGAACTGCGTAGTCACGGCTTTCACCATCTGGGACCAGGTTCAGATAGGGCCAAGCGCTTTGCAGATCGCCGTTTCCCATCTGATCGAACAGCACGCTGTAAACGGCTTGATCTTCCCGGCTTCTTACCATTTCGCGCGCGAGAGCGAGGGCGCGTTCCGGATCAGTCTTACCGAGACTTTGGAGCACAAACAGCAAGCCTTGTGTGTAAGCTGACCCCTGCTGGATTTCTCTCACGTAGGCCAGTGCGGCATCTGGATCTTGCTCGAACAGTTCGCGAAGAAGCCTGCCGAATTCCATCGACCGTGTAATGGGATTGGATTCCTGCAAGGCCCGGTCGAGTGCGGATGCCAGGTTGTCCGTACGCACGTCTAAGGTGGGACCGCGAACGGCAGGTTCTCGTGGAATCTCCACCGTAATCTGGATCTCCTTGGCACTTGGATTCAGTTCGTGAAGCCCGGCTGCCGGTGTGTTCTCCGGCAAGCGAACCGGCCAAAACCACATAGCGACCGGCACACACGCGACCAACATGCTGATAATCAGAACCGCGCGAAATGAACTGCCACGCGTCAGAAGGTTGCACACGTTCTGAGGGGCTACCTTCCGATTTGGCGGCGGATGTCGCATTGTGAACTGCCCGGGCCGCGTGATCGGCACGCGACCCGGGCTCGAGTTTGCACTAATCGCGCGGATCAGGCGTGCCGGTGCTGAAGTCGGACGCGTTGTTATACGTATTTATCGCTCCGTTGCCGGCGCGCAGGTCAGACGTCGTGTTGGAAGGAGCCGGCGCGGGGCCTGAACCTTCATAAGCATCAGCCGAGCCGTAGCCGACGAAGTCCACGACGTTGGTGTTGCTCACTGGATTATCTACAGTCAGCAGGGTCTGCGTCTTGGTGAGAGCCACCTTGCCAGCAGTGGCCGACATGCTGATGGTGCCAGTGGCCTCGGGGGACGGCAGATTTGAGGTGCCGCCACTCCCCGCAGCTTCCTGGATCAGGTAATAGTGGCCAGGCTGAATCGTGCCGCTCAGAGTCGTCTCCTGCCAGCTGCTGCCTGACGCGCTGGCGTATTGGACGGCGTAGGTGCTGAGGTTCACAGCCGCCGAGCTTGCGTTGTAGAGCTCGATGAAGTCGTTCTTATAGGTGGCCCCGCTGTTGCCACCTCCACCGTAAACCTGGCTAATGTTTAGTGAGCCTCCCGAGGTGGTCACGGTGAAACTGGTCGAACTGGTTCCCGTGCCAGCGGAAGTCGTGACACTAATCGGGCCGGTCGTCGCCCCTGTGGGCACAGTCGCCGTGATCTGGGTATCCGAATTCACCGTGAACGAGGTGGCCGCGGTGCCGTTGAACTTCACTGCGGTTGCTCCGGTAAAGGCTGAACCTGTGATTACCACGTTGGTGCCAACCGGGCCGCTAGTGGGCGAGAAGCTGGTGATCGATGGCGCGGGCGCGGTCACAGTGAAGTTGGTCGAACTGGTTCCCGTGCCAGCGGAAGTCGTGACGCTGATCGGGCCTGTGGTTGCGCCCGTGGGCACGGTGGCCGTGATCTGAGTATCCGAGTTCACCGTGAACGAGGTGGCCGCGGTGCCGTTGAACTTCACCGCGGTTGCCCCGGTAAAGGCCGAGCCCGTGATCACCACGTTGGTGCCAACCGGACCGCTGGTAGGCGAGAAGCTGGTGATCGAAGGCGCGGGGGGTGCGGTCACAGTGAAGTTGGTGGAACTGGTCCCGGTGCCGTTCGCGGTCGTGACACTGATCGGGCCGGTCGTCGCCCCTGTGGGCACAGTCGCCGTGATCTGGGTATCCGAATTCACCGTGAACGAGGTGGCCGCGGTGGCGTTGAACTTCACCGCGGTTGCCCCGGTAAAGGCCGAGCCCGTGATCACCACGTTGGTGCCAACCGGACCGCTGGTAGGCGAGAAGCTGGTGATCGAAGGCGCGGGGGGTGCGGTCACAGTGAAGTTGGTGGAACTGGTCCCGGTGCCGTTCGCGGTTGTGACACTGATCGGGCCGGTCGTCGCCCCTGTGGGCACAGTCGCCGTGATCTGGGTATCCGAATTCACCGTGAACGAGGTGGCCGCGGTGGCGTTGAACTTCACCGCGGTTGCTCCGGTAAAGGCTGAACCTGTGATTACCACATTGGTGCCAACCGGGCCGCTGGTGGGGGAGAAGCTGGTGATCGATGGCGCCGTCCCACCACTGCCGATTGGAACGGTGTAATCCGCCACAGTGGGCAGGTGATCGCTGGCGGTGGTAAGGTCCGCCAACAGTGTTGCGGCGCTGAGTTTGTAAAGATTCGTCAGAGTCGGGTCCAGATCGTTCAGGGCGGTATTACCACTGGCAGACACGGAGCTGCCGTAAGGCAGCGAGGCATTGTTGCCGAACGAGTGGAACGATCCCTGAACGTACTGGAGGCCGCCGGCCACGTCGTAATAAACGTTACTCGTCATGATTTGAAGATCGTCGCGGTATTTGAGACCCGTCGACGGCTCGCTTAGCATGAACAAGATCGACGTGCTGGTCGTACTCGAACTCCAATTGATGTTGGTCGCCGCGGATGTGTACGGACCCCAAAGAATGTTGAGCGGGTCGACTCCCTGGCCCTGCGGGGTGCGGGGGGAGACGTTAGGAACGCCGTTGGAGCAGATGGTCTGGTAGCCGGGTTCGACGCTGTTATCGTCGGGGTTGTAATCGCCGACGTAGAGCACCCGGGCGTTGGCGGGCAAGTTGACGTATTCGTTACTGCGGATGATCGTGGCCTCGCCCAGGCGAGCTTTTTCATTGCTGCTACCCGAACTGGCTTTGTAGTGGCTGACATAGATGTAAAACTCATTATTGGTCCCTGCCGTTACACCGGCCGGCGCAAACTCGTAGCGCATTACCTCGCGATACATGCCACTGGCGGAACCCAGTTGGCTGGTGCCGCCCGGCGGATCGACCGGGACGGAGGCAATTAGTTGCAGCGTGTTGGTGTTGTATACCAAGGCGTTGGGCCCATTCCCGGAGCTGGGGCTGCCGCCGCTTTCGGTTGCCTGATAGGTGCTCATCGCATAACCGGCCGGGTTGTTATAGTACGCGTAGAACGCATTCAACGCGTTCACGATCGGTTGGACGGTGCTCGTGTTACTGGTTGTCTCGTTTAAAGCTAGAATGTCCAACGGTTGGGCCGGGTCGCTGCCGATGATTTCTTCCCCAATCCCTTCGAGCACGCCGCCGTTCGTCACATTGCCGCTGCTGGGAGCAATCAGACCCGGCAGGGGAGTGATTGTGCCAGTGTCGCAGTCAATGTTGTACTCAACGATACGGAGCGTCCGGGTTTGTCCGGAAGTCAAGGGCATGATGCCGGAGGCCTCGGTACCGCTTTGTTGAACTCCATCTTTAACGCTTTGTTCAACCGCAGCGACGGCCGGCGAGGCGCTGCTGCTGGCGGCAGGCGCGCTCTGGCCGTCCACTTCGGCTCGCAGCTGCGCGGCCACCGTGGGGCTGAGAGCGGTGAAGAACGTATAGCCCGTGTCCGTCTGGATCTGGTTGACTGAGGTGATGTAACTTGTCCAATCGACACTGCGGATGCCCTGGATATTCGGCACCTTCACGGCGATCACACGGGTCGAGCTGGTGATGCGGCTGATGGCCGAACCTGGGCCCGGGGGAACCACGACGACGATTTTCCAGGTGTATCCAGGAATGGAGACTTTGCCGACGGGCTGAATGCGAGAGCCGTCGAAAGTGCTGGGCCCGCAAGTAATCAACAACTCGTTTCCGGATTGGGCGAGCGTGCGGCAATACGCCTCAAAGCCCCCCCACACACCCTCGTTGTTGTCGGATGACAGCGGCATGATGTTCGACATGTAGAAAACCATGTCGTTGTCGATCTGGTTGCCCGTGCGGTCAGCCGATGGGCACAACTGGCCGCGATTATAGCCTGAACCGGTGTAATCGTCGGGCGTGACTTGATAGAATCCCGCCGGCAGGTTGGTGTCGGTTTGGAAATCCCCGCGCCCGCTCGATCCGAGGTCACTGGCGGTGAGGTCCCAACTTGCCCAGTTCGGCTCGCCCAGCGAATCACTGTAGTCAAGTGATTCCACGGCACGTTGGATCAGGTAATGATTGTGATTGTTGGGATCGGGTGTGGCACCGCTGGGGTTCCCTAGTTGCATCTGCAGGGAGGTCTTGATAATCGCGCCTGCCGGTGTCGCGGCAAGAAACAAAACGAACATTGCGATAAAACTCGGAAACAGCCTATGAAACACAAAGCCTAGTGGGGTGGATCGCATGGTGGGATGGGTTCCTTTAAGGTTGTGAGCCTGTTTTTGTTTAGAAACATTACGCGCTTCCCAAGCGCCGGTATGAGTGGACCCGCTGACTACGCTCCAAGTGGCGGGATGTCAAGATTTTTTCGCTGAAATGTCCCTGATGCCACAAGCGATTCATGTGCAGGTCGGTTGCAGCAAACCCATGACTCGGGTACTGTGAATGAGGTGACAACGGAAACTCCAACACAAACAGTCCAGCGAACCGGCTCGGAGAAGCTTGTTCGCCTGACCGAGGCGGCGGGGAGGAAGGTGAACCAGCTCATGCAGCGGGACGGCGTGGCGGATGGCGCGTTGCGCGTGAAGATCGTCGGCGGTGGTTGCGCGGGGTTGGAGTACAAGATGGATTTTGAGAGGAATCCGCCGACGGCGAAGGACATCCTGATCGAGACGGCGGGCGTGCGGGTGCTGGTGGACGTGAAGAGCGCGTTGTACGTGAGCGGCTCGGAAATCGATTTTCAGGACAAGATGATCGGCGGCGGGTTCAAGATCCACAATCCGAACGCGACGGCGACGTGCTCGTGCGGCGAGAGTTTTTCGGTGTAGTCGCAAGCGTATCTCGCAATTCGCGCACCCTGAAGGACGCGGCTACAAGAAGTCATCGGGCATGGGCGGTGGTGGCTCGGCTCGCTGCACATGATCGCGGCAGGCGTTGGCGGCGCCGACGAGAAAAATCCCGTACACGATCAGGTAGACCAGCCACATGTTGAGGCCGGGCAGCCGCATGGCGGAATAGATGGTCACGACGATGGCGGGCGGCGTGGCGGCGTGGATGGCGATGTTCAGCAGTTGTGGCAACTTCAGCGGCGACGGCATCGACCGTTCCAGCAACGACGCGACCACCGCGAAAAAGTACGCCTGCAACAGGCACCCCACCAGCCCCAGCATCACCAGCGTCACCCATCCAATCGGCAAAAGAAGCCAGAGCATGGCGCGGATCAGGCGACGGAAATAATCGCCGTTGACGGCGCCATCCGGAAACCCGCGCAGGCTCTGCAGATGCGTGCTGACCGGCCCGGGAGCGTTCGACGGTGTCATCCAGTACAGAAAACCATCGGCCGTGAACAGAACGCCGACGGTCGAGTTGGTGTCGGCCGCAGGCGCGGCGTTAGCTGTATCGAGAATGAACCGCAAACTGGGATTGCCCCAGGAAACACGCTCGGTCACCGGCGTGACGATCTTCCCGCCCTTGATCGAAAATTCCGGGCGATGATCGTCAAAGTGGCGGGCAAACTCGTCGATGCCATTCAACGCCAGCGGCACGGCGCACACGGCCAGCACCAGCCCGAGCAGCGCGATCAGCTTCACCAGATGTTTCACCGAAGTGGTCAGCGGCAAATCGCGGTAGGCGCGATAACTGGCAAACCCGGTGCACAACGCGAATACGGTGCGCAGGAAGTTCATGGGTGACGTTCGGCTTCGCTCACGATCACGGGCATGAACCGCTCACAAGCGGACCAGCCCCGCCCGATGCAGCGAGGACGAGCGCCGCGCTTTGGCAGTCTTGGGCAACGCCGCCAGCGTTTCCTTCTGCATTTTCTTCAGCTTGCCGGCGAAGCTAACACGGGTCGCGGCATCCATCCGTTCGGTGAACAGAATCCCGTTCAGATGGTCCACCTCGTGTTGAGCGGCGCGGGCAAGCAATCCGCTGCACTCGAAAATAATCTCCTGTCCGTCGAGACTTTGGGCGTGGACGGTAACTGTTGCCGCGCGTCGGATGTCGGCATTGACGTCCGGAATGCTGAGACAACCTTCCGAGGCGACTTGTTCGCCTTCCGGGTTGCGAATCTGTGGATTGATCAGCACCAGCGGCATCGCCGTCTTCAAATCCTGCGGTTTGCCGTCGACGAACATCTCCGACGGACGGTCGGTGACGTGGCCGACATCGATGACAGTCAGCATCAGGGCCCGGCCCACCTGTTGCGCCGCCAGTCCCAACCCCTCGGCGCCGTACATCGTCTCCAGCATGTCCGCGGCAAGCTGCCGAATCTCGGGCGTGACGCGTTCGATGCGTTGGCCCTTCTCCCGCAGCACCGGGTGGCCGTATTTGACGATGTCCAATGTCACGATTCGAGTATAGCTGCACGCGCGCCGGTCGTCAAAGTCGAAGGAATCCCCGCCCGCCACGCCGGGGCTTGCCCGCGGAATCCATCCTGTGCTAGAAACCGTGCCAGGGAGGTGTGGTTCGTGCCGCTGGAGGGATATCTCGTCAAGCTGGTCGAGCTGATCGTCGCGCCGTTCCGTGATTTCGGCGCGGTGTGGCTCGGCATCGTGCCGTTGTACGTCTCGCTGCTGCTCGGCGAGCTGTACAAAAGCAAGGTGTCGTTCGGCCACGCCGTCGGCAACGGCTTCGTCATGCTGTGGACGGGCTTGAACTGGACCATGCATCTCTCCAATCTCGGCTTCTTCGCATATCTCGGCGACGTCAGGAGCCGCACGGCCATCGCCTGGCTCGTCGCCGTCTGCGCCATCGGGCTGGGCATTTTCACCATCGTGCTCGGCCTGCGCAAAAAGGATCGCACCCTGTGCCAGGTTCTCGGCCATACGCGGTTCTCAAACTATTTTCTCATTACGTTGTATCCCATGCAGGTCGGCCTGATCCGCTGGAACTGGCCCTCCCTGTCCGCCGTGCTGGTCTTTGCCCTCCCCGCGTGGCTGTTTGTCTATCTCGTGGGCCGACTCCTGAAGGTTTTCATCAAATGAGCAAACTGGAACTTCCCTACACGCGCCACTGTTTCGTGTGCGGCGCGCACAACCCGCACGGACTTCACCTCCGCTTTCGCCGCGTCGACAACGAGGTCCACGCCGAGTTCACCCCGCAGGCGCAACACGCCGGGTTTCGCGGCATCGTCCACGGCGGGATACTATCGACCGTCTTGGACGAGGCGATGTTTTGGGCGGCGGCTTCCACTAAGAAGAAGTTCTGCCTCGCCGCGGAACTCAATGTCCGGTTCATCAGCAAGGTCACCGTCGGCCAGCGGATGCTCTGCGTCGCCCGGCTCAAAGTCGACCGCGGCCGGCTCTGGGAATCGGAAGCCGAGTTGCGCGATGAGGCCGGCAACGTCTGCGCCCGCGCCACCTGCAAACAGGTCCCGATGGATCTCTCCGCCATGAAAGATGCCGCCGTCGATTTCCTTCCAGACCCGGCCACGACCGACGGGATGAAGCTGTTCGCCGACCTTGGCCTGTAGTCCGCCACTAGAAGCCTCGGAAACGGCGAAGCCCCTACGCCGTCGATTATCGTCGTGGCGACAAGGGGATAACGACCCGGACGCGGAAGAAGCGGTTCGAGACCGGGGCGTCGGTCGCGTTGAGTGTGGTCAGTCAGCCCAACCGCAGACCGGTCTACCGTCCGTAAGGGTTCGCGTTCGGCTGGCCGGCTACACCTTGCGCAGCACCCTCGGAAAACGAGTTGGGCACGCGGCTGACGCCACCGACAGTTTGGCCGGCCTGGTTCGCACCTTGGTTTGCGGTATTGGTTGTGGATGCGCAACCGCAGGCAACCAGCAGCGCAACAGCGGCCATCGCCGAAATGAGTATTCTGATCATAACGATTCTCCTGGGATTATTGCGCTTTGACGATGTCGCCGGCCTTGATGTCCTTTAAGGAAGCATCGGAGTGGGCTTTCGCGTACTTCTCCTCGACCTTCGTGACCGTGACAGTGCCCTTCTTTTCCAACTCGGAGCCGAGTTGTTCGCCCGTGGCGGGATCGACAAGATTTTCCCCGACGCTGTAAATGGTAAACACATCGCCTTCCGCGATGCCCGTCTTTGCCCCACCACTGATGAGCAGTTCGTTGTCACCGGTGACCTTGATGATGCGTGCCTGGAAGGGAACCCCTTTCAGCTTTTCCGAGATGATGGCCACGGCATTATCGATTGTCTCCTGCATCGCCTTGCCGAGCGGCGTTTTTGAGAAGCCGGAGGTGCCGAACCCCACGCCGGCCACATTCGCTCCGACGCTCATACCACCCGAGGTGGCCTTGCCCTCGGCGCGTTGCGAAGCCAACACTTCGCCCGTCGTCGTATCAATCAGGCGCAGGATCACGGCCATGTGCGCCTCGGAGCGTTTATTGCCGATGCTGAACCCGCCGAACCCGACCCCGTTGGCGCTACCACTGCTGTTTTCTTCAAATTCCGTGACGGTGCCCTTGATGAGGATTTGCGCGTTGACGAGCTTGCCCGTTTGCGCCGACTGCGACTTCTGCGCCCGCCCGCTGTTGGCGAGATCCTGTTCCGCCACCACGGCGCCGAGTTGCTGGCGCTCCATCACGGTGAACTGGCCGCTTTGCATCAGCGCATCCGCCAATTGATCGGCCATGCCGTCGCCGAGATCAACCTGGCCCCGCCAATTGGTCTTGTTTTCAAAGCTCGACACGGCGACGATCTTTTTCAGGGTTGCGCCGTGCGTGGTGGCTGCTAATAACAGCGCCACAAAGGTGAGTCCAAACAACCGGCCAAAGGTCTGTACGTGGGAGTAGTCGTCTCGCATATGTCTTCTCCTTATGACTGGATTAGCTGCCCCGAGCCCAAACTGCGACAAACCGGGTCATTTTTCAAACTAATTTTATCCCGCTGATTGATGCCATGGTGTTTGCTTGTTTTGCATAAGGGAGAGGGAGAATGGGCCGTGTTCACTGCGAAAGCGCGAGGCTGGGCCGTCGCTGTGTCAATCTGAATCGCAACATGTTACGGCAAACATGAAACGTTCGCCGGGGCTGGATGCTGGACCTTCGCAGTGCACAATATCGCTCTGGCAAAAGCCATACTGAGTTGGGGTTTTGCAAAGTGAAATTTCGGTCACGCGCAGTTGGTCGGCGTGGGCGGAGGTGACCGCTAGACAAACGAATCGGAGAGTCGAGGCTCAAACTGCTCTCCGAACCTACCCTGCACCACACGTACGTCCACTCGCCTGCTCGACTCTCCACCGCAACATAATCCCATTCCTGCAAATGGCAAGTGGAGGGCAAACGCCATTGCGCGAAGCTTCCGATGGTGTATCTTGCCTCGTGGCATTGACGTTTTTCATGGGCGTCGGAGCGATCGGGGCTGCTCTGGCAAGGCTGGCAGTACTCCTGGTTGTCGGCACGGTCCAGTTTGTCGTCGGTTTGGCGCGAACCATCGTGGCGCTGTCGTGGGTCTTGTTGCAGGGACTTTTCGGCAAGCGTGATTAGGCAGGCGGTCTGGCAACTCGATTCTGCCGGCTGGCGGTGTGGCGGACACACAGGCGTGAGAACATCGGTCAGCAAACGAAAGGAACAATCCATGAACAAGATGCAGAAGAAGCACCTGTCGCACCCGGACGAAAAGCGGACCTTCGACAAAGGGCAGGTGGAGCTGGTAACACTGGGCGGCGTGACCTTCGGCCGGGCCACACTTCAGCCCGGCTGGAAATGGTCGACCTGCGTGAAACCGCGGGCAAAGACCAAAAGTTGCGAAGCATCGCATCTCCAATACCATGTGTCGGGACGGCTCCACGTCGTCATGGACGATGGCTCCGAGGATGAGTTTGGGCCGGGCGATGTATCGTTTCTCCCGCCAGGGCATGATGGGTGGGTGGTCGGCAATGAGCCCGCGGTCATCATCGACATCAGCGGAATGGTCGATTACGCCAAGGGCGAGAAAAAATAAGGTGTCCCTGTCGGCAACAGACAGAATTTGAACAATGACCCAGATCGCGGTGTCTCAATAGCAAGACAGTTTGCTTGGTCCGTGGAGATGCGACGGGCGGGTTAGAGGAACCGAGGTTCCAGTGGTCGAGCCCACAAACCGTCAACCCCGTCGGTCCCAGGACACAAGAGCAGAAAACGAGGGCGGCGCATTCTCACAGAGTGCGCCGCTTTCATTTGCCCCTCTCAGCTTGTCGCCGCGAAGCTCTTTCGCCCTTTGTAGCCGCGAAACTTTTTCGCGGTCTCATGCCCGCCAATCCGATTCGCGGCCACAAACCAGAAACGCCGAGGTTTGACGTGCAGCACAGGCAGTCGTAGTATGCCGCAGACGGGGAGAAGCCGCGATGTCGAGCGACGAAAACAACTCTTCACAGTCGGCGTGGTTGATGATCCAGGCGGGGTTGGGCGTGCTGGCCATGGCCGCGATGGCGGTGGGGTTGTGGTGGTTCCGCACCGACTGGGTTCCCGCGTACCAACAACAATCGGAACGCCTGCAGTTGATCGCGTTGGGCGAGCAGGCGCGGGGCAATCAGCCGTTGTCCGTGTATCGCGAGGGCGAGTGGATCCGCGTCGACGATTTCGCGCCGGCGAGGAGGCCCGACGGGCGATGGGTCGGCCTGGAGACCAATACGGTGCTGGTGGTGCGGAGCATGGCGGACGGCGGTAACGGGGCGGAGTGGGTCGAGGCGTGCAGGTTGGAGCAGTCCGGGGCGCCGCCGTTGAGGATTCACGGCTCCTTTGTCGAGCGGTACGAGCCGACGTTGCTGGCAGACGGGTTGGAGCTCTCGGATTGCCGGATTCATCGGATGCTGAAGTCGGGTCGAGTCTATTATTCGGTGAGCGGTCAACTGCGGAATGCGACAGCGGAGCCGATCCCCCGATGCGAGGTGGTGTGCCACTTGCACAACGGCGCGGGCGAGCCGTTGGCGGAATTGAGGTCCGCGCCGATGGAATTGGCGGCGCTCGGGTTCGGTGGATTTGAGACGACGCAGGGGGCCGGCGGGCCCGGGGTGGCGGCGCTTTCACTGGCCGTCCAATACGAGAAGGCTGGCGTGACGAACGATTCGCCGCAGGTATTGGTGAGATTGCGGCCCATGCCGGAGGTGCCACATGAACGAGCCGCCAATTAACCACGACGACCAGCAGAAATTGCTGCAATGGGTCCGCGCCACCATCCTCGCCGCCGTCAACGGTCAGGCGCCGAAAGAAGTTGACGACTTGGAAGTCTCCGAGCCGTTGCGCGCTCCCCATGGCGTGTTTGTGACTCTGAAAAAACACGGGGAACTCCGCGGTTGTATCGGCCGCATGGATTTCCAGCGGCCTCTCTGGATGAACGCGTTGACCGCCGCCGTCGCTTCGGCGCTGGAGGACCCGCGGTTTCCGCCGGTCCGACCGAGCGAGCTGGACGAGATCAAGATCGAAATCTCGATTTTGAACCCGCCGGAGGTGTTGCCCCGGCCCGAGTTGTTCGATGTCACGCGGCACGGGATCATTGTCGAGAAGGGCTGGCGGCACGGCCTGTTCTTGCCAAAGGTCGCCTCGGAGCAGGGCTGGGACGCAACCAAGACGCTGGAAATGGTGTGCTGGAAAGCGGGGTTGCCAAGCGATGCGTGGCGCGACCCGGCCGCGCGACTGCAGGTGTTTACGGCGTTTGACTTCTCAGAGGAAGAGCGCAAGAACAAGCCCCAGGGCGAGCCGACGAATTGATTGCGTCAGCCGTTGTCCATCCCGCGTTCAGCGGGCCAGCGGACCCAGTAGCTTCCGAAAGCGCAGCCCGTCTTCCGCCATCCACACGTTGTTGAACATGCAATAGGTCGGCTGTCGTCCGTCACCGATCTCGCGGAGACGTTCCAGTTCCCCGGCCGTGTGATGGTGGCGCGGCCCCGTCGAACCATGCAGGCGAACGTAACGGATTTTGCCGACGGGGATCGGCTCGGTCGCAAGCGGATCGAGCACGGGGATCAGGTCGAGCTCCCGGCACAACGAAGTGATCAGGCCCGGGTCCCAGTCCCCGCGGGGTTCCCAACCCATCTGAAACTTGCCGCGCTTGGCGTGCTCGAAAAAGCGGCGCAGGCTCGCGATGTTCTCTTTCGTCGAACGAAAACTCGGCGGGCACTGGAACAGTACGAGCACCGCGCCCAGTTCCTTCGCCACGGCGACCGTCTCATTCCAGGCCCAACGGATGGTCGGATTGAACCCGAAATGACCGCAGTATTCGCGGTCGCGCGGGTCAAGCCGCGTGCGGCGGTAGGTGGGACTGGTCGCGCGATGAGTGATGACCTGCCACGCCTTCATCGAGAATTCGAAATCGGGCGGCGCGGCGGCACGCCAGCGCGCCGCCGTCGCAATTCTTGGCAATTGATAAAAGCTCGAATCAATTTCGACACACGAAAATGTGCGAAAATACTTCTCCTGCGCCATCGCGAAGCCGCAACAACCGACCCTCACGTTCGGATGTCTGGTTGGCACGAGAGATGATGCTACCAGAGATGTTCGGACTTGCAAAGCACCAGCGTCAGCGTCATTTTATACCGAGGTGGATTTGATATGGCTACGGAACAAGTAAAGTCGGCAGGCGATGTGGCCGCAGTGTCGGCCACGGATATACTGTTTGATTGTCCCGCCTGCGGAAAAAGTCTGGTCGTGGACGAGGCGGCGGAAGGCATGATCGTCGACTGCCCGCAGTGTCGCACCAACGTGATCGTCCCGCCGAAATCCTCCAAGGTCGCGGCGTCACTCGCACCGGCGAAGTCCGAGAAGGACTCGCGACCCCGAGACCTTTCGGGGCTGGAACCCAAACCCGACGAGGGCGCCGACCTGGCTGCATCGGACGCGGCGGAAGACTCGCTCCAACAGCGGTTGTCGGTCTTATCTGGTCAACTCAAGGAAATCCAGGCGCAACGCACGGAAGTCACCGGCCGCATTGCCTCGCGCCTGAACGATGTCAATCGCGATCTGGTGATCATCGCCCGCTTGGAAACTTCCCAACAGCAGATTCTCAGCGAGTGGAACCGGCTCGTCGAGAAAATCTCCACGGCTCGGGTGCCCACGCCGGAAGAACTGGCCCAGCCGGCGATCATCGGGGCCAGCGTCACCAGCGGCAGTCGGACGCGCGTTTCGTTCCGCCCGTAACGATCAGTTCCCTACGGGCGACAGCGTGGCGTCCCGCGGCGAAGCGGCCGGCGACGCCGGTGTCGCGCTCAAACTCTTCAGCAACACCTTCGAATTGCGCCCGCTGTGCTCGTATTTGTCGCGTCGCGCCGGCGGCAGGTCATCCGATGTCGCCTCGGCGTAACCCAGTTTGTGCTGGAAAAACGTGAACGTCTGCGTCGACAGGCAGAAGATCCGTTCCACGCCCTGCTCCCGCGCAAGGTTCTCGACAAACAACGCCAGCTTGGTGCCGATCCCCCGATTCTCATGCGCAGGGCTCACCGCCAGGCTCGCCAGCTCGGCCATTTTCTGCTCCGGGTGTGGATGGAGCGCGACCAGGCCGACGATGTTGTTGTCGATCTCGAACACAAAATACTCGCTGATATGTTTGTCGATGCTGCTGCGGGTCCGCCGAATCAGTTGCTCTTCCTGGATCGACGGTTTGATCAGCGCCATGATGTGGCGGATGTCTTTGCGCATCGCTTTGCGGATCGCCTGGTACTCGTCGGCGTAAATTAGCGTGCCGATGCCCTCGTTGAAGAACACCTCGGCCAACAGGCCCTCGTCGACCTGGCCGTTGATGATATGGACGCGCGGCACACCGCCCTGGCTGGCCCGCAGCGCATGCAGCGCCTTGGACATCATGTGCGGGGCAATCTTGTCCGCGGAATTCTTCAGCGCCGACTCCAATTCCTTCACCGACATCTGCGACACCACCTTGCCGTCAATCTCCAGCCCGTTCGCGGTGCCGACGAACATCAGCTTGACCGCGCCGAGTTCCCGCGCCACTTCGACCGCGACCGCATCCGAGTTCAGGCGGTAGCTGTGGCCATTGCCGTCGAACCCGAGCGGAGGAATCACCGGTACGATCCCCTTATCCAGCAGCGTGCGCAACATCTCCGTGTCCACCTGAAGGACCTTGCCCGTGTGCTGGTGGTCGACGCCCTTGATGATGCCGAGCGGCACGGCTTCGATGGCGTTGGTCTGGGCGCCGCGAATATCGTTCAGCTTGAGGCCTTCGAGAATCTCGTGCGTGACGTTGGTGGCCGCCGTGATCGCGATGCCGAGCGTCGCCGCGTCGGTCACACCGGTGCCGTCGTGATTGGAAATCGGTTCGTGTAGGCGCTCCGCCAACGCCTTGATCTGATGGCCGGCGCCGTGAACGAGCACGATGCGGATGTTCAGGCTGCGCAACACCGCAACGTCCAGCAGCAGGTTGACGAAATTTTCGTCGGCCACCACCGCGCCGTCGATGGCAATCAAGAACACCCGGTCCCGAAACTGCGGGACGTAGTGCAGAATCTCTCGGAGATCAGTCGCTTTCATCTGTCCGTCCAGCACTTATACGCACCACCTGGCAGGATTTCAACAGAGGATTTGCAGCCACTAACCTGCCCACATCCGCGCATTGGGCGTTTCCCGTCAACTTGACTACGGAAACGCCAACTTCGGGTTGGGCCGTCATTTGAGCGCAATCTGAGCTGTCCGGGCAATTAGAACCGTGACTGCAAATCGTACGGCTTAGCGGGCGCAAATTCGCCATCGACCGCGCGCGTGTGCACTTCCCAAGGGGATGCGCCCGCCTTGCGAGCCGCCACCAACTTGTCCGGGTCGATTTGAGCCGGCATTCCCGGACGCGCCGATCTCAGGCACTCCGTCGCCGTCCAGGGCGTGCCGTAGTTGTTGGCAAACATTTCGACAACGTTCCGGTCAGGATCTTCGTAATAGATCGAAATTCCCACTCCATGGTCGGCGGCCCACAGCAGTGGAATGCCCAAATTCTTGAGCCGTACGTAGGTGCCCAGCAGATCGTCGAGTGTGGCGCATTCGAAAGCGACGTGCTGCAGCCCAGTGTGGCGGGTTCTTTCCGGATCGTTCACGGCCTTAGGTATTTCGAAAAACACAATGCGATGATCCATTTCGTCATTGCTGACGAACGCAAAGCCCGAAAACGGCGGCCCTACATGAGCAAAGCGCGCGATCGCTGGGATCTTCGAATGCTGATTAATGGTCATGCCCAGCACTTTCCGGTACCACTCAGTCATTGCGTCCATGTTGGCGGTGATGAGCCCAAGATGGTGCAGTTTTGGATGGACTGTTATTTCGGTATTCACTTTCGTTCTCCTTTTGGTTTCGGGTCTCAATAGCCATTTAAGCTCATCAGGAAACGAGGGATACGTGATCACCCGATAACCCGTGCCGAGCAGCGCAACCGTCTGCTTTTCCTAGGGTCGCCCGCTCAACGGGCAGCCGTGTATCAGCACCACCGGTTTCCCCTTGCCGTGGTCCTCGTAATACAGCCCGATGTCACCAGAGTTTTCTTTGCCGACTGTCGCTAAGGCACGAGACTCCTCCTGCATGGTTCGTACACTCGTTCAACGCCACTCCGAGGCCACACCAACAATGTCGCCATCACAACCGTTTGTCAATCGGCGGAAGCCCTTGGCTCCTGTGGAGTGGCGGGCGGTCGCGACAATCCGATTTGACCCACGTGCGGTTTATTGGTATGCACTATCCTCACAGCAAGACCCGCGTCCGCGGGAACGACGGAACCAAACCAGTTGGAGGTTTTATGAGCATGACCAAGATCGCACGCGTCCTTTTCTCACTATCACTGGCAATTATGGCCGCACCGGTCGTGCGCGCGCAGGCGCCCGCGTCCGCACCGAGCGCCGCCGGCCCGTATCACGTCTCGCAAACCTTTCATGTCGGAGGCGAAGGCGGCTGGGACTACCTGACCGTCGATCCCGAGCACAAGCTGCTGTACGTCCCGCGCTCGACACATACGATGGTTCTCGACGCCAACACCGGCAAGACCATCGCCGATATCCCCGGTCAGAAGCGCAACCACGGCGTGGCCCTTGCCCCCAGCGCCGGCCGCGGCTTCATCACCGACGGCCAGGATGCATCCGTCACGGTGTTCGATCTGAAGACCTACGCCGTGCTCGGCAAGATCAAAACGGCCGATGACGCCGACGGGGTCATCTACGACCCGGCCAGCGGCAAGGTCCTGGTCGCTTGCGGCGACGCCGGTGCGCTCGTGCCCATCTCGGCGGACATCGACGTCAAAACGGGCAAGGCCGACCCGGCCGTCGATCTTGGCGGCAAACCCGAGTTCCTCGCTGCCGATGGCAAGGGAAAGGTGTACGTCAATCTCGAGGATAAGGACCAGATCGCCGTGGTGGACACCAAGACGATGAAAGTCCTCAGCCATTGGCCCGTTGCTCCCGGCGGTTCGCCCGTCGGCATGGCCATGGACACCGTGCACCGCCGCCTGTTCATCGGTTGCCGGAAGCCTCAGAAGCTCATCGTCATGAACGCCGATGACGGCAAAGTCCTCGCCGACCTCCCGATTGGCGCCGGCGTCGATGCCACCAAGTTTGCCGACGGAGACGCCTTTGTCAGTTGCGGTGATGGCACACTGTCTGTCGCCCGTGAGACCGCGCCGGGCAAATTCGAGATCGTCCAGACCGTTCAGACGCTGCGCGGTGCGCGCACCATGGACATCGATCCCTCAACCCGCACGGCTTATCTGCCCACGGCCGAATTCGGTCCGCCAGTGCAAGGCCAGCGGCGGCCTCCTGCCAAACCCGGCACATTCATGATTGTCGTTGTGAGCCGCTAACCGTCCTCTGCACTTGAACGAGTCGCAAACTTTTGCAGAGATCTGGTGTTAGTATATGGTGTGGTCAAGGAGACCACGTCTCCCACAATGGTCGTGGGAGACGAGTTGGTAGATGGCAGGACAATCTCGGATTCTATTTATGAAAACAGCATTAGTGGCAAACATCAGAGCAATGGCGGCGATCATCGTGGCCTGCATCGCGTTGAGCGGGCTGGGCGGAGCGCCGGCAACAGCGCAAACACCGTCCGATCTCCCGCCGGGAGTGCAGGATGTTGTGAAACTCACAAAGGCCGGTCTCAGCGAGAAGATTATCCTCTCGAAAGTGAAACAGGATGGCGCGTCCTACAATCTGACCGCTGACCAGATTATTTACCTGAAGAATCAGGGAGTTCCTGAAAGCGTGATCGACGCCTTGGTCCAAGGCGCACCCGCCGGCGCTCCGCCGGCTCCCGCCAGTGCGCCATCTGCGCCGCCTCCTCCGCCGCTTCAAGCGGAACCCGCTCCTGTGCCCAGCGGCGGTGCGACGACCGCGACGCCCCCGGCGGCGCCACCTCCGCCTCCGCCCGCGCCGCCTGAGGCCGGAACCGCGGTGCCCGAGAGCGCGCCAGCTCCCGCTCCCGAGCCGGTGGCGAATTTTGACTATTTCCAACAGCAACTTTCGCCTTACGGCACGTGGATCAATGTGCCGGGATATGGCCAGTGCTGGCAACCGTATGGGCTGCCCTATGGCTGGCGGCCGTACTATGACAACGGATACTGGGTCTACACGGATGCGGGCATGTATTGGCAGTCGAATTATCCGTGGGGCGTCGTCCCGTTTCATTATGGCCGCTGGATGTATGTAGGGCCTTACGGCTGGATTTGGGCGCCGGCCTACGAATACGCGCCCGCATGGGTCTTGTGGCGTCACAGTGGGGACTACGTGGGCTGGGCGCCGCTGCCCTACGGCGCCGTGTTTGTGGATGGCGGCTGGGCGTACCACGGCCATCGGTTTGCGGTGGACTATGATTTCGGCTTCGGTGCGTCGTTCTTCGTCTTCGTTGGCTACGGCCATTTGTGGGAGCACGATTACCACCATTACACGTTGCGCGGCGCGGAACTGCACAACGCGTTTCGAGTCAGCGTGATCAACCGGTTCCAACGCGACGAGCATGGCCGATTCGTCGCGGAAGGGTTTGATCGCGCACACTTGGAGCGTGTGACCGGTCACTCGATCACCGTGGTCCGACACGAAGACGTGCGGAATCGCGAACGCGAAGCGCTACGGGTGGATCATGAACGAGTCACTCATGGCGCACCTCGGGGCGAGCCGCGTCGGGAAGAACCCGCCGCCCGCGACCACGAGCACGACCACGACCATCAGGGGCCATAGCCGCCCCGGCCTTAACGATTTGCGACGCCTCGCGGAGTGAGCTTCCGCGAACATGCCGTCCAGATTTAGTGGCGGACGTATTCGACGAACGTGCACTCGGGTCCTGACTCACGCACTGTCTCGGTCCATTCGCTGCGGTCGTAATCGGGGAACTTGGTATCGCCGGAGATGCGGCGATGGACTTCGGTGACGAACAGCTTATCAGCAAAGGGTAGGGCGGCTTCGTAGACTTTGCGCCCGCCGTCAGCCCGCTTGCTCGGAGCGGGGCGGTTGCTCCGCCTCTTCCGACTTGGGCTCGGCCTTGGCCGGCGGAACCGACGGATTGAAGATCAGGGTTTCGGTCCTGACCTCCGTGTGGCGTGGCTTCGACTGGACGACCCTCGCCACCGCCGTGCGCTCCCGTCCAAACAGCATCGTCTTGAACGTTTTCAACAGGACGTACATGTCGAGGAAGAACGACATGTGCTTGATGTAATAAAGGTCGAATTGCAGTTTCCGCCGGGATTCCTCGATGCTGGCCGCATACGGATACATGACCTGCGCCCAACCCGAAATGCCGGGTGGCACGAGCAGCCGTTCGGCGTAAAACGGAATTTTCTCCGACAACTTGCGGATGAAAATTTCGCGTTCAGGACGCGGACCGACCAGGCTCATGTCGCCGCGCAACACGTTGAGGAGCTGGGGAATCTCATCAATGCGGAATTTCCGCAGCCACTTGCCAACACGCGTGACGCGCGAGTCGTTCTCGGCGGCCCAGACCGGGCCGGTCTCGCTCTCGGCGTCCACGCGCATCGTGCGGAACTTGAACAGCGTAAACGGGACGCTCTCGCGGCCGAGTCGCTCCTGTTTGAATAGAATCGGCCCGGGCGAATCCAGCTTGACGAGGACTGCCGCCAGGGCGGCCAGGGGCGCGGTGAGCAGCAACACGATAAACGAAACGATAACGTCGGTCAGGCGTTTGAGGCGGCGGATGTGGATGCGCGAATTGTTCATCGACGCCATGAACAACCACTCGTCATCAATGTGGTCGAGCGGGATTTCCTGGACCAGTTCTTCGTTCAGCCCGACGAAATCCACCAGCTCGATGCCGCGATAGCGAAACGAGCGCAACTGCCGCAGCAGTGACGGTTCAGCTTCCTGACCCGCCGCCAGCACCAACCGTTCGACGTCGTACAAATCCACAAACCTCTCGAGCGTGTCCAGCGTGCCAAGCACGGGATAGTCGTCCAGGAACCTGCCCACGCGGTCCCGGTCCGCGCCGCAGTGGATCAGGCCGAGAAGGCGAAGGTTGGCGTGGGCATGCTGGCCGATCAACTCGATGGCCTTGCGCGCCTCGTTGGTGGTGCCGATGATCAGACATCGTTGCGCCATGAACCCGCGCCGGCTCGCAACCATGTACACCATCCGCATCGACACGATGGCGACAAACACGAACGCGGCGAACCCCAGGAAAATACCGCGGCCGATCTCGATCGACAGCGCCGCGTAGAAAAATCCCGTTATCAGCATGGCGCCGAGCGAAACCGAAATGACCGCTGCCGCGACGGTCTTGCCGAGGCTCTGGAGGCGATCCGATTCGTAGAGGCCCCCGATGTAGAACGCGACAATAAAGACTCCCCACGAGATCAGGATGGCCGTTTGGCGGTTGTGCAGATATTCCAGGCCGCCGTCCCACCCCAGGCGGAGCATGACCGCAGCGACCATCGCCAGGGCGCTGCAGATGGCGTCTCCAGCGGCCAGCAGCAGCTTCTTCCGCGGGACACGGCTGGAGCGAGAGACAATCATGGCGCATGGTTTATCCGCAAGAAACAAGCCAGCTTTGGACAAGACAAAACCATTGTTAGCTGCTATATTTCAAGGACTTGGGAATGAATCGCGATCCATTGGCCCTGTCCGGGCAGTATTTTGACCTTTTGGTCATTGGCGGCGGCATTTTTGGAGCCAGCGTGGCGCGCGACGCGGCCCTCCGGGGTCTGCGCGTGGCGCTGGTCGAAAAGTCGGACTTTGCCAGCGGGACCTCCAGCCGCTCCTCCAAGCTGATCCATGGCGGTTTCCGCTACCTGCAACAGCGTGATTTTCGTCTCGTGTTCGAGGCATGCCGGGAGCGGCACATTCTTCGCCGAACCGCTCCTCACCTCGTGCGGCCGCTCCCGTTCCTGTTCCCCATCTACCAGGGCGGAAGCATCTCGCTGACAAAGCTCCGGCTCGGCATGAGCCTGTATGATTGGCTGGCGCTCCGCCGCAACATCGCCACGCACCGGACGGTTTCCGCCGAGCGGGTCCTGATGAACGAACCCTCGCTGTCGCGGCAGGGTCTGCGCGGCGCCGTCATCTTTTACGATTGCCAGGAGGACGATGCGCGCTTTTGCGTCGACCAAGTCCTCCACGCCGCCGAGCTGGGAGCGTCGTGCATCAATTATTGCAAGCTGACCGGCTTCGTCACCCGCGAGGACCGGATCGTGGCGGCGCGCGTGCACGATGAGGTGGGCTCCTGCATGTTTGAAATCTCTGCCCGCGTGTTCATCAACGCGGCCGGTCCGTGGGTGGAACAGGTGTGCGCGCTGACCCCGTTCGATTCCTGTGCGGCGCGCCTCAGCCCGGCCAAGGGCATCCATCTGGTCATGCCCCGGCTGACGCGGCAACACGCCATCGTGTTTGAGGCGCGGAGCGATCGCCGCATCTTGTTTATCGTTCCGTGGGGTGAGTACTCGCTGCTGGGCACGACCGACACCAATTTTGATGGCGATCCCGATAAGGCGCGCGTCGAACAGGCCGAAGTGGATTATTTGCTAAAGGAAGCACGGACGCTGCTTCCCGGCGCGGCTCTCTCCGAGTCGGATGTGATTACGTCCACCGTCGGCATTCGGGCGGTGGCTTTGTCGACCGTTCCCTCGCCGTCGGCGCGTTCCCGCGAGCACCGCGTGGTGCGAACCGGACAGAACCTCCTCAGCATCATCGGCGGCAAGTACACCACGCACCGGCTGATCGCACAGGAGACTGTCGACGCCGCTTGCGGTCTTCTGGGCGTGCCGGCCCCGCCATGCCGTACCGCCGAGGTCTCACTGCCCAATCGCCGGCCCGCCGCCGGCGGGGAGAAACTATCGAGCGCGCCGGAGGTTTACGCCAGCGACATCATCCACGCGTGCCAGCAGGAAATGGTCGTGACCTTGGAAGACGTCATGCGACGGCGGACGCCTCTGGCTCTGGGTCGATCGGGCGGGCCGGAAGTTGCGTCGCAGGTGGCGAAGATCATGGCGCCGTTGATGGGCTGGAATGACGACGAAGCGCGCGCGCAGTTCGAGCGCTACATCGAAGAATGGAAACACAAGGTTCCGTGATGACGCGCCCCCTGATCATCGCCCATCGCGGCTTTAGCGCCCGGTACCCGGAGAACACACTGGCTGCGGTGAGCGCCGCGCTGGAAGCGGGAGTCGATTGGGTGGAAATCGACGTGCAGGAAACGCGCGACGGCGAGCTGATTGTGTTTCATGATTATCGGCTCAACCGGATTTGCGGCGTGCGCGGCCGGGTGCGTGACCGGACCCTGGCGGAAATCCGCCGGTTGAACCCGCAGGTGCCGACGTTGCGGCAGGTGCTGCAGACGTGCCGGGGCAGGAGGCCCGTGCTCATCGAGGTCAAGCGGGCCGATCTGCGGAAGGTCGCGGCGGTCATCGGCGAAACACGGATGGAAGATGAAGTAATGGTTTTTTCGCTGTCGATCCGGCGGATGAAGGAAATCGCCGCGTTGAACCCGCGGATCCGGCGATGTGGCTTGGCCGCGCGACGGTTGTCACTGGGGCTGGCGCGGCTCAGGTCGGTCGGCATCGAGGGCGTTGCGCTGAGCCGGCGGATCGTCCGTTCACGGCGGGTCGTGCGGCGGGTTCACCGGCGCGGTTGGAAACTGTTTGTGTGGACCGTCAACCGCAAAGCCGAGATGAAGAAGCTGACGGAGTGGGGTGTGGACGGCCTGATTACGGATCATCCCGACGTGGCCAAATCTTGTCTTGCGGAGCGGTGAGCTTCGGCTATCCTTGCGGCCATGCTGCAGATCATCTTCAATCCCGTGAGCGCCAAAGAACTGGCGGCGCTGCCGCGCAAGCTGCAGCTCGAGATCATCGACGGCTTCCAGTTGTTCCCGCAGGATTTCGAGAAGTCCGACGAGAAATTCGGTCAGCTCATGCGCGGCGGCAAGAAAATCTACCGCTATCGCGTCAAAGATTACCGCATCTACTTTGAGCGGAGCGGCGACATCATCAGCGTCCGCTGCCTGCTCAGCAAAAATTCGCTCAAGGATTTCTTCTTCCGCAGCAAACTGCCCATTTCCGAGGACCAGCTTCTTCAGGAAAACCCCAAGTTCTGGCAGTTGCTCGAATCAAGCGCCGGGAAGTAGTCATTCGCTCTGTACGTGAGGTGCTCCCTCTTATCGGTCTGCTGCCAATTAGCAGATCGACTTACACTTTGAGCGCCGCGGTGAAACGGGGCACGGTCTCGAACAAATCACCGACGATGGGGACGACCTTGGGCCGGGCGCGGCGCTTGTTGAGGGTCATGAGGGGCGCGTCGGCGTCCTTGTTGAAGGCGATGATCGTCGCGCGTTCGCCGATGTAATCGATGTGCTGCGGCGCGCCGCTGACGCCGATGGAGATGATGAGCTTCGGATTGACGGCGGTGCCCGTCTGGCCAATCTGCTGGTCCGACGCGAGAAGTTTCAATTCCTCGACAACCTTGCGCGTCCCGCCGAGCATGACGTTTTTCACGCCGATTTCCTCAAGCCGTTTCTTCAGCGGCAGGATCACGAGATCGAAATTCTCCCGATTGCGCAGGGCGTAACCGACGTCGATGATGAACTCGGCATCGGCGATGGATTTCACGCCGTGGTCTTCGGTCGCCGCGCGCAACGCGCGGGCCAGTTCGTCGGTGGCGGGGTCGTATTCAAATTCCAGCGGCACGTGGCGCACGTGTTTGTCGACTTCCACTTTGCGCTTTCCGCTCTCCGCTCCCGTTGCGGTCATGACCAGTGGGTGCTCGGTGAGTTGCGCGATGGTTGCCACGCGTTGGACCTTGCCGCCAAAGGCCGGGGTGACGAGATCGACGCTGCCGTTGCGGGAGACGACCTCGACCACATTGTAACGGGCCTGCACGCGCGGGAACGTGCGGGCGAATTGCGCGAGGAGTTCATCGGCCCATGTGCCTGAAGCCAGCACGCTGGGCAATAGATCCTTCCAGATTGACTGGAGCGCCGCGAGCAGGGCGGATGGGGTCGAGCCTTCCAGATGCGGGTTGCTGACGAAGTATACCGAATCGGCATTCACTTGCTCGGCGGTGGAACGGATGGCGGCTTCGTCGAAATTCCCGAGAACCATCACGTGGAATGGCAGCGACAAGGCCGCGGCACAGCCGGCGGCGGTCTCGATGCCGTCGAATTTGTCCGGTGTGGCGATGAAGACGGCGGTGTCGCGTCCCGGCAACGTTTGTTTGTCGGCAGATTCGATTTTGCCGGCGAACGTTCCGCTGCCTTGCGCGGCGGTTTCGACCCCGGCGATTCTGCGTACCAGGGCGGCGACGGCTTCGGTCGTCGACGCCAATTCTTCCTGGGCCGCCGGTTTCTCCGGCAATCGATACGTCACGGTGAATCGCGGTCCGGTGGCCAGTTGCGCGGCGTCGATCACTTCCAGCGGCTTTTCCAGTGCGGAGAAGTAGTCGTCGATTGTGAAATCCAGTTCGACCGCACTATCGGCCATGGCTAGCGTCACGGGGCCGTCGGTCGCGACAGTGACTTCGGGTTTTTGAAGGGTGACGGAGATTTTTTCGCCGGTGACGACGAATCCCTTGACGTTGGAGAAATGCGCGTGGCCGAGATTGCCGGCGAGGACAGCGGCGAGAAGGGCGTCACCGCAGAGCACGAGGTCGCAGGGCAACTGTTTCTGCCCGGCGAGATCGGCGATGAGGCGCGCGGCATCGTGTGGGGTATCGAGTAGGTCGTCGGTTTTGATCAACGCGGCGTTGTCGGCCCCAAGCGCGAGGGCGCGGTGCAACAAATCGGCGGCGTAGTTTGGTGCGGCAGCAACGGCGGTGATGGAAACGTCGTTGGAGGCAGCTTTCAGTTCAATGGCATGCTGGAGCGCGGAGCGACTGGCGGCATCGATGTCGAAGTGCGTTTCCAGCAACTCGCCATTGACGACACGCGGATGTGGCGAGAGAACGGGCATGATGTTCAGGACGACCAGCACGTGCAAGGGATTCGTGACGCGGTGAGCAGGACGGTCGCGATGGTCGGATTCGCGGCTCTCCTCAGCTTGCAGCGCCAGTTGCGCGACACGGACCTCGGGTGGATAGAGGCCCTGTTTGAGCAGTGCAAAGTCGCGCTCGAATTCCTCGTGCAGCCGTTCGATTTCACGTCTGGCGTAATCGAGATAGGCTTGACAGGATTGTTCCGCAAATGCCCGACGGGAAACATCGGCGTCCGAGCAATTCTGCTTAAGCCATTCGGTACGCCACCGGACAGAGTCCATCACTTTGATGTAGCCGGCGATCTCGGCAAGCTTGAACATGACAGGCTGGAAGTTCGCATTCTGCCAGGCTTGCGCGCCAAAGGTGTCGGCAGCGCGACGCAGGGTGCGGAGGAATGTGAATCTCGCATGTTCCAGAGGCTCGGCAGGGGCCTCGCCCTCCGGTTTTGCCTCGGGTAGCACGTGGTCGAGCAAATCGCGCAGGATGAGGAAGCGTTGGACTTCGTTGGTGCCCTCGTAGATGTTGAGGACGCGGGCGTCGCGGCGATGCTTCTCCAATTCGTGCATCTGGGTGCAGGCTTCGATGCCCATGATCCTCTCGGCGGCGCGGATGGTGCGGTGCAAGGCCTCGCTGGCGTAGTACTTGCCAATGGCGGATTCGGTGCGGACGGATTTCGTGCCGTGGTGATCGGCGCGGCCGATGAGTTCGTAAGCGAGCGACTCCGTGGCGTAGAGTTCGGTGGCCATGCCACCGAGGATTTCCAACACCCATTGTTCCTTGTCGAGCTTGTGGTCGAGGATGAATGCGCGGGTTTGCTCGACGATTTTCGCCATCATCGACACCGCGCTGACGCACAGGCCGAGACGTCCGACGTTGAGGGTTTCCAGCGCGTTGACCTGGCCGCGGCCCTCGATGCCGATGACGTTTTCTCGCGGGACGCGGACGCTGGTGAGGCCGAGTTCATTGGTCGGCGAGCCGCGCTGGCCCATTTTCTCCTCGTCCTTGCCGACGACGAGCCCTTCGGCGTGCCGATCGACCATGAAACCGGTCGGGCCTTCCTTCGTGCGGGCGTACAGGCAGAAGACGCCCGCGACATGACCGTTGGTGATCCACATTTTCGCGCCGTTGAGTTCGTAGTACTCGTAACACTCACGAACATCTTCGCCGCCTGAGGGCAGGCGGCCTACAACCTCGCGGCGAATTTGCGCGATGTCGTGGATGGGGATGCGGTTTCCGTTGTGCTGGTAGTAACGGAGCTTCGTCGGGTCGTCGGTCTTGTAGTCGTACTCGCTGTAATCGATCTTCGAGAGATCGATGGTGGCGGCGTCGATGATGTTTTTGCGGTCATTGCCGAGCATGAAATACTTCACGCCATCGGCGTCGGTGAGCACTTCGATCTTTTTCAGCTCGGCGCGGGTTTGAATGCCGCCCGAATCGCTGCCGGCGCTGGGCTCGGTGAGCGCGAAGGCGCTGATTTGGCCGGCGGAGATCAGGCGAAGGAACAGTTTGTGGGCCTCGGCGCGGCGATCGAGTTCGGCGATGACCGCCTCGGCACGCGGGCGGAGCGAATCGAGTGTCCCGAGACATTGTTGCAGTTCGCTCTTGAAGGCGACGAGATCGGTGCGAAGCCCGGCGCGGCCGGCGTCCATGAAGTGCGCGAGAAAATCGCTGGCGATGGCGCGGAGCATCGGTTTCCTGCCGATGTCGGTCTTGACCTTTTCGCCGAGCGCGGTGAAGACCTTCCGTACCTTCAGAGCTTCGGGCGATTCGAGCATGCGAAGGATGCGCGCGATTTCGGATTTCAGGTCGGATACCAGTGACGCACTGGACAGAAACTCCTGCAGGTCGGCTTTGGCGCGTGGCAGATCCTGATTGAGGCCGAGGAGGATCGGTGTGGTGCCGATGCTCGAATGGGCCATGATGGTCAGCGCGTAGGACGGATCGGCGTAGCGCATGGAGAGTGGGCAGAGGATGTAGTAATGCGCCTTGAGCAGGCCTTCGCCGCCGAATTCCTTCGGGATGTACATGCGAGTAAAACCCTGCGCGATCATGTCGCGCACGTCGGCGAGCGGGACCATGTGGAGTTTTTCGACGAGACGGTAGTAGGGCAGGCCGTCGAACCGCTGATTCCAGAATTTCTCGGTGAAATACCCGTGAAGCCTTTCGAAATAGGCGCGGAGTTCGGCATCGGCGTGCAGCATCTCGGGTGTGAACCGCCAGGCATTGGCATCGAATGGTGTTACGAGGAAATCGCCGTAGTCATATTCGTGTTTTGTGTCGAGGGCTTCGCGATAATTGAAAGCGGGCGGGCGTTGGAGCGGCGCTTCGATGTAGCCGTGTTCAATGATCGATGCGCCAGGGCTGGTCGGTCGGAGAATGGACGTCGAGCCCGTGAACATCTTGGCAAGCTCGGCGTCGAGTTCGCTGTTGACTGGGAGCGCGCGAATGACGGTTTGCGCGAACGCGGCAAGTTTGGCGTCGACGTCCGGGCCGATTTGGCGGCGGAGTTCCTCGTTGTCGTAGAGCAGATGCGCGAAGGCGACGCTGTCGCGGTAGAACTTGGAGAGCACGTCGTCCTCGCTGTAGGCGGTGCCGCCAAAGATTTGGCCGGCATTGTACGTGAGGCTGGCGGGGTCGGGCCCGAAAGCTTCAGAGGCGAGCAGCTTGACCAGCGCAGGTTCCTTGTCAGCGTGCGGCAGCAGCGCTTCGAGCAGGTGGACCTGCGCTCCCATTTCGCTGAGCAGTTTCTTGACGGCGCCGAACTTGATGATGCCGTCATGGCCGTCTTCGTCCTTGAACAAGCCGGGGAATTGGACGCGGCTCGTGGCGTGTTGTCGGCAGCGTTCCAAAAGCATCTCGCCGGCGCCGAGCGCGATCGCACAAACGTCAGCAGCGACCTGCGGCAACGACGGTGTTTGCTCGGAGACGAATTCCTTCCATGCAACGCGTGCAGCGGTGAGACCGATCCAGGGTTGGTCGGCGAGTTCAGGTCGGGCAGCGACCTGGGCCGAGTAAATTCCGGAAACGAGCGCGGCCAGTGACGGATCGCGTCGGGCAAGTTCCCGAAGGATCGCCGGGCGCGGCGGCGAAGCGGTTTCGGCGAGCACATGGAGGAAGTTACGCTGTTCCTGCGAGAGCGGCTGGCCGTGTTCGAGATGTTTGATGGCCTGTTTCGAGAAAAGCTTGTCGAGGCGCGAGACCATGGCCGGGCGAGACGCGGATGCGCTTGCAGCTTCGCCGCGTGCGGGCACGCGGCCTACAACGGCCAGGTACTCCAGCAATTGTCGAGCGTCGGCTTCGGCCCAGAAGAATTTGCGGCGTTTGGCGTAAGCGAGCACGCGCGCCATCTGTTGATCGATAAGGGGAACCTTGATTTCGGCCGCGATGGCCTGGGCCTCGGCGAGGAGATGTTGCAACCAGCGGATGCGGCCCGTGTCGATGTAGCGCGGCGCGGCGTAGACGCCTTCGCAAAACTCGTGAAGTTTGGCCGAGAGACGCCGATGATTTTCCGAGGCTGGCAGCGAGGGCAAGTTAATGGGGGAAGCACCGCGTAAAGGCACGTGGCCTGCAACATCGGTCTGCTTCTGCAGTTCGAGAAGCCTGGCGTTCGCGTCGGTGGGCGCGCTGTAGATCAGGCATTGCTTGCGCTGGCGGGTCCAATCGACATCGTTGGGGGCGGAGCGCCAGCAGGTTTCGCATTTAACGCAGTTTTCGAAATTGACGACCAACTGGGACTGGCCGAGGTCGTCAGTGAGACATTCGTAGACCTTGGCGGGACAGACATGCCACAGAGGAGACTCGGCGATCTTCGTCCGGTTCTCGAAGTTTTCGGGCCGGAAGACTTTGATGTGAGAATGGTGCTCGGAAAAGTAACGGATGAGCGACAGTTTCTCTTCCCACGGCTGATCGATTCTCACGGCATCAGGGTCGAGTTTGACGCGGTCGCGGGTCAGGGCGCGGTATTTGTAGAAGAAGCCGGAGAAAAACTTTTCCGGGGCGGCATGTGTGATATAGCGCATGAAGAGGAGCTTGACCGATTCGCAGACCCATTGAATCGGCATCAGGACGAGCATCAGCAGGCCGAGAATGGCAAAGGCCAGAGGGTCGAGGAGGCTCAGACCGCGGCGAGCGGCACGGATGGCGTTGTGGAGCTTGACCGGCAACGGCGTTTGGTCGTTGCGATACAGGTGGTCGGCAGCATCGGCAAAGATTCGGGGCGCTTTGCGAAACAGAATCGAAACGGGCCAAAGGAAACTGATTTGCGGTTGACCGTCGACGCGGAAATCGAGCGAGATCTGGCCGGGGGCGCGGTCGCGATTGGGAGTCGCTGCCTGGGAAGCCTTGCGCGCGAGGCCAAGAGCCTCGCGTTGTTCGCGCAAGTCGCGGAAGAACGGGCCCCATTGTTTCAGCGGGAGAGTTTCGCGAGCGAACTTGGCAAGTTGCCAGAGCTTTTGGTGCGTGCGGAGCGATGGATTGCTGGCGATGAACAGTGAACCCGTCGCCAGATCGGCGGCGCGACCGAAGAACACGCGGGTGTGTTCGACGTAGCTCGGCCATTTTTCCAGAAACTCAACGTTCTTGAAATAATGCGTGTTGCGAAGCGGGCGCTCGTAGAGCTGTTCCAGTCTGGCGCGTGAGAAAGTCTTATCGGTCGCGCGAATTTCCTGAACGGCATGAGCGAACAGATGGCCCATGGCCGTGGCCGGGCCGGTGAAATTGGGGTAGGGGAAATCGAGGCCGATGCCGGTGGCGGCGCCGCCGATGGCCAGGCCGTCGTCAACCAGTTGCGGCAGCTCGCGGAAGCCGCCGCCGCGAATGATTTTCGCGCCGTAGGCGGTCGAGCGGCCATGGTTGGCCCACCGGCGCACTTCGGGCAGACCCTTGAACCATTCCATCAGGCGGTTGTGATCGCCGCTGAATTCGCGCGCGAGATTCTCGAGCGGCATGACCAGGCCCAGCGAAATACTGGCTTTGTTCGTGTACAGAAAACCGCCCATGTTGAGGTTGGCGGTGCGATTGTGAATGGAACCGTTGCGCAGCAGGATCTCGAACGCCGCCCCTTCGCCGCGCGGCAACCCAAACGCGTGCTCGATATATTCGGGATCGAGTTCAATGACTTCCTTGATGCCTTGCAGGAAATGCGGGGTCGCGGGGTCGGTGGCGCGTTCGTAACCCTCCTTCGAGACGAGATGCGAGGCGTCGCCTTCGGCGAGAAACACCACATCGGCGTAAATCGGGCCGCGATCGGTGTGGACCCCGATGATGTGGTTGTTTTCGTCGCGGAGCAGACCGTCGGCTGTCGTCCGTGTGAGGATCTGCGCGCCGAAGGACTTGGCGAGTTCGGCGAGGTAATGATCATAGGTCGGCCGCAGGACGGTATAACAATGGGCGAAGGTGCTGGGATTGCGGTAACTGAGGCCGACGAGCGAATGCCCGTTGTATATGTAAAAACCGCGCTTGGTAACGGGACGCTCGTAGGCGGAATCGCGTACGGCCTGTTCCCCGAGGACATCGGGTTGGGCGAGGTTCTCGGCGAAATAAACGGCACCCGACCAGTTCTCGGCGCCGGGGAATACGCCGGCCTCGATGACGAGCACGGGGACGTCCGCCTTCGCCAGGGCGATGGCTGCCGTGATGCCCGCTGGACCGGCACCCACGATGACGACATCGTATTTCCAGGGAGCCATGGGCGCATTATAGGCAGTCCGGAGCATTTGAAAAGCCCGACGGGAATATATCGCACCACTTGCGGAACTTTTGTAGAGTGCCGGGGTCGAACCCCCACGGAGGACACGTTATGAAGCTACGCAGACTGATGATTCCGTTGGCCGCTGTTCTTACTGCCACGACCGCCTTGGCCACCGATCCACAAGAGGAAGGTGTGGCGCTGACGATCTACAACCAGAACTTTGCCGTCGTGCGCGAGCGGCGCAAGGTGAACGTGGAGGAGAAGATCGGCACGGTACGTTTTTCCGACGTGGCGTCGCAGATCGACGGCACGAGCGTGAGTTTCAAGTCGATCACCGACCCGAACGCGACGGTGCTGGAGCAGAACTACGAGTATGACCTCGTGTCGGCCGACAAACTTCTGGAGAAATACATCGACAAACAAATCGGCGTGCTCACCAAGGACGGGTCGCGATACTCGGGCACGTTGTTGAGTTTCGATGGAAACCAATTGGTCATCCGTCAGTCCGATGAGAAGGCCGGGATCGTGATGGTGCAACGCGGTGACAACGTCAAGGACATCCAGTTTGGCGCGTTGCCGGAAGGGCTGATCACCAAGCCGACGCTGGTGTGGAAACTGGCGACGGAAATGGTGGGCGGGCAATTGATCGAGGTGGCGTATCAAACCGGCGGGATCAACTGGGAGGCCGATTACAACGCCGTGTTGAACGCGAAAGACACCGCGCTGGACCTCGGCGGTTGGGTGACGATCAACAACCAGTCCGGGGCGACGTACAAGGAGGCGAAGTTGAAGTTGATTGCGGGCGACGTGCGCCGAGTTCAGCCGCCGGTTACCACGGCGATGCCCATGGGTCGCATGATGGCGCTAAAGGAAGCCGCCGGTGGCGGTTTTGAGGAGAAGGCGTTCTTCGAGTATCACCTGTATACGCTGGGGCGGCCGGCGACGGTGGCGCAAAACCAGACCAAGCAGATCGAGTTGCTCAAGACCGCAGGGGTGCCCGTGAAGAAGGTGTTTCTATACGAGGGCGCGCCGCAGCATCGGTTCTACGGGGGATTGATCCAGGACGCCGGTTACGGCAGCGAAGAGGGCGACAAGAAGGTGAAGGTGATTATCGAGGTCAAGAACTCGAAGGAGAACCACATGGGGATGGCGTTGCCGAAAGGCAAGATGCGGCTGTACAAGCGCGATGAAGCCGACGGCTCACTGGAATTCATCGGCGAGGACGAGATCGACCACACGCCGGAGGATGAGACGGTGCGGCTGCACATCGGGGACGCGTTTGACGTGGTGGGGGAGCGGAAGCGGACGAATTTCAGCGTTGATGTCGGTGGCCACGTAATGACGGAGAGCTTCGAGATTCGTGTACGCAACCACAAGACCGAGCCGGTCGAAGTCCTGGTGAAAGAGACGCTGTATCGGTGGAGCAACTGGGAGATTACCGAGTCGAACCAGAAATGGACGAAATACGATTCGAACACGATTCATTTCCCCGTGAAAGTGGACAGGGACGGCGAGCAGGTCATTACGTACACGGTCCGGTATACGTGGTAGGTTTTGAGTCCGAGGGTGCGGGTTCTGGATTTAACGCCCAGGATTAGCGGTGGCGGCTGGCGCCGCTGGTGATGGGAACAGGATGTCAGGTGGCAGGAGATGACTTCTGGGTCGTCATCGCATCGATGTAGGTGAGCCAGCGCATTCCCACGAGGATGTGGGTGCGTATCTGAGCGGGATTCACGGGTTTGACGCTGTAGTCATTGGCACCGGCATCGAGCATGTCTTCGATAGCCTCGGTCTCGTGGCGTCGGCTGATGACGTAGATGTAGACGTACGGCCAGGGGTAGTCGTGCCGAACGAGGCGGCACAGGTTCAGCGCCTCGAACCCGTCGGAGAACCTTCCCTCGGTGATGATGAATCGGGGACGGTGAGTCGGGAGGCTCTCCCAGAGTTTCCTGGCTGAGGGAAAAATCAAGGTTTGGTAACCGGCCTCTGTCAGGGTCAACTCCAGAAGCGAGGACAATAGCGGGTCGCCGATCGCCAGATGGATCGGATGGATTGCGACCGTAGATCGATCAATCATCTGCGCTTCGTCCGACTTACTATAATCCAAATGGGCGCAATACGCGAGCAGATTTTTCGCCGGGGTGGGAAGCAACGCTGCCTGGCTGTGTCGCCAGGTGCATTAGTTAATGGCTGGGAGAGGCGGATCGATGGAAGCAGGGCCAACCTACAAGATACGTGAAGGTCCGCTTACGGGTCCGAATTGGTTCGCCTCCTCAAACAATTTCCGGACCTTGTGGTTTGAACTGCTCCACTTGAGCCCTCACTGGGCCGCCCGCATTCGTGCCAGGGCATTCTGGGCTGGGACGTCCTCCGGCCTGATGCGCAAGGCTTGCTCGTACTGCTGGATGGCCTCCGCCGTGCGCCCCAGCTTCTCCAGCGCGATGCCCAGGTTGTAGTGTACGTCGGCATATTCAGGGTTGATCCGTAGCGCCTGCTCCCAATGACTGATAGCCTCCAGCAGCCTGCCCTGTCGGACCAAGGCAATCCCCAGGTTGTTGTGTGCGTCGACGTAATCGGGCATGATACGTAACGCCTGCTCGTACTGGCTGATAGCCTCCGGAAGGTTGCCCTGACCCATCAAGGCGGCGCCCAGATTGTTGTGCGCCTCAGCGAAGTCAGGCTTAATGCGTAGTGCCTGTTCGCACTGGTCGATGGCCTCCGGAAGTTTGCCCTGACCCATCAAGGCGGCGCCCAGATTGTTGTGGGCCTCGGCATGATCAGGGTTGATCCGTAGCGCCTGCTCCCAATGACTGATAGCCTCCAGCAGCTTGCCTTGTCGACCCAGGGCGATTCCCAAGTTGTAGTGTGCGTCGGCGAAATCAGGCTTAATACGTAATGCCTGTTCGTACTGGCCGATAGCCTCCGCAGGTTTGCCCTGTCCCATCAGGGCGGCGCCCAGATTATTGTGCGCGTCGGCATAATCGGGGTTGATCCGCAGGGCCTGCTCATAATGGCCAATCGCCTCTTGCAACTTGCCTTGTTGAACCAGGGCGATTCCCAAGTTGTAGTGGGTGTCGGCCAAATCGGGGGCCAGACCCAACGCCTGCTCCAACTGGCTGATCGCCTCCGGCAGCCTGCCCTGTCTCGTCAGGATGACTCCCAGATTATTGTGGGCCTCGGCATAATCGGGCTTGATGCGCAGGGCCTGCTCATATTGGCCAATCGCCTCCTGCACCTTGCCCAGTTGAACCAAGGCGAGCCCCAGGTTGTTGTACGCTCGGGCGTTATCGGGACGCTTCTCCATGGTGTCCTGCCAGATGGTCAAAGCCGATCGATAGTCCCGATTGCGTTGGATTGTCATGGATGTGAACAGCACCACGACGGCTCCGCCGGCCACGCATCCAAGTACAACACCTTGCTCCTTGCTCAACAGCCGTTTCCCCATCTCGAACGCGCCGAGCACCACCGCCGCCGCCACTGCGGCCAACGGCAGGTACATGCGATGTTCATACACTGGACTGTCCATCGGAATCACACTCGATGTCGGACCAAGGATCAGAAAAATCCAAGCGCCCAGAAATCCCCAAGCCGGCCCCAGTCCCGACCGGATTGAGTTTGTCCGCCATGCCCAGACAGTTGCTCCCAGCAACGCCACCATTACCGCGGTCGAAGCCAGAACGCTCGTCCACGCTCCGGGCACTGGCCAACCCAAGTAGTCGAGACATAAGGGTTGGGGCCACACGCACAGTCGCAGATAATGCAGAATCACCCTGGGCTCAGTCAGCAGGTAGGCCCACCAGCTAATCCCTTTGAATTTCGCAATGGCCGATGTGGTGCCGAATCTCTCCGCGGACACGACCAAGTACGTCAGACAAATCCAGGTCGCTCCCAACCCCAGATACAGCGACCGCCGGCGCCGCCACGCTTCGCGGAACGATCCGGCGATAAACGCGCGGTCGTACAGCAGCACGATCAACGGAGCCGATACCATCACTTCTTTGCTGGCCATCCCCAACAGGCACGAGGCGACGGACAAGATGTACCAGAGCTTCGGCGAGTCCGACTCGGCGCCGCGGATGACACAGTACAGCGTCAGCAGGTAAAACAACCCCATCATCGATTCCGCCCTCTGCACGACATAGGTGACCGACTCGGTCTGCAAGGGATGGACAACCCAGATGACGGCAATAACCAGCGCCAGCGGTAGTGCCGCCATGCCGAAGCGCTGGCGCAACGACGGCTGCAGCAACGTCCGCCGCACAATGCCAAAAAGAACCAGTCCCGCGGCGATATGGATGGCAAGGTTCACGGCGTGATACCCCCACACGTGGAACCCATTGATCGCATAGTTGACCGCCAGGGAGAAATTGATGACGGGACGACCCCCGACCGTTACGCCGCCCTGGTAGGGTGGCGTCAGTGCCCCCCACACGGGCCAGAGATGGCGAATCGTCGGGTTTTCGACAATGCTGGCAACATCATCAAAGATGAACGGTCCCTGAAAACTGTTGTGATACGCCCAGATGCCCACAGCGGTGATCAACACGGGGATAAACTGACGCAGTTTCAACAGTTCACGAGTTTATCCGAACTCTCCGTCCGCGACCAGCGCTTACTGGTTTACGCATCTTCCGCTTTGGACGGCGTGCGAACCTTGCAGTTTGAAACACCCGATTGAACCTCTACCGAGCTGCCCGCATTCGTGCCAGGGCATTCTGGGCTGGGACGTCCTCCGGCCTGATGCGCAAGGCTTGCTCGTACTGCTGGATGGCCTCCGCCGTGCGCCCCAGCTTCTCCAGCGCGATGCCCAGGTTGTAGTGTACGTCGGCATATTCAGGGTTGATCCGTAGCGCCTGCTCCCAATGACTGATAGCCTCCAGCAGCCTGCCCTGTCGGACCAAGGCAATCCCCAGGTTGTTGTGTGCGTCGACGTAATCGGGCATGATACGTAACGCCTGCTCGTACTGGCTGATAGCCTCCGGAAGGTTGCCCTGACCCATCAAGGCGGCGCCCAGATTGTTGTGCGCCTCAGCGAAGTCAGGCTTAATGCGTAGTGCCTGTTCGCACTGGTCGATGGCCTCCGGAAGGTTGCCCTGACCCATCAAGGCGGCGCCCAGATTGTTGTGGGCCTCGGCATGATCAGGGTTGATCCGTAGCGCCTGCTCCCAATGACTGATAGCCTCCAGCAGCTTGCCTTGTCGACCCAGGGCAATTCCCAAGTTGTAGTGTGCGTCAGCGAAACCGGGGACTAGACCCAGCGCCTGCTCGAAATGGCCGATCGCCTGCGGCAGCTCGCCCTGTCTCATCAGGATGACCCCCAGATTATTATGTGCCTCGGCGTAATCGGGGTTGATCCGCAGGGCCTGCTCGTAATGGCCAATCGCCTCTAGCACCTTGCCTTGCCGTTCCAGCATGGCTCCCAGGTGGTTATGCCACTGGGCACATCGCCCTGCACACGCCAACAGGTTAAACGCTACCGAGAACGCCAGCAGCAGGCCCCAGCCCCACCGCACCGCGCGCCGCCAGACCCGCCGGTCAGCCCGCCCCGACTCCGATGTCGGGGCCAGTGCGCGCTCCAAACTCAAGATGCCAGCCACAGCCAGTAGCACCAATGCGGGCAGGAAATCCACCTCATAGCGACCGGCGGCGTAGCAGCAGAGAGCGAGCGTTAACGCAGCAGTCCCGAAAAGCGCGGCTACCGCCGCCAGGAAGGCACACAAACGGGGATACGTTTTGGCGGACCGAGTGCGCCACGCCAGCGGCACCGCCAGCGCCAGCCAGACCAGCGGAATGTTGGCCAAAACGCCAAAGGTTCGCTCCACCGGTCCATGCCCCACAGGCAAGTCTGGCAGAGGAATATCGCGCACGAGCGGAAACCGACCTCTCCAGCGCGCTGGCTCCAGGAAATAGAACCGGAAGTTCAACCACAGATACCGCAGACTGAAGAATTGTTGCGTAAGATGCGGCGGCTCTCCACCCAGTTGGTACCGAACCCCAAACTCGAAAGGACTATCGAATCGCAACACGTTGTAGAGCATCAGGCCCAGCCCGATCAGGGCAATGGGGAGCGTCGCCGCCAGTAACGGAGCCAACACCGTCCGTCGCTCGCGCCAGCCCTGCGCCACTGGCACCAGCAAGATAACCGCACCGAACAACAACGACGGCCGCGCCGCTACCGCCAAGCCGTAGGCCAGGCTGGCCGCGGCCAGCCATCCCGAACGCTTTCGGGACTCGTGCAATGCCTTCCAGATCGCCGCCAAGGCCAGCATCGTCAGCGCATACCCACAACTGATCGACACCTCGTACACATCACAGCGCGCCAGAAACAATGGCGTGCTGCTGCACAGGCCGAGCGCGAGCGTGCCCGCCGCCACCACCCAGAGGTTGACCTCGGCAAAGTAGCGCCGCCAGAGCGCCCACAGCAGACCCGCGCTGGCCAGGAAGCCGACAAGGCAGAAAATCACCGCCGCGTCTTTTTGCAGCAGATAGTGACCGGTCAACGCGACATAGGGCCAGAACAGCATTACGGCGGGCGTTGCCCCGAAATACAGGTATAACTTCCCTTTGTAATAACTCATGTCGCCCGCTTCCAGCCCATAGGAAGCATAGGCGCTTGGCGCATAGGGGTCGGCAAGGCGCGCGAGCGCGGGCGGAACCTCCTTTTTCAGGCTCAACTGGCCGGCGCGAAACCCCTGCACCAGTAGATTGTAGTAATTGTCGGCCGCATTCATCCTCCCGGACAGAGGAATGCCAGGGTGGGCTGCGCACACATAAATCGCGATGACCAGCGCGCACGTAGTGGCCAGGATTCCACGCTGGGTCCACCGGAGCTCAGCTCTGGGATCCGCCGCCTTGCTGCCATCTGTCGTGTTGTCGATCATCTGGGAATGGCGCCCACGCTCCTCTGCTCCTCACCGATCGGAAGATAAGCGGGCCATCTGGGCGGTCACGCCGCTCCTTATCCTTCAGGATGCGAGTCGATTCTACCTTCCGGCAATTGGGTTGTTCGGATGATAGCCGTCGGGGGCTGGTTCTGCAATTCCACCTGTTTTGGCCGCGTTGCCAAGCTGGTAATTTGAAGTGCTGCACTTGGGTTCTCACTGGGCTGCTCGCGCTCGCGCCAGGGCTTTCTGGGCCTGGATTAAATCGGGTTTGATGCGCAGCGCTTGTTCGTAATACCGGATGGCCTCTTGCGTGCGGCCCAGCTTATCCAACGCAAGGCCGAGATTAAACTGCACCTCGGCAAGATCGGGTTTGATCCGCAGTGCCTGTTCGAAGTGGTCGATGGCCTCCTGCAGCCGGCCCTGTTCCATTACGGCAAGCCCAAGGTTATTGTGCGCGTCGGCGAAATCAGGCCGGAACTGCAGCGCTTGGTCCCATTGTCCGATCGCCTCCGGGAGCCGCCCGATTCGGGCCAGGGCGAGTCCCAGATTATAATGCACCTTGGCGTAATCGGGTTTGGCCTGAAGCGCCTGTTGATACTGCTCGATAGCATCGCCGAGTTTGCCTTCCTGCAGGAAGATATTACCCAGGTTGTTGTGTGCGTCAGCGTGGTCGGGTCTGATCCGCAACGCCTGCTCGTAGTGCTCCTTCGCCTCCTGCACCCGGCCTGCCTGGAGCAACGCATTCCCCAACTGCGCCTGTCCGTCGGCGTAATCGGGTTTGATGCGGAGCGCCTTCTGCAGTTCTTGGATGCCTTCCGACACGCGGCCGCCGTCCACCAACACCGTGCCCAGCGCGCAGCCTCCGTACGCCCATTGCTCGGCGCTCACCAACAAGTTGAACAGCACCGAAAACCCCAGCAGCAACCCCCAGCCCCACCGCACTGCGCGCCGCCAAGTCAGTCGGTTGGCCAGCCTGCGCTCCAGTCCGAGGATGCCAACCACCGCCAGCAACGTCACTGCCGGCAGGAACTCCGCTTCAAAGCGGAAGGCCGCGTAACAGTAGAACCCCACTGTCAACGCGCAGATTCCACACAACAACGCTACGGCAACCACAAATCCGCGCAAGACCGACCTCGCCTGACCCGTCCGACCCCACCACGCCAGCGGCGCGGCCAGCGCCAGCCACACCAGTGGAATGTTGGCCAGCGCGCCGAAAGGATCCGATACACCGTAATAGCCCGCCGGCATCGACGGCGCACTGATTTCGTGCACGAACGGGAACAGAGCAGTCCACCGGGCTGGCTCCAGAAAGTAGAGCCGAAAATTGAACCAGAAATAACGCGGACTAAGGAATTGCTGTGTAATCAGTCGCTTGGCGCCCAACTGATAGCGCAGCCCGGACTCCAGCGCATTGTCGAATCGCAGGAAGTTATACAGCATCAGCCCGAGCCCGACCATCGTGATCGGTCCCACCGCCGCCGCCAGCGCACCGCCAATCGGGCGTCGCTCCCGCCAAGCCTGAACCACCGGCACCAGCAGGATGACCGCTCCGAACAGCAAGTTGGGCCGCGCCCCCACGGCCAGCCCGTAGGCCAGGCTGGCCGCTGCCAACCACCCCGAACGCCTTCGCGACTCGTGCAACGCTTTCCAAATCGCCGCCAACGCCAACATCGTCAGCATGTACCCGCAACTGATCGTCACTTCGTGAATATCGGAGTGCGGCAATATCGCCGGCACCGTGGTCGCCAACCCCAGCGCCAGCGCACACGCCGCCACCACCCCGACGCTCACCTCGGCGAAATACCGTCGCCACAGCGCGCACAGCAGCCCGACGCTGGCCAGAAAGCCCACGGCGCAAAACACCGTCAGTGCCTGCCTCTCAAACACGTACTGCCCGGTCACCGCCACCAACGGCCAGAACAACAGCAGCGCGGGCGTCACCCCAAAATAGACGTATAACTTCCCGCCGTAGTAGCTCAGGTCCCGCATGTTGTACGGCAGAACCTGATAGGGCCGATTGGCCTCCGGATCGTAGGGATCGGCCAGGCTGGCGAACCCGGCCGGCAGCTCTTTCTTCAAACTGAGCCGGCCGGCGCGAAAGCCCTGCGCCAATAAATTGTAGCCTTCATTCGCCGCATTCAGCGTCGACCATTCCACCCCGCCCAACCGCGCCGCGCATGCATACCCCGCGATGACCAGCACGCACACCACCCCCAGGATTCCGCGCTGCATCCATCGGGACTTTTCGTCGGGCGCCTTTGCGCGAGTCCCATCTGGCTGGCTATCGTTCATCGTTGGGCTCAGGTCCTACGTTGGATGGGTTCGGATACTAGCCGCTCGTGGGCAGCTTCTGCAATCTCTCCGCGTTCTTGCACGTCTACCAGGACCTGCGGTCCTGGCTTCTGGCACAGTTGCATCAGCCGATGATGTCGGTGACGGGCAGAGGATGCCCGGGAGCGGGTCTGACCCCGGAGCGGGGCTCTTGTGAACTGTGATGCGCCACGCCCTCTGATCGCTGATGCCTGGTAGTACCAGGCATTGGCCGGAGACGCGATACATGGTAGTGCCACGTATCGTGGGGTGCGGGCAAGGTCCGGTCACGGGGAGAGCATGTCAGGAGTCAGGGGCTGACGACGGAATCCACAGGCTGGAAGCGAGAGGAGCGAGGTCAATCAGCGTGAGGACCTGCCTCGATCTGTCGGGTGGCAGGAATTGATCCTCTTGACAATTGAGTGCTTTCAATTCCCCCACAGAGGTTGAATTTCCTGTGTTGCATCGTTGAGAGGACGATGCGACACGAGGACTCTCCGTCCAAGAGGTGGCAGACAGGCCCCTCGAAGCTCGGGACAGGACGGTGGGGAGCTTGTTTGGAAATGGGTCAAGGATTGGACCTAAAACCAGTTCCTTCCCCATTCGCTCTTCGGGAATTTGGCGTCGGCCTGCCACGCAAGAATGTAGGGCTTTAGCTTAACGATAGCGGCAGCGAACTGCTTCTTCCGTTCGGGTAGGGCAAACGGGATTAAAGCGGTTCCTAAGATGTCCTTCCAGACTTGAGCAACCGGCGAAATCTCCTGATTCTCAGCTCGCTTTCCGATATACCATTCCACTACTTGGCCAGCCCAGTTCCCTTGTTCGAATTGTGCGAACTTCCGAAAGGGCGTAATCGCATCCGGACAATCTCCGGTTTTCCAGAGGTCCCACTTCCTAGACCGCCATTCAGTATGTATCGAGTTCATGATGTATTTGGGAAGCTTGTTCTCGGCCCGTTCCGCGTCAAACCGACTAATCAACACTCTCCTCCCGACAACGGATAAGGATGCAAATGGCTCGTGCTTTCGGTTACCGGTCTGGTATGTGCGTAGAAGCTGACCGGCGAGAGCGAATCTCAGCCACTCGTCTAAGACCGCTATAGACGGACTTAGCCGCGTGTGAAGGCGTGCGTGCGGCAGATTCGGCCTGAGACTTGGCATCACCTGTTCCGCATGAGTGTACGTCGCCAGGAAGGAAACAGCAGATACGCCACTGGACCTGATGCACCAGTCATCCAGAAGCGAAAAACCGGCTGGCGTAGAGAACCAAGGAGCTATGGTAATGTGGTAGCTTGCATAGGGGGCGATTCCTGGATGATTGAACGCGCCGTATGAGACATACGAGGCAGAACTTTGTATAGGACGCTGCGGCCCGGACGACAAAGCAAATGCAATCGCGTCCTCTACGATGGCCGACCGCAAGGCCCCGCCTAGGGAACGCGGGATAGTGGCCAAGCCTGTCCGCTGCAGATTCAGCGGGAGGTTCCCATCCGGATCGAAGATCGAAAGTTTCGGCTCCTTCAGTGCACGGTAGGTATTGTCAATGTCGATCACGTTCGTGTCCTCGCTCCCATATGGTCTAACTCCTTCGCTGCCAACTATAATACCGTTGCACACGAGCTCCGGCGCATCCGCATACGTCCACTGAACTTCCGAAAACTCCGGGTGCAGAAGCTTGCGCCAATTTGGTGGGAGCTGAACTCCCGGCGTGGGAAGAACGTACTTCTGCTTCAACGACTGCCCGTATCCGCGACGCAGGACAGTCGGTGTGGCGAGACAATACCAATCCCACTTTTCATGCTTCTTTGCGCGCCAGCCCTCTGCCTCCTCCAGGTGCTTTGCCACCTCCTCAGTTATCTTGACCCGAACAGTCGTCCCAACGGGAAGCTTGACGCGCCTCAACTCGATGGCTTCCGAGTCAATCGAAGCCACGAACTCAACACCATCTGAGGCCGGAGCATCGACATGCCGAGTAGCAACCTGGACCTCGTCTCCGAGGAGGAAACTAGCGAGCGCCCCAACACCAAATCTGCCTGAGCGCAAAATGCGGGACTTTCCTGTTGCGTCCTCAAACCGTTGACGCCACGCATCGCTTTTTCTGAACGACGCTCCCGCGGTTAGAAAATACTGGCAGATTATTTCGGATGTCATACCTATGCCGCGGTCGCTGACAGTCACCCAGTGGACACCGTGCTCATCCTTGTCTAGCGACACCGCCACATCAGCCTCTTGCTGCAATTGATCGAGATGCTTTATGTCGGATCTTTGCCGCAGGTACTCGTGCAGTTCTCGAACTGCATCCGTTGCATTTTGGATAAGCTCCCTAATCCCGATTTCTGGATGTTTGCCGTAAAGGGGCTCGATGAGCAGCTTGAGAAGGTCTGCATCTGCTGTGTTGAACGAAGCCTTTCGCGGAATAAACGGTAAGCTTGCAAGAAAGCCAGCGTTTTCCAGATTTGAACGAACGCGACGCACGACAAAGCCCAACTGATTCAGCCCGGGATATCGCCCGTAGATTTCTCCGAGGACTGCCCATGAACTGTCAAGCTCCAGCTGTATGCCCGCTAGCCACTCCTTTACCCTAAGTAAAGTAAGAATGCTGTCTGGCGCCACACGAATGAAAACTGACTCGGGATCTTCGTGTGTATGACGAATATCCTCAATCGCATTGTGTGCCGTCCATTCTCGTTGAGAAACCGGACTCCGTAACCGGCGGACGCGCAGGAATTGTTCTGGCGCACGTTCCGATTCAATCTGGAAATAGTCGGAGACGCGCAGCAAAGCCATGAGAAACACGGAATGTATCCCTTGGTGAGCCCGGGGGTCGTCGTATCTCTCCGAGAGGTATGGCAATGTCGCACGGACCGGCAATCCATGGCTTCTGGCAATTAGCCCCGCCAAGTCTGCCAAATCGGGTTCGGTCTCCTTTAGTTGAATGCGCTTCCGGGTTGGACCGGGCACCCCATTTAGCGCTATTTGATGAGCCAATGTTGCGTGGTGTCGCCGGATGAATTCGCCGATCAGAATTCGGTCTCGCTCCGTCATCTTTTGCGGGTCGAGCGGTGGCGGGTGAATCGGGTCCGTGTTCCCAAAAAGTTGCGTTAGCTTCCGTCCGTCAAATCGTGAGGCTTCCGAGAGGAATTCCTGCCAAAGAATAAACCAAGGTTTATCTCCGAAGTAACCAACGGTCACCCACTCAAGCTTCGGATCAATGAGTGCGATGAAGCCGTCTTCCGTGAGATGCATAGCCGAGTCGTGGAGGAGCGTCGCCAGACACAACGCCGCTGCATCTCCTGGTGTGAGTACGGCGCGCGCCTGATCGGAGATAATCGCGTCTGCGGTCTTGAGGACGCTAGCGACATGGTCTGGCCCGTGGTCAGTCCACTCGGGAAAAAACGGGGCACGACTTGCCTTAAGCCATGGTTCGAACTCAGCCAGAGAACTCAACACCGAGCCATTGAGCGCACGGTCCTTGTCTAACAATGGTCGCAGACCGGAAGGGATATCAATCAATGGCATAACCGCGTCTCCAACAGTGCGGGAGCGGCTGCCAGAAATCCGAGTAGTACCAGTATCCAGAGGTTCATAGGTCTATCGCATGTGCATCGTCGCGCAAGTCCTCACCCACGGAGTGCGACGGCAGTATACCAAGGGCGCGGGTTTACAAGCAACCCCGAAAGGGTTCGGGGCGCGTCCCTAGCAAATGAGAGGGTGCTTCTTGGATGCGGCACTCGTGTGTCACCAGAACCGGCTGAATTTCTACGTTTAGGGGGTGGAAGGGACGTTTTTCTGACAAAAACCGCTGTTTCGGCGAGAAGCGTGATTGCGGCGGGGGCGGGGGGACAGAATTCAGGAGTCGCATGTCAGAAGACAGTACCCACCCCTTTGTCGCCTCCGAGGAGGGGATCAGAACGACCGCAAGCGGGGACGTTTACCCGCCTCTGGCGGCGCCGAAGGCGACCAGGGCTCGCGCTACCAAGGCGCGGCGGGCGGCCCGGTCGACGGTCGTGCGGGAGCCCGACCCTCCAATGGGAAACGGCGGTTAAACAGGCGGGACGCCTATTCAACGAGGTGCGGCTCACCGGGAGGTTCGCCCTCCCGGAGGATTGGTTCGGCATTGGAATTTTTGGGGGGATGTGAGACTATCGCCGCCTTTATGAAAGTGAAGGGCGTCATCTTTGACATGGACGGGACGATCACGGAGCCGTACTTCGATTTTGTGAAGATCAAGGAGGAAGCGGGCATCGGCGACGTGGATATGCTGGATTACCTGGCCAAGGCCTCGGCGGCGGAGCGGGCGCGGGTGCAGGCGATCATGAACAAGTTCGAGGACGCGGGCGTGGCGGAGGCGAAGTTGAATCGCGGGGCGCGGGAGTTGTTGGACGAGCTGGCGCGGCGGGGGATGCGGACGGCGTTGTTGACGCGGAATTCGCGGCGGTCGGTGGACGGAGTGTGCCGGAAATTGAACCTGAAGTTCGATATCGTGGTCACAAGAGAGGACGGGCCGTACAAGCCGGCGCCGGAGCCGATCTGGGAGATCGCGCGGCGGTGGGGAGCGAAGGCGGCGGAGGTGTTGATGGTGGGGGATTACAAGTGGGACGTGTTATGCGCGAAGAATGCGGGTGCGCCGTGCGCGTTGTTGATCAATGGCGAGGGCGCGCCGGAGTGGGCGAAGGACGCGACGTACGTGATTACGAAGTTGACGGAAGTGATCGAGATTATTGAGGGGAAAAAACGATGACCAACGGCGTGGTGGGGCTGGTGACTTGCGCGTCGCGAGCGGAGGCGCGGAAGGTGGCCCGGACAATTTTGACGAAGCGGCTGGCGGCGTGCGTGAACGTGGTGGGCGGCCTGGAATCGCAGTATTGGTGGCGGGGGAAATTGCAGAGCGCGCGGGAGTGTCTGCTGCTGATCAAGACGACTCGGGAGCGGACGCGGGCGGTGACGGAAGCGGTGAAGGCGGCGCACAGTTACGAGGTGCCGGAGATCATTTTTGTGCCGATTGTGAGCGGCGAGCGGCGGTACTTGAAGTGGTTGCGCGGGTCGGTGTCGAAAATTGCCGCGGTGGTTCTAGTGGCGGGATGCGTCGGCACGGCGCGGGCGGATCGGGTCGATGATTTGATCAGGCAGCTCCGGAGCACCAACGACGAGGAACGGACGGAAGCGGCGGATGCGTTGACGCGCGTGGGCGGGGAGCGCGTGGAGAAGCAGTTTCGCGAGATGATCGCCGGGCCGAGCGCGGAAGGGCGGCAGATGGCGGTGGTCGGGCTGTTGCAGGTGAGCGATGCGGAGGAGGATTTGGGGCGGGCCCGCGGTTGTTTGAAGGACGAGAGCCCGGAGGTGCGATGGTCGGCGGTGGTAGCGCTGCAGAACAGCGGACGCAGCGAAGCGATTCCGTGGCTGGAGGATGTGGCGAAGAACGATGCGGCGGATTCGGTGCGCGAGGCGGCGACCGAGGCCGTGGCAAAGCTGCGATCCGGGATTCGGTGGGCGCGGACGTTGGAGGAGGCGAAGGAGAAGGCGCGGCGGCTGAAGAACCCGGTGCTGGCGTACGTGTTTCTGCGAGGCTCGGAGTACTGTGACAAGTTGGAGGAGGGTGTGCTGGCGGACAAATCGGTGGTGGCGGCGGCGGAGGAGTTTGTGTGCGTGCGCATCGATGCCGCCAGGGACGCGGACGAGATGCGGCGGCTGGACGTGCGCGGGGCGCCGACGATTTTATTCCTGGATGGCGAGGGCAACGAGATGTCGCGGGTGGCGGGGTTGGTGGACAAGGAGGGGTTGCTGGCGAAGCTGAGCGAGGCCAAGCGCAGCAAGCTGACGTTTCGCGAGGCGCGGCGGTTGGCGATGCAGAATCCGGGGGATGTGCAGGCGAACTGGAAGGTGGCCGAGACGTATTTGGAGGAGGGCAACGAGGATTTGGCCGAGCCGTATTTGCGGAATGTGATCGGGCACGACGAGGAGAACCAATACGGGTATACGGACAAGGCGATGTTTGCGCTGGGGTTCGCCCTCGGGAAGCGTGGCGAATACGGGCAAGCGGCGTACAGCTTCGAGAAACTGCTCGAGCGCTGGCCGGATTACAAGGACAAGGACAAGGCGCTGTATTGCCTTGGACTGAGCGAACTGGCGATCGGACAGAAGGACAAGGGGCGCGCCCGTCTCGAGCAACTGGTGAAGGAGTTTCCCAAGAGTACGACCGCCCACAGTGCACAAACTGCGTTGGACAAGCTGAAGAACAAAGAGGAAAAAAATGAAACGGGCAATTGAATTACTCGCCGTCGCGGTGATCGTCGCAGTGCTGCCGGTGACCGTGGCTCGGGCCGAGGACGCCTCCACACAGGACAAGGGCGCTTTGGGTGAGGCCAATAAATTTTTCGACCGCGGCAACAAGTTCGTCGAGGGAGGATCGCTGGCGCGCGCGAAACAGGAGTATGAGAAAGCGTTGAAGCTTTACCCGAAGCATCTGAATGCGCTTTACAATCTGGCCATCACTTGTGAGCGGCTCGGTCAGAAGGGGGAGGCCATCGATGATTACCGGCGATATCTGGAGATCAAAGGGAACGACCCCGAGGTCTGGACGCAGTTGGGGCTGCTGTACGATAACGTCGGCAGCAAGAGCGAGGCCCGTCACGCCTACGAGAAGGCACTGGAGGTCGATCCGAAGTTTGGGCGCGCGCACCATAATTTGGGAGTGTTGTTGAAGGAGCAGGGCGACCTCAAGGGCGCGGAGACGCATTTCGCCGCGTTCGTGAAGCTGGAGGAGGCGGCGGGCCGGCAGGACGGCGACGCGTACTACAGTCTTGGCATTTTGTATCTTCAGGAATTGCGTGACAAGGAAGCCAAGGCCGCGGTGCAGAAGGCGATCGATATCGACCCGAGTGTCCCCTACTTCAACAATGCCATGGGGGACATTTATCTTTTTGAGAAGCGACCGGATCTGTCGATCGTCTACTACCAGAAGGCCATCGAGAAGGATCCGAAGTATGTCCTGGCATACAGCGGTCTCGGAGATGCGTATGCCCAGATGAAAGACCGTGACAAGGCCCTTGGCTCGTATCACAAAGCGCTGGAATTACGACCCGACTATGCCTTGGTGTACTACAAACTCGGTTTGCTGTATGAGGACAGCAACTCGGCGGAGGCGATAAAACAATTTGAAAAGTACTTGGAATTTGGTAAAACACCCGAGTATCGCGACGAGGTTGCCGCGAAGATTGAAGCGCTAAAACTGACGCTGAAACATTAACGGGAAAAGCCATGTCACAACACCGTAGTCTCAAGGGAGCGAGTAAGATTCAGGCGCGCCGCAACGTGTTGAAACGGTTCGAACGCGTCGAAGTACTCAAGAAACAGGGCCGCTGGAAAGACGGTCAACGAGTCTTTGGCCTGCCGAAGACAAAACCGGAGTAGTCGCCCTTCGTCGTGCTCGTGCGTCTGCAAAAGTATCTGGCGGAAGCAGGCATAGCTTCCCGACGCCACTGCGAGCAACTCATTGAGGATGGACGCGTCTCCGTCAACGGCCAGCCGATCCGTCTGCTCGGCACAAAAGTCGATGCGGAGCGCGATACAGTGGCGGTTGACGGCCAGGCTGTCGCCACCGAGCGAAAGGTCTACGTCGCGCTCAACAAACCCGCTGGCTTTGTATGCACAAACCATGACACGCACCAGCGGAAGCGCGCCGTCGATCTTCTCCCACGCACGCTTCCCCGGCTGTACACGGTCGGGCGGCTTGACAAAGACACCGAAGGCCTGTTGTTTCTGACCAACGACGGCACTTTTAGCTTGCGACTGACCCACCCGCGTTACAAGATGAGCAAGACGTATCTGGTGGAAGTCGAGGGGAAATTGACCAGCGCTGAGATCGTGCACCTGCTAAAGGGGGTTCGGAGCGAACGCCAGGTGTTGCACGCCGAAAAGATATTTCAGGTGCGCACACAGACGGGCACGACTGAGCTGCGCGTCGTTCTCCGCGAGGGAAAGAAACGACAAATCCGCCGGATGATGGCCGCCATCGGCCATCCGGTGAAGCGTCTTGTGCGCCTCGCGGTTGGCCCGGTCAAATTGGGGAACTTGGCAACATCACAATGGAGGTATTTGACTCATGAAGAAGTCTACAAGCTTATGCAATTCTCGCCGGCAGCTTTTTGTCCTTAGCGTGGCGCTTGCCTGCGCTGCAGGCGTGGGGGGACCGCTCAGCCGCGCCGATTCCGGCGCGCTCGCGGTAGCGCAAGCCCCATCTACAGGCGCGGCGACCCGCGGCACGGTAAAGGGCGAACATAGCAATGTCCGCTCCCGCCCGAGCCTGCATTCTGAGGTCGTCGCCCAGCTTCACAAGGGCGAGGCCGTGGACGTGCTGGAACGCAAGACGGTAAACCAACATGAGAAGGTGATGGACTGGTTGAGAATCGCGTTACCGGAAACAGCCAAGTGCTACGTCAGCGCCAAGCATGTGGTGGATGGCGCTGTGGATGTCGATGATCTGAACGTGCGCTGCGGCCCCGGGGCCAGCTACCGCGACGTTGGCAAGTTGGCGAAGGGCGCAAAAGTCGAGATCGTCCAGAAGACTGGCGAATGGGCGCAGATCAAGCCGACTGCGGATTGCAGTGGTTGGATCGCCGCTGAATTGGTGGACGTGGAGGCCGCGCCGCCTGCAGTCGCCACGCCCCAGTCCGCCCCGACTGCGAGTTCAGGCGGGGCTGTGACGCCGCCTGTTGCAGCACCGGTTGGGCCCTCGGTAAGCGTAATCAACACCGAACCGGATGTGCTGGTGACGTACGCTGTCAAGGACGGGTACCTGGCGTCCGTGACCGAATCGAACGCGCCCGCGCCCTTTGAACTCCGCACGCAGGAGATGGACCGGTTGAGCTCTCGCACGGCCTATTTGGAAGCCCCCGGCTTGGATTTAAAAAAATTCGTCGGCAAGCATGTTCGCATTGTCGGGACCCAGCGCTGGCATAAAGGTGACCGCTACCCGGTCGTGACCATCGAACGGATCGACCTGGTTTGGTAGTTGTGGCGCGATGCCTGCGACAATCATTGACGGCAAGGCCATCGCGGAACAGATCAATGCCGAGACCGCTGCCGAAGTCACGCGCCTGAAGAATCAGGATCGCGTCACCCCCGGTTTGGCGGTGATTCTGGTCGGTGAGGATCCCGCCAGTGCCGTGTATGTGTCGATGAAGGACAAAATGTCCGCCCGGCTCGGATTGCATTCGGTGCGCGTCAATCTTCCCGCGTCCACTCGCGAAAGCGACCTGCTGGCGACCATCGACGACCTCAATTCGAAGCGGGATGTTCATGGCATTCTCGTTCAGTCGCCGCTGCCTCCCCAGATCTCCGAAGAAAGGGCGTTTGCCGCCGTCGATCCGGCCAAGGATGTTGACGGATTCCATCCGCTGAACATCGGCAAGCTCGCGATTGGGGACTCGACCGGCTTCGTGCCGTGTACGCCGGCGGGTATCCACGAGATTCTCATTCGTAGCGGCGTCAAAATCGACGGGGCTCACATTGTCGTGCTGGGGCGGAGCCGGATCGTCGGTCGCCCCATCTCATTGATTCTATCGCAGAAGGCCGCGCACGCGAACGCAACCGTGACCGTCTGCCATTCGCGGAGCCGGAACCTCTCGGAAATCTGTCAGTCAGCCGATATTTTGATTGCGGCAATTGGCGCGCCGCGATTCGTCAAGGCCAACATGGTGCGGGCCGGCGCGGTGGTGATCGACGTGGGAATTAATCGCGTCGAGGACGACAGGTCGGAGAAGGGCTACCAGATCGTCGGTGACGTGGATTTTGATGCGGTGGCTCAAAAGGCGTCGCTGATTGCGCCGGTGCCGGGAGGGGTCGGCCCCATGACGATTGCCATGCTGATGCGCAACACGGTCCGCGCCGCTCGAATTCTTCACGGCGTTTCATGAGCATCAGCACTCTGGTGGTCCGCGCGTTGCTTTTGATTGGCTGCAGCACAAGGCAGCTGCTCTCCATGCCTTGAAACCAAACGCTGAGACTGCGGAAAATGTCGGCTGCCGCCGGGCGCTGGACGCACTGGCGCTGGCCTTGGCGTTGTTTGGCGTGGTGCATGTGGCACGTGTTCTCCCGTCGCGGGCGATCCGTAACGACTTCGCCCATTACTACATCTCGAGTCGGTTGTTGCTGTCGGGCGCGGATGTTTATTCGACTCCGTTGGAAATGCAGTATACTCGATGGGGATTTCGTTACGACGTCGCGATTCCGAGGGCAACCAATCCTCCTCTCTTGGTCGGGATATTCGCACCATTTGCCGCGTTGCCGCCGCGCGGGGCGTTTTGGGCGTGGACGGTCATGGAGATCGCCTGCCTGGGCTATCTGCTGATGGAAGCGTGGCGAGCGACTTCCGCGACGCTTTCCGTGCATGCGCGGCGTTTGATGTGCGGCGCCATCATCGCCTCGGCACCGGTGTACTGGCATTTTTTCTTTTCACAATGTCAACTGCTGATCGCAGCGATGATTCTGATAGCGTACAAACTCCTCCGCGCCGGGAAGCCCGAACACGCTTGTCTGGTGATTACCACGGCGACCTGGCTGAAGTTGTTTCCCGCAGTCTTGCTGCCGTGGTTCCTGTGGCGTGCCTCATCCGGCGAGCACAGGCGCTGGAAATGTGTGGGGGTGACTGTGGTGTGGAGCATCGGCGTGGTGTTGGCGACGGGTTGGGCGTCTTGGGAACAGTTTTGGGCAAACGGCATGCCGGTGTTGAAAGCATGGGCCATGCAACAACGGCATTTCAATTTCACGGTGCCGTCGTTCGTGAAGAATGCCGCCTGGTCGGTTCACGGCTTCCGTCCCGAGTGGGCTGGATTGCAGGGCTGGATGACGGCGGGGCTGGTCCTTGGCCTCGCGCTGATCGTTCTGGCCTACGGTCTGTGCTGGTGGACCGGCCGTGGGAAGAAGGACGTGGACCTTGATCTGGAGTTTGGCTTGCTGTGTGTGGTGATGCTCGCGGGGGTTGTGGAAGCGTGGGGCCATTACTTTGTAATCCTGGCTTTTCCCGCCGCAGTGGCCGTGGGCCGGATAGCCCGGCGACGGACATTGGAGCAGACGGTGCTTCTGGCCGTCGCGCTCGTGATGTTGAATGTAATGACCGGTCGGCGGAGCCCCTGGCTGGAATTTGCAGTCAGTTACATTCCACTCTATGGACTGCTGTTGCTGGGAGTCTTCTTCGTCCGTGAAATGTTCAGCCGCTCTCGCCGAGCGGCGGACTCTACCATGTCTGTTCCGCAGCCGCCGTGACCGCGCCGGCGCGTTTGGCGGCAGGCAGGTATGCCTGTTCGGTGTAGTCGCGGACCATGCGCGCCGCGGAAAACCGCGGGGTGACCGTGGCAATGGAGGCCTTCATCATTTTGATCCATCCGCCGGGCAGGCCGTTGGCATCACGTTTGTAGAAGAGCGGAACGATCTTGTCTTCCAGAATGTCGTAAAGCGACTCGCTGTCCTCCCGGTCCTGCTTGTCCGGGTTGTCGAATTCCTCACCGTGGCCGATGGTCCAGCCCGCGTTCGAGTTTTGCACCTCGCACCACCAACCGTCAGCAACGGAAAAATTGATCCCCCCATTGACGGGGGCTTTCATGCCGCTTGTGCCGCTGGCTTCATGGGGGCGCCGGGGGTTGTTGAGCCAGACGTCGACTCCTTGCACCAGCATACGGGCGACACGCATGTTGTAGTTCTCGACGAATACGATGTGACCGTGCAAATCCGTGTTTCGCGAAATGTCGAAGATCCGTCGGATCAATTCCTGGCCGGGCTTGTCGGCCGGGTGGGCCTTGCCGGCAAAAACGACCTGCACCGGGTGCTCGGTGTTCGTCAGGATTGAGCGCAAGCGATCGAAATCACGGAACAGCAGGTCGGCGCGTTTGTAGGTGGCAAACCGGCGGGCGAACCCGATGGTCAGGGCCTCGGGGTTGAGCAGTTCTTCGACACTGCGCAGGTCGTCGGGGGATGCCCCGTGACGGGCGAGGTGGGCGCGTTCGCGGCCGCGGATAAAGCGGACGAGGTTCTCCTTCTGGAGGTTGTGGACATCCCACAATTCCTTGTCGGGGATATTGGCGACACCGCGTTTCCAGAAGAGTTCGTCCATGAGATTGTTGCGCCAGGCAGGTGTGAGATACCTGTCGTAAAGCTCACTGATTTGGTAGCCCATCCAGGTTTGCGTATGAATGCCATTGGTAATGGCCTGAATGGGGTTCTGACCCGGCTTGAGGTCTTTGTAAACGTGTCGCCACATGTCGTTGCTGACCTTGCCATGGAGCTGGCTAACCGCGTTGCAAAAAGTGGAGAGACGGATCGCCAGCACGGTGAGGCTGAACGGCTGATGGCCCCGACCGGGATTGGATAGCCCGAGATCGATCAACTGATCGAGCGAAATGCCGATTTCCTTGCAATAGTTCTTGTAATACTTGCGCACCAACTCGACGTCGAACGCCTCGTTGCCCGCGGGAACCGGCGTGTGGCTCGTAAAAACGGAATTCTTGGCGACCTCTTTGCACGCGTCGGCAAAACTCGCGCCGCCCTTGACGTAATTGCGGACGCGTTCGAGAGCCAGGAACGCGCAATGGCCTTCATTCATGTGCCAGCAGGCCGGCTCGATCCCGAGCGCCTGCAACGCACGCACTCCGCCGACGCCGATCACGATTTCCTGGCAAATGCGCATTTCGCGGCCACTGACGTACAGTTGGCCCGTGATCGGGCGATCTGCGGAATCGTTCTTGGTCGTGTCCGTGTCGAGCAGCAACACGGGCACGCGGCCGACCTGTGCCAGCCACACCCGCGCGTGCACGGGACGGTCGGGAAAATCGACGCTCACCGTGAGATGGCGGCCGTTATCACCCAGCAGGGGTTGGACGGGCAGGCGCGAGAAATCATACGCCGGATAAAAATGTTGCTGCCGGCCATCCGGTTCGACTTCCTGCTCGAAGTACCCGTGTTTGTAAAGCGGACCGATGCCGATAAATGGTATCCCCAGGTTGCTGGCGGATTTGCAGTGGTCTCCCGACAGCACACCGAGGCCGCCGGAATAAATGCGCAGGCATTCGTGAAAGCCGAATTCAGTCGAGAAATAGACGAATGGCCCGCCCTGATAGCCGGGATGGTTCTTGGCAAACCAGGAGTCATTGAGCGACTTCATATACGTGTCGAACTCGCGCAACACGGACTTGTACAGGGTCAGAAATACTTCGTCTTCCAGCAGGGTTTCCCAGTGGTGCGGTTCGATGTTGATGAGCAGTTCGACCGGGTTGCGATAGATTGCCCACAAGCCGGGCTGGATGTGCGCGAACATTCGTCGGGCATGCGGGTTCCACGTCCACCACAGGTTGTACGCGAGATCGCGCAGGCCGGAAACCTCCTTGGGCAGCTCGATGTCGGCCAGTGACGTGGAACGCAATTTCAGGGGAGCTTTATCCATAAGCGGTCGGAAATGCCAGGGGGGTTGGGATTACCATGCGAGAAACCATCAGCGCAGGGCCGTGCAGTGATCATGGATGCGACGCGGCGGCTTCTGTGGCCGCGATCATCTCGTCCACGTTGATACCGCGAAGGTTGAAAAGCCGGCGGACTGTATCGTCGATCAAATTGTTCGGGCAGGATGCACCCGCGGTGATGCCCACGTAAATGTTTCCACGCGGCAACCAGTTTTCGGTGAGAACCTCCTCCTGTTTGTGGAGGTTGAAATGCAGGATCGCTTTATCCGAGAGAATCTTGCTTGCGTTACGGATGAAATACGTCGGCATTCGCTCCTCGCTCATTTCAGCGAGGTGCGACGTGTTGCTGGAATTGTATCCGCCCACTACGATCATCATGTCGAGCGGTTCCTGCAGCAGATGGATCAATGCGTCCTGCCGCTCCTGCGTGGCGCCGCAAATGGTGTCAAACATGCGGTAGTGCCGGTCGATCTCCGGTTCACCGTACCGGTCCACCATGGCCTGCCGCAATCGGCGTTGGATCTCTTCGGTCTCGCTGCGCAGCATCGTCGTTTGGTTCGCCACGCCGATGGAAGCGAGATGTTGATCGGGATCGAAGCCGGGTGAGTGCGCGCCGTCCAATTTCGCCAGGAACTCAGCCTTGTTCCCGCCTCGACGAATGTAGTTGCAGACGTAATCGGTCTCCGCAATGTTGAGCACGACAACATAGTGGCCGGCGTGGTTGGCGGTGGCGCGCGAGCTGGTGGCCTTGGTCTCCTCGTGTTTGGATTTGCCGTGGATAATGGATGTGAATTGCTCGTTGGCGTTTTGTGTGACGCGCTTCCACACGCTCATCACGTCGCCGCAGGTCGTGTCCACCAGTTGACAGCCTTTGGCTTTCAGCTTGTTCATGGTGGCGACTTCCGCTCCAAACGCCGGGATGATGACGACATCGTCTTCCTTAAGATCGTCGATATTGGCGCTCTTGATCGGCCCCGAGAGGAACTTGATGCCCATGGCGATGAGTTGCTCGTTCACCTCGGGGTTGTGGATGATCTCGCCGAGGATGTAGATGGGCTGGTTCAGAAACACCTTGCGCGCCGCATACGCGAGGTCGATGGCGCGTTCCACCCCGTAGCAAAAGCCGAACTCCTTCGCCAGACGGACCTTGAGCCCGCCGGCTTCGAGCACGCCACCACGCTGCCGCAGCTTCTCGACTATCTGGCTGCGGTAATGCCGTTCAACCTGTTCGCGAACGGCCTCCATAATGTCGGGCCGGCGCAGGTTAACCCGTTTCGTTTTCGGTACTTCTGCGACGCTTGCAGTACTCATCTATCCTTCATTAGTACTTTAATTCGGCGCGTAATTCAACTAAAACCCCCCGGCGGATGCGAACGGCATATTGGTTCTTGCTGCCGGCATTGGCGCTCGGAGGGCTGGGGCAGGCGCGGGCCAACGACGTGCGGCTCCTCACTGGATTCGAAGACGAGGCTGACCTGCCTCAGTGGGAATGCCGCGGGGCTACGGTCGCGCGTTCTGAACAAAATGCCACCCGGGGACGTTTCTCGCTTCAACTGACCCTGTTGCCTGGCCGGTATCCCGGTTTGTCGTTACCCCGCGGCAGCCGCTTGTTGACGGGGTGGGACGAGTACGACGTGGTGCGGTTGGATGTGTTCAACCCCCAGTCGCAACCCGTTAACTTGACGGTTCGCGTTGACGACCGGCGAAGCACCGACTTCGCCTCGCGGTACAACGGGGGATTCACGATGCGGCCGGGCAGAAACAACATCGAACTGCCCGTCCACGGGCTTCAAACCAGCGACCGCTCGCGTAATCTTGACCCGTCCCAACTCAGCCAACTCTTTATTTTCGCTCCGGATCTTCCATCAGCAACGGTCTTGTTTCTCGACAATTTCCGGCTGGAGAGGGCCGTGCAAACGGTCACCAACACCGGGGTGCTGGCTTTCGATTTCGGGCCAAGAGGGGCGCCTGTCATGGAAGGATTCGTTGGCGTCAGCGCGGCGGATCGTTACAACAAGGCGCGTGGATACGGATGGCTGCCAACGGACCGGCTCTGGGAGTTTTACGATGAATTGCCCGATTCGCTGTGTCGCGATTTCATCAGTGGCGATCCGACTACGAACTTCATCACGGAGTTCGATGTGGATGTACACAACGGCACTCAGCAGGTCGTCGTTTGCGGTCAGAGCCTGCTGAATGGGGCGGTGCACATGCCCGCGCGCAGCTATCGAGTGTTGGCGAATGGTGTGGAGAAGGTGCGTGCTGTGGTTGATGCCACGAATTTTTTCACGGACAGGTTTTTGTTCCGCGGAATCGATCATGACTGGTGGCCGGGCAAGGACGTGTGGAAGGAGGAAGTTCTCCCGCAGTTTCCTGAATATACGTTCTCAGTCGCCGTCACGAACGGGCAGCTTCGGCTGCAATTCGACACGATGGCGGTTTACTGGCTCGCCATCGGTGCCTCGGATTCCTGGTTGGCGGACATTCATTCGCAGCGGCAGCGTGAGTTCTACGACAACTATTTCTATCTGGAACCATACAAACTACCGCCCGCGCCCGAAAAAATTTCGCTCAACGCCGCTCGCGGTCAGACCGTATCCGCATTCTTCACCTGCCCGAAATCGAAAGCGCCGGGTCCGGCACCCTCGTTTCCCGGCTGCACAGCCGAAGTCCGCGCCATTCGCCTCCTGGAGCGACCCATCGCCCGGGGAATTTACCGAATCGAAGAGTCGACACTCGGCCCGTTGTCCAGCCATCCACACGCGCAACGCTTCGCTCTCACCGTGAACGTCGGCAAGGAGGCTGCACCGGGCACCTATCACGGCGAGGTCGCCGGGCTCCCCGTCGAATTGACCATCTGGCCGTTCGCGTTGCCCTCGCCCGACCAACTCGACATGACCTACGGCTGGTACTACGACGAGCCGCGCGATCTGAATTATTACTTCGGTCAGTTTCCCGCCAAAGCATCGGAAATCAGCACGATGCGCGACCGCGAGTTCCGCGACATGGCCGCGCACGGCTTCAACAGCGTCACGTCAGCCCGCCCGGTGGCCCGCGCCAACGGCTCGCTGGACACCACAGAAGCCGACGAATTCCTGGCCGCAGCCGTCCGCGCCGGATTGGTGGGCAGACATCCGGTTCCCGTCCAGACCCTGGCCATCGCCCAGCGCCTGTCGCACGTGTTGGCCGTTGCGGAATTCAGCGAACCATTCCTGCCGGTCTATCAGCGGTCGCTCGCCGCGTTCCGGGCTTGGACCCGCCACAAACCGTTCCCCGTGCTCGCCTATGTGGTCGATGAGCCGCGGGAACAGGCGCTGAATTCGTGGAACAGAAATTTCGAGGATACGAAGCGGTATTTGGAACTACATCGCGCGGCCGGCTTGCGCACGATGGTCACACTGGCGGGAGACAGTTCGTTCGGGAAGAGTTACCTGCCGCTGCTCGACCGGCTGGACGTGGTGTCCACGCACCCGACGGGAAATTCACGCGGAATTATCGAGGCGACTCGGTCGGGCAAGCCGCAACTGTGGCTCTACAACGCCGGAATGAACCGGTTCACATTCGGCTTTCTACCCTGGGCCGACGACGCGGCCGGACGGTGGGAATGGCACTATCAATGGTGGACACAGGCCTACAACCCGTTCGCCCATACGGACGAGAATGCCTGGTCCGCCGGCTGTGGCGCGGTGATGCCGTCACCCGACGGGCCGGTGACGACCGTGGCCTATGAGAACGTCCGCGCCGGGATCGATGATTACCGCTACCTGTTCCTGCTGGAGCGGTTGATTCGCGAGCGCAGCGGCAAGACGGCCGAGGAGGCGAGACGGTTTCTGGAGGGTATCCGCACGAAGATTCCGCGCGTTACGGACAACGGGGAAACGGACGACGCGACGCTCGACGAGTGGCGGGCGAAGATCGCCCGATTTATTGTCGCGCTTCAGGCGGAGGCAGGACGAAATCGCGATACTGCTTCGGATCACCGGTCCGCCCCGCTTCGGCAGCCTTGATCAAATTGTACATCTCGCGGGCCGTGACGTAATGCAGCAGGAGATTCGAGCCATCATTACAAATCTTCTGTAGCTGATCGTGCATCGCGGCGGCCGATTGACCGAGCGCCGCATCAAAATTCATCTCTTGGCAGCCGTGCGTGTACACTTTCACGAACACCCAATCGGGTTTGCCCATCACACCGATGCGTTGGGCAATCCAGTTGCGGATTCGATCCGGCGTCACCGGCGCGTTATGGGCCACTTCGCCGTTCTCAATGCGCGGGACTACGCCGAATTTGCGGTTGGTCCAGTTCAACGCCAGCGGGCCTTGGATAATGAGCAGATCGCCGCTGGGTTTTCCGCCGACACGCACGTCCACGCCCGTATCATGCGACTTCGGTCGTAGCGGATCGTCCACCGCATAGTAAATCGAATTGATCTTGTGCGTCTGGCAATCGCTGGGCGCGCTGGGCAGCGTGAAGTCTGCGTAACAGCCGGTCTCGCCCAGCACCTGCAACTCATTGTTCACGCCGCACCATCGACCGTCGCGGCGTGAATTGTCCAGCGACCAGTTGCCGTGAATGAAGCCGTAGCGGCCCTGGGAGAGAAACCCGTGGTCGTGCAGCCGCGCCTTGAATTCCTTGATCGTCTGGCGAAGGCTCTCGGCTGTGTCGTTGTCGTGATGGAGATGGATTTCCACTTCCCCGTGGCCTTGTCGGCACAGTCGCGCGAGCGGGTCGAGGTATTCCGGCACGTATTCCTCCGCGGGATAAAAAAACGTGTGTTGCGGCGTGCGCCCGTCGGCATCGCAAAACCGGTCCGCCATGCGCGGGTAGTTCTCGCCCCAATGCTTGACCCGCGCCAACGCTTGCTCACGGGAAGCGTTGTTCCACAAGGGTTCGAAATGGTCCGCAAAGCAGAAAAAAATGTGTGTCGGCGTCACCGGTTCCGGCGGCCGTCGCCGGAGATACTCGGGCAGCCACAGATGGACGTTCTTCAGCATCGCCAGAACTCGCCATCGACAAATTGCCGGTGCCACAATTCCAAGAACAGTAATAGCAATAGCGCCGCACCGCGATCTCGTTGGCCGCTCATGTGGACGTGAACCAACTCACGCACGCCGTCCTCGCGATACAGGCCGCGACGAAGCGTGCGCTTGTCCAGGAGAACGCTTTCGACGTGTGGGCGCAAGGGCCCGCGCAGCCAGCCGGGCACGTCCACGTAGTGCTTGTAGCGTTCGTAACCGAAGAACCGCTTCAAGTAACCGTTGGTCTTTCGATACAGGCGCTGCGTGAAATCGTTGGCCCCGGCGGGCGCCCCCGTGTTCGCGTTCGTGATCCTCAACAATGCCGGGTTGAACTGCCGGAGCAAATGACGGTGAACCGTTGTGCCCAGCCGGGCCTGCGGTGTGAGTTGCAACACCGCCGCGACGTATTCGCGATCGAGAAATGGCAGTCGCACTTCGACGCGGCTGCGCAACTCGGCCAGCGACGGCACGCTTTGGCGCCTCAAGTACTCCTGCGCGTACACACAAGTGACCTGATCCACGGGGTGGAGCTTGGGATCGATGCCGTCGAACGCCTCGTCCATGGAACGTCGCGGACCGTCCCGCATCGCATCGGCCAGTTCGGGGACCAGCAACGTGTCAAGGTCGCCGTCGCTCAATCCGCAGCGCATCTGGCGGAACAATTGCGCCTGGAGTTCCGCCGGCGACTTGCAGGCGAGGATCTGTCGATTGCAGGTGAGCTCATACGCCCACTGCATTCGGGCGATTTCACCGCCGTGCCCGCGCAGCGCGACCTGCACGCCGAGCTCGCGGTACTTGTCCAATGTCGACATCATGACGCAGGCTTCGTCGAAGTATTGCCCGTCAGTCAGCCAAACCATCTCGCGGACGTATTGCGGCCACAGCGCAAAAAAATCGCCGCTATTCTCGACAAAAGCGTGGTTCTTCAGGCCATTCGTGACGCGGGCGATTTGTTCCGAGATGATTTGATCGGCGCCGCCGCGCACATCGAGGGTCAGCGTCTTGATGAGATGCCGCCGATGGTCGATGGCCGCGTGGATCGTGCGCGAATCATAACCGCCGGATAGCGACACGCCGATTTGCAGATCCCCGCCGCATCGGGCGCCGACGGCCTGTTGGAATCGATGCCCAATTTCATCGAGGGCGGTGGAATCTCCGCGCGCGCCGTGGCCGATGTGTTGACGGAAATCCCACGTACGCTCCAGATTCAGTTGACCCGTGCGCGTATTGAAGTGCAACCGCGACCCGCCGCGCAGGCATTTCACATCGCGGACAAGAGTTTTCTCGCCGAAGATGAACCCGAACGTCATCAGGTCGGCCAGCCCATGCGGATCAAGCCGGGGACTGACCGCAGGATGAGCCAGCACCGCCTTTAATTCCGTGGCGAAAATCAATTGGTCGCCGGCCTGTGTATAGAACAACGGCATCATGCCAAATGGATCGTTGGTGATCGTGAGCGTTTGTGCCGCCTCGTCGTAATCAATGCGGGTGAAACCGTCCGTTTCCTCGCCATGAAACCAATGGTGTGAGGAATTTCTGGTTGGCAAAATGCCGAGATGAACGTGGGCGCAGGCGAACGTGCGCCGTGGCGAGACAAACTGGCCGACCTTGTACCAGTCGCCGTGCCACATCGATTCGATCATGCGCGTCAAGACGCGCTCGATGTCGTGTTGCGGAGCGGAGGAGACGATGCCGATGAGACCGGGCATGATTAGCGACTGGCCGAAAGTGACTTGGGCGCGACCGGGGGACGGGAATCGTCGATGTACTTCCGATGCCACAGTTCCAGCAGGATGAGCGACCAGATCTGGTGCGCGTTGTCACGGCGGCCGCTCACGTGGTCGCGCCAGAGTGTTTCCAACTCGGACTTCTTGAAATATCCCCGCTGTGTCGCCGTCGGGCCCAGCAGGAGGTCTTCCGCCATTCCGCGCAACCGGTCCCGCAGCCATTCCGCAATCGGGAGGCGGAACCCCTGCTTCCTGCGCGAGAGAATCTCCTGCGGCACGAGGCGCGAGGCGGCCTTCTTGAGGATGTGTTTGCTCTCGAATCCCTTGAGTTTGAAACGTGGCGGTAGCGTGGCAACGAACTCGACGACTTTGTGGTCCAGCAACGGCGGACGTGTCTCCAGCGAGACCGCCATGCTCATGCGATCCACCTTGGTGAGGATGTCGTCGACGAGGTACGTCTTCAGGTCCACGTACAACGCCCGGTTGAGCCAGTCGTCGGGCGCCGCCTGCGCCTGGCGATACGCCTCGCGAAACTTGGCGGCGTAATCGTGCGTGTCCGGTTGCGCCATGAACTGCCGCTTCGCTTCCTCGGTGAACAGGTACAAGAAGTGTTTGCGCGCACAGGCATCTTCAGGAGTCCGGGTAATGCTCTCCAACGAGTTCTTGGCTCTGAATCGAACGTCATCGGGAAACACACGCGCTATCGCGCCCAGCAGCCGCAATGGCCCCAGTGTCCGCCGTAACCGATGCTCGAACTGCCCCAGACGGAACCGCGCGTAACCGGCAAATAATTCATCCCCGCCGTCGCCGCTGAGGGCGACGGTCACGTGTTCGCGGGCGGTCTTGCTAACGTAGTACGTCGGAATGGCCGATGAATCCGCGAACGGCTCATCGAACGACCAGACAATCAGCGGAAGCAGGTGCTCGATGTCGGCGTGGACGACGTGCTCGTGGTGCTCCGAGTGAAACCGCTCGGCCATCTGGCGCGCGTATGGCAGTTCGTTGTAACCCTCCTCTTCGAATCCGACGGAGGAAGTTACGAGCTTGCCGGTGATGACCTCCCGCATCAGACCAACAATCGTGCTCGAATCGACCCCGCCGCTGAGGAACGCGCCGAGTGGCACGTCGGACAGAAGGTGGTCCTTGACCGTGCTCTTTAACAAATCGAAGAGTTGCCCCGCCGCCTGTTCCTCGGTCAGCGATTCGTTCACGTCGTAACGAACATCCCAGTATCGACGAACACGCACGCCGTTGCGGTCGCAGGTGAGAGTATGCGCCGGGGGCAGTTTCTGGATCCCGGCAAACATCGTGCGCGGGTCGGGCACGAACAACAAACTGACGTATTCACTGAGCGCTTCGAGATTCACGCGGCGCGGAACGGCTTCGTCCTGCAGGATGGCCTTGATTTCGCTGCCGAACACCAGCGACGTGCCGCCGAGCACCGCGTAATGAAGGGGCTTGATCCCAATCCGATCACGCGCGATGAACAACTTCTCGACACGTGAGTCCCAGATCGCGAACGCAAACATTCCGCGCAACTCATCCACGCAATTTTCACCCAGGTCTTCGTACAGGTGGACGATGGCTTCCGTGTCGCAGTGGGAACGGAACTTGTGCCCCTTCGCTTCGAGCCGGTCCCGTAGCTCGGGGAAATTGTAAATCTCGCCGTTGAACACGATCCAGATCGTGTGGTCCTCGTTGGTCATCGGCTGGTGACCGCCTTCCACGTCGAGAATGCTCAAGCGGCGGTGCGCCAGCCCCACACCGCGGTCGAAGTGCTCGCCGCTGCCGTCCGGCCCGCGATGGGCCTGGGCTGTATTCATGCGCGCGATCAGCTCGCGCTCCACCGGCGCGTTGTCGGCGAAATTAAATTTGCCCGCAATCCCGCACATGATTTACCGAGCCGTCCGTTTCCAAGCGGCTTGTTGCGTCCCCGTAACGAATCGGAAGAACCCGAACAACAACGCCAGGTTGATCGTGACGAAATAGCAGGGAGCGCTGAACCACACCAGCTTCCGTCCCCGCACAAAAACACCAAGAAGCGCCAGGCCGTAAAACACCACCTGCAATGCCAGTAACGCCGCGAAAAACCGGTGCGGCAGTAGGGCGGCATTCGAGACCAGTGCCGCGATCATCAGGAACGGGGCGAACCACCGCAAGACTTTGTGCGACCAGAATGCAATCGAATAAAACCCGCGCCAGGGCAGGAGTGAACGCCAACACAGGAATAACGCCTGGAAGTCGCCGGCGCCGATGCGTATCCGCCGCGTCATTTCGTGCCCCACCGATTGCGGCAGTTCTTCGGTGGCCACCGCTTCCGTGTCGTAAATCACGCGGAGTCCCTGCTCCCGCACCCGCATGCCGATGACGAAATCATCGACAAACGTGTTGTCGGGTATGCCCGGCCAGCACGACTTGCGAATGGCGTAGATGGCCCCATTGGCGCCGAGACAGGAATCCAACACGCTTTCTCGCGTTTTCAAATACGTCTCCAGTTTCCAATACGGGCCTTCATCCGTTTCGCTGCTGTCGCCGTGGAATACCAGCCGTCCACACACGCCGCCGATGCGCGGATTCGTGAAGTGTCGCGCCAGTTTCCGCAGCGCGTCTCGGGCAAACATCGCGTTCGCGTCGCTGAACACGAGCAGCTCAGAACGTGTCTGTGGCACGAGCCGGTTGAGCACGCTGGGTTTGCCTCCGCGCTGCTCGAACGCGTGCAGTTTCACGCGCGCCTCTGGAAACGCCCGCACCAGGTCGTTGGTCCGGTCCGTCGAACCATCCGATCCAATCAAGATTTCGAGCTTGTCACTTGGATAATCGAGAGCGAGCAGGTTCTCTAGCCGGGTCACGATGTGCTTCTCTTCGTTGTACACACTGATCAGCACAGAGATCGTCGGCCAATCGGAAGGGTCACCGGGTTGCCCGTGACGACGCACTCGCACCAGCGCCAGCAGCAGCGGATAGATCACGTACGACCATACAATGGCAGTTGCGGAGACGACAAAGACAATCATCCAAGGGCTTGTCATAACGGCCGAGGAGTCTGCTTGCTATCTATTTGACTGTCAACAGCTTGCGCAACGAGTCGCGGGTGTGGGCTTGTGGTTCCCAGTGAAGTTCGTCGCGTGCTCGGGAGCAATCGAATACCAGGGGCGCAACGGCGGAGCGCAAGCGGTACGGCGAGATCGGCGCGGGCCGACCCAGCATCGAGGTTAGCCAGTCGATCCCGCCCGCCAGGAAACAAGCCGGTCCTAGGGGAATCCGTGTGACGCGGAGTTGGGGTTCGCGCGCACGGGAATACAGGCGCACGAGTTCCTCGCGGCTCATCGACTCATTGTCGACGATCTGGAACACCTCGCCGTTAGAGAACGGGCTTTGCGTGGCGAGAACGATGGCTTCGACGACGTCGTCCACGTGAACGAGCGGCAGCAGGTTGGAATCGTCGCCGATAACGACCAGCCAGTGGCCGAGACGAACGCCGACGGCAGCGGTAATGAGCGGACTGGTCTCAGTCCAAAGTTGCCCGGGGCGAAGAATGACGGCGGGCAAGCCGCGCTCCTGCGCCGCCGCGCGGACGATGCGCTCGGCTTCGAGTTTGGCCTGCGTGTAAAAGCCGCGGTGCCGTGGAGTTGGCTCCAGGGTCGCAGATTCGGTGACCGGTTGGTTGGCTGGGTGCCCTGCCCAGTCAATCACCGACAGGGAACTGATGTAAATCACCTTGGGCACTTCATGCCTCAGGCAGGCCTCAACGACATTGCGCGTGCCCGTGATCGTGGCCGCCTCGTGCGCCGCCCAACCGCCGTTCATCGCCGCACCGATGTGAAACACCGCGGTCGCCCCGTCGATGACGCGGTCCACCGCGTCAGGGTCGCCCAGTTCGCCCAGCACGACCTCGATTTGCGGGTGATCGGCAATTTCCGGCGGGGGCAACCGTCGCACGAACAGGCGGATGTGCTCATCTTCCTCAATCAGCCGTTTCACAAATGCCCGGCCCAGCAGCCCGTTCGCGCCGGTGACGACCACGGCCGGACGGTCGCCCGGCTGGTATTGACCGTAGAACTTGGCCTTGGCGTGGTCGGCTTCGCCCGCGACGTGCTCCATCCAGTACACGACTTCCCGGGCCTGTTCGAGACCGGCCGGCCTGACGTCGGTTGTCGCCAGGGACTCGTAAAATTCGCCGACGAAGTTGTGCAACCCCTGGTAGGGCTGGACTTGGCCGGTGGCAAATCGAGCGGCATTCCAAATCAGTTGCGCGGCGGATGAAACGGATTCCGCCAGCGCGTTGACCACGCGCTCGGCGGCTTTTGGCAGCCGCGTGTGACGGCGGCGCGTCAGGTACATCGCGAACAGATCCGCGCGTATCGTGCCGCGGGTGCCCTGAATAATCAGTTGGTGCTGCAGCGGCTTGACATTCCACGAGAGCTGAATGTTGCCGGTGCCTTTGGCGCAACGCACCAACGCGCGCCACTCGTCGAAATGAATGTTCGGGTCGCTGTCTTTCAACCCCGACGTGCGGAAATCGGCCTGCACATCCTCGATGTTCCCCAAAAACTCGCGCAACAAATACAACGCGTGCACGCCAAGGTCGCGAAACTGGTAGCCGCCTTCGCGGTAGTGGGGCGGAAGCGGGCCGCCGCGATACGGCGGATAATTCGAACTGCGCAGGTAATCAACGGTAAGAACGTCGCCAATGGCGCCACTTTTGACCAATTTCAGCGCGCGTTTGATCAAAGGATCGCCCAGCAATGAATGATTGGCGCAAACTCGCAAGTTGCGTGACTGGCTTTCAGCGATGAGCCGCTGACAGTCCTCGATGCTTGTCGCCAACGGCTTCTCCACCAGCACGTGGCAGCCGAGAGACAACGCTTCCAGTGCGACATCGACGTGGCTATCGGGCGGGGTAAGCACGTGGACGACGTCCAGACCCTCCGCGGCCATGACCTTCAACGATGGGTGCGCGGCGATGCCGAAGCGTTGGGCGGCCGCCCGCGCGCGCGCGCCATCGAGGTCGGTAATGCCCACGATGCGCACGTTCCGCAGGCGTTTCAGCGCCTGGATGTGAAATTCGCTGACGTAACCTGCTCCAACGAGGCCGACGCGATAACTCTTGCCGTTCGTCATTTCCGTTTGCGGACCGCCTCCTGAAACGCCTCCTCCAGTCGTTCGTAGATCGCGCGCCAATCATAGCGATCGAGGACAAGCTGACGGCCTCGTTCGCCGAGCCTCTGGCGCAACGCCGCATCTTGTAGCAGAGAAACCGTGGCGTTGGCAAATGTTTCAGGATCGTCCGCCAGCAGGGCGGTTTCGCCGTGTGTGAGGGCAATGCCTTCGGCGGCCACGGCGGTGCAGACCACGGGCTTCTTCATGCACAGGGCCTGAAACACTCGGTGCTTCGTGCCGGCCCCGGCGCGCAGCGGCATCACGACGATGGTCGCGCGGGACACGTAGTCGCGCATGTCGGGAACGAAGCCGGTGACGATGACGCCGTCGCCCGCGAGAGCTTTCACATTGCCAGGCGGATTCTGCCCCGCGATATAGAACTTCACGTCCGGCACCCGTTGGCGAACCAGTGGAAGAATCTTGTCGTGGAAGTAAACGGCCGCGTCGGCCTGCGGCGGCCAGCTCAAGTTGCCAAAATAAAGTAGGGAAGCCGGTTCGGTGGCGCCGTTGGTATCGCGCGGAGTCCAGTACTCGACATCCGCGCCGTTGGGTACGACGGCAACATCAGCTTCCGGACAAATGCGCAGGTATTCGACACGATCCTCGTCAGACAGGACGACGCATTTCTCGCTGGCGCGCGCCACGGTTTGCTGAAGGCGGATCAGCCTACCGTACTGCGAGTGGATGAAAGCCTTCTTGAACGGATTGTTCGTGGTGCACTCCATCCGCTGCCAGAGAACGTGTTCGATGTTGTGCGCGTCATGCACGAACGCAGAGGCCCGCTTCTGACCGACATACTGGCTCATGTGCAGAAAGTGCGAGTGGATGATGTCGATTCGTTCCTCCTCGACGAATCTTTCCAGGGCACGGGCCATTTCCGCCCGCCAGTATTCGCGAATGATAAAAGGATCTGCGGTCGCGAGGCTCTGAGCAGCGTTCATCAGTTTCCGCCATTTCGGTCGCACGAGGTCAACGCCCACGATCTTCTTGCAGTAGGGACGGAGCGCGTCGAAGTGTTCACGATCGGCCGGCTTAACCAGGAAGCAAAGCAGTGATACCTCATGGTGCCTGGCCGTCTCGCGAAGCAGGTTGAAATCACGGATCGCCGCGCCGTCGGTTAGTGGCCACGGAACCTTCGAAATGAGCGCGAGAATTTTCACCAGTACAGGCCGTGATACTGCGCTGCCGGGATGTTGGCGTCCTTGACGGCAGCTACGAGGTCGACAACGTGGTGATGGGGAGACAGCGCCCTGGGCAGCTCGCAGTATTCGGGCGCATTCTTGCATATCACCAGTATCTTGCTTCTGGCAACGACATCCTGCAGCGATGCGGCCAGCAGCGAATTGATGTGCGGCAGTTTGTCTTCGAGGAACCGTTTGTTGGCGCCGATCAGCCGAGTCAATTCCACTTCGGGATCATGAATCACCAGTTTGAATCCCTTGCCGAGCAAGGTTTCCGCCATGATGACGATCGGGCTTTCGCGCAGATCGTCAGTGCCGGGCTTGAAGCTCAGTCCGAGGATCCCGACCTCGCGATGGCCGAGTTCGGTAATCAACTCGATCGTGCGCTGGATTTGGTTGAGGTTGCTGCGGGCAATGGCGTCCAGCATTGGCAGTTCGATGTCTTTTTCCCGCGCCCGACCGACCAGAGCGCGCAGGTCTTTCGGCAGGCAGGAACCGCCGTAGGCCAGGCCGGGTTTAAGATAGGCCTTGGAGACATTCAACTTGGTGTCACGACAGACGATGTCCATGACTTCGTGGCTGTCGATGCCGTGAGCCTGGCAGAACTGGCCGATCTCGTTGGCAAACGTGATTTTCATGGCGTGGAACGCGTTGCAAGCGAACTTGATGGCCTCGGCGGCGCGGATCGTGATGCGCACTTGGGGCGCGTCCACGCAACGGTACAGGTCCGCGACCGGATCGCCCGCGCCGGTGGTGCGTTCGCCGATCACAATGAACGGTGGCTCGTAAAAGTCGCGGATGGCGGAACCTTCGCGCATGAATTCGGGATTGGCGACGACATGGAAGTCCCGCCCCTCGCGTTTTCCCGAAGCCGACTCGATTTGGGGGATGACGACGCTCTCGATGCTGCCCGGCAACATCGTGCTGCGGACGACGATGGTGTGCAGGGCGTCCTTGTTCCGCAACGTTTCGCCGATCTCGCGGCAGACATGCTCGACGTGGGACAGGTCCGGCTGGCCTCCTTTCCTGCTCGGGGTGCCAACGCAGATGAAGGATACCGTCGAGTTTTGGATGGCCTCCGCCGCGCTATCGGTGGCTCGGAAGTGTTTCGAGGCATGAACCCTGGCCAGGAATTCCGCCAGCCCGGGCTCGAACAATGGGGTCTGGCCGGCACGAAACAGGGCGAGCTTGTCGGGGTTCGTTTCGACACCGATGACGTGGTGTTCCCGGTCGGCCAGGCAAACCGCCGTGACCGAACCGACATATCCGAGTCCGAAAACGCTAGTGTTCATAGGCAGTGAAGAGTTATGGACGATTTTTGCCGAGCTCGATTCCGAACTCGCGTTTGATTTTTTCCCTTTCTGGATCGATTGGGGTGCGGTCGGACGGACGCGCAAGCTGGGGGTCAGGAGACCACGTCACCGGCGCGATATCGAGCGTCCACTGCTGACCGCTGCCGCGCGCATGTCCGCGGAGGATGTCATTCATCACGGCGGCGCTGCGGAAACAGGAGATGTTGGCCTCCGCCCACTGGCGTGGGGAATACCGGCCGGCATTCGCTTCGGCGAGGAAATCCAACAACTGTTCCGCCAGCCGCTCGTGCCGGAGCAGCCGGCCCGTGGAGGGGTTGATGAACGCGCGTGAACCCATCATCGCGTCTCGGAGCACGGCGGCAGGCGTGTCTGCCGCGAGAGACTCGGCCACGGCCACGCACGAGCCTTCGCGCCGCGAGAGAATCACCGTCGTCTTCGCGCGGCAGTACACGTCAACGATGTCAGGATAGGCAAGATCGCACATGATTTGGAGACGGGTTGCGACACCATACATCGCCGCCTCATGCCGAATAGTCTCAGCGGTACGGCCATCTTGGTCCTGGCCGACCAGAACGATGCGGAGACTGGACGGCATGCGCCGCATGGCCTTGAACAACGCAACATGCCGTTTGAACTTTGCCCAGTTGGCAACCATCAGAATGTCGATGTCCCGTTGCTCCCACGGTCGCGGTCGATAAAGCTCCGTATTCACCCAACTGGAACCGTACAACGGCAGCGGAACAAACTTGGGCGACAATCGCGGCAGGATCTCCAGGTCTTTCACGTTGCTGATAAGTGAGAAGACCGTGTCCGGGTAGGCCTCTGCAAAGACACAGTTGACCAGGGAATGGGGCGGATGCCAGGAAGGTCCCACAATGAGCGTGTACCGCGCAGCGAATTCCTTCAGGTTGGGCAGTCGCAACAGGCGCACGTACTGGTTCTCGTAGTTGACAAGCACGACGCCCTTCTCGAGCGGCGACACCCAGGGCTTGAGCACGACAGCCTTGGGGAGGCACGGATCGCGAAAATTGGGCACCAACTGTTCCCAATTGACCCGTTGAACGTCCAGCCGCCGCACGCACTCTCGTATCTGCGCCTCGATACTCCTCAGCAACCTGTCGTTCGTAGCCAGCCTTGCCGCCTCGCACAGTCGTATGATGTGACGCGCCGCGGCCTGGTGATCGTTCGTTGCCGGCCGACGGTTGGTGAGGAGCTTCGCCTCGCACAAAATCAATCGCACCAGCCCGTTCGCTCTCGACCAATCTTCCAATTCGATCAGCCATCGCGTGTTCATGCTCCAAGCCCTTTGCTGAGCTTGTCCAACACGGTGCGCGCATTCACGTCCCAATCGAATTGGGACACTGACGCCCGAATGGCATCGCGATCCCATTTCATTGTGAGAGCGCGGCGCAACGCGTCTGCAAGTGCATGGGGATCGGAGGGCGGCACGAGAAGCCCGTTGGTTCCATCACGGACCACCTCAGGGACGCCGCCAACGCGCGAGGCGACGACCGGAAGCCCGCAGGCCATCGCTTCCAGGGCGACGTTGGGCAGGCCTTCGCTCTGGCTTGGCAGGCACAACACATCGCTTGCGTTGATCCATAACGGGATTTCCTCGTGTGGGCGCGCGCCGACATATCTGCCCGTTGCAGTCCGTTGCCTGCCAGCCCCAACGAAAATGACTTCGGCGTCGAGATGACGTGCTGCCGCCGCGAGCACGCCGGGGCCTTTCACCGGGAGGAGATTGCCAACGAACAGCACGCGCTGGCGATTGATGTCGAGCCCCAGTTTCCGGCAACACTCGGCACGGTCGAGTGGGCGGAAAAGTTCGCGGTTGATGCCGTTGTACACGGTTGTCGCGGCAATTCCGTTGTCAGCAAGGCGGGCCTGTAATGCTTGGCTGCGGCAGAAGACGGCGTGGCTCGCGCGCAGCGTCCGAAGGATTTGCCGTTTGCGTATCGGGTTTCGGAAGAAGACATTGACGTCGCTGCCCTGCACCGTCGTGGCAAACGGAAATTTCAACTTTGCGGCCACGAGCATCACGCCATAGGCATCCGGGTAGGCCCAGTTGACCAACGCAACGTCAAATCGCTCTTGACGGATGACCGGTTCAACTGCCCGCGCGAACAGCCAGCCGTTCAGGGACCGCGAAAGCAGGGGGACGTGGACGAACCGCGGGTGCGAGACGGCGATGCCCCGCCAAGTTTCGTTGGGGACGAGTCGATGCATGGGGGAGATGACTTTGACTTTGCAATGCCTGGCGAGCGCAGCAACCTGCTGCGCATTGTGCATCCCGCGGGTCGGTTCCACCCCGTTGGGAAACAGATTGGAAATGAACAGCAGCTTCATGCGGCGAGCCGGCGCCACAGTTCTTCGTAACGCTCGGTCATGGCCCTGACGCCGTGGTGCTTCTCCGCGGCGGCCCGCGCTGCCGCGCCGAGCCGGGCAGCCAACACTCGGTCCGTCAGCAATCGTTCCATCGCTGCGCGCAACGCGGCTTCATCGTTGGGCGGCACGACCAGACCCGTCTGCATGTGGTGGATCAATTCGACGTTGCCACCCACGGCGGTGACCACGATCGGGCAACCAGCGGCCATGGCTTCCAGTAGCGCAATGCTCATCCCCTCCGTGTTCGACGGGAGCACGAAAACGTCGAAACCAGCCAGCAACTCGGAGACATCGGCGCGCTGGCCGAGAAACGAGACGTGCGGTCCAGCTTGCTTTTCGAGTTCCTGGCGCAACGGGCCGTCGCCGACGAACACCAGTTCGACATCGCGAATCGTGGCCGCGGAACGCAACAGCAGCGGGTAATTCTTTTCTGGGACGAGCCGTCCAACCGTGCCGATGCGGCGGCCGGCGCCGTGCCGGGGCGCGGCAAAACGGTCAACGCGGATGCCGTTGGGAATCACCTTGAGGTTGGCCGGATCGGCGCCCTCTTGTGCGGCGGCTATCTCGGCGTTCTTCTCTGAGACAGCGACAGTGAAATCGGTGAAACGAGCGGCGATGCGATTGAGGCGATGATAACGAGTTTCTTCGCCGACGTTCTTGCCGTGCTCGGTGTGCAACACGCGCGCCCTGGTGAGTTTTGCGGCAATGGCTCCGTAGAAGTGCGCCGTCGAATTGTGCGTGTGGATCACAGCGACGTTCTCCGCGCGGGCCAGACGGGCGATCTTCCAGAACAGGCGCCAATCCACGCCGGTCTTTTTGTGGAGGGCCACAACCTTCCCGCGATTGGGCAAAATTTCGCCGGCCCACGGGCCGGGTTCTTCCAGGCAGCACACGACAAATCGGAAGTCATCCGAAGCATGGTTGACCAGGTCGACCACCACCCGCTCGAGTCCGCCAACACGCAGACTGAGCACGACCTGCATGATGATTTTAGGCGGCTGCACGAAGCGCGTCCGCGACGGCTCTAATTTGCTCCGGGCTCAACTCGGGATAAATGGGAAGCGACAGGCAATGCGCGCAGAGACGTTCCGCGACCGGCAGATCGCCGCGATGATAACCGAGCGAACGATACACGGGCTGGAGATGCAACGGAACGGGGTAATTGACGGCGGTGTCGATGCCGGCATCGGTGAGGGCGGCGCGGACACGGTCGCGGTGTTCACACTCGATGACGTAGCAGTGCCACACCGGGTCACTGTCGGTCGGCACCGCCGGCAGGCCGTAGGATGTGCCCGCGAGCAGTTCGGTGTATCGACGGGCATGGGCAGCCCGCGCCGCGTTCCAGGCTTCGAGGCGTTTGAGTTTCATGCGCAACACGGCGGCTTGAAAACTGTCCATCCGATAGTTGTAGCCGACCTCCTCGTGAACGTAGCGGGCACTTTGCGCGTGCTCGCGCAACGAGCGGGCACGGGCCGCGAGTTTGTCGTCGTTGGTCAGTAACGCGCCGCCTTCGCCGTACGCGCCCAGGTTCTTGGTCGGGTAGAAACTGAAACAGGAGATCGCACCGAGTTGCCCCACGCGTTTGCCACGGTAGCGCGCGCCGTGCGCCTGTGCCGCGTCTTCCACGACGGACAGTTTGTGTTTCCTGGCGACGGTGTGGATGGCATCCATGTCGGCCGGTGTGCCGAAGATGTGGACGGGCATAATTGCCTTCGTACGCGGGGTAACGGCGGCTTCCAGCTTGGCGGGGTCGAGCGTGCGGCGCACGGGATCGATATCGACGAACACGGGCGTGGCCCCGACATAGCTGATGGCCCAGGCGGTGGCGATGAAGGTGAAGGGCGTGGTGATTACCTCGTCGCCGGGGCCAATGTTGAGGCAGCGCATGGCGAGGTGCAATGCGCTGGTGCCGCTATTCAAACTGACGCCGTGGGCAACGCCGCAGTACGCGGCAAACTCCTGTTCGAACGATTGCGTCGGCGGGCCCTGGGCGAAGCGGGCGGAGTCGCAAACTTCGGCGAGCGCGGCCTGCACCTCGTTGCGGATGGTTGCGTATTGGGCTTTCAGATCGAGGAAGGGGACGCGGGTCATTATTTCACAGGTTCCAGTTGAGACGCGATGGATGACGGGGCTTCCATGGTTTGCAGGAGTGCGGCCAGACCGGTCGCGGCGGCAGCCAGCAGAAACGGCATGGCAGGCACGAAGTACCGGACGATCGGCATGCCGACGGACACGACGCAGTAATAATAGCCGACATAGAGCGTCAACAACCAGGCCAGCATTTGGGTTTCCACTCGTTTCGATAATCTTATGATTCCGAATACGGCCAGCAGAAGAGTGGGGACTTGCAACAAAATCATTGGCAAATGGCCGGAAGGATGGTCTTCACTGGCGTAGAAGGTCCGCGTGGCTTTCAACCACAAGACCCGCGCCAGGGCAACGGGTTGGTGCAAGAGATCCTTGTATTGTTGGATGGCCATCTGCAATTGCCAATGTTCGCGGTCGAAAACGCTGCTCATCGCCGGCGGACGAATCCCCCGCGCCGTCATTTGTGCGGCGAGTTCGGTGGCGTTGGCCCGCATGGTTTCCCCATAGTTGGTGAAAATACGCGGATCGGAGCCGAACCACAAGTTTTGTCCGATGCCACGGACATTGAATGTGAAATGATCGAACACGATGTCGTTGCGACAGGCCCAGGGAATCAGCACGGCGATGGACGCAAGCAGGTATATGACCCAATGATAGATTGAAGGAGCTGCAGCCTTTCTCGTGGCCAACCACAGGGCGCCGGCCAGGAAGAGCGGCAGGAAGATTGCCGTGCTCTTCGTGAAGACGGCGAACCCGACTGTTGCTCCCGCGATCACGTAACGTCCATAGGATGGATGGCGAAGCGCGCGGTACAGCGTGACAAAGCTGAGCGCGACGAGGAATGTGAGCAGTGGTTCATCGTTGACGTTATTACAGAGCAGAAGGAACAATGGATGGAGCGCAAACGCGACGGCCAGCAGGGTGACCGCCAACGTGGAACCAGTGTCCGCCAGCACCCCGGCCAACGCCAGGACCGTCCCGACATCGAACGCGATGTGGGCGATCTTGATCGGCCACAACGAGTTCCCGAAAGCAAGCTGGCACAACGAGAGAAACGCCGGATAACCGGGATTGAAGTCGCTGTCGGGTTGCCCGTTGGCATCGAGATAGCCATGACCCTCCGCGATGTTTCGGGCAACAGCCAACTCGCCCGGCGCGTTCCCATAAACGTTGCGGTCGGGAGAAGCTACGAGGAACACGAGCCGGGGAATGGCAACAATCAGAACAATCCATAACGAAAGCCGCGGACGGAGCTGTTCGGCCAGGCAGGTAAGTTTTTCGGAGAAGCTGAACACGGGATGCCGCGATTCAGGTGGCTGAGGTTTCCGTTGGCTGCGGGCCGCCGAGGATCCTGTCCCAGAGCCAAATCACCGACCCGCTTGCGAGAATGATGCAAAATGGTTCCATGGGATAGCGGAGGCGCGGCAACGCGTAGAAAATGAGCGCGATGGCCAGATTCGAGAGAATGAACAGATGCAGCAGAAGCCCGGGGTGACGTTGGCGGAGAAAGTTGACCAGAGTCACAAAGAAGGCCGGAACGAAGAACACCAACACCGGACCCCAACTCATCAACATCAGCAGCCGATTCGCGCGATTGTCCTGATGCAGAAACGGCGACCAGAACCGGATGAATTTGCTGCGGAACAGATACCACCATTTGTCAGGATGTTCGGACAGCCACTGGATCACCAATTGTTTGGCGATGGCTTCCCGACCGAGCTGGGGGACGCCGTCGAACTTGTGTTCCCAGCCGGGTATCTGAGTATACCAAATGCAGTAGCCCGCATACTTCGGGTCCGTGGCGACGACAGGGTTATTCCCCCCGAGCATCTCGGTCCAGGTCCGCGGGGCAACCAGGATGAACCGATGGTAGAGAGAGTAATTGCGCATTGACCACGGGGCCGTGGTCAGATACGCCACCACGACGACGGCAAAAATCAGCACTTTGCCGCGGGCGCCTTTGAGCACAAACAATCCCCAGATTATCAGCAGGGGCATCAATAGGAAAATGGTTGGACGAACCAGCGCCGCGAGCCCGAAAGCGATTCCGCAGATCACGGCGCGTGTCCAGCCCGGCCGTGGCGCGAACCAAGCGATGCACAGCCACAGGCAGAGGATGAGCGAGAACGTGTACAGCGTCTCCGTCAGCAACAGGTCGCTGTAATAGATCGCGCTGGGATACACAGCGTAGGCCGCGGCGGCGACGTATCCAGCGCGCTCATTCATGACGGCCTTTGCCAGGAGGAACAGCAGAAACGCCGACGCAGCGCCCAGCAAGGCATGTACGATGCGGACGGCGGCATAACTTTTTCCGAAAATGAGATACACCATGGCAAACAGCGCCGGCGCGCCGGGCGGCAGATAGGCCGAGAGTACCTCGCCGTCCACGCCGGGTTCTGGGCCACGGAATCCGTTTCCCTGCGCCAGGTTCCAACCGTAGCGGCTGTAGTAGGTGGCATCGTCGGAAGGCCGACCGGGTTCGCGATTAATACCCTTGGCCAGCGAGTACCCGACGCAGGCCCCGAACGCCACAGTCAGGATCAGCGCCAGCAGCAATGGCTTCTGCTTCACGGAGAACTCTTTTGGGGGGGATCGACCGTCGCGTCGTCCGCAGGCTTGCCTTGAGAGGCTGACCGCTCGGCCAGTTTGGTCTCCAGAATGGCAACGGCGCTGATCAACTGCAGGACCTGATTCGACAAACGGGTAATCATGGACGTCTGGATGAAGACGTACACGAGCAGGAAACCGATGAGCGCAATGTAAATGACGTGTCGCGCGTCGAGGATGCCGATCACGGAGGTGGCAATCCACTTGTAAACCGGCTCCAGCACCGCAATCGACAGCAGAAACAGCGACATGCCCAGCCACAATACGGCGTAGCTGGGACGAAACCTGTTCCGCTGCACATTGCGCAACACCACGAAAAAGAACACCAGCCCGAGGGCGAAGGCGATCAGTTTGATTTTCAATCCCATAGCTGTTACCTCCTTCCGACCTGGATCTGTTGGCGCTGCAACAGAGCTCCGGCTATGCTGACGATTCCCTTGAGCGGGAACGTGACTGCATCCCGCAATCCGTATTCGGACTTTCCATGCGCGCGCTCGCGCATGCGGATCGGGACTTCGGCGATTCGCGCCCCGCTGAAATGGCTCAGAAGCAAGAGCTGGCTGGTGTCATAAACTTCATGTCGATAGCAGGCTCCGAAGAACTCGATGACCTTTCGGCTGTAAGCCCGGAAACCGGACGTAACGTCCGTGACCTGCTGGCCGACGATGTTGGACACCATCCAGGAGAAGGTTGAGATCCCGATTCGTCGCAGGGCGGTGGATTGAAACCCTTCTTTGGCGAGGAACCGGGAGCCGATCACATAATCGGCTTCACCGCGTTGAATCGGCGCGATGATCGCCAGCAATTCGGCGGCCAAATGCTGTCCGTCGCCGTCAAACTGGCAGAGGCAATCATACCCGTGGTCGTAGGCGTAGTTGAAGTAGCTGGTCACGGTACCCATCGACCCGCCGGTATTGATGCAGTGGGAGACGGTCGGCACGCCCAGGTCACGGCAGATGGCGACCGTGGCGTCGTGAGAGCCGTTATCGATGACCACGAGGTCGAAGCCACAATTGTGCGCGCGCAGGTCCTCGATCGTTGCGCGGATGTTGGCTTCTTCGTTGTAGGCGATGACGCTGACGAGTGTCTTCACTGCCGCTCTCCATCGGTTTCGCTGTGGGCCGCGTTCCTTTCGCGCGCCGGGATGCCAATGTACACCCCGGGCTTCTTGATGCTGCGGGTGACGACCGCTCCGGCCCCAATGACCGCGCGACTGCACACGTGCAACTGCTGGAGGACACGGGCACCGGTGCCGACGAGAATTTCGTCGGCGAGGACGACTTCACCCGACAAACTCGCCCCGGGATTGATGAGATTGTAGCTTCCCAGCACGCAGTCATGCGCAATCGTGACACCGGGATTGATGATGTTCAGAGCACCGAGCTTGATGTCGGTCGTGAACGACGCGTTGTTCAGAACGATGTTACCCGAATCCATGGCGATCCGCTCCCAGTCGCCGGTGACCGAAGGATGGATGAGGTTGGGGAAGGACAACTTCGGATTCTGCCGAAATCGTTCGTGCAGGCTGCGCAGCCGCGATGGCTGGCCAATGGCAATGGCCACGGCGGTCTCTTTCGTGGATTTCAGGAGCGACTCATCGGTTCCCCACACGACATGCCGGCCCACGGTCCGGGAGAGTGACCCGGCGTCGGAGGCAATGTAACCGAGCAGATTCCATGTGGGCGTTGCCCGATTGATTTCGCCGATGAGGAACGCGATCTCACGCGCCAGTCCGCCGTGTCCGACGATCGCGATATCCTTCATGATGGTTGTCGCAGGACTTCGATCACGCGCTGAATCTGCTGTGGAGTCAGGTCCACCGAACAAGGCAGGTTCAACGTGATTTCCAGCAACTGGTGCGCGCGATCGATCTGGTAATGCTGGCAATTCGCATAGGGACGCTGACGATGATTCAACTGCCAGAGCGGGCGCGTTTGGATTTGATTGCGGCTCATTTTCGCCATGAGTTGCTCGCGATCCATTCCGTACCTTGCGCGGTCGATCTGCAGCGCGTACATCCAGTGGTTGTTGGTGGCATACGCCGGACCTTCGGCCAAGTGGAGGCCGGGAATACCGTCGATCTGACTCATGTAAGCCGCGTAGTTTGTGTGTTTCCGTTCCAGATACAGACCGATCTGCTCGAGTTGGGCCACGCCGATGGCGGCCTGGACGTTCGTCAACCGGTAGTTGTAGCCGACATCGTTGTGAACGAACCGGACATCATCGTCTTTGGCCTGCGTGGTGAGATATTTCGCCCGGTCGGCAGACTCGCGATCGTCGGTAAGGATCATGCCGCCGCCGCCCGTGGTGATGATCTTGTTGCCATTGAACGACAGGCAGCCAATGTCGCCGACGGTGCCCGTGTGCCGGCCCTTGAACTGGCCGGTGGCGTACCTCGTGCCGATACTTTCGGCGGCATCCTCGATGAGCCGGATGTTGCGCTCGCGGCACAAGGGCAACAGCTCATCAAGCCAGACGGCATTGCCGAACACGTGCACCGGCATGACCGCGGCAATGCGGCGGTTGGTCAGGCGATTGTACGTGTGGCCGTCCTTAAAAACGGTTTCGTGCAGGATGAAGTTCCGCGTCTTCTCCACGTCGAGATTGTAGTAGTCGTCGCAATCCATGAACACGGGTTGCGCGTCGACGTAGCGGATGGAATTGACCGACGCGATGAAGGTGACGGTGGGCACGATAACCTCGTCGCCGGCGGACACGCCGGCGATCCGGAGCGCGACATGCAGCGCGGCGGTGCCCGAGGCGCAAGCGACGGCGTATTTTGCGCCGGTAAACTGGCTGGTCTCGCGTTCGAAGCGGTCGACGAATTTGCCGGCGGATGACACCCAGCCCGTGTCGAGGCATTCCTTGACGTAGGTCCATTCGTTCCCCTGGATGACGGGGACGCTGAGCGGAATGAAGTTGTTGGGATCGTCAGACATTTCTGAATCGCGCCGCATCCGGATCGCTGATCACTCCCTGACGAAGCAGGATGGAGAGTTCGCGGATCCCGTCGGGGACGCGCTTGGAGATTTGGAACCCGAGCGTCGAACGGATCTTTGAAAAATCGACGCGATAATCGCGCGGGTCTTCGGTTTTTTGCACGTACACGACCAGCGAGCGAGGCGTGTCCCGCAGGCACTGGAAGATTTCGTTTACGATCATTTCCTTCGTGTAGTTCTCGCGGGTATCACCGACGTTGAAGACATCCTGACGAACCTTGTCGGCGGGGGATTCAAGGGCGAGAACAACGGACCGGGCCAAATCTTCGACGTGGCAGTAGGGCCGCCAAAACTGCTGGCCGAAAACGCGCAGGGTCCTTCCCAGAGCCAGATCGCGAACGAACTCATTGACGGTCAGATCAAACCGCATCCGCGGCGACACTCCATAGACCGTGGCGAAGCGCAGGGCAGTGGCGACGAGATTCGGCCGCAGGCTGGCCTGCAACAGGTGTTTTTCGAATTCGACCTTGAGCTCGGCATACAGCGAAACCGGGCGTAGCGGAGAATCCTCTTTGACGTATCCATCGCCCTGCATTTTGCCGTAGTTGCTGCACGTGGACGCGAACACGAAACGTTGGACAGTGGGATTCTCATCGCAAAGCCGGAACAACGTTGTGGACGCATCGAGGTTGACCGAGCGAGCCAGGTCGGGTTGCTGGGCGCACGCCGGATCGCCGACAATGGCCGCCAGGTGAACGACGGCTTCGATGCCGTCCAACGCAGCGGCGAGGGCCTTGTCATCGCGCACGTCGGCGCGGACGAATTCGAACCGCGGATGAGTGATGATATCAAGCAGGGAATCACCCCCAAAGAACAGCGCGTCCACACCGCGGACATGGTGATCCTGATCGAGCAGTTGACGCGTGAGAACGGAGCCGATGTAGCCGGCGCAACCAGTGACCAGAACTCGCATAATCAACTCTCTTTGAAGTGCTGACGGTAAATGTCCTGGGCCTTTTCGAAATCGGTGATTTGTCCGATGTCGAGCCAGTAGGCATCGAGGTTGTATTTGACCACCGGCGAGCCGCGTTTGAGCATTTCCTTGATGAGCAGGTCCATGCCGAAATAGGTATCGGGCGGGATGATCTGGAAGATCTGGGGGCGCATGATGTAGATGCCCGCCAGGATGAATTTCACAATGTTGGGCTTTTCTTCAATGCCCGTGACGCGCTCACCCTCGAAAAAGATGTCCCCGAACGCGTACGGGGTGATGTGTTGGCGAATGGCAATGGTCAGCCAGGCATCCTGCTTCATGGCGAAGTTGTAAAAATCGGTGAAATCGATCAGGCTGAGGATGTCGCCGTTCATCACCAGGAACGGCTCGGTCAGCTTGTCCCGCAGAAGCGTCACCGGGCCGGCGGTCCCGAGCGGTTTGGATTCCTGACTGACCGTGACGCGCACGCCGTACTGCGAACCGTCCCCGACGAAGCGTTCGAGATAATCAGCCTTGTAGTTGGTGGCGAGAAAGATCTCGTCAAATCCGTGCTTCTTGAGCCGTTCGATCTGGATTTCCAGAACCGACTTTTCGCCGATGGGGAGCAACGGCTTTGGGATAATCTCGGTGAAGGGGCGCAATCGGGTCCCCAAGCCGCCGGCGAGAATCACTGCCTTCATAAGCTGGCCCTCATTTTCTACTGTTGAATGGTTGTTTGCAAGGACATCGGGTATGGCTCGCGATCCAGCGCAAGCGGATCGAGCGCCGTCTTCATCTGGCTGCAGAAGCGAGCGCGGTCACAGTGTCCTGTTCGTTTGTTGCCAACCAATTGCACCACACTCGGGTGAACTTTTCGGCTCCGGCGGCATCCAGGTGATCCCAGTCCTGGAAATCCGTGGGCTCCAAACCGCATGCCGACGCGGTCTCGAAGAATTTGGCCTGTGCGCCATCGATCCCGCGAATGGATCGTTGATACGCGGCGTAGTCGGAGGCGTGAGTGCGGAACACCTCGTGCATGTATTCATCGCGGAACGGCAGTTGCACGATCACCACCTGCTGTCCATCTTCTTGCGCGGCGCCGACGACCTGTTGCAGCAGGAGCTGGCGTTCCCGTGACAGCCGGAAATTCTTGTACCAGAATGAGACCCGCCCCTCGACCGGGCCGAGTGACGCCGGCGAGGTCGGTTGATTGACGGGCGGATCATCGATACTGGCGCGGCCAACGAGGCGAGACGCGGCGGCGACGCGTTCCTTGATTCGGCGAAAGATACCGTGGTACAGGGCCGCCTTCTCCTCCGTGCGGAAGAACCAGCCAAACAAATTGGGGATGGACGGTTCTAAATCCAAGCGATCGGTGAGCCCGGCGAAATGATGGAAGCGTTCGCTGAGAGGATAGTTGGCGTTCCATTCGTAGGCGTCGACGCAGCAGATCAACAAGCGGGCGGATTTCATGATTTGGCGATTACGCCGTTGAAGGATGTAGTTGTCGTAGTGATCGCCGCTCTCGAGGGACAGATTCAAAACGGCGCCACTGGGCAAATGGAGGAATTGTTCCATTTCGCGGGAGAGCAGTCCGCATTTGGAGCGCGAGTTGCCGAGGATGATGATGCGCGGCGGGACCGGGTCGCGTTGCAACGCCTGCTCTTGGGAGAGGAACGCGCCGACGTAGCTGGATGGATACTTGCGATACGGCCAGTCAGCCCGGGACAGTCCGAAGTCAAGGACTCCCAGCAGTACGATCGCGGTCAGGAGCCCACGAGGAACCCCCCGGCGCACGTCCAGGGTGTCAAAACTGAAAATAGATGAAAGGGATGGCACGGTCGCTCCGCGAGACGAAAATCAGGGTGATCATGGTGGCATAGGCGAGGCCGCGAACAAGCCACGGCCAACGGAGTATGATGGTGTGGCTTTCGGAAAAGTATTGGGGCAGATCGAGCGCCAAAACGACGGCCATGAACCAGATGGGACTGGCAATTTCCAGCATGTTGAATCCGCCGTGCCAGTGCAGGATGCCCATCAGATAGGAGAAGGCGGTTGGAAAATTCGGGGCACGGAAGAATATCCACGTGAGGGCGACCAGGTGGAAGGTGACAAACACTTTAACCACATTGAGGAATCGGCTCCGCGCAACCGACGCGCCGGGGGAGCGCAGTTCCAGATAGAATTTGTGGGCCGCCAGATAGAGGCCGTGGAGGAAACCCCAGGCAACAAATGTCCAGTTGGCGCCGTGCCAGAGGCCGCCAAGCAGCATGGTGATGAAGAGATTGACATAGGTGCGGAGACGGCCGCGACGATTGCCGCCGAGCGGAATGTAGAGGTAATCGCGGAGCCAGGTGGAGAGCGAGATGTGCCAGCGTCTCCAGAATTCGGTGATGTTGCGGGACAGATAGGGTTGGTTGAAGTTTTCCGGCAACTCGATCCCCAGGAGGCGACTGACGCCGCGGGCGATGTCGGTGTAGCCGGAGAAATCGCAGTAGATTTGCAGCGAGAAGTAGTACAATCCCTTGAGCAGTAGAAGCGAGGAGAACGCATGCGGCGCGGCAAAGAATTGTTCGACGTCGGGTGACAGGACGTCGGCGATCACCACCTTCTTGAACAGGCCAATCAGAATGAGGGCGCCGCCTGTGCTGAGATGGTTGTTGGTGACGGTGCGCTTGTGGAGCAATTGCGGCAGCAGGACTTCCGCGCGGATGATCGGGCCGGCAACCAGATGCGGGAAGTAGGCCACAAACAACGCGTAGGTCAGGAAGTCGGTGGTCGGTTTCATCTTCCGGTTGTACACGTCAATGACGTAGTTCATCGTCTGGAACGTGTAGAACGAGATGCCTGCGGGCAGAATGATGCGGAGAGTGGGCAGATGCGGTTGAAGGCCGAAGCACTGAATGACGTGCGCGGCAGAATCGATGAAAAAGTTGAAGTACTTGAAGAATCCCAGCATCCCGAAGTTCACCGCGATACTGACCAGCAACAGCAGTTTTCGACGACGCTGATCGCTGGCGTTGTCCATGGCGATGGAGATGTGGAAATCGAAGATTGTGGAAATCATCAGGAGACTGGTGAACCGCCAATCCCACCAGCCGTAGAAGAAGTAACTGGCGACGAGCAGCATGCGGTTCTGCGGCAGCGTCCCCAGCGAGTAGTACAACGCCAGGACGATGGCCAGGAACACAAAGAATTGCCAGGTATTGAACAGCATGATCGTTGGCCGGCCTACGTGGAGCCGCTCACGGCCCAGTAGGCGCGGATGATAAGCCAGATCAATGGAATGCTCGCGAGCGCGTAAAGCGCACTTTGCCGCATGTCACGGGTGGAAATCCGCACCAGCGGTGCGGCAGTTGGTTGCTGGATCTCAACCCAGCGGATCAACCCAAGTCCCATGCCGAGAAGGAAGAAGAGCACGGGGTTATAGGTTCGGGTGAGAAAGAAGGCCGCAGTCAGGTAACCGACTTGGGCGGCGAACAGCCCGTTGGCAACCCGCCGCGTCTGGAAATCGATTTGTCCTTCGGCACGGGCGATGCGAAGCACGGATTTCGCGATCAGCAGGCACAGCGTGAACCAGCAGATGTAGCCGACCAGACCAAGTTCCGCAAAGCAGTTGACCAGCGAATTGTGCGCCACAATGCCGCCGCTATAGTCCGGCCACCGTTGGTACCCGAACCCGAACAACGGGTTTTCTTTCAGCATTTGGATTCCGTAACCCCAAGCCATCACGCGGCCCGACGCCGAGCCTTCCACGTACGCGCCTCGGGCGCGTTCGGGGCCGAAAACTGCAATGGCGGACAGCAGAGCGACCACCAGCAGGAGACGGATGGCGAGATTTTTCGTGGTCGTCCAGAAATAGGCGATGATCATCGCGCAAAATCCAATTACTCCGCCACGCGATTGGGTGAAGTACAGCACGTACACCATGGGCGGCAGGCTGCATAACAAAACCAGCTTGCCGGCGATCGGCCCGCCGGCGGTGAGCAGACAGAAGGCGAACGGCGTGGCCATCAGGTAAAGCATGGCGAAATCGTTTGGGTCGGCAAAGATGCCGGAGCCGATGACGCGAAATTCCCCCGTGTCGTACGAGCCGTACGGTTCGATATTGCCAAAGCCGTGGCCCGTCTGGATCTGCAGGTAGGTGTGATAGGCAAGGATCATCGACGAACCGATGATGACCCACATCATGGTTTTCACGCGACGGGGGGTGTTGACCAGAATCGCCACCAAGTAAAAAAGGATCACAACTTTCCCAAATTCCCGAACGGCGTCGACTGCGCCGGAGATGCGGAGCCGCACCAACTGGGACAGCATCACCGAGGCGAACAGCCCCAGCATCGCCTGAGAGAACCGGTTCCGCAGTAGGAAACCACCCGCCGAGCTCTTGCTTTGTTGAATGAACGCAATCAAGATCGTCGGGATGGCGATGATGTTCACCAATTCGTATCCCTTGACCGGCTCGTACCATTCCTGCGGGCGCAACAACAGGACCGCGACGTACAGGCAGACCAGGAAAAACCCCATGGAACTAGCCGGCTCCCTTTGCACCGGGTTTTCTCACGAGACTGTATCGCAGAAACGATTTGGCCCGCCCGAGGTGTTTCTTTTTTGCCCGCTGATCGCGCAAGGCGCAGGGCCAGCGGCAACCCGAGCGCAGCAAGTCCCGCAGGGCGCCGGCGCGATCTCCGCTGCTGAACCGCATGAATGCCACTTCCCGGTACATCCGCGCTTCGGCAATACGCCGCCAGTGTGGGCGCTGCCGAAGAGGCGCCAGTGACGAGAATGCCTTGTCGAGGAGACGGATGTGGTTTGACAGCATACCATCGGCATTGTGGCTGATACTGCCGGTGTGGACGCGGTACAGTGTGAGGCGCTCCGTGATCTTCACGATGGGCGCCACAGAGGCAATCCGCCACCACATTTCCATATCTTCGGTCCCGGCGAGGGTTTCATCAAAGAATCCAAGTTTCTTGAAGTAGTCCTTGGCAATCATTACGGAGGATGGGACTACCGAAGCGAACTCGAGGAGGTCACGCAGGGTAACAATGGATTTTTCCGATTCGCGGCAGGAGCGTGTTTCGATGCTGAGTCTAACACTCGCTCGATCGATCGGCATCAGGTCGGTACTGACCACCCTTGGTTCGGGCAGTTCGCGCAGCACTTCGATTTGCCTCTCGATTTTCCGGGGAAGCCATGCGTCGTCGGCATCCAGAAAGGCGATAAGTTCGCCGCGGCACTCCTGTACCCCCCGGTTCCGGGCTTTGGCGGGTCCGCCGTTGGCCTGCTCGCACAGGCGGATTCGCGATCCATAAGACTTAAGGATCTCGGTTGTGTTGTCAGTCGAACCGTCGTTTACAACCACAATTTCGTGCACGGGGTAGGTCTGGGCGAGGGCGCTGTCTATCGCCTCACGGATGTAGTGCCCGTAGTTGTAGGTCGGGATGACGACGCTGACGAGCGGGGAGGTCATCGGTGTTCCAATACAGCCTGATACATGGCGACGATTTGATCGACGACGCGGACCTTGTCGAACCGCTCTGCGATCAGATGGCGGGCATTGCATCCGCGTTGGACGCGCAGGGTGGAATTTTTGATGGAATCAATGATTGAAAGCGCCAGTTCGCCCGGTTTTTCCATGTCGAGGCAAACGCCGCCGGCGCCGATGACCCATTCAATTACGGGGAAGCGGTGGCCACGCAGGGAAAGGCCTGTCGCGCCGGCTTCGAGCAATACGATGGCAAACATCTCGGTCAGCGCGGTGTGGGCGAACAGATCCGCCGCGCGGTAAAGGTCCGGCATATTCCGTCGTGGGACGTCCTTCAGAATCCAGGCGTCTTCTCCGAGATACCGGCGAATCGCCTGCTCGACCTGGGGAGTCTCCGGGGTGGAGGCTCCGGCAACGATCAACATGATTTCCGGATGCGTCTGGCGGGCGGTGGCCACTTCCTGGGCCAGCCAATCCAATCGCTTGTGAGTCAGTTTGAGCGCGGCGACGTCAAGCACAACGAATCGGTCCGGAGGGATACCAAACTTCTTTCGGGCCTGCGCCTGATCTCCCGGCGCGTAGACGTCGCAATCGACAAAATTGGGAATGGTGAACCATTGACGCTCAGAGGACAATCCGTACCTGTGGTCCAATTCCATATAGTACGGAGCCAACTCCTGGACGTGCTCGAACTGGTCCAGAAACTCGAACGGTTCTTCGGTCCCATTGGCCAGAATGACCTTGGCGGTGTGCCGGCCCGCGCGCCGCGCCCGTTCCAAAGCCAGCGCGGTGCCTGGGTCCTGCGTGTGAACGATGTCAAACCGGCCCCGGCGCAACTCGCGAGCGACTCGCCGTCCAAACACGGCTTGTTGCAGGTGTAGTGGCGAGCCCAGGCCGTAGCGCCACAGACCGTGTTGGGTGAGCCGCGTCACGTGTTTCCAGAGTGGTTGCGTGTGATCGGGGCAGGGGATATAGCGAGCGTAGGAGCTGTCGGACGGACCGCCGCCCTGGAAGAGCGTGACGTCCATTCCGCGGCGATGCAATTCCGTCGCAAGGTCCTGGGCCCAGCTTTCGCACCCCCGCATTACTTTGCCAAGGAACGCAGAAGGTATGGCAATTTTCATGTCGTGCCAGTCGGCCGCCACACCGCTTTCCACAGTTTGAGCGGACCTTTGTGGGCCATACGACCAACAATCAGCGCGACCGCCTGAAGCCAGTCTGACGCCGTCGGTTCACGGCGCTTTATGGTGCAATAGAGGCAGTCCTCGGGTCCAAAGCGCTGCACTGGTTCGAACCCGGCAGCCCGTACCAATTGATCGAGAAAGCGGCCTTGGACAGCCGCGCGGGTGAGGTGCAGTGGGTGCCGCTTCGTCTTGCCGAAGCTCTCAGTGAAGATAAGCGATCCGCCGAGACGCAATACGCGATTAATGTTCCGCAGGGCGACCAGCAAATTCGGCAAATGTTCAAAGACTTCGATGCTGATGGCGGCGTCGTTATCGCGGCTCTGGCCGGGATGAGTCACGACGGTTACCGGAACGTGATGTTTTTGGAAGCGCCAGCAGGCGAATCGGAATGTTTGCCCGCCGGGCAGGTCGTAATATGTCCACTGAAGTCCTGCGCGGGTGAACCATATCGCGTCGGTGCCGATGCCACCGCCAAATTCAAACACGCGACGCCCGCCGATTTTGCGGAGGGCGCGCATCATGGCGTCGCGGATCTGATCGCGGAATGGATTCTCCCCATCGATCAGCAATTCATACAGATAAGCATCAGTCTCTTGATAAAACCGCCGAATCTGGCCGCTGGTCACCGGCCGTCTCTCAAGCCACTCCGCGGCGATGCGGCCTCCCGGGCCGTGAAGTTCCTCCTGAAGTCGAGCCGCGACTTGGCCCACGGGCACGCCATTGTAGGCGCTCAACTCTACTGCGAATTCCTGCAGCCGCGGGGACGAAACGCTGAACTTATTCACTACGCTGGTCGTTCTCCCGTGAGATTGCACCTTCAGACAACCCGAGGAATCTGCCGGGGTTAGCAACGACGTCGGCTTTCTTTTTTTCAAAATACTTCTGAACGAGGTTACCCGGAACGGTCAGCCCCATCAGGGGATACATTTCTTTCAGGGCATTGGCGGTTGCGCTGCCCGGCTGGTAAAAAAAGCACCGTTTCAGTTTGGATCGCTCCGCGGCATGCGGGTCATCCCCATTGACCAGAAGCGCGAGGATACCCGCCAGTTGCTTCGTGGCGACCGCGTTCCCGCCGGCGGAACAGAGCATATTGTACTGGAAGCGGTCTCCGCCTCGGAGCTTCGCCTGTTGGTCAATTGCGAAGAACACCAACGGCCGGTCGAGCAACGAAAACTCGACAGGAGCCGAACCAAAATCGGCGATCATGATATCTGCCAGCAGCATCAGTGCGGTCAGGTCGGCGTAAGGCAGATGCAGGAAGCCCTCGTGATTCTCGTATGTTGCGAGGCGCTGCATCCAATCCACGCCCCCGTTAAACCTGGGATCGGCCAGATACGAGCACGAGTGAAGCTTCACGATCAGATTCACGCCGGAGCGGAGACATTCTTCGATGATTTCCACGCCGAACTTGTGGGCCAGTCCATCCGTTCCATAGGTGGGAGCGAGCAAGACCGTGGGCGCGTCTGGCGTCAGCCGCAACTGGCTACGGAGGGCCGAGCGCACCTCAGCGGTGTTCAGGCACAGCAGCAGATCGGAGCGAGGCATGCCCGTTACCCGCAGGGCTTCCCTCGTCTTCAGAAACTCGGGATGCTCTTGGAATTGATCCGCCAGCCGCTGGTTCGGGCAGAGTAACCTGTCGTAGCGCGCAGCCAGTGGGTGCACCATGTACAGCCGGTTTTCCGTGGCGACCCATTTCTCTCCGACACCATGAAACGTGTCCACCCAGGACGCGGTGCGCGCCAGCCAGGCGACATCGAAACAACTCGAGACGTACAGGTCCCACTTCCTCCACTTGGCCTTGTGGTAGGGAACGAATCGGGTGTCAGGGGTAAGAAGTTCAGCGACTGCGGCAACGGGCAGTTTTAGCCCACCCTCCCAACCACACGTCGCACAGGTCTCGATTCGTTCATCCTCTTGCATGGCCCCGCAGATCGTCTCAAACATGGAGAAGTGCATTTGCGTCTCGCCATCAAACAACACGCGCCTCCGATTCCCGCGCACCTGACGGTGAATCCAGTTGTCGGCGGCGCGCGCCGCTCTCAACGCAAGTTGTTTTATGACCGCCTCGATCTCCGAAGCGTTGCGGAGGGTTTGTTGGCGAACAGTGCTTGTGCCCGGCTGAGGTCATCGGGGAAATCAACTTCGAGACAGTCGAAGCGGGAGACGTCGACCGGATACAACTTAAGGCCACGTCCAATGGCCAACTCCAGCGCGCGTTCGAAGTAATCACGGTCGCTCACGATTCGCAGGCACTTCTTGAACAGCTCTAAGTCACGGGCTCTGATCAAGTTAACTCCCAGGGCCTCCCCTTCGGCATTTGTGACCTGTTTGGACACTTCGGAAATGGTGCCGTCATCTCGCGTGCGATACTTGATTTCTTCCTGGCCCACTCTGCTCTTGTTGACGGCCATGCATGAGCCCCTTCGCCGAACCAGCGCGGCGATGACCCGAGCGTCGAAGACCACGTCGCCGTTCAACCAGAGCACGTCCTCGCCATGGATGTGTTCCAGGGCACAGAGAAGGCTTTTGGCGGTGTTTGTCCGGTCATAACGATTGTTGTAGACGAACACCAACTCGGGATGGCGCTCCATGACGAGATCCTTTTTGAAACCAACGACACAGATTACATGGCCCTTGTATACATCCAGTTTCGCCAGTTGATGATCAAGGATTGTCTGCTGATCGGTCAGGGGGGTCAGGCATTTCGGGAACGGATTGCCCAGTCGTGACCCGATGCCAGCCATGAGAATCACACATTTCATATCCCGGTTCTCCCGATTTGACCCATGGACTTTCGTCCTTCGATCGACGACTGACTACGTGGCAAAACTCACACGTGTCAGACCGCGTTTGGTGAAGAACATCAGGTACACCGCTCCGAAGTACACCGCGGCGGAGAAAATGCAGAACACCGCCATGGTGATGAACTTCTGTGGCAGCCACACGTATTGGAAACCGACAATCAGAGCAATCAGGGGCGCGGTCGCAAGCAGCACCGGTAGGAACGCCTTGAGATAATAATCAGCGATACGCAGCGAGAGCACGCGGCAGACATAGATGGGTTGAGCAATGAGACTGCTGAACGTGCTGGTGAGCGCGGTGCCAAGGGCCACGCCGATCATTCCCAATGGTCGCACGAGAATCAGGCTGAGCGCCAGGTTTGCCAGGGCTTCGCAGAGGTAGATCAGGCTCAGGTTCTTATGTTTCACCATGCCCTGCATCACCATCAGTGTGGTTGTCTGTGAGGCCTGCGTAATCATCGGGAACGTGAGAATGGCCAACACGATAGCAGCCTGCTCGAAACCCGATCCCACCCAGATGTGAATGATTCGTCGGCCGTAGGCCAGGAAGATCGTCGCCATGAAAATGGCGGCGGCAAAAGATGCCCGCGTTCCCAGCAGCAACAACCGGCGTTGTTTGGATAAGTCCGCTTGGGCGTCGTAGGCGGCGGAGACCGGCATCAGGACGAGGTTGAACGCACTGACGGCAACCAGGGCATACTGCGCCAGGCGCCCGGCAATGGAGTAGACGGCGACTTCACCTGTCGTGCGAAAATAGCCGATCACAACGTTGTCGGTGAAAAAGCTGATCCGTACCGAGATGGCCAGAATGAGAAACCAGATGCTGGTGGCGTAGGTTTCGCGAATGGTTGCGCGATCGATGTGTTCCACTGCCACATGCAGCGGGTTGAACACACGATAGCATAGCAGAAGCTTCACACTGCCGCCGGCTACCGTCAGTGCGAGATTGATCGCTGCCAGCGCCAGGATGCCGTAACCCAATTGCATCATCCAGACAGCCAGACCGACGCGGGCGATGATCATGAGGATTTCGACGATGTTGATAAAATCGTAACGCTCGTAGCCGGCGAGGCAGCCTTCAAACACGGTCAGTGGCAGGCCGACAGCCACTGCGAAGCCGCAGAGGAAGACAGCGGCGGCCACGTGCGGGACGTTCGGACCGACATGAAACAGGCGGCCGAAGTACGGCGAGAGCATGAAGGTCAGCAGGGTGACTGCAAAGCCGGAAACGGTAAGCAATGCTAGGGAGGTGTTGATGGTATGATTGACCCTGGCCGCATCCTGTCGCGCTCGGTAGTAGGCGACGAGCCTGCCTGTGGCAATGCGCACCCCAAAGTCGGTGAACCCGAAATAACCCACCACCGAGCCGATCAACACCCACAAGCCATAGGTCTCCTTGGTCAGGCAGTGAATGAGATACGGCGACAGGAAAATACCCGCAGCGATCCCCACAAGCTTGCTGATTATCTCCAGAGAGCTGTTTCGGAGGATGCGTTGCTTGAGGCTCATGGGCGCGAGTCTTGCCTTTGGTGGGCGGCTCGCCTAAAGATTGGCTTGTGACCAGTGCTGACCAGCTCGCTTGGGATGCCTACACCCTGCCGCGCGCACAGGACAGGTTTGCGCCGGGAAGCGTTGTCATTGACGTCGGTTGTGGCGACGGGAGGGACCTTCGTCAACTCGCGCAACAGGGAGGCGTGGCCATCGGACTGGACGTGGATCCTGGCGCGCTGGCGGATTGTCGGCGCGCCAACCTGCCGGTGGTGTTGGCCATGGCGGAACACATGCCGCTTCGCACGACGGTGTTTGACGGGTTGCTTTGTAACGTAGCGATCCCCTATACGGATGAATCGCAAGTGATGCGGGAAATCGGTCGAATCCTCAAACCGGGCGCGCGCGGATATTTGTGCTACCACGGGTTCGGTTATTTTTTGCGATACGTGCTGGCCGGACCGAATTTTCGCGTGCGCTTGTACGGGCTGCGGTCGATGCTGAACACAGGGTACTACAGGCTGACGGGAAACCGTTTGTCCGGGTTTTGGGGGGACACGCTTTATCAAACGCATCGCCGGTTGTTGAAGTATTACCGTCGTGATGGGTTGAAATTGGTGGAATCGCGGACGGGAAAGAAGTTCCTCGGACTCACCGTGTTCATTTACCATGTCATCGAGAAGGTCTGATAACCATCGGCTTTGAGTCGTTTCCGGCAAGCTGCCGCCATACAGGTGCATTCCTCGCGGAACGTTGGAACGCCTGTCTCCTCCGCCCGTCGATTGACGAAGGTGCATGCCCGGTTTTTTGTCTACGTCCGGTCCCAACTCGCGTCGGGAGCCGCTACAACAAATGGTCAATCACGGGATTATTCAGCATCCCGTGGATCTTTTCATGAAACTCCCTTGCGCGTTGGAGACGCTCGGCGACGACCTGCATTTCTTGGCGCTGCGTGTCATCAACTTTTTCCATCGCCCGCTTCAACGAGTCCTCTACGTGGCTGATTTGCGAGCCAGCCGTCTCCAGTTTCTTGCGAAACGTCATCAGCAACCCATGGCGCAGCATCGTGCCAAAATCCGTCTCCGCTTCGTAATAATCCTTGCGATCCCCTTTCACCCAGATGCGCCTGACGGCAGCCCATTGCTCCAGCTGGCGAACTGTCGTGCTTACGCTGGCCTTGCTGACGCCCAGTTCACGCGCGATGTCGTCTAGGCACAAGGGCTTGGCGCTCAAGTAGAGCAAAGCAAATAACTGGCCAGGGATACGACCAAAGCCGAAGGATTGAGTGGTGTTTCCGCCTGCCTCGATGAATTTTCGTCGGGCGGCCTCTAGAGGTTGATATAAAGTAGCACTCATATGTTCAAAATAATCTGAACGATATTATAGTAATGTAACACATTTGTCAATAACATATTGCATCGCTGAAATTCGACATTGAATTCTGGCCTTTGCACGCTAGGCTAAGCGGAAATGACTGTAAATGGCCTCTCGGTTGCCGTTATCGCGTCCGGGTTCATGTTGCCGGCCTCAGCGCAAGAAGTCGGCCAAATAGGGCCTAAGACGAACGAGACGTATCTCGTTCCCGCGATGCAGCTTATCCAACCCGCAGGCGACACACTGACATTCAGCGGCCGCGCGATCGATCTCGCGCTGTCTCCCGATGTCAAGAGCTTGTTCGTGAAGTACGATCAGGGAGTTCTCGTAGTCGACCCTGAGACGTGGAAGGTGCGCCAACAGGTCGGGATTGGGGAAGGGAGTTCCATCCATGGCATCGCTGTCCGTCGAGATGGTAGGCACGTCTACGTTACGGGCAACTACAACACGCTTTGGGATGGCGACATTTCCGCCGCGGGGACCTTGACGTTCACCCGCAAAGCCACATTGTTGGGCAAGGGCGGCAGTGGCTACTCGAACCCCTGCGGAGTCGCCTTGTCGCCCGACGAGAAAACGGCGCTTGTTTGTCTCTCATTGAAAAACACTTTGGCCCTCGTCGACCTCGAATCTGACAAACTCCTTCGGGAAATCCCCGTCGGGATCGCCCCGTATGATGTCGTAGTCTCGCCCGACGGCCAACGAGCCTATGTGTCGAACTGGGGCGGGCGGCCACCCGGCAAAACCGATCGCACCGCCGACTCCTATGGCACTCCCGTGCTGGTTGACAAGCACGGCGCCGCATTATCCGGCACGGTTTCGGTCATCGATCTGAAACAAAATCGCGAAATCCGCGAGATCGCGACCGGCCTTCACCCCTCGGGTCTCGCCCTGACCGCGGATGGCCGCACGTTGTACGTGGCGAATGCCAACTCCGACACGATCAGTGTGATCGATACGGAGAACTTGCGGGTCACCGAAACCGTATCGGTGCGCCCGGACCCGGCGCTGCCATTCGGCAGCCAGCCGAACGCCCTCGCGCTGAGCCAGGATGGCCGGACCCTCTATGTCGCCAATGGCGGGAACAACGCCCTCGCGGTCGTGGCCTTGCGGGGAGACTCGCGCACCAACAGCGTCGTCACCGGGTTCATTCCCACTGGCTGGTTTCCGGGCGCGGTCGCCACTGACGGGAAGCGGCTTTACATCGCAAACGTGAAGGGTTACGGATCCCGGTCCGGCCGCGGCAATGGCCGGCAATGGGATGTCTCTTGGGCGCTGGGTTCTGTCGGTCGCGTCAGCATTCCGACGGAAGCCCAACTGACAAACTACACGGCGAACGCCCTGGCCAACGCCCGCGTCCCCGAAGCGCTCCACGCCTGGGAACGCGCCCAGACCGGCAAGAAACCCGTGCCGGTGCCAGAGCGATTGGGCGAGCCGTCCGTGTTCGAGCATGTCGTCTACATCGTCAAAGAAAACCGGACCTACGACCAGCTTCTCGGCGATCTTCCGAAGGCCAACGGCGATTCCAATCTCTGCGTGTTCGGACGCGCGGTGACGCCGAACCATCACCACCTCGCCGAGCAATTCGTCACGCTCGACAACTTCTACTGCAACGGCGTCATTTCGGCTGACGGCCATCGCTGGGCCACGGAAGGCAACGTGATGGCCAACCTCGAGAAAGCGATCTTTGGCCTCAAGCGCGGCGACGGAGTCGGCGCCGACCCGCTCTACTTTTCCTCCTCGGGTTTCATCTGGGACGACGTGCTGCTGCACGGCCTCTCCTTCCGCAACTATGGCGAGATGGGCAAGGGCAGTTCGTCAACAACCCGCATCGGCCCGCAGCGCAATACGACCCGCGACATGCTCGACAACCCCGACGCCTACCAGCTCTTCTACGCGCCCAGTTCGCCCGTCGACGTCCTGAAGACCTACAGCAGTCCCCGCTATCCAGGCTGGGAACTGAACATCCCCGACGTGCTCCGCGCCCGCGTCTTCCTCCAGGAACTCAGGGAGTCCGAGCGCAGTGGTCACTGGCCCAACTTCATCTTCGTCCATTTGCCCAACGACCACGCCGGCGGAAATCCCACCCCGCGCGCCCAGGTCGCCGACAACGATCTCGCCCTCGGCCAGATCATCCAGGGAATTTCCACCAGCAAATTCTGGCCGAAGACCTGCATCTTTGTCACCGAGGACGATCCCCAGTCCGGCTTCGACCACGTCGATGGCCATCGCTCGATCTGCCTCGTCGTCAGCCCGTACACCAAACGCCACCAGGTCATCAGCCAGTTCTGCAATCAGACCGGCGTGCTTCACACCCTCGAGCTGATGCTCGGCATCCCGCCGATGAACCAGATGGACGCGCTCGCGCCGGTCATGTACGGCTGTTTCACCAACGCGCCGGACCTGTCCCCTTACACGGCCCTGCCCAACCAGATCCCGCTCGATGAAATGCAGCGCCCCGTCGCCCAGCTCCACGGCAAGGAATTGTACTGGGCGAAACAATTGGCTGCGATGCGCTTCACCGAGCCTGACCTCAACGATGACAATCTTCTCAACCGCATCATCTGGCATTCCGTCAAAGGCGTCGACGCGCCGTACCCCGTCGCCTTCGCCGGCCCGCATGGTCGCGGCCTCAAGGCCCTCAACCTCAAGCTCGCCCCGACAGAAGACGATGACGATTGACTAGTCGTTGGAGGGCTGGGTGATACAGTCCGAGCTTCCGTCACGTCCGTTCTGCTATTCCGGCGAGATTGCGGGAAATTTGTATTTCTGGTTGGCATGCGCTAGGGATCGGTTGGACACACTTATTGAAGGGGAGGCCACAATGACCAGAAGCGAGGCCGTACAAACGGAGATCGGTCGTCTTCGAAAAAAGATTGAGCGGATAAAAGCATTGCACAGGAGTGGACGCTTGCCGATCGGCAAAGCCTGTGACGCCTTGAAAAAGGCCACAGCCAACCTCGATCTCGTTACGCGTACCAACAGAGGACTGAAACCCGGGGAGGAGTAAGTCGCGTTATGAGCGACTGGCGATCAGGCCAATAATCACCACAAGCGCACTTCAGGCCACGTGCCGTCCATGATATATCGGCAGCCGACATATCGCGGGAAGGCACCCGCACTCCCCAGCCATTCCCGTCCACTTCGCCTGCTTCGCATTTTGCCGCAGGGAACTCGCCGATAGCCGACCGCCTCCGCCGGCCGCCCGCTTCCCCCTGCCGCCGCGTCACCGCAGGCGCAGCCGCGCGAACAGCCAGACCTTGAACCAGTCCAGCGCCACGAAATACAGCACCGCGGTGATGGCAACGCCGGCCAGCAGGGCCGGACGGATGGCGGGAACGTGCCAGCCCGACAACGCGATCGCAGCCGTCACGCTCAAGCCGAACAACGTGCTCCCGAGCATTTCGCCGCTGGGAAGCGACGTCCAGCAGTGGTGCCGCTCGCGCAACAGATACACGCCCGCCTGGGACGTCAGAATCAGCGTCGCAAAGGTCAGCGTTTGCAGCCGCGCCGGGTCCAGGCGCAGGAGGTAGTCTCCCAGCAGATACACCGTCAAGCTGAAGGCCAGTTTGCACATGGCGATCACCGTGCTGGCGGTCACGACGGCGCGGGTCCGCCATTGATTGGGCCGCGCCGACACGCTCATGCGGTCGGTGGTCAGGGACATCGTGAGGAAGTCGTTGAGGAAAATGATCAGCACCATCAGCAGCGGCGTCAGCGGTCGGTGGCCGGTCAGCAGGAAGCCGATGACCAGCAGCAGCATGAGCTCGATTTTCTTGGCAATCATGTTGAGGGTGTACGCCATCACGCGCTGGAACACCCGCCGGCTCGACTCGATGGCCGGCACCACGCCGGCCAGGCCCGGCTCCGTCAGCACGATGGCGGCAGCGGCCTTGGCCACGTCGGTGGCGTTGGCCACGGCCACGCCCGCCTCGGCCTGGCGCAACGCGGGCGCGTCATTCACCCCGTCGCCGCTCATGCCCACCACCGCGCCCTGCCGCTGGAAGGCGCGGACGAGCTTGAATTTGTCTTCGGGAAACACGCCCGCGAACACGCTGTGTTCCAACGTGCCATCGCCGAGGTCACCGTGCAGTTCGGCTGGCGGACACACCTGCGGTGGTATGCCTACCTGCTCGGCGACGGCGCGCGCGGTGAGCGCGTTGTCGCCCGTCACCATCACCACGCGCACCCCGGCGTCGTGGATCGCCTGGACGACCGCGCGGGAATCGTCGCGCACGGCGTCTTCGAGGCCGACCAGGCCGGCGAACCGCAGGTTGCCGTCTTCGCCGCTCGCCACGCCCAGCACCCGCTGACCGCGCGCGGCCAGTTCCTGTTCTTGCGGCAGCCATGCGGATTCCGGCACGCCGCAGAGTTGGGCGATGACAGCGGGCGCGCCTTTCGTGTACCGGCGCACGCCGTCCGCCTCGCGATACGCGGCTTCGGCGCGCTTCGTCGCGGGATCGAACGGTTTGAACTCGACGCGTGTCGCGCCGTCGCCCGCCAGACCTCGTGCCGCCGCCGCGCGCACCATCGCGCCGTCCACGGGGTCGTGTCCCGCCGGATCGCTGGCGAGCCACGCGGCCCGCAGCAACTGCTCCTCACTGAAACCGTCCGCGGGACGCAGCACGCTGACGGTCGCCTCGTTGCGGGTGAGCGTGCCGGTTTTATCGCTGCAGAGCACGGTCATTGAGGCGATGTCGTGCAGCGCGCTCAGGCGCGTCACCAACACGCCGAACTTCGACAGCTCCAGCGAGCCGAGCGCGGCGGCGAGCGTGAACGTCGCCGGCAACGCGACGGGGATGGATGCCAGCAGGATGGTCAGCACCAGCGGCAGCGTGTACACCAATGTCAGCCCCCGGACATGCGCGACGCCGAAGACGAGGACGATCAGCCCCGCGTTCAGCACGAACAGGTCGCGCACGACGCGGACGATTTCGTGCTCCTGCCGATTGACAGCGCGGGCGGTGCGCACCAATTCCGCCGTTTTGCCGAAAAAGGTGCGCGCGCCGGTGGCGGTGACGACGCCCGTAGCCTCACCGCCCCGCACCAACGCGCCGGCATAGGCGGTTTTGCCCTGGGGGATTTGGATGGCGGCGGACTCGCCGGTAAGAGCGGATTGGTCCACCAGCAGTGAGCCGTCGGACACTCGCACGTCGGCGGGCACAATGCCGCCCTGCCGCAGATGAATCAGGTCGTCGGGCACCAGGTCCTCCGCGCCGATGGTGTTCCATTGGCCGTCGCGCCGGACGCGGGCCACGACGTGAAGTTGCTGCCGCAGGAGTGCCAGCGCCTTTTGAGCGCGACTCTCCTGCAGAAAGCCGAGCGCCGCGTTCAATACCAACAGCCCCGCGACGATGCTCGCCTCGACCCGTTCGCCAAGAAAAAGCTGGATGAGGATGGTCGCCTCCAGCAGCCACGGAATCGGCGTCCAGAACCGGCGCAGGAATTGGCGGAGTGGATGGGGTTTTTCCTCGCGGACGGCGTTGGGGCCGAACTGCGCCAGGCGCAGGCGCGCTTCAGCGACGGTCAGCCCGGGCCCATCGGTGCACGCCGGCCCGGTCGGCTCACTCGCGACGGCGGTTGGCGGCGTAGGTTCCATGGTGCGAAACATCCCCAGTATCACCCAATCCCGTGCGCTTTGCCAATGGCTCGATCAACCGCACGTCCTCAACTGTTCCGCATTTCACCGCACCGAACTCACCACAAGCCGGCCGCCGAGCGCTGATAGCCGACCGCCCCTCGCTCACTTCTCCGTGATCGTCCGCCAAACTCTCTCAGGCGTTGCGGGCAACGTACGCACCGGTTTGCCAATCGCATCCTGGATGGCCGACATGACAGCCGGTCCGCAGGCAATCAACGGCGGTTCGCCGACCCCGCGCGCGCCAAACGGGCCGCCGGGATCGGGATTCTCCAGCACGATGCATTCGATCTCGGGCACATCGCGAATCGTCGGCAAAATGTAGTCGGTGAAACCCGGGTTCATGATCCGCCCGTCTTTTATCACCACTTCTTCCATCAACACCATGCCGATCCCCTGCGTGACGCCGCCCTGAATCTGGCCAAGCACCTGGTCGGGATTGATGGCCTTGCCCACGTCGTGGCAGGCTATGTAGCGCTCGACCTTCACCTCGCCGGTCTCGGTATCGACCAGCACCTGGCAGGCGTGGCTCCCGAACAGATACGTCACAAACGCCTGCATGCTCTGGCCCGTCTTCGTGTCCTCGGGCATGGTCCGCGGTCTGAACACGCTCGTCGCCTCCAGCGAGTACCCGCGCCGTTTGCCTTCGCGCGCCAGCTCCCGCAGCGTCAACCGGCGTTCGGGACGAACCGCGTTGTACGCCTCGCCGTTCTCAATCTTGATCTCGTACACCAGTTCCTTGAGGTGCTTCGCGGCGATGTCCTGGAGCTGTTTCTTGAGTTCCGACGCTGCCAGTTGCACCGACGAACCCGTGAAATACGTCTGGCGCGTCGCCGACGTGCTGCCGGATTCCGGCGTCAATGCCGTGTCGGCCAGAATGGTCCGCACCCGCTCCAGCGGTACGCCGATCTCCTCCGCCGCGATCTGCGCGATCATGTTGATCAATCCCTGGCCCACGTCGATTCCGCTCGAGTACACCTCGACCACGCCGTCGGGGGCCAGTCGGCACCGCGCCCGCGACACATCGGGGAATCCGTCGCCATAGCCGAGCCCGAAACAAATCACGCTGACACCGTACCCGCGTTTGAGATGCGGCGCGCCGGTTTCGTAGCTGCGGTTCTTCCAGTCAATCTTCTCCAGCACGGCGTTGAGACATTCGACGCCGGTCGCGTGGGGCACCACCTGCCCGGTGGTCACCTCGTCGCCGGAATGGATCATGTTCTTCATGCGCAGCTCGGTCTTGTCCATCCCGAGCTTCGCCGCCAGCCGGTCCATCAATCCTTCGTAGGCGATCGCCGTCTGGGCCGCGCCAAACCCGCGCATCGCTCCACACGGGTTGTTGTTGGTGAACACGCCGATCACGTCCACCCACACATTCGGCACCTTGTACGGGCCCGTGGCATGGCTGGAGGCCTTGCGCATTACCGCGATGCCCGTCGAGGCGTAGGCGCCTTTATCCACATAAAACGTGACCTGCGCCGCCACCAGCGTGCCGTCCTTCTTCGCGCCGAGTTTGTAATGGACCCGAACCGGATGCCGCTTGTGACGCGCGATCGTGGATTCGACCCGCGAATAGCGCATGCAAACGGTCTTGCCTTTCAGCCGGAGCGCCGCCAGGCTGAGGTAGATCTGGATCGAGATGTCCTCGCGACCGCCGAACGCCCCGCCCGTCGCCGGCTGGATCATGCGCAGTTTTTCCAGCGGCAACCCGATGGCCAGCGCGATCAGCCGCCGTTCCTCGTGCAGCCATTGGCCGGCCACTTCGATGGTCAGCATGTTGCCGTCATAGCGCGCCCAGCCCGCTTCCAGATCGAGAAACGCGTGGTCCACCGTCTGCGTCTGAATGATGTCCTCAACCACCACGTCGGCCTCGCGCATCGCTTTCGGCGCGTCGCCTTTGCGCAGATGTTTCTCGCCGAGAACGTTGCCCTCGGCATGAATCTTCGGCGCATCGGGCTTGAGCGCGTCTTCCATCGTCAGCACCAGCGGCAAAGGCTTGTAGTCCACCTTGATCTTGCCGAGCGCTGCGGTGGCGATCTCTTCGGTCCTGGCGACGACAATGGCCAGCGCGTCGCCGAGGTAGCGGACTTTTCGGCTGCACAACACTTCCTGGTCGCGGCGAATCAACCCGTGCATGTTCGTGCCCGGCACATCCTTGTGGGTGATCACCGCCAGCACGCCCGGCACCTTCTTCGCCTCGTGCGTGTCGATGCTGACAATCTCGGCGTGCGGGTACGCGGCCCGCAGCACCCTGGCACACAGAAAACTCTTTTTGAACAGGTCCTGACCGTATTTCGTCTCTCCCGTCGCCTTTTCGACCCCGTCCAGACGATGGGCGGACTTGCCAACGACCTTCATCGGTCCGCTCTCGTACGCCGAAGAACTCCGGCTCGCCGCGCGAAGCTGCGCAACAGCTGCCTCAAGTTTGTCGACGATCTCGCTCACGATTTCTTCTTCAACCCCATTTCGTCCGCGGCCAGTTCGCAGGCGCGCAGGATCTTGCTGTAGCCGGTGCACCGGCAGATGTTGCCTTCCATGCCGACGAGGAATTCCTCGCGCGAGGGATGTGGATTCTCCGTCAGCAAGGCTTTCGCGGCGACGATCAGCCCCGGCGTGCAATACCCGCACTGTACCGCGCCGCGTTCCACAAACTTCTGCTGGATCACATCCAGCTTCTTGTTGTGGGCGAACCCCTCAATCGTGATGACGGTGCGGTCCTGCACCTGCGGCGCCAGCATCAGGCACGAGTTCATCGGCTTGCCATCCACCAGCACGTAGCAACTCCCGCATTCGCCTTCTAGGCACGCGCCCTTGGTGCCGGTCAGCCCCATCTCGATCCGCAAAAAATCGAGCAGCGTCTGCGTCGGCCGCACCTTGACGGAAACCTTCTTGCCGTTCAGCGTGAACCGCAACGGCCAGAGGCCTGTCGGTTTCGTTTTCGCCGCTTTCTTCATGGCTTCGTCAAATTCTCCAACAACCGCCGCACCATCACGCCCGACAGATGGACTTTGTAATCGGCGCTGGCGCGATGGTCGGTAATCGGTTTGATCTCGCCGCGCACAATCTCCGCGGCCTGGCGTATCGAATCGCTGCTCAGACCCTTCTCCGTCAGGAATCTTTCCGCCTTGTGGCATCGGATCGGCGTGGGCGCGACCGACGCCAGCGCGATGCGCACTTCGTTCTTCGGCGTAATGGCCACGGCCGCTGCCACCACGGAAATATTCACCGCGCCACGCTTGCCGTTCTTTGCCCAATCGCTCTTGTAATTTGTCGGCACGATGATCTTCGTAATCATCTCATCCGCCGCCAACGCCGTTTTGCGGTACCCAAGAAAGAACTTCTCCAGCGCCAACCGCCGCGTGCCGCGCACGCTGCTCAGTTCCACCTCGGCGTCGAGCGCCAGCAGGGCGGTGGAACCATCTCCCGCGGGTGATGCGGTCGCCAGGTTGCCGGCGAGCGTGCCCAGTTCGCGGATGCCCGGGCCGCCGACGCTGAGCGCCGCCTGCGCGAGGCAGCGGATCGGCAACTCACCAGCTTGGGCGTGGGTGACATTCCCAGCCAGTTCCAGCGTGCCATTATGGCGGTGGATGGCCCGCAACTCGGGAATGTGCGTCAGGTCGATGAAGTTCTCGGGCGCTGCCTTGCCGTGGTTCATCAACACCACGATGTCCGTGCCGCCGGCAATAAAGGCACCGCGTTCCTTCAGTTCCGCTTTAAGCCTGAGAGCTTCCGCGACGTTCTTCGGCTGGTAAAACACGCCGCCAATATCGCAACAAAATTGTTGACGGGCAAGAGTCAAAAATACTTTCGTCGAAAGGGGAGTTTCTCGTCTGCGGTGGCTTCGTCGTGGGCACCGACGAGTGCAAGGCCGAAGGCCTGTCATCGTTGTCATTCATGGAATTCTCACTGGGAAGTTTCTATCTGAGAGTGTAAGAGAATAGAAATCCGTGTGCTTTTTTGCACTTCTTGATGAAATGAGGGAACGTGAAAATCCAATATGTGACTGTTCAGGACGTGATACTTCCGATCTTTCTCGGCAATACGAACGGAGGTAATTTCGTTTACGATTCGATTGCTGGCACCGCATTCCTGATCGGAAAAAGTGGAATAGGACTGACGGCGGCACACGTCATCGATCAGATCGCGTCATCAAAGCAAGAAGCGGTAATCGGCTTTAATGACGGCGGAAAATGGTTACCCCTGCACATTCACGAGTCTGAAAAGCATGACGTGGAGGACGTTGCTGCATTTCGTTGCGATCCCGTAAAGACCTCTTCCTGGCTTACTATTGAAGAAGGGCCGGCCGTGGCGAGCGATAACTATTCTGCGTGGGGATATCCGCAAGACGTAGCGAAGCTGCCAGAGAAATACGAAGAGCACAAACTTCAGCGGCCCGAACTCATCTACACGCGAGGGTATATTCGCCGTCGGATTTCCAGAGAACTCCCGGTAGCATTTCTGCGCGGCAAATCATTCTACGAGATGAGCGAACTTGCAGGCCATAGTTATTCTGGGGCCCCGATAATTCGAGAACGGGGCCCAATAAACAGAGCGCCGTGGAAAGTTATCGGTATCTATGTTGGTGAGCACCGGGGAGAATTCCAAGCAAGCTATGCCGTCCGATCGGACTCGTTTCACAATTGGTCGCCAAAAATCCTCGGCCGAACATTACGGGAGGAGTCGCTGGATTTGGACAAACCGAGTTGATCTTAGCCCAGCATGAACCTAAAAGGCTAACAATCGACCCGCTGTTCGGCTGTCCTCTATATTGAACAATTTGTACTTCTAAGATAGTCTGCGGCCCATGGACATGCCGCCAACATTTGACCCCGAACGGGACCGGGAAGCGTGGTTCAGGTTGGGAAGCGATTTAGCCGGAGCTCTCGGAGAACTCGGTGTTTGGGAGCTCAAGAAGGTACCGGTTCCGACCAGCCATAATGCCTATAGTCAGGCACGCTACATGGATCGATGGTCATCTGCAGAAAAAGAAGTGGCCGCCGAAGCAGTGGAAATCATTGAGAAATGGTCTTATGAGCGGAGGTGGCCCGCTCTTAACGGGTATCTTCAATACAACCTGCAATTGCGATTGTTTGCCGCAATTGAGATAATCGATTGTCTTTACATAGGGCCAGGGAAATGGGGGACGACCTTGATTCCATATCCGCATTGGATTCCCCACCCGAATCTCCTCCGTTGGTGGCTCATCGATTGGTACGAAAGCAAGGGACACGATTTCGTGTTTTGGCGACTGCAAGCAGAATTGTGGGCTCGCGAAAAACACAAGTGGTCACCAGAGATGCGACAAAATATCAAGAAATGTCGAGGGGAAATTCAGCGCGGCCGGAGTGAAACGCCGCCACTAAACGACTAACCGCCGTCCGAAAAACCTTTCTCGCTCCACTTGTTGAGGAGGTAAACCTTAATCTCCTCCAGAGAATGGAAGATGAGGTCCTGCTTTAGGCCGTTGCAAACTTGGCAAGCGGCAGCGAAATTACTGAGCCGGTTGTCGTGCGAGTAGGCAAAAGCCAGAATGTGCTCCCACTGTGGCTTCAGAGTGATCATTTTGCCATTACGGAACACCACCGAACCGAATCGCCGTTCGCAGTAAATGCAGCAGTTATTCTGCCCCAACAGGATTTCCGATTGCTGCTCAGGGCTCGGCTTAGCACGTTCTGAGGAAGTGTCAGACATTCGCTTCAACTTGAGACCAGTGTCTGTAACTTCTTTGAACGGCGAATCACAGCAAGCGAACCGTCCATCGACAACGAGAGCCCATTGACCGCAAGCTTCACAATAAGCCCGCTTTAAAGCGGTGTTGCCGTAAATCGCCGCGTGCGTTTTTCGATTCGGCCTCAAGCTTCCGCCTTGAACGGGCCGATTATGCCAACAAATCAGTTGCCGAGCAAGACACAAACTTGCGGAAGCGACGCGAGACAGGACGGCGGGCATGCAATCCCGCCGTCCCGCATTCGAACGGCAAAGGGTCCGACCCGACCCTTAGGCACTCTGTTTACTCCATCTTCCCGAGCACCAGCGACAGCAGCGCCATGCGCATTACGACCCCGTTAAACGCTTCCTGCCAGTAACGCGACCAGCGCGTCATGTCCACATCCGTCGGGATTTCGTCCATGCGCGGCAACGAGTGCAACAGAATCGCGTCGGACTTGGCTTTGGTCGCCAGGAGTTTGCGCGTGATCTTGTAATTCGATGGCGTGAGATCGAGTTCCTTGCCGGCGCGTTCATCCCGCGATTTGGTGTAATCGGGCTGCACGACCGGCTCGACCAGAATCACGTCCGCCTTGCCAATGACCTGTTCCACGTGCTCGGCCTCGGAGAAGTTCAGCGAGTATTGCTTCAACTCCTCCTTGAACTCCTTGGTCAGCGTCATTTTGGGCGGCCCAATGAACGTAATCGGGCAGTCAAACTGCGTCAGCGCGTAGGCGAGCGAGTGCATGGTGCGCATCCGCATATCGCCAACGGCGAGCCAGGTCAGGCCGTCGATACGGCCCTTCTCGCGAAGCACGGTATACAGGTCGGTCAGGATTTGCGTGGGATGTTCGCCCCAGCCGTCCCCGCCGTTGATGATGGGGATGCTGGCCCATTTCGCCGCTTCGTGCGGCGCGCCCTGCTGAAAATGGCGCATCACGATCACGTCGCCGTAGTACTCCAGCATTTTGACCGTGTCCTTGATGGATTCCTGGTAAAAGTCACCGGCCCGCGTCATCTTCGGATCGGCAAAACCCGTGACGTGCCCGCCCAGGCGATGCATCGCCGATTCATGGGCCAGGCGGGTGCGCGTGCTGGGCTGGTAGAACGCGCTCACCAGCGTTTTCTCTTTGAGCATCTCTGAGTTACGCCGGCTCTTCGGGATGGGCTCCAACTGCTGCGCAACTTCAAATACGCGGAAGAACTCCTCCCGTTCAAAATCCTTCAGCGACAAAATATCACGTCCTGCAAAACTGCGCATATCTCTTATCTCCTTTTGGTTGTTTGCGAGCCAGTATGGCGCTGCGCTGGCGGCCCGTCACGAAAAATCGCACAGGTCCGGGGTTACCACGTCCATTTCTTGCGGCAACTACGTTAACGGAATCTGCTTCGGCAACAGCGCGTACCACTCGGTCGCGCGCACAACTTCTTCCAAACTGATATGCTCGTCCATCATGTGCGCCCACTCTTCATCGCCCGGGCCGAACCCGATCGTCGGGATACCGGCTTTACCGGCCCAGTACGTGGCATTTGTCGAGAAACCCCATTTGCCGGTCGGACGAGTCTCGTGCCACAACTCCTGAATGGTCTTCTGGCCAGCCTGTACCAACGAATGTTTCTCGTCGAGCACCCAGGACGGATAATATTTGTCCACCGGAAACACGAAACCAGTATAGCTCGGCGTATCGTAGCGAAGTTCTTCGACTCGGACCTCGTCCTGCAGGTAGTCGGGAATCAGCCCGCGGATGGTGGCCAACACTTTTTCCTTGGGTTCGTCCACCGTGATGCGGCGGTCGAGGTAAATGGTAAACTCGTCCGGCACGGCGTTGAGTGATGCCGTGCGCGCCTCGACGTGCGTGATCGCGATCGTCGGTTTTCCGAGAAACGGATGGGCATTACGGTGGCCGAGCCGGCGGTCGAGTTCGCGGATGGCCTGGATGATGTTGATCATCTTGTACACGGCATTATCGCCGAGATGATGGTGCGCCGCGTGGGCCGACTTTCCACCGGCGACGATCCTCAGCTCGAGGCGTCCTTTGTGGCCGCGATACACCTGCATCCTCGTCGGCTCGCCGATGACGACGAAATCCGGGCGCACCTTGGGGTCCACCTCGACAAATGCGTTCGGAGCGATGCCGTCGCACCATTCCTCCATGTTGCCGAAATAGTACGCGGTGAAACCGTCGAGCAATCCCAACTCCCGTGCCAGCGCCAAACCATAGATCATGCCCGGCGTGGAACCCTTCTCGTCGCACGTGCCCCGCGCATAAAGGTTGCCGTTTTCGATCTTGCCCTGGAACGGATCCCATTTCCACTCGCTGCGATCGCCGATGCCGACGGTATCGACGTGCGAATCGTACACGAGTACCCGCTTGCCGGTGCCGATCCGGCCGAGGATGTTGCCCATCTTGTCGAAGCGCACTTCGTCAAACTTGAGCCGGTTCATCTCCTGGCCAATGCGCTCGCCGACTTCTTTGAGCTGCGAATCCATCGAGGGAATGGCGACAATCTCGCGAAGGAACCTGACAATGTCGTCTCGGTGCTCCTCCACACGCTTCTGAATCACTTCGGCCACTCTCTTCATCACGGAGTCCATTTTTCCTGTCCTCCAGACCGTGTCAAGTCAAAAGACCAATTGATTCCCTCGTGTTCGTTGCCTATACTGGTGCCATGTCTATTCAACATGTTTCCCATCTCCGATGCGTTATCTGCGGCGAGAAGTATCCCGCCGACAATCGCTTAACCTGCACTAAATGCGGCGTCGAGGGCATCCTCGATGTCGAATACGATTACGACAAGGTCGCCAAAACCCTGACGCGCCATGCCCTGGCGCAACGGCCGCAGACGCACTGGCGCTATGAGGAGCTGATCCCCGTCGACTTTTCGCTGCCGCTGCCACGGCTGCAGATCGGCTACACACCGGTCTACCACGCCGACCGTCTCAGCGAATGGGTCGGGCTGCGCGATTTCTATCTCAAGGACGACGGACGCAACCCGAGCGCGTCGTTCAAGGACCGCGCCAGTTCGGTCGGCGTGATGAAGGCCATCGAGTACCATACGAAGACCATCGCGACGGCCTCGACAGGCAATGCCGCCTCGTCCCTCGCGTGTTGCGCGGCGGCGGTGGGTCTCTCCGCATTCATTTTTGTCCCCGAAAGGGCGCCGGAACCGAAGATCGCACAACTGCTCGTGTTCGGCTCGACGGTCATCAAGGTGAAAGGCAACTACGACGCGGCGACCGATTTCTGCATGGACGCTTGCGCGAAATACGGCTGGTACAACCGCAATTGCGCCATTAATTCCTACCTCGTCGAAGGCAAAAAGACCTGCGGGCTGGAAATCGGCGAGCAATTCGCCGACATGATGCCGGACTGGGTATGTCTGAGCGTCGGCGACGGCTGCACCATCGCCGGCACCTGGAAAGGTATCCGCGAGATGTACCACCTGGGCTTCGCCAAGAAACTGCCGCGCATGCTCGGCGTGCAGGCTACCGGTTGCAAACCCATCGCCGACGCCTTTCACTCGGGCAAGGACCTTGTGCCCGTGGCCGGCGGCACCCGGGCCGACAGCATCGACTGCGGCACGCCGCGCAACTGGCGCAAAGCCGTCAATGCGCTCCGTGAGTCGAAAGGCGAAATCGTTGCCGTGTCCGACGACGAGATCATGGAGGCAATGAACAAGACCGCGCGACTCAGCGGCGTGTTCGGCGAACCGAGCGGCGCGGCCAGCGTCGCGGGCGTCAAACGCGCTATTGCCGACGGTATCATCAAAAAGAACGAAAGCGTCTGTGCCGTGATCACCGGGAACGGTCTCAAGGACATCAAGGCCGCCATCGAAACCGCTGGGACCCCCATTCACATCCCGCCCGATCTCGGGGTGCTGGATAAGGAATTGAAGAAGCGCAAGGTGTTGTAAGCTTCAAAGCCTCGCGCGACGAAATAGCCGCGGGATCACCGCCCCGCAATGGGCAGTGATCCCGCGTCAGTCTTAGGATGGATCAAGAAGTCCGCGCCGAAGCCGCCGCAACTATAAGGCAGAGGAACGGGATTCAGGAATGTTGTGCGGAGTCTCCAGCCGCTCTTAACTGCGGACGTATAGTTTGTAGCTGTACTCGATCTCGATCTTATCGCGGGCCTTAATTGGGAGTTCCCAAGAGAGGATGCAGTTGGGGTTGACCTGCTTTAGCCCACGCGCCGTGATTTCCACTCTCGCCTCTGGGGCCGTCCTAATGACTTCGCCATCGGTGGTCTTGGTAATTGAGAGGGTAATGTCTTTGTTCTTGTAGTTCGCCGCTTTGAGTGTGCCGCGCACTTCTACTAGGTCATAGGAGTAACCGTTGAAGTTAGCGGCATTGCGTTTGCGGTCAACCTCGTACTCCGCTTGTTCAGCACGAATGTCCACGGCTTGCGTGATGCGCACGGTGGTTTTGCTGCCCGGACTTGTATAGTAGACCAGGTCCTGCCCCAGTATCTCGTCACGCTGAGTAACGGTGGCCGGTGCGGTCGTCCAAGGGATACTGCCCGTGTTGGACAAACGGATGCTGTGCCAGACATCCTCCGGTTTATTGTCGGCTGGGGATTGGTTGAGCGTGTTGCCGATCTTCCATTCATAGACGTGTTCGTACGGCACATCGAGCGTGTACAAGGGGTAATAACCCCGCTCGCCCTTCCGCAACGTCACGCCTTTCTGTTCGTAAAAGAACAATTCCTCGCGTGTCTGCCCCTCGTACGCGGCGGCCGGGAAAACCGTGAACATATCTTCCATACTAGCGGGCGTGTTAAAGGCACCGCCCTGCTGCGCGACGACGCCGCGACCACCGCGATGCTGACCGGGTTGCGGCGGGTTGGCTAAGTTGCTGAGGAAAGTTGCCAAATCGCCATGCAACGCGATGGGGTCAATGACGTCGGCGAACTGTAGATTCGGGTAGCCGGTGATGAAATGCACCGGCACTTGGGTGAGGTCTTCGAGTTCATTGATGATCTCCGCTTTCGCCATCAGACGGGCTGTCTTGGCATCAGTGATATCGATTGCGCAACTGGGCGCCCACGTGATGCCCTTGGCGAGGTACTGAATGCGCACGCGACCTTTGCCGGTGAGGTTGGTGGCGCGAAGTTGCAGCGCTACGGCGCGTTTCCGACGTTCAACGGTCGTCTGCATTTCTCCGCCATCGATACTTACCTGTTGAATCGAGCCCTTGTTCAAAGCGACTATGCCACTCGCGGTCTTCAACAACGCCAACGACGCACCTTCAGTCGGCGGCGCGTAAGCTGAGTAACCCGACCACGACCGCATTGCGACTGGCGGCGCTGGTTCAACTGGGCGGTTCGACGGGATAGCCAACAGCGTGCCCCGTAAGGTCTCCTTTTCGCTCACGCGCAACTCGACAACCTTGCCGACGTTGGCGTCCAGCACCTCCATCACGCTCACTGCCGGCACGGCTTGAGTGCTCTCCTGTTCGAACGCAACCAACTCCTTCAACGTTGTCCCGTCCGTGGGCGACGAGACCCAAAATGTGCCGTGCGCTGGTGCCGGCAAGTCTCCGATCAGCACTTCCTGTTCGCCTTTGGGCAGGTCCCCTTCACGAATGACGTAGCCCAAACCGTTCTTGAACAGCGAAACGCTGACGATCTTCGGAGTGAGTTGAACTGGTGCCCCCTCGGACCAACCAGCAACTGCGGCAGCCAACACCGCGGGTATGGCCAACAGGGCGACGCAGTGTTTCATGAGTTCCTCCCTATGCACGTGGTTGAAGTTTTGCTTCACCATCGATTGTAACTCCCCAATCGCCGCCGTCGAGCAGAACGTTGGCAAGAAGACACCGCTTCTGCCGCCGTTGCCATTCGCCTGGGAGGATCGCCCCTGACGCGACGGAATAGCGGCGGCGCAGCGCCCGGCGGCTAGAATCCCCTCGCTTGCGCAAGCTCCTTGTCGACATCCGCGCTCTTGGCCTGCTCGATTGACGAATTCGCTCTCGCAGACGCTCTGACCTCAGCGACAACATCTTGCGCGACAACCACAGCAACGTGGCGACGGTCACTGGCCTTCGCGCAATCGGGCCAGGGCATTGCTGGCGGTGGTCAGGTCCGGGGCGAGGCGAAGCGCGATTTCATATTGCCTGACGGCCTCCGACGTCTGGCCCGTCTGCTCCAGAGCGACGCCCAGATTGAGATGGGCCTCCGCAGAATGGGGATCGATCCGCAAGGCATCGTCGTAATGCTCAATTGCGTCACGCACGTTCCCCTGCAGCAACAGCACGTTTCCGAGATTGATGTGCGCGCGGGCATGATCGGGTTTGATGCGCAATGCCTCCCGGTATTGCTCGATGGCCTCGGACGCTTTGCCCTGTCGCGCGAGGGCGTTTCCGAGATTAACGCGCGCCTTGATGTCATCAGGATAGATCTGTAGCGCTTGCCGGTATTGCTCTTCGGCTGCGGACGCCTCGCCCCGGTGTTCGAGCAAGAGGCCCCAATTGTTATGCGCCAGCCAACAGGCCGGATTCTTGGCCAGCGTGTCGCGCCAGAGCGTTTCGGCATCCCGATACACACCGGCCTGCTTCCAGGTCAATGCCCCCAGCACAATCAGGAGTGAGGTGGACAGCGCGCATCGCGCGTCGCGTCCCAGTTGCCAGGAGTCCGCCTGACGCGATGCTACCGCGGCGAACAACGCAACCAGACCGATGCTGGCCAGATACTGGTAGTGGTCGGCCACGAACGAGAAGCGAAACGTGTACACCGGAACAAACCCCAATAACAGCGAGAGTGTCGCTACAAAGAAGACCACCGCGGCAATCGGGCCGCGCCCAATCGCGTGGCGTCGCCACACCAAAAGTACTGCGACGACGACACACGCGATCAGCCACCCATATTGGAGGGGGTCGCACAGGTTGATTTCCCAGCGCGGATAACTGAATGTCAGCTTCGTCGGCCAGGCCAGCTTGGCCACGTAGAACCACAGCGCGTGGGCGGCGATCAACAGCCGGGCGAGGCCGCCGGGTGACTGACGGGCGGCTTCGCGGTAGCCACCAAGGTAGACTTCGCACCATACGGTTAGGAGGCCCGTGATGATGGCGTAACAAACAAACGGAACGATTTGGCAAAGCCTGCGCCAGTCGATACGCTCGTTTCGCAGCCAGAGCACCAGCAGCATCGCCGCCGGCAGCGTGCACGTGGTCGTTTTGGTGAACAAGGCCGGCCCGTACAGCAGCAGCGCCAGAACGTAGAATCGCCACCGGCGCACCGTGCCTGCCTCGGTGAACTTCATCCACGCCAGCAACGTCAGCAAATAAAACAGTGTGGACTGCGTGTTTTTTAGCTCGGTAATCCACGCCACCGACTCGACATTGACCGGGTGCACCGCCCAGATCGCCGCAGCCAACCATGCGCCCGGCAAAGCCAGCCTCGCAAGCACTGCCCAGACCAGCAACGCGTTCAGACTGTGCAGCAGGATATTGACACAGTGGTAGCCGGACGGATTCACCCCCCACAACGTATGCTCGAACCACAGGGTTGTGTTGACCATCGGGAAATAGGAGTCATTCCGGGGCGGTGAAAACCAGATGAGCTTGAATCCATCGGGTGCGGTCAGTAGCGAATTCTTGGTAACATGTTGATCGTCATCCCAGATGAATCCGGCATGCCACGCCGGTTGGTAGGCGATAAATGTGAGGGCCACCAGCAGCAGCGACAGCCGCCAGATCGCATTCCGCTTGCGCCGGGTTTCCGATCTGGTCGCGATCGGCGTGTCGCCTGGTGGAGCATCATTGTCGGGGTCTGGTGGTGTCTCGGGCGTCCGCATGTTCAATTTGGTCGGACAATTCTCCTTGTCTTTGTGTCGCCGCATCCGCAAGTCGGTAGACAAATAGCGTGTACCCGACCCTGTCGACCGGTTGGCGAGTGGTGCGCAGCCAATCCCATTGGGGCTCCATGAGCCACGTGGCCGATACGACCAACAGGCCGTCGTGAATTTCGCGGGCCGCGTCCGCGGTCACCCGATGGTCGGAGACCCCATAGTACTCCGGCGCGCACCCCGGCCCGAAATAGGCCAGATTGATGTTGGTGATTGCGCGTTGATCCAGAAATCGTTTCAGCCGTTTGGCATCCTGTCCCCAATCGAGATTCGAATCAACGAGGAACCGATACCCGTTGGCAGGACCGCCAGCGGCTTCGTTGAAATATTCGAGGAAATACGGATGGGCGCGACAGGTCACGAGCAACAGCCAGCCGACGCACAACCACGCGCCGCGTCGCATCCAGGACGCTCGAAGCGAGAACTGCGAGGCGATGCCGACCGCCAGCAGCGGAAAGATTGGCAGAACGTATCGTATGCCGATGTTGATGCTCCCGATCATGGCCAGCATCAGATACGCCAGGGCGGTCACCCATGGCACGGCATGCTGGAAAGAAAATCTGCGCAAGCTTGCCAACCATGACAACAAACCGACCACGATCAGCAACAGCAATGGGAGCGGGGTTTTCAGCGCGAGGGCCACGGGGAAGTAATACCACCAGCCGGTTTCCCGCCATTGGCCGAGCAGAAACCCGGTGTGTCCAGCCGCCTCATGCATCGTCTGCACTGCCAGTCCTTTGAAGAAGTCCGGTGGAATCAGCATGGGGCGGAGGATTTGAAACCAAGCGGGCACCCCGATCTTGGTCGCTTGGTCGGCTGTCAGCGGCGGCGCGGGACTCCAGTACGGCGCGTAGACGACCAGTACCAGGCCAGCGGCGGCGGCGCCGAGCACGGGTAGATGTCTCCAATACCGGGGCCACGCCTTTCGGGTGATTGCATGCAGAACGGCGAGCGCGAACAGGATTGGCGCGAGGACGACACCGGTGAATTTCATGGTGAGCGCCCCGCCACAAGCCAGGCCACACAACGCCGCACGGCCTCTGGAAGGGGCGTCGAGAAAGACGGCGAAAGACCACACTGCCAAAACAAACATCAACGTCTCGCCCATATCCGTCAGCACGAGGTGACCATAGGCAAGGGCCAGCGGATTCAATGCCCAGAGCGCGACGCCAAGCGCGCTGGCAGCCCCGCCCGCCAATCGGCGCACCCAGAAAAAGATTGCGACGCCCGTCAGTACGGTCAGCCCGACCTGCATCCATCGCGCCGGGGCAAGGAGATGGTCGGCATTGTTGGCGCCAGAGCAATAAAGGAAGTCGGCCCCCAGGCCCGATCCTTCCGTGAGCTGCAGGTAATACCAACCACCACGTCCTTCTGGAAACACTTCCTGAAACGGCAACATCTTCCCTGGCCACGTAGCTGTATGTTTGAATGCGACCTGGCGGCGGAGTAGTTGTTGCGCGGTTGACGACAGGTTTACGTCCATGGCCAGCAACGGCGCCGCGGAGATCAGTTTTGCCAGGGGCGGCGCTTCAACATTGTAAGTGAAACCGTAGCCGTGCCACAAGGCGTACCCGCCCACCAGATAAACAGGCTCGTCCACGGTCGCTGATTCTTGCGCAATCGGTGTGGCCATTAGCATAGCCATCAGAATCAACAACGCGATGCCCACGAGAGTCGTGGCATGTTCCCTTATAAGCGACAGGCGGGATGATGGCGGGTCAGCGTTCACGAGTGGGACGAAACTGTGGCCAGAGACTGAAGATCACGTTCTTGGCCTGTACGGCCGGCATCTGAAGGACGCAGGCCGAGTTCACTTGAGGTTTCCCATATGACTTCCTGCCCACGAGCACCGTGGGTCTGTGGTTTCCGATTATCTCCCGCCTCAACAGTTCTGCAAGCCTCTTCCCATTCATCGAAGTTGTGCCGGAGCAACCACGCGGACCACCGTCCGTTCGCTCGTTCTCGACTTCAGCAAGGGGATTTGCCTACTTCACCTGGTAAATTTCGTACCGGACAACCCCAGACACAGGTTTTGTCTCAAGCAATTTAGCGCCAGCAGGGATTGGGTCGGGGATTTCTACCAGCTTATCCTGCGCTCGCTCTACCAACCTCACGTTGGTTCTGAGGAGCAACCCGGGACTGTCGATCTTTCCCTCATAAAGACGCACTCTGTTCCTGGGGATACCGCTCCGCTGATAAACCTGGGGTTCGATTTTCCCGAAAAATAAAATGTCCGCATAGGCTGCCGGCTTGAAATCCCTGTCCAGCTTGACCGGGTAAATGGGGTAACACACATTGGGAGAAACGTACAATGTGTCGCCCGTGCCCAAAACGCGAAAACAATCCTGCAACGCTTCAACGTATGGCCCGGAAAACGCGACATAACTGCGGACTTGATACTCACCGAAATAATCCCTCAGATACAGGGCCACCTCAATGACTCCGGCAACGCAGGTGACGATAAGAAGCTTCCTCCCAATGTCCCGTTTCTGCCACAGAAAGTGCGCTCCGATTGCCGCGATCAACGCCCAGATAATAACACCATCGACGCAGCGACCGCTGTGCCGAGGGTCTGTCGTCAACGTTGCCGCTATCGGGAAGACCAGAAGCCCCAACCCGAGAAAGCGGTAGCTCGCCTGGGTCCTCACGCGGCGCACCAGGCAGTACAGGCCGGCGACAACCATCGGAAGAAGGAAGCGGAACAATTCTCCGCCAAACCCGGTATGCTGGCGCAAGTTTGGATCCCCTCGCAGGAACAAGAACTGAGGGCCGAAGTACTCCAGATAACGGGCGACCACTCTGGAAATGCTCGTATCCCAACTCGGATTGTCCCGGAAAACGCTAACCATTTGAAAACGGCTTGTCAGCACCTGCGGGTTGCGTGCCGCCGCCACGATCAAGGGCGTCAGGCACACAACCCAGCTAATCACGAGCGCCAGCCCCAGCTTCCACTGCTTCTTCAGCTCACGGAAGTACGACACGCCAAAGCAGATCAGAAACAGGACGGTCATCGGGCGGCCCACGCTGTAAGAATACATGGCAAACGCCCAGGCCATGCCGGCCCCAATCGCGTGCCGATACGATTGTTTTTCCAGTGCCAGGAGCGTCAATAGCCAGCCCAGTGTCATTCCAAGCAACATCGGGGCGTAAGCCATTGTCCATCGTGTGGACGTAAAGACCCAGGGCATCACCGAGAAACAAAACCCGGACATGAGCGACAGCCAGTTGTTCCGACAATACCACTGCACCAGCAAGGCGAACGCAACGGAACTGGCAATAAGATACAGGCCGCTGGGAAAACGGGATGCCCATCGCTGCAGTCCGAATACCTTCATGGCGGGCACAAGTGAGTAAACCATGACCGGATCCTTGAACTCGCCAAAACTGCGAAAAAACAACGGATACGAAACCCCGTACTCGTCGGCGCCCGTCTTGGCGATGCAGTAGGCATTGTAGGCGTGAGCGCTCTCGTCACTGAAAAAGCCGGGAGGGGCCGAGCCGATTCTCCAGAAATGAAGAACCGAAGTCGCAGCCAATAGCATCACGGTGGCCGAGATGAAAACCGCGCCTCGGAACCGTTGCCTTGGGGACTTCGTTACAACCAGTGGATCCTTCACAGGCTCAGAGGCCTCTCATAACATGCGCCTGCGACGATCAACAAGCTCTGTTTGGTTTGGCCACCTGCGGGTCACATCGCCAACCAACGCCATTCTGTGGGGCATGGACAAGGAGTGCAGCGCCCGATGGAAAAAATTCTTGGTGCTCTGTCAACGTTCACGGGGAGGGCGAGGTCCGAGGAGGACTCGCGACTCCTGTCGGAGCTCCTGCCGAGCCAGCGTCCTTGCTGGCGGCTTGGATCGAGATGAGCTGTGCCAGCCCTGCCATAGCGCCGCACAGAATCGTTCCGCCCGCTTGCCAAAATTGTACCCACTGCGAAATTCGGCGGGGAAGCGCGCCCCGTCCTGGAAAGGGCATATCTCATGCTCTGCCAACGGGGCGGACGGCGAACATGCAGGAATTGCAGTTCAAAATGTATCGAGCCGGTGATGCGGAGGTCATCGAAATGGCCGGGGCAGTGGACGCATTGGCCTTCAGTCACTTCGCCGCTACGCTGATCCGAACGATGGAAGAGGTCACCCCCTGCATTATCCTCGACTGCTCAAGGGTCAACTACATCGGCAGCGCCCAGTTGAAAGAATTGATCGATTTCGCCCACATGGCCCAGGCACGTGGCGGCGACCTGAAGTGCGTCGGGCTTCCCCAGACCATCCAGCAGGTCGCCAATTTGATCGCCATGGGTGACTTGATGGAATTCTACGACCATCTGGCGGAGGCGATCCAGGCCTTTCGAAATTCCCCCCAGAGCGCGGTGCAGTAAAAGGCTCGGCAACACCGCGTCGTCTTGCCAACGACCATTGTCTTTGCCGCTCCCGCTCGATTTGACAGCCGCGTCGTCGGCGAGCAGATGCCGCGGATAAAGGGCGAGCACAATGGCGCCAAGTTGAAAAAAGACAATGTCATCCTGGCTCGCCGAAGACACACGCCAGCCCAGTCCGTTTTCGTAAAACCTTCGGGCTTTCTCAATGTCCGAGACGCCGAGTGTAATGATATTGATTCGCGGTTTCATCTTGTCTGGTTGTCATTCGATCAGGTTCCCTGCGTTCATGGTCATGCTCCGTGCTTTCCGGTGATCTCTTCGATTCTCAATCTCCAAATTTGCATGGCGGTAAACTTACCGGGCAGCCTCTGAACTTTCGCCCTCATTGCCTCTGGATTCTCCTCCAAATGATCCAGAAGGACATTGACTGCCTTTCTCTTTTCGCTCTCCTTGGTCACCAAGACGATCCTTCCGCGCAGCACGACCGACCGATAAGCCTGCTTGCATTCGTTTTGCTTGTATCCCTGATCCTGGATGACCGTGGCGCAAACGCAAGGGTTCTCTCGAACGAAATCCGTCTTCAGGCCATTCTCTGCGCAGTGAAAATAGAGCGACCGGGTGGCCCTTTCGTAGCCGTAACTCAAGGTGACGATGTAAGGCTCGTTGTTGCGACAAAGGGCCAGGACGGCATACTTGCCGCCGCGCAGTATCTCCTCGATTTCCGACGGCGCCGTGATTTCCCGCTCGCGTCTCCGCATATGATATTTCACGGGTGTATTGTCCCGATTCTGAACGGAATTGACAATACCGCAACTGACCGAAGTCGAACGTTTCCAGTGTAGGCGGAGAGACTGGTGCTCATCGACGCGGCACGAGCGAGCGTGGCTGGCTTCGTTTTGGGTCGTCAAAGGAGACAATTGTTGACGAATAGCCCTACGGCATGTACGTCAACATCTCCAACCACTCTTTGCCGCGCTCGGTCAACACCCAGCCGCCTCCGCCCCGGGAGCGCTTGACCAATTCGCCGCACGTCCACTGCGACAATTCTGCATCGTTGGTCCGCGACAACACCGGCAGGCTTCGCTCCAGCAACCGGTGTTGCGATTCGGTGGTCTCGCCTAGCGTTCGCGGCCACACCGCCACCGGCAGTCCCCACGCCGTCACCCCAATTTCGTAGGCGATCGGAACGCCCGCGGCGGGCTGGACTTGCTCGGGGTGGAGCTTGAGCCACGGGAACGGACGCGCGCTGACCAGCGCGGTAAACGCGACGGGCTGCTTCGCCACGTACTCGGCGAAATTCAGGTCGCGGTTGGCCGCGTAGGCGCGAAGGAACGCCGCCGGATCGAGGCCGGCGAGATTCCGGCCGTTGAAATTCCCGAACGGCGGGGCTTGCGGATCGTGTTTCGGATACCAGATGTGGAAATAGGGGCTGAGCAACAGATCGATCTCGAAATGCAGGTGGGCACGGTCGCGCGAGATGCCTTCACGTGTGTTCGCCGAGTGGCCCAGCGTGGCGATGACCTGGCCTTTCGTGACCGGTTGGCCCGCGGTGAGTCCGAGAGCCACTTCGCGGAGGTGCGCGTAGAGCGTGCACACCGGCACGCCGTCCCAGTCGTGCTGCAGTACGATGTAGCGGCCATAATTCGAGAGACCGGGGTTGGCATTGATGAACGCGACTTCGCCGTCCGCGACCGCATGGATCGGATCAGTCGGCTCGCCCCGCCGGTCGCGTTGGAGGCACTTGATGTCGATTCCCTTGTGGAAACGATGCCCCGCGCTGCGGACGCAGCCAAACATCCCGGATTCGACGCCGCCTTCAACCGTTGGTTGAAAAAAGTCCGCTTCGGCTCCCGGCCGCAACAGGGCGTCATTGGCCGTCGGCAGGCAAAGATCCAGCGCCTGGCTGGTCGCAGCACACAGGATGCTCACGACAAGACTGGCGAGGATGAATGAGGCGAATCTCCGACCTCTCATCGGTTGTTCTGTTTACTCAACTTGTTGAGGTCGTCCACGATCTTCTGGGCCTCCTCGTCCGTGAAGTCGCCTTCGACGAGAAACTGTCCATTGAGGATCCGCTGGTCCACCAGCCACGCGCTCACAGGATGGTTGTTGACCATCACCACCAGGTAGCCGCCCCGCGTCCGTGTCGTCATTTCATCCAGCGCAATCACGCCATGCGGGTCGAACCGTAGGAAGACGGCCTTCCCCCCCGCCGTGTTGTACACCTCCGCGGACTGTACGTCTCGTTCCGTAAGGGTGGGGAAGGGGTTGATGGTCAGCCGCAGGCCCGTGCTCGGGATAACGGCGGTTTGCACGGTTTCCGCCGGCAGAGCGGAGTCGGATTGTTCGTAAATGCGGACGGTCGTGTCGACTTTCGCCTGCGAAGAACCCCTGAGAGCCCCGATCACGGTGCATCCGGTCCACAGCGCCAGCGCGATCGAGCAGACCGCCATCGTTTTAAGCAATTGCATCAATTCGCATTCTATGGTAGCGTCCGCCCCGCGACAATACAATCATGACAGTCGATCCACGATTCCTCAAGGAGGAGGGGGCCGAGGTCTTTACAGGTAACGAACTGCTCGTCAAAGGCGCACTCGAAGCAGAAGGCGGCACCCATCTTCTTACCGGTTACCCCGGTTCACCCATTGCGGGCTTTTTCGACGCGATGGAACTTGTCGCGCCGCTGTACAAAGAAAAGGGCATTCGCGCCTGCATCTCCAACAACGAAGCCCTGGGCGCCGCCATGCTCAACGGCTCCCAAATGGGCCCGCTCCGCGGCGTGTGCGCGATGAAATCCGTCGGATTGCACGTCGCTGCCGACGCGTTGGCGCTGGGAAACCTCGCCGGGGCTCATCCACAGGGCGGTGCGCTCGTGATCATCGGCGACGATCCGTGGAGCGATTCGACGCAGGTGCCCGCCGATTCCCGGTACCTTTGCAAACACCTCTTTATGCCGGTGATGGAGCCCAGCACCAACCAGGAGTTGAAAGACTGGATCGATCTCGGGTTCCGAATTTCCCGGGAAGCAAACCTGTTCGTCGGCTATCTTGTCACCACCAATCAGGCCGATGGCGGGGGCACCGTACAGTGCCGCCCCAATCATTTTCCCAGCATCAGTTCCGTCAATAAGTATTCGCTCGACACCGCGCGGATTGATTTGGACAACACGGTATTGCTGCCGCCCCGCACGTGGATCAAGGAAGCCGGAATGCCGCAACGGTTTGCCCGTTTGTTTGAAAGCGCGCGCCGCCATGGCGTCAATCGCATCCTCAACGACCGCAAGAACCCGCGCTGGCGCGCCGAAATCGGCTTCGTCGCCTCGGGCCTGGGGTTCTGCTATCTCGAACACGCGCTGGCGGAACTCGGCGTCGCCGACCAGGTGCCGATCCTCAAGCTCGGGATCAGCTACCCGATCGACACGGGGTTGGTCGAGGAGTTTTGCCGGCAGGTGCGCAGCGTGTTCGTGATCGAGGAACGACGTGGGTTCATGGAGGAGCAGATCGCGGAGACCGTCGGCAAACACAACCAACTCGCGACCTCGGCGAACCGAACCAACGTTTGGGGCAAAGAGTTTCCCCTCGGCCTGAAGGGCATTCCCGCCAGCCGCGGGCTCAACCCCAGCATTCTCATCGAGCGCCTCGCGCCCCTCGGCAGATTTTTTCAGGATCCCTATCTCGCGCTTGACCAGCAACGCATCGACTGTGCCGTCAACCTCATCCGCACGACCGACGAATTTGACATCCGCATCCCGTTGCGCACGCCGACCTTTTGCCCTGGTTGCCCGCATCGCGACAGCGCCAGCGTCCTCGTCGAAATCAAGAAGCGGTTCCTTGATCCGCGCTACATGAAGCAGCATCACCGCCGCGGGCCTGTGGACCTCGTGTTCCATGGCGATACGGGCTGCTACACCATGCTCATGTTCGAACCGACCAAGGACCTGATGCACAATTACAGCGGCATGGGTGTGGGCGGCGCCACCGGAGCGGGTATTGATCCGTTTATCACCAACAAACAGGTCGTTTTCCTTGGCGACTCGACCTTTTTCCACAGCGGGATGTTGGGCATCTCCAACGCCCTCAAGCAGGGCCAGGACATCACCTACGTCATCCTCGACAATTCCACCACCGCCATGACCGGTCACCAGCCCACGCCGTCGATGGACGTGGATATCGTCGGTGAGACCACCTACAAGCAGAACATCGACCGCATCGTCGAAGCCATGCTCGGCCAGTCGGTCCACGTCGTCCGCGCCAATCCGGCCTACCGCGAATCCTGGAAGTCGATGCTCGAGGAAACCATCCTCCGCGATGGCGTGAAGGTCATTGTGGCCGACAAGGAATGCGGCATCACCTACCATCGCCGCGAATCCCGCGAGGAACGGCGCTTGATCCGCCAGCAGGGCTATCTACCGGAAAAGCACTTTGTAAATGTTAATCCCGACGTCTGCGAGAACTGTTTGGAATGCACGCTGGCCACCGGCTGCCCCGGCCTGACGATTGCCGAAACACCGTTTGGCGCAAAGATTCAAACCGATCTCTCCTGGTGCGTCGCCGACACGGCCTGCACGAAGATTTACGCCTGCCCATCGTTCGAGGAGATCACCGTCGTCCGTACGCAAAGGCCGCCTGCGCCCATTGATTCCATTGATCTCACGAACATCCCGTTGCCAAAGATAGCCGACTTCCATGACGTCTGGCATTGCTACCTCGCCGGCGTTGGCGGGCAGGGCATCGGCGTCAGCACTGCCGCCCTTGTTCGGGCGGGATTCAAGCAGGGATACGAGGTATTGTTTTGCGACAAGAAAGGACTGGCGATCCGCAATGGGAGCGTGTTCTCGCAAATCACGTTCGCCAAGGATGTCCGCTACGTTTCCAACATTATCCCCTACGGCAAAGCGGATCTATTGCTCGGCATCGACCCGCTGGAAGCCACGCGCAGCCTGTCGCCGAACGGCAACCTGCGCGTCGGCAGCCCGGAGCACACCGTCGCCGTCATCAACGCCTACAAGACGCCCACCATCCTCACCCTGTTGGGCAAGGACGATTTCAACGTCGCCGAGTTGGAGAACACGCTGCGCCGGTACACCAAACCGGGAGAGTATTTCGGCCTGAATGTGGCCGGCATCTCCGAGTATTTCTTCGGCACGAAGCTGTATGCCAACATCGTCCTGCTCGGGATCGCGTTCCAAAAAGGGTTGCTGCCGCTGTCGCTGGAAAACATCGAGTGGGGCGTGCGCGAGACCATGGGTTCCGCCGCGGACGAGAATATCAAGGCCTTCCATCTCGGCCGCAAACTTGTGTTCGAGCCCGAGTTGGCCCACAAACACGAACTCCACGAGACGTACGGGGAATTCATTGCCGAACGCGTGGACGTGTTGAAGCGCAACCACCGCGCCGGCCAACGCTGGGCGCGCGAATTCGAGGTCCTCATCCGCCGCAGCGAGAATTCCATCCGCCTCGGCGAGCGGACCGCGCGCGACATCGTCTGGCGGTTGTACGACCTTCTCGAGTATGGAGGGGCCCATGCCTATGCGGGCTACTACCTCGATCTCGTGGAAAAAATTTACGCGCGGGACAACGCCCAGTTCGATTTCGCCGCCACCAAGGCGGTCATTTGGAACCTGCACAAGGCGATGGTCATCAAGGACGAGGTGTACGTCGCTCACCTGTTGACCAGCGAAGAGAAAACGCGCCGCGACCATCACCGCTACCATGTTGATGAAGAGCGGGGCGACAAGATCATCTATCACCACCTTAACCGGCCCGAATTCAACATTCTCGGCCGCGACATCCGGTTCAAATTCAGCCCGAGGAAGTGGCAGCTCAACTTGCTGAAGCACCTTCGCTGGCTGCGTCGCGTCATGCCGCAATGGCACCGCCGCGAACGCGAGTTCCGCGATTGGTACATCCGTATGGTCGGGAATTTCCACTACGACGACCGCGCCAGTTACGACCGCTACGTCAAAGCCCTGCGCTGCGTCGAAGACGTCCGCGGCTACCGCGAAGTCCGCTACCCGAAGATGGACGAAGCCCGACACCGCGCCGAAAGTCTTCTCGCCCAGCCCTCCCGCACAGCGCCCGTCACCGTTTCGGTGTAGGCCACAGCCATCGGTTCGAGCGCGGCGGATCCCTTTCGCATCCCGTCCCCAGAGTTTTCCATCTCTCTGTGGTGAATCTGCCTTCTGGCTGGCGCCGTAGCCGTCGGGCGCGAAGATGGCTGAGAAAAGCGCAACATCATTCTGCGTTTTGAGGGGTGGACATTTAGGCGGTCATGGAAGAAACTCCGCCATGCTTGCGCGATCGCTTTGGATTTTTCTGATCGTTTCGTCAGCGGTGGCCGCTGAAGTTCCGCCGGCGCTGGATGCCAGGGACGAACAGGCCGTCGAGATGGCGCTGCAGGCCATCCGGATGACCCCGCAGGACCTGACGTTTCAGAAAACGAACGTCGAGTCGGAACTCATCCTTCAGAAAGCGCGGACGTTCCTGCAGCAGCCGTTAATGTTGCCCGCCTATGGGCAATCGGTGGCGTCCAATCTGCAGGAGATTACTTCGTTACGAATGCTGGCGCAGTTCTCCCAGCGTCAACTGGAAGTGCCGGCGGTGTCTGTGAACGTGGAGTATTTGCCGGTCAAGGTGGATCCTGATTTCCTGAGTAATCTGCCACCGGCAGTGGCGCGCGCTGTTGAGCTCATCGCCGACGGGGCCGGGGAGGCGAACAAATTGTTGCAGCGGTCGCTTCCGTCCGATCAGATGCGTCCATTGGCAGCCTTCGCAGTCGGGAACCTGGGCTTGGATAAAGACGCGGCGGAATTACAGACCTGGGCAAAACTGGGGTTGAGTACCAATGAAGTCGGCGAGTTGCTGAGACGCAATGCTGATCTCGATATACAGGACGGCGAGCTGGAAACGACAATTCTCAACGCCAGCGACCAGTTCAACCGTGGGCTGTTCTTCTTGGCAGTTGATCGATTGGCCGGCGCAGTTGACAAAGCCATCGCAATTCTTCAGACGGCGAAGGACGACCCCGCGATGCGCCGGGAGTTACAGATTGAGAGCGACACACCGCTGGGCAGGATCGTCGTCGGCGGCGGCGGGCATCACGTGTACACGAATGAGGCGTTTCTGATTATCGACACGGGAGGTAGCAACACGTACCTCAACAGCGCGGGTGGCGCAAATGGGTTACTCGGCAGACCCATTTCCATCGTAATCGATATGGGTGGCAATGACGATTTCATTTCGAACCGGAGTTTTTCGCAGGGCAGCGGCGTTTTCGGGATCGGCATCCTCGCGGCGTTGGGCAGCAACTGCACGTTTCACGGGAAACATTTGTCGCAAGGCGCAAGTTTCTTCGGCTGCGGGTTGCTGATGACGGGGGAGGGGAACCAGACATTCGAGGCGGACACATTTTGTCAGGGCGCGGGCATGTTCGGCGCGGGCATGTTGTGGCAGCGCGGCGGGGACTCGCGGTACAAAGCGGCCCAGATGATGCAAGGGTTTGGCGGGACGAGCGGGATGGGATTGTTGTTGGATGAAGGCGGCAATGATTCGTATGTCGCGGGAGGGAAATATGTGTGTGGTTGGCTTCCAAACCATTATTTCTCGCTGTCGCAAGGGTTCGGGTACGGGATGCGCCCGTACGCAGGGGGTGGGATCGGCATTCTCTGCGATTTGAAGGGGAATAATCACTACGTCGCGGATGTGTATGGTCAGGGGGCGAGCTATTGGTACTCGGTCGGCTTGCTGCTGGATTTGGGAAGCAACAATACCTACGACGCGTATCAGTATTGCCAGGGCGCGGGTATTCATCTGAGCAGCGGCGAGTTGATCGATTGGGGCGGGGGCAACACCTACACCGCCGGGCACATTTGCCAGGGCGCGGCCCACGATTACGCGGTTGGTATTCTCATCGACCGTGCGGGAAATGACAAATATACCGGCGACACCACCGCCCAGGGCGCGGCGATCAACAACTCGTTTGCCATGTTGTTCAATGGCTCGGGCAACGACGTGTGCACGGGTACGAACCCGAAGGCGTCGCAGGCGGCGGGGCACGACGGCGACAAGCGCGAATATGGTTCCATCGCGCTGATGATCAATCTCGGTGGTGAAAACAAGTATTCACAGGGCCAGACGAATGGTGAGATGTGGTTGAAGCCGTTGTATGGCTGCGGCGTCAACTTGGACGGACGCACGCCGACCGGGCCGCTTCCGACTGCGCCGGTGGCCATGCCGGAGTTCGGCCCACCAAGGCCAGCATCAGGACGGCTGTTCCCGGTTGTCCCCGTCGACACGCATAATCCCATCGAACAACTTCTTCGCCGCTCGATCAGTGACCAGCCGGACGCGCAAGCGGCAGCCGACGAACTCAAGAAGCGCGGCGCGGAAGTGTTGCCCTACCTCCTGACGCGGGTGGACAGCCCCGAGGTGCTGGTGCGGGTGAAGACGGAAGACGTCGTGGATTCTCTCGGCACGAACTCGGTGCCGTTGTTGATCGACGGAATCGACCATGCCAAGAACGATGAAGTAGCCCGGCTGTGCTGCTATTTCCTGGCGCGGTTCAACCAAAAGGCGCGCGCGGCAATCCCGCACGTGCTGCCGTTGATCGATCGCGAGAAAACGCGGTCGGTCGCGTTCTACACGCTCGGGCATTTGCGCGCTCGCGAGGCATTCGGTCCCGCGATGAACGCCCTCGACAGCCGGCAAGAACTGGTGCGATTGCGGGCGGCCCAGGCGCTTGGAAAAATTGGCGATCGTCGCGCCACGTCGAAACTCATCGGGGCGTTGGATGACGAATTGTGGGACGTGCGGTACGCGGCGGAGGACGGACTGGTTGCGTTCGGCAGGGGCAGCATCGGGCCATTACGCCGCGCATATGCAAAGGCGTCGCCGCGGGCGCGACCGCATATTCTCGAAGCACTGGCGAAACTTGGCGACTCGCATGCGCTTGCCTGGGCGCGCGCGTTTTACAAGGACAGCGATCCGCTGGTGCAGGCAGCGGTGGAGAAGCAGTTGGCAGAGGAACTGTCGTCGGCAAGGAAGCGTTGATTCAGACTTCGGTTGGTGCCTCGGCGGAGCGCGTCACAATGATCACGACAGCCAGGATGATGGCGGCGGCAGCGAGCAACGTTCGCGAGGTGATTGGTTCGCCCGCGAGCGTCCAACCGAGGAGAACGGCGACGAGGGGATTGACGTAGGCATAGGTCGACACATGCGCCGGCGTTGTCACTTGCAGGAGCCAGACGTACGCGGTGAAACCGATTAGCGACCCGAACGTGACGAGGTAGACCCAGGCGATCCATGAGTGCATGGACACTCGCCCGGGCTCGAAGTGAGTCCATTCTCCCGTGAGGCAGCCCGCCAACATCAGCAGCGCGCCGCCGGTAAGCATCTCCATGGCTGCGGCAAGCAACTGCGACGACGGCAGTGGCGCGCGGCGCGAGTACAGTGACCCTGCCGCCCACAGAAATGCCGCAAGAAGAAGAACCGCGGCATCGGAGAGATTAATGGGCGCGCCGGCGCTGAGCCGTCCCGGCGCGACAAGGAGCCCAAGTCCGACAAATCCGACGATCAGACCGCAAACGATGCCGAGAGTCGGCCGTGGTCCGCGGTGCCAGAGCCACTCCAGCGGGATCATCCACAGCGGCACCGAGCCAATAATCAAAGCCGAGACGCCGGACGGGACCCGCTGTTGCGCCCAACTGAGGAGTCCGTTCCCGCCGAGCAACAACAGTCCGCCGACGATAGCCGCGCCCTTCCAGTGGATCAATGCCGGTTTCGCCGCGCCGCGCCATCGCGTCCAGGTGTACAGGAGAACGCCGGCCGTGATTGCCCGGGAGCCCGCCATCGAGAATGGCGGGATCGTCTCGACCGCGAGTCGAATGCCGAGATAGGTCGACCCCCAAATCAGATAGACAGCCGCGAAGGCTGTGATGACCTGCCACCGCTTCGGGGTCGGCAATTGACGTCGCGATTCGGGCATTACGCGAGCGTATCACAACAACTGGTGCACATGAAAGCGGCGTGGATCGCAAGTGAGCGTGGATTCACACGAGTGCTGGGGCGGTTTGACAAGTCAGGAATGACAACCTTGGCGGCGTCTTCATTCCCGATGACACGCGGCTGATGAACTGCGAGTTTTTCCAGCCGCGGAACCTCGCACGAAGAATCAGGTGATCGAGCTGTGCCCGCCGGTGATATAGCGCTCGAGTTCGCGAATGGTGAACTTGTGTTCGGAGATGATCACCTTCACGACGTCGCCGATGGACACAACACCGGCCAATTTGCCGCCGTCCATGACCGGCAAATGACGCAGCCGTTTGTCCGTCATCAGGGCCATGCAGTCTTCGATGGTGTCGTCAGGACTGACGTACAAGACGTCGGGGGTCATCGACTCGGCGATGCTGGTGGTCTTGGACGAGCGCCCCTGGAGCACCACCTTTCGGGCGTAATCCCGCTCGGTGAACACGCCGGCGACTTTGCCGTGTTCGAGCACGACGACGGCGCCGATGTTCTTCGCGGCCATCAACTGCAGGGCTTCGTAGACCGTCGCCTGCGGCCCGATGGTCCAGACCTGACTGCCTTTTTCGCGCAACAGTTCCCTGACGGTGTGCATGAGAATGACCTCCGTTCCGCTTCGGCGATCAGTGTACCGCGACGGACGGGGCAGGGCAAGCACAAGCAGCGGGAGTTGAATGGTGGGATCAAAAAACTTTGCATCCCCGGATGCCTTTGTGGAATCGAAACCGAAAGCGGTGGCTCCTGCAGACAGTAACACCACCAGGGAGACGACAATGAGCATGGAATTTCGACAACTTGGCGCTTCGGGGTTCAAGGTGCCCGTATTGAGTTTTGGCACGGGGACGTTTGGCGGCGGGAATGAGTTTTTCAAGACGTGGGGAAACAGCGACGTGGCTGCGGCGACACGCATGGTCGACGTCTGCCTGGACAGCGGGTTGACGATGTTCGATTCCGCCGACATTTATTCGGACGGGATGGCCGAGGAAATTCTGGGACGGGCGATCCAGGGGCGTCGTGACAAGGTTCTGATTTCGACCAAGGGCACGTTTCGGAACGGGACGGGCCCGAACGACGTGGGTTCGTCGCGCCATCATTTGACCGTGGCGGTGGAGAAGAGCCTGCAACGGCTCGGCATGGATTATATCGACTTGTATCAGTTGCACGCCTTCGATGCCATGACGCCGGTCGAGGAAGCGTTGGGCACGCTCGATGATTTGGTGCGGGCAGGCAAAATCCGATACATTGGTTGTTCCAACTTCTCCGGCTGGCACCTGATGAAATCGCTGGCCATCTCCGAGAAGTACGGCCTGGCTCGTTATGTGGCGCATCAGGCGTACTACTCCCTGATCGGACGCGATTATGAGTGGGAGTTGATGCCGCTGGCGCTCGACCAGAAAGTGGGCACAGTCGTCTGGAGTCCACTGGGTTGGGGCCGGCTGACGGGGAAAGTCCGTCGCGGGCAACCGTTGCCAAAGATCAGCCGGCTTCAAAGCAAGCTGTCCAATGACATGGGGCCGCCGGTGCCGGACGAATACCTGTACCGCGTTGTCGACGCTCTGGATGCAGTCGCGAAGGAGACCGGCAAAACGGTGCCGCAGATTGCGCTCAACTGGTTGCTCCAACGACCGTCGGTTGCCACGGTCATTATTGGGGCGCGCAATGAGGAGCAATTGCGGCAGAACCTCGGCGCGGTGGGATGGAGCCTGACACCCGCGCAGGTTGCCACCCTGGATGCGGCGAGCGCCACGACGCTGGCTTATCCGTATTGGCACCAGCGCGGGTTCTCGGAGCGCAATCCGCCTCCTGTATGATGCCCGGATTCCCCGTCTCGGGGCGTGCGGCGGCGTTCTTCTCAGTTGCATGAGCACAACCTACAACCGGGTTGCGGGTAGCCAGATTGACACGGCGCCGATGTTCGTAAAACCGTTCGATCAGACGGTCACATTGGCCAACGTAAAAGCGGCCAGTGCGGGTGCTTTGGAGAATGTACACGAGATACATGACGAAGTGGTCGGGACGACTGGATTTGAACCAGCGACCTCCTGCGCCCAAGGCAGGCGCTCTAATCCAAGCTGAGCTACGTCCCGACAATTGCAAATGAACGACTTGCAAATGGAGTAATCGAATTTAGTTGACCATTTGATACTGCTTTTATATACTGCCCAAATGAAGCGTAGCCAAGACGAGCAAAAAGGCCCGTGGCAGAAAACTCCCTACGCGAATCTGATTCGTTACGTTCCATCGCACACCTATTTTGCGAGAATACGCATCAGAGGCAAGCTTATTGTCAAGTCGCTCAAGACTGACTCCATCGCCGTTGCCAAGCTCCGCTTGGCTGACTTGGAGAAGGATGAGCGTCAAGCCGCCGAACATCGTGATGTCGTGGCGACGGGGAAAATGACTTTCGGTGACTGCCTCAAGGTGTATCGCCAACGGCTGCAGAGCGACCCGTATTTCAAACCGAAGACGAAGGTCTATTACGAGGAACGAACCACGGCGCTGCTGAAGTCCTGGCCCGGGTTGGAAGCGGAAGACGTTCGCAAGGTCACAAAGTCGGATTGTCTGGACTGGGCTGCTAAATTCCGCACCGCCACGAGCGCCTCCGCTTTCAATCACACGATTTCTCTCTTGCGGCGTGTCTTTGAGATTGGTGTGGAAGCGGGTGCCCGGTATGACAATCCCGGCCGGTTCATCAAGCGTGCGAGCGAGCGCCCCAAGGAACTGCGCTTGCCGGAGCACGATCAGTTTGATGCGTTTGTGAAGGAAGCGGAACGACCGCATGCGCGCTTTTCGTGGGAGTGCGCCGACCTGATTCGCTTTCTGGCCTACGGCGGTTTCCGAATCCATGAAGCCGGCAACATCCGGTGGGGCGATGTGGATTTCAAACGGCAGAAGATTGTGGTGCGCGGCGACGCGGGAACCGGGCTCAAGGGGCGTGTGGCTGGCGAGGTGCGGGAAGTTCCCATGATCCCAGACATGCGTGAATTCTTGGAACGACTTCGCGAAAAGCGACCGGATGAACCGGATAACGCACCTGTCATGCGTGTTCGTGAATGCCAAAAGGCAATGGACCGAGCGGCCCGAGTCATCGGGATGGCGCGGATTACCCATCATGATCTGCGCCACCTGTTTGCCACGCGCTGCATCGAGTCGGGCGTGGACATTCCGACAGTGTCGCGTTGGTTGGGACACAAGGACGGCGGCGCATTGGCGATGCGCACTTATGGCCATCTGCGGGACCAACATTCCACCGATATGGCGCAGCGAGTCACCTTCAAGAAAACAATTGCCGCCGAATCTTCCGCGCCGCAACACACGCTCTCGATGAAACCGTAGCGATGTGGCCCGCACGCGACTTTTCTGGCTCGGTACTTCAACCCCGAAGTCAAAGGGGCATTTTGACCTCGCGGGTTTGTTCACTCCTGCCCTCACTGGGGAAGGGGATGGCCCAGTGCCCGCGTCACCCTTATCAAACATGGACACTGCCGTTGTGTTTCTGCGCCTGAGTCGTGGCGTCCGTCACTGTTTCAGAGAAACCGAGGCGGGCGACTTTCTTGCACATGCGCGTGATCTCGTTGACCACGCGCCGCAGGTCCTGCTTCGGAAAACGCTCCGCAATTACGAGTCGGACATTGGCCGTGATGTCGTTGACCATCAGTTGCAGGGTCTCGCTTTCGCTGCGCAGGTAATCGCGAAGCACTTGGCGCGGGTTGTCTCCCGTTCGCAACACATCCAGCGGTCCATGCGCCTTGGCGTAAGCCGAAGCAACCGATGCCTGGTCAATCACAGCATATTCCAACCCGTGCTCGTGAACTCGCTTGCAGAGGACAACTTCGTTGTTGTTAAGCCTCATCAACGAAGCGCAAATCTCCCATGGACTTCGACCGCCGGCTGAGTCGGGCAGCTCCGGATGACCGCCCTGAGCTTGAGAATCCAGAGAACCAAGTCCCCGTGCGTTTGCCTCCACCTCGCGCAACTTGTCACCGATCAAACAGAGGGTCTGGTACTCGCTCTTGATAACGCCGAATGCCTCGAAATACGCCGCATATTCCACGTCGCTCATCCTTTTCAGTGACGGCGGCGCCACGCCCTGTCGCGATTGGCCATTTCTCTTGATCATGTATCTCCTTTCCGTGCCCTCATTCAGTCTTCAAGAGTTTGAGCAGTTCCGACCGAGGCACCAGTAGTTTGCCGCGCAGCACACGGCAGGGGCGAAGTTTCCCGCGCTGGATCATCCGGTAGACACTGAAATAGTGCACACCTAATAGCCGCGCCGCTTCCTCCACGGAGTAGGCAAGGCGTTCCGAATTCGGCGGCGTCGCTGCTGGTACCGGCGGCGCGGCATTTGCTGATTCGTGGTTCTCACTCATTCGGGCTTACTTTAATCGGAGCGCCGTGTCCCGTTGTTCGCGCTTGCGAACAAAGTCGCAGGCGCGGCTTGACAATCTGTCAGCCCCGCACGCTTGAATGTTCCCAGAAGTGCTGACTCTGTCGCGACGTTGCGCTGCGGGACACACCCAGCTATTGTGAGAGTGCCATGTGTGGTCGCTACACCCTGACCGCTGATTTGAAAAAGGTGGCTGACCGTTTCGGCGCGCCGTTGCTACCGGCATCGGCCACATACAATCCCCGATTCAATATCGCCCCAACACAAGCGGTGATCGTGATTGGTGACGACGGCCAGCGGTACATGAAGGAGATGCTTTGGGGGCTGATTCCGTCATGGGCGAAAGATCCCGGCATCGGCAACCGGATGATTAACGCCCGCGTCGAGACGTTGGCAGAGAAGCCAGCGTTTCGGGCCGCGCTGAAAAAGCGGCGCTGCGTCATCCCGGCGGACGGGTTTTACGAGTGGCAAAAACTCGGCAAGGTGAAGCAGCCGGTGCGAATCGTCTTGAAAAGCAGGGAGCCGTTTGGGTTCGCCGGACTGTGGGAGCACTGGAAGTCACCAGAGGGTGAGGAAGTGCTGAGTTGTACCATCGTCACAACCGAAGCCAACGAATTGCTGAAGCCCGTTCACGATAGGATGCCGGTGATTCTGACGCGGGATGCTGAGGCAGTCTGGTTAGACCCGAAAACGCAAGACCCTGAGAAGCTGCTGCCTTTGCTGAAACAGTATCCACCCGAAGAAATGGAGTTTTACCCGGTATCACGGGAAGTAAACTCACCAACCATTGACAGGCCCAGTATAATCGAGCCGATGAAGGGGGCCGCGTGATGCTACGCGGCATTCGCGAGTTGTTGTAAATGGCAGGGAATGAAATGAGACCCTTACCGGACCCAGATTTGTCTCTCAGAGACGCCTCCGATTTCATTTTCGAAAGCGAATTGTGTAGAGTGGCCCTCAAGGCCCCCGAACCGGAATCACTGGCAGTTTTCTTGCGTGACTTGATTGCTACGATTTACCGACTCACAACCAGTTGCCACTTGGCGGAGTTTACAGACCACGGACTTAACCATCTGTGCAGCTTGGTTGACCGTCTCAGTCGCTGGACAACTCAGCACGATACTGCGGCATCACGGCTAGTTGTGAAGGAGTTGGGGCCGTCAGAATGTGCGGTGCTTTTATTGGCGACGCTTATGCACGACATAGGCATGCTATCTCAACGCCAAGAGGATATGCCTGGACAGCAGCCACAATGGGAATCGAGAGGCGTTGAAGATTTAGCCAATTGGGTGCGTGCTACTCATATTCCCAGGATGAAACACCTTGTTACACGTCTCTTTGAGGATTCCGAACACAGTGGTCTCATTGCGCATGCTGTGAGCCAGCGAGCTTTTAGAGTAGCCGAGGCGCACGGGAGTTGGCCCTCCGAATGGGGTTCAATTGGTTTTGTCAACCGTGACTCTGGCCTTGCTGCGATGCTCGCGGTCGCTGACTTACTAGATGAGGACTCGAATCGCTGTGATACGGAAACACTTCTACATCACCGCTCCGGAACATATCTGAATTGCGCACATTGGATCAGACACGGGTTGACAGGCGGACGTGTGCTTATTCAAGGTGGTGCAATCGATGTTGTGCTCCGGCGGCCCCCAGACACAGACGCGCAGTTGGAATCTGTTTATCGGGCGCTTCGAAATCACTATAGGATTTGCTACCTGTATCTTCAGGAGCTTGCCCAAGTCGGTGCAGGCATTGTTCGGATTGCGTTTACTCCGCCTGATGGTTGCCCCCAGGCAATCGCTCCCGAACTCACTGGGTGGAAGCATCTGCGGGGTTTCGGGACACAAGCCGCGTTTGTTTACCATTTGCTAAACAGCTTTATGCCACAGGCGTTGCTTGATTCGAGTCGTTTGGCTCCAACCGAAATTCAAAGGCTGCGAGCTCTCGGCTTGCAAGAGATTGATCTAACCGAGTTCCAGAGGATTCGGGGTGGCATAGAATTGCACGCCCTTGAGGAGCAGGCGTTTCACGCTCTTGCAGGGCATGTGACATGAAAGACAAATACTGTGGCCGCTGAGTCCAACATGGTCGACAGGCAGCACCTCGCGTTCGCCTATCTTCGGGATCGAGCCAGAAGGGCACACGCGGAAGGCGACGGAACATTAGTCAACAGCCTGTGCCCTTTAGCCCTATCGCAGGCGGGAGAGCTGGCACAGAAACACCAGCTTCAGCTTACCTTGTCAGACCTGAAATGGGCCATCATCATGCCTCTGTTTTGGCTCATCGATGATTTCATGCTTAGAGCGGTTGACGAAGCCCTCAAATTACCCTTCTCGCCCAGCCCCCAGCACGACGCGCTCTTCAAGGTTCTACAGGCATACTATTTCCTCGTCCGGGAACCGATGGCGAACATAGACGAGCAGATTCGTACATTAACCGAAATGTCCTTTGAGACCTTGGGGGAGGGGAATCAATGCGAGGATTTTGTACTGCTCACACATTCAATTGAACTGGTGTGGTATCGAGACCCGAATGAAGGTAGATGGCAAAAGCTCGCGGACGACTGGATTGGGCGTGCGCCACTCTGGTGCAAGGAGGTTATCCAAAAGTTGAGGTTGAGACTGTCCCTACAGACACGCTTAACCGTACCGAACGCACAATTCCCACGTGTAAACGTTGAAGAGGCACTCCGTTTACCTGAAGAATTGCGTTTGGCAGAACTGTGGATTTACGCGGTAAATTGCGAATGGAAGGGCGTGGATGAAGCCATCAAGCGGATAAGCGCCGGCACTTCGCCCAGATCACACACCGCTCGCTTGTTATTCGACTACCACCACTCGAATCGCTGGGATGGCGACAGGGGGGAGCCTCAACAAGTCGGGCTTACACGGCGGCGACTGTTTACGGCGTCCGCGCCTCTTTTAAATTTCAACGACATTCGTGAATCGCGACTTGCTGAGAAACTAGGGCGATTATTTCGATATGACCAAGCGGGTCACGCACACATCCGGTTCGATGTTTTTCAACTGGCAATGTTGTGTGAACTGTCTGCGCTCCGTCTCTGGGACCGGGCTGCTTGGGAAGAAGCTACCACGATGCAGTCAGAGGCACTGCTAGAGGCTGCCAAGTGGGAAGGGACACATCAGCCAGGCCTGGTCGCGCATGGGATATTGTTAGCAGCGAGGAGCACAAGCTATGAGCCACAGGACAAAGACGCTCTCTTTAGAATGGCGCTAAGCAGGTTGGAACTTGCCGATGGAGACATTTTGCCGAGATTGGTGGATGGATTGCTCGCGATATATCCACGGCAGTATTACAGGGTCTACGAGGTGCTAGTCGATCTGGCCGATTTGATTCCGGCCAAGCAGTGGGCTGCAGTAACAGAGTGGGGGCTGAAATTCTGCAAAGCAATGGCAGACAAGCACACTGCGGGGTCTACAGCATATCCGTTTGTTTACCTCACTGAGATTGTCCGTTATGCTGAGCCGGAATCAGCCATTTGGACTTCATTGCATCCAGAACTCCTTAAGATGGCGAATAGTCCACTTAATTGGTTCTCCGAGGGTGGAAGACTGATAGACGCTTGGCTGGACAACGCCCCAATAGACAGTGCAAAGGCGTTGGGTTTAGCAATGCTGGCGGTGCCCACGACCGATCACAACTACCGACGTTGGCGATTCAATTTACTGTGTGGCGCCGAAAGGACACGCCCTGAATTAAAGGGCACATTCACGTCAGAACTGCGCAAGCTTGCTACGTCACCTCTTGAAATTATTTCGTTGTCCGACGCTGACGCCGCGTTGCGAACTCAGGCAAAGAATTCTCTGAAGCAAGCTATCGATAGCGCGGTGAAACAAGCGACCCCTGCTCCGGGCACTAAGACATTGACAAGTGGTAGTACTCTTCCGGTTCCTGATTTTGAATCGATTGAGTGGAACGAAGACGACTTACCTGTACTGAAACAATTAATCGGTGCTGTTGACGATCCTGCTGTTTTAACCGGACACCTGCCGCCATTGCTGTCGGGCATCCAAATTATGGTGCGGACCGGGCCCAAGGTCTTTGCTGAGCAAGTTTTCCCTCGCTTTCAAGAATGGATCGAACATCCCCCCTTGGGACGAGGGATGGACTGGCCCGTCAATCCCTTTTCGGTAGTACAGATCAGTGATGCGTCGCTGTCTCAGATCCCGGAGATGCTCGGATGGATTGGATTCCAGCTTCTATTCAAGCTGAGCGACCCGGTAGCTCCGGTCTTGGCAAAGTGGATACAAAACTCCGTTTTGAATCCGGAACCAAATGCGATCCCGATCATGATTTATGTGGGCATCCCAGCAGCGATTCACTTGCCCCCTGCATCACGAATTGATCTTTTGTCGGCATGTCAGGGTCTATTTGGGCATCTACTTCTGCGACACCGAGCCGAGCCGGAACATGGCTGGACACTCGCGAAGGCCTTAAGGTATTGGGGGATGTTAATGCGCAAAAAGGATCACCCGCTTGTAAAGTGGGACTCGGAAGCCGCTCAGGCGAGCTTAGACCTTCTCGTGCCGAAGTTGTCGTTGGCTCTCGTGGAAGCCAGTAAATCGACAAACCCGGACGTGCGCGCAGCCGTGGCCACAGTTCTGCGTAATCTAGAGGAATGGATGGCCCTTCCGGCAGCCCTTGCGCAAATAGTCGAAAAGCTAGCAACCGACAACCGAGCCCGCGTCAGGCATCAGGCCCGACCCCGACCGCAAGCAGCCCTTTAGCAGCACCACTAATCGTCTTTTGACATCATGTGATTGCACCACCCACAGAATCCGCTTCCATCAATCTCAGACGCAGGAATCATGTTGCCACACCTCTGACATCTTCGCTCCACAGATTCGCCACAGATAGAGCAGCAGAATCCCGGCAACGAGGTTACGCGTCGAAGACAAGTGCCTCCTAGGGTCTTTTGAGTTAAAGTCTTCTACCCCGAGTGCAATGGAATCGACTGCGTTCCTCAGAATGCTCATATGGTCACTTTCTGACGATACTCCTACGACTTGATTGGTCAATCCACAGTCGTGCTGTTGAATTTCCAGCGGTTGACCACCCCACGTCTATCGCGGCTTTATAGCGGGCGACGACTCCGGGCCGGGGTGATCGCGTTCCGCTTGACCACTGCGAACTGGACGAGTACGCTGCGCCCGTGAAAGTTCGAGGCAAACAGGTCATCGACGCAGTTCAGTTTCTCAGACTGCGGCCCAGAGAAATGGTTCTTGTGCATGCCAAAGGGGTGAGTCTCCCCAAAGCCTGCGAGGACAACCGCATTCCGTACCGCATCGTTAAAAGGCTGTACCTTCAAGTGGATTCGGCTTTGATTTCATCCTCTCGAAACTGCGTTGCCGTAAAGAGGGCACATCTTGGACGGCTGAAGAAAGCTGTTGGCAAGCGGAGTGTCTCCGCGACTTCACCGCGCGGAACGTCTGACCGCCGACCGATGGCGGGCACGATGAGCGGGCACTGACGTTCCAAGGGCCAACCTATTTGCTCCGCATCGGGAAATGCTCTGTTTCACGATGGTGTTCATCTCTGCATCAACTCTGTCAGAGCCTCGTGAATCTGGCGCTCCGCGTCGATCTTGGGAAAGAGGTCAGGCAAACCGACGTTGAAGACCTTGGTGAAGTAAAGCAACTCATAATCGTCCATGTGCACGAGCCGTGATTCGATCTTGCTTACGGCCACGCGGCCGATGTCCCAGCCCAGTAGCTGCAGTTTCTCTGCGAGCTTCTCCTGCGACCACCCCCTTGTATACCTCAACTTGCGTATTTGAGGCCCCACCATGTTCCGGTACTTCATCCGTTCCCCCTTTGCCCGGCCCGACAGGGGGGCATGCGGAATAACCGGGAAACTTCTGACCGAACTGCCTGCGAAATAAGACGAAAGGGGACCTCAACACCCACCGAGCCGGTAATCCCCATCATCGCAGGAACGATCGGGCTCCATAACACTGCACCGCCAGCTATGCACAACGACGTGGCCATCGCGCGCCTGTTCTACCGCAGCGCACGAATTCCGTCATGACGGGGAAAGGCAAATTCTCATGTAGGTAAAAGGAGTAGGGTACTTGACAAATTCAGGGCATATCCGTGTCACCCTGTTATTGCCACGACATCACTACGGGGAGGCAAACCATTAGACCGGAGCCGATTCCGTCTCCGCTGGCGGCGAATCCGTCCACAAAACCGCAGCTCGAAGAACAGCGGGAGCCGTTCCCAGTCGTAGCTTTACCCGGATGCGTTGCCGGTACAGCTCGACCGTTTTGTGATCGATGGAGAGTTGCTCGGCGATCTCCTTGATATCCAGCCCGCGCCCCAACATTTCGAAGACCTGCAATTCGCGTGGGCTAAGACTGTTAAGTGGATGTAGCGGCTCTATGGTTTCGCGGGTCATCGCGCAACTGGTAAACCACTTCAGCATCCGCGCGCTCAAGTATATGTTGCCGTCCAACACGGTCCGAATGGCGTGAACGATGGTCTGAACATCTTCGCCTTTGTTCATATACCCACGCGCTCCCATATGGAAACACAGCGGGGCGTACAACTCTTCGGTGTGAGCGGAATGAACGAACATCCGCAGGCTCGGATAGCGAATATGCAGATCGCGGATCAGGTCCAACCCGTGGGATCGTTTCAGCGCGATGTCTATGATCATGATGTCCGGGCACAAATGCTCGACCATCGCCAAGGCCGGTTGCGCATCCTCAGCCTCACCGCACACGACCATGTCCGGCTCGCCATTGATCACGAATCGCAACGACATCCGCACCGAGGGATGATCGTCCACGATCAACGCTTGCCGTTTCTGCGGCCCTTCAAACTTCGCTGGCGTGTCACCCTGCATACGCCAACTCCATTTCTCCCACCCTCAGACCAAACCCAGTAATATTAAGGGTTGTAGGGCATAAATTGCAAGGCAAAAATGACCAATTTGCGCCTCGTATCATAGGGGTTGACCCGGCCGTTGCAGCGGTTGAATTTTGGTGACTGTGATGCTGGCGATATGGATGCCATCGCCACTGGCACCCGCCACGGAGCCTGCTGGCCATTGCTTCACCCAATCAACCGTGAACTTTTGAAACGCCAGAGCGAGTTCGCGCAACTTCTTGCCCCTGATCTTCACCTCGTGCTGAGCGATGGTGACGTTGATTGTGTCGTCGGTTCCCGGCTCAAATCCCACGCAGATCAGATGTTGGTACGGGAGCACAAAGAAGGTTCCGTCAGCCAATTCGACCCGCAGACACCTTGGCTGACCGGCTCTGTTCCACGAGAGAAAATTCCTTTTCGGCAGGTCGCCCGAAGGTGCGTCGTTACTTTGGCTTCGTTTCATAGGTCTCCTCAAACGGAAGATGATCGTCCGATGCCGTGTGTTTGGTCGATGCCCACGTTCACGCCCATCCCTTGACGGACCGCCCAAGCCATGTCCAAGGCCAATTCGCGGTCGCCGGACCGGCAGATGTTTTCCCGTAATTGTTCCTTGTCGCTGGTGAAGATCCGTATCCCCTTGCGTCCCCGCGAAATCGTCACGTACCACTGCTGCTGGTTGGTCGCGGTCTTGACCGTCGAATCGGAGAACAGGACGTAATCGACTGTCTTGCCTTGCGACGCATACGAGGTGATGGCAAATCCGCGCACGAACTGCCGGTAATTGCCTTCAAGAACGCGTCCATCTTGCAGCCTGACCCGGCCATCGGACAGAACTCTGTCCACTGTGACCAGTTCGCCGTTGGCAAGACGACGGCCCTGCCGGGTGCGGCCATTGGCTTTCAGTTGCAGGCGGTCGCCGGCTGCCAACGCGAGGTCGCGGGGCTGGCAAACAGTCAACCGGTCCAGGAATTTGAACGGTACTGTCCGTATTCTCTCCCCACCTTCCAGTACCAACCCCGTCTGGGTGATCGCGACGAGACGTGCCGTTTCGCCTTTCCTGAAACCGCCCGCGTTACGATTCAAGAGGATCACACTCTCCTCATCGTAGAAACGCCGATCCCGCTTCTGCGCACTCGTGAGGTCAACCGGCTCAAGCGCGGTCACGGTCTGTTCCTCTGCGCCCAGCAGTCCGCGCGATTTGAGGGCCGAGCGCACACGCTCGTTCACCTTGTGAATCTCCGACCACGTTTGTGAGACCACAACCACCGAATGTTTTTGATCGACCAGTGCGAGGAATTCGTCGGCGAGACACGCCTGTTGGTCGAGCGGTGAACACTCGACGATTGCTCCTTGCCGCTCCAACCGGTGAAACGAGTCACGGAGCCTGCCTTCGGACGCCTCTTTCACGGCCTGCTTGTATTCCGCGATCCGCGCACGCTCGGCGCTGGTCTTGGCGCGGGACGGGTCTTGCCGTCGAATCTCCTTTAATTCGGCTGGCTTCAGGCCCGAGTATTTCTCAATCGCCCGCAACGCATCGGATGCTTCCACCGCCCCGTGCTGGCGCGTGTCGCCGGAGAGGATGACCCGGCCACCATTGTCTTGGACGTAGTGAAGAAGCTGCTGCATTTGCTTCGCGCCAATTTGCCCGGCCTCGTCCACCACGACAACTCCACCACGAGGCAATTGCCGCTTCGCGAGGAATTCGCTGACGGTCTGAGCGCCAGTCATTCCATCACGCACCAGATCGATGACCTGTTGGCGTTGCGGCGCTATTACGCGCACCGAGTGCCCGGTCGCCAACATCCCGTTCCTCACTTCCCGGAGTGCATAGCTCTTGCCAGTGCCGGCGCCACCGCGAAATAAAGTCACAAAATCGCGGGAACCTAAGATGTGCTCGACCGCTTGGCCTTGATCCTGGTCGAGACCGGACTTCGCGACCGGGTGATCTACGCAGAACGGGCGAAACTGTCGGATTCCTTCCTTCGCTATGGAGACGATGTCCCATTCGCGGTTCAATACTGTCTTCGTCGTAACCCCGTAGCGACTGTTTGCGTTGCGTACGTAATCCCGCTTCTGAGTGACATCCTGAACATCCGCAATTGAGACGTTGCCGCCCCGCACGTGTTCCAGCGCGTGCCGCCACAGTTCGTACTCCGGGACGACCGATCGGCGGTCAAACAGGTGTTCTTCTGCCCAGGCAACCGCCTCAATGGCGCGATCCTTCTCTTGCGCGGTTGATTGCGTTACCGAACCCGTCTTCAGCGCGGCTATCGCTTTCCTTTCGGCCTTCGAGACTTGGCCCATCCACAGACTGCGGAGTTCCTCAGTCGTGATTCCCTTAATCTTCCGCAATCGCTCACTTTGGGCGATTCCTTCCCGGATCCGGTCGACGTTCCCGCCTGCCAAATGTGGTTTCTGCGCCAGCAACTCCCGCGTTTTCTCGTCGATTTCCTCATGTCGTTTGGAAAACCGCTGACAAAGTTCCTGCGAGACCCCTTTGATCTTGAAATCCCCACGTGGATGGTCAACCAGGTCGTAGCCGAAACCTCGGAGCTCTCGTGCCAGCTCGTGGTAATAGACGTTCTCAACGTATTTCCGCGCGCGCACCATCTCGGAGGCCTGCAGTGCCTTCCATCGCTTCTCAACACTGTCGTACGTGGCGTTGAACACGATGCAGTGGCTATGCAGGTGCGGATCAAGGGCGCGCGACGTGTCGTGCCGAAACACGGCGCACACGACGTTCCCGGTGATCCGGTCGGAAATGTGGCCGCCGGAGTGCACACGCGTCCCAGCGAACTGCTCCAATTCCGCCACCGCTACCTTAACAGCACGGTTGTGGGCGTGCACGATTCGGGCATCCTCTCCAACCAGTGCGACCACCGAGACCGACTTTGGCGGGGAGAACGTGAAATCGTAGAATACACGGCGGTTCGCAACGGTCTGGGCTTCACCATCGTCGCCGGCCACAGTTCGCGTAGTGTTGAGCCGTTGTGTGAGCAGTTCGCCAGTGTTCGGATCGAGATTGTCACAGAGGTTCAAGAACTCGTCGCGTTTCACCATTCCTGACAACCCCAGTGATTCCGCACCAATGCAATACCACTGACCGTTAATCTGCTCACCCTCGCTGTAGTAGTCGCCAGCACAGAGGTGCTCTTCGAAATACTCCTTCGCATTGGCCAGGTTGCACTGCACTTTTCGCGACAGCATGCACAAGGATTGCGATGAAGAGTCACAATTTCTGTTCGCAAGCGCGAACACAGTTGTTTCGGAGGTGCGCTTTACTGCGCGCAATTAAACAGGGCACGCTTGTCCTCTAGCTGACGCTAGAAGTTTGTGGAAACTCGTATGGTAAGGAACTGTTACCGTGAATGACAATTCCACGTCCAATTTGGTGGAAACCCGATGGGATGAGGCAGTTAAGAACTACATTCCACGAATGTCAGCCAAATGGAAGAAACTTGTTTCCCTTCAGGAAGGCATTCTGGAACTCCGGCGTAAACGCGCTTCGTACAGGACCATCGCGCAAATCTTGCGTAACATCGATGTCCAGGTCTCACACGTGACCGTGAGAAAGTTTTGCCTTCGGGTGTCGAAGTCAAAGCGACGGTGTAAGCAACCGCGTAAAGCCACTGGTAAGCCGATGTATCACGAGGCACATAGCCAGCCTCAGATCCGTAACAAACGCAACCGCGCGGTGCAGACCAGACGGGAACCCGGTGGGCCGCGGATTGCTGACCCCAACACCATCTAGCCATGCAAAAGCAGATCAATCTCGTTCTCAACGGTAAGGGTGGTGTCGGGAAAAGCTTCTTTTCGACAAATTTCATTCAGTATCTCAAGGACGAGAAGATGCCGCATGTCGCCATTGACACGGACAACGAGAATTCGACCCTGAAACGGTTTTGCCCGGAGGCCCGGTTCGTGAATCTGGCGAACCTGCGGGAACTCGACAAACTGGTTGTGGCCGTCGAAACCGCCCGGCTCGTGGTCGTTGATTGCCGAGCCGCCTCAACTGACGTGTTCGTGAACTATTTCGCCGAGTTGACGGTCTTCGATATTCTCAACAGCATGGGCGCCGCGCTGACGGTGGTGTCGCCGATCAATCACGACCTCGACAGCGTGGAGCAAATCAACGCCATCGCGAAGGCATTCAACAACCGCTGTCGCTATCTGGTGGTGAAAAACCAAGCATTCTCGGAGCACTTTACGATTTACGACGCCAGCAGGACGCGGAAACGATTGGTGAACGAACTGGCGGCCAAGGAAATGATCATGCCCAAACTCCACGAATGGTTGGTTGCGTTGCTGCAACAGGCCAATCTTCCCGTCGGCCAGGGGATTCAGCACCAGAAATTCTCCATCATGGACCGCCAGCGGCTCAAGAATTGGCAGCGGCAGTTTCATGAACAAATCACCACCGTCCGTAAGATCATCTTGCCAGGTGAGACATGAGCGATGACGATGCAAAACTTGCGCTGAAAAACGCCATTCTGGAATGGCGGAAGAAATACGCTGTCCAGGACGGTGATCCCATGCTCGCCGCCGTGGAATTGTGGGAAATCTACTTCACCCACACTCAACTCACCGGACCGAAGGAACAGCCACCGTCGTTTGAAGACTTCCGTAGTACGATGGAACAGTTGGAGCGGTTATGTGGCGACTTCACGGGCCGAGCCGCCGAGATCATCGAGGAATTGCGGGCTGTTCCGAAGGTCAGGAGTGACCTGAACCGTTTCCCGATGTTCGCGTTGGTATTTACCGCTGCGCTGGCACTTCTCGCGGGCATCCTGGTCGGGAGGTTTGTGCTGTGAGCAACACGCGACATCTCGGATTCATAACTGCCGGTTTGTCCCTTGCAGCCAGCGCTTACTTTCTTATGAGCCAAGGCCCGCCGCTCTCGTGGGTATTAGCCGGGACGTTCGGCCTTATTGGCGGCTACGCAACGGCCACTTCTCTTCGCGCGAACCGTCGTCCGATCGTGCGATTGAAGGGGCTGACGTGGACGCGGGAGGATTTCTGTCGGGGCTGGCTGATTACCGGCGACACCGGCTCCGGGAAAACCCGCTCCGGAATCACCCCGTTGCTGTACCAGGTGTTCCAGAACGAACCGCGCTGGGGCGGCCTGTGCATTGACGACAAAGGCATCTATTGGGAAACGCTTTCGGAGATGGCCCGCCATTTCAACCGGCAGAACGATTTGATCCTGCTCCAGGTCCGACCCGACAACGCCCCGCTCAGTTGGAAACCAAAGCACACCTACAATCTCACGTCCGATGCCGGCATCCCGTACAGCACGTTCGCCAAATTCGTTGTGGATACAGCGGCCAGTCTCGGTCAACAGGGCGACAAGGGATTCTTCAAGAATCAGGCGCAGACGCACATCGCGCACGCGTTGGAGGCGCTGTACGAAATTCAGGCTGACGTGACATTGGAGAACGCCCATGAACTCCTGTTGAACGAAGACGAACTCGACGAGGCAATCGAGGAGTTGGGCGAGGGCTATCCGACCGAACGCCGCCGTGCCCTTGTAGAGCATCTCCAGTTCCGCTACCTCACGCAACCACCGGAGCAGATGGGCGGTGTGAAGGAGACCATCGCCAACTATTTGCACAATTTTCTGACGCCAGACATCGCCCAGGTGTTTTGCCCGAGCGAGAACACGTTCGATTTCGCCGACATCGACCGGGGCAAGATTATTTGCGTGGCGATGCCGCAAAAATTCCAGACCGAACGCCGCTACGTAAATACGTTTTTGAAAATGCTCTTCTACACACATGTCTTGCGCCGCTTCGATCTACCGAAACAACAACGCCAGGGCCACAACCTGCTGATCTTGTGGGCTGACGAAGCGCAACGGTTCATGACCTCGAACGAGGACGGCATGAGCGACTACAATTCCATCGACGTGATACGCGAGGCAAATGCCGCCGTCGTTGCCGCCGCGCAATCATCCACATCATTCCTGCCGGCGCTTGGAAGGGACAAGGCTAAGGTGCTGGTGCTCAATCTGCGCAATCGGATCATCTTCAAAGCAGCCGACGAGGAAGGGGCTCTCGACAGCGCCGACTTCCTCGGCAAGAAGCGCATCATTAAGAAGACGTGGGGGTACTCTGCCGGCCAATCCAACCGCAGCTACGCCGAACATGAAGAGCACAAGATCAAGCCCCACATTCTCCGCAGCCTGCGTAAACACGCCTGCGTGCTGGTTCACTGCGACAGCGGTTTCAAGAAAACCCTACTGCCACCCATCGAACCAAATGGCCAAGTCTCCCCGTGGTTCAAGAGGCGGCTGTTCTGAGCCAACCTACCGAGCAGTTCAGTGAGCACGCCATCCTTGTCAATCCTCCGCCCACCGACTAGCATTCGCGGTGAGTCGGGCGGTCAATCGCACGATCCCATGAAGTCGACCATTTTCATCAGCAGTGTCCAAAAAGAGTTACAAGCCGAACGGCGGGCCATGAAGGAATTCGTCGAAGGCAACGCGCTGTTACGGCGGTTCTTTCAAGTGTTCTTGTTCGAGGATCTGCCGGCCACGGACCAACGTGCAGATCATGTTTACCTCGATGAAGTTGACCGGTGCAGCGTCTATGTCGGCATTCTCGGTCTCGAATATGGGACAACAGACGCCAGCGGGCTCTCGGCCACCGAACGGGAGTTTGACCGCGCCACGGCACAAGGCAAATATCGCATCATCCTCGTGAAGGATGCAGAGGATGGCGCACGTCGCCCGCAGATGCGCAAACTTGTCGGCAAGGCTTCCGGCCAACTCATCCGCCGCAAATTCGCCAATATCGCCGAGTTGACCGGTCAGTTGTACGACAGCTTGGTGGAGTACCTTGAGCGGAAGGGGAAACTTCGCACCGTTCCTTTCGACGAGGCAGCCTGCCCGGACGCTTCGCTCGCTGACATCTCCACAGCCAAGCTCCAATGGTTCGTGGGACGAGCACGGCGCGAACGCAATTTTCCTCTGCTAGAAAACGCGCTAGCCGATAAGGTGCTCGCTCATCTGAACCTGCTCACGAACGGTCAACCAACCCATAGCGCCATCCTGCTATTCGGAACAGACCCCCAGAGATTCCGGCCTCTGAACATCGCCGAAACCAAGTGCGCTCACTTTCACGGCACGACCGTGCAGAAGCCCATTCCTTCGTACCAAATCTACAAGGGCACACTCTTTGACCAGGTGGATCAAGCCGTGGACTTCGTGATGGCCAAGATCGCCCGCGCCGTCGGTACGCGGGCGGCCGGCCCATCCGCGCCAGTCGAATACGAGATCCCCCGGGAAGTCATCGCCGAAGCCATCGTCAACGCCGTGGCGCACCGCGACTACACCTCCAACGCCACTGTGCAAGTCATGTTGTTTGCCGACCGGCTCGAAGTCTGGAATCCGGGAGAACTCCCTCCCAACCTGACATTCGAAGAACTGCGCACCAAACATGCCTCGATTCCGCGCAATCCGCTGATTGCCGAACCGTTGTTCTGGGCGCACTACGCTGAAACACTCGGCACCGGCACCCTCGATATGATTGATCGCTGTCGCCAAGCCGGCCTGCCTGAGCCGGATTTCGAGCAACGCGGCGGCACGTTTGCCATGACCATCTGGCGCACCTGGCTGACGACCTCCGCGCTTGGTGCACTGAATCTCAATGACCGCCAGCGCATCGCGGTGAATCACGTCCATACTCACCAACGCATCGGCAATCTCGATTATCAGAAACTCACGAAGGCAATCAAGAAAACTGCGACCCGGGATCTGGATGACTTGGTCCAGAAAGGGGTGTTCCGCAAAGTGGGGCGGACGGGACGGGGTACGTACTATGTGCTCGCCCGGAAAGGGGACATAAAGGGGACAAAGGGGACATTGACCCCCAAGACTGGAAAGGGGACACAAAGGGGACAAAGGGGACATGTCCGCAAATCCCACAGCAAAGCGTGCCAGAAATGAGCCGTCGATGGGACAAGATGCGGTCAAGGAAATTTCAGAAAATGCGAAAGAACATCATCGGCCCTCGCGTCTGCCAAGCGCGATTGCGGTCGCGGCCTCGGCTCACACAGCAACAGTTGGCGGATCGTGTCGCGAGATTGGGAGGGCACATCGACCGAGCCGGCATCGGCAAAATTGAAGTCGGCCTCCGCTGCGTGTGCGATTTCGAAGTCGTTGTCCTTGCGAAAGCCTTGAAAGTCTCGGTCCTGTGGTTGCTGCCGCTGCGAAAGGCAGTTCGGCGTTAGCCGTACCTAGCATCGCCAGGGCGGACGCATCAGCTCGTGCCACTCAACGACGGAATAGAGAAGTTGGCGGACGGCTACTGAAGGCCGTCCGCCTTACGCTTGCCGTGGCTAGGGCAAGCGGCTACACTCCCAAGCGTTGTGAGGCGACAAGCGCGGAGAACTGAAGCCATAATAGCCCAATGCCCACGATCTACGACAATATCCACACGAGACTGACAGACGGATTGTGTGCGGTTCTTTCCGAAGCGCAGAGTTGCTCCTTCTGTGTAGGGTACTTGAACCTCCGTGGCTGGGGGCTTCTGGCCGATTCTGTTGACGGTCTGCCTGCCGGTGCCGAGTCGCCGTGTCGGGTGCTCGTGGGAATGCACCGTCCTCCCGAAGAAGAAATGCGCCTGCTTCAGAGTGCCCAGAAGCACCCCGAAGGATTGGATGGACCAACACAGGCCAGAATGAAGCGCAAAATAACAGAGAGTTTCAAGGAGCAGTTGGAATTTGGTGTTCCCACTGCTGCTGCCGAGGTGGCGTTGCGAAAGTTGGCTCAGCAACTTCGGGATCACAAGGTCAGCATCAAGGCTTTCTTGCCGTATCCTCTGCATGCAAAACTCTACTTGGCGCGACGTTCCGACAAAGTCGCCCCGTTGATCGGTTACGTTGGCAGCAGCAATCTCACGCTGGCCGGGCTTTCACGACAAGGTGAGTTGAATGTGGACGTTGTTGACCAGGACGCCACTCAAAAGCTCCAGAGCTGGTTCAATGACCGATGGAATGACGACCAGGCATGGGACATCAGTGACGAACTTGCAGAATTGATCGAGAACAGTTGGGCCAGTTTGGAGGACATTCGCCCGTATCTCGTTTACCTCAAGATTGCGTTCCACCTGTGCGAGGAAGCTCGTCACGGTGAGCGCGAGTTCAAACTACCGAAAGTGTTTCAAGGTGTGTTGCTCGATTTCCAAGCCGCTGCGGTTTCGCTTGCGGCACATCACCTCTACCAACATGGCGGTGTATTGCTCGGGGACGTGGTCGGCCTTGGTAAGACGCTGATGGCGACTGCAGTCGCGAAGGTCTTTCAGGAAGACGACGACAGTAACACGTTGATCGTGTGCCCGCCGAAGCTCAAGCCGATGTGGGACTACCACATTCAGCATTACCAGATTACCGGTCGGGCGATGTCGCTGGGGAGCGTGATCGAGGAATTGGGAAAACCGGATGCGCCACGTTACCGATTGCTGGTGATTGACGAAAGCCACAACTTGCGCAATAGAGAGGGAAGGCGCTACCGGGCCATCCGTGACTACATAGAACGCAACGAGCCTAAAGTTCTGCTGCTGTCCGCCACGCCCTACAACAAGCAGTACATCGACCTCAGCAACCAACTGCGGTTCTTCGTGGACGAAGATCGGGATCTGCATGTGCGCCCGGAGCGGTTTTTCCAAACGTGGGGTGCCCAGGGGAAGATGGAAGCTGACTTCATCGCGCAGTATCAAGCCTCACCGTATTCGTTGCGTGCCTTCGAGCAAAGCCTGTTTCCGGAGGATTGGCGTGATCTGATGCGCCTGTTCTTGGTGCGCCGCACCCGGCAGTTCATCATCAAGCACTACGGCAAATTCGACGAGAAGAAGAAGCGTTACTACGTCACTCTCAATGGACACCCAGCCTACTTCCCGGTTCGCGAGCCGCGCACTCTCGGCTTCGAGATCGACGCCAGCAATGCCAAAGACCAGTATGCGCGGCTATTCCGCGAAGATGTCGTCGCGGTCATCGCGAAACTGACGCTACCCCGTTACGGCTTGGCAAATCATCTTGTGCCGAACGCCGAGCGGTTGGCGAACACCGAGGAAAAGAAGGTTCTGGAAAATCTCAATCGTGCCGGTCCCCGCCTCATCGGGTTCTGCCGTACCAACCTCTTCAAACGTCTCGAATCGAGCGGCTACAGCTTCCTGCTCTCTGTCCAGCGACACATCCTCCGCAACATGATTACGCTCTTTGCATTGGAAAATGGGCATCCGCTCCCCATCGGCACCCAAGACGCAGCCGCTCTCGACACGCTTGTTCGGGATACAGATGAGGATGCCCGCCCGCAGAATTTGGAAGATGACGCGGGGCTTGTCAGCGCCGATGCTCCGAGTGTAAAGGCCGGGGCCGACCTCAAAGACTTCCGCAAACGTGCCCGCGAGGTGTATGAGCTTTACCGGACGCAATACCACACCCGATTCTACTGGCTTGATCCGAAATTCTTCGGGCCGGACTTTAGAAAACGGTTGCTGGAAGATGCAGAGGCTTTGCTGTCCGTACTGAAACAGACCGGGGCGTGGAAGCCTGATCGCGACGCCAAACTCGTCGAGCTTCACAAACTGCTGACCAAGACCCATCGGAAAGACAAGGTCCTGATCTTCACTCAGTTCGCCGACACCGCAATTTACTTGGGCGAACAACTTGAAAAACTCGGCGTGACAAGTATGGCGGTCGCTACGAACGAGACCAGCGATCCGGTTACCTTGGCACGCCGATTCAGTCCGTCCACCAACGGCGGGTTGTCCAATTTTGAATTGGAATTGCGTATCCTGTTGGCGACCGACGTGCTGGCAGAAGGTCAGAACCTCCAAGACGGACACATCGTCGTCAATTACGACCTGCCGTGGGCCATCATACGGCTCATCCAACGCGCCGGTCGAGTTGACCGTATCGGTCAGAAACACGACACCATCTTCGCGTACTCATTCCTGCCGGTGGATGGTGTGGAAGAAATCATCCATCTTCGTAGACGCCTCTTTCACCGTCTTCAGGCCAACCAGGAAGTCTTGGGCACTGACGAGTCATTTTTCGGTGAAGATGCCGCCAACAAATTGCGAGACCTCTACACAGAGAAACAGGGAGCACTCGACGACGACCAAACCGACGAGGACATCGATCTTGCCAGCCTTGCGCTCCAAGTCTGGAATAGTGCTTCCGCTGACGACCAGAAAGCCGCGCAACGCCTGTCACCCGTGGTTGCCGCCACCGGTCCGCTGCCGGAACTGGCCAATCCGCTCGACCAACCGGCTGGCGTTATCAGTTACCTGCGTTTCCCAGACAACACAGATGCTCTCGTGCGGGTGGACGACAAGGGCAACCTTGTCTCTCAATCCCTGTCGGGGATTTTCCACGCTGCCGCCTGTGCGCCGGACACGCCTTCCTTGGATCGCGCCGAGAACCATCACGAACTGGTCTCTCGATGTGTGGAAATTGTCATGGAGGAACAGCAGACTTTTGCCGGTCACCTCGGGTCTTTGCGCAGTATCAGCCGCAAGGTTTGGGAACGGCTGAAACGCTACCGGCAGGTTCAGCAGGCCCATCCGACCTTGTTCACGCCACAACTCTTGCCAGAGATTGACCGTATCCTTGATTTGCTATGGCGGCACACGCTCAAGGAATCGGCCCGTGATGCTCTGAGCCGCCAGATTCGGCTCGGTATCACAGATGACGCGTTGGCCGAAATGGTGATCCGCATGGCTGGTGAGGACAAACTTTGCCAGATAACTGATGTCGAACAGGCGGAACGCCAAGACCCAAAGATTGTCTGCTCGCTGGGCTTGCAGCCGCGGCCTACCGCTGAGACAACGTCACCAAAGAAACGCCATGCCTGACCTGCTTCCAACCATCCTCGCGCACCTCAACTCCGACAAGCTGGCGAGTAATCTCACCGCGCTGTTCTGTGAAACACTCCGCTGGGGACGCCCAACGCTCCGACCACGGACGATTGCCGTTGGTCAGCCGGTTGGCCAGAACTTGAGCCTCGTGCCGGTTGCCCAGATCAGTGGGTTGCCGGTGTTTCGAGTCGATTGGCCATCGGAGAAACCGCCCACGCTGCTGGCAAGGCGGGCAGTTCACAAGGCCATCACCCCGCTTCATGCCGAACACATGCTTTGCAATGTGACGCAGGACGGGCGACGCGCTTGGTTTGTTCGGGGGAGAAAGCGTACCGAAGACAGAATTGAGTTCCGGAGCCTGCCTTACGAGGTTGGAACTTTGGCGCGAACCACGATTGAGCGGCTCGGCGAATTGGCGTTCAGCCTCGACGAGCTTGGGTTGTACGGTGAACCATCCATCAGCGTCGTCACCGACAAACTCGACCGGGCATTCGATGTCGAAAAGGTCACGAAGGAGTTCTACACCGAGATCGCCAACTGGTACTTCTGGGCGCGTACCCTGTGGGCTGACGGCAAGGTGAAGCTACCGGCCGACGTGACCGGCGAAGCCGGTGCCTCACTGTTCCTGATTCGACTGCTGACCCGGCTGCTGTTCTGTTGGTTCTTACGCCAGAAGGAAAACCCGCAAACGAAAAAGGGACTGTTGCCGCACGAACTTTTCGAGGAACTAGGCATTCTCAACTTGATCAAAGACGCCTCACCGGAAGCCTGCACCTACTATCCCGCCGTTCTCCAGAACTTGTTCTTCGCCACGCTGAATACCGAGATGGATCAACCGAAGCAGAAGCCGAATCGCCGCTTCATTGACGAAGGCGATGGGCAGCGCAGCGACGACCACATGATTCACACGCTCTGGCGTCACGAGAAACTCCTGCAAAACCCCGACGCATTTGCCGCGTTGCTCCGCATTGTTCCGTTCCTTAATGGCGGTCTCTTCGAGTGCCTCGATGACCGGGTGCAGCGTGGCAAGTCAGCGTTCACCGAAGAAGTCCGCATTGACGGGTTCTCCAACGATTTCAAGAAGTCTCCAAAGCTTCCGAACTACCTGTTCTATGGACAGGATCAAGTTGCCGACTTGTCTGGAGCTTACGGTGACTCCAACCGGAAGCGCGAACGGGTGCGCCCACTGCTCGCCATTCTCCAGCGGTACAACTTCACCCTTACCGAAAACACACCATTGGATCAGGAAGTTGCGCTTGATCCGGAATTGCTTGGTCACGTCTTTGAGAATCTCTTGGCGGCATACAATCCAGAAACCGGCACGGTGGCCCGCAAGGCTACCGGCTCGTTCTACACCCCGCGTGTGGTGGTGGATTGGATGGTGGATCAAGCATTGCTGGGCTACCTCGGCAGCAAGTTGACATCGTCAGGTAAGAAAGCGAAGGACGCCAACAGCAACGACTGTCTCCGTCATTTGCTTTCGTGGGAAGAATCCACGTCGGAGTTCAACCGGCAGGAAACCGAGACGCTGATTGATGCGATTGACCACTTGAAAGTGCTAGACCCAGCTTGCGGGTCCGGTGCCTTCCCGATGGGGATGCTGCAGAAACTCGTCCATGTGCTTCGGAAACTCGACCCGGAGAACAAGGGTTGGCGGGGCCGGCAAGAATCTGCTGCCGAGACCATCGAAAGCAGCCCCGCCCGCGAGGAAGCGTCACACGCCATCGAACGCGCCTTCGCCCGCGACAATGACGATTACGGTCGCAAACTCTATCTCATCGAAAACTGCCTCTACGGCGTGGACATCCAGCCCATCGCTTGCCAGATCGCCAAGTTGCGGTTCTTCATCTCACTGATCTGCGACCAATCCATTGACCCGAAAGAGCCCAACTACGGCATTCTCCCGCTGCCGAACCTCGAAACCAAGATCGTCGCCGCCAACACACTGCTAGGTCTCCAGCGCGGCCAACTCCTGCTCGGCTCGGACAAGGTCCGGAAACTCGAACGCGAACTTCAGCAAGTCCGGCATGACTACTTCACCGCCCGCCGCTACAAGGACAAGAAGGCACTCCGCGCCCGCGACAAGGAACTGTGTGACCAACTAGCTAATGCGCTTACCGACAGCGGCGAATGTTCCCCCTACGACGCCAAAAGGCTCGCCGAATGGAATCCGTACGACACCAACAAGGAGGCTCCGTTTTTCGACCCTGCGTGGATGTTCGGCCTGCCGGTTTCCGATGACCACGACAAAGGCGTCTTCGACATAGTTATCGGCAACCCGCCCTACGTCCGGCAAGAGGAACTCAAGAACGTCACCGTCACCGGCAGCGACGGCAGACCGCGCACACTTAAGGACGCGCTCAAAGACCAATACGAGTGCTACACTGGCACGGCTGACCTCTACGTGTATTTCTTTGAGCGTTCCTTCCAACTGATGCGCGTCGGCGGCGTGCTCAGTTTCATTACCAGCAACAAATACATGCGGGCTGCCTACGGCGAACGGCTGCGCGCCTACCTCTTCTGGGCCACCCATCCCCGCGCCATTCTCGATTTCGGCGACGCCCCCTTGTTCACCTCCATCGCCTATCCCTGCATCCTCGTCACCGAGAAAACCCGGCACGTTGACAAAGGCAAACTGCCGCCGACGCAGGGAGCATACAGCGTCCTGCACCCAAGCCATCTTCCGCCGGAAGAATGGCAGACCCGAGTTTTCACTTGGAGTCCTGGCAGCGCCCTGCTGGATTTTCCGGTTATCTTCGACGAGCAAGCCAACGCCATTCCCCAACGCGATCTCAAACCGGATAATTGGCGACTCGAAAGCCGTGCCAGCCTCCGCCTGCTGGAGGAAATGCAGAAGAGGTGCACTCCGCTCATCAAATTTGTTGGCGGTCATTTCCACTATGGCATCAAGACAGGCTTGGGACGAGCGTTTGTCGTGGATGAATCTACCCGCGACCAACTTGTCAGGGAACATGCGTCATCAAAAGAGGTCTTGAAGCCATTCCTAATGGGCCGCGACCTAAAGCGTTGGAGAGTGGAGTATGCTGGCCGGTATCTGATCCGTATCGAATCTTCAGAGAACAAAGCCCACCCGTGGAGTGATCGATCTCAGAGGGATGCCGAGCGAGTATTTGCTAAGACCTATCCCGCCATTCACACATTTCTTGACACGATGCGCAAAGAGCTCATTGGTCGTTCTGATCAAGGACGGTTTTATTGGGAGTTGCGCTCATGCGACTACTGGCAGGAGTTTGAGAAGCAAAAAGTAATCTTCGGACGGTTCATGGATAAGCCGACCTACGCTTTTGATGATGAGGGTATATACCACAACGACGCTTTGTATTTTGCATCCAGAGTAACGCCCTTCGTTGCCGCGGTCACAAACTCACCGGTCAACTGGTGGTACTTAACACAGACTTGTACGGATCTGCAGGGCGGATACCTACAAGGGCTTCGTCAGTACCAAGAGCAGATTCCTATTCCAGCGGCGACGCCGGAGCAGCAACGGCAGTGCGAGCGGTTGGCGGAGGCGTTGATCTGGCTGCACGGGCCGGGTGGAGTGAAGAAGGCGGGCGACGCGCCGATGGGATTGATGGTGGCGTATTTCGAGCAATGGCTGAACGGGCTGGTGTACGAGTTGTTCTTCCCCGGCGAGTTGCACGCCCGCAAACTGAATCTCTTCGATGAAACCGCCCGGCTCAATCCGCCCGACCTGTCCAAACTTCCAGAGAAGCAGAAGCTCGCCGAATTGCAGGAATTGTTTACGAAGGCTTACGACACCAAGGCTACATTGCGCGCCATGCTGTTCGATCTCCCGTCGTTGGAAGTCGTCCGCATCATCGAAGACGCATCCACCACCACCTCCGGCAAGAAGCCACCCGAAGCTGAAGAATGAGCCAGTCGCCTCAAGGTCCGGCCGTTGCTGTCCCTGCGAGCCAGCCGGCTACCCCCGTGGTTGCACGAATTGCCAAAGTCGGTCTCAGCGACTACCGAGCATTCCCCGCCGGACAAACCTACGAGTTCAACCTTGGCGACGAAGGCCACAATCTTCTGTTGTTTGGTGAGAACGGTAGTGGCAAAACATCACTATTCCGTGCGATACGTGATCTCACCGCCATGAAGTCACCGCCGGAGAACTTTGCCGAATCGCGCCACATCTTTGCCCCCGGCGAGGAAGGGTTCATATCGGTTCAGCTTACCGCCGGAGCGCCCAGCGAGTTTCGCTGGGATCACGGCGACGCGCATCCTCGCGGAACAGGAGGCAAGCCCTACGCCGATTTGGCTGAACGCTGTCGATTTCTGGATCATTACGCTCTCTTGGAAACACACTTTGTCCATTTGCATCAGCCCGACGCCCCTAATCTGTTCAACTTGCTTGTTAAGGAGGTATTGTCAGATCTGCCGGTGATCGTTGACGGCAAACAGGAGCGACTCGGCAGAGTGTATGAGCGCATCGCCCCGCCGTATGGCCACTGGCAGAAGTATCTGCAACCACTCGACAAGGCGTGTGAGGACTTGACGACCGCGTTGGCTAATCATCTGCCGGAGGTCGTGAAGGAAGGCAACCGGCTCATCGCCAAAATGGGGTACGAGGGCATGACCTTCGATCTCAAGCCGGCGGCGGTGAAATATGACCGTGTTGATCGGGAGTTCACGGGCCAAGAAATCAGCCTTTCCGTCACGTTCTTCGGCAAGCCGATTGACCATCCGCAGCTGTTTCTAAATGAGGCCCGCCTGACCGCATTGGCGCTGGCGATCTATCTCGGCGCAGCACGCCTAGTACTCCAATCACCAGCCCCAGGAAGCGATGGCGCAATCATCACACGGTTGCTGGTGCTGGACGACGTGCTCATCGGCTTGGATTTGGCCAACCGACTTCCCGTGCTCAAGGTCTTGAACGACGAGTTCGCCGACTGGCAGATCATTCTGATGACCTACGACCGGGTCTGGTACGAGTTGGCAAAGGAGAACACGGAGCATACGGGTCGGTGGGTTTACCTAACCGTCCGCGAGTTACCGGGCGCGCCCGACCAACCGGGCCGCCCGCATGTCGAACCAAGCACCGAGATGCTCTTCGTGGCGGAACATCACTTCCAAGCCGGCGACCTAATGGCTGCTGCCGTCTATATCCGTGCCGCCTTCGAGACGCGCCTCAAGAATGTTTGTGAGAAACACGGCGTGCCGGTTCAGTACAATTCTAGGAATATACCGGCGAACTCGCTCTGGGAAGGAATCGTAAACCGGCAGAAGCACAGACAAGCTGCTGGTGAAATCAACTTTCTCGACCCGACGTTGATGAACGAGGTCGAGATGGTGCGCTCGACGATTCTGAATCGGTTGAGTCATTCCGGAACGCCGACGCTGGTGAAGGACGAAGTGAGGTTCGCTTTGGATACAGTCAAGAAATTGCAGCAGCACCAGTTCACGAAAGTTTGAAGCAGAATTAACGGAAGGAGAGGAAATGTTTAACCCACGAACTGCCTACGATGTCCTTTTCGAGACGCTTGCGATCAAGGACTTCGCGGACTACAAGGACGAGTACGTGGTACGTCCGCCGTACCAACGCAAAAGCGTTTGGCCTCGCAAGAAACAACAGGCACTTCTCGACAGTCTTTTTCGTCGGTACTACATCCCGCGTATCGTCATTCGACTGGTCCGCTTAGATGAAGAACGCACCGTCAAGGAGGTGATTGACGGTCAGCAGCGGATCATGACAGCACAGGAGTTCTTCGCCGACAAAATCGCCTTACCGGACACGCTCAAAGATGTGTACCCGTCACTGCCGGGCAAGACCTACTCGAAGCTGCCGGCTGAAGTTCGTAAGTTTGTGGGCAAGGAATTGAAATACAACGCCGACATTGTGAAGGGCATTGAAGACCCCAAGAACCCGGAGCACCAGCAGGTTGCCTCCGGGATATTCTGGCGCTTGCAGTTGGGTGAACCTTTGACCTACATGGAGATCGCCCATGCACGGCTGTCGAGCCTCAGCCGCAACTTCGTGGTCAAGTATGCTGACGACATCACGTTTGACTACGAGAAGTACACACCGGTCGATAGCAACAAGGACAAGCACAAGTTTTTTACTGTGATCGACCGCGGCAACGACCGGATGCAGCACTTGGCGATCCTCACACGGTTTCTCATCTTGGAAGAAGCAAATGGCCCATCGAATATTCAAGACAGCGATGTGATGGAGTACATCGACAAGTACCAAGCCCCGGATGGAATCGGGAATCTCTCATTTGAGAAACTTGCCCACGCCAAGGCTGTGCTGCACAACATGAGCGCACTCTATGAGGTGTTCAAGGATGATCCAATGCGCGACGAGGGCAACGGACCAATCAAGGAACTACACATCGAGTATTTTATCATCTCGGTCTATTTGCTTATCCGACACTTAGCCACCTACTACGCATGGGGACAAGACGAGAAGCTGATGTTTCACGACTTCGTCATCGCTTTCCACCAGCGGTGGAAGAAGAAATCCGAGGATGACCGCGACATCGTGGCGTTCTCGGACAGTCGCCAGCAGACGAGCAACGAGGTGGAAGCGCGTCACAGAATCATCCGCCAACTGTTCTTCGAGTTCGCCAAAGACAAGGGCGTCAAAATCATTGTCAAAGACTCCAAGCGAGCCTTCAGTGAAGCCCAACGGATTCTCATTTACCGGCGCGACAATGGGTTGTGCCAAGCGTGTGTTAAGGAAGGGAAGCCTGAGCCAGATTGTCGCGTATCCTGGTCTGAATACGAAGCAGACCATGTGTTGCCGCACAGCAAGGGCGGTCAAACAGAAGTCACGAACGCACAGTTGCTGTGCCGGACACACAATCGCAAACTGGGCGCGAAAAACCGACAACCCATGGGGTAGTCATGACCACCTACGACCGAGCAATTCAGATCTATCAAGTCCTTATCGGCGCCGCCCACAACCGCCAAGTCCTGACCTATGAAATACTTGGCAAGAAGATCGGCGTGCCGGCACGCGGACTGGCGAACCATCTGGGACACCTCATGTATTACTGCGAACGCGAGAACTTGCCACCGCTGACAGTTCTCGTGGTGCAAAAGGACTCCGGTGAGCCCGGCGCGGGCCTGACCACCGTAAGCGTGCAACAATTACATCGAGACCGCGAGCGCGTCTTCACTCACGACTGGTATCGGATGAAGCCTTTGACCGTGGCAGACCTTAAATCGGACAACTGAGCAATTCCGATTCGACTGTGAACGCCAACATCAAACACCGCCTCGGTTTAGCTGCAGGGGAGGACTGGTAGTAGCGATGGCCGCCATTCCCGAATTTGATCCCGTGGTGCTGGAAAGGCTTTGCGACGTGTTAGGAGCCACCGATACGGGTCTGACCGGATCAGAGATTGGCAAGCTGCTTCGGCGCTTGAGCATTGACGACCCGATGCCCGCGATGACAAAGCGCGTGCGTCTGTTCGATGCGTTGAGCCGTCGGCAGCAGACCGACCATTCCGGGAATCTCGTTGCGGCGTTCATACATGAGGCGATGAATCCGGTCCGTCACACAGGAAGCGCAGACTACTTTGAACGAAAACGGGGTGAGCTAAACGAAGTTCTCGCTTTCGCGGGCTACGAGTTGGGTGAGGACGGTAAACTGCGCGTCTGTCGGTCTGCCAAGACTCTGACGGAAGCGGAGGAACGCGCGGGCAGGTTGCGCGCAGAACTTCGGAAACGCGGTGTTCATGCCGACGTTCTCCGCTTTTGTCGCGCTGAACTCGTCCAGGGTAATTGCTTTCATGCCGTGCTTGAAGCCACGAAAAGCGTGGCGGAAAAGATTCGGGCCAGAACCGGACTTGCGGGTGACGGCGCGGGGCTTGTAGATCAAGCGTTCGGGCTGGGTAACGCGGGAATGCCGTTTCTCGCGTTCAATAGTCTTCAGACCGAAACCGAGCAGAGCGAGCATTCCGGCCTGATGAATCTTATGAAGGGGGTCTTCGGCACATTTCGCAATCCGACAGCACACGCACCGAAAATCTCGTGGAACATTTCCGAGCAAGATGCTCTCGATCTGCTCACCATGGTATCGTTTCTTCACCGCCGTCTTGACGCGGCTGCTAGAACCCCGAGGACCACGTGAGCCGCCCGAAGACGTACGATTCTTCCGCACCTTGGAACGTTGGCGTCAATGGCCAACAGGTCTTGCCCCTAATCAATGACGACGCGCCAGTGATCCGGGTTGAAGCCGGCCCTGGCACCGGCAAGACATTCGGGCTTGTTCGCCGTGTAGTTCGACTACTGCATCCTGATGGATTGGCGTGTTCCGGTCGCAAGGTTGCCGTCGTGGCATTCAACCGCGTAATCGCGCAGCAATTAGCTCAGGACATTAAATCAGAACTGGAGAATGCAGATGTCGGTGAGAAGCCGATCATTCACACGGTACACGGCTTCTGCCTGCGGGTTGTTGGTGAGGATATTCGCATTCTGCTGCCACACGAGCGCGAAGCGATGCTTTACGACGTGCTGCATGAATACCCCCAGCTCCAACAGGCATTTGGGAGACACTCCGATGCAGAACAGGCGTTACATGACCACGAGGCCAACATCCGACAACACCCGGAGCTTTGGCAGGCTATCCAGCGGTGGTTGACGAGACACAAGGCGCGCTTGATTAGCGACCTGCCCGGACTATTGCTCGACCGCATCAAAGGGGGCGACTACACCGACACGGAATATGACCATGTGATTGTGGATGAGTTTCAGGATCTGACGCCGGCAGAACAGGAGCTATTCCTGCAACTGCGTTCACGAGACGGCCAGTTGGTCGCACTTGGCGATCCGCGCCAGTCCATTTACGCATTCTTGGGAAACGAGCGTAAGGGATTGGCCAAGCTGCCAGAGCACTCTTTGCTCAAGCGTGTGCCAATACAAGATTGCCCCATGACGGAATGTCAGCGATGCCCGAAGGAAATCGTCGTGGCCGCCAACAAACTGATGAGTCTGTCGGAGGCGGTGCCTATGAAGCCCGCGAACAAGGCTCATGCGAAAACACTCGTTGTGTATTGGAAGACACCTGCAGCAGAAGCTAAAGGTATGGCCCGATTGGTTTTGGACAACATCAACCACGCAAATGCTGACGACAAGCACTTGGCGATGGTGACCCGTCGTCAGTTTGGCTACCGGCTGCGCGATGAACTCTTAAAACTTGATCCATTGCTCACCATTGAACTCGGCTTTTCGGAGAGCATCTTGGAACTCTGGCCAGTGAGGGAAGCATTCTTGTTTCTGTGTCTGTTGGCAGACCCTGATCCGCCGACATGGCGCGCATGGCTTGGATACAGAACGCCCACAGCGAAGCAGAATCACCTTCCTTCTCAGCGCAACGCACCCGCATACCTTCAGTTTTTGGATCGGTGCGACGATGTGATTCGCGAGAAGGCTGTGCTCGCACTCAGCAAGGAAAGCCAGACGGCATCGCGCGGCACAGGCGGAAGCGTGCTTTGGGAGAGGGCGTCCCGGTATCGCAAATTGCTGAAGATGAAAGCATGGCGCGACCTTGATGCCGACAACTTCATAAAGACGGCGCTCTCTCGCAAATTGTGGGTAACCGGAGACGACGAGGTTGCAGCGATGGCAACGGAGGACATTAGGATTCTTCGGACCAACGCCCGACAAATACTAACCGAGCTTGAAGCCACAGAAGACAAGCCGGAACGCAATGATTTGCCCCGAAAAGTGGTTCGGCAACTTCGGTATAGCATCGCGACGAGAGAGCCACTCGCAACAGAGTCCAAGGCGAGGCTGAAGGTGACGACCCTCTGGGGCGGGAAAGGACTGACCGCTCAGCATGTGTACGTGCTGGGGCTTTGCAAAGAAGCGATTCCCGGCATCCGCAGCGAGGAATACCCCGGCACAGACGTGGATTATCTTGAGGAGCAGCGGCGATTGTTTTACGTAACCATCACCCGCTCGAAGGAAACGCTGGTGCTTTCGAGACCCCGAAAGATCAAAACGGGCGACGCGCAAAAACTAAATCTGCGGGTCGCCGCGCCGTCCTTCCATTACTCTGATCTCCAAATGTGCCCATTCCTTCGTGACATCATGGACGTGTTGCCAAAGGCTCTACCTGGTGACGCGCTGCTCAAGGCTGAGCCACCATTTTCCTTGAGGGATTTATGATAAGACTGGTTGGCACGGTGCAAGATGTTCGGGCTCTGGGCGAAAATCATTCCTTCTACCCCGACGGCCTGGACCCCGAATGCGACCGGCCCTGGCGCTGCCCTGCAAATCACGGCAACGACTAATTTTGGCTTGGCCAATCTTTCCGGGCGGCAATATGCAAGAGCAGCCCGGCATCTGCCAAACGAGACAAACTCTCGATCAGCTCCTCGTAAGTATCGCCAAGCGCCCAAGGAAAAGCGACCGTTACACGCGTAACGCCTTTCGATTTCGCCTCTGAGCATAGCCTAATGAAATCAGCAAACTTCTTTTCGTACTCTGGCAACGCGCTCATCAGTTCCTTCCATCCGGCGTATGAACCGCCGGTTCAACTTGAAACAGTTTCTCTCTCCTAGATGACCACGACGCCGAAGAAATACCACGACCATCGGAGGTACGCAAATGCCAGCTGAAAAACTGTGCTCAAAAGAGCATCTTGCGCTAGTGCTGCATTCTGTAGAGGCCAAGACCGCCCCGATGATTCCCGGCGCATTCCCTTCAGGGCGGTTGACTCAGCGAATGATGAGACAATTGCGAGTTTCGTCCACCGCGAGCACGCCGCACGCTGCTCTGGCGTCGAGCAAACATTCCGCCACGGCATCACCCATGAGTTTCTCCACAGCATCGCGCATCGGGCGGGCGCCGAGTTTCGGATGGAAACCGCGCCGCACCAGAAACGGGAGAACCGTGGCATCCGGTGTGAGTTCGTGTCCCTTGGCTTTCAGGAACACCAACTCCTGTGTGAGCAAGAGTTGGGCGATTTCCAACTGGTGGTCGTAGCTCAGACGGTTGAACACCAGTTTTTCCGTGATGCGGGCATACAATTCGGGACGCATGGCTTGCTGAGCGCGCGCCAGGACGTGACGCTCCATTGTGGCCGGTGTTGAGTATTGCAGGTTCATCAGATCCGCGCTGCCGATGTTCGAGGTAAACACCACGTAGAACCCGCTCAATTCCAGCGTCTCGCCGCTGGCCATCGTCACACGTGCGGCGTCCAGGATTTGCAGGAAGACATCCAGCACACGCGGATGCGCCTTCTCGATTTCGTCAAACAGCAGCGTACCGACCCGCGACTTGTCATAGATCATAGCCAACGTCCCGCGCTCACCGAGCTTGCCGCCGAGCAGTAATCCCAAGCTCTCCTGCGTTTGGTACTCGGACATGTCGAAGCGGAACAAGTGTTCCTTGCTCATCAGGAAGCCCGTGAACGCCAGCGTTACCTCAGTCTTACCCACACCAGTCGGGCCGAGGAACAGGAAACTCCCGCGTGGACGGCCGGGCTTTGTCAACCCGAGTTCGCCACGTCGAAGAATGGAAACAATGCGCGGCAACACGTGATCTTGCCCGCGAATCCGTTGCCGGAGGTGCGCTTCCAGTACGTGCAGTTTTCCATTCGCTGTTACCGGAGGGATCGGCGTTTTCATCGCCGGTCATCTTGCCGATTGCGCGCCCAAAGATTGTTCGCGCCTGCGAACAACAAATATAGCGTATCCCAGTACAACCTTGGCGCATGAAAACTAAATTCACTGCCGCAACAATGTGGTTCACACCGATTCTCGCTCAAGCTCAGGGGACAACTCTGACCAGCGGAGTCAGCAGCGCGCTGGGCATTGTCATGCTCATCGGCTTTATCTTTGGGACAATCTGTGTCGTCGGCGGCGGCTTCGCGATTCGCCGGGGGGACACGGATTCCGGGAAACTCTCCATCATCGGCGGCCTCATCATTGCCGGTGCGCCCGTGATCGTAAAGGCACTGTTCACCTCGTTCGGCATCGGCACTTCGACGGTGGACGTGGGCACGTTCCAATGAGCAATCAACTGCTGCGACTCACCGAGACCAACAGCGCCGACGACTCCAAAGGGCGGACGTGGGGGTTGGAGGGCAACCTGTTCTGGTACATGACCGGCGGCTGCTTCACATCCGTCATGACGCTGCTGATTACGTTCAGCTGCGCGAAGGTCTCATTTCTCGTCTCGTTGATGATCGCGGCGATTCCGTTACTGCTCACACTTGTGTACATCTACGGCTTCCGGCAGGGCAAACCGCCTGGCTACGACACGGATTGTTTGGATTTCTGGGTCAAGGGTGCGGGCTTCGGCCCCGACGTATGCCGCCACCCCGGTCATCCCCTTGAGGGCCAGCATGTTCGATAATGCTCCACACGGTTACTTCGTCCGCGACCTGATCGTCTTCAACGGTCTTCGCCAAGGCTGCTTCGTTTCCAAGGGGTTCGTCTTCGAACCACCTGACCTCGACAACGCCCAGGTGTCCGACCTGAACGAGTTCCAAGACCAAATCACCCTGCTTCTGGCATCTCTCGGCGACGCGCGGCGCTTACAGGTGCAATTCTACTGCGACTCGGACTATCGCGCGCCGCTGCTGCGTTACCAGCAGGAAACCGAGAAGATGACTAACGTTTGGACGAAACGCTGCCGAAACGAGCGGTTCATGCGCTACTGGCAGGCAATGGCAGACCGCAATCTCCGCCGTCAGCGTCTCGTCCTCTACATCTCCCGCAAGATAGACACCTCGCCGAAGGCCACCAGCAGCGCCAAGGCGCTGGCGGCGTTCTACGAGATGACGCTGGAGCAGATGCAGGCGGAATTCACCCAACTCCACGAGATGCTGGCCAGTATTTTCGCGGGACAGGGCGCGCGCATCATTCCGATGACCGATGCCGATCATTACCGGCACTACAAGATGTTCCTGAATCCGTCTCTGGCCGAGCGATTCGACTACGACATCTTCGAAGCCTTCGACCCGGAGTTGTCCATCCAGGAGAACTGCTGGCACTCTGAAGCCAACGGCCAACACGACTACGGTTTCTGGATGGACGGCTACTATCATTCCATCATCGCCCTCACTCGCTGGCCGAAAATGACCCATCCCGGTCTGGTCCGCCGGCTGACCAATCTTCGACTCCTCAACTACACCATCACGGTCAACATCGACCCGCTGCCCGTTCGCCAGGAAATTCTTAAGGAAGAAAAGGAGCACGACCGAATCGCCGGCGACTACGCCAGCGAAAAGAAGGTGTCGCTGCTGACCGTGCTGGAAAAGAAGCAGCGCAAAATCGCCGCGCTGGCGCGCGGGGACACACTGCCGTTTCACGTTCAATTCATCGTGCGCACCTGGGACAAGACCAAAGACGGTCTGTCCGTTAAGACCAGCGCCATCAAGAACGCGATCAACAGCATGAACAGTGCGCAGTATTTCGAGAGCGCGCTGCCGAGCACGTCGCGCCAGTTGTTTTATGAGACATGGCCCGGCTGGACATGGGGCCGATACGAACACCGCAAACTTTACGGAGAAAGTCGGTACATCGCGGACATGCTCCCATTCGCCGCCACCTTCACCGGTCACCTGGACACCGCCGAGGCGATCTACGAAGGCTCGGCCAACAATCTTGTCGGCATCAAGACGTTCGCCGGGCAGGTGTCGAATGTCTCGCCGCAGCACGCCGTGCTGCTGGGTATGAGCGGGGCAGGAAAATCCGTCACGGTTTGCGATCTACTCACCCAAACCGAAGGCTATTTCGCCTACACCGTCATCATCGAGGAAGGCCTGTCTTATGGCATCTACGTGCAGACGGTCGATCCCGATGCCAAGCCCATCATCATCCAGCCGGATGGCAACATCACCATCAACTACCTCGACACGAAAGGTCTTCCATTGACACCCGATCACCTCGCGTCCGCGACGGCGTTGGTGGCCCGCATGGTGGGCGTCAGTCAGCAGGAAGATAAACAAATGCTCCGTCAGGCGCAAATTGCCAAGTACATCAACCTGCTATACGAAGACGTTTTCCAAGAGTGGTCGCGCAAACATTCCGAACAATTGCTCGCCATTGCCCGGCACGCCTATGCACTGACGCATTACCGGCGCGAGAAGATGCCGCCCGGCGCAACGTCGTTGGAGGCGTTCGCCGACTTGCGCGACTGGAAGGCGAAACACCAGGACGAGGCCCGCACGTTTCTCGACCAGTTCGAGGAAGCCGACATTCTCAAGTTCCTCAAAGACCCTAACACGAGCAAGGAGGTCCGCAACCTCGCGTTCGCCTATGTCACGCCGGAGGAATTCCCGACACATCGGATGCTCCAGGAGTTGATGTTTCTCGACGCGTCCGGTGCCGAGCGTGATCAAATCCACGAGATCGCTACGCTGCTGCTGCCATGGTGCCGGGACGGCAACTATGGGGCGTTGTTCGATGGCGTCACCAACTTGTCCCTGACCGGCAAGATCGCCCATTTTGAATTGGGCTACATCCCGGACTCGGCGAAGGAATTGCGTGCCGCTGCCGGTTTCCTCATCACCAACGACGCGCGCAAACACATCATCACGTTACCCCGCGCGCTACGGAAACGAAACGTGTACGAAGAGGTCGCCCGCTTCCTCGACATCCCTGGCGGAGAAGAGATTGTCAAAGAGAGTTACGCGCAGCTTCGCAAGTTCAACTGCTGGAATATCTCCATCGTGCAGCAGTACGCGCGGTTCAAGCAGAGCCGCATCCGGTCGGCGGTATTCGGCAACAGCCGGCAATTCTTCCTGATGCGCCAGAACGACCGCGCTGACATCGACGACATCGCGCAGGACATCGCCCTCCCGGAGATCACGAAGCATACCCTCATGAACTACCCGCTTCCCGACCACCAGGTCGGACAGAAGTATTCCGCGTTCACCTACCTGCAAATCGATTCGCTCCGCCCGATTTGCGGGACGGTGCACAACATCGCGTCACCCGAGATGCTCTATTGCAGCAGTTCCAGCGGCGAGCACTTCGAGAAGCGGGCCAAGGAACTGCGCGGCAGCGCCAACATCGTCGACGGCATCATCCACCACGCCAATCCAACACCGGTAGCCGAACCCGCATGAAAACACACCATCTCATTGCTCTCGCGTTTGTTGCCCTCCTCACCGGCTGCGCCGCCACGCGCCCGATAAGCGACGTCGCCTTGGGTGCTGGCGGCGCAGCTCTCGCCGGCGAATTCTCGCATGGCAACCCGGCCATCACCGCAGGCGGCGCCGCCGGTGGCGTTCTTGTCAGCGAGGGGCTGCATTACGCCAGCCAGAAGCAAGCCCAGACCTCCTACAACACCGGCTACGAGAAAGGGCGCAGTGACGCCGTGAAACAACAGTACTGGATACTGATCAACCAACAGAAGGAGAAAGCCGACCAAAACCAAGAGAACGTCCGCTACTACGAGATCCCGGTCCCCGAACAAACAATCGACGGGGCCATCCTAAACCCAACAACCAAACTCCTACGAATCGAGGAATAAACCATGAAACGCATACTTACCGTAATCGCCGCAACCTTGCTGTGCGCCGCATCCAGCCGCGCTCAGTATGTCGTGTACGACCCGGCGTTGCACACGCAAACCATCATTGATGAAGCCGAGAACATCGCCAAGTACGTGATGATGATCGACAACCAAGTTCAGCAGATCAGCACGATGACTTCGCAGTTGCAGCAACTTCAACAGTACAACCAGGCATTTGGCACGCCATCCCAAATCCTCAACCTGGCCGGCTTCACGAGCCTGATTTCCGACCTTGGAGACACCGGTGTCGGTCAGGCCGTTGGCCAGCTCGAAACTCTCGCCCAGGGAATCAACGCCGAGCAGTACGACGCGAATGGCCTTTACCACAACGTGGGGGCGACGTTCACCACGCCGGACGGTAGTTCGGTGTCGCGAGACGCCAACCTCTACCGTCAATTCGCCGCCATCAACGAGACGACTAGGAACTTCAGTAACGTGTATGCAGACGTGGTGTCGCGCCGCGATTCGCTCCGGCAAGACATTGCCGGCACCACCGAACAACTCCGGGCGGCCACCACCGCGTCGGAGGTGCAAAAGCTCACGGGCGTCCTGATTGGACTGAACGCCGAACTTTCCGCCACAGACAAGGAACTCGACCATGCCTCCAGCGTTAGCTTTGTCCAGAACGCGGAGAACCAAAACGACCAAGCCAAGCAGCAACAGGCGCGTGTCGAGGAGCAACAAGCCGAGTTTTCGCAAGGAATCCAGAAGTACAACACCACGCTCACCCTCAGCACGGAACCGGCATCGTTCCCGGAGAACACCAATGATTAAGAAACTGATCATCGTCTCCGTTGCCGCGTTCGTGATTCTCACGGTAGTGGTCGCCGTGAACACCGCGCGGCAGACAACCCAAAGGCGGCCAACATCTCCAGCCGCGCAACCCAACAAGGTGCTGAATCTCGACGCACCACCGCCGCGCAACCCCTAGCGGTCGTTCCATGAACAACTTCGACAGCATGTTTCCGAATTTTTCCGCGAGTTGCGCCGCCTTGCAGTCGCTGCTCATGCCGGTGGCGTATCTGTTTCTCGTCACCGGCATGGTGTTGTCCACGATCGCGGGTCACCGCAGCGCCGAGGCCGTCCTGCGATCCCTGGGCCGGACTATTGTGTACATCATCGTGCTCACGCAGTTGGTGAATTGGGGCAATCAGATCGCCACCATTACCGACAACACAGTCACCAATGTTCTTCACGCCAATCCGAGCAACGTGTACCAGCAGTACAATCAGGCGTTGCAGGTTCAGAAATCCACCACGAACCAAAACAGTTGGTGGCAAAAACTGTTCAACGTCGGCACGTCGATCTTCGAGGCGCTCATCTCCGGCCTGCTCTGGATCTTCGGCTTGCTCGCCAGCGTGATCGTGTTCTATGCGTACCTGGTCCAAAAGTTCATTCTCTACCTGGGTTACGCCCTGTCGCCAATCTTCATCGGCTTTCTGGCGATCCGCGCCCTGAATTCAATCGGCACGAACTACCTGTTGTCGCTGGTGGGCGTCATGCTCTGGCCGCTGGGATGGGGCGCGGCATCGTTGGTCACGGCAGGACTGATCACGTTCATGACCGATCAGAGTTTTCTTTGGAATCAGTCCATCGGCGGGGCCGGAGGGTATGCGTTTCAGAATTTCATCGGCGTCGCCGCGCTCGGCGTGTGGGTGATCTTCAGCACCATCGCTGCGCCCATCGTCATCCAACGAGTCATCACTCACGGCATTCAAGCTGGCGCAGCCCTGATGAGTGGCGTGACAACCGCCGCGACCACCGCCGCCGCCAGCGGATTCATCACGGCTGGAACGTTTGGTGCCAGTGGCGGCTTCGCCGGTGCGGCGATGGCCACCGCCGCCGGTCTCACGGCAGCCGGGGCGACGCTGGTTGGTTCATCAATCAGCGGCAGCACGTATTCGCCGACCGGCTCGATGATCACGGCTTTGGGGCAGATGCGCTCCACAAGCGCGAACACGAGCAACCGTGAAAGTGACGACACGAGCACAACCGCCTCAACGCCGTCCTC